>Ga0074197_1000001_pt1 | contig 1468172 bp, 1254 predicted proteins | sample EPASupsiteSAE305_FD_64526 | JGI IMG/M metagenome (GOLD analysis project Ga0074197, IMG submission 64526) | Bioremediated contaminated groundwater microbial communities from EPA Superfund site, New Mexico - SAE3-05 reassembly with SPADES | ecosystem: Environmental > Aquatic > Deep subsurface... | reverse complement strand
CGCACCCTTGCGCCGGTCGCCGGCAAGTATTGCTACTCCCGCTGCCCCTCGACTTGCATGTGTTAAGCCTGCCGCTAGCGTTCATCCTGAGCCAGGATCAAACTCTTCATTGTAAAAATTTTTCTTTTTATATGTTTAGCTTGTCCTAACCGGTTAAACCAACTAATTTATTAATTAGGTTTTGACGAAGTTTTAATTAAAACCTCTACCTTTACACTCTTTATCAATGCTCTCAAAGAACTTTCTATCCAGCGTCTCATTTCCGAAACGGGCTGCAAAGATATGCGACTTTTTTTATCAAACAAAATAATTCTGAAAAAAAATTGCAAGAAATTTCTACATCGCTGATTTTCAAGCATAAAAAATTAGAGCATATTTTAACACAAAAAGTCTTACTTTTGTTGTTATGAATATCTATCTGCAACTATTCTCCACTTTTTTCAAAATAGGCGCCTTCACGATAGGCGGCGGGTATGTTATGATTCCTATTATTAAGCGCGAAGTTGTAGATGTTCACAAGTGGATGGATGAACAAGAATTTCTAGATGTTTTGACAATTTCTCAGTCTGCGCCTGGAATTATGGCGATCAACTTATCAATCTTTATAGGATATAAACTAAAAGGAAAAAAAGGAAGTGTAGTCTCTGCTCTAGGGACAGCTCTGCCATCTTTTTTAATTATCTTACTCATAGCCATGTTCTTTACTTCATTTCGCGAAAATGAATATGTAGAAAAGGCTTTCAAAGGAATCAGACCGGCAGTAGTAGCTCTCATAGCAGTTCCACTTATCAATATGTCTAAGGCAGCAAAACTTAATATCTTCACAGGATTCGTTCCAGTAATATCTATACTGATGATAACTTTTTTGGTCATATCTCCTATATATATATTAATGGCAGGTGCAATATGTGGTGTCCTCTACTTTAGGTGGTTCCGTTACAAAAAGGTGTAAAAGATATGATTTACTTAGAATTATTCTACACATTTTTCATGATTGGCCTCTTTACGTTTGGAGGCGGATATGCTATGATCTCGCTTATTCACGACGAGGTTGTCACTAACCATCACTGGATAGATTCGGCAACCTTCACAGATATTATCGCAATTTCGCAGACCACCCCAGGCCCTATTGGAATCAATAGCGCAACATATATTGGATACTCTGTAACTGGAAATGTATTTGGGTCTGCTGTTGCTACATTCGCAGCGTGTCTCCCCTCTTTTATTATCATTTTGCTAATCTGCAAGATGTATGTAAAATTCAAGGAGAATCAATGGTTCGAAGCTGCACTTAGCGGAATCCGACCTGTAGTAATTGGTCTGATTGGATCTGCAGCAATTTTACTTATCACCCCGCAAAATTTTCCCGATTGGCGAAGTTGGGCAATCTTCGGAGCCTCTTTCATAGCCTGTCAATGGTTCAAAATGAATCCAATTTATCTACTTATAATATCCGGAATTGTCGGAGTTTTGATTTACTGATCTAAATTTCATTGCGATGAAAAACATTACATTTATTGCAGCACTCGCACTCATAATCTGCACATTCGCCCCCATCAAGTCTGAGGCGCAACAAAACAATAGCAGTGCATACTATCAACAAAGGGCGTCTCTATTCGAGAAACTATCAATTGACTCAACAGACATTGTCTTCTTAGGCAACAGTATAACAGACATTTGCGAATGGTCGGAGCTATTGGGCGATAAAAGAGTGAAGAACAGAGGAATCATTGGAGACACAGCTCAAGGCGTCTTTGAGAGACTTGATCCGATTCTCAAAGGTAGACCGTCTGCAATTTTCCTGCTTATTGGAATCAACGACGTCTCGCATAACGTCGCAGCCGACTCGATTGTGCGCTGCATCGCAAAAATCAGCGAGAAGGTAGCAAAAGATAGTCCGAAGACTAAATTGTATATCCAGAGCATACTTCCAGTGAATCCGATTTATGGAAAGTTTTTAGTTGTTACCGAAAAGAGCGGCGAGGTTCTAAAAATCAATCAGGGTCTGCAAAAGCTTTGCGCAGACAAAGGTCTGCAATATATAGACGTTCACTCGCACCTCACTGGCGAAGACAAAGTCCTGCTCAACCCACGTCTTTCGAACGACGGCCTGCACCTTCTTGGAGAGGGCTATGTGATCTGGAAGGGAGTCTTAGAGAAGTATTTAACGAGATAGTTTTATAGAAAAAAGCCTGCCGAAATTCGACAGGCTTTTTTAGAAGGGGATTCTTGGGTGAAAGATGGGATTCGAACCCACGACCTCTAGTGCCACAAACTAGCGCTCTAACCGACTGAGCTACGATCACCATGTTCGATTCGTTTGGAATCGGACTGCAAAAGTAATACTTTTTTTTGAAAAAAAAATGGGTAGTACAAAAAATTTAAAATTTAAACATTTTTCTTACAATTTAATAGTATAGATTGTGAAGTTTGACTATTTTTGCACCCGAAAATTTGGCAGCAAATTTGAAGTAACCGGGATAAAAAAAACTTGGAGATAAAAAGAACAAAATATAAACAAAATTATGGCTCGCGAAATTAAATTCTCTCTGGTTTACAGAGACATGTGGCAATCATCGGGAAAATATGTTCCGATGGTGCACCAATTAACTGAGATTGCTCCGGTAATTATAGAAATGGGATGCTTCGATCGCGTAGAAACCAATGGTGGTGCGTTCGAGCAAGTAAACCTTCTATTCGGTGAAAATCCAAATAAAGCTGTACGCGAATGGACTGCTCCGTTCAACAAAGTGGGTATTCAGACTCACATGCTTGAGCGCGGTCTTAACGCTCTAAGAATGAATCCAGTTCCTGCAGACGTGCGCGAACTGATGTATAAAGTAAAAGCAAAACAAGGAACCAATATCTCTCGCTCTTTCTGCGGTCTTAACGATCATAGAAACCTTGAGCTTTCGGTTAAATACGCTAAGTCTGGCGGAATGATCTCTCAAGTAGCCCTAAGTATCACCTACTCTCCTGTTCACACAGTTGAGTACTACATGGGTCTAGTTGACAAAGTTGTCTCTTATGGTTGCGACGAAATCTGTCTTAAAGACATGGCTGGTATCGGAAGACCTGCTTTCCTTGGAAGACTTACAAAAGCGATCAAAGACAAATATCCTCATATCGTAGTTGAATATCACGGACATACTGGTCCTGGTTTCTCAGTTGCTTCTATGCTAGAAGTTGCCCGCGCTGGTGCTGACTATCTTGACGTAGCAATGGAGCCGCTTTCTTGGGGTATGGTTCACCCAGACGTGATCACTATTCAATCTATGCTTAAAGATGCTGGCTTCAAAGTGAAAGACATCAACATGGATGCTTACATGGAGGCTCGCAGACTTACTCAAAGCTACATGGATGACTATCTAGGATACTTCATTGACCCAAGCAACAAGGTTATGACCTCTCTTCTAGTAGGTTGCGGTCTTCCTGGTGGTATGATGGGTTCTATGATGGCTGACTTAAAAGGTTTCCACGGTGCTATCAACTCTTCTTTGAGAAATCAAGGCAAAAAGGAACTTCAACTTAACGAACTAGTTGTAATGTTGTTCCAAGAGGTAGAGTATGTATGGCCTCGTCTTGGTTACCCACCACTTGTAACTCCATTCAGTCAATATGTTAAGAACATTGCATTGATGAACTTGATGCACATTCTTAAAGGTGAACCTCGTTGGAGCACAATCGACAAAGATACTTGGAACATGATTCTTGGTAAGACTGGTAAGCTTCCAGGTGAACTTGCTCCTGAGATCATTCAGATTGCCAAAGAGAAAGGCATGGAGTTCTACACAGGAAATCCTCAAGATGCATTCCCTAATGAACTAGACAAGTTCAGAAAAGAGATGAAAGAGAACAACTGGGATCTTGGTCAAGACGACGAAGAGTTGTTCGAATTTGCAATGCACGAAAGACAATACAGAGACTACAAGAGCGGCGTTGCTAAACAAAGATTCAACCAAGAGCTTGAGGCTGCTAAGGCAAAAGCTGGTGCTCCAATCATCGTTACTCGTCCTGTAGTTGAGATGCCTAAGGTTGACGTTGAGAAGATCATGGAGAGATTCCCTAACGCAAAACCTGTTCAATCAACTGTTAAGGGTCAAGTGATCTGGCAATACGATCTAATGGATGCTTCTTCGGCTCCAAACATTGGTGAGACAGTTGAAGAGGGCAAAACTTTATGCTTCGTTCAAGCTTTCTATGGAATGGAAGAGATCAAACCTTCTTTCTCTGGTAAGATCGTTGCAATTTGCGCTAAACAAGGCGACACAGTAGCCAAAGGCGAAATCGTTGCTTTCGTAGAGTAATCCAAAACAGATAAGAAATCCTTTTCGGAATCCTTTTTTGGATATCCTTTTTGGGAATCCTTATCCTAAAATACAATATTTAAGAAGCCACTAGATCCAAGTCTAGTGGTTTTTTATGCACGCTGGCGAAGCTCATTATTTGCGATAAAATTGTAAAAACTTATTTAACTGAAACATCTAGCTTATTCATCTAAGATCGAGAATCGCACTCGTTTCAAATAGTGCTTCGCATTAAAGGTGCTTCGCAGGTTTATGTGCTCGGCTATGCTTCGCATTAAAGGTGCTTCGCAAGTATATGTGCTCAGCTATGCTTCGCATTAATGGTGCTTCGCAAGTATATGTGCTCGGCTATGCCTCGCTTCCTTGATTCTGATGGCAATTTCTACACTGGTCTCTATATAGCTGTTTATCTGTTTGTTATGCGATTTCCTGCAGAATACCCCGATCTGGCAGAATAAAGTATAACTTACTGTATTAGTGTGCTTTAGCGATTTTGAAAATTAAATTTAAATTTTATAAAAAAGCCATATTTCTGATTATGTGATACTTATACTTTATTCTGGCAGATACCCCCAATCTGCAGGAAAAAGGTATATCTATTTGTCTTACTGCACTTTAGCGGCGCTCTCTATATAAACTAAACTCAGAACGTAGCTATAACAATACTCAAATGTCCTCGATTTATGCAACTCGCCGAAAATTTTACGAAATATGCAACGAAATAATATTGTTGCGCATCTTATAGTCAGAGATAGTTAATAAAAGAGAGTCTTTTAATACTTGAGATGCTAAACTCAAAATTGGTTATAATAGTGTTAATAGTCTTAAGAGTATTACAGAAGTAAAAATGTTAATGGCATTAGGGGTATTAACATTAGAAACATACAATAGAATAAACATATAAACATAAAATAGAAGAGGTATGAAAAAGACAAGGATTTTTTTGGTTATGGCAGCTTTTGTAGCGCTTTTTACGGCAACTAGCTGCTTGGATGGATACGACATCAATGACTTTAATGTGAATTATGGTGTGATAAAGGGAAATCAATCCAATTATTACATTGAGTTAGACAATCAAGTTCATTTGAGTATTGTTTCAAATCAAGTACCTTGGTTTCAAGTTAGAGATGGACAAAGAGTTATTGCCGATTATACAATCTTAGAACAAGTAGAAAATCGTTATCCAACAACAAACGGACAGATTGCAACCAGCAATTCAATTGTTGCACAAGCACCAGAGTATAAAGTTCGTCTAAATTATTTATATGAAGTCCTGACTAAAACACCTGTTAATTTGAGCTTTATATCCACTCCTGCTCGCCAAGACAGTATTGGCCATGATAAAATAGACGTATTAGATGCTTGGGTTGGAGGCAATTATCTAAATGTTCACTTTAGACTTTTCAGAAGCAGTCCATCTATAATTCACTTTATAAACTTGGTATATGATGATCAAAGAAGTACTCAAACAGATATATACTATACGATGAGACACAAAGCTTACAACGATTTTCAAGATTTTCCTGCACTTGGTAGAGTCTCATTTGATATTAGAAACAGACTGTTTATGTATCCTGTTCCCGAAATAAAAATTCACTTAACATGGAATAATTATTTTGGAGAAGAGATTACTAGAACTATAACATATAAAGCAGCAATACCATATGATGCGCGAAAAGAGCTAGTTCCCCCAATAAATACATCTCAGGGAAATTCAATCAAATAACTAAATTATAATTAATTGAACATAATTAATTAAATCACATTCTATTAGTTAACAAACAGCAAATTATTCTAAACTAATCAGGTCTTTGATTAACAAGACAATACGCTTACCAAATACAATACATCTACATTTTGACGGAAACGGAGCAGCTGTAAAAGTTGTTCCGTTTTTTATATTTTTGCGGTATGAAAAGACTCATCAAAATCGAATCGAAAGCAGACATTCCGTCTGAGTTAATTGGAACGCCTGCAGGTCTGCTATTGGAATACCACAACATGGAGCGTCAGCTAGACAAGTTCGAAAAGGCAGAGCTCCTGATTGGGATGTGCATGGATAATCGAAAGCAGTTGCGGATTCCAGAAAATTTTGCCTACATCATCAGGTCGGGTGGCGCAAACCTTAGGTACAGCGAATTCAAAGTCTCCTATGCAATTGCGGTGGGCAGAGTCGGCCACATTGCGCTAATTGGCCACACCAATTGCGGGATGGTAAATCTGATCGACAGAAAAGAGCAGTTTATCACCGGTCTGCAAGAGATGTCGGGATGGGACAGAAAACAGGCAGAAGAGCACTTTTTACACTATGCGCCCATGTTCGAAATTGGAAATGAGGTCGATTTCGTTCTAAGCGAGGCGAAGAGACTAAAACTCAGATATCCAAAGATCACGATAACCCCAATGATCTATAAGGTTGAAGACAATCTGCTCTACTTAATCGGATAGTATTTGCCCCTTAATTGGTTAGAACATGTCTCTTAATAATATCTAAAAATTTATTAGGTTCTTCAAATAAAGGGCTATGTGCAGAATTTTCGAAAACAAATAAACCCTTTTTGGGAGCCTTAACATTTTGATAATAGGCTTCTGTGAGGATATAGTTTACAGTATAATCATACTTACCAACAAAAAAATATATTGGAATATCTAATGAGTCGATGTCACTAGTAAAATCCTTAGAAAGTAGCTCTTTATGTAATCCAGTCTTAGGCAAAAAGCTAAATTTAGATTTCCATAATTTCCACTTTTCTCCAATTGTATAGCTTCTACTCAACAAAGAAGGAATAAAAACGCCAGATATTACTGATTTCATATTTCTCATTGTACCTATACCCATTGAGTGCATATATTCATCTCTTTCTGACGATTTAAAAAAATTATCAACGTCAATTTTGCCAGAATTATCAAAATACTTAGATATCCTATTAATAGCTTTTTTATCACCCATTTGCGTTGATTTATCAATCATATATTTAATAGCCATCTCTTCCGATTTTCTCTGATTAGTTATTTGAGCCATTGCCATATATGCATAATACAACTCTGGATGCTTTTTAGCTGCCATTAAAGCAATTGGAGTTCCACCAGAGTGAGCCATCAAATAAATTTTGTCACAGTTATATCTCTTTCTTAGCCAGTTAGTAACTTCAATTGCGTCTAAAGTAAGTTGATCAAAAGTAATAGTTTTAATATTAACATCTTTGGAGTACGAAAGACCTCCTCCTCTTTGTTCCCAGTAACAGACCTTAAAATATTTTTCAAGACCAGGATTGTATTTTTCGAAAAGAAAATAATTTGGAAAACAAGGACCACCATGAATGTATAGTAGAATAGGCTTATCTGAGTTATCTTCTTTAATAAACATCCCCTGCCTTATTCCACCGATCTTAACAAATAATTTTTCTGTATTGTCTTTATTCATTAATGGGAAAAATATAAAAAACACAAAAATTAAAAATTGCTTCATAAGTGCGCAAGATAATATTTTTACTAATTTTGAGCAAATTACAATCATCTTATGGACCAACCGAAACTCGAACGATTGCTGCGGTTGATGAAACTTCTCACCGCAAACAACACCTACACTGTAGAGGATATTGCAGAAAAACTTACGATCTCTCCCCGTTCGGTTTACCGTTACATCGATACGTTCAGAGGGGCAGGTTTTGTAGTGAAGAAGAACGACAACTGTATAAAGTTAGACAAATCTTCGCCATATTTCAAAGATATTAGTGAACTAATTCACTTTACCGAAGAGGAGGCGTACATTTTAAAATCGGCAATCGAGAGCATCGACGAAAACAATGTGCTTAAACAGAATCTCAAGAAAAAGCTTTACACTGTTTACGATTACAAGATTATCGCAGAGACGATTGTGCAAAACAAGAACAGTCACAATGTGCAGCATCTTGTGGAGGCAATCGAAAGCCGCAAGAGCGTAGTGCTTAAGAACTACTCATCTGCCCATGGGAACGACATCCGCGACCGCTACGTAGAGGCCTTTGCATTTACAACCAACTATGTGCAGATCTGGTGCTTCTGCCCCGACGAACAGAAAAACAAACTCTTCAAAGTCTCCCGAATTGGAAGCGTAGAGATTCTGCCAGACGAGTGGAAATTTGAGAGTCAGCACAAAGTTGGATTCATCGACATTTTCAGAATGACAGGCGAAGAGAGACACTCAATTTCGCTTAAACTCAGCCTAAGAGCTGCAAGTCTGCTAACCGAAGAGTATCCGTTGGCAGGCAAGTACCTCACAAAATTAAGCGATAGCGAATGGATCCTGAACACCGAAGTCTGCTCATTAGACGGAGTCGGACGATTTGTCGCAGGTCTTGGAGAGGAGATTAAAGTCATCTCCCCAAACACATTAAAAGAACATCTGATTAAAACTCTAAATCAGATAATTGCACTTAATTCGGTTTAAATTTGAGTAGTTCCGAAATCTTAGTAACAGTCCTTTTGTCAACCTTATAAGAAAACGGCTTGTCGACCTCAACAGGGAGCTTGGTGAATAGCGAGGCTATCTCATTTTTAGCGTCTTGCATAAAAACGAACGACCCTTCGCCAAAACCAAAAAAATTTCCAAAACTCGAAATAGTCTTCACATAACGACCATCCTTCTCATAAAGTCTCATCGGGAATAGAAAACGCTTCCCAGTCGCATAGAGGTCGTCTATCAAAGCAGAATAGTTCCGCTTACCCTCAAACTCAACATCAAATTGAACATAACGGTCGCCATTGGGACCCCAGTCAATCGGACACCTATTAGTAATATCACTTGCAGGAAACATATTCCAAAAACTCCATACCTGATTAGGTTTAGGGAAGTCTCTCTTTCCAGCATCATAAAGATCATCTTGATAATATTTTGCTTGTAAAAATGGAGATTCACTCTTCATCTTCTCAAGAATCGCAGTCTGTGCTGGGTCAAACGTAGGTTTTGGAGGAAACGAACAAGCTAATTGCAACGGAATAATCTCAGGCTTGTCAACCTTTCTGCTTCTTAAAACAGAAATCAATTCATCTTCATAAACAAGATTCCCTAAATCCGAAACCTTACCCTCATACACCAAGTAGGTCAAAGAGCCACCCTTTGAAACAGCGACATTTGACAAAAAAATTGGATAAACCCCTTGCTGAACATAAACAACTCCTAAATACCCTGAGCCAATCAGATAGCCCCATTTCGATATCGTCTTCACAAATCTGCCATCAAACTCATAAAGATCAAGGGTAAAAGTGAAGCAATTATTAGACTTGGTCAAATCATCAACAACGTGATGAGGCCTATTATTAAGGTCGCGGACGATATTAACTACCACAAATCGGTCTCCATTAACACCCCAGTCAATTGGCTTCTTCGTTGAGACATCCATCGCCGCTTGAAAATTAGAGACAGTCCAAGTGTCGTTGTTGTTTGGTATAGGTTTGCTCAATTTTGCAGACCAAGCCTTTACTTTGTAAAACTTTGTGTAAAAAGCAGGCTCGCAATTACTCCTTTTGATCAAAGTGAGCATTAATTCAGCTGTCTCATTGTTGTCTTGACAAAATAGGGGAAACGAGAATACAATCAGGGCAAATAAGGTTAAGATCCTTTTCATAGTAAGTAGTTATTTTTACCAAATATAGTGATTCTTATCGTTGTTGGTACCTCATAAAAATGACAAAGAGGTGGAAAAGAATTTTTATCTTTGCACAATGGGAATTCGGAGAAGTAAGGTGTTCATTTTCTTAATTATTTTATGTTCCATCAATTTAATTATTGGTCATGAAATAATTGAACATAGTCATTTGATAACAACAATTTCTACTTCTGCAAATAACATCGACTCATCTATCGAAGATGAGATCTACGTTATATCAGAAAACACCAAATCAACCATATCTATTCAAGTAGTTAAAAATCAATCACACGTACCTAATTCTATCAGGTGCGGATTTAACTTCACAGTTTGGGTACCCCCCAATATTGCATAGTCGCAGATATTATCAACCAAAAATAAAGAACAAAAATTTAATAAAATGACACTGTTTACAGACTTCATTGATCTTTTTTTACATTTAGATAAACACCTTTTTGAATTAGTTACAGACTATAGAAGCTGGACATATTTAATCCTTTTTGTAATTATTTTTTGCGAAACAGGACTTGTTGTAACACCATTCTTGCCAGGAGATTCGCTTCTTTTTGCAGCGGGAGCTATAGCAGCACTTGGAGCTCTGAATATCTGGATCCTTTTAGGTGTTTTAATAGCTGCTGCCTTTATTGGCGACAGTCTAAACTACGCTATAGGCAAATTCTTCGGTCATAAAATCCTTGAAAAAAATTCTCGATTTATAAAGAGAGAGTACATTGATAAAACACATAATTTTTACGAAAAACATGGGGGAAAGACGATAATCATAGCCCGTTTTGTTCCAATCGTAAGAACTTTTGCTCCATTTGTTGCTGGAATTGGAGACATGAACTACACTAGGTTTTTGTCTTACAACCTAATTGGAGGAGTTTTATGGGTTACACTTTGCTCTCTAGGAGGGTATTTCTTTGGAAATATTACTGTTGTGAAAAATAATTTTTCGATTGTTGTATTAGCAATTATCGGAATCTCTGTAATGCCTATGGTAATAGAATATGCTAGACACAAATTTTCATTATCAAAAAACGCAAAATCATGAACTGCCCAAAATGTAATATACAATTATTAATGACTGACCGTCAAGGAGTAGAAATTGACTATTGTCCAAACTGCAGAGGTATTTGGCTCGACAGAGGAGAATTAGACAAAATAATTGAACGCTCCAATTCAACTCAATTCAACGAAAGTTATAATCACGATAGTCATAAATACGATAGTCACAAACACGATAGTCATAGAAACGATGACTACAAAAGACACAAACAGAAAAACTGGTTAAGCGAATTATTCGATTAACTATTTTGTCGTAGGTCACCACCTCTTTGCCCTTATGAGCTTCAAAGTAGCCGAGCAGACCAAAGTCTCCAGAGCACATAGCCGTATGGGCAAAGAGAACTCCAATCGAGATGACTCTTTGTTCAAAATCCTCAATTATCATCCGTAATATACAAAATCAGTAATAGTGAGTCTGTCGGACTTTTTCTTAATTTTGATTCACATTTTAATTGAAAACAATAATTGGTAAAAAATTCTGACAATGAAAATCATAACCGACAATTTTATTCTTAGGCCGTGGTGCGAGGAGGATGCGGAGTCGCTTGCCAAGAGGGCCAACAATATTGAGATCTGGAGAAATTTGAGAGACGGGTTTCCGCATCCGTACACGTTGGAGGATGCGAAGAGATTCATCGGTTCGGTAGGAAGTCTGCCTAGCGTCTTCGCAATTGAGATCGACGGAGAGGCGGTTGGGTCTATCGGATATTTCCCACAGACGGCGACGGAGCGTCACTGTGCCGAAGTTGGCTACTGGCTTGCCGAAGAGTACTGGGGACGCGGAATCATGAATGCCGCTGTTCGCGTGTTGTCGGAATATGTCTTCAAAAATACAGAGATTCTCCGCCTGTTTGCTACCCCTTACGGCCACAACGCCGCTTCGATGCGAGTTCTAGAGAAGGCAGGCTACACCAAAGTCGGACTCATGCGCAAAGCCGAAATGAAAAACGGAATACCAGTCGATAAATGGTATTTTGAGTTGGTGAAATAATTGTTCATTTTTTTAAATTGTCAAAAGTTGTCAAAATCTGAGACTTATTTTGCTTCATAATTAAAATTTATGAAGAGTATGAAAAAGATCAGAAGACACTACGACACATTTACCATAGCCGGTTTCACCTATTGGGACGGCTGCATCGTTTTGGACCAGCTCAAAATTGGAAAAGAGCTCTCGTTGGTTCTGGAAGACGAAAACAAGTTCGACGCCTACGCAGTTGCCATCTACTTTGGCGAACACAAGCTCGGCTATATCCCACGCGGAGCTAACCGCGAAATCAGTAAATTTTTGGAGATGGGCTACAACGACATCTTCGAAGTGCGCATCAACCGCATCACCCCCGAAGCCGAGCCCGAAGGACAAGTCGGCATTATCGTCTATATCAAAAGTGCGATAAAAGTTTAATTTCTGAACGCAGAGACGAAGAGGTGAAGAGACGGATCATAGATTGGGAAGAAAGAAATTGAATCAGAATATTATCCTTTTTTTATACTTTTGTAAAAGTATTTGACTTTTGTTTCTACAATCATATTACCCTAGTCCTCAATTTATTTCCACGTCAGCGTAATTGGAACGCTGTTGGGAATAAATTTGAGGATTTTTTATTCATTAAAAACAAAAGACAATATGTCAACCATTTCTTTAGATAATTATATTAGTTGCGAAAATATGACGTATCCAATTTCTATCTTTTAGCTGAATAATCCCTTCATCTCATTGTATCTTTGACACTTAGAACAGCTGCTGGTGATGAAAAAGTATATTCTATAAAGGTTAATGGGAATTTTAATAACGATTCATTAGACCAAACGAACAAACGCCATAATACCGAGTTTCAACAGCGGATAGACAGAATACTACTAAAAGGCCATGTATCTAGCTTAGGAGTTACTGATTAAATCCTTTATGCAGCTGGATTTCCTATGTTGCCTACTGAACTTGTTGCTTGAAGTTTAAGTGATAACTCAATACAGGAGGCCCCCCATTTGATTTATCAGAGGTTAAATATTTGCCAAGTACCATTCATAATCCTATGGCCTTGTTTCGTAGCGAAATGCACCTAAGTTGTCATGCTGTAATGACTGAAATAGATTATAAAGGCAAAGACTTTGCTGTTAAAGATGAGGCCATTAAAAAATTGGGATAATAGAAGTAAATCCTGTAAGAAGTATTCAATATCGAAATTCCAATGCTCATTTTGCTAATTTAACTACTAAAGGGTTATTGGAGTATGTCGAAAAAAGATGCTTGAAAGGTTAGCTAAACAGCGGTACAATTCCGCTGACGTTAGAAAACAATTCAAGCACACTGCTAATGTACTACAAAATTGTGATAATCCAAATTTACATAACCAAAAATCAATAGAACATATTTAAAAGATATCTAATGATTTAAATATTAAGATAAATACTATACAAAATGTTTCTTAAGTTAAAGATTCTAATATAAAAAAAAGCTTGTCAACAGGTTGGCATGCTATAAGAATTAATGAGATTGTAATAGTATTGCCTAATCATAATAGTGAGTCTGTTATTCTAGCGACAATACTACACAAAGCAGTTGTCCTTATTAGTCTGAGAGGTTTGTTAGTCGTTGTTGTAAATTGCTTTCAATTTCAGTATCTTAGTTCATTGATAACAGCAGCTCAAGCCAGAGAGGGCGAAGCATCTGCGTTGTGAATTGCTTTCAATTTCAGTATCTTAGTTCATTGACAGCAGCAAAGCGCATCTGTAACACTCGGCAGCTGGAGTTGTGAATTGCTTTCAATTTCAGTATCTTAGTTCATTGACAACAGCGCACGGCGAAGTTCATTAATTGTTGCTGAGTTGTGAATTGCTTTCAATTTCAGTATCTTAGTTCATTGACAACAGCGAATCCAGCAAAGCCATTTCCAAAGGGTTAGTTGTGAATTGCTTTCAATTTCAGTATCTTAGTTCATTGACAACAGCGGGTTTAGGGATAGTGATATTTGGCCTTGTGTTGTGAATTGCTTTCAATTTCAGTATCTTAGTTCATTGACAACAGCGTGCAAATGCTTTTTTGATTGCTTCCATGCGTTGTGAATTGCTTTCAATTTCAGTATCTTAGTTCATTGACAACAGCACTACGGGGCAATCCTGCAGGTAAAATCAGGTTGTGAATTGCTTTCAATTTCAGTATCTTAGTTCATTGACAACAGCTTTTCAGCTTGTCGCAGATATGGTAAGCACGTTGTGAATTGCTTTCAATTTCAGTATCTTAGTTCATTGACAACAGCGTCCACAAAAGTATATCGGACAGAGAGTGTGTTGTGAATTGCTTTCAATTTCAGTATCTTAGTTCATTGACAACAGCTTTCGGAGAAATGGACTTTAGAGCCTTTTTGTTGTGAATTGCTTTCAATTTCAGTATCTTAGTTCATTGACAACAGCAAATGGTTTTCCGTCATTATAGTCTGATTGTTGTGAATTGCTTTCAATTTCAGTATCTTAGTTCATTGACAACAGCGGTTTCAGAAGGCATTGCGTACCTTAAAGAGTTGTGAATTGCTTTCAATTTCAGTATCTTAGTTCATTGACAACAGCGAGGACACTCAGATGATTTATCCGCTTTTGGTTGTGAATTGCTTTCAATTTCAGTATCTTAGTTCATTGACAACAGCATAAAATGCAGGATTATATGTTGCTTTTTTGTTGTGAATTGCTTTCAATTTCAGTATCTTAGTTCATTGACAACAGCTCAATCTGTTGTTATATCTTGGACTAATAGTTGTGAATTGCTTTCAATTTCAGTATCTTAGTTCATTGACAACAGCTACACTCAAGTTCTGCTAAAAGTGACCACAGTTGTGAATTGCTTTCAATTTCAGTATCTTAGTTCATTGACAACAGCTCACTCCTACTACATCGTCCATGTCGTGCTGTTGTGAATTGCTTTCAATTTCAGTATCTTAGTTCATTGACAACAGCTAAAGTAAATATTCTTTGTAATGACCTCAAGTTGTGAATTGCTTTCAATTTCAGTATCTTAGTTCATTGACAACAGCGACTGAAATGGAGTTTGACGAAATGCGCCTGTTGTGAATTGCTTTCAATTTCAGTATCTTAGTTCATTGACAACAGCAAAACTAGGTGACAAATACACTAAGTTCAGGGTTGTGAATTGCTTTCAATTTCAGCATCTTAGTTCATTGACAACAGCGCCCACCGGCATAAAAAGGATTATGCAGCAGTTGTGAATTGCTTTCAATTTCAGTATCTTAGTTCATTGACAACAGCAAGACGACTGTCTTTGTCGATGCAAAAGACGTTGTGAATTGCTTTCAATTTCAGTATCTTAGTTCATTGACAACAGCCTATTAGTTATGTATGCAGACTCGACTCTGGTTGTGAATTGCTTTCAATTTCAGTATCTTAGTTCATTGACAACAGCTAAATGATCTCATCAGTGCTGCAGTCTCTAGTTGTGAATTGCTTTCAATTTCAGTATCTTAGTTCATTGACAACAGCTGCCTGCTCTTGTATATGCTCGTCCGCTATGTTGTGAATTGCTTTCAATTTCAGTATCTTAGTTCATTGACAACAGCTTATAAATTTAAAGCCACACTTGCCAAAGCGTTGTGAATTGCTTTCAATTTCAGTATCTTAGTTCATTGACAACAGCCAACGCAATAAGCATATATCCAAGCTATTGGTTGTGAATTGCTTTCAATTTCAGTATCTTAGTTCATTGACAACAGCACCTGAGCAAATATTATTAACTGCACAAGAGTTGTGAATTGCTTTCAATTTCAGTATCTTAGTTCATTGACAACAGCAATATCTTTGACTTTAGCGTTCAAATCTTTGTTGTGAATTGCTTTCAATTTCAGTATCTTAGTTCATTGACAACAGCAGCTACTGCAATAGCAGTTCTAACACCAAAGTTGTGAATTGCTTTCAATTTCAGTATCTTAGTTCATTGACAACAGCGTAATTTTCTTATACTTATATCAAGCTCCTGTTGTGAATTGCTTTCAATTTCAGTATCTTAGTTCATTGACAACAGCAATACAAAATGTTGATAGTGTGTTAAAAAGGTTGTGAATTGCTTTCAATTTCAGTATCTTAGTTCATTGACAACAGCGCTGGAGCCTTGTTTTCCGCCAGGAACGCAGTTGTGAATTGCTTTCAATTTCAGTATCTTAGTTCATTGACAACAGCACAATCTCTGTATATAATTGATTTTACATCACTTATGTGCTATTTCAGAAAAATAAAAAAAGTTGTTGTCAACAAAAAACCCACTACAAAATAGTGGGTTTTTATTTTCTATCTAGAAAAGTTCTAATTGCTGGGGAGTACTTGCCTTTTTTGCAGGTGTCTTCCCTGAGAAGATTTCCATTTGACCAAATTGTTTATCAGTTATACACATTATTCCTATTTCCCCGTATGGAGGTAAGAAGGATTTTACCCGTTTTATATGAACATCAGCGTTTTCTTTTGAAGGACAGTGTCTAAGATAAATCGAAAATTGAAACATAGTAAACCCGTCTTTTATTAAATTTTTTCTAAATACGGAATATTGCCGTCTTTCTTTTTTTGTTTCAGTTGGCAAATCAAATAAAATTAATACCCACATAACTCTATATTCAGAAAATCTACTCATTATTACATATATGGATAAGTAATGCGTCGGAGTTCCCCAGAAAAACATTTATATAACGAAGCAGTTGTAATGCTAACAGCAACCATTAATGGACTTGTTTGATCATTAATTCGAACATCTAATGTTGGAATAGATAGTAATCTTGCTTTAACATCCTTGTTAAGTTCAAACTCTCCAGCCTCTACAAGTTCTGCAACTAAAATATCTACAAATGGACGATAAGGCTCCATAATATCATCAGCTAAGCAATATGCATTGTATTTATTATGATGGTGAATTCCAAGTGTTGGTAAAAGACCAGAAGCCACTAATGATCTTGCAACAATTGCGCGTAAAACAGCATAACCATAATTTAAAAAATTATTTGGTTCATCTCCAAACCTGTCTCTCCCAAAGTCTTGAAAAAAATTTGCCCAATAGTAAGCAGCTGCTCTTGCCTCTATGTTTGAAGCATCTCCGCTTTTAACATCGTTTATCCATTTTTCCATATTCTTGACTTCAATCTTTCTGACAATTTTCAAAGCTGATGCCTGGTTATTTATCTTTGATTGAACCGTTTGTTGCCAAAGTTGCTTTTTCAGAGGAATTGAAGCATCTAATTGAGTTCTAAATCGTTCATTTTGTACAATATTTCCAGATAAAGGCAACATCAACCCAACAGGTAATCGTTTTTTATCACAAGAAATAATAGCCACATTATTATTCAACAAAGAATCAATTAGACCATGAGTTATTGTTATTTGATAGTTGTCAAGCACTAATACTCCAATATCTTCAATCGGAATTGTTTTTTGTATCGGTGATTCATCTTGTAGCAATTTAAGAACTAATTGCTCATCTTTTAATGATAAATACGCAGGATTTCCTACATAAATAGTTCTTTTCACCATAGCTATTAATATTCATAAACTTGCACAATTTGACCGATATGATCTATTCTAACTTTTACTATATTTTCTAAATATAGAGTAGATCTTATAGAACGGTATGTTATATTTGATAATTCCTTTTTTTCTTTAAGGATATCTCCTGACACAGCTACCGTCTCTAAATGATTATTAAACATATAATTCTTAGATGAAATTTTTTGCACCCTAAACAAATTAGGGCTTATCAATTTATAGTTGCTTGGATCTAATAAATCTATTTCGTTTGGGTTAAAGCCTGTCTTTTCATTGGGGAAGACAAAGTATTCATTTTGTTTCATACTAAATAGAAAAGTCCAACCTTCACTTTGTTTATACTGCTTGTCTATTATTGGCATACCTTGTGAAGCCCTCATGGTTGCTTCGAAAAAAGATACTACTTCTTCTTGTAAATTACCATCTGCATCCTTGTAAATTGCAACATGATGATTGTTTCCTGTATTTACAAAATCTACTGGCTGTTTATTCCCATTTTGATCTAAGATTAATTCCCCATTCTTATCCCTTTTGTCGTGTAGTGCAATAGCATTATTAACACCAGTAATTGTTACTCTTTTTATTGAAATACCTTTATTTTTATTAAGCCAAATTGGATTCTCTTCTAGATTCGAGAATGCTTTTTTAGCATCGTTTTGATATTCGGCAAGTCTTAATTTTAAAATTTCTTTAACCTTTGGATCAACAACCTTTTCAATGTTTAAATCTGGAGAGACCTCCTTTCGTATAGTAAAGACGTTCTCAAATTCAACAATTTTAACTTTTTCTGGAAGTATTATACTCTTTGTGTCATCTAAATAAATTGGATTTTTATCTAACGCATTTTTACCTGTAAATGCTTTTTTAGGATCATTTCCAAAGTCACTAAGTCGTTTTAATAAAGCTTCTCTATATATTTTCTTTGATACTTTTCCAATTAACTCCTCATTAAATGACCCATTTACTTTTAACAAAGTAGCTTTATACTTCTGACTACTTCCATAAATGGTTTCATTATGTAGCTGACCTCTTGGTGTTAATTGTACCTTTTTGTTATAACCTCCACTTGTTTTAGTCTTATTTATATTTTTTGTGACCACTTTGTTTTTTGCTTTAATCGAGATCAGAACATTCTCTAAATGCATTTTTGCTTCTGATCTAAATTCTTCGAGTGGAATTGGTGATTTAAATCTTAGTTTTCCTTTTGAATCTTTTTCAAGTTCTTTTTGGGCTATTCCATAAATGCTGCCAGCTTTGTCACTTTTTGCACTCAAGTTATTCAAATATTGTATGTGGCTGAGTCGAGTAAAAGCGACAGTAAGAGCATCCATAGCGTGATGTCTGTGGTCGTTCCTTTTTGTCCAGTCTTTAATTTTATAAATTCTTTGACCATCTCTGCCTTCAATAACTTCTGTTAATCCAAGAGCACTATACTTGTCCCAATTTAATTCTTTTAGTACATCAACTAATTGCCAATCTTCTCTAAGCCTATCAGTAATTGAACCACTAGTTGAAATTACAGTCTTTACAAGATTAAGAAGCATATCCTTTGCCTTTTTTGCAATATATTGAGAGTCTCTTAAATCTCTTTCGATAAAGTCTTCTGGAATTTCAGATTCTCTAATTGTTAGCTTTTTTGCCTTCGTTCTTGTTATTGAATCCGAAGCTTTCAATTTGTCAATTGCTGATAAATACCTATGAGCGCCATCTTCACCATACTTCTCATATACAAAATCATAACCAGTTCTATTTCCCTTTTCAATATTAATACTTTTTAACTCTAATGTTTTATTTGAATAAGAGTCATCAAATAATTTTGATTGAGGAATAATATGATCAATATCATACTCTTTAGAAAATATTTTTTCTCGTGGTATGTATTGATTTGAATATAGAGTATGATATCCATTAAGTTTTAGCTCTTCATATAACTTATATCTTATGATATCATTTCTGCTCACATATGTAAATCCAAACTCTTGCTGTATAATTTTTTTAATTTTCTCATGTTCTGCATTCTGTTGGCTTACAATCTTGGTCAACTCCTCTCTTTGTTTCGCATTTTTCTTGAGATCTCTCGCAAGTTCAATCCTTATTTCATCTGGCTTACCATATGTGTCAATTACTTGATTAATCACATTAACCATTTGGTTCAAAATCTTTTCTACAACAGGATTTCTTAAACTATTTTTTGGTAAAATTTCTAGCTTATTCAAAAGTTGCTTTGAATCTATCTCTTCTTTTGTTAGCGAACTTTTAGAGTGAGATTTATATCCAGCAAGTAAACAAGCTGTATCATAACTATTACCATCTTTCATGTATGGCAATAATTTTCTAATAGCTTTACTACTTAAATTTGAATAGTCATCAGTAAATGAAATATTAGCAAACAATCTTGCAAAATCCTTGTCTAAGCCTGTGATTGTTGAAATTTTATTAATTAAATTTTCATCCCCAGTATTAGAGCTATCCCCCTCAAAAGAATATATTAAATGCCATAATTTATGTGATGGCTGATTCTCATATTCATTTTTATCTAAACTAGAATCAAATTTTAGAAAATCAGTTTTATATCCTAAGCCCTGGAATACTTCATCTATTATATTTAATATTTCATCTGTTTTTAATTTTGAGAAATTATATTCTCCATGCCCAGAATGCTCAATAATCTTTTGACAAACATCAATAAACGAAGATAGTGTTCTATTTCCCTCAATATTTAAATAATTCAAATCCAAATCTGTATGATTTTCAAAAAGCAACTTTAAAACTTCTTCCTTTGAAAGTTTATCTTTTAAAGTCAGCTCTTTAAACAAGACTTGCTTCTCTTCTAAATATAATAATCTCTTTTCAAAATCTAAATTTGTCCGTTTTGATTTATGGCTTTTTAAGCTAACTTCCAAATTATTCAATATTTGCCATATTTTGTATTCTTGAAAAAGAGGCGACGACCGTGGACAAACTCTTGGCCCAGAAATTTTCTTTTTACCACTATCTTTACAGTAAAATATTTTACTTTCTAATTCACAAAAACTTAATAATCCCTTCTGACTTTTTAATCTTCGTTGATAAAAAATAATTATATCTCTGATTTCTTGCTTCAAATCTTCTGTAAGTATTTGATGGTATTTCGATTGAGTTTCCCAAATTGACTCAAATTCATCAAGATAATCTTGCCTGTAAAATACTTTATTTTTAAAGGAATAATTTGGGTTTATATCTAGTTCATTTATTAAGTATTGTCCAATAGTAAGTCTATTAAAATATAACTCTTTGCTCCTATCACTAATTTCACCCAAATAGCCACTAGAGTTGCTTATAGAGCCATTAATATCGGAGATAATTAACGCTAATTCTTCTTTTGTTAACTCTTTATCTAAGGAATCTACTCTTAGTTTATATAGCGCTTCTCTCCTGTCTTTTCCTTTTAAGTCTAATGTGAAAATATTATACTTTGCCAAGAAAATTTTTGAAGTGTTTAATTTCCCTTTACCAAATATTTGCTCTTTAAATTCTGAAGTTAAAATCTCAGGATGATACTTACTTTGAAACTCCCAAATTTTATCAAATTCAGCCTTCAAGTCAGATCTGTAGAAGTCAGGAAGATATTTCTTTCCCTCTTTTATAAGCCTTAAACATAGCTGACTAGGAGTTATATTTTCATTATACAATATTTTAGCAACTTCCATTCCATCAATTAAAGCTCCCTCATCATTTGACTTTGCTTTTCTGCTGCTTTTATATCCTCTTTTTTTATTAATCATCAATAACACCTTAGCCAGTTCTTCTAAAGATATTTTTTCGCTAACAGCCTTAGCTCTCAGTTTATAGGTTTGAAATGTCGTATGATTACCTTCCTCTGATAGTACAGTCGAATCTGATATAAATTCCTTGTCTTTTAAAATTTTAATGAGCTCATCTCTTCTGAGTTTATATCGTTGAAGATTTCTTCTCATGCTTCTCTTTAGAGTGCGATCAGCAGTAGTTGTTATGCTCTTACCTTTTTCAAAGTTTGTTAATTCGTCAATTGTAAGAGGGTTTACTCTTACTCCCAATTTAATTATTCCAGACTTCTCTTCTGAATTTTCTGCCTCATTGACTAACGCCCAACCAATACTGGTAGTTCCTAGATCTAACCCCAAAACTTTTTTCATATATTTTATATTTTATAATTATTTTTTTATATTTGTATCAAGATACTATTGAAGCAATTCACAATAAGGATTATTCCGTTGTGAAAACATCGAAGGCGGGTTTTACTCGCCTTCTCTTTTTGTCTTTATACAAATATAATAAATAATTGCTATCTATTTATATATCAGCAATCAATGCTATTGAGTGTAAATTTGAAGATTTTTATATTATTTAGAACAGACAACGATTTCGTACATTTTAAGTTGAAAATCTTTCTTAAAATAGTGTAAATATATTGTTATCCATATATTTATTAAACTTTTAATTTTGTCATAAGTTGTCAAAAACATAGCGTTTCTTTGCTTCTTTAATAAATGAAATACTATGAAAAAAACTTCTCTATTTTTACTTTTACTGGTTGCTGCTGTGTTGGTGCAAAGCTGCAGTCCGAAGGCTATGCCTCGCACAGTCATTACCTCATTCGCAGATTACAGCAAGTACTATTCTGATGGCTTTCTAATCAGTCCAAATCCTTATCCAGAAAAATTTGTTTCAATCGGAGAGATCTTCATAATTGTGGTTCCTGGCGATAAGATAAAGCAAGAAAGCAAATACTTCGACTCACAAACCAACACTTATAATGTAGTTACGAAGGTTTTTAAGGAAAATATATCTTTAGACGAACTCACAGAAATCGCTGTTCAACAAACAAAAGCGAAGGGAGCGAATGCTCTTGTAAATTTCAAAATTCAGATAATCAACAATCAAACGTACAGTAATTTATATAAAAGATATATTCCTGTTTTCAGCCACTACGAGATCTCTGGCTTCGCAATTAAAATTTAGGGAAAAATCGGTATGCTTGTAAATGATTGAGGATGTTTGCTTTTTGCCGAATTTATGCAATTTTGCAGTTGAACTGCAAATTTACATAAGTTGTAAGATGAAGACACTCCCGCCCTCTCTTGGTTGAGTGGGTGGGAGTGTTGTGTGACCCCGGAGGGATTCAAACCCCCGACCTTCAGAACCGGAATCTGACGTTCTATTCAGCTGAACTACGAGGCCGTCGGGCGGCAAAGGTAGTTATTTTAAAATTGATTAAAAAATGTATCTTTGCCGGTCTAACATTTAAAATTTATATGAAAGCATTTGTATTTCCGGGTCAGGGTGCACAGTTCAGCGGTATGGGTAAAGAACTGTATATGAGCCACCCAAAGGCTAAAGAGCTTTTCGAGACTGCGAATAATGTGTTGGGTTTCCGTATTACAGATATCATGTTCGAGGGCAGCGACGAAGAGTTGAAACAGACAAAAGTTACGCAACCTGCAATCTTCATTCATTCGGTTGTGCTTGCAAATTGTATAGAAAATTTCGATCCTCAAATGGTTGCTGGTCACTCTCTTGGTGAGTTTTCGGCACTTGTTGTCGCTGGTGCAATGAGTTTTGAGGATGGTCTGCGTTTGGTTTCGGCCAGAGCTCAGGCTATGCAGAAGGCGTGTGAGGCTAAGCCCTCTACCATGGCTGCTATTCTTGGTCTTGCCGACAATATCGTTGAGGAGGTTTGTGCCTCTGTAGAGGGTGTTGTTGTTCCTGCAAACTATAACTGCAGCGGTCAATTGGTGATTTCGGGTACTGTTGAGGCTGTGCAGACAGCTTGCGACAAACTGAAGGCTGCTGGTGCAAAGAGAGCATTAGTACTTGCTGTTGGTGGTGCTTTCCACTCTCCTCTTATGGAGCCGGCTCGTATGGAGCTTGCTGCTGCTATTGAGGCTACAGAGATAAAGGCTCCGATCTGTCCTGTTTACCAGAACGTAGATGCGAAGCCTTATACCGATCCTCAGCAGATTAAAAAGAATTTGATCGATCAACTTACTGCTCCTGTTCGTTGGAGACAGACTGTTGAAAATATGTTCGCCGATGGCGCTCGCGATTTCGTGGAGTTAGGCCCTGGTAATGTTTTGCAAGGCTTAGTCAAGAAAATCGCTCCTGAGAGCACCACTTCGGGGCATCAATAAGAGATAGCTAATCTGAACAGGGCAACCTGTGATTCGTTTGTAGAGAGATCTGTTTTGTTTTCGTCAATCCAGGTCTCTATTTTTTGTGCCGCTTTGGGAAAGGCTTTGATGAAGTTCTTTTTATTGGGAACCACTGCTTTGCCTTTATAAATAAGGAAATAATCCTCTATGTATGTGTAATCTAGATTGAATTCACTTCCGATTGCTTTGGTTCTTCCAAAGTCAGAAACTGTAGACATTTTAGAAACCGAAGCAACTTCGCTTGCATAACCGTATGCTCCTTCAACTTTCTCCTCTTCGAGCTTGATTCTTCTGTGAAGTCCCATAGAGATATCTCCATTTGTCTCAATAATTTGATAATATAGTTTACCTATTTTAAAAAACACATTTCGTCCAACTGTGACCATCTTAACTAAATGTTCAACAGATATCCCAGAAGTATCTCCTTTTTCTGTAATCAGTTCTACTGCCTGATTGATTGTATTTATATTAACTCTCCCTTCGTAAACAGACCCGTCTTGAGTTTTGATCTTTCCCTCTTCGAATTTTGGAAATATGTACATTTTTTCGGTAAAAAGTGATTTTCCTACTGGTTTTCCATCTACAATTTTAACAGTTCTATTTTGAGCCACAGCAAACGTTGAGAGCAACATTACGAATAAAAAAGTGAAGATATTTTTCATGACTAAGTATTTAATTAATAATCGAATACTAAGATAAGGAAAATAAAGTTTCCTAATTCCTTTTTTTTTATTATTTTTGGCAAACAGATACTAATATGAATAATTTCGCCCTAATATCGCCAGACATTGAGAAAGAGACAGAGCCTCTTTCTGTTGCCTGCGCATGCGGAATATTCTCCTCGTGTGATTTTAATCCTCAGAACAAGTACGAACTGCCCTTCGCGGGCTTTTTGTGTTATATAACGTGCTTGTTCACGAATCAAATAAATTACAATTAATTAAAATACAAGCTATGGCAAAAGAGAAAAAATTTATTACCTGTGATGGTAATTACGCCGCAGCACATGTAGCCTACATGTTTAGCGAACTTGCAGCTATTTATCCTATTACACCGTCGTCGACAATGGCGGAGTATGTTGATGAGTGGTCTGCTTTTGGTAAAAAGAATCTTTTCGGAGAGACCGTTAAGGTAGTTGAGATGCAAAGTGAAGGAGGAGCAGCGGGTGCAGTTCACGGTTCTCTACAAGCAGGAGTTCTTACAACCACATTTACAGCTTCACAGGGATTACTTCTCATGATACCAAACATGTACAAAATCGCTGGGGAACTTCTTCCTACGGTTTTCCATGTTTCGGCAAGATCGCTTGCTGCGCAGGCGCTCTCAATTTTCGGTGACCACTCAGATGTTATGTCGGCAAGGCAGACTGGTTTTGCTTTTCTGGCTTCGGGCAGCGTACAAGAGGCTTTAGATTTGGGAGCTGTAGCTCACCTCTCTACTCTTAAGTCGCGTGTTCCTTTCGTTCACTTCTTCGATGGATTCAGGACCTCTCACGAGATTCAAAAGATCGAAGATCTAGATCAAGATGCAGTCAAAGAGATGATCAGCGAAAAGTCGCTTGCAGCTTTCAGAGGCAGAGCGCTTAATCCTGAGAAACCGGTTACAAGAGGTACTGCTCAAAACCCAGATGTATATTTCCAAGCTAGAGAGGCTTCGAATCCTTTCTACGATGCAGTTCCAGATGTAGTTGCTCGTTATATGGGCGAAATCAGTGAACTTACTGGCCGTCACTATCTTCCATTTGATTATTATGGCGATCCAGAGGCTGAAAACATCGTTATCGCAATGGGTTCTGTTTGCGAAACCATCAGAGAGGCTGTTGATCACCTAAGAGAAAAGGGCGAAAAAGTTGGTCTATTGACAGTGAGACTTTACAGACCTTTCTCAGCTAAATATTTCTTGAGAGTTCTTCCTAAATCGGTTAAGAGAATTGCTGTTTTAGACAGAACTAAAGAGCCAGGTGCTGTTGGTGAGCCACTTTATGTAGATGTTAAGACTGTTCTTGCCGACAGAGGTGCGAAAGCTCCTGTTATCGTTGGTGGCAGATATGGTCTCTCTTCGAAAGACACTACTCCTGCACAAATCATCTCTGTATTCGATAATCTTAAGCTTAAAGAGCCTAAGAACGGATTCACAATTGGTATCGTTGATGATGTTACCTTCCGTTCACTTCCTGTAAAAGAGGAGATCAACCTTGCTAAAGCTGGTACTTATGAGTGCAAGTTCTATGGTCTAGGTTCTGATGGAACTGTTGGTGCAAACAAGAATACTATCAAGATTATTGGTGAGACTACTCCTAAATATTGTCAAGCTTATTTCGATTACGACTCTAAAAAGTCGGGCGGATACACTTGTTCTCACTTGAGATTTGGCGACCAACCTATCACTTCGCCTTACTTAGTGTCGCATCCTGATTTTGTTGCTTGTCACGTATCTTCTTATTTAACCAAATATGATGTTCTTAAGGGTATCAAGAAAAAAGGTACTTTCCTTTTGAACAGCCTTTGGTCGGTAGAGGAGACTGTTAACAAACTTCCAGAATATATCAAAGCTACTATCGCTAAGAAAGAGCTTACTTTCTATATTATCAATGCAACTCAGATTGCCGAGGAGATTGGTCTTGGAAACAGAACCAACACTATTCTTCAATCTGCATTTTTCAAGATTACAAACATTATCCCTTATGAGCAAGCTGTTGCACAGATGAAATATGCTGTTGACAAGTCTTATGGCAAGAAGGGTGAGGCAATCGTGAAGATGAACTATGCTGCTGTTGAAAAAGGTTCGGAATATCATAAGGTTGAAGTTCCTTGCGAATGGAAAAACCTAACTGCGAAATTCAGACCTTCAAGCTTCGACCGTCTTGCACCAGATTGGGTTAGAAACGTTGCTGACGTTGTTAACGCTCAAAATGGTAACGATCTTCATGTAAGTGCATTCCTTAACCTAGAAGATGGTACTATTCCAAGTGGTACTGCTGCTTTCGAGAAGAGAGGTGTTGCAGTTCACGTTCCAGAGTGGCAAGCTGAAAACTGTATCCAATGTAATCAGTGTTCATTCGTTTGTCCTCACGCTGCTATCAGACCATTCTTAATGGACGACGAAGAGTCTAACAAGGCTCCTATCTCTATTAAGAAGATTAAAGGTAATGGCCCTTACAAAGATTACTCATTCACAATCCAGGTTTCTCCGCTAGATTGTACAGGTTGCGGTAACTGTGCCGATGTATGTCCTGCTAAGAACAAGGCTCTTGTGATGAAGACTATCGATTCTCAAATGCATGAGCAACCGAACTTCGATTATCTTCACGCTACAATTGGTTACAAAGACACCGTTCAGTCGAAGTCACAAAATGTTAAAAACTCTCAATTTGCACAACCTCTATTTGAGTTCTCAGGTGCTTGTGCTGGTTGCGGAGAGACTCCATATATCAAAGCTATCACTCAACTGTTTGGCGACAGAATGATGATTGCTAATGCTACCGGTTGTTCTTCTATCTTCGGTGGTTCATTCCCTGCATCTCCTTACACAAGCGACAGAAACGGTCGTGGTCCATCTTGGGCTAACTCTTTGTTCGAAGACAATGCTGAGTTTGGATTGGGTATGCACCTTGGTTCTGAAAGAATCCGCGACAGAGTTGCAAAACTTATGACCGATGGTCTTGCTTGCGACTGCTGCAGTGCTGAGATGAAAGTTCTGTTTGGTGAGTGGATCACTAATAGAGACAGTGCTGAGAAGACAAGAGAGATTGCAGACAAACTTATCCCTATGATCAAAGAGTGCAAGTGCGACATTTGCAAAGAGCTTGTTGTTCTTAAGGACTACATGGTTGTTCGCTCTCAGTGGATCTTTGGTGGCGACGGTTGGGCTTACGATATTGGATATGGTGGACTTGACCACGTTCTAGCTTCGGGTAACAATGTGAATGTTCTTGTTCTTGACACTGAGGTTTACTCAAATACTGGTGGACAATCTTCGAAATCAACTCCTGCTGGTGCTGTTGCTAAATTTGCAACTTCTGGTAAGAGAATTCGTAAGAAAGACCTTGGTATGATGGCTATGAGCTATGGTTATGTTTATGTTGCTCAAGTTGCTATGGGTGCTAGCCAAAATCAATTCTTCAATGTATTGAAAGAGGCTGAGGCTTACAATGGTCCATCTTTGATTATCGCTTACGCTCCATGTATCAGTCATGGTTTGAAAGATGGTATGGGTGCTTCGCAACGTGAAGAGAAAAAAGCTGTTGAGTGTGGTTACTGGCATCTTTACAGATACAACCCAATGCTCGAGTCTGAGGGTAAGAATCCTTTCACTCTAGATAGCAAAGAGCCTGATTGGAGCAAGTTCCAAGACTTCATCAAAGGAGAGATTCGCTACACTTCATTGGCTAAGATGTTCCCAGAGGCTGCCAACGAACTATTCTCTCTCACCGAGGAGTATGCAAAATGGCGCTATAACGGCTACAAACGTCTTGCATCGCAAGTGTAATTAGCTAAATAGTATATATGAAAAAATGGTGGCTTTTAAGGGCCACCATTTTTGTTTTATGCTTGATTCGAATTATCCTGCAATAATTTTATGAACGATTGCGATAACCTCTTTTTCGCGTCTGTCGGTGTTTGCAATAATTGCGTCTGCCTCAGCATTGAGTTTAGCAACTGTTTCGGCATCTTTAAGACCCGAGGCGTTGATCTTAACATTAAGATATGCTCCGTGGATTGCTGAACGAAGGCAAAGTGCTCCTACTCCTGCATCTGATACTGAGTTTGGATTTCCCTCTGCTGCCATCTTTTCGATTAGATCGAATCCAGAATATGCAACTTTCATCGTGCGTAGAGGAATCTCTGTTGCGTAAAGTGTTGCCTTTTGGATTGCCTCTGCTCTAGCGGCTTTTTCGACATCGGTGCTTTTTGGAAGTCCAAATGCATCCATAATTGCGTTGAATGATTTGGTATCTTCGTCAACCAAGAATAGAAGCTCATTCATAATTGATTGTCCTTGCTCTGCTAACTGTCCAAAGTAGTTCCATTTTTCATCCCAACCTGGTTTGTGCGACGACAAGTTTGCCACCATTGTTCCTAGAGCTGCACCAAGTGCTCCCATATATGCCGAGACTGATCCACCGCCTGGTGCTGGAGACTCGCTTGCTGTCTCAAGAGCAAAACCTTTACATGTGAAATCGATAAGCTTTTTAGCTGCTCCCTCTTCCATCAAATATTCGATAACCTTCTCTTTTGGGTCGAATGGTTTTAGATCGTCTAACCCCATTGATTTTACGGCAATCTTGATAATCTCATCTTCTGAGATTCCTGCAGAGCGTTGTTGTTTTGCTAAATAGTATTTACCAGCTTCGATTAGCACCTTTTTAGGTATTAAACCTACTATCTCTGCTCCTGTTACTCTGATTCCTCTTGCTGCAGCTTTTTCAACCACTTCGTCGAATGCGATATGCACTGGAGTCTCTGTAATATTTGTAACATTCATCGACACTTGAGCAATTCCGTACTCTTCGATAAACCATCCAATTGCTTTGCAGCCTTTCAGTGTTCCTGGAATCCAAACCTCTTTACCCCTTTCGTCGAGAACAACTTTACCTGTGATTGGGTTGCCCTCTCTCTTTTTACGACCCTTCTCTCTTACATCGTAAGCAATTGCATTTGCACGACGAGTTGAGGTTGTATTTAGGTTATAGTTGATTGCAACTAAAAAATCTCTGGCTCCGATTGCAGTTGCTCCCGAACCAGCTACCTTTTCGTTGAATTCAGATGGACCAAAATCTGGTGCCCACTCTGGATTTGCAAATTTCTTTGCAAGGCCTTCATACTCTCCCGAACGGCATGTCGCAAGGTTTCTGCGCTCTGGCTTAAATGCTGCGCTTTCGTAGCAATAAACTGGGATTAGAAGCTCTTCTCCTACTCTTTTTGCCAATGCTCTTGCATACTCTGCTGTCTCCTCCATTGTAACTCCCGAAATTGGTATAAACGGGCATACATCTGTTGCACCCATCCTTGGGTGTTCGCCATGGTGGTGGCGCATATCAATTACTTCAGATGCCTTTTTGATTGCTAAAAATGCTGCTTGTGAGACAGCTTCGGGTGAGCCTACAAATGTGACAACAGTTCTGTTTGTTGCAGCACCTGGATCTACATTTAGTAGTTTTACACCTTCAACTTTTTCAATAACATCTGTTATCTGTTTGATAACATTCATATCGCGTCCTTCGCTAAAGTTTGGGACGCATTCAATAATTTTCTGTATCATTATTTTTTGTACTGTATATTTTTAGTTCAGTAGTTCAATTGTTGGTTTGAGACCTCTTCTTAAGTACTCTGTGTCGATATCGAAAAAGTGATATGCATAGAGATACATTGGTGATATTGCGTTTGCAGCCTCTATGAACTCATCGTCGGTCATTGTGTATGGGAGATTCTTTGGAAGAAAGGCTAAATCTATATTTTTAAGATCTTTCATCTCTTGGATAAATTCTGTATCGCCTGCGATATAAATTTTGAATCCATTGAAATTAAGTATATAGCCGTTCACTTCTCCTAATGAGTGAAAAGGAACTCCATCGTCGCGTCTGTTTTTGATATTGTATGCTGGAAAAGCTTTGATGCTAATCCCTTCAAAAATGAACTCCTCTCCTGGGGAGATTGTGTTTGCATTTTTTATGGTGTCTTTTGAAAACTTGTCTGTTAAAAAAACTGTCTCATCTTTTTGAATAGGCCTGATAGCATATATATCAAGATGATCGTAGTGATTGTGTGAGATCATGATTAAGTCTGCCTTTGGCATTCCGGTGAACTCCATCACCTCAGAATATGGATCGACGTAGATGTACTTTCCGTTCCATAAAATCTGGATAGAAGCGTGTCCCAGTGGTGTTACTGTTACGTCGCCGAGCGGTGTTTTAAAGGTTTTCATCTTGATATTTAGTTTTTAAGTTTGAGACAAATTTATAAACTAATCTCTTTACCTCCCAGAATCATTCTCTCAATTAGTGGTGTTGTGAATGAATAAGGAAGAAATTCGTATGAGGGAACAGGCTTGGTGATAATTAAATCGGCATCTTTTCCTATCGCAATGGTTCCTTTAGTTTCGCTTAAATCCATTGCGTAAGCAGAATTGATTGTTGTAGCATTAATAGCTTGTTCGGCTGTGAATTTATAGTGCTGACAGGCTAAGAACATCATAAACATTAAATCGCCCGATGGACACGAACCTGGATTATAGTTAGAGGCTACTGCAAGTGGAAGACCCTTTTCAAGCATCTTTTGAGCAGGCGCGTAGTCCATTTTTAAGAACATTGTTGCCCCTGGTAATAGCACTGGCATTGTGTCTGAGTTTGCTAAAAGTTCAAACTCCTCTTCGCCTGTGAACTCTAGATGATCGACAGATATTGCGTTGTATTTTACTCCCATCTGCACACCTCCAGAGAATCCCATCTGGTTTGCGTGTACCTTTGGGCGTAATCCATATTTAATTCCTGCATTGAGGATGCGGTCGGTATCTTCGACCGAAAAGAATCCATCTTCGCAGAAGATGTCTATATAGTCAGCCAACTCTTCGGTTGCAATTACAGGGATCATTTCTGTAATAATCTCATCAACATATCCAGCATGATCCTCTTTGTATCTTTGAGGAAAAGCATGTGCACCTAGGAACGTTGATTTTACAGTTAGAGGTGACTCTTCGGAGATCCTTTTAATCACTCTGAGCATCTTGATCTCGTCTGCCGGATTTAGTCCGTATCCGCTTTTGATCTCTACGCTTCCTGTGCCTTTTGCAGTGATCTCGCGGACTCTCTCCATCGCTTGTTGGAAGAGCTCGCCCTCCGATGTTTTACTTAGCAAGTCTGCCGAATTCAGGATGCCTCCTCCTCGCTTTGCTATCTCTTGATACGACAATCCTCTTATTTTATCGAAGAACTCTTTTTCGCGGCTTCCTGCATAAACGATATGGGTATGGCAATCGCACATGGCTGGCATTACTACTCTCCCTGTGGCATCTATCTCTTTGTCGAATCTTTCATGCGAAGGATAAGTAGTTGAATCACCAAAGTTCTTGATTTTTGAATCTTCGATAATCAACCAACCATTTTCAATAACATCCATCTGAGCCATCTCTGCCCCTCTTTTCAAAATTAGAGCTGGATCGTTGGATGTCTGAATTAATTGTTTTATATTTTTAATTAAAATCCTCATTTTTAAGGCCTCTTAGGAATTTAACTGAATTTTGCATATTGGTGTACATTACTTCGTCCTCTTTGATGAAGTTTACACATTTACGATATTCTGCATAGAGTTTCTCAATGACTGACGACGATTTTAGTGGGCGACGGAACTCAAGAGCCTGTGCAGCATTCATAAGTTCTATGGCAAGAATCTTCTCTACGTTCTCCATCACTCTGTAGCATTTTGTTGCCGCATTTGCACCCATACTCACATGGTCTTCTTGACCTTGCGATGAGTCGATAGTGTCGACGCATGCAGGCATGCAGAGATGTTTGTTTTGGCTCACGATAGACGCTTGTGAATATTGAGGAATCATGAATCCAGAGTTTAAGCCTGGTCGGGCAACAAGGAAAGAGGGCAACGAGCGTTTGCCAGATATAAGCTGATATGTTCTCCTTTCTGAGATACTTCCAATTTCTGCCATTGCTATTGAAAGATAGTCTAATGGTAGTGCAAGTGGCTGTCCGTGGAAGTTGCCTGCAGAGACGATCTTATCCTCTTCGGGGAGAATTGTTGGGTTGTCGGTGGCACTATTCAACTCGGTTGTGAAAGCCTCTTCGATGTAGCGGAGAGCATCTTTTGTTGCTCCGTGTACTTGCGGTACGCAGCGGAATGAGTATGGATCTTGAACGTGCTCTTTCTTGCGAGCAGCAATCTCGCTTCCATGGAGAAATTTAAGCATGTTTGCAGCGGTCTCACACTGTCCTTTATGTGGGCGAATTGTGTGTACTCCTGGGGTAAATGGTTCGGTTCTTCCATCAAAAGCGTCGAGAGACATAGCTGCAATTAAATCAGCCTGCATTGAGAGTTTTTTTGCTTTGATCAGATTCCAGACGCTGTATGCTAACATGAATTGGGTTCCATTGAGGAGCGCCAATCCCTCTTTTGAAGCTAGAGACATCTCTTCCCAGCCAAATTTTTGATTGATCTCGGCAGCAGGGTATCTTTTCCCTTGAAAGTTAACTTCTCCAAGACCAAGTATTGGAAGAATCATATTTGCGAGTGGGGCTAAGTCGCCCGATGCACCAAGAGATCCTTGCTGATAAACAACTGGATAGACATTTTGATTGAACATCTCAACTAATCTGTCTACAGTCTCCATTCGTACTCCGGAATAGCCGTAGCCTAATGATTTTATTTTAAGGAACATCATTAACCTTACAATCTCTTGGGGCACCTCTTCTCCCATTCCACAGGCATGTGACATCACAAGATTCTTCTGTAGTTTAGAGAGTTGGTCGTTGTCTATCTTTACATTGCAAAGAGATCCAAAGCCTGTTGTAATTCCATAGATTGGCTCTGTCTGGTATTGCATTTTATTGTCGAGATATTCACGGCATTTTTTAATTCTGTTCTTTACCTCATCCGATAAAACTAATTTGATTTTTTCATCGGTTAACGGCAGAATGTCGTTTATTGTAAGATTGTTTAGGGTTAAATGAAAATACTCCATCTGTGCTTATATTTTTTAACTATTTTAAATCAATTTGCAACAAATATAAATAAAATGGCGATAAGCGTCAAAAAAAAGAGGGCTGGCGAAATTTATCGTCAGCCCTCAAGGTTCTTACCAAAATTAATCTTATTCTAATAACCTGGGTTTTGTTGTTGTCCTATACCAGGATTTGCGTTAATCTCTTCGATTGGAATTGGAAGTACACATTTTGTATAGTTCCAGTTAACTGTTGTGCCACGTCCGTTTGCAGGAACTGAAGGTTCTCCAAAGAAGATAGCTCCATCGTATGCAATAGTTCCACCAGTTCTAAGTATATCGAAGTATGTATGTCCTTCGCCGATTAGCTCTTTTCTTCTCTCTAGCATAACTTCTGCTATGATAGTATTAACAGGATCGTTAATTGTAAGTGGAGCCAAATCTGGGTTTCTCTTACGAATATCGTTCAACCATTTTACTGCGTTAGTAAGATCTGGAGTAGGTAATTTTGCTGCAGCTTCTGCACCAATAAGGTAAACTTCAGAAAGTCTGAACATTTTGATATTAACCGCAGAAACTGGGTTTTTACCATCACTTTCGAATTTCTTCATCCAACCCATTCTGTTTGCTATATATCTAGAAGGAGTTTTATTGTTACCAAACTCGTCTAATCCTAACATACCCCATCTTACATCGTTTGGATATAATTTGAACATATTCAAGAAAATATCACTAGCTACAGCAGCACCTAAATCTGTACGAACGTCATTTCTTGGACGGTAGAAACTTCTTGGAGAAGAGTTACCTAAGTCACTTTCATCTGGTACGATAAGAAGTTCAAAAATAGATTCACTACCATTTGGTTGTGCCCAAGAACCAACCCAGTTTGTATTGCTATAAAGTGTGTATCCCGCTGTTTCAATAATATTTTTAGCAGTATTATATGCATTAGTCCAGTCGCCTTTGTATAGGTATACTCTAGCAAGTAGTGCTTTTGCAGCCCATTGATTCATGTTTCCTAATCTTTTGGTTGTTGGAAGCAACGGAATTGCTGCAGTCAAATCTTGTATAACTTGAGTATAAACCTCAGCAACTGTATTTCTTACAGGTTTTGCAAATGGATCAAGAATAGTAGTAACAACTGGAACACCCCAAGAAGCTCCATTATCCTTAGTATATGGATAACCATAAAGTTTGCAAAGATCGAAATGAGCAAGAGCTCTGATCATTAATGCTTGTCCTTTGATGTCATTTAAAGTGGTAGCTTCTGCAGTAGAAGATGTTACAACATTTCCATTAGCAATATTGGTTAGAATATTGTTTGATTGTAAAATCACATCATATAAAGTAGCCCAGAAAGTATAGTAATTATTCCTATCCTTCTCATGTGCGAATGTATAAAGTGCATCATCTGAAATACCTAAAGTAGGCACACCAAAGTCTCCACCTTTCATATCAGCATATGTAAGCATTCTTCTACCATAGTAGTTTGAACTTGTCAATCTGCGGTAAGTTCCGTTTAGAGCAACTTGCGCGTCGCTGACAGTTGACATTGACTTACCTGATTCCTTTGAAGTTGATGGTTTTACATTTAAAAACCCTTCACAAGAAGTAAGTGTCAACATTAATCCAGCAGCAAGACTCAGAAATAATATTTTATTTTTCATATATATAAATCTTTAATTGTTTACAAACTAATTTCTAGTCCAAATGTATATGTTTTACCTAATGGCATTTCCCATGAGTTCACACCATAAGTACTTACTTCTGGATCGAAGTTGTTTTGGCTTGCCATTGTCCAAAGATTCATTCCAGAGAAATAAACTCTCACGTTAGAAACTTTATATTTTTTCAATAAGTTTTGTGGTAAATTGTAAGCCAATGTAAGTGTTTTAAGACGGAGATAATTATTTACATACTGCCATCTGCTTTGGTAACCGATGAAACCAGTATCATAAATTCTTCTTGGGTTAGAAGCAAGGTCTCCAGGTTTTTGCCAACGATCAAGAGCTTGAACACCCATTGTTCTCCAGCTAAAGTAACCATCATCATTCATATATCTCTCCATAGAGTTGTAAGCATCTCCTCCAACTGAATATACAAAATTCAAATCAAGAGAAATACCTTTCCATGTTAGACTTGACGAAATACCTCCAAAGAAATCTGGATCAACACAACCAGTGATAACATCATTTGCTAATGATGAGTTTGTAGTAACAGGTCTACCATTCCATTGTTTATATGGAGTAGTTGTTGTATTGTTAGTGTACCACATAGCATTTCCATTTTCAGGATCTACACCAGCCCACTCTTTACCATAGAATGATTTAGGAGAGTTACCTACGCGGTATACGAATTTTGCTTGAGAGTCGTTTCCTGTTGGATCGTACCAAATAATATCATTACCACCATAAAGTGCAGTAACTTCACTCTTAATTGTAGAAAGATTCATACCTAGAGTCCAACGAACTTCTTTATCTCTAATTACATCACCTCTAACTTCGAATTCAAAACCTTTATTGCTGATTTCACCTACATTTGTCTTGATTGAGGTAAATCCAGTTACAGAAGAGATTGGAACGTTTTGTAAAAGGTTTGTAGATTTTCTATTGAAATAATCAACATTGAATGTTAATCTATTATCTAGGAAAGAAGATTCTATACCGAAGTTAGCAGTATAGTTAGTTTCCCATTTAAGTTCAGAATCAGCAACTGTAGAAACAACTCCACCAGGTTTGGTATTGTAGTTTTGACCGTATGCAAATAATGACATATATCCATAAGGATCATCTGGCCAAGTTCCGTTAACTCCATAAGAAGCTTTTAGTCTTAAATTAGAAAGCCAATTAATATCACTCATGAATTTTTCGCCTTTGATTCTCCAAGAACCAGACACAGACCAGAAGTCGCCCCAACGAGTTTCTGGAGCAAATCTAGAAGAACCATCTTTTCTATAACTACCTGATAAATAATATTTATTATCGTAATTATATTCTGCTCTTGAGATAAAAGAGAGTACTCTTGATTCATAGAAAGATGCACTACCATCTTTTTTACCTGCAGATCCTACAGTTTTCATACCACTTGGTAAGTTTGAACCTTGAATCCATGCATTATCAGTTTTATTCATCTCTGCTTCTACACCTAGTAACAAACCAAGATTATGTTTTTCAGAGAATGTTCTATTATAATTCAAAGTGTTAGAAGAGATTATCTTCTTAATTTTTGTTCTGTATTCAGTAACATAACCACTTTTTGAAGAACCTTCATAGTGTTCAGCCGATCTCCAGTCATGATCATCAACTCTTGTTTCATCATAGCTAAATACAGCCTTACCAGTCAAATTATCATTAAATTTGATATTAAGAGTCTCATTTAGCGATGTTTTGTTTATTGTAGAGATCATCTCTCTGAATTGGTCAAAATAGAGCACGTTATAACCATAACTACGATATCTTGTAGTTACAGGAGAACCATCAAGAGCAGTTGGGAACCAATCATTGAATAGCAAGTTACGCTCCATTAAGAAATAGTTACCACCATTACTATATGAGTCATTAAATCCTTTTTTAGTAACAGACGAGAATGAGATGTTTGAGATTAAATCTACATTATCACTAATCTTTTGATTAACGTTGATACGGCCTGACCATCTATTTAAATCGTTTTGTTTAGAACGGCCTTCTTCCTTTGTGTAGTTAATTGATGAATAATACTTTGTATTATCATTACCTCCATTAATACTCACTTCATAGCTATTAAAAGTGGCAGCTCTAAATAAGGCTTTTTCCCAATCGTAAGTACCTCTTGGATCTACAGGCAAGTTACTTGCAAGTTGTCCAGCTGCATAAGCATCAGCTTCTGCAGGAGTTTTTCCTTCTACGATTTTTAAGTTATAAAAAGTCTCATATCTCAACATTCTTTGGTCTGCTGGAGATGCCTTCTCATTATTATTGAATGCAAATGTTGGTGTAATACCATAGTTAAGTTTGAAATTCATTTGCATTTTACCTTTTTTACCAGATTTTGTAGTAATCATGATAACTCCATTTGCAGCACGTGATCCATACAAAGATGAAGCGGCAGCATCTTTCAAAACAGTAATTGACTCAATATCATTAGGATTTATTGAGTTCATTGCATTATTTGAAACATATGCCAATTGAGTTGCATCACCGCTAACTACAGGAACACCATCAATCACATAAAGAGGCTCGTTTGATGCACTCATTGATCCAGTTCCGCGGATTCTTATATTTACAGTTGATCCAGCTTGACCTGAACCAGGAGTCATTTGCAATCCTGGGATGTTACCAATAAGGGCATTCTCGAAAGAAGCTGTAGGTACATCTTTGATTGCATCTGCTTTTACAGTAGATGCCGAACCAGTAAAAGTACTCTTCTTCGCAGTACCATAAGCAACAACCATTACCTCTTCTAGATTTAGAGCGTCTGGTTTGATGATTACGTCTACAACTGATCTGTTGTTCACAGGAACTTCGATAGTAGTGTAGCCAATGTAGCTAAATACAAGAATGGCATCCTTAGACACCTTTTCGAATACATACTTACCGTCTGCATCCGTTGTAGCTCCGACTCCTTTAACACCTTTCACTTGAACTGTTGCGAAAGGGATAGGAGAACCGTCGTCGGAAGAGGTTACTTTTCCGGTAACCTTAATTTGTGCCAATGCCATATTGACTAGCAATAGGGAGAGGACAACCAAGAAAGTTTTCTTCATAGGTTAAGATTAAAATAAGTTAGTAAAATAAGTTAGGTTTTGATATGACTACGAATTTATAACTTATTTTTTCAATTTGCAATATATCTTTAATTCCCTATAAACATTGAGTTAAAAACAATAATTTGAGCACAGCAAATAGGTCATAAAAGAGTAATTATTTAATTTATATTACACATTAAAACTTTTAGCCTATTATTTATAACACTCTCGAATTTTGCTCTTTTTTAATCTTTCATTTTGAACTTTTTTGCACGTTTTATCTAACATCAAAAAGGGCCTTTTATAACAGATTGTTACAAACTGAATAAATTTGATAATAAAAAAAGACTGCAAATTGCAGTCTTTTTAATTAAATATTTTTTGGATTAGATTACTCTTTCTTTCCAAATTTTCTATCACCATCTCTTCTCGGACCTCTGTCTCCAAACTTTTTATCGCCTCTATCCGATCTTTCTGGTCTTGGTTTCCTCTCTGGCTCAACGTAACCTTCTGGCTTTTCAATCAAAGCTTTTCTAGAAAGTCTCATCTTTCCTGTCTTTGAATCAATCTCTAGAAGTTTAACTTCAACCTCGTCGCCAATCTTCACAACATCTTCTACCTTCTCAACTTTTCTCCAGTCTAGTTCTGAAATATGAAGTAATCCCTCTTTTCCAGGAAGAATTTGAACAAAGGCACCAAATTCGAGGATTGAAACTACCTTTCCTTTATAGATTGTACCAGCTTCTGGAACTGTTACGATACCTTTAACCCAGTTAAGGGCAGCATCCATTCCCTCTTTGTTGTCGCCAAAGATGTCAACTACGCCAGTTCCGTCTAGCTCAGTAATAGTAATAGTGGTACCAGTTACTTTTTGGATCTCTTGGATCACCTTTCCACCTGTTCCGATTACTGCTCCGATGAACTCACCAGGGATAGTTATTTGAACGATTCTTGGTGCGTGAGGTTTAAGATCTGCTCTAGGTTCGCTGATTGTTTTCATCATTTCACCCATAATATGCAGACGTCCTTGACGAGCTTGTTCTAAAGCTTGCTCTAGAACTTCGTAAGGAAGACCATCTACTTTGATATCCATTTGAGTAGCAGTGATTCCGTCTTTTGTTCCGGTAACTTTGAAGTCCATATCTCCCAAGTGATCTTCATCACCTAGAATATCTGAAAGTACTGCGAATTTTTTGCTCTTAGTGTCGGTTATAAGACCCATTGCTATACCAGATACTGGCTTTTTGATCTTAATACCTGCGTCCATTAGCGCTAGTGTTCCTGCACAAACAGTTGCCATCGATGATGAACCATTGGATTCAAGGATATCAGATACAACTCTTACTGCATATGGATTTGCTTCGCCTGTTGGTACAACATACTTCAATGCTCTTAGTGCTAGATTACCGTGTCCAATCTCTCTACGACCTGTACCTCTGTATGGTTTAGCTTCGCCAGTTGAGAATGGAGGGAAGTTATAGTGAAGAACGAATTGCTCCGATCCCTCAACTAATACTTCGTCGATCTCTTTCATATCTAGTTTAGTGCCCAATGTAACTGTTGTTAGTGATTGAGTCTCACCTCTAGTAAAGATTGCAGATCCGTGAGTTGCTGGAAGGTAATCAACTTCGCACCAGATTGGGCGGATTTGAGTTGTATTTCTTCCATCTAGACGAACACCTTCGTTAAGGATCATATTGCGCATCGCCTCTTTCTCTACGTCGTGGTAGTATCTACCTACTAGTGATTTCTTTGCATCGCGCTCCTCTTCTGGCAAAGTTGCTAGATACTCATCTTTAAGTGCTTCGAAAGCATCTGTTCTTTCGTGCTTAGATGTACCCGATTTAGCTATTTGGTAGCATTTGTCGTAGCAGTATTCTCTTACTGAAGCTCTCAACTCTTCGTCGTTGTTTTCGTGACAATATGCTCTTTTTACTGTCTTGCCAACTGCTTCTGTAAGCTCCATTTGAACTTTGCAGTGGTTTTTGATCTCTTCGTGTGCAACCTTAATTGCATCCAACATATCTTTTTCAGACACCTCTTTCATCTCGCCTTCAACCATCATGATATTATCATAAGTGGCTGCTACCATGATATCTATGTCTGCTTTTTTAAGTTCGTCGAAAGATGGATTGATAACCAACTTACCATCGATTCTTGCAACTCTAACCTCCGAAATCGGACCATTGAAAGGGATATCGCTCACAGCTAAAGCTGCTGATGCTGCAAGACCTGCTAATGCATCTGGCATAATCTCTTTTTCTGCTGAGATTAGGTTAACTGTAACAAAAACTTCTGCATGAAAATCTTCTGGAAAAAGTGGTCTTAACGCTCTGTCAATAAGTCTTGACACTAAAATTTCAGAGTCGTTAGGTCTACCTTCTCTTTTTAGGAAACCTCCGGGGTATCTGCCCGCTGAAGCATATTTCTCTTTGTACTCAACTTGCAAAGGCATGAAGTCAACATCTTCCTTCGCGTCTTTTGCGCATGTCACGGTTGCAAGAAGCATTGTCTTGCCCATTTTTACAACAACCGCTCCGTCCGCTTGTTTGGCAAGTTTTCCGGTTTCGATTTCGATAATCCTGCCGTCATTCAGCTGGATGGTCTTCTTTACAATATTCATAAATTATTCTTACGACCCGACTCTCCCAATGAGAGTTGATTATTAATACTTAATTCCGCTATGTTCGCAGCCTCGGATCGTTTTGTTAACTGCGTCCATATTTATAAAAATTAAATTTTGTTTTTTCAATAACAAAAAGGGTGTCTTTCGGACACCCTTACTTCCTTTATTTACGAAGGTTGAGTGCCTTCACTATACTTCTGTATCTCTCAATGTCATTAGCCTTTAGATAATCTAATAGGCGACGTCTTTTACCAACCAATTTCAACAAAGAACGCTGAGTAGCGTAGTCTTTTTTGTTTACTTTCAAGTGACTGGTCAAGTGAGCGATACGGTAGGAAAATAAAGCTACCTGACTCTCTGGTGAGCCGGTATCTGCATTAGACTTTCCGTATTGTCCGAAAATCTCTTGCTTTTTTTCTGCTTTTAAATATTCTGCCATCTGCTAAGCAATTGATAATTAATTTGCCCAAAATCGGGCTCGCAAAGTTAAGCATTATTTTTGACTACGCAACTAAATTACTTACTTTTGCATACCAACGTTATAAAAATTAAATATGATATCTTTCGAAGAAGCAAAAAATATAGTTTTTTCAAATTTGGTCAAGCTAGAAGTTGAAAAAGTCTCTCTTAAAGACTCGTTTGGAAGGGTGATTTTCAACGATATAGTTGCTGATAGAGACATGCCTCCTTTCAATAAATCGGCAGTTGATGGATTTGCGTGCAAAAAAGAGGAGATTGGCAAAAGACTTCGAATCGTTGAGACGATAGCTGCGGGGAAGGCGCCAACTGTTTCAATTAAATCAGGTGAATGTAGCAGGATCATGACTGGGGCAAAACTTCCTGAAGGGGCAGACTATGTTTTCATGGTAGAGGAGAGCAAGGTGATTGACGATATATATGTGGAATTTGTTCCTGCTGGTAAATTAAAGGACAATATATGCATTAAGGGCGAAGACTTAAAACAGGGAGAGATTGTTCTTAAGGCCGGTACACTTATCAGAGAGCCTCAGGTTGCAATTCTCGCCTCTTTGGGATATGGCGAGGTTGAGGTTAGTTGCGTGCCAAAGGTTGGAATAATTTGTACTGGTGACGAGATCGTTGAGCCGGGAGTAACTCCCGATGATGTGCAAATTCGCAATTCTAATGGATGGCAACTGATTAGTCAGGCTCAAAAGTGCGGGGCATCAGTAATTTACTACGGAATTGTCAGTGACAATAAATCGGATTTACTTGCTATTATAACAAAAGCAAAGAGTGAGTGCGATCTTATTATCCTTACTGGAGGTGTCTCCATGGGTGAATTTGATTTTGTTCCAGAGGTTCTGAGTGAGTGCGGATTCAATATTTTATTCGACAAAGTTGCAGTACAGCCTGGCAAACCAAGCACATTTGCGGTTTCCGACAATTCTGTAGTCTTTGCTCTTCCTGGGAATCCTGTATCGACTCTTGTTCAGTTCGAACTTCTTGTGAAACCATTTATTTATAGATCTATGGGAAATGCATTCACATCCAAGATTTTTCGATTCAAGACAGCCGTGAGTTATTCGCGAAAAAATATTGAAAGGACAGCATTTGTCCCTTTTGTATTTGACTCCAATAATCTGGTAAACTTTATAAAATATAATGGGTCTGCTCATATTTCTGCAATCGATAAGGCTGACGGGTTCGCTTGTATTCCAGCTGGGTGCCGCGAAATAGAAAAGGGAGGAGAGGCAGATATAGTAATAATGTTTAGTTAATGCAGAAAATTTATAAACATCCCCTCTTTGGGGAGATTCTGATCAAAAAGAGAGCAGGGTCAAGCAGGATACGGGTTGCAATTAATCCAAGAAAGGGTATATCTGTGACAATCCCATTGTTAACTTCATACTCTGCAGCAGTAACTTTTTTAGACCAGATTGAGGATAAGATTGTGAAGGTGATGGCAAAGCAGGTAGAAAAGATGAGCAAAAAAGTGTTGGAAATTAATCCCGATACTGTCATTAAAACTGTTTGCCGCGAGATTTCATTCAAACCTTCGGAGAGAGCAGAAATAAAAGTTGTACTATATAATAATGCAGCGATTATTGAATATCCATCCAATGCAGACATGAGCGAACTTGAACCCTTTCTTAAAGAGGCTGTGATAAAAATTCTTCGCCACGAGGCTAAAGAGTTTTTGCCGAAAAGGCTGAAGGAGCTTGCAGAGAAAAATGGATTTTCCTATAATCGTCTTGCTCTAAAGAACAATAGCTCCAATTGGGGAAGTTGTTCTGGAAAAAACAATATCAACTTGAATATTCATTTAATGAGAACCAGTGCAGAGATTTGCGATTTCGTCATTTTACATGAACTGGCTCATCTAAGACATAGGAACCATGGAGAAGATTTTCATAAATTATTGAACTCGCTTTGTGGAGGAAGGGAAAAAGAGCTCTCTGCTCAACTTAAAAAATATTCGACCTTTTTTTAATGCACTAAGCCTCTTAAAAAAGTAAGAGGCTGCATCTCTGCAGCCTCCGCACTTTAAAAACTCTTTTTTTTAACTATTTTGCAAGATCGCTGATCTTCAAGAAAAGAGAGTCTACTCCTTTCAAAAGATCTGCATTTATAGCCACATAATGTTTTTTGATGTTCTCTTTGTCAGGGTTATTAACTCTGTCATAAAGCTCATTTCTGAGGTCTACAGCCTCATTGATTACGGCTAGCGCCTCCTCTGTTTTCTTGTTTGGGTTAAGATAAACGAATACCCAGCAATCCGAAATAACCTCAGCTACAAGGAAATCGATATCTTTCTTTATTGTTCTTAAACTTGCCATAAAAGTATAATTTGCGCAAAGGTAATTAATTTATTTAAATACTAAAGTTTAGTTATACCAATTCCTGGCATGTCGTTTAGAGTAATCTTGCCATCAACGATTTGCATTCCTTTGAAGCAGTCGTTGGAGATTAATAGGTTACCATCTAAGTCTGCCCATTCTGTCTCTGGAGCGATTTGAGCTGCTGCAGATATTGCACAAGATGTTTCTGTCATACATCCTATCATGAGTCTCATATGTAGAGCCTTTGCCAAAGAGACCATCTCTCTTGCTTCTCTAAGACCAGTACACTTCATCAACTTGATATTGATACCAGAATAGGCACCTTTGAGTTTTGGAATATCAACAAGACGTTGGCAAGCTTCGTCTGCAATGATCGGAAGTGGGCTATTTTCTGTTAACCAAGCTGTCTCATCGAGCAGGTATTTTGACATTGGTTGCTCAATCATGTTTACATTTCTCTCGTTCAGCCAATGAATCATGTCCAGAGCATAGTGTTTGTCCTTCCATCCTTGATTTGCATCAACACAGATCATTGTATTGGTTACCGATCTGATTGTATTAACCATCATTTTATCGGTCTTTTCGTCTCTGCCGAGTTTTACTTTAATTACCTTATAAGGTGAGGCCTCTCTTGTCTTCTCCTTAACTACCTCTTCGGTATCTAGTCCGACTGTGAATGATGTATTAGGAGTAGTTGTTGGATTGAATCCCCAAATCTTCCACCATGGCTGACCCATGATTTTTCCCACAAGGTCGTGCAGTGCAATATCTACTGCTGCTTTTGCAGCTGTATTATTAATAGAAATTGCGTCTACGTAGTTCAGGATATCCTGTATTTCGAATGGTGAGCTAAAACGAGATAGATCAACTTTTTTAAGAAACTCGATTACAGAAGCTTGTGTTTCTCCCAAGTATGGAGGCATTGCAGCTTCGCCGTATCCTGTATATCCATCATAAGTAATTTCGGTCAAGACTATTGGAGTAGTTGTCCTCGACGAGTTTGCAATCGTGAAGACATGTCTCATTTGAGCATCAAAAGCTCTGAATGTCAACTGCATTTTCTTAGATGAAACCCCTTTTTGCAATTTTGATGTTTGAGCAAAAACTTCGAAAGGGTTCAGGATAGCTGCTGCAGCAGTAATTAGTCCAGCTGATTTTAAAAATTCTCTTCTATTAGTCATGATCTATTATTTTACAGGAAAATACCATTTATGATTTTTAATTGAAACGATTCCGTTGTCGGCATCTACTTTTGTAAGGATTCTTTGTGCTCTCACTAGTCGTTTTTCGACATCAGAGTATTCTGGAGACTTTTGATCTAAAGAGTTAATCTTAACACTTCCCGCAGAGTGGATGAAGCGTCCTTCGCCAATATACATTCCTACGTGGGTAATTCTCTCTTTTTTACCATTTTCTGCTTTTGAACCGAAGAAAAGCAGATCTCCTTTTTGAAGGCTGTTATAGTCTTTTGAAATATCAACGCTCTCTCCAGTGAGGGCCTGCTGTGAAGCATCTCTCTCTAAGATTATTCCATTTAGATAATATGATGTCTTCATGAATCCCGAACAGTCTACTGCTTTAATTGAAGTGCCTCCCCACATGTAAGGGAATCCTAAAAGCTGTTTTGCAGTTGCAATAATATTGTCGGCAGTTGGGTTTCTTGACTCTATCCACTTTGCAAAATCGGTTGAATGGGCTTTTTGAAGATACGCTCTTTTTCCATCGGGAAGGATTACTTTATAGTAGTTTCCACTCTCTCCGTCTGCTCTTACAATGTTTCCCCATACTCCGTCCAACACAACACCAGAGTTTTCTGAAGGTTGCTCTCTGAATAGTGTATAATGTACTGTTACTATCAGCTTTGGAGCTTTTATCCATTCGCTGTACTCTGTCTCATTCATCTCAGCGATTCCGCCAGAAGATACCCATGCAATATAGCCTTCTGGGGTAATTGCTCTTGTCCAGCCATTTTTCTTTTCAAGGACTCTTAATGGCATTCCAAGAATAGTCTGAGTTGCAGACTCATTTGCGTAGCCTGGTCCATAACGGAAGTTAATTACAGACTGGCTTGTGATTCCGTATATTTTATCGCCTAGCTTTTGATCTGGCAAAAGAATCATACTGTCTTGTACTGTAATATTCTTATTCTTGAGGGCTTCTAAAAGTGCCTTTTTTGCCTCTGGTTCTGTTGTAGAACCTCTAAGGATTATTGTGGTGCTGTCGGAAGCTATCTCTAATTCTGCCTCGAAGACCTTTTCGCGTCTGTCAGGAGCATATTCGCTCTTGATCTCCTTTTTAATGTCGTCAAATATCGCCTGTGTCTGCTTAATTGAGTCTTTGCTTTTGCAGCTCAACGAAATGGCGAGGATTGTGGTGATTAAGAATAATTTTTTCATTAGTACTTGGGTTTGGGCTTGGGTTATTTGAATTTTACAATTTCTCCTTCGTTTTGGAATCTGTCTAGGACAGAGATATAATAATCATATTTTACCTTTTCAACAGGTTGTGAAAAGCTATTTACTCCTGTTATTGCGATTAGGGTTCTGCTACTTGGAGCAGCGCCCTTTTTACACTTATAAATTGCGTAGTAGTAAACGGATTTCTCTTTTTTAGACAGATCTTCCCATTGAAAGTGAATTCTCACCTCTTTAACTTTTTTTGTTGCAGCAGATACTTTTGCTTTAACTACTGCCTCAAATCTTGCATCAACAGGAAGAAGTGCTGGCTGAGCATATTTCTCTTTAATTACTGCGTTGATACCAAGTATGTTCTCTTTGAAGTTCCTTGCATTGAAGTAACACGCCCCTTTATATCTTGGATCGGCTCTTAGCGAATCTATTTGTCTGGCTATCTGCGACACTTCGCGCCACGCAGCAATCTTAGCCTTTGAATCAAGTCTGTAAGTTCCTATACCGGCATATACTTCTGTCTTATTTCTATTGTCTGCCCACCAATTTTTGAGCTTTATGAAATCGGCATTTTCATAACCGATATTGAAGTATAGTTGTGGTAAAATATAGTCAGTCCATCCATTTTCCATCCATTTTAGAATGTCTGCATGAAGATGGTCGTAGTTTGTATAGCTAAAACTTTTGCTCTCTGAGCCACGAGGGTCTTCGGCTTTATTGCGCCACACAGCGTATGGGCTGATACCAAACTTAACTTGCGGAGCAACTTTCAGAAGGGTGTCTCTAAGCATTTTAACAACTAAGTCAACATTATCTCTGCGCCATGCCATCTTATCGGCAAAACCTCTTGATTGTGTTGCGAATGAGAGGCTGTCGGAGAAGTCGTTATTTGGGTAAAAATAGTCGTCGAAATGGATTCCGTCAACATCGTAGCGAGATACTATGTCTTTGATAACCTCGCAAAGGAATTCGCGGGTTTCGGGATATGCTGGATCGAAATAGAGTTTCTTACCATGGCGCACAAAAAGTTGAGGCTTTTTAAAATAGATGTGATTTGGCGACATAAGCTTTATATCTGCTGTGTCTTGAAGAACTCTGTATGGGTTTAACCATGCGTGCAGTTCAATCCCTCTTTTATGAGACTCTTCGATGGCAAAAGCTAATGGATCGTACTCTGGATTCGGTGCTGTATTCTGATTGCCTGTGAGATATATCGACCAAGGCTCAAGTTTAGACTTGTAAAATGCATCGGCAGTTGGTCTGACTTGTAGAACTATCGCATTAAAATTGAGACTTTTGAAAAGGTCTAAATAGTCGATCAACTCTTTTTTCTGTTGATCAGTAGTCAATCCTGGCTTTGAAGGCCAATCAATGTTGTTTACAGTCGCAATCCACACTGCCCTCCACTCTCTTTTGGACTGTTGTGCATTTGTAATTGTTGCTATGCACAGCATCATAATTAACAGTAAGTTTCTGGTTGTCTTTGTCATTACATATAATATTGAAGTTAATGGCAGTCTGTCTAGACAAAGATACTATATTTGCAGAAAAATTTACACAATGATTCTGGATTCAGTCAAAGGTTTTGAAAGGTATACAAAGATGCACGCCCGTTTCGAGAAGGCGTATGAGTTCATGAGAAGCTCCGATTTTTCAAAAATGGAGCCTGGTGAGTATCCTATTGATGGAAAAGATCTCTACTGCAAGGTTTGGGCAGGAGACGGAAAGGGAATTGAGATTCCTAAACTTGAGGTTCACGACACTTATATTGACATTCATGTTCTGATTGAGGGTGAAGAGACTATTGGTCACAAGGATAGGAGTAAATGCAGCGCAGAAGAGATTGTCTATAATGATGCTGATGATATTGCTTTCTTCGATGATGCACCAGATAATTTTATAAGTATGACTCCAGGAAATGCTGTTCTCTTTTTTCCTCACGATGCTCATGCTCCATTAATTGGCACTGGAAAGATTAAGAAAGCTGTTCTAAAGATCAGAATGTGACCAAAAGATATAACTCATATGTAGGCTACTTCAAAGAGAGGTATGGCGAGAGGCTTCAAAAGATTGTGATTGACGCTGGGTTTACATGCCCTAATCGAGATGGTCTTGTTGGAACTGGTGGATGTACTTATTGTAACAATGATGCATTTCACCCCTCTTATAGCAACCCTTCAATTCCAATTTTAAAGCAAATTGAAGAGGGTATTATCTTTCATAAAAACAGGTATCGCAAAGCTGCCTCATTTTTAGCATATTTCCAATCTTATTCAAATACTTATGCTCCGCTTGAGCATTTAAAACAGATCTATTCACAAGCATTCTTGCATCCAGATGTCTGTGGTATTGTCATTGGGACACGACCCGATTGTATTGATGATGAAAAGCTAGACTATCTTCAAGAGATTGCTAAGGATAAGGTTGTGATTGTTGAGTATGGAATTGAGTCTTGTTTAGATAAAACGCTGGTTCGAATCAATAGGGGACACGGTTTTGACATTGCAAAGGAGGCTGTTGAGAAGACGGCTGCGAGGGGAATTCAGACAGGTGCCCATTTCATTTTTGGACTTCCTGGCGAGAGCAAGGAGGAGATGATGAGTTATGCAGAAAAGATCAATTCAATTCCATTACACTCTGTAAAGTTCCATCAATTGCAAATAGTTAAAGGGACTGCGATGGAGAGCGAGTATGCCGCAAAACCGCAAGATTTTGTCACTTTCTCACTCGAAGAGTATCTTGATTTCTTTATCGATTTTTTAGAGAGACTTCGCCCCGACCTTTATATTGAACGATTCGCAGGTGAGGTCCCCCCTCGTTTTGTAAATGCATTGCCGTGGGGCAAGATTAGAAATGTTGAGCTTCTTCGCTTACTTGAGAAGAGAATGGAAGAGCGTGACACATACCAAGGACGACTCTACAACAAATAACCATTACGGTTATTTTCAACACAATGCTATATGAGAACTATTTCCATATCTCTTTTTTTACTTTTATTTGCTTTTGAGTGTGCAGCTCAAAATGCGTTGATAATAAAGTCTCCTACCACGATCCCTGAAGAAGACAATAGAACAAAGATATTCTTAGGCGGTAGTATTGATCTGGGAAAAGCTGAGAATTGGCAAGCAAAAGTTGAACAAAACTTAGTTAATTGTAATGTCATTTTGCTTAATCCAAGAAGAGATGATTGGAATAAGGATTGGAAGCCTATAAGCAGCGACAAAAACTTCAGAATTCAAGTTGAATGGGAGCTTAATGCATTAGAGCAAGCAGACTACATTATTATGTATTTTGCTTCTCAATCTCAAAGCCCAATTAGTCTTCTTGAGCTCGGTCTGTACGCAAAAACAAAAAAACTTCTGGTTGTATGCCCCGAAGGTTTCTGGCGGAAAGGAAATGTTGATATTGTTTGCGAGAAGTATAAAATCGTGATGTTTGATTCAATTGACTCCCTCCTCAAAACCCTTAAAACTAAGATCAGATAAGATCAATGTGATCAGAAATATTCAGATATAATTAGACATAATTAGTTTTTATTAGTAATTATCATAAAATTATGTATTTACGAATTATCTGAGAATTTGACTAATGCAGCTATATATCTGTTTTTGTGCTTGTTATACATTTTCCCGCAGATTGGGGGTATCTGCCAGAATAAAGTATAACTATCTAATAATATGCACTATATGATTTTTGATTCAAATTTTAAAATTTCACAAAAGCGCTAACTCGCTATATAACTGATACTTAGAAATTATTCTGGCAGATTGGGGGGATCTGCAGGAAATTGCAAAACTCACTGAACATATGATACTTAGCCAATTTATCTTACGCGAGCCCATATGTAACGTATTAAATTTCAAAGTAAGTTGCCCAGAACACAAAAGAATGCGAACTTTCTGTATAGGCGAAGCGCAGCTGAGCACATAAACTTGCGAAGCACCATTTTCGCGAAGCGCAGCTGAGCACATAAACTTGCGAAGCACCATTTTCGCTAAGCGCAGCTGAGCGATGTCTGATTTTAGACGAATAATATAGATGTATCAGTTAAACAGGTTTTATAGCTTTTTTACAAAAAAAAATATTTTACGACATATGTTATTGATTGTGTGTATCTTCAACAAAAACATGCAGACTATCGGGTGTCTGCATGTATTTCAACAATGCCTTGTTTTTCTTATAGTTAACAAGAGCTAAAGGAGAGAAAAAGAGAAAGAGAGAAGAAGAGAGAAGAAGAGAAAGAGAGAAGAAGAGAGATTGAGCATATTGGTTTATTATAGATAGTTCGATAAATTGATTGATCTGCAGATAGATATAATTAAAGGCAAATTGATTGACAAACAAGAATATATAGACTAACTAACAGATAGATAGATAGATAGATAGATAGATAGATAGATAGATAGATATGAATATAGGGAGATGTGTCTGAGATGCTACTTTTTGGGTCTTGTTGATTGTTGTTTGGGTCATGTTGATTGTTGATGGTTTAAAAATAGGTAACGGTTTTGTTTAAACTTGCAAAGGAAAAAGAAAGGGTAACTAAAATCTCTTTTAGTCACCCTCTGGTCATCAAGTCAGCTATTAATCAACTTATGAATTTATAAGTAATTAACTTATGTTTTATAAATAGTGTTTTATAAATTACGAATTTCCTTAATTATTCTTTTACAGATTTGTCTAGGGTATGTCTGGGTTATGTCTGTGGTATGTTTAGTTCTCTAGCATAGACTTTACAGAAAGTTTTTCGCCTGTTGCTTTAATCATCCATTGTTGAGGAGTTATGTTTCCTATAGGATAAATTCTCATTACCTCATCTGCCCACTTTCTTGTAGTAAAGAATTTTTCTAATTGATATTCTATAATGTGACCTAGTGGATAGTTTGCTAAATACAATGGGGAGTTAATCATATGTGAATAGATACCAAGGATTGGTGAATCTTTTCCTCCTAGAACTGGCTCATAGTATTGGTTCCAGATATCTTTTGCAATTTTTACAACTGCATCTCTAAGTTGCTCTGGAGTTGCCTCAGGATTTTCGTACATCCATCTCCAAACATTAAGATCTACTAATGCAACACCCATTATCTCATAAGAGCCCCAGAAGATATCGTACGAAGTCATCTTCTCTTGGTCTGGATTGCTGTTTTTGTATCCTAATAGTGATAAATCTCTTTTTTGGAATACAAAAGCTAACGCTTCGGTGAAAGCTGTGTTTGGAACTCCATTTAAGACATAGTAGTCAACATCTCTCAATGTGATTGTTTGCTCAACATTATGTCCAAGTTCGTGAACAGCTATATTGAATCCTTTGTAGTCCATTCCTTTAGGCGATAGTCTTGTTCTTAGTCTCGCTTCAAACTGACGGCCCTGCGCTCCCCAAGCATGTCCAGAACCTCTGGCTGCCTCTACTCTGATCGCGCCACCTAACTCGTCTGCTTTCGCTTTTGGGAAGCCGTATTTAAGCAGCATCGCAGGAATGTCTTTATCAAATGCCTCTGCAGTAGGATATTTAGATGTTGTGATTTTATCAAGTTCCTCTTGAGATACAGAACTTCTTGATTTAAAGCCATCATACCAAATGTCGTAAGGCATCAAATCTCTTCCAAGTCTCTGCTTAATCAATGATGCTACCACTTTTACTTTTGGAGAAGAGATCAATTCTTTAAACATTGACTCTATCTCTTCGGCAGAAATTTGCATCTGTCCGTCGAATGCTCTTAAAATTGCATTAGGATAAGCCTTTGTATATTTATCCATCATCTTTTGAGCCTTGAACTGACCAAGAAGAACTTCGTACCTCTTTGCATTTTCTGCAACTACCTCTACATCCTTTCCGTCTTTCTTAATTGTGTTTGCAGCAACATTCCATTCATACTCAGGATTATTAATAACCTGCGACGGTATTGTTTGATTTACTATATGAAGCATTACCTCATAAATCATCTTTTGCTTCTCTAAGTTATCGGGGCCTGGAGCATAATTTGACTTGATTTCGTCTCTCAAGTTCCAATGAGACAGAAGCTTCATATCCGAAGGGAATAGTTTTCTGCCCTCTTTGTTAACGAGCTGTCCCATCATAATATTGTACTCAGAAATATAGCTTTCAGCTGCAGTCTCAGCATCAGCTACTTTCTGCTTAATCTCAGCTGGTGGATCTGGAGTAAACATGTCTCCCATCCTTGCGTAAGCCCACTCGAGTCTCGACCAATCTGCACCAAGCGAATCCTTCTCTTTTAAGGTATAGAAAGGGAAGTTTAGGATTGTCATGAATGCAATTTTGTTTTTGTACAGATCCTCGGTAAGATGGGCAGATGCTTCATATGCACCAAATATATAGTCTATCTGCTGCAAAGGTGCTCCATCATCCAAATGAAGTTTCTTCTTAAGTCCTAGACTAATCTCATTGAAGTGACCATTAAGTGTTTCAAAAGCAGATGAGAGTCCAGCAAAAAGTTCGTGCCTCGACACAGAATCTTTACGATAATTTTCGATACAAAATTTTACAAACTCTTCGCTAGTTCCATTCTCTTTTTTCCACTGCTCTGCGCACTGCTCAACGCCTCGCGACATTAATTTTACTGAGCTAGAATCCAATCCTTTGGAAAGAGAGTCAATAACATCATTGATAAATTTTTTCTGTATGTACATAGCGTCAGAAGATGACAAGTTTTCGCCTTTGCCGCAAGAATTTAGCAAAATCATTACGGAAATGGCAATTAATGATATAAATTTTTTCATAGGTTTTAGTTTGGTTTATAATCCAAAAATAACTATTTTTTAATTACCTTTGCAGATTATAAAAAAAACGCCATGCAATCACTAGCTAACAGAATTATTCCTGAAGGACTTACATTTGACGATGTTTTGCTAATTCCCGCAAGATCGGAGGTACTCCCTAGAGAGGTAGATATTACTACACATTTTTCAAGAGATCTGAAAATAAGTGCCCCTATCGTTTCGGCAGCAATGGATACTGTAACAGAATCGGAACTGGCAATCGCGATTGCAAGGGAAGGTGGTATCGGTGTTATTCATAAGAATATGCCAATTGAAGCTCAAATGGAGCATGTTAGAAAGGTAAAGAGATCGGAGAACGGAATGATCTACGATCCTGTTATTATTCATAAAGATGCTGTGGTCGGAGATGCTTTAAAGCTAATGAAAGAGAACAGCATCGGCGGCATTCCTGTTGTTGATGAGCATAAAAAACTAATCGGTATCGTTACTAATCGTGATTTACGTTTCGTTGATAACATGAAGACTCCTATTTACGAGGTGATGACAAAAGAGAACCTTGTAACAACAGGAAGGGGAACCGATCTAACTCAAGCAGCTTTCCTACTTAAAAAATACAAGATCGAAAAACTTCCAGTAGTGGACGACAACGGAGTTTTAATCGGTCTGCTCACTTATAAAGATATTACTAAAATCAAAGACAACCCTAAAGCCAGCAAAGACGACAAAGGAAGACTTCTTGTTGCTGCGGCTGTTGGTGTTGGCGCTGATTCTGTTCAAAAGGTTGAGAGACTTGTCTCTGTTGGCACAGACGCAGTAATCGTAGATACGGCACATGGTCACTCAGTATATGTCCTCAAAACCATCAAACTTATTAAAGAGACTTTCCCTCATTTACAAGTCATTGCAGGAAATATTGCAACCGCAGATGCTGCAAGAGCTCTTGCCGAATGTGGAGTAGATGGAGTAAAAGTTGGTATCGGTCCTGGCTCAATTTGTACAACCCGAGTAGTTGCGGGAGTTGGGGTTCCTCAACTAACAGCAATCATGTTGGCATCGGAGGCTCTTAAGGGAACTGGAATTCCTGTGATTGCAGACGGAGGAATCCGCTATTCTGGCGACATCGTCAAGGCGTTAGCTGGTGGTGCAAGCACTATTATGGCAGGCTCTCTGTTTGCCGGAGTTGAAGAGTCACCAGGGGAGACTATCATCTTAAATGGTCGTAAATTCAAATCATACAGAGGAATGGGTTCTTTGGAGGCTATGCAGCAAGGCTCAAAAGACAGATACTTCCAAGATATGGAAGAGGATATTAAGAAACTAGTTCCAGAGGGAATTGTCGCTCAAGTACCATATAAAGGAACTCTCAGCGAGGTTGTTTACCAACTTGTTGGTGGTTTAAGAGCCGGAATGGGTTATTGCGGTGCAAAAAATCTAGAAGAGCTGCAAAAGGCACAATTTGTGAGAGTAACTGCTGCGGGAGTTGTTGAAAATCACCCTCACGATGTAACCATTACCAGAGAATCACCTAACTACAGCAGATAATCATGAAAAAGACCTTAACAATAATCCTTGCATTGCTCGTATTTGCCTCGTGTAAATACATAGATTTCGTTTCGGAAGACAAAAAAGTGGCAGAGGTTGGGGACAAGGTCTTATATGAAACTGATGTTAAAAACCTTATCGCTCCAGGGACATCTGTAGAAGATAGCCTTAACATGCTCCGTCAATATACTAATTCATGGGCATTGAAGAACCTATTGCTGATGAAGGCAGAGAAGGAGCTTCCAAAAGAGGATATGGATGTTGAGAAGGAGCTCGAAGAGTACAGAGCATCTCTTTTGGTTTTTAGATATGAAAAGCTTTATATAGAACAAAGGCTCGATACAAATATCAGTGATGATGAATGTCGCAAATACTACGAAGCGCATTCACCTACCTTTACACAAAGTTCATCTGTTGTGAAGGCAAGAATTATCAAGATCTCAAAAAATTCTCCTAATAACGAAATAATCAAAAAGATGTATAAGTCATCTGCCATTGAAGATGTCGATGAATTGGAGAGAATTTGCTATAGTTCTGCAGACAGATATAACAACTTTGGCAATCAATGGACAGATATGGAGAGCGTAGCCAGAGAGATTCCACTCGACTTACAATCTTGCGAAAGAGAAGCTTGGTCTAAATCTTGTATAGAGACAAGAGACAGTTTGTATAACTATTTTGTGTATTTTGCACAAAAAGTACCAGAAGACTCTCCTGCTCCATTTGAATATTACAAACCTAGGATTAAGGAGATAATCTTGAGCAAACGAAAACAAGAACTTTTATCACAACTTGGATCAAGTCTCATTAAAGAGGCAATAGAAAACAAAAAATTCAAAACCAACATCCGAAATAAATTTTAACATGAAAAACAATACTCTATTTACCGCCGCTCTGTCGTTGATCATATTAATGACTTCAGCCTCTGCAATTAATGCGCAGAAGTATCCCAAAGGCCTTGTTGACAAGACAGTAGCCCTTGTTGGCGGAGACATGATTCAGCTTTCTAATATAGAAGCCGAAGTTCAGATGATGTTGGTACAAGGAATTACTTCCGACAAATACATTAGATGCGAAGTTCTCGAAAGCATGCTTGAGAGCAAACTTTTCTTAACCCAAGCGAGATTGGATAGTTTAAAAGTTGGCGGCGAGACTGTTGAAGCCGAATTAAACAATCGTATTCAGCAAGTTATGTCGCAGCTTGGTGGCGAAAAGGCAATGGAGGCCTATTTCAAAAAGCCAATGTATAAAATCAAACAAGATTGGAGAGATGCATTGAGTGAGCAATCACTTATTCAACAAATGAGAAGTAAAGTGATGCAAACTACACCAGACCTTACTCCTTCTGATGTTGAAAAATTCTATAAATCGATACCTAAGGACAGTCTTCCGATTATCCCTGTTCAATATCAAATCAGACAAATTCTACTTTATCCGAATAAAGAGACTGCAACAATTGCTATTAAAGAGAAACTTCTTGAGTTAAGAGAGAGAATCCTTAAAGGAGAAAAATTCTCAAATCTTGCAACTATTTATTCTCAAGACACTAAATCAGCAGTAAGAGGTGGAGAATTAGGAATGATGTCGAAACAACTTTTATGGCCTGCTTTTTCTGACGCTGCAATGTCTTTAAAGCCAGGGCAAGTGTCTCAAATTGTTGAAAGCCCAGATGGATTCCACATTATTCAACTAATAGCTCGCGAGGGAGATATGTTTAATGCTCGTCATATTCTGATCCGCCCTGAGTACTCAAGCGAAGATAGGAGTAAAGCGTTCAAGTCTCTAGATAGTATTAAAACGCTAATCCTTGCAGACAGTATTACTTTTGAAAAAGCGGCTAGAAGACTATCTCAAGATCCTAAGTCATTCCTTAATGGAGGTATTATGTCGGACGAAAATACCGGTGCTGTTCTTTTCGAAAAAGATCAACTTAAGCCTGCCGATTATAATGTTATAAAAGACCTTAAACCTGGAGAGATATCTGAACCATTCGAATCTGTTGATAACGAAGGAAATTTAGGTCATACAGTCTATAAAATTATTAAAATTGACAGAATCATTCCTGCCCATCCTGCAAGCTTCAAAGAGGACTTTAGTATATTATTGAATATTGCTAAAGATAGTAATGCTAGAAAGGCTATTGATGAATTTATCACAAAAAAACAACGTACAACATACATTGTAATTGATCCAATGTTCTACAATTGTCCTTTTAAAAGAGAAGGCTGGATAAAATAATGAACCGTATTCTAATACTAATCGCATTTTTAGGAATATTGACCAAGCCTGCTATTTCACAGCAGGCTTTGTCTGCACAAAACCAAGCAATACAACAAGTTCAACAGCTGCCAGAGGATCGTCTTCTTAGGTTAATAAGCGCAAATAGCGCCGAAGTGATTCAAAAGGATGGCAAGGATTTGAGGAAAGTAAGTGGCCCTGCTCAGTTTCTTCACAACAATACATATATCATCTGCGACACAGCTGTATGGGATGTTCTCTCCAATACCCTTGATGCAAAAGGCAATGTGCAAATCATTCAAAATCAGACAAGTCTTAAAAGCGATTTCATCCATTATATTGCAAACGAATCTCTCGCTCAAGTTCGTGGAAATTTGGTAGAACTTATCGATAAAGAGAAAAATCTTCTAAGAACCAACTTTCTAGACTTCTACACTAAGGATAGTATTGGATATTTTTATGAAGGAGGTAGCGTCCTAGATAAAAGCAAGAATTACATAGAGAGTATGAATGGTTCGTACGATGCAAAACTTAAAAAATTTAAGTTTTATGTAAACGTTCGAATTAAAGCAGACTCTGTTATTATGAAGACAGATTCTGTTGCGTACGAAACGAACAAGGCTCTGTTTACATTTCTTGGAAAAGTTCACGCTTGGCGCGACAGCTCTTATCTAAGAGCAGACAATGGATGGTATAACAGAGAGAATGAGCAATTCAATTTTTACAAGAATGCCTACATCTACACAAAAGATCAAGAGGTTTGGGCAGATGACATCTTTTATGACAGAAACAAGGGATTCTCTATCTTGAAGAATAATATTCAAATAGTTGACACAAGTCAATCTACAATGTTTTTTGCAGACTCTGCGCGCTATATCTCTAAACCAATGAGTTTTACCCTTTATAAAGATCCGTCTGCGGCTTACTATTCTGTAGAGGAGGGTAAAGCCGATACGCTTTTTCTACGGGCAGATACTCTCAAATACTATAGTAAACCTTTTTCAGAAATAGACTCTGCAACAGTTGCGCAAGCGAAAGAGAGAGTTGAACTATCTGCAAAAGATCCATTTCAGACAGTTGTAGATGCTATTGAATCTAACAAGAAAAAACCTGCACCTAAAAAATCGGGGAACAACAATAATCTTCAGGCAGCCAAACAACCTAAATCAGATATAAAACAAGTAAATCTTGTTGATTCGTTATCTACAGTAAATCATACAGATTCATTATCAACAATTAATCTTGACACCCTCAAAACCCCTATTACCAAAGTTGACTCTGTCAAGAAATTTAATTTTTCCGACACAACTACAATACGCTTTGTGCAAGGTTTTCATAATGTAAAGATGCACAGAAGCAACATTCAAGGTCTGTGTGACTCTCTAGTCTTCTCTTCATTAGATTCGATGGCAAGATTATATGGCAAGCCAATCCTATGGAACGAAGAGAACCAGTTTACAGCAGACAGTATGCAGTTTGTTGTTTCTGGCAAAAGTCTAACTAAAGCAGAACTATTATCATCGGCATATGTAATATCAAAGGAGGACTCTGTCCACTTTAATCAGATTAAGAGTACCGATATCATTGGATATTTTAAAAAGAACGACATCTATCGCTTTGATGCTCTTGGTGGAGTCTCTGTACTTTTTTTTGTGGAAGAAGATAGTATTATTACTATGATGAATCAAAAGGAGTGTAGAGTAATGAAGTCTATGATTAAAGATAGAAAAATTCAAAGGAATAAATATATTCAGGATACTAAGAACGACTTGTTCCCAATAAACGAAATTCCAATAAATAAACAACGTCTGAAAGGATTTAATTGGAGCCCCGAAAAACGTCCTAAAGACAGATTTGCTGTTTGTAATCGAAGAATTAAACTCTCCGAGAAGGCTGCAACTCTCAAAGAGGAGAAGCCCATATTCCCTTATACCAGAAAGTATTTCGGCAAACAAGCAGGGCTAAAATAGAGTGATTTTATTCACAAACTAGATTTTATAGTTATTTAACTATATATTTTAGTTAATAAACTACTAATTTTAGTTGTAAAACTAAAATATATAGTTATATTTGCAGTAAATAATAAAACAATGGATAAACTTACTGCAAAAGAAGAGGAAATTATGACATTCTTCTGGGATAAAGGAGAGATATTTGTAAGGGAACTACTTGATAATTATTCTGAACCAAAACCTCATTTCAATACCCTCTCAACTATAGTCAGGGGATTAGAGGAGAAGGGCTACCTGAGTCATAAGAACTATGGAAATACCTATATGTACTTTCCAGTTGTTTCTATTGATGAATATAAAAAATCTGCTTTAAAAAAGGTCATTGGAAAGTACTTTGAGAATTCATATCTCGGAGCTGTTTCGTCATTAGTTGAAGAGGAGAAGATTTCGATTGATGATCTTAAAAAGCTAATTGAACAGGTAGAAAATCAAACAAAACTTTAACGATTGTTCACCATGGGCGAATTTTTCATCTTCATCGTCAAGTCTTCCATTTGTGTAGCAGCCTTCTTCCTTTTTTATAAGCTATTACTCAGCAAGGAGACATTTCATCGACTTAATAGAGTGTTGCTGCTTTCTCTTGTGTTGATCTCCATCGTTATACCTGTCATACATATAGACCTCAACACTTCAATACAGCCTTCGCTAGTTCTCACAGATGCTGTTTATAGTTTTGACTATAACTCTTCAGAAATACCTGTTCAAAAAACAGAATCATGGGTCTTGGCAATTATAATTATATACGTTATAGGTGTTTTAATATTTGCACTCTATCAGATCTATTCACTTACATCTATGATTAGATTATTTTCAAAAAATTCAGAACAAATCCATAAGTGTAATACAACAATCTATCTATTTGATTACGAAATTTCTCCTTTTTCATGGATGAACAAGATAGTCATTTCTAGAGAAGATTACTTTGCCGATGGCAAAGAGATTATAACACATGAGATGGAGCATATACGCTTACGACACTCTGCCGACCTGGCCCTTATGCAATTAGCAATGGTTTTTCAATGGTTCAATCCTGCGATCTACCTAATCAAAAATGAGTTGCAGGCAATTCATGAGTTTGAGGCAGACGAAGCAGTTATCAACAAAGGCATCGATGCAAAAAAATACCAACTATTATTAATTAAAAAAGCTGTTGGATCCAGACTCTACTCAGCAGCCAACAGCTTTAATCACAGCAAACTTAAAAAAAGAATCACTATGATGGTTAAAGAAAAATCACCAAAAAGAACGGCTTTCAAAGCATTGTTCGTTCTACCACTTACTCTCCTTGCAATCGCAGCTTTCGCATCAGAAAAGGTGCAGACAAAAGTCGAAGCCGTTTCAAAGGTCGAATTTAGCGATTTTATCCAAAAGGATACAATTAAAAAGGAGAAGATTGTTGTCGTAGTTAACGAGTCAAAATCTACCGATCCTAAATCAAAGTCTAGTACTCATACTATTAAGTTCAACTCATCCGACAAAGGCTTTTTTATGATCGATGGAAAAAAAGTCAGTATCGACTCTGTTCAAAATGTAAATGGCAAAAAGATCATCAATTATGTATCCGAAGATGGTAAGAAGATGAAAATCATAATGATGGATGCTAATAAAGATGAGAAAACTGTAAAAACAGAGGTAATCGCTATCACTGAGGGAGTTGAACAAACCGAGAAAATTGAAAAAAGTGAGACTATTCAAGTAAAGGTTATCAGTAATGGCTCCAAAGTAGATGGAGCAGACACTACAAAGAAAATTATTGTTTTCAATACTAATAAAGATGGAAGCAAAACAGCAGTCTCGCCACTTGTTATCTTTGATGGAAAAGAGATTTCAGAAAAGGAGATGAAGGCGATTGAGCCAAATCAGATTGACAACATCACTGTACTGAAAGGTGAAGCAGCAATAAAATTATATCAAGAAAAAGGCAAAGACGGTGTAATTATAATTACCTCCAAAAAGAAAAATTAAAGAGGATTGATAAGAAAAAAGTTGTACCTTTGTAGGATATAATTTCCTAAAAACTAAGGTACAATTTTTTATTATATAATTTTATGAAACAAGATCTTCAGATTTCTGAATTAATCAAGAAGGAGGAGAACCGTCAACTGCACGGCATCGAGCTGATAGCTTCCGAGAATTTCGTAAGCCAGCAAGTGTTATCGGCATTAGGATCAGTTTTGACAAATAAATATGCCGAAGGTTATCCTGGAGCAAGATACTATGGCGGATGCGAGGTAGTTGATCAAGTGGAGCAACTTGCAATAGATCGTCTTTGTCAACTTTTCGACGCAGAATATGCAAACGTTCAACCTCACTCAGGAGCTCAAGCAAACATGGCTGTATTCATGGCGTGCCTAAAACCTGGCGATACTTTTATGGGTCTAGACCTTGCACATGGTGGTCACTTAACTCATGGTTCTCCAGTTAATATGTCGGGTATTTGGTACAACGCTGTTGCTTATCAGCTTAATGAGGAGACAGGCAGAGTTGACTACGACGACATGGAGCGCAAAGCATTAGAGTATAAACCAAAACTAATCGTTGGAGGTGCTTCAGCATACTCGAGAGAGTGGGACTACGCAAGAATGAGAGAAATTGCAGACAAAGTTGGTGCTATCTTTATGGTAGACATGGCACACCCTGCAGGTCTAATTGCGGCTGGTCTTCTAGAGAATCCTGTTAAACACGCTCATATCGTTACTTCGACTACTCACAAAACTCTTAGAGGTCCGCGTGGTGGTGTAATTATCATTGGTAAAGATTTCGACAATCCTTTTGGAATTACTACTCCTAAAGGCGAAATCAAAAAAATGTCTGCAGTAATCAATTCAAGTGTATTCCCTGGTATTCAAGGTGGTCCACTAGAGCATTGTATTGCTGCTAAAGCAGTATCCTTTTTCGAAGCTCTTCAACCAGAATTCAAAGCATACCAACTTCAAGTTAAAAAGAATGCAGCAGCTATGGCTACAGCATTCATTGAGAAAGGTTACAAAGTAGTATCTGGTGGTACTGACAACCATGTAATGCTTATCGATCTTCGTAGCAAATTCCCTGATTTAACTGGTAAAGTTGCTGAAAAGATTCTTGTACAAGCCGACATCACTGTTAACAAGAATATGGTACCTTTCGACTCCAGATCTCCATTCCAAACATCTGGTATCAGAGTTGGAACACCTGCTATAACTTCAAGAGGTCTTGTTGAAAAGGATATGCCTTTCATTGTAGAACTAATTGACAAAGTCCTTTCAAATTTAGATAATGAGCAAGTAATCACCGATGTTCGTGAGCAAGCTCGTAAAAAAATGCATGGACTACCTCTAAATATTTGGTAAATAGAAATCCAATTAAAGTAAACTAATTTTAAATTAGCGAACTAAGATTAACATTAAAAATAAAAAAAGGGTAACTAAAAGAGATTTTAAGTTACCCTTTCTCTTCTTCTCTTCCTTTCTATCTCACTTACTTTATTACTTTATTACTTTCTTCCTATCTTCCTGAATTTCTCTCCTTCTCCTCTAACTAGATTTTTTCAATATGTTTTGCATTTTCCGCCAGACTATGGGTAGTCTGACAGACACCCCCTGGTCTGCATGTATTTGCATATCGCTCTGATATTCTATAATATAGCTCAGATAAGATTACAGTCGAAAATTGTAATGGCTTGTTCAGAAGATACATATATCTTATTCGGTTTAATTCAGACATAATTTCTTGATTCTAATGGTGCTTCGCAAGTCATAGGCTCAACTGTGCTCCGCAAATTATGTGCTCAGCTACGCTTCGCGAAAATGGTGCTTCGCATTAATATATGCTCAGCAAAGCTTCGCCCTGTCCGTAACATAACATGTATTTGTCTTCGAGATATATTAGACTGAAATTGTATCTTAGTTTGAAGTTTAATCTAAGTTTGAAGCAAAGTTTTCAAATAAAGGCTATGTATCTCTTATACAGCGCGTTTTGCGATTTCCTGCAGATCCCCCCTATCTGCCAGAATAATTCTTAAGTGTCAGTATTCTAAGATATTAGTATTTTTTTAAATTCCAATATATGAGATTAAAAGTGTTATAATACACATTATGTGATAGTTATACTTTATTCTGGCAGATACCCCCATTCTGCAGGAAATTGCATAACACTCTATATATCATGCATTATGCTATTTTAGAAGTGAGTTCATTATGAATAAATATAGGAGATGCATGAGCATATTTTTGCTCTAATTACGGTTTCTGTAACTCTATTCGCATAGATAAAAGAGAGACATACTTAGATATGGGCAACAAAAGTTTTGTCTAACTTTCGTAGTTCATTTCACTCTTTTAGTCACCCTCAATTTTTAATAAAAGTTTTTACTTAAAAAATCTATTTATTTTAATCATCATTTTTGTAATATATCTGAAATTATATTTCAAAAATTAGCAGATTATTATTCTATAATTGACAGATTATTAACAAAATCAACTAGATTATTCACCTGTACTGATAACAGGTTGGGCTGACTCATCTGCGCAAAGAACTACTAGAAGATTAGAGACTAATTTTGCTCTTTGATCTTTATCGAATTTAACGACCTCCTCTTTTTCTAATTTCTCTATTGCCATTTTAACCATAGAGACAGCTCCCTCAACAATCTTTTCGCGAGCTGCAATTACAGCTGCTGCTTGTTGTCTGCGTAACATCACTGCAGCGATTTCTGGGGCATATGCCAGATAATTTATTCTAGCCTCTATTATCTCCATACCAGCCATAGATAGTCTGTTATTTAACTCTAAAACCAACTTATGATTAATCTCCTCTCCACCTTCGCGAAGGGTTAATCCCTCTTCTCCTGCCTCATTGTCGTCATAGGCATATTGACCTGCAACTTGCCTTAAAGCAGCATCTGATTGAACTTTAACAAAATTCTCGAAAGCAGACATTCTACTTCCTACTGTTTGGATACCTGCAGCAGCATTGTTTGTTTGGCTAGTCATTGCCATTGTTTGTGAATCGATTTCAAACATAGCTTTATAAGTATCTTTCAATTTCCAAACTAATACTAAACCTATCATTATAGGATTACCTGTTTTATCGTTCACCTTAATAGGCTTAACATCTAGATTTCTTGCTCTGAGCGAAAGTTTTTTCTTCGCCATAAATGGATTTACCCAAAAGAAACCTGTTTTACGAAAAGTTCCCTTATACTTACCAAAGAATACCATTGCTCTCGCTTCATTTGGCTCAAGTTGCATAAACCCGAACAAAATAAAGAAAGCTTTTAGGAATCCTAATACAGAAATAATAATGATCCATTCACCAATTTGCTCAATAAAAAAAAGTAGCGCAATTGAAGTTGTAATTATGAGAAAGAACGAGAATAGTGCAAAAAAGCCATTCAGTGTTGTCCCTTTAAAATCGAATTCTTGATTTTCCATAGCTAAAGATTTAATTCTTAATTAATAATTGAGATATAATGTAAATATATAAAGATTATCGATTAGATTATCAAAATATTATTGCTGTAGATCATTGAATGTTGATTGAATTTTAGTGTAGAATTATAGAAAACTCAACTTATTGAATTATTGAATTATTGAATTATTGAATTATTGAATTATTGAAGTGTTGATTTATTCCTAATATAGAAAGTAGATAGAGCCTAAATAAAAATGGGTGACTTTTTAGCCACCCATTCTAATTTATTTGTAAAAAATATTAGTTCTCTACAATAGCTACTCTGTTTAGGAATGGTTTTCCAAAAGGTTGGAATTGGCTTCCTCTTGCATCAACTTGAAGTTGTGAAGGATTAACACCAAACTTATTAACTAGAGTGTCATAAACTTTCTGAGCTCTCTTTTCGCTAAGTTTTTGATTAAATTTAGCAGAACCTGTTTGTTTATCAGCTGTACCGATAATTTTATATGTCTTACCAGGTACTTTCTTAATAATCTCAGCTATGTTGCCTAAGTTAATCATATCCTTTTCAGAAAGATCAGCTTTACCGATAGGGAAGAAAATAGCTAGTGAAGGGATGAAAGCCTCAGTTTTTACAACCTCTTTAGCTGGTTTGTTCTTTTCAGATACTAACTCGCTTTGTAGGTTTTTAGCTTTATTCTCAGCTGCACTTAATTGATTTTCAAGATCTGAAATCTTCTTATTGTAAGGAGTATAGTCAGGAACTACTGGAGGTGCTGGACGCTCGAAACCACGTTTGTGGAATTTATAAGTAATACCAATTGTAGCAGAACCTATACCTTCACCTCTTCTATTACCAACAGTACCTTCGAATCTTTCGTGTACTAGCATACCTCTTAACTCAACATTGAAATCTAAAGCTTCGTTAATTCTAAGTTTATTAACTATACCAACATTTAGAGCTACTTCTTCTTTTGCATTTATACCACTTTTCCATCCATGAGCCCATCCAAGTCCGATGAAAGGTATAGCTGAATAAAGTCTGTCTTCTTTATATCCAACCAATTGGTTTGATAAATTCCAAAGAAAATCTGCGTGTAAGTTAGTAACATTAAATTTTTCTTTGTAATAACCATTTGCATCAGCAACTCCCTCTTTGAATGGACCAGCTGCATTTGTCATACCTTTTGCTTGAATGCCCGCAAACTGTAATCTCGCACCAACAAATGGAGTAAACCATTTACCAACAGAAATATCAAATGCAGGAGCAATTCTATTTCCGAATGAAGCCTTATTATCATACTCTCCAAAATAGACTTGTCCACCACCACCAACTGAGAAGAACCAGTTGTCGAAGAATTTGTTAGTTAAGAAAGGACCATACTTATCGTTGCCCTTTTCAACCTTTTGCGCAAAAAGCGCAATAGAGAATACTAACAAAGCAATTGTCAATAAACTTTTTTTCATAATTTCCATTTTTAAAGTTAAACCTATTTATATATCCTTCCTTATATCCTATCCCCTTATTTTCAACGTTATGTAAAATAAGCAACGCAAGGTATAAAAAATAATTCTAAGTACAATAAAATAAACAACAAATCTTTATATTGGTTCACAAAATTGCAACTAAACTTATATAAAAAAAGCTGTCTGAGTGTTTCAGACAGCCTCTATTAATATAATCGGGAATCGATTACTCTTCTCCTACAACTTCAATTTTGATAGTTGCTTTAATCTCACGGTGACATTTAACAACCGCCTCATAAAGACCAACCTCTTTCACATTTGCTTCACCAGTGATAGTGATGTTTCTGCGATCGATTTCAAAACCTTTAGTAGCTAATGCTTCTGCTACTTGAATGTTGTTGATTGAACCGAAAATCTTTCCAGAAGAGCTTACTTTTGTTGCCAAAGTAACTTGGATTCCTTCGAGTTTTGCTGCAAGAGCAATAGCCTCTTCGCGAATCTTAGCCTCTTTGTGAGCTCTTTGTCTCATGTTTTCGGCGTGAACCTTCTTTGCAGAAGGAGTTGCCATGATTGCATAACCTTGTGGGATAAGGTAGTTAGCTCCGTAACCGTTACGTACTGTAACGATATCATCCTTATGGCCTAGGTTCGGAACGTCTTGCTTCAATATAATTTCCATATAATAATCTCCTCCTTAGCTTATTTCAATAAATCGGTTACATATGGAAGCAAAGCCAGATGTCTTGCACGCTTAACAGCTTGAGAAACTTTCTTCTGGAATTTAAGAGAAGTTCCGGTTAGACGACGCGGAAGAATTTTTCCTTGTTCGTTTAGGAATCTCTTCAAGAACTCTGCATCCTTATAATCTACATATTTGATACCAGCCTTTTTGAAACGGCAGTATTTTTTCTTCTTCACCTCAACTGTAGGAGGGTTAAGATAACGGATTTCGTTGTTTGCTTGTGACATTTCTTTTCCTCCTTAGTTTTTGTTTTCTGAACTATTAGCTCTCTTCTTTTCTGCATAAGCAACTGAATGCTTATCCATAGCAAATGTAAGGAAGCGTATGATACGCTCGTCACGTCTGTACTGAATCTCTAACTTTTGAATAAGTGTAGATTCTGCTTTAAACTCGATCAGATGATAAAAACCAGTGGTTTTTTTCTGAATAGGATAGGCCAATTTCTTTAGACCCCAGTCTTCTTCGTGAACGATTTCACCACCATTTTCGGTAATGAAGTCACGATACTTTTTTACCGCTTCCTTTATCTGTACATCAGATAAAACGGGAGTTGCAATGAAAACGGTTTCGTACTGTTTTAACATACTTTGTTATTATTAATGTTGATTTTTAAGGGCTGCAAAGATAACCAAATATTTTTTGCAGGCAAATTATTTTTTGGCAGGGGCATTTTTAAGCACTTCTACCACAAATTTCCACCATTTCTCAACGGTTGGGATATTTACTCTTTCGTCTGGAGAGTGAGGAGAACGGATAGTTGGTCCGCATGAAATCATATCCCAATTAGGGTATGCACCACCTAATATACCACACTCAAGCCCTGCGTGAATTGCCTTCACTTCGGGTTCAACACCATATAGGGATTTGTAAACCTCTTTCATAGTAGAAAGTATCGCTGAATTTACATCTGGTTTCCAACCTGGATATCCGCCAGTTAGAATTACCTCAGCACCTGCAAGTTCAAATACAGATCTTAATGACTCTCCAAGTACATCTTTTGCAGAATCTACAGAGCTTCTCATTAAGCATTTAACATAAATTTTACCATTTTCTGATTTCACAATTGCAAGATTGTTTGAAGTCTCAACCAAACCTGGCATTGCGTCGCTCATTCTCTCAACACCATTAGGGCAGCCATAAACTGCTTTTACCATATTAAGAGCAACTTCGCTATCTATAATTGAATCAGGACGATCAGCTTTTTCAAGAGTTATTTTTACATCTGGATCTTGAACTGAAAGTTCATTTTTAATCTCTTCGAAATGTTTAGCAACTAGAGCCTTTACAGCCTCTTCTTCGCCTTTAAGTACAGCAATGTGAGCAAAAGCCTCTCTAGGAATTGCATTTCTCAAACTTCCACCTTCGATTGAAGCAAGCATTACATTATGCTCTCTCATCATAGGAAGAAGAAGTCTTACCATTGTTTTGTTTGCATTTCCTCTGCCTAAGATAATATCCATTCCAGAGTGACCACCTTTTAATCCAGTCACACTCAATTTATATCCTTCGATACTCTTTGGAGTTGATTGTGTTTCATACGAGAAAATTGCAGTTGCGTCAAGGCCACCAGCACATCCTACATATAATTCACCTTCGTCTTCGGAGTCGAGGTTAATAAGAATATCTCCATTCAAGATTCCTGATTTCAATTCACGTGCTCCTGTCATACCAGTCTCTTCGTCGATTGTGAAAAGAGCTTCAACTGGGCCATGAACTAAATCTTTTGCCTCTAAAACTGCCATAGCAACAGCCAAGCCTAGTCCGTTATCTGCTCCAAGTGTTGTTCCTGTTGCATAAACCCAATCCTCTACGATTCTTGGAACAATTGGATCCTTTTCAAAATCGTGAACTTTATCACTGTTCTTTTGAGGTACCATATCGATGTGAGCTTGAAGGATAATTCCTTTTTTGCCCTCCATTCCAGGGGTTGCAGGTTTTTTAATAATAATATTACCGACATGATCTTTGATTGTCTCAAGACCAAGTTGTTTTCCAAAGTTTTCTAAAAACTCAACAGCCTTAGCCTCTTTTTTCGAAGGGCGAGGGATCTGTGTCAAAGAGTGGAAGTGCTTCCATACTCTTTCGGGTTGCAGATTTAATATACTCATAGTAAAGTTTGATTTATAGATTTATAATATTTTACGTAATAATTAGTCGAAAATGGTTATTTCGCTACAGAGATTTCGATAGGGAATGTGAGGAGCTTTCCTAATTGATAAACGGGAACTCTTGCTTGTAGCAATTGAGTTTGCCCATCGGTAAGTTTAACATTCATGATCGCTGGTTTTCTGTAGAAAATGAGTCTGGTCTTGGCTTGAGCATTGTCCATTCCTAAATCAGCCATCTTCTCACCAGAGTCGGTCAATTGTAAAACTACTGGTCTACCAGTCATATTGTCTGCAGAGACAATACCCTCTCTGTCCGAAAATCTGAAGGCGATATAAATCTGCTTCCCATTATCGGCAGATGGAGCAACGTCAAAAGACATTGTCTGCTTCTCTATTTTGCTTTTTCCTGTAAAGAGTGAAAGATAATCCGATTCAAGTCTGTTGATCTCTTCGATAACTGCCTTCATCGCTTCGCCGCTGAATGTCGCATCTGTTTCGCCAGTAATTATCTCCATCCTTTTCGCTCTAAGTTTAAAGATCATATTTGCAGTCTCTTCTGCTCTCTTTTCGAGACTCTTTTCAACTGTCTGACTTTGTTGAACAGGAACCTTTTCGAAACCCGAAGCTGTTTGAACTGTTTTGTAAAGAACGGTCTTTTCGCTGGTTAGATTCGATGTTGCCATTGACTTTTCGAAGATACCTCTATCATTCATTTGTGGGAAACGCATCTTCTCATTTTTTCCAGAATATGTATCTGACCAAATAATCAGACCTTGGTTTGTGAATTCAAGGAAATTAGCAGATGCATTTTTTGAATTTCCTATATTGATAGCGATGTTTGCAGATTTATCAGCCTCTACATATGGAGTTAACGCTACAGATGTGAGTCTGTAAAAGTCACCACTCTCTGTTCTAGCTTCGATTCCTAGATATTTTTGGGCAAATCTTGCATAAGGTCCTGCTGTAAAAGACTCTCTGCTCGACTCAGCAACTATGTGAAATGAAGTACTTGGCAAAGAATAAATTAGGGAGCCTTGCGGAACTCTTTCTCCTGGGCTTACAACCTGAGCTGAAGCAACTTGGGCTGTCACTAAAAGTGACATTAAAAACAACGATTTAATCAACTTTTTCATTTTTATTGCTGTTTTTGATTGACATTTTTGAATCTTCAATTCCTCTTTTCCAGCGTTTGTGCGACCATAGCCAGCAATGAGGATTCGATTTAATTCCCTCTTCTAATAAAGACGCAAATTTGGATGTAATGTAACCCTCCTCTTCATTTTTTGGGAATTCAGTAATCAGATGCAATCTCATTTTGTAATTGCCCCTGCTCTCTCTACTAATATTTAAAAATACTACAGGGACATCCAACATTTTGGATAATTGCTCTGGACCATTTATCATCAACGTTTGCTGATGCAGGAAATCTACTACAAATCTTGAGCCTGGAAGTGGCGATTGATCTGCAATAAAGAAATAACAACTTTGAGCATTCCTATTTTTTATGACATATCTCGCCATCTCTTTGGACTCAACAAGTGCTCCAATTTTATGACGGTATCTGATCCAATTTGTAAGCAAGTCAAAGGCTTTGTTTTCTACTTTTTTGTATGCAAACTTCATATTCTCGGACTTATATCCGATAGATCCTTCTCCAGCATAGCTCTCCAATGAGCCAGTGATCTCCCAGTTACCTTGGTGTCCAAGCGCTATAATCACGCTCTTGCCCTTTTTATAAAGATCTTCGAGAACTTCGGGATTTTCTATTCTTGCAATCTTAGCAAGATTCTTTTTTCCTGCGGTCACCGACCAAATTGTCTCAACAATTGTGTCTGCAACATAGGTGTAGTAATTGCGTACAATATCTCTGATTCCACCATATCTTAATTCAGGAAAGGATCTCGCAACATTAATATATACAACAGCACTTCTGTATTTAATTACACTCCTTAGAAAAAAAGCAATAAAATCGGCAATTGCATAATGCACTCTCAAAGGCAGAAGAGAAAAGAGCCAGGTGATAGACTTCAAAAAATAAAATACGAATTTTCCCATTTTGTCTTATTATATTTAACAAAGTTATTCAAAAATTTTACTACTTTTGTAAGATACAGACAAATTTTAACTAAAATATTATATCAACATGTTTAAAGGACATCCTAAAGGACTACTTGCCGCGGCTCTCGCAAATATGGGAGAACGATTCGGTTTTTACACAATGATGGCGATCCTGGTTCTGTTTCTACAAGCTAAATTTGGCTTGAGCGGAACACATGCCGGAATCATTTATTCAATTTTTTACGCGTTAATCTACATTCTTGCTCTTGTTGGAGGATTTATTGCAGACAGAACACGTAATTACAAAGGAACCATAATGGTAGGTCTATTTATCATGGCCTTCGGTTATTTCCTGCTTTCAATTCCGACTCCTACTCCTGTTCCTAACAAAGTTCTTTACCTCACAATGGTTTGTATCGGACTATTTGTGATTGCTTTTGGTAATGGACTTTTCAAAGGTAATCTACAGGCACTTGTAGGTAAAATGTACGACAACGCTGAATACAGCAAGATGAGAGACTCAGGCTTCTCACTTTTCTACATGTTCATTAACGTTGGTGCAATTTTCGCTCCTCTTTTTGCAGTAGGTATCCGTAACTGGTGGGTTGACCATAATGGTTTCCAATACAGTGCCGACCTTCCTGCTCTTTGCCACGCACAACTTGGTGGAACTCTTTCTCCAGAAGCTGCAACAAGATTCTCTGAACTTGCAACTACAGCTAACAATGGTGCACCAGTTGCTGATTTAACAACTTTTGCAAATGAATACCTTAATGTATTTACAACAGGTTATCACTATGCTTTTGCAATCGCTATTGGAGCTATGGCAATCTCGATTGCCATCTACATGATTAATAAGAAAAATTTCCCTGGTCTTGAGAAACCTAAAGCTGGCGAAAAAGCTGCTATTGACCCTAACGAGATCAAAATGTCTGCACAAGAGATTAGACAACGCATCACTGCTCTATTCGCAGTATTCGCTGTTGTTATCTTCTTCTGGTTCTCTTTCCACCAAAATGGTCTTACTCTTACAATGTTTGCAAAAGAGTTTACCGATCTTAGTGGTATCGAGTTCGATCTTGGCTTTGTAAAAATTGTCGGAGCAGAGATATTCCAATCTATCAACCCTCTATTTGTAGTTCTTCTTACTCCAGTGATTATGGCAATCTTCGGATTCCTTAGAGCTAGAAATATTGAACCTTCTACTCCTAAGAAGATTGCGATAGGTATGTTTATCGCTGCTATGGGTTTTGTTGTAATGGCTATTGGTTCATTCGGTCTTCCTACTCACAACGAAGTTGTTGAAATGGGATCTCTTCCTCAGGCACAAAGAGTAACTCCTTTCTTATTGATTGGAACTTACTTTATCCTTACAGTTGCTGAACTTTTCATCAGTCCACTTGGAATTTCATTCGTTTCTAAAGTTGCTCCTCCTCAATACCAAGGTGTCATGCAAGGTGGATGGTTATCTGCTACAGCAATAGGTAACCAACTATTGTTCATCGGTGCAATCTTCTACGAAAACATTCCAGTATGGGCTACTTGGTTAGTATTTGTAACAGCATGTTTGATCTCAATGGGAACTATGTTAGCTATGTTAAAATGGCTAGAGAGAGTTTCTAAATAAATCATAAATTTAGATCTTTATAAAACCCGTCTAAAAATGATTTAGACGGGTTTTTTACATTAATTTTGCACAAAAATTTAACATGAATAATATAAAACTTATTGCTTTCGACGCCGATGATACTTTATGGGTAAATGAATATCACTATCGTAGGGCCGAAGAACAATTTTGCGAAATGATGAGCAGATACTGTTCGGCAGAGGAGGCAAATAACGCACTACTAAGGGTTGAAAAAGATAATCTGCCTCTATTGGGATATGGTTCAAAACCATTTATAATCTCATTGATAGAGTGCGGAATTGAACTTAGCGGCAAAACATTGACCAATGATGATATTTTAAGACTTATTGAGATTGGGAAAAATACAATTGGTCAGAAGATTGAACTTTTGCCTTCGGTGTTATCGGTAATTGAGACGCTTAGCAAGAAATACCCTCTAGTGCTGGCAACAAAGGGCGACTTAAAAGAGCAGGAGTCGAAGGTGAAAAGGTCGGGAATTGCCGACTTCTTCAGTGCTGTAGAGATTATGAGCGAAAAGAATAGAGAGAGTTATCTGAAGATTGTAGATGCTCATAATATTCAACCGCATGAATTTCTTATGGTAGGAAACTCTTTTAAATCAGACATTCTGCCAGTATTAGAAATTGGTGGCAATGCAATTTATATCCCGTCGGATATAACCTGGGCGCATGAAATAGTTGAGGAGATTGAACATCCTAACCTTGTAAAGGCGGATAAGCTCTCCCTAAACCTCTTTGGAATAAACTAAAACAAACTCGCATGATACCTTTTGAAAAAAACAGAAGTTATAGAAGATTCTACCAAGATGTAGAGATCCCACAAGAGACACTTGTCTCAATGATAGATGCTGCAAGGCTTTCACCTTCGTCACGTAATGTACAGCCTATTAAGTTTTATGTTTGCAAGGAGCGTGAGATGAATGCAAGAATTTTTGAACACCTGAAATGGGCCGGCTATCTAAATGATTGGGATGGACCAATTGAGGGAGAGAGACCAAGTGCATATATAATCTTACTTCACGATAAAAACATATCGGCAACTTACTCTTGCGATCATGGAATTTTTTCACAAAGCATTTTATTGGAGGCAGTTGATAAAGGCTTCGGAGGATGTATGATTGGAATGTTTAAAAAAGATGCTATTACCGAAATCCTACAATTACCAGAGCACTTAGAGATTATACATCTGATTGCTTTAGGAAAACCAAAAGAGAGTGTCGTAGTTGATGAAATGAAAAATGGTGACTTTAAATATTGGAGAGACCAAGATCAAAATCACCATGTTCCAAAACGCTCAATAGATGAGCTGATTTATAAGTTTAATATCTAAGGGTAATATTTAAACGTGCATAGACATATCTTCCTAATGAGAATTGGAAAGAGTTGTCTAAATATTGACGATCAAACAGATTGTTTACCCCAAAATTCAATACTATATCCTTGCCAATGTTTCGCCAAACTTTAATGTCGGTGTAGCTTAAGGCAGGGATATTATTTACATACTTATCGGTGTCGGGAGCATTGCCGGAATCCATAAATTGAGACGAAGTATATCTATAATAGATTGCACCCGAAAGAATCTTATTTCTATAAGTTGCACTAATATTCAACATATGCATTGGTGTATATGTCAAATATTTACCAGTAATATCAACTGTATTGAATTGTGGATCGGCACTATATTTTTTAATTGTAGATTTTGTATAAGTGTAGTTTGCATTAAAATCAACTCCAGCAAAAGGTGAGTAATTCAGATCTGCTTCAGCGCCTAAAATCTCTACTTCACCAATGTTCTTAAGGCTTAATAATGCTCTATCCTTACCATTAATTTTAATCTTTTGACCAGTATTTACAGCATAAATAAAATCTGTTCCTAAGGAGTAATAGACAGATGGAGAGAATACAATTCCATCGACTAAAGTTATATCTCCTCCTGCCTCAAAAGTATTAATATATTCGGGGTTAAGCTGTGTATTAGCGAGAATCACTCCTCCACTAATCATACCTGAACGGCACATATCTTCTAAAGAGCCATGACGAAATCCTCTTGAGTATGAAATATATGCTCTATCTCCACTCTTAGTATTGTAGCCCAAAGCTAATTTAGGGCTGATCGAAAAGTGCTGTTTTCCGTTCAAATCACCAGTATATGGAAGTAAATAGTTTGTAATCGAAGTCCCGTTCTGAACATAGAATCCACCATCTCCCACTTTTGCCAAATCTGCTCTTAGTGAAGGCATTAACTTAAATCCTTTGCCTAATTGAATTTCATCTTGAACATAGAGTGAAAAAGAGGATGCCTCTCCTTTATTTATTACCAGGTCGGTTGTAGTTCTATATACGTCGCTACCATCAACATATCCCCCTTTAAACTCTGCGCCAAAGCCAAGGCTATGATTTTTGAATCCAGTGTAGTTGTAGTTCATCCACACTCCATAGTCGCGTCTTTTTACCCTTACATCGAAGATATCAGAGCCTTTCCATTTAATCTCATTAAAGTTCTCCATATTTAAAAAGGCTGTAACTCCCCAGCTTGCATTAGCTGAGTTTGCCTTGTACCCAAACCTGTAATTTTGGCTGAAATAGCGATTATTCCCATCGATAACACCACCTTTTGCATAAAGTCTGTCTCCTTTTCCTCTTAACGCATCTGCAAAATTGTAGTCAAATCTTATCTCACCATTTTTAAGTCTGTATCCAGCAAATCCACCAGCAATCTTTTCGTCCAAAAACATTTTAATTGTAGAGGAGTCTTGCTTCATATATGCTATGTATCCATCGCTTTTTCTTAAAAAACCGTGAGCTCCTGCAAAGAAATTACCTGCGTTGCCAGCAATAGCTACTCTTGTTGAGGTTGTTCCATATGACCCATAATCTAATTCAGCCTTAAGAGAGATTTTGTCTTTAACTGGTGATGAGATGTAGTTTACAGTTCCTCCCATCGAGTTTCCTCCATAAATATTAGAGTTTGGACCTTTTACAACCTCTATTCTGTCAATATTTAGAGTGTTGATTAATGCAATATTTGCACTACCAGTCGATAGTTTGTTCAAAGGAACTCCGTCGAGCATAATTAGTGTTCTAGCCTGCTCTTTACCAACACCCCTTGCAGAGATGTTTGAGTTTTTATCGAACATTCCAAAATTACGGCTAACAAACAGGCCAGAGATGCCTTTTAACATTTCGTCCGCCGATGTAATATTGGCACCCTTCAAAACGAATTGAGGCACTAAATTTATTCTAGAAGGTATTTCATAGATTTTTCTCTCAGATTTTGTAGCAGTTACAACGATATCTTTGAGATTGTACATTTTAGTAGTATCTGCCTGCTTTTTTTCCTCTGCTCCAAATATTAATGAAGGGAGAGAAAGCACCAGAACAGTAGATGCAATTTTAAAGTTCATAGTAAGTTTATAATCAGTTTAGTTTATTATTATTTAGCAGAGATGTATCCCTGTCCATTTTTAATCATTATACTTTTTGCAACAGGGCTCTCAGTTACAAATTTTACAAATGCCTCTGCGGCCTCTTTATTTGGCGAGTTATTGATTACTGTAATTCCGTAAACCATCGCCTCTCCATGCATTACAACACTCTCTCCGGGCGACTTGCCTCGGACTGTAACCTCAGCAGAAGAGTAGTAGTCATTGAGTTCTGGATTGCTAAGGTTTATCTCTTGAGGCAGTTCGAGATAGTTTAAATTATGTTGCACAGCAACAGATTTATAAAGAAAGATGTAATCAACACTAGCTGTCTCCAAAAGTGCCAATAGATCGACCTCTTTTGGGCGAATGAATTTTTGATCTTTATTCAATAACTTCTTTAGATCGAAGTTTTGTGCACCATAAAATTTCTCAGCAAGTTGAAGTGTCAGGAGACTTCTGTATCCACATGGGTCTGCATTGGGGTCTGCCCTGCCAATAAAAATTTTTGGGTCTGATAGAATTTTATACCAATTATCTTTGTTAATCTCGCTGGCTCTCTTTGATTTGGGCGTGTAGACTATTGCCATTTCATTTGTTGCAAATTTATGATTAACAGCAGCATGAGCTGGAATTAAAAATTTATCAATTACCTTATAGTCGGCAGAAGCCATTACGTCACAATCTCTTTTAAGCTCAGTAATCTTTCTTGCACAGTCGATGCTTCCCGCAGCCTCTGGCATTACTTCGAGTTGTGGATTTGCAACTTTAAAAGAGTCAATTAGCTCTTTCATAGGAAGAGTTAAGCTTCCTGCATGAAAAATTATCAACTTCCCTTGTAATCCATCGTCTTTTTTAGTCCCTGAGCCAGATCCACAGGATGTTATAATTAGCAATCCCGTAATTATTGTTAAGATATATCTCATATTTATACATTTATTTTGTGGAAAAACTTTCTGACATTCTCTTTAAACATTTCATCCATCTCCTCCTTAAGTGTGATATAAGCCTCTAAAAGTCGCTTCCCGTCTTCACTTAGAGAGGTTCTGCTCCCCTCTTTGCCACCTCTGAATGTATCCACGAGGGAGAACCCAAGGTGCTCTTCCATCTCTTTAACCATTCCCCAAGCTTTTCGGTAGCTAATTACAAGCTCTTCGGAAGCTAGCATTATAGATTGTTTTCTATTAATTGCCTCTAAGAGAACAAAGTGATAGTGATTCAAAACCTCTCCTTTGTCTCTTTTTGTAAGCCATATTCTGTAATCCAAGAATATGTCATAATATTTTGATCCAATATTGCCTGCCATAATATCAATTATTTGAAGATTGTAATACAACTTAATCCTTTGATTGCTCTGTCGGCAAACATATCGCAACCAGCGTATAATGAGAATCTCTCTCTCCCTTTTTCGCCACCTTTTCCATACATCAAAAGCGGCTCTTGCTGATCGTTTCTGTTGATAATCTCCGATAATGAGAAAGAGGCTCTGTATCCGTCAACCGCCTCTACGCACAACATGCTTGTAGCAAGACTTTTTTTGTCGGAACTAAATGATTGTTTAAGAATTTTTGAGATATCGACACCGGAGAACTCTTGAACACCTTTATAGCCCATGCCATGACCATAAAAAACTGTTTTGTGAGTAAGGATCGGAAGTTCGGCTGGAAGCGTTTTTATCTTCGACAAAACTTGATTTCCGCTTTTGATCATAAGAGTATCTGCATAAAACTTCTGAGGCTCTCTATTAATTATAAAGTTCCCTGCCAAAGATTTGATTACAATTTTTGTGGGAGAAGAGATATTTCTTTCGCTGAATAAATCGTAGCCCACAACTAATTTAGACTCTTCGGGCAGATCCCACAGTTGCTTTGATTTTCCCGGAATTACTCTGGTAACTGTCTTTGCAATAATTATTTGATACATATTAGCAGAATAAAAAAGCTCACCCCAGCTAAAAACTGCATATTCTCCCTTGTCGTTCCACACCTCAACAAAAAGATCTACAGGAGGATAGAAATTCTCCTTACTCTTTTTATCAATCTTTACAGAGCTTAAAAGATCGCACAAAGCATATCCATCATAACGAAATGTTCCTAAAAACTTAGCTGTGTCTTGGCTCATTACAACTTCGCGCGTGGTTACAGAGTGCCATGGAATCTTTTTCAGTTTCACCGAAACCTCCGAAGGCACCTCTCCAGAAATAAGAATTTCGTCGGGAACTTTTAAGTCGTTAGCCTTTTCTTGGTTGAAGTAGTTATTTGAACCAGACTCCCATACTAATGTAGAACCAGTGAATGCATCAATATGTAAATATTTGCAACTTGATAGGCAAAGAAAAAGTGCCAATGGCACAATAAACTTTTTCATTATGATTTTGTATTTTTGCAAATATATTAAAAAAATGGACACAAACTATTCTAAGGGCTTGACTGTTATTGCTGGACCATGCAGCGCCGAGAGCAAGGAGCAGATGATTCAAACTGCAGAGAAGCTTTCGACTGTGGGAATTAAAGTTTTTCGTGCTGGGATATGGAAGCCCAGAACCAAGCCTGGAGGGTTTGAAGGTGCTGGAGAACAGGGGCTGAGATGGCTAAAGAGCGTCAAGGAGACAACTGGAATGCAGACAGCGACTGAGGTTGCAAATGCGTCGCATGTTGAGAAGGCGTTGAAATATGGGGTAGACATTTTATGGATTGGTGCAAGAACAACAACAAATCCATTTGCTGTGCAAGAGATAGCTGACGCCTTAAAAGGAAACAAGGTCCCAATTATGGTTAAAAACCCAGTCAATCCCGATCTTGAACTCTGGATTGGAGCAATTGAAAGATTCCAAAATGCTGGTTTAGATTCGGTTTCGGCTATTCACAGAGGATTTAGCTCCTACGACAAAAAAGTCTTCCGAAATCCACCAATGTGGCATATTCCATTCGAACTTCGCAGGAGAATGCCTAATCTTCCGATCATCTGTGATCCAAGCCATATAAGCGGCAACGCTGCACTAATTCAGGCGGTCTCGCAACAAGCAGTTGATATGGGCTTCGACGGACTGATGATAGAGACCCATATTAATCCCGAAGCCGCACTAAGCGATAAGCTACAACAAATTACTCCCGACAGGCTAAAGGAGATCCTGGAGACATTAGAGATGCGAAACTATTGTCTGACTTCGGATAACCTTTTAGATCTTAGGCGCGAAATTGACTGCATCGACGAACAGCTTATTGACATTCTTGCCCGAAGAATGAAGATTTCGAGAGAGATTGGTTTGTTTAAGAAAAAGAATTCAATCCCAGTACTGCAGACATCTAGATACGATGAGATAATGAACAATCGTTTATCGGCGGCAGAGACAATGGGAATCAATCGCGACTTCATGAAGGAGCTCCTGGAGATCCTTCACGAAGAGTCTGTAAAACAACAGATTGATGAAATTGAACGTACTAACCGCCACTCACAAGGTGAATAATCTTTAGATCATCTCCCTCTTTTACCACTTGAATGTCGTAGTTCTCTTTTAATACAAGATTGTCATTTAGTTTAACAACCAACATCTTAAAGTGGAAATTTTTGACCTTCATTATCTCCGAAATAGTCATAGTGTCTCCGTCGAAGGTCTCCACTCTGTTATTTAAATTTATTTTCATATTTAAATGTTGTTCAACAAAATTTCTAATACAGCATTAGCTTGCATGTTTGCCACAATCTGAACCCTTGGAGCCAAAGGTGGGTTATCTTCGGACACTTCGCTAAATGTGTCACCACAAACATATAGATTATTATATCTCTCCACCTTTATAGCCCCTGAATTGCCCCAGCCAGCAATCCCCGAACCTATAACAAGTGGCTTGTCAGGCATGTTCGCCAACATAAACTCGATCAATAATTTCTTTTGAAAAGCATCGTCAAAAGCCTCCACAACAACATCGCAAGAGGCAAACAGAAGCGCAATGTTAGATTCATCAACCTTTGTATTGTGAATCTGTAAAATAGTCCCCGAATTAATCCTGTCTATATTCTCTTTAAGAGCCTCAACTTTAGGCATTCCAATCTGATTGTAGAAGTAAAATTGTCTGTTTAAATTTGGCTCCGACACTATATCGAAGTCTGCAATTATTAGCTTTCCAACGCCTGTCCTTGCCAATGAAGCCGCACAATTTGAGCCTAAGCCCCCAGCTCCGGCAATCCCAACAATCTTACTCTTCAGACACTCTTTGATTTTTTTAAAGTTTTGCATGTTATATAGGTTGTTCGGGTTACAATTTTTTGTAAATTTACGAATTCTATTTACAGAACAAAAGAACTTAAACACTATGATAAATCTCCAGGAAATAAAAGAAAAGAGGAAAATCCTTGCATCCTTTGGCTATACTTGGAAGCCAATGATTAAGGGATACAGCGACCAAAGCCTTTATATTAACGTGTCTGACAGACGATTCGAGGTTAGAGAGATCTCTCCCGAAACCAAAGAAAAGTTTATTGGCGGCAAGGGCTACGGCTTGAGAATGCTTTGGGACGCTATAACTCCGCAAACAAAGTGGTCGGACCCAGAAAATGAAATTGTAATCTCTGGTGGTCCGTGCTGCGGAATCACTCAATACTCAGGTTCGGGTAAATCCATTGTTGTTGCTTTATCTCCACAGACAGAGAGAATCATCGACAGTAACGTTGGTGGTCACTTTGGCCCTCACTTGAAAATTGCAGGATTCGACGCGTTAGAACTTCAAGGTATCTCAGATAAAGATGTTATCATTTTCTTAGATGCTGTCAACCACAAAGTGGAAATTTTTGAAGCTCCAGCTGAACTTGCATATGATTCTCATATTTTGGGAGAAGAGCTTCATGAAATGTTTGCCGATTCCGAAAAAGACAGAATCAATGTATCAGTTGTATCTTCGGGAAAGGCAGCTGAGCACTCTTTGATTGGCATGCTCAACTTCACCTTCTATGATATGAAGAGAGGAAAAGTGAGACTAAAACAAGCTGGTAGAGGCGGAATTGGCACTCTCATGCGTCAGAAGAATGTAAGGGCAATCGTTGCCAAAGTTCCTAGAGTCACAGGTAATCTAAATAATGTTGCCGATCTAGAGTCTATACAAGAGAGAGGAAAGAGATTCAACAAAGAGATGCGCGATCTTGATGATATTCAATGTCAAATGCGTAAAGTTGGAACTGCTCACTTAATGGGAGTACTCGAAAAATATGATATTTTACCAGTAATGAACTTCATGTATGGCGATCATAAAGATTGTCCCAAAATTGACCTTGAAGTTTGGAAAAAATACTTTACACAAGGTGTCCCTGATGGTTGCTGGATAGGCTGTAACATGTCCTGCGCAAAAGGAGTAGACGACTTCGAGCTTCGCACTGGACCTTACAAAGGATCTAAGGTTATCGTTGATGGACCTGAATATGAAAATGCTGCGGCGTTAGGATCAAACATCGCTGTGTTCGATCCATTATCTATCATTGAGCAAAACTTCTATTGCGACACCTATGGCGTCTGCACAATCACATGGGGTAACATTGTTGGATTCCTTATGGAGTGTTGGGATAATGGTATTCTTAATGCAGAGAGAACTGGTGGCGTTGACATCTCTTGGGGCAATGGTGATGCTTCGTTGGAGCTTCTTCACCAAATGGCAAGAGGCGAAGGATTCGGGGTCTTGGCAGGAAACGGTGTGAGATGGCTAAAGAACTATTTCATAGAGAATGGCTGGGGTGATCCTCAGTTTATCAATGACATAGCAATGGAAAACAAAGGTCTTGAATACTCAATGTATCTTTCAAAAGAGTCGCTTGCGCAACAAGGTGGCTATGCCATGACAAACAAAGGTCCTCAACATGATGAGGCTTGGCTGATCTTTATGGACATGGTGAATAATATGATTCCAACTTTTGAGAATAAAGCAGAGGCACTTCACTACTTCCCTATGTTTAGAACATGGTTTGGCCTAGCTGGTTTCTGTAAACTTTGCTGGAATGATGTTGAGCCTGCTGATAATGCAAAACACCCTGAGCCAAACAAAGTCCCAGAGCACGTAGATAATTATGTAACTATCTTTAAGGCAGTTACTGGAAGAGATTTCGACAAAGAGGAGATGATTAAAATGTCGGAGAGGGTTTACAACTTCCAAAAAATCTTCAATATTAGAATGGGATTTGGTCTAAGAGAACACGATGCTCAACCTTATAGAGCTTGTGGTCCTGTTACAGCGGAGGAGTATCTAAGCCGTCAAGAGAGATACGACAAACAACTCGAAGAGATCTACTCAATTAATCCTTCTACATTGACTCTAGAAGAGAAGATGGCCAAACTTAGAGAATATCGCGAAGATAGATACGAAAAGCTTCTTGATGCAGTATACTTGAGAAGAGGATGGAACAAAAACGGAGTTCCAACAATCGAACATCTGCAGAAGATTGGAATGGATCTACCTGAGCTTATCGAAGTCGTGAAACCACTACAAACATCATAAAAGATGAGACTTACAACTATCCCCCGATTCAGAATATTGCCGGCACTTTTGCTGGCAATTCTGGTATTTTCATGTAGCTATGTAAAGGATCCAAAAAATCCTTATGGACTTGATATTATCTCAGAAGGTTCCAGCTACTTAGAGAGTATAGCTGAGAATCCAGACAACGAACTTGTCGATCTTGCAGATTTTATCCCTAATGTTGTTATCGACATTAGATATGCCGACACAAACAATTTCACTGGTAAAAAAATCTACACCGATGCTCGTGCTTTTGCTCGAAAACCAGTAGCTGAGGCATTGTTACAAATCCAACAAATTCTGGCAAAAGATTTTTTAGGCTTAAAGATTTACGATGCATATCGCCCCTATTCTGCTACTCTGTATTTCTACGAAGTTTATGGAGATACAACATTTGTTGCCGCTCCATGGAAAGGTTCAATCCACAATAGAGGATGCGCTGTAGATGTTTCGTTAGTTGACTTAAAGACTGGAAAAGAGCTGAACATGCCAACACCATTCGATGAGTTTTCGGAGAGAGCCTCTCTTAACTACAAAAACCTGACAGCCGAGCAGATTGCTAACCGTGAAAAGCTTGTAACAGTAATGACCGAAAATGGATTTACAAAGTATGAGCACGAGTGGTGGCATTTTAATATCAAAAATCGAGACAAATACAAACTTATGGATCTATCGTTCCAAGAGTTAGACGAGTTAACAAAATAATCCAAAATGAAAAAGTTTATCCTACACCTGACTGCTTTTTTGTTGCCCCTGCTTGCCACTGTTCCTGCGATGTCGCAACAAAACAAAATGAACCCCAACAAAGTATTTTACCCTGAGTACCAAACTTCGAACAGAGTAGAGCTTAAATTTCCAAAGGTAAACGGACTGATGGTTCTTAGTTGTGATTTTCATACCCACACTATGTTTTCGGATGGTCTTTTATGGCCAACTCTCAGAGTGAACGAAGCCTGGAGAGGAGGTTTAGATGCAATAGCAATCACAGACCATATTGAATATCGTCCTCATAAAGAGTTTCTAAATTGCGACCACAATACTTCATTCAATATCGCTAAGGATGCTGCAAATGAACTTGGGTTTATGATTATTAAAGGAACCGAAATCACTCGGAAGCAAGCTGTGCTTGGCCACTTTAATGCTCTCTTTATCACCGATGCTAATCCTATTGCTGTAGAAGATCCGAAACAATCTATTCTCGAAGCAAAAAAACAAAATGCATTTATAATTTGGAACCATCCAGGTTGGGCAGTTGACTCAACTTACATCAAGGATTTTCAGGCAGATCTTTTTAAAGACAATCTAATTGATGGTATTGAAGTTTTCAACAACCATGAATTTTATCCTAGGGTTCTCTCATGGGCTGTAGATAAGAATCTAACTATAATTGCTGCTACTGATGTTCACGGTATGGTAGAGCAAGATGCTTTAAATAGAGATAGGTCTATCAGACCTGTTACTTTGGTTTTGGCGTCGGAGAGATCGGTTAATGGTATTCGAGAGGGTTTAGACAAAAGAAGAACACTTGCCCTTTTTCACAACACTATCGCTGCAAAAGAGGATATCGCAGCTGCCTTTACTGAGGCCTGTATTTCGGTGCAAAAAGCTGGCGGAAATGGCAAAATAAATCACTTCCAATTTAGTAATTGTAGCGATATAATTTTCAATATTTCGGTAGAAAACAAACAGTACGAGATCCCAGCTCAAAGCAGCATAATCATCTCATTACCTGTATCTAAAAAGGAGACAACAATAACTTACAACAACGTTTTTATCTATGAAAACAAAACTTTGGCACGGCATTTGCAACTTTTATAGTCGAAGAGTTTTTTCATAGTTTAAGTTTTAGGTTAAGAAAAAGAGGCTGTCAGTTTACTGATAGCCTTTTTTTGTGATGATTAAAAAAATTGTATATTTGCGGACCTTTTCTCGAGTAGATTAGGAAGTTAATTTATAAAACTTTAAATAACAGTAAAATGGCTGTAAAAATTCGTCTAGCAAGACACGGTAAGAAGAATTTCGCATTCTTTCACATCGTAGTAGCCGATAGCCGCGCACCACGTGATGGTAAATTTATTGAGCGCATCGGTACTTACAATCCAAACACTAACCCTGCAACAATCGAGCTTAACGGCGAGAAGGCTCTCGACTGGATGTTCAAAGGTGCACAACCTACTGACACCTGCCGCAGAATCCTTTCTTACAAGGGTATCCTTCTAAGAAAGCACCTTCAAGAAGGTGTTAAGAAAGGCGCTCTTACACAAGAGGCTGCTGATCAAAAATGGAATGCATGGGTATCTGAGAAAGAGGGAGCTGTAGCTAAGAAAAAAGCTGATCTTTCTCAATCTTCTCGCAGTGCTAAGAAAGCTGCGTTAGAAGCTGAGGCTCAAGTTAAAGAGGCTAGAGCTGCTGAAGTTGCTAAAAAGAAAATGGAAGAGGCTCAAAAGGCTGCAGAAGCTGCTGCTGAGGCTCAACCAGAAGAGGCACCTGCTGCAGAGGCTACTGAAACCACAGAGGCTTAATCATGCAAAAGACAGCAACAAAATTGCTGCCTATTGCCAAGGTTGTTAAATCGTTCGGAGCGGACGGTGAGTTGGTAGTTCGATATATACCAGATGCTCCAGAAGATATTAATGAAAAAAAACCGGTATTTCTCTATTTCGAGGAGTTACCGGTTCCTTTTTTTATTGAGAGCTCAAAATCACGAGGTAATAATCAGGAGGTAATAAGGCTACAAGGAATCGAGACCGAGAAAGATGTCGAGGAGATTATTGGAATGACTCTTTATGTTGAAAAGAGCAAGAAAAAGAGCAAAAGCAAGTCTGATGATTCTGATATTTTTGATCCAAAAAACTTAGTAGGTTTTGTTTTATATAACCCAGCAGGAGAGTATATTGGAGAGGTTACAGAATTTAACGACTATCCCGGCAATCCATGCCTGTCTTTCGTGACAGAAGATGGAAACGAGCATCTTGTACCTATTCACGACGATTTGATCCTCGGAATGGACGAAGAGAAGGAGCTATTAGTAGTAGAACTTCCTATTGGCCTTCTTGATCTATAGCAGTCTCCTCCAACTTATCAGTTTCGCGTCCTCTTCGGAGGTTAATCTTCGGTTTGTCCGCAGTACCGGTAATTGTCATTGGAATCCCAATAATTCCAAGAGGAGGCAGACCTAGTCTGAAATTAAGATTTAGCTTACCATCTAACGAAGCCTCTCCCTCAAAACGAGGTCGGAATCCAAAAATTTTCATCTTGGTTCTCTCTATCTTGATGATATTATTCTTGATTTTACTCTTAATCACTACACCTTTCAGATCGGGGTTGTTTATACTGTCTCTGCCTGTTGCTCGGCTTACTGCTCCCAATATTTTATGACCTTTGACCTTCACTCGATCTAATCTTATAAATCCCTCTCCTTTCAACGATGGCATAATTGGAGACATATTGTCGTCAAGCTTGCCTCCAAGCGCGTAGTCTAGCGATACAAGTCCCTCTACAGTAGATGCCGAAGGGACCATCTTTTTGAACATAGGAATCTCGGCGTGGGCCCGTTTTATGTCGAAAGAGTCTGCCTTCACTTTAAGTGAAAACTCTGCGCCTTTTTCTGAAATTGGGGCGTATAGAGCGTTGAATTTAAATCGCGCTCCTGCTACTTTAAAAGAAGTGTTATTAAGCCCAAGTTTACCATCTTTTAATGAAACTGCACCTGTAAGTGATGAAATCTTATTTCCAGAGTATTCAACCTCTTTTATATTTGCAGACATCTTAACATTAAGGTTCTTTGGAATCATAACAACTCCTGTTGGAGCAGATACACTTTGAGAATTGGCAGTTGAGTCGGATATCACTTTGGTTAGTGACATAAAGTCGTCAATATTAACACGGTCCGAAGATATCTTCACATCGCCTTCAAGCATCTGTCCAAGAACCGAATACCCAATATAATTCTTAGTATAACCATCAACAATGAATGTATTTGCATTGTACATTATCTTCATTTTGTTGAGGATTGCCTTCTCTTTATCGAACACTACTTCGGCTTCGGGAATAAAGAATGGGAATGGATAGTTCTCGTTTCGGAACATGAATGCAGACAAGGTGAGTCTCCCCTCGTTGTCGAGCTTTTCGTATCTTCCTTTAATCAAATCTAGTTGGCTACCGATTAAAGTTAGGTCGGCATTCAGCTCTCCAACTAAGTTGATTCCATTGATTGCAAATACTTGGTAGACCTTTTTTAAGTCTACCTCGCCTTTCGCTTTGATATTGTATTTTAAGTTAGCAAAATCTAATAGATCGGCCCTTAGATCGAATGGTTTTCCTTCGAATACGAAGTTAAGAGGATTTAGAACTACCTTTAGATCCGATAGTGTCCCATTTTGTGATTTGATCTCCCCTTCGAGGTTTATTTTATCTATTGGTTGAGGATAGAAAGGTGTCTGAACATATCCATTTTTAAAAGATAATACAGCATCTGTGATTGGAATTATGTCGCTCTTTGTATCTAATTTGCCATCCGCTGTGGCATTAAGTCTTAGCTCTCCTTTGAGATCGTATCCAGGAAGACCTATCGATTTAGAAAGTTCCCCTAAATTAATCTCCGAATTAATTTTTGCCTTTATTTGTGGCAACTTCAATCCTCGAACTGATAGATCTATGTTTGTGATTCCATTGCCAACTTTAAACGAAGAGGACTTAATATCAATAATTGAGTTATCGGGATTCATTGACGGCAAAGATACTGACATCGCCAAATTTATTTTCTCTAGCGGAATATTTGCAGCCTTATGAAGTATATACCCATCTTTAATAGATATCATCATTGACATATCTGGTGCAGTTCCTAAAGAGTCGTCAAAAGTCCCCGCGATCTTTATCTCCGCAGCCCCTTTTCCCTTAAACTTGGTATCGCTGTACCATTGCGAGTATTGTTGTGGCACTAAGGAGAAATAATTTTCTAGAGCTGTTTCGGGTGCTGTAATAGTTATATCTGTTCTCACTTTTTCACCTGACAATTCTACGTCTCCGCCAAACATCAGAGGCATCTTATTGATCGAAGCCGACTTACTTGAAAAACTTAGCAGTGATTTTGCAAGATCATATGAAAATTCAGAGTCAATTGATACTCTTTTATTTGACATATACTGTTCTGATTGGTATGAAAAATTCACCCTCTCAGCACTCATCGACGACTTGATTTTAAAAATATCTGCCATATAAGATGCTCTACCTCTAAAATCAATCCCCTCTATTGAGCTTTTCGCTCCAGATGGTCTATCATTCAAGGCGATGCTGCAATTTTTCAGAATAATCCTCTCTATATCCGCCGCTGCAGAGGATTCGTCTGATGTAGCAGACGTTTTATCTGACGCTGCAGAATCGGCGCTCTCTTTCATGACCATAAAATTCCCATTGCCTAAAGAGTCTCTTTCGATTTTAATTCTGGCGTCTGTTAAATAGATTGCCGAAATCTTAATATTGTCGCTGAAGAGCGAGAGTAGGTTGACTCCAAATCCAAGCTCTTTGCCAGAAACAAGGGTGTCTGCGCTGAAAGGGGCAGAGCCTGTCGCGCTAAAATTATTCATAGAGACAGTCAGTTGAGGAAAGTGTCTAAAGAACGAAACAGACATTTTCTCAAAATTAATCTGAGTATTCAATGAATTATTGAGCACTTTTTTAAGGTTCTCGGTTACCTTCTCAGGGAATAATATTGGGAGCAGGACTAGAATTGCGACCACGCCCGCAACGATAATCGCTGCATATTTTAAACTCTTTTTCATGGCAGTGTTTTACGTGAATTTGTGAATACAAACGATATTACGCGAAGTTAGTTCAATTTTTTCATTCGCATAATTCTAGTAATCATTTATAGATAATCTATTTTTAAAAATACACATCTATCTCCTTTTTTTGCATTTTGAATCCAAATTTTAGCATATTTAGCACAAAATTAAACACACAACTTCCATCATATATTTATCTTTGCATGGTAATTCATTTATTATGAAAAAGGTTCTAAAATTTGTAATTAATCTATAATTCCCTCTCAAGTTTGAGGCTTTATTTATTATTCGAAAATTATTTCGAATAGTTAGAGTATTATATTTTAACAACAAATTTTTATATGAAAAAAAATATCATTTATAATTCGATTTTCGTTTTCCTTTCTGTTTTAATGCTTATTTCACTTTTAAATAGCATCTACTTTTTTTTATTTCTAGCAAAGCTTAGCATATTAAAATGGCTTACTTTCAACGCTTGCTCATTAGCAATAATCATTTATTTTATTTGCTATTCTTTCTATTACAAAACAAAAAAAGAAAGGTACTTAAGCATGGCGTTAATTCCATTGTATTATTATGGGACGATGGGGTTATTTATAATGCCCTGGACTTCAGCTAATACGTTCGCTCATTTTACTCATATTGTAATTACTCTAAATATTATTTGGCTCTTATTTAAAATTTTGAATACAAAAAATTACGCTCAAATTGGCAAAGGATTATTAATTGGGATATCAATCTTTTTTCCACTTTTCGCATTTATTCAAATTTATTCTCAAAAAAACTTTCAAGAAATATTGACGATAATAAGTAATATCAAGTTTTGATTAAGAGAATTATCAAGTTTTGATCAAGAGAATTATCAAATTTCAGAAAATAGATAATCCCATATATTAAAAAGAGGGTGACATAAAGTGATATAACTCTCGAGAGTTATACAAAAAACTATCGAGGCTTATATCTAAGTAAGTCACTCTCTATTATATGCAAATCTGGTTCTGTACTCAAATAGCTTTACAAAATATTATTTCTTCGAAATGATAAGACAATTGGCTATAAGTGTTAAATGATAAATGTGAATGAGGATTATAAGACAATGGCCGATAAGTATTAAATGAGAATTGAGAAATAATTATAAACTAAACATAACATACAATTCTGAAACAGAATAGGCGATTGTGGCTTTATAGCTTATAATGTGCATGTTATACGATTTCCTGCAGATCCCCCCTATCTGCCAGAATAAAGTATAACTATTTCATAATATGCAATATAGCATTTCAGACTCAATATTTTAAAATTTCAAAAAACACTAAAATCCTATAATACTGACACTTAAGAATTATTCTGGCAGATAGGGGGGATCTGCAGGAAACTGCAAAACACATTGTCATTCTGATACTTAGCTTTTAATCAAAGATTAACCTTAATTCCAAGTTGTCACATAAACAAATACATGGTAAGTTTCAGTCAAGGCGAAGCGCAGCTGAGCTCATAAACTTGCGAAGCACCTTTTCACGAAGCGCAGCTGAGCTCATAAACTTGCGAAGCACCATTAGAAACGAAAAGCGATGACCGATTTTAGACGAATCAGATAGATGTATCAGCTAAACACGTTTTTACAATTTTCACTCAAATAAAATTTATAACCTATATTATTGATTATCTGCGCTTTTTACAAATACATGCAGACTACCCATAGTCTGAAGAAAAATGCAAAACATTCTGTTTTTCATATTGTTAGCGAAGAGAGGATGGATGGATGGATGGATGTATGGTTGGTTGGAGGTTGGATATATAGATAAATGGATGTTTGGTTGGTTGGAAGAGAGAAAGAGCATATCTTATTACTTTAGATCATAATAATTAAGCAGATATGAAAATAGAATGAGGAATGGAGTATGGAGATAATAAAAATGGGGAAAGGAGAATGAGGAATGGAGTATTGGAAAATGAGAGAGGGCAACTAAAATCTTTTTAGTCACCCTCTTATTAATTTAATTATTGCTTATTTAATTATTGCGTATTTAATTATCGTACAAATTATAGTTCAAATTATAGTTCAAACTGAACTCCGAGTGTCCATCTTGGAACTTCTAATGGGATTTGTGTGTTATCGAACATGTCTGTCAGGCGGTATCTTGTGTAGATGCTTACACCTTTGACTGTAATAGAGCCTTGAAGACCTGCTGCAAATGGGCTGAATTTTGAACCATCGCGATATTTGAACTTCTCTTTTTCGCCATTTATCATGGTTTTTACTTTGTAGCGTTTGCTAAAAGCATAGTCTAAGTATGCTCCAAAGTCGATATGTACTGGTCGGCGACTATTTAGTGGGAATAGATAGAATCTTGTATTAAGACCAGTTCCAATATTGTCTGTTCTAAAATACTCTCTAAAGACTTCGCCTGGAACATTTGATACGATAGTGTTGTTTGCCGCTGCATTTTTTAGCCTGTAGGTGTGAGACGTATATTGGAAGTGAGTTCCGATTGCAAAAGCTTTTGCAGGGCGATAGAGATATCTCCATCCAAATTCTAGATTGTATGAATTCCCGTAGTAAACAGGGAGATATGCCTCCTCTTTAGTATTCACTGCAAATCCAACACCAACATAAAACTCCTCAATATTACGATATCTTTTTTTGTTGTTTTTCATTGTATAGTATTGGAAAGTATTCTTCTTTAGACTATCATTGGAGTTAACACTGATGGGTGATTGCAGTTTGAATTCCATGTCTCCAATCTTTACCGAAGTTTGAGCTTTCAAAGTAGCTACTGTGCAAAGTGCTGCTGCTATAAGTATTGTCTTTTTCATATAGTAGTAAGTATTTAATCAATTAGTAGTAAGTATTTAATCAGTTCAATTGTCTTTTATCGCTTTTGAATTATCTTTTGTCGCTTTTGATTTTAATGCCACCATTCATAACGGCACTTGTTACGGTCTTATCAATTTCACCTAAGATTGAGATTACTGTGAATGTGCTATTGTCGGAGGTCATAAACAGTAGAACACCTTTGTTGCCTTTAATCATGTACATCTCCATCTTTTCATTGCTGTTATCGACTTTGATTACTCTTGTAAAGCTCTCCGAAGCTATAAGTGCGTCAAGATCTCTTTTAAGCATTGCTCTAATTTGAGTTCCGTTTTCTGTGGCAGTATTTGGCACATTCAGAATTCTCAACTCTGTAATCTTACTAAGTAGATCTTTTGTCTCTTGACTATTTCCTCCTCCCATAAAATCTAATAGAGCAGGAGATATTGTGATTGATTCAATCGATCTTTTCTTCTCGTACTTGTCGAAAATGTCGTTTATCTGCTTTGTCTGAGCAATAAGTGCAGCCGGTAGAAGGACTACGATGAGTGCTAGTAATGCTATCTTTTTCATATTTAAAATTTTTATTTACTTATTATTTGGGGTCGAAGAGATCGATAACATGTTATTGACTTTGTCTAAAGAAGAGATTGCATCATTAACTTTCGACAGCTTATCCAGTGATTCAACATTTGTCCCCACTTTGGCCATTAGTGAGTTAAGTCTTTCTAGCTGGTCATCTGCCTTAGATTTTGCCAATTCATTATTATTTACCGATATCCCGTTTATCATTAATTTCAGTTCATTTTCGTTTTGCTGAGGCCACATCAAAAAAGTAAAAAGAACTAGTGATGCAGCAGCCATTACAGAGGCAATTCTGAAAGTAGTATTTCTGTTGATTCTAAATTGTCTCTTTACTACTCGTTTATGATCATGGTCTGCCTCGTCTGCAAAATATTCGAACATAGGAGCTATCTCAGCAAACTCAGGGTCAAATTGTCCAGAAGTAAAATATGCTCTCAAAGCCTTCTCCTCTTGAAGAGTCGATGTCCCCTCGAAATATTTATCGAGCATCATTTTTATTGTTTGTTTTGTTAGCTTTTCCATACCGATTGTAATTTTTCGCGTAATTTTTGTCTCGCTCTTGAAAGGAGGGTGCGGACATTTCCCTCTGTAGTTCCTAGAATTTCTGCGATTTCATCCATCTCATAACCCATAATATCCCTCAGTCTCACTGCAATCATCTGGTCTGCCGGCAACTCCTCCATCATCGCTTTCACTCTGTTTAGCTGATCCTTGCTTTCGAGCGCCTCGTAGGGATTAGTCTCTGCGAAGACTCTAAAGTTTGGATTTAATTCTGCTGTGTTGTTCTTTTTCAGCTTTAAATAGTCGAGGCATACATTTTTTAAAATTTGGATCGTTAGTGCCTCAGCGTTTCTTATGACATACAAGTCCTGGCTCTTCCAGAGTTTAATAACTGCCTCTTGAACCATATCATCGGCAGTGGATGCACCATCCCCTACAAACCCCTTTGCAAAATGCAGTAAACGAGGTCGAAGCCGTTCAATTGTGTTGTTAAATTCTTGTGCAGTCATGTAGTACTGTTGTCTTTCTGATTTTAAGACGAACAAATATATTTTTTTGTTACAACAAAATTACAAATAAATGATTTTAATTAACTTTGAAAACAAAAACCCAAATGAATATCAAACCATTACTTGCAATACTTTTCTTATTTGCAGCTCCAATATCTGCATTTTCGCAAATGGATCTTATCAAAAAGTCGATGTTGAAAAATGAAAAAACTACATTCAGACAATTAATCAAACCCGATTTCAAAGCTTCAACAGATTCATTATCATATCAAAATGCAATTGATGATGCCACTATGTTTGATTATATTGTGAAGCATGGCTATTCTGGCTACAGATACTGGAAAAATAGCGGTTTTGATATTGCATCTGCATCTCAAATAGTTGAGAAGAAATTTAATGGTAAAAAAAATATTTCAAGTCAGGAGTTATTTTCTATTTATGCATCAATGTTTAATGGGATCAACGATGGTCACGTCTCAATAAATGGGAAGAATCTATACTTCTCTCCATTCCGACATAGGGATGCATTTTTTTCAGACATTTTAATTGAACGTAGAGAAGATGGATTTTTCATTATCCAATCAGAAGTTTTTCAAATTGAGTGTGGACAAAAATACACAGGTCCAGATTCGCTGTTATTCAGAACATTATCACCTAAGGAGAGAGAACATTTTCTAATTGGAAAGCTATCAACTACTCCAATTTACAGAATGACAGCATCATTTAATAATCAAGAAAAAACAATTCCTCTTCACCGATGCCGTATATCGATGGCAGGAACCTCAAATGGACAAATCTTCTCTTCAGCTAATTACGAAGGTATAAAGTCTGTCAGGTTAGCAACTTTAATGAGCACCCAAAATGACTCTGCTTTGTTGAAATTCGCAGAATCTGGAAAAGAATTTGCTTTAGAAAAGGAATTAATCTTAGACCTAACTCATAATGGAGGAGGTAACTCAGAGTATATTCAGAATTTTTTCAAGCACTTAAACAACACTTATAAAGTACCGATGAATTACGCAGTAATGAAATCCCCTGCGACAGCTCAATCAATGGCTTTGATAGACACGAATAGTATGCCTGCTCTAAAAAAGTATGCCCTTCTAGGCGAAAAGGAGGTTCAAAAGCAGATGAAAAATCCAAAGATTAAATGGGAAATCAGTTCAAGCTTAAAGCAAAAAAAGGGAAAATTCAAGGGAGACCTTTATTTAATAATGAATAGAGCAAATGCATCTTCAGCCGAAATGGGTATTGCAATAGCTAAACAGATCCCAACCACCTTGCTTATTGGAGAAAACTCCGCAGGAATCAATAGCTTTGGCAACATATCAAGATATCAACTACCCTACTCAAAATTTACTCTAAATCTCCCCTATTGCATATATGAATTTACAGAATTTAAAAATGGGCAAGGCTATATGCCAGACTATTGGCTAGACTCATACGACCCAATAAAAGAGACGACTTCGTGGATTAAGAACAAAGAGAGTTATCGATTTAATGTTTCGGCAGAGAGAGTTCCTGTCGATATGACATTCGAAAAGAGTCTAGAAACTTTTACCGGCAAAGGAGAGTGGAGCCAATGGGGATTGACACCAGTGCAAAAAAAGGGTCAAGAGGCAAATAAAATTATTATAGAGACAGTAGATGGAAACAATCTTCTCTCTTTTATCTCTGATGAAAAGACAAGTCTATTCAATGCGGCTTACACCCTGATTCCACTTTGTTCCGAAAAAATTGAGGTTACATTTGATGTTATCTCAGACCTGAAAAAGGGGCTAGACAATACTTCAACCGCCTTTATAGGATTCATAAAGACCAACCGCTTTGGGCAAAAGAGCTACAATATCAAAAAGATTGGAGAGAATGACAATCTAAAGGATATCAAACTAGTAGAGGATCTCTCTTCGGGAACTGATTTACAATTGATGTTTGTAATCTACTGTACAAAACAGGGTAAATTATCTGTTGACAATATCCGGTTTAAAACTCTTTAATGGAGTACCTGTAAATGAAATAAGATCTGCCATAGAGTCAACCTCCATTCGTTCTGACGCCTTGATGACCACTTTTGCACATGCCTCAGCGTCATCTCCGGCTCTATGGTGATTAAATCTAATTCCTATCCTACCACACAATTCGCCTAGCGAGTGGCGTGGAAAATCTTTCCAAACCCTTCTAGACAACTGACAACTGCACATGTACCTAAAATCAGGCATCTCTAGATCGTAATGAGAGAGAGTTGCCCTTAGAACACCAATGTCGAAAGGGGCATTATGGGCAACAATTAGCTCCTTATTTATATAATCTCTAACTTGGGAATACCATAGCGTATCGAAAGTCTCAGCATCTTTTAACATATCCGAACTGATTCCATGCACCTGTTGATTCCAACGATTCATGTATGGAAAACATTGGGGTTTAATCAGCCAAGACCTAGTCTCAGCAACCATACCATTACGGACAACACATACACCAATCTCACAAGGCATATTGCCATGAGCAGTTTCAAAATCAATCGCAACAAAGTTCATATTAAGCCTTCCAATAGATTTTTCTTTCACTAAGCACAGCTACCAAAGCCATCATAAAGAGAACAAAGACTGCTGCAGAGACAACTCCCAACCAAGGCAACTCAGCAGGAAATGCTGCTTTATAAATCACAATCAAACCCGTTATTTTAAAAACAGGTATGAGGAAGGAGTTAAAAGCAATATAACTCATCAATGGGTTACTACCCGAGCCTGAAAAGATTCTTGTAATGTATGATTTAGGAAGATATAGAGCTATATATTCGGCGAACCACAATAATACCACACTAATAGAGAGAGTAATAAAGCAATACGACATTGTACAAGGAGACTTTTGAATTCCACCCTCAACATAATCGGTTAAAATCCCAATTAAGGTAAACAGGGCAACAATCGTAAACATCTTTTTATACTGAGGATAATATTTATTTATTATCAGATAAAATGCAAATAAGAATATGGCAGAGACTCCGAGGTTAAGGATGAATAGTTTCATATAAAATGCATAACACAACCAGCCAGTAAAGACCACCATCAAAGGGAAGAAAAGATGATTGATTTTTAACTTTTTATCTGGTTGCAAAAACCCATTATTCTTCTCTTTATCCGCCAATAGCATGTCGCCAATGATTGTTGCAGGTATTAAAATCATTAGAAAGAGAATGTACTCTAAATTGAAGATCCATCTTATAGACTCAATCGAATAAGCTTTTTGAGCAAGGTCGAAATACATCGAAATTGCAGAGAACAGGGTGATTGCTCCAAAGACAATCCATCTCCGTTTGATACTCTCCCTTGTAAAATACCAAATAATAGATGCAAAGAGATACAAAAAAGCAAGTAAAAAGATGATTATTCCTCTTCTATCGAGCGATATAACCTCACCAAATGCAAAATGTCCAACCGCAATTACTATTATGACAGCTAACAAACCAAGTGATTTATATAGTCTTTTCTTGTTAGACTTTTTATAGACGAAATAGAGTGGAAAAAGCGACAAAAAGCCAACAACAGTAAGGACTTGAGCCCAAATCGAATCAACAGAGCCAAAATTTAAGAAGACATATAAGTACGAGAAGAGCCACAACATTACAAAACGTTCTGCTGTCTCTGAAAAATACCTATCTAGTTTGTTTCTGCCCGACATTGGAATTGCAACTCCCATGCAAAAAATAAAGACAGGGAAGACAAGATCCACCCAACTTAGACCAGTGAGGGTTAAATCAACTGCATGCGACGGCGGAGGAGTTTGAATATGGTACATCCAAGCTGGAAGGACTCCATAAGGAATCGTAGCACAGAAAATCATTCCGAAGATCGTCAGCCCTCTTAGGATATCAAGGGCAGGGTAACGTTTTTGCATAGTAGGTAAAATTTGGTCCAAAGATAGAAATTATTCCCAGTAACCAAGCCTGGTAAACGATTTCGCATCCTCATAGAGAACTCCAAGAATAAAGCCATTTCGTCTGACTAAAACAGTATGATAAATCTGTCCGGTTGGATTCTCTTTAATTGAAACAGCAATTTGTCCACACTTGTCTGAGAATTGTTTAAAAGTGGTGTCTGCTCTCTCTTTGAATTTAAAGCCAAGATCTTCCAAATCACTAACCATAAGTCGACTTCGATAGCCTGTACCCCCTTTTGAACTTACAATTCTTTTCCCATTAAGCACAACAGTTGTGTCAACATAAGCTAAAACTAAAAGCTTATTGCGTTTGTCGCGTTTAAGCCATTCTGCCAACAGAGGAGCATGAGATGATGTTTCGTATCCATAGTTGCTATCTATAAATGAGATCTTTCTTACTCTATCATCAATCCTACTGTCGGAAGTGAGGTAGTTGAGCATGAACCTGCCTCCACCACTGTGACCTGAAATTATAATATCCTCCACTAATTGTCCGTCATACATATTTGAAACAAGAGATAAAGTACTGTCAACAAGATTTTTAAATAACACTCCAGAAGACTCATATTTAGCGGCATAGGAGGTCCACGCTTTCATCTTTGACTCAAGGTAAACAACTACATAATTGTAACTTTTGTCGAGCTTTCTGATTTGCCTGGTCTGAGCTGCTATATGCTGAATATCAAAATGCCAGTCATCTCCCGGCTCCATTACTTTTCCAGCCGTCTGTTCAATAGAGTTCCCATTTGGAAGGGCATAAAAGACAACCCGCAAAGGTCTTCTGGAGTTGAAGTCCACCTTTGCGGGTCCGTTTATTCTTATTCTTGTCTCTGGAATGATGTTCAAAACTTCAGATTCAATCTCTCTGGTCTGTCCAAAACTTAGTAGCGTAAAGAACAGAGACATAAAGGTTATAAGAGATTTGAACATATCCTGATATCTATTTAAACTCAGCTAACAGTTCGTTCAATTTGGCAATTTTTGACTCTAAAAGTTCATCAGTTTTTGCCTCAGCCAAGAATCTTAAATATGGCTCTGTATTCGATGGGCGAATATTGAACCACCAATCTGGAAATTCAACTCTGTAGCCATCAAAATCGTAATCTGCAACCGGAGTAGCTTCAGAAATAAAGTAGTTGCGCACTTTGTCCATCGCCTCTCTCTTCTTCTCAATTCTAAAGTTAATCTCTCCTGAATTTTTATATTTTTCTATACCTGCAATAAGCTGCGATAACTTAAGACCCTTCTCTCTCTTCATGTCGGCAACAATCCCCAAAATAATCAGAGAAGCCATTATACCAGAATCAGAATAGAAGAAGTCTCTGAAATAGTAGTGTCCCGCAAGTTCTCCACCATATACTCCGTTGATCTCTCTCAATTTGTGCGCAGCAAAAGCACGACCGACCTTCCATGTATGCATTTGAGCACCCATAGGAGTAAGATACTCTCCTACTGCTTTTGAGCTACGAATATCCTGCAAAACAGCGCCTTTCTCTCCTCTCTCCTCAAGAAAATAGTGACCCATCAAAGCAATCATTAAGTCTGGAGATATAAAACGACCATTCTCATCAACGAACATCACTCTATCGGCATCACCATCGAAGATTACACCAATATCACAACCATTCTCTTTTACCAGTTTTTTAAGATCTGCAACATTCTCCTGCACTAATGGATTGGCTTCGTGGTTAGGAAAAGTTCCATCCAGTTCGTCGTAGATATAAAGAGGAGCATCGCCAAGAATATCTTTAATCAAAAGAGCTGCCATACCATTTGAGATATCCATTCCAATCTTCAGATTAGAGATATCTTTTTTGTATTTCAATAGAAACTCTATGTATTCTGCCTTTACATCAATATTATAAACCGAACCTTTGGCTGCAACTGGGACAATCTCTCTTGTCTCTGTCCACTCTTTAATCTGTCCTAATCCGTTGTCGAATCCAACAGGAAGCGCATTCTCTCTCGAAACCTTAAGTCCATTGTACTCTCTTGGATTGTGAGATGCTGTAATCTGAACCGAAGCGGTGTAGCCATATTTTCCCGTTGCAAAATAGACCATTGGTGTTGTAGACAGGCCTAAATCATAAACATCTGCACCAGCATCAGTTATTCCTTTGATCAAATATTCATGAATTTCGGGCGATGATTCGCGAGCGTCTCTTCCAACCAGCACCTTTTTTGAATTTAATAATTCAGGTAGGAAAAAGCCCACCTTATAGACTGTCTCTTTATTGAAATCTTTGTTATATATGCCTCTAATATCGTAGGCGTGAAATGCTCCCATATTATTTTGCTATTCTATAATGTGTTTTGATTTTTCCAGTTTTAATGTTGTTCAATTTTCCGCTGATCATCTTTTTTCTGATCGGAGTGGCTCTGTCAACAAAGAGGATTCCATCTAGATGGTCTATCTCGTGTTGCACCATGCGGCATGCGAAATTGTCCAAAACCTCTCTCTTTGGCTCTAAGTTTTCATCGAAGTAGCTTACAGTTATCTTCTTAGGACGAATAATATCTGCATGAATATCAGGAACGCTCAGGCAACCTTCGTTATATTCCGAAGTATCGTCGCTCTCCTCTTCAACTACAGGGTTGATCATTACCCGCTTGAAGTCTTTAAGATATTCATAATCATCGGCAAGAAGAGTCCCATCAACGACAAGAACTCTCACTGACTTACCAACCTGAGGCGCGGCAAGACCTATTCCATCAGCCTTATCCATCGTCTCCCACATGTCTTCCACAAGCTTCTTCATCTCATCACGGATTCCCTCTTTTGCTAAGTCAACCTCAACGGCCTTCTCTCTAAGAACATCTGATCCGTATACATAAATAGGAAGTGTCATTTTAAAATTTTGAGTTTTAGTTACTATTTTGTTCTATCGAGGTAGGACTGCAAAATAATGGCTGCGCTGATTTTGTCAACCATGCTTTTGTCTCTTCTGTCCATCTTCTTCACACCACCGTCTATCATTGCTTGAAAAGCCATTTTTGATGTGAAACGCTCGTCTTCGAGAATAACAGGAATTGAGGGAAAATGTTTTTTAAGGAGAGACAAGAGTTGTTCGACATATCTTGCCCCTTCTGCCGGACGGTTCTGAAGATCGCGAGGATAACCAACCACAAAAAGTTTTACATTTTCGCGAGAGGTATAATTTTTGAGATACTCCACTACACCTGCGGTAGGAACAGTATCAATAGCAGAGGCGAATATACCCAAAGGGTCACTTGCTGCAATACCGGTTCTTTTCCTTCCGTAATCTATTCCTATGATTCTTTCCATTATGCAAAGTTAGTTTTTTTTAATACATTTGAGGTCAATTTATCATTTGAGTTTATGCCTAGAATATTTTCCTACAAAGATTTCATTAACGGAAACGATAAGGTAAAAACCTATGCAGACAAGCATAGTCCTGTGGTTTTATGTGATCCGTCGACAAAAAGGGACAACCCTTTTCGAGTTAAGGTAAGAATTGGTACAAATGCCAAACACCCTAATCTGCCCGATCACCATTATCAGTACATCCAGTTGTGGAATTTAGAAACTCTGATTGGTGAAGTTAAGCTTCAAAGATCGTCGTACGGCGACAACCCAGTACAGATAGAGGCTGACTTTATAGTTTATCCGAAGGTTAGTATGAGGCTTACAGCTATGGCCTACTGCAACAAACACGGATTATGGCAAAGTGAGGAGGTTTTTGTTAAAGTAGAAGATTAAGATGGCACGAAAGAAAAAAGAGAAAAAAGAGAACAGATTGAGAAACAAATTCCGTTTTTCGATCTTCAACGACACATCGCACGAGGAGCTTTTTGTTTTTAGGGCAAATGGTCTCATGATGCTTGTAAGCTTAAGCCTTGCAATCATCTTTATTATCATCTCAGTAACTGTCCTGATATCGTTCACCCCATTGCGAGAATACATCCCTGGATACCCCGACGCAGAGACAAGCCGCGACATCGCCCGTAATGCAATCAAAGCAGACTCTTTGGAGCAAGCCGTAAAAATGTGGGAGTTCCAGCTTAACAATATTAAAAGAATCGTAGAGGGCGAAGAGCCGCTACTTTTAGCTGGTGGAAATGTAAAAGCTGACTCAGCGAGCAAAGTAGATGTAAATATAAAGATTTCAAAAGAGGACTCACTTCTTAGAGAGGAGGTGCTCAAGCAAGAGCAGTTTAACTTAGGGAGCAGCAAGACAATTGTTCAAATCGAAGGTCTTCACTTCTTCCCTCCTGTTAAAGGTGTCATCTCAGACAACTTTAACGCTGCAACTGGTCATCCATACCTCGACATCGCAGCTCCAGAGAACTCAGTGATCTCTGCCGTTTTAGATGGAACTGTGATTGCAGCTGGATGGAATGACGAAACAGGTTTTACAATTCAAGTTCAACATAGTAATGATTTAGTCTCTATCTACAGACACTGCTCAAAACTCCTGAAAAAGAGCGGCGACAGAGTTAAAGCAGGGACAGCACTTGCTCTAGTGGGAAATACTGGAAAACTATCTACTGGTTCGCATCTTCACTTTGAGTTATGGCACAAAGGTGCAGCCGTTGACCCTGCAAAATACATTAAATTCTAACAGGATGAGAAGGTGTGTTGCTATCCTGGGCTCCACAGGATCAATTGGTACCCAGACCCTCGACGTGATCTCTCAACATCGCGACATGTTTGAGGTTGATCTTCTCACTGCTAACTCAAGTGCCGACCTATTAATCAAACAGGCAATCGAATTCGACGTAAACAATGTCGTGATTTGCGATGAGAGTAAGTATGAATATGTCAAAAATGCTCTCAAAGGATACGACACAAAAGTTTTCGCCGGAATGCAATCTGTATGTGACCTTGTGACGTCGCACCGACTTGAGATTATAGTCACTGCAATGGTAGGGTTTAGTGGGCTGAAGCCAACAATTGCAGCATTAAAGGCAGGAAAGAGCATCGCGTTAGCTAACAAAGAGACGTTAGTAGCTGCAGGAAGCATTGTTACAGACCTCGCTTTCAGAAATGGTTGCGCAATTTTACCAGTTGACTCCGAACATTCAGCAATTTTTCAATGCCTGCAAGGAGAAAAAGCCTCTATCGAGAAGCTACTACTTACAGCCTCTGGAGGACCATTCCTCCATCTAACAAAAGAGGAGATTAGTAATGTGACAGTCGAAGCAGCTCTTAAACATCCTAAATGGACCATGGGTGCTAAAGTAACGATCGACTCAGCCTCCATGATGAACAAAGGACTAGAGTTGATTGAAGCCAAATGGTTATTTAAAACCGACCCATCAAAAATTGAGATTGTAGTACATCCTCAGTCTATAATTCATTCCATGGTACAGTTTACAGACGGATCGGTCAGTGCTCAAATGAGCATCCCAGACATGAGACTACCAATACAATATGCGATCTCATACCCATATAGATTGAATCTAAATACAACACGTATAGATTTTTCAACTCTCTCCAAATTAGACTTCTATGCCCCAGACAGAGAGAAATTTCCTTGCATCAATATCGCATACAAAAGTATTGAGAGAGGTGGAAACATCCCTTGCGCCATGAATGCGGCAAATGAAATTGCTGTCGAAGCTTTCCTAAAGAGAGAGATTTCTTTTACTGCAATTCCCGAAATAATCGGAGAGGTAATAGAAAAAATATACTACAAAAAAGACCCCTCACTCGATGACATATTCGAAACAGACAGATATGCTCGCGAGCTAGCAATAATTAATAAACAATTACATCTGAAATATTAAATGGACGTATTAATCAAAACCCTTCAGGTACTTCTTGCACTATCGCTGCTGATTTTAGTACACGAATTTGGACATTACATCTTTGCCCGGATCTTTAAAATCAGGGTCGAAAAATTTTACCTGTTCTTTGATGCATGGTTCAGTATCTTTAAATACAAACCAAAAAACAGCGATACTGAATACGGTATAGGTTGGCTCCCACTAGGAGGATACTGCAAAATCTCCGGAATGATAGATGAATCTATGGACAAGGAGGCAATGAAACAAGAGCCCAAACCATGGGAGTTTAGAAGCAAACCAGCATGGCAAAGATTTTTCGTCATGTTTGGAGGAGTTTTTTTCAATTTTATCCTTGCAATTCTAATCTACTCAGCAGTACTTTATGTTTGGGGAGAACAATATCTAAAAAACTCCGATGCAACTTACGGTGTGCAGTGCAATGACCTTGCCCGCGAAATGGGTTTCAAAAATGGAGACAAGATTATCTCTTTCGATGGTAAGCCTGTAGACAAATTTTCGGATCTTCAGATTGATTTAGTACGTAATCAGGCAAAAAGCGCTCAAGTAGTAAGAGATAATGATACTGTTGAAGTAAGCATAGATCCCGTTTACATTCCCGCTGTTCTAAAGACTCCAGGGATGTTCCAACTAAGAGTTCCTTTTATTGTAAAAGAGGTTCCAGACACATCACAAAATGCAGCAGCAGGTCTTTTAGCCGGAGATAAAATTATTGCAATTGACAGCATTCAAATTAACACAATTCAAGATATACAGCCTTTGGTTGCTCAACGCAAGAACGACACTCTTAATGTAACATTAGACCGCAATGGGGCAATCATTACTAAGCAGTTACTTATCGACAACAATGGTAAATTCGGCATAATTTTGGAGAGTGACATTACTAAATTATTTAACTTAACAGTAACTGATTACTCCTTATTGGAGGTAATTCCTGCCGGGGCTAAGAAGAGCTTTGCAACTGTTGGAAACTATTTCAAAGAGCTTGGTCTAATTTTCTCTCCAAAAACCGAAGCTTATAAGTCAGTAGGAAGCTTCATCTCTATTGGGAAGATATTCCCATCTTCTTGGGACTGGCAAATATTTTGGAATATTACCGCATGGTTATCGATAATGCTAGCAGTACTTAACCTTCTACCAATACCAGCTCTCGACGGTGGCCATATTATCTTTGTTCTATTTGAGATGATCACAGGAAAAAAACCAAATGATAAAGTTCTCGAGTATGCACAAATTGTTGGTATGTTCATATTATTCGCACTAATGTTCCTTGCTTTTGGAAACGACATTTACAGACTATTTAACTAAAAATGTTATGAAAATATTAAAGGCTCTGATTATACCGGTTCTTCTGCTTGCAGTATACTCCTGCAACAGCGGACCTCAGCTGATGCCAAATATCAGCGGAAAAGCTGGCGAAGTTATCATCGTCATCAACAAAGGACTTTGGGAGAGTGATCCTGGAGTTAGCCTTAGAGGTATTCTTGCAAAAGATCAGCCATTTTTGCCTCAACGCGAACCGATTTTCAACTTGATTAATATCCCAGAAAATGCCTTCACAAGCATATTCCAAACTCATCGAAATATTATCATTGTAAATGTCAACAAAGATCTAAAAGAGGCTAAGACTGCTTACCAGGAAAATGTTTGGGCAGCACCTCAAATAGTTGTGACAATCTCTGCGCCAGATGCTCAAAGCGTCAATACCATCATCCAACAAGAGCAAGATAAACTTGTAAGTGCATTGGAGCAAGCTGAGAGAAATAGAAATATTCAAAATGCTAAAAAATATGAAGAGAAAGGGCTCAGAGAATTAGTTACATCTACATTCGGAGGCTCGCCATATTTCCCAAAAGGATACAATCTTCGTAAGCAGACACCTGACTTCATTTGGATCTCGTACGAGACTACATATACCAATCAAGGGATCTTTATCTACAGATATCCATATACAGATTCAACAGATTTCTATCTTCCAAACCTGATTGCTAAGAGGAATGAATTTATGATGAATAATGTTCCTGGCCCTGTAGAGAACACCTATATGACAACTAACCTAATGCTCGAACCACAGGTAAAATGGATTAAATATAACAAAAGATCATTTGCCGAAATGAGAGGTTTATGGGAAGTTCAGAACGATTTTATGGGAGGTCCATTTGTCAGTCATTTCTTTGTTGATGAAGATAACAAATATGTTATAGCAGTTGAAGCTTTTGTATATGCACCAAGATACGACAAGCGTAATTATCTGCGTCAAGTGGAGTCACTGATCTACTCTTTTGAATTTTTTTAGAATTTTTTCTGAAAATTTTTGCAAGTAAAAAAAATCTTTCTACCTTTGCACTCCCAACGCGATAATCCTAGTGGGATTTCAAAATTGGTCCGTTCGTCTAACGGTTAGGACTCAAGATTTTCATTCTTGCAATAGGGGTTCGATTCCCCTACGGACTACTAAAATAAAAAATAAGATAATGGCAAATCACGCTTCAGCAGACAAGCGCCACCGACAAAGTGAAAAGCGCAAGCTGCATAACAGGTATTATGCACGCACAACTCGTAATGCAATTAAGGCACTACGCAACACAACAGATAAAGCTGCGGCTATCGCACTTTTACCGAAAGTTTCTTCAATGATTGACAAGCTAGCAAAGATTAATGTAATCCACGCAAACAAAGCTTCAAATCTAAAAAGCGGTATCAGCGCATACGTTAACAAACTAGCTTAGTTTTTACAAGTTGTCACAGAAAATTAAAAAAGCTTCTCAATCTTTGAGGAGCTTTTTTAATTTATACTGTTTATGAAAGAAAAACTTACAATCCGACAATGGAAGGAGGACGATCGTCCTAGAGAGAGAATGATTAAGCTTGGAGCAGAGAGTTTGAGTGATGCAGAACTGATCGCAGTTTTATTGGGCTCGGGAACTAAAAACGAGACGGCTGTTGATCTTGGGCGCACAGTCATAAATGCAGCAGGAAACAATCTGAGATCGCTGACTAATATGTCTGTCGATTCTCTCAAAAAAATCAAAGGAATTGGCCCTACAAAGGCACTTGTAATTACAGCTGTTTCGGAACTTACACGAAGAATATCATCGGAAGAGGTGAAGAGTTCTCAGCAGATTAAATCTTCGGAATATGCTGCCAAGATTATTAGTCCAGTGCTAAGAGATTTATCGCATGAGGAGTGCTGGGTAATGTATCTGAATCGAGCAAACAGGCTGATAGCAAAAGAGAGGTTGAGCAAAGGGGGAGTTTCGGCGACTGTAGTTGATGTAAAGATTGTTGTAAAAAATGCATTAGAGAAACTTGCTAGCTCCATCATCCTTGTTCACAACCATCCTTCGGGAAATCCCACTCCTGGAGATGCTGACAAAGTTCAAACAAAAGCTCTGCACGAGGCAGCATTGATGTTCGATATAACGCTGCTAGACCATCTCATAATTGCGGGAGATACCTATTTCAGTTTCTCCGACCAAGGGTTGATGTAATCTTTTTTATATCTTTGTGCAATTTTAAAAAAACATACGATGAAGATCATCAATCTCGGAGAACAAAATTCTGTATTGAACACCTTTATAGCCGAAATTCGCGACCATGTGATTCAAAAAGACAGTATGAGGTTCAGAAGAAACTTAGAGAGAATTGGCGAAGTTTTTGCCTATGAAATCAGCAAAGTTCTTCCTTACAAGACAAAAGAGGTACAGACTCCACTTGGAATTGCTTCTTGCAACCTACCTGACTCCCAAATTGTGATCGGAAGTATTATGAGAGCAGGACTTCCATTGCACGAAGGTCTTTTACACTACTTCGACAGATCTCAAAATGCATTTATTGCTGCTTACAGAAAATACGGGAAAGACAATAAGTTCACTATTCAGATTGAATATTCAAGTAGCCCAAGCATCGAAGGCAAGACCTTGATCTTAGCAGACACGATGTTGGCAACAGGATCTTCCGTTGTGTTGGCATACAATAAATTAGCAGAAAATGCAGCTCCCGAACATACTCACCTTGTTTGCCCAATAGCTAGTGTAGATGGGATTAATTATCTATCTAAGCACCTACCTCATAAAGACACCACTCTTTGGGTTGGGGCAATTGATGAGGAGTTGACAATTAAATCGTACATCGTACCAGGCCTTGGCGATGCCGGCGATCTTGCTTACGGAAGCAAACTATAATAAAAAAGATATTAGCGTTATTTACGCGAAAAGACAAGTTCTCCGCCAACAAAGGTTTTCAAGACTTTTGTGCGGAGAATTTCGTATTCCTCTGCAGTCATCAAATCTTTGTCAAGAATCACAAAGTCGGCATATTTACCCTTTTCCAATGAACCCTTGATAGACTCTTCGAATGAGGCTTTAGCAGCCCAGATTGTCATTGAACGAAGAGCCTCTTCACGAGTGAGGGCATTCTCCATTTGAAATCCTCCATCGGGCTGAGCATCCAGATTCTTTCTAAACACAGCTGCATAGAATGTATAGATAGGATTTACCTTTTCAATTGGGAAGTCGGTGCCAGATGGGAGCCAGCCATTTTGAGACAATAGTTGTTTATAGGCATAAGCATTAACAAGCCTCTCGCCCAACCTCTCTTTAGCCCAAATCATATCCGAAGTTGCATGGGTTGGTTGAATAGATGGAATAATTGAATATTTACCAAATAACGCAAAATCATTGGGATCAACAATCTGAGCATGTTCAATCCTCCAGCGTCTGTCGTTTTTGTCTTTTAGAAGATTGCCAAAAACTCTTAACGCCTCTCTGTTTGCACCATCGCCTATACAATGCACTGCAACTTGAAAATTGTTGTCGTAAGCCCATTTGCAGTATTTTTCAAAATCCTCAGGAGTCCCAACATAGATTCCCTTTGCTTCTGGTTTATCACTGTAAGGAGCAATCAAAAGGGCGCCTCTAGATCCAAGAGCCCCATCTAAGTACATCTTGATTGTCCCAATTCTTATATTTCCTGAAGTAACTGGTTTCGGGAAATTCTGGATATTTTCTGCTGTTGCAGAGAGCCAAACGTCTGCGCGAATTTTTAGTAATCCCGAATTATTGCTATTAATCAAAGCGGTAGCATTCATAAAAGAGACGTCGGCATCGCTAACAGATGTTAATCCAAATTTGAAGCACTCGTCTTGCGCTAGCTTAATTATTTGCTCCATTTCTGTATCGCCTGGTTCTGGAACAATTCCTTTAAACTTATCGGCAGTTGTCTCTAAAAAGACTCCTGTAAACTTATCCCCTTTTGTGACAGCCTCTGCAATTGGATAGCTTCCATCGTTTGGTTTTAATCCAAGTTTATTGATCGCTGCCTCATTTACAATTACTGCGTGGTAGTCTATCCGTTTCAAAATCACCGGCTTGCCGGGAAAAGCCTTGTTTAGCAGCGAATTATCTGGAAATTCCTTAATCTGCCATAAGTTCTGATCCCAACCCTCTCCAACTAAGACTTGAGGATTATTCGCTTTGTCGAACTCCTTCAGCTTTTCGATTATCTCTTCAAATGAGGTAGTATTTCGAAGGTCGGCAACATTGAGACTTCTGCCAAGTCCGATAAAGTGGCAGTGAGCATCATTAAAGCCGGGAAAGACAGCATTTCCTTGCGCATCCTCGTAGTGAGAAGCTCTATAGTTGTTGAGAATATAGTCATCCGCTCCCATGTCAATAATTTTTCCATCTTTAACGGCTATGGCAGAAACAATTTTAAATGTTGAATCTACAGTATAGATTTTTCCGTTGATGAGAATTAAATCTGCTTTCTGTTTCATGTTGCATGATGTTGTGATGAAAAGTAAGGCTACACAGGCGATGAAAACATTTCTCATAGTTTTGAGTTTTATAATTCCTTTCTGAGTCTGGCAATCGGGATATTGAGCTGCTCTCTGTATTTTGCAACAGTTCTGCGAGCAACTTTGTACCCTTTGTCTTGCAATACCGCAACTAACTCTTCGTCGGTCAACGGCTTTTGCTTGTTTTCTACATCTATGCTCTCTTGAAGTATCTTTTTGATCTCACGAGTAGAGACCTCTTCTCCAGCTTCGGTCATCAGACCTTCTGAGAAGAAATATTTAAGAGGATAGATCCCAAAATGTGTTTGTATATATTTGCAATTGACAACCCTAGATATAGTTGAAATATCGAGACCTGTTTTTTCTGCGATATTTTTAAGCACCATAGGCTTAAGCTTTGTCTCATCGCCTTCAATAAAGTACTCTCTTTGAAATTCGATAATTGCATTCATCGTATTCTGAAGAGTATTATGGCGCTGCTTGATCGCCTCAATGAACCACTTAGCTGAGTCCAACTTCTGCTTAACAAAAGATGCAGCCTCTTTTCCAGCCTTTGCGTTCGAACCTCCAGATGAAGAGATTAACAGATCTGCATATCTCTTATTTACCTTAAGTTCAGGCACTGAGAATCTAGGCATGGTCATAATCAGCTCACCATCTTTGTATTCCAAAATAAAATCTGGTATAACTTGCTGCGCCTGCTCTGTATATGAGTCATCGATCTGACCACCAGGACGGGGATTTAAACGAACAATCTCCTCGATAGCGTCCTTTAGTTGGTCTTCGTTAATCGATAGACGAGACATTATTTTAGTGTAGTGCTTCTTTGTGAACTCATTAAAATAGTCCGAAAGAATCAATTCTGCATTTTTTTGTTCGGGAGAGGGATGGTGTGATCTTATCTGAAGCAATAGACACTCTTGTAAATCCCTGGCTCCTATTCCTACAGGCTCGAACTCCTGAATTTTAAACAGAATCTTCTCTACCTCCTGCTCAGTTGTCTCAATTCCCTGACGGAAAGCAATATCATCGGCGAGCGCATAAAGTTCACGGCGAAGGTATCCATCGTCGTCCAAACTCCCAATAATGAAGGCAGCTATTGTCTTCTCCCTGTCGTTTAGCGAACTATAACCTAACTGAGAGACAAGCGACTGATGAAAGCTCTCCTTCACAGAGAAGACATTATATTCGGGCTTAATATCTTTACCCTGATTATTAACGTATAACTTGTACGAAGGAATCTGATCCTCCGTAGAATAATCACTCAGTGAGACATTTCCGCCACTACCTTCATCTGAATCATCACCCTCCATTCCTTCATCCAACACAGGATTCTCCTCTAACTCTTTTTTTATTCTCTGCTCAAGTTCTAGCGTAGGGAGCTCCAGCAGCTTAATCGTCTGTATCTGAAGTGGTGATAGTTTCTGTAATAATTTTTGTTGTAACCCTTGTTTTAGCATATATGCGGAGCATTTATGCAAAGATATGATTTTTATTTAACTTCGCATCTGCAAACGGTTACAAGATGGAACAGAATAAGACCATACAAAGAATAGATGTTGCAGGGGTGCTCAAAGCTAAAAACGAGAGACTTGCCCGACTAATCCCTTCATTTTTGGTGAATGGACTAAAGAGGCTAGTCCATCAAGATGAGATTAATGAAGTTCTCGATAAATTCGAACATCTCAGAGGATTGGCCTTTGTAAATGCATCACTTAGACATTTAGGTATTCAATACAATGTGAAAGGCTTAGACAATATCCCTAATGATGGAAGATTCATGTTCATCTCCAACCATCCGCTTGGGGGCTTAGACAGCTTGATTCTGATTGATATAATTGGGAAAAAATATCCAAATGTCAAAATTGTTGTCAACGATCTTTTAATGAATGTCGAACCTCTCAAAGAGTTGTTTGTTCCTATAAATAAACACGGAAGGCAGACTCAAAGTTATGCGAAAAATATTGATGAATCATACAAATCGGACTCGCAGATTTTGTACTTTCCAGCAGGGCTATGCTCAAGGCTACAGAAAGGAAAGATTGAAGATTTAGAATGGAAGAAGAGCTATCTTAACCAAGCTATTAAATACAACAGAGATATAGTTCCAATCCATTTCGAAGGAAAAAACTCCAATCTATTCTATAGGTTGGCGAATATAAGAAAGGCGATAGGGATAAAATTTAATTACGAAATGCTAATGTTGCCTCGCGAAATGTTTTTGCAAAAAAATGCTACTTTCGAAGTCAGTATAGGAAATCCGGTAAAGATCGAGGAGATAGCTGCCAAGAGAGACAACAACTTTTGGAATGACTTTTTCAGAAAACAGTGCTATTCATTAAAAAACAAGTAAACAATGGAACCCGTAATACAGCCGGTAGACAGAAAGTTAATCATAGAAGAGCTGACTACCGACAAGTTCATAAGAAACACTCGTAAAGGAGAGAACAAACTCTACGAAGTAACTGCGCACGATTCGCCTCATACAATGCAGGAGATTGGCAGGCTTCGCGAAATCTCTTTCAGACTTGCCGGAGGAGGAACAGGAAAGGCTGTTGACATTGATGAGTTCGATATAGATAGAATTGCTCCATACAAACAACTTATTGTTTGGGACCCTAAAGACCAAGAAATTATTGGAGGATACCGCTATATCCAGTGCGCCGGACTTAAACCAGAGCAGATGGCAACCAGTGAACTATTCGACTTTTCCGATCAGTTTACATCTGAATACCTCCCATTCACAATTGAGCTAGGGCGATCATTTATACAACCAAATTACCAAAGCACCAACATCAAAAGAAAAGGGCTATATGCTCTTGATAATCTTTGGGATGGACTTGGAGCATTAGTATTGAGATACCCAAAAGTAAAATATTTCTTTGGTAAGGTTACTATGTATACTTCATACAATACCAGAGCCCGAAATACTCTTTTAAACTTCTTGAATACCTTCTTTTCCGACGAAAAGAGATTAGTTATTCCAAAACCAAGCATCATGCTCGATTTCGATAAAGAGAATCCATACTACAAAAATCTCTTTACACACGACGACTATCGTGAAGCATACAAACTAATGTCTAAAGAGGTCAGGACACTTGGCGAACACATTCCTCCACTGATCAACTCCTACATGAACCTCTCACCATCGATGAAGGTGTTTGGAACAGCAATCAACGAACATTTTGGAGGTGTAGAGGAGACAGGTATTCTAGTAAACATCCCTGATATCTATCCAGAGAAAATAGACAGATACATTACGCCACTCAAGAGACTTGCTCTTAAGTTTCGTCCAAAATGGTGGCACAATAGACTATAAAGGGGGGAAATTAATCGTCTCTTTTATTAGAAATGCCGACTGGAAGAGCCCTTCGAGCTCTTTGAGCATCTTCATTGCCTCTGACTTACTTCTGTAGTCACCAACAGTAACTTTGAAATATGGGTTAGTGTAGCTCCTGTAGACAGGAACTCCAGGATACATCTGAGCAAATTGAGACGCTACACCCTCCGATTTACCTCTTGCACTCTGGTTGTTATCGAAAAATATTCTGATTCTGTAACCAGTAATCTTTCTTTTCGAAGATTGATCCAAATGCATGTAATAGGCATCTTTCACCTTCTGCGTTTGCGATATTTTGACTCTTCCGCTACCAGAGTTCTCCTCTAAAAGACGAAAAATATCTTTATCGATAAGTGTAGAATCAAGAATATGCGGCTTAATTACAAGAGAATCACGCTTTAATGTGTCGGTATTTTGTGCGATAACTGCATTACCGGCTCCCACAAAAAGTAAGAGAAATAGAGATGCTGTTAATGATTTAAAGATATTCATCGTTAAAACTTATTAATCAAATTTTGGAGAGGGACTTTCTTAAGCTTTATCTGTTTTCTTAAGCCAGTTGATGTCTTAACAGTTGTTCTTGCATTGATTTCAAAATCTTTGATGTCCCAAGTAGAGATATTTAATCCCATCGACAACAACGCCAAAGGATCCAACAGTTCAACCTGAAATACCATCACTGCCTCCGAAACTGCTTTTGCAGCAAGAGTATCCGACGAGAGAAGACGAATCTGAGCGAAGTTTGCTCCATTTCGAACTACAAAACCATCGACTGCCGTAAGATAGATCTTTGCATTGGCAGGGTTATCAATTCTGCACTTAAGCTCCACAATTGCGTTAGATGTACTTTGAAGTTGTATTTTATCGAGTTTAACCTCCTCTACATTTATATTCTTGTAACCAGCACATCCGGTAAGCATTAGACCGGCAGCTAACAGCAATACGGAAAATATTCTATTCATCATTCCTCGAGTTGATTTATGCAAAGGTATAAAAAAGCCTATATTTGCAGAATAATTAATGCTATATGACAAACAAATATCATTCCGTAAAACCGATACTAGACCCTGAAAAGCCCAAAGTCTTCATTGAGACATACGGTTGCCAGATGAATGTGAACGACAGCGAGGTAGTGCTTTCGATTCTTCAAGGTTGCGGATACTCACTTTGCGAAAAACTAGAAGAGGCCGACCTGATCTTTATAAATACATGCTCTATCCGTGACAATGCCGAACAGAGAATCTGGGGAAGACTCGACCTTTTCCGCCAGATGAAAAAGAAAAAGAGAGGCTTAGTTGTAGGGATCCTTGGCTGCATGGCTGAGAGACTAAAAGAGGAGCTTTTAGAACATGAGGGAGTTGACATCGTTGCTGGACCAGACTCATACAGAGAGCTGCCAAAGCTATTGGCGTCACTTTCGGGAGATAACAAGCAGATAAATGTTATCCTCTCTCAGGAGGAGACCTATGCAGACATCTCGCCTGTGAGGATGGACAACAATGGAGTCTCAGCCTTCATCTCAATTATGAGAGGCTGCAACAACATGTGCGCATACTGCGTGGTGCCTTATGTTAGAGGTGGTGAGAGAAGCAGGGAGCCAGAGAGCATCCTTCACGAAGCAGAAGAGCTATTCCAGGCTGGTTACAAAGAGATCACCTTACTTGGACAAAATGTAGACTCATACCATTGGATTGACGCCGAAAATCCAACCAAAACAGTAAATTTTGCACAACTACTAGAGATGGTTGCGTTGATAAGCCCACACCTAAGAGTAAGATTCTCAACATCACATCCAAAGGATATGGCGAACAGCGTTCTCTATACAATGGCAATGTATCCAAACATTTGCAACCACATCCACCTTCCTGTTCAATCTGGAAGCAACAATATGCTTTTGAAGATGAACAGAAAATACACCAGAGAGAGCTATCTCGAGAGAGTTGCTAAAATCAGAGAGATTTTGCCCGACTGCACAATCAGCTCCGACATCATTGCAGGATTCTGCGGTGAGACAGAGGATGACCACAAAGAGACACTCTCGATTATGAGAGAGGTTGGATACTACCTATCATTCATGTTCCAGTACTCCGAAAGGCCGAACACAAAAGCTGCAAGACACTTCAAAGATGATGTAGCACCAGAGGTAAAAACCCGAAGATTAAACGAGATTATTGCGCTGCAAAATGAGCTATCTTTGTTGAGTAACCAAGCCGATCTTGGAAAAGAGTTCGAAGTTCTTGTAGAGGGGACATCGAAACGTTCGAAAGAGGAGCTATTTGGCAGAACTTCACAAAACAAAGTATGTGTTTTCCCTGCCGGTGAACATAAAGTTGGCGATTATGTTAAAGTAAAAGTAGTTTCCTGCACCTCAGCTACTCTAAAAGCAATAGAAATCAAATAATAAATACAAACAGTTATGACTAAGATGACCACCCGCTATCTAGGAGATCTTCGAACAGAGGCGACACACTTACAGTCGGGCGAAAAGTTGATTACCGACGCACCGTTAGACAATCAAGGCAAAGGTGAGTTCTTCTCTCCTACCGATCTGTTTTCTACATCGTTAGGTTCTTGCATGCTTACAATTATGGGCATTTCTGCTCGCACATACGGATTCTCAATTGATGGAACTAGAGTTGAGACAGAAAAAGTGATGGGAACCAACCCTCGCAGAGTAGTAGAATTAATCATCGACATCTACCTTCCTCACAACAACTACAGCGATAAAGAGCGAAGACTGATAGAGTCTTCGGCAAAGACCTGCCCAGTTGCAAACAGCATCCACCCAGATATCAAAAAGACAATTACATTCCACTACTAGGATTTAGATGTTTCACTACTAAAATTTAAAACTGGATAGTGATTCTATAAAAAAACAGAGGGTGTCTCCTTACGGTGACACCCTCTTTCTCTTCGTGAACAAGGCTATAGTTCTAAAAGAAGAGATATCTCGAAGTTCCTACTCCTGCTGTCTCGCTCTTTTTAAGTGAGCCATCGGAATTAAGGACTTTTAAAATCGAGTTTGAACTGAAACTTACTTCGGCAGTATAGATGTTATTTGTGTTTGGGCTTGCGCCTACTCCATAGAAATATGTTCCCGAATAAAGAACTTTCACATCTTTTGTGCTTACTGTAACAGCATGAATTTTTGCAACTTCAGGCTGCCATTGGGCATTATATGTAGTGTTGTAACTAAGAATTCTCTCACCAGTTCCGTCTGCACAAATATATCCATCCATTCCATCAACTGGAACAGTAACTACTGCAGTAGCAGTAAGGTTTACAGGATTAATCTCCACTAGCCCTTTTTGAGGAAACGATGCCCATACTTTACCATAAGCATCAACTGCTAAATTTTTTGCAGCTCCAGGGGCGTCTTGGTGCCTGATAGTGGCAAGAGTTGGAAGATCGCTCTTTGTGATATCAAGAACTTTCACACCCTCTTTGGTTGCCACAAACAGTTTATTATCCTTCAGAAGAATACCTTCTGCATCTGTTCCTACCAACACTTTTTTCAAAAAACCCATTGTTTGTGCATCATACACAGAGATGTAAGATTTTGTATACTCCCACATCCCAAATTCATTTGTGATATGATCCACGTCCCAATTCGACACAAAGATATAATTTTGATTTCCACAAACAGCACGTGGATTAGCTAAATTTGAGGTTAAAGGGGTTCCAACAAGCTTAATTGTCTTAGCGTCAAGGACAATAATTTTATCAGGATTATTACAAACAATGTAGGCTTTTTTAGAATCGCTTACCCAGCCAGACATTATCGATGCGCCAATGCTAGAGCCATTTGCCGCTTCGTAAGCTCTATTTGTAATTGTGTTATTTGTCTCATCATAAACAGACAAGCTTCCGTTGTGCTCAGAGAAGTTTCCTTGATTAATGATGATTGCCATATTTTCGGGCAAGACATTGGTGCGGTTGTCCTTTTCGCACGATAGCAGCACAAATGAGAAGATTCCCAACAGTGCTACTTTTAAGAGGTTTTTAATCATTATGTTATTGTTTTGTATTATAATTATGTTTTTTAGAATTTCCACTGTACCGACAACTGATAATTTACACCAGGCATCGCATAAAATTTTACATTCTGATATTGTTTATCGAAGAGGTTTTTTACAGCTCCCGAAATCACAAACTCTCCAACAGCACTATCAAACTTACTACTCGCACCCACATCAAATACTTCATATGATGGCAAGATATCGAAGATGTCAACTGTTGTTCTCTCACCGACATACTGCATAGCAATAAAAGCACTGAACTTGCCATAATCGCCTCTGATTCTTGTCTTCATTGAATTCTTCGGTTGATAAGCTAATTGTTGGCCAATAGCTGGATCCGCCTTCCAGATTGCATCAATCATCTTAATATTTGTGTAGGTATAGTTACCATCAAATGTAATCTTCAACTGATTCAACATCGCCTCAGCCTTAACGCCAGCTTCGCAGCCTACTGAGAGCACCTCTGGGATATTTTGCGGTCTCCAAACCGAACCAGCGGGCAACCAGCGAATCCAATCCGATACAGCACTGCGATAGAGAGTTGTGTAGAAATTAACTCGTCTGCTACCCTTTGTGAAAGAGAGGTCGAATCCACCCTCACTGGTAAATGATGTCTCCGGCTTAAGGTAGAGATTTTTCCCTCCCCAATATCTGTCGTTGAGAGTTGGAACCTTCACGTTTTTGGATACAGATCCTCTGACTCCAACCGACAAATCCTTGCTATTTACAAGTTCGTATCTGATGTCTGCAGAGGGCATCAACGGCAAAGTTACGTCTGTCACTGTAGTGTATCTCGCACCTCCCGAAAGGGTTAGTCTCTCGATAGGCTTGTATTTAAATAGGGCATAGATTGAGCCTCTGCTCTCGGTTACATCCTTATCATAAGACTCTACTTGAGGGACAGTGTGTTCGATACTTGCACCTCCTTTGATCGTTACCTTCTCAAAGATCCCTTCGGCTTCGGAGGTTGCCGAAAAGCGCGAAGCTGCTATCACGTCTGATTTATACTCTTGTCTATCACCTGAATATGCGATTGCAGCCGAGAGTGCAAATCTCTCCTTTCGCAGACTGTAGCGGCCAGAGGCTTTAACACTACGATCGAAAATTGAGGCGTAGCTTAGAAGCACTTTATTATTAGAAACTGCTGGCTGAATCTCTCGGTCGAAGTTCAGGAGCATGAAATTAAACGAGAACAGACCATCTCTCCCTGATTTCACAAAGATCTCTTGCAGCAAACCATTATTACGGTACGAGGAGTTTTTGAGTCGCTCCCACGGGTTACCTGGTTCGGTATTGTTACGGAATGTGTAGTTATTGAGTGCGTATGTGAAGAAAATACTTGTCCTCGACTCCACTTTATCCTCTGCATATCTGATGGTTGCTCCAGTAAAAGTTGTGGAAAAACTTCCTATCGAATGAAGAACGTCGCCATGCAGACCTTTTCTCCAGTGAGGAGAGGTTTTTAATCTGATGCTCCCTCCAAGAGTGCCGTCACCATAAAGTGCGGAGCTTCCTCCAATGTGAATATCCATCGCATCGAAGAAATAGAGAGGCACATGAGAAAAGTCGGTCTGACCGATAGTTGGGACAGAGAGATTGAGGCCGTTCCAATCGATTGATGTGTGCGATGAGGATGTACCCCTGACCGAAAGGTATGCTCCCATTCCTTTGCCATACTCTTTTAGGTATGCAGAGCTCTCTTGTTTGATAAAGTCTGCAAGGGAGAGCACTTTCTGCTCTGAGATTGCTTTTTGCGAGATTTCGACAACACCTGTGCCTACGCTGAACGACTTTGAAGAGGTAGTTGTTCGATTCTTTTCGACAGCTAATGTAACACCCGACAGTGTCCTTTTGAGTGTGTCTGGAGTTCCTTTAGTATTATTAGAAATCTTGTTTTGGGTGTTATCAGACGTAGATACAGAGCGATTTTGAGCAACGACAAGGCGCTGTCCAAAAACTAAAAATCCTAAAATAAGTAATGCTGTAATTCTGTATTTAAGCATCGCTCTTTACCTCCCGAAAGTTCGATTAACAATGTTTTTTGCCCCAGGCAGGTTTTCTGACTCAGCTTTTATATCTTGCGCCTTCCCGCCTTATTGGCAGTGGCTTACGAAAGATAACCCTTTCGGGCGAGCTTTACAGCAGCGGGTACTGTTCCCGATTTACACGGGATTCCCTTTCCTGTTGACGTGGCAAAGATATACCATTTATTTGATAATAAAAAAATATTACATATCTTTGCATCCCTCGTTTACCAATGAGCAAATGCCCGGATGGCGGAATCGGTAGACGCGCTGGTCTCAAACACCAGTAGCTGCAAGGCTGTGCCGGTTCGACCCCGGCTTCGGGTACAAAAAAATGGCTTAACTATCTTTAATTAGAAGTTAAGCCGTTTTTGAATCCTGTAATTTCTGCTAAAATTTCTAGTCTTACAAAATCATCAATTAATCTATTAGCTTTAGCATTATTGACCTTCAAAGCATTGTCTCCCCCAGTATTCTGTCGGCTTGACTGAGTAAATTGGTCAGCTCGGGCACATCCATTTGCCACTGAACATTAATAATGTTCGGCTCTAAACTCTTGTATTGAATTTGCTGAACTGATTTTCCTGCTTTAAAATTACTTATCTCCATAATGTCGGGTTTATTAATAGAAGTGCAATTATAAAAATTTATATCTGCAGTTAGTGCGTTTTCTGCAAATAAGATAAATTATACTTGCAGAAAATGATTCCTTGTTTTTAGGAGGCAGAGAAGGCCATAATCGTTTAATACTTGATTATGTATGTGTTATACAATTTCCCGCAGATCCCCCCTATCTGCCAGAATAAAGTATAACAATCTCATTATGTGTGCTATAGCATTTAATGCTCAATCTTTTGAAATTTTTAAATACAACAACACCCTCTATTCCTGATACTTAGAAATTATTCTGGCAGATCGGGGGGATCTGCAGGAAATCGCAAAACGTACTGTTAATGTGTCACTTAGCCTCTACTTCAAAACCGAACTTAAAACTAAATTTGATATTCCGGACAGGGCGAAGCTTTGCTGAGCTTATAACTTGCGAAGCACCTTTTTCCGCGAGGCAAAGCTGAGCTCATAACCTGCGAAGCACCATTATAATCGAGAAGTTATGCCTGAATTAAGTCGAATAAGATATATGTATTAGTTGAAAAAGACTTTACAATTTTTGCCAACAACACAATGCGATCTATATCATTGATTACATGCATGTTTTGCAAATATATACAGACCAGGGGGTGTCTGGAAGACTACCGATAGTCTGAAGAAAAATTGATGAAAACGATGAATAGTGAGCCCGCGCGCACTTAATTTATTGGCAGACAGACAAATTGGCTTATAGGAAGGCAGATATACTGATTGTTTTGCAAGCACATAGATAGATAAATAGATAGATAGATAGATAGATAGATAGATAGATAGATAGATAGATAGATAGATAGAGATTTGAAAATGGACAGATAAACGGATGATAAATAATCTGGTGAGAAGGTAGATTCGTTTGGAATTCGTATTTATTAAAATAGATGGCTCTGATTAAGTGACAGCTTGGTTTTATATTGCAAAAGAAAATAGAGAAAGGGCAACTAAAAACATTTAGTTACCACCTTCTCTTTTTTAATGTAAAAGATTATTGATCTTTTAAAAGATGATCATTTCTTTCGGTTTAGTATTATTCTCCATTGTCCAAAAATGGGCTACTCCATGACCTATTCTAAAAAGGGCTAAATTGGGGCTAGTAGTAGTAACTCCAAAACTCTTCAAGAATGGTCTATCCATAAGAACTTTCTCTTTGTATTCTAGGTCAGTTAAAAATTCAACCTCACCAGAAATACGCAACATTGTTCCAATTAGACCTTCATGTCTATAAAAACAAACCTCTGTTTTAGGATTCATTTTAAGTTGTTTAGTCATTTCTTTAAAGGTGCTAGTTTGGAAATAAAATCCAGTTTGGTCTGCAAACCAAAAACCTATTATTCGGACTCTTGGTTGGTCATTTTCTATTGTTGCTAATGAGCAAATTGGGTTTTCGTTTGCGAACTTTACGCAATTTTGAATATTCATAATGATAAATTTTTAATCATTTACAATTTATAAATGACCGAATTAGTTATATAAAGATATAATAATGATATGATTAGCATGATAAAACATACTAATTCCAAAGATTCAGAAAAACCTCTTTGGCTTAACTAATATTGAGTAAGAATTTTTTGATACTACAAAATTATACAAAATATATAATTATGATAGTTATTCGAACAGAATATAAGTTTTATATCCATGTTCTAAAGTGGATGTTGAATAAAGTCTTTATAGTTAAAAAGTCTTTATAGATTATGTAATAAGATTATCTCGCTAACAATTTCTTTCCCCATTTACAAAGTTCATCAAAGATTGGTTTAAGGTCGGAGCCGTTTTGTGTCAGGCTGTATTCTACTCGAGGTGGAATCTCCTTATAAATCTCTCTGTGGATAAGTCCCTCTGTTTCCAATTCGCGGAGCTGTTGGGTGAGCATTTTTTGAGTTACTCCAGGGATTGCCTTTTTAAGTTCGCTGAATCTTTTGCACCCTGTAAAAAGCTGTCCAAGGATTAAAATTTTCCATTTCCCTCCCAAAATATCCATGGCTTTTGTGAGAGGACACGATAAATATGGTTTATTTTCTTGTAAGCTCATTTTTATTTTACTGATTATCTGTATTAGTTTCTTTTATGTTACTATACTACTAATTAGTACGTACTTGCAAAGATAATACTATAGATTTATTTTTGCGTCAAATAAATCAAAAAATATGTTAGACATTATCAACTCTAGAAGAAGTGTGAGAAAATTCACAACACAACCTGTAAGTGACCAAGATGTAAATGAGATTTTAGAAACTGCGATGAATGCCCCTTCGGCTCATAATGAACAAGCATGGCAGTTTATTGTACTCTCTGACGAGAAGATAAAGAGCGATTATGCGTCATTCAATCAAAATGCAGCATATGTTAAAAATGCTCCCGTAGCAATCTTAGTTTGTGGAGATTTGAATGCTCAGCAATATGAAGGATATTATGTGCAAGATTGTAGCGCAGCAGTGCAAAACATACTTTTAGCAATCCACTCAAAAGGTCTTGGAGGTGTTTGGTGTACAGTATTTCCTGATGCTATCGAAAAGGTAAAAGAGTTATTTAATCTCCCCGAAAATATTGTTCCTTTTGCAATTGTTCCTTTCGGATACGCAGACAAATTGCCTGCATATAAATCTCGCTTTGATGTCACTAGAGTACATCATAACAAATGGTAGCAATTACCCCCTCATCAAACTGAGGCACGGATCTAGTTCTTTGGGGTTGCCGTTGATTATGGAGGCTGTTTCGCGGCAGCCGCAGTCGCAATAGTTTACATCTTTGCATAAGATGCAGCTCCTTGGAATATAACCCCTGTACGAAAACATATTCCAATATTCAACATCTGTAACTATCTCTTCGTCGAAGATATGACCAACCTTTCGGGGCGAGTGGTTGCAGGCACGGATAAATCCAGCAGGGTCGATCACAAAAAATGTCTTTGCTGCAGCACAAAGATATCCAACCTTTAGTCTCTTATATTTTTCAGGATTATCAACAATACACATTGGAAACTCTGTTCCAACGGAGCCATATCGTCGAGATAATTCCAAAACCTTTTCGCCTGTATCGAGCATCCCGTTTAGCTGCTCTTTATTAAGGGAGAGCTCTTTCAAGTGCGACAGCCCTCTTCCTCCAGCCAGAAAACGATTAATCAAGACAGAGTCTGCGCCAGCTAAAACCCCATTTGCCAAAGTCTCAAAAAGCTCATGGTAATTAAGCGCAGTCACTGTCACATTAACTGTCGTGGAGAGACCTATCTTTTTTGCCTCGCCAAACCAATGAAGAACCCCTGCGGCATTATCAACACCAGTGTGCTTTTCGAACGTCTCCAATCCAGGGAGACTCATACTTAGGTGGACGTTGTACTTTTTGAATTCCATAAGGAGGTGGTCTGTCATCAAGAGTCCGTTCGAGATCAGAACAATCTCGCTCTCTTTATTAAAAACACCCTTTTCTCTTATATACTCTAGAATTTGTAGCAGACAATCCTTTAGAAGCGCCTCTCCTCCCGAAATGGAGATGTTCCTGACACCCAATGAGGCTAATTTGTCTAAAACCCTTTTCCACTCAGTGAGATTTAACTCTTTTCCACGTTCATATTTTGGACTCCCTTCTGCCGTTGCATCCCAAGGGCAAGAGCAGAAAAGACAGTTGTGATTACATTTATATGTTAGTTCGAGGACTACAGTTTCGGGTATGAAATATGTGCTAGTCACTCGTTACTTTTTTTATAATTCAACCCCTTTCCTAGACCTGTCATCTTTTGGATTACATAAATCTCTTCGGGAAGATAGTTTTCGTCTCCTCCATTTTTATACTCTTTCTCATTTCTAAGAAACGCTAAAAGTGTTACATAATCAGAGACTAAATCAGTCTTAACTTCGTGATATTTACTATTTTTAGTGAATCTGATTTTAAAGATTGGAGCGGGATTTTTAATTACCTGACCATCACTGCAACTAGAGCAATATTCTGAGAAATCTATCGAGACGTCATATCCTTCGGCTTTAATTTTTTCAAAAAACTCTTTTATGGGAGAGACTCTTCTTAAATTAGCCATATTCACCATGCTTTTTGCACCGCAACTTGGGCAAATATACTCAGCATTCTTATCGGTATAATAGGGAACATAACACATTGCTGATTCATAATCCTTTCTTGCCGGCATAGCTGCTAGTTCCATCAGCCTTTTTTCAAGTAGAACACTATCCTTCGATTCCAAATTTTTCAGATCCCTCTCTATATTTGCGGCATTAGTAGTTCCACAACTTGCAACTATTGCTGTTCCCAACGCAGCAACAACTCCAGCTTTAAAATCTCTCTTCTTCATGTTAATCAAATCTATATGTTGAGTAAAGTTAATCAAGATGTTACAAAATCCAAAATTTATCATTGTAAAACCTGAACATTAATATCAGAATAGCGTTTTGTAGAAAAAAGAAAATAAATGGAGATCGTAATTATTTCAACGGTGGCGCTGGTGACTTCGCTGCTAACATTTTTCTCTGGATTTGGATTGGGCACTTTGTTAATGCCTGTATTTGCTATCTTCTTCCCATTAGAACAGGCAATAGCAATGACAGGAGTGGTTCACTTTGTCAACAATATCTTCAAAGGGACCTTGGTGTGGAAAAATACCGATAAAGAGGTCTTAATTAAGTTTGGAATTCCTGCCATCATAGCCTCTTTTGCTGGCGCATGGCTATTATTAAGCATCACACATCTTCCTGTATTAGAGACCTACACGATTGGGAGCAAGTCCTTTTCAATCACACCTGTAAAGCTTATTATCTCTGTTCTTCTACTCTTTTTTGCAATTACAGAACTTCTTCCATTTTTTGAGAGGCTCTCTTTATCGAAGAAGAGACTTGTTTTGGGAGGACTCCTGAGTGGTTTTTTTGGTGGTCTTACCGGAATTCAAGGTGCACTTCGCAGCGCATTTCTGATTAAAGCGGGGCTAAGCAAAGAGAGCTACATTGCAACCGGAGTGATGATTGCATGTGTAGTTGATATAACCAGACTATCTGTCTATGCATCGAACTTTGTTAATAGCGGAATTGCTCAAAATACTACAGTTCTAATAATTGCAACTATTGCTGCCATAGTTGGTGCAATTTTGGGAAACCGTCTTTTAAAGAAAATTACAATCGAAACTGTAAAATACATCGTAGCGATAATGCTGATTTTTATATCTTTTGCTCTCGGAAGTGGCTTAATTTGATAATTCAGCAGATTTTTTTTATAATTTTGAAGTCTCTTGGAAAAAACTTCAAACTCAATAACTATGAAAAAACTCAACAAATTATTAATGATGGCTGGCGTTGCATCAATAATTGCATCCTGCGGCCAAAACAACGAAAAGGTACTTATGCAGAGCGACTACCCGACACCTCCCGTTGCTGCGGTGAAACCACAAACATTCACCGAGTTTGGGAATCAAAGAATAGATAACTACTACTGGCTCAAAGACAAAACCAATCCAGAGGTAATAGCATACCTGAATGCCGAAAATGCTTATACCGATACTGTCATGAATGCAGTTATGCCTTTAAGAGACAAAATCTATAACGAAATCATCGGTATGATCAAGGAGACCGACGAAAGCTATCCAACTCTAATGGATGGATTTTACTATTACAACAGGACAGAAAGCGGAAAGCAATATAGAATCTACTGCCGTAAAAGCGGAAGCGTAGATGCAAAAGAGGAGATTCTTTTCGATGCCAACATTATGGCAGACGGTAAGAAGGCGTTCTTGTTCAATGGCTACGAAGTGAGTACAAATAATAATTTAGCACTATACCTATACAATGAGACTGGCTCTTATGCCGAATCAACACTTAAGGTGAAGGATTTAACAACTGGGAAAGATCTGGATATCAGCATAGATGGTATTGCTAATGCAGTTTGGGCAAACGACAACAAAACAATCTTCTACACCAAGATAGACAAAGCATTGCGCCCTTATCAAGTTTACAGACACGAACTTGGTTCTAAGAAACCTGATGTTTTAGTTTATGAAGAGAAAGATGCAAGATTCAACCTGTATGTAGATAAAAGTAAAACCAAAAAAAATATTTTCTTCGTATCATCTAGCTCAACAACAACAGAGTACAGATTCCTTTCTGCCGACAAACCAACAGAAAAAGAGAAGATCTTTATGCCAAGAGTGCAAGATGTTGAATATTTTGTAGTTGAGACAACAGATAGATTTTTTATAAGATACAAAGACAAAGAAAATCTTAATGGTAAGATCTATGAAACTCCACTGACTGGATTCGAAGACAAAAAGACATGGAAAGAGGTTATTCCTCATGATCCTGCTGTTAGATTAGAGGGTATCGATGTTCTGAATGGATATCTTATTACCGAAGTTAGAAAGAATGGCTTAAACGAGATCAATATTCTTTCGTTGGCAGATGGAAAAAAATCTACAATCCCATTCCAGGAGCCTGTTTATACAATTGGACTAATCGGAAATCCCGAAATTGGAGCAACAACAATCAGATATAGCTATATCTCTTTGAACCGCCCAAATACTCTATACGAATACGACCTTACTACAGATGAGAGTAAAAAACTAAAAGAGCAAGAGATCCCATCGGGCTTCAATCCAGACAATTATGTTGTTGAGAGGCTTTGGGCAGACGCTCCAGACGGAGTGAAGGTGCCAATGGCTGTTGTTTACAAAAAAGGGATGAAGAAAAATGGAAACAATCCAGCTCTAATCTACTCTTACGGTAGTTACGGATCAAGTTCAGATGTATTCTTCAGTCCAGTATTTTATAGCTTAATCGACAGAGGTTATGTGTTTGCAATTGCTCAAATCCGCGGTGGAAGCGACTTGGGAGAGCAATGGTACGAAGATGGTAAGCTATTGAAGAAGATCAATACATTTACTGACTTTATCGCATGTACCGAAAAGCTTATCAACGATAAATACTCTTGTGCAGAGAAGATGTCTGCTATGGGAGGAAGTGCTGGTGGTCTGCTTATGGGTGCTATTGTAAATATGCGTCCAGAGCTATATAACTCGATAGTTGCAGCTGTTCCTTTTGTTGACGTGATAAATACAATGCTCGATACCTCTCTCCCTCTTACTACACAAGAGTACGAAGAGTGGGGAAATCCAAATGTTGAAGAGTACTACAGATATATGTTATCATACTCTCCATACGACAACATTAAGGCTCAAAATTATCCGAACATGCTAGTAACAGCTGGCCTGAACGATTCACAAGTTGGGTTCCATGAACCAGCTAAATTCGTTGCAAAATTAAGAGCTACTAAAACTGACAACAATATAATTTTATTGAAAACTAATATGGATTCGGGTCATGGCGGAGCAACTGGCCGCTACGACAGTTATAAAGAGTATGCTTTTGAGCTAGCCTTTATCATGAGCCGCATCGGAATTACAAAATAGAGAATTCGTTCCATGAAAATTCCTAATCTCAAGGGAAAGGAGGCTCAACTTTTACTTGCTCCTGTCCCAAGAATTGAAAGTTTATTAATTGAATCGGAACCGCCGGCTAATGCAAAACAGTCAGCGGTTCTGGCTCTTTTATTCTGCGACAAACTGCCTGAAACGCATCAAGATCTTCTTGATATGAAGCTACTTTTCATCGTTCGAAACAGCTACGACGGAGTTCACTCCAATCAAGTTGCTTTTCCTGGAGGAAAGTGCGAAGATGGCGACCTCTCTTTCGTAGAAACAGCTTCGCGCGAAGCCTTCGAAGAGATGGGTATAGAAAAAGAGAGCTATAAAGTTATCGGAGAATTGACTCATATTTATGTTCCTCCCAGTAATTTCACAATCTACCCAATTTTAGCTGTTACACATTCAAAGCCTGAATTCACCCCCGATCGTAGAGAGGTCAAGGAGTGGATGTTGGTGAGAATGCGGGAATTTGCACCAGAGAATGTAAAAATGGTAAAAGTAAAAAGGACAAAGGACGATTTGTCCGATGCCCCTTGTTTTATTGTAAATGGCCATATCCTTTGGGGAGCCACTGCTATGATTGTGTCTGAGATTTACCAGCTCATGTTGGATGCGGCAAGTCTTAAATTATTCTGTAATTCATAAAGCTCATTATCAAAACTCTCGATATAAGACCTTGAGTTACAAAGAACAACCGTATTCATTCCATTACCCATTACCCACATAACAGCTGTACCAGCTAAATTTCCTGTGTGATAACAACAGTTTTGAAAAAAGAGCGAGTGGTTGACCATCCAGCCCAAAGCGTATCTGTTATTTGCAGCCGAAGGTGTCAGCATCATTGATCTAGTTTGAGGGGTAATAATATCTGGAACTTTGGTATTACCATCCATATGAGATAGAAGTTTGAGCATCTGCGGTGCAGACGCAATCACCCCGCCTGCTGCAGCTATCACCTGCATCTCATTTCCGTAACCATTCGTACCCGACTGTGAGTAGTAGACTACTTCGTTTGGCCTTTTCTGCGAACGGTCTCCCCCAATGTGGATATCATTTATTCCTGCTTGAAGCAATACCTCCTTCATATAAGTCTCATAGCTTTTACCCGAAACCTTCTCGATCACCTTACCCAATATTCCGAAACCCATATTGAAGTAGGAGTATTTCGTTCCTGGGGCAGACTGGGTAGATTGCAGAACATAATTTATTCTCTGGTCTAATGTCTGACCATAAAATGAAGCTGTAAACATAGGATCTGGACTACTTGTCCAGCCACTTGTATTGCTAAGCAAATGACGAACCGTCACTTGTGACGCCATTGGCGAGATGTTTGTAAACTCACTCTGCAATATTCCGCCAGCACCAAACACATTTCTATCCAGATCAATTTTACCTGCTTCATACAGTTTGAGAATACAGAGCGAAGTAAATTGCTTAGAAATACTTGCAAGCCTGAAAAGCATGTCTGCCTTAGTTCTGGTTGCACTCTCCTTGATTGCAAAACCTAACCCTACTGAATATACAATTTGCTCATCTTTGGAGATTGCAAATGACACTCCAGGGATGTCGAATTTCTTCATGAAAGCAAGAATCAGATTGTCTAGCGTCGCTCTGCCTGTCTGTACTAAAGCCATTAAGTTTTTTGTCTTTCCAGACTCCGATGTTATTGTGATACTTGCTGTGTTTGTAAAGTCTATTGCCGTTGTATTGTTTGTAAATGGGACTCCATTAATTGAGATAGTAGCCTTTGGTGAGACTGTTATCGACGGTTTGAGTGATGTCAGGGAGATCCCTTCGGGAACTGAGAGGTAGATGTTTCCTCCAGATATAAAAGAGCTACAGTCCGACGGAAGTGATGGATTCGAGGTTCTGTTGATGCTGAAGTTTATTAGATCGTTGGCATCCGATTTTGGCTCTGGGATAATATTCATCGAATCTTTAGAACAAGATCCGATGAATATTGCTACTAGAACAACCATCAGGAGCTTAAGGGTTGTTTTATTTTTTGGTGTCATGGTTCTGAGTTTTGGGCTATTTGCTCATCTCTTTTTCAACATCTTCTACAGTTATTGGAAGTCTCTTTGAGCCTAACAATCTGCATCCATTTGGAGTTATCAAGATATCGTCTTCTAGTCTTATGCCTCCAAAGTCGTAATAAGCAGTTAGTTTGTCAAAATTGATAAACTCTGCATTGGTGTTGTCTCTCTTCCACTTCTCTATAAGCGCTGGAATGAAGTAGATTCCTGGTTCAACTGTTAGCGCATGCCCTACTTTCAACTCTTTTCCCATACGTAGTGAGCGTAATCCAAACTGTGTTGCGCGAACGATTTGGTCGTTATAACCTACATAGTTTTCTCCAAGGTCTTCCATATCATGAACATCTAGTCCCAATTGATGGCCTAGACCGTGAGGCATAAAGAGGGCGTGCGCTCCTGCTGCGACTGCTTCGTCTGCATCTCCTTTCATCAACCCGAGATTAATCAGTCCCTGAGCCAAAACTTTAGCCGAGGCGAGGTGCACCTCTCTGTAGGTTATTCCCGGGCGAGCCATGTCTATTGCTAGATTGTTTGCAGTTGAGACGATTGTATAGATGTCTGCCTGCTTTTGAGTAAACTTACCGCCACTTGGGATTGTGCGGGTGAAGTCAGAGGCGTAGTGAGAGTTTGTCTCTGCTCCTGCATCGATGACAAGAAGTCTGCCGTCGGTTAGGATTTGATGATGCATATGGTTGTGGAGTGTCTCCCCGTTTTGCGAAAGAATAATCGGGAATGATGGCATTGTTCCGTTAGAGATAGAAATTCCCTCCATGATTCCAACGAGCTCTTGTTCTACCATGCCTGTCTTAGCCATTTTCATAGCGGTGTAGTGCATCATGTAGCCAATATTTGCGGCTTTGTCCATCTCTTCTATTTCGCACTGCTCTTTGATCTCTCTTAACGCAACTACTGCTTTGATTAAGCTCTCTGAGACTTCGTTCATCACTGAGTCTATCGATTGTGAGAGAAGTTTAGAAAGAAGGATTTTGTTGTAATCTCTATAAGGCGGGAGATAGTGGATCTTCCTTCCTTTGGCTTTCTGTTCGGCGATGTAGCTTTGGAGATGGTCATATTGCATCGACTTTTTCACTCCTGCCCACTCTGCTTTTTCTGCCAATGCTGGCTGTGGACCCATCCAGATAATGTCGTCCATGGTTACCTCGTTTCCAAATAGAATCTCTTCTCCGCTGTCGGCATCTATCACTCCGGCTACATCTGGTTCGTCGAGGCCGAAGAGGTATAAAAATGATGAGTCTTGACGGAAACGATATGTATTGCTAGGGTAGTTCATTCCTACCTCAGAATTCCCAAGAATCAGGATTATTCCCGATTTTATATGGGAGAGCAGACCAGCTCTTCTTTTTTTGTAAGTGTCGTTTGTAAACATTGTTTTGGTAGTTTTCGTGTTTTAACAAAGATAATAAATCTTTATATTTCAATGCTATGCTACTTGCTTTTATTGAAATTCCTCACTATTTTTGCGCGAGAATTATTTGAACAAAAGCACATTAGAGTTGTTGTAGATTCAAACCTAAAAACTCATGAAACATAATCCCCATAATATTTTCAAAACATTTATTCACTTAAATACTTAACTATGTACGTTTCTAAAAAAATGTTTCGCTTCTACCGTACGGTTATAGCGACTCTGGCCATGGTACTGGTTTTCGGTACCGTTGGGGCTCAGAACATCAAAGTTACTGGAAAGGTAACAGACAAGAACGGTGAACCAGTTATTGGCGCATCAGTTCTGCTAAAAGGTACAAAGACAGGTGCTGCTACCAACATTGATGGTAGCTACGACATCTCTGTACCAGGAAACGGAGTTCTAGTCTTTTCTGCTCTAAGCTACAAGACTCTTGAGATTCCGGTAAATAACAGATCTAATGTTAGTGTTGTTCTTGAAGATGACGCTGTACTTTTAGAGGAGCTTGTGGTTGTTGGTTTTGGTACTCAGAAAAAGGAGAACCTTACTGGTGCTGTATCAACTGTAGATGTATCTAAGTCTCTTCAAGGCAAACCGATTGTTGACGTTGCAAAAGGTCTTCAAGGTGTTGTTCCTGGTTTGACAGTTACATTTGCAAATGGTGGTATCAACAGCTCTCCAGTTATTAATATTCGTGGTATGGGTACTGTGAACGCTACTAATGGTGGTTCACCACTTATCATTGTTGACAATGTTGTGGTTTCTGACCTTTCTGTAGTTAACCCTGAGGATATCGAAAGTATCTCTGTTCTTAAAGATGCTGCTTCGACCTCTATCTATGGTGCTCGTGCTGCTTTTGGTGTTATGTTGGTTAAAACTAAATCAGGTAAAAAATCTGACAAGTTCCAAGTTAACTACTCTAATAACTTCGCATTTAGCACACCTACTCTTCTGCCAGAGTTTGCAAAAGATCCTGTAGCAGAGATCAGAGCTACTGATGCTGCTCTTTCAAGATTTGGTGGCACTGGCATGGAGGTGTTTGGTATGACTGCTGCTACTTTGATCCCTGGTATCGAAAAGTGGTTAAGCACATACAAAAACAACCGCGATGGTGATAAGATGGTCAAAGGTGAAGACTGGGACATCGTAAATGGTCGTGTTAACTTCTTTAGAATCTGGAATCCAGTTGATGTAATGTTCCAAAAATGGATCCCTCAACAAAACCATAATATCCAAATCTCTGGTGGGACAGATAAATTGAATTTCTATGTTTCTGGTGCTTACAACTACCAAGAGGGTGTTTTAAAGATTAACACCGACAAGATTAACAAATACAATCTTACTTTGGGCGTTAATGCCAATGTAAACAAATGGATGGATTTAGAGGCTAAGATCTTAACCAGACAGTACTCTTATGACTATCCTTTCACCGATTATATGGATCCATATTATACAATGTGGAGATGGGGATCATACATGCCGTATGGTAGTTATACCGATGAGAATGGAACTTTTGGTTACTTCAGAGCTGCTCAAGGTCACCTTGCAATGGCTAACATGAATAACTATAAAGAGACATTTACCACTACTGGTATCAATGCTATATTCAAAATTGCGAAAAACTTCAATATCAGATCTGAATTTTCATATACTACTAATAATGGTTTAAGAAACATTAATGGTGGTTTAATTAACCTTTGGGACTTCTGGGGAGCTACTCCTCCTTTGAGAATGAACCAAATTGGAGCTGGCGCAAATGATAGAGTTGAGTATAACTCGTCTAGATCTACTCAAATTACTTCAAACACCTATGGTACTTTCGAGCAAGCTTTCGGTGACCATAAATTCAAAGTAATTGCTGGTCTCTCATTTGAAAATGGCGACTATATTTATCAATCTAGCCAAAGAAGAACATTGATGGACCCAAGCAATCCTCAACTTCCTCTTGCAACTGGCGACCAATATGTTGGTGGAGACAGATCTGACTGGGCTGTAGGTGGTCTTTTTGGTAGAATTAACTACGACTACTTAGGCAAATATCTATTGGAGTTAAATGGTAGATTTGACAGTTCTTCTAGCTTCCCTGCTGATTCTCGTTGGGCGTTCTTCCCTTCTGCTTCGATTGGTTATAGAATTACTGAAGAGCCTTGGATGAAAAACATTAAGAAAGTTTTAACCGATGCTAAAATTAGAGCTTCTTATGGTAGTATTGGTAACCAAGATGTTGGACAAGACAGATTTATCGCAACAATGACAACATCTGCAAACTTGAACTGGCTAATTCCTGCTGGAACACGTCCTATTTTCACTGGTAATCCTGCAAACGTTTCTAGAGATCTTAAATGGGAAACTATTAATACTATCAACATAGGTTTAGACCTTAAATTCTTAAAAAACAACCTAGTAGTTTCTGCTGATTGGTTCCAACGCCAAAATAACAACATGATTGCACCTGGTGCAACACTTCCTTCTGCATTCGGAGCTGCAGCTGCTGCTATCAACGCTGGTTCTATGAGAACTAGAGGTTGGGAAATTACAGCAAGTTATACTCATAACTTTGGCAAAGATGCTTATGGTTATGTAAATGCATCGTTATCTGACTATGAGAGTGTAATTACAGAGTGGACAGGAAACGACAATAAAATGCTTTACACTAACTATGCAGGTAAAGTTGTAGGTGAAATCTGGGGCTTTAAAAACGCCGGATTCTTCAAAGATGCTAATGATGTAGCTACCTCTCCTAGCCAAACTACACTTCAAAATGGATCATTCGTATATGGCCCTGGTGATGTTAAATATGCTGACTTAGATAATAATCAAATCATTAATGGTGGTAACCAAACATTATCAAATCCTGGTGACTTGACAGTTATCGGTAACACCACTCCTCGTTACCAATATAGCTTCCGTCTTGGTGGTGGCTGGAAAGGTTTCGATATCGACATGTACTTCCAAGGTGTTGGTAAGAGAGATATGTGGGGAACTGGCTCTATGGTTATTCCATTGTACAACTCTGCAAATAACACAATGTATGAACATCAAATGGATTTCTGGTCTGCAAATAACCCTGACGCATTCTACCCACTTCCTTCTGTAGGTAGTGAAGGTGCTTCAACTATAGCAAACATGGCTGGTATTTCAAACTCTCAAAATGGTACTGGTAGAAACTTCTACCCACAAGATAAGTATTTGATCAATCTTGCATATTTGAGAATGAAAAACCTTACAATTGGTTATACTATTCCTGCAAGACTTACCAAGAAGATCTCTATCGACAAAGTAAGAGTTTACTTCAGTGGTCAAAATCTATTTGAGTTCAAAGCTACACACCTTCCTATTGACCCAGAGGTTACTTCTGGATCTCCTTCATTTGGAGCATACTATGGTAGAACAATGCCATTTACAAGAACGTTGTCATTCGGAGTTCAAATCTCTTTATAAAGATATAAGAATATGAAAAACAATATAATAAGACTTTTTGCATTAACTCTGATTCTGGCAGTCACTACTTCTTGCGAGGATTACCTGAACAGAGGGTCCAAAGTTAAGTTTACCGACGAAAACTACTGGACAAATGAGAGCAATGTTAAGACATTCGCTTACGGTTTCTACGATCGCTTTATGGGATATGGAAACGGTTCTTCTACCAATGGCGACTTTTACTGGTCTACATTCTCGGATGATCAAGCACTTCAATCGGGAATAGATTTGTTCCCTGTCTCTGCTTCGGCATCTAATACTAACTGGGATAATGCTTATATCTATATTCGTAAAGCAAACTTACTTCTCGAGAGAGTTGATCAAGTTCCTATGTCTGATGAGGCTAAAAAGCACTACAGAGGTATTGCCAGATTCTTCCGTGCATACGAATATGCAAACCTTATCAAGAGATTCGGAGATGTTCCATATATTGATAAATATCTTGATCAATCTCAAACTGAGTTAATTTATACAAAAAGAACTCCGAGAAATACTGTTGTTGACAACATTATTGCTGACTTAGACTTTGCTATTGCAAATCTAAGAACAAAAGCAGTTGCGGATGCTAACTCAATCAACGTTGATGTTGCAAACGCTCTCTTATCGAGAATCGCTTTATATGAAGCATCAATTGCTAAATACCATAATAGTGATGCTACCAGAGCTACTGCGTTATTTACTAAAGCTAAAAATGCAGCTGCTGCAGTTATGAGTCAACCTTATCAACTAAGCCCTGCATATAAAGATATTTATACTAGTATCGCTTTAGCAACTAACAAAGAGGCTATCCTTTACAAATATTATGTTAAAGGTACCTTTATGCATAGCTTAACAGCTTATCTTAATTCAACAACCCCTATTAGTGGACCAACAAGAGATTTGATCGAATCTTATCTATGTACAGATGGTCAACCTATTGGAACTTCTCCCCTTTATCAAGGAGATGCTACTTTAGCTAATACTCTTGCAAATAGAGATGGTCGCCTTTCAGCTTCGGTAGGAACAACTTTAGCATATAGAGGTAATGCAGTTGGTGGTTTAATTTCATCTACAGGTTACTTAGTTACTAAGTTTACAAATCCAACTATTACTGGTAACGATTTGACTCAGATCAATGCTAACTTCACAAACGCTCCTATTTTCTGGTTAGCAGAGGTGTATTTGAACTATGCAGAGGCTGCAGCTGAACTTGGTACAATTACTCAAACAGAGGTTAACAACTCTATCAACAAACTTAGAGCTCGTGCAGGTGTTGCAAATCTAGATATTACAAATATCGCTGCAGACCCTAAGAGAGACTCTGATGTAAGTCCTCTTCTTTGGGAGATCAGAAGAGAGCGTAGAGTTGAACTTGCTTTCGATGGTTTCAGAACTTGGGATCTTCGCAGATGGAAAAAGATAAGTTATTTAGACTATAATGTTAAGCCAAACATCTTTAGAGGTGCAAAAGTTCCAACTCAGACAACTGGTTTGATTGTAGATGCTGACATGTACATTATTCCTTACTCTGTATCTACTCTTGCTAATAGAGTTGTAATTGCTCCTAAACACTATTTAGATGCTATCCCAACAGGTCAAAAGACACTTTACGAACTAAATGGCGTTGAGTTCCCACAAAACCCAGGATGGTAATCAACATGTTAAATAATTATTTAGATTAGGAAATAATCATAATTATTAAGATCAGAAGATAATCATAATTATTTAGGTCAAGAAATAATTTAAAAAGTTGATTAATATTCAATATAAATAATTGGTTATTAAATGATCTAACTGGTTATTAAATGATCTAAATAGTTGAATCAATCATAGAGAGACTAAGCAAATGCTTGGTCTCTCTTAATTTTTGAAAACCTAGCCAGCATCCTTTTAAAATCTAGTCTGCATCTTTTTTGAAATGTGAATATGAACCAGAAAGACAACAATGGCTTAATATCTGATATAGTGCATATTATACTATTTCCTACAGATCCCCCCGATCTGCAGGAAATCACATATCGCATTGTATATGTTATACTTAGCCACTATTTAAAATTTAGTTTCAAACTTAGATATTGAGAGATGGAGGGGAGATGGAGATGGGGAGAGAAGGATAGAAAAAGGGTAGCTAAAATCTCTTTTAGCTACCCTCTTAAGAACTATTAACCAAATTTCACCCCACTTTATTCAGCGATGTCCCACCATACTGGAACCGACCATATATCAACATCAAATGCTTTAGGATTTGATAGTTTCATATTTGCTGCGTTATAGTTTACCTCATGAGAACATTGACTCATACGACGGAACCAATAGTTATCTTGAGTCTTGCTTGTTCCTGTAATCTTGGTTGCTGATGTAGCATTAAATTCATAAGGTCTTTCAAAATCGGTATAAACAACACCGAAGTTTCCGATATTACCTGCTGAGAAGTTGAATCTTCTCATATCATTCCAGTTTTGCTGAGTAAATGACATTGCAATATATTTTTGCTGCATAATCTTAGCCATATTAAGCTCATTAATATTTTGAGCAACTGCAGCACTGTTCATGAAGTTATCAATATCAGTCTGACTCATCGGGCGTTTGCCAGGATTTACGGTATTGCCATATGAGGTAAGTTTTGCATTCATATGCATCATGTGCGCACGAATACCATCTCTGTATGCTTGTAGAGCTTCTGCTTTTTTACCTTGACGGAAATAAACTTCTGCCTTTATAAAACACATCTCATGATATGTCATAATATCAGTTGGAGACTCTGGTCTTGTATAGAATGTACCTGTTGAAAGAATAGTGCCATCAGTAGCTGTCCATGCACTTTCTGTGGTTGTACCGCCATTAAGAGCACACAAAGCTTTGATACCAACGTATACTGTATCGCCTTTTCTATTATTATCAGTTGTATTAACAGCATATTTCTTTGTTGTTGGACTATAGTTCATAACCATAGGACCATTTTTCAATCTGATGTCGCTCTTCATTGCGTCAACACCTTTTGTTCTGATAAATACAGATTGACCATTGATGTAGTGTTGAGCAGATGGTAAAAGTTTATCTGCTCTTGGGTCAACAACTCCGCTACCACCAGTATAGGTATTTTCTAATAGGTCAACATACCATTTTGAAAATCTTGCCCAGTCACTCCAAGCACCACTGTCAAATGCATAAGAGGTCTTCAATGGGTCGCCAAACAACACATCGCCTACAACATCACTAAGATCATTTACGTGGTTGATTATAGTGCCTTCTGCATTAGCTTGAGGAGCTTGAGCAATCGCATCTAAAATAGCAGTTTGATTGTAAGTTGATTTTTTAGAAAGATTATTCAACCATCTTGCTTTCAAACCATATACAAGTTTTTTCCATTTTTGAACATCACCCCCATTCCAGCTATCGCCCTTTGAAAGAGGAACAGCAGTTGCAGGCTGAACTTTATTGAAGTTTTCAAGTGCTTTGTCTAACATTTGCAGACAACCTTCGAAGATGGTTTTACCGTCATCATATTTTGGAGACAAGCTAGAACCTAAAGCTTCAGTATAAGGCATTTCACCATACCAGTCAACCATTAACATAAAGCCCATAGCATGGATAGTGTAAGCAGCTCCAATATAGTGGTAAGCTTGTTGCTTTTCGGCAGCAAGAATCAAATCGTTAATATTACAAGCTGATCCTACAAACCATTGTTGATAAGGTGTAGTAGTAGCAGCAATTGCAGGATTCCATGCAGGTAGTGTTCCATTGGTTCCAGAGAAGGTAGTTGTTGATAACATTCCTGTAATCATACCTGCTCTAACGCTTGCAGAACCATATCCATAACAGTAGTGGTGCTGAATCCAAGGAAGCCTAAGTTCTGGCGTAACAACTGAGTTTGTAGGGTAGTTAGGGTCAACATTTGGTCCCAACCATTCTTTGCATGAGGTTAAACTCAGAAGCAATAATATAATTAAACTATTATAAATTAATTTTTTCATGATAATCTCTTGTTTAGGTTAGAATGATAAGTTAAGACTAAATGAGACACCTCTAGTTGCAGGAACACCGCAATAGTCAATACCAACAGAGCTCGAACCAACAACGCCAGAACCTGCAGCACTTGCCTCAGGATCTAAACCTTTATAATTAGTAAATAATAACAGGTTAGTTCCAGTTACACTAACAGATGCGCTCTTAATAAATTTTACTCTCTTTATTAAAGTCTCTGGAATAGTATAAGCTACAGTAACAACGCTTAATCTCAACCAATTAGTATTAGTCATAAATGATGATGATTCTAATGGAAGATAATTAGTATAATACTCGCGAATAATATCATTACCATATCTTTGAACTCCTCCGGTCATTGTATAAAACTGTCCAGAGTTATAAGTAACACTCTTAGGTTCGTTTAGACCTGTAGATGGATTTTTAGCGACTCCAGAAATAGTTATTGATTCACGATCCATACTTCTCTTACTCATACCTGCAACAGTCATTGCATAATCAGTTCCATTAAATATATCACCACCAATTCTAAAGTCCATTTGAATAGATGCATTCCAGTTTTTATATCTGAAATTATTAACTAAACCACCAAATAGCTTAGGTTCTCTGTTTCCAATATTATAAGTTCCAAGATTATCACTTGTTGGCATTCCTGTATTCCAATCTAAGATGATTTCACCATTTTCGTCTCTCTTCCATTTAGAACCAGAAAGACCCATAAATATTCCATTATTGAACGAAGCTGCCTTCGCGTTACCAACTTGTACATCTGTTACATATAAAACATCTTGTCCGGTCAATAAATTTTCAACTCTACCTCTATTTCCAGACATGTTTAATAATACATCCCAAGAGAAATCTTTTGTTTGATAAGGAATTGCACTGATTGCCAACTCCATACCTTTATTCAATACATTACCAACGTTTGTAGAAAGTAGAATATATCCTGTAGATTGGCTTAATCTAGGAGTTACAATTTGATTATAACTATCATTAGTGTAGAATGTGTAGTCAAATCCTAGTCTACCATTAAAGAATTTCATTTCAAGACCAGCTTCAATTGATTTACTCATCTCAGGCATCAAATAAGGATTACCCCTTGTCCAGCTATTTCCAACACCAGGTCCTCCAAGAAATACTTTTGGAGCCCAAACTGTTGTGTTAGTCATATATGGATCTGTGTCTTTACCAACCTTTGCATAAGATGCTCTAACCTTTGCGAAAGAGATTATATCATTCTTTGGAAGAAGTTCAGAGAAAACAAAGCTACCGCTTAATGCTGGATAGTAATAAGATGAATTGTCGGTTCCTAAAGGAGATACTAATGTTGATGAATAGTCATTTCTAAGAGATCCTGTCAAATATGCTATATTTTTGTAAGCAACTCTCAATTCTCCATAAAAACCAGCTACTCTCTTTTCAGATTTAGTAGATTTGAAACGTTTTGAATCATCTTTTATGTTTTCAAAACTAAAGAAGTTTGGAACAACAAAATTATAACCAGTACGACTATCGTTCTTTGTTTTTGTAGTTTCAATAGTATTACCTAACAATAAATTTAAGTCGAAATCTTCAATTTTCTTTTTAAGATTAATCATCAAGTTAGAGTAGAGGAATTCATATGTATTATCAATTTCTGATAAACGACCATTTTGATACATCTCCCTTACAGCACTATTCGGCGCAATGAAAGTTCTATCTTTTCTTGTGTATGTATCTACACCATATTTATAAGAAACATCCATCCACTTAGTAACTTCTGCGTTGAAATAAACAGCACCAGTCAAACGCATAGTTCTGTCTTTAAGGTTGTTTTTATTGATGATCCAATATGGATTTTCTAAGTCATTTGCTAAAGGCTGTAAGCCTTCGAACATCCTGTATTTAGTTCCATCTTCTTTAAGATATTTAGTCATATCTTCACTTCTTGCCCAAGTATATACAGATTGCATAGCTCCATTTCCACCAGCATCCCATAAACCAGCACTAGTAAGTGTTTTTAATGTATTTGCAATTGAGTAAGCAACATTGGCACCAACGGTAACTTTACCTCTTTTTTGCTCTCCATTGAAACGAACAGTTGTTTTATCATACCCAGTCTCTGGAATAATACCTGTTTGATCAAATCTACCTGCTGACAAGAAAAATGTACCTCTTTCGTTACCACCAGCTACACTAATATTGTTATCAATAACAGTTGAAGCACGGAAAAAATCTTTGATGTTATTATTCATAGCATCATTTGCAGTAAACTTATCACCCCAAGAGTCAGTTGTAAAGTCAGTGAAAACTCCTGCATTATTATATCTACCTCTCTTGTAAAGATCTTGTTGTTCTGGTAGTCTATTTACCCAACTAGCAGTGAATTTTGAGTTAAAATTAACTTTCATTTCACCTGATTTTCCTTTTTTAGTAGTAATCATAACTACACCAGCTGCTGCTTTAGATCCATAAAGAGCCGCTGCGGCAGGGCCTTTTAAAATAGATACATTCTCGATATCCTCTGGATTTATGTCCATTACCCTGTTACCAGATGTAGAAGCTGTTCTTTGCATTCCATCGAAACCTGTATTACCACCTGCAATTGTACTATTATCGTAGATAACACCATCAACCACAAAAACTGGTTGATTATCTCTTTCTAGAGAAGTACCACCTCTGATAATAATTTGAGCACCAGCTCCAGCAGAACCACCAGCCTGAGTTACATTGACACCAGCAATTTTACCTGATAAAGAGTTCAACATATTAGATGTTTTGCCTCTTAATATCTCTTCTGCTTTTATGTCTTGTACAGCATATCCAAGAGCCTTACGCTCTTTTTTAATACCCATTGCTGTCACAACTAACTCTTCTAGCATAATAGATGAGTCATTCATTGTGATGTTTACAACCGATCTATTGTTTACCGGCTCTTTTTTGGTTTCCATACCAATTGCTGAGAATACTAAAATGCCATTTGCTGGAGCATTAATAGTATATTCTCCGTTTAGATCTGTAGAGATACCGATTTTTGTACCCTCTACCATTACCGTAACACCAATTACAGGTTCGCCGCTTTTATCTACGACTTTACCTTTAATTGCAATGTTTTGCGCCAATACCGATCCTGTAAACAGAACCAGCATAATAACCGACCACGCCAGCTTATGGCAAAGACCGCTTAATTTTTGAGAAACAAACATGAATTATTAAGTTTAGGTTAATAAATGAAGTGAAATTTAAACAAAGTTATAATAATTAATTGCTAAAAACCTTATCTGGCTTAGAAAAAATAAATATTTAAATCATCAAATGTGGCATATTATACTTTAGTATAAATCTCACTAATCTCGTAAGCATTTAACACAAATCATCATCAATAATTTATTATTTATAACAAATTCAGTATTATGAACGTCATTTGAAATTAATAATAAAAATTATTAAATATTCAGTTAAAAAAATAATAAATTTATGAGGTTATTTATGCTAAAAGTTTAGAATTATATTTAATTAGGAATAATAAATAGACTTGTAATTAAAATTTCTTATCACAAAGTATATATTTATTTAGAATCTAATAATAATCTATTAAAAACTAAATAAATATGATTTTTATTAATTAGAGTGCATTTATTTCTTTTAAATTATTATTAAAACTATAAATTATTTATTGTCGTTTTTATATCTCTTATTAATCAACTATTTATATTTTTCATTGTGTCATATATTTATTATATATTAGGTACTTACAATTAAATACTAACAACTTTTACAACTCCTAATTATCAACATATATGGCACATCATAAAAAAATATAAATTATGAAAAAAATTTCAATCATTCTATTTTTAATTATATCTCTATTTTCATGCAAAATTGACGACATAGAACAACCGATGATCTCTGTCAATGAAGCTAAAAACTATTTTGAAAACAACGCTAAAGAGCTAAAATCATTAGAGGTAAAAATAGCACACACACACGAATGTAAAGACAATAATTGCCTTGAACACGAAATAGTTCTAACTCCAGTATGGGAAAATGCTAAACAATATAAGGAAGATAATAATTCAAAAATTGAAATTCCTATTAAATATGACTCTGAATTAAAAGCATCAATTATAAATTATAGTTCGTTATCTAAACAAACTGTTATTAAAGGTGCTAGAGTATTAAGTTTTTTGATAATTGAAAAAAAAGCCAATAATTATACAATGTACGTTGAAAATTATATCGGTTATAATGAGCAGAATTCCCAAAATTTCAAACTAGGTGAATTTTATCCAAGCCAAAACAATAAGAGTTTTAATGGATTTATAATCAGCAACAAACTAGATGGAACTATCTTATCATCAGCATACTCTTACAATAATAATATTACAAAAATTGAGTCTAAAAAGGCAAATAACTTAAAATATAAATCATTTGTAAATTATATTTTATACCAAAATAAGACTTCATCAAAACTAATTGCTCAATATACAAGTGGATGTCCTGAATATGGAGTTTGTTCTAAATGCTTCAATGTTGAATATTTAACAAATGGGCTCTGCTATTATTGTAGTCAAAATCCAAATGTGGGTACATGCAGACTATGTGGACAAACTGCGGAACTAAATTCTGATTTACTTTGTAGTATTTGTTCAACAATAAGTTTTTGCCCAGTTTGTGGAAGTCAGTCTTGCGTAGGAGCATCAGGAGGGCAATGTTCAAGTTTAGCTTGTCCGTATTGTGGCAGAATTCAATGCAAAGGAGGACAAAATCCTGGTGATTGTACAAGACCTTGTAGTGCTTGTGGCGAAGAATTTTTGGGGGTAGGTCCATTATGCGCTGGTGATCGTTGTAAATATCAATAAAAATTATTTCCCCTACATTATAATGATGTGCTAATGTAGGGGCTATTTTATATGAACAAAATCTTATTACATATAATCGGAATATTAATAATTATAATTTCAATTATTGATATTATTATTTTGAAAACCCCAATTAATAACAATATAATTTTTTATATTATTTCTTTTATTTTAATAATCTTCTCGTTAGGTAAGAATATTGAGATTACAATAATTGATTTAACATTACTACTCTTTATTTCATTTAGGTTTATTGATGCTGCACTATATAATAGAATTGATTTTTTAGTATTAATTAATACACTATCAATCATATATATATATATATATATTAAGTCAAACAATAATTCTTCACTTAGTATTATAGGACTATACCTTATTATTAATGGCCTTTTACAGTGTTTTATAATAACATTGCAATTATCAGACATTATTCAGTCAAAAAATCAATACTTTAAAGCAATCGGAGGATTTGCCAATCCAAATATTGTATCATTTTTTATATTACTCCCATCTGTGATATTAACTAATTCAATTTTAGAAAATAAAAAAAACAAACAACAATGTATTTATCAAATTGCATTGTTAATTGTATTTATATTTTTTTTAATAATAACAAATTCTAAAGGGTGCATAATCGCCTATTTATCAACACTAATTTTAGGCATTACTTATTTAAATAAAAGAAAACACTATATAATCCCAATAATTCTTATTATTTCACTGATAGTGATTTATAAGGGGATTTCATATCCTAGATTATTGATATGGGAAGTTTCAACAGATATAATAAAAACAAATCCAATATTTGGAATTGGTTCATACAATTTTTCTCCAAATTATATGTTATATCAGTCCAATTTTTTTAAAAATCATCCTAACTATAGCCTTACTATTTTTTCCAATAACAATCATTTTCCTTATAATGAATATCTATATTATGTCTGTGAAAATGGCATAATTGGGTTACTTTTTTTATCATTATTTGGTTATATTCTGTTTAAGAGAATAGCCAACTATAGAGCATTAATTAGTATAAGTATCTCAATAATTGTGTATATATTTTTTTACAATTCATTTGATAATTACAAGATTTCATTAATTATATTTTCATTAATAGCAATTATATCAAAATATTGTAGACCTATATTTAATATTAAATTAATATCTAATACATCAATTTTATCTGTATTAATAATTTCATGCTTATATAGAACTATTTATAAGGACTTTTCTTCATATTACTCAAACTATCTGAACCTAGAAAGTGAAAAAAAGTATTGTCTTAATAACATTCAAATTTCGTTAATTCAAGCTAATAAAATCTCATCATATTTATATAATTCAGATAATAAAAATTACGAGTATATAATAGCATTAGAAAATTTATACTACAAATACCCAAATTCTGAGATTGCTTTGTATCTAGGATATATATACAAGATTAATAAAAACGTTGATAAAGCTGAATACTTTTTTAAAGAATCCTACTATTTAGTACCCGCAAGGATTACTTCATTGTATGAATTATTTCAATTATATAAGGAATCCAACCAAAGTGAAAAAGCGTTACAAATTGCTCCATCAATTATCAATCATAAAACATCTATTGTGAATTCCAAAACTTTAAATATTAAGAAAGAGGCGATTTCATATATAAATAAAAAGGCTGATAAAAACATATCAGCCCCGAAGTAAATTTATACCACATTTGGTTTTTTTCTATACTTAGATTCGGTTCTTGGTGTAATTTCGCCAGAGAATCTTCTAGTTGTACCTTGTGTTGGGGTTACAACAACATCTGCGTAGTTTCCATTTTTTCTTACAAAAATCTCAACTCTAGCAGTAATTGCAGAACCCTTGAGTTGCATATCAATTCTAAGGTTGCCTTTCTTGTCAAGCTCCTGTTTGTAAGATGTAATTGTGGTTTTATTAGTGTAGCTATTACTACAAACAATCATACCTTGTAAATAGACAATTTCCTTCTCAAATGAGATAAAATTGGCATCATCGGTATTGGTCTCAACACTTCCTGTACTTGAATCATAAGAATCAGGCACGATAACAAAATCTTTAGCATCTACCAATGCAACAGTTTTGTCAAAAATTGCTTTAGCAGCTGCCTCTTTTTCCGCTTTTGTTTGAGCAAAAGAAACTGAAAGAGTAATGCATAGAACAGAAATTAATGCGAATAGTCTCTTCATAATATTAGTTTTATATTAGGTTTATTTATCTGTTAATGAGACTTAAAAAAGAATACCTCTTGATAACCATTTTGATAGTTATACAAGAGGTATTTCATATTAAATTATCGTTAGATTAAAGTAATTGTACTCATCCTAATCGACTGATTAGTTGCACTTGTTCCAAGCTTACCATTCAAATGAAAGATATAGTGTCTTCCTTTTGAAAGAGTAAAGCCAGTAGCAGAGTAGTCTCTTACAGTTGTTCCAGTAGAGAAGTCTTTAAGAAGATTTCCAGCCTCATCAAAAAGTACAAAAGCAAGTCCACCTTCATCACCAGACCAAACAGTAGCTGTTCTATAAAGTTTATATTTTATAAAGTTAGAAGCCTCTTTAAAACCACATTGAGCTATGTCAACATAAGTATAAGGAGCAGCTGAACCTCTTCTACCTTTTAGGAATAACTTTCCAGAGTAAGGAGTGCCATCAGCTTTGTAAAGCAAGTTTACAAACTGAATTGTACAAACTGTATCTTTCCAAGGATCCATAGAAGGGAATTGGCTAGGAGTCTCTACCATAAATGGAGCTTCAGCAACATTATGTACAAATGCAGACCACCTTCCAGCTGGAATATTGATCGTATTGGTGTACTGTAAAACATCTTTAGTAGAAGAGACAAACGCATCAATTTTTAGAGGTCCGATTGGAACAACATGGTATTTTGCAACACTATTTGGAATAATCCCTCCCAATGAAGTAGAAACCTCAGACACCATTGCATCGTTATATTTCAGACGAGTAATATTGTAAGTTGTTCCAGTTGGTACAATAGGAAGATCATTAACAAATCTAATTTGAGCAAATTTTGTTACATCGATATCATCGCTCAGGTAGCCAATTGCCTGTTTCTCGCAAGAGACAAACAATAGTGATACAACTGCAGCTGTTAATGTAAATATCTTTTTCATCATAATTCGAATTTTAATCATTAGTTATTATTCGGTATACTAAACCAAACAAATGATGTATGATAGTTGTCAGCATCACCTGCAATTGGCTTAAGCTCCTTCAAAGAAGGCAGATTCCACATATATTCCGAGTTGTAACGAGGTCTCAGACGATAACAAGGTGCACCGGCATTAATAGTACCGAACTTTGATCTTCTATTAAGAACATCTGCTGGTGGCAAATAGAATGCTTTGTAAACTCTGTCAGCATTTGCTTCTGCTTTATGAAAACAGAAATCACTATTATATGATGTTCCAGAAACAGGAATTCCATCCGGCCCTAAGATAAGATCATAGTGGTAACGACGCATATCATTCCAAGTATCAAGGCTCCAAGGATAAAGTGCCACATATTTTTGCATCATAATGTGAGAAAGAGAGAAGTCTGCAAGAGGCAGAGCATTTACATAAGGACTTGCCATGTATGCATTAGCAATTGCAGTAAATCTTGCTACAGTAATCTTATCACCCATTACAGAGGTTTGTTTGTTTGCAGTACTTTTTACTACAACACCTGGAACAATAAGCTTCTTATTCATTTCAAAACTTCCAGCAACACCTGCTTTGAAAGCCTCAAATGCATCTGCTTTAAGATTCTTACGATAAAGAGCCTCTGCTTTTACGAACTGAATCTCTGAGTATGTTGTTAAAGGCCATGGAGCATTATCTCTGAATAACCATCTACCAGTACCAGCATTAGTTGCTGTCGCAGACACGCTAAGCCCAAACAAACTAACAGAAGGAGCATATCCTTGTCTAGTTCCTACAAATTTAAATGTTTTTCTATCGATTAAATCTTGATTACTAGGCATTGTGTCTTTAGTTCCAAAATACAAAATTGTTCTAGGGTCTAAAGTCAAAGTATCAGTAATGATTTGTTTATCAAGAATTCCATCAAGAGCTCCAGATGAGTTATACTTAGGAAGTGTTCCAGTCATTGCTTGAACCATATAGTCAGATTGAGAAATACCAACATTTGTAAGGTTCGCTCTTAGGACTCCAAAGAAGTTAGAATTTTGAGAAACTCCTGTTGCGTCAAATCTAAAGAATGCATCATCTGCTGCACTTGCGAAAGATTTATTTGCACAGTCAATTGCTGAGTCTAAATATTTAGGATCTTTTGCAGAGATTGCTATATAGTTACGAGCTAAAACAGCATAAGCAAATTTCTTCCATTTTGCAGCATCTCCTTGATAAATCAAATCGTTAGTTGCTAAAGAAGTTGGATATACAGTAGCATCTGGCTTTTCAAGTTCGGCAATAGCTTGGCGAGCCCAGCTACGAACCATTTCAAATGCATATTTCTGATCATCGTAACGATGTGCTAAAAGACCAGGAACAAAAGCATCTTTTACAGGGATATCACCATGTAAAGAAGCAATTATATGCCATGAATAAGCTTTTATTGCAAGACCTATACCTGCAAGTCTATATTCTCCTCTTGAGCGACCATCATTGATGATATCTTCGATGTTCATACCTTGAACCCAATAAACCATTCTCCAAGCTTCACCGGCAGCATCACTACCTGAAAAATACCCATGAGAACTTCCAAAAGTGCCACCAAAATTTGTAGATCCAAAGTTAGTACCACCAAAATATTGAACCATTGGAGCAACTGCTCTTAAGTCGTAAGCAATACCTTCATAAGCTGCAATAGTAGGTGCGAGTCTAAGAATTGGTGGAACCCAGTCTGGTGCATCCACATTCTTGTTCACATCTAGCCAGTCTGTACACGACGTACTGAACATGGCCAAAAGTATACTTAATGATATTAATATTTTTCTCATTTTCGTTAATCAATTAAAATGTAACATTCAGACCAAATGAAAATCCTCTAGGAGCAGCGATTGACATCATATCGAATCCAACGCCACCAGTTCCACCTAGTGAAGCCGAGTTAGAGTTACCTACCACGTCGATACCAGAGTAGTTAGTTATTACAAATAGGTCAGTTCCCGAAGCAAATACCGAAGCTGCAGTTACAATACCTCTAGTTGCTTTTTCAATCCACTTTCTATCAAAAGAGTATGATAGACGAAGTTCTGCCAATCTTAAATATTGGATATTTTTCTCAATCCAGTCAGCATCGTTTCCAGAGTAACCATATTGAAGGTCACCTAGTTTAACACCAATTGAGTTTACAGTTGGAGTTGCACTGTTTTCGTAACCATCTTTTAAAACACCTCTAAATACGATTGGACCAGCCTCTCTCATAGTAACAGACTCTTCACTATAACCATATTGCATCATGTAACGCTTTGTACCGTTAACAACTGTTGCACCTACTCTACCATCAAATAGAGTAGATAGTGAGAATCCTTTATATTTAACTTGCGCTGTTATACCATATTTAAGAGCAGGTTCACGATTACCTAATACTGACCATACGCTAGATACTAAAGGAAGACCAGTAGATGGATCAATCAGAACATCACCCTTTTCATTCTTTTGATAATCTTGACCCGAGATTGAGGTAATAGGGTGACCAACTTGGATACCGTTACGGATATTACCAGAAACCCATGTATAAGCATTATAGTACTCAGACACGTTCTTAGGTAATGATTCAACTCGGCTCCAGTTTTTACTCATATTAACTGACATGTTGAATAACCAGTTACGGTTTTTGATGATATCTCCATCAACTCTAAGTTCAACACCATCAGTACGGAATGAACCAACGTTCATGTTGTTCAATACGAAACCTGTTGCATAACTCATACGGAAACCAGTAATAATCTGATCTTGAGAATATGTATTATAGTATGCAAAGTCAACATTTAATCTATTTCTGAACAATCGTGATTCAACACCTATCTCCCATGATGTATTCATCTCAGGACGTAGATTTGGGTTAGGACCAGTAAAACCATAACGATATCCTCCAGCTGTTGTAGATTGAGATTCCAAAGCAGGATATATTGACAATGGAGGTGCATCTTTACCAACTTTAGCCCAAGATGCTCTTAGTTTTACATAACTAAGCACCTCGTTGTAAGCTTTTAAGAAAGGAAGGTCAGAAACGATGAATCCAAAGTCAACACCTGGATAGAAATATTTATTATTATCTAAAGGAAGAGTTGACGACCAGTCATTTCTACCTCTGAATGTTAAGAACGCTAGATTGTTATAAGAGAACTCAGCAGATCCAGAAATACCTTGTAGACGACGAGTTGTTCTATTAGATTTTGTAGTAATTGAAAGAATGTCACAGTTGTTGATTGATTGAAAATCTGGGACCATGAATTTCTCACCATGTACCGACAATACTCTTGATGCTTGCTCTTGTTGGTGGTAACCAGCTTGTAAAGAAGCATTAAACTTACCAAACTCTTTCTTATAAGATGCTATCACGTTGATCGTTGGGTTAGTTTGTGTAACTCTTGATTGGTCGTATATACCAGTTCCTGTTGCAGACGAAGACCATTGTGGGTGACGAACGATTTCAATAATTGAAGAAGTTACGTCATATCCAACTTGTCCACGAATTAAGAGATCCTTAATTGGAGTCAAGTTTACAGTTAAATTAGAGATAAAACGCTCAGCCTCATCATAGTTCTTATTTTTGTAAATATCGAAATATGGGTTAAGAATATCGATATCTGCATATCTGTTTGGATATCTGATATTACCTGCATCATTTAAATACTCTCTCATATCATCTGTAGAAGGCCAAGCCATCGCACGTTGAAGAACTCCACCAGAACCTCTAGACACTTTATTATTAGTTGTCTTAGCATACTGCATCGAAGCCTCGATGTTCATCCATTTAGACAATTTAGCTGTTCCTGAAACAGTTATATTGGTTCTCTTATAGTCCGAATTTGGAACGATACCAGTTTGAGAAGTAGTACCAGCACCAGCACGGAATGTCATAGCCTCAGTACCTGACTCAAATGATACGTCATGTTTTTGAGAGAAACCAGTTTGGAAGAAGTTTTTCAAGTTGTCGTAAAGTACTGTACCTGGCTCATATTGAGAACCAAAGCGTCTTTGAGTGTAGTAGTTTGTCATTCCAAACATACCCAAATCGTACTTAGTCTGAAGTTTAGGATACTGGTAAGCATTGTCGAAACGGAATGAGTTGCTGTATCTTACAACACCTCTACCAATTTTACCTTTCTTAGTGGTAATGATGATAGCTCCGTTAGAAGCATCACTACCATACAACGCAGCAGCAGCAGCACCTTTAAGAACAGTCATACTTTCGATGTCCTCTGGGTTGATGTCAGAACCACGGCTAGCAAAGTCTAGTTCACGGTCACTAACAGTTTCGCTACCACCTGTTCTTGTTGCCAAGTTTCCTACAGGGTTGAAAGACGAGTTGTTCATTGGAATACCGTCGATAACGTAAAGCGGCTGGTTGTTACCCGAGATAGATGTAGCACCGCGGATAATAACTGAGCTAGACGCACCTGGAGCACCGCTCGAATTGGTAACTGTTAGACCGGCAATACGGCCTTGTAGGGCAGTCACAAAATTCTCACGACCTGACTCTGCGATTTCAGCACCTCTAACGCTTTGTACGGCTCCACCGACAGCACGAGCAGCTCTCTTCACACCGAATTCACCAACTACTACAGCTTCTTGAAGCAATAATGCATCCTCTCTGAGGACGATCTTTAAAGTAGTTCTGTTTCGGAGCTGAATAGATTGCTTCTCGTAACCTATGGCCGAAACCTCCAACACTGCATTACCTGGAACATTGTTCAAGGTAAACTTTCCATCAAGATCAGCAGCTTCACCTGTTTTTGTGCCTTGGATAAGAACGCTAGCACCGATCACCGGTTGCCCCTTATCATCCACAACAACACCTGTAACCTTGATGTTCTGAGCCCATATAGTTCCTGTGATAAGCAGGAGGGCTAAAATCGAAAGCACTCTTCGTGCAATACGATTTCCATTTTTTGAAACATGCATGAGTTTAAAAAATTTAGGTTAATATAAATAATTATAAGTGGGTTATTCTATTATAATACATTCCTTATATTATGCGAAATTAACAAAATTTAAATAATATTCCCTGAATTATTCCAAATGTATAAGAGTTCGAACTTTATAAAAAAATTAATCGACTGCATATTCTTAATATACAGTCGATTAATTAATTCAAGTATCGATTTCTAATCTGTAAGAGATTATTACATAATTCTAAAAATCTCTACCAAAACATGTCTCATTTAGTTTAGAAATGACACTTCTTTCATAGATATCATTATAAATTGTAACTTTTATTGGCAAATAAAACATTCTTTTCTTAACTTCCTCACTTAGGGTACTTACAGTGTATAATCGCTGAGAATCCTTTTCAGTAGTCAGTATTACGCATTTCGGGTATCTCGCTGAACCTCTGTTGATTCGGAATATATCTAATTTATTAAAATAGTGATGATCGCTGAATTTCAACGACTTATCTATTTTATATGATCTTTTCAAATAGTTCAATAAAGGCTTCGGATTTGCAATCCCCGTGATAATCAGCGCAAATTTGGAATAAATATACCTTCTGTCTGCAGTTTCAAAAACTTCAAGAGGAGAAGAGTAATCAATCGAAGAAAAGAAGAGTAATTGGTTATCGCGAATACCCTCTCTCTCCTTCCACTCTCTACGCTCTTCTATCTCTGGGTCGCATGGACATTTTGTTACAATCACTATATCAGCTCTTTTCTTTTGCTCAGGTAAATCTCTTAATCTTCCAAAAGGCATAAGCATATCCTTAGAGACTGGTCTGTTATAGTCAATCAGCAAAATATTGACAGTTGCCTTTACTGCTCGGTGCTGAAATGCATCATCCAAAATAATTAGTTGAGGTCTCTGATCTTCGGGTAGAGCAAGTAGAGTATCAATTGCTCTAATTCGGTTCGAATCAACAACGACCGCAACATTAGGAAATTTTCTTTTAATCTGTAGAGGTTCGTCTCCGCAATCCTTCGGAGAACTAGTGGTCTCAACGATACGAAAACCCTTGGTCTTTCTTCCATAGCCACGTGAGACAACAGCAATCCTATGCTCTGCCATCAACTGTTCGATGAAATATTCAGTATGGGGTGTTTTACCCGTTCCTCCTACGGTGATATTGCCTATACATATAATAGGTATGTCGTAAGACTTAGATTTGAATACTCCCTGATCATATAAAAAGTTCCTTGTCTTTAGAACAAAATAGTAGGGAGCCAATAGGATTTTATTTACAAAACTTCTGAACATAAACTATAATTTATCACTCGAACTATATCTTTCTTCTATCATATCAATCAGTTCCAGAACAACTCTGTAATCGTTCTCTGTCACTAATCTCATTCTTATCTCTTTAAAATTTGGCAACGCTTTGAAGTAACTTGAGAGATGTCTTCGCATCTCCAAAACACCTACTCTCTCGCCTTTAACCTCTACCGACTTAATTAAGTGACGCTTAGCCAAAGCACATTTTTCCGACAACGTAAGTTCGGGCATATGCTCACCAGTGGCTAAGAAGTGTTTTATCTCCTTAAAGATCCAAGGACGACCATAAGTTGCCCGCCCAATCATGATTCCGTCAACGCCATACTTTTCGAATGCCTCAGCTGCGCCAACATCAGAGACAATGTCTCCATTACCGATTATCGGAATCCTCATCCGTGGATTTTTCTTGATTTCACTAATTAAAGTCCAGTCAGCCTCACCTTTATAGAGTTGACAGCGAGTACGCCCATGAACTGTAAGCGCTGCAATTCCAACATCCTGCAACCTTTCGGCAAGATCCACAATTATCTTCGAATTATCATCCCAACCCAACCTAGTCTTCACAGTTACAGGTAGCTTAACCGCCTCAACTACAGATTTTGTAATCTCAACCATCTTATCGGGAAACCGCATCATTCCCGAACCTGCCCCTCTGTTAGCAATCTTGTTAACAGGGCAACCAAAGTTAATATCTATCAAAGTGGGATTTGCTCCTTCGGCTATTTTTGCCGCCTCAACCATTGCCTCTGGAATATGTCCATAAATCTGAATTCCAATAGGTCTCTCGTAGTCGAAAATATCTAGCTTGGCAAGTGATTTTTTGGCATCTCTTATTAGTCCGTCGGAAGAGATGAACTCCGTGTACATCATATCGGCCCCGAACTCTTTGCAAATGTAGCGAAAAGAGGCATCAGTCACATCCTCCATGGGAGCAAGAAAAAGGGGTTTATCCCCAAGATCTATGTCTGCAATTTTCATGGCGCAAAAGTAGTCATTAGAATAATAATAAAAAAGAGTATTTTTGTGAGCTAAATATTGGACGCAATGAACTCAAAAAGAAACATCAAAAGAATAGGAGTCCTCACTTCGGGGGGAGACGCTCCAGGAATGAATGCCGCAATTAGAGCAGTTGTTCGATCGTCTATTTATTACAAAGTAGAGGTTGCAGGAATTTTAAGAGGATATAGCGGACTGTTGGCCAGACAATTTATGCCAATGATGTCTCATTCCGTTTCAAAAATCATCTCACAAGGCGGCACTATTCTTAAATCTTCGAGATGTCCTGAGTTCAAAAATGCAGACGTCAGAAAGTTGGCATATGAGAATCTTTGCGAAGCAGGGATAGATGCGCTGGTGGTTATTGGGGGAGACGGCTCTTTCAGAGGAGCAAACCTATTATATAAAGAGTTCGGGTTACCAGTTGTGGGAATCCCAGGTACAATTGATAATGACATTTATGGGACCGACTTCACTGTAGGGTTCGACACTGCGGTCAATACAGCTGTCTCCGCTGTTGACAAAATCAGAGACACTGCCGATTCGCACAACATTGTCTTCTTTGTTGAGGTGATGGGGCGTGATGCAGGCTTTATCGCTCTGTATACTTCTATTTCGGGCGGAGCAGAGGCAACTCTAATTCCAGAAATCGCTACAGATGTAGATAAGCTATGCGACTATCTGGAGACAGAGAGACGCAAAAACAAAACTTCGGGAATAGTGATTGTTGCCGAGGGAAACTCGGGTGGAGGTGCAGCAGAGATGGCAGAAAAAGTTAAGTCCAGACTTCCTGAATACGACACCAGAGTAACAACATTAGGACATATTCAAAGAGGAGGCTCTCCTACTGCCAACGATAGAGTTTTAGCAAGTACTTTAGGTCATGAGGCAGTTAAGGCATTGATTGAAGGACAATCCGGAGTGATGGTAGGGCAGATAAATGGATTGACCTCATTTACCCCTTTCGATGAGGCATGTGGACGACATAACGAAATCAACAAAAACTGGTATGAGATTGCTCATATTTTGTCACTTTAAAAAATAGTTATATCTTTGCAGCCCCTCATTTTATGGGGAAATCGCAACAAAATTAATGTATTAATCTAAAAATCAACAAAGTGGACACATTGAGCTACAAGACCGTGTCGGCAAACAAGGCTACCGTTAACAAAGAATGGGTAGTTATTGATGCGACCGATCAAGTATTAGGAAGACTTGCTTCAAGAATTGCACTTATTCTTCGTGGCAAGAACAAAGTCAACTATACCCCACATGTGGACTGCGGTGATAATGTGATCGTTATCAATGCAAACAAAGTTCGCCTTACTGGTAATAAGTTGACTGACAAGGTGTATGTAAGACACACCGGATATCCCGGCGGACAAAGATTCGCTACTCCAAAAGAGTTGCTAAATCGCAAACCTCTAGCCGTAGTTGAGCACGCCGTGAAGGGCATGCTACCTAAGAATCGCCTAGGTGCTGAATTGTTTAGAAATCTTTTCGTTTACGAAGGTTCAGAACATCCTCACGAGGCACAGCAACCAAAGAAAATTAATTTAAACGAAATTTAAACAGAGCATGGAAGTAATTAACGCCCTTGGAAGACGAAAATCAGCAGTTGCTCGCGTTTATGTGAACTCAGGTAAAGGTAATATTACGATTAACGATCGTCCTCTTGAAGTTTACTTCACAGAAGGAACTCTACAGTACATCGTAAAACAACCGCTTGAACTTACCAACACACTTGCTCAGTTTGACATTAAAGTCAATCTAGATGGTGGTGGAATCAAAGGTCAAGCAGAAGCATTGCGTCTTGCTATCGCACGCGCACTTTGCAAAATCGATGTAGAGAATTACCGCCCAATCCTTAAGTCTAACGGTCTTCTTACCCGCGACCCTCGTGAGGTTGAGAGAAAGAAACCTGGTAGACCTGGTGCACGCAGACGCTTCCAATTCAGCAAACGTTAATATTTTATTATCGTATTATCAGCTGATTATTTGCACAGAGCGGATCAAAAACACCGGGATCCTTCAAATGGCTACCTGAGTTTGTCCCTCTGCGGAAAATCATCGAGATCGGCACAGACCGCTACTCGGGATTGATGAAAAGAGAAAAATAAACTAGTAAAAACAAAAAACAATGCCTAGAACAAATTTCCAAGAACTACTTGATGCAGGTGTACACTTTGGTCACTTAAAGAGAAAGTGGAATCCAAAAATGGCTCCGTATATCTTCATGGAAAAGAACGGTATACACATTATCGACCTGCACAAGACCGTTATCAAGATAGATGAGGCTGCAAATGTAATGAAGCAACTTGCTCGCGCAGGTCGCAAAATTCTTTTCGTAGCTACAAAAAAACAGGCTAAAGAGATTGTTGCAGACAAATGCAAAGCAGTCAATATGCCTTACGTTACAGAGCGCTGGCCAGGTGGAATGCTTACAAACTTTCCTACCATCCGCAAGGCTGTCAAAAAGATGAACACCATCGACAAGATGATGACAGACGGTACTTTCGAGACACTTGCCAAACGCGAAAAACTACAAATCACTCGTCAGAGAGCAAAACTAGAAAAGAACTTAGGTTCTATCGCAGATCTAAACAGACTGCCATCTGCTCTATTCGTTATTGATATCCAAAAAGAGATGAATGCCGTTAAAGAGGCTAACCGTCTGAATATTCCAGTAATCGCAATGGTTGATACTTGTTGCGATCCAGGTCCGATTGATTATGTGATTCCTGCAAATGATGACGCTGCCAAATCAATCTCTCTTATCATGGATACAATTTGCCAAGCTATTTCTGAAGGTCTATCTGAAAGAAAGCTTGAGAAAGAGAAAGACGCCCCTGCAGAAAACAAAGATGCTGCGGAAAACAGCAATAAAAAGATGCGTTCACGCAAGCCAGTAAAGGCAGAAGAAAACGCAACTGAGACTCAAGAAAACTAGTATTAACGATTTTTATTCATATCAAAATGGAAATTAAAGCAACAGATGTTGCCAAACTTCGCCAAATGACCGGTGCCGGTATGATGGACTGCAAAAGCGCATTAGTTGAAGCTAATGGCGATTTTGAAAGAGCTAAAGAAATCATCCGCGAAAAAGGTAAACTGGTAGCTGCTAAAAGAGCAGATCGTGAAACTACTGAGGGTGCAGTTATTGCTAAAGCCAATGAAAACAACACCAATGCAATTTTAACTTGCCTTGGTTGCGAAACTGACTTTGTTGCAAAAAATGCAGAATTCCAAAAACTAGCAAACGAAATCGCAGATGTAGCTCTTGCTAACATGCCTGCTGATCTTGCAGCTCTTAAAGCTCTTAATCTTAATGGAATGACAATCGAAGAGGCTGTTGTTCAACAAACTGGAAAAAGCGGTGAAAAACATGCTGTTCCTTTCTACAATAAGATTGAAGCTCCATATATCGCTACTTATATCCACACTAACGGTAAACTTGCTACTATCGTAGGTTTCTCAAAAGCAATTTCTAATGAAGTTGGTAGAGAGATTGCTATGCAAGTTACAGCAATGAACCCAGTGTCTGTAAGTAAGAGTGATTGCCCTAAAGAGGTAATCGAAAAAGAATTGGAAATCTACCGTGAGCAAATTCGTCAAGAGGGTAAACCAGAAAACATGGTTGAACAAATCGCTCTTGGTAAACTTAACAAATTCTTCAAAGAGAGCACTCTAGAAGAACAAACATTTGTTAAGGATGGTAAGATTTCAGTAGCTGCATACCTTAAAACTGTTGATCCAGAAGTTAAGGTTGTTGCATTCTACAGATTCTCACTTAACGACTAAGACTTCAAGTCTATATAAAAAAGGATGGCTAAATAGTCATCCTTTTTTTTTGCAGTAACAAAATTTTGCATATTTTTGCGACCGAAAATAAACTTCAGGGCAGGGTGTAATTCCCGATCGGCGGTATAGTCCGCGAGCCGAAAGGCAGAACCGTTTGAAACTACGGTACCGACAGTTAAAGTCTGGAAGGAAGAAGTAATTTATGAAAACAGTAAAATCTACCCAAATCCAAAGGGCGGTACTGGTTGGTATCACCTTTGCGGGCCTTTCAGGCTCATTGATGGCTCAAGACAGCCTTCAGATCAATCTAAAAGAGATCATTGTATCATCTTCATTTGTTAACGAGAGAACTACTCCATTGCGTCTCAAAACAGTGTCCAGAAAAGACATTGATAAGAAGGCAATAGGAAGCACCTATCCTGAGCTTGTAAAAGACATTCCAGGAGTTTATGCAACAAGCGAATCTGGCAGCTATGGCGATGCGAGAATCAACATCAGAGGATTTAAGCAAGAAAACATCTCTGTAATGCTAAACGGAATCCCAGTTTCGGGGCTAACTACTGGAAATATGTTTTGGAACAACTGGCTTGGCCTAACCGACGCAACCCACAGTATTCAAGTCCAAAAAGGGATTGGAGCGTCGATGTTATCGGATAATTCGGTAGGAGGAACAATCAATATTATTACAGGCACTCCTGCTTCCAAACCATCTTTCTCAATTGGTAACTATTACACCGACTATGGACTTGGCAAGAGTTCAATTAGCTTCAACTCTGGTGAAAGTAAAAACGGATGGGCTGTTTCGGGAATGCTCTCTTATGCTTGGGGACAATCTTATGCAAAAGCTACAGATGTAAATTCATGGGCCTATTTGGTCTCTATCTCAAAAAAATTCAATGACAGACACTCTGTCCTCTTTAATGTTCTAGGTTCGCCCGAAAGACATCAGCAACGCTCAGCACGCCTAAGTACAACTGAAGTTGAACAATATGGGCTAGACTATAATAAGAACTGGGGATACCTTAATGGAAAGAAACTCAATTTGAGCGAGAACTTCTACCACAAGCCATACTTTACTCTAAACCACTTCTATAAGCACAGCAACACTTTAAAGATCAATAATGCCCTCTACTTTTCTATTGGAGACGGTGGTGGAAGATGGTCTGAGTCAAAAGGCAAGAGAATCCTGGATTTCCAAAAAGGTGGACAAATCGACTGGGATGCTGTAGTTGCTGCCAACAAAGCAACATCTGATGGCTCGTCACTCAATATTCTCAGCGATTATCTTGCAGGTCACTACCAAATTGGGGCAAAGTCTGTGATGAACTATACGATCTCGCCTACTCTTTCGCTAGAGAGTGGCATCCATTATCAGTTCTACTCAACATGGGAAAAAGAGAGAATTACAGACCTATTAGGGGGAACTTTTTGGTACGAAGACTATAAAAACAGCTCTCTTGCAGGAGAGGCTGGCAGAAATCCAATCAAGAAGGTTGGAGACTACATAAGAACAAATAATGGCAAGGTAATAAACCACCTAACTGCATTTTCGATGATCTCTTATTCATCGGGCAAGTGGGACCTAAGGTTAGGAGCCTCAGTAATGGGAAGTACAAATCGCAGATGGGATCAATATAACTATGTAAATGGAGTTTACAGCGAGACCGCTACAGCTGCAGGGTACAGTCTAAAAGGAGGAGCCCTTTTAAGAGTAAATAGATCTAACAGTCTCTATTTCAATGCCGCATCTTATAGCAGAATGCCATATTCAGATGTCTTCTTTTCGTCTGGAAATAACAACATTACCAAAGATGTTAAAAACGAGAAAAACCTTTTGGCAGAGATTGGATATAGAGTAACATTTGCGAGAGGTTCTGCAGAGGTTACAGCATATACTGCATATTGGAAGAATAAAAGCGTAATGTCTAACCCCTACAAGGCTCTGGATAATACAAACTCAAGATACTTAATTCAGGGGCTGGATGCTCTTCACAATGGTATTGAAATTAATGCAGAATATAGACCACTCTACAATCTTACACTAGCAGGGTATGCCTCTATCGCAGATTGGAAATGGAAGAATGATGTTTCGGCAAATATCTATGATGAGTATTCGGGACAAATAATTGATGTTATTAATGTCTACAGTAATGGTTTACCAGTTGGTGACTCTCCTCAAAATCAAGTCGCTCTCTCTTTGGACTATAAACCCTATAAATGGTTATCTTTAAATGCAGAGGCAAAATACAACGGGAGACTTTATGCCGATTTCGAGCCTAGAGACAGAAAAAATCCTTCGGACAGGGCATACTCATTCAGATTGCCAGATCATACAATCATTAATGCTGGGGCTGTGTTGAACGGTAAAATCAATAAAGTAACGGGATCGCTGTTCCTGAATTTCAGCAACATTTTGAATACAAAATACATTGAGAGAGGAAAAGATGGACAAAATCACGATTTATCCTCATTCAGAGGATTTTGGGGATCAGGATTTAATAGTAATTTTGGATTAAGAGTTAATTTTTAATTGATTAAGAATCAATTTTTAAATGACTAAGAATTTTTGAAGTTGCACCTAGATTGTCCTTAACATAAGAACCGCAGATTGCTCCGGCAGTTTTGCGGTTTTCTTCGTTAATAAGAAGGTCGTCTAAAACTTTGTTGAGCTCGAGTTGTGTTTTAATAGAAAATGCTCCTTTACAATCAACAAGATCACGAGCCTCTTTAAATTTTTGAAATTTAGGACCAAAAACTACAGGCACACCATACGTAGCAGCTTCCAAAATGTTATGAATGCCTACTCCAAAACCACCTCCAACATAAGCAACTGATGCATAACGATACACAGAGGACAAGATTCCGATTGTATCAATAATTAAAATCCTAGCCTCTCTTAGACGAGCCTCTAATCTAGCATCAATCTTCACATCTTTAAGATGGCTATATCTTACTACCTTATAATTGGAGAATAGAGCTTCAATTCGTTTAATATTATCTGGTGAGACCTCATGAGGCGCAAGCACCAGCTTCAGATTCTGAACAGATTCAAAATAGTCAGCTATCAGTTTTTCATCAGGTTCCCAAGAGCTCCCAGCAATCAAAGTAGTAAATCCTTCGGAAAACTTTTCTACAACCTCAATTTGGACATTGTTCGAAGTAATTTCATGAACCCTGTCGAATCTTGTGTCTCCGCAAATCACTGTATTGTTGACTCCAATGCTCTTTAAAAGATTCAGAGAGTTTTCGTCTTGAACAAACATTAAATGGTATGCAGACAACATCTTTCTAAAGAATGAACCATACCAACGGAAAAACATCTGATCTTTTCTAAAGATTGCAGATATGATATATGTTGGAATTTCTCTCTTTTTAAGCTCTTTGAGATAGTTATACCAAAACTCATATTTGATAAAGACAACTGCAGTAGGATTTACAGCCTCTACAAAAGCTTTCGCATTGGACGAGGTGTCCATTGGAAGATAAAAGACCCAATCTGCGTGTTGATAATTTTTACGCAATTCGTATCCCGATGGCGAAAAGAAAGTCAAAAGGACTTTAAGCTCTGGCCTTAACTCACGAAGTCGCTCAATAAGAGGCCTTGCCTGTTCGAATTCACCAACAGATGAGCAATGTACCCAAATAATCTTGGCACTATTTCCGGTGAGTCTATCCTTTATATTTTGGATTAGATCTCTCCTTCCGTTGTAAAATAATTTCGCCTTCGAATTAAAAGGCGACATAAATTTAGCTGCCGTAAGATAGAGACGCAGACCTATGTTGTAAATAAAGTTCAATTCCTTTGATTAAATTTGTCGCGAATTTAAGCAAAATACGCTTATCATATTATTTCAAAATGGAATTACTGTTTAAAAAACTAAAAAAAACTGCTAAAACAACATTTAGAGTTGTATTGGCTGTGTTATCTATTGTACTATTGTTTTCTATAATTGTCTGGATATTTGCGCCATCCTATAAATTTCCTCCAAAAAAGGTGTTTGAGGGTAAAGAGTGGTACAACCCATATCTTGGACTAGATTCTGCAAAGTGGTATGCAGCAAGTCTACATATTATGCCCAAAGGGGGCAGTATCTTCAAAAGTTCTAATTATGAGAATGAGTCCAAAATATTATCCTACTATAAATCAAAAGGAGTTACATATCCAGTAATTTCTGACAAACTATCGGTTCGTGTTACAAATGCTTCGGATTCATTAAACTTCCACTCATACGAGCACGGATTCAATTTACTTGGGCAAAACAGGCTAATAATTGGAGCAGCTGATATGAAGTTCTTCGACTATCCTATCTACCTTTCAACAAGTCAATCCCAATCGATGATTCATAAAAACAGACCTATTGCAGAAATTGTTGTTTTATCGGGAATTACAAAATATTCTAAAGGAGCGTTTTCCAAACTTACTGATTATGACCTTCTGGAGATACCTGACAATAGTGAATCGGTTATCAAAAGGTGGGATATCGCTCTAAGTGCAGGAAGGGCTGCATTTATGCTTGCTGCCAAGCCAGAAAATCCATTAAAAGACCAGACTACAATCATGAATGCTGTAACAATGATTCCAGTTGCCGCTCGTGATTTCCAGCTAATCTATGGAGCACTAAAAGATGGAATGTCTTATGGATTGTATCGCAACCAAAGTAAATCATTAGATCAATTTGTAATAGACTCTCTTCCTCGACTTATCAGTTTAACATTGAAAGGAGATACAGCATCAATTCTCTTTAGTAAATCGATGGCAAAAATAGAAGTATATACAGACGGCGGAGCAAATTCTATCTCTGTAACTAATACATCAGCTGTAGATTATAAAATTCCATCCGAAGTCTCATATGTGAGGTTTTATGCACAAGATCTTGAAGGTAATGAATATCTTTTGAATCCACTTTTGAGGTCAATTGATGGGAAAAAACCTGTAATTATTGGAGCAGATATAAACAAATCTATGATGCTGTTAAAAAGGGTTATTTTTCTTGTTTTACTAGCTGCTGGGTATCTTTATCTAAAAAAGAGTAACTTTATCGCCAGATTTAAAACAAAATGAAAAACACACTGGAACTTTTCGGGCGATACATCCTTTTGATGAAAGTTGTATTCACAAAACCCGATAAAAAACAGATTTTTTGGAGGCAATTTATCATAGACGTTGAAAAACTTGTTTTAGAATCGATTCCGATTGTTGCAGTGATTTCGATGTTCATTGGAGCTGTTATTGTACTACAAACTGCTTATAATCTCGAAAGTCCATTTATACCAAAGATGTATGTTGGATATATGGCACGTGAAAGTCTCGTGCTAGAATTTTGTTCAACAATGATTGCCCTTATTCTTGCTGGAAAAGTTGGTTCGAATATCTCTTCTGAGATTGGCAGTATGAGAATCACAGAGCAGATAGACGCAATGGAGATGATGGGAATTAACTCAGCGAACTTTTTGATTTTACCTAAAATAGCAGCCGCAACTGTCTTCAATCCTCTTCTTATGTTGCTAAGTTTCATTCTTGGACTACTCGGAGGTGCAATCATAATAATGATGACAGGAGTAATAAATATCAGTCAGTTTGTAGATGGAATACAGTTCTCATTCAAACAATATTATGTCTTCTATAGTATGATTAAGATGGCAGCTTTTAGCTTTGTAATCACAAGCGTTGCTTCATTCTACGGATACTATGCCTCTGGCGGCTCTTTAGGAGTTGGCCGCTCAAGCACAAAAGCTATTGTTGTAAGTAGTGTTATGATTTTAGTTGTGAATCTCGTGATCACAAAACTAATGCTAAATTAAGATGATTACAGTAAAAAATCTATATAAAAGCTTTGGCGACAACGATGTTCTTAAAGACATCTCTATTACCTATAAACCTGGTGAGTGCTCTCTGATTATTGGGGCATCGGGGTCGGGAAAGACGGTACTGTTGAAATCTCTTGTTGGTCTTCATGACCCAGACAAGGGAGAAATTTGGTACGACAAGGTTATTTTTAACAAACTCCCATTTTCGGAAAAAAAGGAGATTAGAAAGGAGATTGGAATGTTATTTCAAGGGAGCGCGCTCTTTGACTTTGCTACTGTTGAGGAGAATGTAAGGTTCCCTATGGATTTTTTTACAGACTGGAGCGACGAACAGAAGAGGGAGAGAGTTGAGTTCTGCTTAAAAAGAGTGAATTTGATTAACTCTAATAAGTTATTTCCAAACGAGTTGAGTGGGGGGATGCAGAAGAGAGTTGGAATTGCTAGGGCTATTGCACTTAATCCAAAATACCTTTTTTGCGACGAGCCAAACTCTGGACTCGATCCTCATACGTCTATACTTATCGACCAGTTAATCAGCGAAATTACAAAGGAGTACAATATCACAACTGTGATTAACACACACGATATGAACTCAGTAATGGAAATTGGAGATAAATTAGCTTTTATCTATAAAGGTCAGAAGGTTTGGGAGGGCTCTAAAGATGATATCTTAACCTCCGACCATAAGGAGCTGAACGAATTCGTTTTTGCTTCCAATATGGCCAAGAGGGTTAAAGAGTTAATGAAATTCTAACTATTTAGCTAGAACTGGTTTTACAGAGATAATCACAACAGGTGTAGTTGGTCTGTCGTATCTGTCGGTAGAGATTGCTGCAATTTTATCAACAACGTCCAAACCCGATACTGTCTCACCAAAAATTGTGTAATCTCCATCTAATGAAGAGCAAGCTGCTGCATCTTCTACAATGTAAAATTGTGATCCTGATGATTCTCTCTTTGGATTTACCTGATCACCGCGTCTTGCAGCAGCAAGAGCACCTTTTTTGTGTTTCAATTCAGGGATGATCTCCGCAGGAACTGTGTATCCTGGTCCACCTGTACCATATTTATCTACCATAGAGGTGTCTTTAGTCAAAGGGTCACCACCTTGAATCATAAATCCTCTGATTACTCTGTGGAATTGGATTCCATCATAAAACTTATGTGATGCAAGTTTTACGAAATTATCTCTATGAAGTGGGGTTTGTTTGTAAAGTTTGATTCTGATTGTACCCATGTTTGTCTCGATGTCGAACATCGGCTCCTCAGGGAGTGTACTTTTGTCGAAAGCTTGAATTGTTGTGTCCATTTGTGTAATATCTGCTTTTTTAGTTTGTTGTTCTTCTTCCTCTTGCTTTTGCGAAGAGTTATTGCAGGAGACAAGCAATAAGCTCATCACTGCAATGTTTGCGGCCATTAGTTTTAGGTTCATATAGTTGATTTTAAAGTTAAATTTTTACCTTTGTTGGTCGGCAAAATTACCTTAATTACCACGATTATGCAAATCCGAAAACTAGTCTTGTCTTTACTATTTTCCGTGTCGGTGTACGCGGTTTCGGCACAAAGTGTGGGGTTGGTTCTAAGCGGTGGAGGTGCAAAAGGGCTATCTCACATTGGAGCAATCAAAGCATTAGAAGAGAATGGAATACCTATCGATTATGTCACTGGAACATCGATGGGTGCTATCGTAGCTGGTCTTTATTCTATCGGCCTTTCGCCCGATGAGATGATGGTTCTCTTCAGGTCGAAAGAGTTTGAATCTTGGTATAAAGGTCAGTACGAACAAGGTTATGCAACTTACATATATCGTCGGGAGTCAACTCCAGAGATGATGGGGGTCTCCTTTTCTAGAGGCAAGGGTAATAAAATTCAGATAGACCTACCCACAAGCTTGGTCTCCCCTTATCCGATGGACCTTGCGGTTTTACAACTATTTGCCTCTCCTGCTGCTGCTTGCGGCTATGACTTCAACAAATTGATGGTGCCTTTCAGGTGTGTGGCTTCAGATATCTCTAATAAAAAACCTTTTGTGGCTCGGAAAGGCGATCTTGGGTCTGCCATTCGTGCCTCAATGACATATCCTTTTTATTTTAAACCAATTATTATAGATTCAACACTGCTTTTTGATGGTGGTTTTTATAACAATTTTCCGTGGGATGTAATGGAGAAGGATTTTAATCCCGATTATATTATTGGGGTTAAATGCGCAAATAACGCACAACTACCAGATGCCGACGACCTTATGACGCAAGTGGAGAATATGTTGATGGTTGAGACTAACTACAATATTCCAGAACACAAAGGTATTTTGGTTGATGGAAATTATAGCTCTTTTGGGATTATGGATTTTGCAAAGGTCGATGAAATCGTAGAGCAGGGTTATCAAAATGCTTTGAAGTATATTCCTCAGATAAAAAAGGCAATAGTCAGAAGGATGTCAGCAAGGGAGATCTCCGATAAGAGGTTAGCTTTTCGCATGAAGTGTCCAAAACTAAGGTTTGTAGAAGTTGCCGAATCTCCTAATCTGTCGCCAACTGCGAATAACTTCATTAGACGCACAATAACAAATGACAAAGATACAATCTTCGATTTTGAACAAGTTAAGAGAGGTTACTACAGAGTAATTGCCAGTGATAATGTCAAGACTTTTTACCCACAGGCTAAAATGAGAGTTGACTCACTTTTCACATTATATCTCAGGACTTCAAAATCTTCACCAATGAGGCTTATCTTTGGAGGAAATGTCTCTTCATCTTCTTTGAATCAAGGGTATGTTGGTTTAGAATATAAGAGATTTGCAACCAATCCATGGAGGCTTGCTTTGGACTTGAATATTGGTCGATACTACTCTGGTTCAAATATCTATTGGAGGCATGATGTTGGTGTTAAGCCTTTGGTCTTTTATGAAATCCAGCATACAGCTCATAGATTTGATTACTTTGGAGGCAGTCAGACTCTTTTCTTCTCTAACAGGGTACCAAGTAATATTCAGGAGAGTGAGGTTTATTTGACCTTTAGTGTCGGCACTCCATTGAGTATTCAAAAGAGTATCTTAGCCAAAGCCTCTTTCAATTTTGGAAAGAACTTTTATGAGTATTTCAAGACGAACATATATACAACCAACGATAAACCAGACTTAACTAGTCTGCTTTTCGCTTCTGGTTCTGCATATATAGAGACTAATACTACAAACTTTAAATTGTATCCAACTGAAGGAAAGAATGCTAAGATTTCTGTCAGATATACGTATTTCAATGAAGAGCATAAACCTGGAACGACATCTCCTCAAACAGAATATGTTCCGAGTACCCCTCACCACTCTGTTGTTGCGAGGTTATACTCCGAATCTTACCACAAAATCAATCGTTGGTTGAATTTAGGCGTATTGGTAGATGTTACATTTGCTAATAAAACGGATATGTATGACTACTACTCTACTTTGCTGTTTATGCAGCCTTTTCAGCCAAGTCCACATAGCAAGACTCTACTTCTTGCTGGATACAGATCGAATAGTTTCGCTGGTTTTGCATTGACTCCAATTGTCAAATTTTCTAGTAATCTTCACTTGCATCTTCAAGGGGCATATTTTCAACCACATACTACGCTCCTAGATTTAGGGGGTGGAGCTTATGGCGTCTCAAAGCCTCTTCCGCGAGGCTCTCTATCGATGAACTTTGCTGCTGTTTGGCAGTCCCCTATTGGGCCAATAAGTCTGTCTGCTTCGTACTACGAAAAGTCTGACCTTAAATGGTACCCTCAATTTAATATTGGATTCTTGATTTTCAAATCTAAAGCTCTATCGAATTAAACATGAGTTCTTTTGCACTAAAAAAACTTGCAGGTGAGACGGCGATTTATGGGATGAGTACCATACTTGCAAGGTTTATTAATTTTTTGCTGGTCCCGCTTTATACTAGAGTCCTAGCTACATCTAGCTATGGAGAGCTGTCTGATGCGATGGCATACATAGCTATTCTTCAAGTAGTACTGGTATTGGGATTAGAGACTGGTTGTTTCAAATTTGCTAATAGTCATGATGAGCCTAAAAGGGTATTTTCGAGTGCTCTGTCGCTAGTTGGAATTATCTCTGTTGTCACATTTATCCTCTTTTCACTATTCTCCGGACAACTTGCATCTTTGTATGGATATGAGCACATATCGATATGCTTTGTTTACATCGGAGGTATCTTAGCATCCGACGCATTTACTGCAATTCTTTTCGCTCGTCTTCGATTCGAACATAAAGCACTGAAGTTTGCTACATTTAAGACAATTAAAATTCTTACCGAAACGGTTTCTAATTTAGTTCTTTTCCTTGTTGTTCCATCTTATCTTAAGGCTAATCCAGACTCATTTTTAACAACATTTATACCACCTACGCCCGATTTTTCGTATGTAATTTTTGCAATCTTTTTGAGTTGCGTTGTGGCAATTTTGCTCTTTATACCTGAATTGTTAAAATTTAGGTTTAAGATTGATAAGCCACTTTTGGGCAAGATGCTTGCTTACTCACTTCCGCTCATGATCGCAGGACTTCCTGGAATTATGAACGATATGCTAGACAGGTTATTATTCCGTTTTATCCTACCCGAAGGGATCTGGAAAAGCGAACTCGGTATCTTTACTGCAGGGGCAAGGCTTGCAGTTATTATGATGCTGTTCATTCAAATGTTTAGATTTGCTGCTGAACCATTCTTTTTTGCAAAGGCATCGGAAAAGGATTCGCGCAAATTATACGCCGATGTAATGAACCACTTCACGGCTTTTGGAATGTTTATTTTCTTAGGAGTGATGCTGTTTATAGACATTATCGGTCTGTTCCTTGGAAAAGACTTTAGAGGAGGTATATCGATTCTGCCAGTAATGCTGATGGCTTATCTCCTGCTTGGCATAACTTACAACGTCTCTATGTGGTACAAATTGTCTGGAAAGACAAATATTGCTATCTATATAACATCTTTAGGATTAGTAGTTACTCTTATTGTAAACATCGGATTTATGCCTGTTTACTCTTTCCACGCTTCGGCTTGGGGACATCTTTTGAGCTATCTTGTAATGCTCATTGTTAGCACTTTACTAGGCAATAAATACTATCCAATCCCTTATAAATGGTTTAGGGTGTTGCTTTATATTGCCGTTGGATTGGCACTGTATGGAGTCTCCCTGCTATTGCCGCAAATGCATCTTGTTGCTAAATTTGCTGTGCATTCAATTCTAATTTTAATCTATATATTTATATACCTTAAAACCGAAAAAATTTCTCTATGGAAGTCAAAATTGTAAATAAATCAGTTTACCCTCTTCCTGAGTATGCGACAGAGCACTCTGCAGGAATGGACCTAAGAGCAGATATCAAAGAGAGTATTACTTTAGAGCCTCTGAAAAGGGCTATGGTGCCGACAGGGATCTACATTGAACTTCCAGAGGGTTACGAAGCGCAAATCAGACCTAGAAGTGGCCTTGCTGCCAAGCATGGTATCAGTCTGGTGAATACTCCTGGAACAATTGACGCCGACTATAGGGGAGAGATTAAGGTTATTATGGTGAACCTATCGGATACCCCTTTTGTTTTGAATCCAGGTGAGAGAATCGCTCAGATGGTTATTGCTCGCTACGAAAGAATCAAATGGAATCTTGTTGATGAGCTTTCGGAGAGTGAGCGTGGGGAGGGTGGATTTGGTTCGACAGGTAAAAAATAATATTTAAAGTATGACAATTGCAGAACTTCATAAACTGTTTTTAGAGTGCGGGAAGGTCACTACAGACAGCCGCGATATTCCTTCTGGATCAATCTTTTTTGCTCTAAAGGGTGACAACTTTGATGGTAATAATTTCGTTTTGGATGCTCTTAGCAAAGGGGCTGCTTATGCAGTGGCTGACGATGCCTCGCTTGAGGGTAGAGACGAAAGAGTTATCGTTACAAAAGACGTTTTGAAGGCACTTCAAGATCTTGCTCGTTTTCACAGGGAGAGCTTGACTATCCCAGTTGTAGGCCTAACTGGAACCAATGGCAAAACGACTACAAAAGAACTTATTAGCTGTGTCTTGTCGGCGAAATTCAAAGTCTCTTATACTAAGGGTAATCTAAACAACCATATAGGTGTTCCATTGACAATTCTCAGAATCGAGAAAGATGCTGAAATTGCCGTGATTGAGATGGGAGCAAGTGGTCCAGGCGAGATCGAACTTTTAGCATCTATTGCAAGACCAAGTCATGCTCTGATTACCAATGTAGGGAAGGCACACTTAGAGGGATTTGGTTCGTTCGAAGGTGTAAAGAAGACAAAAGGCGAGCTTTATGACTTCATTAAGCGCAATGGTGGTGTTTTATTTTACAATGCAGACAATACTCATCTTTGCCAGATGCTTGAGATGAGGGGAGAGATAAATAAGGTTGCCTATGGGTTAGATTATGAGGGGTACAAATTGGCTGTTGCTGGTGAGGAGAACCCCTTTGTTGCCTTGACTGCTCCCGATGGCACCTTTATTAAGTCTAACTTAATTGGAGGCTATAACGCAGACAATATTATCACAGCTTTGGCTGTGGGCAGACAATTTGGAATCTCTTGTGCTGAGGGGGCAAAAATGGTAGAATCGTACGTGCCGTCGAACAATAGATCTCAACTTGTAAAGGGTATCAGGAACACAATCATTATCGATGCTTACAATGCAAATCCTACAAGCATGAGGGCTTCTCTCGAAAATTTCATCAATTTTAATGGGGACAATAAGTGTCTGGTGATTGGAGACATGCTCGAACTTGGCGAGGTTTCGCTAAAAGAGCACTCAGATATCTTGTCTTTAATCAAATCTCTCGACCCACAAAAGGTTTTCTTCGTTGGAAAAGAGTTTAAACGTGCAGCTACCTCTTCTGGCTTTGATACATCTAACGCCGAATTTTTCGATAATTCAGACGAGCTGAATCAGCGTCTTGCCGAACTGAATCTTAGCAGTAAGACATTCTTAATCAAAGGTTCCAGAGGCACAAGACTCGAAAAAGTTCTTGACACTCTAAAATCATAACTTTATATCGCAATATGATTGCTAAGAGATCTTTTTAGAGATACTATCTTGAGATGTACTCTTCGATGTCGATGAATCGAAGTTTGCGAAGTGATAAGAAGAACGACAATACGATACTGCCTCTGTAGATACATGAGACGCGTCTCTTCTTAGTGTTATCGCGCTTTGTAGAGAGAACCATCTTGTAAAAATCTATATGGGCTTTGAAGACAGATTCAACAAAGCGCAACTTCCCCTGAGCCAAGTAAACCAATCCGCTTAATCCATCAAGAGTCATTCTCACAAACAATGTAATGTGCAGACGATACATTGGGAGGTTTTTGTACATCATTAATAGATTATTCCGATAATTGAGATACAGCTTTTTAGGTGAGTTGTTAGGTAAAGTTCCTCCACCTACATGATATATAACAGATCCTGTAAAGATCCACACTTTATGCCCCGCAAGTTTTGCTCTCCAGCAGAGGTCTATCTCCTCCATGTGAGCAAAAAATCTTTCGTCCAGACCACCTAACGAGTGATACAGTTCCGACCTGATCATCATACATGTACCTGATGCCCAGAATATTTCACGATCGTGGTCATACTGATTTCCGTCTGTTTCAATATTACTAAGGATTCTGCCTCTGCAGAAAGGATATCCAAAGATGTCAATAAATCCACCGCATGCGCCAGCATATTCGAAATACTTTTTCTCGAAATGAGACCTTATCTTCGGCATACAAATACCAATCTCCTGATTAGCATCCATTCCCGAAACCAAAGGGGCGAGCCAACCATCAGTCACCTCGACATCTGAGTTGAGCAAAATATAATAGTCTGCCTCAATTTGCGCTAAAGCCTTGTTATAACCACCTGTGTATCCGTAGTTTTCTCCAAGTTCAATCAGCCCTACTTTGGGATGTTTCTCTTTAAGCCAAGCTATTGATCCGTCGGTAGACCCATTATCGGCAACTACGACAAAAGCACCGGGATAATATGATCTCCGGAGTAGTACTGGCAAAAAACGTTCAAGATAGTGAAGTCCATTCCAGTTGAGTATAACTATTGCAGTTTGTGACAAAATAGAAAATTTTTGTAAAGATATACTTAAAGTTTTCTACATGCAAAAATGAGGCCTTCATCTCTACAAACCTTTTATGAACTATAGATGAATTCTGAATCCAATCTCAACTTTGAAGTTGAATGGTCGTTCGGTTCGAATGCTGCGTGGTTGGTTAGTGTCGAAAAAGTATGAAAATCCAGGATCGAAGTAGAGGCCAAATTGTCTTCCGAACATAAACTCTGCTCCTACTCCGCTATAGACAGAAGCTGCTAAAGGTTTCACGGATTCTGAATAATCTTCTGTTGTTGTTTGAGATCGAAGAGTAAATTGGGCAGCAACACACTTTTCGATAGTTGCTCCGGCATTAATATAAAAGTTTACTCTTCCCGATTTTGCAAAGAAAAATTTAGCTCCAATCGGAACTCCAATATAATGCAGATTTTGTTCAACTGTATAATTTTCTGCATATTGAGAAGTACTAAAAGTGCTTTTCAACATTGTGTAGTTTACGCCCGAAGAGATGGCAAATCGGTTGTTTAGTTTGTACTGAAGCTGCACACCAAAACTCAAAGGAATTGAGTGGTTAAAATCTCTGCTCTTTTCATATATCGAGCGGTCATAGCTATATTCGGGGAAAATAGAACCAGCAAGGTCATTCATGAAAGCTGCCTTTTTAGTACCTCCCGAACCTGGAGCAGACATATCGGAAGAGGCAGCTATTGCAAACCGTCTGATTTTTTTATCAGTAACCTCTTCTTGCGGAATATCTTTGTAAATCTTTTTGTTATTCTCAGACTCTTCAATAGACGTATTGTCTGCCACATATTTGTTATTGCTAACCTCTTGCGTAGCTGTATCTGCACTGTTATTTGCAATATCAGCCACACGTTCAGAATTGGTGACAGTGATTTCGGATTTAAGTTGTGCTTTTTGCAAAGCAGAAGAACTTGTTTTTCTTATAGTTGAAGTTGAGATATTTGATACGACAGGTGCGTTAACAGTAGCTGGGTTGTTTTTTATTGGTGATTCAAGTATAATTTCAGAAGGGTGTTCAAGGGGTAGCAAGATGAATAGCAATATGACAGCTGCGGCGATGGTCGCAGCGAAGGTGAGATACTTTACTCGTCTGGAAAAAAGTGTCACTCTTTTTTCGTGGGTAGTGATTATATTTTGAGTGGCAGCTGTTTTTTGAGTGGCAACCGCTTTTCGAGAGGCAATAGCATCCCATGCGGACTCGTTTGGAGTCTCAGTATAGGAGTCAGCTATCTCCTTCAACCTTTTATCAAAATCTTTTTCTGTCATATTATCCCTCTGCTTTGAGTTTGTTTTGGAGCCAGGTTCGAGCACGACTAAGTTGCGACCGTGAACTGCTGTCGGAAATCTTTAACATCTCACCAATCTCTTGGTGGGAATAACCCTCAATTACATATAAGTTGAATACTGTTCTAAAGCCGTCTGGCATAGATTTGATGATTTTCATAAGATCGTCTGCAGAGAGCTTGTCTAAAATCTCTGGTGAAAAATTGATCTCTCCCGAAGCAGAATCGAGCTCTTCGGCATTTCTGAAAATATCCCTCTTTCTTAGATTCATCAGTGCTGTTGTTACAAAGATTCTTCTTGCCCAACCTTCGAAAGAGCCGTCACCCCTGAATGAGCCAATCTTTCCAAAGAGAGTTATAAATCCATCTTGCAAAATATCCATTGCACTATCCCTATCGCCTGCATAACGCAGACAAACAGGATACATTTTTGGCGAAAGAAGATCATAAACAGCTCTCTGAGCTCTTTCGTCATCCTTTGCACACAAACGCACAATCTCACTCTCTTTTAAATTTTCCAAATGAAGGCCTTTCGTCATTTTCAATTAAGATGCATTCACAAGAAGAAATGTTGCACTGCTATAAAAAATCAATATTGGATTGATATTTGTAAAGGTAATAAATTAATTAACTTTGTAATAAGATACCATTCGCATATGATAAGATTTTCAGCACTATCGAGAGGTCTTTCCTCACTCGCTATAATAATCGCACTCTCTGCCACCAATCTGTTTGCTCAGGATAAATCCGCAGACAAACAATACTATATGATAGATGCACTAAGACACTATCATATTGGCACGCAAGACGAAGCAAAACAGAAATTCGAACTCATAGTAGCACAGTATCCAGACTGCGACGCAGCAAGATACTATCTGTCCAATATCTACTTTAGAAAAGGAGATGTCAAATCAGCCCTTGAGCAAATCAAAAAGGCAATGGAGCTCGACCCTTCGAACTATTGGTACAAAGTACAAGCTGCCCGCCTCTACTCAATTTCGGGAGACTTAGCTGGTTCAGCGGCAATCTATGAGTCAATTCGCAAAGACTACCCTCGCAAAACGGAGCTTTACGACGACATGATTGATGTGTATGTTCAGCAGAAGCAGTTTTCCAAGGCACTTGATATAATAAACGATATCGAGAGAACAGAGGGAAAGACTGAGGGAACAGTTTTAACTCGATTCAACATCTTGGTTTTTGACGGAAAGAAAGACGAAGCCCTTAAATATCTTCAAGAGTGGGACAAAACAGATGGAACTCCAAGGTCCGCTACAATTATAGGAGATTATTATGCAACTGCTCAGACAGATTCGGTTGCATATGAATACTACATGAAAGCCCTAAAAGCAGACCCAGCGTTTATTCCCGCAAGTTTTGGACTAGCAGAGGTCTATCGAGTAAGAAAACAGTACGATCTATATTTTGAAAGGTTATACCCTTTCATGTCGAATTCAAACATCGACCCGAATATGAAAGTCAACTACATCAAAGAGGTTCTTGCAAATCCACAATTTGTACAAACCTTTTTGCCACAAATTGACACAATAATGCAAAATCTTTATGGAGCGCATCCAAAAGACAGCACTGTTGCATACACGTTTGCCTCATATATGGCGCAACTTGAGAAAAACGATGTGGCAAAACAGGTCTTCAAGAAGAATGCAGAAAACTATCCCGACAGTAAAAATGCTCAACTTCAATACCTTTTGATGTTCTACTACGATAGAGACTGGCAAGGTTTAATAGATCAAGCAAAACCAGTAATGGTTAAATTCCCAAATCAAAAAGATTTAGTTGAACTACTGGGAATAGCTCAATTCCAAAATAAAAGTCACTCCGATGCAGTTTCGACCTTCGGCCAACTTTTAAATCTGGCTAAAGGCGACAGCTCCTTAACTGTTCGCACTCTTGCCCTTTTAGGCGACCTGTATCATGAGATGGGAGATCAAAAGAACTCATACAAGTACTACGAAAAGACATTAAAATTTGAACCAAACCACCTTCCATCGCTCAATAATTACGCTTATTACCTTTCTTTAGAAGGGAAAAAGATGAAAAAAGCGTATGAAATGAGTAAGAAGACTGTAGATGCCGAACCTGAAAATGCTACATATCTAGATACTTTCGGATGGATTTTATTCAAAATGGGGAAATATATGGAGGCCAAAGCTATCTTTAAGCAGACATTGCTCTATGGAGGAAAAGAGAATGCAGACATTCTTGACCACTATGCTGAGACGCTGTTTAAACTGAAAGAGTATGATTTGGCATTTATCTACTGGGATCAAGCCAAAGCTTTAGATCCATCTTTGGGTATAGATAAAAAAATTGAGCAACGTAAAAAGGAGATGACCAAGTAAGATATGCGTAAAATTCTGATATTATTGATATTGTGCCTAATGGGAACTTCTGAGATTATCTCTCAGAATGTTACCGATCATAATAAAAGAAAGAGGGAGATTGAGGAGGAGATAGCGTATCTCGACAAACAACTTGCTCAGACTAAAAACAAACAGAAGGCAAGCCTGAAAGATCTTGAATTCATTAAAAGGAAGATCAACAACAGGAAGAAATTACTTACCGAACTCGAGAATGAGATTAAGCAATTAGACAGTTTAGCTGAGGAGAAGGAGCAGCAGGTAAATAAACTTCAATCAGATTATGAGAGCTTAAAAAAGGGTTACTCTCGTCTAGTTTATGTCACCTACAAAAATAGAGACCGAGGAATGTGGTTAATGTACATCCTGAGTAGCGACAACATTGCGCAAGGATACCGCAGATGGGTCTATTTCAGAGATTTTGCATCTTCGATGCGAAGCAAAGCCAGTGAGATTAGAGTTACAGGGATGAAGGTCGAGAACGAGAAAAAGGCACTCGATCAGATGAAAAAGGAGTCAATCAGCGCAAAAGATAAAAAGCAGAAGGAGTTTTTAAAACTTCAAAAAGACGAAAAGGGAGCAAAGAATATGCTGGGACAACTCTCTAAAAAAGAGTCGGAGGTAAGGTCGCAACTTGCAGAAAAGAAGAGGGAGAGGGAGAGACTTAACAGGGAGATTGAGCGGATTTTAGCCTCAGCAGTTAAAGAGAAGAGCTCTTCAACCTATAAGGAGAATCCTGCAGATAAAATTCTGTCTGACAAGTTCGAAAACAATAGAGGCAGACTCCCTTGGCCAGTTAAAAAAGGTACAGTTACAGATAGCTTTGGACAACATTACCATCCAGTATTTAAGAATATCAAACTACCATTCAATAATGGTATTACAATAGAGACAGAGCAGAATGCAAATGCATTGTGCGTCTTTGATGGTGTTGTTAAACAGATATTAGTAATGCCTGGTTATAATCAGTGTGTACTTGTTCAGCACGGAAGCTATTACACATTCTATTGCAAACTAGATAAAGTGTATGTAAAATCGGGCGAAAAAGTCTCAACTGGACAAGCAATCGGATCATTAAGCATTGTTGACGGAGTCTCAACTATCCACTTCCAATTATGGAATGGGACAGTCAAGCAAAATCCAGAATCGTGGTTGGCTAGATAATAGCTATCTAAACCGTAATTGGCTCATTAATAACTGAAACTGCTTCCTCCAATAAATTCACGCATCACTGATGTCGGTGGAACCTTTTCAATTTCGGCTGGTTGAAGCTCCTGAATGTAGGATAAGAATTTTAGAAGTCTTATACTGTCGGTCGAGGCTGGCGAATTTGCAGGGATTCTTCGCAAAAGCGGTTCTGCATAATACTTCAATAATGGTAATTCAAAGATCAGCGCTGAGTTGAACATGATGTCGGCATTCTCTTGATAAGGGAAAATGTTGTTAATCTCACCCCTACGAACACTTGGCCATCTTAAGATCACATCTTCGGCAGAGGCTCCTCTGAATTTACCATCTCTGACAATTCTCCTTAAAAGTCTATTGTCGGAGGTTGAGATCGAGTTATTTTCATCAATCGACAAAGATGTTAGAGCTGAAGCGTAGATTTTATATATTTTATCATGTGAAATTTGCTGAGTGAGATTAGGATTCATTCCATGAATTCCCTCCATAATTAGAATATCCTTCTCCCCTAACTTCAACATATCACCCCTAAAAGTTCTCTTACCAATTGTAAAGTCAAATTTTGGAAGTTCTATTGTCTCACCATCGAAGAGCTGATTAAGCTGCTTATTGAGAAAATCAACATCCATTGCTCCCAGAACCTCAAAATCATAATTTCCATCTTCGTCGCGAGGAGTCTTCTCTCTGTCAACAAAATAATTATCCATTTCAATAACCACAGGATTCAAACCAAGAACCTTTAATTGCAGAGCGACACGCTTTGAGGTTGTTGTCTTTCCACTGCTCGAAGGTCCTGCAATCAAGACCAACTTAATCTTGTCGCGGCGACGGTGTATCTCGTCTGCAATGTCTGCATACTTTCTTTCGTGAAGAGCCTCAGCAATCTGAATCAATTCAGTTGAATGACCTTTGTTAATTGCATAATTAAGGGTACCAATACTTTTTACGCCTAAGATAGAACTCCAATCTGAGTACTCTTTGAAAACATCAAAAAGCTTGTACTGGTATGGAGTTTTCACAAGTTCATATGGACGGGTGACTGATGGGGCCTGAATAAAGAATCCTCTGCTAAATGACTCAAAATTAAATACAGTCAGCATTCCTGTAGAGTTTAAAAGGGGACCGTAGTAGTGGTCGGCATAGCCATCTAAGAAGTAGACAGTTGTGAAAAATTTACCTCTCTCTTTATGTAAAAAAGCTTTTTCGGGACGGTTATTTGCCTTAAACATAATTATCGCTTCGGATGAGCGAATCTTTTGACGTGTAAATGGCAAATCTGCATTGATGATATCTTGCATCCTTTTGCGAACAGCAGAGATCTCCTCCTCGCTTAGAATTACAGTCTTTGCTACTCCATCTTCGGAAGGCGAGGGCTCTCTTAGCTCTCCATACATACCATTCTGCATTGTATAGTCGAGAATTAGAGAGTACTGTGGATATAGATCGTACATCGCTTTTTGCAATACAAAATAGAGCGATCTTGTGTAGGTTCTGTATCCATCTGGATGAGAGTAGTCGATAAATTTTATGTTATAAGGAATGTAGATTTCAAATCTAAGCTCTTTAAGTTGATTATCTACAAGAGCTGCCAATACAGGCCATTTAAGCTTCAACCCAATTGAACTAAGAAGATCAGTAAGTGTGGTTCCTGGCTTACATTCAACGCTCTGTCCGAGATTTTCTACAAATACCTTTATCATGATTCTTTTTTTTTAATCTGAATAAATACTTTAATCAGAGATATTTTCCTGTTACCGATTCTGGATTCTGCCTCAACTCTTCGGGAGTACCCTGGGCAACAATGCGTCCACCTTTTGCTCCACCTTCGGGGCCAAGATCAAATATATAATCAACTGATCGTAAAACATCTAAGTTATGTTCTATAATCAAGATTGTGTTGCCTTGATCTACAAGCTTTTGAAGAACACCCAACAACACTCTTACATCTTCGAAATGCAAACCAGTAGTTGGTTCATCCAAAATATAGATTGAGTTTCCTGTGTCGCGTTTTGATAGCTCTGCTGCAAGTTTCACCCGCTGACTCTCCCCTCCACTTAAAGTTGTGGATGGCTGACCTAACCTCACATATCCTAGTCCGACATCTTCGAGAGCCTTAATTTTCTGATATATAGATGGTATGGATTCAAAAAACTGACAAGCTTGCGAGATTGTCATCTCCAAAACATCATTGATCGATTTTCCCCTATATTTTACAGTAAGAGTTTCATTGTTATATCTTTTGCCATTACACTCCTTGCACTTCACATGCACCGAAGGCAAAAAATTCATCTCAATAATCTGAAGTCCTGCCCCTTTGCACTCTTCGCATCTTCCACCCTTGACATTAAAAGAGAATCTTCCAGCCTTGAAACCTCTGATCTTTGCATCAGGAGTCTCTTCAAAGAGCTTTCTAATATCCGAAAATACATTTGTATAGGTTGCTGGATTGCTTCTTGGAGTTCTTCCAATTGGGCTTTGGTCTATCTCTATCAGTTTATCTACACTCTTAATCCCTTTGAGCTCCTTGTATGGCAGCGGTCGGTATGACGAGCGATAGAAATGTCTGCTTAAAATTGGCATCAACGTTTCGTTCACCAAAGATGACTTTCCGCTTCCACTCACCCCTGCAATTCCAATAAAACATCCCAACGGAATCTTGATATCCACATCCTTTAAATTGTTGCCGCTAGCCCCAATCAGTTCAAGAAACTTCCCATTCCCTACCCTTCTTTGCGCTGGTATTTCAATCTTCCTTACCCCTTTAAGATAATCAAGGCTCAAACTGTTATATTTGACAACCTCATCAGCAGACATTTCATCTATCTGCTTAGAAGTTCCTGAAAATAGTACTTTGCCACCTCGCTCTCCTGCTCCAGGGCCTAGATCTATCAGCCAGTCTGCGCTACGGATCATATCTTCATCATGTTCAACAACAAGCACAGAGTTGCCCTCGTCTCTAAGTTTCATCAATGAGTCAATCAGCTTTTTATTATCACGCTGATGTAGCCCGATACTAGGTTCATCTAATATATAGAGGACATTTACCAACTTAGAGCCAATTTGAGTAGCAAGTCTTATCCGTTGACTCTCTCCACCACTCAGACTCTTTGTACTACGATCTAGCGACAGATATTCAAGCCCGACATCTAATAGAAAGCCAATTCTATCTTTAAGCTCTTTTATGATATCCCTTGCAATTGCTTTTTGTCGTGAATCCAGCTTTGGTTCTAACGAGGACACCCATTCGGCCAAGTTTTCAATCTCCATAGCCGATACTTGGGAGATGTTTAAATTATCAAGTTTAAAACTTAATGCCTCCTCCTTGAGCCTTGTACCATTACATTTTGGACAGACAATCTCTTCGGTAAATTTCTCTTTCTTGGAGACAAGGTCCTCGCTATCGTTGTCTGTAGCCTCTATCTTCGAAATTACGCCAGGAAAGCTCATCATATGAGATGCTGAACCTTGGCCTCCTACCCTGAAGAGTTCATCAGAGCCGTAGATTATTAAATCTAAAGCCTCTTCCGGAATATCCTTGATAGGGTCGTGAATCGAAAACTCATATTTTTTTGCAATTCCCTCTAACTGACGAAAGACCAAATTGTCTCTCATAGCTCCTAGTGGAGTTATTCCACCTTCGGAGATACTACGCGAATCATCAGGAATTATTTTAGTCAAATCGGCTTTTGTAATCATACCCAGACCTTTGCAATGAGGGCATGCACCTTGAGGAGAGTTGAATGAAAATGTATGTGGAGCTGGTTCTTGATACGAAATTCCTGTTTCGGGGCACATCAAATGTTTGCTGAAATGACGATGTACATTGGATTCTAAATCTAAAACCATCAACGAGCCCTTTCCATGGAAAAGTGCCGAAAGTACAGACTCTCTGATCCTCTTTTCACTCGCAGGGTTTGGTAAAAGCTTATCGACAACTAATTCGATAAAGTGAGACTTGTATCTATCGAGTGGTCGGATTGTTGCTAAATCAAGAATCTCTCCATCAACTCTTACCTGCTGATATCCCTTTCTTATAAGTTGCTCAAAGAGCTCTTTATAATGCCCTTTACGTCCTCTTATTATGGGAGAGAGAAGCAGTGCTTTTCTTCCTTGATAGTTCTCCATTATCATTGAGACTATCTGCTCGTCGGTATATTTGATCATCTCCAGACCAGTGGCTGGAGAGTACGCTTTTGATGCTCGTGCGTACAAAAGTCTTAAAAAGTCATAGATTTCGGTTATGGTACCTACAGTTGACCTTGGGTTGCGTCCTGTGGTCTTCTGCTCAATTGCGATAATAGGGCTGAGTCCAGTGATGCTCTCAACGTCGGGTCTCTCTAGTGCTCCCATAAACTGGCGGGCATAAGAAGACAATGTATCCATATACCTTCTTTGCCCCTCAGCAAAAATTGTATCGAAAGCTAGCGACGATTTGCCACTTCCACTGAGACCTGTAATCACGACAAGTCGATGTCTCGGGATTGAGACATTCACATTGTCCAGATTATGAACCTTTGCACCTGTTACCTCTATTTTCATCTCTTTTCTCTGAAACCCTCTACAGGCACCTTCACAATAAACTTATTCTTTTGTTTATTCTCCATGTTGTTTGCACGAATCCATGGATTGAAGATCTTTAGTAGCTTGAAATTTGTTTTGTGTTGTGCTGCAAAATCCGACCAATTCGAAATTGTTCCATCTACAGCAACCTCTTTGTATTCGAATGGCTTGTAAAGATACTCTTCATCGATGACAAAGCCATATCTTTTCGGGTCTGCCATAATTGATTTAAAAGCTAGTGCTCTGAATAGATATCTTGCTGTCTCTTCTGGAAACTGCATATCGTAGTAGTTCTTTATCGACTGCTTATCAATTCTATACTTTACATTACTCATCCCAATATTGTATGAAGCAGCAGCCATTGTCCAGCTTCCAAAGGTCTCATATGCTTTTCGGAAATATGCACAAGCGGCTCTAGTAGATTTTTCCAGGTTATATCTTTCATCTACTTCGTCATTAACTACCAATCCATACTCTTTAGCTGTTCCTTCCAAAAACTGCCAGTAACCTGCAGCTCCTGCTCCAGAAACAGCAGGGTGAAGACTGCTTTCGGCAATACATAGGAAATAGAAGTCCTGAGGTATTTTTTCCTCTTTTAGAATATCTTTTATAACCTTGCCGAATCTATTGTCTAACAGAAGAATCTGAGTCATGCTTGAGTGCCAGTAAGTAATAACTGTCATCTCTCTTAAAATTGACTCTCTTACATCGAAATAGTCCAGTGGAACCTCTTCCGAAGCAAAGCTAAGTTTGTCGGGGAGAGGTGGAATGGTTACTGTCTGCTCGTATTTTTCACCTGGGGCGAATTCAACACCTGCCTCCGTTTTACCGTTGGAGCAAAATGTAAGCAAAGGAAAGAGTAGCAAGTATTTGAATATACTCATGTTATTCGTATCTTAAAAATGGGTTTGTATTAAGTTCTGCTGCGATTGTTGTCTCTGGACCATGTCCTGGAAGAACTCGGTAATCCTCTCCTATCCTCACTAATTTACCTAACAAGCTCTCCATTAACTGGTCATAGTCGCCTCCAGGAAGATCGGTTCTACCAATGCTGCCGGCAAATAGAGAGTCTCCGGTAATCACAAAGTGGTTCTCCTCCTCTTCGGAATAGAGACAGACTCCGCCTCTTGTGTGTCCTGGTGTATGAATTATCTTTAATTTTGAGTTTCCGAACTCAACATATCCGCCATCTTCGAGGTCGATAGTGTCTATAGGTGGTTGTTCCAGTCTATATCCAAACATCTCGCTGTATTGTTGAGCTCTCTCTAAGTGACCTTTGTCTAATGGGTGAATATAGGTTTTTACTCCCCATAAATTAGCAACAAATGCATTTCCCATTACATGGTCGAAATGTCCATGTGTATTTACAAGTTTTACTGGTTTTAGATTATTTGTCTCAATAAATTTTTTCAATCTATCCTTTTCGCTGTCGCTTTGGCAGCCTGGGTCAACAATTATACACTCCAGAGTGTCGTCCCACACAATGTAGCTACACTCTCTCAGATCGTTAAAGTAAAATGTTTTCGTCTTTATCATTGTAATCAAATATTATCTTTATTTATATTGGCTTTTCTTATTTTTCTGTACCCGTCAACATAGGAACAAACTTGAACTCTCCATGTTCAGTTACTTTAAACTCCTCTTCGGTAACTCTGTCGATTACGATCATCTTTTGGGTGACCTCTCCTACTGGAATTACCATTCTCCCACCAACACAAAGCTGCTTTAAAAGCTCTTTTGGTATTTCAGGGGCACCACAGGTGACAAGTATGCCGTTGAAAGGTGCAAATTGTGGAAGACCAGCAAAGCCGTCACCAAGAAAGAGTATTGGTGATTGATAATCTAACCGATTCAGATTCTGCTGTGCCGAGATGTACAACTGCTTTTGCCTTTCGATGCTGTAAACCCTATAACCCATCTCTACTAGTACAGCAGTCTGGTATGCACATCCTGTACCAATCTCAAGAACCTTGTCCCATTTTTTAAGATTTAGTAAAGATGTCTGAAATGCCACTGTAGATGGCTGAGAAATAGTTTGTCTAACCCCTATCGGAAGAGGTTTGTCTAGATAAGCTAGATGGTCTAGCCCTGGTTCTACAAACATGTGTCTTGGTACTCTCCCTATGGCCTCAATCACTTTTGAATCAAATTCATATTTAGCCCTTAACTGCTCAAGCAGTTTCTTTCTTCTCCCTTTGTGTTGCAATGTATCTAACATTCTGCAAAATTACGAAAAGATTTTCTTAATTTTGCTCAGACTAACAGACCCAAAACCTCTAAATCATCTATTATGCATATAGCAATCGCCGGCAACATAGGAAGCGGAAAAACCACTCTTACTAGATTATTATCAAAACATTACAACTGGGAAGCAAAGTACGAAGAGGTAGATAACAATCCATATTTAGCCGATTTTTATAACGATATGCAAAGATGGTCATTCAATCTTCAGATCTTTTTTCTTAATCAGCGATTCAAAGGTATTGTAGATATTCAGAGGTCGAACATCAATGTTATTCAAGACAGAACAATTTATGAAGATGCAAGAATCTTCGCCCCTAACCTTCACAGCATGGGCTTAATGAGTAGTCGTGATTTCGAAAATTACAACTCTCTTTTCGATCTTATGCTTTCGCTTGTAAATCCTCCCGATTTACTAATCTATCTTAGATCTTCTATCCCAAATCTTGTTTCTCAGATTCATAAGAGAGGAAGAGACTACGAGTCGGGAATAAGAATAGACTATCTGTCGGGGCTAAACAACCGCTACGAAGAGTGGATTGCCTCTTATAAGGATAGTAAAGTTTTGGTGATTGATGTTGACGAGAACAAGTTTGAAGACAGACCGGAAGATCTGAGCCTTGTTATCGATAAAATCGACGCCCTACTTCACGGTCTGTTCTAGAAAATTTTTAATCTCTCTTACCTTTTAATTTCCTGCGCTTACCCTTGCAGCCTCATCGGTATTATTGAGGTTCTTCCTTCTATAGGCTTTACTCTGTCCGAATTTATATGTAAATGAGATATTGAATCTTTGACTTCTGTAGTATGAACGGAATTTGTAGTCATCGAATACATTGTCTTTCATCTCTACTCTGTTGATATTGGTTCTAAAGATATCTGTTACTAAGATTGACAAGAGTGCTTTGTTGTCTAAAAATCCCTTTTTGAAGCCAGCATTAAATTCGCCCTGTGATTTTGCCTTGAAGTAGCCATATACATTTCCACTTTCGTACCAACCACTAAGCTCTAGTTTCATGTTTTTAGGCAATAGCACCATTGTGCTAAAATCTCCAGAGAAGGCTGTCTGTGAACCGCGATAACTCTCCCTCTTTGTCACATTATTGTATACTCTCATATTTGTACTTAAGTATAGCCACTTTGTAATTGGAAATTCTGACAGAGAGAAGTTTAGACTAACATTAGACATGGTTCCAAAGTTTGCCCAAGTAATAATCTTAATCCCAGTAACATTATCATAACTTGGTATTTGTGAAATCAACTTACTTGTGTAGTCGTACATCAATGTGAAGTTGATGTGTTTCTTAATACCTAACGATAATGAAACAGCGTCGGTATATTGAGGATCAATTGAGGGATCACCTTTTGCTGCACTGGTAGCATCGATGAAGTAGCTTTGTGGCTGTACTTGTTCAAAATTAGGTCTGTTGATTCTTCGCGAATATGCTAGTCCCAATCTTAGATTTTTATTTGGGTTATAGTTGAAATATAGAGTTGGGAACAGGTCAATATAACTCTTAGAGGTTACTGTGTCTGCGCTTATCCACTCTCCTTTAGCATTTGTATATTCTGCTCTCAATCCACCTTTGATAGAAAACTTCTCATTGAACATATGCTCTACCGACGCATAACCAGCTAATATGTCTTCGTGGTATATAAAGTCTGTACTCTTTGGAGCATTTGGCACCCAAGTTCCTGAGGTCATGTCTAACCAGTCAAGATTGTTGTCTGTTGTGCTCTTTGCATATTTTGCACCTGTCTCTAATTTACTATTTTTCCATAGAGGCTGTTCGTAATCAGCTTTAACGGATTTAATATTAATATATTGCGCTGACAGATTTTTAAATATAACTGGGATATTGCTTTCATTACCGTTAATATCTTTGTAGATATTGCTTTGAAATGCAATCCTGCTCATATCATAGTAATAGTAGTCTGCATTGATTGTTAACTCTTTATCTTTAGCAAACTTATGATTTAAATAAGCATTTGCTGAGAGGTTCGAAAATCCAAAGTCATTATCAATCTTTGTGGTAACATTGTGTTGAAGTGTTGAATTGCTGTTATAAAACTCGCTTCCAGTAGTTGGATCCGACATCTCATAGTAGGTCCTCCACAAATTACTAAGTACAAACCCAACTGTTGTCTTTTTATTGATGAAATAGTCGTGAGTAAGACTTAGGTTTTGAACCATTATCTCTCTGTCGAAATTGGTGTGGCTATAGATTGCTCTTCCATCGTTATAGAGTGTAGAGGTGTTAAATCGATTCATGCCTTGGTGGTAACGTGGAGCATAATTTATTGTAGTACTTGTCTTTTCTGATCTGTAATTCATCATCATTGCAAAATCGCCTGAGTGGTAATATCTGTCGTAGTGAGACATATTGTAGGCAGCCTTCACTGTACCATTAATACCTTTCAAAAAGTTCTTCTTTGTTCGGATGTTGATGATTCCACCCGAACCGGCAGCATCATATTTCGAAGAGGGGCGAGTTATCACCTCAATTTTATCGATCATAGATCCATCAGTAGAGCTCAACATTCCCTCTAAATCTGTTCCTGTCAAATTAGAAGGGCGGCCATCTATCCAAATCTGGACACTGTTTCCATTAAGTTTTATATTCCCATTAGGGTCGAGAGATACTCCTGGTGCTCGTCTTAAAAGCTCCATAGCTGTACTTCCGTTAGTAGCCACTGCTTCTGAGACATTCATTACGATTTTGTCTAATTTTTGCTCGATAACAGGAACTTTCGAAGTCAATACAGCTGCCTTTAGTGTTTGTGAGTCTGCATTTAAAAAGATCTGTCCGATATTGAGATCAGTTACTTGATCTTTAACTGATAGTGCAAAAGTAGTGTCCTTATAACCTATATAGGATACTTTTAATTTGTATTCTCCTTTTGGAGGAAGGTTTAGCTTAAACAGCCCGTCGTCGCCTGAGGTACCTGCTGTAATTACTTTTCCAGCTCCGTCGGTTACTATTACTGTTGCAAATGAGAGATTTCCTTTTGCCTCTTTGTCTATTATCTTACCTGTGATTGTGTTTTCGGGTTTTGCTACCAAACCTGCGCTTAAAGCAATAATCATTAATCCTGTTAAAAGTGCAGATGTTAATCTTTTTTTCATACTCTTATTTTAGTCTTTTGTTTTTTAGACGAAAGAGTAGAAAAAAAAGTTGCACCGATGATGCAACTTTCTCAATTTTTTCTTTTATAGCTTCTCTACACCAAGTAGATCTCGAATCTCCTGTTTTGCTTTTTTCCAGCGAGGTATATCTATTTTCGGACCTATTACCTCTACCACTTTTGCTGCGACGATTGAACCAATGTCTCCACACATTTTTAGCGACTGGCCTGTTGAGTGGGCATAAAGGAAACCTGCGGCATAGATGTCTCCAGCTCCTGTGGCATCTATTGTGTCTGCCGGCCATGCCTCTATGTAGTGGTACTCGTCTCCGCTCTTTATCATTGAACCATCTTTGCCAATTTTTACAACTGCAACTTCGCAAAGTTTTGCAATTTCATCTAGAGCTTCGCGTGGCTGCTTTCCAGTGAAGACTTCGGCTTCAGTCTCGTTTGCAAAGACGATATCTACATAATTTTCAACTATATCATGAAGAAACGCTTCGTTTGACTCAACAACATTGTAACTTGCCATGTCTAGCGAAATCACCATGTTATTCTCTTTTGCAAGCTCAACCGCTCTTCGCACTAAGTCTTGATTTTGAACCAAATATCCCTCAATGTGAAAATAGTCATAGCCTTTGAACATCTCGATTGTTAAATCTTCGGGAACAAGTTCAATAGCTGCTCCAAGATATACTGCAAATGTTCTTTCGGCATTCGGAGCTGTGATAAAGACCATCGCTCTTCCCGATGCTGCTTTCCCTTTGAGGAGGTTTGAGCAGATTCCGTTTCTGGCTTGGTCTGATTTGAAAAGAGAACCTAGTTCGTCGTCTCCCACTTTACCAATAAAGCCAGAGTTCATTCCTAAGACCGCTGTTCCTGTTATTGTATTTGCTGCCGATCCGCCCGCCACTAGCTGCACTCCCATGGGCTTAAGATTTTGCCAGATTTTGTCGCCAGTCTCTCTGTCGACGTGTTGCATGCTGCCTTTTGGAAGGTGATATTTATTCAATAAACTATCGTCCTGTAGGACAGCCAAAATATCGGTAAGTGCATTACCGATTCCTAGGATAGATTTCATTAAAGGAAATGGGTTGTTTTTCTAATTTGGTGCAAAGTTCTAATTTTTTTGTAGGTTTGCAAAAATTTAAAAAAGCAATGATAGTATGTAAGTCATTGTCAGAACTAGAGTCGGCTCTCGTTCCTTTTCGCTCTGGTAATGACATTGGATTTGTTCCTACGATGGGTGCACTTCACGATGGTCACATATCTCTAGTGAAGGCATCAAAGGAGAAAACCTCCACTACGGTTGTGAGTATCTATGTCAACCCAACTCAATTTAACAATCCGGACGATTTAGCAAGATATCCGCGCACAGAGGATGCCGATTGCAGACTTTTAGAGAGTGCTGGTGCCGACATTGTCTTTATTCCTTCATTCGAAGATATCTATCCAGTAGAGGACAACAGGGTTTTCGATCTTGGCGGACTGGATCTTAGCGGAGAGGGGCCTCGTCGTCCTGGCCATTTTAATGGCGTAGCAAAGGTTGTAACTCGTCTTTTCGATATTGTGAAACCTCAATACGCTTTTTTTGGAGAGAAGGATTTTCAACAATTGGCAATTATTAGATATTTTTCAAAGCAGCTTGGATACCTTGTTCAAATAATCGGATGCCCTACTCTTCGCGAAAAAGATGGTCTGGCAATGAGTTCGAGAAATATGCTTCTTTCAAAAGAGCATCGTGCAGTGGCTCCATTTATTTATGAGGTTTTATTCAAGGCATCACTTTTGAGAGACGACTACACTATTGCTGAGTTGCAGGAGTCAATCGTTAAGCAGATAAATTCGGAACCGCTTCTTAAAGTTGAGTATGTTGAGATCGTTGATGCGGAGACTTTAAGACCTGTAAAAAATTGGGCTGACGCTGCAAACATTCAGCTTTGTACGGCTGTTTATGCGGGAGAGATAAGATTGATCGACAATATTAAACTGAAGTAAAATGTTATTAGAGATACTTAAATCAAAGATTCACAGAGCAAAAGTTACTGAAGCAAATTTACACTACATTGGTAGTATTACTATTGATGAGGATTTGATTGATGCTGCTGGCTTATTCCCAAATGAGAAGGTTTCTATTGTAAATATTACCAATGGAGAGAGAATTGAGACTTATGTAATTAAGGGAGAGAGAGGTAGTGGTAAGATTGGGATTAATGGTGCTGCGGCTCATAAATTCTCTGTTGGTGACCTTGTAATTATTATGGCTTATGCTCAGATGACTCCTCAGGAGGCTTTGGAGTTCAAACCCAAAGTGGTTTTTCCTGATTCTAACACAAACAAGATTATTGAATAATGTCTAAACTATACTCTGCGCTAAAATATATTGCTCTTTTGGCAATAGCTGGTGTCCTTCTGTACTTCTCCTTTAAGGAGGTAAAATGGGATGATTTTGTAGGGGGCTTGTCGAGCTGCGACTTTCGGTGGATAACTGTATCGATGGTTATAAGTGTCGTCGCCTTTTATGTTCGCGCCCTTAGATGGCGTCTGCTTATGCTTCCATTAGACAAAAAGGTTACTCGCAGAGACTCTTTCCACGCTGTTAATATTGCCTATTTCACAAATCTTGCGATTCCTCGTGCTGGTGAAATTGCCCGTTGTGGAGTTATTACAAACAAGACTGGGCTTGCATTTGAGTCTGTCGCGGGGACTGTGGTGCTTGAACGTAGTATAGATTTGCTTTGTCTGATTTTAATCACACTCTCACTTGTCTTCTTTTCTTGGGATTTGTTCGGACATTTTATCAATCGCGAGATTGTTAGTGCTTTAGGTGACAAATTCTCAACCAATCTGATTTGGTTTGCTCTTGCGGCTTTCGCTGCTTTTGCAATTTTTGCATATATAATTTACAAATATCGCTCAAGTCATCCACTTCTGAGAAAGTTGACAGACCTCATTAAGGGTCTGATCAAAGGTCTTTTGACTGGTATTAAAATGAAGCAAAAATGGTTGTTTCTTATTTACACCGTTTTGCTTTGGGTTTGCTACTGGTTAATGAGTTGGACAACCATCATGGCTTTCCCTGCCGTAGCTGGTCTTGGTCCGCTCGACGCTCTATTTCTAATGATGGTCGGTGGTCTTGGCTGGGTTGTTCCTGTTCAAGGTGGAATTGGGGCATACCACTTCATCATCAGTCTTGCACTTGCCTCTGTTTATGGAATCAGTCAGACTTCGGGTGTGATTTTTGCTACCATTTCTCATGGCTCTCAGACCTTTACGATGATTTTATTCGGGGCAATCTCTTTGATTATTTTCAGTTTAGATAAAGCTCGAGCCAAAAAGTCAATTCTGCAGTAAGCCTTTTCTGCATGCTCTTTCAACATGCCTTTTCTGCATGCCTTTTCTGCATGCCTTTTCTGCATACCTTTTCTGCATGCCTTTAGCTGCCGATGAGCACTTTGATGTTTTTCTTAACGCTCGTCTCCTTGGTTTTTCGGGGCTTGCGGAACTCCTCACTTTGCTCGTCGGACAGTCCTCAGCCTTGTCCGAAAAACCTGGCGTCGTCTCACTAAAAAACATACGGTGCTCCCCACCAGCTAATGGCTTGCAGAATAAGTTGCAGCGAAGGAGCAGCTTTCAGAAATGCTAAAGAATAGCTAATTGCATGATAAAGAATTAACAGAACTGTAGTATGAGAAATGACGTTGCAGAAGAGGTCTGCTTAGAAGTGACGTGTTGGGTTGGGGCTTGCGGAACTCCTCGCTTTGCTCGTCGGACAGGTCCTCAGCCTTGTCCGAAAAACCTGGCGTCGTCTCACTAAAAAACATACGGTGCTCCCCACCAGCTAATGGCATGCAGTAGAAGTTGCAGCGAAGGAGGAGCTTTCAGATATGCTAAAGAATAGCTAATTGCTTTATAAAGAAGGGTGAAGGCATAAGCAAAGTGAAAATAGAGCAGGAAAGAGTATTGTTCGGGTTTGATTTGAAGATGTAGAATGTGCTTTGGGATTTGGAATGTTGATGATAGATAAAGCTATAATGAATAGGGATGTCTAGATCAGAAGTGTGAGGTTTTGTCTTGTTCTACTCAAAATGCACTACGGCTCTATTTCCTTGTTAGTCAATGCGTTTTGCAATTTCCTGCAGAATGGGGGGATCTGCCAGAATAAAGTATAAGTCATTATCAATCTGCATAATACCAATTTTAATAAGAAAAATAAAACAGTTTAAATAAGCTATATGCTTATTTTTCTGCAAGTTATACTTTATTCTGGCAGATTGGGGTAATCTGCAGGAAATCGCATATCTATCTGTTTATGTGCAACTTATCCGTTTTTAAAAAAGTTATCAAAAGCGAGGCACAGCCGAGCATATTAACTTGCGAAGCACCTTCTAAAAGCGAAGCGTAGCTGAGAACATAATCTTGCGAAGCACCATTTTAAATTAAATCGGCAGTCTAGTTGATGGGATTGGTGGAGTTGCTTTATTGGGACAATATGGGTACAATATACTTAATATTGTGTGTGGACTACACTTGATAAAGTGTGTAAAAGAAACAGGATTTAGTGAGTTAATAGACTGGATGAAGGAAAAATAATAAACTGTATATGGGGTGTCTATCCTACTGATTAATTTGGTTGAGGAGTATGATTAAGCCGTCGGGGAGGGTTTTGCGCCAGCCTGACCATTCGTGGCCTCCCTGAAACTCTTGATAGTAGACTTCATAGCCTTTCGATTTCAAAATGTCTCTCATCTTTCTGTGGTTTTCAATGAAATTGAAATTACTAAACGAACGCATAACGGTCTCTTGTAAACCACAATCCATATAGAATCTAATTGGTAGTTTAGCTGAGGAGTTGTATTGAACTTGCAGCCATGGAATACTGTCTGTCACCTTTTTACCTCTCCAATAACTTCCAGATTGCGATAAAACATTTCCGAACAAGTTAGGGTATTTTAACGCAATATAACTTGAAGCAAGTCCGCCATAACTGACGCCTGCAATTATTGTTTTATTGGGATCTTCTATCAACTTGAAGTTTTTGTAGGCCCAAGGCATTAACTCTAATGCAACAAAGTCTGCGAAAGGCTCATATAAAGGCAACTCAAACTCTCTCCTCTCTGTAGGCTGATTGTCTACAAGAATTGCGACACAAGGGGGGATTTTTTTAGCGGCAATCAGGTTATCCAAAATCACATGAACCGGGATTCGATTCATATACAATGATTGATCGAAAATGATTATCGTTGGATACTTTTGCATATCAGTTTTTTCACAATCTGAGTCAGTATATCCAGTTGGTTTATAAACCATTATATTCCTAGTATTATTGAGAATTTTGCTCTCGAATTGAAAGCTCTCTAAAGTACCCTTTTTGATATTGCTCTTAACGTAAAACCAGCCCTTCGAAGAATCATGAAAATAATCAAAGACATTATAAGTCTCTTCTGAGACGATTCCATCTGGTATCCGGTTTTTATTATATCTGTCATCTACAACTCTAGAGTTACTCGAATCACGATTTTTCTCTAAATCTTTTGATATACCATTTTGAGTTGCACTCTTTGTGTGATTATTTGTATAACTCTTTATATCACTCATTGTATGATTCTTAGCAGCAATCTTTACTTCACTCTTAGCAACAATCTTTACTTCACTCTTAGCTATATTCTTAGTGAATTTATTTTTGTTAGCATTTTCTGTAACGACAAATCTGTAAGAAGTTGTCCAATCCGAAGGCACTTTGTATGTCCTATACCAAACATCAGTATTCGAAATATGAATTAGACTCATGTCCTTTTTGCCATCACCTATATATCCATTTTTTATATCAATTGAGACATTGATATCAGAAGCATCATTTCGATACAGAAAAGTAACTAAAAGATAATTCAAATCATTGCACCTCTCCACAAAAGGAGCACCATTGAGTTCAATCTTTTTCCAAAATTTGCCAAGATCGACAAAATTGGCTTTTGATAATTGTTCTATTGTTTGGCTTGTACTTACAATTGGTTTAACTGAAGGCCTATCGATGTAGTTCGTCAATCTTTGAGATAAGCGAGACAAACTTTCATCTTGACCATCTGCAGAATTGACAGCGAAACAAAGCAACCCAGATAAAATAATGGTTAATATATATTTCATTATTTATGAGTTATTGATTTATATGTTATTGTTTAAACAATCCAACTTTTTATAAATATAATTCAATTTCTTTTTGATAATGCCACACAATCATTAAACTTTCCATTTTGCAGGTTTGTTTTAATTAAAACTAAACTTTTGCTAAATGAAAAATGTATCAGTAATAGTCTTTGCTGCATATTGCCTAGTGGCATTTAGTGCAGTCTCGAATAATATTTATGGGCAGAATGATACAATTGTGTTGCTCAATAACGAGACAATAACCGGTATTACAATAAAAGGGTATCCCGATAAGATTCAGTACTATTTTGTCAACTCCTACAATGAAAATCTAATGCCTAATTATGACGACCTAAAGATCTATTATTCAAAAGATCCAAACGACAATAAACCAGACAAGATTAACTTTAATGAGGTAAAAAGGTTTGTCTATAAAGGAAAATCAACAGTCGCATGGCACTCTAGACCAATAAAATACCAAGATGGAATGGTTACTTTTGATACCATTTTAGTGGTGCCAAACATGAATAAGGAGCAGTTGTACAACAAGGCCAGAAGTTGGTTAATAGAGAAGTTAGGTTTGACAGCAGACGGAATAAGTAAGGTGTTGATTGAAGACAAAGAGAGCGGATCGATCTCGATTAAGAAGCTGATAGACAACTCATGGGAGCAACAGCCTTTCAATTATCCTACATTTAAACCATTCGTCTTTTTCGATTTAATAGTAAGAGTAAAAGATGGCAAATGCAGACTTACAGCTACCAACATCTATATTCATTATGAAAAGGGTGCAATATTCGACTCTAAGGTTCATTTTAGATTCGATGTCAAAGCAGAATATGCAGTCGCAAATTGGAAACAAGGACGAACAATTAAAGGACATCTATACAGAGGAGTAAACGTAATGGTATACACTATAGAAGATAGAATTATGAAGTCATTTACGGAACTGTTCAACAAAAAAGAGGATGAGTGGTAAAGCAAAAAGAGCATGAATGACCAAGACTTATAACACTGAATAATAAAACATTGAAACAAGGAGCAATCAATACTTATAACACTGAATAATAAAACATTGAAACAAGGAGAGATCAAACCTTAAAATTGTGTTTCCTAATAAATGTTAAGTACGACTTTATCCTAAATGTTCAAGTTTAACTCAAGCTTAATAGTTGCAAATTTGTTTTCGGTGTAGTCACCTTCACAATTAACTCCAATAACTTTATTGAAACCTGTTTTAGTCCAGAATCTCAAAGCTCTCCAGTTATTGAGATAAACACCTATCCCGATTTTCGAGAAACCATTATTCTTGCAATAAGTTTTAAATAGATCCATTACCTCCTGGGAGTATCCCAACTTACGAAACTCACTATCTATCACAAAAATACTAATCCATACATATTCAGAAGAGGGATAACCTCGATAAAAATCAAAATATCCAATAATAGTTTGAGACTCTTTTAATATGATTGACTTGAAGCTATAGCGCTCCTTAGTAGCCCCTTCAATAGGAGGTAAATCTCCGTTAGTAATACAATCCTCAAAATATCCCACTTCAACGCCAGACCCCTCAATCAATATTTTATCTGTCCACGACGAGGCTATTTGATATAATCTATTACACTCCTCCAGTTTAGAATCTACGACTAGTAGATGTTCCGTCTCAAATTTCATTTCTTGTATAATTGTTTATGCTTGCTTATAATTTTTAAATCCCCCTAAAACGCGGTGATCCAAAATTTGGCAGCCTGCTTAAGGGGGATTTAGATTTTTATTCAGACTGATTATAAGTCATTTAACCTTATAATCAATTTTCAAAATCAATAAAATTACTTCTTTGATGCTTCGTTGATAAGGTGCTTAAAGATGCCCAGGAATGTGTCGTCGCCTTTTGAGGTGAAGACTTCGGGGTGGAACTGTACTCCAAAGACCCTTTGCGAGCCCTCCATCTCTATCGCCTCAACGATACCGTCTTTTGATCGAGCAGTAACTTTGAAGCCTGGGGCAACATCCTTAACCGCTTGATGGTGAAACGAATTTACAGCCACACTCTCCTTCGAGATTTGCTTATTCAATAAAGAGCCCTTTTCAATTGAAATAGAGTGTGTTCCATAGTTACCAGGTGCAGATTGTCTGTGTTTCAGCAAAGGAGTCTTCACTTGCGAAGGCATATCTTGATAAAGCGTACCACCGAATGCCACATTCATCAATTGATGACCTCTGCAGATTCCCAAAACTGGCAGACCTCGTTTAACCGCCAACTTAATCAAAGTAATATCAAAAGCATCACGCGAAGGGGAGATCTCTCCCAAACCAGGAATCGGCTCCTCTCCAAAATATTTCAAAGGATCGATATCTTCACCACCTGTCATTATCACACCATCCACAACATCCAACATTCTCGACAATAACTCAGGATCATCAGTAAGTGGCAGTATCACAGGAACTCCACCAGCTCTGATTACAGATTGAACATAGGTCAAAGGGGCAGACGTATTTGTTCCCTCACCAGTAGTAGAAGAGATGCCAATTACAGGTCTCTTTTGAGTTTGAGAAAAGCCAGATGCAACAAAAAGAAGCATCAGCAAAAGGAAAGATAGTTGTTTAAGAGCGTTGTTTTTCATGACAGTGTTTATTAGTTTGTCAAATTTATTTAAATATTATTAATAGCACTTATGACTAATTAGGCAGATAGACTGGTCCGTCGAATCCTACAGGTATTCCTAACAGTAGCCAAGCAGTGAGCATAATCAGCCAGAAGAGAAGGAACATCAAAGTATAAGGAATCATCAAAGAGATAATTGTTCCCACTCCATATTTCTCATCATATCTTTGCGAATAGGTTACAATCAATGCAAAGTAGCTCATCATCGGGGTGATTACATTAGTCACAGAGTCTCCAACCCTAAATGCAGCTTGAGTTAAGCCAGGATGGTATCCCAATAACATAAACATCGGAATAAAAACAGGCGCCATAATTGCCCATTTAGCAGAGGCACTTCCCATGAAAAGGTTCAAGAAAGCTGTCAACAGAACAAATGAAATAATCAGAGGAATTCCTGTAAATCCAACATCTTTCAAAAACTGAGCACCATCGATAGCCAACACCAATCCAAGATTGCTATAATTAAACCAATAGATAAACTGTGCAGCAAAGAAAACCAAAACGATGTATGCACCAAGCCCCTTCATAGAAGTAGACATGTGTTTGACAACATCTTTATCGTTTTTAATTGATCCTGTAATCGCCCCATAAACTAGACCCGGAACAAAGAAAAGAAGCATCAACGCAACAACGATTCCAGAGAAGAATGGAGACTTTAGAATTCCACCAGTTTGCGGGTCACGCAATAGTCCATCTTCGGGAATGATTGTCCAAGCCATCAAGGCTATAAAAACAAGAGTCGAAATACCAGCCCAGCGCAGACCCTTTTTCTCCTTAGCAGAGATCTGCTCAATCACAAGAGGCTTCTCAGTCCCCTTATACTCACCAAGCCTCGGTTCTACAATCTTTTCAGTTACCCAAGTACCAACAATCGTAACAAGGATAGCAGAAGCAACCATAAAGAAATAGTTAACCATTGGGTTAATATTCATCGTCGGATCGATAATCTGCGCTGCAGATGTAGAGAGACCAGCAAGAATAGGATCGACAGACCCGATAAGGAAGTTGGAGCCAAACCCTGCGCTGACGCCACAAAAAGCAGCTGCAAAACCAGCCATCGGATGGCGACCAAGTGCGTGGAAAATCATTGCACCTAAAGGAATCAAAATCACATAACCGACTTCTGATGCCAAGTGAGAAAATATACCGGCAACAATAATCGAAGCGGTAATTAATTTTTTGGGAGCTCCCAATACAAGTTGACGAACTAGAACTGTAAAGAGACCAGAACCTTCGGCTACTCCGATTCCAATCATAATTACAAGTACCAGCCCAAGAGGAGGAAACTTCACAAAATTATGTTCAACATTAGTATAGATCCACCTTATGCCTTCGGCACTAAGTAGATTATTAATCTTTACCTCTGCGCCAGTCGCAGGGTGAATTGCCGATAATCCGGCTGCAGATGCCCACCACGATAACAATGCCACCAGGGCAGCCATCATAAAAAAGAGAGTAGCGGGATGCGGTAATTTGTTGCCCACTACCTCGATTGAATCTAAAATACGGGCAAAACGGCTTTTTTTAGTCATTTTGTCTGATTGTTTTTAATTGTTAATATTTGATTTAGTTTAGAATTGTTTTATCCATTTTCCGAAGTTTTCGCCATATCCAAAATCAATATCAAGAGATATTGCCTTTCCGTTGTCGGGATTGATTTCAAACGTAACAGGGAAAGTGTGTCCATCTGAACGGAATGAGAATTTATTACCCTTTTTATGTACCAATTTACTCTTCCAGCCCTTTGGACCGACTGTGATATAAAGCTCGCCCTTTTCCAAAGTAACCAAAGCCTTACCAAATAGCTCTCCCTTGTCGTAAGTACCTCGTAGCTTCTTAAACGATGGTGTCTCAGCAGATATTTCAGCAGTTGTCTCGCTCTCCTTTTTTGCATTTTCATCAAAAGATTTACGCTCCGAAGATGCCCATTCTGCCAAATATTCAGAGTTATAATCACGCTCAGGATATCCTTTGTATAGATCAATCAATCTCCTCATAACAGCATATCGAGGAGACGATGGAACCTCCGAGTTGCAAAGCAACATCATTCCAAGCTTCAACTCAGGAACAAATACACAAAGAGCTGTCATTCCCCATGTAGTTCCAGTGTGAAACCATACACGATATCGATTATTCTGCTCCACAAACCAACAGTTACCATAAAGTGTAGTACGCGAAGAGTCTTGAGATGTAATAGTTAGGCCCTTATGAAGATAATTCATGTTTTTTGAAGAGACAATCTGCTCACCACCAAACTTTCCATTATCCATGTGGAACATTATATATTTTGACATATCCTCCACAGTAGAGTTGACCGACCCAGCAGGACCTATAACAGTCAACCAATGAAGCGCTTGCTCCTCACCATACATAGGATTCACAACCATCGAATCAATCACCTTTTTACCCCTTGCATAGTAGAACTCATGCGGCACAGCTACATTCTCTGCCTCAGCAAATCCGCTCCCATTAACAGAAGATGAGGTCATCCCAAGCTTATCGAATACTCGCTCCTGAATATTTTGCTCCCACGACTTCCCAGTTACCTTTTCGATAATCTTCTCAGCAATAATAAAAGTGATATTATTATATTCATAAGAGCCCCTGAAACTATAAGCAGGCTTCATTAACTTAAGCATTTTGTAAATGTCATCACGCTCATAACCCATATTAGGAATATAGGTACCCATCTGCCCCTTCAAGCCAGATCTATGAGTCATGATATCCTTCACCTGAATATTTTCTGTAACCCATTTATCATACATCTCAAAATCAGGCAAAATATTTTTCACAGTATCGTCCCATTTCACCTTACCCTCGTCTACAAGTGAGGCCATTATTGTTGCAGTGAAGGACTTCGAAACAGAGCCAATCTGATAAACAGTCGAACCATCTACCTTCGCTGACTTTCCCATATCCTTCAATCCAAACCCCTCAGCAAAAATTAATTTTCCGTCCTTCACAATCGAAAGAGACATTCCCGGAATCTTCCAGTCTTCTCTCACTTTTTGTGCATAATTTCGAATCTTGTCGATTGTCTCATTACTATTTTGAGACTGCAAGTTGGTTACAATCAACAAACTCGCTGCTGTGGCTAAAGCCGTTAAGGTTAGTTTTTTCATTATGTTTAAGTATGTGCAGTGTTCACAAAAATATCAAAAATAACCTTACCTTAGCGTATCCAAAAAAAATTATGGCAAAGATCAAAAAAGCGTGGTTCTGCACATCGTGCGGCAATGAAAGTCCCAAGTGGTTGGGCCGCTGTCCTGCTTGTGGAGAGTGGAATACAATGACTGAAGAGATTGTCAGCAGAGATAGCTCGTCGAAAGGTGGCGGAGGTGTCTCATTTTTACCCTCGAGAAATCCTAGACCAGAGCCGCTTTCGCAAGTAGAATTTACTGGAGAGAGCAGAATATCGCTAGGTAATGCAGAGTTAGACAGAATCTTAGGAGGAGGATTAGTTGAAGGATCGATGATTCTTATAGGTGGTGAACCAGGAATTGGAAAATCTACACTCAGCCTACAAATACCTCTAAGAACGCCAGAATTGAAGACTCTCTACGTCTCAGGGGAGGAGAGCAACAAACAGATTAAATTAAGAGCACAAAGACTGGGCGGAGACGACTCAGGTTGCCTTGTTCTTAGCGAGACGCTTCTAGAGAATATCCTCGACAGAGCGCGAGAACTCTCGCCTCAATTGATTGTGATTGATTCAATCCAGACAATCTATTCTCAAGCAATTGAAAGTTCGCCAGGCTCCGTTTCGCAGATAAGAGAGTGCGCCGCGATGCTTTTAAAATATGCAAAGGAGACCAATACCCCGACAATTTTGATTGGCCATATAACTAAAGATGGAAGTATTGCCGGACCCAAAATCCTAGAACATATCGTTGACGTTGTTTTGCAGTTTGAGGGCGACACTAGACACTCATACAGAATCCTCAGAAGTATCAAGAATAGGTTTGGATCTACTGCCGAACTTGCGATTTTTGAGATGATCAATACTGGTCTCAGAGAGGTTAGCAATCCTTCGGAGATGCTTATCCCTATGCATGGAGAGGATCTCTCTGGAATAGCAGTAGCAGCAATGCTCGACGGCACACGCCCATTTTTAATAGAGATTCAGTCACTCGTTAGTTCGGCAGCGTATGGTATGCCACAAAGATCGGCTACAGGCTTCGATGTGAGGAGGATGAACATGCTTTTGGCAGTCTTAGAAAAGAGAGCTGGATTCCGTCTATCCGCAAAAGATGTATTTCTGAATGTGGCTGGAGGTCTAAAGGTGACAGACCCTGCCTGCGACCTTGCAATAGTTGTAGCAATCCTCTCAAGCAACTTCGATCTTTCGGTCTCTCCATCTTACTGCTTTGCCGGTGAGGTCGGATTAAGCGGCGAGATTCGCCCAGTAAGCCAGATTGAACGCAGAGTAGCTGAGGCAGAAAAATTGGGATTCTCTACCATTTTTATCTCCAAATACAATAAACCATTTTCGAATGGTAAAAAATCGAAGATAAAGATCATAGAACTCTCCGACATCCCTTCATTGGTGAGAAACCTGTTTCAGCAATAGTAATCTTGACAGATCATTAGCCAATAAAAAAGATTGCAACTCCACCAACACTTAAAATTGCTCCAAGCAACTCTATAGCAGATATCTTCTTCTTGTAAAGGAAGATATATGGAATTAGAATTATTATTGGCGTTGTAGCCATAATTGTAGATGCAATCGCAGTACTAGTGTATTGAATAGCCATAAGCGAGAGCGAAACCCCTAGGAATGGCCCAAAGATAGATCCAAAGAAGGTGTTGCTCATTCCCTTTTTATCCGACAGCGATTTACGGAACAGACCCGAACGACCAGTTAGAACTATTATCAGACCAAATCCAATGATTCCCGTGATGATTCTGATTTGAGTAGCTGCAAAAGGGAGATATTTTAAAATTTCTGCATGCCCTGCCGCCGACTCCTGATACTCCAGCATCCCCTGTTTACTCAAAACGATTCCCAATCCTTGCCCCAAAGCACCACCGATGGCAAGCATAACACCCTTCATTGGCAGGTGAAGCTTGATCTTTGGTCTCTTCTCCCTCTCACCATCTGTAACTACTGTCAAATTACTTCCTCCCGAAATATGCGAAGCCTTGGCGTCTGAACGCTTCAATATCGAAATCGCAATTCCTGCCAAAGTCACCGCCATACCTATGAACCCCGACAATGATAGATTTTCACCAATAATTATCCACCCAAAAAAGGCAGCAAATGGTGGTGCAAGGGTCATAATAAGCTGCGAATATCTAGCAGTAATGATTAAATATGAGTAAAAGAGACATAAATCTCCAAAAACAAAACCAACTAATCCCGACAAAACCATCCATACCCAGGCAGAGGTATCTGCATGCTGAGGAAAGGGAGATCCAGTTGTAAAAAATAGCATTGTCCCCAGAAGAACCAATGCGAAAAACAATCTTATGATATTAACATTTAGAGAACCTATCCTTTTTCCGGCAATTTCAAAGAACAAAGCTGACATCGTCCAGGAAAAAGCAACTGATATTGAAATAATTTCACCTAAAAAATTCATATATATTTTTTATAAGGCGACAAATCTAAACAAATATTTTTTTAATTTTGGATTCATAATTACACCTGCTATGGAACAGTCTGGTTCACAGGTTCAAAATAATTCAGAAAAACTTCAGAAACAGCAATCCAAAAATGCTTCTGCGCACTTTCATCGCCTCTCCACGCAAAGCTCCCCAAGCCATAAGTGTTCATTCTGTGACAATTACATCGATCCAGAGGATAAATTCTGTTGCGAATGTGGCAACCCTATAGGAGGCATTGTCTGCCCTAACTGTTCTACACTCAACCATGGAAGCTTCTGTTTAAGATGTAATTCTCCGCTCGACGATATTGCAAAAGAGGAGCTCAAAAAGGCACAGAAAGACCCGCAGTTTATCAAAATTCAAGCAATTGCTGCAGAAATTGAAGAGCTTCAGAGCAATTTCGAAGAGACAATAACACAAAAAGAGACAACTGGAAGAGAAAGCGGCAATAGCGAAAAGATCACCCTAAAGATTAAAACAGTTTCGGAAAAAGAGACAGAGAAGGCATATAGAGAAAAGGTAGAGGAGTTGAATGAACTAATGAGACAATTAATACCGGAGCGTGGGTCAACACCACAGATGCAGCGCAACTATTATTCAGCGCGCAGACTTCCTGTGGTAACCAAAACTCAAAAAAAGGTTCCTGTTTGCTGGGTTTGTAATCTATGCGGTTATAGACACAGCCATCCTCAGGAGTGTGCGCAGCCCGATTTGGGCGGAACTTGGTATTATGACATAATTGAGACAGAACATGTCTCTTTTGAATACGAATAAACCTACAACAACATACTATGAACTCAGACTTCGATAAGACCTTGCGGCCAGAATCCGCAGGGCAAAACTCTCAATCTACATCCGACAAAACACAACTTGTTGGATTAGCCGACAAGACCCAAATTTTAGGAGGTACCGACAAAACAGAACTAGTAAAAACTTCGAGAGAGATCGAAAATGTTGTCTCTGCTCACGAGTCGGAATACTTTATAGAGGGAAAACTATACAAACTAAAAAACGTAATCTCAGAGAGTACAGGAGAGGGAAAGATTTTACTGGTAGAGAGCAAGGGAGATGAATATGTTTTGAAGTTGTACCATTCTGGTTTATCGGCAAATCATCAAGTATTAGAGATTATTCAAAAAAATCAAGGCAAAAACTTTGTCGATACTATTTCGCATGGAATTTGGAAAAATCCCAAAAACTCCGACGACTTGAGAGATTACGAACTAATGGCCTACTGTTCGGGCGGGTCTCTAGATAATATAGATATCAAGAAAAACGAAGATAAACTTCGGGAAATTGCAGTAATGATGGCCTCTGCAATCGACTTTTGTCATAAAAAGAACATCATTCATCGCGATATAAAACCGGGAAACTTTTTCTTTACCGATAGCAAGAAAAAGAGACTTGTAATTGGAGATTTTGGAATCTCAGTAATATGCAACGATAAGGGCTCTTGCTGGGTAAATCAATCAAGAACAAGAATATACGCAGCCCCCGAGCTATATTATATAGTTCCAGGAGAGACCCAAGTTGAGATCGACGTCAAAAGTGACTTCTACTCGATGGGAATGGCTCTCATCTGCTTATGGATGGGCGAAAAGGCATTCCGTCAACAAGAGCATGAGTTGATGAAGAAAAAAAGGACTGGCGACCTGCCTCTTCCCGACGTCTCAGCTCATACACTTCAACTAATCAAAGCTCTTTTGGTGCCCGATCCCGAAAAAAGAGCAGGCTTCGAAGAGATTAAACGCTGGGCAAACGGAGAGAACATTTACTTCGACGATATTCAGACTGACTTTAAAGTAGTCTTTTCAAAAGATAAGACTGCCCATTCGCCCGAAGAGCTTGCTAAATTCATGTACGAAGATCAACAGCTTGCGATTAAGTACTTATACTCTGGAAAGATTAGCAAATGGCTAGAGGATAATCAGAGACCCGAAATTGCAATGCGAATCGAAGAGATCACAGAAAAATTCTATCCAAAAGACGAGACAGCAGGTCTGCATGCAGTTTGCTACCTTCTAGACGAGTCGATGCCATATTACGACATAAAAGGGAAGGGCTGTACAACTGTTGAGGATATCGCATTGTCGCTAAAGACAAATTTCAACCACTATCTTAAGTCCCTGTCGAGTAAAAATGATCCACTTTTTGTCTTTTTCAACTCTCATGGACAGGGTGAAATTGCGACAAGATTCTCCCAACTAATTAAAAAAAATGGGCAACCTGCACTTTGGCAACTAATCTATACTCTTAACAATGAACTTCCTTACGAATTAAAGACAGAAGAGGGTAAAAAGATTAACTGTAATAGTGTTGCCGAAATTGTTGCAACTGTAGATCAATACACCTTAGATGACGACTCCTGGAATAATCTTGCCGAAGAGTCTTTCATGGTTTGGTTGGCAGGCAGAGACCCTGGCCTCGCTGGTAAGATTCGCAAACTTTTATCAGATGCCAATCGCGACGAAGACGCAATAACATGGGCAGTGCTCTATAATCTCGATCCAAAAGTTGATTTCTTCCTTAACACCAACAGTAGCTCTGAGAATTACACATTTACCTGCGAAGACGTTGCATATCATATCAATGGCTGTCTACTTTCGTATATGAACGATAAGTCGGAAGGCAAAAAAGAGACAGAATATGAGTCAGGTATACTTGATATGATGATCAATCTAAAGGGCACAAGAATTTACCACTATTTAAAATCAAAAGGTATATATAACTCCAAAATTGATTGGATAAACTACTGCTTCGAACTAGACTCCAAAGAAAATCAAAAGAAATCTGCTCCATACGACTGGGTTATAGCAACCTTTAAATCACTTAAGGGTATGGGAATTGAACCAGTTTATCAACTGTCGAAGAGTGGAAAATATCTTAGAAATTTAGATGATCTAGAAAGCGCAGATAAGAAAGAGGTTATAAGTGAACTAAATAATGGATGGCTAAAAGAATGGATTTCAATTTTTTTCCAAGAAAATCCCTCTGCCGATCTTTCTCAAAAATTTAATTTCGAAAAACTTACTCATAATTTCATTCGCTACATTGAGACATTCGATAAAAATCACCCAACAGTTAAAAATTTCCATATAGCATTCGACTATGCCGAAACCAACAGAAAGAGAGTAAACAGAACTTACTCTTGGTTCAAAAATCTAAGAATAGCAATTGGCGTTTTGAGTTTTGTCCCAATGGCAATTTTTGCAGCACTTTTAGTCTACTATCGTCTCCCATTCGAAGTCAACCCACTCCCCTCTTTTTCGGGAATATCGATGCTGGTGTTAATCCTATTATGCAGCCTTGTAATATATATGATGAGGGATTTTGAAAATCCTACAGGTAGCGCCTTTGTAGGTGTTGCTGCAGCGGCATTGCTTTATTACGGAACTTACGCCCTGTTTGAATCATTTATGCCTTATGCTCATTGGGTAATAATTGCAGCACTCGGAGGAGTTGCTTTTTACTTAGTAAAGAGCTGCTATCTAAGTCTGCCTGCCAAAAACAAAGCATATTCCGATGTTATTACACCTGGATTTGAACAACTTATATTAGAGCCATTACACTTTACATTCAAAGCGAAAACTGGTGAGTACTTTACATCATCAATCGCAACAAGAAGTATTCAATACATAGATTATCTAAAGAAAAATATAATCAAACTGAGTGTTAGAGGAGGAGCAACTCTTCTTATAACAATTGGCTTAGGATATCTATTTTATGAGTATAGCCCTGCATTTGGAAGAGGCGGAAGTGATCAATTAGTGGAGGCTGCAAAACTTAGATCATTTGAGGCATACATGAAGGGAACATTTGACGGAAAAGAGGCGTCACTTTCAATAAAAGAGATGAAAGACAGCATGATTGTAAATGGATATGTTTTTGTAAACTTCCAAAATCCTGTAAGCGAACATATAACTGGCGTAATAAATATCAAGACAAAGACATTCCATTTAGAGGATGTTACTGAAAATGGAAATCTTGACGGCAATTATACCGGCACAATAAGCGATGACCTCAAAACGCTGAGTGGAATATATCAAAACAAGAAGACGGGGAAACGTTATGAATTTGTGTTTAACAAGCCTTCAAAATAGAGCATACTTATGAAATGTCACATATGCGAAAAACCAAATAGAGACAAAGCGATCTTTTGTAAATGGTGCGGAGAGAAGATAGCAACCAAAGCTAATGCTCCTCTTAGAGAGCTCACTGGGATGCTAAAGGTTAAGGACAAATTAAGCGATTTGATCAACACTTGTGAGTCGATTAAAAAGAGAGAATCTACGACTGGTGTTAAAATCAAGCTAGGGATGGATATGATTATCACTGGGAATACCGGAACTGGGAAAAGCGACCTAGTAAATATGATAGCAAAGTTGCTGGCTAATTGCGGAATAATAACTCCTGGGAGAATAAAAATCATCGATGCTGTTGATTTTAACAACTATACCGAAGAGTGGGACCAAAATATTGAGGCAGTAAAAGGAGGAATTCTTTGTGTCGAGAATGCCCAAAAATTAGTTCCAGCTGGAATTTCGGACGACATATATGTCCTTGACAAGCTATTCAGCTCAATGAACAAATGGAACAACGATCCCATCGTCATAGTATCTGGTTTAAAAACAGGACTTGAGGAGTTTTTTGCTGCAAATCCCGACATTGCTGGACGATTTGAGTATCGATTCGATTTAGGAGACTTTAATGCACAAGAGATTTGTGAGATAACAGAAAAAAAACTCATCTCACTCTATGGCTTATCTCTATCGCCCCAAGCAAATGAGAAACTACTTCGAATTGCTAAAAACGAAATCCGCAAAAATATTGATGAATTTGGCAATGGACATTGGGCAGCGAAAAAAGCAGAAGAGATATTCTCATTTGCAGTCAAAAGAGACAGTAGTACAAAAGAGGCTCAAGAGTGCGACGTGAGAGGAGAAGAGTTTGTCACTAAGAGTCTCGATGAGATTATGAAAGAGCTCGACTCCTTTGTTGGGGTGGACGAAATACGAGAGTGTGTACTGAAGATTATCAACAAAATAGAGATCGACAAAGAGCGAAAAGGTGGAGATGCAAAACGTGAAATCAAAGACCATTTTCTCTTCCTTGGCAATCCTGGAACAGGAAAGACAACCATTGCAAGAATCTTTGCCGACATTTTATGCTCTCTCGAGGTGCTGCCACTTGGTCACCTTGTTGAGGTCTCTCGGAAAGACCTTGTTGCTGGTTACGTAGGGCAGACAGCTATTGACGTAGAACGATGCGTGAATCGAGCTATGGGAGGAATCCTCTTTATTGATGAAGCCTATTCTCTCAAAAATGGAGACAACGATCAATTTGGACAAGAGGCAATCGATACACTCCTAAAACTGGTCGAAGATAATCGGGGAAAGCTTGTTGCAATTGCAGCAGGGTACACAAAAGAGATGAACGAGTTTTTAAGTGCCAATTCGGGAATGGAGTCGAGATTTAACGAAACCATCAATTTCCGAGATTACTCTGCCGAAGAGCTCACTGAGATTTTCCGTAGAATGGTATCAAAAGAGAAGATGGTGCTGGACGAACAGGCTGATGCAAACATAAAGAACCTATTTACCAAGATGTTCATTACAAAAACAAAGAACTTTGGAAATGCTCGTAGTGTCCGAAATGTTTTCGAAAATGCACTTAAGAACCAAAGTAAACGCCTACAAGCACAGCGCACAACTGCAACTCTTACTCAGGAGGACTTTAGAACAATAACAAGGGAAGACATCGAGGGTGAAGAGGCGACAAAGGAGAAGAATCTCGAACTGATTTTCAAGGAGCTCGACGAATTCGAGGGAATGGATTCTGTAAAAGAGGAGATTCGCAAAATCGCGTATAAAATAATGCTCGACAAAGAGATGATGGAGCAAGGAATTGCTGATGCAGAAATTACCCCAGTTCACATTGTGCTCACGGGTAACCCAGGCACCGGAAAAACATCAATCGCTCTCAAACTTGGGCAGATCTTCAAAGCAGTCGGACTGCTCCCAACCGATAAAGTTGTTGAAAAGGAGCGAAAAAGTCTCCTCAGCACAATAAAAAACGAGACAGCTAAACTCGTAGACAAAGCTTGTGACGAAGCAATGGGAGGCATTCTCTTTATCGACGAAGCATACTCACTGATGCCTGCAAACGATAGCGGATCTAAAGACTCAGAGGGTGTTGAGGCTGTTGAATCACTAATGACTCGAATGGTTAAAGATGCAGGGAAGTTCGTAGTAATCTGCGCCGGATACAGAACACAAATGGAAGAGTTCGTCAATAACGCCAATCCAGGATTCAGAAGACGATTCAGCCATTTTTTACACATAGAGGACTATAGCCTCAATCAATTGATAAACATTTTTAATTCAATAATTTGCAAAAAAGGCAATACCCTCTCCGAAGAGGCAGAAAAGACACTTGCTCGTCTTATCGACGAAATGGTTATGACCAAAAGTGAGAACTTCGGTAATGCAGCTGAGATGGTCAAACTATTCGAAAAGATCAAACAACGCAGGGCAGAGAGACTGTCAACTTTCAAATCTTCGGGAGGCACAATTACTCGCGAAATGTTTTTGACAATTGAGGCAGAAGACATCCCTTATGATCCTCCTAAAATTCCTGACCTCGACGAAGTGATGAAAGAGCTGAACAATCTCATTGGATTGGAGGCTGTTAAACGAGAGGTTCGCGAAATTGCCGATTACATAAAGATCGAAAGGCTCAAATGTGAAACATCTGGCAAAAAATTCTCAGGCATTTCGGATCACTATCTGTTTGTAGGAAATCCAGGAACAGGAAAGACAACTGTCGCCCGTATTATGGGGAACATCTTCTATGCACTCGGAATTCTCCCATCAAATAAACTAATAGAAGTGACGAGAAAAGACTTAGTTGCATCTTATGTTGGACAGACAGCTCCAAAAACAGCGCAAGTAGTAAAAAGAGCAATTGGAGGTGTCTTATTTATCGACGAAGCCTACTCTCTCAAAAGTGGTGGTGCATCGGATTTTGGACAAGAGGCAACAGATACAATTCTCCCAATGATGTTGGACTATAAAGGAAAAATGGTCTTTATAGCTGCTGGTTATCCAAAGGAGATTCAACAGTGGATAGATACAAATTCGGGATTAGAGTCTCGTTTTACAAAAACTATCCACTTCGAAGACTACAATCCGCAGGAATTAGCTGAGATCTTCTTCAAAAAAGCAGCTGGCGAAAAGCTAAAACTCACACCAGAGGCAGAAAACAAAATGAGAGAGGCCTTCTCCGATATGTATATAAACCGCAGTAAAAACTTCGCAAATGCACGCGAGGTTAACAATCTGTTCGACAGGGTTAGAAAAAAACAAAGCAGTCGTCTTCGCGAAGAGCTAAACAAACCTGGCTTCGACAACAGCTCATTAGAATTAATCATTGAATCCGATTTTGAATAAAACATTTAGAATATGAATCTCACAAATTGTCCATACTGTAAAGAACAGATAGAAATCGACAGCATCTATTGCGACCAATGTGGTTCTGCTCTTATGTTTTGTAGTTCATGTAACGAACTCCGAAAAGGGAAAAGGTGTTCGGCCTGCGGCAACGAACTTGTAAAACCCGGAACCGCAGAGATAACCACAAACAAACCCTCAGCAAATAATTATCAAGCAATTAACAATCCTGCGAATATAAATCCAGCAATACAGCCGCAATCACCAATTGATAATAACGCAACTGTAAGAGATGTTCCACCTCAAAAAATGGTTACTAAACTGGTCTGCAAAGAGAGCAATATTGAACTGCAACTATTGCAAGGGGCAATCATCGGAAGAAAAAATGGACCATACACAGATCTGCTCTCTTCGCAAGGTTATATTTCTGGAACGCATGCCAGACTTGAGTTTAACAACGCTTCATCATCTTGGATGATTGTAGACTTGAACTCAACCAATGGAACCTTTGTAAATGGAGAGAAGATCTCTCCCGACCAGCCAATGAAGTTCAACATTGGAGACAAAATCAAAATCGCCACTTTAGTTTTTGATGCTCTTTAATTCAAATGAGATATGAAAATCGATGTAGCCGCTATATGCCATATGGGTTTGGTAAGGTCAAACAACGAAGATATGATTCTTGTAAACGGAAATCTTCTTCGCGACAACACAATAAATGAGTCCTTTACCCTACCCTCCGATAATCTACTTGCATTTGTTGTTGCAGATGGAATGGGTGGACACAATGGAGGAGAGATTGCAAGTGAACTAGCCCTCAAATCATTCGACAATTTTCTCTTAAACCTGCCTGACAATCTCGATACCGCAGCACTTAAACAGAAGATCGACCTATGGGTTAAAACTATCCACTCCGAGATTATCCGCGAAGGATTGAGCTCCCCAGAATTTAACGGAATGGGCACAACATTTACAGGGATCTTTTCTTACCAAAACAGATTCTTTACCGTACATGTTGGAGATAGTCGTCTTTATCGCTTTCGAAATGGGATATTGAAACAACTAACTACCGACCACTCAATGAGAGAGTTAACAGGGAATCCTGACACCCCTTCGAATTTAATTTACAACTCAATCGGAGCTGGCGACGATGCCTTTGCAGATTTTAATGACATCACAGAGAACATTATTAACGGCGACAAATTTTTAATTTGTTCAGACGGGTTGACTGATATGCTAGATGATGATGCTATCTGCCAACTTTTAGAGGCAAAAAAATCCCCCTCCGATATCGCAAGTGAAGCGTGTAACGAAGGGGGGAAAGATAATATCTCTGTGCTTCTTTTAGAAGTAGAAGACGTAATTTCTCAAATAATTGACGAAGGCCCAGAAGATGATAGTGATGGCTACAAAAAAGGCAATAATCAATCCAAGAACAAGGGCGAAGATGTGAGAAGAGTTGTCATCTGATGTTGAACCATCTGAATAGTAAGTTCTCACAGTATAACCACTACCTAACACACCAAATACCATTGCAACAAGACCACCAGTTAAGCATCCTCCTCTTGTGCCTCTCTCCGACCTTTTATCGATCAAAAATTGAGGAGTCATACTCGAAATATAATAGACAATAATTGGAACCCAGAAGAACCAAGCATTTAAGAAGAATGTCTTGAAAAATCCACCAGAGGTAGAGTCTTTAATCATAAAGGTAAATATGATAGACATAATGATTCCAAAGGTGATAAGTTTCCAAGAGCCGTCAAATCTCCTCTTTTCGTTGGAGTGAACCACCTCCTTATATTGTTGCAAAGTCTCAACTACCTCAGGATCTGTAGGTGCAATATCAATTGCTTGTTGAATAAACTCTGCAGACTTAAGAATCTCTTTCATTTTATTAGGCTTCCTGTATTCGATACCTTGAGCATCCGTTTCGATATGGCTCCATGTTAAAAAGGCATCGTTCAACAAAGATGCCGCCTGACCATTCTCTTGGTCAGTTGCAAGTTCATCTCTTCCAGTCTCTTTTCTAACATTTTTAAAGTGATCTACAGTAAAGTCACCTTTAAATCTTTTTGATTTGAAAAAGATATAGAGCATGTGTCCAATTATAAATAGCGAAGCTGCGGCGATTAATATTGCCAAAAGAATTTGGCCAATAGTTTCAGTTTTCTCTGGAACAGCGGCAACTGCAGTAGAATCAGTCTGAGCAAACATTTCACAGACAGACAGCATCATAAATGATGCAGCCAACATTAAACTTTTTTTCATATATAATATTGTTTAGGTTCGTCTGCGAAAGTGGTTATAAATTTAAACTAAAAATTGATACCTTTGCAAATAATTTCAATAAAACTTTCATGAAAAGGGTTTTAGCATATTTTTTTATAGTTTTTGTAATGGCATCATGTTCAAAAAAAGTGACCTTCACTCAATCGGAGATTGATATAATCAATAATAGAGATAGCTCGTTAATTATGCCTCTGTTCACAGTTGACGACCCTGCTGATACATCTGTTCTTAGAGCAGTGGCTGCAGATCTCTCAGAGACTGACATTCAAAGCGACCTTTTTAAGGCGTTAAAGGAGCGAATGCTCGCAACCGTTCAAGACACAACCAACGAAGGAGTAGGAATCGCCGCTCCTCAAGTTGGGGTCTCTAAAAGGTTAGTAATTGTTCAACGATTCGACAAGCCCGGTGAACCATTTGAGTTCTATCCGAACATCAGAATTATAGAATACTCCGATGAGAAACAGCTCGGCAAAGAGGGATGTCTCTCGGTTCCAAATCGCTCCGAAGAGGTTGAAAGATCTAAAAGGGTTGTATTTACGTATCTCGACGAAAACTCTCTTAAAATGGTAAAAGACAGCGCAGAAGGCTTTACTGCAGTTATCTTTCAACACGAAGTTGACCACTTAGAGGGAGTTATCTACATCGACAGAGTTAAGACCAAATAATTTTGGTCTTTTTTTCTTTTTAACTTAGCTTTGCATCGTTGAGGTTCTCGAAAGAGACTAACAGGGAATGCCGTGAAATCCGGCAACAGTTCCCGCTGCTGTAAGTTCCTTAACTGTAGAAAAACCGCCACTGGACTATGTCTGGGAAGGCTTCTGCAGGGAACGAGTCAGAAGACCTGCCTCAATAATATAGATTCACAGGCTACGGGTTATAGCTGAATGATTGAACTCTCGAGGGAGAGGAAGATTAGTCGCTGTGGTATCTATATTATCACAACGATTTTTTTTTGAGACCCCGCTGCCTGCTCCTCGATTGTCGTAACTATTGATCTATCTGCCATAAGAGAAATATTACCCAAACATGGAGACAAAAAAAAGGAATTCTCTGTGGAGTGAGAATTCCTTTCATGATGAGCCGTCGGAGGGGTCTCTTTCTATAACTCTTCAGATATATTGCTCGTATGCAGCCATATCCAAGAATCCATGACCAGACAAATTGAATAATATCACCTTTTTTTCGCCCGACAACTTGCACATCTCTGCCTCTCTGATTGTTGCAGCTATTGCGTGAGTTGACTCTGGAGCTGGAATGATACCTTCGCTCGATGCAAAAAGGATTCCTGCGGCAAAAGCCTCCTCTTGCGTAATCGCACAACTGTCTATAAATCCATCCTTTTTGAGTTGAGAGACGATCCTACCACCTCCATGGTATCTTAATCCTGCGGCATGAATCTGCTCAGGTTGAAAATCGTGACCAAGTGTGTACATCGGAATTAATGGTGTCATCCCGGCTGAATCTCCAAAATCGTACTCCAGCTTTCCTTTTGTTAGCTTTGGACATGCAGCAGGCTCAGCGGCTAGCACTCTTGTCTTTTGGTTTTTAGTGAAGACATTTTTCAAGAAGGGAAATGATATTCCTGCGAAATTCGATCCTCCTCCAAAACATGCGACAACTGTGTCGGGATAATCACCTGCAATCTCCATCTGCTTTTCGGCTTCGAGTCCAATGATTGTTTGGTGTAATAATACGTGATTTAAAACACTGCCAAGGGTATATTTTGTATTAGGTGTTGTAACAGCAGCTTCGACCGCTTCGGAGATTGCAATTCCTAAGCTTCCTCCATTCTGCGGATCAGTTGCCAAAAGGTTTCTTCCAAACTCAGTTAAATTGCTTGGTGAGGCAACAACTCTTCCGCCATAGGTATTGATTACCAATTTACGATAAGGTTTTGCGTTGAAGCTGTTTTTAACCATAAAAACATCTAATTCGATTCCAAACTTCTTGCAAGCAACACTCATAGCAGAGCCCCACTGTCCAGCACCTGTCTCGGTTGTTAGCTTTGTTATTCCCTCTTTTGAGTTGTAGTACGCCTGAGCTATAGCTGTATTTAGCTTGTGCGATCCAACGGGGCTAACACTCTCGTTCTTGAAGTAGATTTTTGCAGGAGTTCCAAGTGCCTTTTCAAGTTCATAGGCTCTTACTAATGGTGTAGGACGATACGATTTATACATCTCTCTCACCTCTTCTGGAATATCGATCCATCGCTCTGTAGAGAACTCTTGCTCAACAAGTTTCTTTGCGAACAGAGGTTCCATCTCCTCTGGTTTTAAAGGTTCTCTTGTTCCTGGGTGCAACAATGGATCGGGCATAACTGGCATATCTGCCAAAATGTTATACCACTGCTTTGGAATTTCACTCTCTGCGAGTACAATTTTTTTACATTTTTCCATGATAGGTTGATTTGATGATTAAAAAAAAAGCCCAGTGCGTGAGCACCGGGCCTTATATTGGTCGTTATATATTCTAGGTTCTAATATACATACACAGGTTCGCTCACAAGATTTATTTCTATCCTGTGCCACCACCATAGTTGTGTAAAATTAAAACCCATTAGTTCGTCTTTGTTGTTTTTTGTATGTCGCAAAAGTAGATAAAGATGATGGTAAATTCCAAATTTATTTTTCTCCTTGCACAAATCTGTCCTTACCTCGAAAATCTTTATAAAGCATAACTTTCTGATATCCTAACATCTCCATAAGTTCAACCATCTCCTTACCTAAGGCTTCATTTATTTCAAAATAGAGTCTGCCTCCTTTATTTAGTCTCTCTTTGGAGCTCTTTGCTATTGCTCTATAAAAGAGCAAAGGATCGTCGTCGTATACAAAAAGTGCTAAGTGGGGTTCGAAGTTGAGCACGTTTGGTCGCATTTGCTGCTTCTCCATCTCCATGATATAGGGTGGATTACTTACAATAATGTCTGCTCCTGTTATCTCCGTTTCATCTCGGTTTTCATCTAGCAAATCCATCTTGATGATTTTAACATCTTGACCACCGAGTATTTTTTCGGCATTTCGTTGTGTATACTTAAGTGCCTTTTCCGATAAGTCGACACTAACTAGTTGTGAATTAGTTAATCGATTTGCTAATGATATTCCTATGCACCCCGATCCGCAAGCCAAATCGACAATCTTAATTTTGTCGTCTCCCTGAATCTTCGTCTGCTTTATTATAATCTCAACAAGTTCCTCTGTCTCGGGGCGTGGAATCAAAACCCCCTCTCCCACCTCGAACTTCTCGCCACAAAACTCCTCGAACCCTGTTACGTATTGCAAAGGTTCTCCTTTCGACAACCTCTCAATCGCTATCTCTATACGCTCCATGAACTCATGCGAAATCTCTCTGTCGGGATACAACGCCATCTCGGTAGTGGTAACTCCAACAATGTCGCTCAGCACTCTTTTTGCAATAGACCGTGCCTCCTCTGCCTCATAAATCGGAAGCAAAACCTGAGCAACATCTGCCACAAACCCTCTGTACCTATTTGAAATTTTTATCCCCATTCTTAAATTTTCGCAGACAAAGATAAGTTGATAATCTGGTAATCGATAAATTTTATCTGATGCACGTCCTTATTGAACCCCCTAAATATAGAACAGCGTCTCTTTAGATAAATTTGTTAAATTTGCCAAAGAGATTGATTGCCACATGTTAAGAGATTTGCCAATGTCACCTTCATCTGTGCCTTTTTTTTATAAATTTGACTGGATTAATAAATACTTTAACAATGAAATTACATCAATTTTTAATATTATTAGCACTTGTTTCACTCGCTGGAGCATGTGATTTCAATGACGATCGACTCAATATAAAAAACAATAGTAATCATGCTATTGCATTTGATTACTCCATAGATACTACTTTGAGAAGAAACCAAATCTATAATATTCCATTTTATATTGAAGGAAAAATTTTGCCTGGAGAAACAATAGCACAAACTATACCTATGAGTTGGCCGTCTTTAATCTATCGTAGCAATAATAAAAAACTCAATGTATTTATTATCAGTATAGATACTCTGTTGAAATACGATGACTGGGAGTACATCAGAACCCATCGGCTATATCAAAGATATTCGTTTACAGAGGAAGAACTTAACAAAATGAATTGGATTATTGAATATCCACAACAGAAAAATGGTGAATAAAAATGAGATGAACCTCTAAACTTTGATCCAGTTTTTTGGGGAGCAGGTCATTAGTGATAAATTTTTACTTAGCAAGTAAGTAAATTACAATCAAATAGACATTTTGTTAATCATAAATTTCTAAATTTGTACAGAAGACATTACCAAAAACATCTTTAGATTATGATAAAAGAGAACATGACTATAAAATTTAAACTAGACATTGCTGATAGTATTACATTCGCAAAGAGGGATTTAAAAAAGAATAACTTATTGTTTAAAAATCTGGGATTTATTTTAGTAATACCTATAATATTTCTTTTTTTATTCCAACAAGATTGGATGCTAAAGATTGCGACTATAGACAAGATTGAAATACCTGGATCACTAATTGAAAATAAGGCTGGATTAAAAGAAATATATATAGCTATTGTATCGATAGTTATCTTTTTTTTACTGCGTTATGTTATTATTCAAATCATCACGAATCAGTTAAAGAGATCTCCTTACACATTTGGAGAACGAGAATTAATTTTAGATGAAGAAAAATTAATAGTTAAGATGCTCAATAGAAGTATAGAATACAACTATAAGATTATCTATTATATTGAGTCGGTAGACGACTATTGTTATGTGTACTTTTGTGATCAAAGCACTATAATCATCCCTAAAAGAGTACAAGGCTTTGACGATTTTGTGACAAAACTAAAAGAAAAGTACAAGCAACATTCGTAGTATCTGTTGAAATACTATTTTAAAAAAATTTATCTTTACAGAAAATGTTTGTCACTCACACAACTCTGCTATATGATAAAATTTAAATTCTCTGAGATTAAGCAGGATGTCTTCGAAATTATGAAGAAAAATCCTGCAGAATGTGTTCTTTCTCTATTCTTGTTTGTTGTGTTTCTTTTAATCAACGAAAAGGTAATAGATGCAAGTGCCGATAATTTCGCGCTATCACCACTGTTTTTAGTGGCAACTTATGTACTAAACAGAATTCTTACAAAAGGAGTACCTAGAGTGATATACTTTGCGTCAGCCCTGTTGCCATTGATTATCATCTTTGTTGACACTAAAGAGTGGATAGATTCATCGGCTCTGCCGGTATCGTACTTCCTTGCCTTTTTGATTGTAGTTTCACTTAAGTTTTTCAAAGAGAATAATGAGTTTGTTGCAGAAGCTGCTCAGACTCTCACAAAGGCGGCACTAGCTATGATTGTAATAATGACCGCTTTCATCTCATTTTCGATCATCAATATGTCTACCTCATATCTTTTCGACCTAAAGTACACCACAAGAGATCGAATTGAGTTCTATATCATCATTGTGATCTTCTACCTCATGGCTCCTCTTGTCTATCTCTATATTGAGAATAAAGCGATCGTAAAAAGAGAGTTTATCGCAAAGAGAATCACAGAAATTGTATTGAATTACGTAGTTACTCCTGCCTTAATTGTCTACACTGTTGTTCTTTATGCTTATATTATAAAGATTGGCATCGAATGGTCGCTTCCAAAAGGTGGATTGTCTTACATGGTCTTTGTATTTGCTCTTGCAGCGTTTACGGCTAAAGCGGCACTTCTATTGGTTGAGAAGCCAAAATTGAACTTTATCTACAAGAATCTAAGTTATATCCTGATTGTTCCAACTATTGTATTTTGGGCTGGATTCATGTATCGAGTAAATAATTATGGATTCACCGAAGAGAGGTTCCATCTGCTTCTTTGTGGAATTTTAATGTCTTTTGCGATTCTGCTTTTCACAAACAATAAGACCGGTAGATTTATCTATCTTACTGTAACGGGGGCTGTTTTATTTGCGGTGTTCACTTATATTCCGCCAATAACTGCCGAAAAGATCGCAGTAAATTCTCAAATTTCAATTATAAACCACAATGCAAAAGAGTTGGCTATTCTTAGCGATTCGGGGAAACTTGTTATTGGGAATAAGCAATTTACAGATTCTGCATCGTCGGCAACATTTTCAAAGATATACGAAGCTGCTAAATATATTAAACAAGTTAATGGAGAGAAGTATATCAAAGAGAGATTTGGGATAGATTTTGAGACTATAAATGATTTAACCTTAACACAATCTGAGGATAATAATGAGATTACCTTTACAGTCTCGAATGAACAGAAAGGTTTTGATATCAATGGCATTGCAAAGATCTACACTTCGGAGGCTTTCACGTCGTTCTACAATCCCGATTCAACATTCGTTGAGGTAAAAGACTCTGCCGATATAGTTCTCTTTAAGAAAGATTTTGCACAGCTATTGGCAGCACAATTAGAGAGATCGGGATACTATGTGCCTGAGCCACTTGTAATGCAAGGGATGAAAGATGCAATGCCTTCGGTAGAAGATATTGCGAAGACTCGTTCTGATGTTAATGTTAGATCGTATTTGAATGCGAATAGCCAATCTTTCCTCCGTTACGAGGATGATAAATTCATCATGATTTTTGATTCTATTACGCTTAAGATCTCAGACAACGGCAAGATCAAAATTTCTGATTTTACTCCGCTGTTTTTTGCTGTCAAAGCTAACTAAACCAATACTTGGCTTATAAATTCACCGATAGTCATTCCCGCGGCTCTCACCTGCTGCGGGACTAGACTCATCTGAGTCATTCCCGGAATTGTATTGATCTCTAAAAAGTAGATTCCACTGTCGTTGACAATATAATCTACTCTCACGATTCCTCGGCATCCCAAATGGTGGTAAATCTTCACCGAAAAATTCTGAATTTCGTCTCTTAGTGAATCGGGAATATGTGCCGGGCAAATCTCTTTGCTTGCGCCTAAATATTTAGCTTCGTAGTCGAAAAACTCGTTATCGGGGATAATCTCGGTTACAGGCAAAGCAGTAATCTCTCCATCTTTCAAATAGACGCCATTAGTCATCTCCCTGCCAGGAATAAACTCCTCTATCAACACGCTCTCTCCCTCTTTAAATGCACTCTCAACCGCAGCCACTAAATCCTCAACCTTTTTCACTTTAGTCACACCAAAGCTGCTACCGCCGTCATTTGGTTTTACAAACACAGGTAACCCAACTTTTGCTACGACCTCTTCTACAGAAAATTCGTCTCCCTTTCTTAAGAAAACCTCATTTGCCATCTTTACTCCTGTGTCTCTTAGAACACACTTGCAGGCATACTTATCGAATGTGATTGCCGAGACAATTGAAGAACATGAGGCATATTTTACTCCTACCATCTCAAAGTAGGCTTGAAGCAATCCATTTTCGCCAGGAGTACCATGAATCATTATCAGGGCAGAATCGAAGACCACTTTATTACCAAGAGAATCGGTAAATGAGAAGTCAGACTTATCGATATCGTACTCTCTGTCGGCACCCTCCACAACCCTCCAGTTGCGCCCTGTTATCAAGATTTCGTAAACAGTATATGTGTTTCTGTCGATATGCGACGCAACATGTTTGCCGCTTTTTACGGAGACTTCGGCTTCCGAAGAGTCGCCACCGTAAATCAAAGCCAGTTTTTTGGTACTCATAAATAATCAATTAATGGAAAAATGGATCGTTAGTCATTGTGTTGGAGTCGAGCTCATCATCACTTCCGTTACAGTTAAGTTGCGCAGAGAATCCAGGAGGCATTGTGAACACATCTTTTGTAGAGATGCCCAAAGTGCCATCTTTTAGAATCTTTTGCATAAATAGTCCCCAGATTGGAAGAGCCATATTTGAACCTCCTCCCAAAGCGAGACTTTCGAAGTGAACCTGTTTATCTTCTGCACCAACCCAAACACCTGCAGTCAGTTTAGGAACATATCCTATAAACCAACCATCTGCCTGATCGTTAGTCGTACCAGTCTTACCAGCAATTGGTCCCTCTGGCACATATTTATATCTCAATCTTGCAGCTGTTCCCTCATTAACAACACCTTGCATAAGGTTTATCATCAAATAAGCTGTCTGCTCACTGATTGACTCTCTCTTGCGCGCAGAGAAATTAGATAAGACATTACCTGCCTTGTCCTCGATTCTCATTACAAAGATTGGTTCGACGTGAACACCTTTGCTAGGATAGGTATTATATGCAGCAGTCATCTCGAAAAGTGTAAGATCGGCAGGGCCAAGACAGAGCGAGACAACCGGATCTAAATAACTTCCGATTCCCAGCCTGCGACACATGCTCACCATCGCCTGTGGGCCAAACTGCTTCATAAGATAAGCAGAGACGTTGTTGCTACTCTTTGTTAGACCCCATTTAAGAGTTACGGTACGCCCTATCCATTCGGGCTTATCTGTGGATTCTGGTGTCCAGGTTGAGTCTCCGACGATAAAGGTCTGAGGAACGTTTACTACTCTGTCACATGGAGACATTCCCTCCTGCATGGCAAGAGTGTAGAGGAATGGTTTAATTGTTGAACCTACCTGACGTTTCGATTGTCGAGCATTGTCGTATTTAAAGTAGCGATAGTTCGGTCCTCCAACATAAGCCCTTACAAAACCAGTCTGAGGTTCCATCGCCATCAGAGAGGCTCTTAAGAACGATTTGTAATATTTAATTGAATCGTTTGGAGACATTATTGTATCGATGCTGCCGCCTCTTTTCCACGAGAAGACACTCATCTCAACAGGTTTTTTGAAACTCTGCTCAATCTCCTCTTCCGAGAAGTCGGCATTCTTCATATTTCTATATCTGTCGCTCCATTTACGAGCCTGCTTCATAAGATTCTCGATAGTAGATTTTGGAACCGAATTAGAGAAAGGCTTGTTATTCTTCCACTTTAGCTCTCTAAAGAAGGTTGGCTGCAAATCTTGACCTAAATGTTCTGCAACTGCCTCCTCTGCATATCGCTGCATCTTTGAATTGACTGTTGTATAAATCTTTAAACCATCTTTATCGAGGTTGTATTTTGATCCATCTGGTTTTGGGTTCTTCTCTAGCCATCCGTAGAGAGGGTCGTCTGCCCATAATAGCGAGTCTACTCTAAAATCTTCTGTCTGTCTGTAGTCGCTTCTCTTCGGCTTTTTAGCGCTCATCACTCTGCGAAGCATGTCTCTGAAATATGGACCCAGACCGGAATTGTGGTCTTGTTGTGTATATGCAAGTTTGATTGGCAGTTTTACCACCGAATCATAGGTAGAGCGATCAATATAGTCGTATTTATACATCTGTCCAAGAACGTGATTCCTTCGGATCAGTGCCTTTTCGGGATTTGTTACTGGGTTGAACCTAGAGGGCTTGTTGACCATACCTACTAATAATGCAGCCTCCTCAATAGTCAGCTCCGATGGCGATTTTGAGAAGAATGTACTTGATGCAGCTCTAATTCCGTAAGCATTGCTTCCATAGAAAACAGCATTCATGTACATACTGAGAATCTCCTCTTTTGTGTAGTTTCTTTCAAGTTTTACTGCTGTGATCCACTCTTTGAATTTTGAAACAATAAGTTTAACCTTAGATGCTCCAGGAATACTGCTGCTCGAAGTGTCGCGAGGAAAGAGCGTCTTCGCAAGTTGCTGCGAAAGGGTACTTCCTCCTCCTCCAGATCGACGCTGCCCTAGTATCATTGTCTTAACTCCCACACGTGCAAGGCTTCTAAAGTCGATTCCTGAGTGGCCTCTGAATCTCACATCTTCGGTAGAAATCAAAGCATTCACGAGATTAGGGGATAGTTCGTCATAAGTGACAAATGATCTGTTTTCTATATGATAGGTGCTTAAGATCACACCATCTTCCGATATTAATTCGGTCGCGAGGTTATTTTGTGGGTCCTCAAGCTCCTTAAAAGAAGGAACGTCTGTGAAAATTGCCACAAAAAGAACTCCTGCCACACTGAAAATGATTGGACTGAAGAACAAAATCCAGAACCATTTTATAAACTTTTCCCTGTTTTTTATCTCGAATTTCTTCATTTTTATAGATGCTTTATGGCGGCAAAATTAGGAATAAAAATTTGGATAATACCTTACTTTATACCTTACTTTGCACCCGACACGGTTATTTTTATATATTATGGGAGAGAATTTGGTCATAGTGGAGTCGCCGGCAAAAGCCAAGACGATAGAGAAATTTTTGGGAAAAGGATACACAGTAAAATCGAGCTTCGGTCATATTCGCGATCTGTCGAAGAAGAACTTAGGTATTGATATTGAGAAGGGTTTCGAGCCTGACTATCTGATTTCTGACGACAAGAAGAAGGTTGTAACCGAGCTTAAGAGTCTTGCCAAGAAGGCAGACATGGTCTGGCTAGCATCCGATGAAGACCGTGAGGGAGAGGCAATTGCATGGCACCTTGCCGAAACATTGAAGCTCAATCCAGCGAAGACTAAAAGAATCGTGTTCCACGAAATTACAAAAGACGCAATCCTTAATGCTATTGAAAATCCAAGAGGATTAGATATGAATTTAGTGATGGCGCAACAAGCTAGAAGAGTGCTCGACCGCCTTGTAGGATTCGAACTCTCGCCTGTCCTTTGGAAAAAGGTTAAACCAAAACTCTCTGCAGGCCGTGTTCAGTCTGTTGCTTTGCGATTAATCGTAGAGAGAGAGCGCGAAATTCAAAACTTTGTATCTAAATCGCAATTTAAAATAGAGGGTGTCTTCAACCCTGAGGGGAGCAAGGCTTCTGTGAAAGTTAAAGCCGAGCTCGACAGAAAATTCGAAAAGGAGAACGACGCTGTCAAATTCTTAGAGGATTGCAAAAGTGCGGCTTTCGCAATAGCTTCGGTAGAGGAGAAAGAGGGAAAAAGGACTCCGTCTGCCCCATTTACAACTTCAACCCTGCAGCAAGAGGCGTCGAGAAAACTCGGATTCTCTCTAAGTCAGACAATGAGAGTTGCTCAGAATCTGTACGAAAGCGGATTTATCACCTATATGCGTACCGATTCAACAAATCTTTCGCAACTGGCAGTTAACGCAGCTAAGCAGACAATCACTCAGCTTTATGGAGAGGAGTATTCGAAGCCAAGACAGTATGCAACCAAGACAAAAGGTGCGCAAGAGGCCCACGAAGCCATCAGACCAACATACATCGCCAACCAAGAGATAGAGGCTGGACCGCAAGAGAGAAAGCTTTACAATCTGATTTGGAAAAGGACTGTAGCTTCACAAATGTCTGATGCAGTAATTAAAAGAACTCAGATAACTATCAACAACGACAAAAATGCCGAAAAATTCACAGCTTCGGCAGACAGAGTTTTGTTTGACGGTTTCCTTAAACTCTATATCGAATCTAAAGACGACGAACAAGACAACGAAGAGTCAACATTGTTACTCCCAGAGCTTAACCAAGGCCAAAAAATGAATCGTCTCGATATCACAGCTTCCGAAAAATACACCCAGAAACCACCAAGATATACTGAGGCAAGCCTTGTTAAAAAGCTCGAAGAGCTTGGAATCGGCAGACCATCTACATATGCTCCAACTATCTCAACAATCACCCAAAGAGGCTACATCGAAAAGGGCGATCGTCCTGGTTCGGAACGCAAATGCGTAGTAGTAAAACTCTCTGGCCAAGAGATTGTCCGAAAAGAGATTACAGAGACTTTTGGCGCAGAAAAATCAAAATTATTCCCCGAAGATATCGGAATCTTAGTGAATGACTTCTTGACAGAGAACTTTGAAGCTATCATTGACTATGGCTTCACAGCCAAAGTAGAAGAGGATTTCGACAGAATCGCCGAAGGAAAACTTATCTGGAATGAGGTTATCTCTCAGTTTTATGCTCCATTCCATAAGACAGTCGAGGGGACTTTACAAACCTCACGCCCTGCAAATGCCGAGAAGATTTTGGGTACCGATCCAAAAACTGGAAAAACAGTTTTAGTAAGATTAGGCAGATTTGGTCCGCTTGCGCAAATTGGTGAGAGTGACGACCCAGAAAAAAGATTCATGAGTTTGGCTAAAGGTCAATTAATTGAGACTATTACTCTTCAAGAGGCGTTGAAACTTTTTGAATTACCTCGCATAGTTGGTGAGTACGAAGGCGAGGAGATTCTTTGTGCTTCAGGACGGTTCGGACCATATATCAAGTTCAAAGGAACATTCATCTCTATTGGTAAAGCTAACGATCCATACACTATCGACTTAGATACTTGTATAGAGCTTATACACAACCACAGCAAAAAAGAGTCAGAAAAGACAATTAAATCTTTCCCTGAAAAGAATATTGAGATTCTTAATGGTAAATTTGGAGCGTACATAAAATACGATGGCAAAAACTATAAGATTCCTAAAGGGACTGAACCAAAAGATTTAGAAGTTGAAGCCATAATGGATATCATCAATAGTGCAAAACCTAAAAAAACTAAGTAGATGAATCAAAAACCCTTTGCTGTTAAAATACCAGTTGCTGCACTGAGTTCGGCTATGCCTGAATGTGTTGCCGTTATCATAAACACGACTGGCAATGATAATCTAACTGATAGTTTAAATTCTCTATACCCTCTTTCGGATTATAGGGTTTATATTACTGAGCCCGGCATCAATCAACTTGATAATACTATTGCTCGTTGTAATGAACTCGGAATAAAGAGCATTGTACTTTGTGGCAGTACGCTTCCTGATCTTAGCAATATTATAAACGAAGAGGGAACAGGTATATCACTTATCTCTTCTGGAGACACAACCGACGGATTCAACCTTCTGGAATTTATCTCTAACTCCGAAAGTGTTATCAATTTTTCGCATATTGGGTATCAAATCTATAAATACAACCCATCGCTACTTCGATCGTTACGCGACAAATTCTTTGAAGATATGAGACTGGGAGCGCTTAGAAATGATATCACACTCTCAGAACCATTGATTAGATCGAAACAATATGTTGTTGCGGATTTAAAGAGTGTTCGAATTAGTGATTATCCTGCTAATTCAGATAACTCTCCTAATGGACTTTATGCAGAAGAGCTATGCCAGCTTGCAAGATATATTGGAATGAATCAAACTCTTAAGTCGTTTTTCTTCTATGGTTTTAAAGAGGAATCAGAGTACTCTTCCACTACATCTCAGCTAGTTGCGGAGGTCCTTTGGCACATGATCGAAGGGGTTGCTGCTAACATTTCGGAAGATCCTTCTGATAAATCAACAGAGGAGAAATTTATTAAAAAAATTGTAAGTCTGGGAGAGGATGGACAGGATATTGTGTTCGTCACAAGCATTTCAACAGCTAGGTGGTGGATGGAGGTTCCGCAGGTAAAAGAGGGTATCAATCAATATATTCCATGTTCACATCAAGATTATCTAACGGCATTCAATGGAGAGATCCCAATGAGGTGGCTTTTCTTTTTTCAAAAAATTAATCCATTTTAATAATAATTTATTATTATATTTGTGCACTTACAATATATAATATAATAAATATGCCTAAGTACCAAATCGATCAAATTGATCAGAAAATTCTGTCATTTCTTGTAAAGAATGCAAGAATGCCATTCCTGGAGATCGCTCGTGAATGCGGAGTTTCGGGTGCTGCTATTCATCAGAGAGTTAAGAAAATGGAGAATCTCGGTATTATTACTGGCTCCAGACTTCTTGTTAAACCACAGACCCTTGGTCTAAATGTTTGTGCATTTGTCGGTGTCAGTTTATCACAGGCAAATCATTATCCATCTGTAATTGAGGCTCTTAAAAACATTTCTGAGGTTGTAGAATGCCACTTTGTGACTGGTAAACACGCTCTTATGTTAAAGATCTACTGTCAAAATCACGACCACTTGATGGAAATTTTGATAAACACAATTCAGAACATTCCATCTGTAGAGCAAACAGAGACATTTATATCTCTCGATCAAGCGATTGAAAGACAAGTATGGGTTAAGGAGTACCCTTCTAAGACCGGTTCTTTGAAGAAACCGCGTTAAGAATACCATCTCCCAAAACAAGATCATCTGGTCTTGTTATCTTGATATTCATAAATCTACCTTCTGCAAGGTAGATTTTTTGTTTTATAGTCTCAACTACTGAGGCGTCGTCAGTAAATTCGGGAGAGAAGGCTTGTTTGTATGCCTCTTTCAATATTTCGGAATGAAAGACTTGTGGTGTTTGTACCATTACATAAATAGAACGATCAACGATCTCGCTCCCTGCCTCACCATAAGTAATTCTCATTGAATCCGAAGGTGGAATTACAGGAATTGCAGCACCATGCTCTATTCCGCATCCAAACATATACTCAAGAAACTCCGCATCTACGAATGGCCGAACACCATCATGAATTGCAACAACAGCATTATCGGGTATATATTTCAAAGCATTTTTTACTGAATGAAATCTGGTGATGCCGCCAGATACTACTTGATGCGGAATCTTCATCCCCGAAGATTGACAATAGTCACTCCAAAAAGAGCGATATTTTTCTGGAAGAACTAAAATAATTTCAACATCAAAAGAGATTGAAGCAAAAGCATTAATCGTATGCTCAATTATCGGCTTTCCACCTAATTCTAAGAACTGTTTTGCCATTCCTGCACCCATTCTGGTGCCCGAACCGCCTGCAACAATCACTGCAAAACATTTTTTACCCATAATCTAAGCTTTTTATTGCAGCAAAATTAAGGATTAATTATTTATTTTAGTAATTTTGTAGCTATTTAATAGATATGGAGACAAGAAGAATCAAGCGCGCATTAATCTCTGTTTATCACAAAGATGGAATTGAAGAGATTGCCAGAAAACTGGTTGAACTAAATGTTGAAATTTGCTCTACGGGCGGGACATACGATTTCCTTAAAGAGATCTCAATTCCTGTTACGGCAGTTGAAGATATAACCGGGTATCCCTCAATCTTGGGTGGTCGAGTTAAGACCTTGCACCCAAAAGTCTTTGGAGGCATTTTGGGAAGACGTGACAATCAGTCAGATGTCGCTCATTTCTCTCAATATCAAATCCCAGAAATCGATCTTGTTATAGTTGACCTCTACCCATTCGAAGAGTATGTTGCTTCAAAAGCAAAACATCAGGAGATAATTGAGAAGATCGATATTGGAGGTATCTCTTTAATTAGAGCTGCTGCCAAAAACTATAAAGATGTAATAATTGTTCCGTGCAAAGAGATGTATGCACCTCTTCAAGATCTGCTTAATTCGAAAAATGGAGAGAGCACAATCGAAGATCGATTCCGTTTCGCAGCTGAGGCTTTCAATGTAAGCTCTCACTACGACTCTGCAATTTTCACATATTTCAATGAGCAGACATCAATTCCTGTATTTAAAAAGAGCGTTACAAAGAGTTCTCACCTTCGTTATGGTGAAAATCCTCATCAACAAGCACTCTATTTTGGAGATGAAAAATCTCTTCCAGTCCAGCTTCATGGAAAAGAGATTTCATATAACAATCTTTTAGACATTGAGGCCTCAATCGAACTAATCGCAGACTTCGAAGAGACAACTGTTGCAATCCTAAAACACAACAACGCCTGCGGATGCGCAAGCAGACCTACTCTTGCCGAAGCTTGGCAAGCTGCACTAGACGCCGACCCTGTATCTGCTTTTGGAGGAGTTATAGTTACAAATCGCAACATCGACAAAGCTACAGCAGAGTTGATGACCAAACTCTTTTTCGAAGTTGTATCTGCACCATCATATGACCAAGACGCTCTCGAAATCTTAAAAGAGAAGAAAAACAGAATCATTCTGACATACTCGCCAGAAATCTTATCTTCAACAAAGTTCCGCAGCATGTTCCAAGGAGTACTTGTACAAGATAGAGATATAAAGAGCGAAACAGCTGCTGACTTAAAGCCAGCTACTAATAAAATCCCAGATGCCGATCAAGTTGAAGATTTAATCTTTGCAAATAAACTTGTAAAGCACTCTAAATCCAATGCAATTGTGCTTGCAAAGAACAAGACTCTTCTTTCAAGCGGAATCGGACAGACTTCTAGAGTTGACGCATTAAAACAAGCTGTTGTTAAGGCTAAGAGCTTTGGTTTCGATTTAAACGGCGCTGTAATGGCGTCAGATGCATTTTTTCCATTTGCTGACTGCGTAGAGATTGCTCATCAAGAGGGTATTACCTCAGTTATCCAACCAGGTGGATCTATCAGAGACCAGGATAGTTTCGACTATTGCAACAAAAATGGAATCTCGATGGTAATCACAAATACTAGACATTTCAAACATTAAAATAAATAATATACGATATGGCATTTTCATTTTTATCACAAGAACTGGCTATTGACCTCGGCACGGCCAATACAATCATCTACATGAATGACAAGGTGGTTGTAGACGAGCCTTCTATCGTGGCAATAGATCAGAATACAGGAAAACCTATCGCTTTTGGGCAGAAAGCAAGAATGATGCATGGGAAGACCCATAGCAACATTAAAACAGTAAGGCCGCTCAGAGACGGTGTAATCGCCGACTTCAACGCTGCTGAGCAGATGATCCGCGGATTTATCAAAATGATCAATTTCAGAAACTCGATATTCACTCCATCTCTTAAAATGGTGGTTTGTATCCCTTCGGGAAGTACCGAGGTAGAGATTCGTGCGGTCAGAGACTCTTCGGAGCATGCTGGCGGCAGAGATGTCTATATGATCTACGAACCGATGGCTGCTGCTCTCGGTATTGGTCTAGATGTAGAGGCCCCTTCTGGAAACATGGTTGTTGACATCGGAGGTGGTACTACCGAAATTGCTGTTATCTCGTTAGGTGGTATAGTGTTTAATCAAAGTATTCGTGTTGCCGGCGATGGTTTTACATACGAGATTCAACAGTATATGAGACAACAACACAATATCAAAATTGGAGAACTAACTGCAGAAGATATCAAGATCAAGGTTGGAGCTGCTATCTCTGATTTAGATGTATATCCAGAGCCATATGTTGTTAGAGGACCAAACTTGATGACTGCTCACCCAGTTGAGGTAAGCGTTACTAGCCAGGAAATAGCACACTGTCTAGACAAATCACTTGCTAAAATTGAGGCTGCCGTTATCTCTGTTCTTGAGCAAACTCCTCCCGAACTATATGCTGATATCGTACAAAAAGGTATCTTCCTGACTGGTGGTGGCGCATTGCTTAGAGGTCTTGATAAACGTCTTTACGAAAAGATCAATATCAAGTTCCACGTTTCTGAAGATCCACTTCACGCTGTGGCAAGAGGTACCAGCATAGCTCTTAAGAATTCAGATAAACTGCCGTTCTTAATGCGATAAAAATGACCAACAGATCACCTTTGGTTAAATCAATTGCTGCCTTTATACTTTTTGTCATCTTAGAGGCTGTCGCGCTAGTGCTCATTTCTAATGAGAGCATAATCCAACAAATAAGGATTATGGGCTTCTATATGAATATGCAAGAGAAGACAATAAAGACAAAGACAGACATAAAATACTATTTTTCATTAGACGAGGTTAACGAGCAGTTGATGGCTGAAAACACTCGACTGCTCCAAGAGCTCGCCAAATACAAGGCTGCGGAAGAGGCTGTTGACAGCTCATATTCCGACACCACTACTGTTAATTTACCTCAGCCCGACAGTAATGTTGTGTCGAAGATGAACTTAGCAGTAAAGCAGCTGTCAGTGCCATACAAAGCTAAGTTTACCTATATTCCAGCGAAAGTAGTAGGTAGCAGCTCAAATAGGAAACATAACTACCTAATTATCAATAAGGGGAAAGTCGATGGATTGGATAAGGATATGGGTGTTATCTCTCCACAAGGTGTTGTAGGAGTAATTAGTGCTGTATCAGATAATTACGCGTATGTAATTTCATATCTAAATGTCAACCAGAGCGTAAGTGCCAAACTATCTGGTAGTAACGCTTTTGGCCCGATGATTTGGGATGGTAAGCGAATAAATTATGCAGTTTTGACTGAGATACCTCAGCACATCAAATTCCACTATGGTGATACTGTCCGCACTAGCGGTTTCTCGACATTGTTCCCTCCTGACTTACCTTTGGGTACTGTCAAGAAGTCCAAAATAATTAAAGGAACTCACCATGAGATACAGGTAAAACTATTCCAAGATTTTAAGACTCTACTTTATGTGAGAGTGGTTAAAAATAACGATAGGCAAGAAATTGATCAATTAAGCAAGGGTAATGAAATTTAATTTTGCAAGTGTACTCCAATTTTTTCTGTTTGTAATCGCACAAGTTGTGGTTACAAGTTATGTCAATTTCAGCCCATACATCTACATCTGCTTTTACCCGCTGTTTATATTGTCGATGCCGACAAAGACACCGCACATGATTCTTCTCTCTCTCTCCTTTTCGATGGGTCTCTTAATTGATATTTTGACAAATGGAATCTGGGGAATGAATGCTGCTGCAGCAACTTTTTTGGCATACATTCAACCAGCCTTGCTCAAAGTTATTTTTAGTAAGGGTGAACTCGAAAACCAGATTAGACCTGGCTTAGCAGACCTCGGGATGATAAGATATACTATATATATCTTCTCTGGACTGTTAATCCATCTCTCAATTTTCTCAATCATAGAAAACTTTGGAACCCCTTTTATCTTCGAAAATCTCTTAAGAATGGTTATTAGTATAATAATTAATACTCTGATCATTCTACTTATCGAATTCGGTGTTTTTTACAAGAATACAAGATAGCAATGGGCTTAGAACTAAAGAAGAAAAACATTCTGATAACAGGTGTAGTTGTTGTCGCTGTTGTGATGGTTCTTCAACTGTTCAATCTTCAGATATTGGATGAACAGTATAAGATTACCGCAAGTAACAACGCCTTCAGGTATGACATTCGTTACCCAGCAAGAGGTCTTGTCCTAGATAGAAATGGGAAGATTTTGGTGGGAAATGAAACTGCTTATGATATAATGATTACTCCTTACGAGGTTAAGGAGTTAGACACTTTAGATCTATGCAATATCTTTGATTTAAATATTGATGATGTTAGGAAAACGCTTCAGGATTATCGTAAGAATCGAAGAAAAATTGGTTATCAGTCAATACCCTTTGTTAAGCAGATCTCAAGTCAACAATACTCTATCTTTTTAGAAAAGTCTTACAAATTTCCTGGATTCAGTGCTGTTTCAAGAACAATCAGGTCTTACCCTTTTAATGCAGGAGCAAACTTGCTAGGCTATATTTCAGAAGTAGATACCGCTTTTATGAGGAAAAATCCGAGTTATAAAAGAGGAGACTATGTAGGAAGAACTGGAATTGAGCAATCTTATGAATCAATTCTTAAGGGAGAGAAGGGATATAATATCTACTTAAGGGATGTTCACAACAAAATCAAATCTAGTTTTGCCGACGGGAAATACGACTTGGAGGCAATTCCTGGTAAATCTATCATTTCATCTATCGATGCCGAACTTCAGAATTATGGTGAGAGGCTAATGGCAAATAAGGTTGGTAGCGTTGTAGCAATTGAACCCTCTACTGGAGAAATTCTAACTCTAGTAACAAGCCCTGGTATTGATGTTACAAAGCTTGCATTCATTAATAAATATTACTCTGAATTAGTAAACGATCCATACAAGCCAATGTTTAACAGGGCTGTAATGTCGCCCTATCCTCCTGGCTCGGTATTTAAACTAGTAAACGGTTTAGTTGCTCTTCAAGAGGGAGTACTAGATACCGAAATTAGATATCCTTGCCATATGGGATATAAAGTTGGACGAGGTGTTGCTTGTCACGCCCATCCTTCACCTACCGATCTTGAGCAGGCTATCATGATGTCTTGTAACGCATATTTCTGCTATGCATTTAGAGATATTATGGATAATCCAAAATATCCAAAAATTGCAGACGCCTTTAATCAATGGAAGAGAATTGTTGAGAGTTTTGGCTTTGGAAAGAAGCTTGGAAGTGATTTGCCAGGCGAACAGGGAGGTATTTTGCCAACAACAAAAACATACGATAAGATTCATGGTAAAGGCCGTTGGAAATCATTGTCAATTATCTCTCTTGCTATCGGACAAGGAGAAATCGGGACAACTCCACTCCACTTGGCGAATCTTGCCGCAACTATTGCAAACAGGGGTTATTACTACACTCCTCATATTATCAAAGGCTCTCCCGATACTCTGATTAATATTGACTATACAAAAAAACATCATACTCTTGTAGATCCTGTTCACTTTGAAGAGGTAATTGAAGGGATGTTTCTTGCAGTGAACTCTCCTCCTGGCTCTGGCGCAACAGCTTCGCGAGTGGCTGTGCCTGGTCTTGATATTTGTGGTAAAACTGGAACTGCGCAGAATCCTCATGGTAAAGACCACTCAGTATTTATCTGCTTCGCTCCTAGAAATAATCCGAAGATAGCCGTTGCTGCTTATATCGAAAATGGTGGATTTGGAGCTACTTGGGCTGCACCTATTGCCTCTCTTATTGTAGAGATGTACATGAAACGAAAGGTAGAGAGAACAGATATGGAGGCGATGATTCTAAACGGTAACACTATAATTAATGTAGTAGTAAAATGAGTTTGGCAATAAGATACAAGAAGATAGACTGGCAACTGATAGGATGTTATCTTGCTCTGGTTATCATTGGATGGATTAGCGTGTTTGCATCTGTCTTCGACGAAGAGCATGCCCAGATTTTTGATGTAAGTCAAAGATATGGAATGCAGTTTATCTGGATAATGACTTCGTTGATTATTGCATACTTCATAATTTTTGTAATCAATCCTAAGTTTTATAATGTCACGGCCTGGTTCCTTTATGCTGGAGTTCTACTGCTACTGTTAGCTGTGATCTTTCTTGGTGTTGAGGTAAATGGATCTAAATCATGGTTCATGATTGGACCTTTTAGATTTCAACCAGCTGAGGTTTCTAAAATTACCACCTCTCTTGCACTTGCCTCTTTAATAAGCTCTTACAACTTCAAACTCAACTCTGTAAAAGGGATGCTCAAAGTTGGTCTGATTTTAATTATTCCAATGTTGATGATTATTTTGGAAAAAGAGACTGGTTCTGCTCTAATTTATACTGGATTTATATTTGTTTTATATAGAGAAGGGTTAAGCGGATGGTATCTCACCTTTGGACTTTTAGGTATTGCTCTATTCTTGATTACTCTAAGCTTCTCTCCTTTTATTGCGCTAATTACTCTGTTTATAATTTTAGCAGTTGCAAAGGGCTTTTTATCAAAGAGCATAACACTACACATAATTTTCTTAGCACTTTTTACACCTGCTTTGATCTTTGTACCAGAACTACGAAATCTAAAATTTTTAGAAGCACTGAAAGATCTTCCAGATGTATTTTGGTTTGGTCTTATTGTCTTACCTGTTATAATCAGCCAAGCAATTCTTGCATTTAGAAAAAAACTTCAGTACTTGTGGTACATTATTATCTGCTTTGTAGCAGGTACGGCATTAGTTTTTTCTGTTGATTTCTTTTTTGAAAAAATTCTGCAAGAGCATCAACGAGCAAGAATTGAAAGCCTTTTAGGGATAGAACAAGATTTAAGAGGTGCTGGATACAATGTTCATCAGTCAAAAATAGCTATTGGATCGGGCGGGTTCTTGGGAAAAGGTTTTCTTCAAGGAACTCAGACTAAATTTAATTTCGTTCCTGAGCAGAGTACCGATTTTATCTTCTGTACAGTTGGTGAAGAGTGGGGATTTGTGGGATCGGTAGTTGTTATCGGGATTTACGTCTTTATGCTGATAAGGATCTTATCTCTTGCCGAAAAGCAGAAAGACCACTTTGCGAGAATCTATGGATATTGCCTGGCATCGTGCATTTTTCTGCACTTTTTCATAAATATAGGCATGACCATTGGGATCATGCCTGTAATAGGAATCCCCCTGCCCTTTGTGAGCTACGGGGGATCATCTCTATGGACCTTTACGATCCTATTATTCATCTTTATCCGACTAGATCTCGAACGTTGGAAATAACCTAGTCTTCGTTTTCTTCTTCGTTGTTTTCAAATGGTGCACTTTCAAGAGCCTCATCTGCTTTTAAATAGATCATCAAGTAACCTTTTGGAAGTTTTACTCCCTCTTCAACAAAGATGCTCTCAATAACTCCGTCAAACGGAGCTAGAATGATATTTTGCATCTTCATTGCCTCATAGACCATAATTCTATCGCCCTTTTTAACCGAATCTCCGATTTTCACGGTTATTTCGGTCACAGTTCCTGGGATAATAGATTTTATCTGCTGAGGATCGGGTTTAGCCCACTGTGTTCTTGATTTGTATTTTTTAGTTAGGAGTGTCTGGTAAACTCTACCGCTTGTCATAACTTGAAGTTTATCAAACTCCACATTACTCTTTTCGGTAATCTTAACAGCCTTCTCCATCTTTTTCTCTTTTTTCATCATTGTGAATTTATCGATTAAAATGGTGGAATGCCATGCTTCTTATTTGGACGCTTAAGTGTCTTGTTTGCAGACACCTCAATTGCATGAATCAGGAATTTTCTTGTATCCTTTGGTTCAATAACCGAATCGATATATCCTTTTGCTGCAGCAACATAAGGATTTGCAAACTTGGTTTTGTACTCTTCAACCTTTAGCTTTCTCATAGCATCTGGATCAGCAGCCTCCATAATCTCTTTTCTAAAGATAATGTTTGCAGCACCCTCTGGACCCATCACAGCGATCTCTGCCAATGGCCATGCAAATACAAAGTCTGCTCTAAGGTGTCTTGAGTTCATTGCAATGTATCCTCCACCATAAGCCTTACGAAGAATTACAGTAATCTTGGTTACTGTTGCTTCGCTATAAGCGTAAAGAAGCTTTGCACCGTGTCTGATTACACCTGCATGTTCTTGGTCAACGCCAGGAAGATAACCAGGCATATCCTCAAGAGTTACGATAGGAATGTTAAATGCATCACAATAACGGATAAATCTTGCAGCTTTATCAGAAGAGTCGCAATCAAGAACACCCGCAAGAACAAGTGGCTGGTTGGCAACGAAACCTACTGTTTTACCATCAATTCTGCCATATCCAATCACGATGTTAGCAGCCCACATCTCTTGTACTTCCAAGAATTCAGAATCGTCAGTAAGAGCCCTGATAACGTCACGAACATCGTAAGGTTTTGTTGGATCATCAGGTACAATTTGGTCGATTTTGTAAACTTTCTTAGGAAGCTCTACTTTTTTCTTCTCTTGTTTGTCCTCATTATTTGCAGGAATATAGTCGAGAAGTGATTTAATCTGCTGGAAACAATCAGCCTCTGTGTTTGCAAAGAAGTGTGCATTACCAGTGATTTCGCTGTGTACTCTTGCGCCTCCTAAAGACTCCATGTCTATCTCTTCGCCCAATACAGATTTGATTACCTCTGGACCAGTGATGAACATCTTTGAGATTTTGTCAACTACAAAAACATAGTCAGTTAATGCTGGAGAATAAACCGCTCCACCAGCACACGGACCTAGAATCACAGATAGCTGCGGAATTACACCGCTGGCAAGAGTGTTTCTGAAGAAGATCTCTCCATAACCTGCCAGTGAGTTAACACCCTCTTGAATACGAGCTCCACCAGAGTCGTTGATTCCAATAAGTGGAATACGCATTCTTAGAGCATAATCCATGATTTTTGTGATTTTTCTGGCGTGCATTGAACCAAGCGAACCTCCTGCTACAGTAAAGTCCTGAGCATATATAGCCACTGGTTTGCCATTAATGGTTCCTGTTCCGATAACTACACCGTCACCCGCAAGCTCCTTTCCATCCATCCCAAATTCGCGCGCATCGTGCTCGATAAAAAGATCATATTCATAAAATGATCCCGGGTCTAACAGTTGACTAATTCTTTCACGTGCAGGGAGTTTTCCCATTGCAATCTGCTTTGCAATAGCCGACTCTCCGCCGCCCTGAACTGCCTTCGCTGTACGCTCTTTCAGTTCTGAAATTTTTCTACTAAGTAAACTCATTTATTTTTGGTTTTAGTTGGGACAAATGTATAAAAAATATTTTTAACACAAATTTTACAAAATTATCATTACATTTGTATCTATGTACCCGTATATAAACATCTAATAATTAAATAATTAACTATATTATGCCTTTACTATTCGCCGACAGGCACAATGGACCGCGTCAGCACGATATCGATAAAATGCTGGAGACAATTGGAGCCGATAGTCTTGATACTCTGGTAAAAGAGACTGTCCCTTCGGATATTTTGCTAGACAAGCCTCTTGCTCTGGATGCTCCCGTTTCGGAGTATGCATATCTTTCTGGATTAAAAGCTATAGCCATGAAAAACAAAAACTTCCGCTCAATGATCGGAATGGGATTTTATGGGACAGCTACGCTTCCTGTTGTAGTTAGAAACGTATTTGAAAATCCAAGTTGGTATACTTCCTACACCCCTTATCAGGCAGAAATCTCACAAGGTCGTTTGGAGGCTCTTCTCAACTTTCAGACAATGATCTCTAGCCTTACAGGTTTTAATATGTCTAACTGCTCTATGCTAGATGATTCAACATCAGCAGCTGAAGCGATGAGAATGATGTATGAATTACGCTCAAGAGATGCTGTGAAAGCTGGTAAAAACGTTGTTTTCGTTGACAATAATGTATTTCCTCAAGTACTTTCTGTTATTAAAACAAGAGCAGCTGCTTTAGGAATCGTAGTTGAGACCGGAGACTTCAATCAATATCAATTCAGCGACATGTGTTATGGTGCTGTAATCCAATATCCTGCAGCCGATGGCGAGGTAAGGGATTACGCTTCATTCTGTACTCAAGCTCATTCTAAAGGAGTTCTAGTGACAGCTGTCTGTGACTTGCTAGCTCTTGCGCTTCTTAAAGAGCCTGCTTCATGGGGTGCCGACATTGCTGTTGGTACTGCTCAAAGATTTGGTCTCCCTATGGGATTCGGTGGCCCAACTGCTGGTTTCATGGCAACAAAAGAGGAATACAAGAGAAACATGCCTGGTAGAATAATCGGGGTTTCAGTTGATAGAAATGGACGTCCTGCATTGAGAATGGCTCTTCAGACTAGAGAGCAACATATCAAGAGAGAGAAGGCGACTTCGAATATTTGTACTGCAACTGCGTTGATGGCTACAATGACTGGAATGTTCGCTGTATATCATGGACCAGAGGGAATCAAAAAGGTTGCTGCAAGAACATCTGCATACGCTCATCTTGTTGCCTCAGAACTTAAAAAGATTGGTGTTAAAATCAAAAATGATAACTTTTTCGATACTATAGAGATTCATGGTGTTGATGCCTCTGCTATTCGTGCTAAAGCCGAAGAGAAGGGAATCAACTTCTTCTACCCATCTGACGAAGCAGTTAGAATTAGTTTCGACGAAGTATCTAGCTGCGACGAGGCTGTTGCAATTTTGGAGATCTTTGGAAGAAAGGTTGAAAATTGTCCAGCTCCAGCTGCTCTTCCTGAATTTATGAAGAGAGAGAGCTCATTCCTGACTGAGCCTGTATTTAACAAATATCACTCAGAGACTGAGTTGATGAGATATATCAAAAAATTAGAGAGAAGAGATATCTCACTTACTCACTCTATGATTCCACTTGGATCTTGTACAATGAAGTTGAATGCTGCTGTTGAAATGCTTCCACTCAGCTGGTCTGAATTTACAAATATCCACCCATTTGCCCCTGTTAACCAAGTTGAAGGTTACATGCAGCTAATCAAAGAGGTAGAAAAAGACCTTGCTACAATTACAGGATTTTATGCTTGTTCACTCCAACCAAACTCTGGTGCGGCTGGTGAATATGCTGGTCTTATGGCAATCAGAGGTTACCATATCGGCAATGGACATCCACAAAGAAATGTAGCTATTATCCCAACTTCGGCACACGGTACAAATCCTGCAAGTGCAGCAATGGCTGGAATGGATATCGTTCTTGTATCTTGTGACGAAAATGGTAACATCAATGTAGAAGAGCTCCGCGAAAAGGCAGAAGCAAACAAAGAGAAGCTCTCTTGCATTATGATTACATACCCATCTACGCATGGTGTATTTGAAGTCAGAATTCGCGAAATCGTCGATATCATTCACTCAAATGGTGGTTTAGTATATATGGATGGTGCAAACATGAATGCTCAGGTAGGTCTAACAAACCCTGGCTTTATCGGAGCAGACGTTTGTCACTTGAACCTTCATAAAACATTTGCTATGCCTCACGGTGGTGGTGGTCCTGGTGTTGGCCCTATCTGCGTAACTAAAGACCTTGCACCATATCTTCCTTGCCATCCAATTATTGGCAATTGCGGAGGATCAGACATGCAAGCAGTAAGTTCTGCTCCTTACGGAAGCCCGCTTATGCTACCTATCACACATGCATACATCAAACTTTTAGGACCTGACGGAGTTAAGAGAGCAACTGAAATTGCAATTCTTAATGCAAACTATATTGCAACTCGTCTTAAAGGAGAGTTCGAGACACTATATTCTGGCGGAAACGGACGCGTCGCTCACGAATGTATTCTAGATCTAAGACATTTCAAGAAAGAGTACGGAATTGATGCGACTGACTTTGCTAAAAGACTTATGGATTATGGATTCCACGCGCCTACCCTATCGTTCCCAGTAGTTGAGACTCTAATGGTTGAACCAACCGAAAGTGAACCAAAAGAGGAGCTAGACAGATTCGTTGACACAATGATTGCAATCAAGCGCGAGTGCGAAGCAATCCGCGATGGCAAAGCTGACAAAGAGGATAACGTACTTAAAAATGCGCCTCATACAGCTCTTGAAGTTGCAGGTGACGAATGGAACCATAAATATAGCCGCAGCGAGGCTGCCTATCCTCTTGAGTGGATTAAAGATAACAAGTTCTGGCCACACGTATCGAGAGTAGATAACGGATATGGTGATAGAAATCTTATCTGTACTTGCCAAGATTGGTTATAATTTTTGGCAAAATGTTTGCATAGTAAATTAACGAACAATGTAATTTTAAATAATGATTAAGAGAAATAATAGTGGAATGTTTTTTTGTTGTTGTACATACTTCAACGAAAGGGCATCCTATTCTCTTGATGGATTGTAATTGATTTATAAACATTTTAATCATATAAGCCCTTTCGTAATGCGAAAGGGCTTTTTTATTTTATGGAGACAACAAATATTAAAAAAATACCTCAGCGTAAAGAGGTAAAACTACTTTTAAAAGAGACTATCTCTTATCTATTTCCAGTTTTGGCAGAAGATGTCACAGCTAAAGAGAGTCCAGCTGAAATAAGAGGTCAATTCGAAATAGTTTTAAAATCATTTCATGGATACGATAATGAGGAGATCGCAAAGCTCTCTACAGAATTCTTAACAGGATTAGAACGATTACGAGAGGTTCTGACAAAAGACGCAACTGCAATCTATAATGGAGATCCAGCAGCAGAATCAATCGAAGAGATTATTGCCTGCTATCCTGGGTTCTACGCAACCGCTGTTTATAGAATTGCGAACAAAGTATCTCAGCTCGGAATACCGACTCTTCCCCGTATGCTTACCGAGATAGCTCACTCAAAAACAGGAATTGACATTCATCCAAAAGCAACAATTGGGGAGAATTTTTGCATCGACCATGGTACTGGAGTAGTTATAGGAGAGACAACTATAATTGGCAACAATGTAAAAATCTATCAAGGAGTAACCCTCGGCGCGCTCAGCGTTACAAAGCACCAAGCCGGTGTAAAAAGACATCCTACCATAGGTGACAATACAATCATCTATGCGGGTTCGACAATCCTTGGAGGAGACACTGTAATCGGCCACGACTCTACCATTGGAGGAAACGTATGGCTTACAAGCTCTGTTGCCCCATATTCATTTATAATTAACAATAATCCAAAATATAAAGCAATGAAAAAGAATACAATATTAGAATTGGTCGGAAATACTCCAACCGTTAGAATTAACAATCTTTACGACAACCGTATGGAGGCTTGGATAAAATTAGAAAAAAGTAATCCTGGAGGAAGTATTAAAGACAGAATTGCCTATGCAATGATAGAGAAGGCAGAGAAAGAGGGAAAGCTAAAAAAGGGCTCAGTAATTATTGAAGCCACATCGGGAAACACTGGAATTGGTTTGGCAATGATAGCTGCAGTTAAAGGTTACAGACTAATAATCGTTATGCCAGAATCGATGTCGATAGAGAGACGAAAGGTAATCAAAGCCTATGGAGCAGAGATTGTTTTAACTCCGCGTGAAAAGGGGATGAAAGGTGCAATTTTACGTGCAGAGGAGTTACAGAGAGAACTTGATGGCTGGATGCCTTTGCAGTTTGAGAATCCTGCAAATCCAGAGATTCACGAATCAACGACCGCACTAGAGATTTTAAATGATTTTCCCGAGGGGCTTGACTATATTGTAACAGGAGTTGGCACTGGTGGACATATCTCTGGAGTAGCAACTGTTCTGAAAAAAAGATGGAAAAATCTGAAAGTAATTGCAGTAGAGCCTGCAGACTCTCCTGTGATCAGCGGGGGAAATCCATCTCCACATGCAATACAAGGGATAGGAGCAGGTTTTATTCCTGCAAATCTTAATACTTCAATCTTAGATGGCGTTGTGACGATTAACAAAGAGGAGGCCTTCTTATATGCATCAAAGGCAGCTTCGCAAGAGGGTATGTTTGTTGGAATTTCAACTGGTGCGTCTCTTGCTGCCATTAATAAAATTAAAGAAGAGCTAGAGGGTAAAAGAGTTTTAACATTCGCCTACGACACAGGTGAGAGATATCTTAGTGTTGCGGACTTTTGCCCTGAGATCTGATTGCCTATAAAAATCAATGCCGGCTGGGAATGCAGCCGGCATCTTTTTGTATAAAGGAAACATTTACTGGAGCGATTTTATCTTCTGTATTTACTTCCCTCCTGAGATTGCGATTGAGACTGTTGAGTCTGCTGTTGGCTCTGTTGTGCAGGAGGAGGAGTAGAAGGTCGATTGTATTTTGTCTTCTCTTTCTCCTTGTTCTCGCTTCTTGAATTCTCATTTCTTACAGGCTCATTTCTACGAGACTGCTCTTCTCTACGCACTTCTGACCCTCTTCTATCATCTCTTCTTTCTGGGTTGTACCCATTCTCTTCGCGCCTTACCTGAGGTCTGTTCTCAAATTTATTATCATTCGATCTTGTTCTGTCGTTGATCGTATTATTCTCTTGCCTTGGAGTCTCTCTTCTATAAACGGAACCTTGTTGAGGTCTGATAATGTTGTTATCGTTTCGGTTGTTTTGGATATATGTATTTACCCCCTCCTCTCTTTGATCAGGTCTTCCGTAGGTTCTGTCATAAGAGCCATTTTGTCTCTTTCTGTAAACTATATCTGAATTATTTCTATGTTCTCTGTAATAGTACTCTTTCCAGTGTGGATTACGGTAGTTGTTCCATCTGCGATAGTTGCCATAGTAATATTTGTACCAGTTATAGTGATATCCATAGTAGTAATCCCAATAGTCTGGTCTCCATGCTCTCCACTCTCTAGGGTAGTAGCCCCAACGGAAAGGAGATACCCATACAACATAATCGGGACGGTACAGATGACGGATAATTGGCCACGATGATATTTTATAAGGAGATGTGGTATTGATTGTTACAGTAAACCCACCTATATTAACCCGTCCACGATACTCCCTATAATCATAGTCATCATAATTCGGTTCAATTATATAATCATATCCATAAAGGTCTTCGTCTCCAATAAGCTGAACATATACTCTGTCGCGTCTGTCTCTTGTGACATTGATCACAGCTACATCTTGGTTTTCTCTGCGGTTTAACGCCACTCTCAAAACGATATAGTGATCGTCTCCCCTCATATAGTCAATTACTTTGATGTAATCGATTCTATTGTCCATATTCAAGTCGAGATTATTTATTCTCTCTGATCTCGAATTTAGTCTATACTCGAACTCCTCTAAAGTTGCTGTATTTTGGAAAAGTCTCATTACTGCATACAGGTTAAGGTTATCTCCTGGTAATCCCAGCCTGTCGTTATCATAGTAATTATCGTCTTCGTAATATCCTTGAGCCTGAGATGCGAATGGTGTCGATAATAATGCGATAACCATCAAAATTTTAAACGCTTTCATAATATATGTTTTAGCTGTTTATTGTCATAAATACAAATTATAGTCCAAACTTTGCAAAAATGGCTATTTACCCATTCTCCACCTAGAAAAAATTGACTCTGTTTTTGGGAAAATACCCTTTCTTTTTGCCCTAACATCCTCAGCAACAAAGAATATGTCAGAATCGTACTCCATAAAGATTTTTTCAACTTTTTTCATATTTTTTCTCTCTACAACCGTCTCTATCACATCTATCTCACCCATAGCTCCACTTGCTCTTATCATTGTTGCACCATAACCATTAGAACTTAGAATAGCCATAAGCTCTTGTCCCGACTTTCGGGTATAGGCCCGGCAGAGGGTTATCCCAAAGGCAATCTTTTGTTCAATCAGTATTCCCACAAAGTTTCCTGTTGCATATCCACCTGCATAAGAGAGGTAGGCTACAAAGTCATTTGCTCTCGAAAAGATCTCTGAAATTACTACTATCCAGATTAATACTTCGAAAAATCCAATTATTGGGGCTTTGTATTTCTCTCCTTTTGATACAAAGATTATTCTCAATGTTCCTAATGAGACATCGATTATTCTACCAAAGAAGATTATGAATGGCAGTAGCCATGGGGCTTGGTCAAGAAAGCTGAACATAACAAATGTGTTTTAGTTTGAGACAAATTTTAAACCTATTATTGAGCAAATCAAAGTTAGTAAAAAGAAGATTCTCCAAAATGTCATAGGGTCTTTAAAGAAAAGTATGCCTAGTACGACTGTACCAGCAGCACCGATTCCAGTCCATACTGCATATGCCGTACCTAGTGGTATTGTTTGAGTTGCCTTAATAAGCAGAATCATACTTAATGTTAGAAATATTATAAACCCACCATACCATAAAATCGAGTCTATCCCTGCGGACCCTTTTGCCTTTCCTAAACAGAAGGCAAAGCCAACTTCACAAAATCCTGCAATAATTAGTGTTATCCAATTCATTTTTTAAATAAATTTGCCAATCGTAAATTAATTCCGAAAATTCCTGCGAATATGAGAATATTAAACCTAATAACAATAGGTGCTTTTTTTGCACTTGCTCTAAACTCTTGTGGTTCATCTCAAATAGAGAAGCCAGTAGAATCTTATTTACCTTCAAATATTGCCCCAGCGGTCTCCGAATTACCCGTTGTCGCAGAGATTGATGTTAAGAAACTCGAAGCCTCGGTTAACAACAAAATCAATGGGCTGTTGTTCGATGGAAAAAATTTAACCGATCGCGACCTGTCTGTTAAAATTTGGAAGGCAGGCAATTTTATGTTCTCAATCACTAACAATGTAATCGAATATAGGCTTCCTCTCAAAATTTGGGCTAAATTTTCGTGGAAGGTAGAGAAATTTGGTTTATCTGTCTCCGACGATTATGAGGTTAACGGCTCTATCGCGTTGATATATAAAACATCTGTCTATATCGGCAAAGACTGGAAACTTATGTCGACTACCGAACCTGCAGGATATCAGTGGCTTCAAACTCCAAAGCTAAGTATTATCGGAGTTAATGTTCCAGTAACTCCTATTGCCAATGTCGCTCTATCATATGGTAATGATGTTATTATTAAGCAAATAGACAACTCTTTAACTCAGTTTGTTGATATTAAAAAATATATTTCTGAGGTATGGGAATCTTCACAAAAGCCAGCATTGCTGAGCCCAGAAAACAATCTTTGGTTAAAAATTACTCCTAAGGATATTTATGTTGCCCCATTTACGACAAAGGGCAATACTCTTAATATCTCAATGGCTCTTTATGCTCAAGTAGAATCGGTAATAGGTTCGGAGCCAGCTGCGCCAACAATCACTCCACTTCCCGAATTCAAAAAAATCGTTAGAATGCCTCAGCAATTTAATCTGAATCTCGCAGCTGATGTGACTTATGCTCAAATCAGCGAGTTTGCAAAGAAGCAAGTTGTGGGCAAGACATTCAAAGAGGGAACCAGATCTATAACTATTAATGATTTATCGATTTATAGTAGTGAGGGTAAGGCGATCTTCGAGGCAGATGTTGCTGGTTCGCTAAAAGGAAAAATCTACTTTACAGGAAAAATGGCTTATAATGCAGAGACAAAATCGCTTGAGATAATAGAGCCTGATTTCGATATAAAGACTAAAAATGTGCTTGTTAAGTCTGCTAATTGGCTTTTGCATGGTACGATTTTGAAGAAAATTGAACCAATGCTAAAGTATCCTGTTGAAGCCAATCTTGAACAGGTTAAAGCAGAAGCAAATAAGATGCTTTCGGAATATAATGTCTATGAAGGGATAACCCTCACTGGCAGTCTAAACAACATTTCGGTAACCGATGTAAATATGGTTCCCGGAGCAGTTCGTCTAAAAGCAAATTTAAAAGGCAACGTTGTTATAAAAATTGGGAATCTTAAATTTTAAAGAAGATAGTCCCAACATCCCATTGCATGAAAGATTTGGCCTCCAAAGCCACTTTTGAATCGGTAAAGACCATACATTGGGTGAGTGGGATCGTCTTTAGGAGCTATCCCAAACATATCATACTCGCTGCATCCTCTCTCTTTTGAGATCATCATGGCCTGCCATTGAAGTGCATAAGGGGCCATCAAACCTCTCTCTTCTGAGGTAGATGCACCATAGAGATACGAGCCCCTGTTTCCAGCAATTACTAAAAATAGTGCAGCCAGTGGCTTATCCTTGTAGATTGCAGCCAAAAGTCTCACCTCCGCAGGAGAATCACTATCTTCTGCGTTTGTTGTTAGAATTGTATCAAAATATGACCTGTCGTGGATTACAAGTCCATTTCGAATACATGTTTCGCAATACAAAGAGTACCAGGTGTCTAAAAATTCTGCTCCATACTCTTTTACTTCAACCCCTTTTCTTTCCGATAGTAAAATATTGTAACGAGTTTTAGGTTTCATCCTTTTTAACATACCTTCGGGAGTAGAGTCTAGCTCAACATAGACAGTATTTGAAGGAAGTATATTGGTGTTACTCTTGTGAAAATTTGAGTAGATAGTATTGTAGTTCATTCTAAACTCTTGAGCGAATGACGATGGAGGGGTTTCCCAGAAAGACTCCCAGCAAAGATCGTATTTAATTGCCACGCAATTCAATGGAAGAAAAGACCTTAAACACTCAGACAGCTCCTCAAGAAATACACCACGCTCCTCCTCTGGCGGAGTAATCTCAGGTCCATAAGGTACATAGGCAATTGTTCTGTCATAATCTATATTTTGTATAACAACTAGAATATCTGAATCGATCTCCCCATATTTGAAATTTACTGCCAATGTTTCGAAACCCATTCGGTTTTTAACATTAGACCAAAAAGATGTCTGTTGAATAATTGATGTGCGAAACAACTCATCGGAGTGCTTGCGGCAAACCTCTGTAATCATAAAAAAAAAAATTAAAGATTTACCAGCGCGACTGAACGAAATTACCCGGATTGAAGATCTCCGATCCGATTTGAGCATCAACCTTAACATCGAAGTAGATCTCTTCCATGTAAAGTTTACCCAATTTGTTATAGAACAAAATATGTGTCGCTACTGGCTTATTATTAAATAATTGATAATTAAGAAAATCAACAGACCTTCCCATCTTATCTTGCATTCTTACAAAAAGAAGACTTATCTTATCTACATAAAAAGATTTAGAACTTTGATCTCCAACAATCCATACATCTTGGTTGCGGTATCTTCCCTCTTGAATTTTAGAATAGTCGTAACCAGCTCTTTGTAGTCTACTTAAAGTAACTTCTGGATTACAATTGTACATATCTAAACCCAAAATAAGAAGGTCATGAGTCAGACTTTTCTTATCCTTAAGGAGTCCATTTTCAATAGTATAGAGCGAGTCATTTCTAAAGATCAGACCATTTCCACTCTCCCAAGAGGTAAACTTAAGAATCAAAAATGAGGGAGACATGTAGGCTTCGTGCATAATGTCTTCCGAAACAATACTGTCGCCTCGAAAATTGATAATCTTCTGAGAAAAGGTCAATGTCTTGTAGAAATTATCCTTATAACGCTTATACATATCATTAACCAACTCTCCTCCATCTTTGTATTGTTGCGCACAAAGGGGAGAAAGAGAGAAAAGCAAAAGCAGTATGACGGTTAATCTCTTCATGGTGCGCAAAGATAACTCTTTTTATTATTTTTGTGCCTATTAAAGAGGATGCAATATGATAGAGGAACAAATTACAAACAAGGCAGCTGCGCTATTTGGCGTTGTTGATGCAATTTATGATTTTTTAATCCAAAACGGTGTTTCAGAGAATCTTGCATCGTGGCTAGATGAGATTATATCTGTTTCATTATTGTTCATTATAGCATTTATTACCGACTATATAGCCCGCTTTATAATCTACAAACTCATCGAAAGACTCGCCAAATATACAACCAGTCAATGGGATGATGTCTTTGTAAAAAATAAAGTATTTAAATATCTTGTTCACATTCTACCTGGGATTGTCTTCTATTTGTGTACTCCTATAGCCATAAGAATGGAGATCTGGATTACTGTCTTCCAAAAGGCAACTCTTGTATTTATTGTAGTGCAGATGATGAGGGCTATCAATGCTGCCACCCACTCAATGGTGGAGATCTATAGCAACCACGAAGATTATGCGAATAAGCCAATTAAGGTCTTTTTCCAAGTAATAGCAGTCCTCAGTTACTTTGTTGGAGCATTGGTAATTCTGAGCATCTTTGTTGGAGAGAAGTTCACAACTCTGTTTGCTGGGCTTGGAGCTTCGATGGCAATTCTTTTATTAGTGTTCAAAGACACTATCCTTGGATTTGTCGCAGGCTGGCAGCTCTCTGCAAATGACATGCTTAGAAAAGGAGACTGGATAACTGTTCCAAAGTATAACGCAGACGGCAATGTAGAGGAGATGAGTTTATACTCAGTCAAAGTAAGAAATTTCGATAATACGATTACAACCATTCCTCCATATATCTTAGTTAGTGACTCTTTCCAGAATTGGAGAGGGATGCAAGAGTCAGGAGGCAGAAGAATAAAGAGACATATCAATATCGACATGACCAGTATAAAATTCTGCGATCATGCGATGTTAGAAAAATTCAGAAAGATTAAGTATTTATCGGAATATATCGACAAGACAGAAGAGGAATTAGCACAATTTAACAAGGAGAATCAGATAGATAACTCTATTCTTGTCAACGGAAGAAGACAGACAAACATAGGTGTATTCAGGGCTTATCTACAAGAGTATCTTAATCAGCATCCCGAAGTCAACCACGAAATGACATGCATGGTAAGACAACTACAGCCCGGAGAAAAGGGAATTCCTCTCGAGCTGTATTTCTTTACCAAAGTCAAAGATTGGATCTACTATGAAAATGTTCAAGCCGATATTTTTGACCATGTAATGGCAATCATAGATCAATTCGACCTCAGAGTCTTTCAGTATCCTGCATCTAGCTACGATAGCGCTCGGATGTCGTATAGAGAAGACTAATCCTTCACAATCTTTTTGTAATGTTTGTATAGTTCGTTTGCCGCTCTCATAAATCCAAGATCGGTATAATGAACGCCATCAACTGTTGTCTCCGAATCAGTTCCAAGGATATTATCACCTGGAATGTAGTAGATATTCTTGTCACTTTTTTTAAGTTTCGAGTAGAGTGCTTTCCACTCTTTGTTCTCTTCGTCTAACTCAGAAAAGGTCTTTTTGTCTAATACCAAATATGGAAACTTTGGATTTTCAACTAAAATTATCTTAGCATTTGGTTTTTTATCCCTTATAGTTTTAATAAAGACCTCAGCACTGTCTCTAACAATCTGAGCAGTGCAGTTTGGCAGGCAATCCATAAAAAGAACATCAAAATCTGCATGGCTGATCTCTTTTGCTATCTCTAAATCGAGCCTTCCGTTTCCAGAGAAACCGAGATTAACAGTCTCTACTCCCGACAGACGAGAGAAGATCGAAGGATATGCCATACCTGGACGAGATGCGCACCCCCCTTGAGTTATACTTGTTCCATAAAAAATTACTCTTTTTTCGCGGGAGAACATCAAGTTTTCTGGCTTTGGATTGAAATCAGAGTCGTTGTCAACCCCAACCTCTATCTTTTCTGCTCCATCATATAGAGGCAAGTAGATTAAGTACTCCCTAACTCTCTTCTCCATGTTTTTAATAACTACTGCCTCGGAGCTCTTACCAACTGGTTTTGCTGTTCCTGCATAGTTCCATCCATCTCCTTCGTTGACGTAAAGGTCTAGCCCTTTGATTCCAGTCGCGGGCATATGGTTCATTGAGAAGTTATTCAAAACACTCCATTTAAGAGTTACAGCTGTTGTATTACTGCTGAATCGTAGAGCAATTCCAGCAGAATTACGTCCCAAGTACCAAAGTTGCTCTCTTATTTTACCCTCCAAATGGCCTGGCAGCCTTCCGTAAAGATGAGGAGTTTCAAAGGCCTTGCCTAAAATGGGGAGGTCCTTTCCGTCAAAAAATTTAGTAGTCATGCTATTTTGTGAAAATAAGCTACCTGCTGTAATCAGGCAAGATGTTAAAAGGAGAAAAAGTCTTTTCATGGTTACTGTTTATTAGCTTTAAAAAGGAAAAACGCAAGGGCAGAAGTAGCAATAATTACTCCACCAATGGTAGCAATAGTGATATCTAAACTAAGTCCTCCAGACTTGTATGGTGCTGCAAGAAAATATGAAGAGCAGACAAGAGTTAAAAAGGTTGCAGGCAGAGATAAGAACCAGTGAGATTTCTTTACTGTCACACAATATCTTGCACATGTCCACAAAATTATTGCCGCCAGAACCTGATTTCCAATCCCAACATATTTCCAAATAGTCGAAAAGTCTACATTGCATAAAACAAAGGCGATCACGAACATAGGGACAGAGATCAAGAGTCGGTTTCTAATCGGTTTCTGTTCAAATTTCAAAGCATCTGCAATCATAAGTCTAAGTCCGCGAAATGCAGTATCTCCAGTTGTAATTGGACAAACAACAACCCCAATGATTGCGATGATTGCCCCAATTCTGCCCAACCACGAATTGCATAATTCATTAACAATGATAGCAGGAGTCTTTCCTGCTGCAGCAGCGGCATTCAATCCTTCTGCTCCACCAAAATAGGCCATCGCAGCAGTTGCCCAAATCATAGCAACCACCCCTTCGCAGATCATTGCCCCATAAAATGATGGGCGTCCATACTTTTCATCTGCCATACATCTTGCCATCATTGGAGACTGAGTTGCATGGAATCCAGAAATAGCCCCACAGGAGATTACAATAAACATCATTGGAAAAAGTATGTTAACTTCAGGCGAAGAGTGGAAGTTTTTCAGGTTCGAGAGGGTTGCCTCCTGCATTATTATCTCTCCAGTAAAACCTTTGTAGATCATCACAGCGCTGATTGCTACTGCCATAAAAATCAAAGTTGCCCCAAAAAATGGATATATTTTCCCAATTATTTTATCTATCGGTAAAAGAGTTGCCAAGATGTAATAAACGAATATGATATAAAGCCAAATATTCATATTCATTCCAGTAAGACGAGCAATCAAATCTGCAGGACCTGTTACAAATGCTACACCTACGGCCAAAAGTAGAAATGCAGTAAAAAATATTAATGCTTTTTTTGCATTACCGCCAAGGTAGTTTCCTACGATATCTGGTATGCTTTTACCATCGTTCCGTAAAGACAACATTCCTGAAAAATAGTCATGAACTGCTCCCATAAAAATACACCCTACAACGATCCAAATGTAGGCTGCTGGTCCGTATGCTGCGCCTAGAATTGCGCCAAAAATTGGACCTAGACCCGCAATGTTTAAAAATTGAATAATAAAAATTCTCCAAGGCTTTAGTTCTTGGTAATCAACCCCATCTGCCATTCTTTTGACAGGGGTTAAAATGGCCGATGACGCGCCGAAATACCTCTCTACAAATTTGCCATAGGTAAAATAGGCAGCAATCAAGAGAGTAATTGAAATCAAAAAAGTTATCATAGTGCTATTTGTTAAGTTCTATCCAGTCTATCACTACGCCTTTCCTCTCCATTCCTCGAAACCATGTCATTTGCCTTTTGGCAAACTGATGAATTGCAGTAGCGAGTTGGCTCCTCATCTGATCAAAACTTAGTTGACCAAGAAGATGAAGTGTCACAAATTTATATTCTAAACCATAGTAGATAAGATCATCAGGAGCAATTCCTAAATCGAGAAGTCCTCTTACCTCATCTACCATCCCCTCTTTCAGCCGCTGATCCAACCTCTGGTCTATCCTCCTGTTTCTCTCATCTCTCGACACCGAAATCCCAATAAACTTAGTATCTATTGGAGGATATGATTGCGAAACTGTTCCGTTTTCCTTTTGATAAAGTTCAATCTCTATCGCACGAATTGCCCTCTTTTTACTGTCTACATCCGATGTATTGTGCATCCTCTTCATCGATTCCAGAATCTCCCGTAACTCCTCAAGGCTCTTCTTCTCCAACTCTTCTCGCAACTCCCTGTTCTCTGGCACCTCTGCCATCTGGTAACCTCTGGTAACAGCATCTATATAAAGGCCTGTCCCCCCACACAATATAGGAGTCTTCCCACGCGAGACGATTTCATTATAGACTTTGTGAAAGTCCTGCACATACCTGAAAACATTATATTTCTCTCCTGCAGGAACAATATCAATCAAATGATAAGGAATAGCGCGGCCTTCAATGGTGTAGTCACAGATATCCTTACCTGTGCCAATATCCATCCCAACGTAAACCTGGCGCGAATCTGCAGAGATAATCTCTCCACCTGTCTTATCTGCCAGTTCTACCGCATATTTAGTTTTACCTGAGGCAGTAGGCCCCAAAACACATATCATTTGTTGGTTCATTCCGCAAATTTACACTATTTTTGTGGCGATATGCCAAAAGCAAAGAGTAAAATAGAGATAAAAAATAAGAGAGCCTCATTCGAATACGAATTTATAGAGAGCTTCACTGCAGGTATTGTTTTATCGGGGACGGAGATTAAATCTATCAGAGCCGGCAAAGCATCGCTTACAGACACATATTGCTATTTCGTAAACCGAGAGCTATATGTAAAAAACATGCACGTTGCCGACTATTGGTGGGGAAGTTTCAATAAGCACGATCCACGTCGCGACAGAAAACTTCTTTTGAATAAAAGAGAGTTAAGCAGACTCTTCAGGGCTTCAAGAGAGAAGGGGTTGACAATTGTTGCAACAAGGTTATTCATTGCAGATAACGGCTTTGCCAAACTCAATATATCTTTGGCAAAAGGTAAAAGAGAGTACGACAAACGTCACTCAATCAAAGAGAAAGACTTAAGAAGGGAGATGGACCGAGGCTAACTGTCTATTTTTTAGCCTCTATCATTGCAGGTTTTCCACGCTTGATACTATAGAACAACAAACCTAGTCCGAACAGGATGAATGGGATACTTAGTAGTTGACCCATATTCAATGCCATGCCCTGTTCAAAACTCACTTGTGGCTCTTTAACAAATTCAATCAGAAAACGAGTTGCAAAGAGTACTGTTAAAAAGATTCCAAACAAAGTTCCCCTTTTAAGAACTGGCAGATATTTTTTATACATCCACATCAGAAGGAAAAAGAGAGCTAAGTAAGAGAGTGCCTCATAAAGTTGAGTCGGGTGCTTTGGAAGAGTTTCGCCTCTTAGGGTAAAAATAAATCCCCAAGGAAGATCGGTCGGATTTCCATATATTTCTGAATTCATTAAATTGCCCAGACGAATCATTGCCCCAGCTAATGCTGTTGCTATACCAATTCTGTCGAACAACCACCAATAGTCGAATTTATATTTTGCACCATACTTTCTGACAAAGATCCAAATCGCAATTAGAATCGCAACTGCTCCTCCGTGGCTAGCAAGACCACCCTCCCAAACTTTAAGAATCTTTATTGGATTTGCTAGGTAATATTCTGGTTCGTAGAAAAGACAGTGACCTAGTCGCGCTCCAATTAGTGTTGCTCCCAACAGCGTGTACAATAAAATATCAAGGATGTCGGTAGGAAGTTTCTCCCTTTTGAAGAACCATAAGAAAATGTAGTAACCTATTATGAATCCAGAGACAAACAAAATGCTGTAGTAGCGAATGTGAATCGGTCCTAGAGAGAAAATCTCTGGTGATGGACCCCATGTGATTGATAATAGACTATTCATACAACTTATCTTTTTAATCTTGCGAATACACTCAAAGGTAATGATTTTTCGAATTTGTCCCTCAAAACCAGCTCTCCATAATCTAAAGAGTAGTTATTTTTTTTGCTGTTTAATCCAAAAGAGGTCTTTACAAGGGTATCTGCAAGGACTGCAGAGTATCCGTTTGAGTATAAATTTAAAACAACGAAGCTCTTCTCTGGAGCAATTATGCTTCTACAACAAGTTAAGAACTCATACAAAAGTTCATCAAGTTTCCACTTCTCTCCATCAGGACCATGTCCGTAAGCAGGCGGATCCATAATCAGACCATGATAAACATTGCCCCTCTTAGCCTCGCGTTTTGCAAACTTAAGCGCATCCTCGATTACCCAACGGATGTTATCAAGTTTACTTATCTCCATATTCTCTCTTGCCCAAGTTACAACTTGTCTCACTGAGTCAAGATGGGTAACCTCTGCCCCTGCTGCTCTGGCTGCCAAAGAGGCTGCCCCTGTATATGCAAAAAGATTAAGCACTTTCGGTTTTTCGACTCCCTCCGATCTTAATCTTTTTACCTGATCATAAATAAAGTCCCAATTTGGAGCTTGTTCTGGGAATACTCCTACATGTTTAAAAGAGGTGAGACCCATTCTCAAATTAAAGTCTAATCCGCCCTTTTTATAGCCGATTATCCATTGTCCAGGCATCTTTTTCAACTGATTCCAAGTACCAGCATCCTCCTTACCAGATTTGCCAAACCCCGCTCCCGTAGTGAAAGAGGTGTGTGCCATTGAAAGCCACTCTTTATTTGAGAGTGTAGGTGTCCACAAAGCCTTAGGCTCGGGCCTTATAAGTATAAATTTTCCAAATCTCTCCAGTTTCTCAAAATTGCCTGAATCAATTAGCTCATAATCATTCCAGCCTGTTGGTGTCTCCAATAACATCTCTCTGTCGTTCTTTTTTATAGGGCCGAAGGTAGCTATTTTTCTAATAATATTTTTAAATTTGCCCGTTGAAACAAATTCTTAATTTATACACAAGTATGCAAAACATTGACAATTACGATTTTTCTGGCAAAAGAGCCATTGTGCGCGTGGACTTTAATGTTCCGCTGAACGAGTCATTCCAGATCACTGACGATACCAGAATCAGAGCAGCTATCCCTACACTTAAGAAAGTTCTTGCAGGTGGCGGTTCACTGATTGTAATGTCGCATCTTGGAAGACCAAAAGGACCTACCGATAAATATTCGTTGAAACATATCATTCCTGCAATTGAGGAGAAGCTATCTGTAAAGGTACAGTTTGCTCCAGACTGCATGGGTGCTGAGGCAGAAGAGCTCTCTAAAAACCTGAAACCAGGTGATGTTCTACTTCTAGAGAACCTTCGTTTCTATGCCGAAGAGGAGGGAAAACCTCGCGGACTAGCGGAAGATGTAACCGAAGAGGTGAAGAAAGCAGCAAAAGCTGAAATTAAAGAGAAGCAAAAAGAGTTCACAAAGAGACTTGCCTCTTATGCTGATTGCTATATCAATGATGCATTTGGAACAGCTCACCGCGCTCACGCTTCGACTGCTCTAATTGCTAAATATTTTCCTAACGACAAAATGTTCGGTTACGTAATGGAAGGCGAAATCAAAGCTATCGACAAAGTTTTAAAATCACCTGAAAGACCTCTAACTGCCATTATTGGAGGAGCTAAAGTATCTTCGAAGATTGCGATTATCGAAAAGTTATTCGGAATCGTTGACAATATGATTATTGGTGGAGGCATGTGCTTCACTTTCGAAAAAGCTAAAGGTGGCAAAATTGGAAACTCGCTCTGCGAAGATGACCAAATGGAATTGGCTCTTAGCATTATCGAAAAGGCTAAAGAGAAGGGTGTTAAATTATACTTCTCTGACGAAGTTATTGCTGGTGATAAATTTGATAACGCTGCAAATACCGTTGTTTGCAAAAGCAATGAAGTTCCAGATGGATACCTAGGAATGGATGCTAGCGAAGGTCAGTTGAAAATTTGGGAAGAGGTTCTTCACAATTCAAAGACTATCCTTTGGAATGGCCCTGTAGGAGTATTCGAAATGGCAAACTTTGCTCACGGTACAAATAAAATAGCTGAGATTCTTGCTGATGTAACTGCAAAAGGTGCATTCACACTAGTAGGTGGTGGTGACTCTGTTGCGGCTGTAACTCAAATGGGATTTGCTAATAAAGTAAGCTATGTATCAACTGGTGGTGGTGCAATGCTTGAATACCTCGAAGGAATCGAGCTTCCTGGCATCAAAGCTATTAGAGAATAAGTACTTTTTACATAAAATTAAAAACCCGGTCACAAGCCGGGTTTTTTAATTATATCTTTGGAATAATTCTATCTTTTATCGAGCATAATGCTCATTAAGAGCTTCGTTGGCTTTTACTCTCAATTTAGCATCTTTCTCCTTAACCATTAAATCTTTGAAGTATTGTTCGTTGGATTCTACACCGAAGCCTGGTAAGACCTTAAGAATATATGCTTTCATCTCCTTGTTTTCTCGGAAATAGAGGTTTTGCAGAATTTCAGCAGAGGATTCATCATTCAGGATTTGTAGCGCCTCTATTATGCTCTTCTTCATAAACATATCCGACTCTTCTAATTGGTCGTGGAGAACATCTAATGCGTCGTACTGTTTGAGGTAGCCAATCATTTTGATTGCAAATTGTGATACGCTTTTATTCGGATAGTCAACCCAGTTTTTGTATTCAGGAGTGGTTGCTGCGTCGGCAAATATATATTTGAAGTCATCTTTGGTAGGCTCTTCCATCAAAATATTATTCACCTGGAATAGCTCTTCGTATTTCTCTGGGTTAAGTTTAAGCCAAGAGAACTGAGCTAGTTTGCGCAACTCTTGATTACTGTGATTTACATATTTAAACAAGTGAGGAGAGAGTGATTTTACCTCCATTTGCGAAACTTCATTTATCGCCTCCAACTTAAAGTTAATATCTCTAGAATTAAGTTTCTTAATTATATAATCTTGCAAACCAAGCTTTTCATATAATTCAACCAAGCGATTTCCTGTTGCACCAAGTAGATTTGCTTTTAAACCTATCAACTCCTTTGTAAAGAGCTCTCTTAGGTTTTTATTCTTCATGTCTTTAAAAAGCCATGGTGGTATAAACTGACTATCCGCACTATAGAGCCAATCAGAAATGTAGTCGGTATAGAGCTCTTTTTTGTAGTTATAGTCTGGCCCTCTTTTTAAAATTAATCTAACTAAAAGATATATGATAATGAGAACAAGAAGAGCTCCCAAGCCCATTACAATATATTGTCTGTTTTTTTGAAATTGCGTTTTTAGAGATTCAAGTATTGATCCTTTTTTAGGGCTGGCAGGCTGTCTCTCTGCTGCTGCTAGTTGTTTATTATCAGCTTTTTTTACTTCAAGTGATGAGACCTCTTTAGGTGCTACCTTATTTGCTTTTTCTTCAGTAGCCCTTTTTGGTTGCTGAACTTGCGCAACAGGTTTTTGTACTACTGGTTTTTGCACAACAGGATTGGTTGCCTTTTTCTGACTCTTAGAGATTAATAGCTTTTGTCCTATCTCGATTGTGCAATTTGAATCTAGATTGTTTAATGACTTAATTGCATCCATCGAGACTTTATATCTCAATGATATTCTAAAGACATTTTCTCCAGCTTTTACTATATGATACGTGTCTTGCGAAACCGTTTGAACTCTCTCTGTTGTTTGAACTCTCTCCGATTTTTGAGAAGTTGAAGGCTTTTGAGCCTGTTCTTTGATTTTGATTTTTAGCTTCTGCCCTGCTTGAATTGTGTAGAGTGTATCTAACTCATTCCAGAGCATTACAGAAACCATATTGACCTTGTATTTTAAAGAGATCCTATAGACATTCTCTCCATATTGCACTTCATGGATAATCCACTTGTCGTCGCTTGAGGCGACAACTAGTGAACAAGAGTACAAAAGGAGTACTGCCGTAATGAGGATTCTTCTCAATACCAACATAAATTTTATCTTCTTTTAAGAGCGTATCTTTTAATTCTCATCGCAAGTTCATTTGGGCTAAATGGTTTTGTGATGTAATCATCAGCTCCTCTTTGAAACGCCTCCAAAATAGTCTCTTCGTTTCCTAATCTCGAGAGTACAATAATTGGAGTAGTAATCTTGAGTTCGTCACGTACTTTTACAATCAAATCTAAGCCCCCAAGCAGAGGCATGAGGATATCGGTGAGAATAATGTCGTACTGCTCTTCTCTCAGCTTACTCATTGCATCGTCGCCGTTCATGGCCACATCCACATCATATCCTTCTGCCGTAAGTTTGTGCTGGATTGCCTTGATAATCATGTTATCATCTTCACATACAAGAATTCTCATATTATCTATTGTTGTTGAATCATTAATTTCAATTTTTCTGCTCCTAAATCAATTATCGAAATTATTTTAGTTAGCATTTCGTTAAGGTCGGGCATCTCCTCTTCTCTTCTCTCGATAATCTTAAGAACCGGTATCACTGAGATTATTCCAACAAAATTTAGCTGATTAATCAACTTGTGAATAATAAACCTGAGGTCGTTCAAATCGTCTCTTTTCATTGCGTCCAAGAGCAAATCTTTTGTTGGCGGCTCATTGTTCAGGAACATTTCTATCATCTCTTTTTCAAAGGTCTTGTCACCATCGGACATCTCTTGTAAATAGGAAAGATCTGGTTCGGATAACTGGTCTTCGTTGCCGCTTTTCAGCAGCAGGTTCAACTCTTCGATAGAGTAAGGCATAACATTTTGGTTAAAAAATTGCAACTAAGATAAGAATTAATATCCAATATCTAAAATGTTGACTTAAAGAGAATCTTGTTTTTAGATGATTCCTTCACCGATATTAACGCTTGGGTGTATTTATTCCCAGATGGGGATTCAATTGTCCAAATATGAGATGAGGCTCTTTTCCTTAAAGGATTTTTTGTATTACCATGTGTTGGGAAAGTTGCATTCTTGTTATTTTCAATAATATTAGCAACCTCTGTAGCAATAATCTCCTCTTTTTTCATTTGCAACCATTTTCCCCCGTTTATCTTGATCCGTACTTGTGACGAATCCGACGCTCCAAAGATGTTTGCTAATACTTTAGATCCCGAAATAGTGACTGTGCCTTGAAAATTCTTAGGTTTTCCTATTGCTTTATATCTAGAAATAAGTGTTTCGCCCTTTCTAGTAGTCAAAAAATAGTTTCGAGGCGAACCACATTGCATCATTGCTTCTGGGACGCCATCGGCACCTTTTTCTCCCTGCCACCAATTTCCGCACGATGCGCCTGAACCGATCTCCCGAAAGCTAGTCGTCTTATATTTCACACTGTGGTTAGAGACTGTATGGGTATGACCAGAGTAGAAGAGTGGTGTTGGTTTGTATTTATAGAGAATCTCAGCTAAAAGGTCTCTGTTCTTTGTATGAATAAATGGAATGTGCTGACAGATTACAATGTTTGTATTTGAGGGAGCTGTCTCGATTAGCTCTTTGACAAAGTTAAGCTGAGAGTCGCTGTAGCCGCCAAAATATCCATGTTTGCCTTCGGAGACAACGTTATTTATAATCACATAGAGCGTCTTTTTACGAAAGAAGGCAAAAGTCTCAGTTCCTATTTCGCTATTAAATGTTTTTAGCTTATTATCTGAAAATTGGTCTCGATCATGATTACCTGCTACAATTGCAACATCTCTTCCAATATTTAGTAACGCATCCTTGACTGGCTTCATCATCTTCACATCATCATTTATGATATCGCCAAGAAAGATTGCCAAATCTATCTCTTTACTAGATCTAAGCTCCGAAATTACACTTCTGTTGGCATAATCCAACTCTAGCGAATCGCCTGCCTGCATATCGCCAACCATGGCAATAGCGCCCCTTTTAGATGTTTTTCTCTTTGAGAGCGCAATTAGGCATTTATTACTTAGACTATCTATCCTTACAAGATTTGCACTGTTTAAAATAGGAGTTTTACTTCCAGATATTTTATATTTCTCTCCAATAATTGGGAAGAGATACTCTTGATGTTTGTCAATTGTAAATTGACCTCTTATGTCGGATTTTACGACATTAGTGCCGTTTGATATGAGCACTCCTTGAATTGGCTTTTCGTTGGGGTCGAAGATTCCGTTTTCGTTGTTATCGCTAAAAACAAACCCCTCAATTTTGAGGATTGAGGATATCGGTTTTGCTTGGCTCTTTAATATTGTAGGAAGAACTATCAATATTAAAGCTGATAAAAGAATTGATTTTAATTTTTTCATGGGTAAGAAAAAGAGCAGCCGGAATATCATGCGCTTTTCAGATACGACTTGATTTTCCGGCTGCAGTTTATATGCGTTACAATTAATTTTGTGGAGTGTCGTATTTAAACATTACAAAATTTTTGCTTGTGTTAAGGTATCCTGCATATCCTGTACCATTTTGCATAAATTCTAGATAAATGTCAGAAGATTCTGCATTTTCTAAAACTACTGGGGTAGTCCAGTTACGTGTCTCTTTGTCGTAATATGTTACTACAGGTTGTTTAAGATCGTTATGATATGCTAAGTAGATTGTACCAAGTGGTGAGATTGAAAGATCTGTTGCCCTTGAATATTGGCTTGTAGAGATTAAGTCACCAAATGTACTCCATGTTGAGGTGGCTGCATCATATTTTTTCACTTTCATTCTATAAGATCCAGTAGCATTATCAACTGATGTTACATAGATGTTGCCATGTTTATCAATCTCCATATCGTTTTGTGTCATATAAGATGTCGTTGCTCCTGCGTCAATATATTGCTCAACGATTGTAGACCATACTCCTCCAGAGTATTTATAGATAGAGAATGATTGCGTTCCGCCTGCATTGAAGATGTAAAGGTAGAGATCGTTATTAAACTTTTTAACGACAGGATAATATGAGTTTGTTCCCATTGGAACTCCACCAGGAGCTGCTCTACCTGTGATTTTCTGATTTGTTGTCCATACCGAACCATCGAATGTTGAGTAGATCATCGCTCTTTTATCTGCACCATTGGTGTTGTTCATTGAGAAAATAATCGGCTTTTCATCTAATAGGGAGATTACATTATATGATGCTACAAATGGTGTTATTCCTTTTATACCAGCATAAACCCAAGATCCATTTTTATAGGTCATTACAGATGCTCCTTGAGGAACAGCAGCAGTATAATCTGCATATACAACATAAGGAGATCCTTGCGAATCGTAAACAAGATCGTGATTGGTTACTCTACCCTCTGTGAATCCATTTGCATCACCTAAAACTTTCCACTCTCCGTTTACTAGTTCTGCCATTGCCAATTTTTCTACAGTTGTTTCAACTCTATCCACTTTATATGCAATTGATGGATTGCCTGTTATCGGATTTAGTTTCATAACAACATCGATAATCTGGTCGGAAATAAATGGAGTTGCTCTTGTAAAGACATAGTCTGGTGCTTTGTCGATAGTCATAGTAAAACGGACATTGTTCCCGCTGTTGCTAACGATAAAATCATTTGGAATGGTGTAATTATTTACGGTTACTCCACTTATTTGAGGAACGCCATTTAGCGTTAATGTAGCTCCTTGTGTAACTGTAAATCTAGCAATCAGAGCCTCTTTCTCTATCTCTGCTGGTAATTGCAGTACTACACTCCCCTGTTTTAAATTTGAGAAGATATAGTCACGGGTTATTTTACCGGGATTATCTACTTGGTAAAAACCGTAGCTGATAATTTCGGCCTTTTCGTACATTTTTTGCTCTCTCTCTGCAACCTCTTTTGCGCAAGAGGCAGTGATTATCAGAGCAGATAAAATCAAAAGCAGTTTACTTATTTTATTCAACACTTTCATTTTGATATGTTTTATTTATTATTATCTGGGTTTTGTACTCCAATTATTTTAGGAGTTTTTTGGATATAGCTCTCTATAATGGTTGCAATATCTTCGCTTGTTATAGAGTCTACCAAGTTGTCGTAATTGGTCGCGAAGCTCCAGTAGTTGTCTTGGTTATAGGCAACGCTACGGAGAAAAGCACTCCAATATGAATTCTTGTCTCTCTCCGATCTATTGTCTGCTTTTAGCATTTTTTTTGCATCGGATAGCTCACTTTCAAATCCTTTTGGATCGGCAACCATTTGAGATATAATCTTTGCACACTCATCTATCAATAATTGCGCATCTTGTGGCGTACAACTAAAGGAGATGGTTGTTCTTGTTAGATTCGCAGGAATAGCAATTGAGCCAGCAGAGACGCTTACACTATATACTTTTCCCATCTTTTCTCTTAGTTGAGTCAAGAGACGTTTTCTCAAAACACTTTTTGCAAGATCAAGTTTTAGGTTAAACTCTCTTAAGGGTTCAGTTATTTTATCAACTTGCGACACGATTAGCACAGTGCTTTTCTGTCCGTCACCACTGTTTTTTTCGAATCTGGCTGAATCTAAATTGATTGCAGCACCATTGTATTTGTAGGAGATCTCTCTCTTTCCAAATGGCAATGATCCTAAATATTTTTCGATGTACTCTTCAATCTCTTCACTATTTGAGTCTGCCAGTATTATAAAGCAATAACCGTCTGCTATGCCAAAGGATTTTTCGTAGATTGACATTAGTCGAGAAAAGTCTATTTTATTGACCTCTTCTACCGATAATTCCCTTGTTGTGTAGTCGCCTCTTTGTATGATCTTTCCAAACTCTTCACTAAAAATCTCACCTTTTGTCTTTTTGACCATTTTGAGATCTTCAATATACTTTCGTTTAAGAATTTCAAACATTGCAGAGTCACATTTTGGTTCCATCCATTTAAGGCGAATAAGTTCGAAGAGAGTTGTAATGTCTGAGAGATCTGATCCTCCTACAATTCCACTTCGGGTCTTATCAATTAAAAACCTAACAGAGGCTGTGTTTCCAGCAAGGTAATTACTTAGCTCTTCGCGGGTAAACTTTCCTGCTCCACTCGATGATACTGCTGGTGCAGCAAAGAGACCTTCGGAATAATCGGTAGAATCTAGTTCATATAGACCCCCTTTTCTAAATCCACTAATCTGAATCTTTCCTTTATCAAGCGCAGACTCTTTATAGATTACTGTCACTCCGTTAGAAAGCTCATATCTATATGCGTCGACCTCCTTAATTAGCCTCTTTTCGACGATCTTCCCTTTTGATTCAAATTCATCAACAAGCGATTTATGCATTTTGACAGCTTTGAAATAACGACTTAATGGAAGCCTTTTGATTGAATCTGCAATATCGAACATTTTTTCGGGAGATAGTTTTTTAGCAATCAGAGAATCGTTAGTAGTTATTATGTACTTAGCTCTTGTATTGCGAGTATCTATTCTCTTTATAAATGAAAGAATTGCTACTGAGTCAATTTTGTCGATATATTTTTGAGCAAGTTGGTATTCGTAAGATGGCTCTACGACAGGAATTCTATTGAAAAAGTCGTTGTAAATCTCATCTGTTATTGCCGAAGACTCTCGTTTGTTTGAGGAATTTGCTTTTCTTTTCAACTCCGACAAATAGATTCTTTTCATCTTCTCAATTTCTGAGTTAGTGAATCCAAATCTCTCAATATTTTCGGCATCAATCATTAACTCGCTGATTCCTCCAATAAGTTTATCTGGACGAATATCGGCAGACACTTGATGTACCCCTTTCGTGTTTAAAAAGGTGGACAGTCCAACGTTTCCTTTTGAGTAGCTCCTCTGTTCTATAGACAATGAGGCCAATCTTTGCTTAGATAATCTATTGTAAAATGAGCGTTTGAGATATTCAAAATAGTCGTTTTCATTTTGCATTCCACCCTTTTTATCATAGAATCTTACGATCGTTAAATCACTCTTTTGGGCAGACTTATCAAACAAGATAGATAAACTATCGACTTTAAAATTGTCAATTTTATGCTCAATATATTTGCGTTTGGAGTTGTTTCGAATTTTAGAGAATTTTGAATTTAAAGTTTTAACAATTTGTTCTTGATCAATATCACCAACCACAGATACCGCCATTAATGATGGTCGATACCAGTCGTTATAAAATGATCTTATTGTTTCATATTTAAAATTCTTAATTACAGCAGTATCCCCAATAGTGAGTCTCTTACTAAATTTGGAACCATTTAAGAGTTCATTCAAAAATCTTGTTGACAGATCGTTACCCGACCTTGTATACCATTCAGATACGATAACTCCTCTCTCTTGGTCAATTTCATTTGGATCAAAAAGCAATCCACCTGCCCATCCCGACAAGATAGTTAAGACTGAGTCAGTAAATTCTTTATTTCTTAATGGCAAATCGAGTTTATAAACCGTCTCATTCATTGAAGTATGGGCATTAATATCGCGTCCGAATTTCGCTCCATTCCTTTCTAAAAATGAGATTAACGAACTTCCCGGAAATCCTTCGATTCCATTAAATGCCATATGCTCAATAAAGTGAGCCAGCCCACGCTGATTTTCGTCTTCTAAAACTGAGCCCGACTTAATAAAGAGTCTGAAGACAGCTCTCCCTTTCGGATTTTCGTTTTTTTGGACATAGTAGGTGAGACCATTTTCTAGTTTGCCTTTTAATAATGAGGGATCACTCTTCAGCTCCTTCCCTGCCGCAAAATTTGCGACAAGGAGGAGTAAAGAGCTACTCAATATACTAAACAAAAACCTCATCAATTAATTTACTTTTGTGATTACAAATAACCCCTGCTGTTGATTGGTTCCCGGTAGTCCAATTGTGAAATTCTTAGAGTTGCCTGTAATTCTAATTTTAAGTGTATTATCCTTCGTTGGGTCTACTGGTTTAGGAAGCCACTTAATTCTTATAGGCATGTCAAAAATTCTTGGCAGAAATACTAATTTATTCCCTGTTGTTATCATTTGGTAATCTTCACCTTCGACAAGTCCAGATCCCTTAATTATTTCGTATGTTACCTCTAAATTTTCTGTTAAAGAGGCAGAGCTCAGGTAGACATTGTAGGTGGCAATATAGTTCGCCGACGAGTTAACAGTAACTGTAGATAATTCGTCTTTCATAATGTGTACAAATGGCTCATCTAAAGGCTTATATTCATCTTTTCCGCAAGAGGATGCAATAATAGCCGAAAATGCAATCAAAAATATTTTTAATGTAATTTTTTTCATCTCAATTAATGTCTTTTATAGTGGATTCTGAACCATATTTGGATTTGCATTCAACTCTGTCTGAGGAATAGGGAGAATGAATTTATTGTTTGGATATGTCAATTTCTTGAGAGTTGAATTGGTCTTGCTCTCGCGAATCAGTGACCTCTTTTGTCTTGTTATATCGAACAAGTTGTGAGCTTCAAAACATAACTCTTTTGTTCTCTCTTTGACAATTACGGCACCTAAAGCCTCTTTGCTAGATTCATCGATAGTGATCTCCGCAGGTGTTTTACCATAGGCTCTTGCGATAATCTGCTTTACATCGGCCGCTGCTTCTGCAAGCATGTTTTTATTAAGATAGGCCTCAGCTCTGTTCAAGTAAATTTCAGAAAGTCTCAAAACAAACGGATCGTAGTGTTTGTCGATTTCGGCAACTTGACTTGTTATGTAATATTTAAGACAGATTGGTTTTCCCTCAGAGTTTTTAAGTAGCGATAATCTGATATCTGATGGATTATCAAATAGAGATATCAGAGTGTCGGATGGAATATAAATCGGAGTTTGCGAGTTGTAAAATTTACCAAGTGTAGTACTTTTTTTCAACCCATTAAGTCTGAAGATTGATTCTACGCCTGGTGCCATTTTATTGTACATATCTGTATAATCAGTTCCGGTCGAGAGATTAGTGTTTGCTATAACTAGAGAAGAGTATTTTATTACGCTATCCCATTGCTCTTTATATAAATATACTCTCGATAAAAGTGCTTCAGATGCCTTTTTGGATGCATGATATGCATCTTTGAATGGATTAGTACCAAATTCAACTATAGAGAGTTTAAGATCTTTCTCGATTTGATCATATGTCTCTTTAACACTATTTCTTCCCAAATTTGAGCTTGGTCCAGGTGTTTTTAGCAAAACAGGAACTCCAATATGAGAAGCATCAGCAGTGAAGTTATAAGGCTGAGCATAAACTCTAACTAAATCAAAATGGCTAAGGGCTCTTATGAAAAGTGCCTGAGCTCTGATAAACTTAATCTCTTGAATATGAGTCGGAAATTTCTCCTCCAATGCTGGGCTGTATTCAATTATGTTGTTGGCATTGGCCATTGCAACATAGATCTTTCTCCAGATATATCCAACTGCTTCGGTTTCATTCTCTGGGGTAAATGTGTAGTTGAATTGATTAACCATGTCTGCTCCTGTACCTATTCCATTTAGATACAACATGTTTCCAGCTACATCGGGATATTTATAAAACTCAGTACTATAATAGTTATATACTTCACTATATGTTCCGGGAAGAGAGGCTCTTAATCCCTCCATGTCTGAAAAGAACTTAGGTATAGTTGTCTTACCTATCGGATCAACCTCTAAGAAGTTGCATGATTGGATTGTTACTGTTGATAGAATCAGTACAAGTATGCTTTTATATAATTTTTTCATTTTTTTCACAGTTTAGAATGACATGTCGATACTTAATGTTATTGTTGATTCCATAGGGTATCCGCTCATGGACTGTTTGTACGAATTCCTGTTGGTTTTGTCATAAGGTGTCCAAACTCCAAGATTATCCCCAATTAGAGAGAATTGACAAGATTTTATACCGTTTCTTTCTAACCATTTATTTTTAAGCGTATAAGATAGAGCAACATTTTGCAATCTAATATTTGTTTTTGAGTGTAAAAATCTTGTAGAGTTCATAATCGACTTGGTAGAAACTCCCCAGATTAATTTTGGAGACATCGCCAAATCACCAGGATTTTGCCATCTGTCAAGTTGGTTAATAGATTGATTATCATCCATAATATTTAAACCGTCTGACATTACCCCTCTTCCAAATGATGAGAAAGCATAACCTCCAATTGTATAGTTCGCCAAAATTCTAAGTGTCCAGTTTTTATACATAAATGTATTGGTGATCCCTCCAAACAAATCTGGAGTTGATGATTTTCCAGCCACTCTATTATCAATACTATAAACTCTAGTAAGACCTCCATTTGCATCATACCAAAGTGGAGCACCATCTCTTGGGTCTACACCAGCCCAACGAATTAAGTAGTATGTATTCATATCTAGATCTTCTCTCCAGATTTTGTCGCCCATAACCTTCTCAATACCATTATACAGTTCAAGTAACTTATTACTATTATGCGACATATTGAATTCTGTCTGCCAAGAGAATACATCTGTAATAATATTTTTTGAAGCTACAGTTAGTTCAATACCTCTGTTTTGAATTGAACCGATGTTTCTGTAGACTCTTGTGTCTCCTGTTGTTCTTGAGACATCTATGTTACTTAATAGATCTACTGTCTTATTGTTATAAGCTTCAATTTCTATATCAAATCTTTTTAAGATCTCAGCTCTTAAACCAATATTTAGCATGTAAGTTGTCTCCCAACTTAGCTTAGGGTTTGGTCCTGCAGACATTGAGCCTCCCGACTCTCCAGCGTAGTTGTCACTTTCATTATATGAATACAGACCTAAAGACTCCTCTGATCCTATTCTTGAGTTACCATTGGTACCAAAGCTCGCTTTGAGTTTTAGAAGGTTGATTATTTTACTTTTAAAGAATTTTTCATTATGAATATTCCATGATGCTCCAATTGATCCAAAGTTTACCCAACGAACATCTTTTCCGAAACTAGAATTTCCATCCTTTCTGAAGTTTACCGATAGATAGTATTTCTGGTCGTAATTGTAGCTCGCTTGCCCGAAGAAAGACATCTCTCTACCAATGCTCGCCGAACTAGAACCAGATCTACTGACAGCATAAGAGACCTCTCTGATATGGTCATTTACAAAACCCGACCCATTTGATGATAAGGTGTGGTACTCTTTTGATCTCATTTCGGAACCAACAAGAGCTCCAATATTGTGCTTTCCAATAGATCTCGAATAATTTAATCTATTAATATTAGTCCAGTTAAATAAATTTACATGTGATTTAGATGCATATCCCTCTGGTTTACCATCAGATGTCATTCCCGACCAGTTTGTTCTTGCACTATATGTGTCTTCAAATGAGCTCTGATAGTCTATACCAAATTGAGTAGTAAATTTTAACCCCTCTGCAATGTTGTATTCTAATGAGGCGTTAACATTTGTCATCAATGATTTTTGTTTATTATCATTCTGCTCTCTCTCAGCAACATTGTTAAAGAATTTAATAGTCTTATACTTAATATTTCCATTTTCATCTCGTCCATCAACAATTTTATTGAAGAGTCTGAAAGTTCCATCTTCGTTATATGGAGTAAAGATTGGAAGGAGATCATAATAGTCAGTGCCAGGGTTAAAGATCTTATTTGTATTATAAGAGACACCCACTTTAAAATTAGCAGACAATCTATCAGTAATCTCAATATCGTTATTGCTTCTAATAGAGTAACGTTGTTGAACGTTACCATCTACTGTGGATTTATTTTGGAAATATGATCCCGAAATATAGAAGCTTGATTTATCTGAACCACCAATAATTGCGATATTTGCCTCCTGAGTATTTCCCATTGTGTAATATACATCCGACCAATCTGTATTAGTTTGACTGTATTTATTCATGTCATTATCTTGAAATGGGAATAGTTCTGGATCTTTTCCTGCATTTATATAGGCCTCTCTAGCTAGAGATAGGTACTGTTTACCATCTAATACTTTGTATCTAGTATTTTGATTGATAATAGAAACACCATTACGCGCAGAAAGTCTAAACATTGTTTTTCCTTTTCTTCCGCTTTTGGTTTTAATTAAAATTACTCCATTAGCCCCGTTAGCACCATAAATCGAAGTTGAAGATGCATCTTTTAAAACAGTGATTGACTCAATATCATTTGGGTCAATAAAAGTTAGGGGACTTATTGATGTGCTCATTCCTGGAATCATATTTGTACGGTCACCTGTGTAAAACGGACTTCCATCTACAATCCATAGTGGTTCATTTGACGCAGACATAGATGCATCACCTCTTACTCTTACATTATATCTGGCACGTGTTGAGTTTGGTGCATCGCTGTTTGGCTGAATGCTAATACCTGGAGCCATACCATCAAGAAGTTGATCGACCCTGCCTTTTGGGAGACTCTCAAGTTGTTTGTTGTCTAATTGAAAAGCACTACCAACCATATCTGAACGCTTTTGAGCCATTCCATAGGCGCCAACTACTACTACTTCAGCTAAAACTCTGTCGTCTGTTTTTAAGATTACATCAATTGTTTTTCTGCCTCTTACCGTAATTGATTCTGTCTTCATTCCTAAAAAATTGAACTCTAGAACAGAACTAGCCAATCCAGGAACTTCAATTGAATAGGTACCATCTTGATTTGCTAAGACGCCCTTTTTAGAACCCTTTAATGTAATCGAAGCTCCCGGAAGAGGTTGCCCTGCATCATCCAATACACGGCCTTTCACAACACCTTTTTCGTTTGTTTGAGGTTTCGAAGGCATAATCACAATGTTCTTTCCTGTGATTTCATACGTAAATGTGCTTCCTAGAATAGTCTTCAAAGCAGTCTCTACCGAGACCTGTTTTGCGCTATATGTAATGTTTCCCAAGGTTGTCAATTGATCGGAATTATAACTGAAGTTATATCCTGTCTGTTTTTCAATCTCCCTCAATACAACAGAGATCTTCTCTCCTTTGAAATCAACAGTGACATTAGCTCCTGTCTGTGCCAACAGAAGATTACACTGCAAGAGAATCATCATCAGAAATGAGATGCAGTAGTTAATCGTTAATTTTCTTTTTAGTTTCATCAGTTTATTTAGTTAAATGATCTTTATTTTGAAATTGCTAAGGCAACCCTTTTTCCTCGGATGCCATACTCAAGGGTGTTTGTCTTTTTCAGAAGATTCAGCACGTTTTCCAATGGGTCTGTTTTAGTCGCGATGGTTGAAAAACGGAGATTCATTACCTCTTGATTTTCATAGATAACCTCAAAGTCATACCAACGTTGTAGAACTCTGATAATGTCGCTTAGCTTTTGGTCTCTGAATTTGAATACTCCTGTATGCCATAGAGAGTAAAGTTCAGCTTCGTCGGTGTATTTTACCGCATTGCCAGTTGCTCTATCTAGTTTTACACACTCACCAGGTGTCAGAATTTCATTAACAGCTCCATTTTTTGACAAGAAATTTACTTTGCCGGTCAAGAGGGCAACAGTAATATCTTTCTCGTCTTTATAGCTATTTACATTAAAAGAGGTTCCTAATACTTTGATATCGGATTTATCTGTTGAGACAATAAATGGAATATCACTTTTTGTTACTTCGAAGTATGCCTCTCCATCTACGAAAACTCGTCTTTCGGTTTTTGAGAACTTCAAAGGGAATCTCATTCGAGTTCCCGAATTGAGCCATACTTTTGAATTGTCTTCAAGCGTCATCGAAAATACTCCGCCTGCAGGGATAATTATGTCGAGATAATCGGGTTTTATGAAGTCATTCACCGATTGAGCTATATCTATCGCCTCTAATATAGAGCCAACTTCTGAGATCTCTATGTCGTCTATTTTAGCTTTATTGTCAGCAAAATTTAGGGGAGATGTCCTCTTTGAATCGACTTTTATTTGACGACCATTGGGTAGCTCAACTACTGCAACCTCTCTTCCTGGTAAAATAACTTGGTTATTATCAGGTTTAGAGAAGTAAATAGTGTAGAGTGCTGTAAGCCCAACTAAAAGAGGGACTAGTACTGCTGCTACTTTTAAGTATTTCTTAAATGAATATACTTGACTGCGATTAGTTAGTTTAGAAAATATTTTTTCTTTATATCTATCGTTATCAAGCTCTTTATACAGATCTATCTGCTCTAAAGCCTTTTTGATATCGGCTTTGTTCCGAAAATTGTTCTCCTCCTGTATCATGAATATTATTGTCTTTTATATAGTAGACAATAATAACCGCTAAAATCATTACAAATAGTTTGAGATATTTTCTAAGATCTCTCATTGCTCTAAACATGTGAGTCTTTATTGTACCTCCCGACATTCCCAGTGAATCTGCTGCCTCTTTATAGCTCATCTCCTCCATGTAAATCTTTTTTATTACCGCTAAGGTTCTTGGCGGCAGCTTTTTAAGCGCCTTTAATATAGCATGTTCTCTCTCAATATCTTCGATTAGTTTATCCGAAAGTTCTTCCTCAATCTCAATACTAGAAAGATTCGTCGTCTCTAGTTTGAGATTGTTATTAGATTTTGCCTTTGATGCATTGATCGCTGTGTTATGAACAGCAGCGAAAAGGTATGATTTAGAACATTTTTTTTCGGAGCTGGACTCCCATATTTTTGTAAAAACCTCTTGAACAATATCTTCGGCTTGAGGTCGAGAATTGACAAACCTACTAGCATAGATTACCAGTACAGCATAGTTGTCGTTAAACAACTTTTCTATTGGTTCGTTTAGGTTAGAACTCTTCATCTCTTTAAAACAGGCCAAAGATAGATATTAAACAAAAAAAGAGAAGAGGCCTTCGAAAAATTTACGAAAACCTCTTCTATTATATGTTTCAGAGAAAAATCAGACAGTCATTATCTCTTTCTCTTTCAAAGATAAAGCATCGTCAATCTTTTTATTGAAATTATCGGTCTCTTTTTGAAGAATTGTCTCTCCATCTTTCACAACATCTTCGGGAAGGCCATCTTTTTGATACTTTTTCAAAGTTTCAACTCCGTCTCTTCTAGCGTTCCTTACACTAATCTTAGCAGTTTCACCAGCCGCCTTAACCTTTTTTACCAACTCTTTTCTGCGCTCTTCGGTGAGAGGTGGAACATTGATTCTAATGTGCTCTCCATTGTTTTGAGGAGTAAAGCCTAGATTTGCTGCCATAATTGCTTTCTCGATAGCAGGAATCATCTTCTTGTCCCATGGTTGGATAAGCATAGTCTTCGCATCTGGAGTAGTTATACTCGCAATCTGAGGTATAGGTGTTGGGTTGCCATAATAATCAACAGATACATTATTGAATACTGCTGTATTGGCTTTACCAGCCCTATAAGTCTTAAGCTCCTCATCTAAATGGAGAAGAGCTTTGGTCATTTTCTCTTTTACCGAGGTAATTACCTCCTTCTGTTTGCTAACGTCCATAATATATAAATATTAGATAATTGCTAGTTATTCTGATTTTACAATTGTTCCAATCTCTTCGCCGGCAATGACTTTTGCCAGATTTCCTTTTCCATTCATATCGAAAACAAGAATAGGCATTCTATTTTCCTTGCAAAGGGCAAAAGCTGTAAGATCCATTACTTTTAGATTGTCTGCCAACGCCTTATCGAATGAAAGAGTTTTGTATTTTACTGCTGATGGATTTTTTTCTGGGTCGGCATTGTAAACTCCATCCACTCTTGTTCCTTTTAGTAGAACATCTGCACTAGTCTCTACTGCTCTTAAGGCAGAAGCAGAATCGGTTGTAAAGAATGGGTTACCTGTTCCTCCAGCAATGATTGATACTCCTCCTTTTTGCATAAATGCAACGGCATGATCTCTTACATAATATCTAGCATAAGGCTCCATTGGTGTTGAGGTGAATACTTCGGCCTCTACGCCTTCGCTTTTAAGCGCCATAGAGAGAGCAATACTGTTTATAATAGTTGCGAGCATACCCATTTGGTCGCCTCTAACTCGATCGAATCCTTTTCCTACTCCTGAGAGACCTCTGAATATATTTCCGCCTCCAACTACTATGGCTACCTCTACTCCTTGTAATACAACGGATTTAATCTCGGTAGCATATTGAGCAAGCATTTTTTCGTCCAGTCCTCTACCTGAGTCACCTCCTAGACTTTCGCCACTCAATTTTAATAGCACTCTCTTGTATTTCATTTATTTCCAGATATTAAATTAGGAACTTTAAACATATACGATTGAACAAAAGTAGCCAAATATTATGATAATTACAAGCAAGCGATTATCTTTGCACGCAATTAAACCGAAGACAATAATAAACTAATAATAAAATGGGAAATATATTTACCTCTTCTATCGGAAAAAAACTCATCATGAGCATATCCGGTCTTTTTCTAATGATTTTCTTAGTTGTGCACCTGATTGCAAACGGTACCTCGTTAATCAGTCCTGAGGCTTTTGAGGCTGCATGCGAATTCATGAGCATGCCTCTTATTAAGATTATGGTTCCTGTACTTGCGGCTGGTTTTGTGATCCACATCATTTATGCTGGTTACCTTACTATTACCAATCTAAAAGCTAGAGGTAATGAAAGATATGCAGTTGCTCACACTGGAAATTCAGACTCTTGGGCTGCAAAAAACATGTTTGTACTTGGAATTATTGTTCTAGGTTTCCTTGCATTTCACCTTACTCACTTTTGGGCTAAGATGCAACTTCCAGAATTCCTAGGTCAAGAGGCAGAAGATCCAAATATGTTGATGGAGCAAATCTTCGGTAGTCTTTATTTCACAATCGCTTACATAGTTTGGTTCATCGCATTGTGGTTCCACTTAAGCCATGGTTTTTGGAGTGCATTCCAGACACTTGGAGCTAACAACTCTATTTGGCTAAAGCGTTGGCAAGTAGTCGCTCAAGTTTATGCAACTGTAGTTGTGGCTGGTTTTATTATCATCGCACTAAATGCTTACTTGAAAGCAAACGGAATTATCTAATCGGAAAGATCTGATTATTTACAATAGTAAATCCCTTATAATACCGTCGGAGACAAATAGTTTTTCCGGCGGTATTTTTATTTTACCCGATTCATTGAGTATCAGATTACCCTTTTTGGTCTGCTTTGATACTTGCTCTTTGAATAAAACAAGCTCTTCATCGCTCATGTAGTTACTTATCTCATCAATATTTAATCCCTCGCAGACTCTCAGTCTCAACATAATCTTTTCGTTGATGAGATCCTTTTTCGACAATACCTCGCTCTCAACCGAAGGCATCCCTTTAGCTATACCGTCTATATATGATTCAATGTCTGAGACATTCCACGACCTCTCTCTTCCGTCAAAAGAGTGCGCTGCTGGGCCAAGGCCAAGGTATGGCTCGTGGGTCCAGTAGGAGCTGTTGTGCAAAGACTCTCTCCCTTTTAGAGAGAAATTTGAGACTTCGTACTGGTTATATCCCTCATTTGCTAAATGTGTCTGCATGAATTCGTATTGCTTTCGGCAGAAGTCGTCATCGGGAAGAGAGTACTCTCCATTGTCGTACATCTTTCCCAAAACGCTGTCGGGCTCTATACTTAGCTGGTATGCAGATATGTGCTCAGGACGAAGTTGTGTGATTATTCTAAGATTCTCCGCCCAAAGTTCGTTTGTCAACTTTTCGAATCCAAATATCAGATCCAGACTAATATTATCGAAACCAGCCCTTCTCGCATTTTCGAATGCCGTTAAAGCCTGTTTCGAATCGTGTCGTCTATTCATCCATTTGAGATGTTCGTCTTGAAATGATTGAATCCCCATACTAAGTCTGGTAATACCAATCCTTTTTAAAGCAGACAGGTATTCAAATGTAGCATCATCTGGATTTACCTCCATAGTCACCTCTTTAAGTTGACCTGGTGATACTAAATTTACCTCTGTCAGCTGCTCTAAAATCTCTTGAAGATTTGATGGAGACAAAAGAGAAGGGGTACCTCCTCCGAAATAGATAGTCTCTGGAAAAGTACCCCTTGCTTTAAAAAAGTTACTCCTTATTGCAATCTCTTGTTTGAGGGTTTGCACAAAGGTCTCCATTTGTTTACGCTCAGTGGTTGAGTAGAAGTCGCAATAGATGCAAAACCTCGAACAAAATGGAATATGTATATAGATTCCTGACAATTTAGTTTATCTCAATAAAATGTCTGCAGAACCTAACTTACCCTCTTCGGTGTAGAAGTCGATGTTGTAAACACCCTTCTCAAATTTTTGATTGTTTGCATAGTAAATGCATATCTCAACTTCGGCTCCTTGGTAATCCACATCTCTAACTGCAGAGTAGATCATCTGCTCTCCTGCAGCAGAGAAGATCTGTTGTTGCGAAGTTGTCATCAACACTCCGTCTGGACCTTTTACTCTGATGTAAATTTTTCTTGGACCTCTCTCTGCCAAAGTATTCTCAACAAGACTCATACAAGCCTTAAGCTTTGCAGTTCTGCTGCTTCTTTCGGTATCTTTGTTCGATGAAGTGATTGCAATCACATTGAACCCACGACCCTTTAATCTGGCACCCATCTCAACCTTTTTAGCATATTGATCGGTGGTAGATCTTAGATCATCATACTTCTGGCGCGATTGCTGAGCTTCGTCTCTTGCTTGCGCAGCATCTTTTCTGAGCGAAATATTAAGAGTATTCAATGAGTCAATCTGAATAATATATCCTCTCATTATACTTCTTAGCGTTCCTAACTCTTTTTCGTAAGATCTGATTCTTGCTCTGTTTGATGCATCGGTTTTTTTTACTCTCTCTATCAGCTCTTCAACTTTAATTCTCTCTCTCTCAAGCTGTGTATTAAGACTGTCATTGTTAGTTGTGAGACTTTCATAGTCTGTTTTAAGCTGACCAAGTTGCTCTGTTAGCTGATCTTTATCTACTGAAAGCTCCTTCACCACGCTGTTCTTATCTGTCCACACCCACACGAGAACAACAGCAAGAATGATTGCCACGGCAGACATTGCAATAACCAGCGATTTTAATTTTTTTTCCGTATCCATAACAGTAATTTTTAGTTGCACAATACTACAAAAGTAGCAATTTTTAGCAGATTTTTATAGCTTTGCAAGGTTACAAATATTAAACCACAATTGATACATATGAAAAACTTAGTGGCAGGCATAGACATCGGAGGCACAAATACTGTTTATGCGCTCGTTGACGAAACAGGGGCAATTCACGCATGCGACAGTTTCCCTACAAACTCTTTTCAAAACTTTGACGATTACATCATTGCCATTCGCGATGGTATTCTCGAAATTGCAGGTAAATTAGATTTTAGTCACAAGATTTTAGGAATTGGAATTGGTGCTCCTAACGGAAACTACTACACAGGTTGTATAGAGTCTGCTGCAAATCTTCTTTGGAAAGACAATCTTCCTATTGCAGAAAAATTAAAGGTTCTATTTGGTGGAATTCCTGTCGTTTTGACAAATGATGCAAATGCAGCTGCCATAGGAGAGATGATTTACGGCGGTGCAAAGGGAATGAAAAACTTTGTAGTTATCACATTAGGAACAGGACTTGGTAGTGGATTTGTGGTTAATGGAGAGGTGCTTTATGGGCACGACGGATTTGCCGGCGAGTATGGACATATTGCCTACAAAAGAGGTGGAAGAAGTTGTGGATGCGGAAGAAAAGGTTGTTTAGAGACTTATGTTTCGGCTCCAGGTTTAAAAAGAACTGCTTTTGACCTAATGGTAAACGAAAACACTCCATCTGTTTTAAGAGAGTTCACATTTAACCAATTGACCTCTAAGGATATTTTTATAGCTGCGCAAAGCGGTGACAAACTTGCTAACGCTGCATTTGAGACAACTGGAAAGATTTTAGGAGAAGCTCTTGCCGATTTAGTCGCCATTACTACTCCAGAAGCAATCTTCCTGTTTGGTGGATTGGCAAAATCGAAAAAATTGATTCTTGACCCATGTAGAAAATCTATGGAAGACAATTTGCTCTCGATTTGGAAAGGCAAAGTTAAACTCTTAATCTCTGGCCTTGACGAAGAGAATGCTGCAATTTTAGGATCATCAGCTCTTGCATGGAAAGAGCTTAACAAATAATTGTACTTTTAAAACAACAGTATATGAATAATTTTGATTTCAAAAGGTATTTTATTCGAGTAGCTAAATATCTTGTATATCTGGCAGTTTATCTCGTTCTTTTTCTTGTTATCTTCTCTCTTGTTTCTGGATCGGAGTTTAAATACGAGGCTCTTTTCAGACAAGATACAAAATGGCAACTAATTGGATTCCTTCTATTTTTCTCATTTATATATCCTTTTTTCGGATATATTACAAAGAAGGTTTTCCTCTCAAGTACCTTTGAAAATGATAAAGAGTCAATAATGAGAATTATGAGTGAAAACAACTTCATTCAAATTGATCAATATGACAACACCTTAGTATTTAGACATAAATCTCCGTTTATTCGTTTTATGAGAATGTACGAAGATCAAATTGTTATTGAATTTAGCGAAAATCCTATCGCTATGAGTGGACAAAGAAGAGATGTGTACAGACTTGCAAGAATGATTGAGTACGCATCAAGAAACAATAGTCAAGAGTAATCTCAGTTTATCTGGGGTATAACTCTGGATCCCATTCTGGAAATACCGGTCGGATATCTTGGTTCAGTTTAAAGCTAAGATATGTGATCGGTATTCCTCTTTCTAAGTATTGCTTTTCGTAGTGAGTTTTGATTGACAAAATTTTGTCTGCCCTTCCCGATCCATAGATATCTTTATTCTCCTCAAGAATTTCGTAACCCGACTGTTTTACTAGCGCACATGTAAACTCATGAAGATATGGACTATCTGTCTTTAAGTGAACTAAGCCGTTATTCTTCATGAAGGTCATATATTTCTCTAAAAACTGAACACCTGTAAGTCTTTTGTTGTCGCGTCTGATTTGAGGATCAGCAAATGTTATCCAGACTTCAGACACCTCCCCTGCTGCAAATAGTGAGTCGATGAACTCAATTCTGCATCTTACAAAGGCTGCATTTGGAATCTTCTCCTCCACAACACTCTTCGCACCTCTCCACAACCTTGCTCCTTTGATGTCTATCCCTATAAAGTTTTTTTCGGGGAACTCTTTTGCCAAGTCTACAGTATACTCTCCTCTTCCGCAACCTAATTCGAGAACAATAGGATTATCGTTTTTAAACACCTCTTTATGCCACAAACCTTTCAGATGATAATCTGTTCTGAAAACCTCTTCAAATTCTGGCTGATATAAACAGCTAAACGATTTATTCTCTTCGAATCTTCTTAATTTATCTTTTCCCATACTATCTTTCTCTCAATGTTACACCAATCTCTTTGATCCCTTTAATGTCTTTTGTGTGTATATGTCTGAATGTGAATAACCACTTTCCTCTTCTATTAAACGAAACATCCTCTCTGTATCTCCAGCGATAATCTGTCCACAAACCTGTTTTTTTAATCTCTGGATTACCAGCAACTTGGCGTACTCCCAATTTGAGGGTGTCGCTATAGGTATTTTCTAATGGGTCCTTTAAAATCAGACGAAGTGGTAATGAACTCAGTTTAAATTCAGGAGTCATTCTTGCTGTTATCTGAATATCATAATGTTTTAAAGAGTCTTTGATAAAGAATGAGGTTGACAGGAGCACTGCCGAAGAGAGACCCTCTTGGTCGGATTGAATTATTTTAGTCTCCTCCTGCTTTATTTGCCCACAGGAGGAGATAATTAGAATCAGAATAGATATAAACAGACTATTTTTTAGTATCATTTCCCGGTCTATGAGAATTGTGTCTGTTATGTCTGTTTTTCTTTATCGGCCTGTTTTTTGGCTTATCGTCGAACCTGGAAATACTGTCTTCGCCTACTGCACTCATAAATTCAGGTGATTTGCCTTCTGTTTTGCCATTTAGCAACGATGCTATTTTGACTCCTTTACGGTTGAGACGGATAATCTCTTTTACCTTATCGGCTTGTAGCGGAACCATGTTAGCCATACTATGCGGATCGTAAGAAAACCACATTGTTGCTTTTAGAGTATCGGTCTTAACTAGATAAGCTGGGCCATCTTCGGTCTCTAACGGAGCTTTTACAAATGGAATATTTGACTGAGCATCGATATAAGTTGCAGCTTCGTAGTTGATACAACATTTTAACTTACTGCATTGTCCTGCGAGTTTCTGAGGATTAAGTGAAAGATCTTGGCTTCGTGCAGCTTGAGTTGTGATTGACTGAAAATCTGACATATATCTCGCACAACAAAGCTCTTGTCCGCAGACTCCAATTCCTCCAATCAGGCCAGCCTCTTGGCGAGCACCAATCTGCCTCATCTCTATTCTAATTTTGAACTCATCGGCAAATACACGAATAAGTTGACGAAAGTCTACACGTTCATCTGCAATATAATAGAAGATTGCTTTTGTTCCATCGCCTTGATACTCTACATCTCCAATCTTCATATTTAGGTTAAGCGAAGCTGCAATTTGCCTAGAACGGATCATTGTCTTATGCTCTTTTGCTATCGCCTCTTGCCATCTTTCAATATCTAAAGTTTTTGCTTTTCTGTAGATTTTTTTGAATTCGTAAGTTGCTGGATCGATGTTATTTCGCCTAAGCTGCGGAAGAATTACAGGGCCCGTAAGGGTTATGATTCCAACATCGTGTCCATTTGTGGCTTCAACAACCACAATATCACCGACATTAAGATGTAATCCAGCTACGTTTTTGAAGTAGACTTTTCTTGTGTTTTTAAAACGTACTTCAAATATATCCTTGCTGGCTTCATCTGGAATTCCTTTGAGCCAGTCGAAAACTTTCAACTTGCAACATCCGGGGGTAAATTTGCAAAGAAGCTCACCTTCTGTGCTTCTCTCAGTACTGCATCCCCTCGAACAGTCATATTTTTTATTTTGTGCTTCCATAATTTTGCAAAGATATAAAAAAGCGATTACTTAGGTCTGAGAATACCAATTTGGAGTTTACATTTCTCTCAAGGTCCGAAATGCATTTGTTTAGATTTAAATAGGCTTTCTCATAAAATTCTTCGGGCAATCTGTTTGCCCAATAATTAATTCTCTCTTTTTCTGCTGATGTTGTGTTGGATATCTCTGTTCTTCCAAGTTTTGTAACATAGATTTTCCTGAGCATTTCAAGGGCATAAACACATAGCTGTTTTTGTCGTTCTCTTCCGATTGAAGCTATCTCTTCCCAGTGTTTTATCAGTTCAATTAGATTTTTGTTAAACGAATATTCTAACAGTTTATCTGTGTACTCAAAAAACGCCATATCAGCTTGTGAGCCTTTGATTAATCTTACTGCTTGTCCGTAACTGCCACCAGAAATTCTGCACCATGTTAACGAATCATCATGGTTCAATGAAAATTCTTGTTTTATGATGCTTGATAAAACCTCGGTGCTTTCAGGTTTCATAAAGATCATTTGACATCTTGAGGTAATGGTACTAATGATGCTTTCTGGCGATTGGGATATCAAAAAAAAGTATGTTCCTGCAGGCGGTTCCTCCAGTAATTTAAGGAGTTTGTTTGAGGCCTCTCTGTTCATATTCTCGGGTAGCCAGATAACCATAAATTTATCTCCTCCTTCGTAGGAGCGTAGACTTAGTTTTTTTGTAATTGCAGCTGCTTCGCTTACAGAGATATTACCCGATTTCTCCTCTATCTCAATTTCTGAATACCACTCCTCTTCCGACAAATATGGATTTTTAATGACAGACTCTCTCCATTTATCAATAAAATGATCGGTTACTGGCTTTTTATCTGATGGAATTTTTTTAGTAGAATTCACTGGAACTGCAAAATGCAGGTCGGCATGAATCATCTTTGATATTTTGCCGCAGCTCGGGCAGACTCCACAAGAGTCTTCCTCTGTTCTGTTTTTACAACACATGTATTGTATGAAAGCAAGGACTAAGGGTAATGCTCCATAACCCGCTTTCTCGCAAAGCATTAATGCATGGCTCAGCCTGTTTTGGTTATAAAACTGTCTTAATCCAGATTTTAGCTCCTCTTGTCCTTTTACGTCAGAAAATCTCATGTCAACCGTAAATTATCATTTCACATTTTAAACAATCAAACTCAACCCTAAATCTTTTGTCGCCATTGACCAGATAGAGTGGACCTTTTATACTCTTTCCTCCCTCTTTTGGACAAAATCCTAGTTCCGATTTGATACAATACTTGCATCTCATCAATTCGACATCTAGTGGTTTCTCTATCTCAAAAGCTGGACTAACTGAATTTGCTCCTAATTTTTTATAAAAATTCTCCGATAGTTTATTTGAGATGTTTGCAAGATAGGTATAGTTATGTTTAGGCAGATCATTAAGCGTCTCTTTTAATTTGGTTGCTTTTGCCTCTATTCTTTGCGGAGCATACTCCTTTTCTAAGATCTCAGCAAGTTGTCTGCGAATATCATTCAAAAAGGCAACTGGGTAGAATGGGAGATTATCGCCAGTTATACGATTTAGATTGAATGTAAAGATTCCACTCTTTTTAGAGAGTTGATTTGAGATGTTTTTTTGCACTAACTCTTGCCTATTTGCAACATCGAATAAATCCCTGCTTTCGATAATTGCCCTTTTCTCTCCCTCTGCTATCGCTTCTATCCTTGTAACAGATCCATCATACGAGAAATTAATTTCAGCTGAGATATAACGTTTAGCAGGTTTTGTCTCCAGCTCCTTTTCAAATCTAAAATCGAAATTGCGATATACTTTATCGCCTTTTGCGGCTGCAATCTTTTCGTTTGTGTAGATTTTACTTCCAATTACAACACTTGCCCTGACACCACTCTCTTTTCCCCTTTTACTAACCAAAAAAAGACCATCTCCATTGTTGAGTTTCTTCTCTGTATCGACACAAAAAACAAGGTTCCCAAATTTATCCTTTTCTACAGATTTTACCAACCCAATAAACTCACCCTTCCCTTTCGCACTGTCTTCACTAAGCCATTGCCCTCTTTCTGCATGGAGGAAAAGTTTTGTAAATCCTCTGTTGAATGTCTTTTCAGGATCGGGAGTGAATTGAATTTCGGACTTGCCAAAAGATGACCGTCTATAAGTACTATTATTTTCTACAAATTCTTGAAGAAGCTGATTATAATAACTGACAACATTTCTGATATATGAAATATTCTTTAATCGTCCCTCTATTTTAAATGAGGTTACACCTGCTTCAATTAATTTGAAAATATCTCGACCAGCATTAAAATCTTTAAGCGATAACAGATGAGCATCCTTTGCCAGAATATTTCCTTCGGAATCGAGTAAATCATATTTTAACCTGCATGCCTGCATACACTCTCCCCTGTTTGCACTTCTGTTAGAGATTCTACTACTCATATAGCATTGGCCGCTATAAGAGACGCAAAGTGCACCATGAATAAATGTCTCTATTTCAACATTGCAATGATCTTTAATGGACTTGATAGCCTTGAAATCTAACTCTCTAGCAAGTATCAATCTCTTGAACCCTACAGCCGAGAGGATTTGAGCTTGTTCTACTGTTCTTATATTTGTTTGGGTTGATGCAAATAGAGGAATGGGAGGCAACTCCATTTCCAAAAGGCCCATATCTTGAATAATTAATGCATCACACCCGCCATTGTATGCTTGCCAAGCTAGCTCTTTTGCTTGTTGGAGCTCATTGTCATACAGAATTGTGTTTATTACCAGATATACTTTAACTCCAAACTTGTGCGCATATGTGACAAGCTCCGCGACATCCGACATTGGATTGCCTGCAGACTCTCTTGCCCCAAATGATGGACCGGCAATATAGAGAGCATCGGCACCGCAATCAATAGCTGCAATGCCGATGTCCTTATTTTTTGCTGGAGCGAGTAGTTCTAGTTCTATTTGCACTTAAGCTCTGTTTTAACTTTATATTCAGCAATTTGCTTATATGTAGGATCTGCCATTAGTTGTTTGTAATAGCCACAAGCTTTTGCTGGATTTTTCTTTGCTTCATATGCTTGAGCTAAATAATAAAACATTCCGTTTTTATCTTTAGCAGCAGGCTCTAAACTAATATATGAATCAATCGCTGCGATAGCTTCATCATATTTCTTCAGATTAAATGCGCCAATTCCAAGAAGTTTTGCAGCTTGAGATGATGCTACGTACTCATTAGATTTTTTAGCACTTGCATATACATCCGCATAATTCTTAGTCTTAATAGCATTAGCAGCTTTCTTTAGATAGATGTTTGATATTTGCTTTGGCGAATCTTCTTTGTCACCTAAAGAAATAGCTTTTTCAAATGCAGCAATTGCACCAGCTTCATTACCTAATCTGCTTTCTGATACTCCTGTATAGAAATAAATCTTTGCGTTGTTAGCATCAACTTCAGCTACTTTCTTGTAGGAAGCAATTGCCTCTGCATATTTTTCAGCAGCAAACAGGTCATTTGCTCCAACCATTAATACTTGAGGTATAAGCTCTGTTGCACTCTTTTCAACATCTGCAAGTCCAGCAGCCTTTGATGCTTCAACAGCAAGTTTAAGTTGGGCAATAGACTCATCAACTTTCTTTTGAGATGCAAGATCCTGACCAAATGCAAGGTAGATCTTTGGTATGATACCCTTTGAATCTTTTACGATTGTAGCACCTTCTTCTCCAAGACCTTCTGCCATTTTCATTGCCTTGCTGAAAGACTCGATTGCTGCAGTGTAATTCTTTTCACCAAGCATTTTTGCTCCGTTGTTATACAATTCGGTTGCAGCTGCAATGTCTTGAGCGTTTACCGCGGTAATCGAAAAAATAGAAATTGCGCAGATGGCTAAAAGCGTCTTTATTCTTTTCATGGTTTTCTTATTTAAGGGTTATTTTGTCGTTTTATGCTTAAGGCAAAAATATAAAAAAGTAATCAAAGGCGCAAAATATTATATATATTTGTAGATGTTATACATAAAATATAAACTCAAATGAAACGGTTATTACTAATTGCAGCATCTTTTGCATTTTTGTCTTTTGGCGCGAATGCACAGATGAACCAAAAACTGCCTATAAATCCTAAGATTAAAACAGGCACTTTGGAAAATGGGCTCACGTATTACGTGGCTCAAAATGCTGAACCTAAGGGACAAGCAGAATTTTACATTGCTCAAAAAGTTGGATCTATCCTCGAAGAGGAGAATCAAAGAGGTCTTGCCCACTTCCTTGAGCACATGGCATTTAACGGGACAAAACATTTTCCTGGCAACAGCATCATCACATATTGCGAAAGTATTGGTGTAAAATTCGGTGCTAATCTAAACGCAGGAACAGGTATTGATCAGACAGTCTATAATATCTCTAGTGTTCCAATTAAAAGAGAGGGAATTATTGACTCATGTCTATTAATCCTTCACGACTGGGCATGCGCTATCAACCTTGAAGAGAATGATATCGACAAAGAGAGAGGAGTAATCAGAGAGGAACTTCGTACCAGAAGCAATGCTATGATGAGAATGTATGAGACAGCTCTTCCTGATATTTTTCCTGGTAGCCCATACGGACACAGACTTCCAGGCGGATTAGTTGAGGTTATCAACAAATTCACTTATGATGAGCTAAGAGCTTATTATCACAAATGGTACAGACCTGATCTTCAGGGAATCGTTGTTGTTGGAGACTTTGACGTGAATGTGATGGAAGCAAAGATTAAAAAACTTTTCGGATCAATCCCTAAAGCAGTAAATCCTGCTCCTAGAACCGAGTTCCCTATTGCAGACACAAAAGAGCCACTTATCTCTGTTAATAGCGATCCAGAAGCAACTACAACTATGTTGTCATTAATGTTCAAGAATGATGTTCTTCCTATGGAGTACAGACCAACAGTAGCTAGTATTCTTAACGACTATATGAATGAATTGGTTGTAAGCATGATTAATTCTCGTCTATCTGAGACAGCTCAAAAGGCTGACGCTCCGTTTACTTTTGCCTCTGCAGACTATGGCGACTATTTTGTTGCTCAGACAAAAGCTGCCTTGAGCATCAATGCTGGCGCAAAAGAGGGAGAGATTGAAAAAGCACTAAAAGCTATTGTAAATGAATCAGAAAGAGTAAGAAAATTTGGCTTTACTGCATCGGAATACGAAAGAGCTAAAGCAAATTACATGAGTAGCCTTGAGCAATCATTCAAAGAGAAAGACAAACAAAAGAACTCATATTATGTTAATCAAGCTCTTAACCATTTCTTAAGAGGTAACGCAATTCCTGGTATTGAAATGGAATATAACTTGATGCAACAAGTAGCTCCAGCTATTCCACTAGAAAACATCAATCAATATGCTCAACAACTTCCTAAGTTGGAAAATAATGCGATTGTAGTTCTTATGCCTAAGAAAGAGGGATTGAAAGTTCCTACAAAAGAAGAGGTTGGCGAAATGTATAAAAAAGCTCTTGCAGATAATGTTGAGGCTTACAAGGAGACAGTTTCCAACGAACCTTTGATTAAAAACCAACCTGTTGCAGGCAAGGTTGTTGCCGAAAAAGAGGAGCCTGTTACTGGTTCTACTGTTTGGACATTATCAAATGGCGCAACTGTGGTGATTAAGAAAACTGACTTTAAACAAGATCAAATTTTGTTTGCAGCTTCGAGCCGCGGTGGTTCTTCGTTAATCGACAAGAGCAACATCGAAAACATTAAAGTTATCAGTGACGTAATGAATCTTGGTGGTCTAGGCGCATTCAGCGCAACTGACCTAAGAAAGGTTTTAGCTGGTAAAAATGTAGGTTTGAAAGCAAGTATTTCTACTCAAATGGAATCTGCTACCGGAAATAGTGCACCTAAAGATATTGAAACATTCTTGCAACTTGTATATCTTCAGTTCACATCAATGAGAACTGATGAAGATGCGTTTAAGTCTTTCATGGCTAGAACTAAGGCAAGCTTAGTAAATTCTGAGGCAGAACCTATGACTGCTTTCTCAGATACTATTCAGGCTGTCCTTTACAAAAATAATGTGTATGCAAAACGTTTAACTATGCAAATGCTTGACAAAGTTAACTATGCTAAGATTATGGAACTTGCTAAGGCACGTTTTGCTAATGCAGCTGATTTTACTTTCTCATTTGTTGGTAATGTTGACCCTGCAACTCTTAAACCTCTAGTTGAAAAATATATTGCAAGTTTACCTGCAGATAAGACTAAAAAAGAGAACTGGAAAGATGTAGGCCTATACCCTGCAAAAGGAAAAATTGTTAAGCATTTCGATAAAGAGATGAAGACTCCTAAAGCTACAATTTACAATTTCTATACAGGAAAGCTTCCTTACACTGTTGAAAATACTATTCTTGCAGATATGATGAAGCAAGTGTTCGATATCGTATTCAACAAAACTATCAGAGAGGAGGAACAAGGAACTTACGGTGTTGGTGTTAGCATGAGTGTATCTTACTATCCAGAAGAGTCATTTATGTTCTTATTTGGCTTTGATACTGATGTTGCTCTTAAAGATAAACTTCTTAAGAGAGCATACCTAGAGATCAATAATGTGATTGAAAAGGGTATCGATCCAAAAGACTTTGCTAAGATTACCGAGTACATGCAAAAGAACTACACACAAAACCTAAGAGAGAACTCATACTGGAGAAATGCAATCAACAACAAATTTGTGTTGAATAAAGATATGCATACAACTTATGAAGCAACTCTAAAGAGTATTACTCCTGAAAAATTGCAAAGCTTTATTAAGAGTGCAATGTCTCAAGGAAACCAACTTGAGGCTGTAATGTCTGGTTTTGCTAAAGTGGCAACTAAATAATTATTATGAAAATGAGCCCTGCAATCATCGAAATTGACAATATTCTTGTTTCTTCGGAAATTTTCACCGAGCATTTTGCTTGCGACTATCCTAAATGCAAGGGTTGTTGTTGCATAATCGGTGACAGCGGAGCTCCTTTAGAGGAGAGCGAATGTGGAGAATTGAAATCTAATTTTGAAAAATACAAGTCATATATGAGTGAACAGGGGCTTCTGAGCGTTAAATCTCAGGGCCTCTGGGTCACCGATTCTGATGGCGATCTTGTAACACCTTTAATCGATGGAAAAGAGTGTGCTTTCACCTATTTCGATGAAAATGACAACTGCATGTGTGCAATTGAAAAATCGTGGTTTGATGGTGAGAGTAAATTCAAGAAGCCAATCTCTTGTTGGCTCTATCCAATCAGAGTTTCGAAACTTTCGAATGGTATGACAGCCCTCAACCTTCATCAGTGGCATATCTGTATTGATGCCTATGTTAAAGGGAAGAAAGAGGGGATACCCGCATTTCAATTTTTAAAGGAACCTCTAACCTTTCTATTTGGAGAGGAGTTTTTTCTTAAGTTAGAGGAGGTATATAAAGAGCTTAATTAACTCTTTTCCCCACATAAATTGCTAACGATTCAAGATGATCCCTGTACTTAGATGCAGGGATCTTTTTTAATGCAGCTATTGCTAGCTCACTATAATTAATCAGCTCTTTTTGAGCAGATTCTATACCATCATATTTTTGGACAAACTCTAATACCTTTGCAACGATTTCATCTGTTATCTCATTAGAGTTTTTTACAACGTTCAATAGATTGGAAGACTCTTCTGAGTTTGCCTTTTCCATTGCAAGAATTAATGGCAGAGTCAGTTTCTTCTCTTTTATGTCGCTTCCCGACATCTTTCCAGTATTTAGCTCAGGCATGTAATCAAAGATGTCGTCTCTTATTTGAAATGCTAATCCCAAATAATACGCATACTTCTCCATTTCAGAAATAGTCTCATCATTTGCTCCTACAGAGTAGACGGCACTAGTTACAGCAGCAACAAATAAACTTGATGTTTTTCTAGCAATTATACTATAATATTCGCTTTTGGTAGTGTTGAGTTGTCCTGCCTTTTGCATTTGAAACAGCTCCCCTTCCGAAAGTTCTTCAACCGCTCTGGTGAAGAAACTAAGCACTTTGTAATCGCACTCCTTTGTTAAAAGAGAGAGTGCCTTAGACAACCAATAGTCACCTGTTAGAACAGATGCTGCTGGCGTAAATAGTTTTTGGATTGTAGCCTTTCCTCGTCTTTTAGAGGCATTATCAGCCACATCATCGTGTAAAAGAGTTGCTGTATGTATCATTTCAGATACCACGGCACAGGAGAGGGTTAGTTTATTTGAATTACCACAAGAATTCCCCGCTAAAATACTTAACAGAGGCCTCAATTGCTTTCCTTTGTTCGAAAGAATATTTGTATTTATTGAGTTAAGGAGCTCGCAGTCGCTTATCAAGCTACTCTCTAACATCCTTTGGTATGATTGCCAATCTGCAGATATATCCTCTTTTATCTTATCTAGATTCATGATTTATGGGGGGCATAATGCTTGGGTTCCATAAAAAACCTTTCGCTGCTTAATATTTCTTTGATTAATTCGTCTACGCTCTCTACAACAATTAAACCATTATGATAGTTGGAATTTAAAAAACAATTTTCTACTAGATGGTCAAATAGCGAAATCAATGGATTGTAAAATCCATCGAGATTATATAGTATCACGGTTCCAGAGTATTTACCTAACCTTTTTAGAGTAAATGTCTCTATAAACTCCTCAAGGGTTCCGATTCCTCCTGGGAAAACGATAACAGAATCGGTATCATCTCTTAGAAGATCCTTCCTCTCACTCATTGTTTTTACCTTAGTAAGTTTTGTAAGCCTTCTATGGTCAAATTCCAGGTTAGTCATGAATTCAGGCATCACTCCTTCAATTTCTCCGCCACACTCTAATGCAGTATCAATCATAACTCCCATTAACCCTTTGGAACTTCCTCCACATACTATGCTAATACCAGCATTAGAGGCCGCACGGGCAAATTGCTCGGCGGCCTCTTTATACTTATCTTCTATGATATCGCTCGAAGAACAATAAACACAGACTCTTTTACGCATCTCTTATTAATTTAAAACAAGAATGCCAATGAAAGTTGGAATCCTCTCAACTTCGTGTCATTCAGTGCTGTATTATTGTTTTTACCAAGATTACCAAGGGACCAATTGTATTTACCTGATACTTGGAATTTCCAGATATCCACACCAGCACCTAAACCTACACCATAGTCAAATCTATTGAGATCATCCCAAGATACATCATCCATATCGTCACCTTTACTCAAAGCATAAGAGATGAATGGGCTCACTTGAACATATGGTCTGAAAAGAAGAAGATCAATGCCCCATTGAATATTTACAGGGAGTTCTATATAGCTCAAAGTCGCTTTTGTTGGCATATACTGGCCATGAGGAGCAACTATTCCAGGGCCAGGAGAAACTACATATGTACTAAGATAGTCAATCTCAGTCCCTTTTGTTGTGAACATCAATTCTGGTTGTAAAGCAAGTCCCACCATTGGAACCTTGAACTGCAGCAAGATTCCGAAGTTGTAACCGGTACTGTTTTTCAGAGTTGGCGAACCAGCAAGGTTTAGGTCAGAAAAGGTGTTGAAATTCAATCCTCCCTTAATACCAAATTTTGCCTGAGCATTCGATACTGGAACAATCAGTACTAATGCAATGATAACTAATAGAACCTTTTTCATAATAATCAATTTTTTAAGGTTATTGTCAGGGGCCGTATTTTACATTAAAGCATTAAGCTTTGCGATAATGTTTGCTTTTGTTGTAGATCCAACTATTTTATCTTTCAACTCTCCATTTTTAAAAAACAGGATTGTTGGAATATTTCTGATACCGTATTTCACAGGCACATCAGAACTTGAGTCAACATCACACTTTGCAATTACTGCCTTTCCTTCGTACTCTACAGCAAGTTCGTCTACGATTGGAGCAATCATTCTGCATGGACCGCACCACGGTGCCCAGAAATCTACTAATACAGGTTTGTCCGAATTAATTACTATCTCATTGAAATTTGCATCATTAACTGCTATTGCCATAATTTTCGATTTTTAAAGTTTACATCTGCTAAATTAATACCAATTTTTTTAAAAACCTACTTGTTGCCTAAAAGTGAGGCAAGGCCACCCTCAGCTGTCTCTTTATACAAACTTGGCAAATCATGTCCTGTTCGCTTCATTGCCTCTATAACTGTATCAAAACTAACAATATGCTTTCCATCTGATAGTAGAGCATACATATTTGCATCAACCGCTCTTGTTGCTCCAAATGCATTTCTCTCTATACATGGAATCTGAACCAATCCGCATATAGGGTCGCAAGTAAGTCCTAAAAAATGCTCCATCCCAATAGATGCGCCGTATTCTATCTGCGCTGTGGTTCCTCCAAAAAGTTGAACTCCTGCTCCTGCTGCCATTGAGCATGCAGATCCTACCTCACCTTGACACCCAACTTCGGCTCCCGATATTGATGCATTCGTTTTGATAATGTTTCCAATAAGTCCGGCAGTTGCAAGTGCTTTAATGATTCTTTTGTCTGTGAAATCATAGAACTTTTGATTCAGATAAAGAACTGCTGGGAGCACACCTGAAGAGCCACATGTTGGTGCTGTGACAATCGTGCCACCAGAGGCGTTCTCTTCGGCTACTGCTAAGGCAAAAGAGAAGGTCATTGATCTTCTCTGCATTGAGCCTTGATATCCTTTTGCTTTTATATAAAATGATGATGCTTTCCTTGAAAGATTTAATCCTCCTGGGAGAACTCCTTCTGTCTCCAAACCTCTTTCGACAGCATCTTTCATTACACTCCAAACCTCAGCAAGATAGTCCCACAACTCTTTGTTTTCGTGAATCTCTACATACTCCCAAAATGTTCTACCATTCTTCTGGCACCAATCTAAAATATCTTTCATCTTCGAGTGAGGATAGATATGTTTCATCTCTCCCCTTTTACCTGAATCGCTCAAGTCTCCCCCTCCGATGCTGAAAGTTATCCATTCAGAAATAACTCTCTTATCATGGTCGAGTGCTTCGAATTTCATTCCATTTGGGTGTTGAGGCAATACGATTTCGGGACACCAAACAATCTCGCATTTGTCGCTTCCTAATACCTCAATGATTGCTACATCGGTCATATGACCAACGCCAGTTGCGGCTAAACTTCCATAAAGTGTCACTTTGAAAAAGGAGGCATCTGTGTGCCTCCCTTTAAAAAGTAACGCAGCCTTCGAGGGCGCCATAGTATGACTACTAGAGGGCCCTTTTCCGATCTTGAAAATCTCTTTGATACTTTCCATAATCTAAACTAAAGATTCTGCGTCCCAACTGAATACCCTTAAACCTTGTTTCTCTGCCGATTGGTTTAGGTCTTTCAACTCCTTTACCAATTTAGGCAATAACTCCTCTTCGACAACAGCCATAATAGCCATATTCTTCGAAGGCCAAGCGTGTGAGCCGTAATGTGGCTCTCCTCTCTCAGTTCCTCGGCCTTGTACATCGACCCATTTGGTAAAACCTCGAACACTACAGTTGTCCAAAATCTCCATCACAACCTGAGAGTGTGCCTGATTAAATACTATCATTAATGATTTCATAACTTTCTGGATATATGTGTTTTGATGTTAGTTTGTGGCTTCCCATTTTTGTTTTGCCATCTTTCTTCTCTTGCTCTTGATGTCACCAATATGGAAACTTGCATAGATAGTTGGAACCACTACAAGAGTAAGGAAGGTAGACAATGTCAGACCACCAATAATTGCTATACCCATAGGCTGCCAAGTCTCAGAACCCTCTCCGATCCCCATTGCCATAGGAACCATACCAAGGATAGTTGTAGCTGTTGTCATCAAAACTGGTCTTAAACGTGAGTTTCCTCCATTTAAAACACCTCTCATAACACTCATTCCCCTCTCTCTGTTCAGATTTATATAGTCAATTAATACAATTCCATTTTTTACCACAATTCCTACAAGCATAACACTTCCAATCAATGCTATCAAGCTAAGTGGTGTGTTGGTTAACCAAAGGGCAACGAATACTCCTGTAAAGGCAAATAAGATTGAGGTCATAATTATGAATGGATCCCTGAATGATTCAAACTGAGCGGCCATAACTATATAAACAAGCATAATTACCAAAATTAACAGGGTAAACATATCTCTGAATGAATCTTGCTGGTCTTCAATAGTACCAGAGGCTTTCACTGCAATCATTGGTGGTAGTTGTAGCTTAGATACCTCTTTGTTTACATCTTTGGCAATGTCACCTAAAGCTCTTTTATAGATCAAGCCAGATACCTTGATAACCCTCTCTCTATCTAAGTGCTCAATTGTTGGTGGAGCAAATCCCTCAATAACAGAACCTACCTCAGCTAATCTAACACTCTTTCCTTGCGAATTATAGATCAATATGTTTTCAATATCCTCTATGCTTTGACGGTTCTGAAGATCGTTTCTTACAACAATATCGTACTCCTCTCCTGCCTCACGGAATTTTGAAGTGATAATACCATTAATCCTGTTTCTTACGGCAGATGCGGCAGATGTGAGCGACATATTGTTCATCGCTAACTTCTTTCTGTCGAAAACAACTTTAAGTTGAGGCATATAATCTTCTCTCGAAAGTTTTACATCTCTTAGACCTTCAGTTTTTTTCATAATCTCAGAGACCTTTTTTGCCACCTTTTCGGCATCATCCATGTTGTATCCTAAAACATTCATTTCAAAGGTACTTCCACCAGAGCCCATTCCTCCATTTGATCCACCAGGAATTACCTCATATCTATATATTTCGGGGATTTCGGCAAGATCTTTTCTTATTTCATCTGAAATCTCAAAAATATCTCGCTCTCTTTCAGATGCTTTAACAAGTCTAGCGGTATAGGTTATCAGATGGGTTCCAGAGTTTCTCATCGACATAAAGACATTTGATCCATCGGATTGTCCCATCATTGATTGATAAACTTCTACTTCTGGATATTTCTCTTTCCATTTAGTGAATAGATAATTGTTTAGCTTTCGAGCTTGTTCAACTCTAGTTCCGACAGGTAACTCAACATTGATTCCTATTTGTGAATTATCTGTTGCAGGGAAAAAGTCTGCTCCAACAAGAAAGACTAAAAATATACTACTTACAAACATTAGGAAAGAAGCTATTATAACTGTAAATCTATGCTTTAAAGAATATCTTAAAGTAGATACATAGACTCTATCTAAAGAGTTTAATAACTTCTCAATAGGTGCATAAATATAGCTAAATGCTTTACTTCTCTTAGGATCTTTTCTCATCATCTTGGATGCAAGCATTGGAGTAAGGGTTAATGCTGCATAGGTAGAGACGGCGATGATTATTGTAACAATCCATCCAAGCTGCTTGAACATAATTCCCGCAAGACCTGTCACCATTGTAAGAGGGAAGAATACTGCAATGATAGTAAGTGTTGAGGCGATAACAGCAACTGCTACCTCATTAGTAGCATAAATAGCTGCATCTTTTGGCTTACTTCCCCGTTCAATATGCGTCGTTATATTCTCCAAAACCACAATAGCATCATCTACAACCATTCCGATAGCTATCGATAGAGAACTTAAAGATATAATGTTCAGAGTATTTCCAGTTACCATAAGGTAGATAAAGGCAGCTACTAACGAAACTGGGATTGTTAAGATAATGATAACGGTAGCCCTCCATCTTCCAAGGAAGAATAGAACTACTAACATCACAAACACCCCTGCAAGCACGACTGTCTCAGTAAGAGAGCTGATACTATCTTTGATAAACTCCGAAGTATCAAGAATCATATCAAGCTTTATATCTTCTGGAAGTGTATTTTGAATTTCTGGTAATGCAGCCTTTATTCTGTCAGCAATCTCTACTACATTTGCTCCAGATTGTTTTTGGATAACAATTGAAGAACCTAGCACTCCATTAGTAAATACCTCTGTCGAACGCTCTTTAAGTGTGTCTTTTACCGTTGCTACATCCTTAACATAGATGTTTTTTCCGTTAAAGCTTCCTATAACAATTTCATTAAGTTCATCACTCGCGGAAAACTCTCCGTCAACCCTTACTGAATAAGTTTGGGTTCCTACATCGATATTTCCTCCTGGAACGTTTCTGTTTTCGGCAGAGATAACTGCTGCAAGTTGCTCAACTGTTACTCGATAAGCCTCCATTTTTCTAGGGTCTGCGAGCACTTGAATCTCTCTTTGAGGAGCACCAGATATTGAAACAGAAGCTACACCATCAAGCCTATTAATTGGGTTGGCAACTTTGTCTTCCAAGATTTTGTAAAGCCCTTGAACATTCTTGCTTGATGTTCTAGCAGATAGAAATGCCACAGGCATCATATCTGAACTGAACTTTAATATTACTGGCGACTCACATTCGTCGGGTAAAAAATTCCTTTGAAGGTCAATAACCGAACGGATATCATTTACAGCCTCATCCATACTGGTTCCGTACTCGAATTCAAGTACAACCAGCGATATGTTATCTTTTGAATTTGATGTGATCTTCTTTAGGTCGGTAACGGTACTCAGGGCCGTCTCCAGTCTCTTTGTCACGTTTTGCTCTATATCTGCAGCACTTGCTCCAGAGTATGTGGTCATAACGGTTATCTGGTTGAGCTCTATCTTAGGATAGAGGTCTACAGACAATCTTGTGAAAGAGAACAAACCTAGAACAACAATAGCGACGAAAATCAACGCCGTTGTTACTGGTTTTTTTACTGCACTTTCGTATATACTCATTGTTTGTCAGTTTTTATAATGAAAGGTCTACTCCCGAAGTAACGATTTTTACCTTCGCTTTATCTTTAAGTTGAGAGATTCCAGCAATTACGACTTTTTGTCCCTCTTCAAGTCCACTTAAGATTTCGTAAATTTGACCGTTTCTCTGTCCGGTTTCGATTTTTACATAATTTACAACATCACCATCAACAACATAGACAAATTTATCATTTGTGCCTTGTTGTTTAATTACTGCTTTGTCTGGAACTACTAGTCTCTTTTTCATTCCAAAGTTTACCTTAGCTCTAGCAAACATACCCGGTCTAATTTGCATTGATGGGTTGTTGATACTTACTTGAACTTGGAATGTTTTGGTAGTTGGGTCTATTGTTGGATAGATCAAACTTACTTTACCAGGGAATGTTTTACCTTCGTAAACATCTAGTGTAATATCAACAGGTGTTCCAACTTTAACTTTAGGGAAATACTCTTCAGATATACTTATCATAATTTTAACAGGTTGTAACTGCATAACAACTAGTATAGGTTGCCCCATGGTAAGGTCTCCGCTATCGAAGTTACGCTGTGTTACTACTCCCGAAATTGGAGATAATAGGCGAGTATTTTTATCTAAGTTAGCAATACTCTCTTCGGCAACAGAAACTTGTGTCTTCATTTGATCGTATTGTTGTTTAGAGACTCCTCCCGCTTTGTACAAAGCTTCAATTCTAGACATGTCTAGCTTTAGGTTCTCCAATTGAATCTTAGCTTGAGCATAATTTAGATTCTCCATTCTTACCAGAAGTTGTCCCTTCTTTACTTGTGAACCAACTTCAACATAAATTTTTTCGATGCGTTGAGCAGATGAACTTGAAATCATGTTCTTCACGAATGGCTCGATGTTTCCCGTAAAATCAACAATCTGAGCAACATCTGCAGTCTTTACATCTTCAACTTTAACAGTAGCAATTTTTGCCTCTGTACTATTGGCACTCTCTTCGGTGTTCTTTGGAGTGCAGGAGATCAACATAGCCGTTACGGCCGAAATCGTTAAAAAAATCTTCCTGTTCATCTGTATTATTGTTTAATATTATTTTCTTGTCCTAAAATTTTCTCGTATTCGTTTCTTGCCTTAATAAAGTCATAGATTGTCTGGTTAAGATTAAGTCTAGACTTTGTAAGAGCAACTTCTGTGTCATTAAGCTCTAGTACTGTTCCTGCACCTGTAGAATATCGTACTTTTGAAATTTCGAAACCTTTTTGCGCCTGTTTTACAGCCTCAAGATCTGATTCTAGCTGAATTTTGGCTCTATTCATCTCGTTTATAGCATTTTTTACCGCTAATGTCATATTCTCTGATAGTAGCTGTTTTTGAAATTCCATCTGTTTAATTCCAACTTGAATCTGTTTCTCCTTCATATTCAATGAGAGTTTATTAAAGATTGGAATCTGAATCACAAATCCTGCGCTTAGTGAGTTTGCCCAAGTGTTATTGAACGTGAATTTTTCACTCTGCATCTGTAACTGGTAGTTCATAAACCCAGCTAATGATGGCAATCTTTGAGAGTTTACAATCTCCATATTCTTCTTGAGCTTGTCCATTTGAATGTCCAGTGATTTCAGATTACTATTCGCAGAAAGGTTTATCTCAGACGATGCAGCAAAAGACATTACATCTTTCTCTAAAGACTTAAAGTCACCTTCAAGTTCTATTGGCTGATCCATCTTCAAAGACAACAGTACTTTAAGCTGCATTTTTGCCATCTCAAGTGCATTTTTAGCTTGGCTTAGCGATGGTAATATGTTTCTAACAGCAACGTCTGTTCTGATTTTGTCATACTCCGAAGCCATCCCTTTTTCATACATATTACGGATATTGTCTGCACTCTCTTTTGCGTTCTTATAGCTTTGCTCAAGCACATTTACAGACTCCTTCATCATAATAATTCCATAGAATGTATTCTTTACCTGCATTAAAAGATCCAACTTAGTCGATCTAGCCGATTCAAGTACAGATCTCAATTCGATTTCAGATAGCTGAATGTTTTTATATAATGCCAGAGAAAATAGAGGTACCTGAAGTGTTCCAGTCACTGCATAACTATTTGATGATCCAACCTCCATTTTTCCACCAGGGAAAAAATCAGAGAAGAAGACCGGCTTCAATATATTGTTCGTATACTGAGCATTTGCCGATACAGAGGGAAGCAACGCATACTTGCTCTCCATTCTTAAATAATCTACCCTCTCAAGATCGTATTCAGCAATTTTAAGAGTAAGGTTTTCGTTTAGAGCAAGCTCCAGCGCTTGCTCAATGTTGATTCTGACTGTATCCTTGCTCTGAGCCTGAATTTTATTGCTCACAAGCATGGTTGCCGACAGTACTGCGCCGAGCAGAAACATTTTAATTACTTTGACAATCATAATCCGTTTTGTTGTTTGTTTAAATATTCGTCAATTATGTCTATTCCTTTTTGAGTTGCTATGCCTCTAAAATAATTTATGAGCAACTCTTTAAATAACTTTTTCCTTCCATATGATTTGAATGGAAAAGTATCTTCATTACCCATGGTATTTCCTAACTCAATAATAATCTTGGAGACAAGCTCTACATCAATGTCTTTACGAAACAACCCTTGGTTTTGTCCTTTGATGATTCCCGAATGGGTAACCTCAAGATGGAATTTGATCATTCTTTTTACAAGATTGTCGTAAATCGATGGATAGAACTTTTTCAACTCAGTGAAAAAATTCAATCTTAGATTAATCATTACATCTGTCTGAGCATCATGCATTACAAGCAATCTCGAAAGAATATTATCGGTTTCATTTTTGAATTCATCCAAAAAACATTTCTTTTTTCGCTCAGATAAAATCAGACACTCCTCTAATAACGAAGATTTATCGGAGAAGTGCTCGTATAAAGTTCGCTTGGATATTCCATTCTCAGCTGCAATATCGTCCATCGTAACAGACTTGCAACCCCTGTTCATAAACAGTTCTAGCGAATTTTCCAATATGCGGGTTCTTATATCCATTTCAAAAAATTTTGACAAATGTATACAGAAAACTGAAAAAACAAAAATAGTTTTCTTGTTTTTCTGTCTTTTTTCGATTTTTTATAGCTTAACTTTGTACTAACATTAAGCCAAAGCAATAAACAATCATATTATGTACTCAAATTTTAAAAATTTCTTAATAAACGAACTTAATTCTATTGATGCTGCCGGTCTCTACAAAAGAGAGAGGGTTATTACAACTCCTCAACAAGCAGAGATCAAAGTAAGCACCGGCCAAGAAGTTCTTAACTTCTGTGCAAACAACTACCTTGGACTTTCCAATAATCCAGAGCTAATCGAAGCTGCAAAAAAGGCATTGGATGAGAGAGGATTTGGTATGTCGAGTGTAAGATTCATCTGCGGAACACAAGATTTACACATCTCTCTTGAGAAAAAAATTGCAGATTTCTTCGGAACAGAAGACACAATCCTTTATGCGGCTTGCTTCGATGCAAACGGTGGTGTATTTGAACCACTTTTAAACGAAGAGGATGCAATCATTTCAGACTCTTTGAACCATGCCTCAATCATCGACGGTGTCAGACTTTGCAAAGCTCAACGTTATCGCTATGCAAACGCTAATATGGAAGAGCTCGAAAATTGCCTTAAGCTTGCTCAAGCGCAAAGATTCCGTCTAATCGTGACCGATGGCGTCTTCTCAATGGATGGAAACGTTGCCCCTCTCGACAAAATCCACGAATTAGCTAAGAAATACGATGCTATGATTATGGTAGACGAGTCGCACTCAGCAGGTGTTGTTGGAAAGACAGGAAGAGGAACTACTGAACAGTTTAATCTTCGTGGCGAAGTTGAGATCATAACAGGTACACTAGGAAAGGCCTTCGGCGGTGCAATCGGTGGATTCACAACTGGTAAAAAGGAGATTATTGATATGCTAAGACAGAGGTCTCGTCCATATCTTTTCTCAAACTCTATCCCTCCGATGGTTGCCTCTGCGGGAATTGCAATGTTCGATATGATGGCTAGAACCAATCATCTTCAAGACAAACTTCATGATAATACAGACTATTTTGTTAAAGAGATGAGAAAGGCCGGCTTTGATATTAAGCCGACCCAATCTGCAATTTGTGCTGTTATGTTGTATGATGCCAAACTTTCTCAAGAGATGGCTACAAAACTTTTAGACGAAGGAATCTATGTTGTTGGATTCTACTATCCTGTTGTCCCAAAAGATTTAGCTCGAATCAGAGTTCAAATCTCAGCTGGACACGAAAGAGAACATCTTGATAAATGTATTGCTGCCTTTACTAAAGTTGGTAAACAACTAGGAGTAATAAAATAATTTTGAATTACCATTCACAAGAAATCTCTCTGTGAGTCTCGAAATCATGATAAATTGGTTCTTTAACAATGACCTTCGTGTTTTCAGGAATTCTCAGGGAGATTTTCTTTACAGAACCGTCCCATTTACTTGTCTTACTTATTTCGTCAGCATAGATAGTTAAAAGAGAGTCCTTCATCTCGAATTTTGGAAGGTTTTTAGAAGCCTTAACTGATGCGTCTGCCCAAGTTTCGGCAAAACTCATGATTGAAGTCCTAATATTGCTGCTGTCACCCTCTGCAATTCTGTCAATAATTAGATTTGGGAAAACAACCAATTTTAAATCCGTACCTTTTTTGTCAACCCAAAACAGATTAAAATCATCCTCATCTGCCTCTAACATCACTCTCTTCTCGGGCATTACACTATTTGAGACATATTTTACGTAGATTGTATCCATCTTCTCTATAGTAAACTCTTGATTATTATATGTTTTTTGCCAAAAACCTCTCGAAGCTGATACTCCTGTGAAAGCAAGACCAATACATGAGAAGATCCAAAGAAGGAAAATAATCAGACCTGGTTTATATTTTGGAGATTTAAATCCAAATAGAAGCTGAATTCCACCATATAGCATTCCAATAAATGGAAGGAATACTACAGCTAATCCCAAGACTTTTAGTAATGTTATATTCGCATCACCAAAATTTACAAAATCAATAAGATCTATTGTAAACATCCCATCAAATACTTGGAATCCAAGAAGAGCTACCGCTAGAGAAATAAGGCCAGAGCCTCCTATTAGAATCAAAATTACTCCAATCACTTTTAGAATCGCTTTAAAAACTGCCGATACCGCATTGCTTCCAGAGTTGTTTCCTCTTCCATAATTTGATCCATAATCCTCTACCCTTCTCTTAATATTATTAATATCAGGAGTCTCTCCATGCATTGCGCACTTTTGTTCAATAGTTTTAGCCTCTGGAACTAGTATCCACATCCCTATGTAAATTAGAACGATTGCAGAAGTCCCACCATGATGAATATCCAGAATTGAAATACCTATAAGCAGAACTAAAAAGATTACTCTAACTAAAACTCTATCTATATTGAAATAGATTCCTAAACCAGAACAAACTCCTCCAAGTACCTTGTTGTCAGTATCGCGAAATAGTTTTTTCGGAGCAGGAAGAGGTATCGTGGTAGTTCTCTCATTTTTGGTTTGAGTACTCTCCTCTTCGTCAAAATCATCTGGTTTTCCTAAAATTGCAATGACCTCATTTACGATCGAAATAGGAACGACATTATCTTTTCCGTTTTTCTCCATGAACAGATCTGCAATTCTCTCTTCAATTCCCTCAATGATTTCGGAACCGTTTGGTTTAGAATTATAGTGAGACTTTAGATCGTTCAGATAAAAGTTTAGTGTATTGAATGCATCCTCTTCTAGTGTGAATGCAAGACTACCAATACTAACTTTAACTACCTTTTTCATGATTATTTAGTTTAGATTTTTCTTATTTCTTATTAGAGCTATAGTCTCAACAACATCTTGCCATGCGCTATCCATCTCTTGTAAAAGTTCTTTACCCTTATCTGTTATTGAGTAGTATTTGCGAGGAGGTCCTTGTGGAGACTCTTCCCAACGATAACTTAGGAGTCCTTGATTTTTTTGTCTTGTAAGAAGTGGATATAGTGTTCCCTCCACAACTATCATTTTTGCATTTTTAAGTTCTGCTATCAATTCCGAAGCATATGCATCATTATTGTTCAGAATACTTAGTATGCAATACTCAAGTACGCCCTTGCGCATTTGAGATTTTACATTGTCTGTATTAATATTTTCGTTCATGGTTCTAATTATTTAAATATTGAAAATCTTTTCATGTTTTCGGCAGTAACGGGGATTCCTCTCATTTCGCATTTTTGTGCAGCTGTCACCGCTAAAGGCGCAGCAATCCAGAATATAACATAAGCCCAAAATCCTACGCCACCCATAAAGAAGGCAATTAAGAAGATAATTTTTACTAATACTACGTCTAGATTAAGGTAAAGCGCTACTCCAGAACATACACCTGCTATAGTTTTATTGTCTGGATCTCTATAAAGTTTTTTTACCGGAGGTATTTGGTATTGAGTCGAAGATGTGCTCGAAGCAAACTCTTCATCATTAACCTCTCCGTCTGGCATTCCTAGCTGAGCGATTACTCTATTTACAAGAGCGATGTTTACTACCTCCTGATTTGACTTCAGGGATTCATTGAATAATTCTGCAATTCTAGCCTCAAGGTCTTCCATAACATCTTTGGCTTGAATACCCATCTGGGTTTTTTGACGAAACTTTTCTAGATACTGATCTAATTTTTGATAGGCGTCTTCGTCAATTATAAAACTTGTACCACCTATACCTACATTTAATACTTTTTTCATTTTAAATACTATTTATTATTACATGGAATTTGGTACTGCAAATATATATACATTTTTCATTACCTTGTATCACATAGTACATAAAATTTTAATAAAAAAAGCTCGCTACTTTCGTAACGAGCTCATATTCTGAGAGAAAAATTTTAAAAAATTTTTATTTTTTTGTAGTATTCTCTGTTTTCTTTTCTTCAGGAGCTGCTTGAGTAGCCGCTGGTTGGGCTGCTGCAGGTTGAGAAGACGCTGGAGTTTGAAAATCTGGAGCTGCTTGCGCAGGAGCAGTGTTCTCAATTTTATCTTTAAGATCCGACTTTGTTTCTACATTACCAGATGAAACGAATGCGGTTGCTAGAACACATAGAACAATAATGGTAATTGCTAAAACCCAAGTTGTCTTTTCTAGAAAATCGGCAGTTTGACGTACTCCGAAAGTCTGATTGCCCGAAGCAAAGTTTGCGGCAAGTCCGCCTCCTTTAGAATTCTGTACTAATACTATAATTGTCAGCAAGATACTTGCGATTACAATTAAAACAGCTATTGCAGTATACATATTATTGATTATTTTTTGTCTTTAACTCTTGTACAAGGGATGCAAAGTAACTACTTTTTTCCGGATATAGCAAAATTAGTTTGGCGTAAACATCTATCGCTCTTTTATAAAATCCTTGTTCTGTATATATCTTTGCTAATGTCTCTGTGTAAAATACAGTATCATCGAATTCAATAAACTCTTCCGAAGAAACTTTTGTTTCGGGCAGAGGGTTTTGTTTTACTAACGAAGGCCTTTCGGCTATAAACTTATCGAGAGGCTTAGAATCATCTAATTTAATTGATTCAAAATCGTCTCTCCCGAAGTAATCTCCACCAACAACAATAATTTTTGGTTTTTGCTCTTCTTGAGTCGTCTCCTCATCAATCACAAAAGAGATCTCGTCCTCATCATCCTCTTGCTCTATTAATTGGATCTCCTCTTCTTGAGGGGGTGTAGTTGTCGTACTTATTACTACTGTATCTGTTTCAACTTGAAGATTCTCTTTTACAGTTTCATGTAACTCCACTTTTTCTCCACCAGTAATCTCCTCCTTATCATTAATATGCATTTGTTCTTTATCACTGGCATGCATCTCTTCATCATCAACAGCACGTTCTATTACTGTTTTTATCTGAATATCATCTGCGTCCTCACTCTTATCTGCTAAAGGCTGAGTTATGTTTGTCTCAATTGGATTATGACTGTTCTCTTTTTGGATCGTAAATTCAAATAGCTTTTTTCTTGAGAAGACTTTTGCTGCGGCCTTATTTAAAGCTGCATTTTTATGTTCTTCACCAATTGGGGCCATTTTTTTAAACAGTTCTACGTAGGCAAGAGAGTACCACGGGTACCTTTCAATTGACCTTTCAATATTTACAATGTCATTGCTTCCGTTCATAATTTACCATCTTGCAACTGTTCCTAAGAAAATATCATCTGTCAACTGCTTAATAATCGCATCAACTAACTCTTGCTCTACAGAGTCAAAAGACGATGTAGATGGGTAATCTTTGAATGCAGCAAATGACTTTTCAAAATTCTCTTTTGGATATTTATTATTTGTGAACTTCAGTTTGACTGTAATGGTCAACCTATTTTGAGAGGCAGTCTCATTAGCAGTAACTGCTAACGAAGTTAATTCATAAGATGTCACTATTGCCTCAACCTCTAGGTCTCCACCTTCTCTCTCAACTTCTAGTCTGGTCTGTCTGCGATACTGGTCAATTAGTGCTTGAGTAAGATTAGGAGCCAATAGTGGATTAATCCTCATCGCTTTATTATCTACTTGCTTTACAGTTATCGTGTTAACATCCTCTGCGATTGATGTCCCAGAAAAGGTGTAACTAATTTTGCAAGAGCAAAGTAACACCGATGCCAATATCAATATTATCGGTTTATATTGTTTCATTATAAATCCAAATTAAGTTCTTTAATTTTACGGTACAGTGTTCTCTCAGAAATTCCTAATTCTGCCGCTGCCAATTTTCTTTTACCATTATGCTTAGCTAACGATTTCCTAATAAGTTCTGCACTTACATTTTGAATCGATAGTGTCGACGATTGCTCTTCCTCTTTTTCATGAGTTACCTCATCTTCGTCATAGTCTATCACCTCATCATCGAGTGAAGATGCAATATCTTTAGGACCGACAACTCTTTGAACTGGAGCTGGTGAGACACCTGCTCTTATCTTCTCTTTTAACTCCTCAACCTCGTGCCTTAATTGATAGAGAATTTTGAATATAATGTCTCTATCTGTTAGATAATCAGACGAATGCCCTTCTGTTCTGACTGGAAGAGAGTTAATTGGTTCCGAAGGAATGTATTTTAAGAGAACCTCAGCATCTATCTGCCTATTATGCTCAATTACCGATATTTGTTCTGCAATACTTTTTAATTGACGAATGTTACCTGGCCATCTGTACGAAGAAAGCACATGTTGCGCATCTGCAGTTAGTCTAATCGGAGGCATTTTATACTTGTCCGCAAAGTCTAATGCAAACTTTTTGAAAAGTAGATGTATATCCTCTTTTCTCTCCCTCAATGGAGGTATTGTTATTGGTACAGTGTTTAGTCTGTAGTATAAGTCTTCGCGAAATTTACCGTTTTCGATAGCTTTTGTAAGGTTGATATTTGTTGCTGCAATAACTCGGACATCTGTCTTCTGCACCTTCGAAGAACCTACCTTAATGAATTCTCCTGTCTGAAGTATTCTTAAAAGTCTTACTTGTGTAGAGAGAGGCAACTCTGCAACTTCATCTAGAAAAAGAGTCCCTCCATCAGCAACTTCAAAGTATCCCTTTCTTGTCTCAAAAGCACCTGTAAAAGAGCCTTTTTCGTGACCAAATAACTCAGAATCAATAGTCCCTTCGGGAATTGCGCCACAGTTTACAGCAATGTACTGACCATGTTTTCTTGGACTATTCACATGGATTATTTGTGGTATAACCTCTTTCCCTACTCCACTCTCACCTGTAATTAACACAGACAAATCGGTAGCAGCAACCTGCACAGCAACATCTAATGCTCTGTTTAGCGCAGGATTATCCCCAATAATATCGAATCGTTGTTTAATAGCCCTAAGTTCCATAATCGCAAAAATAGATAAAATTTGTACCTTTGAGAAATTTTAAGTCATCTTGTAATGAAAATTCTTGCCTTAATCCCTGCAAGGTACCAATCAAGCAGGTTTCCAGGAAAACCTCTTGCCGACATCGGAGGCAAGCCAATGATTCAACGAGTTTACGAACAGAGCAAAAAGGCATTTGAGTATGTCTATGTTGCAACAGACGATGATCGAATCTTCAACTGCATAAACTCATTTGGGGGCAAAGCAGTGATGACATCTGAAAATCATCAAAGTGGTACAGACAGATGTTATGAAGCTTTACTAAAAGTTGAGTCAGAATTGGGTATAGTTTTTGATATTGTTGTTAATGTGCAAGGAGACGAACCATTTATCGCACCAGAACAATTGCTCGACTTAGTGGGCTGCTTTAATGACTCGTCAACGGAAATAGCAACACTAATTAAGAGATTTGATAAAGAAGAGAGTGTGTTTAATCCTAATTCTCCAAAGGTTGTGATTAACAAGAATGGAGATGCAATGTACTTCAGTAGATCTGCAATTCCTTTTGACAGAGACAGTTCTGAAATTTTCAGGAAAGACGAATTTCCCTATTACAAACATATTGGATTGTATGCGTACCGAAGAGAGACATTAATAAGGATAACTAAACTGGAGCAATCTTATTTAGAAAGAATGGAAAAGTTGGAGCAATTAAGATGGCTGGAAGAGGGTATAAAGATAAAAACTGCGAAAACAACTCATAATACTTTTGCTGTTGATACTCCTGAAGATTTACAAACATTAAAGAATATGGGGTTGTTTTAAAGTATCTAACTAAATAATTCTTATATTTGCGGAATTGACAATAAATTTAACATAAAATACACATAGTAATGAAAAAAAATCTGTTTAAAATTTTTTCAGTTGCTGTTTTAGGATTGACAATTGCATCTTGTAGCAATCCTGCTAAAATGGCAAAAGAATCTCAACTAGTTGGCGTTGAGTGTAATCCTAAAGTACTAGAAGTTGTTGCTGATGAAATTACCGCAACATACACAATGAGTTTCCCTGAAAAATATTTTCATCCTAAAGCAATCCTAGAAGTTATACCTGTATTGGTTTACAACGGAGGAGAAGTAGCTGCACCTGCATTTAAGCTTCAAGGCGAAAAAATTACTGATAACTTCCAGGTTATTTCAGTTAAAGGTGGCAAAGCTAGCAATACCGTTAAGTTTGCGTACAAACCAGGAATGGAAAAATCGCACCTAGAACTTAGAGTTGCTGTTTGGAACAAAACAAAGAAAATTAGCTTCCCAGCTCCTTACAAATTGGCTGATGGTGCTAACATTACTTACAAACTAGTTCATACAGAAGGCGTAACTGCTTTGATGGGTCATAACTATCAAAAATTCCTTTCTGAAAAGAAAGAGACTCAACTTCTTTACAAGATCAATGACTACAAGATCAAACCTAAAACTCTAACTAAAAAAGAGATTAAAGAGTTTGAAGAGTTCTTGGCTCAAATCGAAAAGGATGAGAAAAGAGCAGTTAAAAGCACAGATATCGTAGCTTATGCTTCACCAGACGGTGGAATGGATCTTAACTCAAAACTTTCTGCAAAGAGAGGTGAGACTGCAAAAGAGGCTTTCGCTAAAATTACTAAGAAGACTCCTGTAACTGCTCCACTAAACGTTTCAACTGTTGCTGAAGACTGGGATGGTTTCCAAGAATTAGTTGGTGGTTCAGAAATTAAAGACAAAGAGCTTATCTTAAGAGTTCTTTCTATGTACAGTGATCCAATGGTTCGCGAAAGAGAGATCAGAAATATGTCTAAAGTATTCAAAACTCTTGCTGACAAAATCCTTCCAGAACTTCGTAGAGCTAGATTCATCGCAAACATCGAGTACACAAACTATAACGAACAAGAACTTGTTGAGTTAGTTAAAAACAACATCGAAATTATGGATGTTGAGGCTCTTCTTTATGCTGGTTCACTAATGAAAGATGCTGATGGTAAGATCATGGCTTACAAGAAAGCTGCTGAGAAATTCAATGATGACAGAGCAATCAATAACCTTACAGCTACATACCTTGATAATGGTAAAGTTGCTGAAGCTAAAGCTGCTCTTGCTAAAATCAACAACAAAGATACTTACTACTATAACAATGCTGGTGTAATTGCTCTTCGCGACAAAAATTACAAAGCTGCTGTTGAAAATTTTGCAAAATCTGATCTTAAAGTTGCTAAATACAACTCTGCTATCGTTGACATTCTTAACGGTAGATACAATGAGGCTGTTTCTAAACTAGCTGGTTCAGGTGACGAAAACGAAGGTCTTGCTTTCATTCTTACTAACCAACTTGACAAAGCTGCTGCTGCTATCAAATGTAAATGCCCTCACGCTGCTTACCAACGCGCTATTATAGCTGCTAGAAAAGGTAATGCTGCTGAAGTTGACGCTCAATTAGCAATTGTTGCTAAGAGCAAATCTCTTAACGAAAGAGCTCAAAATGATATCGAATTTGCTAAATACCGCAAATAGTCTATCTAAATAAATAAAAAAGGCTGTCTAAATTTAGGCAGCCTTTTTTTATGATAATTATTTGTTAGTCTAATTTTAATACAGCCATAAATGCTGATTGAGGAACCTCAACATTTCCTACCTGACGCATTCTCTTTTTACCCTTCTTCTGCTTTTCGAGTAGTTTTCTCTTTCTTGAAATATCACCTCCATAACATTTAGCAGTAACATCTTTTCTCACTGCTTTTACTGTCTCTCTGGCAATAATCTTGGCTCCAATTGCTGCTTGAATTGCAATATCGAATTGTTGACGAGGTATCAGCTCTTTAAGCTTTTCGCACATTTTTCTACCGAAGTCATAGGCATGGTCACGGTGAATTAAACTTGAAAGAGCATCGACTTGTTCTGAATTTAAAAGAATATCTAGTTTTACTAAATGCGCCTCTTTGTATCCTGTAACATGATAATCGAATGATGCATATCCTCTCGAAACGGATTTTAACTTATCGTAAAAGTCAAATACAATCTCTGCTAATGGCATGTCGAAGTTTAGCTCTACCCTCTCTGAGGTTAAGAAATGCTGGCTTACCAACACACCTCTTTTATCTAGGCAAAGTTTCATTATTGTCCCAAAGTACTCACTTTTTGAAATTACCTGAGCTTTAATATATGGTTCTTCAATATAGTCAATCAATGTAACAGCAGGAAGTCCAGATGGGTTGTGCACGTGTAAAGTTTCACCTTGTGTTGTATAAACTATGTATGATACGTTGGGAACTGTTGTTATAACATCCATATCAAATTCTCGGTACAATCTCTCTTGTACTATCTCCATGTGGAGCAACCCTAAAAATCCGCATCTGAAACCAAAACCAAGTGCTAATGACGACTCTGGTTCAAATACAAGTGATGCATCATTTAATTGTAATTTCTCTAAAGATGCTCTTAAATCCTCATATTCATCTGCCTCAACTGGATAAACTCCAGCAAACACCATTGGTTTTACCTCTTCAAAACCTGCAATAGACTTTGCACAAGGTCTCTCTACGTGAGTGATAGTATCCCCCACTTTTACCTCACTTGCTGTCTTAATTCCAGAAATTATATAACCAACATCTCCAGTTCTTACCTCTTGTGTTGGCACCATTTTCAATCGCAAAATTCCAACCTCATCTGCCTGATACTCTTTGCCTGTATTAACAAATTTTACTTTGTCTCCTTTCCTTATTACACCGTTTTGCACTTTAAAATATGCAATAATACCTCTGAATGAGTTGAAAACAGAGTCGAAAATCAATGCTTGCAAAGGCTCGCTTTCGTCTCCCTTCGGAGCAGGAACCCTTTCAACGATTGCCTCCAGGATTTCTGGAACACCAACACCTGTCTTTCCGCTAGCTAAAAGTATATCCTCATCTTTGCATCCAATAAGATCGATTATTTGATCTTTCACAGAATCAATCATAGCAGCATCCATGTCTATCTTATTGAGGACAGGGATAATTTCTAAATCATGATTAAGTGCTAGATATAGATTTGAGATTGTCTGCGCCTGAATACCTTGAGTGGCATCGACCACTAAAAGCGCTCCTTCGCAAGATGCAATCGCTCTGGATACCTCATATGAAAAGTCTACGTGACCAGGAGTATCAATCAAATTGAATACATATTTCTCTCCTTTGTAGATATACTCCATCTGAATGGCATGGCTTTTAATCGTAATGCCTTTCTCCTTCTCGAGATCCATAGAGTCTAGGACCTGAGCCTCCATCTCTCTAGAATTGAGAGTATTTGTCTGCTCAAGTAACCTGTCTGCCAGGGTGCTCTTACCATGATCGATGTGGGCAATAATACAAAAGTTCCTTATGTGCTTCATATTTATGTTATTCGTCTTTATAATTTTGCAAAGATAAAAATAATTGCCAAAATTCTTTGATAGATGCTATCTTTGTAAATTATGAATAAATAAACTCTATAATGACAGATACAGTAAAACTGAAAGAAATTGCCAGCCAAATCAGACGAGATATCGTCAGAATGGTAGGGAATGCTAACTCCGGCCATCCGGGTGGCTCTCTGAGCAGTACCGATATCCTGACTACGTTGTTTTTCAAAGTAATGGATCAAAATCCTGCAAAATGGACTCGCGAAGGGAGTGGTTTAGATCTATTCTTTTTATCAGCAGGACATCTTACACCTGTATACTACAGCGTTTTGGCAAGAGCCGGATATTTCGACATCAAAGAGTTGAATACTTTTAGGAAAATGGGTTCAAGACTTCAAGGTCACCCTTCTGTTGAGCATGGACTTCCTGGTCTTCATGTTGCTTCTGGTTCTCTTGGACAAGGGCTATCTGTAGCCTGTGGAGCAGCAGTTGCAAAAAAGATCAATCACGACAACAAAGCTGTTTTTGTTCTTGTTGGAGACGGTGAGACTGAAGAGGGGCAGATTTGGGAAGCCTCTATGTTTGCAGCTCATCACAAACTAGACAACCTTATTGCTATAACAGACTGGAATGGTCAGCAAATCGATGGACCAGTGTCGTCGGTTATGAATCTTGGAGACTTGCAGGCAAAATGGAATGCCTTTGGCTGGGAGTGCGTGGTTTGTGATGGTCACGATGTTGAGCAAATTGAAAAGACACTTATGGAGTGCAAAAGCAAAATTGGCGACGGAAAACCAAAGATGATTCTTATGAAAACAATCATGGGTAAAGGTGTCGATTTTATGGAAGGCACTCATAATTGGCACGGGAAAGCCCCTAGCAAAGAGCAAGTTGAAAAGGCTTTAAATCAACTTCAAGAGACACTTGGTGATTTTTAACATTAGACATTTTATGGAGAAATATATAAATACTGGAAATAAAGATACTCGCTCTGGATTTGGAGCAGGTTTACATGAACTAGGAAAAGTAAATCCTAATGTCGTAGCTCTTTGTGCCGACCTTACTGGTTCTCTTAAAATGGATGCCTTTGCTGCTGATTTCCCAGAAAGATTTATCCAATGCGGAATAGCTGAGGCTAATATGGTTGGAACAGCTGCTGGTTTGGCATTAAGTGGAAAAGTACCATTTATTGGATCGTTTGCTGGTTTTGTTACTGGCAGAGTTTATGATCAAATTCGTCAAGCAGTAGCTTACTCTGAGACTAATGTTAAGATTTGCGCATCTCATGCAGGAATCACATTAGGTGAAGATGGTGCTACTCATCAGATAATGGAAGACATTGGACTAATGAGAATGCTCCCTCACTTGACAGTTATCAATCCTTGTGATTATAACCAAACAAAAGCAGCTACAATTGCAATTGCAGAACACCACGGCCCTGTTTATTTGAGATTCGGAAGACCTTCGGTGCCAAACTTCACACCTTCCGATCAAAAATTTGAAATTGGCAAAGCTATAAAAATGCAGGAAGGCACTGATGTAACAATCATTGCAACAGGGCATTTAGTATGGGAATCACTTGTTGCATGCGAAGCATTAAGAGAAAAGGGAATCTCTGCTGAAGTTATAAACATTCATACAATTAAACCTATTGACAAAAATGCAGTCTTAGAATCTGCCGCAAAAACAAAAGCTGTTGTTGTTGCTGAGGAGCATTTGATTGCCGGAGGATTAGGAGAATTAGTTTCGGGCATTTTATCGCGAGAACTGCCTTTACCTCTAGAAACGGTTGCTGTTAACGACATGTTTGGACAAAGCGGAGAACCTGCTGAACTAATGAAATCATACGGACTTGACTCATCTAACATTGTTGAAGCAGTGATGAGAGTTATTTCCCGTAAATAACCTCTTTTGATCCGATGGACGATAAAGATCTCTTGATTTTATACCGAGAGAAGGGCAACGAAGAGTATGCCTTTAACCTTATCGTCAAAAAATATGGAGAGAGATTATATTGGCATATAAGAAAGCTTGTTATAGATCATGATGATGCAGATGACTTGCTTCAAAATAGTTTAATAAAAATTTGGAATGCTCTTCCCGATTTTCGGGAAGAGTCTAAATTATACACTTGGCTTTATAGAATAGCCACTAATGAAGTTCTAACTTTTTTAAAAAAGAAAAAGTTACGTTCTTTTCTTTCATTGTCGGACTATTCTAGACAATTAGAAAACCAATTAGAAGCAGATGTTTATTTTAATGGTGACAAAACTCAATTAGCATTGCAAAAAGCTATTTTGAAATTGCCAGAAAAACAGCGCTTGGTATTTAATATGAGATATTTTGAAGAGATGAAATATGAAGAGATGTCAGATATTTTAGGCACATCTGTTGGTGCTTTAAAGGCCTCATATCATCATGCTAGTCAGAAAATTCATGATTATTTAGAAGAGTATATTTAATCCTTTTTGATTTATATTAGTCATATATACACAATTTGGAAAGAAATGAGTAACAAAAAAGATATTTTAAACAACCCGGATCTTAAACAAAATCCATTTACGACTCCTTCGGGTTACTTTCAGAAACTAAGTTCTGAAGTCTCTGAAAAGATTTGTAAAAAAGATGCTACAACTCCATTCATGTTAAATGGAATGCGATATAGATCTAAGGTTCTAATTGCAGCATCAATTGCTGCGCTTTTCATGATTTCTTATGGCTCCCTCTCTATTTTGAACGAGTCAACAAAAGAGGAGACAGAGAGACTTATCAAAGAGACAAACAGACTTGCTGACGAAGGCTATCTCCCTAGAACTTTTGCTGATTTTTCTGAAGTTGAGCTTGACGATAACTCTTCAAACCCTTCAACTGAAGCTATATCTTCAGAACAAATAGTGGAGTACTTGAAAGCAAATAATATAACAATAATCTCGTTGTCAAATTCAATTGACTGATTATTATGAAACGCATTTATATTCTTATACTTATCTTGTGCTGTTCGGGTTTTGTTTATGGTAATTCGCCAAAACCTGAGCAGACACAAAGGTATGATCAAGTTTTTGAAGCAAAAATTGCTTTTATATCTACAGCTCTCGACCTATCTACGAAAGAGGGCGAATTTTTTTGGCCATTATACAATTCTCATTGGGAATTAAAGGAAAAAATAGCCAGAAAACGCAACTCATGTCTAATGGGAATAAATCGATATCTAAAGGGAGAAATTCCTTATAACGAAAAGAATCTTAGAACTCTATTAGATGTGTATACTTCTCTATCTGAAAAAGAGGCAAAAATTGACAGAGAGTTTTATATAAGCATTTCAAAATTTTTATCCCTTATAAAAGTTGCAAAACTTTATAAAGCAGAAGAGGACTTCAGAATCAAAATGATTCTTATGCTTAAGGGTGAAAAGTAATCAGAAAGCTAAATAAAAGTCTTTTAGAATCTCTTTATACTCATCAGAAAAGCTATCAGCTCTATCTGCATGAATTGTTATGGTATTCTCTTCTAATTTGCAGCTTTGATTATTATTAAACTCTAGTAATACTCTCTTGAATTGTTTTGTTTTTGTTGTTCTTACATTTGTCTTCCTTGTCAAATACAGATGGGCTTTTACAGCCTCTTCTATCATTCTCTCCATCTCTAAATAGGGAATAACAACGCAGAAACGACCATTTTCTGACAAAAGTTGAGAACAGCATTTAACCAACTGCGAAAAAGTAAGTCCACAGTCGCTATGTCTAGCAATGCTTTTTCTCTCTTTATTTGATTTTAATGATTGGTCAAAATAGGGTGGATTTGTTATGATCAAATCAAATTTTGAGGATTGATTTGTCTTTGCAAATTCTTGTATTGAATAGTTCTCAATTTTAAGTCTGTTTGCCCATTTAGAAGTACTAAAATTCATTTCCGCCTCTATTGACGACTCTTCGTCAATCTCAACTGCTGTAATAAGGGCTTCTGGGGCCCTTTGCGCCATCATTAAAGCAATGACCCCTGTTCCTGTGCCAATATCGAGAATCGTCTTGTCTAACGGTCTAATTTTAGCCCAAGCTCCAAGTAACACACCATCGGTGTTTACTTTCATCGATGATTTGGTTTGCGAAACTGAAAATTGTTTAAAAGAGAAACTCCCCATCTTTCATTGTTAGTGTTCTGTCACTCATTTTTGCCAATTCATTATCATGAGTAACAATAATTACCGTCAGACCAAATTTGTCTCTTAGATCGAAAAAAAGTTTATGAATATCTTTTTTTGTTTCAGTATCTAAGTTTCCTGATGGTTCGTCTGCAAGCAGAATTGAAGGGTTATTAACAAGAGCTCTTGCAATAGCAACTCTTTGTTGCTCTCCTCCACTTAGCTCAGAAGGTTTATGGTCAACTCTCTCGCTTAATCCAAGATAATTTAGTAATTCCAGAGACTTTTCTTTAGCCTCCTTTTTTGCCCGTTTGGCTATCAATGCTGGTAACATTACGTTTTCCAGAGCAGTGAATTCGGGCAGTAGATGGTGAAATTGAAAAACGAATCCAATTTTTTTATTTCGAAAATCGGCTAGTTCATCAGATTTTAAAGAGAAAACGTCTGTCCCATCTAACAATACTTTTCCAGTATCAGGTACAGAAAGGGTACCTAATATTTGGAGCAAGCTGGACTTTCCAGCCCCGCTTGCTCCAACTATACATACTACCTCCGAGGATTTTGCGGAAAAGTTAATTCCTTTTAATACTTGAAGGGTTCCATAAGATTTTTTAATCTCTTGTGCTTCTATCATTAATTTATTCGTCCTTTTCTTTCGCTTCGTATTCTTTAAGTAATTTATCTTGCACCTCAGCAGGAACTTGTTGATAATCTGCAAAGCCCATTGTAAATGTAGCTCTTCCAGAAGTAAGTGAACTTAGAGTTGTTGAATATTTATGCAGTTCAGCTAAAGGAACTCTAGCTTTAAGTACTTCAAATCCTTTCTCACTGCTCATTCCTTCAATCATAGCTCTTCTGTTTTGAAGGTCGCTCATTACATCACCCATACAGTCTCCAGGTACTAAAACCTCAACATTGTAAACAGGCTCCATAATCTTCGGACCAGCTTTCTTAAACGCCTCTTTGAAGGCATTTCTACCAGCAAGTTTAAACGAGATTTCGTTTGAATCTACAGGGTGCATCTTGCCATCGTGCACAAAAACTCTAATATCGCGTGCATATGATCCAGTTAGAGGTCCCTCTTCCATTTTTTCCAAGATACCTTTTAGAATTGCAGGCATGAATCTAGCATCAATTGCTCCTCCAACTATACAGTTGTAGTATTCTAATTTTCCGCCCCAATCCATCTTGAATTCCTCTTTACCTTTAACGTTTAGAACGAACTCTCTGCCTTCAACTTTAAATTTATTATTTGCTGGAACACCCTCAACAATTGGTTCTATCAATAGATGCACCTCTCCGAATTGACCAGCACCACCTGATTGTTTTCTATGTCTGTAATCGGCAATAGCAACTTTAGTAATTGTCTCTCTATAAGGAATTTTTGGAGGGAAAAGATCTACCTCAATTTTATGGGTATTGGTTAAATGCCATTTTAAAATATTGATATGGTGCTCTCCTTGTCCACTTAAAATTGTCTGTTTTAACTCTTTTGAGTATTCAATCTTAATTGTTGGGTCTTCTGCATTTGCTTTATTTAGAATCTCACCTAATTTCTCCTCATCTTTTTCAACTTTAGCCTTGATTGCTGTTCTGAACTTTGACGGAGGGAATACAATCGGCTCAAATGCCCACTCTTTCGAACCTGCATTAAGAGTTTGATTTGTTTTAACGCTCTTCAATTTTACAGTACATCCGATATCACCTGCAACGATCTCTGTAAGTTTCTCTTTTTTCTTACCAGCAACAGCATAGATTGTAGATATTCTCTCTTTCGATCCGTTTTCTGGATTTACAACATCTGCTCCTTCTGCTAATTTCCCAGACATAACTCTGAAGAATGAAACCTCACCAAGATGTTGCTCTAAAGCTGTTTTATATATAAAGATTGATGTTTGACCATTAACGTCACATGGAACAGTTGTTCCATCTTTCAATTTTTGTATTGCCATATCTGGAGTAGGAGCCACATTAATGATAAACTCCATAAGTCTCTTAACTCCGATGTCTTTTTTAGCCGAAAGACAGAATACTGGCATAATATCGCACTTAGAAAGTCCTATTCTTAAGCCTTTCCTTACTTCGTCGTCAGTTAGAACACCTTTATCGAAAAAAATTTCCATCAACGACTCATCATTTTCAGCAGCCATCTCTGCAAGGATTTGATGCAACTCTTCTGCTTGATCTCTATGTTCTGCAGGTATTTCGTGCTCTTCTCTTGTTCCATTGTCATCTTTGAATGTGTACATTTTCATCTTGATGACATCAACAAATGCATTAAATCCAGGACCAACTTCTATTGGAAACTGAATTAAGACGATTTTTTTACCAAATGATTGTTTCAAAGCTTCAATTGAAGCTTCCCAATTTGCTTTTTCATGGTCAAGTTGGTTCACACCAACGATTAATGGTTTAGAGTGCTTGTCTGCATATCTTGCAAAAATTTCGGTACCAACCTCAACGCCTTGTTGTGCATTAACAATTAATACTCCAGCATCTGCTACTTTAAAAGCAGATATTACTCCTCCAACGAAATCATCCGAACCCGGTGTATCTATTATATTAAGCTTATTTTCCATAAACTCAGTATATAGTAACGATGGGTAAATCGAACGTTGATAAATCTGTTCAATCTCAGTATTATCACTTACCGTATTCTTAGCTTCGACGGAACCTCTTCTATCGATAACTTTTCCTTCATACATCATAGTCTCCACCAAAGTTGTTTTTCCCGATTTAGGGCTTCCGAGCAGGACTACATTACGGATGTTTTGCGTAGGGTAGACTTTCATATTTAAGTTGTTTAGTTTTAAATGGTTACTTACATTGTTTGTTTATTTATTCAAAATTAGAAATTTTTTTTATAAAGTCCAATATAAATGCTGGGCGCCGAGTATTATTAACAATCATTAATTCTTCATTATATAATCAATGTTTTTCTTGCGTTTATGTCGCTTCTTCTCTATATTTTGAGCATTTATCTGCGGTTCTCAAACATTATAACAAGTTTCTTCGCTTTTTACCATGTTTTACTTCTGTCTGAGGATATATATCGTAGCTAAATTTGAATTATGATTAAGCAAAATGATATTAGCAAAAAGATAAGGCAGCTCAGAAATGAGAGAGGTCTAACTCAGGAACAGTGTGGAAATGAAATTGGTATATCTGGAAACGCCTTCAGAGATATTGAAGCTGGTAAAACAAAATTAATCAGTAAAAGATTGTTTCAGATTGCAGAATTTTTCAAAATCAGCCCTGAAGAGATTGTCTTAGGCTTCGATCCTCTTACCGAAGATGAGATAATTAAGCTCAAAGAGATCGAACGGGATTTCGATCGTAAAATCAAAGATTTAAACACTTTACATCAAATTGAGATTGCTACTAAAGATGAGGAGATTGGTACTCTTAAAGTTAAACTTGGTAGTAAAGACAAGATAATTGGGGTCCTAAAGGAGAACAAATCTGGTAATTATTGATTATCTTTCGGAACAAATCTGTTACAATTTTGGAATCTTTTTTTAAAAGTAATTGTCTTGAGGTTGGTTGCGACGAGGCTGGAAGAGGCTGTTTGGCTGGTCCTGTAGTCGCAGCTGCTGTAGTTTTACCACTCGATTTTTTTGATAAGGATTTAAATGACTCTAAGCAATTGTCTGCGAAGAAGAGAGACAGACTTCGCTTAGTCATAGAAAAGGAGGCGATTGATTGGGCAGTAGAGTTTGTAGATAATCAGACTATCGACTCAATAAATATCTTAAGAGCTTCGATTTTTTGTATGCATAAAGCTCTTGATCGTTTGAAAACGCCTTTTGATCATATTATTGTTGATGGTAACCGGTTTATCAAATATAAAGAGGTTCCACATACTTGTATTGTTAAAGGAGATGCAAAGTATGCATCAATTGCCGCTGCATCGATTCTAGCAAAAACTTATCGAGATGAATTCATGATAAAAATCTCGGAAGAATTTCCTGACTATTTATGGAGCAAAAATATGGGATACCCAACACAGTATCATAGAGATATGATCGCCCAACTTGGAACAAGCCCATATCATCGTTTGTCTTTCAAACTTTTAGACGATCCTAAGCTATTTTAATTAACAAATCTATGCTCCTTTTACTAACTATTTTTTATTGCATATCTTCCAAGACCTGCTAGCAAAAGCATTGAAAACACAATTGAAAGAACAGCTTCCGGAGTAAAATTTGAAAGGGTAGCTAGCGATTTACTGGCAGACATCATTCCTTCTATAAAGATTTGATAACCACCCATAATTGCAAAGGCTATAAAACCAACAAGTGTAGATATTAATACAACTATCCATGTATTGCTTTGTTCCTTAATTATAGGTTGAGGGGTACAATCAAGCACCGCGGATAGTCTTGCAGAGAAGCCGTCATCGGCAATTGTCTGCTTATGTTTTTTGAAGAACTCTTCTATATTATTCTCTTTCATATCCTATATTTTTTAAATGTTCCGAAAGATGGCTTTTTGCTCTCGATAAGTGAGATTTTATTGTATTTTCGGGCATCCCCGTTATTTTTGAAATCTCTTTTATACTTTTATCCTCCATGTAAAAAAGCAAAATTACATGTTTTTCTACCTCTTTCAACTTTGATAAGGCTAAATATAATTCATGATTTCCTCCATGGCCTGAACCCTCGGCAAATCCTGCATTTTTTTCATTAATCTCTATATTTATTGCCTTTTGAGTTTGTCGGAGGTGATCACAATAGCAGTTATAGCCTATTCTAAACAACCATGTTGAGAATTTTGAAAAGCCATTAAAACTCCCAATGTTTAGATAAGCCTTAATAAAAGTCTCTTGCGCCAAATCATCACTCAAAGAGCTGTTGCCGTTACAAAGATTCAACAGGAACCGCCTCAGCGGCTCCTGATTGGTTCTAACTAACTGATCAAATGCAGCTCTATTCACCTTTGATCTCTTTATTTTTATTTATGAAGTAAGCTATTAATTGTCCGATTCCGATAAAAAATGGAATACATCCGAATGCAGCAAACTTGAAGTTATCGAAGAAAAAGTAGAGGGCAATAAATAATCCAATACCCACTCCAATTGAAATCAATGCGCTCTTAAGTGGATCTTCGTTCTTTTTAGATTCAGGAGTTGTGAAAAATTCTACCGGTAGTTCTTTACCCATCTCAAGGGCTCTAGCTACTACTTCGTTTCTTGATTTATCCCTTAGATATTTTGTTATGAATATAATTAACAAAATTATCACCGCTGTTATGAATGGGGATATTACAGCAAATAGTCCAATTGTCTCTTCCATGATTTTATGTTTTTAGTTTGTTTTGTCGTTAGACGGAATGTTGAGTAAAAAGGTTGCAGATTTTTGTAAAATTTTCTTTAAATTTTTTTTCGTGTTTTTAATTGACTCATTTTCTGTCGCTTCCAAATCAGACAAAACATCTATTTTAACAACATTATATTTAATCAAGTTAGTTATATCGTAGTCACTCTTGCCGCATATAATCCAAATAGGAATATTTCCATTTGTCAATCTTGCCACTCCAGAAAAAACCTTACCACTTAGTGATTGCTTATCAAATGAACCCTCTCCAGTAATAATTAGATCAAATTTATCAATTTCTTTGCTAACACCTGAAATATCAGAGATCAGCTTCCAGCCATTAATTTGTTCTGCGTTTAAAAATGAGAGCATCGCATATCCAACACCTCCTGCCGCTCCAGCTCCATTTTGATGAGACTTGTCGTCTCCAATAAAGTCGGAAAAAACTTTTGAATATCTTATCATTTGCTTCTCCATAGTGGCCATTAATGCAAAATCTGCCCCCTTTTGCGGAGAGTAAATGTATGTTGCCCCATTCTCTCCATATAATGGATTATCTACGTCATTTACCAAATAGAATTTGGCATCTTGGTACCTCTCTCCTGCTCTGTCTATTTGATGGATATCCTTCAGCACTGTTTGTTGCGGTGATAAAATCTCACCATTTTCGTTTTTAAAGAGGACTCCTAATGCAGACAAAGCTCCACAACCGCCATCATTTGTCGCGCTTCCGCCTACGCAGATATATATTTTTTTATGTCCGTTGTTATATGCTTGTCTTATTATTTGTCCCAAGCCATAACTTGATGTAACAGCTGGATTGTATTCATTTGGGTTAAGTAAGGAGAGACCTGTTGTTTTTGCCATTTCAATATAGGCAGAGTCTCCATTTGATAAATAATATGTCTCTATCTCTCTAAAGAGTGGGTCAAAAACTCTACAATAAATTTTATCCCCTCCGCTAATTCTTTGTAATATATCAATTGTGCCATCACCCCCGTCTGCCATTGGCATTTTTTTTACAATAAAAGAGGGATTTATCTTTAACAATTCCTCTTCTATTGTGTCTGATATAGATAAGGCATCAAGGGCGCCTTTGAACTTATCTGGGCAAACAAGTATCTTGATGTTAGAAACCATTTTTACTATTTTTGTTAAAATTAGAAAAAAACTCAAACTCTATGACAAAAAAATTATCTGCACTTTTTATCGCTTTTTCTATCACGGTTATGCCTGCTCTCGCTGATGAGGGTATGTGGCTGCTTCCTCTGATTGAAAAATTTAATAGCAAGAAACTCACAGAATTGGGATTCAAGCTAACTCCTAAAGAGATTTATAACATTAATTCGTCAAGTCTAAAAGACGCTGTCGTACATTTTGGAGGTGGTTGTACTGGGGAGATTATTTCTGGAGAGGGACTTCTTCTTACAAATCACCACTGTGGCTATGGTGCAATTCAAAAGTTAAGCTCTGTTGAGCATGATTATCTTCAAAACGGTTACTGGGCAATGACAAGAGACCAGGAGCTTCCTGCTCAAGGATTGACTGTTACTTTTTTGGAGAGTTTTACAGATGTTACCGATCAGGTAAATGCCGCACTTGTTGGAAAAACTGATAAGGCAGAAATTTCTGCTGCCATCAAAAAGACAACAGAAGAGATTGCTGCAAAAGCTATTGCTGGAAACAAATTTCTAAATGCGAGAGTTGTGCCTGTTTATGGTGGTAATGCTTATTACTTAGTAGTAAACAAAACTTATACTGATATCCGTTTTGTTGGTGCTCCCCCTTCATCAATTGGAAAATTTGGAGCTGATACTGACAACTGGATGTGGCCACGCCATACAGGTGACTTCTCTATGTTTAGAGTATACGCCGGCAAAGACAATAATCCTGCTGATTACTCTAAAGACAATGTTCCTTACAAACCTAAAAAATTCTTCACTATCTCTCTTAAAGGCATAAATCAAAATGATTTTGCAATGGTGATGGGATATCCTGGAAGAACAAGTCGTTTTATGACTTCATATGAAGTAAAAGAGACTAGTGAGATCAGTAATGCTGTCTCTATCCTTGCAAGAGGTGTAAGACAAGATGTATTGATGAAGGATATGCTTGCTGATCCTAAAGTTAGACTACAGTATGCTAGCAAGTATGCTGGTTCATCTAACTTCTGGAAGAAGGCTATTGGAATGAATGAGACTTTCAAGAAATTGAAAGTTATGGAGAGAAGAGCTCAAGAGGAGAAAAGTTTTACAGATTGGGTTAATAAAGATGCTTCTAGAGTTGAAAAATATGGTAAAGCTCTTGAAAATATAAAAACAGCTGTTGATGGCCGTGCTTCTGCTCAATACCTTTACAAATACCTTACTGAGACTATTTTAAACATAGAAGTTACAGCTGTTGCCTCACATTATGCAGACGCTATCTCTTCATATATGATGGGTGATGTTGAATCAGGCAACGCTAAAGCTAAAGCAGTTGATGCCAGAGTTAAAAACTTCTTTGTTAACTATGCTCCTGCTACCGATAAAAAGGTTGCTAAGGCAATGATGAAGTTATTTAAAGAAAAAGTAAGACCAGAAAAACTACCTTCTGTTTATGCTAAGATTGAAAAGGAGTTTAATGGCGACATCGATGCATATGTTGACGATATGTTCAATAAAACAGTATTTACTTCTTATGAGTCTATTCAGGCTGCTCTTAAAGCGGATCCAAAAAAATTAATGACAGATCCTGCTCTTAATGCTGGTATTAATTTTAATCAAATGTTGCCTTCTTTAATGGCTGAACTATCTAAATGGGGTGCGATATATAGTGAAGGACAAAAGGCATACATTGCTGGTTTACTTGAAATGAGAAAAGGTAATCCGATCTATCCTGATGCAAACTCTACTATGCGTATGACTTATGGTAAGGTCCTTAACTACTCTCCAAAAGATGCTGTTCTTTTTGATTATATTACAACATTAGATGGTGTTATGGAAAAAGAGGATCCAAATAATTGGGAATTTGTAGTTCCTGAAAAACTTAAAGAACTATACAAGAAAAAGGATTTTGGACAGTACGCTCTTCCAAATGGTAAAATGCCTCTTGCATTCATAACTAATAATGACATTACTGGTGGTAATTCTGGCAGCCCAGTTATTAACGCAAATGGTGAGCTTATTGGAACTGCTTTTGATGGCAACTGGGAGGCAATGAGTGGAGATATCATCTTTGAACCAAATCTACAAAGATGTATTAATGTTGATATCAGATATACATTGTTCATTATGGAGAAATTTGGAGGTGCTGGTCATCTTCTAAAAGAGATGAAGATTGTAAAATAGTCTATTTAATATTTAAATCAACTGGCAAATGAGCAACATTTGCCAGTTTTTTTATGTTTAGCACTAACTTTGCATGATGTTATTTTAAAAATTCGAGTATGACAAAAGAGAATATATTAGAAGTTCTATCTGGAATTATTCATCCAGCTAAAGATAAGAGCATTGTCGATCTTGGAATGGTCGAAGATGTCAAAGTTGAAGAGAATAAAATCAAGTTTAAATTAGTTTTTACCGGTCCGGATGCCCTGTCGGGGAGTATTAAAAAAAGCTGTGAAAAGGCTTTGCTAGAAAAATTTCCTGAAGTTTCCAGAGTTGTTATAATGGAGCTTGTCCGAGAGAGAAAGATTGAGAAGAGAGTTGGACTTGAGTTAGGTCTTGAACAAATTGAGAGTGTTTCGCATATTATCGCGGTTGCTTCTGGTAAAGGTGGAGTTGGAAAATCTACGGTCTCTGTAAATCTAGCTGTAGCTCTAGCTAAGGCTGGTTATAGAGTCGGACTTGCTGATGCTGATGTTTATGGTCCATCTGTTCCGAAGATGACAGGTACCGAAGATTTCATGCCGACTGTTGATGACTCTTCTGGGAAAGAGATTATTGTACCTGCTGAAAAATTTGGGGTAAAATGGATGTCAATAGGCTATTTTGCTAAACCAGATCAACCTCTTATCTGGAGAGGACCAATGGCGTGTAATGCATTAAAACAAATGATTTTACAGGTTAAATGGGGGGAACTTGACTTTTTGCTTCTCGACCTTCCTCCAGGAACAGGTGATATCCACATAAGTCTTGTTCACGATATTCCTCTCACAGGGGCTGTTGTTGTTAGTACTCCTCAAGCGGTGGCTCTTGCTGATGTTGAAAAGGGTGTGAATATGTTTAGAAATAAAGACATAAATAAGCCAATTTTAGGGCTTGTTGAGAACATGTCTTGGTTTACCCCAGAAGAGCTACCTGAGAATAAATATTATATTTTCGGAAAAGATGGTTGTAAGAAAATGGCAGAGCACTTCAAGCTTCCTCTTTTAGGGCAAATTCCAATTGTTCAAAGCATAAGGGAGAGTGGTGATAATGGTATGCCTGTAGCATTATTGGATAGAAAAGATAGCGAGGCTTTCCGCCAAATAGCTGAAAACCTCGTTAATAAAATAGATAGTCTTTAGTTAAGTAATTTTTTTACTGTTTCTGAGATTACTCTACCATCGGCCTTACCTGATAACTCTTTAGTGGCAATGCCCATAACCTTTCCCATATCGGATGGTTTTGAAGCTCCCACTTTTTCCATAATCTGCCTTAGCACTTGTTCTAACTCTTCTTGAGACATTTGCTTTGGCAGATATATCTCCATATAACTAGCCTCTGTTAATTCATTTTCTGCTAGCTCTGGTCTATTTTGCTGTTTGTAGATCTCAGCAGTCTCTTTTCTTTGTTTTACAAGCTTTTGCACAATCTTCAAAATATCGCTGTCAGAAATTTCATGTGAAGATCCTTCAGATGTTTTTGCAAGAAGAATTGCAGCTTTGATTGCTCTTAATGACTCAAGGCGTGTCTTCTCTTTGGCAAGCATCGCCTCTTTAATATCGCTGTTAATTTTTAACTCAAGACTCATAATATTTTGTCTATAAATGTTTGTACTTATCTTTTCTCTCTCTCCATCTTTCTCTGGCGTATTGCTGCATATCTGCAACAACATCCCGTTCATCAATAATCTCAAGCCCTAAGATTGTCTCTATTATATCTTCTAGGGTTACTATACCTTCGAAACCTCCATACTCATCAACAACTTCGGCTATATGGGCCTTTTCTGTAAGGAGTTTTTCCCATAATGTTGTCAGTGGTTGGAAATTTGGAACTACAACTAATGGTTTTTTTAAATCTTTAATCTTTAAATCAAATTTATCATTCGCCATGCACTCCATAACCTCGTGTCTATGCACAAAGCCAGTCATGTTATCTGATGTCTCTAGATAAACAGGGATTCTTGAGTAGTGCAAAAACTTTTTATTTTCATAAAACTCTCTGACCGTCATCTCTTCCGATGCTGTTGCAACAACAACTCTGGGCGTCATCACATCTTCGGCTTTAACTGATCTGAGTTTTATTAGGTTTTGGATGATTTTATTTTCAGTTGTCTTAAAGATTCCCTCTTCTGTTCCAATGTCTACCATTACAGAAACCTCTTCGCGGCTTACTGTGTGTTCTTTTTCATTTTTGGAAGAAATTATTTTTGTAATTTGCTCAGAGATAATAACTAATGGATAAGTTATATAAATCATCCCTTGTATAATTCTCGCAGATATTCCTCCTAAGGATTTCCAATAGTGAGCTCCAACAGATTTCGGTAAGATTTCTGAAAATACTAATATTAATATTGTTAACCCTGCAGATATAAGCCCAAAATATGCGTCTCCAAAAAGATCAGTAGCTTCGGCACCAACTCCTGCTGCTCCTATTGTGTGTGAAATTGTATTTAATGATAATATCGCAGAAATGGGTTTATCAATATTATCTTTTAGCCTTTTCATCAATATTGCCGACTTGTCCCCTTGACTTATTTTCATATTGACATAAGATGTTGGCATAGACAACAATACCGCTTCCATAACAGAGCAGAGAAATGACACTGTTAGTGCTAGAAAAAGATATGTCAAAAGAAGTCCCATTTTACAGTTTTACTCTAAATTTGGAAAGCCTTTGATCAATCATCTGCTTGGGGATAATCTCTTTAATAGATGCTACAATTTCATTTAAAAGTCGCTCTTTTACAAAGTCTTGACGAAAGACAATTGAAATTTCACGTCTTGGCTCATATCCCGAAAACTCTCTGATATTTTTCTTTTGTTTATCAGACAAGCTTGCAACATGTAGCTCTGGAATTAGAGTATAGCCTCCGTTTTGATCAACTACATTAATGAGTGTCTCAATACTTCCTGCTTCGTACTGCTGCATAGCTCCTGAATCTTGGTGGCAAATATTCAATATCTGAGTCCTGAAGCAGTGACCCTCCTGAAGAATCCACATGCTTTGAGGTTTTAAATCATTTTCTGATATCTTCTCTTTTTTGAATAGTTCTTCTCCTGGAGAAACATAGATCAAGAACTTTTCATAATAAACAGGAATTTCTAAGATTGATGGTTCATCCAGAGGTGTTGACAGGATTGCAATGTCTATATCGGCACTTTTAAGTTTTTCGATAATGGATGCGGTTCTCATCTCCGATACTTTGCATTTAAGTTCGGGTAAGTTCTCTCTAAATTCTGTAAATAATTTTGGTAACAAATATGGAGCAATTGTTGGAATAATCCCCATCTTCAACTCTCCTGAGACGCTCTCTTTGTTACTTGAAGAGATCTCTTTGAGTTGACTTACGTTGAATAAGATAACTTTTGATTGAGCTATTATCTGTTCTCCTATTGGGTTTGTAGCAACTGGAGACTTAGTTCTGTCGAAAATCTCAACTCCCAACTCTTCCTCTAGTCTTTGAACCATCATGGAAAGAGTTGGTTGAGTTACTCCGCATGATAATGCAGCTTTAGCAAAATGCTTATATCTGTCTACTGCAACTATGTACTCTAATTGCTGGATATTCATGTTTAGTCTTGTTTTGGAATATATGTACTCTGTAGGAAGAGTTCATCCATTTGAGATCTGTCTATTGGTGATGGAGCATCTAACATAACATCTCTTCCTGAATTATTTTTAGGGAATGCAATATAGTCTCTGATTGTCTCTTGTCCGCCAAATAGGGCGCAGAAGCGGTCAAATCCAAATGCGATTCCACCATGAGGAGGTGCTCCATATTTGAATGCATTGATTATGAAACCAAATTTTCTTTGAGCAGACTCTTCTGAGAAACCAAGAACTTCGAACATTCTCTTTTGAACATTTGAATCATGGATTCTTATTGAGCCTCCTCCTATCTCTGTTCCATTTAGCACGAAATCGTATGCATTGGCACAAACTGATGCTAGGTCTTCTTTATTGTTACTAAAGAACTTCTCCATATCCTCTGGTTTTGGCGAGGTGAATGGATGGTGCATTGCGTAAAAACGCTCTGTCTCTTCGTCCCACTCCAATAGAGGGAAATCGCATACCCAAAGTGGAGCAAACTCCTCTTTTTTTCTCAATCCTAGTCTGTTTCCCATCTCTATACGAAGTACACCTAAGGCCTCTTGAGTCTTCTTTTTTGCTCCTGCTAATATTAGAATTAGGTCTCCCTCTTTTGCATTTGATCTGTCTGCAATTTGTTTTAAATCTTCGGCTGTATAAAATTTATCAACTGATGATTTTAATCCATCTTTTGAAACTCTTATATATACTAAACCTTTTGCTCCGATTTGTGGGCGTTTTACCCACTCAGTAAGTTCATCAATTTGTTTTCTGGTGTATTCAGAAGCCTCTGGCACACATATACCTCCTATATAATCTACTGAATCGAAAACTGAGAAATTCTTGCCTTTTACTATGTCTGTTATTTCAGTCAACTTCATTTCAAACCTGATATCTGGTTTGTCGGAACCATAAAAGTTCATTGCATCTGCATAAGACATTCTTGGAAATGCTCCATTGATATCTATATTTAATACATTCTTGAACAGAAACTTGCACATTCCTTCAAATGTTGACAAGATGTCTTCTCTCTCAACAAATGACATCTCACAGTCGATTTGTGTAAATTCTGGTTGTCTGTCTGCTCTAAGGTCTTCGTCTCTAAAACATCTTACAATTTGAAAATATCTGTCGTATCCGGCAACCATCAATAGTTGTTTGAACTGCTGTGGACTTTGCGGTAATGCATAGAACTCCCCAGGGTTCATTCTTGATGGAACAACAAAGTCTCTTGCGCCTTCTGGAGTAGAGCTAATCAACACAGGTGTCTCGATCTCCATAAAGCCTATGCTGTCGAGATATGTTCTTACCTCTCTTGCCATTCTATGTCTTAGTTCTAAAGCCCTTTTAAGTGGATTTCTGCGTAGATCTAGGTATCTGTATTTTGCTCTGATGTCTTCCCCTCCGTCTGTATCGTCTTCTATTGTGAAAGGAGGTGTCTGAGCTTTATTTAATACATTTACAGACTGTAGCTTAATCTCGATCTCGCCTGTGGCAATTTTATTGTTTTTTGCCGCTCTCTCAACTACAACTCCCTCTGCTTGTATAACATACTCTCGACCAAGTGATTCTGCAATTATATTTAGTTCATGGGATGCTCCATCGTCTACAACCAATTGCGTGATTCCATATCGGTCCCTCAGATCTATAAAGGTCATCCCTCCCATTTTTCTAATCTTCTGAACCCATCCGGCAAGTTTTACTTTTTCGCCTGCATTTCCAATTCGCAGTTCTCCGCAAGTGTGTGATCTGTACATATTCTTTGTGTTAATTAAAGTCCAAAATTAATATTTTTATTTCTTTTTATAGGTTTTCTCTATTTCAGGTAGTATTTCTTTGATTTTAACTATCCTGTTTTGATCAGAAGGGTGAGTACTTAAAAATTCAGATTTTGCTCCTCCTTTTTGCATCATTGCCTCCCAAAAAAGTGGTGCAGAATTGATATTATAACCAGCTAAAGCCATAATAATTACTCCTATTTTGTCTGCTTCGTATTCGTGCTTCCTTGAATAAGGGAGCAGTATGCCTACCCTTGCACCTACATTGAATGCGATGTTGAAGATTGCCTGGTTTCTTTGTTGGTTTTCGCCTCCTATCATTTGTGAAACAATGCTTCCAGCTGTTCCAACCAGTGCCTCTTGACTCATTCTTTCATTCCCATGTTTTGCGATTGCATGAGCTATTTCGTGACCCATAACAACAGCTATTTTGTCTGGTGTGTCGGTGTATTTAAAAATTCCTTCATAGAATACAATCTTTCCATTAGGTAGACAAAAAGCATTAACTTGATCATTGTCTACGACTGAAAATTGCCAGTTAAATTTTTTATACTCTGCCTCTAATCCCCTCTCTTTCATATATGCATAAACTGCATCTGTCATTCTCTTTCCAACTTTATTAACAGATTCATGATATTTTTTATTTTGAGAGAACTTCATTTCTGCTTTGAACTGATTATATGATTGGTCGCTCAGAGACATTATCTGTTCATCCGAAAAAAGCAAAAACTGTTTTCTACCAGTCATCATAACACGCCCGCAGCTAGAGAATATAATTCCAGCAAGTAGCAGTGAGGCAATTATAAAAAACCTATTCATACGTATTCTTATGTATATGTTTATAGTGCAAAGATAACTATATTTGCGGATGTAGTTTTAGTTAAATTACGAAAGCTTATATTTAAATAAAATGCAGACTTATCTCTCTCTTTTACAATATATAAAAGACACTGGACTTGTTAAAAGTGACAGGACTGGTACTGGAACGATTAGTGTTTTTGGATATCAAATGAGGTTTAATCTTTCTGATGGATTTCCTCTGTTAACAACTAAAAGGGTTCATATGAAATCAATCATTCATGAGCTTCTTTGGTTTATTAATGGAGATACAAATATCAAATATCTCAATGATAACGGAGTAACGATTTGGGATGAATGGGCTAACGAAAATGGGGAACTTGGTCCAGTTTATGGAAAACAATGGAGGTCGTGGCAATCTTCTGATGGTAGAGTCATTGATCAATTATCTGAATTGATTGAAGGGCTTAAAAATAATCCTGATTCAAGAAGACATATTATTTCAGCGTGGAATGTGGGTGATTTAAACAAGATGGCTCTTCCTCCCTGTCATGCGCTTTTCCAGTTTTATGTTGCTGATGGAAAATTATCTTGCCAACTTTATCAAAGAAGTGCAGACGTCTTTTTAGGGGTACCTTTCAATATTGCATCATATGCGCTTTTCACAATGATGATTGCTCAGGTTTGTGGATATGAGCCTGGAGAGTTTATTCACACTCTTGGGGATGCTCATATCTATACCAACCATTTAGAACAGGTTGATTTACAGCTTTCAAGGAGACCTAAGGTTTTGCCTAAAATGATAATTAATCCTAATGTAAAGAATATTTTAGACTTTAAGTACGAGGATTTTTCATTGACAGGATACGATCCTGATCCTGCAATTAAAGCCCCAATTGCTATTTAAACTTAAAAATCGTGATGAATATTATAGTTGCCGTTGCAAAAAACAATGCTATAGGAAAAAACAATAATCTTCTATGGCATATTAAAGAAGATCTTGTCTATTTCAAGAAAACCACTATTGGAGCTACGGTTGTAATGGGAAGGAAAACTTTTGAATCAATAGGTAAGCCACTTCCGGGAAGGAGGAATGTCGTTGTTTCTAAAACTATGAATGAAATAGAGGGAATTGAAGTTTTTAGATCTATTGATCAGGCTTTAGGCAGTTGTTCTTCAAATGAGGAGGTTTTTATTATTGGTGGAGGAGAGATCTATAAACAATCTATTAGCCTAGTTCAAAGAATTTTTTTGACAATTGTTGATGTTAATATTCCTGATGCCGATACTTTTTTCCCTGAATTAGATATGAACCAATGGAGAGAGGTCTTTCGCGAAGACCATTCAAGAGGTATTTCATTCGAACATCCGTTTTCATTTATCGTTCTAGATCGTGTAAAATAGTGAATATTTGGAGAATCATATTTTTTTCTCTCCTCTTTTCATCATGTACCTACTTAGATAGGAAAAATGATGAAATGGTCTCTTTTATTGATGAATTAGAATTAAGACCATATGCTGTAGAATCAAAATTTCAGGCAATTGATAGCTCTTCATTATCCTCTCTATATTCTATTAATCTATACTCACTGTCTAAATCTCTTTATTTGGCTGATTATAAAAGAGTCATACCAGATGAAAAACAAATAGAAATACTTCACAACTATTTTGAGAAGAGCAGTCACCGAGAATATATTATTATAAGCACATATCTTCATGGCTTAAATCTCTATTCTAAAGGAGATTACAGAAAATCACTCATCACTTTTCTTGAAACAATTGAACTCTCAAAACGTGCAGATTACAATCTTTTTCATATAAAAGCTCTATATTTTTCGGGAAACATATATTTAGATAATCTTTTATATGAGGAGGCTATTAAAAAGTATAATGAGGCAATCTCTCTTTGTGATTCAAAAAACTTAGTTATAAGAACTAAAGGTATAATTTATAATAGTTTAGCAGAAGCATTCTTTAAAATGAATCATCCAGATTCTGCGCTCCTTTATATTGAAAAATCAATTCGATTTGCCGAGCAAATTTTTGATAAACAGACTATTGATAAATCATACTTTTTAAAGACAAAAATATTATCATCTATCAATGACTTAGCTGGCGCACAACAATCGCTTAGAAAGATCTCTCCCGAATTCCGAGTAACTATTCCATTAAAAGATTTGATGGATTTTATTGTTAAAATGAAAATAAGGGATACTTCTTATGTAAATGTAGCTGATATCCAAAGTAAGTTAAAATCAAAAAAAGATCTCTATAATATTGACAACTATAAATCTGTTTACACTTTATATAAAGAAGCGCGAGATTATCAGAGTGCTCTTTACAATTTAAAATTATACAATCAACTTAAGGACTCTTCAGAACAAATAATAAAAAACAATTACATTAAAGAGACCGAGGAGATATTTGATTCGGAAATTAATAAAATAAACAGAGAGAAACTTAAACAGAATGCAATATTAACTTCAATTGCTGTATTACTTATTTCTTTTTTGATTTTCGTTATAATTTTTTACTATTGGCAAAATAAAAAAAATAAAATTCTGTTTTTGATTAAACAGAAGGAAGATACAATGATAATATATAAAGATATGCTTAAAAGCAGGCTTGAACTTATCAGAGTTGTATTAAATATTCTATTTCTTTATGGTGATACAAAAACATTCAATAAAAAAATTTTTCAATCTTTAACTATTAGCTCTTTTGGTGATAATGTAATCAACAATTTTTTAAAATTGGTAAATCAGTCTCATTTTGGAGTTATTAATGTTCTAAGGAATAAATATCCTGATCTTAGTATTTCTGATCTTGCCTTTTGCGGGTTTATTATTACAGGACTTTCATCAGAAGAAATTTCTGTACTATTTGACTATCGTTCTGATTCTGCTTTTTATATGAGATGTAAACGAATTGGAGAAAAGTTAGGTATTGATTATAATTTACCTTCTTACTTAAATAACTTATTATATGAAATAAAGCACAATGAAAAAAAAGCATAAAATAAAATATGCAACAATCTTCTTTTGCTTTGTTATATTTTTAAGTTGTCAGCAAGAGAAAAAAGATGTAACACATGCATATGAGTTGTCTAAATTATTACCTGACAGCTCAATCACAATATTAAATAAAATCAATGTAGAAAATCTTAGTAAAGATTTATACCCTAAATATTATGCAACATATTATAACTCAAATTTTGTTAGAAGAAATAAGCAAGCTTTGATTTTAAAGAATTCTGATTTATCCATAATATTTAAGAATTCAAACTCTAATATTGTTGTTGAATTTACAGAAATATATTCAAAGTATTTAAGAATGGTTGGGCATGAAAAGGAATCAGTTAAAATTATAAATTTTGGTCGTAGTCTCTGCTTAAGAAATAATAATTTAGAAAAACTTAATGCATTGAATTGGGAAATGAATCAAATATCACTAAGACAATGTGAGATTTCGAATATTTTAAAGAATATTAAGAGGTTCTTTTCAAAATATGATGATACTACTTCTCGAATTATTAGTAAATATGTAATAACAGGGATTAATTTTTTAAAGGAAGAAAAATCCGATAGTTGCAAGAAATATCTTCTAGAAGCTCTATATTTAAATTCACAGAATTTCAATTACAAGTTTGCTTCAAAAATTGCAACTAGTCATTTTTCTGCTCTAAAGTACACTTATAATTTTAACGAATTCAAAGAGATGAGTAGAATAGTGTACAGAAATTTTAGAGGTAAAAATACAAGTATTGTTAATGTCCCGAATCTAAAACGTTCAAATTCTAAGAAAATAGTGCCTGGCTCTCCAGAGTTTTTATTAAAAAGGTCCTCAAACTATGAGTTAGATGGTAATTATCAAGAAGCTTTACATTATTTCGAACAATATTTGTTGGCAAAAGAGCAACAAAGAGTTAGTGAAGTAAGAAAAAATATAGAGGAGATAGAGGCTAAGTATAACAACTCTTTATTACAACAGGAAAATAATAGGATTAAAATAAGATGGTATACAATAATTGGTTTCTCAATTTCTGTTATCTCTTTTGGCGTTATGTATTTTTATAACAAAATAAGACATGCCCGTAAAATACTAATTTATAATCAGCAATTTAATGAAAAGAGAGAACAGATATCGATTAAAGCTCTATCTAGTAGACTTGACATGATAAGAACTATAATAAAGACATCAAAAAAATACCAGAATCATCCAGATCTAAGTACTAAGATCAAAGAGGCAATTATATCGGATGCTGTTAGAAATAATTTTTTAGAAAATCTTGATAAAGAGGTCGACTATAATTATGATGGGGTTATTACAAGACTGAAAAATCGACATACCGAAATCAATCAGGATGATATAATATTTTGCTCTCTAATTATTTCCGGATTTTCTCCCAGAGAACTTTCAATCCTCTATAATTATAAAAATGAGCAATCTCTGTATGTTAAAAGCTACAGGACTGCTCAAAAATTAGGTATAGATATATCTTTAGCAGATTATCTTGAACAACTTAAAACGAATCACCAATAATATCCTTGAAAATGTCGGAAACAGTCTCTTCTGCCCTTATTAATGTAGAAATTTGACCTATCTCCAACTCTCCCTCTTCGAGATTACCTTCAAAAATTCCCTTTTTTGCTCTTCCTCGACCAAGCAACTCCTTTAAATAGTCAGCACTCTCTCCTCTATTTTCTGCATCAATTACCATTTTTGAAAATTCATTGTCTACCAATCTTGTTGGCGATAATTTTTTTAAAAGCAATTTCGTCTCCCCCTCCTTCAATCCTCTACACCTTGATTTAAAATCCTCATGTGCAGAACTCTCTTTGCATAATGCAAACCTTGTTCCGATTTGCACCCCTTCTGCTCCCAATGCAAATGCCGCATTGTACGAAGCTTTAGAGCAGACACCGCCTGCCGCAATTAGAGGTATCTTTATTGTATCACGAACGATTGGTATTAAGCAGAAAGTTGTTGTCTCCTCTCTTCCATTGTGCCCACCCGCTTCAAATCCCTCAGCAACAACAGCATCAACTCCTGCATCTTCACATTTTTTGGCAAAGATTGAACTAGAAACAACATGAGCTACTTTAATTCCATGACTTTTTAAAATAGGAGTCCAAGTTTTAGGATTACCAGCAGAGGTGAAGACAATAGGAACACCCTCTTTTATAATTATATCCATAATTACATCTACTTGAGGATACATTAGAGGGACATTAACTCCAAATGGATTATCAGTAGCTGCTTTGCATTTCCTTATGTGTTCTTGAAGAACCTCTGGATGCATTGAACCAGCCCCAATAAGACCAAGTCCACCACAATTGCTTACTGCCGAAGCTAACCTCCAGCCACTGCACCAAACCATACCTCCCTGTATGATTGGATACTTTATTTTGAAAAGATCTACTATTCTATTATTCATAATGGCGCAAAATTATCACTAATTTTTATCTTTGCTACAACTTAAAACTTAAATTATGTCGGTAAATAAAAGAGACGGCTTCGGTAGCCGCTTTGGAGTTCTTGTAGCCGTTGCTGGCTCAGCGGTAGGTTTAGGAAACCTATGGCGATTCCCTTATCTAGTAGGTAACAATGGAGGAGCTGCATTCATAATTATGTATCTCTCGTTTGTAATTGTACTTTGTCTTCCTATAATGTTTTCTGAATTTATTATTGGAAGAAGGACTCAGTCAAACGCTTTTGGAGCGATAAAAAAACTTGCCCCAAAATCTATTTGGCTCTTAATTGGTGTAATAAGTGTTGCTGCTTCTATCTCAATTATGTCATTTTACAGTGTTGTTGGGGGATGGACAATAGAGTATATCTTAAAATCATTTTCGACAGATTTCTTATCATCAAAAAGCGATGTCCTAAGTAGTACATTCAATGACTTTGTCGCGTCTCCGATTAGACCTGTAATACAGCACCTTGTATTTTTAGGTCTTTCTGCACTGATTGTCGTAGCTGGTATTAAAAATGGAATTGAAAAATACTCAAAAGTCTTAATGCCCGGTCTTTTTGTGTTAGTTGTCTTGCTTGCAATTAGATCTCTTACTCTAGAAGGAGCATCGGAAGGTGTCAAATTTTTATTTTATCCAGACTTTGACAAGCTACAAGGTGATTCGGTTTTAGCGGCATTAGGTCAAGCGTTCTTCTCTTTAAGTCTTGGCATGGGTTGTATCATAACATACGGCTCTTATGTAAAAAAGGAGGAGAACTTACTTAATATTTCGCTAATGACTGCTTTTGCAGATACTGGCTTTGCTATTCTGGCTGGTCTTGCTGTGATGCCTGCTGTATTTGCGTTTGGTATTTCCCCTGTAGAGGGACCGAGCCTAGTATTCATTACTCTTCCTCAAATATTTGCCCAGCTCCCTTTTGGAAATTTCTTGTCAATCATTTTCTTTATAATACTTCTTGTAGCAGCACTAACTTCTGCTATATCCTTACTTGAGGTAATAGTAGCCTACATGACAGAAGAGTTGAAATTTACCAGGAAAAATGCTGTTATTATATCTTTCTTAATTATTGGATTCCTGGGATCTCTTAGCTCTTTATCAGAAGGCGTTTTATCGGAATTTAAAATTTTTGGGAAGACTATATTCGACACTTTTGATTTTATGTCGTCAAATGTGTTTTTACCGATTGGAGGTCTGTTAGTAGTACTATTTGTTGGTTGGAAAATGGCATCCAAGGATGTTAAAGATGAACTAAGTAGTGGTGGAACTATTAGATTAAATAGCGTTTTATTTAGTGGAATTATGTTCATTATAAAATTTATAGCCCCAATAGCAATTTCGGTTGTTCTCCTCAATAGCTTGGGGCTAATAAAAATATTTTAAATCTGAACTTTATCTCTTTTTCACTGCTGATCGATACTCAAATATAACTGCTCCAATTAATAGAAGCAGAATTAGTATCGAACTAATCATAGAGTAGTGCTCTCCTTTAACAATCGAATCAGGAGAGTACTTAAACTCTATTTTATGTTCACCACTATCAAGTTTTAAAGCTCTAAGAAGATAATTTACTCTAAGAATCTCTGTCTCTTTTCCATCTACAAAAGCCTTCCAGCCTGCAGGATAGTAGATTTCACTAAACACAACCAGCCTTTGATTCTTAGTTATCGCAGAATACTCCATAACATTAGGAGAGTATTTAGTTTGCCAAACAGAATCAGCCTTTACTGCAGAAGTGTCTATACTTAGCTTAATTGAAGAAATTAAATCACTATACTGCCTATCTACAACAACTGTGGTTTTAGTATTAATGTTGCCTAGTTTTGATATTTCATCTTTTGCACCTTCCGATACAACAACACTATCAGCAAACCAACAGTTTCCTAAAGCAGAACTGTTAACTAGAGGAGGATAAGATGGACCAATAATTATATACTTTGTATTAAGCATATTTAATATTGGGTAACTAGACAGTTTACCCTGTGCTTCTTCAAGTGTTTTACTACCAGCAATATCTTTCGAAATTCTTTGCATCTCTGGGCTGATATAGTAGTCAATCAAATCCTGATATCGTTGTAATTTTGCTGGGCTATAACCTCCGATTGTCTTATGATGATAACTTACATGAGAATCATTAAAAGTGTTTATGCTTAGATCCAATACTCTGTAATTAGGGTCATTATCTTTTAGGATTATTTCATCAACAGGCCTTTTATTGTATTGCGCACTAAAATCTTGATTGTTTACAAAGTGATCATCATTCAAATATCGTTTTCCAACTCCCCACATATCAAAGATTACTAACAAAGCAAAACCTACATAGACATATGTCCTTTTAATCTTATTCTCTAGCATAAACCAAATCAGACCAGCTGAAAGGCCAACCAAGATTAAAGATCTTAAAGCGTCAATAGACAATAAAGATTGCCTGTCGAGAATCAAAGCACCTAACAATTGTTCCGGAAGTCTTGAATCTGAAGGTGATCTGAATTCCCCTGCCAGAGAAGGCATAATCCACATAATTAAAGAGAAACCAGCTGTAATAGCCAATGTAATCAACAGGTCTTTTTTTGCCTTTGATCTTGCGATCTCCTCTTTTGCCAATTTGTCTAGTGTAAGAAATGCTAATAGTGGTATGGCTACTTGAAGAATTACAAGTATCATAGAGACAGTTCTAAACTTATTATAAAGAGGGGCAAATCTAAAGAAGAATTCAGTTACAGACATCAGGTGCGATCCCCATGAGAGTAAAATTGCAAGAATAGATATTCCAGCAAGCCACCACTTTACGGAACCTTTGAATACAAATAGCCCCAAAATAAATAAGAAGATTGATACTGCACCCATGTACATAGGACCAGCTGTAAATGGCTGAGGTCCCCAATATAATGGTAACTGTTTTACAACATCTTCTGCCCCCTGATAATTATTGTTTTTTAAAAATTTGTATGTTTCAGAATTCCTTGATAGTTCTCCTGAAGATGCTCCACCGTTAAAATTTGGAATAAACAGGTTTGGAATCTCTTTTGGACTATACGACCATTGCGTTGCATACTGTAAATCCAAGCCACTACTCTTTCCACCCTCCTCTTTGAGTTCAGATCCGCCCCTCATTGTATACTTTGAATACTCATAAGTAGGCCACAAATGATTCACATTTGTTGCAATTCCCAATAGTCCGACAACTAGTATTAATGCAGACCTTTTAAAAAATTCAGTTAGCTTCTTCTCTAAAAAGAACTGATACATTAAAAATAATCCATATAGTACAATCATCATCGCTAAATAATAGGTAATTTGAGGATGATTCGCTTTAATCTGAAAACTAACTGCTAAACCGAAGAGGACTGCTCCAAGTAACATTTTCTTTTTGTAGGCATAGTTTAGTGCCGCCAGAACCCAAGGCATTAGAGCAATTGCTACCATTTTTGAGTTATGCCCAACTTGAATAATCTGGAAGTTATATGAACAAAAAGCAACGGCAATAGCGCCGATACATGAAACATATACATTTGCTCCAAATGATAAGAACATCAGAAACGCACCAAACATTGCAACAAATAGATATGTAGGTGGCCTGTAACCCATAAACAACAACTTGTATATGTAGTCTGTAAAGTCACCCTCATAAACAACAGATATTGTTGTAGCTGGCATACCAGAAAACATAGAGTTGGTCCAAAGTGCTTTTTGACCATCAACATTGGAGTTGTTATATGTTAGAATTTCATTCGCCATTCCTCTCCAAGAGGCAATATCCGACTGATTAACTACCTTTCCTTCGAAAACTTGTGGCGTGAAAGCATAGGCAATTACAAAAAATAGAAAAACCACAAAAATGTGCGGTAAATATTTTTTAAGATTATTCATATAATTATTTTGTTTTATTGCTTAGAATGGAATTTATAAGATCAGAATACAATCCACATAAGTACCTTCTAGAAAAAATATCTATCCTTCCAGTAGTATCATTAATTCCTGTGGTTTTATATTCATTATACTTGTCAATCAACCAGTTTTTTAATTCATCTTTTTGGTCATACTCAAAACTAACTCCAGATTCTGTTGCAACTATAGCCTCAGCAAGATCTCCATCTTTATAACCAAAAGATAAGATTGGTCTTCTTGCAGCTAAATACTCAAAAAATTTACCTGTTAAAATTGCTTTAGACTCTGGCTCTCTTCCCGATGAAAGTAAAAGAATTTGTGCAGATTTTTGATGACGAATAATTTCATCATGCTGCATATAGCCATGAATAAATAAATTAGATGCTAAGTCTGAATTATTAATCTCCTCAATAATCGACGGATCTATATTGCCAATAAGTTTTATTACTAGGTCTTTACCAAAATCGGGAAACTCTGCTTTCAATTCTCTTAGCACTCTCCACAAAATTGACGGATTTCTGTCATTATAAAAAAGGCCAGTATAGGTTAGGGTAAACTTATCATCTCGAGGACAATCAACAAATGAAAAATCATTTTCATCATATCCGTTAGAGATCACCTCTAATCTCTTTGGCCCAAGCTCTAAAAACTCTTTAGACATTTGTCTCGTAACAACTACAGTCGCATCCGAATAAGAGACAACTTTCTTTTCTAGAGCTTTGTGGATTTTTGTGACAATAGAAGTATATTTCAGGTACTTAAAGTTGTACATACCTGTCCATGGATCACGAAAATCTGCAATCCAAGGAATATCCGAATACTTAGATACTTTTCTTGCAATCAAATGCATAGAGTGAGGAGGTCCAGTACTAATTATTAAGTCTATTTTATTTGTTTTCAGAAACTTATTAAGAAATTTAACAGAGGGTGAAATCCACAAAAATTTAGGATCAGGGATAAAGAAGTTACTCCTTATAAATAGGGATATATTCTCTTTTAATGATCCATGACTCTCTTTCTTGGAAATAAATCCAGGTTTAATAGATTCGCCCTTCTTACCTGTAAAAATTTTATATAGATTGTATGGCTCTCTAATCGGAGATTTTATTACTTGCACATTTTCTGGAATATCTTTAATCAGAGATTCGTCAAATGCCATGAATTCAGGATTTTGAGGCGTATACACAACTGGTTCTATCCCAAAATCACGAAAATATTTTACAAACTTCAACCATCGTTGCACTCCCGAACCTCCAGATGGTGGCCAATAATATGTAATAATTAATACCCTTTTACTCATTGTATCTTATAAAGTAGTCATATAAAACTCGGATTGTCTCCCTTTGAATATTTGCAAAACCTTCAACATAACTATCAGCTGCTCCATTCGAAATAATTACAAAACCAAACTTCTTTTCTGGCTCAAAGAACATTGCGCTATACAAACCATATGCAGACCCTGTATGACCCACCATATTCTCCTCTGGAATCAAGTTATATGCATGCTCTAAGGCAAACCCATAAAAAACATTATTTCCTGCATTAATTATTTCACTTTGCATCAATTGCGAAGACTCTTCGGAAATAATTTGCACAGATCCAAGTTTACCATAATTCATATGCATAGTCATATATTTTGCTAAATCAGTAGCAGAAATCTTCATCCCCCCTGTCGCAGAGAAAATTGGAGTTGTATAGCCAATTTTATAGTTTTTTAATTCTTCAGCCCTACTTTTATACGCAGCAGGCTGAACTTTAAAGGAATTATCTTGACTATTATATTCATGTATTTGAGCAAACTTTGTACGATCAAGCATATCAACATTAAATCCACCATAGATTCCAAGTGGAGAGAGAATATTTTCCAACACATACAAGTCAAATCTTACACCAGTTATCTTTTCAACAATTGCTCCTAGCATATTATATCCAAGATTGCAATATTCATATTTAGATCCAGGCGAGTAATTATTAAAACACTTTACATAATCTTGAGAAGCTTTGGGATCAACAACATCAAAATTGAAATATCCCTGAGAGTCGTTTAGGCTTGAAGTATGAGACAAAAGCATTGAAACTGTTATTGGAATATCTGGAAATGCAGGATTTCTTAATTTAAAACCGAGTATGTCACCAACCTCTTCATTCAATGACAGCATCTCTTTATCAACTAACTGCATAATTGCTGTTGCCGTAAATGATTTTGAAATAGAAGCAATACGGAAAAGTTCGCCCCCTTTTAGCTTTTCACTTGTCTCCAGGTTCTTGTATCCATAAGAGTCAGAAAAGACAATTCTTCCATTTTTTACAACTGCAACCGCCAAGCCAACAGCCTTATACTTCTCCATAACAAGAGATATTTTCTGCCTAACATATTGCATCTCTACAGAGTCACCAGCTTCTAGCTTAATGAGTCTCAAAGAGTGTTTAAGATCGTTAATCTCTTTTTTAAGATCTGTCAGATCCGATTTAATCTTCTCCGTTTTTACAGAAGATTGACAATTAGCAACATCAGCAGAGGAAAGTAATACAGAGGCAGTCATAGAGGCTGCAAAAAGATAATAGCCTAATTTTTTCATCATGAATGATTTTAAATGTTTTTTAAAACTCCTCGGACCTCACAAAGATAGGGTTTTGAATTAAATTTATGTATTTTTGTCTTAATGAACGAAGATAAAAAAATTGTTGAGACGCCTTTGATGAAACAGTACTTTTCCATCAAGGCAAAGTACCCTGATGCAATCTTGTTATTTAGGGTTGGAGATTTTTATGAAACATTCGGAGAAGATGCAATTGTTGCCTCAAATGTACTAGGTATTGTACTTACCAGAAGAGCCAATGGCTCAGCAGCCTTTGTAGAGCTAGCAGGATTTCCTCATCATTCAATTGACAGTTACCTTCCAAAACTTGTTAGAGCTGGGTACAAAGTGGCCGTCTGCGATCAATTAGAAGATCCAAAACTTACAAAAAAAATTGTAAAAAGAGGAATTACTGAACTTGTTACGCCCGGTGTTTCATATAACGATCAACTACTCTCTAACTCCGAAAACAACTATTTAGCATCAGTATACTTTAGTAAAGATAAAGCAGGTATTGCTTTTTTAGACATATCAACAGGAAGTTTCAAAGTAGCGACAGGCGATTTAAAATATATAGACCTCCTCCTTTCGAGTTTAAATCCAAAGGAGATACTGCTTCAGCGAGGATATCGAGAAGGATTTGAAGAGAGATTTGGCAAAGATTACTATATTTCATTTATGGATGAGTGGGCATTTGTGTATGACTCATGCCGAGAAAAGCTTCATAAACAATTTGGAGTTAACTCATTAAAAGGATATGGAATCGAAAACATGCCCTTATCGATAACAGCAGCTGGTTCAATCTTGTTCTATCTTGAGATGACAAGACATGAAGGGTTAAGCCACCTATGTTCCATATCCAGAATTGATGAGACAGATTATGTTTGGATTGACAAATTCACTTTCAGAAACCTTGAGGTATTCAATTCTGGAAATGAGGGAGCAGTCTCCCTTGTAAACATTCTCGATAAATGCTCATCTCCAATGGGATCAAGACTTTTAAGGACTTGGTTAATGCTTCCATTAAAGAGCACAACAGAGATAAACAGAAGACTTGCAATTACTGATTATCTCTACAAAGATAAAGAGACTCGGCAATCACTTAGGACGATTCTAAAATCTGTCGGAGACTTAGAGAGAATCACTTCAAAAGCGTCTGCAGGCAAAGTCTCGCCGCGCGAACTAACTCAACTCAACAGAGGGCTTAGCCATCTATCTGAAATAAAAAATATTTGTCAAAGCGCTTCTAGCGACGATTTAGTAGCAAGCATATCCAATATCAACCTATGTTCAGACCTTAGGTTAAAGTTAGATCAAACTCTTTTGACCGAACCGGCTGGTCAGATTGGAAAGGGAGATGTGATAGCTCATGGAGTAAATGAAGAACTCGATTCTTTAAGAAATATTGCTCGCCATGGGAAAGAGGTTCTTAATTCGATTCAAGAAAGAGAGGTAGAAAGAACAGGAATTACCTCACTAAAAATAAGTTACAATAATGTTTTCGGATACTATTTAGAGGTAAGAAATACACATAAAGAAAAAGTCCCAGATGACTGGATTCGAAAGCAGACTCTTGTTAATGCGGAAAGATACATAACACAAGAGCTAAAAGAGTATGAAGAAAAAATCTTAGGAGCCGAAGAGAAGATTCTAGCTCTCGAATCTTCTATTTACTCCGAACTGCTTGAATATTTACGACAATTCATAAACGACATTCAAAGGAATTGCAATATAATTTCTAGAATCGATGTTCTCAATACATTTGCCGAGATATCTGAGCAAAATAGATATTCTAAACCCTCGGTAAATGATGAAGAAGTACTATCAATTAAAGAGGGACGACATCCTGTAATTGAAACCCTGATGCCACCAGGTGAAGAGTATATTTCAAATGATTTAAACCTCGATAACTCAACCCAGCAGATAATAATCTTAACTGGACCAAACATGGCTGGTAAAAGTGCCCTATTGAGACAAACCGCTCTAATAGTATTAATGGCCCAAATTGGATGTTTTGTTCCAGCGTCAAATGCAACCATCGGTGTATTTGACAAGATCTTTACCAGAGTTGGAGCCTCTGACAATATTTCAAGAGGAGAGTCCACTTTTATGGTTGAAATGCTTGAAACTTCAACAATTTTACATAACTTGTCATCGCGTTCGCTAGTATTGTTAGATGAAATCGGTAGAGGAACAAGCACCTATGATGGAATGTCAATTGCATGGTCAATTGTTGATTTCATCCACTCAAACAAAGATCGGGCAAAGACCATATTTGCAACGCATTACCATGAACTAAACGAACTTGCCGAACAATTTGACAGAGTAAAGAATTTTAATGTTTCGGTTAAAGAGGTAGATAACAGAGTCATATTTTTAAGGAAACTTCTTCCTGGCGGTGTAGAACACAGTTTTGGTATACATGTAGCAAGAATGGCAGGAATGCCTGGAGAGGTTATCAAAAAAGCAGAACGAATATTAAAAAAGCTCGAAGAACAAAACAAAGGAGAAAAAGGGATTGTAAAAAGAGAAGAGGCAGTGCAACTGTCATTTTTTCAACTAGAAGACCCTCTATTAGTAAGTCTGAGAGATGAACTAAAGTCAATAGACATCAACCAAATGTCACCTTTGGATGCATTCGACAAATTAAGACAACTTAAAAAGAAAATTGGTTTATAGGAGGTTCTATGATAAGTTATTACAGGAAATTTGCTCTTATTTTCAAGTTAATCCTTGAGAGTATTTATTTTGCCTTTGGCTCATTAAAGGGCGACATGTTCAGAACCTTCCTCTCATTATTCGGAGTAAGCATTGGAATTTTTTCCATCGTTACTGTTTTCACAGCTATCGACGCATTAGAAAAAAATGTTGAAACAGGGCTAAACAGTCTAGGAAGCAATACTGTATATATTCAGGAATTTCCATGGGAACCACCACAAGGAGAAGAGTATAAATGGTGGGAATACAGAAAAAGACCAGCTCCAAAATACGAAGAGTATCTATTCTTAAAAAACAACTCCAAATATTCAGAATCTGTTTGCTTTGTATGCTTTACAAACATCACAGCAAAATATAAAAGAAACTCATTTAGTGGAGGATTTATAACAGCACCAACATATGAATGGAATCAAGTATCTAATGTAGAGCTTGAATCTGGCAGATACTTTTCTATGAATGAAACAGAATCCTCGGTACCTGTTGTAATTCTTGGATATTCAGCTGCAGAAAAGCTATTTGCAGGAGAAGACCCTATCAACAAAGTTATCAAACTAGGCTCAAGCAATGCTTTAGTTATAGGAGTGCAGAAAAAAGCAGGAGAGAGTATCGTTAACATTTTCGATACAGACAACTCCATATTGATTCCTTACTCATTTGCAACAGTTCTCTTCAATGTTAAAAATGCTGGTACCATGATTAGCCTCAAACCAAAAAACAATGTGGAGAGAGACAATTATATTTCAGAGGTTAGACAATTGATGAGAGCAATCAGACGTCTCAAACCAAAGCAAAACGACAACTTTGCTGTAAACGAGATGACTTTCCTCCTTAAACAAACTGAGGCAATCTTTGGTGGAATCAATTTAGCAGGATGGATCATTGGAGGTTTCTCTATCCTAATCGGAGGATTCGGAATAGCAAATATCATGTTCGTTTCTGTAAAAGAGAGAACAAATTTAATAGGAATTCAAAAAGCATTAGGAGCAAAGAAATATACTATTCTAACCCAGTTTTTAGCTGAAGCTGCAACGCTTGCAATAATCGGAGGTGCAATAGGAATCTTGATTGTTTCACTAATTGTACTGGCATTTGGAGGAAGCAGCTCGTTCCCTATGGAACTAACTATAGGCAATATTATCAAAGGCCTTTTGATCTCCTCTGTAATCGGAGTAGTTTCGGGGTTTGTTCCAGCTTATACCGCATCAAATTTGAACCCAGTTGATGCTATCAATTCTAAGTAACTAGACTCCTTGAACTAAGAGTGTCAATTCTACAAACTCTTCAACCGACAGCTGCTCTGGTCTTTTAGACAAAAGGATGCTGTCTGGAAGTAATTTGCCTCCAAGCAAAGGTTTTATCGAATTTCTTATTGTCTTTCTCCTCTGATTAAAAGTAGTTTTAACGATGCTTTTAAACAAGACTTCGTCACAACCAAGAGATTCTCTTGAATTACGTCTTAGTCTTATCACACCAGATTTGACTTTTGGAGGAGGATTGAAACAATTCTCATCAACAGAAAACAGGTATTCTATATCATACCAACACTGCAACAAGACAGATAAAATTCCATAATCTTTGTTGCCAGGGCCTGAAGCAAGCCTCTGAGCAACCTCCTTTTGCAACATCCCAGCAACCATTGGAATCCTCTCTCTATAGTCAAGAACTTTAAAGAAAATCTGAGAAGAGATATTATATGGGAAATTACCAATGATTAAAAACTGTCCTAAAAACTTGTCTGAAAGATCCATTTTCAGAAAATCACCAAACCATATTCTATTAGACAGAACTGGATAGTTTAAATTCAGATAATCGACAGATTCTGAGTCTATTTCAGCAACAAAGAGATTTACATTTTCATCTTCAAGAAGATACTTTGTCAGTACACCTGTTCCAGGACCAACTTCTAAAACATCAACTTTAGAACCCTCTGATAAGTATTCACTATATTTTAGACTTGATACAATTCTTTTAGCAATACTCTGATCCTTCAGAAAATGCTGACCTAACTCTTTTTTTGCTTTTACATACATGCAGCAAAAGTACAAAATCAATCTATCAATTTAAAATAGGACTCTTTTCTTGAGCTTAATCAAAATAGGCAAGTGATCGCTCACTCCTCCATTATATATGGGACCGATATAAGTTCTCCTTGGTTTATATCCCAAAAACTCTTTGTCTTTTTCTAACAGATACCCGAAAAGTATAACATCCATACCCTTTTTGTCAACATATAAAGACGAATCAGAGATGAGCGATTTAGAGACAATAAATTGGTCAATCAACTCCCAAACACCTTTATACTTTATAGATCCTGCTCCTTTTTTGTCTAAATCAATTCCAAGATTTAACATCTCTCTGAAATTCAAATAATCATTTTCAGGTGTATCATTAAAATCTCCCATTAAAATCACCTTTGAATTCTGATCTATATTGATTGAATCTAACAAGGTTTGAACTTTTGTAGAAATCGCCCGACGCCGAAGTTCAGAAGTGGCATTTCCGCTTATTTTAGACGGCCAATGGTTCACTATTACATGCAGAGTGTCCACAATATCCAAAACGCCCTTAACGTGCAAAATATCTCTTGTTTTGATAGAGTCATCCAATATAACTTCTATGAAGTTTATTTCAATCGGCTTAAAAATATTTTTCCTATACAAAAGAGCAACATCAATTCCACGTACATCGGGTGAATCCTTATGAATAACTCTATAATCAGCCATCGAAAGAGGGGTTTTAGATAATAGAGAGTTTAAAACAAAGCTGTTTTCCACCTCAGCAAAACCCACTAATACAGGTAAATCTCCTTCTCCTGCATATATCACCCCTTTGGAAATGTCAAAGCACTTTCTCTCAAACCTCTTCCAAGTCCAAAACCTCTCCCCTCTTGAAGTAAATTCAATATCTCTTCCTCCCTGATTCTCGAATGGATCAAAAAAGTTTTCTAGATTCCAAAACAAAATCCTGAAGACAATCTCTGTAATATAAATAAAAGCCATTTTTTCAATCAAAGTTATCCATCAAATGGATATTGAATAAAATTGTCTTTGATATTTATCTGATTATTAAACAATAATTTTGCTTTTTAAACTTTCTGGATTTTTTTCTTAATTTCGCAGCCTTATATAATAAAAAAAGAGAGAAATGGCATTACAATGCGGTATAGTAGGCCTTCCTAATGTTGGTAAATCTACTTTGTTCAATTGCATAAGTTCAGGGAAAGCCCAATCTGCAAACTTCCCATTCTGTACAATAGAACCAAACGTAGGTTCAACAATAGTTCCAGACGAAAGGCTACAAGTATTAGAAAAACTTGTCAAACCAAACAGAGTCGTACCAGCAACTGTTGAAATAGTTGATATTGCTGGTCTTGTAAAAGGTGCAAGCAAAGGCGAAGGTTTGGGAAATCAATTCTTGGGAAACATCAGAGAGACAGATGCAATCATACATGTTTTACGCTGCTTTGATGATCCAAACATCGTACATGTAGATGGTAACGTTAATCCTGTAAGAGACAAGGAGATTATCGACACAGAACTTCAAATTAAAGACCTCGATACAGTTGAAAACAGAATTTCAAAAGTGCAAAAACAGGCACAAACAGGTGGAGACAAAAATGCAAAAAGACTTTTGGACATCCTCCTAAAATATAAAGAGGCTCTAATTCAAGGAAAATCAGCCAGGACTGTGGAAATAGATAATGCTGAAGATAAAAAGCTTGCAAAAGATCTGTTTTTATTAACAGACAAGCCTGTTCTTTATGTTTGTAATGTTGATGAAAATTCTGCAAAAAATGGCAATCAATATGTCGAACAAGTAAAAGAGGCAATTAAAGATGAGAATGCGCAACTTTTAATTGTTGCTGCAAAAATTGAATCAGAAATTGCTGAACTTGAAAACTTTGAAGAGAGAGAGATGTTTCTTTCTGAGATTGGACTTGCTGAATCTGGTGTATCAAGAGTTATTAAGGCTGCATATGCCTTATTAAATTTAGAGACCTATTTTACAGCCGGTGTGCAAGAGGTTAGAGCCTGGACATATCCAAAAGGAACAAAAGCCCCTCAAGCTGCTGGTGTAATTCACTCGGATTTTGAAAAGGGCTTTATCAGAGCTGAGGTGATCAAATATGATGATTTTGTTAAATATGGTTCAGAAGCTGGTTGTCGCGAAGCGGGAAAGCTAGGGGTAGAGGGTAAAGAGTATGTCGTACAAGATGGAGATATTATGCACTTTAGATTTAATGTCTAATGATTAAATAATTTAATTTTACATAGGAAAGAGAGGGGTAGGCAAGTAAGCCAACCCCTCTTTTCATAAAAAAAAAGAGTGACTAAAAGATTTTTAGTCACTCTCTCTATAGTTATCAGACACTAAAAGAATTTAGGTCTGTTGTCTTTTACCTTAGCTGCTTTTTCAAAAATATTTGGCAACAATTGAATTTGGTATGAGAACATTTGAAGAGATCTCTTCTTAGCATCATCTTCAGTGAAGAATGCTCCTGTTTGTCTAGCATCTACATTGAAAACATAAACTCCAACAGAACCTTCAACAGGACCAGTTAAAACATTTTCTTTTGCTCCACAAACGGCTCCAATAAACTTAGGATCGAAGGCCTGAGTTCCTACAGCGCCAAAAGAGATTCCTGATTGCTTACTTACTGTAGCTCCTAATTTAGCAGCTATTTCATCAAGCGTTTTCAAACCATTGATATTCTCTTTAGTTTTTGCTACCATATTTTGGATTGCTTTTTCTCTTCTAAGAAGACTTGTAATTTGAGCCTTAACCTCATCTACTGCCGGAATACCAGCTTCATGAATTCCAGTAACAGCAACTACAAAAAAGTGCTTGTTGTCAACAGAAATAATCTGAGAAACTTCACCTTTTTTCTCTGCCTCAAATATCCATCTACTAATTTCTCTAGCATTCTTATATGTAGCTACTGTTTTAGCTCCCTCCAAGATTCCGTTTGCAGGAACAACAGGTGCATTTAACTCTTTAGCAGCAGCAATAAACTTGTCATAATTACCTTCTGCTTTAGATGCCAATTCATTTGCTTTTGTATAGAAGGACTGATAAGTCTCTTTACCCGCAACTGCAGATTTTTCGAAAATAGCAACTTGTACTTTTGGAGTAACAGCTGTTCTCTCTTTTACTCTTACGATATGAAGTCCATAATTTGTCTCAACAGTAAAACATTTATTTGGAGCAACAACAAAGCAAGTATCAAATCCAGGTATCATATAACCTTGAGTCATCCAACCTAATTCACCAGGAATGTTATTTGGATTTTTATCCAAAGAGTTAGTAGCAGCAATCTGGTTGAAATCTCCACCTTTTTCAATTACATTGATCAAGCTATCTGCCATCTTCTTAGCAGCTGCTTTGTCTTGGTTTGCTATTAAAATATGTTGAACATTTACAGAGTCAGGAAGTTGTTTTACAGCAACAACCTTAGCAGCTCTAAACACATAGCCTTCGCGATATAATGGTAGAATTGATCCTACACCTGCTTTGAAAGCAAAACTATCTACAACCGGCGATACTGATGCTAGCTCTCCTGATTTGAAAAATCTTGGATTTAATTGCTTTTCTGAATTACGTGCTAAAAACGATTTTACATTTGTTGTAGTAACAAATTCATCATACATTTTTTTAGCATCTGCCTCAGCTAACTTGATGTCTTCTGTAGAAGGCTCAACAGTAAAAACAGCATATTCAATATCTCTATTTGCAACTTGCTCAAAGTTATTTTTATGCTTGTTATAATACTCTTTTATCTCTTGAGATGAAACTGTGATTGTTGTATCTTCTGCAAAACCATAAGGCTGGATAATGAAAGAGACATCCGAAGTAATATTATTTTCTGTAATTGCTCTCTTTAATTGAACAGGATTGTTGATATTACTTTTTGCTAAAAGAGAGATGTACTTAGTGAACATCTGCTCATTTTTAATATTTTTTTCGAGATAGTTCCAGTACTTTTCAAGATTTCCTGTGTTATCCGAAGGTATAGCTTTAATAAACTCTACCAATCTGTTTTTATCAAATTGACCATTCTCACCAATAAATGACTGCTCTCTCGCCAAAACAGGTGAAATTGCATTTCCATTTGTTAGGTCGAGCATCTCCTTCTCTCCAACATTGATTCCTGCATTTTCAATAGCTGGTACTAAAACGTACTCGCTAAGGAAATCCTGCCAAGCACTCTGATTTATCATCTCTTGAGTTTGCTCGTCCATCGTGCTTGAATTTGAAGCCATTTGGTGGATTTGAGTGAAATACTCTACTTTCTTTTGAAAGTCTTGATAAGTAATTTTTTTTCCATTCATCTCTCCAACATTATACTTAGAAGAGAACATGGAAACAGCTGATTGTAACGTGTCAGCGTCAACAATAAAAGATATCAGTGCTATACCGATAACAATGGAGATAAATACACCCATTTTGACGCGGATCTTCTCGAGAACTGCCATTTTTATATAAGTTTTAAGTTATTTTTCTTGTAAGTTGCGAAGATAGTAAAAAATGCTTAATTAGATATCTACTCCGTCCAACATTACTACTGAGATTAGATCTAATCTGTTATGTTTGGTTTTTAGAATTGTAAATTGGTATCTGTCAAACAGTACCACATCTCCCTTTTTCGGAATATTTTCGTTAACAAAAGTAATAAACCCGCCCAAAGTTTCATACTCTTCAGATTCAGGTAAATTCAAAGAAAATTCTCTATTTAGGTTCTTCATCTCTATTCTTGCAGAAAAGACATATTCATTTTCAGACAATGTCTTATGAACCAAATCCTCGTTATCGTACTCATCATTGATGTCTCCAACTATCTCCTCAACAATATCTTCAAGAGTGACGATTCCCGCCGTGCCTCCATATTCATCTGTTACTAAAATAATAGATATTTTATTGACAGTCATATATTTTAACAAGTCTTTCGCTGAATAAGATTCTGGGAAAGACTCTATACGTCGTATAACATCCCCAATAGATTTCGTGTCATTAAACAAGTCTTTTGAGTGTACGTAACCAATAATTTTATCAATGTTTGTATCAAAAATTATGACTCTAGAAAACTTAGAATCAGAAAATTTCTTTATGAGTACATCAACCTCTGATGATATTTCTATAGCACAAATTTCAGTACGAGGCACCATACACTCTTTCAGAAGAACCTCTTTAAAATTTAATGCATTTTTAAATAATTCAAGTTCTGTATTACGAATAGCGGTTTGAACAGGAGGTCGTTTGGGTTGCAAAAATTTATTTTCAACTTGTGCTATCCATGAAAAGAGTAAGTAAGAAATCTGAGGAATTTTTATAAACCAAATAATTACTATGGGAGACATATAAAGCGAAACCAACCTTGGAAGAGCTTCAGAAAATATTATGACCAAAATTCCAGTAATTACAAGATCTGCAATTAACCCAGAAAACAGGTTAACAGAAACTATTACAAAGCCAATTACTAATGTGAGCTTTAAATAATTTAGAGACATCCTGTAAATGACCTCTTTTTTAATATATTTTTCTAACAAAAAGGCGTAACTCTTCTCCTCTCTTTTGTCAATTTCAATCTTTAAAAGACTAATATTTCCTAAAGAGTAATCTGTTGTTGATACAATTATTATCAACAAAGCCAATATGAAAAAAAGAAAAAAATCCATGAGTTATCTCTTCTTCTTTAAAAAAGGACCAATAAAGTTTACCGAGTCAATATATGGCACTTCGGTTGAATCCCTTTTCACAACACCATAACTATCGAAAGGTTTTAATATGATTGCATTTCTTGCCATTTCGTCGGATTTCATTCCGATGCCTTGCATATACATATCTGGTGTTTTCATCTTAACTAGACAATGAGTATATATTGTCTTTGAAGACCTATCCCAATATAGAGTATCAGTCTCCATCGTCTCTCCTTTTATATAATTTTTAATTACAACATTACCATATGCTTCCCACCTTTCTGTTGTATCATTTGTGATATGTTTAGCGATCTTAGCAGTAATTTCTGTTTCAAGCATACCATCTGCTGTAAATGCTTTTACATTAATACCAGCAGGAAAAATATCGTAAGCAGGTGTTGTATTTGTATACCTCTCCATTTTTGAGGCATATAACCTCATTCTTGGTTTACCAGCCTCAGATTGTTGAACAGACATATTATCTATTACTTGAGTAGGTATCTTAGAAGAATCAATCTCTTCCGTTTGAGGCAAAGAGTTTGTGCATGATAAAAAGATGGTAGCAGCAAGATAAATTGCTGCTACCTTATAATTTTTTGAAAGTCTTATCCTAACGGAATCTGACATTATTTACGAGTTTTTACAATTGTTGTCTCTCTAAGTCCACCACATGCTACAGTATATGAAGAACCATCCATAATATCATACATGAAAGCCTCTTCTTGAGCTGGATAGTATTGTCTGTAGGTAGAGATAAATTTATCTGCCTCTTCTGCTAATGTAGCATCTGCATTTTTTGCTTTGTTGAAATAATCAACTGCTACCCAGAAGTGAGCTCTTTGTTCTACCTCATTTCCGCCACATTTGTTAGTTGCCCAAATTGAACCAATCAACATATATGCTTTTCCTGCTAGACTAGAATTTTTAGCTACTGCTTGTTTTGCATATTCTATTGCTTTAGCATTGTTTTTGTATTTGTGGAAATAGAATGTTGCAAGCTCCATCATATAGTCTCCATCTTGTTGGTCATTAGACCCTTGGCTCTCAATCGCCTCTTGAAGATATTTAATTGCTGTAGCATTATCATCTTTAGAAGCATAAAGTCTATATAAATAGTAAGCGGTAAGATAAGATGGCTCTAATTTATTTAGAGACTCTACTGATCTCAAGAATAGATCCTCTTTAACGCAACCACCATTATTCAACAATGAAACAATCTTCGTAACTAAATCTTTGTCGTTAGGATTAGCATCGAATTTTGGAGTGAATAATTTTACTAGATTTTCACAACTTGCAACACCACTTACAGCAAAAAGACTTTCAAAATCCTTTTTAGCAGTTTCAGCAGCTTGTTTAATCTCAGCATCAGCAGATTTTGTTTGTGCCTCTAGAATTGGTAAGCCTTTGGTATAAAGGTCCATAATAGCATCGGCTGTAAGTTTACCTTTATCCATTAGATCTTTTGCCTTATGGATTGCTAATACTAGAATAGCTGATTCTGTATTCTCACCAGCAAGATTAACTGTTTTTAATAGTTCCTTATATACAATTTCATCATCTGCTCCCAGACTTACAAGATCATATGTCTTGTATGTTTGAGCTTTGATTGCATATTTAGGAAAATAATTTGCTCTCGAATCATACATTAAGGCTAACGAATCGGTTAAAGCCTTTTTTCTTTCTAGATTAGTAGCTTTTTCAGCTAAAAATTTGTAAACCGATTGTCCGTAAATATACATATTTACAGAACTTTTCGGTGGACAGTACTTTAAAGCTGCCAAAAGTTCTGGATAAGCCTCTGTAAAACTCTTTGACTCATGATACTGTTTAAGGTTATTTAGAGCCATAAGACATTGGGTACTATCTTTACCCCATTTGCCTTGAGCGAAACCTGAGTTTAAGGCTAGCGAGAGCAGTAATGCAAATAATATAACACGCGCTTTCTTCATAATTGGAAATAATAAATAATTTATTGTTAGTCGTATCTGAATTTCTGGAACCAAATGTCATGAAGGTGTATGTTAATTACAAAGTTAACATACCTCTCACGAACTAAATTGTTTTTGAGGCTTCCCCTCTGCCCGAAATCGACCGCAACGCCTATGGCATTATTAAGTTGGTAAATAGGTAGACTCATGCCCAAAGTAATACCCATACTGTTTATCTGTTTACCGGCTACATTCATGTAAGTATTTTCATAATATAGACCAGCTCTGTAAGTACACCTCTTCAAAAAATATCTAATATCAAATCTATTAGGAGTGTATTCACCTCCTATTCTGTATGAATTACTCACAACTGGTTTAAAAGCAATTGGAGAAGTTGATGCAAAATTACTTTTACTCCAGTCTTGCCTTATATAATCAGCGCCAACTAGCCATTTATCACCTTTAGATAAAGTTAGGCCAAATGCTAGTTCTGCAGGAATATCTAGTTTAGTGTCTTTGTAAACATCAAAGTTCATTGTATCAATTACTCCGCTAACCGACTCTGACATTGAGAATCTAGTCATGTCCCCTTTTAGTTTTGTCTTCAATGAATAAGTTGCACCTGCCGTAATGCTTAAAGCATTTTCAAAAGTTTTAGAGTATTGAACTCCAAGCTTACCAGAAAACGCTCCTACTACATAATCAAATCCTGTAACAATATTTCTATAATCAGACGAAGAGTTAAAAATAATGGCAGAATTTTTATCAATTGTTCCAAAGTAATATACACCCTCTAGTCCAAGAGACAACCCTGGTAGAATTCCATAAGCACCTCCAACAAAAGCTTTACTTATACCACCTGTACCATAAATCTGGTATTTTACATCACCCATCTGAGATACGATAACAGGATCAGTTTCTGTCTTTTCAAATTTGTATCCAACATCACTGAATTGTGTAATACCCATTATAAGAGCACTTTTCTTCTTAATTGGTGCTGTTATGATTAGGTTATGCATGTTGAAAACATTATACGCTGAATTAAGATTCCCATTGGAATTGTAGATATTTTTTTGCTCTACTCCAAAATCAAGCATAAAAGACAAAGTGTCTCGATTTACTATTGAAGCTGGATTTAGGTGGTTAATAAATTTGTTGGTAGATAGGCCAACTCCAATTCCACCCATACCCCTATTGAGAGCTGTACCTTGTTTTGCTATATCACCAATACCGAAAATGGAGTATGGAGTATATGTTCCCAAGGCATCCGTTGTCTGCGCGTAATTCGCACTTGCCGTTAATAGAGCGAGAGCTAATGTCGCTGTTTTAGCTATGTAACTAATTTTCTGCATGGTAATCTGCTATGCGGGCAAGGCCCATCAATACTAAATTGTAAACTACAAATATGGAACTTTTCAATTTTTCTGCAAAATAAATCGCATCTCCTCCTGTAAATATATAATTATAACCAGGATACTTTTTAATATAACCTTCGACTTCAAAAATCGCACCTAAAACTACACCATTTTCTATCGCCTCTGCTGTACTACCGCCTATATCGCTGATATTCTGAGGATTTTCCAATAATGGAAGTTTTTGAGTAAAATGATTTAATGATTTAAACCTCGTTCTAAGCCCGACACTTATGTTTCCGCCACGAAATTCTCCCTTATCAGAAATAAAGTCAATTGTAATAGCTGTCCCAAAATCAAAAATTATACAATTCTGAGACGGAAACAGATCTACAGCAGCAACAGCGGCTGCAATTCTATCAGATCCTAGTGTTGATGGAGTAGAGTATTTATTGATAATCGGGATTTTTGTTTGGTTGTCTAAATAGACAAACTTTTTGCACCATGAGGACAATTGATTAAAATCCTCTTTCTTGGTATCTCTGACGCTAGAAACGACAATTACATCAAATGAACGACCATTAATAAAATTTTCTACAAATTTTAAGATGTCGTTCCCTCTGTACTTATTTACCTCTAAAACCTCTGTCCCCTTCGATAAAGCTATCTTAACAGAAGTGTTCCCTATGTCAATTAGAAGATTTTCCACAAAACAAATTTACAATTATTTTAAAACTTCGCATTTCATCTCAGATAAAATTTTCAATGCATTATTTACAGATGCTATTTTAGAGACTGTAATATAGAACTTTTCACCCGAACCTTTTACTGAAAATCTTCTTCCATTTTTGTTAATATAGTTCATTACTGCCGAAAAAGTTCTGGATTTATAATAACCAGACATTGTATTAGAGACGAAGTATGCCACCATTAAATCGTTCTTGATCACAATTTTTTCAATACCTAATGATATTGCAATTTTTCTAAGTGATACAATTTTAGTTAATTCCAAAACTTGAACAGGAACAGGTCCAAATCGATCAGATAGCTCTTCAAGGAACTTATCAACATCCTGGTCATTTTCTATAGCATCTAGTTCTTTGTATAATCTTATTTTCTCGGCAGAAACCGAAATGTATGTATCAGGTATCAACAACTCTAAATCTGTATCAATCGTACAATCCGTTACATATGCAATATCTTTATCATTCTCTTCTTGCGAAGAATTTTGAATACCTCTCTCTTCATTTATTTCGACAAATGCCTCGGCTAAAATTCTTTGATAGGTCTCAAATCCCATATCAGCTATGAATCCACTCTGTTCTCCACCAAGCATGTTTCCTGCTCCTCGGATGTCTAAATCTTGCATCGCAATATTAAACCCGCTTCCCAAATCAGAAAATGTTTCGATTGCTCTAAGTCTGCGACGTGCTTCATCGGTAAGTGAAACCATTGACGGAACGATTAGATAACAGAAGGCCTTAGTGTTTGAACGTCCCACCCTACCTCTAAGTTGGTGTAAATCACTTAATCCAAAATTTTGAGCAGAATTTATAAAGATGGTATTAGCATTTGGAATGTCTATTCCATTCTCTACAATTGTAGTAGAAACAAGAATATCATAATCTCCCATCATAAAGTCTAATACAATTTTTTCCAACTCTCCTTGCTCCATTTGTCCATGACCAACACATGTCTTTGCTTTTGGTGCTATTCTTCTTATTATATCTTCAACAGCCCTTATATCCTCTATCCTATTATGGACAAAAAAGATCTGCCCACCTCTTTCTAACTCATAATTGATAGCTTCTGAGATAATCTCTTCATTAAAGTCAATTATTTCTGTTTGTACAGGTTGTCTATTTGGTGGAGGCGTGTTTATAATAGATAGATCCCTTGCCCCTAATAGTGAAAACTGAAGAGTTCTAGGAATTGGGGTTGCTGAAAGAGTTAAGGTATCTATCTCCAATTTTAGTTGTCGTAGTCTCTCTTTTGCTGCAACTCCAAATTTTTGCTCTTCATCGATAATTAAAATACCTAAATCTTTGAATTTAATCTCTTTATTTAGTAGCCTATGAGTACCAATTATTATGTCAATTTTCCCCTGTTCCAAAAGAGAAGATATCTCTTTGATCTCTTTATTTGTTTTTAACCTACTTATGTATTCCACTCTGCATGGAAAATTTTTAAGTCTAGATGAAAATGTTTTATAATGTTGTAAAGCAAGAATAGTTGTTGGTACTAGTACTGCTACTTGTTTACTATCCGCGACAGCTTTAAATGCTGCTCTTACAGCAAGTTCTGTTTTACCAAATCCCACATCTCCACATATAAGTCTGTCCATCGGATACGGCTTTTCCATATCTTCTTTTATTGCAATTGTTGCTTTTAGTTGATCTGGAGTGTCTTCATAAATAAATGATGCTTCTAACTCATGTTGTAAATAAGTGTCAGGAGAAAATGCAAATCCATCTGAGTTTTTTCTTTTTGAATATAAATCAATTAACTCTTTAGCAATATCTTTAACTTTTGATTTTGTCTGATTTTTAAGCTTTTGCCATGCTCCTGTTCCCAGCTTATATACTTTTGGCTGAGAGGCCTCTTTAGACTTGTATCTCGAAATTCGATGAATACCATGAATAGAGACAAACAAAACATCGTTGTCTTTATAAATCAGTTTTATTGCCTCTTGTTGTTTCCCATTTATATTAGTTTTGACAAGACCTCCAAAAACACCAATTCCATGATCGATATGAACAATAAAATCTCCAATTTGAAACGATTGTAAATCATTTATTGTCAGCCTTTCGCTCTTTTCAACGGCTCTCGAATGTTTTACTTTATGAAACCTCTCGAATATCTGATGATCTGTATAGAAACACTCTTTAGAATTATGATCTATAAAGCCCTCATGTATTGATACTTCTATTGGTATAAACTCGGGTTTGACACCTTCGATATTGTAAAATATTTGCTTTAATCTATCTGTTTGTGACCTATTGTCAGAAAAAATATAAACCTTGTAACCGTCAGAATTTTTCCTTCTAATATCTCCAGCTAATAAGTCAAAATTTTTATTGAAAATTGGCTGAGTTGCCGTTTCAAAATTAATTGTCTTAAAATTAATATAACTGTTACTTGGATGAGCGAAGAAGATTGTTTTACATCTTTTAATATTGTCAATTATATCTTCAATATCTGCAAGTTTTTGCTCCTCCTTTTCAAGTGACTTTATCTCTCGCAGCTTCTGAACAATACATGAAAAATCATCAATCCAGCAAGTTACATTAGAACCAGAAAATGTAAATAGGTCGGTGTAAAGAGTCTCAGTAGTTTCGACTTTTATATCAGGAAAAATCTCAATTTCATCAAAATCTTCAATGGATCTTTGTGAGTTTATGTCAAAAGAACGTATATTTTCAATCTGGTCTCCAAAAAAATCAATTCTAAATGGTTTGTTGTATGAAAATGAAAATAAATCAATTAAGCTACCACGTAATGCATACTGACCAGGCTCTGTAACAAAATCACATCTCTCAAAACCATACGTAATAAGTGTCTCTTTTAGAAATTCATGGGAGACTAATTCTCCTTTTCTTACTCGTATTGTGTGACTTTTTAATTTCTCTTCAGAAACAACTGGTTCTAAAATTGAATGCGGATAAGCAACAATTATTACCCTTTCTTTTGTATTATCAATTTTAAAGTTTCTAATAGCATTTATAGCCGCAGTTCTTTGAACAGCATTTGAAATATCTTTACTATTACTTCTGATATTATTGTAAATAGTTGATGGAAAAATATAGACATCCTTATCTCCAATAATATTTCCTAAATCCGAAGCAAAATAGAGAGCCTCCTCTTTGTTGTTCATCAATACAATATGAATTCCTTTAAGATTCCCGCCTAATAGCAATGCTTTAGCGGAACCTACAATTGATTCAAGATGTATATTTTCCGCATTTTTTGAGTTCAATATAGAGTATAACTCATTGTATGCAGACTGCTTATCAAATGAAAAATTATATAAGTCCTTTATCATAACAAGATGCAAAGATAAATTATTAACAGATTAAAGCCATTCTGTTGATAATTGATTTGAAACAGTGTTTATAATTATTAATAAGAATATTTTGAAATTTCCTCGGATTTTATATCAATTATATATTCCACTCAGCAAAATTTTTTTTTCATTTTTTTCAAATAAGTTATTTAATCTTTGTCAACATCCGAAACTGTTTAAAATTATTTTCTCAGGGTTATCAACAATTGTTAACTAATTTGTTTATTACACTTGTTTTATGATATTTATAACAAATCGATGTGTTGAAAACGTTGTTAATTTGTATTAAAAAAGTGAATTTCCAGTTGAAAAATAAACTTTTCAACATATCAACATCCCATAATCATAATCATAAAAGATTATATAAAAAGTATATTTGTATTAATTATAATAGTTGTTAAAAAATGGGAAAATTTGATCCTTATAAGGAGAGAGGAAATAAAGATAGCGATTTTGAAGGACAATTGCGTCCTCAGGATTTTTCTGAATTTTCTGGTCAAGAAAAAATTATTGAAAACCTTAAAATCTTTGTAAAAGCTGCAAAAATGAGGGGAGAATCTCTCGATCATGTACTTCTTCATGGTCCTCCAGGATTAGGAAAGACAACTTTAGCACATATTGTAGCGAACGAACTAGGTGTTAACATGAAAATTACTTCAGGTCCTGTTTTAGACAAACCTGGTGATTTAGCTGGACTGTTGACAGGTTTAGAACAAGGTGATGTTTTATTTATTGATGAAATTCACAGATTATCTCCAATTGTAGAAGAATATCTATATTCTGCGATGGAAGATTTTATTATTGATATCATGATCGACAAAGGTCCAGGTGCTAGATCTGTTCAATTAACACTAAATCCATTTACACTTGTAGGAGCAACAACTAGAAGTGGATTACTAACATCTCCATTAAGAGCAAGATTTGGGATTCAATCACATCTTGAATACTATGATACTCAGGTATTAATTAAGATAATAACTAGAAGTTCAGCTATTTTAAATGTAGAGATAGACAAAGAGGCCGCAGCTGAGATAGCGGGAAGGAGTAGGGGAACTCCAAGAATAGCCAATGCTTTACTTAGAAGGGTCAGAGACTTTGCTCAGGTTAAAGGAGATGGAAAAATTGATATATCCATTACAAAATATGCCTTAGATGCGTTAAATATTGACAAAAGAGGATTAGATGCAATGGATAATAAAATTCTGAGCACAATTATTCAAAAATTTAAAGGGGGACCAGTTGGAGTTAGTACTATTGCAACAGCAGTGAGTGAAGACATAGGTACAATAGAGGAGGTATATGAGCCTTTCCTGATTAAGGAAGGTTTTATTCAAAGAACTCCTAGAGGGAGAGAAGCAACAGATTTAGCATATTCACATCTTGGTCTAAAAAGAATAAATTACGGAGAATCATCACTATTTGAATAATCAAAATGAAAAAGAGTCTTAAAGTTTTTTTGACAGCAGTTGTATTATCAATTACAACATCTGCTTATCCTTGCACTTCAGCAATCATATCTGGTAAATTAACACCTGATGGAAGACCCCTATTATGGAAACATAGAGATACTGGAGAAGACAATAATAGAGTTCAATATTTTAAAACAGATAAGTACAATTTCATTGGTCTTGTTAATAGCAATGATTCTACAGGAATTGTTTGGGCTGGAACAAATAGTGCTGGATTTTCAATCATAAATACTGCCTCATATAATTTAAAAGATGACAATGTGAAAGAGATGGATATGGAGGGTCATCTTATGTTTAAAGCGCTAACACAGTGCAAAACAATTGCTGATTTTGAAAAATTTTTAGAAAAATTACCAAGACCAATGAGAGTAGAAGCAAATTTTGGAGTAATTGATTCAGAAGGAGGAGCTGCTTATTATGAAGTGAATAATACAAAATTTACTAAAGTTGATGTTAATGACCCAAAGGTAGCACCATTAGGGTATTTAGTATATACAAATTTTTCATATACAGGAAGATATAATCAAGGCATGGGATATATAAGATATCAAAATGCAAACAACATCTTGATGAGACAATCTTCTTTTGGTGAAATTACACCAGAATGGATTTTTGACAATCTTTCAAGATCGTACTATCATTCGATTTTAAATATTGATTTAAAAAACCAAAAAGAGACAATAGAAAAGAGTGGGGGATGGTTCATTGATCAAGATTTTATACCAAGAAAAACATCTACTGCATCAATTGTTTTCAAAGGGGTAAAAAAAGGGGAGGACCCATTAAATACGATTATGTGGACTATGATAGGATTTCCACCTACTGCAATTGCGGTTCCACTATGGGTAAAGTATTCAAATCAAATACCTTCAACTCTTCAGAGATCAAAAGAGAGCGAAAACGCATATGCTTGTACATCTTCAGTAACATTAAAATGGAGACTTTTTCCAATAACACGAGGTAATGGAAATAAGTATTTCAGATATTCTTTAATTACTAATTCAAATCAAAATGGATATCAGGAGATATTAAAAAAATATGAAAATGAAATTTTTTATCTGTACAAACCATTAATTAACGATAATAATACATTTAATGAAAGTGAATTAATTTCTCTTAAAAATAAAGTTGATTCAATTATTATAAAAGCATATAAAACAATATTATAGTATATAACTATTAAATGTTATAGGGAGACTAGTTCTCCCTTTTTTGTTATACTTTAAAATATAATTTGAAATATACTATCATAATATTTCATAATACATGATAATTCAGTTATTTGTATGTATTAAAAATTAATATAACTTTGGTTGGTTCAATAGAATTTAAAAGAAAAACAACCTAAACAAATAACCATGAAAAAACTAATTATTTTTGTAACTACATTATTGATATGTTGTTCGCAAACTTTATACTCACAAATTGATTTAAAGAGAGTAGTAAAAAATGTTCAAAAAAAGACAGAAAAGAAGATTGAAAGAAAAATCGAAAAAACTCTTAATAATGGTGTAGACTCTGTCTTAGAAAGAACAGAAAAAGGTATAAAAAATGGAGTAACTTCAAAAACAAAAAAGGACTCAACAGCAGTACTTCAAACAAACCAAGTAAACAACAATAAATCGAACAACACTATTTCTAAAACAATAGATTCGCAGCAAAATCAACAAGTACAACCAACTCTTGAATGGAGTACATATGATTTTGTTCCTGGAACAGAGATCATTTTCGAAGATGATTTTAAAAATGAAAGAAATGGAGAGTTTCCTTCTAGATGGGACATGGTAAGAGGCGGTATTATAGAAAATGCGGTATTAGATGGAGTTAATGTAGTTTATTTCAAAAAATCAAATTCAAATGGACCTGATGCAATAACTCCTCTTCTTAAAGTCAGTAAAACAGACTATCTACCAGATGAGTTTACAATAGAATTAGATTGCTATTTTCCTGAAAAAGTTGGTAATAATGTAGCTTTTGGTGATTACTATATCTTTTTATACGATTTAAAGAATCAAAGATCAATAATGTCTTTTTCTAAGCCAATTAGAGTATCGGCAAATAGAGTATCATACGATCTCTCTGGTGATAATTATACAAGTGAGAATGATAAGAGATTTGTAGGATGGAGGCATGTATCAATTTCTTTTAATAAAAGAGCATTAAAATGCTATCTTGACGATAGAAGATTAGTTAATATTCCAAATTGTGATTTTAATCCAACAGGTGTTATGTTTTCTATGCATAATGTTGCTGGTAAATTGAATGCGTATATCAAAAACATAAAAATAGCAAAAGGGGCAGTTCCACTTTATGATAAAATTTTATCTGATGGAAAATTTGTTACTCATGGGATTAAATTCGATGTGAATAAAGCAACTATAAAATCAGAGAGTATGGGCACTATCAATTATGTTTATACTATGATGAAAGATAATCCTGAACTTAATTTTTCTGTAGAAGGTCACACAGATTCTGATGGTGATAATTCACTTAACCAAAACTTGTCTGACCTAAGAGCAAAAGCTGTCATGAATCAATTAATTTCAATGGGAATTGCAGAAAACAGACTGAAATACAAAGGATGGGGAGAGACGAAACCAATGTCGGATAATAACACTCCTGAAGGAAAAGCAAATAACAGAAGAGTCGAATTTGTTAAATTTTAAATAAAATAAAGATGAAGAAATTGATAATATTTACAATACTTCATCTTTGTTTTTTATTTTCATTTCATCAAATAGCAAAAGCGCAAGATGTTACGAAAGTATACTCAATAGATGAACTTTATGATGTTATTCAAAATATAGTTGATAACTCCGATAAAGGATTGAGCGATGTAGATCCATATGGCTTTCATATAACGGTTAAGGTAGCTGTGAAACAACAGGGTCAATTGGTTAATATTGTTAATCCATCTGTAATAGAATCAATAGTACACTCAAAAATTGCAGAGCATAATTTTGATAGATTTAACCTAGAGACTGATATAGAAAAGGTAATTAAAGATGGATTCGTTTACATAGGGGTCGGGTTAACACCCCTAAATGCAAAAAATGAATCATTTGCAACTAATTATCAATCATATACATTTAAGGATAGTAAAGATGGCAAGTCTGATATTTATATAGTTCATATTGGTGCTCAATGGATTATTTCAACACCAAAAGATGGAAACATATCCGGTAATGTATACTATGTTGATGATAATGGCACAAATGCACCACTTGCTGACAGACCATTTTTGTCTTCGACAAATGAGAAGAAAGTTACATATAGAAGGCTAGGTCCAGGAAATGAACAGCTCAACTCTGGAGAACCAGAAAATGTGACTTGGTTTCCATTTTTGCAAAACAAGTCAAATTTTCAAATAACATCCCTAAATCCGGGTCACTATTTTCCTCAAGTAAAGATTAATGGTTGTATTCAAAAATTTGATGACAAAGATGTTAATATTGATGAAGAAGCTGTTGTCAAAACTGAAGGAATTTTTAGATACGACAATCCTACAAAAGGTCAGAAGGTTGTAAGACCAAATTCAGTAAAGGCCTCAACAATTGACGATAAAGAGATCTTTACTACTTTTAGTACAAAAAATATATTAGAAGGCTATATTTTGACAGAAGGACAAAATGCTGGAAAATGGAGAGATACAAATAAGATCTCAACAGATTCTATTCAAATTCTAAAAAATAATACAAAAGTTTGGCTAGAACCTTATGGCTGGAACTCAAATACAATGAGATTCCCCGAACCTAAAACAGCAGAAGCGGGTTACTTTAAATACGAAAATTTACCAAGTGGAGTTTATCTTCTATACTTAGATAATCAAAAAGCAAAAGGAAAAATTGTACCTATTTGTAATACTGATGAAGAAGATAGACCAAAAGAGGCTAATATGACTTATCAGCAAAATATTGGTTCGAGTGGATATGAAATTACTTTGGATTACACTTTCTCTTATGGAGGAGAAGTTTTAAAAATTAAAGCAATTTGGGACAATGTTGTTATTGCTTTTGGTGATCAAAACTGCATCCCTCAAAAGTATAAAACGATGACACATCCAAATAAAGATTCATTAGGTAATTATGTTGATATAAAGGGAAATATTATTCAGCCACCTTATGTTTTTATTGATGATCCATATTATGCAATATGTGGAGATAATATGAGATATTGTTCTGATGTGCTAAAAATGGAAAATAAAAAACCAAAACATTTTTCATTTGAGCATACTGGAGAATTTTTGGGTCAACTTCCCTTAAAGCCAGATTTTAAAGAAGAGGATCTATATAATCAATTGGAGATAATTCAATTTAAAAAAAGTTCAACACTTTTACAAGGAGAACAAGTACCAGAAGGAGTATATTTTACTTGGCAGTTTGTCTTTACATTTAAAGATGATAACCAGATTGTTAGTATTATCACTGCTGCTGCTTCAGAAATATATGACTGGCTTGATAAGCAAAGAGGTAATGAAGCGACTCATCAGTCTACAATTTTTGGATTTGGTATTGTAGATGGTAAAGTTGACCAAGATGTTATAAGTAAAATAGTTGAAGGTAAGGATTTTAGTTTTTCTAAAACAAATCAAGTTACAACTTATACAATAACTGCAAAAATGAATAAATAACTTTAATTTAATAAGCTATGAAAAAACTATCTATTATTTTAACACTTGCTGCAGGATTACTTATCTCTTGCAACAATCAAAAATCGGTTGACGAAAACACCGAAGCAAATTACTCAAGTCTAGTTATTGAATATGTAACTGACTACGAAATGGCTGGGATGAAAATAGGAGAGAAAGAGACAAAATGGGTAGATAAAAAGAATAACAGAGAGGCCTCACTATCGATTAAAGAGTCAACTGTTATGGGAGTTGTAACAAAAGAGGAGACGTATACTTTAAATGATGGAGTATGGTATTACAACATTAATTTGTCAGATAAGACTGGAACTAAGATGAAAATTGAAGATGTTAAAGAATCAGCAATGGCACTTGCTATGTTTGTAAACATTGATGAAACAGGTATGAAAGAATTCATTGAAAAAAATGGAGGAAAGGTACTTGGAAATGAAATGTTTTTAGACAAAGAATGTTTTGTATACGAAATGACAGGAACAAAACAGTGGATGTATAAAGGGGAGGTACTTAAGATGATGTTGGGTGATAAAATAATGAAGCAAGCTGTTAAAATTGAAGAAGATGTAACCATTCCAGATGATAAGTTTAAACTTCCTGAAGGTGTTACAGTTACAGAAATAAAAAATATTCTAGAATAAAGATTATGTTAAAAAAATCATTATTATTTACATTGTCACTGATATTGTTTCTAACAACATTAATGGGACAAAATCAAAAAGTACCGTTCAGTTTTTCAGAATTTCAACAATGGGCAAAGCAAATTAATATGCCAGGCTATTTATTACTTGAATGTGAAAACGAGGATAATTTTTGCTATGTAGCTAATCTTATGTCATCCTCTCAAGCTATGCTTCAAGTTAGAATTGAAAATAGCTCCAGATTCAGAACATCAACTTCTGGAATGCAAGGAGCAGTAAAGTATATTTGGAAAGGATATGAAACAGTTTATAGTGCAAATAATTATAATACTGTATTTATTTTCAATATTCCAGATAATAAAATAGCTGTTTTAATCGGAGTTCCTAGCAAAGTTGATAAGATTAAAATGGAAGATTTTGCTTCAAAGATTAAATTCCAAAACCTTAAACCAGGAGGAGCAGGGGAGGGTGAAGTATCTTGGCCAGCAGAAATACCTGCAGAATGCAGAATAAAATCTGTTGAATCTATCGAGTCACAAGGTCCAGATGATACTTATAAAAATGTTATTAAAGTAAATGCATATATGGGCAGTTCCTTAATACAATCCCTTGAAACAATTATGAAAAAGTATAAATCAGAAGATCTGACTTTAATTAATATGGGAAAACTTGATTTTATTTGTTCAGGAGCAGAATCTCTCCCTCAAATGAAAGCATTTTTCCAAGAGGGAGAGATAGTAACATTCATATATTATGTGAAATAGCGTATTTATTCAATGCGCAAATCTTGAAGACATAATATATGTCCATCATTTGAAGCCGTGATATTAATTTTCACGGCTTTTATTTTGTCTTGAGGGTAGATAATGCATTTACCTTCAACAAAATCTCCCGCCTTTACATATGTAGATCCATCATAACTAATTTCTATGTTTCCATCAGTAATATAATAAAAGTCAATATTTGGAATTCCACTCTCAATTGTAATTTTTTTACTATATACTGGATTTTCAAACATATATATTAAATAATCACCAGCGAAAACTCTACCTATACTCCTTGAGTAGCTATTGAAATTATAGTCAGTCAGATTTTTGAAAGAGAATTTTTCATTATCCTTAATTGAAGAAATAATAGAAGTAGAAGGTTTTTGGAACTCATATTCTACATTTGAAACACCTGCTGATATACTCTTTATCTGATCTTTATAAAAGTTACGGAATTTAAATTTGAAAGGATTATCAGTATAAATATCACCTTTATAGATTGGAGAATAAGAATTTGGTTCAGTACCATCGATTGTGTACCTAGTAATTAAACCATTATTTCCATTAGAGCAAACAGAGATTTTATTGTTCTCAAATTTTGCAGACGGATATGGAATTCTAAAAGCAATTCCCATTTCAAACATTCTTGAATAGTGTTTCTCTTCTAGTATTTTGTAAAATTCATTGTAATTTTTGTTTTTAGCAGATGTCCAGCCAATTTCAGCTATCGCTAACATTCTCGGAAATAGTTGATAATCTATAAAATTCTCTGGTTTCTGAAGGAGCTCTGTCCATAACGCACCTTGAACGCCAATAACAGATTTAAAATCGTCAATTTTAAGTGAGTCTGAGTTATGCGGGACAAAAGAGTAAGCCTTCTCTAATGTTACAATCCCTGCCCAATTATGACCTCTTTCCGCCGGCGATTGTTTCATGTCAAAATAACAGTAAGCACCTGGCATCATAACTGTTGGTTGAGCCCTTCTTGCAGACTCAAACCCTTTATTTATACTCCTCCAAGCATAAACTATTGTATTTGGATCAAGATTCTTCTCTTCAAGTATCTCATCCCATCCAGCAATATTTTTACCATATTTATTTGCAATTTTTTCTAATCTTTTTACAAAATGACCTAATAATTGAGAGCTTTTTTCAAACCCATTTTCTTTCATTAGTCCACCACAAAGGTTACATTTTTCCCAAGATGAAGTATTTACTTCGTCTCCTCCAATATGAATATATTTTGATGGGAATAGCTTACTTAGCTCTTTGATAATATCATCAAGCATTTTATAGTTCTTTTCATTACCCACACACCAAACATTATTTTTTTCACCTTGAACACTCTCCCCATGATCCTTACCAGAACAAAGCACCTCTGGATAAGTAGCAGTTACAGCTTTACTATGACCAGGTAAATCTATTTCAGGTATAATTTCGATGTTTCTATCAGATGCATATTTCACAATTTCTTTAACATCATTTTGAGTGTAATATCCACCATTCCTCTCTTTACCAGAACCAAATGCAGCTGGAAGAGCTTCGTTTTCACCTCTCCAAGCACCTTTACTAGTCAGTAATGGATATTTTTTGATTTCAATTCTCCATCCATTATCATCTGTTAAGTGCCAATGAAACTTATTAATCTTATGATAAGACAGCCAATCAATATAGTTAAGAATGATTTTTTTACTAAAGAAAGTTCTTGAGACATCAAGCATCATTCCGCGATAAGAAAATTCTGGAGAATCTTCGATGTCGAGAACATTAATATTAACTTTATTATCAGCATGTTTACTACCTGAATAAACTCTCTCCGGAAACAGTTGTAAAAGTGACTGAATTCCATAAAACACACCTGATTTTGAAGAGCTTTTTATTATAATTCTATCTTTTTCAACAACCAATTTGTATCCTTCTTCAACAATATTATTACTCTTATTTAAATCAATAACAATATTAGCTTTATCAGCGTTAGTCTCAATTAAGCATTTAGAAAAATTTTCAATTTTACTCTTTAGATAGTCTCTATTGAAGCTCTCTGATTCATTGCTATATACTTTAAATACACCAGTGAATTGGAATTTTTCATTAGCTACACTAAATTTATTGGGTTTTGGAATAATTGTCATTCCATTTTGACCAATTGCAGTAATGTAAAAATTCAACGAAAGAGCGATTAAGAAAATAAGTTTATTTTTTTTCATGAGCATATTATTTAACAATAGTTTTGACACGTAACTTTTGCATTTGTTTAATAACTTAAATTGCTCAAATATAACAGCAAATTTTTCAATTGATCAAATACAGCAGATATAATTGTGTATATGAGTTAAAATGATTAAAATTGCACACTTTTAAAATAGTAAAAAATGTCCGAAAAACTTAATTCAAAAATCCCAGAAGGGCCATTGTCAGAGAAATGGACAAAGCATAAGGCTCAGATAAGAGTAGTAAGCCCTGCCAATAAACGTAAGTTGGAGATCATCGTAATCGGAACAGGATTAGGTGGAGCATCAGCTGCTGCGTCATTAGGCGAGCTAGGCTACAATGTTAAAGTTTTTTGCATAAGTGACTCGCCAAGAAGAGCACACTCAATTGCTGCTCAAGGTGGTATTAACGCAGCGAAAAACTACCCTAACGATAACGACTCTGTTTATCGTCTATTCTACGACACAATAAAGGGCGGTGACTACAGAAGTCGCGAAGGAAACGTGTATCGTCTTGCAGAAGTAAGCGGACTGATTATCGACCAATGCGTAGCTCAAGGAGTTCCATTTGCACGTGAGTACGGCGGACTATTAGACAATAGATCGTTTGGTGGAGCTCAAGTAAGTAGAACATTCTATGCAAGAGGCCAAACTGGTCAACAACTTTTATTAGGTGCATATGCAGCACTAAACAGACAAATTGCAAAAGGTACAGTAAAATCATACAATCGCCATGAAATGTTGGATGTTGTGTTGATTGACGGTGAAGCTAAAGGTATTATTGCGAGAAATCTGGAAACTGGCGAAATTGAAAGACATGGCGCTCATTCAGTTGTAATTGCATCAGGTGGATATGGTAACGTATTCTTCCTTTCGACAAATGCAATGAATAGTAACGGTTCTGCAGCATGGCAGTGTTTTAAAAAGGGAGCATTTTTTGGAAATCCTTGTTTTGCTCAAATTCACCCAACTTGTATTCCAGTTCATGGAGAACAACAATCAAAACTAACATTGATGAGTGAATCACTCAGAAATGATGGTAGAATTTGGGTTCCTAAAAAGAAAGAGGATGTAATAAAAATAAGAGAGAAAAAGATAAAGGCATCACAAATTCCAGAAGAGGATAGAGATTACTATTTGGAGAGAAGATATCCTGCATTTGGAAACCTTGTACCTAGAGACGTTGCCTCTCGCGCAGCAAAAGAGAGATGCGATGCTGGCTTTGGTGTAAATGAAACAGGTCTTGCAGTATACTTAGATTTTAAAACATCTATTGAAAGACTTGGTAAAAAGACAATTGAAGCTAGATATGGCAACCTTTTCCAAATGTATGAAAAGATTACTGACGTAAATCCATATGAAGAACCTATGATGATTTACCCTGCAATCCACTACACAATGGGTGGACTTTGGGTTGATTATAATCTTCAAACAACAATCCCTGGCTTATATGCTATTGGTGAAGCAAACTTCAGTGATCATGGTGGAAATAGACTAGGAGCATCTGCATTGATGCAAGGTTTAGCTGATGGTTATTTCGTATTACCATATACAATTGGAGACTTCTTAGCTGGTAAAATACAGGTGCCTAAAACCGATATTAAACACCCAGCATTTGATGAAGCAGAGAAGGCTGTTAAGGATAAAATTACAAAATTATTCTCTATAAAAGGCTCTCAGCCAGTTGATTATTTCCACAAAAAATTAGGTCACTTGATGTGGGACTATGTTGGTATGGCTAGAAATGAAGCTGGATTGAAAAAGGCAATTGACGAGATTAAAAAGCTTAAAGAAGAGTTCTGGAAAAACGTCTTTGTACCAGGAGAGAATGCTGAGTTCAATCAAGAGGTTGAAAAAGCTCTTAGAGTATCTGATTTCCTCGAACTTGGAGAACTTATGGCAATGGATGCATTAAACAGAAATGAGTCTTGCGGAGGCCACTTCAGAGAAGAGATGCAAACAGAAGATGGAGAAACCAAGAGAGATGACCAAAACTATATGTATGTAAGCGCATGGGAATATAAGAACAATGAAAATCCTGTTCTCCACAAAGAGCCGCTTAACTATGAATTTGTAAAAATTGCTACTAGAAACTACAAAGACTAATTAACGTTATGGACTTAACACTAAAAGTTTGGCGTCAAAAAAACGCAAAAGAAAAAGGTCATTTCGAAACTTATAAGGTTAAAAATATATCTTCAGATAGTTCATTTCTTGAAATGATGGATATATTGAATGATCAGCTGATCAGAGAAGGAGCAGACCCTGTTGCAGTAAACAAGGGATGTAAGTCATCTGGTCCAGTAGCTTTCGATCATGACTGCAGAGAAGGTATATGTGGAATGTGTTCACTTTATATCAACGGTAGACCTCATGGTCCAGATGATGAAGTGACTACTTGTCAGTTACATATGAGAAAGTTCAAAGATGGTGATACTATTACAATTGAGCCATGGAGATCAGCAGCTTTCCCAGTAATTAAAGACTTAGTTGTAAACAGAAATGCTTTCGACCAAATACTTCAAGCTGGAGGATTCGTATCTGTAAACACAGGAGGAATTCCTGATGCAAATGCAATTCCAATCCCTAAAGAAGATGCTGATGAAAGCATGGATGCAGCTGCCTGTGTTGGATGTGGTGCTTGCGTTGCAACTTGTAAAAATGGTTCTGCTATGCTCTTTGTTTCAGCAAGAGTTAGCTCCCTAGCACTTTTACCTCAAGGTAAAATAGAAGCAGCCAGAAGAGCTAAAAATATGGTTGCAAAGATGGATGAACTTGGTTTCGGTGCATGTACCAATACAAGAGCATGTGAAATGGAGTGTCCAAAAGCAATTTCAGTTGCTCATATTGCAAGATTAAACAGAGAATTTTTACTTGCCAAAATTAAAGACTAATCTTTAGTAAAATAAAAGAAAATAGGGTGGTTAAAAACCACCCTATTTTCTTTTATTGCGATTCAGTTTGATTCTATCTTCTATAAGCGCCAATACCATCAAATTGTTTGATTAAACTGTTAAAAACATCCATAGATGGAGTTTCTGGAGTTATAATCTGACTTAGCAATTCTTTCATATATGCAGTATTATAATAGATTTCCAATCTAGAATTATCACTTATACCTAAAATACCATCAAGAAAGAGTTCATTTTTTATTGAGAAATAAATATCCTGTTGAGTATATGTACCAAGTATAGTTCCTCTATCATCAGTAAACTTCATATTTGCTGTATTAGGAGATGAAAATATTAGATTTCTAGGCTCTTTAAGTTTAGTTCTAAAATACTCTTTATTTTTAATTAGGAAAGTCATTGCTTCAGGATGTTCTTCGGCTACACTTTTTTCATAAATAATAGAAATATTGACATTTGCAGTATCAATCGTCCAAGTTCCATCAAGAGTGATTGGTTCAAAACTTTTGTTGCAAGAGAAGAAAATTGGCAATATTATAAGAATTGCAAATATTCTAAATAAATTTTTTAGCATAGAAATTGATATTAAGATTCTGTATTAAAACAAATTTATGAAAAATATCCTATTACTTTTTAATTTTGCAAAAAATATTAAATAATGGAGTACTTCTTAACAGCGAATAATATACCAGTTCATATATTAGATACTAAAAAGGGTGATAATGTTTTATTGCTATTACATGGTTATCTGGAGACATTATACATTTATGAAGATTTCGTAAATATGTTAGCTAATGATTATAGAGTTGTTGCTATTGATCTTCCTGGTCATGGTCTATCTGGTACTAATAAGGAAATTAATACTGTTGAATCCAATTGTAATTTAATTATTGATTTACTCGACAAACTAAATATCAAGAGCGTAAATATTTTAGGTCATTCAATGGGAGGTTATACTGCTGCAGCGTTTCTTGAATTATATCCAACTAGGTTAGATTCGATAATTTTCATGAATTCACATCCTTATTCTGATACTCAGGAAAAAATTGAAATAAGAAAAAAGGAGATAGAATTAATTAGAACTGGAAAATTATTCTCAATAGCATCATTGAGCATACCTAAAATGTTCAGTGACAATAATCTAAGATTATTTGATGAACATATACAGAATATACTTGAATTAATTGATACTCACGATCCAGAAGGGGTAATTGCAGTAGTAAATGGGTTAATAGCTCGTGGTGATAAATCGGAGTTATTAAAAAGTACTAGTAAACCTTTTGTGTTTATATTAGGAAATGAAGATAACTATATCAATAGTGAGATGATTTTAAGACTAGAATCAGATTTTCCAGCTAAGACTATTTTTATTGAAAAATGCGGTCACGCTTGCTTTATTGAAAATAAAGATGCGACCGCAAATGCTGTTAAATCTTTTTTAGCAAAGTGTATTACCAGAGAAAATTGTTAAAAGGGTATCTACCTGCATGAATTTCTGAAACCATCTTGTAGATATCATTTTTCAGTTTATCTATATTTATTCGCTCTTTTGCCGAAATAAATATTGAAGGTGAATGTTCTTTCTGCATCCAAGTATTCTTCAACTCGTTTAAGCTGTAATTTTCGCGTTTTTTTGGAGTTAAATCAAATTCGTCCTGAGGAACATAGTTGTATTGATCGACTTTGTTAAATACGAGAAAAACGGGCTTATCTTTAGCCCCGATTTCAGACAAAGTATCATTAACAACCTTTATATGTTCTTCAAAATTTGGATGAGAGATATCAACAATGTGAATAAGTATGTCAGATTCCCTAACTTCATCCAATGTACTTTTAAAAGATTCAACTAACTGATGTGGCAATTTCCTGATAAACCCTACTGTGTCACTAAGTAAAAATGGTACATTTTCAATTACAACTTTTCTTACAGTTGTATCTAATGTTGCAAATAGTTTATTTTCTGCAAATACTTCGCTTTTCGATAGTAAATTCATCAAAGTACTTTTCCCAACATTAGTGTATCCAACTAGAGAAATTCTAACCATATTTCCACGATTACCACGTTGAGATGCCATTTGACGATCGATTTTCTTGAGCTGCTCTTTAAGCTTGCTAATTTTATCCAAAATAATACGTCTATCTGTCTCAATTTGGCTTTCTCCTGGACCTCTCATACCAATACCTCCTCTTTGTCTCTCTAAGTGGGTCCACATACGAGTTAGTCTTGGAAGTAAATATTGATATTGAGCAAGTTCTACTTGAGTTTTTGCGTATGCAGTTTTAGCTCTTTGAGCAAAAATGTCTAATATTAAGTTTGTTCTATCTAATATTCTGCAATTTAACTCTCTTTCGATATTACGTAGTTGAGAGGGGCTTAGTTCGTCATCAAATATGACTAAGTTGATGTTACTCTCAGTGATGTAAGTTTTGATCTCTTCAAGTTTACCGCTACCTATATAAGTTTTGGTATTTGGTTTATCAACTTTTTGAATAAATTTTTTCTCACCAACAGCTCCAGCAGTTTCAGCCAAAAATTCTAATTCATCAAGGTACTCCTTGATTTTATTCTCATCGTCATTTTGTTTTATTACTCCTACAAATACTGCTCTTTCCATATAGCTTTATTTACAAATAAAGGCTGCCCAAAATTGAGCAGCCTATTTATTATTTCTAGGTTTTTGTTATCTCAATTGGAAGATTACAGGGAAAGTATATTTAACCCTAACAGGTTTATTTCTTTGTTTTCCTGGTTTCCATTTTGGTGAAGATGATACAACTCTAATCGCCTCTTTGTCAAGTAGAGCATCAACACCTCTAAGTACAGAAACATTTGTAATAGAACCATCAGTACTTACTGTGAATGAAAGTATCACACGACCTTGAACTCCATTGTCTTTAGCTGTTTCTGGATATACTAATCTCTCAAGAACCCATTTTGTGAAGGTATTTTCATCTCCACCTTGGAATGACGGTTTCTCTTCTACAACTTGGAATGGAATATCTTCTTCAACTTCTTCTTCCACTTTAGCAGAACCTTTGCTATATTCTTTAATTTCTACGCCAAGGTCTTTTCTATCTTCAGTGCTAAAGTCGATCTTATCTGTAATCTTGATATTGTCATCAACAATTTCAATTTGTTCAGAAACTACCGGAATCTTTGGCATTTCAGGGGGAGGAGGAGTAGATTCTTGAGTTAGAGGAATATTTTCTTCCTCAATGAATGCAGCTGAGTTATCTCCAATGTCAGCTACTTTTTTGTCATAGGTTTTGTACTCAAAACCTGCAAGAACTATCAAGAGGGTGAATATGAGACCAATTTCCCTGAATAGAACTTTTTTGTTTTCTAAGCTTGCTTTTGGTGTTTTCTTTATTTCCATAACTAAAAGTGTATACAGATATTTATCAGATTGTAAATTTAAGCAGATTTAGTTATTTATCAAAACAAATTGTTAATAATTATTTGTTAAATAACTCTAAGCACCACTAAGACAGGTAGATAAATTTATATTTAATTGTTAAAAACTCGTGGAGCATATCGGAGTCGAACCGATGACCTCTTGCATGCCATGCAAGCGCTCTAGCCAACTGAGCTAATACCCCTTAATGTCACTTTAGCAAAAAGTGTGCTAAAGTGACATTTTTATTAAATTAAATTCATCTCTTTTAGAACGTTATTTGTTGCTCTTACAGCATCTGCGCTCTTTGAGAAAAGATCTTGTTCTTCGCTATTAAGTTTGAACTCAATTATTTTTTCAAAACCATTTTTACCTACAACAATTGGAACACCTATACAAATATCATTTTGTCCATATTCACCATCTAGATAAACGCAGCATGGGAATACTTTCTTTTTGTCGAGTATGATAGATTTAACTAGTTCTGCTCCAGCTGCTCCTGGGGCATACCAAGCAGAGGTTCCAAGTAATTTAGTAAGTGTTGCTCCTCCAACCATTGTTTTAGAAACAACATCTTTTTGTTGTTCTTCAGACATAAGATCTTGAACAGGAACTCCTTTATAGTTCGCTAATCTTATCATAGGAATCATTGTGGTGTCTCCGTGTCCACCAATTACCATTCCGCTAATGTCACTTGACGGAACATTTAGAGCTTCACTTAAATAGCAAGTAAATCTGCTACTATCAAGAATACCTCCCATTCCTATTACTCTATTCTTAGGAAGACCTGACTTCTTAAATGTTAGATAAGTCATAGTATCCATAGGATTCGAAATAATAATGAAAATTGCGTTTGGTGAATATTGCAAAGTATTCTCAACTACGCTGTTAACAATATTGGCGTTTGTACCTATAAGTTCTTCTCTTGTCATTCCTGGTTTTCTTGGAATACCAGAAGTTACAACAATAACATCGGAATTTGCTGTAGCAGAGTAGTCATTAGTAACTCCTTTGATTCTGGTATCAAACTTGTAGAGTTTAGAAGTCTGCATCATATCAAGAGCTTTACCTTCTGCAAGTCCCTCTTTAATATCAAGAAGAACAATCTCTGAAGCGAACTGCATGTGAGCCATTGCATTCGCGCATGTAGCGCCTACATTACCGGCGCCAATAACACTTACTTTAGACATAATAAATTTTTTATATTATTTTATAGCTTTGCATCAAAAAAAAATGAATTCACTTGCCCATTTCCGCGAATATCGTGCCAAGATGAACAAAGTAATCTTAGACGAAGACAATTTATTTTTCAAACGCTTTTATAACTTAGATACAAGAACTTACGAGGATGGAGAGCTCCCGTCTCAAACTAAAGAGATGCTTGGTTTAGTAGCTTCATTAGTGCTTCGTTGTGATGATTGTGTAAAGTATCATTTGGAAAAGTGTTTTGAGCTAAAAGTAACCAGAAAACAGTTATTTGAAATTATGGCAGTAGCAAATTTAGTAGGTGGTTCTATTGTTATTCCACATACTCGTAGAGCTGTTGAATATTGGGATTTGTTAGAAATGGAAAATGATAAAGTTTTATAATCTTTACGAAAAGGAGTTTGAACAACTTGATGGTAGACTAATAACAACTTGGCTTAAATCTGTTGTTAAAAGCGAAAATAAGTCAATTGGTAAAATTTCTGTAATATTTGTTGATGATAATTATTTACTTGATGTTAATATTAAATATTTGAAACATAACTACTTTACAGATATTATTACATTTAATTATAATCAAGGATTAAATATTTCTGGAGATTTGTACATAAGCATTGATACAATTAAATCTAATGCTGAATTTTATGATGTAAATTTCAAGAACGAACTAGTACGAGTTATTGTACATGGAGTTTTACATTTGTTAGGATATAATGATTCTAACGATGGAGAACAAATTGTAATGAGAGAAAAGGAAGATTTTTATTTAAATAGATTATTTAATGACAGGACTGAGGTATGATATAATAGTTATTGGAGCAGGACATGCTGGTTGTGAAGCTGCACATGCAAGTGCAAAAATGGGAGCGAAAGTTTTACTTCTTACAATGGATATGAATAAAATCGCTCAGATGTCTTGTAATCCAGCTATAGGAGGAATTGCAAAGGGTCAGATTGTGCGGGAGATCGATGCGTTGGGAGGTTGTACTGGAATTGTTACAGATTCAAGTACGATACAGTTTCGAATGCTTAATAGATCAAAAGGACCAGCTATGTGGAGCCCAAGGGCCCAATGTGACCGCCAGCATTTCTCATTCAATTGGCGCTACATTCTTGAAAACACTAAAAATTTAGATATTTGGCAGGACACAGTAGTTGATATAGATATTAAAGATTCTCAGGTTCGTTCTGTAAAGACAGCTATGGGAGCAATATTTGAGGCATCGGCTGTTATTTTAACTGCAGGTACTTTTCTTAATGGTAAATTATTTATTGGAAATGATTCAACTGAAGGTGGAAGGATAGGAGAGTTATCTTCATATAGTATATCTGATAAATTAAAAACTTATGGAGTTTTTACAGATCGCATGAAAACTGGAACTCCCCCTAGAATTGATGCAAGATCAATTGATTTTTCAAAATTAGAAGAGCAAAAAGGAGATGAATATCCCGATAGATTTTCTTATTCAACTTCTTTATCTTCTGTACAAAAGTTTAAAACACAACTTCCATGCTATATTGTACATACTAATGAAGATGTACATAATGAATTAAAAGCTGGATTTGATAGATCTCCATTATTTAGTGGGACAATTAAAGGGAGAGGCCCTCGATATTGCCCAAGTATAGAGGACAAGTTGAAAACATTTAGCGATAAAAATACACATCAATTATTTCTTGAACCTGAAGGTTGGGATACGAATGAGTATTATTTACAAGGATTCTCATCTTCGCTGCCGTTAGATATTCAATTTAATGCTCTAAGAAAAATTCCTGGACTGGAAAATGTGACAATATATAGACCAGCATATGCTGTGGAATACGACTATTTTCCACCTACGCAGTTAAATCATACTTTAGAGTTGAAAAATATATCTGGTTTATATTTAGCTGGACAAGTAAACGGAACTACTGGTTATGAAGAGGCAGCTGCACAAGGATTAATGGCTGGAATAAATGCTGCACTCAAACTGAAAGAAGAGCCACCATTAGTACTAAATAGAGATCAAGCGTATATTGGCGTGCTTATAGATGATCTTGTAACTAAAGGAGTAGATGAACCGTATAGGATGTTTACTTCAAGAGCTGAATATAGAATCTTGCTTAGACAAGATAATGCAGATCAAAGACTGTCAAAAATTGGATATGATATCAGACTCTTACCTGAACATAGATACAAAATCGTAGAAGAGAAGTATTTTTATACTAATACAATATCTGAATCAATTCGCAATACAAAAGTATCTGCAGATATAATAAATAGTTTATTACTTAATCTAAACTCAACCACAATAACTGGTTCAAAAAAACTATCTGAAATTCTGTTACGACCCCAAGTCGCGCTATCTGATATTTTTGACTACGTTCCACGTGAAACAATAGTTAGCTGCCAAGAGAGTATTAGGGGCTTGATACACATAATTGATGAAGATAAAAGCGTTAGTGGTGAAATAAGTACGCAAAAACTTCCGTACTTTTATCCGATCAGGAAATTCTTAGAGCTATATAGTGCTTCGTTTTTAGATAATGTTTTAAAAAACGACTCTTTACAAAATGAAGCTGAATATATGTGCTCTAAAGTTTATGAATCTGTTGAAATTTTGATCAAATATAGCGGATATATTGAAAGAGAAAGTAGATTGGCTGATAAAATTAAAAGACTTGAGAATGTTGTAATACCTAATACATTTGATTTTAATAAGCTTAATTCTATTTCTACGGAGTCAAGACAAAAGTTAAATCATCATCGACCCAGGAATATTGCCGAGGCGTCTAAAATTCCTGGAGTTTCTCCTGCAGATATTTCGATTTTGTTAGTTTATTTTGGACGGTAAAAATTGTTCCACGGGGAACATTATTCTCCAGTAAGTGTGATGTAGGGCAGTGTTGATTTGTCTAGCTGGTTGTTTAATGCGTAAGCTAAGCCATTTATAAGTTTTTTTGTAGTTGAATTTGTAAATTTTACAGAAATTCTTTCTGGCTTGCTTTCTGTTCTAGTGTTTTTGAATTTATTTATTTGAGCATCTTTGTTGGTTTCTGCTTGACTCTCTCTGTTTAAGAATGCATTGATTGTTGGATGTGCTTCTATGATATTGATTTTAGATTGTGATCTGGAGTAGAAAGCATATATGTTGTCGGAAATATAGATGTGATTGTTGTTTAATATAAGGTCTTGCAAGAAATATAGAAGTATTTCATTTGAGAAATGAAATACTTTTTTGTTTTCGGCTCTTAATTTTTGAATTTTAAGAAGTATATTGTCTTTGTTGTGCTTGTTTAAGTCTGCTATTTTATGGATGTAGTAGGAGGTGTTGTTGTTCTTGTGAACTTGTAGGTGTTGTGTTTTATTATTAGATATGTCGCTGTCAATCCTTTTCTCGATTAATAAATTGGAAGTATCACTTAAATTATAATCGAATTTAGTAGAAGATATGTGATTGATGTTGTGAGCTATTTTGTGATTAATATTGTAATCTATATTGTGATCTAAATTGTGATCTGTATTGCTGGAGGTGATATTATCAATTAGTTCTAATATAATACTTGATGTTGATTCTGGTATTGAAGGGTCGAATGCTATATGCTCTTCCGAGTAGAGTTCGTTTAGCTCGTAATTTATACTATACAATTCTGTGTTAAAACCCCATTTTGTGTAAATTTTGTACAAAGATTCCTCAGCAGGATGCGTAAAGATATAGTCGTCTTTTTCGGAAAACGTAGTTAAATAGTAATCGAATATTTGTTTACTTAGATTTTTACCTCTGTATTTAGGATCAGTACATACTCCAAAAAGATATTTTCCGTAAATTATCTGATTGTCTACGTAATAGTGGCAAGGAATTAAAGTAATACATGACACAATTTTATTATTTATGATATATCCATATGTTTCAGAATATGGGAAACAATTATTTAGATAATTAGATATAATCTCTTTATTATCAGTAAAACATGTTTCCCATAATTCAGCAATGCTTCTAACATCGTTAATGGTACATTTTGTTATCATAAATTATAACTTTTAAGATATCATTAATTATCCAACTTGAAGATATCATTAATTGTGTCGAAGTATTTAGTTTTAATATTGTTTCTTTTTAGTTTCAATGTTTGAGACAGCATCCCATTTATTGGAGTCCATTCATCATTAATTAGTTTTGCACGTTTAATGTGTTCAAACGGAGCTAGATTTCTATTAACTTTCTCAATTTCGCTATTTATTTTTTTCTGAACTTCCTGTAATGATATTAATTCATCATTATTACTATAGTGCAAGTTATATTTAGCGGCCCAAAAATGGAGTCTGTTAAAATCTGGAATTATTAATGCTGAAGCAAATTTTTGATTTTCTCCAACTACTATACAATTTTCAATATAAGAAGACTCTTTAAGCATATTTTCAATAACTTGAGGAGCAATATATTTACCAGCAGACAATTTAAATATCTCTTTTTTTCTATCTGTAATTTGTAGAAATATACCCTCTATGATATGTCCTATATCACCAGTGTGGAGCCAACCTTCTTCATCAATTACTGTTTTTGTATACTCAGGATCTTTATAATAGCCTAGCATAACATGTGGACCTCTTGTTAAGATCTCTCCATCTTCAGCTATTTTAAGTTCTGTTCCTTCCATTGCTTTTCCGACTGTTCCTATTTTGATAATCATCTCTTTAGGGTTATTTACAGCAATTACAGGAGAGGCTTCTGTCATACCATAACCTTCAAAAATGTACATTTTAGCGGCAGTGAATAGACGAATAATTTTTGCTTGAATTGCAGAACCTCCTGACACTATAAGCATCTCTTTACCTCCAAGTTTTTCTCGCCATTTACTATAGATAAGTTTATCTGCAAGGTTATGTTTAAAATTATAGAATTTGCCCTTTTTTGAATAATCAAAATCACATGCAAAATGGAACGCCCAACTATATATCCATCGTTTTACACCTTTTAGATCTTTACCAGCTGCTTCTAATTTATTAAACATCATCTCAAGAACACGTGGGACGGCACAAAAGCCATCTGCCTTACAGTCAGCTAAATCTGATGCTATTGTAGAGAGACTTTCTGCGTAATATATACCTATTCCTAAATATTGGTATTCATAATTCATGCTTCTTTCGTAAATATGGCAAAGAGGCAAAAAGCTTAGCATCTTATTGCTTGAGTCTTTAATTTGTTGGACAGCATGACCAATAAAATTAAAAACAAGGTTTTTATGTGAAAGCATTACACCTTTTGGAGTGCCAGTAGTACCAGAAGTATAGATTATTGTGCAAATATCATTTTCTGATATGTTCTCTTTATTTTGGTTTAAGATTAATTCGGCATTCTTATTTTCAGTCTCATTAATATTAGAAATTTCGCTGTAGTGCTTAACTCCAGCTATTTCATCCATTGTAAATATTTGTGGAACATTGTTTAAAGAATTTATTACTGGGTATATTTTCTTTAAAAGAGTCTCATTTCCAATAATTATGATCTTTGCTTCTGAATGTTCAAATATGTATTTATAGTCGTCATTGCTTAAGGTTGTGTAAACTGGAACATGTACTAAGTTGGACATTGACAACGCCATGTCGATAAAATTCCATTCAGGACGATTGTTACAAAGAGTAATAACCTTGTCGTGCTTATTGAGATTCATCGAAATGAATCCTTTTGCAAGATTGTGAGAGATATTGTAATACTCTTCTGTTGAATATTTTACCCATTTACCATTAACTCTTCTGCAAATTGCATCGTCTTTAGGATACAGGGATTTCATCCTCTCTAGTAAATCAAAAATTCGGGTGACTTTCATGGCTTATAATAGTTTTCTCAAAGTTTCAATAAATTTATCAATATCTTGTTTTGTTGTTGTAAAAGAGCACATTAACCTAACTTCATTTATGCTTTCATCCCAAATATAAAAGTACTCTTCTTTTATTAACTGATCTGTGATTTTAGTTGGAATAATTGCAAATACACCATTAGTTTCTACTGGTCTAGTAATTTTAACTTGATTGAATTGTTGTAATTGTTCAGCTAAATATTTTGCCATTGCATTAGAATGGGTAGCAAGATCAAAATATAGATTGTTGGAAAGATACTCTATAAATTGCGCCGCAATAAACCGACTTTTGGAAAAGAGTTGGCCAATATGTTTTCTTTTATATAGAATATTCTTTGATAATTCTTTATTCAATACTACTACAGCCTCGCCAAATAAAAGTCCATTTTTAGTACCTCCAAATGAAACTATATCAACGCCACAATCTGCTGTAAATGATTTGAATTGCAAATTAAGGGATGCAGATGCATTTGCAATACGAGCTCCATCGATATGAAGATACCCTCCAAAACTGTGCGCTACATCAGCGATTTTACGTATCTCTTCTGGAGTATATAATGTTCCAAATTCTGTAGGTTGCGAAATTGAAATTGTTTTTATTTGTGAGTGATGTTGAACATTAAATCCTTTTAATTCACAGTGTAATGCATTTAAATCAATTTTTCCATTAATATGTTTAACTGGAATTAACTTTGCTCCTGTTATCTTTTCAGGCGCACCACATTCATCAACATAGATGTGTGCTGTAGATGGACAGATTATTGCATTAAATGACTCATTTGCACTAAATAATGATAGTACATTTGCCCCAGTTCCATTAAAAACAAAAATTACTTCGGATTCATCTCCAAATAGCTGTTTGAAAAGTTGTTCTGCCTTTTTCGTGTATTCGTCTTCACCATACGCAATCTGAAAATCTTGATTACACTCTGATATAGCATTAAGAATTTTTTCATGAACGCCAGAATGGTTGTCGCTCCCAAAACTATGTTTCATCTTTTTGGTTGTAAATTTATAAAATAAAAAATAAAAGCCTCCCAAAAATGGAAGGCTTTTATTTATTACAAAACAAAAAATTAAAGAATAGCTTTGTATGCTTCTGCGTCAAGTAGAGATTCAATTTCTGATGGGTCAGAAATTTCTACTTTAACCATCCAGCCTGCTCCGTATGGATCCTTGTTAACGGACTCAGGAGCGTTCTCTAAACTTTCGTTAAATTCAATGATTTTACCAGTCAAAGGCATAAGAGCGTCAGCTACAGTTTTAACAGCTTCGATAGCTCCAAAAACTTCTGACTTAGAAAGAGTTTCTCCAACGGTTTGAACGTCGACAAAAACAATGTCACCTAGTTGGCTTTGAGCAAAATCAGTAATACCAATTGTTGCAACGTTGCCATCTATCATAACCCACTCGTGGTCATTAGTGTACTTTAAATTTGCAGGAATATTCATGATTTGTAGTTTAATTTGATGCAAATGTATTAAAAAATAATTAATTCTATAAGCGTTTCAGTGATTGCTTTATTAATTCTTCGAGAGTAATCTCTGGACTCTCTTTAATTAATTGATCAATGATCTTATCTACCGCGGATTTATTGAAACCGAGCAAAATCAATGCAGTAGATGCCTCCGTTTTACTTTGATTTTCAACAAATGAACCAGGAATTAACTGACTGGTCTCACCCTTTTTAATCTTGTCTTTAAGATCGATTATGATTCTTTGGGCTGTTTTTAGGCCAATACCTTTGATGCTTTTTAACTTATTTACGTCGCCCTTGAATATTGCCTCTTCTATCTCTTCGGAACTCATGTATGACAGCATTGTCCTTGCTGTATTTGGACCAATACCAGATACTTCAATCAGAAATGTAAAAATGCGTCTTTCGTCTTTGTCATTAAATCCAAAAAGAAGTTCTGCATCTTCTCTTAAATGATGATGAAGATATATTTTTGTGTCAGTTTTATCTTTAAGAGCACTAAATGTCTGTAGAGAGACCAAGATTTTGTAACCTACATTGTTGACTTCCAAAATAAGTTCTGTTGGAGATAGTTCTTGAATTTTGCCTTTGAAATAGTCGTACATAACTTGCTAAACATTTCGAGCAAAATTATGTTTTTTTAAGATATAAATTGCGAATCTTGTTATTTTTGTGCCAAACAATAAAAAAATGGATAATTATATCAATCAAATAAGAGAACAATTTCCTGCGCTAAATCAAACGGTAAATGGAAAAAGCTTAATATATTTAGATAATGGGGCAACAGCTCAAAAACCTTTGTCTGTAATTGAGAAGATGAACTTAATGAACTCTGGCGTAAATGGGAATATTCACAGGGCTGTCCATGAGTTAAGTGCTAAGACAACAGATCTTTATGAGGGTTCAAGAGTTCAGATTCAAAAATTTATTAATGCTAGATTTAGAGAAGAGATAATCTTAACCCCTGGAACAACTTTTGGACTAAACTTAATTGCAAATAGTTTTGTAAAAGCATTTCTAAAAGCTGGAGACAAAATTCTGGTTTCACATGCAGAACACCATTCAAACATTGTTCCTTGGCAACTTGTTTGCGATCAATATGGTACAAAACTAGAGGTAATACCAATTCTTGAAACTGGAGAGATTGATTTAGAAAAATTTGAAAACCTATTTAAAGACAATAATATTAAGATTGTTTCAATCGCCCACATTTCAAATGTTTTGGGGCTGATAAATCCAATCAAAGAGATTATTAAAATTGCTCATAGTAAAGGTGCTGTAGTGATTGTTGATGGCGCACAAGGAATTGTTCATCAAAAGGTTGATGTTGTTGATTTAGATTGTGATTTCTATGTTTTTTCTGGACATAAAATGTATGGTCCAACAGGAACAGGAGTTCTTTATGGTAAAAAGGAGTATTTAGAGATTATGCCACCATGGTTGGGAGGTGGAGATATGGTTGGTTCTGTATCTTTCGAAAAGACGACTTACGCCGAACTACCATTAAAGTTTGAAGCAGGAACCCCCAATTTTATAAGCTCATCTGCATTGGGAGATGCTGTTGAATTCATGAATACTTTAAATTTTGATAAAATTCATGAAAATGAACATAATATTGTTGAATACTTACTAAAAGAAATGGCATCTATACCTGGATTAAAATTATATGGAACAGATATAAAGGTAAAAACGCCAATCTTCTCTTTTAATGTAGATGGTGTTCATCATACAGATATCGCCATGCTTTTAGATAAAATGGGTATTGCAGTTAGATCAGGCATGATGTGTGCAGAGCCATTGATGTCTAGATTCAATGTCACTGGAATGGTAAGAGCCTCTTTTGCAGCATATAATACAAAAGATGAGGCGGAATTATTTATTATTGGACTTAAAAAAGCAATAAAATTATTAAAATAGTATAAAAAATTATAATATAGAGATATAAATGGATTCAATTAAAGAGATAGAGCAACAAATTATCGAAGAGTTTTCGATTTATGACGACTGGTTGGATAAATATGAGTATCTAATAGAACTTGGAAAATCTTTACCTCAAATAACTGAGAATAGACGCTTGGAAACTAATCTAATAAATGGTTGTCAATCGAGAGTATGGTTAGCTGCCGATTATGTTGATGGAAAAATAGTTTTTACAGCAGATAGTGATGCAATAATTACAAAAGGAATAATCTCATTATTAATTAGAGTTTTTTCCGGTAGGACTCCTAAGGAGATAATAGATGCAGATCTTAATTTTATCAAAGAGATTGGACTAGAACAAAACCTCTCGCCAACAAGGGCGAACGGACTTCTTGCAATGATTAAAAAGATAAAATTTTACGCTATGGCTTTTGCCGCAAACAAGCATTAAAATGGAAATAGAAAAAAGAGTAATAATAGCTTTGAGACATGTTTACGATCCTGAGATACCCGTAAATGTGTACGATTTAGGCCTTATTTATGAAATTAAGGTAGACGATGAGAATAAAGTGTCCATTAAAATGACACTTACTGCACCAAATTGCCCGATGGCTGATCAACTTTTAGAAGATATAAACGATGCCGTTTATGATGTACCGGGAGTTTCTGATGTTTCAATCGAATTGACATTCGATCCTCCTTGGGACAAATCTAGAATGAGTGAAGAAGCTATGCTAGATTTAGGTCTTTTATAATATAAAGATGAAATATTATATCCTTTTTGGATCAAGCGAAGGAGACAGACTAGAGATTCTCAAGTCTGTCTTTGTTGATTTATGCTCTACATATGGTGAAATGAACTTCTCTTCATTGTATGAGTCTGAACCTTGGGGTTTTGAAAGTCAGAATAACTTTTTAAACATTGTATTTACGTTCAATTCTACTAACACTCCTTCTCAAGTTTTATCGTATTTACAGCATTTAGAGCTAAAGTATGGTAGAGTCCGAAATAAAAAATTATCTGGTTATCAATCAAGAACGATTGACTTAGATATACTTTTGTGTGATAGTATAATTGTAAATACTGAAAAACTGCAAATTCCTCATCCTAGATTACATTTACGTCGTTTTACCCTAGAACCATTAAATGAGTTAGATTCAGAATACCTCCATCCAATATTAAAATTAAAAGTTTTAAATCTACTGACTAGTTGTGATGACAATAGTTGTGTAAAAGTTTTTATGGATTTGAACCAACTAAAAAAATATCTGTTGTTATAGAGAAAAATTATAACAATATGAGTTTAATAGATAATCTAAAGTGGAGATACGCCACTAAAAAATTTGATAAGTCAAAAAAAGTGTCAGAGAAAGACATTGAATTTTTGAAAGATGCTGTTAACTTATCAGCATCATCATATGGTCTTCAACCCTATAAAGTATTACTAATTAAAGACGAAAAGATAAGAGAGAAGCTTAGAGAGGCATCATGGGGACAACCTCAAATTACCGATTCAACAGTTATTTTCCTTTTCTGTAATTATAACGATGTTGATGAAAAAGTGATTGATAACTATATTTCACTAAAATCAGGCATTCAAAATATCCCAGTAGAACAACTTAAAGGATACGGAGACTTTATGAAACAAGCTATTGGATCTGTTCCTCCTGACCAAAGGGCAATTTGGGCATCAAAGCAGACTTATATAGGTTTGGGAACCTTGTTAGCTGCAGCAGCTGAACTCAAAGTAGATGCTTGTCCAATGGAAGGTTTTGATAAAGATGCTTATAATAGTATTTTGGGATTGAAAGAGATGGGGCTATCTGCATCTGTAATTGCTACTATTGGATATAGATCTGAAGAAGATGAAACAAGCAAAATGAAAAAGGTAAGAAAATCAAATGATGACATGTTTATCAATATCTGATTGATTTAATTATAAAGTAAATGAGGGTGGTTATTAGCCACCCTCATTTTTTTATAATAAGAATTAGAATTATTCTCCTTTAAACTTTTTAATTCCGTCTGTCAAAAACTTTTTAAAGTCAGCCTCGGAGCATTCTCCAACAGGCTTAACAAGAGTCTTTTCGGAATGATCTATCAATACATAGTATGGCTGAGATGCTACCCCAAATCTCGACAATTGGTAATCTCTTAAAACGCGGCCTAATGTCTTCTTAACCTTTCCATCTATAGTAGATGTGATCCATTCATTTTCTGGAAGTTCAGTCTCGTTATCTACATATAGATTAGCTAATACAACTTCATTTTTAAGAATTGCCAAGATTTCCGCCTTACTCCAAACATTAGCCTCCATCAACTTACATGCACTACAAGTAAGCGACTTAAATGATAATAGAACTGGTTTGTTCTGTTGTTTTGCACATTCAATAGCTTCGGAAATTGTATAATAAGCTTGTAAACCATATGGTGGAACATGCTTTGCATCTGCATATTTTGCCACTCCACAAAGTCCAGAAATTGTTGTTCCCTCTATAGGTGTATTTTGAGGCAACTCTGCTACAGTTATCTCTTTTGGAGGAAGTAAACTCGATAATCCATTTAAATCATTCTTAGCTAAACCTGTAGAGATATAAATTGTGAAAGAGAGAGAAAAAATTGCGAGAAGAATTCTAAAATATCCAACTCCTTCTTCTGCGCCATGATCATGTTTAGTTTTGAATAACCCAATTAGATATAGAGTAAGTAGAATTCCAATTCCAATCCATATTGAAATAAATAGTGTTCTTGAGATTATTCCATATCCTAAATATTGATCAGCGGCTGAAAGATATTTCAATGCAAAAGCAATAAGAATGAATGCAAAGACAACCTTTACAACATTTAACCAGCTACCAGATTTTGGTAACTTCTTCATCATACTTGGGAATATTGAGAAAATTACAAAAGGTAATGAGAATGCAAAACCGAATACAAACATTCCAATTACAGGTTTGAATGCTAATCCTCCAGTTACACCAGCTGCCAAGATAGACCCAACAAAAGGACCAGTACAAGAGAATGATACGATTACCATAGCAAGAGCAACAAAGAATGAAGCAATAATTCCACCTTTGTCGGCCTTTGAGTCTGCTTTATTTGCCAAGGAGCCTGGTAGAGTAATTTCAAAAGCGCCTAAAAATGATATTGCAAATACAATAAACATGACAGCGAATAGTACATTCGGTAACCAATGTGTTCCCATTACATCTGTAGCATCGGTGCTCTTGAAAACAGAGACTAGAATGCCAATTAATGTATAAATTAACGTAACAGAAAGACCAAAAACTATCCCTTTTATAATTCCAGATCTTTTATTGGAATTACCACCTATGAAAAAGCTAACAGTCATAGGAATCATTGGGAAGACGCAAGGGGTAATAATGCTTCCGATTCCAGCAGCAAAAGCAATTAAGATAAACATTAAAAGGCTCTCATTGCCAGAGCTATTATTTGAATCATCAGAAGAAATAGTTGCCGAAGAACCATCCGAAATAGAGGCATCTTCTTCTAATTTAAAAGTAAAAGGAACCTCTTCCATCAAACACTCTTTTCCATTACAGATTTGATAGCTGATTATTCCACTTACAACTCCAGCTTTTCCATTTGTTCTAGTTACAATCTGACGAAATTCTGCATTTTCTTCAAAGATCAAAACGTCAATTCCAAAGGCTTCATCAAATTTTTTCTTTGCATCAAAAGCATCTTTTAACTCTCCATCCAGAGTTGCAGCGGAGGTTGTGTCTAATTGAATTTTAGTTTGAGCAGGACCATCATTGATTAATATCGAACTATACATGTACCAAGGTTTTGGTATAGTACCTTTGAATGTGAGTTCAAGTTTTCCAGAGTCTAGCTTTTTAGACTCAAAAGACCATGTGACAAGTTCTTGCGAAAATGCACAAGTACTAAAAAGTATAAATAAAAATAGCGTTAATGTTTTTTTCATGATTAGTATTATGTATTTGATAGCAAAAATATCAAATAAATCTAAAAAAGCACTATTTTCGCATGTTGTAAATAAAGGTAAATATGACACAAGAAGAGTTATTCAAAAGTTTGATTGCACATGCGAAGGAGTACGGATTTATTTTTCCATCAAGTGAAATTTACGACGGACTAAGTGCAGTCTATGACTACGGACAGTTGGGTGTTGAGCTGAAAAACAATATTAAAAAATATTGGTGGGATGCAATGGTTAAACTTAATGAAAACATTGTCGGTATTGACTCGGCAATCTTCATGCATCCAAAAATTTGGGAAGCTTCAGGTCACGTTGGAGCTTTCAACGATCCTTTGATAGATAATAAAGATTCGAAAAAAAGATATCGTGCAGACGTTTTACTCGAAGACTATATTGCAAAAATTGAAGATAAGATTGAAAAAGAGGTAGAGAAAGGACGCAAGAAATTTGGAGACTCTTTTGATGAAATGCAATTTAGGGATACAAACCCTAATATTCTGAGAAATAAGACAAAAATTGCAGAAGTTTCTGAGAGAATGAATAATGCTCTCAAAGCTAACGACCTTGAAGGAATCAAACAACTGATTCTTGATTGCGAAATAGTTTGTCCGATTTCAGGAACAAGAAACTGGACCGACGTTCGACAATTCAACCTAATGTTCAGTACACAAATGGGTAGTGTTAGTGAAGATGCTAATATAATTTATCTTCGACCTGAAACTGCACAGGGAATTTTTGTAAACTTCCTGAATGTACAAAAAACAGGAAGAATGAAGATCCCTTTTGGAATTGCTCAAATCGGAAAAGCATTCAGAAATGAAATTGTTGCAAGACAATTTATATTCAGAATGCGTGAATTCGAACAAATGGAGATGCAGTTTTTTGTTCGACCAGGAGAGGAGATGAAATGGTACGAGCATTGGAAAGAGACAAGATTAAAATGGCATAAAGCATTAGGATTAGGTGACAACAAATATCGCTTCCACAATCATGAGAAGTTGGCTCACTACGCAAATGCAGCAGCAGATATTGAGTTCGAATTTCCATTTGGATTCAAAGAACTAGAGGGAATTCACTCAAGAACTGATTTCGACTTAGGTTCACACCAAAAATTCTCAGGAAGAAAGATTCAATATTTTGATCCAGAAACGAACGAAAGCTACGTTCCATATGTTGTAGAGACATCTATTGGTCTCGACAGAACTTTCCTGGCAGTATATTCATCGGCCTATTGCGAAGAGAAGCTAGAGAATGGCGAAGAGAGAGTTGTATTGAGGCTTCCAGAAGTTTTAGCTCCTATTAAACTAGCAGTATTGCCCCTAATTAAAAAAGATGGTCTTCCAGAGAAAGCTAGAGAGATAATGAATGACTTCAAGTTTGACATCGCTTGTCAATACGATGAAAAAGATAGTATTGGAAAGAGGTATCGCAGACAAGATGCAATTGGGACACCATTCTGCGTTACAGTAGACCACCAATCACTAGAAGACAATTGTGTTACAATAAGATATCGTGACACTATGAAACAAGAGAGAGTTCCAATAGCTGACCTCAAATCGATCATTTACGAAAAGGTAAGCTTACGAAAAGTATTAGAAAAAATCTAAAAACATAAAACTATGAGTCTGTCAGTAAATTATATGGGATTAAAGCTGAACAATCCCGTGATGGCGGCAAGTTCGGGCTTGACAACGCAAAAAGATAAAGTGTTATCTTTTGCAAGAGCAGGAGTAGGAGCAATAGTTCTAAAATCACTGTTCGAGGAGCAGATCTCAAATGAGGCACTGTTTCTTGAAGAGCAATCGATGAATTATCCCGAATCGTCGGACTATTTACATTTCTATCTCAAACAAAATTCTCTGGATAAATATCTCCAATTAGTAAACGATACCAAAGCATTGGTAAATGTGCCAGTAATTGCAAGTATCAACTGCTATAGTTTAGGAGAGTGGACAGACTTTGCAAAAAAGATAGAAGCTGCAGGAGCAGACGGACTTGAGCTAAACCTTTATACGCTCCCTCTCGACATTCACAAAAAGAGCGAAGAGATAGAGTCTCAGTACCTTAATGTAGTAAAGAGAGTATCTTCATCAGTTAAGATTCCAGTAGCCGTAAAAATTGCAAATAATTTTACCAATTTACCTGGCTTTACAGAGAATTTAAAAGCTTATGGAGCTAAGGGTGTTGTTATGTTTAACAGACTGTATACACCAGATATTGATATTAGCAACCTTAGATTAATACCATCTGATGCCTTTTCACATTCAGAAGAGTATGTTAAAGAGCTAAGATGGATGGCAATTATTTCATCTTTAGTTAATAATATCGATCTTTCTGCTAGTACAGGGATTCATAATGGAACAACAGCAATTAAGCAGATACTCGCTGGAGCAAAGACAGTTCAGATGTGTACAGCTCTTTACAAAGAGGGAGCAGATGTAATTGTTCACGCGTTAGAAGATATTCAGCTTTTTATGGATAAACAGGGTTTTAATTCTGTAGATGAGTTCAGAGGAAAGTTGAATTATAAAAATATACAGAACCCTGATAAATTTGAAAGGGTTCAATTTATGAAAAACTTCGGCTCTAAATAACGAAAAAGGGGGATTCAATGTCCCCCTTTTTTCACATAAGCTCTATTCCGTTTTTCTTGCAATCGTCAATTATTTCTTCTGTCCAAACGCTACACTGGATTTCTCCAATATGACATTTTCGAAGTAGAAACATGCATAATCTGGATTGGCCGATACCTCCCCCAATTGTGAATGGAAGTTTTCCTTCGAGTAAAAGTCTATGAAAATAAAGACTCTTTTTCTCTTCTTGGCATCTCAATTTTAGTTGTCTATTCAGAGCTCCGATATCTACCCTTATTCCCATACTGGAAATTTCGAAAGAGCTCTCTAAAACAGGATTCCAAAGTAGAAGATCTCCATTTAATCCAAAGTATCCGTCATCGTTTATAGTGCTCCAATCGTCGTAATCAGCAGCTCTTCCATCATGCGACTTACCATCAGAAAGTTCGTGGCCTATTCCTATCACAAACACAGCTTTATGCTTTTTTGTGATCTCGTTCTCTCTCTCTTTTGGGCTTAGATCAGGATACATTTTAAGCAGCTCTTCGGAGTGAATGAAATAGATTTTTTCTGGTAAAAATGGTTTAATTTGAGGATATTCTACATAAATTCTGTTTTCAGTTACCCTGATTGCTTCATAGATTCTCCTGACTGTTGCTTTTAAAAAGTCAAGGTTTCTATCTCCCTCATCAATTACCTTTTCCCAGTCCCATTGGTCAACATAAATAGAATGAATATTGTCCATTACCTCATCTGGCCTGATTGCATTCATATCTGTATAAATACCTCTCCCAGGCTCTGTTCTCATCTCCCACAATTTTAGTCTTTTCCATTTTGCTAAAGAGTGCACTACCTCTGCCAGATTCTCATTCATGTCTTTTACCGGAAATGTAACAGGTCTTTCTATTCCATTCAAATCATCATTTAACCCTGTTCCCTTCATTACAATCATTGGAGCAGTAACTCTCAATAATACTAATTGTGCCGATAAGTTGGTCTGAAACATGTCTTTTACCAACTTTATTGCCTTTTGTGTGTTTTCGATATTATACAAAATATTTGTATAACTTTCCGGTACATAAACTGACATAATATTACATTTTAGATTCGCCCAAATATATTAATATTTAGAAATTTCGTATGAAAACTGAAAATTTCTTGAAAAAGCTTGAGGGACTAAATGAAACAAGCATCTATGTACTTACTGATAAATTTGGTAGTATATTAGATATCAATGATATGATGTCTGAAAAGACAGGTTTCGAAAACTCAGTATTTTTGAACAAAAGTATTAAGAGTATTTTTCCCGAAGAGTATAGTTTCAAGATTGATGAAGTTTTAAAAGAAATTCTGTCTAAAGGTGATGCAATGTATTCAATACCGCTGATTGATAGCATGTTAAGGTATTTGCCCATAGAGGCTTACTCATCTATTGTTGATATTGAAAACAAAAAATATATACTTCACAAAATATACAATTTACCCAGAGAAAGATTTTTTGAAGCATTTGATCTAAGCAATTCTATGATGTCAATTTCAACGATTGAAAGAGGCAAATATATTGATGTAAACCAAAGATTTTTAGATGAGCTTGATTATGAGAAAGAAGAGGTTGTTGGATTTTCGTCAAGGGAGGTTGGAATCATTGGATTTGAATACAATCGGGCAGAGTTTATAAAGAAAATAAAAAGAGGTTCTTTAGATAATTATCAAATAGAACTTACAAAAAAGGATAAGAGCCAAATAACATGCATTTGCAAATCGGCTATTATAAAACTTAGTGGTATTGAATATCTTTTCTTTTCGGCAACAAATATTACAAATCAGATTGAAACATTAAGACGATCAGAATATCTGTTTAATCAACAGAAAGTTCTATCAGATGTAACTCAATTATTGGGATCTGGGTACAACTTGTCTGCATCTTTAAATTCAATTCTAAAGATTGTAGGGGAGCATACAGGTGTAAGTAGGGTCTATATTTTTGAAAATGACGATACTATTCAGATAACTAGCAATACATACGAATGGTGCAATGAATTCATTTCACCACAAATTGAACTTTTGCAAAATATTCCATACGAAATCATTCCTTCATGGAAAGAGTTATTGCTAACTAATGGAATGATTTTCTCAGAAAATATTTCGGAACTACCGCAAGATGTACGAGATGTTTTAGAGCCTCAAGAGATAAAGTCGATACTTATATATCCTATTACTGTTGAGGGTAATTTTTATGGTTTTATTGGCTTTGATGAGTGTAAAAGAAATAAAATCTGGGAAAAAGAGGAGTTAGCTTTATTAAAAACAGTGTCTAATGTGCTTTCAAATTCTTTCGAAAGGCGAGAATACCTTGAGAGGCTAAAAAGTAGCGAAATTCGGCTTAAAATGGCAATAGAGAGTGCAAATGAGGCTCTTTGGGATTGGAATTTCCAGTCAGGAGAGCTCTATTTGAACGAAAATTGGTATAAAATGTCCGGTTATACTTCCGAAGAACTCTCTGGCTTATCAAATTTATGGTATAGATTTATAGATAAAGAAGACCTTCCTAATGTGATAGATAATTGGAACAGACACATTTCGGGGGAGACGGAGTTTTATGAGCAGATCAACAGAATTGTGACAAAAGAGGGGAGTAAAAAATGGGTGATCACAAAGGGGATGGTTGTAAAAAGGGATAAAGATGGCAACCCTTTAAGAGCAGTAGGTATTCAGGCTGACATTACTGAGCAAAAGGAGAGGGAAGAGGAGTTAAGAAAGCTTGTTGCTACAAGAGACATGTATTTTTCAATTATTGCTCATGACTTAAGAGGCCCAATTGGAACATTCGCTGGTCTGACAGAGATGATGAATACATCATCATTAGATAAAGAGTCGGAGAAAGAGATAATATCTGAACTAGCGAAATTGTCAAAGTCAACTTTTGAGTTATTGGAGAATCTGTTAATTTGGGCAAGAAGCCAACGTGGAGACGTTGCACTAAATCTTACTCAAATCAACCTAAGTACATTGGTAGAGATTGTTTTATCTCCGCTTAAGACTCTTGCTCAACAAAAGAACATTACTTTAACAAACGAAGTTAAAGACAGCACAATAGTTTATGCCGATAGTGAGGCTCTGTCGCTGATTATTAGGAATATTGTCTCTAACTCGATAAAGTTCACAAAGTCGGGAGGTAGAGTATTAGTCTCATCAAAAAAACGAGATGGTTTAATGGAGATATCAATAACTGATAATGGAATTGGAATGCCAAAAGAGGTGGCAGATAGACTTTTTACTTCGGAAGGTTATCAGACTCGTCGGGGTACCGACAACGAAAAAGGATCTGGGCTTGGTTTAATGATGAGTAGCGAGTTTGTTAGGAGAATGGGAGGGGAGATTAAGGTGGAGAGCATAGAAAATATTGGGACAAGGGTATTTTTTACTGTTCCTGTAAAATAAAAAAGAGAGGGTTTTTCAACTCTCTCTTTTTGTCGGGGTACTCCGACTCGAACGGAGGACCCCCTGCTCCCAAAGCAGGTGCGCTAGCCAACTGCGCCACACCCCGATTTTTTTGTTTTCCCGAATGGGAGTGCAAAGATAAAAAGGAAAATTTAAAGTGCAAAAAAAAATGAGTATTTTAAGCGTTTTTAAATTATCTATATGATTTAGCTTTTTGGTTTATAGTTACGTGATCGAAGTAATTACCTGCCTCTAAGTCAATTCTTATAATTCTTTTTTGAGTATTTGGATTTGGATCAACTTTTATAAAAAGAGTGGTTGGATCTCTATGTTCAACATATAGAAATTCTTTCTTTATTGAATAGCGATCCTTTTGCAGGTTGGTAAACTTTAAATTGTAATATTCTGTGCCATTAATAGATAATCCATTTATCCACCAAAAATTACCTTCGGTTTTAATTGTTACTGAATCTTCTAACTCGCTGAGTTCAACATAACGAGTAGATAGAAATATATTATCATCCCAATCTCCTAAAGGTAAAGGTTTTGAGCATGAAAAAATTGATAAACTAAGAATAATTGTAAAAATTGAAATAATAAATGTTGACTTTTTCATTAGGTAGCATTTTAATTTATAACTTATTATAATTCCATTCTCGTTTTAGCATCGCGAATTGTAATTCGCTTCCCCACTTACCTTTGAAAAAGATGTTTTCAATAAAGTGTCCCTCCTGTCTAAATCCGATGCTTTTTAAAAGGTTTATTGAGGCTATGTTTTCTGCATCAACTGTTTCAACTACTCGATGGATCTTCTTTTCTTCGAAAAGGAAAGCCAAAATTCCAGACATTGCCTCTTTAGCAAACCCATTTCTTTGGTGTAGGTGCGAAATAGTTATGCCAATTTCGGCGATTCTTGGGTCTTCTTGGTTCAGTTTTATTGCGCAATCGCCAAGCATTTTTTTAGTCTCTTGGTTTTCTATTGCATACTGAACCCATTCGCCTGCTTTACCATAATGTTTTGTAGAGTTATCTTGGATGAATGCTTTTGCTTCGTCTAGTGACATTATGTCAAATCCTTGGTATTTTGTGACTTCTGGGATTGAGCGATATAAGTGAAACTCTTCTAAATCATTTAATAGAAGATGTCTAATTTTTAGACGAGGTGTTTGGAGAATTATTTTTTCCATGGAGAGATTTATTTTGATACAATTGTTTCACTGGTTGTGTTCAATTTAAGCTTCATGCCACTGGGTAATTGAGAATTTTCTTTAATAAAAGCGGATGCTTGCATTTTTTGAATTATTTTAGCATCAATAATCCATCCACTCTCTTTGTCTAATTTTATATCTGACAAGATTGTACCTTCGGCATCATATCTAATATACTCTCCGTTTAGTTCTATATATTCATCTGAGTTTATTGTCTTAACAGTAGAGTTACCTCTTATTAGTGCATAATCGGAAGTTATTGCAACTAATTCGTATTTTGTTGAAACTATTAATTTCAGTTCATTTTCGATATGAATTGTTATATCCCAATTGTCTCCAATATTTATAGGTTGATTTGGATATATAGCTGTTAATAATTCAATACTCCCTTTTAGGGTTTTTGAGCCAAAGAATCTCAATAATTCCTCTTTTATTTGTAATTTTTGTTCTTCTGGAAGTACATCAACCTGATTGACTGATTGTTCCCAAAGAGATTCAACATTTTTAATATCAATTACTTTTCCTGTATTATTTATATGGAGATAAATTGGTTTATTCATCATTGATGCAAAAATACTTGAGATAGCATCTTTATTTTCGGAACTAATTTCTACAGATAAATGTTCAGTTTGAGTCAACATGCTAAGTTTATTATATGACATATCAATACGATAACCATTATCTAATTTGTCTTTAACGAGGTATTTTATTGAACCATCAATAATTAACTTCAAATTTGCATCTTGATTATTAATGATTTGATTAATATTTTCATTCACTTTTATATTGTGGGAGTACTCCTTCCCTTTTGTAAGATTTAGGGATAAATTAATGCTTTGTGACTTTAATGGTGATATGAAGAATGTTAAAAGAAGTACAGTAAAAAGGGTTCTCATTTGATGTATAGTGTTTAGGTTGTGTTAATTGTCAACGAATTTAAAACAAATATCTATACAGTCAAGTAATTGGGTATGAAAAAAATAATAATTTATGAAAAATGTTGGGGATTGCGGGCGATTTCCTATCAAAGTATACGAAAAGTTGAGGCGGGCTACAGCCCTTGAACAACCTAATTTCTAGGCAATTTTTTATACCGCGTGTTAGGTGTAGTGCTTTCTTTTTCTTCTTTTCGATAAGCTCAATTGTTTCTTAGTTTATATTTTATATTTTGACTTTTGATAATTTCTCTAAGTTCTTGCGTTTGATTACCAATACGTTCCTTAGAGATAATATTTGCAGTGAATTTATTATGATAGAAGAGAAACCACTCTTTTAATTCAAGAACTTTATATGTTTTGTCCCAAGTCATTTGAGAATTGAAGGATTCTCCAGTTATTATAATTAGATCTTGTGTTATTTCGTACACAATTTTTTCTTGAAGTCTAGCATTTGTATAATAAACCTTACGTGAAGTGTAATACACGCTAATAGGTATAACAATATTTATCATTATAACTGTAAAAATTGGAATCCATGGAAATTTTGTCATTTCAATTATTCCAAAAAAATAAAAAATAGATATAATAAGCAGAAGGAATCCTAATATACTAGTGTAAATCATTAATTTTCCACGATATGTGAGAATATACATTAGTTTGATGTATTTCTTAAAATCAATTTTTGTTTCGATTATCATTTCTTTAATTCTAATTTATGTTTTTTATTTCCAATTATAAGCAATATTGAAAAAACAATACTACATAATATTAATGGGAGTCCGAATAGGTATTCTATTGTTGCTTCTCTATCAATAACATCATCTAACCATGCCAATAGCATATAAAGAGAACCTAGAAGGAAAATAGTCCCTAGAACTTTGCTCAAAATTATATTCTGCAAGAACAAATTCACTATTAGGAGCAACACAATAACGCCTGCTATTATATTAACCAGAGTCATATTTGATGCTATTGAATAAGTCGCAAAAACCCCGATAAATACAACTGAAGGTAAATAGTGTCTAAAAATTTTCTTTAAGTCTAATGTTTTCATATAACGTACTTTTAAATAATATAACACTTAACGGATACATGTATAAAACGTTCGAGTTCCTTGCGTGATCACTATCTGCCGTTGCAAAAGCTAATGTAGGATAGTATATTTAAAATAGCCATTTAGCCCCCCCATGTTTTATACATGACATTAATGACTGTTTTTTTTTCATCAAATCGTCAATTATTTTGAGAATTCTTGTTGTAAATCTATCTCCCTTATCTGACAATGTATATAAATCCTTTTTTAACAGTCTACTTGCCTCAATATCTGTTATAAATGAAATAGATACGAACTTGCTTATAGCTGTACATAAGTTAAATCGAGTACCAAAAATTACTGGCTAATCAAATCTTTTGTAGTGTTTATTAATTGAGGTATAAAATTAGTATTTAATTCTTTATAATACAATATCTTGACCTGCCGAAATCCCTATTTTAGGTCAGTGTCTATTTAATCAGTTTTGTTAAATTGACCTACTCCCACTTTTCGGACAGCTCAAAAGTAGAAAATTCGGGCTGATCACAATAGCTCACAATCTTAGTAAATACACAAAAAATATTACCATTTTTACTAAAAATGCACCGATAAAAGCATATTGGCACAAATTACCAAATTATTACCTGTTTCTTACCTAAATGCTCGAATAGGACAGCCGCAAAAAATACAATAGAGGGTAATTAAAAATCTCTTTTTAGTCACCCTCTTTGCTTACTCTCCCGCTTCGAAGCAGGATATGCATAATGTGATTCCTCTTTTTCCTAATCGTTCAAGAGTTTTAGGATTAAATTCCATATTACACTGGTTATTATATCCATAAATTATCCAAATAGAAATGTCATTATTTTTAATTTCCAATTTTTGCAACTCATCATATTTCCCTTCTAGACAATCTAAAAATTTTCCAATTATATCAAAGTGTTCTTTTTGCTCTTCAAATTCGATTTCATATGACCACCCATATCTATAATTTTCGGGCTGTAACCCAACAATAGAAGAAACAGTTTTATAAAAAATTTCCTCTGTATTTATATCCAATCTATAAGTTAATGTTTCCATATAAGTATATTAAAACAACTTCAAAAAGTCCGCAATTGTCATTTCAGTTTAGTATGACTTTCCATAGTAGCCTCCGTGTTTAGTTCCTGTCAACAATATCTTTCCTCCTTTAATCATTAAATCAGGGTTTTTACCTACAATATGTGAAAAATTATTTGAATTCAGGAATTTCTTTCTTCAATTAAATTTATAGCATGATTTTTATATTGTCTATACTCATCTATACTTTGGGGTAATGGTAACCTATTGTACTTAAAACTGTTTACTTCTAAATTTCCCATTAGGTAATTCTTTAGATCATAATATTCTATGTGCATCATATAACTTTTGACTATCTGTATCTGTATCGCCACATTTACTATCTATTGTTTTTCTTAACTTATTTAAATTATTAATGATTATTTAAAAACGATTTATATAGAAGTATAGTGCTTAGATAGTGTTTATTGTCAACGAATTTAAAACAAATATCTATACAGTCAAGTAATTGGTTATGAAAAAAATAATAATTTATGAAAAAGGGTGAGAATTGCCTCGTTTCTCTCGGCGTTCCCCAGTTGGGGGGCTTAAAAGAATAAAAAACCATATGCTGCGCATATGTCCTTTTTTGTTTACTCCTTTGTGCAAAAGCAAGCTTTGCACTAGTCGTAAACAAAAAAACCAGGCGAAAGCCTGGTTTTTTATTCTTTTGCGGTGAGGGGGGGATTCGAACCCCCGGAACCCTTACGAGTTCGGCAGTTTAGCAAACTGCTGGTTTCAGCCACTCACCCACCTCACCAGTCAGCGGCAAACCGCAAAAGGACTGCAAATATACTAATTCTTTTTTATTGACAAAATAATATGTTTGCGTATAGGGTATAATCGCGTTACTTAGATTGTGGTTTTGCGATGTTTTCTCTCATGTCGGTATCAGCTTGTATGTTGCGAAGCTTGTAGTAGTCCATAATACCTAAATTGCCTGAGCGGAAGGCTTCTGCGATAGCAAGTGGAATCTGTGCTTCTGCTTCGATAACTTTTGCTTTTGCCTCTTGTGCTTTGGCTTTCATCTCTTGCTCAATAGCTACTGCCATTGCTCTTTTCTCTTCGGCTCTTGCTTGTGCAATGTTTTTGTCGGCATTTGCCTGGTCCATTTGTAGAACAGCTCCGATGTTTCTTCCGATGTCGATGTCTGCGATGTCAATAGAGAGAATTTCAAATGCTGTTCCTGCATCTAAACCTTTTTCTAATACTACTCTTGAGATTGAATCTGGGTTTTCAAGAACTGATTTATGTGATTCTGCAGAACCAATACTTGAAACGATACCTTCGCCTACTCTAGCTAATACTGTCTCTTCGCCGGCTCCTCCAACTAGTTGCTTAATGTTTGCTCTAACTGTAACCCTCGCTTTTGCAATCAGCTGAATTCCATCTTTTGCAACTGCTGTTACGGGAGGTGTATTGATGACTTTTGGGTTTACAGACATTTGTACAGCCTCAAAAACATCGCGTCCTGCTAAATCGATAGCAGCTGCCATCTTGAAGTTTAGTGCGATGTTGGCTTTGTCTGCAGATATTAGTGCGTTTACTACGTTTGGTACATTGCCTTTTGCAAGATAGTGAGCTTCAAGTTCGTTTGGATTTAGTTGTAACCCAGCTTTAGTTCCTGTAATCATTGCCATTACAATTGTTCCTGGGGGCACTTTTCTCCAACGCATCAGAACCAATTGAATTAACGAAATTTTTACGTCAGATATCAATGCCTGAAACCAAAGGGTTACGGGGAAGAACCATAGCAGAATGATAAGTCCAACAAGGGAGATACCAATCCACATAAGATAAATTGTCATGCTTTCCATAATATGTTATTTAGATTTTGTGACTATAATTTTTGAGTGGTCAATTTCGGCGATTGTAATTGGTGTTGAAGGTTGTATTAGCCCCTCTTGACTAATTACCTCTGCATCAGTATTCCCAAATCTAGCTTTTCCAGATGGGTTTAATCTGCTGATAGTAATCCCATTATCACCTATATTAAGTTCTGATGTCTCTTGTTTTAACTTTTCTGTAATTGTCTCTTTTAGAGTTATTTTTTTCCATGTATCGGACCTTAGTACTAGCCAGATAATTATTGATGTTACTAATATCTCTCCTCCAAGAGTGTATAGACCAATTGTTTTTCCAAATTCATAAAACGAGTAGGCGATTGACCCTAATACGCTTAAAAGTCCTAAAATACCTGGAATCCCAAAACCTGGAATTATGAGCATTTCTACTAAAATTAGTATTAGCCCAATGACGAACAGTGTAATTACTAGTTCCATATATTATTCGCTTTTGATTTCTTCTAGAGTAATATCTTTAACTCCAGAATCATTAAGGATTGTTTCAAGTTTTTCTGCTTCGGTTCTTGAGGTAAATGGACCTATGAAGTAGATAATCTTATTGTTTACAACTCTTTTTGCAATGTCTTTGTCGGTGCTATTTTTAATTGCGTCCATTGCAACACTTGTGATGCCATCTGGGAAACCGCTGATTTTAATCTGATAGCGGATCTCTCTTTTAAGTTTCTCTTCGAGTGATGTTGCTTCTCGAAGCGAAACTGTCTCCTTATTACTGTAAGCTACAATCAGAGCAGAAGGAAATCCTGATTTTTTAGCAAAGGCTAACCCCTCTTTTGCTTCGGCCATAGTGTAGAACTGTCCTGCAGCATACAAATATTTTCCAGACTTTGTTCTTGATTCAAAGATAGGTGATAATCCTTTAAGTTGTTTAGATTCTGCTTTTTTTGAGATTAAAAATAACTGAATTCGGTAAACTAATCCGTCTGGGATTGTTTGGTCAGGGGCAAAGATAGCCTTGTCAACTTTTTTTAATTGATAATCAAATATTACTTCGGGTTCTTTGATTATCAAGTTGTTTAAGACATTGGGTTGTGCCTTTTTGGGAATAAATTCATGGGCAGCGTTAGTCGTATCGTAGTTTGTGGTGGGTTTTGTCTCTGCTCTTGGGATTAGCACTCCTTTGCTAAAGAAGTCCATTTCACTCTTTTGGACCTTTTGATTGGTAGCTCTGAGTTCTTGCTGTTTTTCAAATACTTCTTTCTCTTTCTCTGAAATTGTCTTAATTATTAGTTTTTTATCGTCCTCACTTGAAAGTGTTTGAAGAAGTTGTCGAGTCTCTTTTAACTCTTTTTCAATTTTTTCGATCTCTGTTTGAATTTTTCTTAACTGGTTAACAAGTATTGTATACTCCTCTGAACCTTCTACATCTGGCCTTTTCCTAGACTCATTACTATTAACTATTTGCTGTTCAGCTGTCCCCAATAAAGCAATCTGTGCAATTTCTTCTAGATCAGAAATTGATCTTCGAAGGGGGATATTGTCGAACTCTAGCTTGTAAATGGTTAGATTTTCAGTGCCTTTTGATTTTCTATTTGATGATAGATAAGTGTATTTCCCATCATCACTATTTAAATACAATAAGTCGTCAAAAGGTGTGGAATATGGAAACCCAAGATTTTGAGGAACTGACCATGAAGAAGAGTTGTCATCCCATTTGCTGACATAGACGTCAAATCCTCCAACTCCAAAGAGACCATTTGATGAAAAGTAGAGCTCTTTTCCGTTAGAACTAATAACCGGAAGAATTTCGTCGGCAGATGAATTAATAGATTCAATTTTTTCTGGATAGCTCCATCTTCCGTCATCTAGTTTTGTTATAAAGTAAATGTCTGATTTTCCTGATTTATCGATAGCCGAAAAATAGATTTTTTTGTCGTATTCGTTGAAGACAACGTATCCTTGAAAGGTTCCAGTTGTCTTTAGACCGGCTATTTTGTCTGGAAGTTTATACCATTTTCTTCCGTTTTCAAAGTTGTAATTAAGAAAGAAATCGACATAGGGCACCTCTGCCGATCCCAGAACTTTTGGTGTTGAAGCAAAGTTCAACATGTTTGTTCCGTTTTCGCACTTCGCTATCAAAGAGAGAATTTCACGATGATAATTTGTATCTGAAGTTTCAGAAATAATCTCTTTGTATACGCCAGCAGCCTCTTTAAAACGATAACTCTTCCTTAGCTCTTCGGCCTTGGAAAATTTTCTGTCGATACTGCCGGTCTGACCAACAACAAGGCTACATGCTAGCATGAAAAACGGGAGTAATAAGACAGACTTATTCATACGCTATTTAATAATGAGTTAACAAAAGTACGAATTTCTTTATATTTTGTGAAAAAATACTACTTTTGTGTTCTATTTTCCGTAAGAAATATATAATTAAAACTGAATATTCCATGCAAAGTAAAGGCGCCATTCGTTTAGTGGCTATTTTGATCGCCCTGGCTTGTTTGTACCAGCTCTCTTTTACCTGGGCAACAAGGCATCAAGAAGGAAAAGCGAAAGCTTATGCGGAAAAAGCTGTTCAGGTTGAACAGTCTTCTCCTTCGTTTAAAAGTGTATCCGATTTGGATAAAGCGTTTTATCTAGACTCTCTACGCGCACAAAAAGAGAGATTCTACATCGATTCAATAACAGCAGAAAAGGTTTACCTTGGATTTACTTACAAAGAGATCAAGGAAAAAGAGATCAATCTTGGTCTTGACCTTAAAGGTGGTATGAACGTTATGTTGGAGGTTAAAGTAGCTGACCTAGTTAGCTCTCTTGCCGACAATAACCAATCACCACAATTTACTGCTGCCATGAAGATGGCCCAAGATAACATGGCTAGCTCAAGAACAGATTTTATAACTCTGTTTGCTGAAGCTTGGGAAAAGGTGGCACCTGGTCAAAGATTATCTCAAATTTTCGGTACTTACGAAATGAGAGATAAGATCAAACCTGAAACTTCTAATGAGGATGTTATTAAGGTGATCAGAGAAGAAGCTGAAAGTGCAATTGCGAACTCTTTCAACGTTCTCAGAAATCGTATTGACAGATTTGGTGTTACTCAGCCTAATATTCAAAAAATTGGAAATACAGGTAGAATTCTAGTTGAACTTCCTGGTGTTAAGGAGCCTGAACGTGTAAGAAAACTTCTTCAAGGAACAGCTTCTTTGGAATTCTGGGAAACTTACGAAAATCAAGAGATCTATCCTTTCTTGATGGAGGCTAACAAAGCTGTCAAGATGGTTATCGAAACCGGTGTAGTAGCTGTTGCCGATACAAATAAAGTTGCTGATAGCACTCTTGTTGCTGCTGCAACAACTCCAGTAACTGCAACAACTTCAGCTGCGACTCCTGTTGCTGACGCTAAAAAGGATTCTTCAGATAAAGCTAAAGCTGATTCAGCTGCCGCTACTGAGCTTCTTGGTCAAATCTCAGGAAAAGACAGTTTGTCGAACGAACAATTGACATTTGCTAAAGAGAATCCTCTATTTGCAGTTCTAAATCCAAATATTGCCCAAGGTCAAATTATCCCTGGTGCATGTATTGGTAGAGCACACTATAAAGATACAGCCAGAATTGGTTATTGGTTAAGACTTCCTCAAGTTAAGGCCGTTCTTCCAAATGACTTAAGACCTATGTGGTCGGTAAAAGCAATCGATCCATCAAATGTAGTATTTGAATTAATCGCGATTAAAGCAAATACCAGAGATGGTAAAGCCCCTCTTGATGGTGGTGTTATTACTGATGCGAGCAAATCTTTTGGTAACACAGGTGGTAGCCCAGAGGTTGACATGAGTATGAATGCTGAAGGCGCAAGAATTTGGGCTAACATGACTTCAAATAATATTGGCAAATGTATTGCTATTGTTCTTGATGGTATGGTTTACTCTTATCCTAGAGTTAACTCAGAAATTACTGGTGGTAGATCTCAGATTACTGGAAACTTTACTATCCAAGAGGCAGAAGACTTAGCAAACGTTCTTAAGTCAGGTAAGCTACCGGCTCCAGCTAGAATTGTTCAGGAAGCTGTTGTAGGTCCAACTTTAGGTAGTGAGTCTATCAATGCAGGTCTAATCTCTTTCGCACTTGCATTCTTGTTAGTACTTCTTTATATGGCTCTATACTATAACTTCGCTGGTATTGTTGCTAACATTGCTTTATTATGTAACGTTCTATTCTTGTTTGGCGCACTTACCTCTTTTGGAGCAGTTCTTACATTACCTGGTATCGCAGGTATCGTTCTTACTCTTGGTATGGCTGTGGATGCAAACGTTATTATATATGAGCGGATCAAGGAAGAGCTTCGTGCAGGTAAGGGACTTAGATTAGCGATAACAGATGGATATAAAAATGCTTATTCTGCGATTGTCGATGGTAACTTAACAACAATTATTACAGGTATTATTCTTGCAATATTTGGTTCTGGTCCAGTTCAAGGTTTTGCTACAACATTGGTAATAGGTATTCTTACCTCACTTGTAACATCTATCTTCATTAGTCGTTTGATTTTTGAGAGAAGACTAAACAAGAATAAATCAATCTCTTTTGATAACAAGTTTACAAAAGACTTTTTGCACAATACAAAGATTGATTTCGTTTACCTTAGAAAGTACGCTTATATTTTCTCTATATCTGTAAGTATTATTGGTCTTGCATTTATCTTTACTAAAGGATTCAGCTACGGTGTTGATTTCACTGGTGGTAGAACTTATGTAGTAAGATTTGATAAAGATGTAACATCTTCAGAGATTAGAGAGGCTGTATTTAAAGAATTCAATGAAGGTATTGAAGTTAAACAATTTGGTGGTGGAAGTCAAATGAAGATCACTACTAAATATATGATTAATGATAACTCACCAGAAACTGATAAATTAGTTGACGAGAAGTTATACAATGCTCTTAAATCTCATTTTGAAAAACCACTTACATTTGAAGAGTTCACTTCTACTACAGACAATCCTAATGGTATCATTAGTTCTGAAAAAGTAGGACCAACTATTGCTGATGATATTAAGAGTGATGCTGTAATTGCAATTATACTTGCACTACTTGCCATCTTCTTATACATAGCCGCACGTTTTAGAAACTGGTCATGGGGTCTTGGAGGTTTAGTTTCACTAATTCACGATGCGTTATTTGTGATAAGCTTCTTCTCAATATTCTCAGGAATACTTCCATTCAGTTTGGATATAGATCAAACGTTTATAGCCGCCGTTCTAACAATTATTGGTTATTCAATCAATGACAGTGTGGTTATCTTCGATAGAATTCGCGAGTATAGAACACTTTATCCTAAGAGAGATATCGTTACTAACATCAATGAGGCATTGAACAGTACCTTGTCTAGAACAATGAACACAGGAGGTACTACTCTAGTTACAATGTTAGCAATTGCTATCTTTGGTGGTGAAGTAATCAGAGGCTTCTCGGTAGCTCTAATTGTTGGTATTTTAATTGGTACTTATTCTTCTATATTTGTTGGAACTCCAATCGTTTACGACTTCTACAGAAGACAAGAGGCTAAAAAGATAAAAGAATAATCTTTATTTAAATAATAATTAAAAACTCGCCAAAAAATGGCGAGTTTTTTTGTTTTATAGCTTATTTGTTACAACTTTGTATATAAAAATAAAAAATCATAACAATATGGAACTTCCTTTTGCAGAATCCTTTAAAATTAAAATGGTAGAGACCATTAAAAAGAGTACTCGTGAAGAGCGAGAGCGTTGGATAAAAGAGGCTAAATATAACCTGTTCAACTTAAAGAGTGACTATGTATTCATAGATCTTTTAACAGACTCTGGTACAGGTGCAATGAGTGACAAACAGTGGGCAGCGATGATGGAGGGTGATGAGAGCTATGCTGGAGCGAGGTCTTATTATAACTTAAAGAATAGTATTAGTACTATTACAGGTTTCGAATATTTCTTGCCAACTCATCAAGGTAGAGCCGCAGAAAATGTCCTTTTTTCGGCTTTAGTAAAAGAGGGAGATATTATTCCTGGAAACTCGCATTTTGATACTACAAAAGGTCATATTGAGTTCAGAAAAGCTCATGCTGTAGATTGTACCATTGATGAGGCAAAAGTGACTAATCTAGAGGTGCCTTTTAAGGGTAATTTAGACATTGCCAAGCTTGAGAAGGTATTGTCATCAAACCCTAAAGAGAAGATACCATTTATAGTAATAACAATCACGAACAACACAGCAGGTGGCCAGCCAGTCTCTATGGAGAATATAAAAGCTGTTAGTGCTGTTGCTAAAAAGTACGGGATAAGAATTTTATTTGATTCTGCACGTTTTGCTGAAAATGCCTATTTTATTAAGAAACGTGAAGCTGGTTATTCAGATAAATCTATAAAAGAGATTTGTAGAGAAATATTTAGTCATGGTGATTTTATGACAATGTCATCTAAAAAAGATGCAATTGTCAATATGGGTGGGTTCATAGGATTTAGACATGATGAAGACTTTAGAGCATGTCAAATGTACAATATTATGTTTGAAGGCTTTATTACTTATGGTGGTATGTCTGGAAGAGATATGAATGCTCTTGCTCAAGGTTTAGACGAAGGAACTGAGTTTGAATATTTAGAGACCAGAATTAAACAGGTAGAGTATCTAGGTAAAAAACTTGATGAGTATGGTATACCATATCAAAGACCTGCAGGAGGCCATGCAATTTTTATTGATGCAAAGAAAGTATTAACAAATGTTCCTAAAGAGGAATTTGTTGCTCAAACATTAGGTATTGAACTATACTTAGAGGCTGGAATTAGAGGAGTCGAGATAGGGGCTCTTTTAGCAGACAGGGATCCGGAGACTAGAGAGAATAGGTATCCAGAGTTAGAATTATTGAGACTAGCCATTCCAAGAAGAGTATACACAAATAATCATATAGATTATATTGCAGCAGCTTTGAAGAATGTTTTTGATAGAAGAGAGTCTATAAAAGGCGGATATAGAATAGTTAAGGAGCTTCCAATTATGCGTCACTTTACAGTTGAACTAGAACCTGTGAAGAGATAAGATAAGTTGCTTATTTAGAGCATCGTCTAGCTCTGTATAGAAAATTGTTTTATAAGCAAAAGAAAATTAGGCACTTACAACATGGTTGTGAGTGCCTAATTTCTATATAAAACCAGTTTGAGTACAGAAAATATGCTTAATTTTGCATCGAAAAGGTTATTAGTTGTGGGTATGGTCGGTAGGAGGTCATGAGTTTAAAAAGTCGAAATCGAAGAAGGGGGGTTCTGAGATTTTTAGTTAAAGGGTTATCTTTTTATATTTCTTTTCCTACCGGCTCTATCCTTTTTCAAAGGAACTTCATCTTCCCAAATTAAAGAAAAATCCAGTTGCTTTTGTTCAAGGTTTGATTTCTCAACTCTGATTTTTATTTTTTTACCTAAAAAGAAAACAACACCTGTTCTTTTTCCTGTAAGGGTATAACTCTCTTCATTGAATACTAAATAGTCCTCCTTAATCTCTCTAAGAGATATTAATCCTTCAATCTTAGTCTCCTCAAGCTCTGCAAAAATACCCCACTCTGTAATACCAGAAACCGACGCTTCATAGATGTTCCCAATTTTATCTTGCATATACTCTACCATCTTGTATTTGATGCTCGCTCTTTCTGCATCGCTTGCAAGTTGTTCTCTTTCTGATGAGTGTTTGCATAAATCTTCGTAAAGCCCTTTGTCTGCTGATTTTCCTTTATCCAGATAGAGCTCCAGAAGTCTATGCACCATCATATCTGGATATCTTCGGATTGGAGAGGTAAAATGGGTGTAATAATCAAAAGCTAATCCGTAATGGCCCACATTATCAGTTGAATATCTTGCTCTAGCCATCGATCTAAGTGCCATTATTTCTATTGCTCCATTGTAAGGGGTCTCTCGAACTTTTTCTAACAGCTTGTTGATTCCTTTAGATAAATCTCTTGCCTCATTTGAGCAATTTAATTCAAATCCGAAATGTTTGATGAATGTGCGAAGTGTGTTGATTTTGTCTAAATTAGGCTCTTCGTGAATTCTGTATACGAAAGTTTTTGCTTTTTTTGCATCTCTTTTGGCAATAAATTCGGCCACCTCTCTGTTTGCTAGAAGCATAAATTCTTCAATCAACCAGTTAGAATCCTTTGAAACTTTACTATACACATTAATAGGCTTCCCATTCTCGTCAACTTCAACTTTCATTTCAGGTCTTTCGAAGCTTATTGCTCCTTTCTTGAAACGCTCTTCGCGAAGTAGATAGGCTAGTCTATGAAGTGTCAAAACCTCATCCTTTAGCCTTCCCTCTTTTGTCTCAATTACTTGTTGGGCTTCGTTATAATCGAATCTATAATCTGACTCTATTACCGTCTTCCCAAACCATCTATTTACGACTTTGCCCTTTTCTGTGATTTCAAAAACTGCTGAAAAACAGAGTTTCTCTTCATTTGGTCTCAACGAACATAGTCTGTTAGAGAGTTTTTCGGGAAGCATAGGGACTGTTCTATCTACTAGATAAACTGAAGTTGCTCTATCGGTAGCCTCTTTGTCTATGATTGAACCAGGTTTTACATAGTGAGTCACATCTGCAATATGAACTCCTACTTCCCAATTACCACTATCTAATTTTCGGATAGATAATGCGTCATCAAAGTCTTTTGCATCGGTTGGATCTATCGTAAAGGTTGTTACCGACCTAAAATCTCGTCTGCTTTTTATATCTGCCTGGGTTATTTGGTCAGAAATTTTTTCAGCCTCTTGTTCTACAGATTTTTCAAATTTGTAAGGAAGTCCAAATTCTGTAAGTATCGCGTGCATTTCGGTGTCGTTTTCGCCAGGTTTTCCCAGGATATCAATTATTCGTCCGATTGGCTCATTTGATTTTCTTGGCCACTCTTGGATAATTGCTGCTACCTTCATTCCGTTGTATTGTTTAAGGTCGTCTGCATCTGCTATACGAATATCGTATGGCATATTTCTGCTTTCGGTGATAACCCAAGCGTTGTTACCCGCTATTTGGAGTACTCCGATATATGGTGTTTCTGAACGTTTGACTATTGCAACAACCTCTCCTTCTTGTCGTTTTGTTCCTCCTTTTTTTACTGTAACGGCAACATTTACGATGTCGTTGTGAAGTGCTCCTCTAAGCTTTCTTGAACTGACAAAGATATCTTCACTAAAACCATCTCTGATTATGAAAGCGTATCCCTCTCTTGTCATACTTACCTTTCCAGTAACTTCTTCTCTTACTGATTTTTGTGATTGTGAGTGAGCTTTATTAAACTTTGAAGCGCTTTCTCTGTTTTTCTTTTTGTGCATATTTGTATAAATTTGCCGGAATTCTGTTTGCAACAAAATTAACTATAATTATCGAACAAGCACTAATCAATAATATTATGATGAACAAGAAGGTACTGTTAATGATCCTCGATGGTTGGGGAGAAGGGAAAAAAGATTCGACTAATGTGATTTACACTCAGGGCGAACCGAACATTGAAAAGATTAAAAAGGCATATCCATATTCATTCTTATCGGCAAGTGGAGAGGACGTAGGTCTTCCAGATGGTCAGATGGGAAACTCTGAAGTTGGCCATTTAAATATTGGAGCTGGAAGAGTTGTATACCAAGATTTGGTAAAGATCAACCTAGCATGTAGAAATAATAAGCTATTAGAGAATCCAGAAATCAAAGCTGCTTTGGAATACTCTGTAAAGAGTGGAGCTGCACTACATTTTATGGGTCTTGTGTCTGATGGCGGTGTACATAGTTCTCTTGAGCATTTGAAAGCGTTTGTCAAAACGGCAAATGATTACGGTGTAAAAAATATTTTCATCCATTGCTTTATGGATGGACGAGATACAGATCCAAAAAGTGGGGCAGGTTTTATTGAGGATTTGCAAGCCCATTTAGAGTCCACAGGGGGTAAAATTGCGTCAATTATTGGTAGATATTACGCTATGGACAGGGATAAGAGATGGGATAGGGTGAAAAAGGCATATGACCTAATTGTAAATGGAGAGGGAGAACATTTTACTAATCCTGTAGAGGCAGTTAAATCGTCTTATGAAAAAGATGTCACAGATGAATTTATTGCTCCAATGGTTGCTGTTGATGGAAATGGTGCTCCAATTGGAAAGCTAAATGAGAATGATGCAGTGATTTTCTTTAATTTCCGTAACGATAGAGCAAGAGAATTGACCCATGTTTTAACTCAAGAAGACATGTTGGAGCACAACATGAAGAAGATGAGTTTATATTACTGTTGTTTAACTCCATATGATGATAAATTTAAAGGTTTACATATACTATTCGATAAGGACAATGTAAGTAATACTCTTGGAGAGATTGTATCTAAAGCAGGTAAAAGTCAATTGAGAATAGCCGAAACTGAGAAATATGCTCACGTTACATTCTTTTTCTCGGGGGGTAGAGAACAGGTCTTTGAAAATGAAAAGAGAGTTCTCGTAAACTCACCAAAAGTTGCAACTTATGATCTTCAACCAGAGATGAGTGCCTTAGAGGTAAAAGAGAGTTTGTTGAAAGAGATTAAAGAAGACAGACACGATCTAATAGTACTAAACTTTGCAAATGGCGACATGGTTGGTCATACAGGTGTTTATGAGGCGATAAGAAAAGCTGTTAAGACAGTTGATGAGTGTGTTGCTGAAATAGTTCCAGTTGCTCAAGAGCATGGATATACTTTGTTAATTACTGCCGATCATGGAAATGCTGACAACGCAGTTAATTCCGATGGTAGCCCTAATACAGCTCACTCATTAAATCCAGTGCCATTCATTGTTGTAGATAAAGATATTAAAGAGGTAAAAAATGGAATTTTAGCGGACATCGCTCCGACAATTCTTAATCTAATGGGTATTGAAAAACCAGAAGAGATGTCTGGTAAGTCATTAGTCATGTAATTTTAAACTCTTTAACTCACACAAAATGTCATTTGTCCATTTACACGTCCATACTCAATATTCGATTCTGGACGGAGCTGCTCCTATTAAAAAACTGTTTGAAAGAGCTAAGTCCGACAAACAGCTGGCTTTGGCAATTACCGATCATGGTAATATGTACGGAGTTAAAGATTTCTTAAAGACTGCTAAGAAATATCCTGAAGTAAAACCAATTGTTGGATGTGAATTTTATGTATCCAAAGAGGGTCGCTTTCTAAAAAGAGGGAGAGAAGATCAAAGTAGCTATCACTTGATTTTATTAGCTAAAAACATCAGAGGATATAAAAACCTGATCAAACTTACCTCTTATGCTTTTATTGAAGGTTACTATTATAAACCAAGGATAGACAGAGAACTTTTAGAACAATATGGTGGCGATTTGATTTGCTCAAGCGCGTGTTTAGCTGGAGAGGTATCTAGGGCAATTGCTGCAGATAATTTTAGTGATGCCGAAGAGACAATAAAATGGTACAAAAATCTTTTTGGAGAAGATTATTATTTAGAACTTCAACGACATAAAACAGATCTGCCAGGGGCTGATAGAGAAGTTTATCCTCTTCAGGAAAAGGTGAATAAGAAGATATTGGAACTTGCGGCAAAACATGGAGTAAAGTGTATAGCAACAAATGATGTTCACTTCGTAGCACCTGAAGATTGCGAAGCGCACGATAGACTAATCTGCTTAACAACTAATGCAGACTATGATGATCCGGATCGTTTAAGATATACAAAGCAAGAGTATCTCAAGACACAAGAAGAGATGACTGAAATTTTTTCAGACGTCCCTTTTGTTATTGAGAATACAATAGAAATTGCAAATAAAATTGAGACGTATGATATTGATTCTAAACCAATCATGCCATATTTCCCAATTCCAGACGAGTTTGCCAGTTCAGATGATTATCTAAAACATCTGACATATAAAGGAGCTGAAAAGCGGTACAAAGATTTAACTAATAGAGAAAAAGAGAGGATAGACTTTGAGCTGGAGACTGTTAAAAAGATGGGTTTTCCAGACTACTTTTTAATTGTTCAAGACTTTATAGCTGCAGCAAGAAATATGGGGGTCTCTGTTGGCCCGGGTAGAGGATCAGCTGCAGGTTCAGTAGTTGCTTACTGCCTAGGAATTACAGATGTTGATCCGTTGAAGTATGATCTCCTCTTCGAGAGATTTTTGAATCCAGACCGTATATCGATGCCCGATATAGATATTGACTTTGATGATGATGGGCGAGCTAAAGTTCTAAAATACGTAGAAGAGAAGTATGGGAAGGATCACGTCTCGCACGTTATTACCTTTGGAACAATGGCTGCAAAAAGTGCAATTAGAGACATTGCTCGTATTCAAAAACTTCCTCTGAGTGAGTCAGACAGACTTGCAAAATTAGTTCCAACAAAATTCCCTGAGAAGGATGGGAAGGCCCCAGACGTTACTTTAGAAAACTGCTATAAATTAATCCCTGAATTTCAAGAGGCAATCAATTCTGACGATTCTCTATTGACGAGTACGCTTGAATATGCCAAAAAACTAGAGGGGACAGTAAGAAATGTAGGAGTTCATGCCTGTGCAATTTTAATCGGCAGAGACGATCTAAGAGAGTATATACCAATTTCAACTACTAAGGATAAAGAGACTGGAGAGGATATGTGGGTCTCACAGTATGAAGGCTCATTTATTGAAGAGGTTGGCATGTTGAAGATGGATTTTCTTGGACTAAGAACCCTCTCTATTATAAAGGATACTTTAAAAAATATAAAGTTATCCAGGAATATTGATCTAGATATTGATCACATACCATTAGATGATCCTGCAACATATTCGCTTTTCAGCAGAGGTGACACAGTTGGAACGTTCCAGTTTGAATCGGATGGTATGAGAAAGTGGCTTAGAGAGCTTAAGCCAAGCCGATTTGAAGATTTAATTGCGATGAACGCTCTATATAGGCCAGGACCAATGGACTATATCCCAGATTTCGTTGCAAGAAAACATGGAATTAAACAAATTGAGTACGATCTGCCCGAAATGGCAGAGATCCTTCAAGACACTTATGGTATTACCGTATATCAAGAGCAGGTGATGTTATTGTCTCAAAAACTTGCTGGCTTTACTAAAGGAGAAGCCGATGGTTTGAGAAAGGCAATGGGTAAAAAGATCAAGGAGATGATGGACAAGCTTAAGGTTAAGTTCATCGAAGGAGGAGGAAAGAATGGACATCCTGCAGAAACCTTGGAAAAAATCTGGAAAGATTGGGAAGCGTTTGCTCAATACGCATTTAACAAATCTCACTCGACCTGCTATGCATGGATTGGCTATCAAACTGCCTACTTAAAAGCAAACTATACTGCAGAGTATATGGCAGCTACTTTAAGCCGAAACCTTAACGATATAACTGAGATTACCAAATTGATGGATGAGTGCAAGAGAATGGGAATTTCTGTTTTAGGGCCAGATGTTAATGAGAGTTCAGATACTTTTACTGTAAATAAAAGCGGTGACATCAGATTTGGAATGGCAGGAATTAAAGGTGTTGGTGGTGCTGCAGTTGAATCAATTGTTGCAGCAAGAGAGACTAGCGCTGATGGATTTGTGTCGATCTTCGATTTTATTGAGAGAGTAAATTTGAGTTCTGTAAATAAGAAGACGATAGAGTCACTGATATATTCAGGAGCATTTGACCGATTTGAAGTAAAAAGAGAGCAGTTTTTTGCACTAAATTCGAAAGAGGAACCTTTTATTGATGCTTTAGTAAGATATGGTAACAGATATCAGTCTGATGTTATTATGGGAGGAAACTCTCTTTTTGGAACAGGCGAAAGCATCAAGCCTGTACCGCCAGAGATTCCTGCAGCACCCGATGTTGATAATCTAGAGCTTTTAAAGAGAGAAAAAGAGCTTGTTGGGATGTACCTTTCTTCACATCCATTAGACCAATATAGCTTTGAGGTTAAGTATTTTACTAATACATCAATCGCAGAATGTGCTGATATGGTAGTAATGGCTGTAAATGATTCTGCTTTACAAGGGAAGGAGTGCATAATTGCTGGTATAGTTACAAGTGTAAGGGTCTCTTATACTAAAAGTAGTGGAAAGCCTTTTGTAAACTTCACGTTAGAAGATTTTAATGGCTCAACCAGTTTTACTCTTTATGGAAAAGATTATGAAAATTTCATGAAGTATACGCAAGTAAATCTTCCGTTGCTTTTGAAATGTGTAATTCAGCCAAAATTTGGATTTGGAGGAAATAAAAATGGTGATCAAGCTCAAAAACCAATGGATTATGAGTTGAAAATTAAAAGTATTCGCCATTTAGCCAATACAAAAGAGGATTTTATTCGTCAGATTACTCTGAATGTCCCAATCAAAAGAATTGATAAATACTTTAGAAAGAGCCTGGTAGATGCTCTAAAACATCATAAAGGTCCTGCTACTGTAGTCATCAAGGCTCTTGATTATGAAAATCAGATTGCTGTTGAGTTTTTCTCAACTAAATACAGTATAACTGTAAGTAAAGAGTTGATTGAATACTTAGAGAATAATTCAATTGATTACTCATTTACTCCAACCTTGAGCTTTTAGTTCTAATTCGAGACCATCTGGAGTTACTAGAACGCTCCCTTTTTCTGGAGAACACAAATGACCGATTACATCGAATTGAGGTAGCTCTTTTTGAATTTTTTCGTATTGAGATAAAGGAATAATAAAGATAAATTGAACATCTTCTCCTCCATTGATTGCAGCCGTCGTTGCATCAATATTGATCTCTTCGGCCATTCTGAATGTTTCAGATGCGATAGGAAGCTTGTCTAAAAAGATTTTTGCCCCAAGTTCGTATCTATAGCAGATCATTTTTACAGCAGAGGCTAAACCCTGTTCTAAAAATTCTCCGTCTGAAGGAATAACACCTGTCTGATTAATCTCTTCAATCAGAGATTTATTGATCTCGGGATTTAAATAGCTTTTAAGGATATACTTGTAATTTCCTAAATCAGGCTGAGCAGATGTCGACTTAAACACACTCTTCTCTCTCTCTAACAATTGAAGCCCCATATATGCCGCACCAATGTTTCCGGTAAGGCAGATCAGATCGCCAGAGGAGCACTTTTCCCTTTGAACAATAGTACTGTTTTTTTGTTTTCCTTGAGCGGATATTGATATTGTGAGGCCGGTCAAAGATGGTAGAAGTTCTAGAGAATTGACTTTAAGTTTAAACTCTTCTATCGCTGCTTTCATTCCAAGCCAAATCTCTTCGATATCCTCTTTGAAGTACTTTTTAGAAAGCCCAATTTTGACAGAAATGTGATCAGGAGTGTAACCCTTTGCGAAAACAGGACCAAGTGAGAATATGACAGTTTTATATCCTAAATATTTTAAAGGCATGTATGTAAGGTCGAAATCAATGCCTTCGAGGAAAAGCTTATGAGAATTTATCCAAGTAAACCCCTCTTCTCCACCAAATGATGAGGAGTCAGAGAGTGAGCAATCTACCATGTTAAGGAGATTTTCAATTAGCGTAATTCTTCCAATATCTGATACTTGCGTCTTTTTTACTTCCTTTTTGTCTTGGTTTTCCATTGTTATATTTTTTTACAAAAATAATCCAAAATGCATTAACTTTGCGCCACGATGAGTGAAAATGAAAATATAATACAAAAGGTGACGGAGTCGGAGTACCAACATGGTTTCGAGACTTCGTTAGATCAAGAGTTCATTCCAAAAGGGCTGAACGAAGATATTATCAAGCTAATCTCTTCTAAGAAGAATGAGCCAGAATGGATGTTAGAGTTCAGACTAAAGGCTTTTAATAAATGGAAGACGATGAAGATGCCAGAATGGGCTCACTTAAAGATTCCAGCAATTGACTATCAGGATATAATATACTATGCTGCTCCTAAAAAGCAGATAGAACATGGGGGCGAGATAGATCCTGAGTTGCAGGCTACTTTCGATAAGTTAGGTATCCCATTGGATGAGAGAAATGTTTTAGCAGGAATCGCAGTTGATGCCGTCTTTGACTCTGTGTCTGTAAAGACAACATTTAGAGAGAATCTAGCCGAAAAGGGAATAATATTCTGTTCATTCTCCGAGGCTGTTAGAGATTATCCTGATCTGATTAAAAAATATCTGGCAACAGTAGTTCCATATGGCGATAACTATTATGCGGCATTGAATTCTGCTGTGTTTAGCGATGGATCGTTTTGCTATATTCCAAAAGGGGTAAGATGCCCGATGGAGCTGTCTAGTTATTTTAGAATTAATGCGAAAGGGACTGGGCAGTTCGAGAGAACACTGATTGTTGCTGACGAAGGCTCTTATGTTAGTTACTTAGAGGGGTGTACTGCTCCTCAGAGAGACGAAAATCAACTACATGCAGCAGTTGTTGAGATTATTGTCATGCAAGATGCTGAGGTTAAGTACTCCACCGTTCAAAACTGGTATCCGGGTGACGTAAATGGCAGGGGCGGAATCTTCAACTTTGTGACCAAGAGAGGTATATGCAAGGGTGCGAATAGTAAATTATCTTGGGCTCAGGTCGAAACAGGCTCCGCTATTACATGGAAATACCCAAGTACAATTCTAAAAGGAGATAACTCAGTGTCCGAATTCTACTCTGTTGCGGTAACTAATAATTACCAACAAGCAGACACTGGAACAAAAATGATTCATATTGGCAAGAACACAAAAAGCAGAATTGTAAGTAAAGGTATTTCTGCCGGAAAAAGTGAAAATAGCTATAGAGGTCTTGTAAAAATATTACCAAATGCCGATAATGCTAGAAACTACACTCAGTGTGATAGCTTATTACTAGGAGATAAATGTGGGGCGCATACTTTCCCTTACATAGAAAATGAAAATGAAACGGCAATTTTAGAACACGAAGCAACTACTTCAAAAATAAGCGAGGATCAGCTATTTTATTGTCTTCAAAGAGGAATCAGTACCGAAGATGCTATTGGCTTGATTGTAAATGGCTATGCAAAAGAGGTACTGAATCAACTACCGATGGAGTTTGCAGTTGAGGCTCAAAAACTATTACAAGTAACTTTAGAGGGAAGCGTTGGTTAATATGGATGGATTATTCAGTATAAAATATGTACTGTTCACGATTGGTGGCCAGAATGTAAGTTTGATAGAACTGCTTGCAGTTGTTTTCGGTATATCATGCGTCTATCTTGCCACAAGAGCAAAGGTTTTGAACTTTTGGGTAGGCTATGCTTACACAATCTTTCTGTTTTTCCTTTTTTTGCAAAAAGAGCTTTACTCAAGCATGTTGTTACAGCCTGTATCTCTTGCAATTAATATGTATGGTCACTATAGATGGACACATCCAAAAGAGGGAGAGCAAAATCAAAAGAATCAACTAAAAATCACTCTAATGTCTAACAGGGAGAGGATTGGAGCAGTAGTTTTGATTTTAGCAATTGCCTTTATTTGGGGGATGTTCCTTTCAGAGATTCACAATGTTTTTCCTGACGTCTTTCGTCAAGCAAGGACTCCTTATCTGGATGCCTTTGTTACAATTGTTATTTTAGCAGCACAATATCTGTCAGCACAAAAGAAATTAGAGTGTTGGGCTGCATGGTTTACTGTAAATATTACAAATATTACACTATATATACTTGCCGGACTGGTATTTATGCCAATGGTAAGTGCCTCATACCTTGTACTTGCCTTTTTTGGTTTTTCGATGTGGCAAAAGCAATGGAAGGCGAATAATTAATTAATGAAATATTGAAATTATGTTAAAGATAAAAGATCTAAAGGCATCTATCAACGGAAAAGAGATACTCAAAGGTATTAACATAGAAGTTAAAGAAGGTGAAATACATGCTATTATGGGGCCAAATGGTTCTGGAAAAAGCACTCTTTCTGCAGTTCTTGCTGGAAGAGATAACTTCGAAGTTACATCGGGTACTGTAGAGTATAAAGGCATTGATTTATTGGAGCTTGCACCTGAAGATAGAGCTCGTAGTGGAGTATTCTTAGGATTTCAGTATCCTGTAGAAATTCCAGGAGTAAGTAATGTCAATTTTATGAAAACAGCTGTAAACGAACAGCGAAAACATAGAAACCTAGCACCTCTAACTTCTGCAGAATTCCTGAAACTCATGCGTGAAAAAATGGAGATTGTTGAGATGGATAAATCATTCTCTACCAGAGGAGTGAATGTTGGATTCTCAGGCGGAGAGAAGAAGAGGAATGAGATATTTCAAATGGCAATGTTAGAGCCATCTCTTGCTATTTTAGACGAAACAGATAGTGGACTAGATGTTGATGCGTTGAGAGTAGTTGCCGCGGGAGTAAATAAACTTAAGAGAGCCGACAATGCATTTATAGTAATTACACACTACCAAAGGCTATTGGATTACATTGTTCCAGATGTAGTACATGTTTTGTATAACGGAAGAATTATTAGAACAGCCGGAAAAGAGCTCGCTCTTGAGGTAGAGACCAGAGGATATGACTGGCTAATAAAAGAGACAGAAAATGAAAATCAGTAATTACAAATACTCTCCCGACATCCCAGAAGTTTTCAGATGTAGGGTTCCGTTGGCAAATACCATTCAAACATATGTGGTGAATGGACTTCTCAGCGAAGAGCTTGTTGCTGAACAGTACTCATTAGTGAGGAAGAGTTGTGCAGGTTTTGATCTTAAAGTAAATAAAGAGAGCCAGCCAGATCAAAACATACAGATTATCAGTTTTCGTAATTCAGAATATTTGGAAAAGCTTGAATTCGAAAGCACAATTAATGTAGCCGAAGGCTCTTCGTGTAAAGTACTACTTTGCACACATACTTTGTCTATGGATAGCTTCGAAACAAACGAAGTAATCAATATAGACGTAGAAAAGGGTGCAGATGCAAAGTTTGTATTGATGCAAAATGAGCATAATCAGTCTAAACATTCTATTTTGCTGAATATTAATATACAAGAGGAGGCAAAATTCAAACTCTCTGTCATCTCACTACATGGAGAGGCGTTGACTAATGAATTTGAATGTAACCTTAATGGTGAAAATTCTTATTGTGAACTCAATGGACTTTATTTAGTTGATGGTTCGCAAACAATAAGCACAAAGGTTAACATGAGGCATAATAAGCCTAACTGTAAAAGTAGCCAACTCTTTAAAGGAATTCTTGATAACAACTCCAAAGCCCTTTTCAGTGGTAAGATAGTTGTAGCAAAAGACTCTCAAAAGACAGAAGCTTATCAAGCTAACCACAACCTGCTTTTATCAAAGTCTGCGAAAGTATATGCACAGCCCCAATTAGAGATCTATGCCGACGATGTGAAGTGCTCACACGGTGCCACAAGTGGTCGCCTGGATGAGATGGCATTGTTCTATATGCGTTCGAGAGGCATTGGAAGAGAAGAGGCAAAAATTCTTCAGCAGCTAGCTTTTGCCTATGATGTTCTCGAAAAAATTTCGAACGAAGAGCTAAGAGCGAGATTATCTGATTTAACAGAGAGCAGGCTTAGAGGAGAGTTTAGTCACTGCTCGAATTGTAGTATGAATTGTTGTTAATTAAAAATCAACTAATATGAAAAAGTTATTATTTACCTCACTTATTATTTTAATGAGCACAATGCTACATGCTCAGCTATCGAGAATTGAGGGTAAGTGGTTTACTATAGACGAAGACGGAAACAAGAAGTCGCTTGTCAAAATAACAAAAAACAGTTCAGGTGTTTATGAGGGTGTAATACTAAAACTTTACACAGGAAATCCTGATAGAAAATGCGATAAATGTCCGGGTTCACAAAAAAACATGCCGATAGTAGGATTGAAAATTATTACCGACATGAAAGTTGATGGGAAAAAAATCTCAGGCGGATCAATTCTAGATCCAGCTACCGGAAAAATTTATAGTTGCACAATATCATTCGACCAAGACAAAGGAAAGCTGAAAGTGCGTGGTTCTCTGGATAAATCGGGAATTATCGGACGTACTCAGTATTGGGAATTTGCAGGGAGTGTTGATTAGTGTGTTAATAACTAAATAACCCCACTCGGGAGATAGCCCTATTTTAATATAATTTTGTTTGTAGGTAGAAGCACCGTTTTTACCTTCTGGGAAGTTTTGTCTAATAACATAATATAGCTTAGGCAACTGCAGATAATATCTGTGGTTGTTTCGGCGACTAAGAAAAGGAAGTACTATTATGAAAACATTTACCTACGAAGAGGCATTGGCCGCCAGTTTGAATTATTTCAATGGTGATGAACTAGCAGCCTCAGTGTGGATCAACAAGTATGCTATGAAGGATTCATTTGGGAACCTTTATGAAGCATCACCTGACGATATGCATCGGAGGATTGCGTCAGAGTTTGCAAGAATTGAAAAGAAGTACGACAATCCGCTTGATGAAGAGCAGATTTACGAACTTTTAAAGGATTTTAAATTCATTGTTCCTCAAGGAGGACCAATGTCTGGTATTGGCAACAATATGCAAGTTGCTTCATTATCAAATTGTTTTGTAATTGGTCACAAGAAACCAGCTGACTCATATGGAGGAATCATGAGGATTGACGAGGAGCAGGTTCAGTTGATGAAGAGAAGAGGAGGAGTTGGCCACGACCTTTCACACATCAGACCCGCAGGCAGTGCGGTATTAAATAGCGCTCTAACTTCAACTGGGGTTGTTCCATTCATGGAGAGATACTCAAATTCTACAAGAGAGGTTGCTCAAGATGGAAGACGAGGAGCTTTGATGCTTTCTATTTCTATCAAGCATCCAGATTCTGAAGACTTTATTGATGCAAAACTTGAACAAGGGAAAGTAACAGGTGCGAATGTCTCTGTTAAGATAGATGATGAATTTATGCGTGCAGCATTGCATGGAAAGAAATACAAACAGCAATTCCCTATTGAGTCTGACAATCCTAAAGTAGTTAAGGAGATCGATGCCGAACCATTATGGAAGAAAATCATTCATAACGCATGGAAATCTGCTGAGCCAGGGATACTATTTTGGGATACAATTATCAGAGAATCTATACCAGATTGTTATGCCGATTTAGGATATAAGACAGTAAGTACAAATCCTTGTGGTGAGATTCCATTATGTCCATACGATTCATGTCGATTAATGGCAATCAATCTATTTTCATATGTAGAGAATCCTTTTACAAAGAGTGCAAAGTTCAACTTCGAATTATTCAAAAGCCATGTAAGAATGGCTATGAAACTTATGGACGATTTGATTGATCTAGAGATGGAAAAAATCGAAGCGATCATCGAGAAAATAGCTAAAGACCCAGAAGATGAAGAGGTAAAACAAGCAGAGCTAAATCTATGGAATAAAATCAGAGAGAAGACTCTAGGAGGAAGAAGAACCGGTCTTGGCATTACAGCAGAAGGTGACATGTTAGCAGCTATGGGACTTAGATATGGTACAGACGATGCAATTGACTTTGCCGTTGAAGTACAGAAAACTTTGGCAGTGGAGGCATACAGATCGTCAACCAATATGGCTCAAGAGAGAGGTCCTTTCCCTATTTTCGATGCATCGAGAGAACTTAATAATCCAATGATTGCGAGAATTAGGAAAGAGGATGAGGACCTATATGATATGATGGTTAGACATGGAAGGAGAAATATCTCTATGCTAACTATTGCTCCTACAGGAACAACAAGCTTAATGACACAAACAACATCCGGAATCGAACCTGTCTTTCTACCAGTTTACAAAAGAAGAAGAAAGGTTAATCCAAATGATAAAAATGTAGTAATTACATTCTGGGATGAAGTTGGTGATGCATGGGAAGAGTACTACGTATTTCACCATATGTTCTTGACTTGGGCTGAGATGCAAGGGATTAAAAAAGAAGAGGTATATAAGATGAAGTGGCAGGAGGTTGAGGCACTTGTTGCAAAATCTCCATACTATAAAGCAACTTCTAATGATATAGACTGGGTAGCGAAAGTGAAGATGCAGGGGAAAATGCAAAAATGGGTAGACCATTCAATAAGCGTGACAGTAAATCTCCCTAATGACGCTACAGAAGAGCTAGTTGCGGATGTATATAAAACAGCTTGGGAGTATGGCTGCAAAGGGGTAACAGTTTATCGTGACGGATCAAGAGCAGGTGTATTAGTCTCAGCCAAGGATTCAAAAGAGTCAACAATTTCTAAAAAAGAGAGACCAAAATCTCTGGATGCTGAGGTTATTAGATTCAAAAACGGCGCAGAACAATGGATTGCGTTGGTAGGTATGATGAATGGTGCACCATACGAAGTATTTACAGGTCTATTGGACGAAGACTCAAGAAGTATTCCTAAATCTGTCACCATGGGCTACATCGTGAAAGAGAAAGATGATGCTGGAAATACTAGATACGATTTCCAATACATAGATAAATATGGTTACAAGAATACCGTTGGAGGTATTTCTCATATGTTCAACAAAGAATACTGGAATTATGCCAAGCTTATTTCGGGAGTGTTGAGAAATGGAATGCCAATCGTAGACGTAGTGAACCTAGTGAGCGGACTTCAACTCGACAGCGAGGCAATCAATACATGGAAAAATGGTGTTGAGCGTGCGCTTAAGAGATATATTCCTGACGGAACAAAAGATGATTCTGGAAAAAAATGTGAAAAGTGTGGTTCTAACGAACTTGTATACCAAGAGGGATGCCTCACTTGCAAATCATGCGGATATTCAAAGTGCGGTTAAATGATACTTTATCCAAAGGCAAAAATTAATATTGGTCTTCAGATTACAGAAAAACGTCAAGATGGTTTTCATAATCTGGAGACCTTCTTTTATCCAGCCGAAATGACAGACATATTAGAGATTGTCGAGTCTGATTCTCTATCTATGAACCAAACAGGAATTGAGTATGATGGTAAGCCAGAAGAGAATTTGTGTATAAAAGCTTATAATCTTATTAAAGAGAGATTCAATATTCCGCCAGTAGCAATTCATCTCCATAAACAAATCCCTGTTGGAGCTGGTTTGGGAGGTGGTTCATCAGATGCCGCAAGCACTCTATTAATACTTAACAAAAAATTTAACCTTAATATAGGTTTAGAAGAATTAATACAACTCTCTTCAAAGCTTGGAAGCGATTGTCCATTTTTTATACTTCAATCTGAGCTAAAGGAAGGAGAGGGGGCTTATGCAACAGGAAGAGGGGAGATTCTTGAGAGAAAATTCATAAAAGAACTTAATAACTATATAGTCAAAGTTGTCAAACCTCCTGTTTTCGTCTCAACTGCTCAAGCCTATTCTGGAGTGACTCCTAAACGCCCTAATATACTTCTACGCGATTTGCTGGAACTGCCAGTAGAAAAGTGGAGAGACACGATTGAAAATGATTTTGAAAAGACAATTTTTAAGCAGTTTCCAATCATTGAAGAATACAAGCGTAATATGTATGAAAATGGAGCTGTATATGCTTCTATGAGTGGAAGTGGTTCTTCGGTATTTGGACTGTTTAAAAAGGGCTAAAACTTCCCAAAATAACCTTGGATAATATCTGGATTATTAGTCTTCATCAAAGACAACATAAGTAGAATTCTGGCCTTTTGTGGACTCTTCATTGCCGAAACGGGAATAGTTTTGTCATACTCTTCTGCCTCATTATCTACGCCACCTCTAAATATTCGAGAGGATCTCACAACAGTTATCCCTTTTTGTTTTGCTTCTTTGATTTTTTGATCAAAAGCTCTATTGTAATTTCCGTGTCCGACACCCGCAATAATTATTCCATCTACGCCGCTGTCTAATAATGCCTTAAATGGAATATCCGAAGCGAACGCGTATGCATAAAGGATTTCAACTTTTGGTAGCTTTTGCCCTTTTCTTACTTCGAAAGGAGTTTCAACCGTATTCTTAGTTAAAGACTCTCTGTAAAAACGAGGTTTTCCACCTCTCATCATTCCCATCGGACCAAAATTGGGAGACTCAAAGGCGTCCGGATTAACAGTGTTACTCTTAATTAAGTCATCTGCCGAGAATATATAATCGTTCATTATTGCCATAACACCCTTTCCATAAGCAACTTTGTCGGCAGCTAGTGACACCGCATTGAAAAGATTAAAAGGGCCATCAGCACTTAAAGAGGTAGAAGGTCGCATTGATCCAGTTAAAACAATAGGATTTTTGTGTTTTACCACTAGGTTTAGAAAATATGCAGTCTCCTCCATTGTATCTGTTCCATGAGTAATAACTATTCCATCGCACAAGTTATTGCTAAACAATGAATCAATTTTAAAAGCTAGTTGAATCCAGATCTCCTCAGTGATATTTTGGCTGGAGATATTGCAAACCTGGATACCTTTCAGATCACAAATTTTGTTTAGGTCAGGAACTGATTTCAGGATGTTATCAATACTGATTACCCCTGGCCTGTACGATGCGCCTGTTGCACTTGGAGCTGCTCCTGCAATAGTTCCTCCTGTTGCTAAAATGACGATTCTTGGCTGTTGAGAATAGATTGACCCTGAGAATAATAACAATGATATGATTGCTAAAAGTAGTCTCTTTGACATAGTAATTTGGTTTAGGTAGAACAAATATAGAAAAAAGGCTGCTCCCCCGCTACTGAGAACAACCTAATTCGTACTAAAACCTAAACCTACATCTTAAAGATGCAGTAAGGTTAAAAATCGCTGCACTATTTTTTAAAAATGGTACTGTCTATTATAATTACAGGAAGTCTTGCCGCTATGTATCCAATTGTTCCAACACCAACAACAGTAATTAAAATATCGTAAAGATTTAATACTACGGGATATGAATCTACTATGAAATTTCCAGGCATTGGAATAACTCCAAAGTATTGTTGAATCAGGCAAAGTGAGACACCAATTACAACACCAATTATGATCCCAGAGAGAGATATCAGCCATCCCTCGGTTATAAATATTCGTTTTATTGTTCTCTCTCTAGTGCCGATTGCTCTGAGAGTTTCAATGTCACCCCTTTTTTCAAAGATCAGCATCGAAAGACTACCAAATACATTACAAGATATGATTACTAAAATAAAGATCAAGATTAAGTAGATAGTGAGTTTTTCGGACTTCATCATTTTATAAAGGGTCTCATTCTGCTGAAATCTGTTCTTGACCGAGAAATTTGGTCCTAAAATATTCTGAATCTCTTGCTGGACAGTACTCTCATCAGACCCTTTTTTTAGAAATATCTCTATCGAAGTGACATCATCGTCGTATTCTAACAGTCTCCTAGCTACCGAAATAGGGACAAACATAAATTTTTTATCAATATTCTGTTCAATTGAGAATACACCTGATGGAAACAACTTTTCTTGATTGAATGTATTTGTCCCCGAAAAGAATGAGATATTACCAGTTTTAGAAGGATAGTACATGTAAATTGGGTCGACAAAGTGAACTCTTAACCCAATATTTACAGCGACACCTCTTCCTGGGATTGCTTGTTCAAGATCTCCTTGATAGAGCTTAAAATCGCCATCAATTATAAATTTACTGATGTTGGTTTTGTTTCCATACAAATTGTCTACACCCTTGATTGTAGCAACAGACTCTTCGTCACGATATCTTATGAATACATTCTCTTCAAGTACTTCTCCAAAATAGGCAATCGAATTAAGTTTTTTTGTCTTGTCGAAACTCTCTCCGACTGGACTGAAAGTCTTTGCAGAGTCGGAAGTTATTATAAGATCGGGTTCGTATGAGTTGTAGACAGACTTAATCAATCCTTCGAATCCATTGTAAACAGACAAGACGACAATAAGCGCACAAGTGCCTACGGTTATTCCGCAAGCACTTATGAGCGATATTATATTTATCACATTATGCGATTTCTTTGCAAACAGATATCGCCTCGCTATGAAAAATGGTAGATGCAATCAACCTATTTTTTAAGTAATTCGTCAATTCTTTCAACATAGTCTAGAGAGTCGTCTATGAAGTAGACAATCTCCGGTACTATTCTTAGTTGTTTTGAGACACGTCTTCCCAATTCTCCGCGAATTGTCTTTGAGTGTTCTTGTACTATGGCTAATACCTCTTTTGCTTTTGATGATGGGAATACACTAAGGTGTGCTCTCGCTAAGGAGAGATCAGGACTTACTCTTACTGCGGTTACAGAGACCATTGCACCACCAAAGGCAGACATTCCCCTCTCACGGATAATCTCAGCCAAGTCGCGCTGCAACTGTTTGCCTACTTTCTGTTGTCTGGTACTTTCTCCTTCCATTTTATTTTATTTTAATTATGAAGTAATTCTTTTTGCCTTTTTGAATAAGAATATATTTGTCATTCAAAAGGTTATCTTTATTAATTGTCTGTTCAGCAGATTCGCATTTGTCTTTATTAATGCTTACAGCACCTGCTTGAATCATCTTACGACATTCGCCTTTAGATGGGAAAACAGCTGTTTTGACAGCAAGAAGATCAATTACATTGCAAGGAAGATCATTCTCTTGGTCGATTTCGAATTGAGGTACTCCATCGAAAACAGATAAGAAGGTCTGTTCATCAATAGATTTTAATGCGTCTGAAGTTGATTGTCCAAAAAGAATAAGTGAAGCGTTTACAGCTTTATTGTACTCTTCCTCGCCATGAACCATGGTTGTAACCTCTTTAGCTAGTAGCTTTTGTAGGTTTCTCATGTGTGGTTCTTTATTGTGGTTTTCAATCGCTTCAAAGATAGTCTCCTTAGAAAGCATCGTGAAGATCTTGATGTATCTTTCAGCATCTTGATCACTTACATTAAGCCAGAACTGATAAAAAGTATATGGGCTTGTATATCTGGCGTCTAGCCAAATGTTTCCTTGTTCTGTCTTTCCGAATTTACCGCCATCTGCTTTTGTAATCAGTGGACAAGTTAATGCGAAAGCCTCACCATTAGCCTTTCTCCTTATAAGCTCAGTACCTGTTGTGATGTTTCCCCATTGGTCGCTTCCTCCCATCTGAAGTTTGCATCCATGATTTTGGTAAAGATATAAGTAATCGTATCCCTGTACTAATTGATATGTAAACTCTGTAAATGACATACCTTCTCTCTCTTCACCTGTAAGCCTTTTCTTGACAGAGTCCTTGCTCATCATATAGTTAACTGTGATGTGCTTTCCAATGTCTCTGATGAATGCCAAGAAGGAAAATTCTTTCATCCAATCGTAATTATTTACCAAAATTGCTGCGTTTGATGCTCCAGAGTTGAAGTCTAAAAATTTTGATAATTGATCTTTGATTGCATTTTGATTATGACGAAGTGTCTCTTCGCTTAAAAGATTTCTTTCAGACGATTTCATCGATGGATCTCCAATCATACCAGTAGCACCTCCAACTAGCGCAATTGGTTTGTGTCCACAAGCTTGAAAATGCTTTAGCATCATTATGCTAACAAGGTGTCCAATATGTAAAGAGTCTGCTGTGGGGTCTATTCCAACATATGCAGATGTTTGTTCTTTTTGTAGTTGTTCTTCGGTGCCAGGCATAATGTTGTGCACCATTCCTCTCCAAGTTAGTTCCTGTACAAAATTGTTCATCGGATATATTTTTGGGCAAAAGTACAGATTTTTATTTATTTTTGTTTAAACTCAAAATTTATATAATCAATCAGTTATTCTATGAAACACATTATAAATAAGTTATTATCAATAGCTTTACTTTTTGTATTGTCTTTTTCGACAGTATCTTCATTAAGTGCAACAAGTTTAAATTCACATGTTTATCAAAGTGAAAATAGTGATTTATTAAATAAATTGCTCTCTTTAAATGGTGTAAGCGATGTTAAGTCGTTAGAATCTAAGGCCTTTAAGGAAAAATATGTATTAAATATCGAACAACCTATTAACCACAAGAATCCATCGCAGGGAACCTTTAAACAAAGGGTATTTGTAATGCTTACTGACGTGAACAAAGCAACAGTTCTTGTGACTGAAGGTTATGGTGGTGCTTACGCAGAGCGTCCAAATTACAGAGAAGAGTTGTCGAGGATTTTCGATGCCAACATTGTATTTGTTGAGCACAGATATTTTTTAAATTCAACTCCTCAACCTCTTGATTGGACATATTTAACAGCAGAGAATGCTGCGAATGACCTCCATCGGATAAGTGTTGAAATGAGGAAAATATTTAATGGTAAATGGATTGCAACTGGGATTAGTAAAGGTGGACAAAATGCAATGCTTTATACGATGTTTTTCCCAGGTGACATGGATGTAACGGTTCCATACGTTGCCCCTTTATGCAAAGGAGTCGAGGATGGAAGACATGAGCCATTTTTGAATGAATTTGCAGGAACTCAGGTTGAGAGGCAGAAAATTAAAGATTTTCAGACAGAGTTGCTAAAAAGAAGATCAACTCTTCAGCCTATGTTTAATAAACTTTGTGCAGATAAGGGGTATGAATTTAATCTTCCTTTAGAAGAGATTTACGATTACACAGTTCTAGAGTTTTCATTCTCGCTTTGGCAATGGGGTGCTCCAGTCTCGGATATTCCTGCGTTGAATGCGGATGATCAGACTCTTTTTGCGTATTGGATAAAAATGTGCAGCCCAGACTATTTTGTAAAAGAGAGTAATACTTCGTCGTTCTTTGTTCAAGCAGCAAAAGAGTTGGGTTACTATGGTTATGATATAAAGCCATTTAAGCAATATTTAAAGATCAAAAGCGCAAAGGGATATCTTAATAAAATTTTCCTGCCACAAGGTCTTAATGTTAAATTTGATAAATCTGTATATAAAAACATGAAGAGGTTTTTAGACAAGACTAACAATAAGATGATGTTTATTTATGGAGAATTCGATCCTTGGTCTGCTGTGATGGTAGATGAACCAAAAGGAAAAAACATTGTTGTCTTTGTCGAACCAAAAGGTAGCCATAGGACAAGAATCGGCTCTTTAAAAGAAGATGATAGAAAAAAAGCTGTAGAGATTCTTACCAACTGGCTCAAATAAATAATATGATAGAATTCAGGAACATTAAGCTTTCGGACAAACCTTGGATTGACGAATTGCTTTCTTACAACGATTTCAGAGGCGCGGAGTTTTGTTTTACTAATCTCTTTATTTGGGAGAGTGTATTCTCTTCGAAAATTGCCAGATACAAAGATTTTTTACTTTTAAAGTCGGGAGTGGGTGACAATACAAAATATCTTATACCCGTTGGGAGGGGAGATCTAAAAGAGGCGATTGATTTTCTTCAGCAAGATGCTGTCGAGAGGGGGATTCCGTTGAAGTTGATTGGTATTCCAAAAGAGAAGACGGAAGAAATCTCCATTTTGTTTCCAAATTCATCAATTCAGGAAGAGAGGAATAGTTTTGATTATATCTATGAGAGTGAAAAGATGATAACTCTCTCAGGTAAGAAACTTCAACCAAAAAGAAACCACTTAGCAAGGTTTAAAGAGTTGCCAGGGTGGAGCTATGAAGAGATTAGTCGTGATAACATCTCTGAATGTGTAGAGTTTAATAAACTTTGGTGCAAAGAGACTGGTATCTGTGGCGAAGACCCATCTTTAGAGAGTGAAATGTGTGCTGTTGGGAATGCTCTGGCTAACTATTTCGAACTAGGTCTCAAGGGAGGACTTCTACGACTTGATGGAAAAGTGGTTGCTTATACTGTTGGAGAAAAAATTAACAGCGATACAGTAATTATCCATATTGAGAAGGCATTTACTGGTATTAGAGGTTGTTATCAAATGATTAATAGGGAGTTTGCTGAGAGAATTGCCGCAGATGTTAAGTATATTAACAGAGAGGATGATGCTGGAGATTTAGGGCTTCGTCAAGCTAAAATGTCTTATTATCCAGTATTTTTGCAAGAGAAATATTCAGCTTTGATAAAATAATTATATTTGCATAAACAAAACTGAAAAGAACTTGGAACCTCCCAGTAGTCCTTTAGATTATTATCTCCTGAAAGGGATTGTTTTAATCCTCTCATTTGTTTTCTATGTTGCATTTTCATGCAGCAAGGTTGCTATGTTGCGATTTAGTACTGCTGAAATCAAACAATATAGCTCGATTATCAATGGATATATCCAATTTTTCAAAGTACTAATTATCATTCTTATTGCCGCGTTTGGAATATTGGGCGAATCGTCGTCTGCTCTATATTACAGTATTCCTGCTGTCCTTGTTCTTGCATTTTTTAGTGTGATCTTTTTTGGGACAATATTCCCTGCATTTATAGTCTCTTATAGCGGATCAATTGCTACTTCATGTATTAGAACATCCATTTTCTTTTCAAAACCATTCAAGAGACTATTTGACAAATTTAAATCAAAATATTCAAAAGAGGTTTCTGAGATTATTGAAGAGGAGGAAGATCGTGCAATAGAGGATATTGCTGAATTTGAAGAGCGGAAAATCGTTAAAAATATATCTGATTTATCGGAAGTATCTGCTAAAAGTATAATGACTAAGGCTCCCGATGTTATTTCTGTCTCTCTTGAGTTTGATTTTGCTCAAGTCTTGAAAGTTGTTAAAGAGTCTGGATTTTCCAGGATTATTGTTCAAGAAGGAGATTTTCAAAACATAGCAGGAGTACTTTTTGTGAAGGACTTGTTGATTTACAAAGATAAGCCTTCAAATTACGAATGGAAAACCCATATAAAACCTATTTCATATATTGATGAAAATTCAAAAGCAGACAATCTACTGTTTCAATTCAGAGACAACAAGATTCATCTTGCTGTTGTAAAATCTGAAAATGTTCGTAATGTTGGAATTTTATCCATGGAGGATATTTTGGAAGAGGTTGTTGGAGAGATTAATGATGAAACTGACTAAATAGCTGAACAATGCCACTATATTTTGATAGGACGCTTGATGATGGATCCCGGTTACTTGTGTGGGATATTGTCGAGACTGAGGATGATTTAATGAATTTAACATCTCTACCTTCGGAGGAGATGGAGGACTTGTCTCTTACTAAAAATGTATCCAGAAGGAAAGAAAAGCTTGCTGTTAGGGCTCTTCTTGATATTGCTTTTGTTGAGAAGGTGTATTTAAGTCATCACGATAATGGAAGGCCTTATTTGGTTAACAATATCATAGAGATTAGTATATCACATACATCTCGATTTGCTGCGTTATTAGTAAGCGACGAGGAGAGTGTTGGAGTTGATATTGAAGATCTAAATAGAAATTTTTCGGTTGTAGAGAGGAAGGCTTTATCGGATAAAGAAATTTTAGATTTGTCTTCTAAGAATAGAAACCTCCATTTAGGGATCTATTGGAGTGCTAAGGAGTCTGTTTTTAAAAGGATGTCTCAGACTGATGTTAATTTTGCTGAACAAATTGAGATAAAAAAATTCACTCCGAAGGACTCCGGAGTGATTGATGCAAAATTTTGCTCTAAGGACAATAAAACTACGAATCTCGAAGTTTATTATGAAATATTTGAAGAGCATGTAATTACATGGATTTCGGGAAAATGTTAGTTATTACTTAACCCAGTATTTGTTTTGAATGCTCTTTCGTATTTACCTTCTCTATTATATCAACAATTATACCGTTTTCGTCTATCACAAAAGTTTTTCTTAAAATTCCCATAAACTGTTTTCCCATAAACTTTTTCTCACCCCATGAGTCGTATTTTTGAATGATTTCGGTAGAGGTGTCGGCAATTAATGGGAATGGTAGCGAGAATTTTTCAATGAAACTGCGATGAGATTTTTCGCTGTCTTTGCTTATCCCAACTATCTTGTAGCCATTTTTCAAAAATTTATTGTAGTTGTCTCTTAAGTCGCAAGCTTCCGCTGTGCAACCAGGTGTGTTATCTTTTGGGTAAAAGTATAATACTAGTTTGCTCCCTTTGAAATCACTTAATGTAATAGGGTTTCCATCGTGGTCTATTCCTGAAAAATCAGGGGCTTTGTCTCCAATTTTTAACATAGTCTTTTTATTTTACTAACAACTAAATTTGAAAAGAGTTCGTAAAAAAATAGCCCAAGGATTATTTAAGTTCCTTGGGCTATTTTTGATAATATCTGTATTTTACATCATACCACCCATTCCGCCCATTGCGGCTGGATTAACTGCTGGAGTCTCCTCCTTTTTCTCAGCTAATACACATTCTGTGGTTAAGAACATTCCGGCTACTGATGCTGCATTCTCTAATGCAACTCTGGTAACCTTAGTTGGGTCAATAACACCTGCTGCTAGTAGGTTTTCATATCTGTCGGCTCTTGCGTTGTATCCGTAGTCTGCTGTTCCCTCTTTTACCTTTTGAACAACTATGCTTCCTTCTACGCCAGCATTTGTAACAATCATTCTTAGAGGCTCTTCGATAGCACGAGCTACAATTGCAATACCTGTTGTCTCATCTTCATTCTCTCCCTTCATATCTTTTAGATCTTCGATAGCGCGGATGTAAGCAACTCCACCTCCAGGTACGATTCCCTCTTCTACAGCTGCTCTTGTTGCGCTTAGCGCGTCGTCAACTCGGTCTTTTTTCTCCTTCATCTCAACTTCAGTTGCTGCACCAACGTATAATACTGCAACACCACCAGCTAATTTTGCAAGTCTCTCTTGTAGTTTCTCTCTATCGTAGTCAGAGGTTGTAGCCTCCATTTGTTTGCGAATTTGAGCAACTCTCTTTTCGATCTCAGATTTTTCACCTACGCCATTTACGATAGTTGTATTCTCTTTGTCGATTGTCACTTTTTCGGCCTTACCAAGCATTTCAACAGTAGCAGCATCTAAACGAAGGCCTTTCTCTTCTGAGATAACAACGCCACCTGTAAGAATTGCGATGTCTTCCAACATCTCTTTTCTTCTGTCGCCAAAGCCTGGAGCTTTTACAGCTGCAATCTTTAATGTTCCGCGAAGACGGTTTACTACTAGTGTAGCAAGAGCTTCTCCGTCAACATCTTCTGCTATGATTAACAGTGATCTGCCTCCTTGAGCAACTGGCTCTAAAACTGGCATAAGATCTTTCATTGCAGAGATTTTCTTGTCTGTAATCAAAATAAGAGGGTTGTCTAAAACTGCCTCCATTTTCTCAGGATTTGTCATGAAGTAAGGAGAGATATAGCCTCTGTCGAACTGCATTCCTTCAACAACTTTTACTTCGGTATCTGTGCCTTTTGCCTCTTCAACTGTGATAACTCCCTCTTTTTTAACCTTATCCATCGCCTCTGCGATTAGCTTACCAATGTTGTTGTCATTGTTGGCAGATATAGTTGCAACTTGCTCAATTTTAGTGATATCATCACCTACTGATTGACTTTGCTTTTTAAGGCTTGCAATAACTTTTTCAACTGCTTTATCAATACCTCTCTTTAGGTCCATAGGGTTTGCGCCGGCAGTTACATTTTTAAGACCTACACTGATGATTGATTGAGCAAGAACTGTTGCTGTTGTTGTTCCATCTCCTGCTTGATCTGCTGTCTTTGAAGCTACTTCTTTAACCATTTGCGCTCCCATGTTAGCAAATCTGTCTTCTAGCTCGATCTCTTTTGCTACAGTTACACCATCTTTTGTGATTTGTGGTGAACCATATTTTTTGTCAATTACGACGTTTCTTCCTTTAGGTCCAAGTGTTACTTTAACCGCATTTGCTAGTGCATCAACGCCTTCCTTCATTAGGTTGCGTGCTTCTATGTTGAATTTTATCTCTTTTGCCATAACTTATGTATTGTTTTAGATTGTTATTAAAGAACTGCAAGAATATCTGATTGACGCATGATAAGATAATCCTTACCCTCTACATTAATCTCTGTACCGGCGTATTTACCGTAAAGAACGTTATCTCCAACTTTCAGCTCCATTGGTTCGTCTTTTTTTCCGTTACCAACAGCTACAACTTTACCTGCTTGTGGTTTCTCTTTTGCGGTGTCGGGAATGTACAAGCCGCTCGCTGTTTTTGTTTCTGCCTCTTTAGGCTCTACCAAAACTCTGTCTGCTAAAGGTTTAATGTTCATAATTGTTAATTTTTTTAATGTTTATATTTTATTTTTTGTTTCTTAAATGTAATCGCAAATATGACAAAAGAAGTGCCAAATATGTTTACTGACAAAATGTCGTATTTAAAAATGACACTCAGTTCAAAATATGTATATATTTGCGCCCTCAGTTTTAAAGATTAATCAGATTTATATGTGTTTTATATTAATGCCATTAGTGTTCATTGTGGGCATTTTGGCGATTGCTTTTGAAGATGTAATACGTGTCAATAAGGCTGCTATAGCAGTGGGTATGAGCGTTATACTGTGGATGTTGTTTATTTTTGGAGGTGTAGAAATCTTTCAAAGCCACTCTGGTGAAGAGCTTGAGATGTTGAAGAAATCTATCCCTGGTTTTTCCGATTTATCGCTTTTTCAGCAGTTTGACAGATATTTAGAATTTACATTAGTAGAATCATTAGGCGATGTATCTGCGACGCTTTTCTTTGTATTGGCATCAATGGCAATTATTGAGATTATAGATTCGCATGGAAGTTTCGATGTTATAACGAGTTACATTAAAACTAATAATAAAAGAAAACTGTTGTGGATATTCTCTTTTCTAACCTTTGGTCTATCTGCTGTTTTAGGAAATCTTGCTACTGTAATTGTTGTTATTGCATTGATTCGTAGGATGGTACCTTATAAAACCGATAGACTTATCTTCTCAAGCATGATAATTATAGCGGCGAACGCTGGAGGCTCTTGGTCTCCTATCGGAGATGTAACAACTTTGTTGCTTTGGACTGGTGGAAATATTTCAGTTTGGAGTCAAACTTATCATATAATTATTCCTGCTCTTTTAATGTTGATCATCCCATTGTTTGGAGCTACTTTGATGCTTCCAAAAGGGGCGCAGGTAGAATTCAGAGAGATTCCAGATGAAGATTATGTATTGTCTCATATTGATCCAAGATTAAAAAAGTCAATATTTATTATTGGTATTTTGTCGTTAGCAATGGTTCCCTTCTTCCAAGTTGTTTTAAATGTACCCCCATTTATGGGTGTATTACTTGGATTGGCAGTTTTGTGGTTTATGACAGACAGGCGCTACTATAATCGAAGAAATAAAACTTTACAAGAACTTAGAATGTCTAGAGTGTTCTCCAGAATAGATGTTTCTACAGTTTTGTTCTTTCTAGGTATTCTTATGTCGGTAGCATCTCTTAAAACTGCTGGACAGCTTGGTATGATGTCGGAATATTTAAATAAAACTATTCCTGATCCTGAGTTTATTAGTATTATTTTAGGTTTATGTTCTTCTTTCTTAGACAACGTCGCGCTTGTAGCTGGTACAATCGGAATGTACCCAATTGCGGCTGCTGGTCCGTTTATGGCTGATGGAACATTTTGGACCTTTTTAGCCTATTGCGCTGTAACTGGAGGTAGTATTTTGATTATTGGCTCTGCTTCTGGTGTTACTGTAATGGGTATGGAAAAGATCTCTTTTGGATATTATTTCAAAAGATTTACTCCTCTAGCTTTGCTGGGTTATGCAGCAGGAGCCGCAGCATATATGCTTATTTTTTAGTATTATTGCACATAATTAAAATGTGCAGATGGAAAAGACCGACGAATATTTCATGAAAGAGGCCTTAAAAGAGGCCCAAAAGGCCTTTATTGCAGACGAGGTGCCTGTTGGTGCGGTAGTTGTTGTAAATGGGCGGATTATCTCAAGAGCACATAATCTAACAGAGAGATTAAATGATCCTACTGCTCATGCGGAGATGCAGGCTATCACAATGGCTACTAACATGTTTGGAGGAAAATATCTTAATGAAGCGACTATTTATGTTACTGTTGAACCGTGCCCGATGTGTGCAGCGGCATTAAATTGGGCGCAAGTTGGCAAAATTGTTTATGGGGCTTCTGATACAAAAAGGGGTTACTCTCTATTTAGTCCATCTCTATTGCATCCAAAAACTGAGGTAAAGTCGGGAGAGTTGGAAAACGAATGCTCTGACATGATGAAAAATTTCTTTTTAGCAAAAAGAGGTAAATGATATGGAGCTATTTGGAGACTTAGGTTATCTTGGCCTTTTTATAGGAACTTTTCTTGCTGCTACTGTAGTGCCATTTAGTTCTGATTTCTTAATAATTGGAGTATTGGTTGCAGGAGCAAATCCTTTATTAGCATTTATTTTAGCAACTGTTGGAAATTGGCTGGGAGGCCTAACTTCATACTATTTAGGACATCTTGGCAAATGGGAGTGGATTGAAAAATGGTTGAGAGTTAAAGAGGAGAGTCTCAATAAACATAAATCAAAGATTGAGAAATATGGTAGTCTCATCGCTCTTCTATCTTGGGCGCCTTTTGTGGGGGATATCTTTGCTATTGGGTTAGGTTTTTATAGAGTTGATTTCTTGAAGTCCGCTGTTTTTATGTTTATAGGCAAAGCTTTGAGGTTTGCTTTCTGGATTGGGCTCTACTTTTTAATGGGAGAATCGGTATTATCTTTAAAATTTTTCTAATTTTTTTGAATTTTTCAAAAATAGCAATATCTTTGTGCTCCCAAAACGGAATCTATTGACCTATGGTGTAACGGTAGCACTACAGATTTTGGTTCTGTCTGTCTAGGTTCGAATCCTGGTAGGTCAACAAGGCTGCACTATTTAGTGCAGCCTTTTTTTTATATATTAGCACTCCAATTCAAAATCAATGAAAACATCTAAATCTGCAGTAGTGCTTTCGGTTATTATACCTGTTTACAAAGTTTCAGGCTTTATTCGTAAGTGTTTAAACTCTATTCTAAATCAGGATTTCAGGGACTTTGAGCTAATTATTGTAGATGATTGCTCTCCAGATGATAGTATTGAGCTTGCAATTAGAATTCTTAAAGAAAAGGGATTTCATTCGTATAAAATTTTAAAGCACGAGGTAAATAAAGGGCTTTCGGCTGCTAGACAAACGGGTCTTGAAGCTGCAACAGGAACTTATATTTTGAATATTGATTCGGATGACTTTATCGAACCTGGAATGTTTTCGATTATGATTGATAAAGCTCTAAATGACAAATCAGATGTAGTGATTTGTGATTTTTTTAAGACCTATGAAGCAAAGCGCGAACTTGTAAGATGTTCTGACAGTTATGTCACATTGACTGAAAAAGTGCAGATTCAATCATATTTATTCGAGGTGTTATCTTCTAAAAAACCTGTAGCAGTTTGGAATAAAATGGTTAAAAGAGATATTTTTATTTCTAATAATATTCGTTTTTTAGAAGAGTGTACAGATGATCTTTGCGTTATGCCAAAGGTAATTTACTATTCTAAGATTGTGTCGTTTATCGGAAAACCTTTGGTCAACTATGTACAATACAATTCCAATTCAATCAGCTATTCGAAAAAACACTTAATCTCTATCTATAAAGCATGCTGTAATGTATTGTCGTTTTTTGAAGATAAGGAGACAAATAGACTTGTCAAACCTATAAAGGTCTATAGAGCCAAAGCTTTAAGAAGGTTACTGCTTCATAAAGATTTTACAAATATTGATTTAAAGACAATAGAGGTAGATGATATACTAATGGATATTTGTAATGGCGCCAGATATGAAGAGAAGCTACATTATCATTTACTTATGTTGTTTAAGGCAAAGCGAAAAAAACTGCCCTTCTCGATATTAAAAAGAATAATATCTAGAGTTGGCTAATTGCTTTCAAGTAAATTAAGAATTTTTTCTGCCCTTGTCTCTATTGTAAATTCACTAAGTATTCTCTCCCTTCCAAGCGAGTTTGTTTTAGCTTCAAGTGCTTTTTTGATTACGAAAGAGCAGTTTTGAGCACTGTATTCGTTAATAATAAAACCATTTTTACCGGTTACTTCGGGCATTCCCCCAATATTTGTGATAACTGGATTACAATTGTAAAGCATTGCTTCAGCTAATGCTAAACAAAAACTCTCTCTTCTTGATAGTTGGCAGTATACTTTCGACTTAGAATAAATTTCTTGAAGGTGTGAGTGATCTACGAATCCTAGAACTTGAAGATTGTCAGGAATCTTATACCCAATTTTTTCAAGTAATTGTCTCTCTGTCCCAATTAAAATGAATTTTGTCTCTTGCATCAAATCTGCCAACTCTATAATCCGGTCAATACCTTTAATAAATACATTCTTTGCAGTTGACGCCATACTGACGGTTAAAACAAGATTTTCTTTTTCAACATCCTCTTTGCCAGGCTTTAGAACAACTCCGTTATAAATTGTAACACAATTAGTACTTGGGAATACATACCTGATTATCTGCTTAATATTTTTAGAGACAGCGATTACTGTTGTGCAATTTTTTATACTTCTTGCAGTCATAAACCCTCTGATAGGGTTGGTAAAGCTGCCATAGCCATATTTTTTTTCACGGCAAACATCATATCCGCCAGCAACAATGTAACACCTTTTTTTTAGTCTTTTGCAAAATAGTGCTGGTAAGAAAGAGTGGTAATCAGCGAACCATATATATACAATATCGTATTTTCGCAGATTGAAAATAAGATGAAATAGTTGACTGATTAGACTCCTTAAAAGTGAGTGCCATGAAGTTGGATGAACTCTAAAATGTGTTACTTCATATTCACGCGAAAGAATCTCTGCATCACCTTTGATAAATGATGATAGTGTTGGATAAATGTAGAGAATTCGCTCCTTCCGCATTAGAATACTATTATACTATTTGCTACTTTGCGTTCGCCGTAGTTGTCGAACTTCTTATTATCACTTGGATGGTTTACTACGCCATTTTCGGACATATTCTTTATGTACATTGTTGTTGAACCACCTCCATCCAAATTGATAGCATCTATACACCCAAACCATAACATGATTTTCTGCAGCTCAGCAATGGTCATACCTGCTGACTCTTGAGAACGGCCATCAACAGTAATAAGCAATACTACTCCATTTTTTTTCACACCAACAACTGTGCGAGGATGTCTTGATGTGTAAAATGAGGAGTTTATTAATTGCTCTTTTTGATGCTCTTTAAAAAGTAATGGTCCTGTTGTTATTACCTCTTTTGCTTGTATTAGCTTTTCCCAGTCGGTCAAAACATCTGCCTTTAGGATATATAATTTATTGTTTTCAATCGCTATACACCCTTTTTGGTGCATCTCTCTGTTAGCTTTTGCTCTGAAAGTATTTGGCGCAATGTCAATTCCATTCTTTCTTATAAAGTCTACAGAATTATAGTTTTCTGTATTGTAGTTGTAATTGAAACTAAAAAAACTCCCATTAATCCCTGCAATTGCACCCTGCTCTTTACACATTGCACTCGTCTCTTTTAAAAGAGGAGAAGCAAAGATCTCAATTTTACGTTTAGTAGGATCAATCTCTAAAACTGAGATGAATTGGTTTGTGCCGAATAGGGTATTGTCTTTGAAATGTAAATTATAATAGTAAGCACCTTCAGCAAGCTCAGTTTTGTTAAAATTCTGATTAACAAAAATTAGTGAGTCTTTATCCTGTGAATATGCAGGATAAAGACTTAATAAAATTGTAGAGATTAAAATTATTGAACGACAGATCATAAGACTATTTAATTTCTAGAATAGCTTCAGAGACATTAATCATATAATCGCCCACTCTTTCACACTCAGTAATTATATCCATATAGTAAACACCTGTTTGGTAATTATAGTTATTATGCTCCAGATTCAGCAAGTGTTCTTCCTTTAGGTTATTTCTATATTCATTGATATCAGATTCAGCATTCTCAGCATTCGAAATGTTGTCTAATTTGGAATAACCTTTTGACAAATTATCAATCATGCTGTCAAATGCATTATCAATGATTCCAAACATGTAGTCTAGTTTTTGGATCATGTCTGAAGTAAACTTTTTACCATGAATTCTTTTTCTTTGCAAAATTCTAGCAATGTTGAACCCAGAGTCTCCAATACTTTCAATTTCACTAATGATTTTATACATTGCTTGTAGCCTTCTTCCGCTCTCTTCGCTTAATTCTCCTTCTGAAATTTTATTCAAATAGGTCGCGATTTCCAACTCAATTTTATCTGTATATTGCTCGAATTCTTCTAGTTTTTTGAAATAGTCTTCAAATTTATCAGTTTCACTCTCTTTAAGGGCATTACGGCAATTTGAAAATTGCTCCTTACTCATCTTCGCAAAATGAACAATCTCCTCTTTTGCCTGAGTTAAAGATAGCTCTGCTGTACTCATTAACCCACCTTGAATATACTGTAGCTTGAATACCTCTTCGGTTTTTGGAGATTTAATTACAGTTGTTACAACCTTTACAATCTGAGGTGTGAACCAAACCAGGATTAATGTATTTGTGACATTAAACATTGTGTGCAAGAGTGAGATTCCGTATAGAGTTGAACCAGCATCTACAAATGGATCTGGAGCACCCATAGATGTTACAATGTATGCGATCATCTTTAGGAATGGGTGAAAAATTATCAACACCCAAAAAACTCCAAATAGATTGAATACAGTATGTGATAGTGCCGCTCGCTTAGCAGAAACGTTTGCAACAACAGCTGCTAAATTTGCGGTTATTGTTGTACCGATGTTTTCTCCTAGCACCATAGCTGCTGCCATCTCAAAAGGTATCCATCCATTATTGCTCATTACAAGAGTAAGTGCAACTGTCGCACTTGAAGACTGCAATACGATTGTGAGAACTGTACCTATTAAAACAAATAACAACACTGATCCAAATCCGAAGCTTGTCCACTCCTTGAGGAACATTAAAACTTCAGGTGTATCTCTAAGATCGGGCACGGAACTTTTCAAGAAACTTAAACCTAAAAATAAAAGGGCAAAACCAACAATAAGCTCTCCGATTGATTTTTTCTTTTTGGATTTAAACATCATTAAGAAAAATCCGATACCAACAAGAGGAATTGATAGTGCAGAAATGTCTGCTTTAAATCCTAGTAATGAAATTATCCACGCAGTAACAGTTGTCCCAATATTTGCTCCCATTATCACGCCAACTGATTGTGCTAAACTAAGCAGCCCGGCGTTAACAAAACTAACAACCATAACTGTGGTTGCGCTGGAAGACTGGATAATTGAGGTAATTAAAAGTCCTGTCAGGATTCTTTTTAGAGAATTAGAGGTCATTGCTGCCAGAAAACTTCTCATCTTGTCTCCGGCTACCTTTTGCAAACCTTCGCTGAGCAGCATCATTCCATAGAGGAATAGTCCGAGGGATCCCAGCAGGGTTAGAACTTGAAAAACAATATTCATATGTCCTTTTTATTTAAGTACGCAAATATAACTGATATTCCAAAACACTTAAAAATTAATTCAATTTATTAACTTAGCAATAAAATTGATGTGTGGGAAAACTCTATAAATTAACTTGTTTGCTATTATTGTTGTTGTTTAATGACAATAAGGCCTTTTCTCAGTTCTTCTCTACTGGTTCAGAATCGTATCGAGTTAAGTGGAACTATTTAAAAACGAATAAGTACAGGCTAATTTATCCAGCTGGTATGGATTCGCTAGCTAATTGTTATATAAACACTATTACATCAGTCGATTCAGTTGTCTTCTCTCAAGTTTTTCTATCAAACAAGAAGACAGATATACTTGTTCATCCATATAATGTAAATTCTAATGGAGTTGTTGTTTGGGCTCCCAAGAGAGTAGAGCTTATCTCTACCCCTCAATTTTACAGAGGCTATTCTCAGTTATGGAATAGGCAGTTAGCTCTTCACGAGCTAAGGCACGTTGCCCAAATGTATAAATTTGAGACAGGTGTATTTAAGTATTTATCATATATTTTTGGAGAACAAGCGCCTGGGATTGGAGTGGGAATATATGTGCCAAAGTGGGAACTGGAAGGAGATGCTGTTGTCAGTGAGACAATTAACTCGCTTTCGGGACGAGGTCGTTCTGCCGATTTTTTAATGTTTTACAAAGCTGCCTTTCTAAATGGAGACTTTAGAAACTATACAAAATGGTCAATTGGTTCTTTAAATAAATATGAACCTGATATTTATAGTTTCGGATACTTAATGCTCTCTTATGTTAGAGAAGATTCTGGAATAAAAGATTTTACAGGAAAATCATTTGATTATCGAATCAGAAAATTTTACGATCCTTTAGCGCCTGGTCGTTCATATAGAGAGGTGACAAAGAGATACACAAGAGAACAATACTATAAAAAAATGGTTGTATCTCTTACTTCAAAATGGATTAAAGAAGATTCATTAAAAGGAGAGCTCTCTAAATATGAAAAACAAGCTGAAGGGAGGACAGAATTTTTTCATTTTCGCCAACCTCTAGTTCTTGAAGGAGAAAGAATTTTTGCAATTTATTCAGATCTCGACAGAACTGCAGGTTTGGTAGAAATTGACAGCATCGATAAGAAAATTACAAAAGTTTTATCAATTGGAAACATAAGTGGCAGGGCAGATGCATCTGGAAACTTAATAGTCTGGGCAGAAAAAGTGCCTTCAATAAGGTGGGAGCAGGAGAGTTATTCTGACCTCTTCGTATATGATGTTAAGAACAAGAAGAAAGTCAGGATTACCTTTAAAGAGAGACTTTTTAATCCTATTTTTGGTGATGATACAAATCAGATTTTCGCTGTAAGATACCTCCCTTTTGGAAAGTCGCAAATTTGTAAGATAGATCTTAACTCTAAGCAAATAAGTTCAGTTGATTTTATTGCAAATAGTCAAATAAAAGAGTTGGCCTATATAGACAATGAACTGTACACTACGGTTGTGGATGAAAAAGGGTTAGCTCTATATAAGTACTCATTAAAGACAGGGATAAAAAGTAAAATATTAAGCAATATTAATTCATCTATTAATAGAATAGTGGTTGCAAAGAATGAGATACTTTTCGAGTCAGACATGAATGGTACATGTAATATATATTCTTTAAAATTAGAGGATTATTCTATTAAAAGACTTACAAATAGTAGATTTGGAGCATTTGAACCCTTTTATTACAATGGATTTGTTTATTATTCTGACTTTAGCTCTAACGGATACTCTATTGTTAAGTCAGACCGAAATTTACTTGTAGAAACTGAATCAGAATTTCCGATAATTGAATCAGAGATTAATCAAGAAAAACTTTATGCAAGTAATGATTCAATAATTGAAAGAGGAGAGTTTCGCCCAACTAAAGAATTAATCAATTTTCACTCATGGGCACCAGTATATTACAATATAGATAGAATCAAAAGTGGCTCTTTTGAGAATATAAATGAAGTTATTAGGCCAGGCTTTATTCTTTTCTCTCAAAATTTATTAGGGACCTCTAAAGGGTCTTTAGGGTATTCATTCAATAAAGGATTTCATGCTGGACATTTAAATTTTACTTATAGAGGATTTTATCCAGTTATTGACATTAAGTGCGACTTCAACGAAAGAGATAGAGAGAGGGTGATGTTAGTGACAAATGGAAACTCGTTACAACAAATAACTGATACACTTAGAGGGAAGCCATTTATGGAAGCTAGCTCAACATTTTCAATTCCATTAAATTTTAGTAGATCTGGATATACTTCTTTCTTAGTCCCCAAATTAAAGTGGAAGTACACAAATGACTCCTTTTTCTCTTATGAACATGATAGTTATAATAACTATCAACAATTAACATTAGGTATACATGCATATAATATTCATAATCTAGCAAAAAGAGATATTTTCCCCAAATATGGAATAGGGGCTAATCTTGGATATAGCTTTGTCCCTTTTGCTGGTGAAAATTTTGGATCTACACTATTTGCCTCAATATATGGGTATCTACCAGGGGTGACAGAGAATAATGGTTTGAGATTGAGTCTCTCCTTTCAACACCAGTTTGTTGAAAATAAGCGATACCTTCAAAAAAGTGACATCTCTTTTCCGAGAGGATACAATAGTTATTGGAGTAAAGAACTTGCATATATATCTGTCGATTATGCATTTCCAATCTATTTTGAAGATTTTCTCCCATCATGGCTTTTGTACATTAAAAGATTGCAGTTAATACCATTTTTAGATGCAGGATATAATAGAGGATTGCGTGGAGATACTCGTTTAATTTCGTTTGGATCCGACATATTAGCTGATTGTCATATATTTGGAATCTCAATTCCTGTTTCAGCCGGGTTGAGATTAGCCAGAAATATTGAAGATGAGAACACCCTCCAATTAATTTTTAAAATACCATTATAGACATGTTTAAGCACCTTAATACTTTAAATCCGTTTGACTGGTTCTTGATAATTGGAATTACTTCATTAAATCTGGCATATCTTATCATTTCTGATGAGATGGATTCGCTTGGTGCAATTTCAGCAATATCAGGTGTAGTCTGTGTTGTTCTTGTTGCTAAAGGAAACATATTTAACTATTTATTTGGAATAATTAATGTCTCTACTTACGCCTATATTTCATATAAGGCAGACCTGTACGGAGATGCCGCCCTTAATTTCTTTTACTACCTTCCTATGCAAGTTGTTGGGTGGTTCATGTGGATAAGAAAAAGACAAAATAGTGAATCAGTTACCGTGAAGGCTGGAACTATGAAGTTTATTCAAAGAGTAATATTGGTTGTTATCTCAATAATTTCTGTAATACTCGGGGCATATATTTTAAAATACTATGAAGACCCTCAGCCATTAAAAGATTCAGCAACAACAATCTTATCAATTATTGCAATGTATTTGATGGTCAGACGATATATGGAGCAGTGGCCCTTATGGGTTGTCGTTAATATGATAAGCGTAATTATGTGGATTAGTGCTTATTATCAAGGTGAAGAGCACTCTTTTTTAATGATTTTAATGTGGATCTTTTATCTTATTAACTCGCTTAATGGTTGGAGAGTTTGGATTTTATTAACTCGGCAGTCTTCAACCCAACAATAGAGGCTATCTCTTCTATTGTTGCCTCTCTTATTTTTTTTACGCTTTTAAAATGGCTTAAAAGCATCTTCTCTCTTTTTTCACCAACTCCTTTGATTCCCTTAAGAACAGACTCTGTCTGCGCCTTACTTCGTTTATCTCTGTGATGAGTTATTCCAAAACGATGAGCTTCATCACGCATTTGCATTAATAATTTGAGTGTAGGAGAGTTTTTGTCTAAAAAAAGAGGATCTGGGTCTCCGGGGATTATTAGCTCCTCTAACCTTTTAGCAATACCAATTATTGGGATTTGTTCACTTAAGCCTAACTGGGCCAAAACCTCATAGGCAGAGTTTAACTGGCCTCTTCCACCATCAATTACAATTAGTTGCGGAAGTGACAAGTGTTCATTCAAAAGACGGCTATACCTCCTTCCTACCACCTCTCGCATCGATGCAAAGTCGTCGGGACCTTCGACTGTTTTAATATTAAAGTGCCGATAATCACTTTTACTTGGAATTCCGTTTTTAAACACAACACAAGATGAAACAGCATGTTTCCCCTGGATATTTGAATTATCAAAGCACTCAATATGAATAGGTAACTCTTTTAATGACAGGTCTTTTTGTACTGCAGACAAAATTCTGTTTTTGTGTTCTTCGGGTCTTAATATTTGTTCCTGTTTAATCTTTTCAAGTTTGAAAATTTTAGCATTTTTAATACTTAGTTCTAAGAGTTTCAGTTTGTCTCCTTTTAGAGGGATGCTAATGATATGATTTGCAAAAGTTTCATCTGGTTTAAACGGAACAATAATATTTCTGGAGAGTTTTCCTGTTTTATCTAAAATTTCTGCAATAAATGAAGACATTACAGTTGCTTGATCTTCTTCAATTTGAAGCCTAAACTCTAAGTTGAGCGACTGAATTATGCTCCCTTTTACTACTCTTAAGAAATTGCCGAATGCGAGATTGCCTTCAAAGACAATAGAAAAGACATCGCTATCATCAATACTTGGATTGACAACAATTGATTTACTATTATAATTTTGAATCAGTTCTAGCTTAGTTTTGAACTTATGAGCATCTTCGAACAGATGATCAGCTGATGCCTTTAGCATCTTATCTCGGAACTCTCTCTCTAATTCACTCGTCTCACCCTTCAATATTGAGACAATATTTTTGATTTGATCATTGTAATCTTCAATATTGATCTCGCCTATACAAGGAGCTTTGCATTTGCCAATATGGAAGTTTAAGCATGGTTTAAATTTTCTCGAAGTGATGTTTTCGGTAGTTAGGTTTAACTTACAGTTTCTAAGGTAGTAGAGAGAGTTTATTAAATCTAAAAGTTTATAGGCAAAATTTACTGCACTGTATGGACCGAAATACATAGAGCCATCCTTTACTAATTTCCTTGTCATAAATACTCTGGGAAATGGCTCCTTTTTTACACAAATCCACGGATATGTCTTATCGTCTTTTAGCATAATATTATACTTCGGACGATATTGTTTTATAAGATTGTTTTCTAATAATAAAGCCTCCTCTTCAGTAGCGACAACTGTATGGTCCATCCTCTCGATCTTTAAAACCATAACTCTTGTTTTAGTCGTCAGAGAATCTGGTGACTGAAAATATTGTGAGACTCTGTTTTTAAGATTTTTAGCTTTACCAATATAGATTATTGTTCCAAGCTTGTCGTAGAACCTGTATACACCAGGTTCTGTAGGAAGAAGTTTAACAAGATCTTTTAACTCTGGTTTTGGTGAATTCATATATGACTTATCTCCTGAGATATCTTATTTTTTGTAAAAGTAACAAAAATCTTATATTTGCGTTGCGTTATGACAACTAAACTGGTATCTAAAAATGATGTTAAAAGGGCATTGAAGATTCGTGGCCCTTTCGGAGATATCGCTGCTTTGACAGTTATGTCTCTGCTGGGTTTCAATAAGATAAACAAGAAGTATTCGAACTTCGCAAGTTTTGCCGGTCGTGAATTTACGACCGAAATGCTCAAAGAATTCAAGGTAAAATACGATTTTATTGAGAAAGAACTTGACTATATTCCTCAAGAAGGTCCGTTTATCGTAGTTGCAAACCATCCATTTGGAGCTGTTGATGGTGTGATTTTATTAAATATTATCAGTTCAATCAGGCCAGATGTTAAGTTTTTAACAAACTTTATTCTGTCACATATTCCTAATTTGAAAGAGTTCTTCCTGCCTGTTAATCCTTTTGAAGATAAGCCTGGGCTAAAAAGCAGTTTTTCGGGATTAAGAATGGCTTCTGAGACACTTGCCTCTGGAGGCTGTTTGGTTTTATTTCCTGCTGGTGAAGTGGCAACACGATACAAAGGGTCGGTGATTGAAGACAAGGAGTGGCAAACTTCGGTTATAAAACTAGTTAAAAACGCAAAAGTTCCTGTTATTCCAGTTTATTTTCATGGGACAAATTCTAATTTCTTTCATTGGCTAGGAAAAATTCACCCAATGCTTAGAACAGCAAGGTTGCCGATGGAGCTTGTAAATAAAGCAGGGGCAGTTATTCCTGTAAGAATTGGGAAGCCAGTAACTGTAAATGAAATTTCGGAATATAAAGACTTAAAAGATCTTGGCAGATATTTAAAGAGTAGATGTTACGCGATGGAGGCTAATATTAGAAAGCCCGAAGAGTTATGTACATGCAAATCTACAACTCCAATTGCATTACCAAAAAATAACCGTCTTTTGAACAAAGAGATCAAATCTCTTGGTCAAGAAAATCATTTATTTACTACTGGTAATTATAGTTGCTATCTAGCTGAGGCAAAGTCGATACCATGTCTACTGCATGAACTTGGAAGAAAGAGAGAGGAGGCCTTTAGAGCAGTTGGAGAGGGAACAAATAAGAGTTTAGATACGGACGCTTTTGATGATTACTATAAACATCTCATTTTGTGGGATAAGCACAAGTCTAAGATCGTAGGTGCCTATAGACTTGGTTTTGGAAGTGAAATCATGCCAAAATATGGGATTAAAGGCTTTTATTCTCAGACGCTTTTCAATTACGAAGAGGGAATACATAATGTTTTAAGTAAATCTATTGAACTTGGCAGATCCTTTGTCTCGTTGGAGTATCAAAAGGAGCCACTTCCTTTAGTTTTGCTTATTAAAGGTTTATTATATTCTGTACTAAATCATAAAGATGTAGAGTACTTGTTTGGTCCTGTAAGTATAAGTTCATGGTATCCTATGTTTTATAGAAGCATGATTATTCATTACCTCAAGGAACACCATTCGGTTAAAGATCTAGAGTCTCAAGTGAGACCATTTAATCCATTTGTACCTGATTTTAACAGGGTATCAATAGATGATTTGCTAAGGAATAAAATGGAGAGTATCGAAAAATTCGACAGGTACATGATGAGGTTAAGTGATAATCAATTTAGACTTCCAACTTTAGTTAAGAAGTATTTAAAGATTAATGCTAAGATCATTAATTATAATGTAGATCCTGACTTTAACTATTGTGTTGATGGTCTTGTGTTGCTAGACCTCAAACAAGTCCCAAGGCAAGAGATTCTGGCATTGTCGAAAGATGAAAAGAATCAAGCTCAAGTATTAGCAAGATTTGGAATTGAATCTTAATTTTAAAGTTTAAGGGACTGGATCATAACCACTACCGCCCCATGGATGACATCTTAGAATTCTTCGAATTGATAAATACAGGCCCTTGATTGGGCCATGTTTTTTTAATGCCTCTATTGAGTAATGAGAACAAGTAGGGGTAAATCTACAAGATGGTGGTTTTAGTGGAGATATCCCGTACTGATAGAATTTAATCAATAGTATCAACGGAAACGCTATCGCTCTCTTTAGAAGATGATAGGATTTTTGATAGAATGTTTTTGACTCTTTCATCTACAAATTTAAAGTCTGGAATTTTATTCCATGTAAAGATAAAAGAAATATCGTAATTGTATTCGGAAGCATAATCAGCAATGCTAATCCGGTAGCTTTCCCTGACAACTCTTTTGATATAGTTTCTATCGACTGCCTTTTTAAAGTTTCTTTTAGGAACAGAAACCATAAGTCTGCAATGATTAAGGTCGTTTTTCAGATAAAATACTTTAAATGGGTGCTTGAACATTGAGTCACCCTTTTTGAGTAGATTTTCTATATCTTTTTTAAGACAGAGTCTACTCTCTTTTCCAAATTTGTATTCGCGATTTTCCATCTCTTATTGATTGACTACAAGAGAGAAAATATAAGTGTAATCTTGATTTTTGATAGTAAGCTCTTGCTTAGAAGGTGACAAAGAAATAATATCAAAACAAGCATTTTTACTTCCTGCTACTGTTGAGAAATAGTTAGTTGAATTGTATGCTAATACGATGTATTTGTAGTGCGTCTTAAATGTCCCTGCTTGTGCATCTACAATTACCCAACCAGTCGAAGTGTTTTCGTAAATAGAATACTCACCCTTTGTATTGAATTTAATTCTAAATGTATCAAATAACTCTCCATTTTTGCTTTGACATTGCCAAGTATTTGCTAAGCTGTCTTTTACTGAAAACAACTTTTCGGCAAGATCAATTTTATCAAGTTTTATTGTTTTTCCCAGTTGAGATTTAAGATTTAGAGAGACATCATCTACGGAAACAATATCATAGATCTTTTGATTCAGAATCAACTTGTTTTCGGCAAGTGTATATGTAGACTTTGTAGAGTTTACAGAAGAGTCAATAGTAAGATCTGGATAGATTCCAAGCTTGTATACAAGTTTTTTATCTGGATTAATTTTCACACCATCCACTTCGGAGGTAATCCATTTACCTCTGTATTTGTCTCTCTCTTTAGAAGGATCACGTACGCAAGAGAGGAAAACCAATGCTACAAAAAGTGTAGCCAGGATGATCTGTTTTTTCATTCTTATTTTTGTTCTAAATAGAGCGATAACGCTTTTGCTATTGAAGGCGCTTCCGGTGTGGGTGCTATAACGGCAGATGTCAATTTAGCTGCTTTTAGTGCTTTAGCTGTTGCTGGCCCAAAAGTGGCAAATTGAATCTCCTTTTGCTGGAAATCTGGAAAGTTTTCTTGAAGAGACTTAATGTCAGATGGACTGTAGAAAACAATCATGTCGTAGTTGTTCAAGTCGAGTGATTTTAAATCACTGTAGACTGTTTTAATAAATACTGCACTTGAGTGTTTTAGCTTAGCTTTGATAAATGCTTTATGGATATCAGTCTTGCTACCGTCTGCGCCGGCGATCAAAAAATTTTCCATTTTATGCTTTGCACCAATAGTTTCAATTATTGATGTAGATGCTCCGTTTCCAAAGAAGATTTTTCTCTTTCTGTAAACAATATATTTTTGCAGATAAAGAGCAATTGCTTCGGAAGTGCAGAAGTACTTCATCGTTTCGGGAACAGTAATTCTCATCTCTTCGCAAATCTTAAAAAATGCATCGATAGATGTTCTTGCTGTAAAAACGATAGCGGTAAAGTCTAGAATGTTAATTTTCTGTAATCTGAATTCTCTTGCCTGAAGAGGCTCTACCCTGAAAAATGGAAGAAACTCAATGTTAACTTTGTGTTTAGTAATGATTTCAGTATAAGGGGAGCCGTTAGTCGGTTCGGGTTGTGAGATCAGAATGTTTTTAATCTTCATATAGCTATAAAGAGAGAATAAAATTGATAAACAGTGAAATCGGCAGTAATTCCACGGCGCAAAGATACAAAATATAAAAAATAATAGAAAAGCTATGTTTAATTATTATTTGACAAGTTCGTATAAGGTAAATTGAATATACGAATAAAGTAATGGCTAACAGACACATAAATAAGGTCTGTTCGGAGATTGACGGGTCGGCTAGAAGTACAATAAATATTACAAAAGATAAAAGTGAAAGCAATATTATATGGTTATAAGAGAATTTCTCAATCATAAAGAAGGCATTTTTCTCTCTCGTAATCCAACTGATTAATCCAAACATTGTTTTTTTAAGAATCCAATATGACAGGAGTACTCCAACTGAAGCAAGATAGAAGTAAGGTTTGAACATTCCAGTTTCTGTTTCTATTGTTTTGCCAGCTATTAGCAAAATAATCAATGGAATATAAAAAACGGAAAGCATTGCCACGATGTTTCTTTGATTAGTCAAGCCAAGTTTCTCTTCTAACTTAATATGGTTTTTATAACTAAAGAGAGTCTTAGTAATTGCTGGAGTGATTACAAGAATTTCTCGTGAAAAGATGATCAATGCGATAAAGAAGGCAAAGATGATTCCAGACATTAAGTTATTTTGCAGATCTTCGTATTTGCTTACAGGAAGAGGTGTCGAATCTGTTACAATTTTAGTTGTTGAGCTCCACAATTGATTAATACTCTTTACTGAGTCTTTTTGTATTGGATAAAAATCAACGATAAGCAACTTACATGAAGAGCTGTCTGTTAAATACAGAGTATCTGTTCTGGGCATTAAGGTATTCGTTGTGTGCATCAATTGCCTCTTTTTGCTTTATATCCCAATTCGGTTAGAACTGCAACAATTTTGTCGCGAAAGTCTCCTTGGATAATAATTTCACCATCTTTTGCACTGCCTCCAGTTCCACACTTAGTTTTGAGAGTCTTTCCAAGAGTCTCTAAATCTTCTGTTTTGCCAATAAATCCTTTGACAACAGTAACCTGTTTCCCCCCTCTATTGCGACGATCTATTGCAACAACTAACTTTTGCGAACCATTAGGAAGAGTTTCGGTCTCCAGGTCGGTTTGAGATGCATTATATCCGAAGTCGGGGTTAGTTGAGTAGACTACACCAAGTCTGCTTTTCCAGTCATTCTCTTTCATGGCAAATTATTTGCTGCAAATTTAGGTAGAAAAATTCAAAATAGTATCTTTGTCAGATATTAGAGATATTTTATGCATAATAATTCAATGGAATTTAAAAAGTTCGGACTGTTAAACAATATACTCGGGGTAGTAGTATTGTTGGTCTCTTCGTTTGTCTATCTTGCTACGATAGAACCTACAACCAGTTTCTGGGATTGTGGCGAGTTTATTGCCTCATCATTTAAGTTGGAGGTTGGACACCCTCCAGGAAATCCTGTTTTCCAGCTTATCGCCAGATTCTTTACCCTTTTTGCCGATAAAGAGAATGCGGCAATGATGGTTAATGCGATGAGTGCGCTTTGCTCAGCTTTCACTATCATGTTCCTGTTCTGGACCATTACCCACCTTGCAAGAAGAATCTATGACAAGGCCGGAACTCCATTGACAGAAGGAAATGCCTATGCTGTACTTGGTGCTGGATTAGTTGGTTCATTAGCATACTGCTTCTCAGACACATTTTGGTTCTCTGCAGTTGAGGGAGAGGTTTATGCGATGTCATCGCTGTTTACTGCTGCTGTTTTCTGGGCAATGCTCAAGTGGGAGGAGCAAGCAGACAAACCAGGTTCTAACAGATGGATTGTTCTTATTGCATTTCTAATGGGACTCTCTATTGGCGTTCACTTGCTTAATCTATTGACTATTCCTGCGTTAGTATTTATTTACTATTACAAAAAATATCCTGTTACAAATAAAGGGATTTTCTATGTTTTAATGATTTCTGGAGTTATTTTAGGAGGTATTCTATATGGAATTATCCCTTATCTTCCAAAAGTCGCATCATGGTTTGATCTTCTATTTGTAAATGTATTTGGATTGCCATTTAATTCAGGTGCACTATTCTTAATGGTTGCAATACTAGTTGGATTGTTTGTCTCTATCTACATTACATATAAAAAGGCACTAGTACTTGCTAATACAATACTACTTTGCGTAACGATGATAGTAATTGGCTACTCTTCATTTGCAGTTGTAATAATAAGATCTTCGGCAAATACTCCTACTAATGAGAATCAGCCGGATAATCCGTTTTCGTTAGTAAGATATCTTGGAAGAGAGCAATATGGAAGTAATCCATTAATTTATGGGGAGACATTTGCCTCACCATACACTCTTGAGACATCAGATTACTATGCAAGATTTGAAGATAAGTACAAAAAAGTACAAGGACCTGTTCAGCCTGTATACGCCTCTGACGCGAAGATGTTCTTCCCTAGAATGTGGAGCACATCTGCCGATCATATTAAGTTTTATGAGAGATATACTGAGGGTAAAGGAAAGAGTATAGAGGGAAGTGATAGAAAATTACCATTCTTTAAAGATAATCTCGAATTTTTCTTTGATTATCAAATGAATTGGATGTATTTCCGCTACTTTATGTGGAATTTCGCGGGAAGACAAAATGATTTACAAGGATCTAATCCGGGTGATCCAATCAGGGGCAACTGGGAGTCGGGAATTACATTCCTAGATCAATCTCGTTTAGGAGACCAGTCAGAAGGACCTGATTATATCGTTAATAATAAAGCAAAAAACCATTACTATCTTCTTCCGTTACTTCTTGGATTTATCGGATTATTCTATCAAATGTCGAGAGATAAGAGAAATGGTTGGATTACATTCTTATTATTCTTCTTAACAGGTATTGCTATTGTACTTTATTTGAACCAACCGCCATATCAGCCAAGAGAGAGAGATTATGCTTATGCTGGTTCTTTCTATGCGTTTGCAATATGGATTGGATTGTCTGTACTAGCTATACACGAAGCATTAAGCAAAAAGGTATCTCCAAAAATATCAGGTGCCGTAGTTAGCATTGTTTGTCTAATCGTTCCAATCCAGATGGGAAGTCAAAACTGGGATGACCATGACAGAAGTGGAAGGTATACTGCAAGAGATATCGCCTATAACTATCTGAATAGTTGTGGTAAAGATGCAATTCTTGTAACTCATGGAGATAATGATACTTTCCCTCTTTGGTACATTCAGGAGGTAGAAGGTGTAAGAACTGATGTGAGAATTGTTAATACATCTCTTCTAGGTACAGATTGGTATATTGACCAAATGAAATATAGAGTTTATGATTCATCTCCTGTTCCTTTCTCAATACCAAGAGAGAGTTATCTATATGGTACAAATGACTATGTGCAGATTTATGATCGTGTTAACAGACCAGTTCCAATTAAACCTGTAATAGACCTATTGTCTAATCCAAGCGCAAAGGTAATGACTCAAGGTGGTGAAAGTGTTACTGTATTTGCTGCAAGAAAGCTTTTGATTAATGTTGATAAAGCTAATGCAATTAAAAACGGTATAATTTCGGCAGCAGACACAAATGTGGTTGATACTATTCAATTAACTATTCCTGAGGGTAAGAATTTGTTGAGTAAAGCTGAGATGATGATTCTGGATTTGCTTGCAAACTATAAATGGGATAGACCTATCTACTTTGTAGCAATGGGTGGTGACTTAGAGATAGGTTTGCGTGAATACTTAGAATTCAATGGATTCGCTTATAAATTTGTACCAATTAAGAGTGTGACTCAACTTGGCTCTCCAGGAAGAGTGGTTGCTGATAATATGTATGATAAGGTAATGAATGTTTACAAATGGGGAAGAATGAATGAACCTGATGTTAATATTGATTATCAAAATCTGTTGACTTTCAACGCTGTTATGTCGATTAGAAATATTCACACACTTACTGCAAAGGCTTTGATTGCTGAGGGTAAAAACAAACAGGCTGTTGAGGTTCTTGATAGAATGCAGCAAGTTATGGTTCCTTCGCAGTTTCCACTAAATTGCTCTATGCTTCCTTCGCTTAATGAATATTCTGTTCTTGAAGCAATAGAAATTTATTTGATTGCAGGTGAAAAGGAAAAGGCACTCAAATTATCTGATGAATTTATCGCTGAGACATTGAAGGCTATCAAATTATTCTCTAAACCTTACGGTGCAGGATATTTATCGAAGAATGATATTGAATCCAATATTGCATACATTTACTATGTTTCTGAGACTTTCAAAAACAGAGGCATGGCAGATAAGGCAAAGGAGCTGGAGACATTGTTGACTAATACGATAAAATCAATCCAACAGTAGATTACATCCTCTGATTTCGGAGTTTTGAATACGACCGAGGACTTTAAAAGAGTCCTCGGTCTCTTTTATACCTAGGTCCATCGTTTGTATAAATGAGCACGAGTTGATATTTGCCAAATCAATGATGCTGATTCCTCCTATTTGGTTATTTACAAGATGTTTGAGAGGATTTGCAAGGTCCCTGATGATTATCTTTTTCCATGATGGAGAGAAAAAGAGTCCCTCTCCTGATGAGTATGATTGTGACAAAAGTTCTGCCATTCCATATTCTGAATGGATATGTTTTGTGTTAAATGATTGGCAAAAAATTGAATGCAACTCTTCTCTCGGAATCTCTTTGCCTCTTCCTTTCATTCCACCAGTCTCCATAATTATAAGATCTGGATAATCTAATCGGTATTTTTGGCAAAAGTCTTTAAGAGCAAAGCTAACTCCTAAAAGCAGAGTCTTCTTTTTACTCGCTTTTTGTTTTTCAAGTGTGATGAATAGTTCGTCAAAGTTGTAGAGATAAAACCCGCTGTTGATATCCTCTGTGAGCTTTATCAGCTTGTCTGCCATATAGACTAATGAAGAGCCGTCTCGCTCTAGATATGATGGTAACAGAGCCAGAATAGTCCACTCTTTTGGATCACCATAAAAATGGGTAAATGCTCTTATAAAACTCTCTTCGTAGATTGAAAGGTCTGCTACAAGATGTCTGGCAGGAGTCATTCCACTAGTTGCGCTGCTAGTAAAAATCTTCTGCGCGCTTTTTCCTTCTAAAATAATATCCCTCTCCTTAAAAAACTCAACTGGTAAGAAGGGAATATCTTTAATACTATTAATACAAGAGGGATTTATCTCTAGATTTTCAAGAAATTCACGATATACAGGTGAATTGGATGATTGTATTTTGAAAACCTCTAAAGCGACTGAATTGAATTTTTCTGCCGAATCTATACTAAATATTTGTTTTATTAAGTCTTTCATTAATCAAGATTAACTCTTCTGCAATTATTCTGTGATTACTAAGTCTCGGCACTTTGTTTTGTCCGCCAAGCTTATTTTTACTTTTTAACCATTCATAAAAGCATCCGTTTTTAAGGATGGTTAACTTTAGCTCCTCCATGGTTGCATTGTTTTTTCTCTTTGCCTCATAGTCGGAATTGTGAGAACAGATAGCTCTGTCGAGATCTTTAGTAAACAGCTGAATGTTGGAAGGTGCCTTTGTGAATTCAATAAACCATTGGTGAGAGCCTTTCCCTCCAATTGTCATGAAAATTGGAGCAACAGTGTAATTATCAATTACTGCATCGTGAATCTTACATACTTCAGAGATTGCTCTTTCAGCATTGTTTATCATGAGCTCTTCGCCAAAAGTATTGATGAATAATTGAGTTCTACCCGAAACGATGATTTTATGAGGATATGTTGATGTAAATCTAACACAGTCCCCAATCAGGTATCTCCATAATCCACTATTTGTTGTAATTACTATTGCATAATTTACACCAACTTTCACTGTAGATACTGTCTCGAAATTTCTATATTCTCCCGTCAGAGCTTCTTCTAAGCGATCCATAGGGATGAATTCGTAGAACACTCCGTTATTTACTGTCAATATCATTGATGGATCAGCAGCATCGTCTTGGAAAGCAAAATAACCTTCGGAGGCGTTGTAGTTTTCGCGATAATTCATGCTGCTCGATGGGATTATCTTTTTATACTGTTCACGATAGGGTTCAAAGTTGATGCCTCCGTGCATAAAAAGTTCAAGGTTTGGCCAAATCTCTAGAATATTGTTGATCTTATGATATTCTATGATTTTGTTCAGCAGGATTAAATTCCATGAAGGGACTCCAGAAAAGTTTGATACATCATGTTTTGCTGCGATTTTGCAAATTGCTTCCACCTTTGTCTCAAAATCAGAAATTAGGGCAACATTTCTCTCTGGAATTCGTCTTCTTTCAACAAGGAAGTTTGAATTACTGAGCATTACTGCCGACAAGTCTCCATAAAAACTCCTCCCTTTCCCAATTTCGTCAATTGTTACGCTTCCGCCTAAAGTAAGAGCCTTTCTATCGAGCAGTGAGGTCCCTGGATTCTGGTAGATATAAGTAGCAAGCATCTTTCTGATGCCCTTAAAATGACAATTGTAAAGAGAGTCGTGAGTTACAGGAATGTATTTGCTTTTAGATGAGCTGGTTCCACTCGACTTTGCAAACCATTTTACCTTTTGGTTCCAAAGAATATAGTCTTCTCCCTTTCTAAGTCTCTCTATATATGGTTCTAATGCATCATAGTCTCTAAGTGGAACGTTTGATTGAAACTCTTTTAGCGAAGTTGTTGACTTTATGCCATGCTCCCTTCCGAAAAGAGTCTCCTCTCCCGATTTCATCTGTTTACAGAAAATTAGATCCTGAAATTTTTGAGGATCTTTTCTGCTCTCTTCCAGTTTTTTGATGGATGGTAGCGAGACTAAAGTATATAGTTTTGCTGTAATGGACATGCTGCAAAGATACTGATTATTCAAAAACTTCATGCAAAATACTCAATGACTGGATATTTATCTCAAAGCCCGAGTGATAGCTGAGGTATCTGATTAACTCCTCTAAAAAATTTGACCTCTCTTTTCCACTGATTAAGATGCTTGATGTATTAGAATCTTCGCACAAAAGTGAATGTAGGGCAGCAGAATTGACTTCGTTGAAATAGCTCTCTCCTGGATTCAAACCATTGGAAAATCTCCCTTTGGTCAGGCTAAAGATTCTATTTGAGGAAGAGTAGTTGTCTTCGGGGAGATATCCCATATATCCACAAAGGCGTGCAACAAATCGGAGGTGATAATCTTTATAGGATGTCTCGATCTTCTCTAATTCTATGATAGAGGCCTCAATGAAAGAGAATAACTCTTGATTCTTCTCAAGTTCTTTTACGGTTTTAAACAAGAGTTCGCTCATGAACATTGCAAGAGAGCATTTTATAATGTTGCATCTGATTGACTGTAGCTTGTAGGCTGGATGAAACTCTGTTATCGTCTTAAGATCGCCTTTAGTACTGCCAATCTGAGCGTCTATGATACTCAAAGGGTGCAGTGAAGATAAAGCGGCATATTTTTTGGACTTACCCGAAAAGTACAGGATATAGTTCTGACGCCCGGCTGAGTCGGAGTAGCCGTTAATAATCACACTGTTATCTCTGAATTTAAGAGTGTGCAGAATTATGATCCTGGAAGAGAAGGTCATTTTGATTGAAGATTATGTAGAAATTGGGACAGTTGTCTGATTGCTTTGCCTCTATGAGATATACTATTTTTCTCTTGAGAAGATAATTGAGCCATTGATATATTAAAGCCTTGAGGTTTGAAAATAGGATCGTATCCAAATCCTTTTTCGCCGATTGGTTCTTTAAGGATCTCTCCCTCTACACAACCTTCGAATAAGATTGGAGATCCATCGAGAATTAAAGCGATTACTGTTTTAAAACGTGCCGATCGATTTTCAACGCCTTCAAGTTCTTTGAGTAATTTAGACATATTTTTTGATGGATTATTTTCGGCACCAGCGTATCTGGCCGAATAGACACCAGGCCTTCCTCCCAAAGAGTCAACTTCCAGCCCTGTATCGTCTGCGAAACAAGGTTTTTGGAATCGCTTCCATAAATAGTCTGCCTTTAAGATTGCATTTGCACTGAGAGTTGTTCCTGTCTCCTCAATCTCTTCGTTCACGCCAAGCATTTGTGGGGTAACCAATCTGAATCCTTCGCCTAGGATCTGTTGAGCCTCTTTTAGTTTATGTTGATTTCCGGTAGCAAAAATAAGTTCCATCAGTAAAGTCTTTATTGCATCAAAGATACGAATTCTTTATTTTTGTATAAGTTATAGTAACACTAAATAAAATGAACAAGTTTTTCAAAGGGGTAGTATGTGTGTTGATTGTTTTTTCTTCCACAACTGTTTTTTCTCAGTCGAAGGAATTCAAGACTGCTAAAAGTTTAGATATTCAGCTTTCGATTTTAAGAGAGTTGTCTCTATATTATGTTGATTCGGTACAGGTTGATAAACTTGTTAATATTGGGATTGATGCAATGTTAGAGTCATTGGATCCTTATACTGTATATGTTCCCGAAGAGGATGAAGAGGGTTTGGAATTTATGACAACAGGCTCTTATGGTGGAGTTGGAGCACTAATTCGTAAGGTAAAAAGTGGGATAATAATATCAGAACAATATGAAGGATCTCCAGCTGCACGCGCAGGTCTGGTTGCTGGTGATACAATTATCAAAATTGACTCTGTCTTCACTGAAAATATGAAAGTTGAGGAGTGTAGTGCAAAGATGAAAGGTAAGCCAGGAACAACTGTTACCTTTTTAGTTAAAAAGTTGAGAGGAGGCGCTCCTGTTGAGTATAAAATAACCAGAGAAAAGATCCATTTCCCTGATGTTGCTTATTATGGAGTTGTGAAAGATAGTGTTGGATATATCAGAATATCTGGTTTCACTTTGGGTGGAGCAAAAGATGTTCGTAAAGCGCTTCTCGAACTCAAGTCAACTGGCAAACTTAAAAGGATGATTATTGATTTAAGAGGTAATGGTGGCGGACTTTTAGATGAGGCTGTTGAGATTGTGTCGCTTTTTGTGCCAAAAGGGACTAAAATTGTCTCTTCAAAAGGTAGATTTAAACAGGCAGACATTGATTATATAACAAAAGACGAACCTGTTGACACGTCAATTCCGTTAGCTGTTTTAGTTAATTCTGGCTCTGCATCATCTTCTGAGATTGTAGCTGGTGCATTACAAGATTTAGATAGAGCTACAATAATTGGAGTAAGGACATTTGGTAAAGGCTTGGTTCAGTCCATAAGGGATGTTGGGTACAATAGCCGTATAAAATTAACTACTGCAAAATACTATACTCCAAGTGGAAGATGTGTGCAAGCTATTGATTATAGCCACAGAAATCCTGACGGAAGTGTAGGGAATGTTCCTGATTCTCTTAAAAAGGCATTTAAAACTTCTAAGGGCAGAGTCGTTTATGATGGAGGCGGAATTGCTCCCGATATTAAAGCTGAGTCAGCAACTTATAGTAGACCTGCTGTCTCTTTAGTTTACAACGAAGTGATGCATGAATTTTCTATGCTCTATTTTAAAAATCATGATAAAATCGAGTCTCCATCGAAGTTTGTATTGTCTGACAAGGATTACGAAGAGTTCATAAACTTTGCAGCTGAAAAGGAGTTTGATCACAGAACATCTTCGGAGGTAGAGTACGATCAGCTGATTGCTACTGCTAAAAAAGAGGGTTTATACGATGATTTAAAAGTAGAAATAGAAAAGTTGGAGAAGCTTGTTAAGTTGGGTAAAAAGGACGTACTTAGAAAAAATGGTAAAGAGATCAAATATCTTCTTGAAGAGGAGATTTGTAATAGATACTATTTCCAAAGAGGAAGAGTGGAGAGTATGTTAAGAAATGATCCTCAGTTGGATGTTGCTGTAAAAACTAAGCTGGTAAACTAAATTTTAATTACATAATGGTATTGGCAGATCTATTGTTTCCAAGGATTTGCCCTGTGTGTGGAGAGATTTTAAATAGGAGGGAGAGGGGTTTATGTCTTGGATGCTATTGTGATTTGCCTTTGACCTTTTTTTGGAACTGGAGGGACAACCCTTCAGAGCAGCTCTTCTGGGGCAGACTTTATACAGAGGCTTGTGCTTCTCTGATCTTTTATCGTGAAGATTGTCCTTATAAGGCAATTATACATGATTTTAAATATAACTCAAGACGTGATTTGGGAGATTACCTAAGTTCGTTATTAGCTCAAAAACTGATAACCTCCGGAAGGTTTTCTGATATTGATTTGATTGTACCAGTTCCTCTTCATTGGTATAAAAAGTGGAAAAGAGGATTTAATCAGTCTCAGATTATAGCTAATAGCTTGTCTCGCACTCTAGGCATCCCTGTAGCTAATAATGTCTTAAAAAGAAAAAGGTTTACATCTACTCAAACTCGAAAGACGCATGATCAAAGATGGCGGAATGTTTGTGGAGCTTTTGAATTAAAGAATATAGAATCTATAGCCGGAAAACATGTTCTTTTAGTTGATGATGTTCTCACTACAGGGGCGACACTTGATGCGTGTGGAAATATTATTTTAGCTATAGATGGCTGTAAAGTCAGTATTGCCACATTAGCTTTTGTAGAATAATTGTTAAGTTTGTACTATGATTGATTTTATTAAAATAGAGTTAATAGACATTATCGACATTTGCATGGTCGGGATCCTGATTTTTCAAGCTTACAAGCTGATAAAAGGGACCGCAGCAATGAATATTTTTACTGGAATTATCGTATTCTATTTTATTTGGCTTGTAGTTAAAGCGCTGCATATGGATCTACTTAGTGCGATACTTGGCCAGATAATAGGAGTTGGAGTTCTGGCTTTGATAATTCTATTTCAGCAAGAGATCAGAAGGTTTTTATTGAGACTTGGATCGAGATATATGGATTCGAGAAGAAATCTGAGATTGGTTAATGCACTATTGACAAGTAAGCAAAAGGGTCTCTCTGTTAACTCTTTGGGAGAGCTTACTCAAGCCTGTAGAAGAATGTCTGAGACTAAAACTGGTGCACTAATAGTTTTATCACATCAATCATCTTTAGAGTTTATTGTTGATACTGGTGATAGAGTAGATGCGAACATTAACAGACGACTCATCGAGAATATATTCTTTAAAAATGCCCCACTACACGATGGAGCAATGATCATTGCTGATGAAAAAGTCATTGCTGCTAGATGCACCCTGCCAATTACTGAAAACCCCAATATACCTCCTCAATTTGGAATGAGACATCGTGCCGCTGTAGGCATCTCAGAACACACTGACTCTTCCGTTATTGTTGTGTCCGAAGAGACTGGTAATATCTCATTTGTTCAAAACGGAGAGATAAAACGAATGAATAGTATAAGTGAGCTTAGGCTTGCAATTGAGAATTCGTACAAATAGACTCCTCCTCTAACTCCTGTCGAGTTCTAGGTCTTCTTAGTCTGAACTTCTCCTCTTTTCGATTTATGAGGCGTTTGATGTTGCTTATGTGAGTTAACCAGATAACTATAGCAATGACAATGCTAAAGATTTTAAGGGTTAAGGTCATTTGTGGTTGAAGCCATGCAAAAAGCGAGTTGACAAAAAACGGGAAGCAAGAGATAGCCACAATTGCACTTAAAGAGATATAGCGAGTTAAGATGAAGCACAATGTGAAGATTGAAAAACAGATTAATACAGCTAAAGGATGGATCGCCCAAAGCAGACCGGTGATTGTTGCAACACCTTTTCCCCCTTTAAACTGATGAAAAATTGGGAAAATATGACCTAAAACAGCCGAAAGGCCCAGTACAATTTGCGCCCCAGTAAAAGGATTGGTCCCGGGATTAAATTCAGTTAAAAATGCAAGACTTGCGGCAGCTACCCCTTTAAGGGTGTCGAAGAAAAAGACAAAAAGAGCAAGTTTCCACCCAAGAACACGTTGAACATTATTTGCACCAGGGTTTTTACTGCCATAATTCCTCACATCAACTCCATAAAAAAGTTTGCCGAATCTTATTGCTCCCGACAAAGAGCCAATCAAATATGCAACAGGAATCAGGAGAAGATCGAGAGGATTCATTCAAGTTTTAATTTCGCGCTAAGGTATAAACTTTTATCTTTGCAAAGAAGAAAGGTACAATGACAACGACAGAAAAACTAGAATTTAAACTTGGGTTCGACAAGGTAAGAACCATGTTGGCAACAAGATGTTCAACATCTTACGCTAAGGAGATGGCTCTTTCCTTTAAAATTTCATCATCGAGTGAGTACATCGTAAAGTTATTGTCTCAGACAGATGAGATGAGAGTGATATTGATGCTTGAAAACTCATTTCCCGATCAAGGCTTTGTAGATGCAATACCTTTTTTGAAACAATTAGAGGTTGAGTCTGCATACTTAGATGTGCCTGAAATTACAAGACTTAAACAAGCTTTAGATACTGTACGCTCAATTGTAGCCTTTTTCAAAAACACTAAAGAAGGTAGTTATCCCGAGCTGAAAAAATTGGTAGAACCAGTAATCCTATTTCCAGAAATTCTCAGAAGGATTGATTCTCTTATCGATAAATTTGGAGAGATACGCGATAATGCCTCGCCAGAACTGCAACATATACGCTCGCAAATAAGGGAAAAGGAGTCATTGATTTCGAAAAGAATCACCTCTATTCTCAAAAAAGCTCAGGCCGAAGGGTATGCAGAAGAGGATGCATCAGTTGCAATCAGAGACGGAAGAGTTTTAATTCCAGTGAGCTCGGCAAATAAGAGGAAGATCCAAGGGTTTGTTTACGACGAGTCGGCATCTGGGAAGACATCATATATTGAGCCGATGGAGATCGTAGAGCTTAATAATACCGTCAGAGAGCTTCATTTTGCCGAACAGCGAGAAATTCTCAAAATATTAGTTCAGTTTGCTGATTTTTTAAGGCCATACCTTGCGGAGTTGATGGAATCTTCGATGTTCTTATGTGAAATAGATTTTATACGAGCTAAAGCATCGGTAGCATTGCAAATGAATGCTGGGAAACCGATAGTCTCCGACAGAAGAGAGATTATTCTATCAAAAGCTCGTCATCCCTTACTTGAGATGGCTCTAAAAAAAGAGGGAAAGGAGATCGTTCCTTTGAGCCTTTCACTCGATAGTGAAAGAAGAATACTCTTAATCTCTGGTCCAAACGCTGGGGGAAAATCTGTTTGCCTTAAGACTGTTGGCTTACTTCAATATATGGTTCAGTGCGGATTGCTGATACCAGCATCTGAGACATCTGAACTTGGCCTCTTTACAAGATTTTTTATCGATATCGGAGATGAGCAATCTCTCGAAAACGATTTAAGTACATATAGTTCTCACTTGACTAATATGAAAAATCTGTTAGCGGGAGCAGACGACAGGACAATGGTTTTAATCGATGAGTTTGGATCTGGAACAGAACCCGTTGCTGGAGGTGCTATTGCAGAAGCAATATTGGCAGAATTAGAACAAAAAGGGTGTTTTGGTGTGATTACCACTCACTATAGTAATCTAAAATTCTATGCTTCGAGTAGTAGGGGTGTGCTAAACGGAGGAATGCAATTTGACGTTCAGAATATCAGACCACTTTTCAAACTAGAGACAGGTACTCCTGGCAGTTCTTTTGCTTTTGAGCTTGCAAGAAAAATTGGTCTTCCCGAAGATGTAGTTAAAAAAGCAGAAGAGAAGGCAGGAACAGAGTTCGTCGACATGGAGAGGCACTTGAAAAAGATTGCTCGCAACAGACGAATGTGGGAAGAGAAGTTGGCTAAAATAAAAAGTACAGATAAGACTTTAGAGAGTATTACCGATAAGTATCAAAAGGAGCTATCAGATTTACAGGCTTTAAGAAAGTCTATTTTAGAGCAGGCGAGAGAAGAGGCGAAGACAATATTGGCTGAGGCAAACAAAAAGATAGAATCAACAATTAAGGAGATCAGGGAGAGCCAGGCAGAGAAGGAGAAGACTAAAATTGTGAGAAGAGATCTTGATTCTTTTGCGAAAGAGGTAGAGCAAAATCGGGAGGACGACAAAGAGGATAAAATTGCTAAAAAAATGGAGCAGCTTCTTCGAAGAAAAGAGAAGAAGGAGCATAGGAAAGAGAGAGTTGCTGCTAACGGAGGTGTCGATCAGAAACCTATAGTAAAAGCGAAAGAGTTTGACTCAGTAATTAGAAAAGGAGACAAGGTTAGGATAAAAGGTGGTTCACTAATAGGAGAGATCATCAGAATAGAGAAGGGAGAGGCAAGTGTTGCTGTTGGTAATATCATAAGTGTGATGTCTGAGAAGAATTTAGAGAAAATTTCAAATAACGAATATTCTCAGACAGTAAAGAGTCAAGTTAAGAAGAGCACTTACGATACTTCTGGAGTTTCAGAAAGAAAACTTAACTTTAAGCCCAATATCGACATACGAGGCCAAAGACTCGACGAGGCAATGGATACAGTAAGTCGTTTTGTGGATGATGCTATAATGCTTGATATGAGCGAGGTGAGGATATTGCATGGTAAGGGAAATGGAGTGCTAAGAGAGGAGATTCGCAAATATCTTAAAACTATTGGAGGAGTTGAATCTTTCCGCGACGAACATATTGAAATGGGAGGTTCTGGCATTACTGTTGTGAGGCTAGAAAAATAAATAACAATTTAAATCAATTGCTATGAAGAGAGTGTTTAATATTTTATCTGTATCAGCTGTAGTAGCGCTGATTCTAATCTCGTGTACCAAGAAAGAGGAGTTGATCATGCAAAATGCGAAACTTTTTCTTGATGCCTATTTTAAAACAGATTATAACGCAGCAAGCCAGTTGTGTACAAAGTCTCTTGGAGATGAGTTGTTAATCTCTCTTCGTGACTTTGACAACATGGAATCAGGAGTTAAAGATGTTTTGATGAGACAAATCAAAGAGGTGAAGACTGAGATTTTAAATGTAGATTCTAAATCGAATAAAGATACTGCAAGAATAACTTACAAGATTTTCACTCCAACGGTACCTGCGGGAATCGAAAAGAGCCTTTCTATGGTGAAGGTCGGTAAAGAGTGGAAGGTTGGAGAGCTAGGTAGATGATAGAGCTACTCATCAAGTTTTGTGTAGTTGGAGGTTCCGGAGTTTTTGTAGATTTCGGAATAACATATTTGCTAAAAGAGAAGTTTTCACTTCATCGATACTTTGCAAATACAGCAGGATTTTTCTCTGCCGCTACATCAAACTATGTTTTAAATAGAATTTGGACCTTCAACAGTACTAATCCTGCAATAGAGAGAGAATTTACATCTTTTCTCTTGATTGCTGTCATTGGATTGGTTATAAACACAGTTGTACTCTATTTTTTATCGGAAAGAACAAAATTCAGATTGATGCCACAAAATGCAAGGATGAGATTTTATCTCTCTAAACTTTTTGCAACAGCCGTTGTTACAATTTGGAATTTCTTTATGAACTACTTTTTTACTTTTGCATAGTACCGTGAAATTTTTTGACACCCATACACATTCGGAATTTTCTCCCGACAGCAGATTGTTATTGACAGAGATGGCCGAATCATTTTCTAATAATCCTCTCTCAGGAATTGTTGCTACCGACCACTACGATGTAGATGTCCCAGAAGGCGTTCGTCCATTTGATTTCGATCCATTCGAGCAACAGTCAAAAATAGACGAAATCTCAAAAAACTTCGGAGTAGAGATTTTAAAGGGAGTAGAGCTCGGTCTTCAGGTTAACTCTCTTGATAAGATTAGTAAGTTTGCATCTCAATGCGATTTTGACCAGATTATTGCCTCTGTCCACTTTGTTGACGGAATTGATCCATATAGTGGAGATTACTATCAACGCCACGACTACAGATCGGCATATACCAGATACTTAGAGACTATTTTAGAGAACATCAATATATTTAAAAACTTCGATATTTTAGGACACTTCGACTATATTGTCAGATATTCTCCATATAAAGAGAAGACAATCACAATGAAACAATATGGCGATTTAATGGAGGAGATTTTTAAAAAGATTATCTATTCGGGACAAGCTTTCGAGATTAATACTAACACATATAGAACAAGAAACGGAGAGACTCCTGTCTTAGATCCTGGTATTTTGATAAGATATAAGGAGATGGGAGGGGAGATAATTACACTTGGGTCGGATGCTCACGAAAAAGTTCGGTTAGGTGAAAAATTCGAAGAGATGTCGGAATATCTTCAAAAGTTTGGATTCAAATATTTAGCCTACTATAAAAAAAGAAAAGTCAATTTTTATAAAATTGACTAATCACTATTATTTCTTTTTTATTGGTCTCCCTTTTCTATCATACTTCCCAATAAGTTTCATGTATTTTATGAACTGCTCGGGAGTCAGGATTTTATTGAAAGACTCCTCTGTCTTCGTTTGCCAGAAATCACGGACATTATCATATCCCGAAATTGTCTGTCTGCCACCTGCCTTCATCTTTTCAAACTCTCTGCTTAAAGCAGAAAAATTTGTCTGAAGAGTTGAGTCTACAAGGAAAAACTGTTTTTCAGAAAGGTTTAGGTCTTTTTTATACTTCTCTGCCTGTTCTGCAGCAATCTCTACAGGAGTCTTTTGTTTTTCAGGCTCTTGAGCGAGTAATGTTGTGTTTGAGAGTGTTAAAAAACAGAAAATTATAAATAAGAATTGTTTCATATTCGAACATTTTAATAAACAAAATTAATATTATATTTGTGAAAAGAGCAATGATTATAATAAACAATACTCAATAATTATGAATAAAAAACAAATTTTTACTCTGTTCCTTACTCTTATTTTTATGTCGGTTCAAGTTTCCAGCGAAGCTTGTTCAAATATATTAGTTAGTAAGGGAGCCTCTAAAGATGGATCTGTACTTCTGTCTTACTCTGCCGATTCCCATATTTTATATGGAGAATTATATTATAAAAAGGGGAATGTTCATGCTCCAGGAACAATGCTTAAAATATATGAGTGGGATACTGGAAAATATTTGGGAGAGATTGCTCAGGCTCCAAGGACATACAATATGGTTGGGAACATGAATGAGCATCAAGTGATAATAACTGAAACCACTTATGGTGGATTACCTCAGCTAGAAGATACAACTGGAATCGTTGACTATGGATCTTTAATTTATATAACTCTTCAAAGGGCTAAGAGTGCAAGAGAGGCAATCAAGATTATGGCCGATCTTGTAAATGAATATGGTTACAGATCATCTGGTGAGTCGATTTCAATTGCTGATAAGAATGAGATTTGGATTCTTGAGATTATTGGTAAAGGAACTAAGATGGTGAATGGAAAAAATGTGAACAAAGGTGCTGTTTGGGTTGCAATGAGAATCCCAGATGGATATGTTTCTGCTCACGCAAACCATGCTCGTATTACTCAATTCCCATTAAATGATCCGCAAAATTGTCTGTACTCTCCAGATGTTATTACATTTGCTAGAGAGGCTGGCCTTTACAAAGGTTCTGATAAGGACTTTAGTTTCTCTGACGTATATGCACCACTTGATTTTGGCTCGATGAGAGGTTGCGAAGCGAGAGTTTGGAGTGCATTCAATATTATGGGGAAAGGCAAGATTGGCGACAAACCGTCAGACTTTTATCTTGATTACGCAATGGGACATAATGCTGCAAACAGATTGCCTCTATTTATCAAGCCTGCAGAAAAAATCTCTGTTAAAGATGTTGCTAACATTATGAGAGATCATTACGAAGGTACAGCGCTTGATATGACAAAAGATATTGGAGCAGGTGGACATGCTCTTCCTTACAGATGGAGACCTATGACTTTCAAAGTTGACGGTGCTTCGTATACAAACGAAAGAGCGATAGCTACTCAACAAACAGGTTTTTGGTTGGTTGGTCAATCTCGTAATTGGCTTCCAGATGAAATCGGAGGTATTCTTTGGTTTGGAGTTGATGATGCAGCGACTTCATGTTTAACTCCTATCTATACAAGTACTTTAAAGGTTCCTGAGTGCTTTGCAGAAGGTAATGGCCATATGACTAAATACTCATCTACATCGGCATTCTGGATTTTTAACAGAGTTACAAACTTTGCTTACTTACTTTACGACAGAGTTGCTCCAGAGATCAGGGTCGCTATTGAAGAGCATGAAACTGCAGCTATGGATAGAACTCCATCTGTAGATGCTGTGGCAATGAATCTTTACAAAGAATCACCTCAAAAAGCTAGAGAGTTTTTGTCGGATTATACAGTAACAACAGCTCAAAATATGTTCATGAAGTGGAAAAACTTAGATGAATATTTACTTGTAAAATATATTGACGGTAACGTTAAGAAGCAAGACAAAAACGGCTGTTTCCTTGACAACGGAAGTGGACGCAATATTCCTGCATCACCTTCGCAGCCAGGATATTCTGACATGTGGAAAAAGGCAGTAAAAGAACAAGCCGGAGAGAGATTGAAGGTGAAAGAGTAATAACATTGATTAAGTCGGACTTCGGTCCGACTTTTTTTATTTTTTTAGGGACAATCTCTGTTATGTTGTTCTATATATAAAGTAAATTATTTTATATGAAAAGAACGACATCAATTATTATTGCGATTTTAATATCGGTTTCATTACTTGCTCAAGAGTCTAAAGGAGTAATATTTGAAAGTGGCACATTATCTGAGGCACTACAAAAAGCTAAGAAAAACAAAAAGAGTAGAAATCTTGTTTTCCTCGATTGCTACACAACTTGGTGTGGACCATGTAAATACATGGCCAATAATGTATTCACAATAGAAAGTGTTGGTAATTACTTCAATGATAATTTTGTCAATGTGAAAATTGACATGGAGAAGGGAGAGGGTATAGAACTCGCCAAAAAGTATCAAATTAAGGCATACCCAACATTTTTAATTTTGGATAGCGAAGGAAATGAAGTAAATAGAATTGTAGGTGGAGGTGAAGCTGATCAATTTATTGAAAAAGTTAAACGTGCCCTGGATGTCAATTCAACTCCAAAGAAGAAGAGAGAAGTATATGATGCAAACAAAACTTTTGAAAATGCATTAACATATATTAATGCATTGAATGATTCATATTTATCCGAAGAGTTGAACTCTTTCATCGAGACATTATTTCCTACATTGAAAATCAAAGAGAGATATTCTGAAAAATTGTGGCCTTTCTTATCTCAAGTGTTAAGCCTTCCAAATTGCAAATTATTAGATATAGTTATAGCTGACAAATATTATGCTGATCAATATTTGTCTAAAAAACAATTAGATGAAGTGATTTGTAGTTCTGTTAAATCACAGATTGCTCAATATGTTTCTGGTAAATCAGAGAATAATGACACAATTGCTATAAAGAAGAATATTAATGTTCTATTATTACTGGCTAATAATGATCCTACAATAAATTACTATGTAAAAATCTATGAGTTATATAGTCAAAATAAATTTGAACAAATTTCTAAGCTATTTGATGCTAATTCAATAATGAGAATGAGCTACTACGATAGAGTGAATGTTGAAAGATTATATATTAATACTAAAAATTTACCCAAAGAGGCAATATCAAAATACTTTCAAAACAAGGCATCATATTTAAAATCTCAATATGAACAAGCAACAGCCACTGCTGATAAATATATGAAGTAGTAGGTTAATTTAACACCAGATTAAAATTGTTATGAAAAGAGTATTAGGTACAGTAATCGCGTTGTTGTTGTCAATAAGTTTGTTTTCGCAAATTACTTCACAACCAATAACCTGGAAAAGTGAAATAAAAAATTTAGATAAAAATATATATGAGATTTCTGTAATAGGAACATTAAATGATAGTGAATGGCACATATATGATTTAGGACCATACAGTGATGGGCCAAACCCAACTACACTGGTTATTTCAAAAAATAAAAATATAAAACTGGTAGGCTCTCCATATCTAAAAACTCAATCGAAGATTAAATATGATGAAATGTTTTCGATGGAAATTGGTATATGTGAAGAGAAGGTTATTGTTGCGCAGAAAATTGAAATACTAAAAAATGGCACAACAACAAAGGACAAGTCAATACTAGCAACTGTTGAGTGGCAAGCGTGTAATAATGGGAGCTGCTTACCTCCAACTGAAAAGGATTTCAAAATTGAATTACCAATTATTAAAGTAAGTGAAGAGTCATTAGTAAATATTCAAGAGAATGATAAGATTACTAATAGCGAGGATTCAGTAGTGTCGAATGCTGATACTGCAGTTGTTAGTTCAGACAGCACAAAGTCAGAAACACTTATTGCGCCTGCAATTGACAACACAGATAAGGAGAATAGTGTTTCGATATGGTCAGTTATTATCGAAGCAATAATTTGGGGATTTGTAGCACTTTTAACTCCATGTGTGTTTCCTATGGTGCCGATGACTGTTTCATTTTTTCTTAAGAATGGTTCCAATAGTGAGTCAAGTAAAAGCAAAGGGAAGCTAATTGCTTCGATGTATGGATTGTCTATTGTTGCTCTTTATACATTACCGATAGCTCTAATAATTGGAATTACATACTTTGCTGGAGGGGAGTCAGTCACTGCTGATATTTTCAATTGGTTAGCAACGCATTGGGTTCCAAATGTGATCTTCTTTCTGATATTTATGGTTTTTGCAGCATCATTCTTTGGGGCGTTTGAAATAACAATGCCAAGCTGGATGGTAAATAAATCTGATTCAAACTCCGAAAAGGGCGGATTTATTGGTGTATTTTTTATGGCACTTACTTTAGTTCTAGTCTCTTTCTCTTGTACAGGACCAATTGTTGGAACAGTTTTAATTAAATCAACACAAGGAGAGATCTGGCAGCCAATAGTAACAATGATGGCATTTTCGATTGCATTTGCACTACCTTTTACACTATTCGCTTTTGCTCCTTCTCTATTAAAAGATTTACCAAAATCGGGAGGATGGTTAAACTCTGTAAAAGTAGTTTTAGGCTTTATAGAAGTAGCATTAGGGTTTAAATTCTTAAGCGTTGCAGACCAAACTTATCATTGGGGACTTTTAGATAGAGAGGTGTATTTAGCAATCTGGATAGTAACATTCTCTCTACTTGGACTCTATTTGTTGGGTAAACTCCGTTTTGCTCATGATGATAAATTTGAACACCTGACGGTTAAAAGGTTAGCTTTGGCAATTATTACATTCTCATTCGTTGTTTATATGATTCCTGGTATGTGGGGAGCTCCATTAAAAGCGTTGTCTGGCTATCTTCCTCCAATAACCACAATGGATTTTATTCAAGGCAATGAAAACACCTCAAAATCAGACGATGGTACAACTGCAATGCTAGATGGAATAATACCAAAATACAGTGATTTTTTACATCTTCCACATGGTTTAGTTGGATTCTTTGAATATAATGAGGCAATTGAGTATGCCAAAAAAGTGAATAAACCTCTCTTTATTGATTTTACTGGACATGGATGTGTAAATTGTAGAGAAATGGAAGCGAGAGTATGGTCTGATCCCGAAGCATTGAAATTATTAAAAGAAAACTATGTCATTTTAGCTCTATATGCTGATGATAAAAAGGAGGCAGACGAATCTGATTGGATTGTTACCGAAAGTGGTAAGACTTTAAAAACAATTGGGAAAATTAATTCTCATTTGGCTATGAATAAATTTAATGTTAATGCTCAGCCATATTATGCAATCATCGATCCATCAACAGAAAAGCACTTAGTTAAACCTTCGGGCTATAATCTGGATGTAGCCTCATTTATAAACTTTTTAAAGGGTGGACTAAACTAAATTAATTATAATTTGTTATATAATTGAATTTGAAACCAAGGTGTGGTTGCCGTAAGGCAATGAGTTTCAAAAGTTTTAGGTAAGTGATTATTTCTAAAAAAAGGCTGCTCGTGAGAGCAGCCTATCTTTTTTTATCTATTTTTTTGGAGATTTATCTGGGAATTTTGGAATTATTGGCATTTTATATTGAAACTCTTTCATCTGTTTCAAAGCAACCTCAATTGCTTTTGTCAACTGCTCATCTTGACCGTTGAACTCTTTGTAAGGATCATTTTCTAAGTCAATATCTGGGGTGACTCCTTCTCCTTCAATTATGAATCCACTTCCGTCTACTGCAAAAGGTGCATATGATGGGGTTACTATTGAGCCTCCATCAATTACAGGAACGGTTCCACTATAACCAACAACGCCTCCCCATGTTCTTCTGCCGATCACAGTTCCAAGCTTGTTGAACTTAAAGCGATATGGGAAAAGATCTCCATCAGATGCTGAATATTCGTTAATCAAAAGCACCTTTGGCCCTTGGAAGGTTCCAACTGGACTTACTGAACCTTCAGTTTGATTTGTGTGCATAGTGAAGAATGTAATTGTACGTTGGAGTCTCTCGATTAGCATTGGAGAGACGTTACCACCACCATTTCCTCGATCATCAATAATCAGAGCCTTTTTGGTTAACTGAGGATAATAATGTTTTACAAACTCATTGAGACCTGCAACTCCCATGTCAGGAATATGGATGTATCCAACCTCTCCATTTGTAGCTTCGTTTACCTTTCTGATATTGTTCTCCACCCAACTATAATATCTAAGTTGTGACTCATCGGCAAGAGGCTCAACTAATACTTTTCTCGCGCCAGCTTCTGTCGCTGTCGAATTAACAGTCAGCTCAGTTGTGATTCCAGCTGTTCCAGCTAAAAGCTCATAAATATTAGATGTCTCTTTAACTGAATTACCATTAACTCCAAGAATAAAGTCACCCTCCTTTAATTCTACACCAGGCATTGTAAGTGGCGATCTTGTCTCTTTGCTCCAATTAGCACCAGCAATAATTTTTGTAATCTTATAGTAACCATTGTCTGCTTTGACTAAATCGGCACCGAGGAGTCCTGTCAATACTCTTTCTGCCTCTGGATGTTCACCATTTTGCGAATAGGCGTGACCAACATTTAGCTCTCCAATCAACTCTCCGATGATATAAGTTAGATCAGACCTATGGGCAACGTGAGGCACTAAAACTTCATATCTTTTTTTCATCTTGTTCCAGTCGACGCCATGCATGTTCTTAGCATAGAAATAGTCTCTCATTTGCCTCCATGTTTCGTTGTAGATTTGCATCCACTCTTGTTTATAGTTGACTAACTTTTTAACACCCGCAAGTGAAATCCCTTTTGCTGGAGCGACTGGTGCTTTTGGAATATCAATGATTTGAATAGAACCAGGTGTCAGAGCAATTGCCTTCTTGTAAGCTGGTCCAAAAATTAGCGATGCTTGAAGATCGGTCTCTTTTTGAGAATCTAAATCATACATGCCTGACCCTCTTCTAGAGCCATAATAAATTGTTTTCCCAATCATATGAAGGTTGCCATAGAATGAAGGCTGAACAGGTATTTCTACGATTCTTGAAGAGATATTTTCGAAATAGTAAGTATTCGCCGTAGTAGCTTTTACTTCTTTTGATTTGTCGGCAGGGGCTTGCTTTTCAACAGCGACAGTATCATTTTTTAGAGCAAATGGAACCTCTGCATCTTTTGTAATAGGCAAGACATAAATCTTATTCATATTAGTGTACGCATGATTCCACTCTGTATTACTATATGTTGGATTAAATGTTCTTGCTGAGGTAAATACAATATGTTTTCCATCTTTGCTAAAGTTTCCTCCACCTGAGCTATACCATTCATCGGTAATTTGAATCTTTTGCTTGTCTGCAATATTATACACGACAATTGTACTTACAGTTTTTCCAGGACGAGTAAAGATGATCAATTTGCTATCTGGAGACCAATTATAATCATTCATTGGACTGATCTCTGACTTTTCTACAAGTGTCTCATTGCCAGTTTTAACATCAGTGATTGTTAAATTATTATTTTTATCGCTCCATAAAATTGATTTAGAATCTGGAGACCACTCAATACCAAGAATATTTGTCTTAACATTAGTTAGTTGCTTCTCAGCCCCACCCTTAAGCTCTTTAATGTATATATTGAACTCACCGCCTTTATCTGATACATAAGCGATGCTTTGTCCATCAGGCGACCAGGAGCCAAATTTTTCATTCGACTCACAAGAGTTAGACAAATTATATGTTACTCCTGCTTTCGAAGGAACAGAGAAGATATCACCACGAGCAGTAACTAACAGCCTTTCACCATTTGGAGATATAGAATATGCCGAAGCACTCTTTGATAGATCTTTCCACTCCTCTCTATTATATAGTAGATCGTTATTAATCTCGATTTTTAGTTTGATGTTTTTACCCGTAGCTATATCATATTTATAAATATAACCGCCATTCTCATAAACGATAGCATTGCTTCCGGCTGATGGAAACTTTATGTCATATTCATTAAATTCGGTATGTTTTGTTGTCTTTTTAGAGTTGATATCGTAAGAGTATAGATTCATATAATCTTCTCTGTCAGAAATATAGAAAATCTTGCTGCCATCTTGAGACCACATTGGAAAGACATCTTGACTTTTGTTGTCGGTTATTCTCTCAGACTTTTTAGTATCAAAGTCGAATACTCTGATATCGTCTGCCATGCCTCCTTTGTATCTTTTCCATGTTCTGAATTCTCTGAAGATATAATTATAAGCAAGTTTCTTTCCTTTAGGATCGAATGATGCAAAACCTCCGTTTTTCAAAGGAACAGCTTGAGGAAGACCGCCAGAAAGGGAGACTGTCATAAGTTGTCCAGTAAAATCATTGAATGTGAAAGCCCTTGTTCTATAAAGTATGTTCTTTCCGTCTGGAGTCCAGCCAAGTACAATGTTGTTTGGCCCCATTCTGTCTCCAACGTCGTCTCTTCCAAGAGTCGCAGTAAATGTTACTCTTTTTGGTATACCACCTTCCGATGGAATTACATAAACCTCTGTATTTCCATCGTATTGAGCTGTAAACGCAATCCACATGCCATCTGGTGAGATTTTAGGGAACATTTCGTACCCGATGTGAGATGTGAGACGACGTGCAGTTCCTCCGTCTGGAGAGACGCTGTAAAGATCTCCTCCATAGGAGAAGACGACTAATTTATCGCTAATAGAAGGGAACCTGAGAAGTCTGGCCTCTTCTGCAAAAGCACTGCTATAAGACACAATAAGTGCCATCAGCAATAATACCCGTTTGATTGTTTTCATAAGATTATTTTATTGAGTTTGAGTATAAAATTAGACATTTATTAGCTCAGAATGTTAATTTGTTGTGCCTAACATGAGATTAACTTATCTTTGCACTCTCAAATTAAGTCGAAAGGTGAGGAACAGCTACACAAAATCATCAATCAAACTCCTGTTACTATCATTATTTCTGTGGTATTATGGTTGTATTACGCTCTTCAACCATACACACATAATTAATGGGGTTACAATTGTTCACTCTCACCCGACTTCTCCTTTTGGAGAAACCAAAGGCAATGGACACACCCATACATCAACACAAATTGTCCTTATTTCAGAACTATCAAATTTTCTGACCACTGCCATTGTTGTCTCCTCATTATTATCTATCAATAGTTTAGGCAAAGGCATTGAAGTTGTTTTTCAGTATAATCAGCTGCTTTCCAAACGTCTGAGCGTCTTTGAAATAAACAAGAGAGGCCCTCCTGTTTTCTGTCTGTAATTCTTTTTTTTCTAGTTATTTTCCTCAGAGATTTTCTCTGTGGAGTTATCTTATTATACAATTAATTAATCAGACATGAAAAATTATATATTTTCGACTATACTTCTATTTATTTTCATTAATCTATCGGCTCAACATAAAAGTGATGCAAATCTACTCGGCCATGTAATTGATAAAACAACCAAAGAGCATATCCCATTTGTAAATATTGCTGTTAAGGGAACTTATATTGCAACTTCAACCGATGCTACAGGCCATTTTTACCTAAAAAACCTTCCCGAAGGCAAGGCTGTCATTATCGTTTCGGGGATTGGCTATAAAAAATCGGAGAAGGAGATACTTATTGAAAAAGGTAAAAATATAGAGCTAAATTTTGAACTCGAAGAGGATCATATTCAAATGGAGACCGTTGTTGTTTCGGCAACAAGGAGTGCTACAGGGAGGAAGGAGGCTCCAGCAGTTGTGAATGTCTTAACAGGAAAGATCTTTGAGACAACTAATTCTGTATGCCTTGCTCAAGGATTGAGTTTTCAACCAGGTTTAAGGGTTGAGACAAATTGCCAAAATTGTGGTTTCCAGCAGGTGCGAATTAATGGGCTTGACGGCTCATACTCACAAATTTTGATTGATAGTCGCCCAGTGTTTAGTTCATTAGCTGGTGTTTACGGGATTGAGCAGATTCCTGCAAATATGATTGAACGAGTTGAGATTATTAGAGGCGGGGGGTCTGCAACATTTGGATCAAATGCTGTAGCCGGAACAATTAATATCATAACAAAGGAGCCAGTTGTGAATTCATTGACTATTTCAAATAACAGCGGATTTTATAAAGGTGGGAGCCATGATATAAATACAACAATAAATGGATCAGTAATTTCGGAAGATTATAAAACAGGTGTTATGTTGTTTGGCTCTATTCGTCAACGTTCTGCTATGGATTACGATGGGGATGGGTTTACAGAGATTGGAAAATTAAATCTTAGAAACATTGGCTTTAGAGGATACCGTAAGTTTGGAGCAAACTCAAGGCTAACGTTTGAATACCATAGTCTTTATGAATTTAGAAGGGGAGGAAATAAACTCGATCAAGTTCCTCACGAAACCGATATCACAGAACAGACAGAGCATGACGTAAATGCTGGCGGTATAAAATATGAGATTTTTAGTGATGGCTTTGTAAGACATCTTAGCTTGTATGCTTCTGGTCAACTAATTGATAGAAAAAGCTATTATGGTGCAGGTAAAAACCCAAATGCATATGGATTATCACACGATAAAACAGGAGTTGTTGGAGCGCAGTACTCTCAAGAGTTTAAGAGATTAATTTTTATGCCTTCAAGAATGACATCAGGAGTAGAATACTCAATTAATTCACTTTCCGATAAAATGTTAGGTTATAACAGGCAGATTGATCAAACTACATTTACTCAAAGTGTGTTTATCCAAAATGAGTGGAAAAACAGCCAGTTGAGCATTTTGTTAGGAGGTAGAGCTGACAAACATAATTTGATTGAAAAAATAATCTTTAGTCCTAGAATATCTGCAAGATACACTCCATTAGAGAGCATAGTAATTCGGGGTGGATATTCCGAAGGTTTCCGACCACCACAAGCATTTGAAGAGGATTTACATATAACAGCAGTAGGAGGGGCCGTCTCTTTGATTAGTATAGCCCCAGGATTAAAGCCCGAAAAGTCGAGAAGCTATAATCTATCAGCAGATTTTTATCCAAATATTGGAAAGATTAAGAGCAATATCCTTATCGAAGGATTTTATACCGATTTATCAAATGTCTTTTATTTAGATGAGATTGGTAAAGACGCTGCCGGAAATCTTTTGATGGAGAGAAGAAATGGAGAGGGGGCTATTGTAAAAGGTGTCAACATTGAGGGAAGGATTGTGCCAGTTGATTTTCTTCAATTTCAGTTTGGAATCACTCATCAAAGCAGCATGTATAAAACCCCATTAAAGTGGAGTAAAGAGCCATCAGTCTTACCTCAAAAAAGAATGTTTAGATCTCCTGATAATTATGGTTACCTGACTGCAAATATATCCTTGACCAAAAACACAAATGTTGCTTTTTCTGGAATTTATACCGGGACAATGTTAGTTCAACATTTCGCAGGATTTGTAGATACCGATAGAGAATTCTTGACCCCAAGCTTTTTCGACTTAGGAGTAAAGGCATCAAAGATATTTACGTTTAACTCTCAGACCACAATTACTATTCATCTAGCCCTGCAAAATATCTTCAATAGTTACCAAAAAGATTTTGATCGAGGAGAGAATAGAGATTCTGGTTATATTTACGGACCATCTTTTCCAAGGTCACTAAACTTTGGACTTAAGATAAGTATTTAGAAGCTTAGGTATTTGTGACGGCTCGTCGGCGACTGGAACTCCTGCCATTCTGAAGGCATCTTGCTTCTCTTCGGCACTTCCACTTCCACTTGAAATTATTGCACCGGCGTGTCCCATTCTCTTACCTTGCGGAGCACTGCTGCCGGCTATATAAACAGCGACAGGTTTTGTAACCTTCTCTTTTATGTATCTGGCAGCTTGTTCTTCTGCATCTCCACCTATCTCTCCAATCAATGCAATTGAATGGGTGTCTGGGTCATTTTGAAACATCTCTAAAAGATCGATGTAATATAGACCCGCTACAGGATCTCCACCAATACCAACAGCCGTAGATTGCCCCATACCCTCTTTTGTAAGATTGTAGACAACCTCATAGGTGAGAGTGCCACTTCTAGAGATGACACCTGTCCCGCCTTCGGAAAAGATATTGCCAGGCATAATCCCAATCAAACTCTTTCCAGGAGAGATCAGTCCAGGGCAATTTGGCCCTAAAATTTTAGCACCTTTTGAATAGGCGTATTTTCGGGCAAAGATCATATCTAGCGTTGGAACACCCTCTGTAATGCAAATAATCAATTTTACACCAGCATCTGCAGCCTCCATGATTGCATCTTTTACAAATGGAGCTGGAATGAAGATAATTGAAGTGTCTGCCCCCTCTTTTTCTACCGCCTCTTTAACACCATTGAAAACGGGTACTGAGCCAACAAAAGCGCCCCCTTTCCCAGGAGAGGTTCCTGCTACAACATTAGTTCCATAAGCAACCATCTTTGAAGTGTGGAACCCACCATCGCGACCTGTGATACCTTGTACCACCAGCCTTGTATTTTTGTCTATTAGAATACTCATTGTTAACTGTTTTTATGGCTCAATTCTACTGCTTTTTTAATTGCCTCTCCCATTGTTGATGCGCTAAAGAATGGAGATCCTTTCAACATTTCATTGCCCTCTTTTTCATTAGTGCCAGATAATCTAACAACAATTGGGATATCTGTTGATATGGACTTAAAGGCTTCAATCAAACCCTTTGCAACATCGTCACATCTTGTTATGCCGCCGAAGATGTTAATTAAAACCACATTAACATTTGGATCGCTTAAGAGAAGCTTCATCGCTTCTATTACTTTTCCAGGATTTGAACTTCCCCCAATGTCCAGAAAGTTTGCGGGTTCTCCTCCATAAAGTTTGATTGTATCCATTGTAGACATCGCCAATCCTGCTCCATTTACCATGCAACCTATTTTCCCATTCAAGGCTACGAAGCTAAACCCCTTATTCTTAGCCTCTTTTTCGACAATCTCTTCATTAGTTAGTTCAGCCAAACTCTCGATTTCGGACTGACGATATAGAGCGTTATCGTCGAAGGTCATTTTTGCATCAATAGCTAAAAGTCTCCCTTGTTTTGTTACCACAAGAGGGTTTATCTCAACCAAACCAGCATCTTTTTCGACCATAAGAGTATAGAGATTTTTGATCATTGGCACAAACTGTTTTACAATCTCGAATTCGTCGAATAGATAAAAACCTGCCTCTCTTGCTTTAAAATCAGTTATACCGACTAATGGGTCTATCGGAATTTTATGGATTTTTTCTGGAGTTTTCTTAGCAACATCTTCAATATCAATTCCACCTTCACGACTCAAAATCATAATAACAGACTTTGAATTTCTATCTACAACCAGACTCAAATAGTACTCTGATGCTATATCAACAGCCTCTGCCACAAGTACTTTTTCGGTTTTAAATCCATTGATTTCCAATCCTAAGATTTTTAGTGCATTTGAAACAAGCTCCTCTTGGTTGTGAACTAGTTTTACACCTCCAGCTTTCCCTCGACCACCAGTGTGGACTTGTGCTTTAACCACGGCAATCGGTGAGTTGATGCCGGTATAGGCTTGCAAACACGACTCTTTGTCGTGGCATACATTTCCAGTAATAGTTGGAATTCCGTATGCTAGAAATAGATCCTTTGCCTGATATTCGTGTATTTTCATAAAAAAAGTTATAGGTTTACTGAATTGACTGTAAACCTATAACAATAAACAATAACAAAAGTTTCGGTATAGCTAAGCTCTTTTTAACTTTTTCATTAATAAGTCTTTTGCGCTTTCAACTATGATGTATACTACTGGAACAATGACAAGAGAGAGCAACATTGAACTAGTCATACCGCCGATTAGGGCCCATCCAAGTCCGTTTTTCCACTCGCTACCTGCTCCATGAGAAATTGCTATTGGCAACATACCGATAACTGTAGACAGAGCTGTCATCAAAATTGGCCTTATTCTAAGCTTTACCGCAACAACAGAGGCTTTTACTAAGTTCATTCCTTGTGAGCGTAAAGTATTGATAAAGTCTACTACAAGAATTGCATTTTTCGTTACTATGCCTATTAGCATTATCACTCCAAGCATTGTAAAGATATTGATTGTCTCTTGTGCCATTGCGAGGGCAAACAGAGCTCCAATGATTGATAGTGGTATAGAGAATAGGACAACAAATGGATGGAGATAACTTTCGTAGAGAGCAACCATTACAAGATAGACCAGAACAATTGCGATTAAAATTGCAAGGAAAAGACTTCCAAATGCTTGACTTTGATATTTTAAATCTCCATCAAGAACATAATCGACACCTGAAGGTAATTTGGTTTCGTTCAATAATTTGACAATGTCTTCTCCAATTACTCCAGAACTTCTTCCAAGAGCTTGAGCTTCTAATTTAACAGATGATATCCTATTGTATCTTTCCAGTTTACTTGTACTGTTCTGCTCTTTAATTTGTGAAAACTGTCCAAGTTTTACGATTTCTCCTCGATTATTAACAACTCCTAAATTTTCGACATCTTGTATCGATCTTCGATTGAATTCATCAAGACGGATATTTATATCGTATTTATAGTCTCCTACCTGGAATTTACTATCGGTGTTACCGCTAAAAGCATTTTGGATAGTTGCGCCAGCCATAGCAGGAGTAATTCCAAGCGTTGCCATTTTCTCTTTATCAAAAGTGATGGCGAGTTCTGGATATATCCCTTCAATTGACAACTTCACGTTGCTGGTTCCTGGAACCTTTTTAATCTTCTCCGACATCTCATTTGCAAAAGCCATTAACTGCTCCTTGTCTGCGCTGCGGAAAATGATTTGAATTGGATTTTCATCAGCACCACCAGTGAGACTTACAATCGATGATCGAACCTTTACATCGGTAAACTTTGAGTTAAGTTCGTTTTCTAAGTTTTTAATAAATTTTGCAGAGCTGATATCTCTTAAATTCTTATTAACTAACTTAATATTGATCTCTGTCTTATCTTGATTGCCACCAACTGCCAACCATCCAGACGAATAACCAACTGAAGTATAAAGATTTGTTACTTCAGGCTTTTTACTGATATACTCTTCGATTTGTTTTGTTCTCAGATTGTTCTGTTTAAGAGTATAGTTCTTAGGATACTCAATGCTGATAATACCCTCTCCAACATCTCCCAGACTGATGAACTCATTTCCAATAAAGCCTCCTGCAACAAGACCAAATGATCCAAAGAAAAGAACTGTAGCTGATATTAATGTTACAGCTTTATGTCTTATAGCTTTGAAAAGTATGCCAAGGATCACATCAGAAAACTTATGCAGGCCACTCTCAAATTTCTTGATAACAAATCCCCAAACTGTTTTTGAGTCTAAAATTTCTAGTCTAGAAAATCTGGAGGTCAAGAGAGGAATAACTGTAAGTGCGGCAAAAGTACTGATGGTTACTGAAATTACAATCACCATTGCAAAAGGGGCAATAATTGGAGTAATAATACTTTGCGAAAGAGCTACGGGGAGGAATACAACTATTAGAACAAGTGATGTTGAGATAACTGTGATGTTAACCTCTTTAACTCCGTCCAAAGTTGCCTGCCATGCCTTTTTGCCCATTTCTAGGTGCCTATATACATTCTCCAGAACCACAATTGCATCGTCCACTAAAGTTCCAATAATTAGAGAAAGAGCAAGTAACGTCATCAAATTAAGAGTATAGCCCATCAGCTGAATTCCGATGAATGTTCCGATTAATGCTAATGGTACAGAGATCATTACAATCATTGCATTTCTACCACTATGAAGGAATAAGATCATCAGAATAGTCACCAAAATAATTGCATTAATAAGGTCTTTATTTACTGAGTCTGCAGCATCTTTGATAATGATTGAACCATCATTTGGAATCAAGAATTTAAGATTCTCATTTTTATACTTATCCTCTAATAATTTAAATTCGTTTTTGATAGCCTCATTTACTTTTACAGTATTTGCATCAGTCTTCTTTTTAATTAAAACACCAAGCGATTGAACTCCATTTATTCGATATAAGTTTTTATACTCTTTTTGGATATCAGACACTTCTGCTACGTCAGATAATCTTATTACTCCGTCTGGATTTGCAGATACAACTGTTTTCGAGATCTCTTCGGCAGTTTTGAATTTTGAAGACATTCTCAATAGAGATTGAGCCTCACCTTCCGATATTTTTCCTGCAGGAAAATCGAAATTTGACTCTTTGATTGCTTGAGTTATCTGAAGAATTGATAACTTATATTTATCTAACTTCTTATGATCTACATTTACAGCAATCTCTCTTGGAGCCTCGCCGATAAAGGTAATCTCTCCAACACCATCAATCTTTTGAATTGATGGTTTAATTTTATATTCAAGCTCATCGAAGAGCTTTTCTGCAGGCAGGTCAGATTGTACCGCAACTGTCATTACAGGCATGTCGTCGAAAGAGAACTCCTTAAGCCCTGGTGCAAGTGCAGAGGTTGGAAGTTCTGCTCTAACAGACTCAATTTTACGAGTAGCTTCGTTAAGCACAGGTTCCATTACAGTTCCCGATTTCATCATAACGATAACTACAGACATACTCTCTTGCGAAATCGTATTAATTACATCGACATTAGCCATGGAAGAGATAGCATCTTCGATTTTTACAGAGACGTTTGCCTCAACTTCCGAAGGAGATGCTCCAGGATATGGTGTAGCTATAATGAATCCTGGAGGAGTGAACTTAGGTAACAATTCGTAGTTAAGACTTTGCATTGCCATAATTCCCAAAAAGGTTATGGCAGTAAAGATTACTACAATTAACGTCGGCCGTTTGACCGATAATTCCGATATATTCATTTTTAGTCGATTACTTATTAATTACTTTGATTTTTGTTCCCTCTGCCAAGTTGATTTGACCTGTCAGAACAATTGTCTCACCATCTGATAATCCTTGTTTTACAACAACTTTTTCATTATTAATACTCTCTGCAGAAACTTTACGAATCTTTACAGAGTCTCCTAGAACGATGAATACATCACCAGATTCGATACTTCCGACAACTGCTTTTCTTGGAATAATCAAAGACTTTTTAGTTTTGTCAGATTTGATTCTCATTCTTGCAGTCATTCCTCCCTTTAACTCCGATGTTCCACCATTGATATCAACAGTTACTTTATATTTACCTGATTCATCGCTCTTGATGTCTATCTCTTTGATTGAACCAGAATATGTTTTTGAATTTTCGGAGTAGATTTCTGTACGCTGACCCAACTTCAATGCGTTGACAATCTCTTCAGATACTCTTGTTTCGAACTTCATCCTTGTCATGTCACTGATTGTCATCAATGGCATACCTGGTGAAACTAATGAACCATTTTCAACTGTCTTATCACTAACGTAGCCAGAAATTGAGGCTCTTACTTTTGTGTCATCGGTACTCTTTTTCAATGCAGTATATGTAGCTTTCGAATTTTGAAAATTTAATACAGAAGCTTCGTATTGTTGTCTTGTAACAGCATCGCTTTCTAATAAAACCTTTAGACGATTCATATCTCTCTCGGCATTGTCCATATTAGTCTTAGCAGTGGTAAGTTGGCTACTGATAACCTCTTTGTCGACTTCCGCCAAAACTTGGCCTCTCTTTACAAAATCTCCAGTCTTAACATATAATGCTGTAATTTTCCCTTGAGCTTCTGATATAATTGGAACAACTGTCTGCGGAACAAATTTCCCTATTTCGTTTACAACATTCGAAAAACTGTCTAAACTCACTTTATACACCTCTACAGGCACAATTCTTTCGTAGGAGATAAGGTTGTCTAGCTCCTTCTCCATATTCTTTTTATTTGATATTAGTCGGAATACAACAACTACTATAATTAAAACTCCAACTATTATTGTTATTATGTTTTGACTTCTCTTATTCATCTCGTTTAGTTTTTATTGATTTTACCCGTCGATTTTTTCAAATTTAATATTGCGGCATTTAGTTGATATTCAGCCATTATCTTTTTTAATCTGCTCATAGTAAGATTGTTTTCGGCAATAAGCAGATCTGTAAGTGGTGTTACCTGTTGTTTGTAAGACTCAAGAGTCTTTTGATAAATATCATTTGTCATATCTACAATTTTCTTGTTTTCGTTGTAGATGTTTCTATTCTTATTTACATCAATTAATGCATCGTTCATCTCTTTTTCGAATTGTCTCTCGGTAAGACTTTTTTGTACATTGATTTGATTTACACCAATCTCTGCTTTTTTTACCTTGTATCTTTTTTCAAATCCGCCAAAGATTGGTACAGATAGATTCAAACCAATCATCCCGACATTGTAGAATTTCTTCTCTCCACTTTGGAAAAAGTCAAATTTATCTCTCATCCCTTGGTAATAATGCTCTGCAAAAAACGCTAGCACTGGAGTCATCGCTCTTTTTTCTGATGTTAGTTTAAGTTGTGCTAATTTGAGTGACTGATTCATCAACATCAACTCTGTGCGGTCTTTATAACTATCTGCATCAGTTGTCAGATCTTGTGCAACAAACTCTTTTTGAACTCTTATTTTTGTACTATAGTTTAATCCACATAGCAGTTTAATCATATTATATTGCTGCTCAAGCATACTATTTAGATTCTCTTGTTCTATGCTTAGATTACTTAACTCGACGCTGATTCGTGATACATCTGTTTTACGAGCAAGTCCGTTTTCTGCCATAGCAGAAGCGACTCTCTCCATCTTTTTTAAGTTTTCGAGAGATTGCTCCAAGACACTCTGTTGCTCTTGTAAAGAGGCAGTAAGTCTTGCCAGGAGAGTGATATTATAAACAATCTCTTCGTTTGCTACTCTCTCTTTTAACTTTGCAGCATTGATCATCTCCTTTGTAATTTTTATTCCTGCAAGATAACTACCACTATAAATTAATTGGGAAGCTTTAAATCCGCTATTCCAATTATACTTTGTGCCAAATTCAACTGTTATGTTTCCCTCTTGACCAACAATAACTCCTGGGATAACAGCCTTTGGAATAGCATAACTATAAGATAGAGTAGAGTACCCCTCAATTTGTGGTACAAGCTTCGATCTCATATCTCTGTTTTCATACACAGCATTATCTGTCTCCAGTTTCACAAGCTTTAAATTGTGATTGTTAGCCATAGCTGAGTCAATGAGTTGGTTGACAGAGTATTCTCTAGTCAACTCCTGGCCGTTTAGTGTTGTAAAACAAGGAATTACAAGCAAAACGGTTGTTAGTAGTTTAATAATTACACTTCTCTTCATTTTATACTTAACCAATTAACTTAATTATCAATATATTTGTTACATACATTTTACACCAGATACCGACCGTTTGGTATCCATGTGTGTAAATTTTTTTATTTTTTTCGAATGATTTCATAAATAGCATCCCATAGTTTTAGAATCTCGGGGCACAACTCTTCAATTTTTCCCTCTAGAATATACGGAACAGCAGTACCATCTGTTGCGTTTACAAATACTCTGGCAAGATATTCATCAGAAATAGTGGCTTCAATCTCTCCATTTTCGCGTGCATTTTTGATCACTTGTGTCCACATTTCTGACTCTTTTTTGTGGTATTCAGCCATTTTTGCCTTAAAATCAGGGAATCGCGAAATTGCGTCAAAAGCCATGTAGTAGTATGTTATTCCTTCTATCTTCTCTCCATTTTCGCAATCAGCTTGGCTGAGCAAAAAGTTTACAAACTCTTCCATTTTCTTGTTAAAACCATGGTAAAAGTCATAAAGAGACAAATTTGCTAACTCTCCGTAGAGCTTGTAAGGAGTTGTCAAAAAGAAAGTATTTACAACTTCGATAAATAGCTCCTCTTTACTTGCAAAATAGTGATAAAATGCCCCTTTTGAGAGACCAGTCTTTGCCACAAGTTCTCTCATGGTCACATCTTTATAACTTTTCTTAAGGAAAAGCTTAAAAGATGTACTTAAAATCAAATCTCTAGTTTCGTGCATAATCTGTAGTTACTAAAAAACCGACCATTCGGTCGGCAAATGTATAATCACAATTTTTATTTACAAAATATTTTTTGTAAAAATTTTAAATAAATCTATTTATCAAGCGGTTTTATTCTGTTAATTAGCTCATTACCGAGCGATGTTTTGTCAGCAATATGTTTTAAAACTGCCTTCACAAATGTGTTTTCTTCGAATCCTCCGCGAACTTGTTCGAAATCTTGTAAACACTCATTAAGGTCGCCATCTGCACCAAACCCAGTCATCGAAGTTAGAGAAAACTCCTTTTTCGCATCTTCGTAAACCTTTTTGTCTAACCACACAACAGCCTCTTTCCACTTATTCACAATCTCTATAACTTGGTTGGCAGTTATCTTTTGGGGATCTATTCCATAGAATGTAGCAATTTTTTCGTAAGCCCATGTCCACTCGTAGGTGTAGTAGTTTTTATGAAGCTCTTCAAAAAAGTGATTAATCTCGCTCAATTTAGAAATCTTACCGCTCTCAATATCATTCATCAGACGTTCAATTTCGGAGCGAGGCGCAATTAGACCTGCAATGTCTACCCATTCGCCCTTACCAACAGAAGTGTCTGGGCGAAGCCTTTCAGCAATCTCTTTATTGGATTGAAAATTAGTCTCCTCTAATCTCTTAATAATGGAGTTTCCTAAAAACTTATTGATTGCGATGTTGTAAAATTGTAGCCCCTTTTCGAGAGACGAATTTTTGATTTTTGTACTCTTGTACGAATAGATATCTGTAGTCTCTCCAGAAACTCGACGAAGCTCCTCTAAAACCTCTATCCCTTTCATCATCTTTTGAATTGTAAAAGGACTTAGAAGATTATAATTTATCTGGTCTAGTTTATTTGGATCCTTTCTCTTGTCTCTCTTTGGCCACTTTTGCGCGTCACGAATTGTTCCTACGCTCCTTAGGTTTACACCGGGCATCAGATATGTTGTGTTGTTTTTCTCAATCAGGTATGAGAAAGGTAAGGATGTCGTGTCGGTATTGTTAACATGCCTTCCCATTACTAAAGAGAACGCTCCGATGCGAGCTGGCCATAAAATATAGGAGTCCGAAGCTGTTTTAGAGCCTCTCTCCAAAATTCCTTGGTGAATAGGACCAAGCTTATACATGTGGTTAGACTGATTTGAGCCTGAGCCTGCATTCATAAAGGAGAACATTCCTGCTATGAGCAGACTTGATTTATGATGGCTCACAGTGTATGGCCCAGCGAAAATTGCGCAAGCCTCTCCGTTCTCTCCGTGACAGTTACTGAAGAAAAGCGAGTCAGATGCAGAGTAGTTGCGGCTAAGGATTGTTGATTGTCCGATAAAGCATTTGCTTACAATTGCTCCATTGTCTATGTGGGCGCCAGAGGAAATAATAAAGTCTTCACAACGTGTGCTATAGCCAATATAAACAGGATCATGTGCATTACTGTTTATGCTCCCGTTAGATAGTAATGATGCCCCTTCAATCACAGCACAATCGCCAATTCTTACATTCTTAATCGTACCAGTGTCGCTGATTTTAACGCTCTTTCCTATATACCCTCTGTCGGATGAGTGCTTCTTGGAATAAAAGTCAACCAAGGCATGCATCTTTTTAATCAGTTCGGGACGATGTCTGTATAGTGCAATAATGTAGGCAAAATGGGCAGACAATTTATCGTTAATCGGGACCTCTCGTCCTCCCGTCTCATTTAGAACAGATGCCTCAATTCCGTTTCCAAACGTAGAGCAACCATCGACAACAATCTTGTCAACATTCTCAATAATGCAGCCCTCACCAATGTCGTAGTTTGCAATGTAGTTATGGATATTCTCAATACAAGTATTGTCTCCTACTGCAACGTTGTGCAGCTTTACTTTACAAAGGCCCGACTGTTTTTTTACCCCTCCAGGAAGTTCACATTTACTGTGAAAAAGACCTAACTTAATCTCTCCCGAAAACTCAGTGTCCCAGATTCTGTCGGTTCCAAAACCATCCTTTACAAAAATTGTATCCCAGTTTTGCGAATAGCACCTTTGTTGTTTTAATTGCTTAATTTCGTCTTGCGTAATTAATCTGAATTCAGACATATATGAAATTGTAGTTTGTAATTTGGAAAGCGAATATAGTAAAAAACAGAAAGACTTATAATTAAAATTATAATAAATAATAATTTGTATGGACTACAAAGTGATAATAAGTAAGATTTACAAAGAGCTGGAAAACTATACTGGACAAGGAAAAGTAATAGATTATATCCCAGCTTTGGGAGAGGTGGATGCAAGTAATTTTGGACTTTCATTAATCACAGTTGATGGTGAAATTTATTCGGTTGGTGATTTTTCAGAGCGATTCTCTATTCAAAGTATCTCGAAGGTCTTTACATTATCGCTTGTTAGCAAGATGGTTGGGGATGATTTGTGGAGCCAGGTGGGAAGAGAGCCATCTGGTACTGCCTTCAACTCTTTAATTCAGCTTGAGTACGAAGAGGGAATTCCAAGAAACCCATTTATTAACGCGGGAGCATTAGTAGTTACAGATAAGTTGTTAACTCTCTATCAATCACCTTCAGATGAATTGCTCAATTTGGTGAGATTTATTAGCGGTGGGGCAGACATAGGATACAATGAAAGGGTTGCAAAGTCCGAACTTGAGGTTGCCCATAGAAACAGAGCATTAGCACATTTCATGAAGAGCTTTGGAAACATTCAAAATGATGTTGATCAGCTTTTGGATCTTTACTGCCATCAATGCAGTATAGAACTGAATTGTGAAGAGCTTGCCAGATCGTTTCTATTCTTGGCAAATGGTGGTGTAGACCCATTTTCTGGCAAAGAGATAATATCTAAACGATCAGCGAAACGCCTTAATGCAATAATGCTGACATGTGGTCTGTATAATGAGTCTGGAGATTTTGCATATAGGGTTGGTCTACCCGGAAAAAGTGGCGTCGGAGGGGGAATTGTAGCAGTCCTACCAGGTAAGTTTGCGGTAGCTGCATGGAGCCCCGAGCTCAATTCCAACGGCAACTCCTACCGCTCAATCGAAGCCCTCGAGAGACTTACTACCTATTTAGGGATTTCTTTGTTTTAGAATAATTCATATATTCGTTCTACAAGAAAAAACGAAAATCATGAAAAGTTCTAAATTGATACTTGCTTCCATTTTTATAGCCACTGCGCTACCATTGTTATCGCAACAAAAAGAGCAAAAACAACTTACTGTCGATGATATAGCTAATTGGAACAGAATAACATATAAAAATATTTCTGACGACGGGCGTTTTGTTGTTTATACCTCGGAGAAATGGAAAGGTGTCAATTTTACTAATGTTGTTGACAAATCAGGGAAGACGATTTTTAAAGAGGACTCTGCGAAAGTGGTTGCATTTAATCCGCAAAAGAGCGTTTTGGTGTTGAAGAGGCCATCTTCTAAAGCAGAAAAAGTCATTATTGTCGATCTCAATCGTGCTTATAAGCAACAAATAGATAGTGTCAAATCGGTTATTACCGATAAAAAATCTAATTCGATACTATTCCAAAAATCTGATTCGTCTATAGTGTATATTGCTCTTAATTACCCATTTGATTTCAAAAAATTTGGTATCAAAGCTAAAAAAATATCGTTGGGCGAAAAGGGAGCGTCTGCAATATTGTCTGACAAATCGAAACTGCTTATTTATAGCAATTCAAAAACAGATACAATAAAGATAGACAAACCTATTGATCAGATTTCGGTCTCTGATACTGCTAGTGCTGTTGTATTTTCTTCGGGCGGAACGTTGTCTCTTTTCCGAGGAGGAAAAAAAGAGACGATTTTTGAAAAGTCTCGCTTCGAAGAGTTGACATTTTCTGAAGATGGGAAAAGGCTCTACTTTGGTGCAGCTCCCGAAGTAGAAAAAGCAGCTCCTTCGAAGGATCCAAAGCCTCTTGTTCACATTTGGAACTGGAAAGAGGAGCGACAATTCACAAGCCAGGTAGTAGATAAAGAGCGCGACAAAAAGAGAACAGACCTATATGTCTCAAATTTAGATGGTTCTCGTCCATTTAAAATCACAAACGATTATATTACTGAATACAAACTTATTGAGAAGGGGAATTCTGAGTTTGTCCTTTTAAAAAGTGATCTTCCGGGTAAATTTGAAGAGATGTGGACTGGCCGTCCGTTGTATGATGTCTTTCTATGCAATACGATGCTTGAGAGAACATATCCTATAGCAAATAAGCTTGATGGTTACGCACTTGTCTCGCCAAAAGGGAACTATCTTTTCTGGTATAACAACGCCGATAGTTCGTGGTATACTGCCGACATCAGATCGCTTGAGACTCGTAAAGTCACAAATCCAAAGAGTGTAAAAGCTTATGATGAAGATAACGATACTCCCGATCTGCCTGCTTCTTACTCCTTTGGCGGATGGTCGGAAGGTGATAAATATCTCTATGTCTACGATAAGTATGACATTTGGAGAGTCTCCCCAAATGGTTCTGAGGGTTTGGTTAGAATCACAAATGGCAGAGAGGGGGGATTGACTTTTAGATTTGCTGATAGTCAAAATATTTCAGACACTTTTGTATCGGAGCAAAAATCAATTTTATCAATCTTTAATCAAAAGGATAAATCTTCGGGTTTTGCAAAGCTCTCATCAAAGGGTAAAGAGGTTGTCTCTTCTCTTATTTATGGACAATTTATGCTTTCTGGGTTAATTAAGTCTAAATCCGATGCTTATGTTTATAGTAAAGAGAGTTTTGACCTCTCTCCAGATTTATATATATCAGAAAATGAGTTTAAAACAGCTCTAAAGATTTCGGACATTAATCCACAACAAAGTAGTTACAATTGGGGAACTGCAGAGCTTGTTGAGTGGACTTCGTTAGATGGAAAGAGACTTCAAGGGGTTGTCTACAAACCACAAAATTTTAATCCTTCTAAAAAGTATCCGATGATTGTCAATTTTTACGAAAAGAATTCAGAGACTCTCCACTCTTATCGTACACCTGAACCTCACCGCTCTACAATTGACTATCATATGTACACAAGCAACGAATATATTGTCTTTAATCCAGATATAGTTTATAGAGAGGGATATCCAGGAGAGAGTGCATTTAATTGTATAATGCCAGGAATCTCTATGTTGATAGAGAAGGGATTTGTTGATGAAAAGAAGATTGGTGCTCAGGGACACAGCTGGGGTGGCTATCAGACTGCTTATCTCGCTACCAGAACCTCTCTGTTTGCTGCAATTGAATCGGGAGCTCCTGTTGTAAATATGTTTAGTGCTTATGGTGGAATTAGATGGGGAACAGGTTTGAACAGATCATTCCAATATGAACATCAACAGAGTAGAATTGCTGGAACACCATGGAATAAGCCACTTAGATATTTGGAAAATTCGCCTCTATTCTTTATGGATAAGGTTACTACTCCAATATTGATTATGCAAAATGATAATGATGGGCATGTGCCTTGGTATCAAGGGATAGAGTTTTTCGTCTCTCTTAAAAGACTGCAAAAGCCTGTATGGATGCTTAATTATACTGGTGAGATTCATTGGCCTTTAAAACTTGAGAATAAAATTGACTTCCAAAAAAGGATGAAACAGTTTTTTGACCATTATCTCAAAGGCGAAAAGGCACCGGATTGGATGATAACACCTAAGTCTCTTTTGGAGTTAGAGAGTAATCCTTCATATTGATTATATAAATTATTTTTTTATATTTGTCTTTAACCAAAACTTAAAGACATGGAAAGCTTTTTCTACAAAAAGCTCGTTGTTCCAGGAGTCATTCTTGCGGGTATCCTCGTGGGTATTGTCGCTTATCTCTCTTATGTCTCTAGAATGCACTCCTATTTATCGGATGATCCTTCTGCCTGTGTAAATTGCCATATTATGGCGCCGTATTACCAGTCTTGGCAGAAAAGTTCTCACAGTATGTGGACAAATTGTAATGATTGTCATGTGCCTCACCATAATGTAGTAGCAAAATATGCTTTTAAGGCAAAAGATGGTCTTTTCCACGCTTCTGTGTTTACAGTAAGAATGGAGCCGCAAGTGATCAGACCTAGAGAGGAGAGCTATGGTGTGATTATGCAAAATTGTGTCAGATGCCATGAGTCTTTGAATAAAGAGTTTGTCAATACGGGTATGGCAAAGTATGCAGATGTTAAAGGCGGAGATGCAAAAGCATGCTGGGATTGTCATCGTGAGGTTCCTCATGGACGAATCTCTAATCTCTCGTCGTCGCCAGGGGCAATCGTCCCTCTTCCCGAATCTCCTGTTCCAGATTGGCTAAAACGTAAAATGAACAACAGTAAAAATAGATAACTATGGGAAAGTTAAAAGATTACTACGAAAAGCATAAGAGGTTATTTCTTGTTTCGCTTTTCATTTTCACCGCTGTTTCGGTCTTCTTGTTAGGTCTTCTTGCAGCCTCGGTCACAGAGAGAAGAGCAGAAATTGCAACACTCTTTAACAATAAGCGTGTTCAAATAACTGGTATCGAGTCTAGAAGCAGAATCTGGGGCGAAAACTTTCCCAGGGAGTATGAGACTTGGAAACAAACAGCAGATACAAATTTTGTATCTAAGCACAACGGAAACAAAATGGATGACGTTCTTGCCAAAAGACCATTAATGGTTGTTTTATGGGCTGGTTATCTGTTTTCTCACGACTACTCTGCTCCAAGAGGGCACCATTATGCTGTTGAGGATGTGCGTAATACGCTGCGAACAGGATCTCCAATGACCGAGAGTGAAGGTCCACAACCGGCAACATGCTGGACATGTAAAAGTCCAGATGTCCCAAGATTAATGGCAGAGAAAGGAGTAGAGCAATTTTATTCTTCTAAATGGGCAAAGTTCGGAAGTGAGGTTGTTAATTCTATTGGATGTGCAGATTGCCATAATCCAGAAAATATGAATTTGGTTATTACACGTCCTGCCTTAGCTGAGGCTTTTCAAAGAAGAGGCTCAGATGTAGAGAAGTCGAAGATTCAAGAGATGCGAACTCTTGCTTGTGCTCAATGTCACGTTGAGTACTATTTCAAAGGTGACGGAAAATACCTTACATTTCCATGGGATAATGGAATTACTATGGAGCAGATTGAGAGTTATTACGATGAGATTAACTTTAGTGACTGGAAGCACACACTAAGCAGAGCTCCGATGCTTAAGGCCCAGCACCCAGATTATGAATTATTTATGCTTGGTCCGCATGCTAAGCGTGGTCTCTCTTGTGCAGATTGTCATATGCCTTATAAGTCGGAAGGTGGGATAAAGTATAGCGACCACCACATATCTTCTCCATTGAAAAACATCGACAGAACTTGTCAAACTTGTCACCGTGATAGTGAGGAGAAGCTCAAAGAGTATGTCTATGAATATCAAGATAAAGTATTGGAAATTAGAGATAGAGTAGAAACTGAACTTGCAAAGGCACATATTTTAGCAAAATTTGCCTGGGATAAGGGTGCAACCGAAGGCGAGATGGCAGATGTTATGAAGCTGTTAAGACAGGCTCAATGGAGATGGGACTTTGCTGTTGCTTCGCATGGAGCCTCTTTCCATGCCCCTGTTGAGACTCAGAGAATTTTAGCTCACAGTCTTGATAAGTCTTATATGGCTCAAATGGCGATTAAAAAGGTTCTCTATTCTAAAGGGATAACAGAAGAGATTCAAATGCCCGATTTATCAACTAAAGATAAGGCTCAACAGTACATTGGTTTAGACATGAAGAGTCTAAAGCAGAAGAAGGATGAATTTAAAACTAAAATAATTCCAGAATGGCTGAAACAAGCTCAAGAGAAACAACGGATCTAAAAATCTTTATCATATTTGTTTCGGCAACTCTTTTTTCGGGACTTCTGCTTGAGTTATCGATTGGGACTTTCCCATTTGATATGCTTAAGTTTCCAATATCTTTGATGTTAGGTATTGTAATTCTATTGTTATTATTTTGTGGTAAGTCAAAGCTTGTTTCATCATTGTCAAGAGTTAACTTTACAGTTGTCCTCCTTTCTGCTGTTGGGATTTTGACTATTGCAGCAGGACTGATTCCAAATAATAGAATCGTTGCCTCTTGGCCTTTTGTACTAGTATACTTTCTTGTTCTAATCAATCTGTCTTCTATTATTGCTGTAAGAATCAGAAAATTTAAGAGAGGTGACCTCTCTTTTATGATTGTCCATGTTGGGATTCTATTGCTCTTGATAACTATGGGGCTCGGATTTGCCGACAAAGAGAAGTATCTAATGAGGGTTTTTTATGGTGATCCAGAGTGGAGAGCAGAGGAGAAATTAAGTGGAAAGGCAGCAGAGTTGGATATTGCAATAACTTTATCTGATTTCAGAATAGAGGAGTACCCTCCAGTTGTCCATGTGATTGACAAAAATACTGGAGATTTTTTGATATCTGGGATTGAAAATCGCTGCGAACTAATACCTGGAGAGAGACTTGAATTAGGAGAGTATTCTGTGGTGCCAGATTCTATAGTGTCTCGAAAACTTATCTCCACCAAGGCTTATATAACTATTTTTAAAGGAGATAAAAGTTTAGGAAAGTCGGTAATCAGTTGTGGTAACTACTTTGAATCTCCAAAAACATATACATTTATGGACTCTACTGTCCTTGTGATGGATATGCCTCAAGCAAAATCATATATATCTGATATTATTGTTTATAGAAAAGATAAAGAGACAATTAAAGGGAGTACTTCTGTAAATAAACCACTTTCTATTGGTTTTTGGACAATCTATCAAAGTGGTTATGACGAAGTAAAGGGTAAGGACTCAGATTATTCTGTTTTTGAGCTTGTTTATGATCCTTGGAAGAGTGCTGTAATCGGTTCTGTTTTAATTCTTTTTTTGGGATGTTTCATGTTAATTGTTGGAGGTAGAAAAAATGGTTGATTGGAGTAGTTTTGTATATTTTGCGACGACAACTGTAATCTTATGGATTGTAGCTATAGTGTTGATCTATTTAAATAAAAGCAAGGTTCTCTCAATGCTTTTTATTATTTGTGGGTTGTTACTATTTTCTGCATTTATCATTGGTTTGTGGCTATGGCTTGGACATCCTCCATTTAGAACAATGGGAGAGACTCGACTATGGTATTCATTATTCATAATGGTCACCGGGTTTGTTATTTATTTAAAGTGGAAGTATAAATGGTTGGTTGCTTATTCTGCAGTTGTTTCTACAGTATTTATGATTATCAATATTGCAAAACCAGAACTCCATTTTACCAATTTAATGCCTGCTCTTAGAAGCTCGTGGTTTATTCCTCACGTCTCCTCTTATATTCTGTCTTACTCTGTTTTAGGAGCTGCTTTTATTTGTGGTTTGATGATTGTTTTTGGGAAAAGAGAGGATAAAAAAGAGCTATACCAACTTTCTGATAATTTAGTAGCTATTGGATTTGGACTTCTTCTTGCCGGAATGCTGATGGGTGCATTATGGGCAAAGGAGGCCTGGGGTGACTTCTGGACTTGGGATCCAAAAGAGACATGGGCATTTACAACAATTGTATTTTACTTAATCTACATTCATCTTAGAAGGTCTCCTAAACTTCAAAACCTATCTGCATTATTCTTAATAGTCTCGTTTATTCTGTTACTTATTACTTGGCTTGGAGTTTCTTATTTGCCTATAGCTGAATATAGTATGCATTCATACTAAAATTATTTGCAGATTATTCAAAAAAAATCATATACATTTGCCATACAAAATCGAACAAATGAAATACGGTCAATTATCAAATGTTATGCATCATCATCACCTCCATCATCATGGCAGGTCGCATTCTCATTTGAATTTTTAATTGACAGTTAATTAAGTGATACGAGGGCTTGCCAAATCTGGTGAGCCCTTTTTATTTTCAATCCATTTTAAATTTTTATGATAAGACTAGCAGTTCAGGCTAAAGGCCGTCTGTACGAAGAGAGTACAGTATTATTAAAAGACGCAGGCGTCTCTTTCGAGGAGAGTAAGAGAAAATTGCTTTCTAAGAGCAATGATTTTCCAGTAGAGATTTTATATCTGCGCGACGACGATATTCCGGGAGCTGTCTCTTCGGGTGTTGCCGATATTGGTATCGTTGGACTTAATGAGGTGTTTGAAAAGAGGGCTGAGGTTGATATAATTCATCGTTTAGGATTTGGAAAATGCAGACTCTCTTTAGCCATACCCAAAAACGAAAGCTATGAATCGATCAAATGGTTTGAAGGCAAAAGAGTAGCAACTTCATATCCGATTATTCTTTTGGACTATTTTAAGCAGAACGGGGTAAATGCAAAAATACAAGAGATCTCTGGTTCTGTTGAGATTGCTCCATCAGTGGGTATGGCAGATGCAATCTTTGATATCGTTAGTTCGGGAGGAACTCTTGTTTCGAATGGGCTAAAGGAGGTAGAGAGAGTTGTAAACTCAGAAGCAGTTTTGATATGCAACAAAACCACAACCCAAGATAAATTAAAAATAATCAATCAGTTAATGGTTCGTTTCGAAGCAGTGGAGAGGAGCAAGGGGATGAAGTATCTTGTGATTAATCTTCCATCATCTAAGATAGATTGTGCTGTGGAGATACTACCTGGATTAAAAAGCCCGACAGTTATGCCATTGGCAAACTCTGGATGGTGTTCTGTCCACTCTGTTGTAAATCAAAATGAGATTTGGGATAAAATTGAAAAGCTGAAAATGATCGGTGCAGAGGACATTCTTGTGCTGTCGCTAGATAAAATGATGCTGTAATTGAATTAATTAAATTAAAAAATATGCAAAATATAATATATTATCCGTCTGTAGAGACGTGGAACGAAATAACAATGAGACCTTCGTGGTCGGAGTCGATGCTTTTTGACTCAGTCAGAGACATTATCAGAGACGTAAGGAAAAGAGGGGACGAAGCCCTTTTCGACTATACCGAGATTTTTGATGGGGTCAAAATTTCTTCGTTAAGAGTAGACTCAAGCGAGATCAATGAGGGGGTTAATAATTGCTCGGAAGAGTTAAAGCAGTCGGTAGGTATAGCCTCTGAAAACATCTCTAAATTTCACAGAGCTCAAACTGTCGAAGATATTCTAGTTGAGACGATGCCTGGTGTGAAGTGCTCTCAAAGAAGTGTCCCTATTGGAAGGGTTGGACTATATATCCCTGGGGGAACTGCACCTCTGTTTTCAACACTTTTGATGCTTGCGATTCCTGCTAAAGAGGCTGGATGCAGGGAGATAGTTGTCTTTACTCCTCCTTCGAAAAATGGAAAGGTGTCAAATGAGTTGTTGTACATTGCCAATATGTTGGGGATAAAGGAGATCTATAAGGTTGGTGGAGTTCAGGCAATTGCGGCTATGGCTTATGGAACCGAATCAATTAGAAAGGTAGATAAAATATTTGGGCCTGGAAATCAGTATGTGAACGAAGCCAAGATCCAGGTTTCGAGGGATGTAGCAATAGATATGGTGGCTGGACCATCGGAAGTTATGATTCTCGCAGACGATACCGCAGTTTCCTCTTATTTATCTGCTGATATGCTTTCGCAGGCAGAACATGGTCGTGACTCTCAATCGATACTACTAACAACTTCTCCTAGTATAGCAAAGCAAGTCTTACAGCTTCTCGATGAACAGACCTCTGGTTTATCGAGAGGAGAAATTATTGGGGAGTCAATAAAAAATTGTAGAATTATTGTTCTATCTTCTATTGATGAAATGATAAGATTGTCAAATAATTATGCTCCTGAGCATTTAATCTTGGCGATTGATGAGGCAGATAGTTATTGCGATAAAATAGTGAACGCAGGAAGCGTATTTGTAGGGAACTATTCACCTGAGACTATCGGGGATTATTGCTCTGGAACTAATCATACTTTACCAACATCCGGTTGGGCTAAGTCAACAGGTGGGGTCTCTCTATCTAGCTTTCAAAAAAGGATAACATTTCAAGAGATAACCAAAGAGGGTATTCTTCTTGTTGGCCCAGTGGCCTCTTTGATGGCTGCTGCAGAGGGTCTTACTGCGCACAAGCTCTCGGTAGATACAAGAGTTTCCGATATTTTAAATCAAGAGAATAGAAATGACTAGAATTGAAAAGCTAACACGCCCCAATATACTTAGTCTCACACCTTACTCTACAGCAAGAGACGAAGCCTCTGGGTCTATAGACATCTTTTTGGATGCAAATGAATTACCTTATGACGATGGAGTCAATCGCTATCCTGACCCTCGCTGCCGGAGGTTAAGAAACTTGCTGTCGATGATCTATGGAGTTGAGCCTGATAATATTGTTGTAGGAAATGGAAGTGACGAAACTATTGATCTTGCAATTAGAGTTTTTTGCAAGCCTGGTATAGACAATATTGTATCTATCTCTCCATCTTATGGAATGTATAAAGTGTGTGCTGGAGTAAATGATATAGAATATAGGGAACTAAAAGTTAATCAGGAGCTTACTTTTAATAACAATGAGCTTCTTGCATTAATCGATAGTAACACAAAGTTGATCTTTGTATGCAATCCAAATAATCCGACTTCTGTCTCTATTTCAACTAATCAATTAGAGGATCTAGCCTCAAAATTCGAAGGGATACTTATTGTAGATGAAGCATATATAGAGTTTTCTAAATGTAGTAGTATGTCTGAGTTTATAAATAAATATGATAATCTTATTGTTCTTAGAACGCTTTCTAAAGCGTATGGAATGGCGGGGCTTAGGATAGGTTCTGCTTTGGCTAATCGAGAGATCATTAGTTTGTTAGATAAGGTAAAATATCCCTATAATGTCGATGTCTTGAGCGAATGGGAGGCTGTCTGCAGATTGATGACTCGTAATAACGAAAAGATAGATGAGATTAAAAGGGAGAGAGAGAGTTTAATAATTGCACTTAAAGGATTATCAATCTTCAAAGAAGTAATTATGAGCGATACGAATTTTATCTTAGTTCAGTCAGATGAGGCTAAAAAAGTATATGACTATCTGTCTGCCAATCAAATAATGGTCAGAATGCGTAGCTTCAATCAAAAAGAGTATCTAAGAATTACAGTAGGGACTCCGTCGCAAAATAGAGTTCTTATGAGTGCTTTAGAGAATCTGAAGATTCTTGGTGAAAAAGTAGATAATCAGAGAGTTGTCTTTGTGAACTCAAAAACTAATGAGACAGATATCAGGATTACTCTCGACTTAGATGGGTCTGGTAAATCAAAGATCTCAACGGGTATAGGGTTCTTTGATCATATGTTGACCCAAATTCCAGTACATAGCATGACTAATCTTGAGATTTTCGCTGAAGGGGATTTTTCTACTGATGATCACCATATTGTAGAAGATACTGGGCTTTTGCTTGGCAAGGCATTTAATAATGCGCTTGGAGATAAAAAGGGAATTGAAAGGTATGGATTTGTATTGCCAATGGATGAATCAGAGGCAAAAGTTGTTATTGATTTTGGTGGAAGAGATGAGTTAGTTTGGTCGGGAGATTTTAGGAGAGAGAAGGTTGGTGAGCTATCTACCGAAATGATATCACACTTCTTTAAAAGTTTTGCAAGGGGAGCTGCATGTAATATTCATGTTGAGTTTTTTGGAGAGAATGACCACCATAAAGCAGAGGCTATCTTTAAGTCATTTGCAAGAGCATTAAGACAAGCCATCAGAAGAGACAACATGAATAGTGTAATACCATCTTCAAAGGGGGCCTTATGATAGCAATTATTGATTATAAAACAGGAAATCTAAACTCAATAAGTAAAGCTGTTTCAAGAACAGGTGCAGATTTTATTGTAACTAATGATGTTGAGGAAATTAAAAACGCATCGAAGGTTATTATGCCTGGAGTTGGAGATGCTCTATTTACTATGATGACAATTGATCGGCTTGGACTTATAGATGTGTTGAAAAACTTGACTGTTCCAGTATTGGGAATTTGTGTTGGTATGCAGGTTATGTGTGGTGAGTTGGAAGAGGGGGCGTGCAGAGGTCTTGGTATTTTTCCTAACAGAGTAAAGAGATTGGAGCAAATAGGTAATACCAGAGTACCACATATTGGATGGAATAATTTGCAAGTAGATAGTTCGTACTTGTTTAAAGGGATAACCTGCAAAGACTTTGTCTATTTTGTCCACTCTTATGCGCCTGAAATTAACCAGTATACAATTGCAAAAGCGGTGCACGGTACGGAATTTTCTGCAGCTCTTGCTTATAACAATTTTATCGGAACACAATTTCACCCCGAGAAGAGTGGTGTTGTAGGAGAGAGGATAATTGAAAACTTTATAAAATTCTAAAAATGATTGAAATTATACCAGCAATAGATATTCTGAATGGTGAGTGTGTAAGACTCACTCAAGGAGATTATCAGAAAAAGAGAGTTTATGAGAATGATCCTATTGAGGCCGCGCGAAAATTTGCACAAATGGGTTTCAAAAAACTTCATGTAGTAGATTTAGATGGAGCAAAGTCAAATACTCCAATTAATCTCAAGGTGGTAGAGAAGATTAAAAAAGAGAGTGGTCTGTGTATTGAATTTGGAGGAGGGATTAAATCCTTCAAATCGGCAAAGTTAGTTTTAAATTCCAGCATTGATGAAATTATTTGTGGTTCAATTGCCGTAGAGAACGAAGAGGAGACTAAAGAACTAATTAGAAGATATGGGGCAAAAGTAGTGTTGGGTATAGATATAAAAGGGGGAGAGATTTGTTCAAGAGGATGGCTTAAAAGTATCCCCTTTTCAGTTGAGGCATTTTTGAATAAATATATTGATTCTGGTCTTAAAAGAGTAATAGTTACTAATATTGAGCGTGATGGTATGCTAAGTGGCCCCGATTTTAAACTATATTCAAATCTAAAGGCAACATTTCCCGAATTGAATTTAACAGCAAGTGGAGGAGTCAGGGGTATTAGTGATATTGAAGAGTTGTCTGCTATTGGTGTCGACAGTGTAATTATTGGGAAGTCTTTTTACGAAGGTTCATATAAAAAAGGAGAGCTTGAGAGATGGTTGCCAAAAGAGTAATTCCCTGTTTAGATGTGAAAAATGGAAGAACCGTAAAGGGGGTAAATTTTTCTGATTTAGTCGATTCCGGAGACCCTGTTGAGATGGCGAAAAACTATAGCTTATCAGGTGCAGACGAATTAGTTTTCTTAGATATTAGTGCGACAATCGAAGGTAGAAAAACATTTGCTGAAGTTGTATCTAGAATTGCAGAAAATATTAATATACCATTTACAGTTGGAGGCGGAATATCAAAAATTGAAGATGCGTCGATACTATTTTATGCTGGAGCAGACAGAGTGAGCATTAATTCTTCGGCTGTAGCCAATCCCAAGTTGATAACAGAGATCGCGACCAAACATGGAGTGCAAAGTGTGGTTGTTGCTGTGGATTACAAAAGAGAAGGAGACGACATTTATGTAATGACTCACGGAGGTTCTAAAAGCAGTGGCTGCAAACTTTTTGATTGGGTTGTTGAGGCTCAGGAGAGAGGTGCAGGAGAGTTGCTGTTAACCTCTGTGGACCATGATGGAACTACTTCGGGGTTCGACAATGATTTATTAAAACGTATTGTTGAGAGGGTATCAATACCTGTAATTGCGTCGGGAGGTGCAGGCTCTCTGTCTCACTTCTTTGATGTATTCGATAAAGGTGATGTTGATGCTGCTTTAGCAGCTTCGGTATTTCACAAAAATTTATTTACAATAAGAGAGTTAAAGGATTATTTATTTAATAAAGGATTAAAAGTCAGGATATGATAGATATTAATAAAATTGATTTTAGTAAAACAGTTGATGGGCTTGTGCCTGCAGTTATTCAGGATGTCGCAACATTAAAAGTACTTATGTTGGGTTATATGAACAGAGAGAGTATTTTAAAGACCATTGAGGAGAAAAAGGTCTGTTTTTATAGTAGGAGCAAGAGGAGGCTGTGGACTAAAGGCGAGAGCAGTGGTAATTTTTTGAGAGTTGACAATATTTCACTCGATTGCGATCAGGATACTTTGCTAATTCAAGTTAATCCTTGTGGACCAGTTTGCCATAATGGTACATATAGTTGTTTTGGTGAAAATGATTCGAAAGGATTTATTAAAGTTCTGGAGCGTGTAATCGAGCAGAGAAAAGCAACCTCTCCAATAAACTCATATACATCAAAATTATTGAATGATGATATTGGAAGAGTTGCAAAAAAGGTTGGAGAAGAGGCGTCAGAAGTTATAATCGAGGCTGTAACGAGTAATCGTGAAAGAGCGATTTATGAGATTGGAGATCTAGTATATCATACATTAGTGTTGATGAATAAACTTGAAATCTCGATTGATGATATTGAAAAAGAGCTTATCGTTAGACACAAATAAGCTCTTTCAATGATTGTTTTGAGTTGATGTTAGAATAGTCCAGTAATGTTGCCTTCGTTGTCGATGTCTATTCTCTCCGACGAAGGCTCTTCTGGTAGCCCTGGCATCCTCATAATTTCTCCTGTAATTGGAATTAAGAATCCAGCTCCTGCGGCTATCTCGATCTCTCTTACTGTAATTATGAAATCCTTAGGTCGTCCTAGTAATTCTGGATTATCTGAGAGTGATTTTTGAGTTTTTGCCATGCAAATGGCAAGGTTGCTTAGTCCTAGATTCTCAATTTTTTTGAGATTTGCTTTAGCTTTCGGTGTATAGTCCACAGCTACTGCTCCATAAATTTTGCTTGCAATCTGCTCGATTTTATTTTCCACTGTGTCGTTCAGTGAGTATAGAGGTGCAAATAGTGGGCAACAAACTTCAGATGCCTTAAGCACTAGTTCTGCCAACTCTACAGCTCCTGCTCCTCCTGATCCCCAGACGTCTACAATTGAGACAGGAATGTCTCGCTGGTTACAATAATTTTTAATAAAGTCCAGCTCCTCTTGTGTGTCGGATTCAAATTTGTTGATTGCTACGATAGGGGCTAAATTGAAAAGTTTTATGTTCTCAACATGTTTCTGAAGATTTTCGATTCCCTTTTCGAGGGCCTTCACATCTGGAGACTTTATCTCTTTAAGGTTTTTTCCTCCATGGTACTTTAGAGCCCTTACCGTTGCTACTAAAACTGCTGCATTTGGAGAGAGTCCAGCGTGTCTTGCTTTGATGTCAAGGAATTTTTCTGCACCTAAATCGAAGCCAAATCCCGCCTCTGTCACTGTATAGTCTGTCAAGGACATAGCCGTCTGTGTGGCAATTACTGAATTTGTTCCTTGGGCTATGTTGGCAAAAGGGCCTCCATGAATAATCGCTGGTGTTCCCTCTGTTGTCTGAACTAAGTTTGGTTTGATTGCATCTTTTAAGAGTGCTGCCATTGCTCCGTGTGCCTTTAGATCGCGGGCATAAACTGGCTTTTTATCAAATGTGTATCCTATGAAAATGTTGCCTAATCTTTGTTTTAGATCTTCTATGTCTTTAGCGAGACACAAGATTGCCATCACTTCCGAAGCTGCGGTAATGTCAAAGCCGGTCTCCCTTGGAATTCCGTGTGTTGTGCCTCCTAAACCTGCAACGATTGTTCGGAGTGATCTGTCATTCATATCCATTACTCTTTTCCAAGAGATGGTGCGAGGATCAAGGCCTATATTGTTGACCTTATTTTGAATATTATTGTCAATGATTGCTGCCAGTAAGTTGTGTGCCTTTTCGATTGCTGCAAAATCACCTGTAAAATGCAGGTTTATATCTTCCATTGGTAATACTTGCGAGTAACCTCCTCCTGTTGCTCCTCCCTTTATACCAAAAACAGGACCTAGTGATGGCTCTCTAAGTACAACGATCGACTTTTTGCCAATCTTATTCAAGGCAAGCGAGAGGCCAATTGATACTGTTGTTTTCCCTTCTCCGGCTGGAGTTGGTGAGATTGCTGATACTAAAATCAACTTTCCAAATTTTTCTCTATTGATGAACTTAAGAGGTAGTTTTGCTTTGTATTTTCCATACATCTCGAGATCCTCCTCGGGAATATTCAAGTCAGCTGCAACACTTTTGATGTGTCTCATTTTTATCGAGTGGGCAATTTCAATATCACTTTTCATAAAATTTGTTTTTACTTTTTAACAAAATAACGCAAAAAGTGTTTGCTCCGTAAGCGAAATCTTGAATTTTCAAATAAATTTTTTAATATCTTCGTAGAAACTTAACCTAAATATTACTTATGGCAACCTTAGAACTTAATGGTAAAACTTTCGATGTTGATGGAGATGGATTTTTAACCGATCCTACCCTTTGGAATGACGAAGTCGCTCACCTATTTGCAAAATCTGACGGAATTGATGAACTCACCGATAGACATTGGTCTGTGCTTAGAATTATTCGTAGGAACTTCGAAGAGAAGGGTAATGCTCCTATGATCAGAACTATTTGTCAGGAGACTGGATTGAAATTAAGAGAGATATATGAATTATTTCCTCTAGGTCCGGCAAGAGGTGCTTGCAAGGTTGCAGGTTTACCTAAGCCAGACGGATGTGTTTAGATCTGTATTATGGAGTGGTATATCTATTTTGCCTCGATATCATTTTTGATATCTGGCTTTGTACTTCTACTTACCTTTTTCAAAAGAGTTCAAAGTAAATCGCTAGACTTTTCGAAAGGAGTAGAGGATACAAATGGTGCTGTTTTCTACTCTTTTACAAAAGCAATGTCTCCTTTTGCTAAAGAGTCTGCCTATCTTCACCTTCCTACCTATGTTTCTGGAATCATCTACCATATAGGATCATTTGTTGCAATAGCGTTTTTTCTCTTTGCACTGATTTTCCCCAATTGGAATGAGATATTATCAAATTTTGCAATTTTAATTGAGATTGTTCTCCTATTGTCTGTTTTATGTGGTCTCTTTATCCTTTTTAAGAGATTTATTAAAAGTGATTTGAGATCTCTTTCGATTCCTGACGACTATTTTTCAAATTTGGTTACATCCTGTTTTCAATTGTGTACACTCTTGTATATGATTGATTCTGTTTCGGCCGGTTTGTATTTTACATTATCGGCTTTGTTTTTTATATGGCTGCCAGTTGGAAAGACTCGTCATCTTGTTTACTTCTTTGTTGCCAGAATTTATCTTGGCAGGTTTTATGGAAAAAGAGGCACTTGGCCCGAAAAACATTAAGCAAGTATGGAAAAGGATTTAAAAATTAATTATGAAAAAGCGCTTGATGTTTTGACGTCTAAAGACAACAAGCTTGCTGTAAATATAAATGCATGTGTCAGGTGTGGTCTTTGTGCCGATAGTTGCATGTATTATAAGGCTCTTAAGCATTCAGATTTTATTCCTGGGAAGAAGGTAGAGCTTGTGGGGTCTCTTTACAAAAGATACTCCTCTTTTACTGGTAGAGTTGCTCCTTATCTATTTGGTGCAAAAGAGTTGGATGAGAAGAGTGCTTCGCAAATGGTGGACTTACTTTTTGGAGCATGTACAATGTGTGGACGTTGTGTTAAACATTGTTCAATAGGAGTAGATATTCCTTATGTTGTTCGAAAAGGTAGAGAGATGCTAGTTGCGATGAACATGGTTCCTCAGACTTTGCAATCTACTGTTGATGCTGCAGTACAGACTGGCAACAATATGGGTATTCCAGAGGATGAGTTTACCGACACTATTCGTTGGATGGAGGATGAGTTACGTGATGAGTTGTCTGATGAAAAGGCAGCAATTCCTTTGAACGAAGTGAATAGAGATGTTTTTTATACTCTCAACCCTAGGGAGCCAAAGTTTTTTCCATTATCTATCTCTGCAATGGCTAAGATTTTTTATGCTGCAAAAGAGAGCTGGACTTTGTCTACTAAATATTATGATGTAACGAATTATGGTTTCTTTAATGCCAACAACCAAGAGGCTGCAATTATTACCAGAAATCTTCATGATGAAGTAAAAAGACTAGGTTGTAAGAGATTGGTGCTAGGCGAATGTGGTCATGGTTCAAGAGCTAATCGATGGGAGGGTCCAAATTATCTTAAAAAGCAATATGATTTTGATGTAACCACTGTTGTTGAATTGATTACTGAATACATTCAATCTGGCAAAATTAAGATAGACAAATCACTCAACTCCCAAAAATATACAATTCATGATCCATGTAACCTTGTTAGAAATGGCGGTCTCCTCAAACAGATACGTTTTGTTGTAAAAGAGGCTGTTTCCGATTTTGTGGAGATGAATCCTTATGGAAATGACAACTTCTGTTGTGGAGGTGGAGGAGGACAATTAGCAATGAGCGAATATAACGAAAGGAGAATCGCCATTGGTAAAATAAAGGCCGACCAAATAAAGGCAACAGGGGCTAAGGTTGTAATCACTCCTTGTCACAACTGCGTTGACCAGCTTTCGCAATTGAACCATACTTATAAGCTGGGCGTACAGATAAAGACTATTGCAGAAGTAGTCGCAGATGCATTGATAATAAATAATTAAACTTAATAACTATGAGCAAACTTATCTATTTGGACAACTCAGCTACCAGTTTTCCAAAACCCGACGTTGTTTATGATTTCATGAATACATTCTATAGAAAGCACGGTGTTAATCCAGGTCGTTCTGGTTTTGATGCTGCTGTTGAGACTGAAGAGGTTGTCAATAATACAAGAAAGATGTTGACTAAACTTTTTAATGGTGGTAATGATCATAATAGGTTAACATTCAGTTATAACGCTACTGATTCTCTAAATCTTATAATAAATGGACTTGTAGAGAAGGGTATTCATGTTGTAACAACAATGCTCGAGCACAATTCTGTTTTAAGACCTCTTTATGTTCATAACAATGCTGGTACTATTGATGTAACTTATGTTCCATTTAATAGCCATGGATATGTAGAGCCTGATGATATTAAAAAGGCAATCAGACCAAATACAAAATTTGTTATAGTAACTCACTGTTCTAATGTATTGGGAACAATTCAGCCTTTGAAGGAGATTGGTAAAATATGTAAAGAGAGAGGTGTGATCTTCGTTGTTGATGGAAGCCAAGGAGCGGGTGCTGTTGATTTCGATATGCAAGATTCAAATGTAGATGTATACTGCTTTACAGGGCATAAATGCCTTATGGGACCAACTGGAATTGGTGGTTCGTATGTAAGAGAGGGCATTCATATCAATCATACAAGGGCCGGAGGAACTGGCGTAAGATCTGCGTATCCAGCACATTTAGAAGAGTATCCTTATCGTTTGGAATATGGAACTTTGAATTTACTTGGAGTTGCAGGATTAAATGCAGGTGTTAAGTGGATTCAAGAGCAGGGAATTATGAATATTCACAACAGAGAGATGGCTTTGTGGGATAAACTTAGAAATGGTATCCAGAATATTGAAGGTGTTACTACATACTGTGCAGATAGCAAGGAGAATAAAAATCCTGTTCTTAGCTTCAATATTAATGGTTTTGAAGCAGGTGATGTGGGAGTAATGTTAGATGTGGATTATAGTATTGCTGTGAGAACTGGTTTACAGTGTGCTCCAAAAGTTCATGAAAATATTGGAACTTTCGATATGCATGGTACAGTAAGAATGAGTATAGGTGCCTTTACAACTGAATCTGAAGTTGACTCTGCGATAGAAGCTGTAAAAGAAATTGCATCTATTAAGAATTGAAACAGACCATCTAAAGTAGATGAATATTGACTTTGCTATTTTGGAATTGATTTTTAATTAGTATATTTCGTAACAATTTGATAGATTTGTAATTGATTTTAACTTTTCGAATAACCTTAAAAACTTGATATTATGAATGTTGCAATAGTAGGAACTGGCTATGTCGGTTTAGTAACCGGAGCTTGTTTTGCAGAGATGGGTGTTAATGTGATATGTGTAGACATCGATAAGCAGAAAATCGATAAGCTCAATAATGGTATCATGCCAATCTACGAGCCTGGTATCAAGGAATTAGTTGACAAAAATGTTGCAGAGGGTAGACTCTCTTTCTCAAACAACTTAATTGAGAACATCGATAAAGTCTCAGTAATCTTCAGTGCTGTAGGAACTCCTCCTGATGAAGATGGTAGTGCAGATTTAAAATATGTTTTAGACGTTGCAAGAACTGTCGGAAAAAATATGAACGACTACGTTCTGTTGGTTACAAAAAGTACTGTACCTGTTGGAACAGCTCAAAAAGTTAAAGCAGCCATCCAAGATGAATTAAACAAAAGAGGAGTCAACATCCCATTTGATGTTGCTTCAAATCCAGAATTCTTGAAAGAGGGTGCAGCAATTAAGGACTTCATGACTCCAGACAGAGTTGTAATTGGTGTAGATAGTGAGAGAGCTAAACAGCTCATGGAGAGACTATACAAGCCTTTCGTTCTTAATGGTTATCCGATTATCTTTATGGATATCGCATCTGCAGAGATGACAAAATATGCAGCAAATGCTATGCTTGCTACTAGAATTAGCTTTATGAACGAGATTGCAGCTCTTTGCGAAGTAACTGGTGCAAATGTTGACTCTGTAAGAAGGGGTATTGGCAGTGATAAGCGTATTGGAGGAAGCTTTTTGTACGCAGGTGCTGGATATGGTGGATCTTGTTTCCCTAAAGATGTTAAAGCGTTAGTTCATACTGGTAATTTCCATTCAACAAGGATGAGAATTATTGAAGCAGTAGAAGAGGTTAATGAGCATCAAAAAAGTATAGTTTTCAGAAAGCTTGAAAAGGCATTTAACGGCGACCTAAAGGGTAAAAAAATTGCTCTATGGGGCTTATCTTTCAAACCTGATACTGATGACATGCGTGAAGCACCATCAATCGTGATTATTGAGATGTTACTTGCTGCTGGTGCAACAGTTACAGCTTTCGATCCAATTGCAGCCGAAGAGACTCATAGACGTATAGGTGATGTTATCACATATAGCCATAATATGTATGATGCTTGTATTGACGCAGATGCACTTGCTCTCGTTACTGAGTGGAAACAGTTCCGCCTACCTAACTGGGGAAAAATAAAATTATCTATGAGAGGCAATGTCGTTGTAGATGGTAGAAATATCTATGATGCTGCTGAACTTGCAGGTGAAGGGTTCAAGTACTATTGCATAGGTAAATAACGATTGTATGAAAAGAATATTGGTTACCGGTGGGGCCGGTTTTATCGGCTCCCATCTTTGTACAAAACTTGTGAATGAGGGTAATGATGTTATCTGTTTGGATAACTATTTTACTGGATCCAAGGATAATATAATGCATCTAATTGGAAATCCTCGCTTTGAGCTTGTTCGACACGATGTAATTAACCCCTATTTAGCTGAGGTTGATGAGATATATAATCTTGCATGTCCTGCTTCCCCTGTTCATTATCAATACAATCCTATTAAGACCGTCAAAACATCTGTGATGGGAGCAATCAATATGCTAGGTCTTGCAAAAAGGATAAATGCTAAAATTCTACAAGCCTCTACAAGTGAAATATATGGTGATCCAGTCGTACATCCACAACCCGAAAGTTATTGGGGCAATGTGAATACTATTGGAATCAGATCTTGTTATGATGAGGGAAAAAGATGTGCAGAGACTCTTTTTATGGACTATCATCGTCAAAATGATGTCAGAATTAAAATCATAAGGATTTTCAATACTTATGGACCTAGAATGCACCCAAATGATGGTAGAGTTGTATCAAATTTCATAGTGCAAGCACTTAAAGGAGATGATATTACACTCTATGGAGAGGGTAATCAAACTAGGAGTTTTCAGTATGTTGATGACCTTATTTCGGGCATGACAAGGATGATGAACACAGAGGAGTCGTTCATTGGTCCAATTAATATTGGTAATCCTAATGAATTTACAATTAGAGAGCTAGCCGAGCTTGTTGTTGAATTAACAGGTTCTAAATCTAAGTTTGTATACATGCCTCTGCCTTCTGATGATCCAAAACAAAGACAACCGGATATCTCTTTAGCTAAAGCAAAACTTAGCTGGGAGCCAACTGTTCAATTGAGAGAGGGTTTAATAAAAACAATTGAGTATTTTAAGACAAAAATATAGTTACTAAGATGGAGATTAACAACTCAGACTTCACGATTCTGATTGTAGATGATGTGGATGCCAACGTTCTACTTTTAAAGCTTTTGATATCCAAAGCTGGATTCAAAACTTTAACTGCTTCAAATGGACGTGAGGCTTTGGAGGTCGTGAATAAATCCGATCCGGATCTAATTCTTTTAGATATTATGATGCCGGATATGGATGGTTATGAGGTAGCGAAAGTTTTAAGAGGGACACCTGAAAGATGTGATATACCAATCATCTTCTTATCTGCTTTAAACTCTTCGGAGGATATTGTAAAAGGGTTCAAATTGGGTGCGGCTGATTATGTATCTAAGCCTTTCAACAAGGATGAGTTACTTATAAGAATCAACCATCAAATTTCGTTGATTGCTGCCAAGAGGACAATCTCTAAACAGACAGAAGAGCTTAGAAAAACTATTCTCGGAAGGGATAAACTCTATGCTGTTATCGCCCATGATTTAAGATCTCCTGTAGCTTCCATCAGAATGGTTATGAATGCCTTAGTTTTCAATATTGAAAAGGATAGCATCACTCCTGATATGTATGAACTTTTAACGATGGCTAACCGTCTTACCGATGAGTGCTATATTCTATTAGATAATCTGTTAAAGTGGACTAAAAGTCAGACGGGAAAACTCAAGACTGTCTTTCAAGATGATGTAGAGCTTTCTGATTTAATATATGGAGTTTTGGAGGTTTCGAGATCAGTTGCTGAACTAAAAAATATAAATATCAAGTTTGAACCTACAGAAAAAGTAACAGCGACTGTCGATATCGATATGATTAAAACTGTAATGCGTAATTTAATCAGTAATGCTATTAAGTTCAGTAATGAGGGTGCGAATGTTGAGATTAAAATGGCAAGGGAAGAAAAAAGAGTTGTAATATCGGTGATCGATAATGGAACAGGGATAAGTGAAGAGGGACAAGAAAAGTTGTTTAAGGTAGATGTGCATTTTACGAGCTTTGGAACAAACAATGAAGAGGGTTCTGGACTAGGATTGCTTATTTGCAAGGACTTCGTTCAAAGAAATGGAGGCGAATTATGGTTCTCGTCTAAAGAGGGTGAGGGCTCTGTGTTTAGTTTTGATATTCCATTTCAGCAATAACTGGTTTATGGTCGCTAAGGTCTAAATCCAAAGTTCTATATTGAGTTGTTTTGAACTCTTTCGAATGAATTATAAAGTCAATCCTAAGTAGTTTCTTAAACCATCTGAATGTGCTTCCATAACCACTTCCAGCCTCTTTAAAGCCGTCTATTAGATTTGGTCCTTTAATTCGGTTAAATACAAAAGATGATGGTGTGTCATTGAAGTCGCCAGTAACTATAATTGGTAGTAGAGTTGTATCGATACAGTTTCTTATCTCAATTGCTTGCATGGTCCTCATAATGGCATTTTCAGATAAGATTTTAAATTTTTCCGAAATCCCGTATTTCCTGGCACTCGTCATTCCAGTTGTTTGCAAATGGTTGTTAAAAACTCTGAACTCAAATGAATTACTAACTTTTATGTCTGCCCACATTGCTCCGTTATTACTCCCTTCGAATTCTATCTTTCCACTTTTTGTTACTGGGTAACGACTGAAAATTGCTAACCTAGTGCTGTCGGTTGATCCATTATAGATTGCAAAGTATGGATATGCTTTCATGGCATCTGAGATGTTTTCATATCTATTGTCATGAGGTTCAATATATTCTTGAAAGCAGATTATATCTATGTCGTTATCTATAAATGAATTTGCAATTTGATAAATTGTGTACTCTTTGTCAAAGCTGAAATAGTGCACATTGTACGATGCAATCCTGATTGCTTTTTCTTTGTTCAAACTTGATGGTTGGTTTAACCTGAGTTGAAACATAGATCCAATAAATGAAAAATTGATTGCTAGTGCAGCTATTGGTATTAAAATCCATATTTTTAATTGAACGCCAAAATATGCAACAAAAAAAATGTTCCCGACAAGTATCCCTGGTAAAACGAGAGATATAAAGTAGGAGTATATATTTGTCGTTGGGTCAATATTCGCCGACAAGTATCCCCAAATGCTCAATGCAAGTAAAATGAGCGAAGAGATAAACATTATTGAATGAAAGTATAGAATAACAGCTTTTTTGCCCATTGGTGTCTATTTTGGTAAAGTAATTTTAAAACAGCTTCCTCGTCCTTGCTCCGAATTTACAGAGATCTCTCCTCCGAGTTTCTCTGTTAATGATTTGCATATCGCCAGACCGAGTCCAGCTCCTGGTGAAAACGAGTCAATCTTTGAGAAACGCTCAAAGATAGTGCTAATTTTTTCTTTGCTAATTCCAATTCCAGTGTCGGCAACATAGAATTCAAAATTATCTGAATGTTCAATAGCCCCAATTTCAATAACTCCAGTTTTTGTAAATTTTAGTGAGTTATTAATGAAATTGGAGAGGATTTGATAAATTCTGTTTCTGTCGGTATAGAGTATGCCATCTTTAAGACTCTCTTTCACAATAATTTTTATTTCATCATGACTTAATTTTGAATAATTTGTGTGAAGTTCATTGATGAAGTCATAAACATTAATCTTCTCTTCTGTAAATTCTGCCACACCGGAATCTATCCTTGATAGATCTAGTATTTGGTTGATTAACTCTAATAATCTCTTATTGTTTGATTCGACAATTCTAAAATACTCCTCCCTCTCCTCTTTTGAATCTGCTTCAGAAATAAGTTGAGAAAAACCTATGATGGAGTTTAATGGAGTCCTGATTTCGTGGCTAATATTTGCGAGCATTGCTGTTTTGATACTAACAGATTCTTCTGCTATCTCTTTTGCCTCTTTTAGTTTTTCTGAAGTGAGTGTGAGTTCGGTTATGTCCCAGACGATTCCAAAAATGAGTCGATCTTTCCCGATTTTTACAAGACTTTTAAGTGTCTCCTTTATTGCAATTTTACCATCTAACCCTCTCTCTTTTGTCTTGAACTTAATCGCACCCCCTTCTTGCAGCAGTTTTTCATCTTCTCCTCTGAATTTATCTGCAGTCTGAGGAGGCATACATTCGTAGTCAGTTTTGCCTAAGCAGTCGAATTTGCCTCTACTTATGATCTGGTTAAATGAGTTGTTCCTATAGATGTATCTAAAGTCATTATTACAATCTTTAATAAAGACCGATAGGGGCATATTGTCAATTAAATATGGGAGATAAGATAAAACAGACGAGCTTGTGTAAGAAATATCTTGATTTTTACTTATGATTTTTAAGCAAGAGTAAAAAGTGTTGTTTTTTAATTTTTCGGATGAAATATTGTATTGGGTTGTAGTGTCTTTGAAATATGTTGATTGATAACCGTTTAGTTCTGCGTCTTCAAAATGTTTGAGTAAATGCTCGCGAAGTTCTGATTCTATTAGTTTTTTTAGATAATATTCATTGTCATCGGTATGTGATTTCAATTTTAAAATGTCTGAAATATTCAGATATTTATCTGCAATAAAGTGGATTTCACGAAATGCGTTTTCGTAATCCTCATCGGCCAAATATTGAATTTCAGATATCATCTCATCAAATATTGATTACAGGTAAGTTTTTATGTAAAAAAATACTATATTTACACATTATTTGTAATTGTAAAATTAATATTTTTTCGACGTGAAAAAAAGGGTTTTAATTATCGATGATAAACCTACGATTGCTAAAATCATACAGGTGTATCTAAATGAGACTTTTGATTGTATATATTTTGAAGATCCAATCAAGGCAATAGCTTGGTTGCAAGAGAGTAATCTTCCTGATTTAATTATTTCAGATATTAACATGCCAAATATGAATGGTGTTGAATTTCTGGACTACATCAAGAAGAATGAGTTGTATAAATCTATTCCTTTTGTGATCTTGTCTAGTGAAGATAGTACTAGTCAAAAGATAAGCCTTTTAGAAAAGGGAGCGGATGACTATATCTCTAAGCCATTCAATCCTATGGAGTTAAAAGTTAGACTTAAAAAGATCGTGCAGTGATCGTATATCCAATATACATAGGCAAAAATTCTGTAGCTGTAGAGTATTTCAAGCGTCAACTTGATGGTGCTATCGCTGTAGCAGCCGATCATGCAGAAGCCGTGAGGTCTATTTCTGCTGACGCATTAAATAAACCGTTATTGTTCTTCTATGAAAAAAGTAATCAAAAGATTGATGGGCAGAGAATTGAGTATTTAAAGACTCAGTACCCTCTTTCGTATGTCATTTTGGTTACTGATAAATTGGAGAAAGAAGAAATCCCTGTTTATCAGCGGTTTGGTGTAAACGACTCAATGCCGTTTAATGTCTCAAAGAATAGATTGTTAAATACAGTTGAGTTTGTTGAGCGAAATCAAGAGATGATTAAATCTGTTACTTTAGAGCAAATATCTCTTGGTACATATAGCATTCCGATATGGAAAAGGGCTTTTGATATTGTTTTTGCTTCTGCAGCAATTCTATTTTTATCTCCAATCTTTATTTTTACTGCTATAGCTATTAGGTTAGAAAGTAAGGGTAGTGTTGTTTACAAGTCGAAAAGAGTGGGTAGTAATTACAGAGTTTTTGATTTTCTCAAATTTAGGTCGATGTACAAAGATGCGGATAAACGACTTAAGGAATTTAAAGAGTTAAATCAATATAGTGGAGAAGAGGAGGAGGAGGTATTAGTTCAGAATGTATCTGATGATATTTTGGTTTCTGACGATATGATGATCGGCGACGATGGGATTGGAGGGGATAACTATTTTGTATCTGATGACGTTGTGATCAGTGAGCAGGAGTTTATGAAGGACAAGTCGAATAAACAAAAAAACAATTTTGTGAAGTTTGTTAATGACCCTCGAATTACAAAAGTTGGAAAGATTATTAGGAAATATAGTATCGATGAATTACCTCAGCTGTTCAATATTTTAAAAGGTGATATGTCTGTAGTAGGTAATAGGCCGCTCCCGCTTTACGAAGCTGAACAATTGACGTCTGACCAATACATTGATAGATTCTTAGGTCCTGCTGGTCTTACTGGTCTTTGGCAGGTAGAAAAGAGAGGAAACGACGGGAAATTGTCTGCGGAAGAGAGAAAGTTACTCGATATATATTATGCAAAAAAATATTCTTTCTGGCTGGATATAAAGATCATATTCAAGACTTTCACTGCTTTTATTCAAAAGGAGAATGTTTAGTTTGTAAAAACAAATTAAAATTTTGGCCCATGAAAAGAATCATTTCCATAGCCTTTATTATGTTGTATTTTGCCATGCCAAGTTTTTCGCAGGCCGATACGCTAGACTATAATGCTATAAAGCTTCCTTCGCTAGAAGAGCTTTTTGAAGGAGCGAGGAGAAATCCTACTGTTGCTCTTTACTCTTTTCAAAGAGAGGCTGAAGAGAGGCAGTTGAGGACTCAGAAAAGGCTTTGGCTTCAATTTATAAAGATTTCAGCATCTGCGCAATATGGTGTAATGTCCCTTAGTAGTTATAATAATCCTGGTGTAGATCTACCCGTAATCTATCAAACATCTGGAAGTGCGCAATTATGGTACAACGCTGGAATATCTGTCGGTATTCCTCTTGATGAACTTTTCGATAGAAGAAATAGAATAAAAAAGCAAGAGATTAAGATTCGCGAAACTGAGATGGAGACAGAAAGATGGTTTGATGATCAAAAACTAAAGATTATTGATGCTTATACTGTTGCTCAAATGAGACTTGCGATTATTAAGTACAAAGCTGAGTCAGCATCTTTAGCAACGGCCCAGTACAATATCAGTGAGAAGGAATTTATAATGGGTAAAATTGAAAGTTACGTTTTAAATAATCATAAAAGTGTACAGACAACTGCTTTTACAGAACTTGAGGAGGCTCGGTCTGCACTTAATAATTCATTACTTAGGCTAGAGGTATTGTCTAATTTAAAAATCATTAACAAGTAATTTTGGATGGAGATTGTATCGCAGATAATAAAATTTCTTTTCAGGATTAGGTATTGGTTGATTGTTCTACCAGTGATTGCTGCATTGTTGACCACTTATTATACTAAAAATCTGCAGCGCACTTATAATGTGAGTACTACGATTTACACTGGAATTGCTTCTGGTTATGACATTTTGTCTACAGAAGGTGGAAGATTGGACTGGAGTGCTGTAAACAATAGTATCGACAACTTGGTAAACATCATTAAAGCTAGAGAGACTTTAAGAAATGTATCTATCAGACTTTACGCTCAAAGTATGATTTATGGAGATTCAACAAAAGATAATCTGTACATTCAAGCTAAAAATTATAGACATCTTCTTAGAATAACTCCCAAAGAGGTAAAAAAATTAATTGACAAGTCTTCAATTGATAATACAATCCAAAAGTTACTCGAATACGAAAAGGCAGATTCTAAAAACTTTGTTTATGGTCTTTTCAACTGGTTTCATCCACATTATAGCTATACAGCATTATCTACAATTGGAGTAAAGAGGCTGTCAAACAGTGATATGATCGAAATTACTTACAGTAATAACGATCCAGGTATAGCGTATCAGACATTAGTCCTGTTGAATAGAGAGTTTATCTCCCAGTATCAAGATTTACGTTATGGTCAAACTAATAATGTAATAGCATACTTTAGAGATGAATTATCAAAGTTAGGGCGTAAACTCAAAGCATCTGAAGACTCTTTAACCCAGTATAATGTTGATAAAAAGATTATCAACTACCCTGAGCAATCAAAGATTGTTGCTGCTCTTTCTCGAGATATGGAGTTAAGATATGAGGAGATTTTATTAAACTTTACTAGTTCAACTGTCCTTGTTAATGAATTAGAGAGTAAAGTTGCTCAGCAGACAGCTCAGATTAGAAACAATACTGAATTTATTGAAAAACTAAAGGTTATTTCTCAACTAAGTTCGGAGATTGCTAAAATGGAATCTTTTCAAAATGATTCGGTGGCTACGAATTTTAAGTTTTTAAAAGAGAAAAAGATTGCATTAGCAAATGCTGAAAGTGGATTAAGAGCATTTTCTGATAAAGTCTCTAATACAAAATTCACAAAAGAGGGAATTGCTTTAACAACTTTTGTAGATCAATGGTTAGATGAGATAATTAAAAGAGAAAAATCAAGGGCAGAATTGGAGGTTATGGAGAAGCGTAAAAAGGATCTTGATGTTCAATATTCTTATTTTTCTCCAATTGGAACAACTCTAAAAAGAAAAGAACGTGAGATAGATTTTACCGAAAGATCTTATATGAACTTTCTGAGTAATTTAAATATGGCTCTAACTAGGCAGAAAAATCTTCAAATGACATCTGCTACTTTGAAGCCTTTGAATCCTCCATTATTTCCAATTAATCCAATTCCAACTGCTAGAAAAGCAATGGTAATTATCTCATTCATCGGTACAATAATCTTTATTATTGGATTCTTTGCAATGTTGGAGGTATTTGATCGAACTATCAGAGATAAGTTTAGGGCAGAGAGAATTATACCATCATTTGTTATGGGTGTCTTTCCAAAAGATACGAAGTTGCGATATCGGGCATATAGAGATGAATATAACAGAATTGCAACAAACTATTTAGCCAATTCTATAATTCCATATTTTAATCCTAAAAACAAACCCGACATTATTAATTTCTTGAGTACTGCCGAAGAGTCAGGTAAGTCTTTGTTAATCTCTCATTTAAAAGATTATTGGGAAGAGAGGGGCCTTAGAGTAAAAGTTCTCTCATGGCACGATGAAATTTTAAATGAGTCTAGAGATTATATCTTATCTACAAATCTTTCTGATCTTTATGATTATGAAAACGAAGATATTATCATTGTCGAACATAGAGCTGTTACTCAAACATCAGTCCCTGTAGGACTTTTACAGGAGGCTAGTTTAAATATCATGGTTGTTAGGGCCGACAAAGTGTGGAGAGATATTGATAGACTTGCTTTTAATAGAGTTAAGGAAAATGTTGCGGGTAAACCACTTGTTTTATATCTGACAGAAACGAGTAGAGATGTTGCGGAGGGATTCTTGGGATTATTACCTCCTTATAATTGGCTTAGAAGGCTAGTATATAAGTTCGCTCAGTTTGGATTAACATCAAAGTAAATAGATGAATTGTGGATGTCATAAAAAATACCTTCGATAATCTGAATAAGGCACTTATTTATTTAGTGCTTATCTTAGGTTGTTTTGGTATTGTATATGCTCTTACAAAACTAGGCCTTGTATTTGGAACATTGCTTGCAGCATTACCAATTGTACTTCTTTTTCTAGTTTTCTTGTTTAATAACCCCTACCTCGGATTGATGAGTATATTTACCATCAACTATTTTATAATGGGTGTAAACAGATATCTTCCTTCTGTGCCTGGAGGTATCGTTATGGATGGGGTTATTGGCCTAACTTTTATAATTATTCTAATTCATCTTTTTCAAAGAAAGGTGGAATTTAAAAGAGCTTTTAACGGTCTGACGATACTATCTGCGGTCTGGCTTTTTTATTGTGTTATTGAGCTATTTAACCCAGAAGTATCTTCAAAAGCGGCGTGGGCAACAACAATTAGAGGGGTTGCTGTATACTTCTTTTTAATGACAATCTTAACCTCTATTTTAATAAAGAGTATAAAAGACTTAAAGAAACTGTTGTTTCTTTGGGCTGTATTTACCTTGATGGCTGTTGCAAAAGCTCTTATTCAAAAAACATTTGGTTGGGATAGTGCTGAGCTTAGATGGCTTTATGTTGATGGAGGTAAAGACACTCATATAATTCAATCAGGGATAAGGTATTTTTCATTCTTCACTGATGCTGGTAATTTTGGGTCTGGCATGGGTTACTCTCTTGTTGTCTTTACTTTAGTCGGAATATATATTAAAGATCTGAAATCAAAAATTTTCTATTTCACAGTTGCTTTTTTAGCAGGTTACGCAATGATGATTTCTGGTACAAGAGGAGCCTTGGCAGTACCATTTGGAGGCTTCTTTTTTTATGTATTTCTTTCAAAAAATGTAAAGGCAATGGTCTCATTCAGTGCTTTTCTTATCCTGATTTTTATTTTTTTAAAATATACGATGCTTGCGCATGGTAATCCTCAGGTCCGAAGGATGAGAACCGCTTTTAATGCGCAAGACCCATCTCTCCAAGTAAGATTAGAGAATCAAAAGAAGCTAAAAGCTTATATGAAAAGCAGACCATTTGGAGTAGGAATTGGTCTTGGCGGGGTAAAAGCCAGAAGGTTCACTCCTTATGCTTTTACATCAAATGTGCCAACTGACTCATGGTTTGTGATGATTTGGGTTGAGACTGGAATAATTGGACTAATTCTGCACATAGGAATTTTACTTTCTATTCTTGCATATGGTGCATATTTAGCATTATTTGTTTTAAAAGATAAAGAGCTAAAAGGGTTAATAACAGCTTTGGTATGCGGAATTTTTGGAATCTATGCAACTTCATATGGAAATGAGGTTTTAGGTCAATTTCCTACAGGAATTATTTTGTACATGAGTATGGCTATCGTATTTGTAAGTCCCTATTTTGACAAAGAAATTGAGGAGGAAAAAATGAAAAAGATTGAAGAAAAAATATCGGAAAATGACTATGGAAAAAACTCAAAATATTGATTTGTCATTAATTACGGTTAATTTTAATGGCGTTAGTGATACGTTGGAAATGATTGATTCAGTTAAGGCGAACTTAACTTCTATCAGGTATGAAATCATAGTAGTAGATAATGGCTCTAGAATAAATGAAGCAAAAACAATTTCTGAAAAATTCCCGGATATTGTTGTTTTAAGAAGCGATAAAAACTTAGGGTTTGCTGGAGGGAATAACATAGGAATCAATGTTGCTACTGGTAGATACATTATGTTAATTAATAATGATACATTAGTTCCAGATGATTCATTAAGTTCTTTAGTTTCTTATATGGATTCTAATCCGAATGCTGGGGCTGTATCTCCTAAAATTGTCTTTTATAAACCAGATAATACAATTCAATTTGCAGGTTATACTGAATTATCAAATATAACCTTAAGAAATAATCTCATCGGATTTGGAGAGCAAGATAGGGGCCAATATTCAGTTGCCACTGAAACTCCGTATTGTCATGGGGCTGCAATGGTACTTCGTAAAGTTGTTATTGATAAAGTAGGTCTTATGCCCGAAATTTTCTTTTTATACTACGAAGAGATTGATTGGTGTACAAAAATTAGCAGAGCAGGATTTAAGCAGTACTTTTATCCAAATTCTGTAATAATTCACAAAGAGAGTAGTAGCACAGGTCAGGGTAGTCCTCTAAGAAACTATTATTTGGTAAGGAACAGATTGCTCTATGCGTGGAGAAACAGAAAGGGTATGACGTTGATTTTGTCAATATTATATCAAATCCTTATAGCTGTTCCTAAATCTTTAATCTTGAATATTATTTCGGGGCGAATTGATTTGATTTCATCAACTTTCAAAGGAATAAAAGATTTTGTATATTTAAAAGAAAAATTAAAGTAATGGAATATTTATCGGTGATACTTGAGTATACGGATGCAATTCTCTATGTGATTATTGGCTTGTCTGTTTTCTATATTTTCTTTTTCGCTCTTATTTCTAATAAGAAGATCAAGAAGTATGAGACAAAGATTAAAAAACAATATTCAATCATTGTTTTAGTTCCTGCCTATAAAGAAGATTTTGTAATTGAAAGATCAGTCTCTTCTATTATTGATCAAGACTATCCCCAAGATAAGTACGACCTTGTAGTGATTGCAGATAAGATGCAGCCAGAAACAAATGTACGTCTGAAAGAATTAGGGGCGGAAGTTTTAGTGCCTGATTTTCAGCAAAGCTCAAAGGCTAAGGCATTAAATTTTGCGATCGAAACAAGAAAAAAAGAATACGATATTGTTGTAATTTTAGATGCCGATAATGTAGTTGAAAAGGATTTTTTAACTGAAATAAATAAGTCTTATTATATTGGCTCCAGAGCAATGCAAGCGCACAGAATTGCTTTTAATACGGATACTCATACAGCACTTCTGGATGCAGTTAGTGAAGAGATTAATAATTCAATCTTTAGAAAAGGACACATTGTTTTTGGACTCTCTTCTGCTTTAATCGGTTCGGGAATGGCATTTGATTATAAATGGTTTTGTAAAAATGTCAAAAAGATATTTACTGCGGGAGAAGATAAAGAGTTAGAAATTCTATTATTGAAAGAGAGGATTTTTATTAACTACCTTGAAGATGTAAAGGTTTATGATTTGAAGACTCAAAAAGACGAGGTCTTTTATAATCAAAGAAGAAGATGGTTAGCAGCACAATTTGCAACACTTAAGAGATCTCTTATAGATTTTCCTAAAGCACTTTTTACTTTAAATTACGACTACTTAGATAAAATTATTCAATGGATGATGTTGCCAAGAGTGATTTTGCTGGGTTTAATTTGCATAATTTCAGCAACTACGACTGTGATTAGTTGGGAATATTCTATCAAGTGGTGGATTCTTTTATTTGTCCTAATATTAGGTTTTGCATTGGCTATTCCTGATTATCTAGTTGATAAAAGGCTTGTAAATGCGTTTAAAAAAATTCCAGTTTTATTTGTTTTAATGTTCCTTAATCTCTTCAGGTTAAAAGGAGTAAATAATAAATTCATTCACACTCAAAAAAATTAGTATGAAAATAGCAATTGAGGCTCAAAGAATCTTTAGGCCAAATAAACATGGGATGGATTTTGTTGCGTTGGAGTCTATAAAAGAACTTCAGAAACTTGACAAAGTGAATGAATACTTTATTTTCGTTCAACCAGGACCCGATAAAACTCTTAAGGAAACTGATAATTTTCACATTATAGAACTTAGTTGTCCTACATATCCTTTGTGGGAGCAAGTTGCTCTTCCGAGGGCAGTAAAAAAAGTAAAGGCAGATATATTACATTGTACAAGCAATACTGCTCCCGTTTATTGCAATGTCCCATTAGTTTTAACACTACACGATATTATCTTTCTAGAAAAGCAAAAGGGAAAGAGTAAATCTCTATATCAAAATATGGGCAGAATTTACCGCAGATTAGTTGTTCCTAAGATTCTGGAAAAGTGTAAGAAAATAATTACAGTGTCTAAATTTGAGGCCTCAAGGATTTCGGATGCTTTAAATATTAAAGATGGAAGAATTGTAGCAGTCTATAATGGATATAGTTCACATTTTAAAGTTTATGAGAGAATAGCAGATGTAACTTCGCGATATACAAAATGTGAAAAATATATCTTTTTTCTTGGGAATACTGATCCTAAGAAAAATACAAGGAATACTCTAAAAGCATACTCTCTTTATTTAGAAAAATCAGAACACAAGCTACCTCTTTTAATTGCTGATTTAAAAGAGCCATATATTGATGAGGTTTTAAATGAACTTAATATCCAACATATAAAAGAGTATCTTCATAATCCTGGCTATATTCCAAATGGAGATCTCCCATTTATTTATAATGGAGCATTTGCCTTTTTATATACTTCATTGAGAGAGAGCTTTGGAATACCTATTCTAGAGTCTATGGCGTGTGGTACTCCAATTATTACTTCTAATACCTCTGCAATGCCCGAGATTGCTGGAGAGGGGGCAATTCTTACCGATCCAACTAATCCCGAAATGATATGTAATGAGCTTTTGAGATTAGAAGATGATTCCCAATATTACAAATCTAAAGTAGCATACGGGTTGGAAAGGGTTCAAAATTTTTCTTGGAAATCGACAGCTGAAGAGTTACTTAAACTCTACAAAGAGTTAGGAAATGAATAACTTATTGTTGAAAATAAAAAAAAATGAGAAATTAAAGAGCTTATTAATAAAAACAATTAGCTCTAGTCATCATCCAAGACCAAGATGGTGGGTAAGGAATTTTGTTAATCCTTTTGTCCATAAAAGAGAAAAAGGGTCTATAGTGAGAAGAAGCAGTAGAATGGATGTTTTTCCATGGAAGCATTTTCATTTAGGTAAAAGATCTATGATTGAGGACTTTGCTGTCATCAATAACGGTGCAGGTGATGTGATTATTGGTGATAATACTAGAGTTGGAATTGGAACAGTGATTATTGGCCCTGTAACAATTGGAAATAATGTTGGGATTGGTCAAAATGCTTTTATTTCTGGATTCAATCATATCTATAAACCTGACGAAGGAATTCCGGAGGGAAAAGAGTTGCAACATCGGCCAGTTATAATTGGAGATGACTCACATATAGGAGCAAATGCTGTTATAGTACCAGGGGTACAACTAGGAAAATGGGTGATCGTTGGTGCCGGAAGCGTTGTAACTAAGAATATAGATTCATATTCTTTAGTTGTTGGTAATCCCGCAAAGGTCATCAAAAAGTATAATAGGGCTCTTTTAAAATGGGAAAAAGTATAATAATATGCCAAAAGTTAGTGTAATCATACCTGTGTACAACACAGAACAATATGTTGCTGAAGCAATATATTCTATACTTAACCAAACACTTGTAGATATAGAGCTAATTGCTGTAAACGACGGTTCTACTGATAACTCTTTAGAGGTAATTACAAAGATTGCAGAATCTGACAAAAGGGTAAAAGTATTTAGTCAGCAGAATAAAGGTCAATCGGAGGCAAGAAATCTTGGTATATCAAATTCTACTGGAGATTATCTTTATTTTATGGATAGTGATGATGTTCTTGTTGAAACAGCTTTGGAAGAGTGTGTTAAAAAGGGAGATGCGAACAACTTGGATATTGTTTTTTTTGATGCTGATATTTTAAATCAAGTATCTGATTTTTCACTTGGGTTCGACTATAGTAGACTACATCATCTAGAAGATAGAATTTACAAAGGAGTGGATGCTCTTGAAGAGATGGTGGACAAGAAGATTTTTAGAGTATCGCCATGTTTATACATATTAAAGAGACAATTTTATCTTAATTCTGGCCATTCATTCTATTCAGGAATCATACATGAAGATGAACTTTTTACTCCAATCTTATTTCTGAAAGCGGGTGATGTCAGTTTCATTAATAAAAAGTTCTTCTTAAGAAGGTTACGCCCCGATTCAGTTATGACTAAAAAGATGACTGATAGAAATATTTATTGTTATAAAGTTGTTTTGTCAGAAATCAAAAAACATATTGCGGCATCAACCTCTCAAGAAAAGAGGGTCTTAGAAAAACTGATTAAAAATATAATTGAAGCACTTTGTTATAAAATCGGCAGTCTTAATCTTGCAAAAAGAGCATCATTTGCTATTTTTTGCATGAAACATTACAGTCAGTATGTTAATCTTAAGTCGATTATCATTCTGATGATTAGAAAATATTTAAAAGACTAAATCATGAGTTGGTATAACAAATATTTAAGTGTTTACGAAAAGCCGTATTCTGAGTTTCCTCAAGAGGCTTTTGAAACAGTTAAGACTAATCTTAAGAAGATCCAATCTGATAATCCTATTGCTAGTGTTGTAGTTATTGCTTTAAATGAAGAGAAACACCTTCTTGGTTGTCTATGGTCTTTGAGTGAAAGTAAGTGCAAATATCCAATTGAAATCATTGGAGTAGATAACAATTCCTATGATAAAACAGCTGAAATATTTCAAAAAACTGCCCTTCCTTATTACACAGAAGTGAACAGGAGTTGTGGGTACGCCAGGAACAAAGGTTTGGAACATGCTAAAGGGAAATACTATATATGTATAGATTCTGACACGATGTATCCGGAAACATATGTAGAAAGAGTAATTGAGGAGTTAGAAAAAAAGGATGTAGTAGCTGTCTCTTGTACTTGGGGATATATCCCCGGTAAGGGCTATCCGAGGTATAAGATGTGGATTTACGAATTTGTAAGAGATATGCACTTATGGCTCCAGTCATTTAAAAGACCTGAGTTATCAGTACGAGGTTTAGTCTTTTCATATCACACAAAGTTAGGAAGAGAAGTGGGGTATAGGGTGAGAATTATAAGGGGTGAAGATGGTGCAATGGCAATGGGTCTAAAAAAGTATGGTAAAATAAGGTTTGTTCGAACTTCAAAAGTTAAAGCCTTCACTTGCACTGCTCGATTAAATGAAGATGGTGGATTAGCAGACGCATTTAAAAGAAGGGTTACTAAAGCTTTACGAGGCATAGGAAAATACTTTACTAAAAGAGAGGTTTACAAAGATCAGGATTCAAATATTATAAAAGATTAGTATGGACTATAAAGATATTAATGCCCTAATTTTAGTCTTTCATGGATTCGCTGATTATAATGGAATCAGCAAAAAACTGTTTTACCAGCGAGACGCGCTAAAGGCTATAGGATGCAGAGCCAAACTTTGCTATTTGAAAATTGATGAGAATTCTGAACATTTAAGAATGGCTGATGAGTCTGTAATTGAGAGTTTTGGATTTGGAGTTATTGCAAAGTTCAAGAAAAGAATCTCTTATTCTGGGTTATCAAAATACATTTCTGAAAACAAAATTAATTTTCTTTATGTAAGAAACGACCACAATGCGAATCCTTTTCTATTGAAATTCCTAAAAGAGGCTGAAGAATATGGAGTGAAAATTGTTATGGAGATTCCTACATATCCTTATGATAATGAATATGTTCAATCTGGATTAGTGAGCAAGATAAATCTGTTGTCTGATAGATTTTTCAGGAAATATTTCAAACACTGTATCGATAGAATTATAACATTTACAGATTTTAAAGAGATCTTTGGAATTCCCGCAATTAACATCTCTAACGGTATAGATTTCAATGCTATTCCGATAAGAAAAGTTCCAAATTCCAATAATGAGATCAGGCTTTTGGGCGTTGCAGAGATTCACTTTTGGCATGGATTTGATCGTGTGATAGAGGGATTAAAAGACTATTATAGTAAAAGTAACGAACAAAAGGTCTATTTTGATGTAGTGGGAAAAAGCTTTACAGACGATGTTGAAAAATTAAAATCATTAGCAGAAAAGTATGGTATTTCTGATTATGTGACTTTTCACGGGACTAAATCTGGTAAAGAATTGGATGATATGTTTGATAAAGCCGATTTTGGCATTGCAAGCCTTGGTCGACACAGAAGTCATATTTTCAAAATTAAAACATTGAAGAACAGAGAGTACGCAGCAAGAGGTATCCCTTTTATTTATTCTGAGATCGACGATGACTTTGAAAATATGCCATATATTATAAAAGCTCCTGCAAATGAATCACCGATCGACGTAAAATCAATTATTGACTTCCTGACAACAAATAATATCACTCCAAATGAGATCAGGGATTCTATAATCAACGAACTATCTTGGAGCAATCAAATGAAAAAAGTGGTTGATGTAACATTTAACAATAGCTAATATGAAAACTGTTGAAATTCTTTTTTGGATTGGATTATTCATTGTATTCTATACATATGTTGGATATGGAATCGTACTTTTTCTGTTGGTTAAGATTAAAGAGATCTTTTTTAAGAATAGGGATAATAAGGGTCTGATAGATCTTCCTGAAGTTACATTATTAATTGCAGCGTATAATGAAGAATCTGTAGTTGATTCAAAAATGACTAATTGTTTAGAATTAGACTATCCTGCAGAGTTATTAAAAATTGTGTGGGTAACTGATGGGTCCGATGATAACACTAATACTCTTTTGGCTAATTATCATAGAGCAGATGTCCTATTTGAACCGGCCAGAGGTGGCAAAACAGCTGCGGTAAATAGAGCTATGGATTACATAAAATCTCCGATTGTAGTTTTAACTGATGCTAATACATATCTTAATAAGGAGGCTATAAAAGAGATTGTATCCCTTTTTAATGATCCAAAGGTAGGATGCGTTGCTGGGGAGAAGAGAGTTTTGTCTAAAGACAAAGATACTGCATCTGCTGGAGGTGAAGGTCTTTATTGGATGTATGAATCAAAACTTAAAGATTTGGATTCAAGGTTGTATAGTGCTGTTGGTGCTGCGGGGGAGCTATATGCTGTAAGGAGAGAATTGTATAAACATATGGAGAAGAGTGTGCTACTTGATGATTTTATACAATCTATTCAGATAGCAATGAGGGGTTACAAAATTGCGTATTCTAGTAAAGCATATGCCGCTGAGGGTGCATCATTAGATATGAATGAAGAAAAGAAGCGAAAAGTCAGGATAGCAGCTGGTGGACTTCAGTCAGTTGCCATGTTGTTACCATTATTGAATCTATTTAAATATGGAATGCTCTCTTTCCAATATATTTCTCATAGGGTTTTAAGATGGACCCTAACTCCTATATTCCTTTTCATGCTTTTACCATTGAATTTAGTACTTGTGATTGGAAACCCAAATTCAGTTATATACCTGATTCTCCTAGCTCTTCAGATTCTCTTTTATGTTGGAGGATATATGGGCTTTGTATTAGCTGAAAGAAACTTAAAGAATAAAGTACTATTTGTTCCTTATTACTTTTTATTCATGAATATTAATGTGTTTAGAGGAGCTAAATATTTGTATAAAAAGGGAAAAGGATCAGGTATTTGGGAAAAAGCAAAAAGAGCATAAAGAGATAATCTCTATTATTTTCTAAATGGGCAAACCTCTAGAAGTAAGTGCGGATTAAATGTTATCTTTTTCCAAGAATGAGACAACTTAATAACCTCTTCGATATCTATTGACTTATTAAATTTTACGGGATCAATAATTTCTCGATTTACTGATAAAAAGTAGTCTTGAAATTTGAATTTATCTCCAATTAATTCAGCTCCAAATTTCGCCCATACATTCGGGATGTTATATGCATCTGAGATAATGATACCATGTAGGGAACTAGATAAAATGACTTCACATTCATTTATTTGTTCAATGAAATCTGTCCATACTCCACTATGCTGTATGTCAAGTATCTTTACTCCACTTTGAGTTGCTAATTCTTGAATAACAGAATCATTTTTATCAACGATATGAGGGATGATTCCTAATCGGTATTTTTTAGGCCGAGTAGGCTTGTAAAAAAGAGGAAGTAGTAATGCCGGATCTCCATATACCTCTGGACAACTAATTCCGTTTTTAATAAGCAATTCTCTTGTTTTTGGACCTCTTACTGCATGAATTTTTTTAAATCTGAATCCATTTGGTATTCTTTCCTCTATTGCGCCTGTTCCCCAAATTACAGAACCATTATTGCTATTATGTAGATAACTTCCAATACATAAATAATTTAACTCTTCATTTTTAATTGCCGTTTTACAATATTGTAATGGAATGATTCTCTTCCCAGAGATTAATTTCATGAGATGGATATTCAAGTCGTCTCCAAAGTTGTTAATCCCAACTCTTCCCTCTTTGATAGGTAAAAAAGAATTAATTAATAAAAAATCGGAACTAAATGCCTTAACTGCAGGATAGTAAAGCTCGTAAAAAATCTTGCTTAACCTATATGATTTGAAAATGTTCAGTGTTTTCATAACTATTTTCTTTTTAAGATTTTAGACGAAATTTTCGAAGTTATAGATAGAATGATGTCTTTCTCATATTTATTCATGGAGAATTTCCATATAGTTGAGATGAATATTGAGCAGTACGCAATTGCACTTAATGTTAGAATTGTAATACTTCTAGTATTTAAGTAATAATTTGCTGCAATACCAATTACCATAACTATTATCATAGGCAAAGCTTGTCCGCCAATCTCCTTCCAAAATTGAATTATGTTAAGGTTGATTCTTTTATGATAATATATGTTCATGACAACTCCTTGTCCAATTACTAATGCGGCTGATGTACCTATTGCACTTCCTACACCGCCATATAGCTTTGCTAAGATAATTGATGCGCCAAGGCTGGTTGATGCAATTAAAATGAATAAGACAGACCTGAATTTTTGTTGATTTCTTGCTTGCAAAATACTCAAGCCTAGATTCTGAATTAATGGTATTGTTAGTGGCACCATTAAAATTAATGATATTAAATAGGCTTCGTCGTAATCACTACCTGCCCATAAATTTATAAAAGGTCTTCCGTATACTACAAATCCAGTCATAACAAATCCCATTATCAAAAATTGGATTCTTCCAGTTCTTATGAAGAGATCGGATATCTCTTTATCTGGAATAGAGTTTGATATCATTGCTGTAATTTTGGGTAGGAATAATCCTGAGATTGCATTAGAAAAGCTCATGTAATAGGTCTTCATTTGCATGGCAATTGCAAATACAGCAGCAGCAGCTGTTCCCACAAAAATTCCGACAACAAATTGTCCAGTACTCCAGTATATTCTGTCCATTATTATCCCTAGAAATACATAGAATGAATAGTGTGCAATCTCTTTTAAGAGTGACCAATTAAACTTAGTATAGCTAATTTTTATTTTAAGAGTTCTCTTACAGTAAACCCAATTTATTAGCAGTGTTAGAATATTAAAAATTGTTGTGATTACAACCATTCCAATAGCCTTATATCCATACATAAGCATTATAATCATAACTGCTGGATTTAAAATAATCCTTATGATGGCAACAACTTTTTGAAAAATAAAGTTTTCATAGGCGGTAATTATTGCCCCAAATATGCTGAGAGGAAAGGTTACTGCAACGTTGAAAATCATTAAGATCGTCATTATTTTGGCTTTACCTATTTCTGACTCTGTCATTGAGCCACCAAAGATTAAGTCGATGTTAAAATAGAGGAACGATCCTATAAATAAAGTTAGAATTGCAATAAATGAGTAAAGTGAAATAAACATTCCAAAGAGCGATTCTTGCTCTTCATGCTTTCCTTCAGTTCTGTATTTTGCAGTATATCTGATAATTGCATTTCCAAATCCAAAATCAAGAATTGTAAGATAAGAGATAACTGAAGCAATAATAGAGTATAATCCGTATTCAGATTGCCCCATCATCCGTAACATAAAAGGAGTGTATAGTAGTCCAATTACGTTAGTCAGAAAGAGTGACAAGTAGGATAAAACTGCTCCGGCTTTTATTTGATTCATTCAAATCTTTTTTCAAAGATAAAAAAAGACCGGCTTATATCATATAGCCGGCCTTTCAATTTGTTATTATGACAACACTTATCTTTCGTAAATAAGTGATTGATTTATATATCCAGTTTTATCAGTATACCAGTCTTTATATTCATTGCCACCAGAGAAAGCCCACGCTTTAAAATGTAGGTAAGCGTCAAATAGTGCCTTACTCTCTTGCGGATATTGGAATACAGAAGGGAACATTAATCCCCACATCATTCCATCTTCAAATTTATATTTGTCACTCGCAGAGAGTTGTTTTCCTGTTGCAAATGAAGGGTCTGCCTTTGATGTTGCCTTATAAGTTGGTAAGTGGATCTCTTTTCCTCTCGATGTAGAACCTTTGGTGTTTGCTACAATAAACATGTTAAAATTGGCAATTGTCAAATTAGACTGATCAATGCCAGTATTAAATTTAATGATAATTGTTTTGTTAGGAGTTTGCTCATATAATCCGTTAACTGTATTCAAGAAACTAGTATAGGTTACTAAATCAGAAACCTTATTGAATAGTGGAATTATCGCTGTTGTCGCCCCTTTTTCTGTACCGTTTGAATTAATATCGAATGGTATAGAAGCACCTAAAGTTTGTCCTGTAACAGATTTGACATCACTTGCATTCACTTTGTCTAATTGGAAAGCTGCAGCAAGATCTTGCATGCTTCCAGCTGCAATTGCGTTATAGTCAAAAATGATAGATGTGACTTTGTTTGATGCATTAGATAAGTATTTTATTCTAAAAGTCATAACTAAGTCATTCATGTCATAGTCTCCCTTCCATGGCCATAAATCTTCAAAAGCATATGTGCCGCGAGTGTTTTCAGTTGGGAAATATGAAGCGAAAGCAACATTTGCGTCAGAATCATCATAGTCGTTTTCAACAGCAACACCATCTCCATCGTTATCAATTACTGGTGGTGCTGGAGGAGTAATTTCGCCCTCGCCTCCATTACATGTTGTTCCAACAATGTTTTTTGTCTGCTCTTTTGATAAAATTGAGCCGTTGTCATTGAATAGACCTTCATAACGAACTCTTCCATTTACACCATCACCAGAAACCAGATTGACGTGTACAAGTTCAATCTTGCCTTTGAATTGTGATGCTGCATATCTGAAATCAGGCATTGTCCCAAGACATTTAATTACAGAGTATTCAGAGGCATTGGAAAGTGCTTTAAACGCATATATATCAGTGATGTCGGTAAAGATAAGCATACTTCCGCCTGAGAAATTTACAGTGTTATTGTTTAAATAAAGTTTAACACAATTCATTAACGAGCCACTTCCAAGATTAGTAGTTGAAGCTTGAAGGTTTATTTTTTCTGATGTTATGCTGCAATTATTATTCACAATTCCACCACCTTCGGACTTAAATTCAAGAATTGCATTCAAAGTTCCGTGGTTATTAAGGATTGCATTATTTGTTTGGGAATAATAGCTGCTCTGGAATGTACTATTAACATCCATCATAAAGGAAGCATCGGTAGTTAAACTAAAGGAGACACATCCAATATTACCACTGTTATATAGATAGCAATTGTTGGTTACATGGAAAGATTTGTTCTTGCCCGAAACAGTAAAATTACTTTCATTATATAGCTTGCTTGTTGAATTTATGTCGACATTTCCGTTTACAGTAAATGTGCCTTTGTTGACAATGATTGACCCTCCAGAAGCGGCGAAGTCTCCATTAAAAGTTATCTTTCCACCGTTTTGAACATAGATCAATGGAAACCCGGTTAATGTATTTACAACGGAACCTCCTTTGACGATTACTTCACCTCCATTTAAAACAACTAATGTTGATTTATATAAAGATATTGAAGAGTTAAGAGTTAACTTACCAGCAACATAGAGAATTGCATGTTGTTGCCAGCCACTAAATTCTACAGTTGAAGTTCTTGTGAACCCTTGAGGAATTAAATATGACTTGTAAGTATTTCCATATGTAGATGATGTGCCCGATGGAAATCCATTAATAGTTACGCTACCATTATTATTGTTAATTACCTCGTCGTAGTTTGTCGGAACAGTAATTGATGGCGAAGGGCTGTTCGCTACTCTTGTCATAACAACACTCTCAGAATTGGATTTCGTAATATTTACGTTTATACTAGAAGAGGCAACTGCCACTTCTGTAGTTGTCATCAAACCGTTAGGTTTGTAGTCTTTTACGTAAATTTTTTCGGTTCCAGCAGGTAGTGTTAATTTAATAATAAATGGTGTATTTGGCTTAGCTGAGCCAGTTGCTACTAAGTACTCATCAATTGCTAAAGGGCTAGTGTATACTTTGATAACATGAAGCATGTTGTCGCTAACTCCTTGAATTGATGCGACAGAAACAGACAGATTTACTTCTGAAATTGTCTTCCAATTGAAATCTGCAGGAATTTTCTCCTCATCAACTAATGGTGTAGTTGATCCTGGGTCTTTTGTACAAGAAGCAATTAGTGTAACGCTTGCAAGTACAAATAGTAAATAAAACTTTCTCATTAATTATAGTAATTAAAATTTATTCTAGTATACAGACTATCAATAATTTTGGGATTATACCAGTCTGATCGAGTATTGTCTCCACTTCTGCTCCACACTTCTGCCCATGTCTTGAAATTAGGATAAGCATTATAAATTTTCTTTTGCTCAAGTGGGTGTCTTAGCGATTTATCGCTAATGATTGCCCATACCCAATTATCAATTGTAGTAAAATCACGTTTTGGTAATGTGTATTGAAAGTATGAAGTATTAAATCTTTCGGTAGCTAGTTGTCCTTTAAAATGGACCTCTTTTTCTCGTTTACCAAATACTGCAAAAACATCAAGACAAATTTTTTCTGTTGATACAGTGTCTAAAAATGAGAAGTCAGAATATGGATATGAGTTTGAATTGAGTTCTATTGATACTGTAAAGGTTGTTGTTGCTAATGGGGGATCGATGTTTCTAACATTAAAAAACAGCTCTGGACTATATTCAAAATATAATCTGAAGTCTCCAGTCAGAGGAACAACAACAGATTTTGTGTTGTTTAGTTCAGGAGAGTGCCAACCATTTTTGATGTCTACATTGAAAAAATTTGATAGTGTGGATACATTATCGGTACGAGTTACTTTTTTAACTTCAACTGGCTTTCCAGTAAAGTTAACTGCTAACCCAATTTTATCGTATGAGCTACCTACACATCTTGGTTGAATTTTAAAATGAATTACAGAGACTCTGCCTTGATTATCCAAGTCATATTGCATATTCAATCCAAAGACAATATCATTCATATCCATGTCTCCTTTAGAAGGAAACAGGTCTTCGAACATTACTGTTGCGTACTTGCCAACTGCCGGAAAATATACTCTGTTCTTTATTGAACCTCCACCTGCTTTTGTGGAAATTGTTGACTGTGGCACAGGCTCTGGAACGATATTTAGTGAAGTTGATTTTCCAACAAATAGCTGATATTCGCCTGCAGGGAGTAGCGAAGCGACTGAGTCTCCATTCTCGTCAAATACAGAGGAGAATTGAGTAATAGTAACTTTTTTCCCTTCAATTGTTTTCCAGTCAAAACTTTGAGGAACATCTAATGGAGAGCGATAATTATTATCAGGAACCTCAAAGCAGCTTGTGAATAATAAAAGGGTTGTTAAAAGTGTTATGTAACTAGTTGATTTCATTTTTGATGCGTGTAAAATCGGTCAAATATAATATATTTTTCTAAATTACAAAATTATTTGTTAGTAAACAATAGATTGTTGATAACTATTTTTTTTGGAAGTTGAAAAAATATTCTTTTACTTTGTCGAAAATTAATAGGTCAATTAAATAAGGTTATTAATGGCAGATGTGCAACAAAATATGGAGCAGATTATTCTTGATGTAGCAGAAGAGCTATTTCTTGATAAGGGTTATGCTTTGACGTCAACAACTGAAATTGCAAAGAAAGCTGGTTGTAATCAGGCTCTTATTCACTATTATTTTAGGACGAAAGAGAACTTGTTTCAAAAATTGTTTGAGGCAAAATTTATTCAATTTGCAACAGCAATTGATCCTTCTAAGTTCAGAGGTTTGCCTTTTGAAGAAAAACTAAAGTTTGTGATTAGTAACCATATTGAAATGGTTGCTAAGAATAAAAAACTTCCGTTTTTAATTCTTTCAGAAATTAATACAAATCCAGAAAGATTTTCAAAAGTAGCTTTAAAAATAAAAGAATTGTCTTTCCCAATTTTGGTTGAGTTGTCAAATGATTTAGATAGTGAGATTAAAGCTGGAAGAATTCGCCAAATAGATCCTATTCAGCTTCTTATAAATATTGTCTCTCTTAATGTTTTTATGTTTTTAGCTAAGCCTATTGTCGAAAAGGTTGCTGGTTTAAATAATGAAAATTTCAAAGAGTTTGTTGAAGCTAGAAAAATAGAGGTGTTTGAAGTTATTTGGAGGAGCTTAAGGATATAAAATTTTTTATCATTTAATTAATAGGGTTATTAAATAAATATATTTAACACAATTATGAAGCATTTTTTTATAGTATTATTGACAGTCGTTGTTTGGTCTGGAGTAAAGGGCCAGACAATTTCAATTGAAGATTGTCAATCGATGGCAAAGGAGAACTATCCACAAATTCTTCAATATGGCTTGATTGACAAAAGCGCAACTTTTAAAACGGAGATATTGAACACTAATTATCTTCCTCAAATTTCACTAAGTGCAAAATATACTTATCAGTCAGATGTTACATCTATTCCTATAACAATACCTGGAATGACTATTAGTCCTCCTGGCAAGGATCAGTATGGAGTTACATTAATGGTTGAGCAGTTAATTTGGGATGGAGGATCTACTAACATTCAAAAGAAAATCTCAAAAGAACAAGCATTTGTTGATAAAAGGAGGCTAGATTCTGATATTTATCTACTTAGAGAAAGAGTTAATGAACTGTATTTTGGGATCAAACTTTTAGAGAGTCAAATTAATGTTAATAGTACTCTTATTAAAGATTTAGAGCGAAGTAGAACTGATATAAAAACTTTAATAAGTAATGGAATGGCAAACTTGTCTGATTTAAACCTTTTTGAAGCTGAGTTTATTGCTGCAAAACAAAAAGAGAGTGATTTAAAGAATATTAAGAGTGGATTTGCGAAGATGCTGTCAGCGATGATTGGCAAAAATGTGTGCGAGGGTTATGAATTTGTTATGCCAGAAGATCTAAAGATTTCAGGAGATGATCAGAATATGAGGTTTGAAATTGATTGGATGGATTCTCAAATTTCTAATCTTGAGAATCAGAAACGGCTAATTTCTTCAAAATCATTACCTAAACTTGGTGCTTTTATTCAGTTGGGATATTCAAAGCCTGGGCTTAATATGTTGAAAGATGAACTTAATGAGTATTACTATGCAGGGGCAAGATTAACGTGGAACATTGGTTCGTTTTATACTAAAAAGAGAGAGACATCTCTAATAAGAATAAATCAACAATCGATAGAGAATCAGAAGCAAATTTTTCAATACAATATAAATCTAAAAAAATCGCAGCATCTGTCTGATATAGCAAGATTAGAGGCGACACTTGTGGACGATGCAACACTTATAAGACTAAGAGAGGATATTGTAAACGCCTCAAAAATTAAAGTAGAATCTGGAGTCTGTTCAATTTCCGATTACATAAAAGATATAAACAAATTAGATCTTGCAAGACAGAGCAAAGCAAGTCATCAAATCGAACTTTTAAAAATCAAATATCAATATAGTTTTAACTTGAATAAATAATTAATATGAAAAGAACATTTATTTATCTTATTATAATTGCATCTTTAGCAACATCTTGTGGTAATAGTAAAGAATTTGATGCGACAGGGAACTTTGAATCTACCGAGATCATTGTGTCGTCTGAAGTTATAGGTAAATTAATCACTCTTAATGTTAATGAAGGTGATTTAGTAAAGCAAGATAGTGTTATTGGATATGTAGATTCTACACAACTCTTTTTCCAAAAAGAACGTTTAATTAAATCAATTGATGCAGTAGGTGCTAAAATGTCTGACATACCGTTGCAGACTGCAGCTATAAAACAGCAAATAAAGAATCTTGAAATTGAGAGACAGCGAGCTGAGAATTTAGTTAATAAGAATGTCGGAAATCAAAAGCAGTTAGATGAAATTAACTATCAAATTGAAGTCTTAAATAAGCAACTTGCAGCTGGAGTAAACACAATGAGTAAAGCAAATATTTCAATTTCGAAAGAGAGAGAGTCGTTAATAAGTCAAATTGAGGTACTGAATGATCAACTTTCAAAAACAAAAATTAAATCTCCAATTTCAGGTACTATTATTACTAAATATATACAAGCTGGAGAGCTTCTGACAATAGGTAAACCAATTTTTAAAATAGCTGATATCAATGAAATGATATTAAGGGTTTATTTGAGCGCAGATATAATGACTAAAGTGAAAATAGGGCAAAATGTTAAGGTCTTTGTAGATTTTGGGGATGAGAGTAAGGAGTATGTTGGTGTCATTTCGTGGATATCGCCAAAAGCTGAATTCACACCAAAAACTATCCAGACTAAAGATGAAAGGGAGAACCTCGTTTATGCAGCAAAAGTTATTGTTAAAAACGATGGCTTTATAAAGATCGGGATGTTTGGTGAAATAAAAATATGATATGAACATAGTAGAGATAAATGGAGTTAGCAAGCGTTACGGTAAAGTTGAAGCTTTAAATGAAATTAACTTGCAGATAGCAAAAGGCGAAATCTACGGGTTAATTGGTCCTGATGGAGCTGGAAAAAGTACTCTTTTTAGAATAATGACCTCTTTAATTAAACCAGATAAAGGATTTGTAAAGGTTTTAGGATTCGACTCTGTAAATGATTATAAGGAGATAAGAGGAAGAGTAGGCTACATGCCTGGCAGATTCTCATTATATCAAGATTTGTCAGTTATTGAAAATATTAATCTTTTCGCTACTGTATTTAACACTTCACTCAAAGAAAATTATAGACTTATTGAGGATATTTATAAACAGATTGAACCATTTAAAAACAGAAGAGCAGGGGCTCTGTCGGGAGGAATGAAACAAAAGTTGGCATTATGTTGTGCATTGATTCATAAACCAGATATTTTGTTTTTAGATGAACCAACTACGGGAGTTGATCCAGTTTCAAGAAGAGAGTTTTGGGAGATCTTAAAAAGATTAAACAATGAGCAGATTACTGTAATCGTCTCAACTCCTTATATGGATGAAGCAAAGCAATGCAGCAAAATCTCTCTTATAAAGGATGGCCAGATTATCAAAACTGACTCGCCAGAGATGATTGTTGCAGATTTTAAAAAAGATATAATTGAAGTTTCAGCTAAAAACATGTTTGAACTATTGAAATTTTTGCGAAAACTTAATAGCGTTGACCTAGCATACACTTATGGCGATAAGCATCATGTTATTTTAAAAGATAGAATAACTATATCAGACTTTGAGAGAGAAATTAAGTCTGCAAGTCATGAAGGTCTTGATTTTTGTTGTGTCAACCCAACAATTGAAGACTATTACATTTACTTTTCAAATAACTCATAATATGGAAAGTGCAATAATTGTAAACAACTTAGTAAAAAAATTTGGAGGTTTTACAGCTGTTGATGATATATCTTTCTCGGTTGCAAAGGGCGAGATCTTTGGCTTTTTAGGTGCTAACGGAGCAGGAAAGACAACTGCAATGAGAATGTTGTGTGGATTACTAAAGCCAACTTCGGGAAAGGCTGTCGTCGCAGGTTATGATGCATTTAAATATCCTGAAAAGGTAAAAGCATCGATTGGATATATGAGTCAGCGTTTTTCGCTGTATAATGACTTGACAGTAAGAGAAAATTTTAGGCTGTATGCTGGAATATATGGATTGAGTAATAATGAAATTGTTCAGAAAACCCAGGACATGTTGTTTGAATTAGATATGTTGTCAGCAAAAGATACTTTAGTAAAAGAGCTTCCTTTAGGGTGGAAACAGAAGCTCTCTTTTTCATTGGCAATTGTTCATAAGCCTCAAATTGTTTTTTTAGATGAGCCAACCGGAGGTGTTGATCCTGGTACTCGCAGACAGTTTTGGGAAATGATATATCAAGCAGCCGAGGATGGAATAACAGCATTTGTTACAACTCACTATATGGATGAGGCTGAGTATTGTGACAGAGTATCTATTATGGTTGACGGAAGAATTGAGGCAATGGATACTCCTAAAAATTTAAAGTTGCAGTATGGATGCGAAGACTTTGATAGCGTATTTTATCAACTAGCCCGTAAGGCTAAAAGAAATGCAGATTAATTATGAGACAACTATTAGCTTTCGTAAAAAAGGAGTTTCTGCATATATTCAGAGACTATCGAACAATGATGCTTTTGCTTCTTATGCCTATAGTTCAAATAATATTATTTGGATTTGCTCTCACTAATGAGGTGAAAAATACAAATACTGCTATTTATATTCCGAAGGATGATATACTTGCTACAAAACTAATGCATAAGATTGATAATAGTAAATATTTTACAGTTAGTCATTTACTAGAATCTCCAAAAGAGGTAGAGGAGTTAATGAGAAGAGGGGAGATAAAATTAGCGGTGATAGTCCCCGAAGGGTTTTCGGCAGATTATGAAAATAAAAGATCAACTCCTGTGCAAGTGATTTCTGATGCTTCAGACCCCAATATGGCCACTACTGTAACAAATTATGCATCAAATATTATTATGAGTTTTGCTAACTTGTCTGTTAGTGTCGAGAATAGAATGCTGTATAACCCGCAAATGAAAAGCTCCTACAATTTTGTGCCAGGAGTTATGGGATTAATTCTTATGCTAATCTGTGCAATGATGACCTCTGTAGCAATTGTCAGAGAGAAGGAGACTGGCACAATGGAAGTATTGCTTGTCTCACCAGTCAGACCGATATATTTGATTCTGGCTAAAACTATTCCCTATTTTATACTTTCTCTGATTAATTTGATCACAATCTTATTATTGTCGAAGTATGTTCTGGCTGTTCCAATAAATGGAAGTCTGTTCTTATTGTCTGCCGTATCAATGCTGTTTGTTTTGGTTTCTCTTTCGCTAGGCTTAATGATATCAACATTGGTAGAAACTCAAGTTGCAGCTATGCTTATATCTGGAATGGTGTTTATGATGCCTGTTATGATATTGTCGGGAATGATGTTTCCTGTAGAGAACATGCCTCTTATTCTTAAAGGTGTTGCTCAGTTAATTCCTGCAAAATGGTTTATAGAGGCTGTTCGCAAAGTTATGATACAAGGGGTTGGATTCATGTATGTTCTGAAGGAGATTGGCGTCATGCTATTAATGATGTCCATTTTTATTGGGATTAGTGTTAAAAAATTTAAATATAGGTTAGATTAACATGATTAGGTTTTTATTAGAAAAGGAATTCAGGCAGATATTTAGAAATCCATTTTTGCCTAAGATGATATTTGTTTTTCCTCTCATAATGATGTTGCTAATTCCTTGGGCGGCTAATATGGAGGTTAAGAATCTAAATATTACGATAGTAGATAAAGATAATAGTACGATTTCAAATAGGTTGTCAAAAAAAATTGAAGGGTCTGACCATTTTAATGTAGTCAATTATGTGAATTCATTTAATGATGCATTAATTGATATTGAGAAGGGAAATTCAGATTTGATACTTGAAATTCCTAATGGATTTGAACGAAATGTGATTAGAGAAGGATCAGAAAAGGTATATGTTGCGGCTAATGCTGTCAATGGTACGAAGGGGGGACTAGGCTCTTCTTACTTAATAAATATTTTAAATGATTTTAATTTAGAGATATTTCCAGAAAAAGGGCTTTTGGTGAAATTTGGTGCAGAAATTAAACCGTTGTTTAAATATAATAATCGAATGGATTATAAAGTATTTATGGTTCCTGCATTAATGGTTATGCTCTTGACAATGATTTGTGGTTTTTTGCCAGCACTTAATATTGTTTCTGAAAAAGAGGCTGGAACAATTGAGCAGATAAATGTAACTCCTGTCGGAAAATTTTCGTTTATTTTAGCCAAACTAATCCCATATTGGGTTATTGGATTTATTGTTCTGACAATCTGTGTTATTTTTGCATCCATTGTATATGGAATTTTTCCAGAGGGAAGTCTCCTTACGTTTTATTTAATTTCATTTGTCTTTGTGCTTGTTGTATCTGGGCTCGGATTAGTAATATCCAATTATTCCAATACAATGCAACAGGCGATGTTTGTAATGTATTTCTTCATGCTAATATTGATTTTGTTGAGTGGTCTTTTTACTCCAACGGAAAGTATGCCTGCATGGGCAGAGAAAGTGACATATGCGAATCCAATGAAGTATTTTATCGAGGTAATGAGAATGATTTATCTTAAGGGTAGTCAAATTTCTGATTTGTGGATTCAAATCATTGTATTATCGAGTTTTGCTCTATTTTTTAATTTATGGGCAGTGATAAGTTATAGAAAGAGTAGCTAGTAAACTCCGTAATGACTAATAAGTGCTTTTTGTAATGAGTAACAAGTGCTTGATGATTAATCACTAAAGACTTATAAATGGTTCAAATATTTTTTTGTGGCAATCAGATGCAATGGATTCTGGATGAAATTGCACTCCGAAAATAGGTAGAGATTTGTGTCTGATAGCCATTATGTTATCGCTATTGTCTCTAGCGGTTACATCTAAGCAGGCTGGAAGGTAATCTTCGTCGATACACCATGAATTATATAGTGTTGCAAAGTAGGTATCTGTTGATGTAAATATCTGGGTTTTCTGACCGTGGCAGATTTTAGGCATCTTTTTTAAAGATCCTCCAAAAAAAACATTAATTGCTTGGTGCCCTAAACATACGCCCAATATTTTTTTAGTTAGATAGAACTCTTTTATCACATTCATCATTCCATTAGACTCTTGAGGTAGACCAGGCCCAGGAGATAATATTATATAATCAAATTTCTCAATTTGATTGCTAGTAGCCTCTTTTTGTTTGATAATTTCAATTGAAATAAAGGAGTTTACCTCTTTTATTTTATGAGCTATGTTATAAATGAAAGAGTCTTCATTGTCTATTATTACAAGTCTTTTCATGCACTTTTTACTTAGGTGCAAAAATATATATTTTGAGTACATTTGCAGCAATATGGATAGATTTATCGAAGATAAAGCCGAGGTGATTGTTGAACAGATGAACAAATATGGAAAACAGAGAGTTCCATTTTTGTTTGGATTTGATTTTGAGTTAGAAAATGGTTTTTTTTCGTCTTCTCCTGATGAGTGCAAGCACATTTTATTCAAAATTCCTGGATATTCAAATTTTAAATCAGAATGTCAAAAAAGTGAATTAAAATGTAGTTCTGCATTGGAAATTGAACATTTCATCTCAAGGAGTGAGTACCTAAAGAAATTCGAAAAAGTGATGAACGGCATTTCAAGAGGTGACTCATATTTACTCAACTTAACACTAAAGACGCCGATTCAGTTAAACATATCGTTTGATAATATTTTTAAATATTCAGACTCAATGTATTCGGTTTTATTCAAAAATCGATTTGTCTGTTTTAGCCCTGAAAGGTTTGTGAAGATTGAAAACGGATATATATTTTCAAATCCAATGAAAGGGACGATGTCTGCTGAAATTGAAAATGCATTGAATATCTTATCCTCAGATTATAAGGAAAACTGCGAACACAATACAATTGTTGACTTAATAAGAAATGATATTGGAATTATTTCTGAATCGGTTTCAGTGCCAAAATTCAAATACATTGATCGTATAAATACATCATTTGGAGATATATATCAGATGAGTTCCGAAGTTATGGGTAAGCTAAAACGGGGTTATGAAGATAATTTGGGCAACCTTATCTTTTCATTGTTGCCTGCTGGTTCAGTCTCTGGCGCTCCAAAAAAATCTACAGTTAGGATTATTAAAGATAGTGAAGGGGAGAAGAGGGGATATTATACTGGTATTTTTGGTTATTATGATGGAACTAGTCTTGATTCTTGTGTCTTGATAAGATATATAGAAGCTGTTGATGATAAATTTTTTTATAGAAGTGGGGGAGGCATAACAATTAACAGTGACTTGGATATGGAAAGAGATGAGGCTTTCAGCAAAATTTATTTACCATTCAAAGAGAATTAAAGATGTATTTTGAATCTATAATGATTTACCAGGGCATAGTTTCCAATCTAGAATATCATTTGGAAAGGGTCTGCAGGACATTAGGTGATTCTGGATTGTCTGATGATAAAATTATAGGGGGAATTAGATCTGAAATTAATAATATTGATAAATTTTATGGAGATATATCTAAGTTAAGGGTCATTTATGATAGTTCTGGTTTTATCAGCAAGGAGATAGTTCCTTATACATATAAAAAAGCTACCACTCTTAAAATAGTACACAGTAATGATATTGATTATGACAAAAAGTATGTTGATAGATCTGTGCTTGATGATTTGTTTAGTAAAAGAGGTGAATATGATGATGTTATAATTGTTAAAGAGGGTTGGGTTACAGACTCGTCATATACAAATATAGTATTGGAAAAGGATGGTATATTATTCACCCCATCAACTCCTTTATTGCGTGGAACGAAGCGAGAGAAACTTATAAGAGAGGGCATAATTATTGAGAAAAAAATTCATATAGATACTCTTTCTGATTATAAAAAGATATTTCTAATCAATGCGTTTAGAGATATTAATTTTGATAATTATGTAGATATTAAAAATATAAATTATTGAAAATGTTGTTCATTAACCAAAATACTATTCTTTGCGACATTGTAGAAGATAATCCCAATTTAATTCCAGTTCTGGCAAGATTCGGAATAAGACTAGGTTTGGGGGATAAAAGTGTAAAACAAATTTGTAATGAGTACGATATTAATGACGATTTTTTTATTGTCATGGTCAATACTTATATGAATGAACACTATTTCCCAGAATCTAAGGTTAAGAGTTTTAATATTAATGATATCTTGCTGTATTTGGAGAGATCTAATTCATATTATTTGGGAGCAATGCTGCCAAATATTGAGAGTCATCTAAATGCGTTTATTAATACAAGCAGGAATCAAAACGAAAAAGTTGAGTCTATTATTAAGCTTTTCGAAAATTTTAAGAAAAGATTATCTGCCCAAATTGATGAAGATTCTTATTTTTTCCCTCAATTTCGTCTGATTGCTTCGCAAGAATCAGAGGTGGCGTCAATTGATATAAATTTATACAAAGAAGATAATGAGGATTTTGTAATGTTATTGCATGAAATAAAGCATATTATGACAAAATACCTGAAAGGGGCGTTTAATGATAATTTATGTCATGCTGTTTTATTCTCGTTACATTCTTTAGAAAAGGATATGATTCAAAATCTGAGAATCAGAAGTAGGATATTATTTCCTGTCGTAAGTAATTTTAGACTTGTCAAATAATGAGACAGACTAAAAAGGTTGCTGTTTTTTGCTCCGATACATTGAGGGCAATGGGTATTCAAAATATCCTTTCATCCTATTTTTCTCCGATTGAAATTGCTAATTTTGAGGAGTTGCCATTGAATTTTAAAGATTTAACTAGTTTCGACTATTTCATTGTTGAAAACAAGGTGTTTTGTGAATCATTGGATTTCTTTATCCCCAGGCGACAGTCTACATTGATTTTGACTGATGGAACAAAAGGTATATCTTCTAATACTCTTCCTTCGTTTTGCTCTATAGAAGAGATAATATCTATTCTTGATGATTTTTTTCATACAAGTAAAGAGAGTAAAAAAGGAGAGGACAAACAATTGTCCTCTCGTGAAATTGAGGTTCTGAAATTAGTTGTAAAGGGTAATATTAATAAAGAGATTGCTGATATTTTATCAATTAGCTTTAACACTGTTCTAACTCATAGAAAAAACATATCGTCCAAGCTAGGGATAAAGTCAGTCACTGGTCTTACATTTTATGCTTATATGAATGGTTATGTCTCTTCTGATGACATTCGATATTAAAGCCTGCTGAAATATAAAATGTAATTCCTTTAGAAATACCTGAATTAAAATTTATAATTTCTGGTTTATAATTGAATAGATTATCAATTCCTGTTTTTATTGACATAAACTCAAACACTCTTCCATAAATTCCAATATTCCACATTGAATAAGCCGGATATTTAGAAATTTGAGCAGCCCCTGTCTCTTGATGAACTGAATATGTATCTACTGCCGAGTAAATTCTTCCTCCTAATGAAACATTAAAATCTTTTTTAAATAGTCTAAAGTCTCTGTCTATTTTTAATAATAATATATGTGGGCGAACAGATGATGTATTTAAACCATTGATTGTTTGCCAATCTTTTACAAATGAATAATTAGCTTTAAGGGATGTCTTGTCATCAATAATGTATCTTATGTTCACATCTGCGCCAGAGACAGTAGCTCTTTCGAAGTTTCTATAAAAGACTGTGTCTTGTGTATTATTCCAAACTGTAGAAATTTTGTCTGTTATAATGTTATGATAGATGTTCAAGCTAGCATTAAAACTTCTTGTAATATATTCTCCAGAAGCTGAAAAATTGTGACTTTTTTCTGGTGTTAGATTATTGTTTCCCATTAATTGGAAGAATCCTTGATGGCTCCAATCGGTGTGTAGCTCTTTAAGAGACGGAACTCTATAACCTGAAGCATAACCAACTCTATATGAAAAGGCTCCAGATTTATATAAGATTGATATTTTAGGACTTATCTTAGATTTGTATTGATTGTTATAGTCAAATCTTAATCCGGCTTGTAGTCGTAAGTTGTCATTGAGTTCTACATCATCTTGAGCATAAATTGATAAGCTATTATTACTGTAATAACTATTATTTTTAAATTGATACGTTGAAAGTTCTTCGTGAATTAGCTCCAAGCCAGTAGTTAAGGAGTGACTACCATCTTTATATAAATACAAAATTCTTGGATTTTGAATAGTATTAGAATAGTTCATATCTTTCTTGCCCAATAAAATATATTTATTGAACTTATCATAATCATCTATACTATAAGATATTTCAAACTTACTTTTTTTGTCTGCATCTACACTTGCTTTAATTAGAAGATTTTTGTCTCTATATATATCATGCATAATTTTACCGACATCTCCTGCATTGAACCGTTCATGATTGTAATATCCTCCTTTTAGAGAGATTGTAGCAATCTTTTTTATATTGAATTGGATCTTTTGATCAATATTAATGTTCTTAAAACCCTCAGACTCGTAAATTGAAGGAGGGGTAGTATTGTTGGGTAGAAAATATTCGTCTTTTTTTCTGAATGATAAGTTTGTACTTCCCTCAATACTCTTTGTTTTATAGTTTATGCCAGAAAAGTACTTTTGGTTTCCATCAGTAGTAAGATCTCCTTTTAATGTAATATTAAGTGGAGATGTTGCATTTTTAGTAATAATATTTATCACTCCAGCTACAGCCCCAGAACCATACAGGGTGGACATTCCGCCTCTAACGATCTCGATTTTTTCTATATTGTCTAGATTAATTCTATTAAAGTCAGGATTACTTCTTGAGGTTTCTCCAGCTAGTCTCTCACCATCTATGAGAATTAGGATGTAGTTAGATCCTAATCCTTGGAATGTAATATTATTAGTAACGCCTTCAGTTTGCGTGAATTCAAGCCCTGGAATTTCATCTTGTAGAAGGCTCATCAATGATTGACCAGAGTGTTTGGTAATATCAGTTTTTGAAATTACTCTTGTTATTACTGGAATATCTTTGAGAAATCGAGCTGATCTAGATGCCGTTACAACAATTTCATTTAGATTTCTTGCCTCTTTTTTTGTGCTGTCAATAGTCTTGAGAGTGTCTATGCTGTTGATAAAAAGTAGAGTAGATAATAATGTTGCTAACATACTATTTAGTTGATTGGGTATAAGTATTCAAATGTTACATAGCCCTTGACTGCAGTCTCGTTCATGTAAGACTTAAATTTTATAGCGCCAAGTCTCCCAGAAGCGCTTTTTACTAAGAATACTTTATCACTCATATTATAGCCGGGAGGTATTGTAGACATATTTACTAACATCCATTTACATAATTCTGGATTTGCTGGAACATCAACTCTTTGTTCTGGACCTTGTGTCATATCAGGAGTTTTCATATATGTCTTGATAAGTACATTTGATTTAAATTGACTCTCTTGAATGTTTGTAATTATTAAATTTTTGTCAAGAGTTGTTAATTCAGACATGTATGCAGATCCATCTCCTTTCCCTGCTATCCCTCCATTTGTTTTTACATCCCATCTATGAAATGCGAGATCCCATTCTGTACTCTCTTCGGGGTTTGCTGGAGTTTCAATAATTCCATTTAAGAAGCTAAAATATATCCATTTATCATATTGTCTTACATCGAGTGATACCGATGCTTGCTTTGTAGGCTGAATAGCTAATTCCTCTTTTGAGCAAGATATTAGAAGAGCTGAAATAAGAATCAATAAGAGATAGTATCTTTTCATATTTTTTTGTTGCAAAGAAACAATGAAACTAAATTTTCTTCAATCGCTATTTATAGTGATTTTCTTGATAGGGCTTACTTTTATAGAATATTTCTTATTTTTACCTTCAAATTCAAACAACCTAAACAATGAAAAATACAAAGGGAAATTTGCTGAGAAGAATTTTTCAGCTTTCTGTTATCGCTCTCATGATTATCGTTTTGTCAGAAATTTTGGGAAACACAAAAAGTGATCCAGAATCTTTTTGTCCATTCGGTGGTGCTCAGGCTTTTACATCATATCTTGTAAATGGCAATATGGCTTGCGCCATGACCATGATGCAAATTGTAATGTCTGCTGCTTTAGTCCTTGCAATAATATTGTTCAGTAAATTATTCTGTTCATATTTATGCCCTATAGGATTAGTAACAGAATATCTCGATAAAGCGAGAGCTGCTCTAAAAATTAAAACCTTTGAAATAAATACTGGCTCTATTTTAGATAGGATATTAAGAATTACAAAGTATCTATTATTATTTACTATTTTCTATTACTCTGTATCATCATCTGAACTTTTTTGCAAGAAATTTGATCCATATTATGCAATTGCAACAGGACTTGACGGAGAGATTTCTGTATGGATGACTCTTACTTCAATTTATCTGCTTGTCTTTGGTGGGTTCTTTATTAAAATGTTTTGGTGTAAATACATTTGTCCATTAGGGGCAATGAGTAATATATTTAAATATATCGTTGTAGTTGCTATAGTTGCTGGTACATATGTTGGGCTCAGTTTATTTGGAGTTAAAATTAGTTGGTTATATGTATTAGGTGCTTTATTGACTATTAGTTATCTTCTTGAAATAATTTTCCTTAAATCTAGATATGCTCCATTGTTTAAGATTACTAGAGATGAAAATAGTTGTACAAATTGTAAGGAATGCGATAAATCTTGTCCTTATAGTATAAAAATTTCCGAGTCAAAAAGAGTTGATCATATAGATTGTACTCTTTGTGGTGATTGTATTAATTCTTGTACAGAAAAAGCTCTTTCAATTAATAAATCGAAAAAGATCAAGTTACTTCCACCAATTGTAATCATACTGTTTTTTGCTGCTGCGATATATATTGGTTCTATTTGGGAACTTCCTATGCTTACTGATATGTGGGCTGACGAAACTAAAATTGAAAAACTAAAGGAACATGAAATAAAAGGCTTAAGGTCGATAAATTGTTATGGTACATCTAAAGTATTTGCCGAACAGCTTAGAGAGATACATGGAATTTATGGAGTACAAACATTTACAGAACATCAGAAAGTTAAGATTTTTTACGATCCAAGCGAGATTTCTAAAGATGAAATAGAAGAGTCTATTTATACTCCTGCTAAATTCAAAATTTCTAATCCTCCTAAGGATGTAGAGAAGATTAAAATTATAACTGTAAGAGCTGAAAACATGTATGATAGGATGGATCCAAATTATTTTGGTATTCAACTTAGATTAACAGAAAGAGGTTACTATGGGCTAGAAACTGAGTTTGCTCACCCATTAATAATCAAATTATTCCTTGATATTAATGAACCAATAGATGAAAGATTCATAAAGGAAATATTAGAGATGAGAGAACTACAGATGCCTGTTCACGGAGGAAAAACAAAGAAAATTGATGTTGATTTCAAATTTATTTCTTTAGAAGATAAAGTAGACACAATTTCAAGACGTGAATTTATGGTACGTCAATTTAAGGCTTACTCTTCTAGATACAAGGATAACAATTCAAAATGGGGTACTAAAGATGAGGCTATTTATGAACTTGAAATGCCAGGTCTCGACAAACCAGTACTTGCAAAAACGATTCCTTTTTTATCAAGTTATCTTTCATTAAATGACGGATTTCTAGGTATAAATACATACATGAGAGAAGACGATATGCCTTGTATTCAAATTTTCTTCTCAAAAAAAGCACTTAACGAAGAGCAAATTTGGAAGGTTCTAACAAGAGAAGATTGGAAAATAAAACAGAAAGACGGTGAATACAAAATCATTCCTGCAAAGATTATGTTTGAAAATAAAGGAAAGACATTATAAAATAAAAAAGAGGCTCAAGCCTCTTTTTTTATACAATATCCCGGCAAATAGATTAAATAAAGATTGACTGAGTAGGACACCATTGAATAGCGTCATAAAGGTCGGTTAGTTGTCTGTCATCAGTTAATCTGAATTCATTGCTATAAGTAACCTTATGAACAGGATGGCTATACTTGTTAAATACTAAATAATCACACCATGCAACACAATTTCCACAGCTTAAGCAAGTTCCGTGAAACATGCATACATTTTTAGGAGTTTGTGTTTGGGCAACAGCTTTGTAGGTGATTGTCGCTAGAGGAAGAGCAATTAGAGAAATCAATGCGATTTTTTTAAATAAATTTTTCATAATTTTTAATTTTTTAGTTTGTAATGTGATTGTTTTGCCGGGAGTCTCAAACAAATATAATCTTATCCTTCTTAAATTAAAATGATTATAGGTTTATTGTTAATTTGATTCAATTTTTATTTGTTATTCCTATATTTACTTTTAACTTTGAAAATAAAAGTACTTTTCATATGAAGTCAAAAAATGATATATTTCAAGATATTAATGACATAAAAGAAATGATGTCAAAGTCTTCTAAATTCATGTCATTGTCAGCAATTTCAGGAGTTTATGTTGGAATTATTGCTTTATTGGGATTTAGTGTTTCATACTTATTTGCAGATCTTTCAATAAGTAATATTAAGATTCTCGTAATTACAGGACTGTTTATTCTTTTAATCTCTTTATCTGTTGTATTTATTTTATCATACAAGAAGGCAATAAGCCGAAATGAAAATAAAATCAGTAATGCGTTGAAAATATTGTTTATAGAATTTTTTTTGCCATTGATAGTAGGTGGAACTATTATCGTTTGGTCTGTTATGAATAATCAGGTTTGGTTAATAATTCCAGTGTCATTAATTTTCTATGGTTTAGGAATGTACAATATTTCAAGATTATCATTGAATGAGTTAAAATACTTAGGTTATAGTGAAATTTTATTAGGTTTATTATCGCTCTTTATAATTCAATATAGCCTTATAATTTGGTTATTAGGATTTAGTTTAATAAATATTATATTTGGGTTATACCTGCATAACAAGTACGAAAAGTGAATGCAATAAAAGATTTAGATAGATTATTCGATAATAGAATAAGACTTGGAATTATGTCTGCATTGTCAGTAAATGATAGTGTAGATTTTAATTATCTTAAAGATTTACTTGAAATAACAGATGGTAACTTGGCTAGTAATATAAAAGCACTCGAAAAGGCTGATTACATTAATGTTGAAAAGATATTTATTGGAAAGAAGCCAAATACACGATATACAATAACTACTTTAGGCAAAATTGCGTTGAGAAAACACATAGAAGCTTTAGAAAAGATTCTAAAAGAACTTTAATTTTTTTTAGATATATACTTTGAAATGCAAAGAACTTTTAAATACTATTAATATGAATAAATTATTTTATTTTTTTAAATTACTATCGTTTAGAATGATGATAGGATGTTTTTCATTCTTTACTGTTGCGCTATTTTTTATAACATCTGTAGATACTCCTAATCCAGTTTGGCCTGACTGTTGGTATGTAAAACCACTAATTGTTCTGCCCATGAATGGACTTTTATGTGGTCTTGTAACCTATATAATTTCTAAAGTAATAAAGGGTTCAAATACACTGAATTTTTTCTCCATTCTACTACAAATCCTTTCATTCATTGTAATGCTGTGGTTAAGTATTGTTTTAGGCTTTCATGGGACATTATGGAATTAACATAAGTTATAAATAAAAAAGAGTTTTAATCTAAATGATTAAAACTCTTTATTTTTGTGGGCCCAGCTGGGCTTGAACCAGCGACCCCCTGATTATGAGTCAGGTGCTACTAACCAACTGAGCTATGGGCCCAAACGGACGGCAAAGATATGAATCTTTGCCGATATATCAAAATCAAACTTTGATTTCTACTTCAACACCGCTAGGTAGTTCCAGTTTCATCAAGGCATCAACTGTTTTTGGAGTTGAGCTGTAGATGTCAAGCAAACGACGGAAAGAATTTAATTCAAACTGTTCGCGTGACTTTTTGTTTACGAAAGTAGCACGGTTTACAGTAAAAATCTTCTTATCTGTAGGAAGTGGAATAGGTCCACTTACAACTGCTCCTGTTGCTTTAACTGTTTTTACGATTTTATCAGCAGATTTATCTACTAACATATGATCGTAAGACTTCAATTTAATTCTTATTTTTTGGCTCATATAATTTTTTATTAACCAATTTCTATTAATCGTCTAATTCACTATCGAATTTCTTTCCACTCGATTTCTCGATGACTTCTTTAGCCAAAGTTGCAGGTAATTCTGCAAAATGCGAAAATTCCATTGTACTAGTTGCTCTACCAGAAGAGATTGTACGTAATACAGTTACGTAACCAAATTGCTCTGAAAGAGGAACTTTAGCTTTAACAATACGAGCATTACCTTTTGAATCCATGCTTGTTATCTGGCCCCTTCTTTTGTTAAGGTCTCCAATAATATCACCCATATAGTCTTCTGGAGTAACAACTTCAAGAGACATGATAGGTTCTTGGATAACAGGGTTAGCTTTAGGGCAAGATTTTCTGAATGCTTGTCTAGCACAAATTTCAAAAGAAAGAGCGTCTGAGTCTACTGGGTGGAATGAACCATCTTTAAGAGTAACCTTTAAAGCTTGAACTTCATATCCAGCTAGAACACCATTAGCCATTGCTGATTTGAATCCTTTTTCTACAGCAGGGACATATTCTCTTGGAATATTACCACCTTTTACCTCGTCAACGAATTGTAATCCAGAAACACCTTCATCAGCTGGGCCGATTTCGAAAATGATGTCAGCAAATTTACCTCTACCACCTGTTTGTTTCTTGAATACTTCTCTATGCTGAACATTTCCTTTGATAGCCTCTTTGTAGTTAACTTGAGGAGCTCCTTGGTTGATTTCAACACCGAATTCACGTCTTAGACGGTCTACGATAATTTCTAAGTGAAGTTCTCCCATTCCGCTGATAACTGTCTGTCCAGTTTCATGGTCAGATTTTACAGTAAATGTTGGATCCTCTTCAGATAGCTTGCTAAGAGCCATACCTAATTTGTCAAGATCTTTCTGTGTTTTTGGTTCAACAGCTAGTCCAATAACGGGTATTGGGAATGTCATTGATTCAAGAACAACTGGATTAGATTCAACACAAATAGTATCACCAGTTCTAAGCTCTTTAAAACCTACTGCAGCGCAAATATCTCCTGCCTCAACAAAATCAATTGGATTTTGCTTGTTTGAGTGCATTTGATAAAGTCTTGCTACACGTTCTTTTTTACCAGATCTAGTATTTAGTACATATGAACCAGATTCTAGTTTGCCAGAATAAGCTCTAATAAAAGCTAGTCTACCCACATATGGGTCAGTGGCAATCTTGAATACTAGGCCGCAGAATGGTTCTTTAATGTATGGTTTACGAACTTCTTCTTTGTTAGTATCAGGGTTGATTCCTGTTACGTCGCCAATATCAAGTGGTGACGGAAGGTATCTCATAACAGCATCCAAAAGAAACTGTACGCCTTTGTTTTTGAATGAAGAACCACAAGTAGTAGGAACTACAGCCATATCTATTGTCGCTTTACGAAGAGCTTCAATGATTTCTGCTTCAGAAATTGAGTCTGGGTTTTCGAAGAATTTCTCTAGAATCTCATCGTTGTATTCAGCGATAGACTCAATTAGTTTTCCTCTCCACTCATCAACTTCATCCTTCATATTTTCCGGAACCTCTTTAACTACATAGTTAACTAGTTCCTTGCTGTCCTGATTGTAGTATATTGCCTTGTTAGAAATAAGGTCTACGATGCCTTCGAATTTATCTTCGGCACCTATAGGCAGTACGATTGGAACCGCGTGAGCCCCAAGTTTGTCATTCATCTCCTCTATCACTGCCAGAAAATCTGCTCCAACACGGTCCATTTTGTTCACATAGGCCAATTTCGGAACTCTGTATTTGTCAGCTTGACGCCAAACAGTTTCCGATTGAGGTTGCACACGACCTACAGCGCAAAATGTAGCCACTGTACCATCAAGAACGCGAAGCGATCTTTCAACTTCAACTGTGAAATCCACGTGGCCTGGAGTATCGATAAGGTTAACTTGGTAAGTATTTCCTTCGTAATTCCAGAATGCTGTGGTAGCTGCAGATGTAATTGTAATACCTCTTTCTTGCTCTTGAACCATCCAGTCCATTGTTGCCGCACCTTCATGCACTTCGCCGATTTTGTGAGTCTTACCTGTGTAGAACAAAATCCGCTCAGATGTAGTAGTCTTCCCGGCATCAATGTGAGCCATTATGCCTATATTTCTTGTATATTTTAAATCTCTTGCCATTTATTTGATTTATACTATGGTACTAAAAACGAAAATGTGCAAAGGCTTTGTTGGCTTCAGCCATCTTGTGCATATCTTCTTTTCTCTTAAATGCCGCACCTTCATTATTGTATGCCGCAATAATTTCCGCAGCAAGTTTTTCTGCCATAGAATGAGCAGAACGTTTACGTGCGTACAGAATCATGTTCTTCATACTGATGGAAACTTTTCTTTCAGGACGCACCTCGGTTGGAACTTGGAAGTTTGCACCACCAACTCTACGGCTTTTAACCTCTACCTGTGGAGTGATGTTTTCAAGTGCTTTTTTCCAGATATCCAAAGGAGCCTTGTCAGAATCTTTCAGCTTCTCACCTACGATGTCGATTGCATCGTAAAAGATTGTGTAGGCGATACTCTTCTTTCCCTGCAACATAAGGTTATTCACGAATCTTGTTACAGCAACATCGTGAAACTTAGGATCAGGAAGTAGAATCCTCTTTTTAGGCTTCGCTTTTCTCATTTGATCTAATAAATTTTAATAGATTAATTAATTATTTTTTCTTAGCAGGAGCTGCTGCTGCGCCTTTCTTAGGTCTCTTGGCGCCATAAAGTGAACGACCTTGTTTACGTCCGTCAACACCTGCTGTGTCAAGTGCTCCGCGTAAAATGTGGTAACGTACACCTGGTAGATCTTTTACACGACCTCCGCGTACAAGAACGATTGAGTGCTCTTGTAAGTTGTGACCCTCTCCTGGAATGTATGCATTGACCTCTTTTTGGTTGGTCAGGCGTACACGAGCCACTTTACGCATTGCCGAGTTTGGTTTTTTAGGAGTTGTTGTGTAAACGCGTACACATACTCCTCGTCTCTGAGGACACGCATCAAGCGCGCGAGATTTACTCTTTTCAACGAGCACCTCACGGCCTTTGCGAACTAACTGTTGAATTGTTGGCATAATTGTTTGTTAATCTTTACTTTAAGTAATTTCGTTATACAAAACGGGTTGCAAAGGTAAGTTTTATTTTTTTATTTACAAACAACTTATTAACTTATTTGCGCCGTTAATAAAGCAAAAATATTAATTTGTAACAAAAAAAATATAGACTAATTTTGTTATAAACATCAAAAATTTAAAATCTAAACTAAAAACTTATGAATATTTCGAAAAATGCTACAAATTTTATATCGAAAGAGGAAAAATTTGGAGCACATAATTATCATCCATTACCAGTTGTTTTATCAAAGGGAGAAGGGGCGTTTGTCTGGGATGTAGACGGTAAAAGATATTTTGATTTCTTATCTGCATATTCAGCAGTTAACCAAGGTCATTGTCATCCCAAAATTGTTAATGCATTAGTTGAACAAGCGAAAAAGTTATGCCTTACATCAAGGGCTTTTTATAATGACTTATTAGGCCCTTATGAAGAATTTGTCCACAACTATTTCGGATATGAAAAGATGCTGCCAATGAACTCAGGAGCAGAAGCAGTAGAGACTGCTTTAAAACTTGCTAGACGATGGGGGTATGTAAAAAAGGGAATAGCGGAAAATAGGGCCCAAATCATTGGTTGCGAGGGTAATTTTCATGGAAGAACAATTAGTATTGTGTCTCTTTCTACGGATCCAGACTCATTTTCGCAATATGGCCCATTTACACCAGGAATGGTAACAATTCCTTATAACGACAGTAATGCTTTAGATATTTATTTGCAGGAAAACTCTGCAAATGTTGCTGCATTCATAGTTGAACCAATTCAGGGTGAGGCCGGTGTATTTGTTCCTGAAGAGGGATATTTGAAAAGATGCTACGATCTATGTAAAAAACATAATGTATTATTTATTGCAGACGAAGTACAGACAGGAATTGCACGTACTGGGAAAATGCTCTGTTGTGACCATGCCGGAATAAGGCCAGATATTGTAATTCTAGGGAAAGCTTTATCTGGGGGTGTGCTACCTGTTTCTGCTGTATTAGCAGACGATGAGATAATGCTTACAATTAAACCTGGTGAGCATGGTTCTACTTTTGGAGGCTTTCCGTTAGCATGTAAAGTTGCAGTGGCTGCTTTAGAAGTAGTAAAAGACGAACAACTCGCAGATAAAGCTGAATATTTGGGGAGAATATTTAGAGAAGAGATGAGGAACTTTACATCTCCATTTATTGAATTAATAAGAGGAAAGGGGTTATTAAATGCAATTGTAATAAAACCACATAATAATAAAGAGGCTTGGGATGTTTGCGAGAAAATGGCAGAGAATGGATTATTGGCAAAACCAACACATAGACATATAATCAGATTTGCCCCACCTTTAGTTATTACTGAAGAGCAACTTCGTGAAGCAATTTCAATAATAAAGCAGTCAATTAAATCTTTAGAATAATGCAATCAACAAATAAAGTCTTAATGGTAAGACCAGTCAAGTTTGGGTATAACGAACAGACTGCAGGAAATAATTCATTTCAAGTCAAAGGGGATCAAGATCTTGCATTAAAAGAGTCAATTAATGAATTTGATCAATTTGTTAAATTGCTGCAAGATAATGGGATTAATGTTATAGTTGTACAGGATACAGAGACACCTCACACACCTGATTCTATATTTCCGAATAATTGGTTTTCTACTCATGAAGAGGGCGATTTAGTTTTGTACCCAATGTGTGCCCCTAATAGAAGATTAGAGAGAAAGGAGGGTGTTATGGACGCCATAAAAGAAAACTTTAAAATTGCGAATCTTATAGACCTTACTAGTTGGGAACAGAAAGACAAATTTTTGGAAGGTACTGGTAGTATGGTGTTAGACAGAGAGAACATGATAGCTTATGCGTGTATTTCTGCTCGAACAGATGAAAATGTTTTAGAGGAATTTTGCGACAAAACAGGTTATGACTTTGTTGCGTTTGGAGCATATGATCAAAACGATAATCCTATATATCACACTAATGTAATGATGTGTGTCGGGAGTGAATTTGCTGTAGTTTGCCTTGATGCCATTACAGATTTAGAAGAGAGAGTTCAATTGATTGAAATGATAGAGGAGACCGATAAAGAGATTATTGAGATCTCTTTGGAACAGATGGGATCTTTTGCTGGAAATATGCTGGAGCTTCGTGATAAAGATGACGATCCTATACTTGTTATGTCGAAAACAGCGTATAACTGTTTAGAAAATGAGCAAATTCAAATACTTTCATCATACTGCAGAATCTTAACTCCTGATATTAAAAATATCGAGATTAATGGAGGTGGATCTGCAAGATGTATGATTGCTGAAATATTTTAGCTCTTCTCTTTTAATAAGCCGCCTTTATAAGCAGCTAGAAGCTTAGTCAAATCGTCTATTTGTTTTTTCAGCTCTATGCCGATATCTGTGTCTCGAACCAGCTTTCGCTTAGAGCTGAATTCTACTACGCTAGTCTCAGACTTAATATCTTTACCCTCTTCTATTGCCTTTTGAGTTGATTCAAATGGCTCGTGTTGGACTAACAATAGGCCATGAGAGTTATAGATTAATGTGTAGCCAGCAATTCCTGTTTCTGGTTGATACGCCTTAGAGTATCCTCCGTCGATTACAAGTAATTTACCACCTGCTTTAATAGGAGATTCTCCTTTTGCTGTTTTTACAGGAATGTGACCATTTATTATATGTGAGTGTTCGCCTTCAATTCCAAACTCTTTTAAAATCTTTTCGCACAGCTCTTTATTATCTTTTAAATAATAATAGTGACCTTTTTTTTCTTTATGAAGTTCTTTATCAGCAATAAAGTATCTTTCGAAAGTTGTCATCTTATTTTTGTCAAATGGTGGAGAATATGGTCCGCACCATAGGTACCAAATAAAGTCTCGAGCATATCTTCTGTCTTTTGTATTTCTCTCTTCAAAATATGCTAATCGTACTAAAATATCAATTTTATCAAATAGTTTTTTACCAGAACAAAGTTCTCCGGCAACTTTTAGCTCTTTGAATGATCCATCTGCATTAAGAGGTACAGATCCGTGGTATAATAGATTATTATTCCTTACTAGATATAGTGAACCTTTTGAATACATGCATCTCATGTGTTTATGTAATTTCTCACTATGAGCGAAACTATACATTAACTTGTCTACAAGCTCTCTTTCGTCTTCGGTAAGCTTATAAGGATTTTTTGGGTCAATTGTAGGAAAATGGTTGTCCTTTAGCTGGTATTCTTGATTATTGATTTTAATTGTGCCTTTATCAAAGTCAATCAAATGGAGTAGGTTTCTATCGTTCATTTCAAAATCTGGATTGCGGTTAATTAACTCACCCTCTAATTTGAATTGAATTATTGCAATAGCCTTATGCATTTGAGAAATCAGGCGTATTTGCTTTTGCTTAAAACTTTCGTCATTTCCAGTTTTGGGTTTGAAGATAGAACAAGGATCTTCTCCGTAATATTCTGATGCAAAGCTGGCTAAAGGAAATAAGTTAATACCGTATCCATCTTCAATCGTCTCTAAATTTGCATAACGTAACGACATCCTTAATACATTTGCCATACATGCCTCACTTCCTGCTGCAGCACCTATCCACACTAAATCATGATTACCCCATTGAATATCAACATTATGATAATTACTTAAGATGTCCATTATGATATGTGCGCCTGGTCCTCTATCGTAAACATCTCCAATGATATGCAAAGAGTCAACAGTTAGCCTTTGGATTAGATTACTAATAGCTATAATAAAATGTTCTGATCTGCCAGTTGATACAATTGTAGATATAATTGATTTTACATAGTCTTGTTTATTAGGTTCGCTAAGCGATTCATGTAGAAGCTCTTGAATGATATAGGAGTATTCGGTAGGTAATGCTTTTCTGACTTTAGAACGTGTATATTTTGAAGAGACATTTCCACATACTTTTAGTAATTGAACTAGGATAGTTTTGTACCAGTCATCTATATCTTTTTCTCTTTTTTTGATTATTTGTAATTTGCTTTCTGGATAGTATATTAGAGTACAAAGTTCTCTTTTTTCACTTTCTCTAAGTGTATGACCAAAAATATCTTCGACCTTTTTTCTGATTACTCCAGAAGCGTTTTTCAACACATGTTGAAATGCTTCGTGCTCTCCGTGTATATCAGTTAAAAAATGTTCTGTACCCTTAGGCAGATTGAGTATTGCCTCCAGGTTGATTATCTCTGTGCTAGCTTCCGATATTGTCGGGAAACTTTTTGACAGTAGTTGTAGATATTTTAGATCTTTCATGATAATCAAATTAAGTGTTTTTCAATAATTGCTAAAAGGTCTTTATGTCTAATTGGTTTAGTGATAAAGTCATTACATCCAGCATCTTTAGCAAGTTCTACGTCAGATTCAAATGCGTTGGCCGTTTGAGCAATTATAACTACATCATTTGAAATCTTTCTAATCTCTCTAGTTGCATCTAGGCCATTCATAATAGGCATTTTAATATCCATTAGAATCAAGTCAGGCTTATGCTCAATGAATAGATTAACAGCTTCAGACCCATTAACAGCTCTTAGCAAATTGTATTTTTTTGATAAAATTACCTTTAGAAGGTGATAATTTGTTTCGATATCTTCTGCTATAAGTATTGTTTTCATATTTTGTTCGGAGCTCATAATTGGATGTTTTTCGGGGATATCTTGCTCTTTTTTAATATCATCCATGATAACAACTTCTTTGTTGTGATTGTTCACTGGAAGCGTATAATACATTGTAGTTCCTTTACCTTGTTCTGATTCTGCCCAAATTTTACCACCTAGTTTTTCTACAATTGCTCTACATATAGATAATCCAAGTCCAGTACCAACAGTGAAGTCATCAACTTTGAAAAATCTCATAAAAATCTTTTCTAAGTGTTCTTTATCAATGCCTTTACCAGTGTCTTTTACGAAAATTGTTATCTCGGTAGATGATTTTTTGTATCCAACTGTAATTGTTCCAGAATCAGTGAACTTGATAGAGTTATTTATCAAATTAGTAAGAATTTGCCTGTTTCTTATATAATCTGTGTCTATGTATGCTGCTTCCTTAGGGATATCTAGATCTATTTTAAGAGTTTCAGGTATAGAGTGTTCATAAGATGATACAATTTCAGTAATCTGACTATTGATATCTAATGGTTCAATCTCAAAATTCATACTGTTAGACTCTATTTTTGATAAGTCAAGAATGTCACTTATTAAAGTCATCAATACTCTTGAATTGGTATTAATTAGTTTTATGAATTCTTTTTTGTCATTATCGGAGTAGTCAGGATCAATTAGAAGATTTGTAAATCCGATTATCCCATTTAGGGGAGTACGAATTTCATGGCTCATGTTTGATAGAAATGATGACTTAAGTTTATCTGATTCTTCTGCTCTATTTCTAGCATCAATTAATTCAGCCTCTCTCTGTTTATGGTTTGAAATATTTATGTCCATTCCATATAATGCGCTGATTACATTGGTCTCGCCAGGAATTGATTGAATATAACCTCTCTTTTCCCACCACTGATATTGCCCCTTTCCTTCTAAATCAATTCGATATTCAAATGAGAACCTGTCGTCTTTATAAGTAGCAAGTTTTTCAATCCATTCTTCAATTTTTGTTCTATCTTCTGGATGAATTAATGAGAGAAAGTCTGTATAGTTAGACTGTTTTTTCAACCGTGATCCAAAGATTAATCCGTGATTGTCACCTATTTGCAGGGTTTTTGTAGATATGTCTAAGAACCATGTATACGAGTCTGCTGACTCAAGGGCAAGATTGAGATAACTTTTTTGTCTATTTAGCTCAGAAATATCTCTTATTACAAAAACTATGTTGTTGACATTTTCAGCATTATCAAGAATAGGAGAAATATCTCCTTCAATAGAGATATAAGAATCTTTTAGTTTAAGTTTAGTTCCATCAGGAATCGCGATTCTTTTCTTAGAAGTATTACAGAGCTGCACAAGTTGCTGAATACTTGTAGTGTCAGAAAAAATAAAATGAAAAATATCATTAAAATCTTGACCAATTTTAATGTTAGTTGAACTTGTAGACCAAGATTCCGCTGATTTATTTGTATTAACAATTTTTCCTTCAATGTTAATTGTTACTACACCTTCTTTCATTACGGAGAATGTATTGGTTAATATGTTTTTTGTCTCCTCATTTTCGGTATAGAGCTCTTTATAACTGAGGTTTAATTTTCTATATCTTATGTGATATACTGTAAAAACTATTAGTGAAGATAATAGCAAGATGAAAGCGGCAATAGCTGTATAAACTTCTTTCTTGTAATCTTCGAAAAGATTTGGCGGCTTATTGATTATTTTTGAACCTTTTGGGAGGCTTTCAATTGGGATGCCCCATCTTTGCATTATTTTAAAATCAAAAACTAACTCGAACTTACGTATAGTATCGTAGGCACTAGTTTTCTTGTTTACAATTAGTTCATTTGATTTATTTGCAATATCATAGCCTATTCCCCATGTGGAAACTAAATATCCTCCGATTATTCCAGAATTCAATGAGTTATTTTGACATCCAAATATAGGGATACTCTTTATCCGTTTAAGAAAAGATTTATACTCATTGTTAAATGGATAAAAGCCATCTGCATCCATTAACCATGACGAGAGAATGATAAAAGAGTTGGTTGAAATAGAGTTGATTGAATCTAAATATTGACTATACGTCATCCCCTTAGGAGACATATATTTTATTTTAAGATTTGGATTTTGATATTTAGCAAGTTGAATTTTTGCCACTTTTTGTTCAACATCTCCATAAGAACTATCGTCAGTTAGTATTAAAACTTCTTCTGTTTTTGGAAAAAATTTCATCCCCAATTTGAAGTTGTCTTCAAAAAAAAGAGCAGTTGCAACTTCTGAAATTTTTTGATGCTTTTTAATTTGAGTACCTATTGTGTTGCATGAAATTATTGGAGTAGTAGGAGGAAGGAGCTCAGAATTATCTAGAATTAGGTTAAGGCTTACAGTGTCTAAACAGATTATTATTCCTAAATCGTTATTAGATAAAGCAATCTTTAAAGCTTTTGAAATTCTTTGATTTTTCAAAACTTTACTTTCATATCCTATAGGGTCTGTGCAAAATATCTTGAAATTAGCATTTAGCTTATTGGTTGAAATATAACTAGAAAAACCTGCAGTAAAATCGCGGATCTTTTGCTTGTTAAATTCATTCGAGTACGTGATAAAAATTTTTCTTCTATTCCCATTTGAATTGAAAATTTCATCATAGGTTACCTCCTGAGTAAATGCAGGAAGGATTGATAATAGAAATAAACACGTGGCGAGCAGCCTTTTAAACATAATTTGCTAACTTTACATTTTAATCTTACCAAAGTTAGTAATTTTATTTGAAAGTGAACAACCATAAGCGTTTGCTGTTATAATGCCAGTTTAATCATTTAAAAATTTAATCGTATGAAATTTGAACTTCCAGTATTACCTTACAAGGCAGATGCCCTTGAACCTGTGATCTCTCAGAAAACAATTGAGTTTCACTATGGGAAGCATCATCAAGCATATGTAACAAACCTCAATAATCTTATCCCAGGAACAGAGTTTGAAAACATGGATTTAGATGAAATCGTTAAAAAATCTGATGGCGCGATTTTTAATAATTCAGCACAAGTATGGAATCACACTTTTTATTTTGAATCATTTACACCTGGAGGAGAAAATAATCCCTTTGGAGAATTAGAAAAAGCAATATTAAAAAAATGGGAGAGTGTTGATGCCTTCAAAAAGGAGTTTGTTGCAGCTGGAGTGTCTCAATTTGGCTCAGGTTGGGTATGGCTTGTTAAAAACAGCAATGGTGAATTGGAGATAGTAAAAGAACCAAATGCTGGGAATCCAATGACCAAGGGTTATAAACCGATACTAACATTTGATGTTTGGGAGCATGCCTACTATTTAGATTTTCAAAATAGAAGAGCTGATCATCTATCTGACTTGTGGAAAATCGTTAATTGGAGCATCGCAGAGAGTAGATTTAAATTTTAATTGTTTACATTGACTTTTGCTAAAACATGTGTTTTAGAAGTCATTGTCATCATTATAGTACGCACTATGAGGTGGGCAAAATAGCCTATCCATAGTGCGTTTATTCCATAATAATTTTCAAACAGATAATAAGAAAGGAAGAAAGATATTGATGATAAAATCATAACATCTCTGATAGCTTTTGATGCTGTAGCCCCTATAAATATTCCGTCCCAAGTAAAAGCTACACAGCTAACTACAGGCATTATAAGAAGCCAAGGTAAAAACTCAGGTGCCTTGGAAAGAACAGCTGGGTTGTCAGTCATTAGAGCAAAAAGAGCGTCTCCAAAAAACCAATACATTCCTGTTGATACAACACTTATAACTAGGCACCATAAAAAGAGATTGTTTATAGTTTTAACAAGCGAAATTTTATCTTTTGCTCCAATAAATCTTCCGGTTAAAGCCTCGCCTGCATAGGCAAATCCATCAATAAAATATGAAAACAACAACATAAGTTTCATCATTATTGTATTAACAGCAAGAAGATTGTCTCCGTATTTTGCAGAAATACTTGTAAAACCTGTATATACAAGCAAAAGGCAAATCGATCTTATAAATAAATTGCCATTTAAAACAAAAAAGCTCTTCATCTCTTTAAGATTCAGACTCTCTTTGATGTCGACCATTAAAAGATAGCTTTTATATTTAGATAAAAACAGGAAAATTGCGATAGATAAACCTAAGTATTGAGCTAATAATGTTCCTAGTGCAATTCCTGCAATTCCCATTTTAAATGTTACAGCCAATAAAATGCTGATGATTAAGTTTAGAACATTAACAGAAATATCTGTAATCATAGGGAAGACAGTATTTTGCATTCCAATAAACCACCCTTTGAATGCAAATAAAGATAGTGTGGCAGGAGCAGCCCATATTCTAATGTTGAAATATATTCTAGCCAACTCCTCTACTTCCGTTGAACAGTCGATAAAGAAAAATGAGGCTTCCAAAAAGAAATACTGAATTAACCAAATAATCAGAGCTGCTGAAAGAGCAGTTCCTAAAGCCCTGACAAGAATTTTCGCACTCTCTTCATGATCATTTCTTCCGTAAGCTTGAGCGGCTAATCCACCAGTACCTACCCTTAAAAAGCCCATATTCCAATATAAGAGGTCGAATAACATTGTTGCAATGGCAATGCCTCCAATACTTGCCGCATCACCTATTCTTCCTGCAATGGCAAGATCTACCATTCCAACAAGAGGAACTGTAATATTAGCTAATATGCTGGGGCCGGCTAATTTTAAAATTTGTTTATTCATCGATACTTTCCTCCATCCTCTTCAAGCATGGATAAATAAGAATAATATCTCTCTTCTGAAATCTTCCCATTTTCAACAGCCTCTTTGATTGCACAACCAGGCTCATGAGTGTGAGTGCAAGGTTTAAACTTGCAATTGTCTATAAGTGGAAGCATCTCTCTAAAATAATGACTAAGTTCATCTTTAGTCATTTCAAACAGACCGAACCCTCTGATTCCAGGCGTGTCGATGATAAATCCACCAAATGAGAGTGGATGCATTTGGTAAAAAGTAGTTGTGTGTTTTCCTTGATTATGATATTCAGATATCTCAGCAGTTTTAAGATTAAGATTGCAATCTATTCTCTGTATAAGTGAAGACTTGCCTACCCCTGATTGACCAGAAAATAGAGAGACGTGATTTTTACATAACTCTTTTATTAAATCAATGTTTTCTTCGGTGAAACAAGATGTCTTAATAATATTATATCCTGCAGATTGATAGAGATTACAAAAATACTCAAGATATTCAAGATGAGATTCTGTATATAAATCTGTTTTATTTACAATAATTGTTACTGGAATACGATATGCTTCGCAACTCGCTAAAAATCTGTCGATAAAAGCAGTTTTTACCTCTGGGAAATCTATCGTTGTGATTAAAAAAGCCATATCAATATTTGACGCAATGATATGGGTCTCTTTAGATAGATTTGTAGACCTTCTAATTAGATAGTTTTTCCTTGGAAGAATATCAGTAATTACTGAGTCTCCATTTTCAAAAAATTCGAACTCGACATAGTCGCCAACTGCAATTGGATTAGTTGTCTTAGATCCTTTGATTCGTAGTTTTCCCCTAACAACGCATTGTATTGGATTCCACGAATCAAGCCCACTAACCAGATATCTGCTTCCGGTATGTTTAACTACTACAGCTGTCTCTCTTTTTCTTTTTTCCACGGCTGCGAATATACAAAATTGTATAAAAAGGTTTAACTTTGTATAATAATAAAATCAAAAAGAGATATGTATACGCATTCGGAAATTGACGCTATTGTTGAAAAAGCGATTATCAACATGAATCTAAAAGGTTCTCCCGAAGAGCTGTATGAGCCGATTGAGTATCTAATTTCAATTGGAGGTAAAAGACTTCGTCCAAAGATGTCAGTAATGAGTTTTAATCTCTTTTCTGATAATATTGACGATTCAATCATATATCCATCCTTAGCATTAGAGATCTTTCATGGATTTACACTGATTCATGATGATATTATGGATAACTCCTCATTAAGGAGAGGGCAGCTTACTGTTCATAAAAAATGGGATATCAGTACAGCAATATTGTCTGGTGATGTAATGTGTATTAAAGCATATGAATACCTAGCTCATGCCCCTTCAACCAAACTTCATGATGTTCTAAGCCTATTTACTAAAACAGCAACAGAAGTTTGTGAGGGACAACAACTAGATATGAATTTCGAATCTCAGCCTTTCATTACAACTGAAGACTATATTGAGATGATTGGTCTGAAAACAGCTGTTTTGATGGCATGCTCATCAAAGATGGGGGCTATCATAGGTGGTGCAGATAAAAGGACTGCAGACGCAATATATGATTTTGCTTACCAACTGGGACTTGCTTTTCAGATAAAGGATGATTACCTCGACGTTTATGGCAATACCTCATTGTTTGGCAAGAATATTGGTGGAGATATTGCCAATAATAAAAAAACATGGCTTCTAATTGAAGCTTTCAAAAGAGCAAGTGGGAGAGACTTAACAAGATTGAATGAGCTAATATCAAAAGAGGGAAGAATAGAAGTTGCAGAAAAGATTGATGAGGTAATGAAAATTTATGAAAACCTCAATATAAAACAAGCTGCTGAGTCAGCAATAAACTATTATAACGACAAAGCACTATCTTCGCTCGATAATTCTTCACTAAGCGATATTCAAAAAGACCAACTATTTGAATTTGCTAAATCATTAATAAACAGAGAAAAATAAATATAAACCATATATAGTCATGAATTCATTCAGCCAAAATTGCAATAACATTTTTGACTTAAGTGTCAATAATTATCATATTACAGACGATGTTGACGCTCAAATAACCAATCCATTTGCTGAAAAGTCTTTAGAAAATCTATTATACCTTAAAAACTGGATTGATGCCGTTCAATGGCATCTAGAAGACATAATAAGAAATCCATCAATAGATCCTGTCGAAGCATTAAAAATCAAAAGGAGAATTGATAAGTCAAATCAAGATAGAACTGATTTAGTAGAACTTATCGATAGCTATTTTATGGAGAAATATTCTCAAGTTAATGTAGCAAGTGATGCGCAAATCAACACTGAGACACCAGCTTGGGCTATTGACAGATTGTCAATCTTAGCATTAAAAATTTATCATATGAATGTTGAAGCTTCAAGACAAAATGCGTCAGAAGAACATATTCAACAATGTAAGAAAAAGCTGGAGACTTTACTTACCCAAAGAGTTGATTTGTCAACTGCAATTGATCAACTACTAAGTGACATTGAATCGGGTAAGAAATATATGAAGTTTTATAAGCAGATGAAGATGTATAATGACCCTGCTTTGAATCCAGTACTTTATTCAAATGGAGCAGGAAAATAATCATTATCTAATTTTCAGGTTTTCTGCCATAGGAGATGTTGCAATGACAGCTCCTATAATCAAAGCATACGCCCAAGAAAATAAAAGTTCGAGGTTTACGGTGGTTTCTCAACCATTTCTTAAGCCACTATTCGAAGGAGTCGATAATGTAGATTTCTTTGCTGCTGACATTAAAAAAGAGTACAAAGGTTTTACTGGACTTTTTAAGTTGTTTTTAGATTTAAAAAAAACAAAACCTACTCACATATTAGATTTTCATAAGGTTTTAAGATCAATATTTCTTAGTTTATTATTTGCCATTTGTTTCAAGCCAGTCATATTTATAAAGAAGGGTAAAAGAGACAAGTGGAAATTAGTGAGACGATTTAACAAAGAGCTCAAGCCAGTCGTCCCAATGATAAGACGCTATGAATTAACGATAATAAAAGCAGGTTTTAAAGATCTGAAAATCTATGAATCAAAACCAAAAAGGACTATTGATAAGAGTAATGATGTAGTTTCAATTGGGGTTGCTCCCTTTGCAAAACATAAAGGTAAGACATGGCCCATTGATAGCATGGAGCAAGTAGTAGCCTTATTGAGTGATAACCCAAAATATAAAATTTACCTCTTTGGAGGAGGTAAGCACGAAATTTCAGTTTTGTCTAATTGGGAACAAAAGTATTCAGGAGTACATAGCGTTGCAGGGCAGCTTAAATTAAAGGAGGAGCTTGAGCTAATATCTAGATTAAATTTAATGTTGACGATGGATTCTGCAAATATGCATTTTGCTTCAGGAGTTGGAACTCCTGTAATATCCATTTGGGGAGCGACTCATCATTATGCAGGCTTTTACGGTTGGGGTCAAGATGAAAAAAACATTATCTCCGACGACATATCTTGTCGACCTTGCTCCGTATTTGGCAATAAAAAATGTTATAGAGGAGACTATGCTTGTCTGAACAATATCCGACCATTTATGGTTGTTAATAGGATAGACAAATTCATCCAAGAAGAGGTTCAATAATGAAAAATAATATTGAGATCATGGCTCCTGCCGGGAATTTCGAAGCCCTGATGGCAGCGATACAAGGAGGAGCAAATGCTGTCTACTTTGGAATAGGAGAGTTGAATATGAGATCACACTCAGCGAATAATTTCTCTCCAGATGATCTAAAAGAGATAGTTACAATATGCAAAAAAAGCAATGTAAAGTCATACCTGACTCTAAACATTGTACTATATGACGAAGACATTTTGCCAATGCAAAATGCGATAGATTCGGCAAAAGAGGCTGGAGTTACGGCAGTAATTGCGTCCGACATGGCTGCAATTACCTATGCAAGAGAGAAGGGGGTTGAGGTACATATTTCAACTCAGTTAAATATTTCTAATAGAGAAAGCGTTAGGTATCACTCAAAGTTTGCCGATGTTGTTGTTCTGTCAAGAGAACTAAGTCTAAAGCAAGTAAAGCAGATTAAAAAATTTATTGATACCGAAAATATCTGCGGACCTTCTGGTAAAAAGGTAGAGATAGAGATGTTTTGTCATGGTGCTCTATGTATGGCAGTCTCAGGGAAATGCTATTTAAGTTTGCATGAATACAATGCATCTGCAAATAGAGGATCATGCTATCAACTTTGCAGACGAGGCTACGAAGTAACTGATGTAGAGACAGGTATGTCTTTGCACGTAGACAATAAGTACATAATGTCTCCAAAAGATTTATGCACTATTGAATTCATAGACTTGATGATTGAAAGCGGCGTGACTGTACTAAAAATTGAAGGTAGAGCAAGAGCCGCTGAATACGTAAAGACAGTAACGAGAGCGTATCGTGACGCAGTAGATGCTTATTTTGAAGGAAAATACAATGATGAGCTCAAACAAAAATTAATTTCAGACCTATCTCAAGTATTTAATCGCGGTTTTTGGGATGGCTATTACCAAGGAGCAAAACTTGGACAGTGGAGCGAAGTCTATGGAAATAAATCAACCCGTAGGAAGATATATTGTGGTAAGGTGACAAACTTCTTTTCTAATATTTCAGTTGCAGAAGTTCTTATAGAGACAGGAAATCTCTCTCTAGGAGACGACATATTAATAATCGGACCATCAACTGGTGTTATTGAAATGATTGTAGATGAAATTCGTGTAGATCTAGAGAGATGTGATACTGCAAATAAAGGAGAATATTGCTCATTACCAATACCAAAAGGGGTTAAACTTAGAAGGTCAGATAAGATATATATCTGGAAAAATGTCACAAACGAATAAAATTCCCGAGAGAATTAAAGAATTCATAAACGAACACCATGTATTGACTTTAGCCAGCAGTAATGGAGTCGATTTATGGTGTGCAAATGCTTTTTATGTCTTCGATGATGATAGAAATGAGTTAATAATTACATCAGATGAAGCTACAAGGCATATTAGATTAACAGGATATACTGATAAAGTCGACAATAGCCCGATAATAGCAGGAGCAATAGTCTTAGAAACCGAAACAATAGGGAAAATACGAGGAGTACAATTTAGAGCTAAGTTGATTAAAGAAGACGATTTACTGTCAAAATCAAGAGTGCTTTATCTTAAACGTTTCCCATACGCAGTACTCAAGGGCGGTGACCTTTGGAGGCTTAAGCTAGTCGAGATAAAATTTACAGATAATAGATTGGGATTTGGGAAGAAAATCAATCTCGTTATGGATGATAACGAAAATTGGACGACCCCTTTGTAAATAGGATAATTTACAAAGAGGTCGTACATTATTATTTAGAAATTAAATCGAAAATTCCTTTTTAATCAGATCAACCGAATCTAGCTTCTCCCAAGCAAAAAACTGAACTTCCTTGTTTGTCTTAACACCATTTTCTATAATCTCTACCTCCTTTACAAAAGGGTCTCTTCCCATGTGGCCGTAAGCAGCCGTTACTTCATAAATTGGAAGCTTTAAGCAAAACTTTTCGATTATTTTAGCGGGTCTTAAATCAAAAATATTTGAAATCTTTTCAGCAATCTCACCATCAGTGAAAAGAGGTAGATTGTTTTGACCTTTCAAACATGTTCCATAAGTATTCACAAAAATGCTTACCGGTTTTGCAACTCCAATAGCATAAGCTAATTGAACTAAAACCTCTTTAGCTAAACCTGCTGCCACAATATTTTTTGCAATATGTCTTGCAGCATAAGCCGCAGAGCGGTCAACTTTACTTGGATCTTTACCCGAAAAAGCACCACCACCATGAGCACCCTTGCCTCCATAAGTGTCAACGATTATTTTGCGACCAGTAAGTCCTGTATCACCATGAGGTCCTCCTATTACAAACTTTCCAGTTGGATTAACGTGAAGGATATAGTCATCTTTAAATAGATTTCTAGTCTCGATAGGCAATCTATCTAAAATTCTGGGAATAAGAATGTTTTTAACATCACTTTTGATTCTAACTTGCATTGAATCATCACTGTCGAATTCGTCATGTTGAGTAGATATAACAATTGTATGCACTCGTAGAGGAGTATTATTATCGTCATACTCAATAGTGAATTGCGATTTAGCATCTGGTCTTAAGTAAGGCATCAAGGATGTCTCTTTACGAATTTTAGCAAGTTCAATCAAAGCGATATGAGAAAGAGTGAGAGGAAGAGGCATGTACTCTTCGGTGTCAGTACAAGCATATCCAAACATCATTCCTTGGTCACCCGCACCTTGTTCCTCTGGATTAGCAACATCAACACCTCTGTTAATATCTGGTGACTGCTCGTGAATAGCAGAGAGAATCCCGCATGAATTTCCATCGAACATATATTCAGCCTTTGTATAACCAATTTTGTTAATAACCCTTCTTGCTACATTCTGAATATCAACGTAAGCCTCTGATCTGACCTCGCCTCCAATAACAACTAAGCCAGTACTAACAAAAGTTTCGCAAGCTACTTTTGAATTTTGATCTTGTCTTAGAAACTCGTCTAAAACTGCGTCTGAAATTTGATCTGCAACCTTATCCGGATGTCCTTCGGATACAGATTCTGAAGTAAATAGATATGACATAACCTAAAAATTAAAATTTACACCTCTGTTATGATTATGGAGAGATGATGCTGCAGAAAAACAAAAAAACGACGTGATAGTTTATTCAAAAAATGAACAGATATCCGTTTTAGCATTTTTTTATGTGGTTGCAAGCAGTCAAATTTCTCCACAATTCGGGCGCAAAAGTAATATTATTTAGAAAAAAACCAATATATTTTTTTTAAGATAATGTTAAATCAATTCAAAAAATATCTAACTTGTGGTTTGAAATTCGTATTTTTGCGACAGAAAACCAAATATTATATTTAAATAACTATGAAACAAACAATTAAGCAATTCGCCCTAACGGCAATGAGTTTGATGATTGCATTTGCAGCTTTGGCGCAAGTTACAACATCCTCAATGAGCGGACGAGTTACTGAGGCAAACGGAGCACCTGTTGCAGGAGCTGCGGTTGTTGCGGTTCACACTCCTTCCGGATCTCAGTATTATTCGATTACTGATAACGCAGGTAATTATCGTATTCAAAACATGCGTGTCGGAGGTCCATATGCTGTAGAGGTTTCTCTACTTGGTTTCGGTAATATGAAAACAGGTAATATTGTTTTAAAACTAGGTGAAAACTATGTTTTAGATGTTAAACTTTCAGAGCAGGCAATTGCTCTTAATGAAGTTGTAGTTTCTGCTGGCATTTCTAATCCTATATTAAATAGTGATAGAACTGGAGCGTCAATGAACATCAGTTCAAGACAACTATCTTCATTACCTTCAATTAACAGAAGTATTACAGACTTTACAAGAATGACTCCTCAAGCAAATGGTAATTCATTTGGTGGTCGTGATGGTCGTTTTAATACAATCACAATCGACGGAGCTGCGTTCAATAATAACTTTGGTTTAAGTAGTAGCCCAATGCCAGGTGGTTCTGCACAGCCAATTTCTTTGGATGCTATCGAAGAGATTTCTGTAAACCTTGCACCTTACGATGTAAGACTTTCTCAATTTACTGGTGCTAGTATTAATGCCGTTACAAAAAGTGGTGACAATAAATTCAAAGCAACAGCTTATACTTACCAAAGACTAAAATCATTTACTGGTAACAAGGTTGGTGATGTTGAAGTTAAAGGTGCTAATGATAGAAGTTCAAGTGTTTATGGAGCTACTGTTGGAGGTCCAATCATTAAAAACAAATTATTCTTCTTCTTAAGCGCTGAATTTGAAAAAGAGACTATTCCAAGTTCCGCATGGGAACCAAGCACAAACGGAGTTGCTGATCTAACTAATAGAATTTCTAGAACTACAGTTGCTGACCTTGAAAGAGCTAAACAGCATTTGATGAGTGCATACGGTTATGATCCAGGTAGCTATCAAAATTTTGGAAGTTTTCCAACTGAAAATTATAAAATCTTAGGTCGTATCGATTGGAATATATCTAAAAACCACAAAATGTCTTTTAGATATAACAGACTAGAGAATACAAATACAGTTTTAACTAATGCAACTAGCGGACCTTCAGGTGTTCCAAGATCAAACTTTGGTCGTATTTCTGAAAAATCGATTGCTTTCTCAAACTCATTCTATGGAGAAGAGAGAACAGTTAATGGTTTTGCTGCAGAGTTAAATAGTACATTTGGAAGCAGAATATCAAATAAGTTATTGGTTTCATATACTGCTGTAACTGATCCAAAAAGAACAAGTCCAAGTGCGATCTTCCCATTTGTAGATATCTACAAAGATGGTGATCCGTATATGTCTTTTGGTTATGAGCTTTTCACATATAATAACCAAGTTAAGAATAATACATTCTCAGTAATTAATAACTTGTCTATCAATTTAGACAAGCACACTTTAACAGCAGGTATTGCTTACGATAATATTTATGTAAACAATAACTATGTTCGTGAAGGAACAAGCTACTACAGATATGCATCATTAGATGATTTCATTAACAATGTTAAGCCAACAGCATTTGGTATAACTTATGGATATAATGGTGAAGCTATTAAAGGAGTAGAGATGAGCTTTGGCTTGGGTAGTTTGTATGTACAAGATGAGTGGAATATCAGCAAAAAATTTAAGTTAACTTATGGTGTAAGAGCTGAACTTCCAATGTACCACAATGAGTTGAAAAACAATCCAGCGATCTCTGCATTGACTTTTGGTGATGGTTGGTCAACTTATAACTCTCCTAATGCTCAACCAATGTGGGCATACAAAATGGATGTAGGTGCATGGCCAAAAAGCAAACTTCAAGTAAATCCTAGAATTGGTTTCAACTGGGATGTTAAAGGTGACAGAAGTCTTCAAGTTAGAGGAGGTACAGGTCTGTTTGCTGGTTTACTTCCATTTGTATGGTTTACAAATCAACCAACATCATCTGGTACAATCCAAAGTCCTGAAATTGGAAAGATTGCAGCTGATTTACCTGCAGATTTCAGATTCGATAAAGATTTTATGGCTCAAGTTAATAGATATCCAAGTTTGTTCCCTCAAACAATGAGTTCTACACTTCCTAGTGGCTCTGCTATCGCTGAAGTAGCTAAAGATTTCAAAATGCCTAGAGTATGGAGATCAAATATCGCAGCTGATATTGAACTACCTTACAATATGATTCTTACATTAGAAGCTTTAGTTTCAAAAGATATCAATGCAATTGTACAACGTAACGTCAATCTCCCTTATCCTGATAAGATATACACAGGTGCAGATAACAGACCTTACTGGTCATCAGGTAAAAACAAAATTAACTCAGGTGTATCTTCTGCAATGGTGCTAGCAAATGCTAACAAAGGATTCCAATCTTCATTTACTGCACAGTTAACAAAGAACTTTAGTTATGGTTTCTCTGGTATGGTTGCTTATACTTATAACGTATCTAAAGACCTTTCTTCTAACCCTGGTTCGTCTGCAAATTCAGCATGGACAAGTAACTTAGATACTTGGGCTCTTAATGCTCCAGCATTGAGTTATTCAAGTTTTGCTGTTCCTCACAGACTAGTTGGTTCATTAACTTATAGAATAGAGTATGCTAAACATTTTGCAACTTCAATTTCAGTTTACTACTCAGGAGCTGCTCAAGGTCGTTCATCATATGCTTATTCAAATGACCAAAATGGAGATGGTAACTCAAGTGACCTTCTTTATGTACCAGCCGACAAATCTGAATTGATGTTTGTTACTTCTGGCACAATGACTCCAGATGCTCAAGCTGATGCATTTATGGCATTTGTTGAAAGTGATGATTATCTTAGAAACAGAAAAGGACAATATACTGAAAGATTTGCTAAAGTTAATCCTTGGTTGAATAGATTTGATGTTAAGGTTATTCAAGATCTATTTGCAAACTTTGGTACTGATCGCAAGTACACACTTCAACTTACTCTAGACATTATCAATGCGGGTAACTTATTGAATTCTAATTGGGGTGTTTATTCAAGACATGGAATGGCAAATCAATATGATGTAATTATGCCATTAACATTCAAAGGTGTTGATGCTTTAACTAACAAACCTAAGTATGCGCTAAATGCTACTGATGTTGCCGCTTTCAATGCTAAAAACGCTATGGTAAACTCAGTTACTACTGGTAGTACATGGGGTATGCAACTAGGTGTTAGATTTATTTTCTAACATGTTTATATAAAATTAAATGAGGTCGGTGTTTTTGCTCCGACCTCTTTTTTTATATATATTTGTACAAATAGAAGAGGGGAAAGATATGGAGAGGATAGAGAAGGGAAGAAATGCCGAAGAACTGGCCAGAGAGTTTCTCGAAAGTAGAGGTTTGTCCCTGAGAGATAAAAACTGGAGATGCGGACATAGAGAAATTGACCTCATTCTTGAGGGCAGAGATAGAATACATATTGTGGAAGTAAGGTCACTTAGTTTACCTTCATTGCTAGAGCCTGAAGAGACAATAACGCACAAAAAGATTCGGAATATTATATCTGCAACATCGGCTTATATTGCTAGATATAAAATCGTTAAAGAGGTACAGTTCGATATTGTAGCCGTAAAATTCGGAGGTAAAGCCGTGGATATTGAGTATTATCCCAATGCTTTTACTCCAACTTGGTGAGATTATAAAAAGTTAAAATATGAAGAATAACCATTTTTGCATTATAATGGCAGGGGGAATAGGGAGCAGATTCTGGCCTGTTAGCAGAAACGCAAAACCAAAACAGTTTCTAGACATTTTAGGAGTTGGTAAATCTTTCTTGCAACAAACTTATGAAAGATTTTCTCGTATTATGCCAAAAGAGAATATCCTAATTGTAACATCTGTTCAATATAAAGATTTAGTAGTACAGCAATTGCCAGATATTTCACAAGATAATATTTTGCTGGAACCTTTCCGTAGAAACACAGCTCCGTGCGTTGCCTATGCAACATATAAACTTTTACAGAAAAACGAAAATGCAGCAGTAGTCGTTGCCCCTTCTGATCACCTGATTATGAATGATGAGCTTTTCCTTGATACAATTTCGGCAGCTCTAAATTATGCAGAAGATCACAATCAGTTAATGACATTAGGGATTAAGCCAAATAGGCCAGAAACTGCTTATGGATATATACAGGTTTCAAAAAACCAACCTGTAAATTTAAATGGACATGTTGCGTATGAGGTAAAAACATTTACTGAAAAACCCAATTATGAATTGGCTAAAGTATTCATAGACAGTGGGGAGTTTTTGTGGAATTCGGGAATTTTTATTTGGAACCTGCAAAGTTTCAAATCAGAATTAGAGAAACAACAACCAGATATAGCAGCACTATTTGAAAAGGGGGATAAATATTTTTATACAGAGAGAGAGACTCCATTCATTACTAAGGTCTATGAAGAGTGTAAGAGCATTTCAATTGACTATGGAATAATGGAGAAGACAGATAAAGCAATAGTCTATCCAGCATCATTTGGATGGTCGGATTTAGGAACATGGGAGTCTCTGTTTAATCAAACAGAAAAGGATACTAATGGAAATTTGATAAAGTCTGAGGAGACATTTTTATCGGATGTAAAAGACTCAATTGTAATATCAGAAGAGAAAGATAAACTTATAGTTGTGAAGAATATTCATAACTACATGATAATTAATACAGATGATGTTTTGATGATCTGCCCAAGAGAAGAGACGGCATTCAAAAACATCATAACGGATCTTCCATTAAAGAATTTTAATAAATATCAATAATATATGGCAAACGGCGGTAGAATAAGAATTGATGTACAATCAGAAATAGGAAAGCTAGAGGCTGTAATGTTGCACTCTCCAGGACTTGAAGTGGAGAACATGACACCGCGAAATGCACAAAGAGCTCTTTACAGCGACATATTAAATTTATCTATAGCTCAAAAGGAGTATGAGCAAGTATCTGGAGTGCTAAATAAGGTTGCAAAAACCTACCAAGTGAGAGAGATGCTCCAAAAAGTTTTAGAAAACCACAGAGAAAAAGAGTCATTAATTGGAAAAATCTGTGTAGCTGAAGGAGTTACTGATTATTTCGAATATTTGATGGATATGACTCCAAAGGCCCTAAGTCAAGTTCTTATCGAAGGACTTCCTGCAAGAATTAATACTCTGACAGCTTTTTTGAATGATGATTACTATGCACTATTACCACTTTACAACTTTTATTTCACAAGAGATGCATCTGTGTCAATCGGAAATAAAGCCTTGATTTGCAGAATGGCAAGTAAAGTAAGAATGCGAGAATCGTTGATTACAGAAGCAATTTTTAGAAGCGGGATATTTTTTGATTGTGAACTCGTTAATGCCCATGATTTCCAGCCAGGAAACAATGAAATCTTTATGGAGGGAGGAGATATTTTAGTGGCAAGAGAGGATATCCTCCTGATAGGGAATGGAATGAGAACAAGTAGCCAAGGAATAGACATGCTTATCAATAGATTATGTAAATCCTGTGGTCCAGAGAAGAAGCATGTAATAGTCCAACAACTTCCAGATTCTCCAGAATCGTTTATTCACCTCGATATGGTTTTTACGCTCTTAGATAAAGATAAGGCAATGGTGTATGAACCACTTATTCTTAATGATAATCAATACCAGACAGTACATATAACAATTGAAGGAGGAAAAGTCTCAAAAATTAAATCAGTTAATAATATACCTGCAGTATTGAAAAAGCTGGGAATGGATCTTGAGCCAATTATTTGTGGAGGAAATGCCGATGAGTGGAATCAAGAGAGAGAGCAGTGGCATAGTGGAGCGAACTTCTTTGCATTTGCTCCGGGGAAGGTAATGTCTTATGCTAGAAATGTCCATACTTTAAATGAGTTGAATAAGAGCGGATTTGAGATAATACCTGCGTGGGACGTGGTTGAAGGCAAAGTTGATTTAGACAAGATTTCAAGATGCGTTGTAACTATAGATGGATCGGAACTACCTAGAGGCGGCGGAGGAGCAAGATGTATGACGATGCCTCTAAGAAGGTCTCCTGTAGGCTGGTAATCAGACAAACATATAAACTTCTCATAAAATGAAAAAGGTCGTTACACTTTTAGTATCGGCGATGACTGCTTTATCAGCATTCGCGTCATCTCCTTATTTTGTATCAAAACCTGCCCTTACTCCAGATGGTAAGTATATCTATTTTTCTTTTTCTGGAGACATCTACAAGGTTGACAGAGATGGAGGACTTGCAACAGCAGTCGTTGCAATGGGCGGAAACGAGACAAATCCAAAAATTTCGCCAGATGGGAAATATTTAGCATTTTCATCAGATGAATCTGGAGATAATAATGTTTACATTGTTCCAACTACGGGAGGAGAGGTTGAGCAGTTGACATTTAGTGATGCCTCTGATATTCCAGCATCATGGAGCAGTGATTCTCGTAATATCTATATTGAGTCAAATAGATATAACAGTGTAACAACCTATAGAATCTCTTTAAACGGAGGAACTCCAACAAGACTCTTTCCTGACTATTTTAACACAGTAACCTCTCTTGTCGAAAATCCAGTAACTAAAGAAGTCGTCTTTACAGAATCGGCAGAAGGGTATTCTTTTCCTACTAGAAAAGGGTATAAAGGAGACCATAACCCAGATATTCAATCTTGGAATCCATTAACCAAAGAGTATAAAGATTTAACAACATACAATGGTAAAGATATTTGGCCAATGTGTGATAAGGATGGAAAGATATTCTTTGTTTCTGATAGAGAAAATGGAGAGGCAAATCTCTTTAAAATTGAAAATGGGAAGCAGATTAAATTAACCGATTTTAAAGAGTCTGTACAGTATCCATCTATTTCATTTAATGGAAGCTATATAGCCTTCACTAAAGGGTATAAACTTAATGTGCTAGATGTAAGCACTGGTAAAGTAATCGAGCCAAAAATCGACATTGCCGATGATCGTATGGTGTCTGAGATCTCAATAACAGCAACAGATAAAATTGGCAATGCAGCAGTCTCTCCTGATGGTAAAAAAATAGCTTATATAAGCAGAGGACTTCTATTTATTAGTGATAGTAAAGGAAACTTCTCTACCATAATTTCAACTCCAAAAGATGAAAGAGTTAACGAAGTTTTTTGGAAAGATAATGACAATGTAATTTATACAAGAACAAATAAGGGACCTCTCAATATTTTTACCCAAAATGTAGTTAAAGCAAGCGACGAAAAATTTTTATATGGAACAAGCAAGGCAATCAGAAGTTTTGCAATATCATATGATAAATCAAAGGCAGCTTTTATTCATGGCGATAAGGAGATCTGTATTCTCACCTTTTCCGACAACAAAGTAAAAGTATTAGCTGAAAATAACTTTTGGTCGTTCCAATCATATCCAATCGCCTTTTCTCCCGATGATAAGTATATTACATATTCTGCAATAAATTTATTCGAAAGAGATGTCTTCCTATGTAATCTTGCAAATGGAGAGACAACCAACATAACGATGTCTGCAAACGTCGAAGATTCTCCGATATTTAGCCCTGATGGAAAAAGTCTATATTTTACATCAAACAGACTTAACTCTTCGTTTCCAAGAGGAGCACAACAACGATTATATAAAGTTGCTTTGGATAAGTATGACACACCTTATGCTTCTGATGAGTATTCAAAATTATTCATGACCGACAAACCAAAATCTGATTCCTTAAAAATCAGAATATCAAAAAATAATATTCAACGTAGATATTCATCAGTTTTGAGAGGTGGTTCGCAATTTTCACCTATTAGTTTGTATCAAAAGGAAAAGAATTACATACTTTTTATTTCAGACCACGAGGGTGAATTTGGAACATATATCTTAGAACTGAAAGATTGGGACCAAAAGCCTCCTGTAAAAGTGAAAGGCTTAGGATTCTTCAACTCTGTTTCAACTAATGGAAAAGATATATATGTAATTGAGAGGGGATCGGTATATAAATTAGATCCAGCTTCGGCTACAGCCACCAAAATAGAAATAAAGCAAAACTTCTCAAAGTCAATCCGTGACGAGTTCCGTCAAATGTTTTATGAAGTTTGGTCTCTTTTAGATCAGAATTTCTATGATGTTAAATTTCATGGAAGAGATTGGAAAGCCGTGAAAGAGAGGTATGAATCATACCTGCCATATGTAAAGAGCAGGCTTGAAATAAGGATGCTAGTAAACGACATGTTGGGAGAGTTAAATGCATCTCACATGGGATTTTCAACATTTGGGAAAGATGAAGATAAGCCATATAAATTTGTGACAAATCATCCTGGTATTATTTTTAATTCACAAAATCCATATATCGTTGAAAGTATTATACCAGGTTCAAAAGCAGATGTTTATAACATTGATATACAAAAAGGAGATGAACTAATTGCAGTAAATGGAGTAAAAGTTAACAAACAAATTGAAAGAGAAAAATACTTTACGTTTACAGATGCGAAAGATGAGTTAACACTTACACTCAAGCGTGCCGGTAAAGAGATCGAAAGGAAAGTTCATACAAATACCACACAAGATATTAAACAGCTATTGTATACTGCATGGGAGGATAAATGTAAAACGTTGACAGAGAACCTTAGCGGGGGCAAATTTGCTTATGTTCACTTGAGAGATATGTCTGATGAAGCATTGAATAACTTCATAATAGAGATGAATACATATGGTGTTCATAAAAAGGGACTTATTCTCGATTTAAGATACAACAATGGTGGTAATGTTCACAGAGAAGTTATTGATTTCTTGAGACAAAAACAACATTTCAAATGGAGCTATAGAGATCAAGAGAGAGTTTCTCATCCAAACGTTACACCGGCAGATTATCCAATTATTGTTTTAATCAACGAAAGAAGCCTAAGCGATGCTGAGGTTACCTCAAATGGCATTAAAGAGTTAGGAATTGCAAAAATTGTTGGAACAGAGAGCTATAGATGGATTATCTTTACTTCTGGAGCGATGCTAGTTGATGGTTCGTCAGTAAGATTGCCAGCTTGGGGATGTTATACATTAGATGGGAAAGACTTAGAAAAAGCTGGAGTTTCTCCAGATATATATATAAAGAATACTTTTAAGGATAGAGTTGAGTCAAAAGATCCACAACTTGAAAGAGCAATAAAAGAATTATTATCTTTGTAGCCAATTTTTGTGAAAGATGAAAGAGAAAATAGAAAAACTACTTAGCGAGATAGAGGAACTTAAAGCTAAGAAGGAACAAGAAATTGAAGAGATTAGAGTAAAACTGTTAGGGAAAAAAGGAGCAGTGACTCAACTTTTTGATGAGTTCAGAGATGTTTTACCAGAGCAGAAAAGAGAATTAGGACAAGTTCTTAACAAATTAAAAATTGCTGCTGCCACAAAGATCGAAGAGCTAAAAAATATGTTAGAAGAGTCAGGAAGTGAGTCAAAATCGGAATATGATCTCACAAAACCAGGCGAGTCATTTGATTTAGGTGCGAGACATCCCATCTCAGTTACAAGAGATGAAATCATTTCTATTTTCAACAAATTAGGCTACGCAATATCAGAAGGTCCGGAGATTGAAGATGACTGGCATGTGTTTGGAGCTTTGAACTTCCCACCTGAACATCCAGCAAGAGATATGCAAGACACATTCTTTATCTCTACAGGCGACAATCCAGTACTTCTAAGAACACATACTAGTTCTGTGCAAGTTAGGGCAATGGAAAAGATGCCTTTACCGATAAGGATAATCTGCCCAGGAAGAGTATTCAGAAATGAGGCAATTTCTGCCAGAGCGCACTGTATTTTCCACCAAGTAGAAGGACTGTACATTGATAAAAATGTTTCATTCGCAGACCTTAAACAAGCTGTTCTCCTTTTTGCAAGAGAGATGTTTGGTGAAGACACTCAAATAAGATTAAGACCATCATATTTTCCATTTACAGAGCCAAGTGCGGAAGTTGACGTGAGCTGTAATATCTGTAAAGGAAAGGGCTGTAATATTTGCAAAGGAACAGGATGGTTAGAGATAATGGGATGTGGAATGGTAGACCCAAATGTATTAGAAGCTTCTGGGATAGATAGTACTAAATATTCGGGCTTCGCCTTTGGCATGGGGGTCGAGAGGATCGCGATGCTAAAATGGCAAGTTAAAGACCTTAGACTCTACTTTGAGAATGATATAAGATTTTTGAAAGAATTTCAGACAGTAGTGTAAAAATTTTTTGGAGGGAAAAAAAATTGTAATATCTTTGCAATCCCAAACGCGGAAATAGCTCAGTTGGTAGAGCATAACCTTGCCAAGGTTAGGGTCGCGAGTTCGAGTCTCGTTTTCCGCTCTCAAGCAAAAACCTCCTCCGCATGGAGGAGGTTTTTTTGACAAAATGAGGGCTCGGGTGGTGGAATAGGTAGACACGCAGGACTTAAAATCCTGTGGGCAGAAATGTCCGTACGGGTTCGATTCCCGTCCCGAGCACTTTTTTAAAAGCCGAATCATTATGGTTCGGCTTTTTTTATTCATAATAAGCAGATAATATGTAGATTTACAATAGAATTAAAGAATTAATATTCATTATGAGAACTATTTTGTCTGCACTATTCATTTTGGTCTTTTCATCAATCTATTCACAATCAGTTGATAAGTCTTTATGTTATAAACAGGATTTTGATCATCTTGTTAAATTATTACTAGAAACTCATCCCGATCCTTACAGCGCGTTTGGTGGTCAAATTGAGTTTTTTAAATCGAAACAAGAGGCCGAAAAATCAATAGAGTCAATCAAAAGTGAAGAAGAGTTTGCGCTATTCGTCAATAGCTTTTTATCTAGGCTAGATGATGGACACACAAATATAAATTTACCCAAATCAAGTTCTAAAGCTCAATTCCCTATTAGATTTAAAATATCAACTGATGCAATTTTTGTTTATGCTACCTCAGAGGAATATAGTGATTTAAAAGGTTGTAAACTCGTCAAAATAAACTCAAAACCAATAGACTATTGGGCTAAAAAATGTAAAGCATTTATTCAATCAGAAAATATCTATGGAGAATATTTCTCGTTATTGAACGCAATCAGTGATTCAAATATTTCTAAAAAATTGTTTGATACAGAGGTGTTGACTATGACTTTTAGTAACGAAAAAGAAAAAGAGAGTCAAAAAGAGATTAGTTACAATGAAAATGTAAAGATCAACTATCCAAAATCAAAGATAGAGATAGAAGCGGACAATAAACTTCTTTACTGGTCAATGATTGGAAAGACAGAAAATGTCGCTTATTTATCATGGAATAGTATTCTATGCAGAGAGATGCTCCAAGACACATACAAAAATAGACCAGACAATATCAATTTATATTTAAACTGGGCATTTGGATATCTTAATGAAAAGCCAAGTGGAAACATAGAAGAGGATATCAAAAAGGTTCCATCTTTGTATGAGCAGATATATTTACTTTTTGAAGAGATTGCTAAAAGAAAATCGAAGTACCTGATTATCGATTTACGATACAATAGTGGAGGATCTACCCCAACTGTTCGACCAATCCTTTACAAAATCTATGGAGATAAATACCTAAACTACAATTTTGATACAGAAATGATCAAACGGATATCACCTCTTTACCTACAGAAGTTTGGATTTAAGGATATTGATGAATACAATAAATCAATGGGTACAAAGTTGAAAACAGGAGATTACATCTTCGCAAGTTTTGGTAATCTGGATAAAGCAAAGTCGCTAGAACAACGCAGAGAGGCTATTGAAAATGGAGTTGAAGGATTTGGTGCAGACTTTATTAAAAAAACAAAACAATTGGGTGATGTCAGGATATATATTCTTACATCTCCATCAACCTTTAGTGCAGCATATCATTTTACATACTATTTAAAAGAGTTAGGTAAATCTACAATCATAGGTGTTGCATCAAGACAAGCTGGAAACACATTTATGGAAACAACAAGTTTCTCACTACCTAATACGAAACTAACAGGGAGCATCTCAAATTCAAAACAGGTGTTATTTAAAAACGATCCTGAAAAGGGGAAAGTGCTCAGACCCGATATTGAAATGATGTGGAAAGACTATTTTTACTACTCTTTTGATAAAAATTCTGAAATCTTAAAAATACTTGACATTATAGACTCCAAAACGGAGTAATTATGTGAATTCAGGTGTTGCATTATCAATTATTTATCGTATATTTGCAGCCCGCATTTTATGCGGATTTGTTTAATATATTAATAAACACCAAATTAACAACCAATGCCTGGATTAATTGGAAAAAAAATCGGAATGACATCCGTTTTCGGTGCTGATGGAAAAAATATTCCATGCACCGTTATTGAGGCTGGTCCGTGTGTTGTTACGCAAATTCGTACAGTAGAAAAAGATGGTTATGCCGCTGTACAACTTGCCTATGACGAGAAAAAAGAAAAACACACCAGCGGTGGTCTTATGGGCCACTTTGCAAAGGCACAAACCACACCTAAGAAAAAAATTGTAGAGTTTTCAAACGACTTTACAAAAGAGTTGCAGTTAGGTGATACTATCACCGTTTCAGATGTATTTCACGATGCTATGGAATGGGTAGATGTTACAGGAATTTCAAAAGGGAAAGGTTTTCAGGGCGTTGTGAAACGTCACGGATTCAGCGGAGTTGGAGGACAAACTCACGGTCAACACAACCGCCTTCGTGCTCCCGGATCAATGGGTGCCTCTTCATGGCCTTCTCGCGTATTTAAGGGAAAAAGATTAGCCGGCCGTATGGGTGGTGATCAAGTAAAAATTTTGAATCTTAAAGTTATCAAGGTAATCCCTGAGAATAACTTGATTCTGGTTAAAGGATCTATTCCTGGTGCCAAAGGTTCATATGTAATCGTGGAGGAATAAGCGACTATGGAATTATCAGTTTACAAAATAGACGGTAAAGAGTCAGGAAAAAAAGTGACTCTTGATGAGAGCATCTTCGGTATTCAACCGAACGATCACGCTATCTATCTTGATGTTAAGCAGTACTTAGCCAACAAAAGACAAGGTACTCACAAATCTAAAGAGAAGTGGGAAGTGGCTTATAGTACTAAGAAGGTCATTCGTCAGAAAGGTTCTGGTGGTGCACGTCATGGTAGTATCAAAGCTAATATCTATGTTGGTGGTGGTCGTGTATTCGGACCAAGACCTAGAGATTATAGCTTTAAGCTAAATAAGAAACTAAAACAATTGGCTCGTTTCTCTGCTCTTTCTTACAAAGTTAAAGAAGACGCATTGACATTTGTAGAGTCATTTGCAATGGAAGCACCAAAAACTAAAGATTTTATCAAGATTATTCAAAATCTTAAAGTTAACGACAGAAAGATTCTTTTTGTACTTCCAGAGAACAACGAAAACATTTACTTATCGTCACGCAATCTTCCAAATATTAAAGTGATAAGCATTAACGAGCTTAACACATATGATGTTGTAAACGCTACTACTCTTATCATGGTAGAAGGAGTTCAGGATGCATTGCAGGCACAATATGGACGTAATTAAACCGTAAAACGATGAGAATTTTAATTAAGCCTTTAGTAACAGAAAAGATGACGATTCAAGGCGAGAAATTGAATCGTTACGGTTTTGAAGTTGACCGCGATGCTAATAAATTACAGATTAAAGCTGCGGTTGAGGAGATGTACGGTGTTAAGGTATTAGATGTTAATACAGTTAACTACCACGGAAAACGCAAAAGTCGCTTCACAAAAGCGGGATTATTGTCAGGCAGAGCAAATCACTATAAAAAAGCGTTTGTAACTCTTGCCGGTGAAGATAAGATAGATTTCTACAGTAACATTTAAGTCCATGGCAATACGCAAATTTAAACCGGTAACTCCCGGTACAAGACATAAGTCTATAAGCGCATTTGACGAAATTACTTGTTCTACTCCTGAGAAATCATTGTTGGAGCCTATCCGCAAGTCGGGTGGTCGTAACGGACAAGGTAAAATGACAATGCGTTACATCGGTGGTGGTCACAAAAGAATGTACCGTGTAATAGACTTTTTAAGAAATAAAGATAAGTACACTGCAACTGTACAGACAGTGGAATACGATCCAAACAGAAGTGCTCGTATTGCATTAGTATTGTACGCTGACGGTGAAAAACGCTATATTATTGCTCCTAACGGAATTAAGGTTGGCCAAGTGATTGCCTCAGGTCCCGGTGTGGCTCCTGAAATTGGTAACACTCTACCTCTATCGGAAATTCCTCTTGGAACACTAGTTCACAATATTGAGCTTCGTCCTGGTCAAGGTGCTGCAATGGCACGTAGTGCAGGAGCATACGCTCAATTAACTGCACGTGAAGGTGTACACGCTATTCTTAAATTGCCTTCAGGCGAAACAAGAATGGTACTTACAGCTTGCCGCGCAACTGTTGGAACAGTGTCCAATCCAGATCACAACTTAGAGTCTGATGGTAAAGCAGGCCGTAAACGCTGGATGGGTCGCAGACCTCGTAACCGTGGTGTTGTAATGAATCCTGTAGATCACCCAATGGGTGGTGGTGAAGGACGTGCATCCGGAGGTCACCCTCGTTCAAGGAAAGGTATACCTGCTAAAGGTTACAAGACACGTAACCCTAAGAAGACGACTAAGAAGTTTATTATTGAAAGAAGGAAAAAATAACGGAATTTAACTGATAGAATTATGAGTCGTTCATTAAAGAAAGGGCCTTACATTGAGGCTAGTCTCGAGAAAAGAGTACTTGCCATGAATGAAGCTGGCAAGAAAGAGGTAATCAAAACATGGTCTCGCGCCAGTATGATATCACCTGATTTTGTTGGTCATACCATAGCAGTTCATAATGGAAATAAGTTTATTCCTGTTTATGTTACTGAAAACATGGTTGGTCACAAGCTTGGTGAGTTTGCACCGACACGCACCTTCAAAGGTCACTCGGGTAATCGTTAACATAATTAATGTGTAAATAAATCACAATAATGGGAGCTCGAAAAAAAGTAGCAGCCGAAAGGCATAAAGAAATAAGGAAACAAACAGCTATCGCGAAGCTGAATGATGTTCCTACCTCACCTAGAAAGATGCGCTTGGTAGCTGACATCATCAGAGGTGTTGAAGTTAACCGTGCTTTGGATATTTTAAAATATACCAAAAAGGAGGCCTCAGTTCGTCTAGAGAAACTTCTACGTTCAGCAATTGCTAACTGGGAGTCAAAAAACGAAGCTGATCGCAAAGAACTTGAGAATGGAAATATCTGCGTACAATCAATCATGGTTGGACAAGGTCGTTCTCTTAAGCGTATTCGTACAGCACCTCAGGGTCGTGCAGCTCGTATCCGTAAACGCTCGAACCACGTTACCATCGTGCTAGGTAAAAAAAGTCAAACCGTAAAAGAGGAGCAAAAATAATATGGGACAAAAGACAAACCCGATAAGTAACCGCATTGGTATTATCCGTGGCTGGGACTCTAACTGGTACGGTGGAACTGACTATGCCGGCAAAATATTAGAGGATGCAAAAATCCGCGAGTATCTTAATGCTCGTTTAGCAAAAGCAAGCTTATCAAAAATTGTTATCGAAAGAACTCTTAAGTTAATTACTGTAACAATTCACACTGCACGTCCCGGTATTATTATCGGCAAAGGTGGTCAAGAGGTTGACAAGCTTAAAGAAGAGTTGAAGAAAATCTCTAACAAAGAGGTTCAAATCAACATCTTTGAAGTAAAAAGACCAGAAATTGATGCTAACATCGTTGCTAACAACATTGCTCGTCAAGTTGAAGGTCGTGTATCTTACCGTCGTGCTATTAAAATGGCTATGGCTTCTACAATGAGAATGGGTGCTGAAGGTATCAAAGTACTTGTAAGCGGTCGTCTTGGTGGAGCTGAAATGGCGAGAAGAGAACTTTACAAAGAGGGAAGAACTCCACTTCACACTTTCCGTGCAGATATCGACTATGCTCACGCAGAAGCACACACTAAAGTTGGTGTATTAGGCGTTAAAGTATGGATTTGCAATGGCGAAGTTTATGGTAAACGTGATCTTTCTCCTAACGTTGGTGTAACTGCTAATTCAGTTAGCGCTCAAGGTTCTTCAAATCAAGGTGGTCGTTCAGATCGTCGCGATAGAAGAGGCCGTGGTGGTGACAAGAAAGGTGGAAGAAACCAAGGTCGCGGAAGACAAAACAGAGACAACAGCGAAAACTAGTATTTCGCAATCAATAAAAGAGAGACAGCAAAGAGATTTGTTGTCTCTCTTTGTTTTTAAGAAAATCCATCTGAATATTGTGATTGGTTTTTACTTTTTCGATACATTTGTGTCTGTTATATAAACTACCTAAAACAAATTATAATGAAAAAGTCACTGTTATCACTTTTTGCTCTGTTATTGACAAGCATTGTAATTGCGCAGCCACTGCCAAGAACAACTCCACTTCAGGCAGGCATGGACCCTAAAAAATTGACAAATGCCGACGCTATTATTAACAATTCAATAAAAGCAGGAGAGGTGCCAGGTGCAGTTCTAGCTGTTGTTAGAGATGGAAAGATGGTATATCTAAAAGCTTACGGCAACAAATCGATATTACCTGAAGTTAAGAAGATGGATGTTAATACTGTGTTTGATATGGCTTCGGTAAGTAAGTCTATAGGAACGACTCTCTCATTTATGCAGTTAATTGAACAAGGAAAAGTAAGATTGACAGACAATGTTGCTAACTACATTCCAGGATTCAAAGGGTATACCGATCCAGAAACAGGAAAAGAGATAGAGATTAGGGTTGTTGATTTATTGACACACTCTTCGGGATTACCACCATACGCTCCTGCAGACGAACTTGTTAAAAAATATGGATCTCCAAACCCAGCAGGTTTGATGGAATATATATCAACTTGTAAGCGCGATTTCAAGCCAACAACAAAATTCCAGTACAGCTGCCTGAACTTTATCACACTTCAGAATATTTTGCAAAATGTTACTGGAGTAACACTTGCAGAGTATGCAAAGAAAAATGTATTTGATGTTTTAGGACTAAAGCACACAATGTATAATCCAACCGGAAAGACCTTAGAGATGTGCGCTCCAACCGAAAAACAAAAAGATGGAACCATTTTATGCGGAAAAGTACACGACCCATTAGCAAGATTGATGAATGATGGAAACTCTGGTAATGCTGGAGTATTTTCAAATGCCGAAGACTTGGCAATTATTGCAGCAGCACTGATGAATGGAGGCTCTTATAATGGCAAGAGAATATTGGGCAAATTAACAGTTGATACAATGACAAGAGTTCCTGAGCAAGTAAAGAGCCTAGGGAGATCATTAGGATGGGACAACTATTCACCTTATGCATCAAATAACGGCAATTTATTCCATCCAGAAAAGACTTTTGGACATACAGGATATACTGGAACCTCATTGATTATCGATCCAACAGCAAAAATCTCGGTTATCCTTTTGACAAACAGGGTACACCCAGAAGACAAGGGCAGTGTAGTAAGACTCAGAGCCTTAGTGGCAAATGCAGTTGCAGGAGCAGTAATAAAGTAGGTTTTATTATTTGCAGTAATTAAGTAAAGATTTCCAGTTAGGAAAAGGCTTTAAATTACTAAGACAAAAAATCAGCAATAGCAATTGCTGCGATAGATTCCAATACAACGGGGACACGAAGGGCAATACAGCTATCGTGTCTCCCTTCTATTTTAAGATCATCTATACTTCCGGTAGACAAATTAATAGTCTTTTGATTTATTGAGATGCTGGAAGTTGGTTTTACAGCAACACGGAAAACTATAGGATTTCCATTGGATATACCTCCACTTATTCCGCCAGAGTTGTTAGTTGTAGTATGACCTTCACAATCAATAATTGAGTCATTATGCTCCGACCCTTTCATTGAAGCAGCTGCAAATCCAGAACCGAATTCAATCCCTTTAATAGCGGGAATAGAAAATGCAAGATGAGAAATCTTAGACTCGATGCTATCGAAAAAAGGATTCCCAATTCCAACTTTCACCCCTTTTATTCGACACTCAACTATTCCGCCAAGAGAGTCTCCTTTTTCTACAGCGTCGGCTAAAACACTATCCCATGGATTTACACCCCCGATAGATAGGATCTCTGATTCAATAACCACAGGTGAGATAATCTTTTTAGCAACCACTCCGGCAGCAACAAGACATAATGTGAGCCTTCCCGAAGTATGTCCTCCTCCTCTGGGATCATTAAACCCGTTAAATTTGGTTTTAACAGCAAAATCAGCATGACCTGGACGTGGAGTCTGGCTAAGCTGCGAATAGTCTTCGGAACGTGGGTTTTTGTTCGAAAAGAGAATAGTTAATGGAGCCCCAGTTGTGAACCCACGATATATTCCACTTACAATCTCAGGTTGGTCATCCTCTATACGAGGAGTTGTTCCTAATTTACCACTTTTACGCCTTAGAAGATCTTGTAAAAAATCATTTTCAGACAATTCAATTCCAGCAGGTACTCCATCAATAACAACACCAATTTTGACTCCGTGCGATTCCCCAAAAATTGATACTATAAATTTTCTTCCGAATACATTCATGACTTAATTAATAAAGAGTTTAGTAAAGTTTGGAAAAGACTTGTCAATACAACTAATATTATCGAGCCTTAAAATATGTCTTCCCGAAGAGGTCGACCCAATAAGGGCCATAGCTATTCTATGGTCGTTATGAGCACTGCAGTTGCCGCTTTTAAGAGTCGAATTAAAAATAACCATTTCGTCTCCATAAATTTCAATTTTTCCACCCAACTTAGTGAACTCCTCCAAAAGGGCAGACGCTCTGTCGCTCTCTTTATTAAAAAGACGGCTTACGCCTTTAATTTTGCTCGTCCCTTTGCAGTGTATAGCAAGCAAGACTAAAGCAGGGAAAAGGTCGGGAGAGTCAGAGGCGTCGAAGTAAAAAGGTTTAAGATTTCCACTCTTTGATTTGACCTCGATCATATTTTTAAGATCGGAATTCATTTTGTCCGAAATCTTATAGCTGCTATCGGTGTCTCCGCAGACGAGTATATTTGACAATTCTGTCTCTTGTGAAATTTTTACACCACAAAGCTTTAACACATCGAAGATTTTTTCATCGGCTTGGCCTGTGTTAAGTGCTAAATTAGAGATCTTTATGCCATCGGTGAGGGCTCCAATCACTAAAGGAACCGAAGCAGAGCTCCAGTCTCCCTCAATTGTTATATTTTGAGGACTTACAAATGATTGATTTGGAATAATATTGTATTCGGTATACTCCTTATTCTCAAATGAGATTCCAAACTTTTTAAGAGTAGTTGTTGTAATGTCTATATATGGGGTGCTTTTCGGATTAGAAACAATGATTTTAGCAGAGCTCTTGGCAAAACTCATCGCATATAGAAAACCAGATACTAATTGTGATCCAGACTCTCCATTAATTTTGATAGTGTTGTTTGTCAAATTACCAGAGATAGTCAGAGGGAGTTGTGGCCTATTTGAGTTATCAGAGCAAGAACGCACATTAAACCCAGCTTGATTAAGTGCAGAAACACACTCACTCATATCTCGAGTCAACAAAGAGCCCTCGCCGTTTATAACAATAGATTTGCCTGTTTCATTCACCAACATCGCGGCAATTGGAATAATAATCCTACTCAGTAAGCCTGATTCTTTTGTGTTGATTTCAATCTCTTTAGATGAATTTTGAGCCATCTCCTTGATCTTCCAAAAACCAGGACTTGAGATTTCGAGATAATCCTGCTCTAATTCGCTGAAGGCAGTACTGATTGCTCCGCTGTATTTCCCAGCTAATGGAGGTCTGCCATAGAGAACCCTCTCAACTCGTTTTATAGAGACTCCTAGATTGCTGAAGAGCTCAATTGCACCCTCGCTATCGTTACAAGGAGTATACCCATATATTCTGGTCTTCCCCTCAGCAAGTGATGCCGCAATTATTGCTCTCTGAGAGTGACTTTTTGAGGCTGGAGCTACAATTCGTGGAAAGATTGTAAGATTTTTATATTCGTAAGGGTAGTTTTGGGGAGAGATAAGCATTTTATACTCTTCTAAAGAAAATTGACCTGGCGCAGTGGATTCGTAGCTATTTGGTGCAACATAAAGAAATGGAGAGCCAAGTTGAACTGCCAATGATCTTGTGAACTTTCCTCTGTCTCCCATGCAGAAAGCTAACAATGAAGAGGGTTCAAACTCTCTGTATAGGGATAAGATTGTAGAACAGTCATCAATTTTTGTTGCATACGAAGCAATTTTACACAAGTCTGCCCCCATTGAGGCCATATACTGAATTGTCTCTCGTAGCTCCTCTTTAGAAGGGGTAAATGTGTGAAAATGTTTAGATAAGATTAGCTTTATTGATGCAATTTTACATAATTGAATGAACTCCTCTAAAAACTCTTGGGGTTCATCAATATCCATATCTATGTATTTGTTTGTATAGGCACCAGGATTCTCTCTCATGCATTTGACAACAATCAAAAGTCGTCTTCGACACTCTTCGACAGATAGCTCCTCAGAACTTCTACATGTAGCAATCAATGAGCTTTTTGATGAAAATAGTCGACAGATCTCACAATCCTTAAGGTTTGCAAGATCGAGCCTTATCTCTGCCAAATCGCATTGTGGCAAAAGAGCTTCAATCTCCTCTATATTATTGCTTTTTATACTTAGACAAATCATAAAACATCTGATTTAAATCTTTTGTTTCTATTTTATGAACTACTACATTCCCAATCCTTTTGGGAAGGATGAATTGGATGTAGTTAGAACTCTTCTTCTTATCCTTCAAAATTGCATCGCTTAACTTCTCACTATCAGCTATCAAATTGGGATCGTATCCAATTTCGGTAAATTCTCTTAAGATTGTATTAGCCATTGAGATGTCTGCAATCCCTAACATAGAGGACAGATATGATGCGTCAATAATTCCAGCGGCTACAGCTTTTCCATGACTTACACCCAATACCTTTTCGTAGGCATGGGCAAATGTGTGGCCAAGATTTAACAGAATTCTCTCTCCCTTCTCAAACGGATCTTTTGTCACAATTTGCGATTTATAGTCTGCCGCAAGCTTTACTAGATCATAAAATTGTGCGGAGTCGAAGCGTTTTTTAATGGCAAGATCGGCACAATTTCTAAATGCAGAGGGGTCGCAAATGATAAAGATCTTCAACATTTCAGCTAACCCTTCCAAGAGTTCATCCTTATTGAGTGTTTTCAAAAATTGAGGGCAAATTAGAGTTGAAATAGGTTGTCTGATAGTGCCCAATACGTTTTTGTATCCTTCGAAATTGATTCCGTTTTTTCCCCCAATAGCAGCGTCGGTTTGAGCTAGAAGAGTAGTGGGAACTAGAATAGAGTCGACTCCTCTCATGTAGATTGATGCACAAAAAGCAACTAAGTCTGTAGTAGTTCCACCTCCAATACCAACAAGCAAACTAGATCGGTCTGCCCCATTTTCTAGAAGGAAGCGAGTAATTTCATCAACTCCAGAAAACGATTTCATCTTTTCTGAGGCATCTATCTCTAAAGTTGGCGTGTTGAAAATATTAGAATACCAGTGAGTGATGTTATTATCAATAATTGCAAAGACCTTTCTCTCTTTTGGAAGGTGCGATTGAAGATCCTGTAAATGATCACAATAAACTATATTGACTAGTTCGCTCATAATGTCTTTCTCATTAGATATTCATCAAATCCCTCCAGAACAAAGTTGTCTAACTTGCCAACGATTTTGAAACCATGTTTTTCGTAGAATTTAATTGCGCCAGAGTTGAAAGTGGAGACGCAAAGGAAGAAATTCTTTGAATATGCAGATATGTGTGATTCGCAAAAACGAAGGGCCTCATCGCCAATGCCTGCTCCGCGATACTCTGCAGAGATGCAGATTGACTGAAGATAGCCTCTGAATGAGCCCGCATCCTGAATTACAATCACACCTGCAATTTTTTCATCAACTTTAATAGCCACGACACTTTTGGCAACTCCCGATAAGGATTTCAGACAATCATCGTAACTCTTTTTTAAAGTAATCCAAGGCTCAGAACTAGACATAATTCGAGCGAATTCAGGAAAATTTCTTTCGTCAGATTGTATCTCAAAAATTGGTTTCATCATACACAAATCTACAAATAATTTAAGAATCGGATATTCTTTTTCTAAAAAGAGATATAACTTTCGTAAGTGATTGTTTAAGACATGTTTGAATAGTAGATTTGAAATAAAAATGCTTTGCAGAACTTATTGTGGAACATGCCTTGGTGTTGATGCTGTGACTGTTACAATTGAAGTAGATGTTACACCAGGAATTAGTTTTTATTTAGTTGGATTACCAGACAGTGCAGTGAGAGAGAGTCAACAAAGAATCACTACCGCGCTACAATCTATCGGTTGCAAGATACCTGGCAGACGGATCGTAATTAACATGGCACCAGCGGACCTAAAGAAGGAGGGCTCTGCCTATGATTTAGCAATTGCAGCAGGAATAATATGTGCCTCTGGTCAGCATGATTTTCCTAATATTGAAAAATTTATGATTATGGGAGAGTTGGCTCTCGATGGTTCGATCAGACCAGTTAGAGGAGTTCTTCCTGTTGCAGAGCATGCCAGAAAGCAGGGTTTCACATCATGTATCTTTCCCATAGAGTCGGCGGTTGAGGCTTTGGAGATTGAAGGAGTTGAGATTTATGGAGTTCATGATTTAGAGGAGGTCGTATCAATTTTATTGGGAGAGGGTAGGGTAGAACCGATGTCTAAAGATATAACAATGCCCCAGATAAACAGACTCTATAAAGAGTACGATTTCAGCGACATAAAAGGGCAAAGTGGTGCAAAACGAGCAATGGAGGTTGCGGCAGCTGGGGCGCATCACATTTTGATGAATGGATCTCCCGGCACAGGAAAAAGCTTCCTCGCAAAAGCGCTTCCCTCTATTTTACCCTTAATGAACAGAGACGAGTCTGTAGAGACTAGCAAAATTTATTCAGTTGCAGGGGGCGGACAGTATAAAGGGGGCGGTTTAATTAAAGAGAGACCGTTTAGATCACCTCACCACTCTTCGAGCATTTACGCACTTACTGGCGGAGGTGTTAATTCCCTCCCAGGTGAGATCTCTTTAGCTCACAATGGTGTCCTATACCTCGACGAAATTGCGGAATTTCCTAAACATGTTCTGGAGATTCTCAGACAGCCACTCGAAGATAGACAGATATCAATCTCAAGGATGAAACACAAGATAACCTACCCCAGTAACTTTATGTTGGTTGCTTCGATGAATCCCTGCCCTTGTGGGTATTATGGTGAAAATGACGGAAGGTGTGTCTGCTCTCCTTTTCAAGTTGCCAGATATGTTGCCAAATTATCTGGTCCTCTGATTGATAGGATCGACATCCACATAGAGGTGAATAATGTTCCAGCAGAGATGCTTTTGAAGCAGGGGGCAGCTGAAGAGCCGAGCGAGAGGGTAAGGGAGAGAGTTTCGGCAGCTAGAGATTTGCAGAAACAAAGGTATGGTAATGAGTGTAATACAAATTCTCAAATGAATCAAGAGCATCTTAGGCGATTTTGTTCCCTTGGACCAGACGAACAATCAATGCTATCCTCAGCCTTAAACAAACTTAACATGTCTGCCAGATCCTACACCAGAATCTTGAAAGTAGCCCGAACGATCGCCGATCTTGACAACTCAACAAACATCAAGACTACGCACCTCGCCGAAGCGATTCAGTACAGAAGAGTGAGATAGTCGGAGTAAATGTCAGTGCAATTTTTGTCTAATAATTAATTTAAAGAAAGATAATAAATGATATATAAAATAAATCAAATACTAAACCTGAATTTTCCAACTGTAACTGCAGAACCAGTTCAGAAGTAAATGGGTTTGTAAAGTTGCTCTAAATAATGAAAATTGGTCAGAGTATGTATGTATCTAAAAGGTAATTGCTGGGATAGTGTCATGTTTTTCTTTTTAATGCCCCGCAACGGTCTTTCCTTGCTTACGCTGGGAAGTTAGCCGCCTTTTAAATATTAGTTAAATGTAATTAAAATCTAAATATACATCTATTTAATTTTCTCTTCGAGGAAGTTCAGATCGTTATTTATTAGAGCCTTAAAACAATCTTTTGCGTCTTTTTCGGTCTGACCTCTGATTTCTGTAGTATAGTTTTCGTTCATTTTCTCTATAAGTCCAAATAATTTTTTAACCATTTTAGGCCTTTTGAAAAATATGTACCACTCTCCTATGCCCACAAAAGAAACTAATATTCCATTTTTATTTTCTTTGTTTTCAACTTCGAGAGATGGTGAGTAATAGATTTCACTTTCTTCGGCTGTTTCCATTTTTTTGAGAAGTCCATTCCATGGTATTTTCTCAAATGTTTCAATAATTTTTTCTTTTTCAATAGTTCCGATTTCAATTACATCGGGTTTGAAAGGGTCACAGAAAGAAGCTCTAAAATTCATAATTTTATTTTTTTCGTTTTGGACTAAATCTGCATATCTTGAATTCTTAATCATTGGCTATAAAGGTTTAACATAGCGTGTTTTAGTCTGCTTTTGCCCCCAAGCAACTCTTGAATATATAACAGACTTATCTCAGCCTTTAAAAAAGATGAGTTGAGTAGCTGTGACGCGGATAATGCAGCATAAAGTTGTGATTTATAAATGTTTTACCCAAAAATATATGAAATATTATTCAATACTTGTTCCGCTATAGCCTTTAACTTTAAGCTTCTCCCTAACTGACTGTACATGGTTTTTTGTCTTTTCTTGTGTACAATGGTTTCTGTTCATTTCATTTTAAAATTTGTAATATAGATTACAGAAAGATTTTGTTTGATTAAACTCAAGAATAGTAATTATTTACAATTTTGCGGTTAGGGGATTTTAAATACAGAAGGGAGGCTCTTCTGTAATTGCTTTTCTGCCAGATCCTACACCAGAATCTTGAAAGTAGCCCGAACAATCGCCGATCTTGACAACTCAACAAACATCAAGACTACGCACCTCGCCGAAGCGATTCAGTACAGGAGAGTGAGATAGTCGGAGTAAATTTTGATTAATAATTAATTAAAGTTCAGATAATAAAATAATTATAGTTCAGGACCTTTCAAATCCTCTGGTGCTCTTGGTTGTAGTATCTTGCCAACTTTATCCTTTAAGTGCCCGAAATTCCATCTTATCGAAATTCCGAAAATCCTTCCCAACTGCTCATTGTGAGTTGTCATAGTATAATAATCATTACCGATTATTTTAGAGATATATTTATGATTTATCTGAGGATCATTAATGAATAAATTCATAAATAACTTCTCTTTTACAAGAGTTTGTGACAAATTGATAGTAGTTGAGGAAGAATATGAGGTTTTTTTAATTTGAGCAGAGTTTGAAGGATTAAGTCTATATATAATTTCTAAAACCGTCCAATTGCTTATATCAAAGCGGCTATTAAAGACGAAATTAAACCCACGTACCTGATTATTTTCCCCATTTTTATCATTAGTATAATTTGTAATAGAATATCCGCCGGAGCATATTATCCAAAGCCATTTTTTAAAATATGAAAAAGACCCCGAAATTCTTTGTGAAAACTTTTTTCCAATGTTTTCATAAGTGCTTGTAGTCACGCCAGTATTATCTATTGTGGAGATAAATTCGATTGAATTGTTTGTATAATAATTTGAATATAAGATTCCAAGATCAAGGTTATTCCCAATTCGCTTGCCCATTTTAACAGTAAAAAAATGGACATAATTTGATTTCAAATTTGGATTACCTTTAAATATATTTTTGGGGTCACTTTGATCAATAAATGGATTTAAGTAGTTAATGCTAGGTCTATATGGTCTTGCCATGTATGATGCTAAGAAATTTATTCTTTTAGGAAACCTGAAATTAATATTAACTGAAGGAAAAAATGAAAATTCGGTTTTATTGAGCTTTGTTGGGGATCCATTATTAATAAAATTTCCCTTATCTGTATTGTTTTCAAAACTAGCTGAAGAAGAAAGAGAGAGTCTTTTGATTAAAAGCGAGTAATGCACGCTGGCGCTTAAAATCTGTTGTTTATATTTTAATCCATTATTTATATCATTCACATAACCATCTATAAAAGAAGAAGTTTCATACTCCCTCTCAGTATAACTGGCTGTAGAGGTAAATGAATGAGTTTTATTTATATTTCTTTTAAAGATAATTGTCGCATTGTATTGTGATTCAGACGTACTATCAACAGACTCTATCTCAGAGTGATCAGGAGTATTGACATTATTAGTTAAAATATATTCAGATATAGAAAAGTTTTTTTTCACAAACATGTTTAAGTTTAGTTCTCCCTTGTTAGCATCCAGTTTTCTTGTATAATTGAAAGTGCCATTAAACCTAGGATTGGAAGTGCTCTTATTTATAGAATTACTGGTCTGTGAAGCAATGATACTATTATTTACATCAAATGATTTAGAATCAGAATTAACATAATTGTGTCCATTGGAAAAATCGGTCGAAAAAGCTAATCTAAATATCTCTTTCTTGTTAGGGACATAAGATAAACCCAAAATTGGATTATGAGATAATTTGTCGTTCCATGTAGCGGAATTGTTGATTTGGGTTTTTATGGGAGAATCCGGTGAGAGAAAATTCTTTTCTGTCTCGTTTTCAGTTTTTGGTTTATTTAGATAGTCAATCCCGTAATTGAGCGAAAAGTAAAGTTTGTCAAATTTTACTATCAAATCGGCCTCTCCTCCCAATGATACATTATTACTGGTATTAGCATATAACTCTCCCACGAATCCGTTTGGCAAATCTCTTGTGAGGTTTATATTTATAATTGGAGTCTCCCCGGGATTATCCTTTGTCCCAGGTTTAATAATCTCGATCGTTTTCATGACATCTCCTTTGATGTATCTCATTGGATATTGTCTGTTCCCGTTTATCATTTCACTAGGACTGCCATTGATGTAAATTGTCCAAATATTTTCATTTAGATATTCCAATTTTCCATCTGAACCCTTTACTTTCATAAACGGAATTTTTTTCATTATATCCATCATCTTAACCCTATGAGCACTCGTGTCCTTTGTCACGTCGTAGATGAGCCTGTCGACCTCTTCCTTCATTATATACTTTTGGGCAAATATTTTTATAGCACCTAATTCTCGTCCCTCTGAAAGTCTCACAATACCTATGTCATTAATTCCTGCACTAATGGTAACAACCGATGAATCTTTATTAATACCCATTCCTACAAACTTTAACAGATACTTTCCTTCTTTCTTTGCAGATGTCAGGAATGTTCCCATTTTACTCGTCCCTGTATAATTAATGGTATCTCCTTTTTCATTAATAACTAAAACGGTTACATTCGGAAGTGGTTCTTGAGTTTCTTTGGCTACAATCATACCCTTGATCTGGAATTTTTCAATTCTTGATGGTTGAGCAATTGCATTGATGCCAAGAAGCATAAAAAAGCAAATCAATAGTTTATTCATGAGCGTAATTATATACAATGTTATATTTGTAATTAAAACTTTTAACTTGTTTATGGGTTGAACAAAGTGTGTTTTAGTCTGCTTTTGCCCCCCAAGCAACTCTTGAATGTATAACAGACTTATCTCAGCCTCTAAAAAAGATGAGTTGAGTAGCTGTGACGCGGGTAATGCAGCATAAAGTTATGATTTATAAATGTTTTACCCAAAAATATATGAAATATTATTCAATACTTGTTCCGCTATAGCTTTTAACTTTAAGCTTCTCCCTAACTGACTGTACATGGTTTTTTGTCTTTTCTTGTGTACAATGGTTTCTGTTCATTTCATTTTAGAATTTGAATTACAGATTACAGAAAGATTTTGTTGGGATAAACTCAAAAATCTTAATTATTTATAATTTTGCGGCATGAAAGAGATTTTGATTGATTCGTTAGAGAATATTGAGGTTGCGGCTAAGGAGTTTTTAATGCAGAAGGGAGACTCTTCGGTGATTGCATTTTATGGTGGGATGGGAGCTGGTAAGACCACTTTTTGCAAAGCGATTTGCAATGTTTTGGGAGTGGAAGATAATGTGGGAAGTCCAACTTTTACGCTAGTGAATGAATATGCAGCAGAAGATGGAAGCCCGATTTTTCATTTCGATTTCTATAGACTTGATAAGCCCGAAGAGGCATTTGATATCGGAGTTGAGGAGTATTTCTACAGTGGCGAACTCTGCTTAATTGAGTGGCCCGAAAAAATAGAACAGATACTGCCCGATGAGTGCCTCAAAGTTCAGATATCTGTTCTAGATAATGGTTTCAGAAAATTAGTCTTTTGACGGGTATAGCAAATAAGGTTTACGTTGTTGTTTGAACGTCACAACATCGTCTGCCCACATGGCCTTAATTTCAGCCGCGCTTTTACCCTCCATGATCATCTTTCTTACGTAGCTTTTTCCAATTAAAAGTTCAAAGAACGAACGGAAGAAGTGGTCATCGAGATTTAAGTTTTTATAAGCATCGATAACATATTCTAAGTTGATTCCAGTTTTATTAATCTCTTCGATAGAAGGGGTAGTTCTAAGATCAACACCGTAGCACTCTTTGTTTAGTTGAGGAGGGAACTTCGCTCCAGGAATACTCCTAGGAGTGAATGAGAAGCTATATCCCTTCATGTTTGGATGTCCATACATCTGAAAAGCTTTATCGGTACCACGTCCAAGACTTACCGGAGTTGCTTCGAAGTAGCAGGTCGAAGGATAGAGATATATTGATCTCATGTCTGGAAGATTTGGAGACGGCTTAACTGGAAGCTTATACATACTTTCATGAGTGTAGTTCTTACACTTGATAACTGTAATATCGCATTGAATTCCATTACTCAGCCATTTCTCACCATTAATCATCATTGCTAATTCACCTAAAGTCATTCCATGAACAACTGGGATTGGCAACCAACCAACACCACTTTTATGTTTCATGTCTAAAATAGGTCCATCAACATAGAATCCAATTGGGTTTGGTCTGTCAAGAACAATCATCTTTTTACCGTTTTCGGCACAAGCCTCCATCATTCTCGCCATTGTAGTGAGATATGTGTAGAATCGAACACCAACATCTTGAAGATCGAAAACAAGAACATCTATCTGCTTAATCAGTTCGGCAGACGGTTTATTTGTGTTTCCCTCATAAAGTGATTTAATAGGAATTCCAGTCTTTTGATCGACAGAGCTAGATACATGCTCTCCAGCATCAGCGTCGCCACGGAATCCATGCTCAGGAGACATGATTGCTACAATGTTTACTTTTAGTGCAACGAGGGAGTCTACCAGGTGGGTCTTGCCAATCATTCCTGTTTGATTGCTCAAAACTGCTACCTTTTTACCCTTTAAAAGAGGAAGGTACTCATTTACCGACTCTGCGCCTGTCTTGATTTCCTGACCAAAGAGCATAGCCGAGAAGATCAAAGCAATGCACAAGCTAAATAAATTTTTCATATTATAATGGGGTTATTGGGTTTTGCTCGTTAAATAATCTCTATCGAGTAGTCACTCTCCTTTCTCTTCAATCGTCCAATTTCGTATAATGGTACTCCGTATTTTTTAGTAGTCTCTTTTACCTCCTCTATCGCTTCTGCAGAGACAGCTATTAGCAGACCTCCGCTTGTCTGTGGATCGCAAACTATTGCCTTTTTGAAATCATCCAAAGGTGAAATCTTATGACCATAGCTAGCAAAATTTCTAAATGTGCCTCCAGGGATACACTCTTTTTCGATGTAAGTTGCTACACCGCTGATTGTGGGAATTTTATCAAAAATTATCTCTGCGCATAGACCGCTTCCCTCCGCCATCTCAAGCCCATGACCGCAAAGCCCAAAACCAGTTACATCTGTAAGAGCATTTACTCCCTCAATGTTGGACAGGTGCTCTCCTACAAAGTTTAATGTAGTCATTAATTCCAAAGCAGTTTTTTTATCACTCTCTTCTGCTGCAGAAAACTTCTCTGCTGTACTAACTAATCCGATACCTAAAGGTTTTGTTAAAAATAGAGTGTCGCCCTCTTTTGCCTTATTGTTCTGCTTCACTTTTGCACTGTCGATAATCCCTGTTACAGCAAGACCGAAGATAGGATCTGCACTGCTGATACTGTGACCTCCTGCTAATGGAATTCCAGCGTTGTCGCAGACAAATCTTGCACCTGAGATTACTTCGCCAGCAACATCTGCCGGTAATTTATCTAAAGGCCAACCTAAAATAGCAATTGCCATAATCGGTTTTCCACCCATAGCATAAATGTCAGAAATTGCATTCGTTGCAGCAATTCTTCCAAAATTGTATGCATCATCAACGATAGGGGTGAAAAAGTCTGTAGTGCTGATAATTGCCTTTCCGTCTCCAATGTCGTATACTGCAGCATCGTCCTTTGAGTCATTTCCTACCAGCAGATTTTCAAAATGCTTCTGAGATTTACTGTTCTTTAGAATCTCCTCTAAATCTTTAGGTGCTATCTTGCATCCACATCCAGCTCCAGGGCTGAATTGGGTTAGTCTGATCTTTTCCATCTCTACAAATTAATGATTTTGGTTGAATTATGCTGGATGTCAATAATGTCAAGCATAGTGCCAACTGTTCCTGTCTGAACTTTATCTAAAAGATTGAAATAATTTAAACATGTCTTGCAGAGAGCAATTTTAGCTCCTGCCTCATCGAGTTTTTTTAATTCTTCAATTACAGAAGACCCTTCGCAAGCTAATTTAACGCCATTAGCGTAGAGACATATGTATGAAGGGATTCTCTCCTCCGAAAGTAAAAGTGTTAGATAGTTTTTTACCAATAATTGTGATAGCTGTTCAGGAGCATCTCCCATCCCTTCGCGAGTGATGAAAATTGCTACTTTTTCATTAGTATTTCTCTCTGCCATAATGTATTAAATCTTCTAATGTGATTGAATTATCTAGTGTGCTGCTCGATATTCGAGGCATAGACTTTAGTCTCTCTCCATAACGAGTCTCTAATTGATTATTATATGCTTTGTCGTAGTATTCTAAGCAAATTGATGCGGCTGTTTTTGTGTCTCCCGCAAGACAAGCATCTAAAGCAAATTTGCACTTATCGTAGCCTAATCGCTTCTCGATCTTCTTGATTGATTCTGCCAATTTCTCTGCAGGAAAGACAGCGTAGTCGCGGAGTAGTCTCTCCAAACGCACTTGGTGAGGGATGTCGACAACAACTAAGGGAGATGTTCTCATATTGTCCCAAAAGGCTTGAGGAATGTTGACTTTTCCAATATTTCTACTTTCATCTTCGAGCCAAATAGGTTTGGTTGGATCTAACTTAAGGAGTTCTTCGGACAATTTATTCTCAAAATACTCTGATGACGGCTGAGGTTCTTGCCCTATTGCTCCGAATGCAGACCCTTTGTGATTGGCTAAGCCCTCTAGGTCTATTGCCTGTTCTCCAGCTTTTATTAGCAAATCGATAAGCTCCGTCTTGCCCGAACCAGTACATCCGCCTAAAAGAATAAACTTATATTCGTTGGCGAATGATTCAAGAACATAGTTTCTATAAGCTTTATAACCGCCTTTTAGTAAAGAGCACTTAATATCAACAGTCTCTAGCAGCCATGCCATCGCAGAACTACGCATTCCGCCTCTCCAGCAATGGACAAGTACTTCTGGTGATTCGAGCTTAAGAACGAATTTTGTAAACTCTTTTAGTTTTGGACCTACAAATTCAAGACCTTTTTGAACTGCTTGAACTCTTCCTCTTTGTTTGTAGTAGGTGCCAACAACTGCTCTCTCTTGGTCATTAAAGAGTGGTAAATTAAAGGCCCCAGGAATATGTGCTTTATCATATTCGCCTGGGGACCTTACATCTATAATTGGGAGAGATTTTGCTCTCCCTAAAAATTCTTCTGTATTTAATATTGTTGGCATAGAATCAAATTCATCTATGCAAAAGTACTCATTTTAGAACAAAAACGACACTCCGAAAGATGGGATGTATGCAATTGATTTATAATCTCCCGAGAATGTGTTTGTAGGGTTGCCTGTTCTTGGATCTGGAACCGAGCCATATGTCTTAGCACCATTTAGATACTGGAATGCGAAATCAAGTGATAGTTTCGCAGTTGGTTTGTAACTGAAACCAGTTGTAAGACTAAGTTTATTTGCACCAGGAGTCTCTGGGTTGTAAAGAGTCTTATCAATTGGTGTTGTATCGTAGATAGCACCGAAACGAGCTGTGAATTTTTCGGAGAACTTATATGCACCACCTAATCTGTAGATCATTGTGTTTTTGTAGTTCTTCTTCGAAGTGATATCTGGAAGAGCCGAGTTGTCGAAATTGATGTACAGATAATCATAAGCTTTCCATCCTACATGTTGTAATTCTGCAGAGAGAATTAAACACTCAGTTGGCTGATAAGAGACACCAAGATTGATGTTTGATGGAATAGGAAGTGATGCTTTGAATGTAGCTTTGTCGATTGGAGGAATTGGAATGGTTCCAGGAGCAGCAGTATTAACTTGGGTGATTACCGCTTTCAGGTCGTCGCCAGCATATTTTAATGCAGCAGTTCCTTCGTTTACATCCATGTGAACTTTTGATCTGTAAGAGATACCGATGTTAACTTTTGGAGATACAGTGAAAAGAACGCCAATGTTATAGCCTAATGCAATTTTCGATTTTCCTTCTAGCGTAGCAACAACTGGAGCTTCGGTGCTGTATTTGTTGATTACAGGGGCCAAAGTTGGGTAAGCTTGAGCAAGTGGAGCAAGACCGCCAATTGGAATTAAGCTGCGTGATAATTCAAAATCGCCAAAATCGATCATAAGTCCAGCACCAATACTGATGTTTTCGGTTAGCTTATATGAAAGAGTTGGTTGAATAGTGAATGATTCAAGTTTAATATTTTGGATGATATGAGCTCCATTCCAGTTCTCTGGCCAAACAAGTTTGTTTCCAACGGGATTGTTAATGCTTATACCAGCAGCTAATTTGTCTGAAATTTTAAAAGCAGCATAACCGAAAAGAGGTGTTCCTAATGGATTGTCGGTTTTTGCACTATATGCGCCTTTTGTGTAAGTTACTTTTGAAAATATTGCGTTAGCACCTAGTGAAATGTCAGTTTTTCCGTTCATATAAACCATGCCGGCAGGGTTGAACAACATACTTTCACTGCCCAGTTTAAGAGCTGTTCCTAAATGTCCCATACCTAGCTGGCGGGTGCTTTGAAGGTTAATCTGGTAACCTTCAGCCAATAGTCCTAGACCTATCAAGTTGGCTACAAGAAAAAGTGTTAGTTTTTTCATTCTTTAATTATTATTACATTTTACAAGAAAACAAATCTAAAACAAAAAAACACTTTTTATACCTGTTTTGTTCTCTCGTATGTAAAAAACAGAAAAACAATAAAATAAAAATACACTATATTTATCATATAGTGTATTTTAAATTGTAAGCCTTGTAATATGTTAGTTATTATTCATCTGTGGAATTTCAACCTCTTCTCTTGAATTTCCTAAAAGATGTTGGCAGAAGTAATCTCCCATTTTCCAGAAGAAATATTCATCCATATCACCAAAGCTATGTCTTTGACCAGGTAGAACTAACATATCGAAACGTTTATTCGCTCTGATTAATGCGTTCACCATCCTATAAGTGTTGCCAGGGTGAACATTATTGTCGATATCACCAGTGATTAACAATAGGTGGCCTCTTAGGTTTTTGGCTAGTTGAGTGTTTTTATCGATACTATATTGGAATGTTGTATCACCTTTATCGGAGATAACCTCTTTTACACCATGGTGTTGTTCGCTCCACCAACGATTGTAGATGTTATTCTCGTGGTTTCCTGCACAAGAAACGGCTACTTTGAAGAAATCCGGATATGTCAGAATTGCTGCTGTAGACATAAATCCTCCACCTGAGTGGCCATGGATGCCGACTCTGTTGATGTCAATAAATTTATGACGAGCTGCTAGTTGTTCTGCCACTACCTTTTTGTCTTCTAGACCATAATCTCTTAGATTGCCATAACCGTAATTGTGGTACCATTTAGATCTTGCAGGGTGTCCACCTCTATTACCAACTGTAATCACTATGAATCCAAACTGAGCAAGTCTGTCAACGCGGTTCATTCCTTTGCTCCATGCGAAGTTTACAGCTTCAGTTTGTGGACCCGGATATACATATTCGATGATAGGATATCTCTTTGTTGAGTCGAAATCGAATGGTTTGTACATTACACCATAAAGGTCAGTTACTCCATCACCGGCTTTAACTTTGAACCTCTCAGGGAATTTATAACCAGCTGCAAATAATTGGCTGAGGTCAGTCTTTTCTAACTCTAGGATTTTTCTTCCAGTATTGTCATATAGAGCACTCTTTGGTTCTGTATCTACGCGTGAGTAGTTGTCAACAAAGTATTTACCATTGTCGTTATAAGCTGCCTCATGGTGGAAATCACCAGCATTTAGAAGTTTAAGGTTTGATCCGTCGAAATTTACTCTGTATTGGTGTGTGTAATATGGGTTCTCTCCTTGCTCGCGGCCATTTGCAGTAAAGTAAACAACTCTTTGAACTGGATCTACTGCTACAACATCTTCTACATGGTATTCACCAGAAGTAATGGCATTTTTTAACTTCCCATTTTCGTCATATAGATAAAGATGTGCCCAACCGTTTCTCTCCGACCAATGGATAATCTCTTTGCTCTCTTTTACAAGACGACTGTCGCGCACCTCGATATATGTGTTCATTCTCTCTTCGATAATCACTTTCGAAGTGTCTGCACCAAGTTCAACAGCGCAAACATCCATTCTCTTAAGATCGCGGCTAACTCTGTTGTAGTAGAATTTATCTTTGTTACCAAGCCAAACTAAATGGACGAAATCGTCAGACATATCTCTCTTTTTGATTGGCTCCATCTGGATTCTAAGATCTTGGTCTTTGAATGCTTTGGTTTTAATCTCTTTGAAAGACTTCTGCTCTATATTGCAGATATACAGGTGGTCAGAAGGGGATGTGCTCTCTCCTGGCATATGATATTTGTAAGCCTCTAATTTTGGGCGAGGTTCTGCAAGAACATCTATAACCCAAAGATCCTTAACCTTTCTATTGTCAGTTCTTATAAAGGCAAAATGTTTTGAATCTGGCGACCAGATTACATAGGCTGAGGTTCTTTTCTTCCTCTCTTTTGCATCTGCATAAAAGTCATAATTTCCAGAACCGAAACCAAACTCTTTAGTACCATCTTTAGTAAGTTGATGTTCTACGATTGTAGAGTCATCCTCATTCTTACGAGCCTTTTCGAGATTCTCCATATCCATATAGTATAGATTGAAATCTCTTGAGAAGACTACATATTTCTTATCTGGCGAGATGTTAGCCCATCTTGGAAAAGGTTTGTCTGATTTATAATCTTTAACCTCTTTTAAAGTGCCGCTAGCCAAATCATACTCGAAGCCATGAATCTTCTTCTCTTTTTTAGGTTTGCCAGTTTTTTCATCTTTAGTGTCAACTTCAGCTGTACTTTTGATCTCAAAAGTGAACTTTTTGTCGTCTACCAATTTTAATTTTTGAATTGGAATGTTTTGAGCATCAAAAGGATCTTTTACAATCTCTGTAAGTTGAGCGGCAAGCGTAGCATTGTCGAAGATCTGGCGTTTTGTTCCTGCAACAGGATCTACGACATAGTAGAATGTACCTTGATTAGTTTGGTATGTGTACCAAAACTTATCAGAATTTTTAAACCACTTAGGTGATATAGTAGTTGAGAATACCATTTTCCCCACTTTTTTTGGAGAAAAACGAGCAGCTAGCTCATAATTTGCTTTTTGCCCCTTTTGTGCATAAGATGTCAAGCACAATATGAGCAGAAATGACAGTGTTAATAATTTTTTTATCATGCGTTTGAGTTTATAGGTTCGAAAAATATTGGACACAAGCAAACAGAGAAAGTTAAGAGAGAATCTTAACTACCTATCCCATTCTCCCACCTCCATGTCGCTGATATTGCCGTTGTCCACTTTAAATCTAAGAGCAGTTCTTACATTATGGAATCCTTGAATACCAGCAGCTCCCGGATTTATTGTGAGCATGTTGTATTTTTTGTCGTTCACAATTTTTAGAATATGCGAATGTCCGCAAATAAAGACATCAGGAGTATAGGCAGTTATAAGTTGTAGGGCTTTATAATCATATCTTCCAGGGTAACCACCGATATGAATCATCAAAAAATTCATTCCTTCACATTCAATAGCCTGAATATAAGGGTGTATAAGACGAACTTTGCTGTCGTCACAGTTTCCATAGACACCCTTAAGTGGTTTGAAGGCAGCAATTAAGTCAGAAGTCTCAACAGAGCCAAAGTCACCTGCGTGCCAAATCTCATCCACATCGGCAAAAAACTCACGAAGTTTATCGTCGAAATAGCAATGAGTATCGGACAGCAAACCGATAAATTTCATATCAGAGTTTGATGATTATCTTTTTACGATAAAGAACAATAGCCATTAATGTAAACACAGTAACATACATAAAAGCATACATCAAAGATGCGTATTCGTTATCGCCGAAAATACTTACACATAGGTTGTTATATAACCACTTAGCAGCAGAGACCGTAACCTCTTTCATTATCCCATCGGGCTGAATTGCCATCTCTGTCCACTTGATAACCCTTCCAAGAACTTTTGCGAACACTCCTGCCATAACAAAGGCAAATAGTGGATTTAAACCAAGTGCTTTGAAAGGGAAGAATGCCTTCTCTTTTCCTTTGATGTCGATAAAATAGATAAAGAAAGCCAACATTACAATCGACCAACCACCAGCATAAAATACATAAGAGGCAGTCCACATAGGTTTGTTGATTGGTAGGAAAATGCTCAGAACAACGCCTATTGCAAGTGAAATCAATCCATAAGTGTAGAGCTGACCAACAGCATCACTTTTGCTAGAGCTAGTTCTTATAAGACCTCCAATTAAAAATCCAAGCAGAACTGTGCCGCTACCCGAAAGTACACCTAAAATTCCCTCTGGATCGAATGGAACGCCAAATCCGTGATATACATGAGTCTCTCCAACAAGAGCAACATCAACAGCTCCTGCAATGTTTCCCTCTAACGAAAATGGATCGCCAGAACCAAAAAGAGCCAAAATCAATGTGTGAAGCACTAGTAGAACAGACATGCCTACAATTATCTTCTTAGGTTTATGTAACCAAAGCGCAACAAAGCCGCCAAGTAAATAGCAAAGTGCAATCCTTTGAAGAACTCCGAAAATTCTAAGATTTTGCAGATAATTGATATAGTTTTCTCCAAATGAGAGATCGGGATTTAGAGTAGTAGGGTAGAAAGGGAAAGCATTAAGAGCAAGTCCAGTTACAAAGATTAATGCAGATCTCTTTACAAGTTTCTTTAATGAGTCGTTATTCAAGCTTTCGTCATATTTTGCAAAAGCAAACGACATAGCAGCTCCAACAATAAACAAGAAAAACGGAAAGACAAGGTCGGTAGGAGTACATCCGCTCCAAGCAGCGTGTTTAAGTGGTGGAAAGATTGATCCCCAAGAGCCTGGATTGTTTACCAGAATCATTCCTGCAACGGTCATACCGCGAAGAACGTCGAGCGCGGTGTATCTGTTAGTATTGGCCTGCATTTTAGAAAATATTAATGTTTAGGCAAAAGTAGCCTTTTTATTATATTTGTAAAAATTATGGAACTCTTTTTTACAACACAGACAGACGGTAAAACGGCTCTCCTTTCGAAGGAGGAGTCGGCTCACTGCGTAAAAGTGCTAAGACACAAAGCGGGTGACAAAATCGTATTTACAGACGGTTCAGGAAACATATATGATGCACAGATCACCTCAATTTCAAGTGGCGGAGTGCTTCTTGCAATCATTGGCGTAAAAGAACATACTCCACTAAAACCTTACACGCTGCACATGGCTGTAGCACCAACAAAAAATAACGATAGGTTCGAGTGGTTTGTTGAGAAGGCGGTAGAGATAGGGACAGACAGAATTACGCCAATTATAGGGAGACATTCCGAAAGGAGAGTTTATAATTGCGAAAGAGCTGGAAGGATAGCTTTATCTGCAATGAAGCAATCACTGAAAAGCCGTTTCACGCAGATAGATGAGCCCATTGCTGTGGAGACTTTTTTAAAAGATCAAAAAGAGAGCAACACACTAAAATTAATTGCCTATTGTGGGGAGACAGATGATTTACAAGCAGGAGGCAGGGTGTCGGTGTATGAAGCGATTGAGAGTTTTGTCGAAGAGAGAAAAGACAATTTCTCGGACCAAATAGATATTCTGATAATGATTGGGCCCGAAGGAGATTTTTCAAAAGAGGAGGTAAGACTTGCAGTCGATTTTGGATTTAAAATCATCCATTTAGGAACATCTAGACTAAGAACAGAAACGGCCGCCGTAGCAGCCGTCTCGTCAATCTATTTTTATCCGTTTAGTAAATAGACTACATAAATAACGTAAGGGACAAAGAGGAATACCCCTTCAACTTTGTCTATCTTTTGTCCTCTCCCTTTGAAACCAAAGAAAAGAACAAGAGCTGTAGCTCCAGCAGCAATCAGAGTGTCAACAATGTTTACAGATTCAAAAGGAAGCGGTTTAATTACAGCAGATACTCCAAGAATAAAGAATACATTAAAGATACAAGATCCCACAACGTTTCCTATTGCAATATCACTGTTCCCTTTATAAGCTGCCATCAAACTAGTAGCAAGTTCTGGAAGAGATGTTCCAACTGCAACAATCGTAAACCCAATAACTGTTTCGCTCATTCCCCAACCTCTAGCAATCTCAGTGGCATGCTTCACAATCAAGTCCCCTCCGAAGACAAGCACTGCAAGACCACCAATAATGAAAATTACAGATAACCAGCCAGCATAGACCTTGCTTTTTTCGATATCCTCTTCTTCTATAAGTTGCCCTTTCTTGGCAGTGATGAAGATATAATACATGAAGATTGCAAAGAACAACAATAAGATTAGTCCATCGCTTTTTGAGATTACTCCAGGAGTTCCATCAATGAAGTAGTCTCCTGCAACGAAGATTACCGACAGAGCTGCAATAATAGCAAAAGGTATTTCGAACTTTAGTAGTGATGTTTTTAAGTTTATAGGTCTCAGCATTGCAGTAATTCCCAATATACCAAGCAGGTTGAAGATATTACTGCCAACAACATTTCCAATAGCCATCCCTGGAGCATCTTTCAAACTTGCCATAATATTTACTGCAAGCTCAGGAGTAGATGTTCCAAAAGCAACAATCGTTAAGCCGATAATCAAATCGGGCACCTTCATCTTCTTTGCAATAGAAGAGGCCCCTTTAACTAAATAGTCTGCCCCTAGTACAAGCAAGGCAAATCCAACAATCAATAATAGATAGTGCATATATTGTATATTATTTTTCTAAATATCTTCTTTACTTCCTGATAATCTTCACTTCTCCACCAATGCCAAGTTTTATCACAGACTCATCCTTTCCAGTCAAGATCTCTTCGAATTGAGCTGGGGCTGAATATGAGGCAGATGGAGTGGAGCCTTTGATGGCAAGAGTAGCAAGTGGTCTATTTAATCTCCTGATTATCTCTTTTGTAAATGTATTGGATGGTACTCTAATTGCTGCAGACCCGTCTTGCATAATTAGCTGTGAAGGCAGACCTGTTGCTCCTGGATAGATGATTGTAAGAGGTGAATCGGTGACTTCGATAAGCTGCATTGCAACATCTGGCACCTCTTTGATGTGTTTGTAGATTAAATCTTCTGACGCTAGAACAGTAAGTCTCTTTCCATCCTTTTCGCCAGTAACATTAATTAAATTTTCAACAGCTGTGCTGTTTTGTGCATCAACCGCAATACAGTAGAATGTATCGGCAGGAATAATTACAAGCTCGCCTTTCTTTAATGAAGCCAGTGCGAGATCGAGGTTCTCTTTCATTTAGTTTAGGGTTTATTATTTTTTTTCGATAACAGACTGATAGATATCAAAAACTCTGTCGGCAACTTTGTCTTCACGAAAATCCTGGGCATGTTTGTAGCCCTTTTCAACCATAGTTGCACAAAGAGTAGGGGAGCTAAGAAGAGTGTCGATTTTATCTGCAATATCTTTTGGGTTCATCGGGTTTACATACATTGCAGCATCTCCACCTGCCTCTGGCATAGAGGAGACATCTGAGGTAATAACAGGAATTCCAGCATTCAGACCTTCGAGTACAGGAATGCCAAAGCCTTCGAAAAGAGATGTGTAGAGCAAAATTTTAGATTGAGCATAGATTGCAGGAAAATCTCTGAAATCGGCATTATGGATGAATTTTACTCTATCTTCCAATCCAAGTAGTTTGATTGTTGCAATCACCTTTGCGGTATAGATTGTGGCTCTTCCAATTGCAACAAGTTTAGTATCTGCAGGTACATAAGGAAGCGCTTTGACAATATTTTCAAGATTTTTACGCTCTTCGATAGTGCCGACGCTCAGAATAAATCTGTCGGGCAAATTATATTTTTGCTTAACACGCGCAATATCTTCAATTGTAGGTTTGTCATAGAACTGAGGATCGCATCCTTGATAAACGATTTCAATTTTTGATGCATCTGCATTGAAATACTTTATGCAGTCGTCAGCAGTCTGCTTGCTGATTGCAATTATTTTGTCAGCCCTCTTGCAGGCATCTTCGAACTTTCGCTGATACATCCATCTGTCGAGCCTTTTGTAATACGACGGATAGCGCATGAAGATCGCATCATGAATTGTGACAACGGTGGGAACTGCGCTACTTCCAAGTGGGATCTCTCCGCTGAGGCCGTGAAACAGATCAAGATTGTCTCGCTTGATGTCGTTCATAATATTGCTGCGACGCCATAAAGACGAAAAGGTATTATTCAACCCCTTAGGAGTCACTATTTTTATATTTGGCCTTTGAGCAAAGTCAAGTAGAGGATTTTCCTTATATTCAGGAGTATAAAGATAATAGTGGTTGTATGTATAGAACTGAGACAATGCCGAAATCAAAGATCGGCTGTAGTTTCCAAGACCCGAAAAATTCTTGAACGCTCTCTTGGCGTCGAAACCTATACGATACATAATGTTAAGGTATTATAATTTCTGTAAAAACAGGATAGTGGTCGGAAAATGGGACCTTCTCTGTCCTATGGTTCATACTTCCAAACTCTTTTGGATACAAAATATAGTCAATTCTCAAGACTGGCCACAAAATTCTGTAAGAGGCACTAAATCCTTTTCCAGACTCTTTAAAGCTATCTTTTTTATTTTTAACCAATTTATGGTAGGTGTAAGACATTGGAGTATCATTAAAATCTCCGCAAATAATTGAAGGAATTTCGGATGCCTGCGCATGTCTTGCTATTGAGTCAACCTGTAATGCTCTCTTTTTAAATGTACTCGCCAATTTGTCATGAACCTCTATCAATTCATCTGAGACCTGCTGACTATTACTCATTCGCTTGATCAGTGAGGTAAATGACATGTTATGAGACTCAAGATGAGTATTATAAACTCTGATTTTTTTGCCAAAATGCTCTATATCCGCGTAAACACACAAGTTCGTACTACCCTTAAATGTTAGTTTCCCGGACTCAACAATTGGGAACTTGCTCATAATTATGTTTCCAAATCGGCTGCCAGTCTTCATCCTAAAGAAATGGTAATATCTGTATTGATATTCCGGAAAATTTTCGGCAATCAAATTTGTGTCTCTGATGAAAAACTCTTGCATGCAGACAACTCCAGGCTCCTCTTTTGCAATAAACCTTGCGATTCCCTCCAACTCTTCCACCTTTGACTTACTCTTTTGTTGCGAAAACATCCCAACATTGTAGGTGCAGACCTTAAGTGCAATACCCTTTTCAGACGCTTCGGAGCTGCTAAAACCAACAAAGAGGTCTGCAAATAAAAGGGATGGAAGTAAAACGATGAATGTTATCCATGTCGCACCAGAGCGCCTGAGCAGACCGGCAATTAAAAGGAGAACATTTATAAGAACTAAGGGGATGAAGTAGAGTCCAAAAAAGAGCGGAATAGAGGTAATTCTAGGATTGAAATAGACAGAGATATAAGACATCACCAAGGCAGATGCAGCGATAATCAAAACTAATCTGAAGATTAACGCTATTGGCCAAGGTGAACGTTTTCTCTTGTTCTTTCCCGAACCCGAACTTACTTTCGCTTTTTTCTTTTTAGCCATCTAAAACAACCGTTAATAGTACATTCTGTTGTTCTTTTTCCAGTATCTAATTAGAATATATCCGAAGATCATACCACCAAGGTGAGCAAAGTGCGCAATGTTTCCTCCTGTGTTTGTTATTCCAAGAACAAGTTCTAAACCGCCAAAGATTAACACCATCCATTTCGCTTTAATAGCAACAGGCGGAATCAAAAGTTGAAGAACATTGTTCGGAAACAACATTCCGTATGCAAGCAATACCCCATAAACAGCACCTGATGCACCTACGGTAGGCGTAGACATTATCGCTTTTAAACTCTCCATCGCAGAAAAGTCACCTGCCATAGCAGCACCTTCTAATGAAGAGGCTTGAATGTAAAGCACTAGAGTATGAAGAGCCGCAGCACCAAGCCCTGTGACCATGTAGTACAAGAAGAACTTTTGACTTCCCCAAATCTGCTCCAGTACAATACCAAAGATTACAAGGGTGTACATGTTGAAAAACAGGTGAATAAAATCACCATGCATAAACATGTGAGTTATAAATTGATATGGTTTAAAGAACGGCGATTCAACGTAGAAAAGTGAAAACTTTTCATACATAAAATCTCCAGTCAACAATGTTATCAAAAGCATCAGTGCGTTGATGATGACTAAATTCTTAATCACCGGTGGAAAATTGCTCATAAATCCTGAGCCACTCGACTGATAAAACATAAAATGTGTAATTAATTGTTTTTAAAATCTTTTATCTATCTCTTCAATATTTAATACCGACATACAAACCCTGCCATCGGGAGTATTGTTCGGATTATTACATGCAAACAAAGAATCAATCAGAAGCTGAGCCTCCATATTGTTCAGTAAACCATAGCTGCCCGATGCACCAGCCTTTGCCAACGATCTAGCAACCCTCTCCTTTGTGTATTCGTTAATATCAGCACCAACCTCCATTAACTCATTTACTAAAGAATCAATGATCTCACCCAGACTGTCCACATCATCAGTAAAGCCATAAGGCAAACCATGTACGACTATTCGTCTATCCTCTGCCGACGAGTTTTCAGACATTTTAATATTAAAGCCTAATTTCGGAATTTTATCGACATGTTCACAAATAAATGAGTAAACAATCTCCGAAACAGGAACCTCAGTAGCAAACAAATTCTGTTGAACAATATTCTCGCTCCTTGTAACAGAGTTTAAGTACTTCTCATACAGGACTCTCTCTCTGGCGCGACGAATGTCAACAATCATCAAACCCGACTTAAGAGATGTTACAATATATCTGCCACAAATCTGCAAAACCGGTTTTTGAGAGACACCCGAATCACGAAACAGACTCTTTTGAATCTCAGAACCACCAAACATGTCTCCCTCAGAGTATCCCTTATCACTATGAAATTCACGGTCTATCTCAAAACCACCCGTAGAGGGAGAGTCATCAAACTCATTTGGCGTCTTGAAAGGATTAAACAACGGATCATAATTGATTTTTGGAGGAGGAACATAGTATCCCTGCTTCACTAAAGGAATATCAGGCGCACCCTCACGATCAAAATCGATACTAGGCACAAACGAATTTTTACCCAACGACTCTTTTACCGCACTATGCAAAATCTCAAATACAGCAGACTCCTCTTCGAACTTAACCTCAGTCTTAGACGGGTGAATATTTATATCAATACGATCCTGATTAGTCTCCAAATAGATGAACCACGAAGGGGTAAAACCATCGGGAATTAGACCACTATACGCCTTCATAATTGCCTTCTGCATGTAGCCACTTCGGAAAAAGCGTCCATTAACGAAAAAATATTGATTACCGGCAGTCTTGCGAGCATCCTCAGGCCTCCCAATGAATCCAGTAACATTGACAATCGACGTCTTAACATCGATCGAGACAAGTTCCCGAGCGATATCTTTACCAATAAGCGATAAAATCCTCTGCTTAAGATTGGCAGGAGGGAGGTTGAAGACCTCAGTATCGTTATTGGTAAGCTTAAAAGAGATATGAGGCCTAGTAAGAGCTACGCGATAAAATTCATAAAGAATATTACGATACTCAGAAGCATCAGACTTTAAAAATTTACGACGCGCAGGAATATTGTAAAAAATGTTTCTGACAGAAAAATTAGAGCCAACCGGAGCCGAAACAGCACCCTTCTGGAAAATATTAGACTCCGCAATCCGTACCTCATAACCCATCTCATCCTCAGCCCTGCGAGTACGCAAAGTCACCTCAGCAACCGCCGCAATAGAGGCAAGCGCCTCACCACGAAAACCAAAAGTAACTAACGAATCAAGATCCTCAATAATATCAATCTTCGAAGTCGCATGACGCAAGAATGCAGTACAAGCATCCTCAGGCGACATCCCACAACCATCATCAATAACTTGAATCAGAGTCCTTCCGGAATCTTTAATCACAACATGAACAAAACCAGCACCAGCATCAACCGCATTTTCCATCAACTCCTTCACAACAGAAGCAGGACGTTGAACCACCTCACCTGCGGCAATCAGGTTAGAAATATGACTAGGAAGAACTTTTAACATTTAACGATTAAAATCTAAACAAAAAAATAACCCATAGATTTAGCAACATAGTAAAGCACTACTATGAGACCCAACAAAGAAAGAAGAACGATAAAACGAGTAAGCAAAGGCGAGCCAGGTTGTCTTCTACTTTCGTAAACAGCCTTCTTAAGCTTGCCACGAATAGCTTTACCAGGCTTGTATTCGCGATCCTTACCCTTTTCATCCTCATGAAGTTTATCGAACCTCTCCTGCATCGCCTCTTTTTTATCATCATAATAAAGTGGCTGATAATTATAGACCCTGTGCCTAGGAGCCTTGAAAAAACTGAAACCTATACCCATAACTGTAGAATTTAAAACATCCCTTTGGCAAAGATAACAAATATTATACTAAAAATGTTGTAGCTTTGCCATGCCTGCCTTTTTTAACATTTATTCATCAAATATTAACAATTTATGGATTTCAGAATAGGAAATGGTTACGACGTACATCGCCTTGCCGAAGGCCTAGACCTGTGGATCTGCGGGATAAAGATTGAACATTCAAAAGGATGCGTTGCCCATTCCGACGGCGACACCCCAATACACGCACTCTGCGACGCCATGCTCGGAGCACTAGCCCTTGGCGACATTGGAAAACACTTCCCAGACACATCCGACGACTTCAAAGGCATCGACAGCACCATCCTTCTATCGTCAGTAAACAACCTCATTAAGAGCCACGGCTATACCATCAACAACGCAGACATCACAATCGCTCTACAACGCCCCAAAATCGGCCCATACATAACCCAGATGCGCCAACGACTAGCCGAAGTCCTCCAAACCGACCTCGACCGCATCTCCATAAAAGCCACAACCACCGAAAAACTCGGCTTCGTAGGCCGCGAAGAGGGGATAGAAGCCTACGCCACAGTCCTATTAGTGAAAGAGTAACAGCCACAACACACCTTTGCCGCACACTTGCCCCAATTTTTTTTTGGCGCATAATAAATTTATATTACTTTTGCAGTCCCAAATGCGGCGCGATAGCTCAGCTGGTTAGAGCGCATGATTCATAATCATGAGGTCCCCAGTTCAATCCTGGGTCGCGCTACAAGAGAGAAGAGCCCAACTGTTCACACAGTTGGGCTTTTTGTTTTCAGCTGGCGTAAGCTTGCTTACAGCCAGAAGAAAACAAAAGAGACCAAGGCAAAGCCTTGAGGGCTCTTCTCTCTTGGGCTGTTTTGCCGACCACCCCAGGATCACCGACCAACGGGAGGTAATCCTGGGGGTTATCATAATAGCATTCTTTATGTAGCAATCTGAAAAATTCTAAGAATCTAATTTAATTAAATTTGGGCGAAACTTATAAAAATCATAATTTTACATAATGATGTACTTTTTTTGTTTAATTATTTATGTGGTTAAAAATGTTGTTTTTATAACTGCATGTTGTAATAATAAATAAGATACGAAGTTTAAAACTAAAAAAACTTTAGGTGAAAATACTTTTGTAAAAAATAAGGTTTAACTAATGCGGATTAAACATTAATATCGATTTACTGTTTTCAATCTTACTTTAGGTAACTGCGTGCTTATCTTTAATTATGAATTGATTATTAAATCGCATTTTTAATTTTAAAGATCAATATGAATATTTTTGAAAACATAACTTGCGATAAATATTTTACTTGGATGTCTTTAATCATAGCGATAATTAGCATTGCATTTGCATTTTTACAGTGGCGAAAAAGTATAAATACAAGACGTGCAGAGTTTATAAATCAAATTCTTGACAAATTAAGGTTTGATAAAGAATTGAGAAAAATAATTTATGTCTTTGAGTATAACTATAACTGGTATGATGGCTCTTTTCATGGGAGCAAACTAGAAAAGTCAGTTGATATGCTATTGTCATATGTAAATTACATATGTTATTTAAAAATTACAAAAAACATATCTAAAACTGAGTTCGAAATATTTCAGTATGAAATTCATAGAATTTGCATGTCAAGTTCATCAAAGTGTTACTTATGGAATTTATATCATTTTTCGATAATAAATAATGCACCTTGTTCCTTCCTCTACTTGATTGATTATGGAATTTCTGAGAAGTTATTTCCAAAAGAATTCAAAAAAAACACTTCACTTTATGAAAAAACACTTAATTGGTGATTATTGAAAAATAGTTTTATTATTCAATTGAAATTATAGAACATAAACATTATTTTTAATTTGATTATCTAAGACTGTATGTGTTTAGCACAACATTAAGAAAATAATTATTTTATGCATTAGAATATTCTTACTGAATTTATATTTAACGAAACTTGAATACCGAAAAACATACACGTAAAGAGATTATTGATACCCGATTGAAAGAAGCGGGCTGGAATGTTTGTGACCGTACTCAAGTAGTTGAGGAATATGATATAATTGTTGACAAGAACCTTGTGAAAGAAGCTCTGACTCACTATGCCGGACATCAATACAGTGATTATGTTTTACTTGGAAAAGACGGAAGGCCTTTAGCCATTGTTGAAGCTAAAAAAGCAAGTGTTGATGCAAACATAGGAAAAGAACAAGCAAAACAGTATTGCTATAATATTCAAATAAATATTGGTGGTGATTTGCCATTTTGTTTTTACACAAACGGGCATGAAATATTCTTCTGGGACTTAGAAAATTATCCGCCAAGAAAGGTGCATGGTTTTCCAACACGAGAGGATTTAGAAAGATACAGTTATGTACGGAAAGCCAAGAAACCATTATCCGGAGAATTAATTAATACAAAAATAGCGGGTCGAGACTATCAAATTAGAGCCATACGAGCCGTGATGGAAGACCTTGAAAGGAAAAGAAGAAAATTCCTTTTGGTAATGGCTACAGGAACTGGAAAAACAAGAACCAGCATTGCTATGGTTGAAGCTTTAATGAGAGCTGGATGGGCTGAAAAGGTTTTATTTCTTGTTGATAGAATTGCATTGCGAGACCAAGCACTTGAAGCTTTTAAAGAACATTTGCCTAATGAACCACGTTGGCCAAAACAGGGAGAAAAGGAAATCGCAAAAGATAGACGAATTTATATTTCTACTTACCCAACAATGCTCAACATAATCCGAAACGAAAAAACTAGCTTATCGCCCCATTTTTTTGATTTGATTGTAGTAGATGAAAGTCATAGAAGCATTTATAATACCTATCAAGAAGTTTTAGATTACTTCAATACAATTACTCTAGGGTTAACAGCAACACCGACTGATGTAATAGACCATAATACTTTCAATTTATTTAATTGTGATGATGGTGTTCCAACATTTGCATACTCCTATGAGGAAGCCGTAAACAATATTCCTCCTTATTTGTGCAATTTTCAGGTAATGAAAATTCAAACGAGGTTTCAAGAGGAGGGAATTAATAAACGTACTATTTCTTTGGAAGACCAAAAAAGATTGATACTTGAAGGCAAGCAAATTGAAGAAATAAATTACGAGGGGACAGAATTAGAAAAAACGGTTACAAATAAAGGCACTAATGCTCTTATCGTGAAAGAGTTTATGGAAGAATGTATTAAAGACCCTAATGGCGTTCTTCCAGGAAAGACGATTTTCTTTTGTGCCAGTAAAGCACATGCAAGGAGATTGGAACAGATTTTTGATTCTCTTTATCCTGAATATAACGGTGAACTTGCAAAAGTACTTGTATCGGAAGACCCAAGAGTTTATGGTAAAGGTGGTTTATTAGACCAATTTACAAATAATGATTTGCCAAGAGTTGCTATTAGCGTGGATATGCTTGACACTGGTATTGACGTTAGAGAACTTGTCAATCTGGTATTCGCAAAACCTGTATACTCCTATACCAAATTCTGGCAAATGATTGGGCGTGGTACACGATTGTTAGAACCTAGCAAAATGAGAACTTGGTGTGTCGAAAAAGATGTTTTCCTAATTCTCGATTGTTGGGATAATTTTGAATATTTCAAACTTAATCCCAAGGGGAAAGAGCTAAAAGCCCAAATCCCTGTTCCGGTAAAACTTTTCGGATTGCGTTTAGACAAAATTGAAAGAGCGCAAGAAATTGGCAAAACAGACATTGTTGCTTCTGAGATTCTAAAGCTTAAAAAACAAATTAAATCTCTTCCACAAAACTCTATTGTTATCATGGAGGCAAAAAATGAGCTTCAACGATTAGAAGATGAGAACTTCTGGGTAAAATTAACTGATGAGAAAATTGAGTTTTTGAGAGCCGTGGTAAAACCTACAATGAGAACTATTTCAGGTGAGGATTTTAAAGCCATGCGATTTGAAAAAGATGTTGTTGAGATTTCATTGGTAGGTCTTACCGAAGACAAAGAAAAGTTTGAAACACTAAAAGATAGTTTAGTTGAAAAAATATCTGAATTGCCTTTATCGGTGAATATTGTTGCTAGAGAACGAGAGCTAATAACAGATTCACAGAGCAATAAATTTTGGTCAACAATTTCAGAAGATAAATACGATCAATTAATTGAGAAATTGAGCCCTTTGATGAAATTCATTGATTCCAGAGTTTTGCCTTTGGGCCTTGCGAAATTTGACTTTGCAGACATCACTACCAAAAAGGAATTTGTAGAATTTGGACCACAGAACGAATCGGTTAGCATTGTAAAATATCGGGAAATGGTTGAGGAAAAAATCAAAGAATTAACTTCAACTAATTCAATTTTGAAGAAAATACAACAAGGGCAAGCAATTACGGAAACAGAAGCCAACGAGTTGGCAAATGAACTACACGAAGAAAATCCACATATCACTATTGATTTGTTGAGAAGAGTTTACAATCACCGAAAAGCTCAATTTATTCAGTTTATTCGTCACATTCTTGGAATAGAAATCTTGGAAAGCTTTCCTGAAACAGTTGCAAAGTCTTTTGATTTGTTTATACAAAACCATAGTTACCTTTCTGGTCGACAATTACAGTTTTTGGATTTACTCAAAAGCTATATATTGGAAAAAGGTGAATTACATAAGCGGAATTTGATTGAATCTCCTTTTACCATGATTCATCCGCAAGGAATAAGAGGAGTTTTCAGTCCCCAAGAGATTAATGAAATATTAGTATTAACAGAAAAATTATTAGCAGCATAATGCTACAAAACAACGCAAAACTAAAATCACTCATAGTAAGTCTATGGGACACACTTTGGAGTTCGGGAATTGCAAACCCACTAACTGCAATCGAACAAATTTCCTATTTATTGTTCATAAAGAAATTAGATGAAAACGAAAAGAATGCAGAGAGGAATATTGCTGAGGGCTATTGGACTGAAAAGGATTATAAGCTAAAATTTAATGGTGAATATATTCCTTATGTTGATGTCGCAAAAGAGGAAGAGAAGTTTAAAAAATCAAAAGACAAATCGAAATCATTTGAGGAAATACTTACGGAATTAAGGAAGCCTAGAAAGGCTGAAGAACTGCGCTGGAGTTATTTCAAAAACATGGCTGCTAATGCTATGTTGGATCATGTGAGATTGAATGTGTTTGAATTCATTAAAAAACTCAATAGTGATACCGCATTTTTCACCAAACACATGGAAAGTGCCAACTTTGAATTAAGAAAGCCATCCCTACTAGTCGAAGCCATTAAGAAGATTGATGAAATCTATATTGAGATTGAAAAGGATGCAGAAGATGGTAAACAAACTCTTCAGGATATTCAAGGAGATGTTTATGAAATGCTGCTTAGTGAAATTGCCACAGCTGGCAAAATGGGGCAGTTCCGTACACCAAGACATTTAATTAAGTTGATGGCAGAATTAGTAGAACCTAAACTTGGAAATAGAATTGCTGACCCTGCCTGTGGTACTGGAGGCTTCTTACTTGGAGCATATCAATATATATTGACTGACCTGGTGCGGAAAACTGAACCAAGCAAATTGACTATTGATGAAGATGGTTTTGAAAGTGGCATTGTCTCGTCTGTATTAACACCTGATAATAAAAAAATACTAGATGAAGGTTTAATTGGCTTTGATATTGATGTTACCATGGTTCGTTTAGGTTTGATGAACCTGATGATGCACGGTATTAATAACCCAAGTATTGATTACAAGGACACACTAAGCAAATCATACAACGAAAAAGCCAGTTACGATATAGTAATGGCAAATCCACCTTTTACCGGCAAATTGGATAAAGGAGACATTAACCCCGATTTGAAAATTGATACCGGCTCAACAGAACTTTTATTTCTATCCCGAATTTCTAAAATGCTTCGAGCAGGAGGAAAAGCTGCTGTGATTATTCCTGAAGGCGTTTTGTTTGGTAGCTCAAATGCTCAAAAATCTACTCGCGAAATGTTATTGAAAGACAACCAATTGGAAGCGGTTGTTTCTCTGCCTCAAGGAGCTTTTAAGCCTTATACAGGTGTAAAGACAGCTATTCTTATTTTTACCAAAGTTCAAGAGGATAGTAAAGTTTGGCATACCGAAAAGACGTGGTTTTATTCTGTTGAGAATGACGGCTATTCTTTAGACGATAACCGAAGAAAGCTCAAAGAGAATCCACTTCCAGAAGTAAAAACGGCTTTTGATGCAAGATTAAAAACCAAATACGAAAACCGTAAGAACCCCTTTTTTGTAGAACTTAAAGAGATTCAGGATAATGATTTGGATTTAAGTTATAACCGCTACAAGGAATATGAATATGTTGAGCAAACATACGATCCACCAAAAGAAATATTAGCCAAGCTTATCAGTTTGGAAAAGGAAATACTTGAAGATATGAACGAATTAAGTAGCTTAATAGGATGATAAAAAAGTTTAATGATATTTGTTCGTTCGTTTCTGGTAACGCCTGGAAAGCCGCGGAATTTGCTGATGAAGGTATTCCAATCATCAGAATCAATAACATGAACGCAAACGACAATGATTTTGTTTATTGGCAAGGCGATTATGATAAGAGGTATCTAATTAACAAGGGCGACTTGTTGGTTAGTCTTTCGGGCACTATAAAAACATTTCAGTGGAATGGTCCTGAAGCTTTGCTCAACCAACGTATAGTCAAAGTGGTTGCCAATCCTGATACAAATCAAGACTGGGTTTACTATCAAATTTTTCATGTTATTGAGCAAATAGCAAACAAAGGAAAGCATGCAGTAATTAAAAATGTTTCGGTAAATGATTTAAAGAATTTTGAAGTTGATGTACCCGACTTTCAAATTCAAAACAGAATAGTTGCCATACTAGACAAAGTTCGTGCATTGGTTCAAAAACGCCAAAAGTCCATTGATTTATTGGATAAGTTATTGTTAGTTAAGTTTGTGGAAATGTTTGGCTCAAAAAATCCTGACTTTGAAAATTGGGAAGAAATAGAGATACAAGAATACACAAAAAAGCAAAAAGGTGCCATGAGAACTGGACCCTTTGGAAGCAGTTTAAAACATGATGAATTTACTGAGGTTGGCGATGTTGCTGTTTTAGGTATTGATAATGCTGTCAATAATGAGTTTAGATGGGACAAGAGAAGGTTTATTACTAAGGATAGGTACGAAGAAAAATTTAAACAATATACGGTATATCCTAGAGATGTGATTATTACAATCATGGGAACGGTTGGTAGGTCTGCTGTAATTCCTAATGATATACCATTGTCAATAAATACAAAACACTTGGCTTGTATAACATTAGATGAAGCAAAGTGCAATCCATATTACTTAGCATATTCTATACACTCGAATCCATTTATTGCATTTCAAATGAAAGCCAGAAATAGAGGTGCGATAATGGGAGGTTTGAATCTTGGAATTATAAAAACTTTGAAATTAAAGAATGCTCCAATAAATCTTCAAAATAGATTTGAAAAATTGTACTCGTCTATTACAGCAGAGCAAAATTTTCTTAAACTTTCAGCTGGCAAGATAGAAGATTTGTTTAATGCATTACTTCAGAGGGCATTTTCGGGAAAACTTAATCTAGATGTCTCTATAGTTTTAGATGCATTGCTTGCAGAAATTGACCTTCAAAAAACCGAAAACGACTTATATAGCATTATTACGAATGAAGAGTATTTGTTGAATTTGGTCAACCGATTAAACAATCAGGAATTTGAAACTCAGGATTTGTATGATAAAGCCAAATATGCAGCATTTCAATTGCTAAAAACAGATAAGATTCTTGTTCAGAAATATGATGAAGATACCAAAAGCTTAAAACTCGTGGTAAAATGAAATTGTTGAGTTTAGAAATAGGAGATTTAGGCAAAGATAGCTCGGGCAAGGATAAAACTTTCCGCAGCTTACATTCTGGTTTTAAGGTAAACTTTCATAGGCTTACCGATAAAGGTGTGGATGCCATGTTGGAGTTTCAACCTTTTTGTTTTGCTGGTCTTAATGGAAGTGGAAAATCAAATGTATTGGAAGCTATTGCTGCAATATTTTACCATTTAGAAATGTGTGTCGCTAAATATCGTCCAAAAAGTTTCGAAGACCATTTTTCGAGAGCTTTATGTGCACCAGATGCGTTTACACTTAAATATCTAACGACATATAAACGGCATTATGGTCAAGTAAATGATGGAAATATTGAGAAAATATTAAGACAGATAACAATTTCAAAAGAAGTTGGAAAAGAACCTAAAATGTATATGAATCCTGACCCTTTTATTATTAATGGAGAGGGTGAAGAACGAGAAATTTCATTAAAGTCGACTGAAAGATCACAAGAAAGTGCTCCGGCCAAGGAGTTTCTCCCTGATTTAGTGGTTGGTTATTCATCGGGTGAAAATGAAATACTAAGTTTGCCATTTATAAAGAATCGTTTAATACATTTTGACGAATATAAAGAGGCTGTTAAAGAAGGTCTTCCATATTATGAGCCAGAAACAAGTTTGTTATACATAGATGAAGAAATGAGTCAAGCTGTATTGCTGGCTTGTATGCTTTTTGAAGACCCTCTAACAACATTAAAACCTTTAAAAGATGAATTAGGGATTGTTGGCATTCAAAGTTTCCGAATGAACATCAATAAGCAAATTCTCTATTTGGACGATGATAAGAAAAACTCATCACCAGTTCTTGTTCAAATTGAACACATAATTGATTCATTTAAAAGATGCTCTACTTCATGGTTCGAATCAGAAAGTAAAGTTGCCAACTCAGAGGGTAAGAAATTCACTGTGCTTTCTCTAGACTTTTTTGTTGATGAGGCTACAATAAAAATCTTTCGTGATAATTTCAGTTCATCATTTAAGCTTTTTAGAGCTTTTCAGATATTGTATGAATTGAATTTAAACATTGTAAGTTCTTATTCAAAAAAAGAGGTTTATAAATCACACGGTTTTTATACAGATGGGAAGCTTCCGGAAGCCGCTCCAGAGGATAGAGTGTTTCATTTTTTGGACTATATGATATTGAAAGAAATTGATGGGCTTGAGAAACCAAAAGAATTACTGCTTCGGGAATTCTCTGATGGAGAACACCAATTTCTGCATACGATGGGCATTTGCTTAATGTTAAAAGACCGTAGAACTTTGCTTTTATTGGATGAACCTGAAACACATTTTAACCCAGGTTGGAGAGCAAAGTTTATCAAAGTGCTAAATGATAGTTTAAAAGCCGGAGGCACCAACAATTTTTTGAAGGATGTAATCATTACTTCGCACTCTCCATTTGTTATATCGGATTGTTTGCCCAATAATGTGATTTTCTTTAAACGAAACAAGGAAATTCATAAAGTTGAAGCGAAAAGTGCGAAGCAATTAAATTTCAATACATACGGCACTTCAATAGAGATAATTTCAGACGAACTATTTGGTTATAATCAATCGATAGGTGATTGGGCAAAAAATGAATTCAAAAACATAGATTTCAATGAAATAAAAAATAATGAAGAAATTGAGAGTATTAAAGATGATTTAAGCAAATTGGGTCCATCAATTGAAAAAGACCTTGTTTTTGCTAAACTAAATAGTATGATAAAATAAGATGCTTAGACTTTATAAACCTATAGAAGATGATGATATTTTCAAGTTGCATAATACACTTGAAACATTAGTTTGTGATGTTTGGTGTAAAGCAGATGATAATTCTTTTGAGGATAAGTTTTCTGATGATTTAAAGCAAATTGTGAATTATAGTTATAAAAAGGGTGTAAGTTTCAAATCTGAAATTAAAAGGATATATAATATTTTTAAAGGAATTGATGAGCCCCAAAGAACGAAAATAAAAGAGGCATTTGAGCAAGCAGAGAAAATTGAGCAATTATGTAATAAGTCAACTGATCCAATATTACTTAGTGATTTACACGAAACAGTGGAGAAAGATATCAAACCACTTTTTAAATGGTGTTATGAAGATTTATTGGATAAGAAGAAGGTAAGTGGCGATAAATTACAATATTACAAAAAACTAATCAAGCAGAATAAATTCAAATATTGTCCTTGTTGTGGACTTATAGACTTTGAGTCAGATGATGACGACAACGAAGTTCGCGAGGCTTATGATCACTATTTACCGAAATCTGAATTTCCATTTGCTTCTGTTAGTTTTAAAAATCTTGTTCCACTTTGCTATAAATGTAACTCCGAAAGAAAAAAAGCAAAAAATCCAATCGAAAAAGACCGGATTGCATACTATCCTTTTATAGATAATCCAGACACTCATTCTATTCAAATTAATTCTACCTTTGATTTGGATTTAGATGAGAACAAAGATTTAGTTTTAAACAATTTGGAGATAATTCTTGGAGGAGATAAGTTAAAATCCGACACTTGGAATTGGCTTTTTGATATTGAAGATCAATATTCTAGGAAAATAAGACGGAGTTCTCAGTCTTTTCTGAGAGATTTAAAAGAAAGGTATAGATACAAACTAAAACTTGATAATCAAGCCAAATTTAAAGATTTTTTGAATGAGGAACTTGAATTGTACAAAAAAGACGTCTATTATGATTGTAGGTTCTTGAAAATTGCAATTATAAAACATTTACTAACTTTGAAAAATTATACTTCTGTATATCAATAATATTAACTTTAAATTGGCACTATCCAAATAATTGTCTAAACGATAACTAGGGTCTTGAAAATTCGTGCTATTTACGTTTAAAGAATTACAACGTAAGCATTGTCGGATTCCATAAGTTTTAAAATGAGTCATTTCAACAAATATAATACATTAGTAAATAGCAAACTTACAAGGCTTGATGAATTTTCTATTTCAATTTATTTGTGGAAACAAAATAAGCAAATAATACCATTCACCTCCCCCTCATTCTTCCCAATACCCTCTCCAATATTAAATTAAACTCAGTCGGCTTTTCAATCATTGGATAATGCCCAGTTGAAGCAATAATTTCAACTTGAAAACCATTTTTACAATGGTTCTTCAATCCAGCCTCATTCGTTGGAAACCCGTCGCTATTAATTAAAAACAATTTATAATTAAGCTGTTCTAATCTTACAGCGTCATTAAAAGAATAGTGCATCTGGTTAATAAGAGTGCTATATCCGATAGTTGAGTCGCTATTTACAAAATCATTTTTCACTCTGTCCCTTATCTCCTTTGTAGTTGTCGAGTGAAAAAGCATCATATCTGCATATAAAGGAGCCGCCTTTTTATAATCCTTTTCGAACATATTTAAAAATTCGTTTATTTGCTTCATCTGTTCAGGAGAAAATGAAACATCAATAGTTTTAAAATTATCTACTCCGATTATCCCTATTATATTAGGATTATTGCTTAATGCAATTTGTAGCATAATTTCACCAGACATTGAATGTCCAATAATAACCACGTTTTTAAGATCTAAAGTTTCAATAAAAGCTAATACATCTTTGGAGTATTCTTCAATAGTCCAATTGGTCCTTTCTGCTTTTGATTCACCAAAACCCGGCAAGTCTATTGCAAATACATTATACTTACTAGAAAAATAATCAACTTGATCTCTCCAATAATTCCCATTAATACACCATCCATGCAAAAATAAAACTGTGGTATCACCTTTACCTTGTTGTAGATAATTGATTTCAACTTGACTGTTTCTGAGTTTAATTTGCTTCGCGGTCAAGTCCTTACATAAGCTCCCTGAAAGAAGAGTAATGACAAGTAATAGAATTGCTTTTTTATCCATTTTTTTAAATTTGGAGCAAAGATAAAATGAGCAAATGACACCCTTTTGTCAGGGGTTAGAAAATAATCGTTTAGAACGTTTCTCCAAGTATTTTTCGATTCTAAATACTTTATTTGGCGTGAAGTGAGTTTGTAATAGCTTAAATTCTTTTATCCTATCTAGTCGGAACTCTCTTATTTCTTGCCGTAATTCGCAAAATGCAATTACAGACCAGACAGTTCCACTGAAATAAACTGCATATGGATGGATAGTGCGTTCATATGCTTGCTCTTCTTTTTCCTTCTGATATTTTATTTTTACTTTTTCACTTTCTGTTATCGAGTATTGAATTTTGTCTAAGTACATACTTTTTGGTGCCCAAGGTTCGTGGATCCCTATCCTTGAATTTAAAAAGTCAATTTTTTCCTTCTCCTTGGTTGACAAAACAGCTTTAATTTTTAAAAGGGCAGATTCGTAATTTAGTTTTAATGAATCTTCTGTATGGTAATTTAAAATTTTACTGGTTGTTACCAGTGCCCTTGCCTCTTCTGTTGTAAACATTACTGGTGGCAAACGATAACCTTCAACTAAAAAGTACCCTTTTCCCTCTGCCTCCCCAATTGGTACACCCGCTAGCCTCAATGTTTGAATGTCTCTGTAAATAGTTCTAATCGAAACTTCAAATCTTTCAGCTATTTCGCGAGACGTAATGAGCTGTTTAGATTGTAGTTGAATTAGGATGCTTGTTAATCTATCAAGTCTATTCATTATTTGTAACTAGTTTTTGAAATTGTCCTACTTTTATGCATTGACTGCCTTATTTCGGATAAAATGACTCTCTGAACTGCCTTATTTCGGATAAAATGACTCTCTGAACTGCCTTATTTCGGATGAAAACGCTCCTCTAATCTCTCTCTTAAAAGTCTCTCCAAATCGTTAAAATTATACTTCAAAGTGTTAGAAGTTATCGAAATAGGAGTGCCATACATCTTAAAACTACTTTGCAAAAGCTTCCGCTTTATCCCACTTACCCTTCCGATGTACTTCTCGGGATCGCTGACAAAGATCAACAAAAATTTATTTGACATTATCTCCTCTGTTCTAATCTGAACGATGTCTTCCCAATCTATAAGACCAACACTGGACGCATTTGAATTGTCTGTAATACCTTTCTCATCAATTGTCAGACCTATCTTTTTATCAAAAAGCTTTTTAAATGTATAAACTCCAACCGCCCCGAAAAATACCACAGCAGCAACTCCAACTATCATTATTGTCTGTTCATTTCTCAGGATTGGAGTGATAAAGGTATCTGGTGTGATTAAAAAAATAGTTCCTAATATCACAAATGCAATTGACCCAATTACTCCCAGTAAAATCTTAGTCTTACTTAGTGGTATCTCTATTTTATTCATATTATTTAAAATTTAACGATGTTAAACATGACTATGTACAAATGTATTAAATTTGTCAAACATATCTTACTCGCATCATTGAGCAAATGTGTATCCGCAACTATATAAGTAAATTATAGCATTAAGACATGAAAAAAGCACTTATTCTAATCGATATTCAAAATGATTATTTTGAAAACGGACGAAATCCACTTTCTGGCGCACTCAAAGCATGCGAAAATGCAAAACTGATTCTTGATAAATTCAGAAAGGAAAATTTGCCAATCATTCACATACAGCATATCTCCACTAGACCAACGGCCACTTTCTTTATACCCCAAACGGAAGGTGCCGAAATTCACTCTATGTTAAAACCGCTCAATAACGAATTAGTTGTCGTTAAGCATTTTCCAAATAGCTTCAGAGAGACAGATTTATTGTTGTACTTACAAAGCCATAACATTACCGATTTGACAATCTGCGGAATGATGACGCATATGTGCGTAGATGCAACTGTCAGGGCGGCAAAAGACTATGGGTTTGATGTTTGTCTGATTTCAGACGCATGTGCTACAAAAGACCTCGAAACTAATGGAGTAGAGGTTAAGGCTAGCGAAGTGCAAAACAGTTTTATTGCAGCATTGAGTTATTTTTATGCGACGATTACTACTACAAATGCATTTATAAATTAATTTTTCATACTTTTGATAATATCAAATGATACTATCAAAGATGAAGCCTCCATACGTCATAACAGATAAAATATTGTCGTTAGTTGCCTCTATTTCAGAGAAAATAGGAGAGATTAATGCTACGCATCTATATAAGCCAGCAACAGAATTACGCAAAAAAAACAGAATCAAAACCATTCAATCCTCATTGGAAATAGAGGGTAATACACTTTCGGAAGAACAAATCACTGCTCTTTTGGAAAACAAACGTGTTATTGCTCCTCAAAAAGATATTTTAGAAGTTCAGAATGCAATTAAAGTATACGATCAACTATCTAAATTCAATCCCTATAGATTAAGAGACCTAGAAAAAGCACACTCAATTTTAATGAAAGGATTAATTGACAATGCAGGGAAATTGAGAACATCAAATGTTGGAATTGTCAAGGGGCCAAAGGTAGAGCATATAGCTCCAAATGGTTCAATAGTAATGGGATTGATGAATAATCTTTTTGAATATTTAAAAAAAGATAAGGAGTTACTCTTAATTAAAAGTTGCGTTTTTCATTATGAGTTTGAATTCATTCATCCATTTTTAGATGGGAATGGGAGAATGGGTAGGTTATGGCAGACTTTAATCCTAATGCAGCAATATCCAGTTTTTGAGTATTTGCCAGTTGAATCACTTATCAAGCAGAAGCAAAGAGAATACTACAATAAATTGGCTGAATCTGATAAAAAAGGAGACTCAACTCCTTTTATCGAATTTATGTTAGAAATATTTTTAGAATCACTAAATGATATTACAAAAAATCAAGCGATTACACTATATGCAGAAGATAGGATACGTTTGTTTAAAGAGAAAATCGGCAAGAGTAAATTCAGCAGAAAAGAGTACATGCAGAGTTTTAAAAATATATCTGCCCCTACAGCAAGCCGCGATTTAAAATGGGCTGTTGATGAGTCAATACTAGAGAAATATGGAGAACTAAGATTGACTGAATATAGGTTTAAGTAGCCTTAATATTAAAAGATTATTTCATAACTTCACAATCAAAATAGAAATCATGTCTTTCTGGAGAGTTTTACTATCAATCATTTTTCCACCCCTTGCCGTAATCGACAAAGGGTGCGGATCGGTACTCATCGTTTTTATCCTCACCTGTATGGGCTGGATTCCAGGAGTATTGGCAGCTTTAATAATCCTCAATAAAAATTAACTCTTCTTCAAAATTGATGGAACAAAAAGATTACATGTTGAGGGAGATTGAGAAGATCGGATTAATTTTAAATTCAATCAGGCAAAAACTATTTGGAGGAAGCGATAACCTGTCTTTAACCACACAAGAGCAATTTCAGACTTTGTCAGAGAGACTCTATGATGAAATTAATTTTGATCTTGATAAGTTTCTTACATCATCTAAGGATGAGTCAATTAGTTATATGTCAGCTTTTAATGGATTTTCAGTAGAGAATATCGAACTTCTTGCAGTGATGCTTTCAGAAAAATATCCTTCTAAAGCTTTACAACTATTAGAATATTGTAATTCGTTAAGTAAAACTTATTCCTTCGAGCGCGAGCAAAAAATACAGAAAACCAAAGACTTACAAAAGTAATTTGGTATGATTTTTGACGTCTTTATGTGCTTCTTAAATAATTTAACAGTTTAAATTTTATTAACTTTTTAAATGTATTTTGCATGAAAACAGCTCAAATCATTAAAGTTGGAAGAGTACTTTCTGTATTGATAGTACTTCTTGGAATTATTCATGAAGCAGCAACATATTCTCCCCTAATAAAAGGAGGGCTTATGAGTCTAGACAAAGGAACGCTAAGTTCAATGTTATATATGAGTTTGATATGCGGGGCTTTTCTGATTATGAGTGGGATATTATTATTTATGCTATTAAAACACATAGAAAAGTATCATTTTCTTTCCAATATAATTTTTACTATCGGTATTTTTTTAGCAATAAATGGAGTCTTGTCAGTATTTTATATGTTTGATAATCCATTTGCGTGGCTAGCTTTAATCCTAAACATAGGGACGTTTATTATTACATTAAGATTAAAATTGATTTTAAAGTAGAATTTTAGAGATCCTCTTCACCCCCTCTTCTATCTCATCTTCTGAGCAGTTGCAGATGGAGAGACGGAAGTAGTTTTCTCGGGTGGGCGAGTAGAAAAAGTTAGAGCCGTCGGCAACAGAGACGCCTGAGGCAGCTAGACGATCAATAGCCGAAAGGTCTCCAATATCTGCCTTAAGTTTAACCCAGATTGTGAATCCTCCGAGCGGCTCAATCCACTCTGCCTTTTCTTGCGGAAGATAACTTCTAAGAGCTTTCAAGGCACACCTCATCCTTTTTCGATAGACTCTCATGCATCTTCTTAGATGAAGTTCGTAGTAGCCAGATTTGCAATAGTTAAGAGCAAGTGCCTGAGAGTATGTGTTTGTTGAGATGTCGAAGAGACGTTTGACCGAGGCCAGACGAAAGATGCATTTCTTGTCGGCGATTATCCAGCCTAAACGCAATCCGGGAGAGAGAATTTTTGAAAACGAACCCAGATAAATTACTCTACCCCTTGTGTCTTTCGATTTAATTGGCAGATGTGCCATTCCGAAGTATTTAAGCTCCTCTTCTATACTGTCTTCAACTAATATAGCATCGTTATCTTCGCATAAAGACAGAAGCTGTTCCCGCTTTTTGGGAGACATTGTTATGCCGGTGGGGTTTTGAAATGTTGGAGTCGTTATCACCATTTTTATCTTCATCTTATCCATGCAACTTTGCAGAAAATCAAGATCCATCCCGTCATTTTGCATAGGAATCTCTACAACTCTGCATTTAAAATGTTTAGCTAATTGGATAAGGAGAGTATAAGTTGGTCGCTCAATTGCGATGGTGTCGCCACTGCTGATGAAAGTGTGAAACAGGAGCATCAAGGAGTTTTGTGAGCCATTGGTAATTAAAATATTGTCGGCAGACGCATCAATGCAGTGAAGATGCATGTGCGTTGCTAAAACCTCCCTTAGTGGATGCATCCCTTGCGGGTGGCAGTATCCAAACACATTCGTCTCCTTACTGTAAACAGACTTATGAAATGCTTCGCAGAGCAGTTTTTTATCGATTAACGCAGGGTCTGCCTCTAGTCCTCTTAAGTTGATAGTCTCTCTCTTTTCGCTTTTGGCAGGGACGATTAAAATATCGTCGGAATGGTAGTAGTTTTTTGTGACGGCTGTACTCCAAAAATCGTCTGCTTCTGCCTCAGTGGTCTTAGGCAGACTCCTTTTCCGAGGGGAGCGCACTTTCGTGTATGAACCTGCAGTGCTCTCTAAATATCCCGCCGACCAAAGCTCTTCATAGACTTTAACAATTGTCGACCTATTTACCCCTAGTGATGCCGATAGTTGGCGCGTTGAGGGCATTTGGAACCCTTCTGCCAAATCTCCAAGGTCGATTAATCTTTTGATTTGACTTATTATTTGAAGATAGATTGGTTCTTTTCCATTTCGGTCAATAGTTAGTAGCATGGCAAATTGGTTGGTTGAAAAAATGTAAAAATTGGAAGTTTACGGCAGTGCAATTTAGAAATATTTTTGCATCAAATAATAAAATCTAGTTATGATGGAAAATATTACGTTTGAGCAACTCGCAGACAATCATGCCGAAAAGGTGATGAAAATTTACAATTACTACATTCAAAACTCTTTTGCTGCGTATTTGGAGAATGTTCTGCCGGTTCCTTTTTTTCAAAGGTTTTTGGAGTTAACAAAAGGTTATCCTGCCTATGCGGTTTTAAGTGACACAGATGTTGTCGGCTTCTGTTTTATTCGAGCATACAATCCTATGCCTGCTTTTAATCAGACTGCTGAGATTACCTATTTTATCGACAGTGAATATGTGGGCAAGGGCATAGGCGCGACAGCATTGAAACGTCTGGAAAATGACGCTGCAAGAATGGGGATTTCGACTCTTTTGGCAAGCATTACTTCGCTTAATGAGCAAAGTTTAGCTTTTCATAAAAAGCATGGTTTTGTGGAATATGGGCTCTTCCCCGAAATTGGGAGAAAGTTCAATCAATCATTTGGGATTGTTTGGATGGGTAAGAGACTTTAGTGAATCTCTAATTGTCTCTTCGGTTGTCCTGTAGTATAATCGTAGTTGGTAGATAGACTTTTTATTTGTGTAATAGTTTTTTGAGCAGAGAATTTTCATGTTTACTAAACTTAATTCGGTCTCTTTTCCGCAAAGACGAATTAATTCTCCAACTAATCCAACTGAGTACAGAATAAGTTTTGGAATTTTTATGATTATAGATTTTTGTTGTATTGTTTTGCATAACAGTCTATAGAAGTCATGATAGGATATGTTCTCGTTTGCCAATATAATTTGTTCTTTCCTTGTTGTTAAGTAAAATGAGTTGATTATCCCTTCAGCGATATCTTTTACATTTACTATGTTTTTGCCGCCTGGCGGAGCAAGGATTATCTTTTTCCCGAGAGCCATTTTTATTAATCTGCCTGAGCCTTGTGACGAACAAAATTCTCCTAGAATAAAAGTGGGATTGAGTATAATTACATCTAATCCTTTATTTTGTGATAGGAGAAATTTCTCTGCTTCGAATTTACTTTTTGCGTATAGTGAATCTGAAAAGGGCTTTCTAAATATTTGATTTTCCGATCCAGGATCTCTAATATATCCATGTTTTAATGTATTTGAAGTACTTATAAAAATGAATTTTTTAACATGATTTTCTAGTGAGGCATTATAAAGTTTAATGACGCCGTCTCGATTGATCTCTAAATAATCTGAGAGCTTCAATAATCCTTGGTCTGTTATTGCAGCACAATGTACAACATAGTCTATGTTAGTTAAATATGGTGATAAATCTGACGAGATGTCTCCTTCGATTAATTTAAGATTCGGACTTTGGATTCCCTTATATTTTGATTTATTTCGAATAAGTCCTATAACTGAAAATCCTCTATTCAAGAGTTGGTTTATTAGGTTTGCTCCTAGTAGTCCATTAGCGCCCGTTACAAATACTGTCTGCATAAGTTATCTCTCTCTTTACAATATTTGTCATTATTGGAAGCTTAATCCAAATGGGTGTTATAGATGAAATCAGCCAAGTTATGGGATTCAACATAATAACTGTGTCTCTATTTATTAGCTGGCGAAGACATTTTTTTGCAACTTTATCTGGGTCTAGTAAAGTCAATCTTCCAATCAATCCTTGCTTTTTTATCCTTAAGCTAACCTCTTCATTTGTGGCCATAGCTCCGGGATTTACTACACTTACAAACACATTGGTGTCTTTTAATTCTTGATATAATCCTCTTGAAAATGAGTGAATAAACGCTTTTGATGCGGGATAGACGGTTTTGTATCCTGTTGGGCTGAAAGCTGCTAAGCTAGAGACATTCAGAATGTGTGATTTTGGTTGCTGCTTTAAATTTGGCAACAACATATGTGTAAATGTAGAAGTTGCAACAACGTTTACTTGAATGATTTTTAGAATGTAATTTGTGTCGACACAGTCAAAGGGTTTGCTTCCTCCAATACCAGCGTTATTAATTAGTAGATCTACAGAATAGTGATTATTGATTGTCTTTGCTAACTCCTCTAATGCTTTGTAGTCAGAGATGTCTACTTCGAATGGTATAGTCTCTACATTGTTTTCTTGTTTTATTTGATTAGCAAGTTCCTCTAAATTTTCTCCCGGAAGGCTAACTAAGATTATATTTTTCTTTTGTCTGCCAAGTTCCAAAGCAAATGATTTGCCTAGACCTTTTCCGGCTCCTGTTACAACTGCAAAACTTCTATTCTCCATCTTTTTTGATGGACAAAACTAGCTAGATGATATTTTTAATTGTTCCGATTTATAACTCGGAACAGCTTTTTTTGTACTGAGAAGGGGTTGTTCCAGTTATTTTTTTAAACATTAAGTTAAATGATGTCTTTGAGTTGAATCCAGATTCATAAGCGATTCCAAGGATTGAATAGTTGTTTAATGATGTATTTGAAAGAAGTTTTTTGGCTTTTTCAATCCGAAAAGAATTTATATAGTTATTGAAATTTTGGTGAAACCCTGTGTTGATTACATATGAAAGTTGATGAGGTGTTAAATCTACTTTCTTTGCAAGTTTTGATAAATTCAATTCTGTATCCATGTATAATTCATCTCTTATTATGGCATTTTCTACTTTAAGCATATACTCCTCAAGAATATTTATTGGGATAAGCTGATTTGTAGAAACCTCATTCTCTTTTTGAGAAATAGCAGCTAAAGTCTCGTGACGCTCAGCGATGTCTTTTGGGAAAATTTCTTTCTGTTTTAGAGAGTAATAGGCTGTCGAAAGAATTGTAAGAAAGACAAATATATTCATCAATAGGTTTAATGGTTGATCTAAGAAGGTAAAATTATAGATGCTTACTACAATTATTAATACAAGAACAATCCAGATAATATACTCTAACCAGCTAAGATTTACCTCTCGTGTGTTTGATGTGAATTTTTGAACTTTATTTTTATGGTTTTTTAACAATATTAGAGATGCTAGTATATATGCAAAACATAGAAGAATAAAATAGGTCATCTCAATAAAGTCTAATTTTTTGTTTTGGAATAGTTCCAGAAAAATTAGAACTGTGTATGGTGCTCCTATATATAATAGGCTTTTCTTGTTGAGTTTATATTCGGGATCAGTAAAACTTTTAATACAGACAAAGAATAAAAATGGTGCAGAATATTGTACAATTCTAAGAATATGGTTGAATGGATGTGAAACTACTATAGCCCCTGATAAATATAATACCTCTTCGAGCCAGTATGTGGACCACACAAAATTGAAAAGACCTAACCAAATATTTGCCTTTGTATTTACTTTAAGTGGATTTACAATAAGAATAAACCCAAGAAAGATTGTTGATGAGAAGATTAGGATTGCAAGGATGTTATTTAACATTTTTCAAACTCAAGTTATTAAAGTTGTTTCCAAAGTAAGTACAATTTGTTTAGAAATAATAAATTTAACCACTGCAACTTTGTTGGGGTGGTTGCCGTCTATAATATATTAACCTAAATGATGATGAAAACTAGAAAAAGCGTTGCCATTATTTTTGCACTGATGCTGCCATTTATAGCATTTTCGCAACCTCAAATACACTATTTGAATTTTAACCCAACTATTGATGGAGTTGCAGATAGTGGTCTGCCAAAATTTAATATAACACGTTTTTCAAAACAAGTAAAATCAGATGAATCGAATCCAAATGTAATAGGAGGGTATTATTTGGCATTTAATCACAAATATTTATATCTATACATTGAAGATAAGGCTGATAGTATTACTATTCGTGACAGGGGATATCAAAATGGAGATGGTTTTCATTTGATGATTGGAAAGCCTAATGATAATTATAGCCCCACTGATGAATTTTATGTTCTTGGCTTTTCTCCAGAAAAATCTTGGTGTAATAAAATGAGCTGGTATTATAATGTGGATTTAAAGATGGGTAGGCTTTCCGACAATGTGTTGTTTGAATCGGCGCATAAAAATGGCAAAATCTCATTTGAATTACTTTTACCTTGGAACGAGGTATATCCTTATAATCCTTTTCTATCTGCAAAAATTGGATTTAATCTTTGTTTTGTAAAAGCTGCAAACAATAATCAAAAAACATTATGCTTTTTGAAAGAAGACAAGCGCTTTCAATGGGAAGGTTCCAAACGAGAATACGAAATTTTAGATTTCGACTATAATGGCATTGACTCCATAAAGTCATGTTTGACTTCTAGTTTAGAAAATAGTACAATTATTGAATCACAAAATCTGATAGTTAATATTGGTGGATGGTTTAAAAGTAAAAAGAGCGAGCTTATTTCAACTCAGATATTTTCTGGAGAAAATTCAATTATCATGTCGGTTCAAAATGAGGTAAATTTTGAACGAGACAAATCAATTGCAAAGATTTCGATTAACGGAACTAATCTATATGCGGGAGGATATAGAGTTGTAGTGAAGTTGGGCACTCAAATCATTGGGGAGCATTATTTAACTGTAATGCCAAGGACGCATGTAGATGACCTTAAAAGTTCATTAAAAAACATACAATCCAGATTGTCAAAAGGGTCGTATAATTCAATTATGTTTTATATCAACGAAATAGTTGAGGCAACAAGTCGGCTTAAGTCATATGAGACATCTTTTCAGATTAGGAATAAAATAGATGAGATTACTCACTTGATTAAAGAGGGCGAAAAGGGAGTAGATGTTCTGGCAATTAAATCAGGAGTGACAAGGAGAGCTTATCTCTCCTTCTCGGATGGGACATTATATCCATATTCTATTTATCTACCAGAAGGTTATGACAAAAGTAAAAAGTATCCATTATTAGTTTATCTGCATGGTAGCGGACAAGATGATAGAGCTTTATTTACTACTCCGATAATTCCGCCTGGTTTTATTATTTTGGCACCTAATGGAAAGGGGGTGTCAAATTGCTATGTTGGAGACGCAGCACAGAATGATATCAGGAACTCAATTGCAGATGTTATTCAGAACTTTAGTATTGATAGTCGTAAAATTGTATTGAGTGGATTTTCAATGGGAGGATATGGTGTTTATCGAACATTTTATGAAAATCCCAAACTGTTTAGTGCTATTGCAGTAATTTCGGGTAATCCCGATCTTGCCAGAAAATGGGTAAATCCCAATGAGATTAATTTCCTGGAAGAAAAAAATCTGTCAAGTTTCAAACAGGTACCAATCTTTATTTATCATGGTAAAAAAGATTTAAGTTGCCCATTTTCTTTGACCGAAGAGGTAGTTCAGAAACTTTTAAAAATTGGTGCAAAAGTGAAATTCGTTGTCGATGAAAGCGGCCATGGGAGTATGCCCAATCCAATTAAGGAGGAGTATTATCAATGGTTGAATTATAAATTTATAGACTAAATCAATAACCTAACATATCCATAATTTTTTCGTTTAATCTTCGGTTCGTCCCAACATAAGGATGGCAGTGAATATGAATTGCTGGATTGAAGTTCAGTTCGATTATTGAATAGTTATCTTCGGACGGCTCTTTTGAAAGATCCTTTATAATCATATCTAATCCTGTTATTTTAACATTAAGTGCTTTTGCAGCTCTTATTGCTATCTCTTTATAATAATCAGGGATATCATCTGTATAATCGATACTATCTCCACCCGTACTTATATTCGAATTTTTCCTTAAGTAGACAACCTCCCCTTTTTGTGGGATTGTCTCAAATGTTTTTGATTGACTCTCAAGATACATTTTCTCTGCCTCTCCCAGTTGTATTTTTTCTAGTGGGGTTCTGTACCCTTTGCCTCTAAGAGGATCTTGATTCTTTTTCATAACTAATTCTTCAATTGTTGATTTCCCGTCTCCTTCAACATTTGCAGGAACACGATGTAAAATCCCTGAAACCTCTTGTTCAGTAACGAAAAACCGATATTCTTTTCCATCTATGAACTCTTCAATCAAGATTGTTGTGTCATTTTCGAATGCAATATCAATAGCTCTGCAAAAATTTTCGTAGTTTGAGTTCTCTTTGATTATCGTAACTCCAATTCCAAAATTTGTTTGATTTGGTTTGATAACGATGCTTTGATCTTTGAATAAAATGTAATCAGCTCTTGCTGAAATATTTGAAGTATACTCATATCCTTTTGGAGTATTGATGAAGTTTTCTGAAAGTATTTTTTTTGTAATATGTTTATTTTCCATAATTAAAATACTTGCATAATTGTCTAGTGAAGTTTTTGTTGCTTGCTTCACATACTGAAGATTATCATCTTTTTTAACTCTTATAAAATTCTCTTTTCGATCTATAATTTCAAATGATACCCCTCTTTTTACTGTTTCTCTAAGAAGCAGTTGGGTTGATAACTCCATATCTTCTAGTCCAATAAATTTGTAGGAATTATTCCTGCTTTGGATTAAAAACTTTTCTGCTTGCGCTAAATGATAAGGGATGTATCCTTGATTTAAAATTCCAAAGAGTACTTCGTTTACACATCTTTCACGAGGAGTCTCGGTTAATTGAAGGGACCTATGAATTGAGTCTAAGTATTGGTCTCCTCGAATGTCAAATGATTCAAACTTCAAAAGAATGGATTTGATTTTTTCTTTGGCCTCTTTCCAAATATTGTTCGTTGGCGTTAAACCATAAAGTGATGCAATCTCGTTGTATTTATTTGAAATTGATTGAGCTTTTAATCCAAAATCATCAGTCTCTTCCGATATTAAGCCATAGATTGCTAATGAATGGAGGAAGTACATTGACTCTTTTGAAACTCCAGACCGTTGTAAGGGATTTATATCAATAAACCTAAGTTCTAAATAGGATATGTGATCGGGAGATTGGATAAATTTAGGTCTGACTGGTGCGTAAAGCTCTTTGGGGGAAGAGAGTACTCCTTCGTCAATTAATTGTGAAATACTGTTTTTAAAATTTTTCACTGAACTATAATCAGGATATATCTCTCCAAAATTTTGATATCCATAGCAACTATTCCGAATTGAAAGCCCTATGACGTTTTTATCAACTTTCTCTGGAGCCAATTTGCATCTTAGGTCTAATGACGAGTCGGAAACTGGGCTGTTGCCATATAATAGTATGTACAACCATCTTAATCTTAAGATCTGTCTTGCTGTTTTAAGATATACCTCATCTTTAAAATCGTCATAATTTAAATTTGTTTCGGCTTTGGAGTACAGGATATTAAGCAGTTTGTCGCTGAAAGAGAGGTTAAAATGTATTCCGGAAAAGAGTTGATTTTTTGGTCCGTATTTTTTTGCCAGGAACTCTCGATATTTTTGTGATTCGATACCTTCACTATCATATTGGGCAATAGGAATTTGTTCTTCTGAAGGTAAAATTGGTGGAATACTTTGTGGCCATAAGTATTCATTATTAAGTTCTAAGCTTACAATGTCGTTAAGAGTCTCCATAAAGCCAATCATCTCGTCGATGTTGTTAAGAGGTGGTGTTCGCATCTCAATCTGGCTTTCCGAAAAGTCTGTAGTTATGTATGGATGTTTTAATTTATTTCCAAAGATTGTAGGGTGAGGTGTGAGAGCGAGTTTGCCAGAATAATCAATTCTTAGATTCTCTCTCTCCATGCCAAAAAGGCCTTCTGTCCAGATGTCTCCTTTAACTTCACTGGCTAATTGGAGAAATTTGTCTTGATTTTTCATTCTCTGTTGATTTAATTTTTAGTATAAATAATTTAAATAGAATGATATATAAACCTGATAATATAATCCCTTTTGCGATACTGCTAATGCTGATGCTCCACCATACTGACGAAAGATTATTTTGCCAGTAATGGATAAGTGCTAGAGAAATTGGGATTCTTGCTAAAGTGAGGCTTATTCCTGTAATTGCGGGTATGTTTGTCTTACCCCAACCGAAGAACGATCCTGTAGTCATAAGTTCGATGCACATAAATAATTGAGAATATCCAAGGATAACGAGATACTCTTTACCCATTTGAAGGCTTTTAGGATCATTTAAAAAGAGTGAAAAAAGAGTTTCCGGGAATAGTATTAAGACAAATGTTGTTGTTACTCCTATTATCAACGAGAGGATTAAACCTGATCGAAAGGTCTCCCATTGTTTCTGATAATTTCCCTCTCCAAATGCTTTTCCAGATAAGGAAGAGATTGCAGACATAAATCCTCCGGCCGTCATATATGTAATTGCTTCTATTTGCACTCCCACTTTTTGTACAGCAATTGCCTCTGCACCCCAGTCTGAGATTATCCTAGCCATTCCAATTGCAATAAATGTAAATGAAACCCTTTGTATCGTTGGGCTGCTACCAAGAAAAATTATTTGTTTTAGATGGGCTATTCTAAAGGTTATATCACTGAATTTAATGTGTTGGGTTTTGTTGTTTTTTTGATAAAATAGAATTGTTGCAGTTAGCTGCGAAATTACTGTGCTTAATGCTGCACCATGAATTCCAAAACCTGCACCATATATTAGGACTGGATCTAAAACAATATTAATTATAAGGGCTAAAGTGTTTATTCTAAATGGGGTTTTGCTATCGCCTAGACCTATGTAAGCACTTGTGAAGTATAAATTTTGAAATGAAAAAAGGATACTGATTCCAATTATGTTTAGATATGTGCTTGATTCTTTAATAATCAATTGGTCTGTAATACCAACTAGCTCTATTAACCATTTACTTGCGAAAATTAAGCACAAGTAAAATATTATCGAGGTAATTGTTATACCTGTCAGCCCGCTTTTTATATAACTTTTAACAAGGTTGTATTTCTTGGCCCCTACAGAGTGAGAAACCTTAACTCCAACACCAACTGTAAATAGTGAGGATATTGCCCAGCTTAAATTCATGTAAAATCCAGCACTCCCAACTGCTGCTACAGCGTTGCTACCTAAATGACCTACAAACATCATGTTTATGAAGTTGTATGCCATTGAGATAAATGAAGTAGCTATTACAGGTAAAGCTAGTTTAACGAGCTGTCTCATCTAATCTAAGTTCTGACATTCTCGATGAAACTATTTGCAGCAATCTTATTAACTCTGTGACTTCTGATTCCTTTAATGTTGAAAGTGTCTTTGCAAAAAAGTCGTCATTTGTCTCATTAATTGTGTTACACATTTTTTCTCCTGAGCAGGTTAGCTTTAGTGTTGAGATCCTTCTGTTTTCTTGCGGGATTGACCTGTCTACTAGCCCAATATTAACAAGTCCATCGATAGTTCGGCTAATTGTACTTTTGTCTAGCCCCAAAGATTTTGACAGATCAGTAACTGTCTCCTTTTTGTCCTCAATTTCTAAAAGAGTATGACATTGTGCTAAGGTAACTCCATTACAACAAGAGTCGCTATTTTGCATAAATAGCTCTCTTTCGATTTGTCTTAAAAGTTTTCGGAATTGCTTAACAGTTAAATTATCAATAGTATATGACATAATGTTGTATTTTAAAACAGTTGCAAAATACAACTATATTTTAGTTTTGCAAAAACTATTTGTGATATTTTTTATCTTTAATAAAAAATTGAACAATTATGGGATCAACGTTGGACTTTGCTGAATATATAGCTAGTCAAATTGATACAGCAGGCGAAGTGTCTTACAGAAAAATGTTCGGTGAATATGCATTTTATGTTAATGGCAAAGTAGTTGCTCTTTTGTGTGATAATCAGTTATATATAAAGCCTACAGAAGGGGGTAGATTATTTATTGGTGATGTTGTTGAAGCTCCTCCTTATCCTGGTGCAAAAAACTGTTTTTTAATTGATGATAAAATGTCCGATAAGCAATGGCTTACGCATTTGGTCAAAATTACAGAAAATGAATTGCCATTACCTGTAAAAAAAATCAAAAAAAAGAGATAATGCCAAACAAGAGTTATACAGTAGAAAAGGTCGGAAGTATTATTAAATTGACAGAAAAGGAAGAGTCGATGATTGACCAGCTTTTCAGTAGAGAGGAGGTGAAGGCTGGAGATTATTTACTTAAAATGGGTGAGGTATGTAATAAAACTTGGCTAATTGAGAAGGGACTCCTGCAATTTACAATTATTGATGATGGTGATTATAGGACCTTCGTATTTAGGGGAGAGGGTGAGTTCACTTCGGATATGGATAGTTTTATAAATAAGTCAGTGTCGCAAAAAAATATTATTGCACTCGAAGATTGTGTTCTACATTCAATCACATACGACCAAATGCAGACTTTGTTCGCTAATATCAGCCTAGGGGAGAGGTTTGGTAGATTGTTGGCAGAGAGGGCATTTGTTTCAGTAGTTAATCATTTTATCTCATTCTATACAAAAACTCCCGAAGAGAGGTACTTAAGCGTGTTAAATTCAAAACTTAATCTTCTGCAAAGGGTTCCTCAATATTTAATTGCATCTTATCTTGGAATTAAGCCGCAATCTCTAAGTCGAATAAGGAGAAGATTTATTCAAAAATGATTTTCTTAACTTAAGTTAATCTCTAAAAGGGGGATGGTCTATACTTTTGCAAATAAAAAATGAGTGTAGTTCCTTTCAGTTTAACGATTGAGCCATTAAAAAAGTTACTTGTAATCAATGTTTTAGGCGATCTTGAGGTAGAGATGATTGAACCTCAAATCTACAGCGATCCTGTTCATGGCGATTTGCTTCGCGTCTTACTCTACAGAAAAGATAAAATGGTAGATGTTTATTACCAAAAAGGTCTCCCTTTCAATCCAAATAAATTCAGTATTGGAGAGGGATTAGGCTATTATGGAGAGACAAATTTTGTACACAAACATTTCGAAATAGATGATTGTGGTGTAGACCTAAATCTTAGTTTTTTAGATAAAAACAGAAGGGTTGTAGAGGTTATTATAAAAGAGACAATTAAATCAAAGGCGCGATTCCCATTTTTAGCCCCAGTAGGAAAGGATATTAAGGATCCAGATAGGTTTTTTTTGGTGGATATGATGGACTTTGGGTTTGTAAAAAGAGAGGGGACGTTGGTGCGTGTGGTGATAGATGGCAAGAGTCTAAAATTAGAAAACTTCCCAATCCCATTTGGAGGCAAAAAGGTCTATTTTGCAAGATATTCATCTAAGCTTTTAATCGGAGAGTTAAATTCATCTTTGACAAGTTTAAAAGATGCCAAGTTATCTGCTAATGTTGATGGGATGGTTGCAGAAATTAGATTTCCAGAAGATGCGAAGAGTAACATATGGGAGTATTATTCCGACGATAAGAAGATTACTGGGGGGAGTTATAATTGCAAAAGGGTTGGTGATAAAGTTGAAGTGGTAATTAATGTAGAAGAGAAATGGAGACCATCAAAATTACCTTTTGCCTTCTCTCTATTTACTTTTGTTGTCTCTTCATTTCGCACATGGCCAACACTATATACATGGAAGGGTTCAATTGATCTAAATGATTTAAGCGTAAAGGGCCATTGGATTAAAAGGAAATAAAGGTTATATTTGAGAAGATATCTCAAATATATTCGGCATGAAAAGACAAATATTAGTGATTGCAATTACACTATTAGCAATCACATCATTGTATGGTCAAAAGAGAGACATAATAATCGGTAAAAAGGATACAATATTCTCAAAAATTCTTGGAGAGAAGAGAGAGATTCTTATTCATATACCTGATCATGGCGAAAGAGATAAAAGGTACCCTGTATTATATCTTTTAGATGGAGGATGGCATTTTTCTGCAGTTGTTGGTATATTGGATCAGATGAGCTACATAAATGGCAACACAAAGTGTCCGGAGATGATTGTCGTTGGGATTCCTCTTAATGATAGATTTAAAGATTTAACTCCATCTTGTGATACTACTTATAGTAAAACTTCAGGCGAGTTTGAAAAGTTTTTGTCATTTGTCAATGATGAGCTCTTCGGGTATGTTGATTCTGTATGCCCAACAGCTCCTTATCGGATGTTTGTTGGTCACTCTCTAGGCGGCCTTGCTGTTATGAATACATTGTCTTTTCATCCAGAGGCATTTAATTCTTATATCGCGATAGATCCAAGTATTTGGTGGGATAATCAACTATATTTAAAACAATCGAATCCACTTTTATCTAAACAAGTTCCAGCCAATAAATCTGTTTTTTTAGCTATAGCCAATACAATGGATATTGGAATGGATACGATAAAGGTTCGAAATGAAGTTGGCCGAAATACGCAGCATATAAGATCGATTTTGCAACTCAAAGACAAATTGGAGGCAATAAATGGCAAATCAGCCTCTTTTTCATACAAATATTATAATGATGAAAATCATGCTTCTGTTCCTTTGATCTCTATTTACGATGGGATTAAAAAGATTTTTGAATTTTATGACTTCTCGCTAAAAAGGAGGGATTTTGAAGACCCTGAATTTACTTCGGGACCTAAGATTGTTGAACATTATAATATGATTTCAAAAATAATGGGGTACGAAATAAAGCCATCGAGAGACTTGCTCATGTCCTGGTCTATGAATGCAGAGTTTTTGAAAAACCCTGAAGCATTAGCATATTGTAAAAAACTGATTGATTTGTATTACCCTCCAAAAATTATTAAGTAGATGAGATTCAATTTTGAAAAGATAAATGAAGATAAGGTATTTGAGAATTTGTCATTGAAAAATGATGATTTAACACGTATTGAGTTTGATAATTGCCAATTTATTAAATGTGATTTTTCTGAGTCAAATCTTTCGTATTCAATTTTCACAGACTGCAAATTTTCTAATTGTAATTTAACTCTTTGTAAAGTTGTAGAATCGGCTTTCAGAGACACCCATTTCGATGAATGTAAAATTATGGGAGTCCTCTTTGATGCTTGTATGCAAAGCACCATTTCTGTCACTTTTAAAAATTGTAACTTAAGCAACTCTTCTTTTTTTAAACTTAAGATGAAGCGGTCAAAATTTGAGGACTCAATTTTTACTGAGGTCGATTTTTCTGATACTAATCTTGCAGAGTCATCATTCGAAAACTGTGATTTTACTGGTGCAATATTTAATAACACTAATATTGAAAAATCTGATTTGCGTTCGTCGCAAAACTACACTATAGATCCATCTTTAAATAAAATTAAAAAGGCAAAATTTTCATTGGATGGGACAAAAGGTCTTTTAGCTCACTTGGATATTGAGATTTTTTGAGGTTATTCTGTAATTATTTTAAGTTTTGAGATACTAACTATCTGAAAAGTTAATTTTATTGTACAACAGCTAAAGTATGAATGCTGATAAAGAGAGGGAGTTCTTAGAGATGACAGAGTCTTGTAAAGGTATTATTTACAAGATTTGTTTAATGTATTCTGAAGATTCCGAGGGTCACAATGATCTTTTTCAAGAGGTTGTTCTTAATTTATGGAGCTCATTTTCGAGGTTTCGTGGCGAAAGTAGCTATTCTACTTGGGTTTATAGAGTCGCTCTTAACACATGTATCTCTACTCTTCGAAAAAATAAATTCAAAAATATGTGTGTCCCTTTTGATGTTAAAATGGATTTGTCGCAAGAAGAGAGCAATGATATCAAAGAGTTGTACAGAATGATTAACATGTTGAATCCTATCGAAAAGGCAATAATTATTCTCTATCTAGATGAGAAGAGTTATGACGAAATTGCAACGATTATGGGTATTACTAGAACAAATGTTGCTGTTAGGATTCATCGTATAAAGGACAGATTAAGAGATATTTCAAAACAATAATTCAAGAAATATGGAATTTGATGAGATAAGACAGAAGTGGGCAAGACTCGAGAGAAGAGTTGAGTATCTTGAGTTACAAAATAAAGAATTAATGATGAAGGGCCTAAGAAGCAGTTATACTGACTCGTTAGGAAAAATGAAAAAGTATGAACTTTTCTTTTTCATTCTATCTTTTGTGTTTGCTATCTTATATACATTTTTTGCAATTTTTGTTGAAAGCGCGGTTTTAAACATTGAAACTTCAGTTCTGTTTATAGTAGTTTTCTATTTAGCAGGAGCGTGGCAGGGTTATAAATTATATCTAATAAGACAATTGGATTTTTCTACTGATTCGGTAATTGATTTAGCATTAAAAGTAACTAGATACACATTGCTTACTAAAATCAGATTAGTCGTAGGGATGTTTTTAATTGTTCCTTTTTTCGTGCTTTTCTTCTATTTTCAAAGAGATATTATAGAGACTCCAATGATAATCTCTTCATTAATCGGCGGTTTAATTGGTCTTATTGTTGGAATTAAGGCAGAATTAGCACATTTAAAAAATATTAATTCGCTGATAGTCAGTATTGATGAGCTACGAAAAATAATTAAGGGCTAAGCATTTGTATATTAGGAATATATAATTTATATTAGCGTGTAAATACCTAATTGCTAAATGTATGAAAACACGCCTCTTGATCCTTGCATTATTGAGCCAGTTCTCAACTCTTTTTGCTCAAGACCTAAAACAAAATTTCAAACTATTTACAGAGTATTTTTCTCCCGAAAAGCTCTATCTACACACCGATAAACACACTTACTTAGTAGGTGATACAATCTGGATCAAGGGATATTTAGAGAATAGTTCCTATGTCTCAAAGTTAGATGAGTCAAATTTTATTTATGCAGAACTTTATGCAGATACTCTGATTAATCGAGTTAAAGTCAAAAGAGTAAATGGTGTATTTAGTGGTTACATTCCTACATCCACAAAAATGGAGGCTGGGAAGTTTATTCTTAGAGCATACACAACATGGATGCTTAATAGTGGCGATAAATACCTCTTTAATAGACAGGTAGAGTTTGTTGACCCAATAAATGCCCCAATTAGTCAAAGAGAGGGTGTGATGAAGGAGTTGAACAAGGCTAACATGAGTATAACGCAAAAGTTAGACAAAACTCCCGAGTTTAGTGTGCAATTTTTTCCTGAAAGTGGAAGGTATTTCAATGACAGGTTTGCAACAATAGCTTTTAAGGCTTCCTTTATGAACGGTAGGCACATGAAAATTAATGGAGAGATTCTGGATAATTCTGGAGCCTTGGTCTGCAATTTTAACGATGTGCATAATGGTATGGGGATTATAAGGTTTATGCCAGTTAAAGGTGTAAAGTATAAAGCGCGAGTAACTCTAGAAAATGGGGATAGTAAATTGTTCGATCTTCCAGACGCAGATGAGAGTGGAGCAATGATTAATGTTGCAAGAATTAATAAAAATTGGGTTATTAAATCTACAATTAACGGAATATTATCACCTGCAACCTGTAGATTACTAGTTCATAATGGATCGGAAATCATCTATTTAAGCCAACTGAATAAAGATGAGACGCTTATAAATCTTCCAGATTCGCTGTTTGCTAAAGGGATCAATCATGCTACAATAATTAGCTCTGATAATAAAATCTTGGCAGAGAGAATTTTTTTTACCAATCAATTTAAAAAGGAGAGTGAGTTTTCTGTTGATTGCAAGGATAAAAGAGATGGCATCAAAGATAAAATCGTATATACTCTAAGTAATAAAGATAAAACTGGAAAGTTGATAAAAGGTGATTACTCAGTAACTGTTTATGATTTAGGCCTGGCTCCAGATGATACATTACAAGATAATATTGGATCTTACATGAAGTTGAGCTCCGAATTAACTGGTAAAGTATTTAATCCACAACAATATTTTTCAACGCCTTCATTCACAAAAGAGAGAGATCTTGATCTTCTTTTAATGGTACAAGGATGGAGTTATTACGACATCTCGTCAATCTTTAATGGCAATTTTAAAAATGTGCAGAATGGAAGGGAGTATCGTCAGCAGATAGCTGGTAAAGTAAAGGGATTGTTCAGAGACGCAAAGAATTCTTTGGTTACAGTAATTTGCCCGAAATTGAATATAAAATCAATTATTGATATGAAAAACGCTTCTACATTTATGATAGACAGCTTAGAACATATGAATAAGACTATATTCTTTTTCAGTGCAAACAGACCAAAAGGAGGTGCGTCATCTTTTGAAATTATACTCAATAGTGATGTATTTCCTGCACTGAATAAGTATCAATATATACCAGAACTAGATCCAGTCTCTGTTATTGAGAAGATTAACAAGGAGTACAATAATGCTCTGCTTGGTGATAATGGAAGACGATTAAAAGAGATTGTATTGACTGCCAGAGTTCCATATAAATCGAAGTATTCACCATGGATGCTAAATAATGTCACTGTGTATAAAGACCAAGTTAGAACAGCTGCAGAGATTTCTCAATATCCATACATGAATGCTTGTGAATATATTGCAAGAGAGTTTCCATCTTTAAGTTGTGAATATGCAGATGGTTCAATGTTTTTAACTACAAGACGTATTCCAATAAAGGCTTATTCTGGTTTAATTGACCCTGAACTAGAGAAAATATCTAGACAAGGAATCCAGGAACCGTCACGAAAAGAACACTTAAGGTATTCTCCAACAGTTTATATTAATAATATTAGAGTAGACAGCGACGAACTCTCAAGATACATGGCAAAAGATATTGAGAATATTATTTATTTTTCGCAACACACTCAAAGTGCTATGCTATTTAGTTCTATTGGGGCTCTATTTATAACTACAACCAGATTCGCTAAAGGCAGAGGTACTCCGACCTATATAACTAGTGAAATTTCATTGGGTTATCAGAAACCGCTTAAAAGGTATAACCCTGTTTATGATAATTACTCACAAGCCTCTTCTGATAAGCCAGATAATCGTTCTACTATTCTTTGGGTGCCATCTTTGAAACAAAATGAGGATGGTAGCTATGAGATTAAGATGTATAGTAGCTCTAGAGGTTCTAAATATTTAATGGTTGTTGAAGGAGTTAATGAGCTTGGGGAGTATGTTACAATTAAAAAGACTATTGAATAAACATCGTGTATAACTTTATACCTGCGATGTAGGATAGGATGTTTAATAGTATAAATAACAGAGACAGTACTCCGAAGAATAAGTATTTATTTTGACCGAATTTTGAAATTAGTTTGTAATGAATCATTCCACAAAACATTCCAGACAGAGTCATTAAGATTAATGGAAACAGAAGATTGAAATAAGAAAAATTATTCTTTTCCCCAGTGAATAAAAAAATGATTATCAGGAATGCCCACGAAAAGTGAGCCCAGCTCATTATAAAAGATCTCATTAATTGAAAATATTCTGCAAAGGAAACATTTTAAAGTAAAACATCAAAGAGGGTGCCTGTAACAGACACCCTCTTTACCTAATCAAATACTATATACTAAAACCGTTCAATTATTATTCTGCCGAAACTGATGAGCCTCCCGAAAGAGATTTGTTTACAACAGGATTTCCTTTATATCTAACTCTTGTGCCACCCGAAGCGGTGACAGACAGCTTTTTTACTACATTAAATTCTGCAGATGCTCCTCCAGACATCTGTGCTGTGCACTCTTGTGCAATTAGTCCAAAATGTTCATGAGAGCTGCCACCAGATGATGAAACAGTTATTTTCTCTACTGTTCCTGAAAGTCTAGATTCTGAGCCACCAGACATCTCCATTTCGAGAGTATTTAGAGCCACTGTCCCGTAGATTCTTCCGCCTCCACTAGTTCTGATTTTCAAGTCATCTCCTTTCCATCCGTTTTCAACATTTACTCTTCCTCCACCACTTGATGATATTGATTTAAGATCGTTACATGATAAATAGATCTTTACATCTGCTCTACCTGTAATCATGATATTGTCTTTTGGATGAATCTTTAAAGTGCCATCAACAATCTCTGTAACGATTACTTTATGAATGTTTTCGTATGTCTCAATTGTTAGCTTTGTTGAGGGACTTTGAGTTAATATCAATTCAAAACCGCTAGAGACAGAGACGCTATTGAATTGACCAATTGACCTATCTTGTTTTAGATATTTACCCGATGGTTTTATGGTTTCAAAGTTGAAGCATGAGCATGCAACTGCAATGATTGCTCCGATGATCAGTAAATAATGATATTTTTTCATTTTTTTAAAATTTAGATTTTCGAATTCTTTACAAATTAGACGACCAGACTCCCTAAAAAGTTGCAATAAGATGAAAAAAAAGTGAAAATACCTAGATATTGGTATTTGCTTTTACAGTAAAAGCGTTTACTTTTGTAAAAATGATAATTCAAAATTGTTAAACTATGAACAAAGTACTCTCTTTTCTAAAAAATGAAGAATGGGTAATTGTAGTTGCTGGTGCTATTATACTAACACTTGTAGCTGTTATCCCCGATTTTATGCCTAGAGTTCCAAAAGATTTTTTGGCTACAGACTCTCTTATCAAGTTAGTCTATATGTTTGGGTTCTTACTTGGGATGGTCTATTTGACATCTTCTCTACTGGGTAAACCAATCAAAGGTATCCTGTTTTCATTTTTGATGATATTTGTCTTAGCCGCTTCGGCACAAGCGTTAGCTGAGTTTGCCCCAATTAAAAAACTTGGATTGGAATCTGTGCTCTTCTCAGTTGCTCTGGGATTAATTATCAGTAATTTTTTCAGAGTTCCTGAATGGTTAAAACCAGCAGTGCAAAGTGAATTTTATATTAAAATTGGATTAATCTGCTTAGGATCTACGATACTTTTTGGCGAGATTATGAAGGCTGGAGCATTTGGATTGGTGCAGGCTTTAGCTGTAGTAGTTTCTGTTTGGTATTTTGCATATTGGTTGTCTAGAAAGATGAATGTCGATAGAGAGATGTCAACCATGTTGGCAAGTGCAGTTTCTATATGTGGTGTCTCTGCTGCTATTGCTACTTGCGGTGCGATCAAGGGTGACAATAAAAAATTGTCTTATGTTATCTCTTTAGTATTAGTTGTCGCTATCCCAATGATGTACTTAATGCCTCTGATTGCAAAATGGATGGGGCTGACCCCAGAGGTTGCAGGAGCGTGGATGGGTGGTACAATTGATACAACAGGAGCAGTTGTTGCCTCGGGAAAGGTTTTGGGTGAGACAGCTGAAAAGTATAGCGTGATTATTAAATCTTCTCAAAATGTGTTACTTGGATTAGCAGCGTTTATAATTTCAATTTATTGGTCATACCAAGGAAAGAACGAGAAGAGAAAACCTTCGGCTAGATTATTATGGGATAGATTTCCTAAATTTGTTCTTGGGTTTATTGTTGCATCTCTAGTTTTTAGTCTGTTTTTCTCTCCCGAAGAGGCAAAATCTCTCGGAAAAATTTCCAAGGGATTTAGCAATACTTTGTTTAGTGTAGCTTTTGTATGTATTGGACTTGAGACTAACTTTAAAGAGCTATTTACACAAGAGAACAGGAAGCCGTTAAAAGCATTTTTAATTGCTCAAGGATTTAACATAATTGTGACTCTTATTGTAGCCTTTTTGTTATTTGGGATACTAATGAATTATTAATCTGAACTATGAAGAAAATTGCATCTTACACATTAATGCTTGTCTGTCTGCTATTTATAGCGCAGATTGCCTTCTCTCAGGCGAAGCAGGAACAGAAGAGCGACAAGTCGCCATTTCTGTTTGAAAAGGGTAATACATCAATTAAATTTGGTGGATTCATTCGTGCGGTAACCTTCGCTGATTTTGGTGGATCAGTTCCTAATTATGATTTTATCAGTTCTACTCAATCGGCCCCTAATGTCTGGGATAATGAGTCTAGACTTAGTTTTGATGCCTCAGCGACAAGATTAAACTTGAAGGTGATTCAAAAAGTTGATAAAATAGGTGATATAGAATTTTTTGTAGAGACTGATTTTAGGGGAGCCTCTGATGTATTGAGGTTAAGGCAGGCATATGTCTCTTTTGCAGGATTTACTTTAGGACAAACTTGGAGCTTTATGAGCGATCTTCCTGCGAATGCTCCTACAATAGATATTCAAGGTGTTAACTCAAGGACATTTTTTAGAACTCCTTTAATTGGGTATAGACATAGTTTCGATAATGGTTTGTCGTTAGGTATTGCTTTGGAATTTCCAAAAGTTAAGATGGTTACTGTTAGTGGAATTAAAGCTGTTAATCAAAATTATCCAGATGTTCCTGTATATGTGCAATATAAAAATAAAAATGGTCACATTAAGCTTGCTGGTGTGGTAAGAAATTTGGAATATGGATATGTTGCTGGTGAAAAAATTAAGTCAGAAGTTGGACTAGGTGTTCAATTAAGTGGGATGCATAAGTTTGGAAAGTCGTTTTCAATCTATTCTCAAATAATTTATGGAAAAGGTGTTGCTAGATATATAAATGATCTTGCGGCACTTAACTTAGATCTTGTTACTGATAATGTAAATGGTGGGGTTCAAGCAATTCCAATGTATGGTGCATCTCTGGGAATCAAGGCAGATTTGAGCAAGTCTCTCTATTTTACTTCAAACTATTCGGTATCTGGTGTTAGTGTGAAAGATAATTATTATAGTGCAAAGGATTATTTTAGAGGTAGTTACTATTCAGCATCACTTTTTTGGGGTGTTGTGAAAAATCTAACAATTGCTGGAGAGTATATTCACGGCTATAGACAAAATATGGATTTATCGCTAGGGAATGCCAACAGAGCGCAGCTCATGGTAATGTATAGTTTCTAGCAAATGAAATTTTCAAAAGTCATAATAGCAGACAAAAATGAAATCATATGTCTTGGGATAGAGTCTCTCATTCATGAGGTAATGCCGAACGAGAACATATCGATTTGTAAATATATGTTAAACACAAGTATGCAACCAGAGGATTTGAATAATTCTCTGGTTGTATTTGATTTTGAGGGGTCGGTATTCTCTTCGTGTGATGAGTTTTTTCTCTTTGCAGAGGAGCATGTTGATGTTTATTGGATGCTCTTTTCAAACCATATTCCTGAATTATTTATCAATTCTGAATATAAAAGTCACATTAAAAGAGGGGCTTTGTTGAAGGATTGCTCTGCTAATGAGGTGAAAAGGTCTATTTTGCTTGCTATCCAAAATAGAGATTTTCATATCTGTCCATGTATTTGTGCTCAATCTGCAACTCGACATAAAGGAATTCTTACATGTACCGAAAGTGAGATTTTAGCTTTGATTGCATCTGGTCTAACAACAGATCAAATTGCTCAAAGTAGAAACCTGAGTATTCATACTGTCATATCTCATAGAAAGAATATTTACAAAAAATTGGCTGTCAAAAATCTGCAAGAGGCAACAAAAGTTGCTTTAAAGATGAAAATTATTGAGATTGATTAGATATTATTTTAACTTTGTAGACTTTTGGAATTAATTATAAGCAATAATATCTAATTACTATCATATGAAAATATTGCTGGATGCAATGTTCAGGTTTGCCGGAAAAGAACCTGTCTATTGTGTCTAGTAGTGTTTTTTCTGAAATTTAAATCAATTTTTTTACAGATGAAACAACTAAAGAATCTAAAATTCAGATTTTTGCTATTGCTGTCGCTAGTATTGTCGGCAGTTGGCTGTAACAAAGAGGAGATCAATTTTGATACTCCATTTGTGAAACTGAGTCAACAGAATGTTACTGCTCCTAAAGAGGGTGGTTCTGTAACGTTTACTGTTGAATCAAATCGTCCTTGGACTGTTCAGGTAACAGTAGCAGGGACTGAAAACTGGATTGCCGTTGAACCTGCTAAGGGTGAAGGAAACGGTGAAGTGAAGCTAACATTGCTTCCAAACCAAGGTGTAGATAGAGAGGCTACTATTAAAATAGCAACTCCTACAGTTTATGAGTATATCAAAGTAAAACAGACAGGTGCCATCCAAACTACTCAGCTTTATGCTATTAACTTTGGTACATCTGCGCCATCTGCAAGTCCATGGGCATATCCTGATACTTATACTGACTGGGGTCATTCTGGCCCAGGTGTAACTGGTGTTATCACATTTACAGGTGAAGGTGCTTCATTGAGAACTCCTTCTAAGGCTTCAAGTGAGTATGCAGGTGCTTCGGGTGGAGCAAGTGTATTCTTTGGTGCTGGTCAAGCAGGTAACGCTCACTTCGAAATCAATAAGATTGCTACCGGCGGTAATCAAAACTTTGTTATCACTTTTGGTGCTACTAGATATCTAATGAATGCTCCAGATGCTAACGTATTCTATCCTGAGAAAATGCTTCTTTCGGTAAGTACTAATGGTACAAGTTGGGCTCCAGTGTCTTATACTTTTGTTAGCGGACAAATTTGGGGTCAGGCTACTGCAAATGTTTCAATCCCTGCAGGCTCTGAGTTCATGTATTTGAAATTCGAAACTACTGAAGCTAGTACAATGAGACTAGATGATATCGTAGTTAAATCAACTAATGCCCCTGTTAGCAATGTGACAGTATTTACAACGGCAGCTTCTAATTTAGCTGAAACATCTGCAACTGTAGCAGGTAGCTTTACTGCTCCTCTTACAATGCAGGTTACTGAGGCTGGTGTTGAATATAAAACAGGTACTGGCGCTTATACTAAAGTTGCAGCCTCTTCAATTACTTTAAATGCATTCACTGTAAACTTGGTAAATCTTACTAAGAGCACAACATATACTTACAGAGCTTACGCTAAGACTGCTACTCAAACTTACTATGGTTCTGAAATGAACTTTACAACTACAGCTGGTGTTCAAAAAACATACATCACCGTAAGTGAGCTCAGAGCTAAAGGTGAGACTACAATTACAGAAGACCTATTTATGAAAGCTGTAATGATTAGCGACCAAACAGGAGCTAACAGTACATCTCTAAAAAATATTGTAGTTTCTGATAATGGGGCTGGTATAGCTGTAAGACTTACTGCTAATGCTGCAACTATGGCTGTTGGAACTGAACTTGAATTCAATCTGAAGAATGCAGTTCTATCAAAATATAATGGTCTTCTTCAATTGAACAACTTCGCTAATGCAAACATGACTCCAACAGGCGAGACTAAGACAATCAATGCTGTTCCTGTTACAGCTGCTCAATTGTTGACTGGTAACTATGAGTCTATGTATGTTGCGGTTTCTAATGTTCAAGTTGTAAATGCAGATCTTACTAAAACAGTAGGTGGAGCATCACATACTTCAATTAATATTGAATCTAATAATGGTGAGTCATTTGTAATGTTTACAGCTTCTTATGCTGCTTTCAAAACTGATAACGTTCCTCAAGGAAGTGGTGTTTTAAAGGGTATTGCAAGTGTTAATAATACTGTTTATCAGGTAATGCCAAGAGCTGCTGCTGACTATGCTGGGATGACAAATGCTAGATTTGGAGCTCCTGCTCAACTTACTATTGGAACAGCTTCTGTTAGCGGAACTATGAAAGTTGGAACCGCTCTTACAACTACTAATAAAGTTTCTATTCCGTTTACAAATGCGACACCTGGTTCCGCATTTTCTTACGCTGTAGATATTTCTGGTGCTGGAGCTGGTGGATTCACAACTCCTAGAACCTTTACAGGAAACTTCGGTGCTGCATCTGGAACTATCGAGATTATATTAGCTGGTACACCTACAACTGCTGGTGCAGTTACTTTCATGATTACTGGCACAGGTATTACAGGAAACATAACTGTTAATGGCACCGTTGATGCTGCTGGCACTCCTCAAACAACTACTTATCTGTCAGAAACCTTTGCTGCCTTCACAGGTGGTGGTTTAGGACTTGTTCCAACTCCTGGTGTAGCTTTTGTTTCAACTGCAAGTTATCCTGCTGTAACTGATTTTGCTGCTGCTGGATTGACAGGTTGGGCTGGTGATAAAGCATACAAAGCTGAAGGTGCTATGAAATTTGGAACATCTTCTGCTGCTGGTACATTAACTACTCCTGCACTTACTGCAATTGGAGCTACAGCAACTGATGTTACATTGACGTTCAAAGCTGCTAACTGGGAAACTGCTGGTAAAAACTTGGTAGTTTCTATTGCTGAGGGTACTGGTACAATTACTAGTGGAACAGTTGCACTGCCAGGTAGAGTTGATACAGTTACAGGAATGGTTGAATATACTGTTCAAATTACCGGTGCTACTAGTACAACAAAAATTAAGATAGCTGCTGAATTAGCTGCTTCTAACAGATTCTTCCTAGACGATATCGTTGTGAAGAGTAAAAACTAACGTCCCGTAGATAGATGAAAATATTCAATATAAAATTATCGCTGAAGGTTCTTGTTCTCTCTTTACTACTTGCTTTTTCTTGTAGTAAAGAGAGCGGTACCGGCGATACCGAAGTGACTGCGGAGATATCTTCACCTCAGATTACTGCCAATACACTTAGCCAATTTCTGTATGTCAGAACTACAGGTGCTTGGTCTATTTCTATATCTTACACTGGAACAGATTTGAATTGGTGTACTCCTGACCCTGCGACAGGCTCTGGAAACACAAATGTAATTCTTAGGTTTACTGAGAATACAACTACATCAGACAGATCTGCTGAGATCACAGTAACTTCTGGAGGAAGCTCTTCGAAGGTAACTGTTTTGCAGAAAGGTAAAACTGGAGGAGGACAAAATCCTGATCCAGACCCAGATCCAAATCCGCAACCAATTGGCTCTTGGTTAGAATTACCTGCTGGTGGAGGAAATTCTGATTGTCAAGTTGTAACGCATTATGCTACTGTTGGATCAAAATCGGTTAGAAACTACTCGATGATGTTCGACAAAAAAGAGAAAATTGCATATTGGGTTGCTTACCCACATCACCCAAGTTATATCGGAAGTTCTGGAAGAACAGACGATTGGGCATATGATCCTAAGATTGCTCAATCATCACAGCCTACTTACTTCTCAGGTATCAATTCTTTTGATCGTGGCCACCAAATCCCATCTGGCGATAGAACTTGTAATACATCAGCTAATAGGCAGACATTCTACTTTACCAATATGACTCCTCAAATGTCTAGACTTAATCAAGATATGTGGAATCAATTGGAGAATCAGGTGAGAAACTGGATGCAAGCATGTGATACTTTATATGTAGTGACTGGTGCTATTTTAAAGACACCTGGAAAGAATGAAACTGTTAACTATGTTAATGATAACAATGGTGTAAAGGTTGCAATTCCTAACTACTATTATAAAGTCTTGCTTAGACTTAAGGCAGGTAAATATGATGCTATAGGCTTTTGGGTTGAACACCGCTCCTATGGAAATATTGCTGCAAATGCATCTATGACTAAGTCGGTAGATGAGATAGAGGCCCTTACAGGTTTTGACTTTTTCAAAAGTCTTCCTGCTTCGGTTCAAAATACAATTGAGGCTGAATGGCTTCCTAGAAACTGGGGACTATAAATTTATTTGATATGAAAAGAGTATTATATATTTCTACTTTGATGATCTTTTCTCTCTGCTGCTTCTCTTTACAAGGGCAAGAGAGAAAATATCCTGTAGTATTCTACAATGTGGAAAACCTCTTTGATACACTTAAAACTCCTAATATATATGATGAGGAGTTTACTCCAGAAGGGGTGAATAAATGGAATAGTGCAAAATACTGGAAGAAAATTTCAAACTTAGAACAAGTTTTCTATGGTATTGCAAGTGCTGCGAAATCATTCCCTACAATAATAGGAGTTGCTGAGATTGAAAATAGAAATGTGCTTGAAGATGTTGTTGCTGCAAAAAGTTTGCAAAAAGCTAATTATCAAATAGTACATTACGATTCTCCTGAGGCAAGAGGTGTAGATGTTGCACTTTTTTACCGCCCAGATCAATTTAAATACCTTGGAAGCAAGCCTATTCGGACTGTTGTAGAGGGTCTTCCCGACTTTAAGACTAGAGATATTCTGATGGTTTGGGGAACTATTGAAGATGAGCTATTCCATGTATTTGTTTGCCACTGGCCATCGCGAAGAGGAGGTCAATTCGAATCGGAGGCTAGAAGAGTTGGAGCTGCTCAGACAGTAAGAAATGCTGTTGACTCAGTAACAAAGATCAATCCTTCGACTAAGATAATTATTATGGGTGACCTTAATGATGATCCAATTGACAAGAGTATAAATGTTACTCTTGGTGCAAAAGGAAAATCTAAAGAGGTTACGGAGAGTGATCTTTTCAACCCTTTCTACGAGTTGTTCAAATCGGGTTATGGCACTTTAGCATATCAAGATGCTTGGAATCTTTTCGATAATATAATTGTAAACGAAAATCTGTTGAATGGCAGAACCGGCAAATTAAAACTTTATAAGTCGGATTCGTACAAGTATATGGGTTATATTTTTGACAAACCGTTTTTGCGTCAGCAAAGTGGACAGTTTAAAAATTACCCATTCCGTACCTATGTTGGTACAAGTTTCCAAGGTGGATATAGCGACCACTTTCCGGTATTTATATATTTAAAATAAAAACATAAACGGATGAAAAACAAAATAATTCTACTAATAATTGCCTTTCTGTCTGTTTTGCCTCTCGAAGCAAAATCGCAGCTTAATGGTATTAAGGGAACAGTAGTGTCGAGAATCGGAAGAGCTCCGGTACAAGGTGCGAAAGTTACTTTGAAAGCCGATAAGGAGAGAATTGTGGTTACATCTCAAAAAGGTGAATTTGAAATAACTGATATTCCATTAGGAACTTATCAGATGATTGTAGAGGCAGCCGATTTTCAAACACTTAATATGAGTGTAAAGGTTGAGAACTACTTAAAAGATCTTAATTTTATTACATTAGTCTCTGAATTTGTAGCTGAGAAGGCTGACGAATTTTCGTTAAGTGAATTTGATACAGAGTCTGCAAGCGACGTACAATCTATGCCTGTTCTTCTTTCTGCATCTAAAGATGTATTCGAAAACATTGCTGGATATAAATTTGGAGAGGTGAGATTCAGAAACAGAGGATATGATAATAGTACTTCTGCTGTTTATCTGAATGGCGTTTATATGAATGATGCACTTAATGGATATACTCCTTGGTCTTTGTGGGGTGGTTTAAATGAAGCTACACGTGATCAAGAGGTAACTACTGGCGTTGGAATGTCTGACTATGGTCTTGGTGGATTCAATGGAACTACTAATATCAATGCCAGAGCATCAAAAATGCGTAAAGGATACAGATTCAGTGCTGTTAATGCAAGCGGACAATATCGTTTGAGACTTATGGCAACTTATGCATCTGGCGAAAATGACAAAGGATGGTCATATGCATTCTCGGCATCTACTAGACAAGGTGGAAATGATTGGGTTAATGGTTTGTACTATAATGCGTTTTCTTATTTTGCTTCGGTTGAAAAGAGATTTGCTCAAGATCATAGACTAGCTTTCACATTCTTCGGTTCTCCAACCGAAAGAGGAGTGCAAGGTGCATCAACTCAAGAGGTTTACGACTTAGTTGGAAGCAACTATTACAATCCAAACTGGGGTTTCCAAGGTGATAAAAAACGTAATGCACGTGTACGTAACAGCCACGAACCAGTTGCAATGATTAATTACTTTTTTGAACCAGAAAAGGGACTAAATCTTAATGCATCAGTTGCATATAGATTTGGAAGCAATGGTTATTCGGCACTTGATTGGTATGATGCACCAGATCCAAGACCTGACTACTACAGAAACCTTCCAAGCTACTATCCTAATGATCCTTATAAGGCTGAATACATAAAAGAAGGATGGCTTACAGACTGGAAGATTCGTCAAATTGACTGGGACAGAATGTATCAGATTAACTACGAAAACAGACAAGGTCAATCGGGAAATGCTAGATCGCAATATGTAATTGAAGAGAGACATATCGATCAAAAGGATCTTTTGGCTAAAGTTCAAGGTTCGCTTAGAATCAATGATTACCACAAGTTGACTTTTGGAGCAGATATGCGTTGGAACATTACTGATCATTACAAAAAGATGAAAGATCTGCTTGGTGGTCAATATTGGGTTGATATCGACAAGTTTGCTGAGAGAGATTATGGCAATCATGATATTATTCAAAATGACTTGAACTTCCCAGATAGAATCATTGGTAAGGGTGATAAATATGGATACAGCTACAAAGGTCATGTCCAAAATTACAAAGTATGGATTGCAGAAAACTACAGCGGTAAGAGATTTGATGCTTATGCTGCAGTTGACGGAGGTTTCTCTATGTTCTGGAGAGAGGGTATGTATCTTAAAGGTCTATTCCCTACAAACTCTTATGGCAATTCGGAAAAATTAAAATTCTGGACTTACACTGCTAAAGCTGGTTTGAACTATAAGATCGACGGCCATAATAATGTATATGCTAACGTTGCAATCGTTCAGGCTGCTCCATATTTCCAAGAGGCGTTCATCTCACCAAGAACTAGAAATAGTGTAGTTCCAAATTTGACTACTGAGAAAACTATGACAGCTGACCTTAACTATTCGGTAAGACTTCCTTATTTGAAGATGAGAGTTACTGGATTCTACACTCAGATCAAAGATCAAACTAAGCTAATCAGTTTCTATGATGATATCAGCAGAGCATACACCAATTTTGCAATGAGTGGAATCGATCAGATTAACACTGGCGTTGAATTTGGATTGTCTGCACCAATTTATAAGGGTTTGACTCTAAATGGAGCGTTCAACTATGGTTACTACATCTACTCATCTAATCCAAATGTTACTCAGACATTGGATAACAGTGATGCTATCTTGTTGCAAAACGAGAAGGTGTATTGGAAGAATTTTAAGATAGCAGGAACTCCTCAAACAGCAGCGAACATTGGTCTTAACTACAGATCTCAAAACTACTTGTTCTTAGGAGTTGATCTTAATTACTATGATGCAATGTATTTAGATATGAATCCTCTTTACAGAACAGATTTCGCACATAAGGGTCTTACTTATGAGCAAAGTCAAGATTTAGCTCGTCAAGAGAGATTCAATAATACATTTACTCTTAGTGCCAATGTTGGTAAATCTTGGCAGATTAATAGAAAATATAACCTAGGCTTCAGTCTAGAAGTTAAAAACCTTTTGAATAATAGAGATATTAAAACAGGAGGTTATGAGCAAATGAGACTGAAAGTGAACGAAGACGCTTCGGGTAATGCAATGAGCTACGGAAGATTTGATTCCAAGTACTTCTATATGTTTGGAACAACATATTATTTCAACTTGTATTTCCGTTTCTGATAGTATAATCCTTAAAATAAAATGAAAATGAAAACAAGAAAATATATCATATCAGGTCTTTCGGTGATTGCTGGTTTGTTCTTTACAGCTTGTACAGAGAAATTCGATGAACCATATCAATTCTCTCCGGTAAATATGCAGACTACGACTACCATTAAGGCTTTTAAGGCTATGTACACAGGTGGTCCTCTTGAAATCAAAGATGATATCGTAATTGGAGGTAAGGTTGTTAGCTCGGATGAACAAGGTAACTTCTACCGCTCATTCTATCTTCAGGATCAAACAGGAGGCATTGAGATAAAGATCGGAAAAACAACTCTTTATAATGAGTATAAAGAGGGTCAGACTATCTTTATCAAAGCAAAGCACCTATTTTTAGGTACATATGGTGGAATGGTTCAATTAGGTGAAAGATCGACAGATCCTAAATATGAGACTTCTTATATTGATACCGATCTAAGAATTAAAGAGACAATCTTCAGAGGTGTTCTTGGTTCTAAAGTTACTCCATTGAACATTACTACTGCATCTCAAGTAAATGATGATCTTTTAGGTACAATCGTTACTTTAAAAAATGCAAAGTATACTAGACAGAACATGACAACATGGGCAAAGAAAGCAACTACGAACAGCGAAGCTGCATATGGAGAGCATACTTTCCAAGTTGGCGGAAGTGTGAATGTTGTAGTACGCACCAGCGGTTACGCAAAATTTGCATCGGAACCTGTTCCTGCTCTAAATACTTATGCAGATGTTACAGGCGTCTTTACAAAATTTGGTACTACTTATCAACTAGTATTGCTATCTCTTGATGGTGTTAAGCCTTTACAAACTCCAACAGTGCAATAGTAATTACTATTCTTAAATAGATTAATCCGGGAAAATACTAACTTTGATTGTTAGTAATTCCCGGATTTTTTATGTTTGAAGATTTCCTTGTTATGATATGGACTGTTGCAATAGCTCACCTATTTGCAGTAGTTAGCCCTGGTCCCGATTTTATAATGGTAGTAAAAAACTCTTTATCCTATGGACGTCGAGAGGGTATTTTTACAGCAATAGGAATTGGAACGGGTCTGTCTGTCCATATTATTTATTGTGTTGCAGGTCTTGCTTTGATAATTTCTCAGTCAATTATAATCTTTAGCCTTTTAAAATATCTTGGGGCAGCCTATTTAATCTATGTAGGTTACAAATCAATTGTTGCAAAGAGTTCGGATGGCGAAGGTTTAGGTTTTTCTAATGAAAACAGAGAGATTACAACAAATGGCCAGCTGACAGATATGAAGGCATTCAGGACTGGGTTTATTACAAATGTACTAAATCCTAAAGCAACCCTTTTCTTTTTAAGTCTTTTCACACTAGTGGTCTCTCCATCCACACCTGCTCCGATTTTAGTATTTATTAGTATTTTGATGATTGTAAATACTATGTTGTGGTTCTCGTTTGTTGCTTATGTGGTATCTAATCCTAAAGTACGGGCAATCTTTATGAAGTATCAGTCTGTAATTAATAAAGTTATCGGAGGATTCTTTATTTTGGTTGGAATTAAACTGGCGTTATCAAAATTATAATTGAAAAAATTATGCAAGATTATAATAGTATTTCGAAGGGTATCTTGAAGGCAGTCGGAGTAATGGCTGCAATAACAATTGGCGGATATCTGCTTTATGAAGTCAGACTATTGATCATTTACTTGTTAGTATCGCTTGTTGTTAGTATGATAGCTTTACCAATTGTCGATTTTTTGAAAGTTCGTTTAAAGTTTCCAAATATTCTTGCGGTACTATCAACTCTTTTACTATTTGTATTATTGTTTGCTGGATTTATAACCCTTTTCGTCCCTTTAATAATCACTCAAGGTCAAAATCTCTCAATCCTGGATACGGCAGCACTCGAACAAAAAACCGTTACACTTTTTGGATATGTCAACTCATTCTTTGAATCGTATGGAATCAATCTTCAAAAAGTTATTTCAGAAGCTAATATTACATCTAAACTTGATTTTAATTTTATTCCTGCCATTGTAAATAGCATTTTGGGAGTAATTAGTGGTTTGGGAATGGGGGTTGCGTCGGTTCTTTTTATCACCTTCTTTTTCCTGAAGGACAAGAAGATGTTCACAACAATCTTGAAAAGAGCAATTCCTGATAGTCAAGAGGAGAAAATTCTTAACTCCATTGACAAGATTAACCATCTATTAGGTAGATATTTCCTTGGTCTTATTTGTCAGATATCAATTCTATTCGTCATATACCTTGTTGTTCTTCTGATATTTGGAGTTCAAAATGCATTCATTATTGCATTTATAACCGCATTACTTAACATAATTCCATATATCGGACCTTTGATTGCCATGGTTATGGTTATTGTTTTGACTATGTTGGGAATGTTATCTCCCGAATTGCAAGGAAAGATGTTTTCAACTACTTTGTATGTAGCCATTGGTTATACTATAGCCCAAGTGATTGATAATAATGTTACATCTCCTCTTATCTTTTCAAATAGTGTCAAATCACACCCTCTTGAAATTTTTATGGTTGTTCTTGCAGGTGGTATGCTGTTTGGTATTGCAGGAATGATTGTAGCCATTCCAATGTACACTATTTTAAAAATTATTTCTAAAGAGTTTTATCCAAATAATCCTGTAGTTAGAATTCTAACTAAAGATATTTAATTCAATAATCATCCTTAAACAGCAAGATCTTCGGATCTTTTGAACTTACTTGTTCTGTCTTCCATTCTAAGCAACATTGCAGTACCAATTGTAAGTACACCGACACGTCCAATATACATTAACACTATAATAATGAATTTTCCAGCAATAGTTAATGATGTGGTGATTCCTGTTGTAAGTCCAACTGTTCCAAGTGCCGAGGCAGCTTCAAATAGTAGTTGTATATAAAGGACTCCCTTTTCAGTAGCTGTCAAGAAATATGCACCAAAAAAGAGAATTGTAGTGTAAAGTGCAAATGTTGTAATTGCAGTATCAACTCTAAAAGATGGCAACCTGTTTCCAAAAAGATATGTGTCACGCTTCATACTCAATTTGCATTTTACAAATGCAAATACAGCCGAAGAGGTAGTTGATTTTAAACCACCACCTGTCCCAGATGGAGAAGCTCCAAAGTACATAATTGAGGTGAGTGTTATGATTGTTATAGGGAGCATGTTGCCAATATTAATTGTATTATAACCAGCAGTAGAGAGGGCAGACATTGTCTGGAATAGTGATACAATAAATCTCTCAAATGGAGGATAGCTTTGAAGATGTGACTCGAGAAAATACATCTGAGCTGTTCCCCATGTCGACAAAATCAAGGTCATTACAATAATAATTTTTGTTGTAAATGTTACTTTGTAATCTTTAATTGTAAGTTTTCTCCAAATGTCAATAATAAATATAAAACCCATTGCACCAAGATAGCAAAGAAGAATTATTACAATGTTAACTCCAATATTTGAGTCAAACTGCATTAAATTATCAGAATAAATACTAAATCCAGCTGTACAAAAAGCAGAGACACTATGAAAAATTGCGCTCCAAACAGGAGAAGCAGCTCCAGCTTGTACAAAGAACAGATATAAAAATGCAGCCCCTATTATTTCGATACTGAATGTAAAGATTACAATGCTTTTTACAAGATGATTAATATTGATATTGCCAGGTAAAGCAAATTCTGCTTCTAATATCCCCTTTTTTATCATCGTAAAATGTTTGGTCAGGCTATACATTACAAATGAACTAAGTGTCATATAGCCTAATCCTCCGATTTGTACAAGTGCTAATATTGTGAGTTGCCCCCAAAAACTATATGTTGTGGCAACGTCAACAGTTGCAAGCCCGGTAGTAGAGACAGCTGAGGTTGCAGAAAAAAGATGGTCTACCCAATTTGCAATATGATTGGTTGTCATAAACGGCAAACACAATAAAAGTGTTCCAATCACAATATAAGCAAAGTAGCCTAATAGGAGTTGTCGCTGAGGATTCTTGGAAACGTAACCAAGGGTGATTAATGTTTCGTAGTCGAAACGGAGTGCTTTAATCAGCTTTCTTTTCATGTACCTTTAAAATTTAAGGCGGCAAATGTAAGTACATTTTGCTATCATTATTCACTTAGTGCAACTTTTTTCTAATTTTGCCCTTCAAATTCAAATTAGATAGTGGTCGAAAAGGTATTTATATCGCTCAAATCCAGGAATTACAGGTATTATTTCTTTGGTCAGGGAGTCTCTCTGATTGGGTCCTGGATGCAAAATGTAGCCTTAAGCTGGCTTGTTTATCGACTAACCGATTCCGTATTTTTGCTCGGTCTGATTGGATTTACTACTCAGATTCCAACTTTTATTTTATCTCCTTTCACAGGTGTCTACACCGATAAGCACGATAAACTAAGAATAATGATTGGAGCTCAAATAATGTTTATGATTCAAGCTATTGCTTTGGCTGTCTTGACTCTCACCGATATGGCACAAGTATGGCACATAGTTGCATTGAGTCTTCTGTTTGGAATTATTAGTGCGTTTGATGCTCCTGCAAGGCAGTCATTGGTTGTTGATTTAATTGACGAACCCGACCATTTAAGCAACGCTATTGCACTTAACTCTGCTATTTTTAATGCCGCTAGACTTGTTGGCCCTGCTATTGCTGGCGTTACTATCGCTGCTGTTGGTGAAGGTATCTGCTTCTTTCTGAATGCAGCAAGTTTTATTGCTGTTATCTATGCTCTGTTACAAGTTAAAATCGAGCAAAAGAAGAGGCACTCATCAGAAGAGCCGTTCCTCAAAAGCTTTATGGATGGCCTGAAATATACTTTTGCGAACAAAGTTATCAGAACTCTTATCATTCTACTCGCGATCCTTAGCTTAGCTGGCTTCCCATTCATAGTTCTCCTCCCTGCTTATGCTAAAGAGGTTCTCTCTGGCGGAGCAGAGACGCTTGGTTATCTTATGTCTTCTTTAGGTGCAGGCGCACTCGCCGGTGCTCTGTTTATGGCCTCGCGTAAGCCAGATACAAAGTTCGTAATATTGATAGGTGTAAACACTATTATATTAGGGACTTTTATCGTCCTTGCATCATTGTCAGATAGTTTCTATGCCTCATCAGCAGTCCTTTTTGTTGCGGGTGTATCAATGATTTTGGCGTTGTCCTCGGTAAATACACTTTTGCAGACATCTACCAATGAGCAGATGAGAGGAAGGGTAATGAGCTTTTACGCTATGGCATTGATGGGCATGCTACCTATAGGCAACCTGATCATAGGCACTTTGGCAGAATTTACTGGAATTTCACTATCTTTAACTGTCGGCGGAATTGTTACATTATCTGCTGGCATTTGGTTCTGGAGCAAAAAACTTAACTAAACTTAATTACTTACATCATGATTCCCGAAGATTTAAGATCTGCCCTCGACGGATGGCTATATCCATATTGTGTAAAGGAGATATCAAAGACAGGCAATGGTCTGATTAATACTACTTATCTAATTGAAACAGTTAAAGATTCTGCTAATGAATCTTGTGATTTTATTTTGCAAAAGATCAATACTGCGATTTTCAAAGATGTTGATGGGTTAATGAGTAATATCGAAAAGGTAACTAATTTTCTAAGAGTGAAGCTTGTAAGTCGGGGTGTGGAAGATGTTTCAAGAAGAGTGTTGACAATTAAGTATTTCTATGACAATCAGGGGAGACATTCATATTTCAAAGATAGTAATGGTGATTGTTGGAGAGTCTATTTAAAAATATCGAATGCGAAATCATTTGAGAGAATGGAAGATTCATCGATGGCAGAGCTTGCGGGGAGAGCCTTTGGTAAATTTCATGAGAGTCTAAGCGGTTTCGATGCATCTTCACTGATAGAGGTTCTGCCTGGCTTTCACAACACTCCGATGAGAATTGAAAACTTTATAACTAAAATTGAATTAGACAGGGTAGGACGTTTGAGTGAAGTAAAAGAAGAGGTTGACTTTTTATTGGAACGGAGGGAGCGATACTCTCAGGTTGTAAAAATGGGGAGAGAGGGCATACTTCCCCTTCGGGTTGTGCATCAAGACACCAAGTTTAACAATGTTCTTTTAGATGAAAACAATGATATTTTGTGTGTAATTGATCTTGATACAATCATGCCTGGATATATCTGTTATGATGTAGGAGATGCAATCAGAAGTGGTGCAAATACGGGAGATGAAGATGACCAAGACCTAACTAGAGTATCAATGGATATTGAGATCTTCAGAGGTTTTGTAAAGGGTTTTATCGCCTCAACCCGAAATTTTATTTCGGAGCAAGAGATTAAGACGATTTCGCAAGGACCTCTATTGCTTACTTATGAGCAATCTGTAAGATTTCTTGATGATTATTTAGATGGTGACAGGTATTACAGATGCAATCCAGAAATTTCAAAGCATAATCTTGTTAGAGCAAGAGCACAAATAAAGCTCCTCCAAAGTATGGAGGAGCAATATGTTAAGATGTGCGAAATTGTAGAGAAAGAGTATCTTACTTAACTACTTTTTATAATAAGTAACTCCCTTGATTTTATTCCATGCACCTCTTGTGAAATCTGGAATTTTAACGGGGATACTTCCGTTTTCAACAGATATTCTGCTGAGCTGGACAATTGAACTCCACTCCGCTGCATCATACACATCTTGATCTAAAGGCAATCCGTTTCGCAGACAATAGATAAGTCTGTAGTCCATTATAAAGTCCATTCCGCCATGACCTCCGACCTCTTTTGCCTTTTCACCCACTTCGGTCACTATAGGATGTTCATACTCTTTTAGTAGTTTTTCCATTTTATCTTCTGGTAAAAATCTGTGACCATCGGGCTCTAAAGCAATGCCTCTTTTTGGATACTTTTGAGCAAAACCTTTAGTTCCGCTGATCATATGAATTCGGCTGTATGGTCGAGGACTTGTGACATCGTGCTGGATCATAATTGTCTTTCCCTTTGCTGTTCTAATGATTGAGGTATTCATGTCTCCTTTTTTGTAAGATTTTTTCGCATACTCAGAGTTCTCTCCAAATTTTTCCTTTGCATAAATACTCATTCCGAACTGGTTGCTTGAGACTGAAACTAAAAAGTCCATTTTGTCGCCACGATGAATATCCATCACATGACATAACGGACCAAGTCCGTGAGTAGGATATGTATTTCCATCTTCCTTCTCTAAGTGCTTAAGTCGCCACATATTCCAATAACCTGTAGTGTCGTTGAAATTAAGAAATCTAAGATCGTGGATATAAGCTCCTTCGGTGTGGACAATCTCTCCAAAAAGTCCCTTTTTAGCCATATTTAATGTTGCCATTTCAAAAAAGTCATAGTTGCAGTTTTCGAGTTGCATGCAGTGTTTTCTCGTTTTCTCCGCAGTATTGACTAGTTGCCAGCACTCATCAATTGTGAGAGCGGCAGGAACCTCTAATGCAACGTGTTTCCCTTTCTGCATTGCATAGACAGCTATTGGAGTGTGTAAATCCCAATGAGTACAGACATAAACTAAATCGATGTCATCGCGCTCGCAAAGCTTTTTCCATCCGCTTTCACCAGTGTATTCAGCTGCTTTGGGAAGTCCTCTCTTTTCTAATGTCTTTTGTGATTCTGCAATCTTTTCTGGGACAATGTCGCATAGAGCTACAATCTTAGCCCCTTCTATAAATGACAATCTATAAACGGCGTCTGAGCCTCTCATTCCAAGTCCTACTATCCCAATTCTGACACTCTCCAATGGTGCGCATCTTAATTCAAGTACATCGGAAGTCCCCTTCTCTCTGGGAGGTTCCGGCAGGGCAAATTGTTTTGATTGCTGCCCAATAGCAGCTGTAGATAAACATAATGCCAAAAGTGCTGAAACACAGGCTATGCTTAGTTTTTGTGTAATTTTGATAAACATTGATGGTAGTTTTTTGTTGTTTAGATTCTGAGTTCAGTACTAAATTATCTAACTAAATTGTAATATGAAACTAAATTTTAAACTATTTCTAACTTTTTTATCAGCAATGATGGTTTTCAGTGGAACCTTTGCTCAAAATAACATTAATGCCGATTCAATTATTGTAAAAAAAGGCTTTGAATCATCTTTGATTTATAATGGGAAATCTTTGTCTTTGAAGCAATTTTCAAATATGTCGGCTGGTATGGATGATGTGAAAATGTACATTAACCGAGCTAACTTAAATAGAGGATTTGCAACAGGCTTTGCTCTAACTTCTGGATTTTTAGTAGGTTGGTCTATTGGTGGTGTAATTGCAGGACAAGAGATGAACTGGGGAATTGCAGGCGCAGGTGTCGGAGCTTTTATTGTTGCATTACCATTCATAGCTGGTTATAATTCAAATGTTAAGAACGCTGCAAATTTGTATAATAGTAAAAATGTAAATAAAAACAGTACTTCATTGAAACTTGGAATGACAAATAGTGGATTTGGCTTAAAACTTGTATTCTGATCGGTTATATTGAAAGTATAATTAATCAGATATCATTTAATGAAGTTTACCATAAATAAAAAGATTACAATATTTCTTGCGGGGGCGGCAGCTTTGGTTGTCGTCCTTTTTTTATTAAGAGGTGTTTTTGTCAGGTTATATGTTTCCCATAAAATTGATAAAATCGAACAAGCCTATAACTTAGATATTAATTACTCTTCGTTGAAGGTGGCAGGAATTGCTGGTGCAAGAGTTGAAAACTTTTATGTTAAACCAGTTGATGGAGATACTCTGATTAGAATTAAGGAGCTTAAAGTAAGATTGGGATTTTTTAAATTATTGCTTTTACGTCCAGATATAACATATCTCAAAGCAGATAATATTGATATAAATTTTATTAAACGAGACTCTGTCTCAAATTTTGATTTTCTATATAAAAGTTCACCAAAAAAGCAGAGTGATACAACATCTACAAGTCTCTTCAATTTTAAAAAGACATCTGAAAGGATGTTCTCATTACTGCTGGAGATTATTCCATCTAAGGCTGATATCAAAAATGTTCGAGTAAAGTATGAGAATAACGGATACTTGTTGACGCTAGAGATGCCTCAATTTGAAGTAAAGAACGGGGGTTTTGAGACAAAATTATTCACTAGTGAGCAGGGATTAAAAGAGACGTTAGTAGCAAAGGGTGTTTTAGACGAAAGCGATGAAGTTATCTCTGCAGATATCTTTGGGGGCGACACCTCTCGTTTTGTTATGCCGTTTCTAGAGTATAGATGGGGAGCCAGAGTGATGTTCGATACTCTGTCGTTTAGTCTTAAAAATAATGGAATAGACGACGATAAGCTAGTTGTGATTGGCAGTGCAAAGGCAAAGGGATTCTCTTTGCTCCATCAAAGAGTTTCTCCCGAAGAGGTCTCTTTAAACAGGGGAGAACTTCAGTTCAAATTCAATATTGGGGATAATTATGCGGAGTTAGACTCTTCGTCAATTGCAATATGCAATCAGTTTTCTTTCTCTCCTTTTTTAAGATTAGAGAAAAATAAGAATTGGTTGGTAAAAGCATCAATTCATAAAGATAAGTTTCCTTCAGATGAACTCTTCTCCTCATTACCAAAGGGTCTTTTTAATAACCTTGACGGAATCAGAACAAGTGGACATCTTAAATATGACTTCAATTTAGAGATCGACTTCTCAAATGTAGACAGTCTTAAACTTGAATCTTCATTAAAACCAATAGGTTTCAAGATTATAAATTTTGGGAATACTGACCTTAGAAGAATGAATGGTGAGTTTGAATATACTGCCTACGAAAATGGTGTACCAGTAAGAACATTTCCGGTGGGACCATCATATGGTAACTTTAGGACACTTTCACAAATTTCTCCATATCTTCAAATGGCTGTATTGCAGAGTGAAGATGGTGGCTTCTTTTATCATGATGGCTTCTTGATGGATGCAATCAAGGGGGCTCTTGCAACAGATATTAAAGAGAAGAGATTCCGAAGAGGAGGGAGCACAATTAGTATGCAGTTGGTTAAAAATGTATACCTAAGCAGACATAAAACATTAGCCCGAAAATTCGAAGAGATTTTAATAGTTTGGTTGATTGAGAACAATAGACTTAGTTCCAAAGAGAGAATGTTTGAAGTCTACATGAATATCATCGAATGGGGGCCTGGAGTATACGGAGCAGCAGAGGCGTCGCGATTTTATTTTGATAAAGATGTCAGAGACATTAATGCAAATGAGGCAATCTTTTTAGCAAGCATCATCCCTTCTCCAAAAAGAGCACTTAACTCTTTTGATTCTGAGTATAAACTTAAACCCTCTTTGGAAGGTTATTATAGGCTCTTAGCAGGAAGGTTGAAAATCAAAGGTTTGATAAGCGAAGAGGAGGAGATGGCGATCAAACCAGAGGTTAAGTTAGGTGAGACTGCTAAAAAGTTAATTGACAGTAGAAATATCCCCGAAACATTTTAACTCGCAGTTTGTTTTACCTAAAAAGTTTGATGTATGATTAACTTTAGAGGTAAGACATTTGAAAAGGCCGACGTCAAGATTACCAGATGGATGGCAAAACATAGCCTTTCGTTGCTTAGGGTAAGCATTGGAATTATATTTTTCTGGTTTGGTGTATTAAAATTTTTCGATGGGTTGAGTCCAGCTCAGGACTTAGCAATCAAAACCATAGATATTGTTACATTTGGACTATTAACACCTTCAATCATAATCTTCGGTTTAGCAGTTTGGGAAACAGCAATTGGAATAGGGTTGATATTCTCACTATTTATGAGAGAGACCTTGTTACTCCTATATTTACAGATGATTGGAACATTCTTGCCAGTTATTTTCTTTCCTTCAGAAGTCTTTAATATATTTCCTTATTCACTTACTTTAGAGGGCCAGTATATTATTAAGAATTTAGTTCTACTTAGTGCTGGAATTGTTTTAGGAGCAACAGTAAGAGGAGGAAAAATAATACACGAGAACTGATGAAAATATTGATTACAGGGTCTAATGGCTATATTGGGAGTCGTCTTGTAACTCTACTTTTAGAACAAGGGTGCGAGTTATACTGCTGTGTGCGAAATTTATCTAAAGTAACTCCGCTCAACAACCCAAAGATTCACTACATAGAGGTTGATTTCTTAAAACGTGAGACTCTTGTAAATATTCCGAACGAAATAGATGTAGCATACTATCTAATCCACTCAATGGCTGATTCGGGTACAAATTTCTCCTATTTAGAGACATTATCTGCATTAAATTTTAGAGAGGCAATAAATTCGACAGATACAAAACAGGTTATTTATTTAGGAGGTATTGCAAACCAAAAAGATCTCTCTCCACATCTAAAATCGAGAGCTAAAGTTGAGGAGATATTGAGTGAAGGCGATTACAGCTTAACAGCTATAAGAGCTGGTATAATCATTGGGAAAGGGGGCTCTTCGTATCAGATTATCAAAGATTTGGTAGAGAAGCTTCCGGTAATGGTCGCCCCAAAGTGGCTTAATACAAAAACACAACCTGTCGCACTGCGCGATGTTTTATTCTGTTTATCTGCAGTAAAAGGAGATCCTAGATTTTATGATAAAAGTTTTGATTTGGGAGGTCCAGATGTTTTGACTTATAAAGAGATGTTATATGGTTATGCCAAAGTTCATTCTCTTAAAAGATTGATAATTACGGTTCCTGTAATGACTCCGCGGTTGTCGTCATATTGGCTCTATTTTGTTACAAGTACTAGCTACTCACTTGCTGTCCATTTAGTTGAAAGCATGAAAATAGAGGTGCTCTGCCGTGACATGTCGTTAATAAACATGCTTGGCGTCACACCTCTTACCTATGAGGAGGCTCTTTCAGAGGCTCGTTAACTCTTCTTCTCTTTGATTAGTCTAGCAGATATGTTGACTAATGCAATCATTACAGGTACTTCGACTAATGGTCCGATAACTGCAGCAAATGCTTCGCCAGAATTTATTCCAAACACTGCAATAGCAACAGCAATCGCTAGTTCGAAATTATTACTAGCAGCTGTAAATGCGAGCGTAATAGATTTTTTATTATCGGCTTTTACGCTTTTACTTAAATAAAAAGATGCAAAGAACATTATGAAGAAGTAGATTGTGAGTGGAATAGCAATTCTCACAACATCCATCGGGATTTTTACAATATATTCTCCCTTTAGCGAAAACATTACAATAATCGTAAATAGTAATGCAAATAGAGTCAGTGGTGATATTTTTGGGACATATTTTCGATTGAACCACTCTTCACCTTTCGCTCTAATCAATGCATAACGAGTTATTATTCCAGCAAACATTGGAATTCCAAGATAGATTAAAACACTTTTGGCAACCGACCCAATAGTTATACTCCCTACAGAATCGTTAACTGGAAGTCCAAATATACCTGGCAATACAGCTATAAAGATGTATGCATATAGCGAAAATAGGAGGATTTGAAATATAGAGTTGAATGCAACTAATGCTGCTGCGTATTGTCTGTCTCCATTTGCCAAATCGTTCCAAACAATTACCATAGCGATACATCTTGCTAACCCAATCAAGATCACACCATACATGTAATCGATATTAAATTGAAGGAATATTATAGCCAGGAAAAACATGAGGACTGGGCCAATTACCCAGTTTTGAATCAGTGATAGCCCAAGCACCTTTTTGTCTTTAAAGACATCTCCTAACTCTTCGTACTTAACTTTAGCAAGTGGTGGATACATCATTACAATTAATCCTATCGCAATTGGAATATTTGTTGTTCCCGAACTTAAACTGTCCCAAAAGTCGGCAGTACCTGGGAAAAAGTATCCAAGAGCAACACCAGTCGCCATTGCTGTAAATATCCACAATGTGAGATATCTGTCTAAAAAATTAAGTTTAGCCTTCATAGTTTATCTCTTTTTTGTAAAATTTATAAAATTCATCTTTAATCTCATCTCTTACTCTGCGAAACTCACTCCAAACAAACTCATCGCTGCCTATTGCATGAGAAGGATCATCGAAGCCAATATGCAATCTGTTTTTTACCTTTCCGATGAAAGCTGGGCAAGACTCATTTGCACCCCCGCAAACTGTAATAACGTAGTCCCACTCTTCATCCAGATATTTGTCGATATGATCAGATGTATGATGACTTATATCAATACCTACCTCTTTCATCACAAAAACTGCCTTTTCATTTAATTTTCCAGTAGCTGCTGTCCCAGCTGAGCAAACAATTAAATCTTGATCGAATGATTGTAAAAAGCCATGTGCCATCTGACTCCTGCAACTATTGCCTGTGCACAGAATTAAGATTTTCTTTTTCATATAATTATATTTTGCATTTATCTAATGTTTTTGAAGCCTCAATAAAGTTCCCGATTAGGTTTTCAAATTCCTGTTTAACTTTTACTAGTCTGTCTTGATTCAAGCAGTAACATGTTTTAACACCAGAAATCTCTCCATGAATTAGGTCTGCCTTTTTTAACTCTTTAAGGTGCTGATAAATTGTTGTTCTACTTAATGTAAAGTGTGAAGAGATGTCTCCAGAAATACATGTTTCCGAGGATGAGATATAATTTAAAATCTCTAATCTGATAGGATTAGACAGGGCTTTAAGTACGATTATAAAGTCAGAATTATCTAAGAGAGTATTTGAACTATCCATAAAATAAAAAAATATGTCGTAAAAATACGACATATTTTTAATTCATATTATTCCTTCATTTGAATTTTTGAAATCTTAATAATTTTAAAAGAAGAATCCGTAAATAAATCCTGAAATTGTTGCCATTATAATAACCAATGAAACATATACGATTGTCTTTTTTGTTCCCATAACTCCTCTAATAACTAACATATTTGGTAATGAAAGTGATGGACCTGCAAGAAGGAGTGCAAGTGCGGGCCCTTTACCCATTCCAGAGGCGATAAGGCCCTGAAGAATAGGAACTTCGGTAAGAGTTGCAAAATACATAAAAGCTCCAACAAATGATGCAAAAAAGTTTGAAAAGATTGAATTACCACCAACGAGAGCACTAATCCAACTATTTGGAATTACTCCAGCGATAGTTGTGCCATCATGAGTAGATCCGAGTAAAAATCCTGCAGTTACAACACCAATAGCAAGGAGTGGAATGATTTGCTTAGCATAGCCCCATGTAGAGATTGTCCATTCTCTATTCTCCTCATTATCTTTATCTTTCAATGTTATAATTGAGAGCGCAGCAATTCCAGTAATCATTGGAATAATTGGAACCATCTTTGGATCTTCAATAAACATCATCGATAATGCTATTGAGACTGCAATAGATATGCCTGATAGTAATACTGGGAAAACCTTTATTTTAAGAATTTTCACTAGAGAGAATCCTAGCATCAAAGTTAGAATACCTGTAATTATCCATTTTGAGTGCCAGATCATGTACCACATGCTTGTTGTATCGTCTGACGATGGTTTTCCAAAATTTACAATTACTAAAATTAATACAAGTACAAAGAAGTGGAAAGATGTTTGCCAAAGAGGTCTCTTTTCGGGAGGAAATTTCAGATTCATCTGCTCCTCTTTCTTGATTTGCTCCTCTTTTCTAAAAATGAAAGCCATCGCAAGACCAATAATAACGCTGAATGATACAGCACCTACTGTTCTAGCTATCCCCATTTCGGCACCTAGAATTCTTGCTGTTAAAATTATGGCTAGAATATTGATTGCAGGTCCAGAGTAGAGAAATGCAATAGCAGGTCCAAGTCCAGCACCTCTTTTATGGATACTTGAGAATAGAGGAAGAATTGTACAGCTGCAAACTGCTAAAATAGTACCAGATACTGCAGCAATTGTATAGGATACCCATTTTTTAGCATTGGCTCCAAAGTATTTTAATACAGAGCCTTGACTTATGAATACAGAGATTACTCCTGCGATAAAAAATGCAGGCAAAAGACACATAACTACATGTTCGCGAGCGTACCACTTAGTCAAGTCTAATGTTGCATCTACTGCTGTACGAAACACAGGAGAGGTTACTGGTAGAAAGAATGCAACAGCGAATGCCAAAACAATCCAACCCAGAATTTTTAGTTCTTTATTAGTTTCCATTTTTAAAACATTGTTAGGAATATATAGTATATACCTATGATGATGAATAGTATACCAATGATTTTTCTAAACCATTTTTCGAAAATTTTAATCTTGTTATATGTTTTACCTACACTCGATACAGCGTATGCAAGAAGCCATGAGAAGATTATGACAGGAATTCCTGTAGCGATTGCAAAGAGAACGGGTAACAGAAGTCCAGAGCTGCCAGAAAGTGTTAATGGAATTAACATCCCAAAATATAATACTCCGCTATAGGGGCAAAATGCCATAGCGAAAAGTACACCAAGTAAAAAGGCTCCTGTATAACTTTTTTTTGCCTTTGATTCGAGTTTCTCACCCAGTTTACCTGTTAAAGAGAAATTTAGTTTAATAAGGTCTAGTAAGAAAATACCAATTATAATTAAAAATGGGCCTAAAAATTTCTCTCCCCAACCTTGAAAGATTGCAGAGACATTCATCTGCTCTGCTCCAAAATAGAGGATAACAGCAATTAGTGTATAACTGAATGCTCGTCCTGCTGTATATAGAAGTCCTCCAATAAACACTCGTTTTCTATCTTCGATATCTCTTCCGAGAAATCCGATTGCGGAGATATTTGTAGCAAGAGGACAAGGACTTATTGCTGTCATCAAGCCTAGAATTATAGCTGTAAGAAATGAGTATTGAGTATTTTCTAATATTGACTGAAGAAATTCCATTTATCCCTATTTTATCTTGCCTACAGCTTTTTTAATCTCCTCTTTGATCTTTTGAGAATCATCGGAGTTCATAAAGGCAATGTTTGTAATATCACACTTTTTATCTCCTTTTACTACGATTAAAGCTTGACCACCAATTTTAAATTTTTTTGCTATCACATCTGCTGATGCCTCATCAAGATTGATACTTTTGAATGTGTATTGACCTGGTTTTACTTTATCGGAATTAAGGTTTGCGACAGCAACTTTACTGTTTTTCTCTACCTCAAGACATGTAGAGCATCGTCTGGTATAATGAAAGTAAAGCACTTCAAATTCAGAAGACTTGGGAGCAGATTGAGCAAATGCCGAAACTCCAAAAAATGAGAGCTGCAAACAAGCTAGTAGCAAGAATATAACCTTTTTCATATTATACGTATTTATTTAAAATTGTTTTAATCTCATCTGCTGATGGAACTCTCCCTTTAATCTCTACTTTTTCGTTTATCACAAGTGCTGGAGTCGACATAACATTATAACTCATAATGTCCATAATGTCCTCTACTTTACTAATTTCGGCATTGATTCCGTTTTGTTCAACTACCTCTCTGGTTAGTTTTTCCAGTGCCTTACATTTTGGGCAGCCTGGACCAAGTACTTTTATATTCATAGTTCTGTTTAATGTATTATTGATTGAAAAAATTGCCTAATAACTCTTTTGCCTCCGACCAATTTGCTCGATTGACACAATACTTAATGTAAGGAGGATTAATCTCTCCTTGTATTAGCCCTGCCTTTTTAAGCTCTTTTAGATGTTCTGATAGTGTAGATCTGGCAATTGGCAGAATATCAGCCATATCGCCACTGTAGCAACATTTGTTGCCAGCTAGATGTTCGAGGATGAATACTCTGACTGGATGCGAAAGAGCCTTAGAGTATTTGGCTATTTTCTGTTGATTGTCAGAGAAGTGTTGTTCTTTTTCCATAAATCATTTCGTAAAATCCCGAAACGAAAGTATGGGTTTTTATTTTATCGACAAAATTTTTCCTGATCTTTTTGAAAAGAACATTACAAGGTAGGCAGAAGAAATGCCTAAAATTACTCCTGCAAGAACGTCAGATGGATAGTGTACGCCTAGATACATCCTTGAATATCCAACCATTAAGGCCCAAATAAATGCGATTAAAGCATAAGGTGACCTTCGGAAAAAAAGAAGAAACAAACCTGTTGCAAGAACAAAAGCATCTGTTGTATGACCAGATGGAAATGATGGACTTCCGCCTGAAGATAGTTTTTCTATAAAATCATACTCCTTAAAAGGGCGGGTTCTGTCTATTGAATATTTGAGGATATTTGAGAAAATTGCAGCAATTAAAACCATCAAAAAAAGAGTGATGGCTTTATTGCGTAGTGTTTTGTTTTTATAGATTAACGCTATGAAAAAAAGTAGAATAGGGATGCCCCAAGCAAAAGGGCCAGCGGTTTCGGTAACTATTCCAAATAGAGTGTCTGCAAATGGCGTGCGATTAGAATTAATAAAGTCTAAAAGGGTGATGTCCATGATTAAAATATTCTTCTTTTCGCCGCAATATAGTCATAAATTTTGTCTCTAAAGCGTCGCGGGATCAGCAGAAGGATTAATACAGACTTTTGTAAATATCCAGTATCGGCTATCATTCTGATAATTGCCTCCGATTTGATATAGGTCTTTAGTGGTTTTATATAAACAACATATTGAGCAATGTCATCTAACAGATTCTTGTCTTTCAAAAGTTCTCTCCCTTTTTCTGTGCTGTAAGGAATAAATTCCAAGATGCATTTTTTATCAAGCCTCTTAAGAAATGAGACGCTTTTGCTGCAGAGTGCACACTCTCCATCGATGATAACAATGTTTTTCCCAATCATGGGTAGAGCCTTTTAAATGACCATAAAGAGTTATCCTCTCTTTTATATTCGAATCTATCGTGAAGTCTGCCTGGACCACCTTGCCAAAACTCAAACAAAATTGGACGAACTCTGTATCCTCCCCAATTATCGGGACGCTTGACATATGCTCCACTATTGAAGATGTTGTCTAGCTTCTGCTTAAAAATGTCTTTGCTTCTAAGCTCTTTACTCTGTTTTGAATAGGCTGCAGTTATTCTGCTTTCGGCTGGTCTCGAATAGAAATATTCATCGGACTCTTCGGGAGTCGTCTTTTCTGCAACGCCCTCAACTCTGACTTGTCGCATCGACTTTTCCCAAAAAAAGAGCAGTGCAACATTTGGGTTGAATTGGATGTCTTCTCCTTTGTGGCTCTCGTAATTTGTAAAAAATGTGAATCCGGTTTCGTCAAACTTCTTGAGTAGCACAACTCTAGATGATGGACGATTATCCTTACTACATGTTGATAGAACCATTGCATTAGCCTCTGCCGATTCGATTGAGAGCGATTCGTCAAACCACAGAGAGAATTGTTCGAAGGGGTTTCCCTTCATGTCAATCTCTCGGATTGGTTTGTTTATGTAGTTTCGTCTCATATCGAAAATCTCCTTCTCAGTTTGTCTCATATTACTATCTAAATGTTTCTTATTAAACAATTATTATCAAATCTTGTTTTATCATAAATCCCATTCCATATGAAAAAACTATCATTTGAACTCAGAATAACTGTTTTCTATCTTCTTTTGGGAGGATTGTGGATAGCCTTTTCTGATACTTTTTTTCATAATGTTATAGACGATGAAGATCTATTAGTTGTGATTCAAATGGTTAAAGGATGGGTCTACGTATTGGTTACAGGGATTCTTTTCTTCATAATTCTAAGAAGACATATAATGAGGCTCCGGCAGGCTGAGCAAAAAGCGGTTGAGAGTGATCGATTAAAATCTGCATTCCTTGCAAACATTAGCCATGAGGTACGTACACCTATGAATGGAATCTTAGGATTTCTTGATATGTTGAAAGATCCAGACCTCTCCACAGAGACTAAGAGAGACTATATTGAATTACTCGAAAAAAGTGGATACAGATTGATTACTGTAATGACAGATATTCTAGATATCTCAGCAATTCAATCGGATACTGTAAATCCAGAGAAGAGAACTACAGATATTATAAGGATTTTTGAGGAGTCTGCAGACTTTTATAAGAGTGATTTAGATTCTAAAGGGCTTAAACTCAATTTCATTAAACCATATGGAGACTCTCCTCTTTTGATAGAGACTGACGAAAAGCTCTTGAAAAAAATAATCTGTAAGCTATTGGGTAATTCAATCAAATTTAGTGAAAGAGGTGAGATTGATTTAGGATACGAAATAGAGGCTGGTTTGCTTACAATTTATGTGAGAGACAATGGAATTGGGATTCAAAAGGAGAAGCTAGAGGCAATATTCAACAAGTTTGAACAGGCAGATACAAGACTATCCTCTCCATATCAAGGTGCAGGGTTAGGGCTTTCGATTGCAAAAGCTTATGTTCATATTTTAGGAGGAGATATTTGGGCAGAATCGGAACCGGGAAGAGGCTCATCTTTTTACGTCTCATTCCCGGTGCCGTAGTCATCTATTTTGCTTTGAATTCCAAGGGGCAATAATTAATATTCATTTTGTTGTAAAGTTTAACAAGAATATCGAGTCTGCGCTTAAAGTCTTTGTATTCTCTATTCTCCTTTTGCGACCACACTACTTCTGATAATGCCGCAACTCTTGGGAATACCATGTATTCAGCATGTTCTGGAGTTGGAATATATTCTGTCCAAACATTTGCTTGCGCTCCCATGATGTACTTTTGCTCTTGGGAACTCAACTCTTTAGGAACTGGTTCGTAAGAGTAGATTTTTGCAAGATTGGTAAAGCCTCCAATTGCAAGTGGCTCTGTTTGTGGATCGAATTGGTAGTGATCAAAATAGCAATGGCTTCCGGGTGACATAACTACATTATGTTTCATTTTGGCAGCCTCAATTCCCCCTTTTTCGCCTCTCCACGACATCACGGCTGCATTAGGTGCTAATCCTCCTTCGAGAATTTCGTCCCACCCAATAATTTGTCTACCCTTAGAGTTGAGAAACTTCTCTATTCTTCCTATGAAGTAGCTTTGCAGCTCATGTTCATCTTTAAGACCTTTGGCCCTGATTCGCTCTTGGCAAAGAGGGCACTCTTTCCATCTTGTCTTTGGGCACTCATCGCCTCCAATATGGATTAGTTCACTCGGGAATAGCGCGATCACTTCACTGAGAACATTTTCCAAAAATTCTAATGTACTCTCTTTCCCAGCACACATCACATCGTCGAATACTCCCCATTTAGTGGCAACTTTATATGGACCGCCAGTACATCCTAGTTCGGGATATGAGGCGAGTGCTGCTAAGGCGTGGCCAGGCATCTCGATCTCTGGAACAACGGTGATGTATCTTTCGGCTGCATATTTTACTATCTCTTTTATATCATCTTGAGTGTAAAACCCTCCATGAGGTTTTGCGTCGAAGATTGATGATTTTGCACCATGTCCAATAAGAGTTTCCGTTCTATTTGATCCTATTTGAGTTAATTGGGGGTATCTTTTAATCTCAATTCTCCAGCCTTGGTCTTCGGTTAAGTGGAAATGGAATTTGTTGAGTTTGTGGATGGCCATGTAATCCAAGTATTTAAGAACAAACTCTTTTGGCATAAAATGTCTGCAAACATCTAAATGAAGCCCTCTCCATTCAAATCGAGGATAGTCGCTGATAACTGCTCCTTTGATCTTGATACTTTTTTTATTGCTGTCAATAGGTATCAGTTGAAGAAGTGATTGAACACCATAAAACAGACCTGCTTCGTTTGACGCTTCAATAGTAATTGATTTACGGGTTATCACAATATTGTACCCTTCGGGCTTAATATTCCCATCTTTATTAATTCTAAAGATGATACCCTTAGTTGAGTTTTTTCTGGGAATTACAACTGATGGAGTGAATCCGCATCGTAACTTGATTCCTTTTATGAGTGCATTTGCATATCCGGCACTCTCTCCGTTTTGTGGAACAGCAATAACAGTTTGTTCGGATAATTTGAAGTACCCGTCTGTAGTCTTATACGAGACAGGAGCAGGAACGATTGTGTTGTCCTCGCCGGCAGTGGCTTTTGTGCTAAAAAATGCAGTAAATAAGGACATAATCAAAAGGTAGTTTTTAAGGTTCATCTCTTAATACTTTATATAGTCATATTGTGCTTCTGCTGTCTTGAATTTTCTGCCACCCTCCATCCATTTTGGCCACCAGTTGTTGATGTAAATCTTCATTTTACTTGAAGGCATCCCTTTTTCTCCTTTATAGAAACTATATTTTTGTCCATCTACCCAAAAGCTAATCTCTCCAGGGTAGAAATCTATTCTGTATTCGTGAAACTCTTTTGAAGGATCGAATGGGAGTTCAACCTTGTCGCTAAATATTTTTGTTGCCTTAATCCAAATTGTAAAGTCTATTTGATTTGTTTTGTTATTCCATAACTCAATATCGATCTCATCTTCATTCGTGGGGTTGTATAAGAAAAAAGTTGTGTATGTTCCCTTCATATTGCGAGGTGTCTTTATTTTGGCTCTGAACGAACCATAAGGAGGAACAATTCCATCGTTAGTAGCTATTTCGCCACCATCTTTTGTAAAGAATGGGAACTTCATTTGCAATAGTCCATCTTGAACGAAAACGTTTTCGGCTTTAAAAAAGCCTAATCCAGGTGTTCTCTTCTCAATAACTCTCCATACTCTGTAGTCTAAATGATCAAAATTGTCGATATGGCGGAAGATTGTTGCAATTTTTTCTAGGTCGACGTACTCTATGCGGAGAGGGTCTGGCTCTTCTGGTGCTCTGTCCCAAACGGCTACTCTGGCAGAAAAGTCACCAGATACAAAATTTTCGCCCGAAGGTATTTTCCATTCGAAAATTAAAGATTTATCAATTGATGATGAAACTATTTTCTGAGAAGGTATATCGAACCATTTTCCCATTGGATCGCGCAGGCTTAATCCAATCCAGTGTAATTCAGAAGATAATGCGCTTACTTTGATCTTTAGGGTATCTCCACTTTTTAAAGTACTAATTAATGGATTGACAGAATTAATAATCTTCCCTTTCTCGGATTGTGATTGGCCGAGCAAGGGAAGTAACATTAGGACTATTAGAATAGGTAGTTTCAATTTTATGACTTTATATTGTCATAAAGTTAAGAATATTTATTCGAAGGCGAGAGGAATTTGTAAAGTTCGAACCCTAGAATACTAAATAGACCAGCAGTTGCTGCTATTGCTATTTCGTACCATTTCAAAGGGCTAAATTGGAATAGTGATTGAAAGAAAGGCACTTCTAGAACAATGATCAAAAAGAAGACAGCTCCTCCCAAAACCCATTTTACAGTACTATTTGGTATGCGAATAATTTGGAAGATGTTTTGTCTCCACGAACGATTAGATAAAATAATTGAGATGTTCGAAACAATTAGAGTTATAAAAGACATTGTTCTTACCTCTCTCTCTCCCAATCCGATAGACAAACCAATAAAGTATACCAAAAGTGTAATTATTAGAACATTAACCCCTTGTAAACAGCTCATTAGGATTTTCTTTGATCCAAAGAAAGGTTGGTCTGCTTTTCTAGGAGCTCTTTTCATTATATCTTTTTCTGCCTCTTCTGCTTCGAAAATAACTGAGCAAGAAGGGTCGATAATTAGTTCTAAAAAGACTATGTGTACTGGCCAGAGAATTAATGGAAGGTCGGCAGTTAAGACTGGTATAAGAGATAGACCAGCTATTGGAACGTGGATAGCAAAGATGTAACCTAAGGCCTTTTGTAAGTTGTCAAAAATTCTTCTACCCATTTTAATAGCACCAACAATTGAGGCAAAGTTGTCATCCATCAGCACTAATGATGAAGCCTCACGAGCTACATCTGTTCCCTTTTCGCCCATAGCTATCCCAATATGGGCTGCCTTAAGCGCAGGAGCATCATTAACGCCGTCTCCTGTCATCGCCACCACTTCACCGTTTCTCTTTAGAGCATTCACTAGCTTAAGTTTTTGTTCTGGAATTACCCTCGCAAAAATATTGACATGTTTGATTCTTTCACTCAGCTCCTCTTCGCTCATAGCAGCCAGCTCGGGCCCAGTGATTACATTTTCTGGGGTCTCAATTCCAATCTCTTTTCCAATATTGGAGGCTGTGACAGGGTAGTCACCAGTTATCATAATTACTCTGATTCCTGCTTCGCGACACTCTTTTACCGCTAATGGAACCTCTTCGCGGATAGGATCGGAGAGACCAATAAGCCCTATAAATTCAAAATCGAAATCGTGTTGAATTTCGGGTAGAGTTTTATCGATTACATGAGCTTTTGCTACTCCCAGTACTCTTAAACCTTTTGCTGCCATCTCTGCGACAGCCTTTTCATAAATACTAATTTTCTCAACAGGGAGATGGCATAGGTCGAAAATTGCTTCGGGAGCACCCTTGGCGGCTATCACTTTTTGGTTTGAGGCAGGATTTATGAATACCCTGGACATAGCCAGCATCTCCTTAGACAAAGGATACTCTTTGACCATCGTCCAGTCTGTATGAATATGTTCTGTCTCGCTCATGTGCTTCTCTCCAATGAGGATTATTGCCTTCTCCATTGGGTCGAATGGATTGACTTGGCTAGACAGGATTCCGAATTCAATAATATCGTGATACTCTTCAGGAACTCCGTTGCTTGCTACTGTGTAGTTTACATGGTCTTTATTGTAGAGGGCAGTGACTGTCATTTTGTTTTTGGTAATGGTACCTGTCTTGTCGCTGCAAAGAACGGTTGCTGAGCCTAAGGTCTCAATTGCAGATGGACGGCGGGTAAGGACGCTTTTTCGAGACATTCTCCAGGCTCCAATCGCCATAAAGATTGTAAGGACAACTGGGAACTCTTCGGGGAGCATCGCCATGGCAAGGGTAATACCTGCGAGGAAGCCTTTTAATAAATCGCCTCTAGTGAGAGTGAAGATGATAATGACAGATATACAAAGGATTACTCCCATAATCGCGAGTCTCTTCACTAAGACTCCCATCTCTTTTTTTAGCTTTGTTGGTTCCTCCTCTTCAGACTCTAAGGCCTTTCCAATCTTACCTATTTCGGTATTTGACCCAATAGCGATTACTCTTGCAACAGCATTTCCTTGGACAATCATTGAGCCTGAGTAGACATAAGGTAGATCGTCTCCACCTGGGGTGACGCTCTGTTCATTCTCTTCGGCCTCACGTTTTCTTACTGGCACCGACTCTCCAGTTAAAAGAGATTCGTCTGCCGATAAATTGTTGCATGTGAGGATTATTGCGTCTGCAGGAACTCTGTCGCCCTCTTGTAAAACAATTAAATCATCTTTTACAACCTCTCTTCCGGCAACTCTGCGTGTCTCTCCATCTCTGATTACTAAAGCTCTTGGGCTGGCTAGATCCTTTAAAGCATCAAGAGCCTTCTCTGTTTTCCGCTCTTGATAGTATTCGATACCCATGATCACAAAAACAAAACTCATCAACATAATCCCTTCGTTAATGTCTCCAAGAACGAGATAGAGCGTACCGCAGGCGACTAAGAGCATAAACATTGGTTCTTTGATAATACCTGCTGCGATTGACAAAGCGCCTCTTTGTTTGGAACCTGGTAATTCGTTAAATCCGTCTCTTTTTTGTTTTTCGGCTACCTCTTTTTCCGATAGACCGTTGAATCGAGAGTTGTCGTTGATTGTCATTGTGGTTGTGTTATTTTGTGATTTTTGAGATGAGTTGCTGAAGAGTTGTAACCTCTTCATTTGTAAGTTTGGCGCGAATGATATCTATGATCAGTTTGTGAGCTGCGTTGTGCAGGTAGTTGATTATTATTGCTTTTTCGCTGAGGTGAATGTGCGCGCTTCGTCTGTCAGAGTCGGATTTTACTCGAGTTATATATCCCTTGTCCTCTAGTTTGTCGAGTGTGATCTTTACTGTTGGTTTTTTTAGGTTTAGAACCTTTGATAGTTCTGTCAAATTTGGATTCACAAGCCCAGCTATGGCCTCAATGTACTTTACTTGCGATGGAGTTATGTCGGTTATTCCAGAGTTTGTCCATACAGAGTGCTCTGTATCAGTTATTAATTCTGTTAATCGGGCTATCTGCTCTTCCATTATTTGGTAATTTTTCTGCAAATATAGTTAGATGCGTCTAACTAAAAAATTTTTCTTAGATTTGTCATTCAAATAATAGAAATTATGAAGCCTAATTTTTTATCAGCAAACAAGAACTACTCAGCTATCAATATTGGAAAGTTGAGTGATGTGAAAAATTACTCTTTGATTCATCCTAAACTTGGAATTGAAATTAAGGGGAAAGTATTTGTTAAAGAGGCAACAAATGCATCGGGAACTGAGATCTCTTTTACTACACTTGCTCCAAAGAGTGATATTGGATATTTTCACATTCACACTAAAGACGAAGAGACATATATAATACTTCGTGGTTCGGGAATGTTTCAGATAGATGATGATTGTTTTCCAATAGAGGAGGGTAGTGTTGTGCGTGTTGCGCCAGAAGGTGCTAGAAATATCTACAACAGTTCGGATGAGGAGATGTTATTTGTCTGCATACAATCAAAGGCAAACTCACTCGAAGAGCACACAACAGATGATGGAAAGCGAGTGCAGAAAGATCCTTTGTGGTTTAAATAAAAGGAGTTGCGCTAGACTTTATTGCATAAGTATAAGAAAGAAAGGGTGACTAAAAAGAGTGAAATGAACCACAAAAGTTAGACAACAACTTTTTGAGCCCATATCCAATAATGTTTCTCTTATATTTATTCAAATTGAGTTACAGAAATCCTATTTAGAACAAAAATAAGCCAATGCTTTTACTTTTTTATGCAAATTGAGGACAGCCATAAATTAGCGTTACGAATACTAACTCTATAAATTTTAGACAATAGTTAATGATAATAAAAAAGAGTTTTCTGAATTAGAATTATAGGGCAAAAGTCTATTCGTATTAAAAATAGTAATATGGATAAGAATTGGGAATAAGAATTGGGAATAAGAATTTTGAATGAGTATTGTGCTAAAGAATTGTGAATAAGGATTATGAATGAGTATTGTGCAAAAGAACTGTGTATAAGAATTATGAATAAGAATTATAAGATAATTGGGATTGTGCATTGAAAAAGAACTATTAATTTATTTAAAGGGATAATATGAAACAGAAAAGACTATAATACTTTCGTGCTTGATATAGAGGATGTTATGCAATTTCCTGCAGATCCCCCCAATCTGCCAGAATAAAGTATAACTATCTATTAATAAACATTATAGCCTTTTTAGTTCAATGTTTTGGAATCTTTAAATAAAACTAAAACTCACTATTTCAAGCACATAGAAATTATTCTGGCAGATTGGGGGGATCTGCAGGAAATCGCAAAACGCATTGTCTATGTGATACTTAGTCTCTATTTGAAAATTTAACTTCAAACTTAGATTCAACTTCAAACTAAGATACATCGAATACAAATACATGTTATGTTAAGATAGGGCGAAGCTTTGCTGAGCATATAATAATGCGAAGCACCATCTTCGCGAAGCGCAGCTGAGCTGATAACTTGCGGAGCACCATTTTCCGCGAAGCAAAGCTGAGCATATGACTTGCGAAGCACCATTAGAATCGAAAAGTTATGCCTGAATTAAACCGAATAAGATATATATATCTTCTGCACAGGTCATTACAATTTTAGCCTACAGTCTTATCCAGGCTATATTGTTGATTATCTGAACGTCATGTAAATACATGCAGACTACCCCTAGTTTGAAGGAAATTACAAGAGCCTTGATATTCATTAAGTTAGCAATAAGGGCTGGAAATTCAGGAAGAGAGGAGGAGAGTAAGAAAGTAAGAAAGTAAGAAAGTAAGTAAGAAATAAGAAAGAGAAAAACTTGATTAAAAAAGATGAAAAAGCTGAAAAAGAGAAAAAATGAATGTTGATTTAAAAAGATGAAAAAGAGAAAAAGAGAAAAAAATGAAAAAGAGAAAGGGTAACTAAAAATCTCTTTTTAGTCACCCTCTATCTAATTTAATTAGTTTTCCGGAGCAAAGATAAATGTAGTTCTGTTTTTCTGAGTGAAGAGTTGTTGAGCAAATTTCTTGAGCTCTTTCGATGTGATTTTATCGAAGTAGTTCTCTTCGCCGATTGTTAGATCAACATTGCCTTTTATGCTGTTTTTTAGGTCCGCAGCCCAATCGCGCTTAATAGATTTTTTCTCCTCTACACCTTTCTTTAGGTAGAGCATCACCTCTTTTACCTCTTTATCGGATACACCTTCGGTAGTGACTTTTTCAATCTCTTTTTGTACGATTTCTGCCAGCTCTTGTACAAGCTTATGATCTGTGTCGAAATCTACTGATATTCTGAATAGTGGTTGAGGATATTGAATTGTTACAATTCCAACACCAACATGATATGTTCCACCTTTCTCTTCTCTGATTGATTTCATATACCTTTCACGAAGGATGTATACAAGGAAACGAGCTTTAACATAGTTCTCTGTTGTATACTCTACTTTACCAGAATATGCTCTATAGAAGCTTGCTTTTGAGCTTTTTAAATTTTTTCCTTTGTAGAATAGAGACACTTCGCCTTTGCGAACAACAGGCTCTCTGTCTTTAAATTGAGAAGTAGGAGCTGATTTATCAGAAAGGGTCGCGATGTATTTTTCGCAAAGTGCTTTGATCTCCGAAGGTTCTGCAGGTCCAGAAAGGATATAAGTAAATTGAGACGGAGTGCAGAAGTGAGCATCATAAAGTTTGGAGATGTTTGTTATAGACGCAAGTTCTACCTCCGATGGAGTGATTTTGCCGCTGAAAGGGTAGTATGAGTACTCTAATTTTTGACATGTGTCTTTATAGATCTCATGACTTCCAGTTGGCATGGCTAGCTCTTTTAATGTTTGAGTCTTTGAATAGGCTATATCTTTCTCATCGATAGAATATTCCGACATATATAGATTTAGTAGTTTGAAGAGACTTTCTGCACTTTTCTTAGTGAAAGTTCCAGAAAATTCATCGTATCTATAGTCGATAGATGGCTTTAAGGATACATTGTTGGCAGCGCACCATTTTGTCATGTCCTGTTTTTTAAGCCCCCCAATTATGAACTGCGAAGTAAATCTCTCCATGAAGCGTGTCAATTTAAGATCTTTTTCGTCTGAAGCTGAGTATCCACCTTTTTTAACTGCGTACAATTTTATATTATCTCCTTGCTCACCACTCTTTTTGAAAATAACTTTTGCACCATTTGCTAATTGCCAAGTATAAGTTGTGTCTTTGGAGACTACTTCGCTCTTTGCAGCTATAGGAGTAAGATTTTTTTCGAATTGGAGTGTTTTGTTTTTTATAGGCTCATATTTTGGCAAGTCAGAGTCTTTAATCTCTTTCATGAATTTCAAACACTCCTCTTTAGTTGGAAGATTAATTGAGTCTTTTTGAGGACACGCAAAGATTAGCAGACGATTGTCGGATCTGATCATCTTTGGAGTGAATTCATTAACTTGTTCTGCTGTAATGGATTTTAAGCACTCTGTCTGTAGCTTATATCTCTCTTCTGGAGAGATCAATGGCTCATTGCGAGTGAAGTGCTCAACTATTCTGTTAACATAGTCCTCATTCTTCTGATCTTTAGCTCTGCGGTAGTTGCTCTCTATCTGCTTTTTGACAGCTGGGATAGCTATAGTTAGCTCCTCTTTGCTGAATCCGTGTTTTGCAACTCTTTCGATCTCTGTAACTACAACTTTAGCTGCGTCAACCATTCTGTTTCCAATTGGAAGTGCTGTAATTGTAAATGTTCTCATCGCGTAGCTTATGGCTCCAGTTGCAGGGATTGCTGCTTTTACCATTGAGTCTGCAGGAAGACGATCACATCTGTTTTTGATCATCTCGCTAACTAGGTTTTGCATCACATCGTCATAGATGAGTTGCTTTGTCTGTTTTTCGGGAGTAGAAACAAATGGGTATTTAATTACGATCCTTGTTGAGTATCCTTTGCTCTCTGGGTCGGTAATGTAACCAATGATTGGCTCTGCGTTATCGGGAACAGAATAGCTCTCTCTCTTTGCAGGATTTTTTGCCTTTGGAATAGAAGAGAACATCTTTTTGATTCTGTTTTCGATATCGTTAACATCGATGTCTCCAACTACAACGACAGCTTGGAGATCTGGTCTGTACCATTTATGGTAGTAGTCAACAAGTGTTTGTGGTTTAAATGTGTTGATGATTTCGGGGAGACCGATTACGTCTCTCTCTGCAAATCTAGACCCAGTCTGTTGAATCTTGAAGATTGCCTTCATCATTCTTGTTCTGGCATCGTCGCCTCTGCGCCACTCTTCGCGAATTACTCCTCTCTCTGCCTCAATTTCTTTAGGCTCGCAAGAGATGTAGTATGACCAATCGTGAAGTACTAGAAGGGCTGAATCAACGACAGTTGGTCTAACCACTGGTACCGAAGATAAGTTGTAGACTGTTCTGTCCATCGAAGTGTAGGCGTTTATGTTTGCACCAAATTTTACACCTATGCTTGCAAAGTATTCAAGCATTTTCTTCTTTGGATAGTGTTTTGTTCCATTGAAGGCCATATGCTCTAGGAAGTGAGCGAGACCTCTTTGGTTGCTCTCTTCTTGAAGTGAGCCTACGTTGTGGATGATGAAAAATTCTGCTCTATTGGCAGGATTTTGTGCCTTTCTGATGTAATAGGTTAGTCCATTCTCGAGCTTACCAATTTTAATCTGTTCATCGACTGGCAGTTTGTCGCTTTTTACAAATTCTTGTGAAAAAGCAAAATGCACACTCATAACGAGTATAAGTGTGCATAATGTTTTGTTGAAAAGGGTCATTATTTGTTGGTTTTTAAAGTTGCACCAGGTTCTGAGAAGGTAAATTTAGGTTCTACAACCTGAATCTCTCCCTCTTTAGTTTTTACAGTCCATTTGGTTTTAGTAAGTGCCTTCCAAATTTTATCGTCATTCAATACCTCTTGCGAGTATTTAATTCTGAATACTGGAAGATCATTTTCGTTAAGTGCTGTTTCGATTCCAAGGAAGCCTTCTTGAAGTGAAAGGTGGCTTGAAAGATATGGAATGTTTCTGATAATTAGTGGTTTGTCTAGATCTAGATAAACGATTTCATAAACAGCCTCTTTCTTGCCAGCATATTTTTCAACATTGCTTTCGTATTGCTTTTTGTAGAAATGGAATTGTCTCTCCAAGAACTCTCTCTTAGATATTGTATCTACTTTCTCTTCGATTGATATGAATTTAAAATCTACCTCAACTTTTTTAACTCCGCCTCCATGAACTGGCATCTGAAGCTCTTTCATCTCTACGGTATTTTTAATAAAGTCTGCATCGATTGGTTCGTTGATATTCATATATAGTCTGACAATAAGTGGGCATGCATATTCTGTTTCAAGTCCGTAATACCCTTTTTTGCTTAGTCTGAATTGCATTCCAAGGTAATTAGGGTCCATTTTATCAAACATGTTTTCTGTACGAATAGTCACAACTTTAACTTGCTTCTCTTCTGCAGGAGGATTTGATATTCTAAATTTAGCAGGAGTGTAGATTAATTCGCGAATTTTTTCGGGAGTTACTTCACCTGGAACGTAATAGATTTCAACAGTATGGTGTTTTACATAGGTGGCTACTCCATATACTCCAGGAATCTTTTGAAGTTGAGCAGAGAATGCTTTTGAACTTCCAAAGCATTTTACCGAACGAAGTCCATCTACTTTAATCTTCTCTAGTTTGTCGTACTTTGTTTTGTCTCCCCACTTTTCATCTATTGTTGGAAGCTCATATACAGATCCTAAATAGAGGGCTAAAGCAAACATTACAACAGTCAAGGCAGCAGGTAACCAGCGGAGACTCTTTTTCCCAGATATTGTCAGTGCAGACTTATTACATGCTGTGATACATTCGCCGCAAAGGGTACAGTCGATGTCTTTAACGGTGTCGGTCTTGCAAACATCAATGCCATAAGGGCATTTTTTTGTGCAAAGTCCGCAGTCATTACAAAGCTCTTTATCTTTTTTAATCTTCAATAGAGGGAAGATGTTTGTCTCATGGTAGATAATCTCAAGGATAAATCCTGTTATGCAGACAGCTCCTAGGATAAATACCCAGGAAATTGCTAATCCCGACAGGTTTGCTGCAGCATAGAGGCCAATCAAGATAACGAAAGATATAGTGAATTTGAATACATTACTGAGGGCTCCAAGTGGGCAGATGTATTTGCACCAGAACATGTCTACAACGAAGTTTCCTACGAAGAAGACAGCTATTGCTGCTATTGCCATCCAAAGAGTTAGCTCCCCTTGGAAGCCTGTAGCAAAGGCGTAGTATGGGTCGAAATTTTTGCAGAATAGTTCTGAACTTGAGATTGTATAGTAGAAGATTATAAATAGCAAGATGTATTTGACAGATCTTAAAATCTTATCGGCTACTGACTTTGATTTGATCTCAAAAGTTTTGATTTTGAGTTTTTTTCTAAGACGAGCTGTGTATTCTCCTATTGTGCCTAATGGACAGATATAACCGCAAAATAGTTTGCTGAAAAGTATTATTCCAACAGCAAGAGCAACCCCCATCATGATTTGGGTCATTGTCATGCTACATGCGAGTGAACCGTTGACTAAATAAGAGCCAAGTGTCTCAATTCCTCCTAAAGGACAGTATGCTTCGGGATCGGCTGTCTCATTTCCGAAGATTTTTGTAAGAAATATTATAATGGCGACTAAAGTTCCCCATTGTAATATTGCTTTCGCCGGGTTTTTCCACAAAGATTTCATATTTTATTGATTTAGGTTATCGTTTATTCTTTTTTGCATTCTCTGGATCAGCAGCTGCTTTCTCTCTGTATGTTTTGTATCTCTCTTCTCCAATAACTGCTGTAATTTTTTTCGGCAGGTCTTGTATTACTGCTTTTAATTTTTCTCTGTCGTCGATAACTGCGTTAGCCTCTTTTTGGTAATCCATATAAACAACAACCAGTTTGCTTGACTCTTCTGGAGTAATTTGAATGTATTTGGTCATGAATGCTACTTTCTCTTTAGCGAACACTTCGGGGGTTTTTCCGTTTTGTGCAGTTGCTGTAGCTGCGAAAAGGCAAACAAAGCCTAACATAATGGCGATAAGTTTTTTCATAATTTTCGGATTTTTATTTCGTATTGTTTGGCTATTTGACTGCTCATGTTCGATATGGTTTAATCATAAAATTGCTTCTGATGTCCGATTAAACCATTTAATGTTTATATAGTCTTTTATAAAACGAAAATCGCCACCAGTAAATGTGAGTGACGAGCATCTTCGTTTGTAAACCTTAAACTATGAAAAAAATATTTGTTTTTGTTATTGTCGGAATACTGACAGTAATGAACACCGTAGCTCAGTCGGTTAGTAATAATACTATCCCGATTGATAAGTCTGTCATTTTTGGCAAGCTTGCTAATGGAATGACTTATTTTATAAAGAAAAATTCTAACCCAGTTGGTAAGGGTGAATTTTTTATTGTCCACAATGTTGGTGCTATTCAGGAGGAGGATAACCAAAATGGTCTTGCTCACTTTCTTGAGCATATGGCATTCAATGGGACTAAGAATTTTAAAGGTAAGACGATGCTCGATTATCTCAATAAAATTGGGGTAAGATTTGGATACGAAGTCAATGCCTATACATCAAAAGAGCGTACTGTTTACAACATTTCGAATGTTCCTTTAAATAGAAATTCGGTTGTTGATTCTGTATTGCTAATGCTTCACGATTGGTCTTCTTATATTGCGTGCGAACCTTCTGAAATAAATAAAGAGAGAGGGGTGATAAGGGAAGAGTGGAGACTTGGCGACAATGCAAGAGGCAGAATGTTTACAAATACCGCTAAGGTTCTTTACACTGGATCTAAGTTTGAAAAACGCGACGTAATAGGAGATACTGCTGTAATAAATAATTTTGCACCTTCTGTATTAACTGATTTTTATCATAAATGGTACAGACCTGATCTTCAAGCAATCGTGTTAGTTGGAGATTTTGATATTAAGGAGATGGAAAAGAAGGTAGTTACACTCTTTTCAAAGATTCCAAAAGTGTCAAATCCTGCAGCAAAGATAGATTATACAGTTCCTCAAAATGCGAAACCAATCATTGGTTACATCACAGACCCCGAGTCGAGGGCACTTTCAGTTAAATTATATTATAAGCACAAAGCTCCAAATTCTGAATTAAAACACTCTACAAAGAGCATCCATGATAAAATGGTCGTTTCACTTGCAGTAAATATGCTTGGTAAGAAGCTTGACCTTGCCAAAGATAAACCTGGTGCAATGTATCGCACAGCTGTTGCTGTTACTGGTGACGGTAATGGTGATATGAACTATATTCAAATGACAGTATCACCAATTGGGAAGAACTTGAAAGATGCATACATCGGTTTAGTTACTGATATGAAAAGGGTTAAAAAGTATGGCTTTTCAGAAAATGATCTTGCTCTTTCAAAAGTGGATATGCTTAAAAAAAATGCAGTGAACATTAACTCAATGGCGAATTTGAAAAATGGGCAATACGTTGAGTATATTATAAGACACTTCACTCAAGATGAGCCTTTGGTAACGGATAAAGAGAGACTAGAGCTAGAAAGAAAGGCGTTAGAAGAGATAACATTGAACGATATTAATTCTTCTTTAGACAAGATCTTTCCAGATAGCAATAGAGTATTTGTTTTTGCTGGAAATGTTGCAGATAAAGAGACTTTTCCTTCTGAGTCATTTGTTTTGTCCGAAGCCTATAAAAATATAGATAATACATTGTCTCCTTTTGAAGAGCATATTGCAGCAAAGGACCTGTATGACTTTTCAAAAGTCCCTGCAGGTAAAATTGTTGAAGAAAAACCTATAAATCAGTTTGGTTATAAAGAGTGGAGACTCTCTAATGGTCTTATTGTATATTGGGCTGCTAATAATGAGTCAGGAGCAAAAGTTCATTTGCATGGGGAGTCTGATGGTGGACTTATTCATATGGCAAACAATGACCTTGTTAAAGGAAAGATGATTAACAATATATCACGTGTAAAGGGCCTGGGCAATTTGAATGATAAAGAGTTAAAGGCATTTATGATTGGTAAGACTCCTGGGGTGTTTTTTAATATTGGAAGGGATTCGAAAGTTTTAGATGGCTCTTCGGAGAAGAGTGATGCTGAATTATTAATGAAGCAAGTTTATCTAAATTTCACAAAACCTGTATTTGATTCTATTTCGTTTGTGAAATTTATCGATCGCCAGAAGGAGTTGATGAAAGATATGTCGGAAGAGACTATTTATATGGATAGTGTTACAAACTTTATCTACTCTGGTAGCCCAATAGTAAAAAACTTAAAAGCAAAGGATTTAGATGGTCTTGTTTATGGTGATATGATATCCTTTTACAAAGACATTATGTGCAATGCATCTGGATATAAGTTTGTTTTTTCTGGTCCTATTTCAGAAGATGAGGCTAAATTGCTAATTGAGAGATACATCGCGACATTAAATGTTCGACCTGCTAATTTGAAAGTTGTAAATTCTTATCCTGTTTATGCAAAAGAGTGTAAAAATATGACATTTAAGTCTAAAACAGCCACTACGCCTAGAACAGTGATTTCTGTATTATATTCTGGAGATATGAAATATAGTGCTGAAAATTATATTAAACTTTCAGTTTTAAGATATGTTTTGTCTGACAGATATTTAAACAGCATACGTGAGGAAAAAGGTGGTGCATACTATGTTTCAGTGGCAGATCAGGTATTTGTAAAACCGCAGAATAGAGTATCTTTGAGAGTTGATTTCGAAACTGATCCAAAATTAAGTTACGATTTGTTAGCACTAGTCCAAAGTGAGATCGATAAAATTGTAAAGGAGGGGCCAGAGCAAAGAGCTGTTAATGATGCAGTTTTGTTTATGAAAAAGAAGTTTGGTGAGGCGGAATCGAAAAAGGCTTTCAATGAAGCAAGATTTACGAGTAAGTTGTTTGAAGGTGTTGATCTGTATGAGGGATATGTAAAGATGTTGGAAAAGATTACACCAGCCGACTTAAGAAAATTTGCAGCTGAATTGTTTAAGCAAAACAATAAATTGACTATGATTAAAGAACCTGAATCGAAATAACCAATTAATAACCTAAATAATAACACAGTGAAAAAATTGCTTGTCCTTTTGTTATTATCGCTTTTGATAATACCTGTCTCTTTTGCTCAGGGGCAAAAGAAGTACACTTTAGAGGGAAAAGTAACCCTCTCGGGCACAGAAGAACCTATCCCTTATGCAAATGTGTTGATCAAAGAACTCAATCTTTGGGCATTTACAAACGCAGAAGGTTCTTTCAAGATTGTAGGTATTTTACCTGGAACCTACAACCTCGAGGCCTCATCGCTTGGATACCAAAAAACTGTCTTCCAAGTGAAAATTATTAAAGATGTTGCGGCATTCCGCATTCAACTCAAGGAGGATAACCTTACCCTCGATGACGTTGTTGTGACAGCAAAAGCTGGCGCCACAATGAACTCCTCTTCCAGAGTTGACAAACAGGCAATTCAGCATCTTCAGGCATCAAGTCTTGCAGACATTATGCAGTTGGTTCCTGGGTCTATAATTAAAAACCCCGACCTTACTTCGGCTAATGTGATAACAATCAGGTCTATTGATGCTAATAGTTATAATGCTAGAGGAGTTGGTCTTCTAGTTAATGGGTCTAAAATTTCAGATGACGCTAAGTTAAGTTCGAATGATCCGTTAGACTTTAGAAAAATGTCAACCGACAATATTGAGTCTATGGAGGTTTTGAAAGGTATCGTCTCAGCAGAATATGGCGATATTACTTCAGGCGCAATTCTTGTCACAACTAAAGCTGGTAGGACTCCTTATGAAGTTAGAGTAAAGTCTGACCCTAGAACAAAAGCTGTCTCATTCAGTAAAGGTTTCTCTTTGGGAAAGAATAATGGTAACTTGAATGTTGATGTTGACTATGCTCGTGCCTTCAAGACTTGGATTTCTCCAGTTGATATCTTTGATAGAACGACAATGGGTATTACTTATTCTACAACTTTCATGAATGAATCTACCCCTTTAAGATTTAATGTGAGAGCAAGTGGTTATATCACAGGTAACAGCGTTACAAGTGACCCTGACGTTTCTAAGCAAGATTTTTCAAAAACAAAAGACAATAACTTCTCTCTTTCTGTATATGGAAGTTGGATGCTTAATAAATCTTGGATTTCTTCTTTGAATTATAATTTATCTGGTAATTACGGTAGGAAATATATTCAAAACTATCAAGTTACTAACCAAAACCCTCTTCCTACAACCAACACTCTTTCTGAGGGAATCAGTCTTGGATATTTTACAAGCACTCTTGATAAAAGAGATAAACGTGTAGAGGATATTCCAATTTATTTTAATGCAAAATTGTCGGGTAATCTTAATAAGAATATTGGTAAATCACTATTTAAGACAATTGTTGGGGTTGAGTTTAATACTAAAGGCAATAAAGGTCGTGGTGAGTACTACGAAGGAGATGCTAAGCCTCAATTCTTCCGTGAAAGAAATTATAGTGACGTTCCTTTTATGACAGACATCAGTGCATTTGCCGAAGAGAAAATGACAATTCCAGTTGGAAAAACTTCATTCGAAATCGTTGCGGGTGTGCGCGCAAATCAGATGATTATTAAAGGATATAACTATGATCCAACAATTGACCCTCGTTTCAATGCGAAGTATAACTTTATCCAAAATAAGAGAAAAGGGATTCTAAGAGGTCTTTCTCTAAGAGCTGGCTGGGGTGTGATGCAAAGACTTCCTTCAATTGGAACATTGTATCCTGCTCCTGAATATATTGATAATACTTTGTTCCAATATAGAAACTCCACAACAAACGAGTCTATGGCTCTAATTCAAACAAGTATTATCGACGAGCTCCTTCCTTATAATCTTAAACCAGAGAGAACTACGAAATACGAAGTTGGTCTTGATTTCAATATTGCAGGCATAGAAGGTGTAGTAACCTATTTCAATGAATACATGAAAGATGGGATCACTTCAAATGCTCTTTATATGACAGAGTCGTATGATTACTACTCAAACTTAACTGATCCGAATGCTGCACCTAAATTTGAAAATGGTAGAATTTGGGTGAAAGATGGAAATGGAAACTATGTATTACATACTTACACAACTAACAAAGAGTTTAAAGGGTATGCAAGACCAGACAACAGGGGTGAAGTGAAAAAGTGGGGAGTAGAATATGATTTGAACTTTGGTAAGATTAAGAGTCTTAACACATCTGTCATTGTTTCTGGAGCTTATATGAAGAGTGAAAACACCTCTCCTGGATTTGTTTACAATTATTCGAACTCTTCGGACCCAATTAATCCTCAGAAGAAACTTCCTTATGTAGCAATTTATGAAGGTGACAATACAGTTTCTGTTGGTAATGCTATGGATCGTTTATCAACAAATATAAATTTTGTGACTAATATTCCATCAATCAGAATGGTAGTAACTTTGACTACTCAGTGTATATGGATGCAAAGATCATGGAACTTATATGACGAAGGAAAGATTTACAAGTTAGATTCAAATGGTCAGCCAATATATGGTAATTACAATAATGTAAGTAACACAAGTACTTTATACAGAGACCCAGTTGCTTATATGGATCTTGAAGGTAATGTAAGACCATTCAGTGATTATTGGACAACAACTGATAGTGATTTAAGAAGAAGACTAAACATGCTTCGTACCTCTACTGACTTTAGTTACTATTTCTTAAAAACTAGTTACAATCCATTCTTTATGGCTAACATTAGAGTGACAAAAGAGTTAGGTAAACTTGCTTCTCTTTCATTCTATGCTAACAACTTTACAAACTCTACCCCGATCATCAAAAACAATGCAAGACCTGATGCTCCGGGAACCAGAGTAAATACACCAATTTATTTCGGAGCAGAGTTAAAACTAACATTCTAAAAAGAATAGAGATGAAAAAAATATACTATGTATTTATTCTGATCACGCTTTTATCGGTAAGTGCCTGTATGAAAAGCGTCAAAGAAGATCAGTTTTCCGATGACTCTCTGTCTTCTGTACTGAAGATTGCTGTTAAGATGCCTCAGGGATTCAATTATACTACTCAAGGCCTCACTGTTTCACTTTCGGATCCATCTTCGGGATTGAAATTTAGTGGTGTTACCGACAATTCTGGTATCGCAACAATTAGAGTAGCACATGGAACTTATATTGCTACAACTCAAGTTAGTCATAGTGAGTCTGGTGGAGTAATCTATATTTTCAATGGAACAACAGAGAAAATCAGAGTTACACCAAAAGATCCAGCATTAATTAATACTAATCTTAGTCTAAATGTTTCAAAAGCAGGACAGATTGTTATTAAAGAGTTCTATTATGGTGGATGTTTCGATGTTGCAACAAACAAATCATACTCTAAAGACCAATATTTTATCTTGTATAATAATACAGGTGAGACAGCTTACTTAGATTCACTTTGTGTTGGAGTTATAGATCCGTATAACGCTCCTACAAGTGGTAAGACTTCTCAATGGGTAAAACCAGGTTCTACAGAGATAAGAGACTCATTGCCAGCAACTGGTATGGGTTGGATGTTCCCAGGTACAGGTAAGGACAATCCTCTCCCTCCTGGTGGACAAGTTGTTATCTCGTTAAATGCCATTAATCATAAAGCAACCGTTTCTGCTTCTGTAGACTTAGGAAAAGCAGGATATTGGGCGATTTATGATGCAATTATGACTAAAAATCAGTCAGTTCCAAATGCTGGTGTTAACTTGTTGAAGGGATTCTGGAAAGTAGGAACAGCAACATCTTATGTAGTTTCTACATTAAGCCCAGGTCTATTCATCTATTCATTAGGAGGTAAGACTACAGATCAGTTCGTTCAATCAACTTATACTTGGAATCCATCATATCCTTCGAATAGAAACTTTGACTGTTTGATGGTAGATAAAAATTTAATTCTTGATGGAGTTGAATGTTTCAGAAATACAACAGATTCAAAACGTTTCAGACCAGAAGTTGATAATGGCTTCGGGATTACCGATGGCTCTGGTCAGGGTCAAAGCATCCATAGAAAAGTTGATCCTATTGCAACTGCTGCAGCTGGCGGAAGAATCGTTTATATGGATACAAATAACTCTTCGGTAGACTTTGAGAAGAGAGCCAAAGCCTCATTGACTAACAACTAATGACAACAAAGATGAAAAACAAGACACTATATATAGCAGGAATATTGGCTTTGAGTCTTCAAACAAGTACACTCAGAGCTCAGGAAGTTGCTGATAAAAGTTTCTACTCTTTCGAAAGAATTGAGTTAAAGACTCCTTGGCTTACTTCGGAAAATGGTGCAGGCCTTGTGTTCAACAACGCAAACAACTTCTCTACTGTTGGTGCTTACTTTACACATCAAAGTGGCACTTACAGAAACTATAATGAAGCAAAAGTTTATGAAACTTATGGTATCGAGACCAAGTCTTATATGAAGGTTAAAAACTTTTACTTCTTTGGTAAGTTCGGATATGATTATGGCGTAAGACAAAATCAATCTTGGCTTGGAACAATCTATCCAAATAGTACTATAAATCCAATTAATGACTCTGTCCCTGGAAAAGTCCTAAGAGAAGACTATTTTCTTGCAGCAAAGGTTGGATATAAAATTAGTGATAGATATTCAGTAGGTGTAGCATTCGATTATCATACTGCAACCGGTGCAAAAAGAAAAGATGCTCGTAATAATAATGTATTGTCAAATCTTACTGTTAGCCCTGGTTTTACTTTTAATTCAAAATACATTACAGCAGGTATTAATGGTACTTACAAACACAATGTTGAAAGAGTTGATTATTCGTTTTTAGGTGATGTTACAGGAAAGAGTCTTAACTATTATGAAGGTCTATTTTTCTATAGCAAAACTGGTATCACAAATACAACAGTAAAAAATAGAGGGTACTTTACAGATGTTTTTGGTGGAGCACTTCAGGCCGAATTGAAACTTAATAGCTTTAGTTTCTTTAATCAGATTAAAGTTGATTATACTCGTGAAAACGATTATGAAGACGGCTCTTTAATTAAGCGTTATGCTGCTGTAGATGGTCTTAATTATGATTATTCTGGTGTGATGAAATATCAATCAGAAAAATCGGATCATATTCTAAACCTAAGATTTACTAGCGATGAAAAGTTTTCGTATAATGTAATTACAAACTACGAAAGAATACCTGGCGAGTCAAATACCTGGGCCTATTTTGAATATGGTAAGGATTTGAGATATATGCAGTCATCAAAGAATTATGGAATAGAGTATAAAGGATATATCAAAAAAACTGAATGGCTGATGGATTGGGTTATAACTGCTGGATATAACTATTATGATATCAAAAAGGAGTACAAAGTTTATCCTGCGTATTATGCTCAAGATTATAATTTGTCTGATGTTTATGGAAACATTTGTAAAAGCTTTATGTTAGAACCAAAAGCAAAACTGGACCTTAATGTTGGGTATGGATACACTTTTGGTAAAGGAAATATGCTTACATCTTCAAACCCTTTGACAACTGGTTCTCTTAAGCAGAATGAGAGACTTCTAAAAGAAGATTTTGCTTATAATACTGCAAACAGATATAGACTTTCATTAGGTTCAAAATTTACTTATGCAATTGATCCAAAGAAAGGAAGATCTATTTATGCATCTATGAATGCAACTCACGTTCAAGTACCTCAAGCGCCATTAGTAAATGGAGTAATGTACTCTCCATACAATGCTGGAGTAAACAGAGGTTATTTCGAATTCTCATTTGGATTCAATTTCTAAATAACAATCATATAAATAGAGTTGCCGATCAAAATCGGCAGCTCTTTTATTTTCCCTAAATAATACCAATATGTTTAAAAAATCTATCGCAACTATCGCACTTCTCACGATTGTTGCTTTCAAAACTTATGCAGATGAGGGAATGTGGCTGGTCAATTTACTTGACAAACAACTTTATGCTCAAATGAAGGCCAAGGGGCTGAAATTATCTGCAAATGAGATATACAACGACAAAGGAGGAGCGATCTCCGATGCAATTGTAGCTATTGATGGCGGAAGCTGTAGCGGTAGCATAATCTCAGCGGAGGGCCTAATGATAACCAATCACCACTGCGCCTACGGAGATGTTCATAAGCTAAGTACTAAAGATAAAAACTACCTCGAAGATGGTTTTTGGGCAATGACTCGCGACCAAGAGGTTCCAATTAAAGGTAAGCAAGTTACATTTTTAAGAAGAGTAATTGATGTTACCGATGAGACAAACAGAGTAATCGATAGCTTGGATAAAGTTGGCCCACGTGGTCTATTCTTTATGAACAAAGTCTCAGGTGTGTTTGAAAAGAGATATAGCAATCAACCATACGAAGTGGCATTAATGTCTATGTGGAGAGGTAGCAAATATTATCTGTACTTCTACGAAACATATAAAGATATCCGTCTTGTTGGAGCACCTCCTGTCTCTATCGGAGCCTTCGGCGGCGAAACCGATAACTGGGGCTGGCCGCAGCACAAAGGAGACTTTGCAATGTACAGAGTATATGCAAACAAAGATGGCAAACCTGCAGAATATTCTAAAGATAATGTTCCATTAAAAGCAGCAAAATACCTTACTGTCTCGTCTAAAGGAGTAAACAAGGATGATTTTACAATGGTACTTGGATATCCAGGATCGACAAATCGTTACACATCCTCTTTTGAATTAAAGGAGAAGTACGAGATCCTCAATCCAGTAATCAGCGGAATCAGGAGAGCTAAACTCGAAGTCTGGAAGAAATATATGGATGCAAGTCCTGCAGTAAGATTAAAATATGCCGATAAATATTTCGGAATCAGTAATTATACCGACTATGCAAAGTGGGAAAATATCTGCATTGGACGATATAAAATTATTTCAGAGATAGAAAAGAGAGAGAAGGAACTGCAGACATGGATTGCAGCCAATCCAGAGAGAGTAGCAAAATATGGAAAGGTGATTGAAAATCTGAAAAACGGCTATGCTTCAAAAGCGGAGATTACAAGAATCAAAGAGTATTTCAGAGAATCAATGGTGCGTGGTGCCGAATTTGTCGCAATTGCATCTAGAATGAACTCAATGGCAAGCTCCTTAAAGAAAGCCGGAAAGACAAAATTTTCGATGGAAGACAAATCAGTTGCCGAATATGTCAACAAATTTGCCGCTAAACAATATGAGGAGTCCGACATTAAGGCAGACAGAGAGCTTTTTAAGGTAATGCTGGGGTATTATTTAAAAAATGTACCATCTACATTCTATGATAAAGATTTCAAAAAAATGGCAGAGAGTTTAGGTAACGATCCTGTGAAAATTGCCGACTACGTTTACGACAACAGCATCATCACAGACTCGCTTCGCCTTAGAAACTTTTTTAATTCAGAGAGAACAATAGAAGAGCTACTTGCAGATCCAGTAATAACCGTAGTTAAAACAACAGGAATCATTCCTTATAATAAAGTGGAAGATAGAATTTTAGACAGCTTAAATGTCTCTTTAGGAAAAGAGAAAACGCTATATACAAAAGCTCTCTACGAAATGTATCAAGAGAAGGGCAAAGCCATCTCTCCAGACGCAAACTCAACAATGAGGGTGACTTTTGGCGAAGTTGGCCCAATTGAACCTGCTGACGGAATCTACTACCACTATCAAACAACAACAAAAGGGATAGAAGAGAAATACGATCCAAAGAATTATGAGTTCAATCTTAAACCAGAGATGCAGAAAAAATTAGAGACATCAGATTGGGGCAGATGGGGCAAAAATGGTAAATTATACGTAAATTTCCTCGCAGATATGGATATAACTGGAGGTAACTCAGGAAGCGCAGTGCTAAACGGAAGTGGCGAATTGATAGGATTAGCATTTGATGGAAACAGAGAGTCGATGAGCGGAGATGTCTTCTTTAAGGAGGGCTATTGCAAATCTGTGTGTGTTGACATTAGATATGTGATGTGGGTTATTGAAAAGTATGCTGGAGCAAGCAATATTATCAAGGAATTAAAAATCAACGATAAATAATTATGCTAAAAAAATTGACTATTGCCCTTGTGGCATTAACCATACTGTTTCCCTCTTTTTCAAGAGCGGACGAAGGTATGTGGCTTGTGAACATGTTCGAAAAGAGCATTTACCCTCAAATGGTAAAAAAAGGTCTTAAGCTAACTTCAAAAGAGATTTATAATGAAGAGAATGACGCTGCGCTTAGCAACGCAATTGTCTCGTTAGATTTTGGCTGTACAGGCAGTATGATCTCCGATAATGGACTAATGATTACAAATCACCACTGTGCCTACGGTGACATACATGCACTTAGTACTCCAGAAAAGAACTATCTCGAAGATGGTTTCTGGGCAATGAACCAATCAGAGGAGAAGCCAATACCTGGAAAAAATGTACTTTTTCTTAGAAAGGTGATTGATGTAACCGACGAAGTAAAGGCAGATGTAGCAGAACTACAAAAGCAAGGATTCAAAGGTGCAATCATGAGAAGAGTATTCAAACATATTGAGATGCGCTACAAAGAGAAGAATAATCTCGAAGCAATGTGTGCATCAATGTGGAGCTCTACAAAATTCTATATGTTTTTATACGAAGTATATTCAGACGTTCGTCTAGTCGGAGCACCTCCAGTTTCAATTGGAGCATTCGGCGGAGAGACAGACAACTGGGGATGGCCACAACATAAAGGAGACTTTGCAATCTATAGAGTATATGCCGACAAAGATGGAAAGCCTGCAAAATACTCTGCTGAGAATAAACCGTTGATGCCAAAAAGAGTGTTAAGTATCTCAACTAAGGGAGTTAAGGAGAATGATTATGCGATGATTCTTGGATATCCTGGCAAGATTAACCGTTATGTTTCGTCATTCGAAGTAAAAGAGAAGCAAGAGATTCTAAACCCAATCGTAGTTGAAATAAGAAGAGCAAAACTTGATGTTTGGAAAAAACACATGGATGCAGATCCAACTGTAAGACTAAAATATTCAGACAAATATTTTGGAATCAGCAACTATACCGACTATGCAAAATGGGAAAATAAATGTTTCATCAGATATGATGTAATAAACATTAGACAACAAGAGGAGGTTGAATTAGCAAAATGGATTGAATCTGATGCTAAGGCTAAGGAGAAGTATGGCGATCTGCTTGTTAAGCTAGAGAAGGGTTTTGCTGCTAGAGCAGAGCTTGTTAAACAAAAGGCATACTTCAGAGAGTCATTTGTATCAATCTCAGAAGTTGTACAATCTGCTAAGAGATTTGGAAATGTTACAAGAGACATGGAAAAAGGTGGAATCGAAAAGATTTCGACCAATGACCAAATGTTTAAAACAGAGTATGCTGCAATCCAAAGATCGCTTTATGATGTTTATGATTTATCAACCGACAGAGATCTGTTCCGCCAACAATTAGCTTTCTTTATCAAATATGTGAAACCAGGATACTATGGTGGAGCTTTGGCAAAATGGGTTAAAGAGTACAATGGTGATGCAGGAAGAATCGCAGACTATATCTATGATAACTCAATCTTTACCCAAAAGGATAAGCTCTACAAATATTTTGAGACACCAAGAACAAAAGAGGAGATCTTGTCTGACCCAGCTATTTTATTGGCAGAGTCTTGCTCTATCCAAACATTTAATGAGTTGACAAATAAAATGAACACTCAGCTTGGATTCGACACCGAGGCTTTAACATCGCAATACACAAGAGCGTTATATCAAATGAGAGAGGCCAAAGGTCTTCCACAATACCCAGATGCAAACTCAACAATGCGTATTACCTATGGTTCAGTTGGAGGAATCCAACCAGCGGATGGAATCACCTACGGATATAGAACAACCATTAAAGGTTATTTAGAGAAAAAAGATCAGACAAACTACGAGTTCAATGTAAAACCTAAGTTAGAGGCTATGATTAAAGCTAAAGACTGGGGAAGATGGGGCGAGAACGGTCAGCTTTATGTAAACTTCTTAACCAATAATGACATTACAGGAGGCAATTCAGGCAGTCCAGTAATCAATGGAAAAGGTGAGTTGATTGGTCTAGCATTCGATGGAAACAGAGAGTCGATGAGTGGTGACGCATACTTCCACCCAGAATATTTCAAAACCGTTTGTGTAGATATCAGATTTGTCCTTTGGGTAGTCGATAAATATGCAGGTGCGGGATACCTTATTAACGAAATGAAACTTAAGTAATAACATAGATGTTTAAAAGATTAGTTGTACTTATTTCTATGACATGGGCCGGATTATATCCGGCCTTTTGTCAAGATAGAATGCTCGATTTGCTCAAAACAGAGCTAAAGAGCCAAATGACAGAATTAGGAAAGGGAGAGTATCCTCCGTATTATATGAATTATCGTGTCATTGATACCTATAGTAGGGTTATTAAGGCGTCGATGGGAGCTTTTAACACAGTTGAGACAGAAAAGCAGATTATTTTTGTTCCACAAGTGCGTGTAGGTTCTCCAGAATTCGATAACTTCCATGAGTCTCAAAATGGAGTGGTTGTAAACAGATTTGCAGGACCTCCAACAATTTTGCTTCCGTACGATACAAAATCAGGATTTGAGAGTTTTAAAGAGATTATCCGCGAAGAGGTGAATTCAAGATATAAGTTTGCCGTTTCGAATTTCGACAGAGCGAAAGCAAAGAGAGGAGTAAAAGTAGAAAACGTAGATAAATCTGCCGATTTTACTAAAGCTAAAGCAGAAAAATATTTCGAACCAGCTTTAAAAGATGACAAAACTCAATTAGATATAAAAGCTTGGGAGAAAAAACTCAACAAATACAGCGGATTTTTTGCAGACAATAAAGATATTATCAGCGCAAATGCGACGATGAGTTTTAAAATCTGGAGGAAATACTTTGTTTCGACCGAAGGGGCTGAGGTAGCAGAGAACAGAACATATGTCTTGCTAAGCATCAGAGCGATGACTATGGCAGAAGATGGAATGGAACTTCCTCTTCATAAGAGCTATTTTGCATTCTTCCCCGAAGAGTTACCATCTGAGGCAGAGATTATGAACGATCTAAAGCAGATGTCTGCAAAACTTAGTAAGTTGAAGGTTGCCCCACTAGTACAACCCTACACAGGCCCAGCTTTACTTTCTGGCTCGGCTAGTGGCGTATTCTTCCATGAGATCTTTGGACACAGGATAGAGGGTCAAAAGATGAAAAGCGACAGCGATGGCCAGACATTTAAGAATATGGTAAATGAATATGTTCTGCCTAAGGCTATCAGCGTGTTATGTGATCCAACAATGAAGAAATTCAAAGGAAGTCCATTAAACGGTTATTACATTTTTGATGATCAAGGTGTAAGGGGGAAAAGGGTTGAAGTTGTAAAAGATGGAATCCTTAAAAACTTCTTGATGACGAGAACTGGTCTTGAAGGTTTTCCTGAATCCAATGGTCATGCTAGAGCAGAGTTTGAGTACGATCCAACTTCGCGTCAATCTAATTTAATAGTTGAAACAAATAATTATAAGACAGATGCTGAGCTTCGTGCACTTCTAATTTCTGAGGCAAAGAAACAAGGTAAAGAGTATGGATACTTCTTTAAAGCAGTAACTGGTGGATTCACACAAACTGGAAGAAGCGGAGCGAACTCATTCAACGTCACCCCACTTGAGGTTTACAGAGTTTATGTAGATGGAAGAGAGGATGAATTGGTGAGAGGAGTAGATATGATTGGAACACCTTTGTCGATGTTTTCAAATATTGAACATGCAGGTGGTGAATATGAAATCTTTACTGGTACATGTGGAGCTTCGTCTGGTAACGTTCCAGTAACAGCAATCTCTCCAACGATTTTTGTAAATAAGGTTGAATTACAAAAGAAACCTAAACCATCAGTTACACCGGCATTGTTGCCAAGGCCATAATTTAAACTCAAAATTGTAATGAGAAAATTTATAAATATATTACTCATATTCATTTGTTTGTCTGCTACAACTTATGCTCAGACAAATGATAACATCCTTTTCAAAGCGATGGAAGATGAGATGAAAAGAGCAGAAAAAGATCTCAAACTACCAGGAGCACCTCCAATTTACTTTATATCGTGTACTGTTACTGAGAATAGATATATTTCAATAACAAGTAACAAGGGCAATGTTGTTTATGTAAAGGAGAGTCCTAAAGAGAGAATGCACTCGATTAATCTGTATGTAGGAAACAGTAAACTTTCAAGCGACTATTCGTATTCAGGCAATGGAATGGTCTCCCAGCAGTTCACAACAAGCGATGATAATTATGATCAACTAAGAAGAAATTTCTGGCAAACTTATGATCTAGCTTACAAATTTGCAGTTGAAGTATATAACTCTAAGAAGAACAACTTAAAGACAGCAAATTTAAGCGATCAGGAGAAGGCTTTGGAAGATATAACCCCATTAAAAAAGATTGAAGTTTATACTCCACATTTCGATCAATATTCTTTAGATAAGAAGATCCTTAGTGATTTAGCTGATAAAATTTCACTTAAAATTTCGGAGTCGAAAGGGGTATTTGATGCAAAAGCAGAGATTGATGGAATTGAAAATGTTTACTACTATGTATCAAATGAGGGAACAAAGATTAAAGAGCCAGTAGCCTATATAAGGATTACTATGTCGGCAAAAATCAGGAATGCTAAGAAACAAGTAATCAAAGATAAAAAGGTATTTTACGCCAAAAGTACTTTAAAATTGCCTTCGGAGAGTGAAATCTTGAATATGGCAACTAGCTTTGCTTCAGAGCTCTCTTCTATGTACGATATTAGCACAGTTGACGAATACTATCTAGGCCCTGTATTATTTGTAGAAGAGGCAGCAGGTGCTGTATTTGCAGAAAATATTGCAGGACCATCAGGTGTCCTCTCATTTCGCAAACCGATTCAAGTAATGGCAACAGTTGCTCGTCCAGAAAATGTGGGTAACGCTAAAAACATAAAACCTCTTGAGGAGAGAATGGGTAAGAAGGTGGTTGATAACCGACTATCAGTAATGAATATAACATCAGATACGAAATTTGGGGCTAGTGAATTACTAGGCTCATATAGATATGATGCACAAGGCATAAAAGCTAAAGATAGTGTATTGTTAATCCAAAATGGAATACTCAAAAATTTATTGAGTACAAGAGTTCCAACTCTAAAAATAAAGGAGAGCACAGGCAGTCTTCGTTTTGGTGTTAAACCAAGATCTGTTTCATTAGCTCAAGCGCCTGGTAACTTAATAATTAAATCTTCATCAACTGCCAATTGCGACAGCCTTAAAAAGATGTTAATTGTTTCTGCAAAAGAGGAGGGGTTGGAATATTGCTATATTGTAAAGAAGATCGCTGCTTACGACGAGATCAAACTCGTTAAGGTTAACGTAAACGATGGCAAAGAGACAATCATTACGGGTGCCGAAATTGGTGTAATACCTTTTACAAAACTCAAAAGAGTTCTAGGAGTCTCTACTGAACAGTCTTTGTACAACTACCTTTATAACGAAGAAATTCCAGTCTCTGTAGTGCACCCGAAAGGTGTCTTGATCGAAGATGTTGAGATTGATAAAAAACAGATTTCTGTTCAGAAAGAGTCAAAGTTGATCAACTAATTTTGCACGTCCCTTTGCTCTTAAGAAAAAGGAGCATTAAAAGTGCAGCAATCAAAGATAGTGCTCCTCCAAAATAGAATGGGGCAGACGAGTTGACATAATCATACAGAAGCCCTGCAAAGAGGCTTGCTGGTAGAAAAGTGATACCGAGGACGGCATGGTACAAACCAAATGCCGTCCCTTTTATTTCATGAGGTACAATGTCTGAAATCATCGCTTTTTGACTACTGTCTGTCATTGCACTATAAATCCCATAAAGCGCAAAAAGTAATAGAAAAACTCCAAAATGCGAGGAGTAGCCAAAGATGAAATATATTATTGAGTAAAGGAAGAATCCAATGACAATCATCTTTCCGTGACCAATTTTATCAGAAAGTTTTCCAATTGGAACAGCCAAGATGACAGAAACTGTATTATATAACATGAATACAAGTGGTATTAAAGAGTGAGAAATGCCTGTTTCGGAGGTCTTTACAAGTAAAAGAGCATCTGTTGAATTTCCTAGTGAAAAGACGAACACAATAATCAAAAAACAGTAGAATCTTTGAGGAATCTTGTTTACAGCGCCTGCTAGACTATGTTCAACCTTTTTGATACTATTCTCCTTTATATACAGAACTATTGTGAGTACGCCAAAAAGAGCAGGGATGGAGGCTATTATAAAGATTAACTGATAGTTGTCGGGGAAGTAATACAAAAGAGCCATTGCAATCAGAGGACCGAGTACTGCCCCGCTGTTGTCCATAGCTTTATGAAATCCAAAATTTTTACCAGAGTCATTCTCTCCTGTTGCTTGTCCAATCATACTATCACGTGGAGCGGCTCTCAGACCTTTCCCGAATCTTTCGAATATTCGCAGAGTCATAATCTCTGCTGCAAATTTAGAGATTGCATAGAACGGTGTAACTAAAGTCGAAAGTGTGTAGCCAATTACCAAAAATGGTTTGTATCTACCCAATTTGTCGCTCCAGTAGCCAGATAAGACTTTTACAAACGAAGCAATACTCTCCGATAGCCCCTCGATTGCGGAGATTGCTGTCTTACTTGCTCCAATTGAGAGCAAAAAAAGAGGCATAACACTATACACCATTTTGATTGATGTATCGTTGAAAAAGCTTGTCACTCCTATAAAGAAGACATTTTTCTCTATACCAAAAATTTTTTCTTTTTTCAATATGAAAAGTTCTGAGTAAATGTTATATTTGATTCATCTTAAACTCAGAACCAAAAGAAATGTTTAATTTAAACCGATTATTATGAAAAGATTTTTACAATTTTTGTCAATCGGTATTATTGCATCAGTAATAATATCATGTGGATCAATCAGATCGAGTTCTGACAGTAAACAAGGACGCCTTGGTGTTGATGCTACAAATGGAAAGGATACAACCACTTATGAGTTGATTGTCTTCGATCCAGGTTTCGACTTTTGGTTGAGTGGAAAGACTTTTTCTAAGAAGCAATATACTAATGAATACCTGCAGTCTATGAACAACATGTATGTTATTGAGTGGAACCGCAGATATTCTATGGGCGACAGAAGAGTTGGCAGTTACATAGATTATGATGCAACTACCAAATACGATTTAGATTTCAATTATAAACTCTTTATGTATTTTAAATATTTTGAAGAGAGTTATAATATTAAATTAATTGCTGGAAGCGGCAAGGTCTTTTAACCTAGTTGTCGTTTTATATACAACCTCGCAAAATGAGTTTGTAGAATATGTAGCACCACTTAGGGCATCAATATCTTTTCCGGGTTTTGGTGCCCTTTTTCCGTTGTATCCTATGAATTGCGCTAACCATTTTTGTGATGCAATCCTTTGCCCATAATGGGACTCTAAATCATAGATTGCAATTCTGCGAATCGAAAGGTCATTTGAATAGATAATAATCAGATTGTATCTCTCCATACTTTTGGGGATACTTACGATTTTTGCATCGAAGAGATATCCGACACTTTTGCCGGATATCTCTATTTTTTTGAAATCTTTATCTGATGTTTGAATAAGTGCGTACTCTTGCTGATTGAATATACTCCTCATCTCCTTTTCGACATTATTTGATGATGTGATTGTTGCAGTCAAAAGCAATATCAGTAATAGTTTCATGATAATTATTCATATTTAAGGTTAAAACATTACTGCAATTCCCATATTGAGTGTCTTCATCCATGTTTGATTGGCAGCTGTTTTTATATACTGCATATCTGTTTTAAATGCGGCGTTTTTATTGAGCTTGAATGTTAATCCAGCAGTAAGAATTGTGTTTTTATATGCAGGATTTGATGTAGTAATGGCGTCTGTTGCAGAGTGCATATTGTAGAACTCATATCTGAAAAATGGTATAAGACCATAATTCTCTATCTGAGTCAGAGTGAATAGATCGTATCCTGCCTCGGCATAAAATCCAGATATCTCTTTTCCTAAATCGTTATTTTTGGCACCTGTCCTTGTGAATTTATTATATTCGTCTGTATTTGAGATGAATGTGTGGTATAGTTGCCCTCTTAATTCTAAACCTCTGCGGTTATATCTGGCGTCTGCACCTATCATTACTATTCCTACAGCAGAAGAGTCTGCTTTTCGCACATCAGTAGCTATGTCGGTATTCAACTTGTTATATAACTTACTTTGTGATTTGCCTACATATCCCGACAATCCTAGATTAAGGTTATTTATTCCATAATATTCTACTCTTGCAGCGAAAGCTGGCGAACTTACATATGCTTTTGAACCTTTTTGTCGCCCCTCTCTCAGTCCGCCCGAACCAGTGAATGTTCCTTTGGTATCGAAGCCGTTTAATCCTCCCATAACGTAAAATTGATACTTTAATGAAGCTTGTTCGATTGTCCCGCTTATTCCAGCACCTATCTCTCTCCATGTTGATGGAGCTACCTTGTTGTCGATAATTGGCCTTTCGACTCCATTAAATGTTACAGGCTCGTGAAACTCGTTAATAATTCCCATTGGTACTAAAATTAGTCCTGCCTTAAGGTTTATATACTTATTTAACTTATGTTGAAGATAGGCTTGTTCAACCCAAAGCTCTTTTGCATATTCAAATTCGATCTCTGAGATAAATTGGGTCTTTTCACTAAAGTTGTATCCAACAAATAGCACTAGACGATGAAGGTCTAATGTTCCATTCTCTTTGACCCCTTTATTCATTGGTTGATTGAAGTGTACCTCTCCGTAACCGCCAATTGTGAGTTTTTTGTCACTGCTTGTAAGCTGCTCAGCAGTGTTAGAAAAGATGTTTGCGTTCTCTTTTTGCTGAGCAGCAAGCGAAGAAAATATAAGTGAAATTAAAATAAAAAGTAATGGCCTTTTCATAAATACTTTGTTTGAGTTTGATGGTGCAAAAGTATTGTGAATAAAAAGGCTCATCAATCCCGATTATATGGGATTTTTTAATATAAATATAGCCTACAATGGGTAATGAGAATCTTTAGAGTTGATCTATTGAGACAATATTATTAGTTATAGCATAGACAGTTAGCCCAGCCTGGCTTTTGATTTTTGTCTTTTGAGCAATATTTTTTCGATGAGATATTACTGTGTGGATGCTTATAAAGAGCTTTTCTGCAATCTCTTTGTTGGTCAATCCTCCAACTATCTCTTTCAGGATCTCTCTCTCCCTTTCTGATAACTCTTCGCTCTTAGTCGCCGGATTATCAACACTATCTCGTGCCGATTCAATTTTTTTAATCAATTGTTCTCTTGAATCGTAGATATTTAGGTAGTCATCAAATAAAAGTGTGAGGTCTCTGTCAAAATTTCCATTAATCAAAGCAATAAATTTTGAGTCAGAAAATCTGTGTTTTAGATTGTTAAACACTTTCCCTTTGTTGATTATTAGAATTGGGTCGATAATGAATAGATCTACTTTTTGTGCGTATGAGGCTTCTAATGGATCTTCTATACTAGAGAGAGGGATAATGTTAATATTCCTACAGAACCTAAGAATTAAGTTCTCAATACCCTCTTTAATTATCGAAGATGGTTCTAGAATGGCAATATTTAACAAAATACGGCTCATCGATTACTCCCTCTTTTTTCAATTGATTCTGCAGCAGGAATTAAAATATTCTCCTCAATAAATGAGTGAATCTTTAGTTCGTATTCCAATTCAGAGATACTTATCAAAAGTTTTCTTCTATGTGGTCCTTCACTTCGCACATGGTAAAGTAGTAGCGATTCGAGTGATTCAAGTTTACTCTCAATATCGGAGTGATGATCTATATACTCCTTGCCAGAATACTCCTCTTTTGTTGTCGTTTTATTAGAACAGAGCTCCATAAAGTATGGAAAAGCGATATTCTCTTCGTATCTAATGTGTTCAGCAACCTCCGAAAAATACTCTTCAAAATATTTATTAAGCACTTTATAAATACCACTAGTCAGGGATGGCTTCATCTGTTTAATCAATCCTAAAATCTCAGGATATTTCTCCTTCATGTAGTACTTGTGATTGTTCTTGAGAAAATTGATAATGACAGGAATGTCTATCTCTTCAATTGTAGTGTCTGATTGACTAAAGAAGCCATTGTGAAGGTTGCAAATTAGAGTGAGAAGATTGACATTTATGTTAGCATCTATGCTGATTTGTTGCAATGTTGACTCTTTCGAAAAACTTTTGATTTCGAGATTCTCCAGTGCAAGTAAAATTGCTGGATTTCGTTCAACAACATTAGATATTTTTGTTTGAGGATTACAGTATGTTTTAGGTATGAAATACATAGATCTGTTTTTTGTCATTAACAAAAAAGAGGAGCGTTTGTTTTGCTCCTCTTTTCTAAATATTACGTTCGGATTGTTCTCGTTTATTTTCCAGTCATTCCAAGTTTCTCCATTAAAGCCTCAGGCTTAGGATCACGACCACGGAATGTTCTGTATAGTTCAGCTGCATCCTTTAAATTACCTTTAGACAGAATGTTGTCTCTGAAAGATTTGGCAACCTCCTTGTTAAAGATACCCTTCTCTTTAAAGAGAGCGAATGCGTCAGCCTCTAAAACCTCAGCCCATTTGTAGCTGTAGTATCCAGCTGAGTATCCGCCTGCAAAAATATGGCTGAATGCAGGAGAGATCGCTGTTGAATCAACAAATGGCAATAGTTGTGTTTTTGTAATAGCTGCTCTTTCAAAGTCAATAACACCTTTGTCAGTCATTTTAGCTAATGAGTGCCATGCCATGTCGTTGATACCGTAAGTGAGTTGTCTTACACTACCATAACCGCTGAGGAAGTTCTTAGAATCGATGATCTTTTGGATCAACTCTTCTGGAATTGCTTCGCCAGTTTGATAATGTTTTGCGAATGATTTAAGGAAATCTTTTTCAACAGCCCAGTTCTCCATTATTTGCGATGGTAACTCAACGAAATCTCTTGCAACGCTTGTACCTGTTAAGCTAGGATATCTTCCTTCGCTCAACATGCCATGAAGCGCATGCCCAAATTCATGAAGAAGAGTTGTTACTTCGTCGAAAGTTAGTAGAGACGGTGATTTTTCGGTAGGTTTTGTAAAGTTCATAACCATATTTACAAATGGTCTGTACTCAACACCATCTTGAGAATATTGGTCTCTGAACGAAGTCATCCATGCTCCACCTCTTTTACTAGCTCTTGGGAAATAATCTAGATATAAAAGCGATAAAAAGCGTCCATCAGCATCACTAACTTCATAAACTTTCACATCTGGATGATATACAGGGATTTTTGTATTCTCTGTGAATTTAAGACCATAAAGTGAATCTGCAAGAGCAAATACAGCTGCCTGAACATTCTCTAGTTTGAAGTAAGGTTTTAAAAGCTCATCGTTAAGAGAGTATTTTTCAGATTTGTACTTCTCTGAATAGTAGCTAAAATCCCATGGCATTAATTTTCCTTTAAATCCAGATTTTTCTGCATAAGCTTGAATTTCTGCAAGATCTTTCTTCGCAAAAGGCATCGACTTAGCAAGTAGATCTTCAAGGAAGCTATTTACTGTAGCAGGAGTTTTTGCCATATTCTCTTCTAGAACATAGTCAGCATAAGTTGGATATCCAAGAAGATTAGCAAGTTTTAGTCTTAAATCAACGATCTTCTTAATATTCTCCTGATTACTCAATTCTCCGTCTAAACATTTACTGTTATATGCTTTCCAAAGTCTCTCTTTTAACTCTCTGTTTTCGCTGTACTGCATAAATGGAATATAGCTTGGACCTTGGAGAGTAATTACCCAACCTTCAAGCTTTCTCTCTTTAGCTTCAGCTGCTGCTCCCTCTTTTACAAACTCAGGGAGACCAGCTAGTTGAGTACTGTCAGTAATGTTTATAAAGAACTTATTAGTAGCCTCTAAAACATTCTGTCCGAATTTAAGAGTTAATTGAGAAAGCTCTTTCTTAATCGATCTGAACTCCTCTTTTTTCTCTTTAGGCAGGTTTGCTCCATTACGTGCAAAACTTCTGTAAGTCAACTCAAGAATTCTTGCTTGATCCTCTTCCAATTTTAAAGAGTCTCTCTTTTCGTAGACAGCTTTAATTCTTTCGAATAGCTTCTCATTAAGAAGAATGTCATTTGAATACTCTGTCAACATTGGAGATACCTCTAATGCAATCTTTTGCATAACTGTATCTGTACAAGCTTCATTCAAATTGAAGAAGATTGCACTGATGTTTGATAACTTTCTTCCAGCATACTCCATCGCCTCTATTGTATTCTCGAAAGTAGGTGCTTCGGGATTGTTTGCAATAGAGTCTATTTGAGCCTTACCTTCGGCAATCGCTGCATCGAAAGCTGGCTTATAGTGTTCATTTTTGATCTTGTCGAAGGCTGGAGCTCCATATGGATTATCGGACTGAGTCAAAAGTGGATTTTCTGTCATATTAGATTTGCAGGAAAACAAAAAAGCAATAGCTGTTATTATGATTCCTATTTTTTTCATAAAAAGATTATTGAGTTTGAATTACTAAGTATTTTGTCTGTTCCCAGAAAGTAGTAGGCTTAGAGATCTTAAGGATTTGATTTCCATTTGCGTCAGCCTCTAAAGTATAAGTTCCGTTTGGATGAACAGAAAGAACTTTAGCCTTTTTAGCATTCAAATTAATCTCAGTAACCTCTCTGATATCGATCTTAACGAATGCAGACTTTTCTGCTTGGTAAGAGATCTTTGCAGATTTAAACAGACCGCCTTTTGACATAACGTTTGCAGCAATAAGTTCATCTTTTGAACCGATAATATAGTATCCTGCATTAATTTGTTGATCTTGACTTGAGATTGTCTCTTTTTGAGCACTGCTCTCTTGGTGCAGAGCAGAAACATCTTCTCTTAATGTCGAAACTGTTTTGTCTAAGCTTGCAATTTGAAGAGTTTTAACTTTAAGTTGAGCATCTTTTTCTTCTAATTGTTTGCTAAGATCCTCGATAAGTTGTGATTTTGACTCTAGCTCTTTAGTCAAGTTAGCAAGTCTCTTTTTGAACTCTCTTGATTGAATTCTAGCATCATTCTTAAGCTTGCTGATTTGATTTTTGTAGTTAGTGATAGCTTCGCCAATAGCACTGATATCTTGTTTTAGTTGCTCTCTCGAATTAGCTGGCACCTCTGCACCACCGTTTTGCGATTGGATAACAAGTATGTTTTCGGCCTCTCTGATAGATTTAAGACCATCTTCTACCTCGTTAAGGGTAGAGAATACCTCTTCGAATTCGGCACTTTTAGCAGTAGCAGCAACCGACAAAGAGTCAAGTCTAGCTTGCAAGGCTTTGTATTTGCTTGAACTCTCCACGCAAGAAGTAAGAGAGAACGAAACAATAGCCATTAAAGAAAAAAGAATAATTTTTTTCATCGTATTGAATGTTAGTTTGTTAATATCCTTAAATGAGTTTGGTTTAATCTCCAAATTTAAAGAATATTTCTAATAATGACTATTTTTTTTGTCAGTTATATAAACCACTCCTTTTGAGGATATTAAATAGCCATAATTATAGCATCGGTACAAAAACTTACCCTTGCCGTCCTTTTCGTGCGAAGTGTAGTGTTTAAAATCGAATCCTCTCTCTTCAAGTACCTCTTTTCGGACTCTTTTTTCGGACTGTATTAAACAATCCTTCAGTAGTCGTCTGTTTTTATTCAATGTCTTGTTGACCTGTTTAACTAATGAAGGCAACTTCTCAAGTTTTGAATTATTAAATGTGTTTCTACATAAGGTTGAACAAAATTTTTTGTCGCTTCTCCCAATAAGCGGCTTCCCACAATCAAAGCAAGTTCTCATTCAGTTTTAGTTTAAGTTGTTAGTAATTTGAGTTTTAGTATTTCAAAAATAAAAAATCACATTTTTTCGATTTCACAAGTTTTACATTATTTTAACTATTAATCAATTAATTATATCATTTTAAAAAAATGTGCTATTTTTAGAAAATAATTCCAAGTTTATGACAGAGATTATCTTTACACGGCATGGCCACACTGAGTGGAATAAGGAGCAGAGATTGCAAGGTCGAGAAGACTCTCCTTTGACTGAAAGAGGTCTTCATCAAGCGTCTGTTCTTGGATTGTATCTCAAAGGAAAAGGGATAAAAAAGATCTATTCAAGTTCATTATTCAGGGCTGTCAGAACAGCGAGAATTATCTCAGCTCAGTCTGGTATTTCTGATATACTTCTTAGAGACGATTTGAGGGAGATCTATCTATCCGATTTGGAAGGGCAGCAGTTTTCAAAAGCTCAAGAGTTATATCCCGAAAAAATGGAAGCTTTTTCACATAAACCATCGAGTTTTGTGCCACTAAAAGATGGAGAGACCTTCTTCGAAGCTCAAAAGAGAGCAGTAAATGCTGTCGAATCTATTGTTGCAGAGAATCCGGACTCTACAATTTTGATCGTTTCTCATGCAGTCTTACTCCGATTAATCTTTGCCCACTATTCTGGAACTCATATCGACGATTATTGGCCAAAACAAGGTTTTTTTTATCCGTGTAGCTTGTCCTCGATAGAATTTCATAACTGCTCCAGAAAGATTTCCTTAGTCAATAGCATCGAGTATGCAACAATGCAATATTAGTCTCCGTTATTACATAAGAGCGTCTAAATAATTATAGTCACTTATAGACGTATATAACTGTTTATAAAAGATTTGGTTAGTTGAGATTGTTTTTCTTTGTATTGTAATCAATAAAATTTACAATCATGGAAAAATCAATTAACAGAGTAGAGCTTAAGGGTAATGTGGGGTTTGATCCAAAAATTACATCGTTAGACGATGGGGTTCAAGTAATGAGGCTCTCTCTTGCAACTAGCGAGACATTTAAAAACAGGAAAGGGGAGTTACAGGAGGAGACGGTTTGGCACTCAGTAGTTGCGTTCACTGGAAAGAATATGCCGGATTTCTCGCAAATTAAGAAAGGAAGCGTCTTATCGGTGGTCGGCAGGATTAAGCCTGTTCAGTATCAAACTAAGACTGGGATTGAAAGACAAACATACGAGATAGTTGCTGCAGCAATAAAGCAAATTGTACCTAATAACGGGTTATAAAAATTTATTGTAATTTTACGGACTGAAACAGGAGCTGTTTGATGCTCCAAAAAGTAAAATGAGATGACAAAAGAGATATTTCTTTACAACACCATTAACAGAAAAAAAGAGCTGTTCGAGCCACTCAGTCCGGGCATGGTGGGAATGTATGTTTGCGGCCCTACGGTTTATGGTGATGCTCACTTGGGTCACGCCAGGCCAGGCATTACCTACGATGTACTAGTTCGCCTTTTCAAGCACTTGGGATATAAAGTAAGATACGTCAGAAACATCACAGATGTTGGACATTTAGAAAATGATGCCGACAGTGGTGAAGATAAAATAGCTCAAAAGGCAAGACTTGAGCAACTAGAGCCGATGGAGGTTGTTCAGCATTACACTCTTCGATACCACGAGGCGATGAGAATGTTAAACACTTTACCTCCGAACATCGAGCCTAGGGCTTCTGCTCACATAATTGAGCAGATAGATTTAGTAAAGACTATTTTAGACAAGGGATATGCCTACGAAAGCAATGGATCTGTATATTTCGACGTTGAGGCATACAATAAAAAGCATAGGTATGGTATGCTCTCTGGCAGATCTTTAGACGATATGCAGTCAAATACCAGAACATTAGATGGACAGGATGATAAAAGATCTTCGTTCGATTTTGCGTTGTGGAAAAAAGCGTCTCCAACTCACATTATGAGATGGCCTTCTCCATGGAGTGATGGTTTTCCAGGATGGCATTTGGAGTGTTCTGCTATGAGTTCCAAGTATCTTGGTGAGGAGTTTGATATTCATGGTGGCGGAATGGATCTGCTTTTCCCACATCACGAATGTGAACTTGCTCAAAATACTGCTTCGAGAGGAAAAGGTGGCGTTAGGTATTGGATGCATAATAATATGATAACCATCAATGGTCAAAAGATGGGAAAATCATTGGGCAATTTTATAACATTAGAAGAGTTGTTTACAGGTTCACACAAGATTCTTGAACAACCTTATTCTCCAATGACTATCCGTTTCTTTATACTTCAAGCTCACTACAGAAGTACTCTTGATTTTAGCAATGAGGCTCTCCAAGCGGCCGAGAAGGGTCTGAAAAGATTCATTCAAGCTGTCAAAGATTCTGCTAATCTAGAGATTAAGTCGGGAGTTGTTGATAATGCTCAAATAGAGGAGATTAGACAAGGGGTGTATAAAGCTTTATGTGACGATCTCAATACACCTGTTGCAATTGCGCATCTATTTGATGCTGTCAAGATTGTTAATCAAGTTAAAGATAAAACGATTTCAATCAATGAGGAGGATAAACTCAAGTTATCTTCTCTTTTCAAGGATGTTGTCGAAGATGTCTTAGGTCTTGTTGACGAGCAGGAGGGTAGTGGTGTGAGCGAAATTCTTAATGGAGTGATGGAGATGCTGCTTGAGGTAAGAAGCGGTGCTAAGAAAAATAAAGATTTTGCAACAAGTGACCTCATACGCGATAGACTTAACAAACTAGGAATAACAATTAAAGACACAAAAGAGGGAACTGAGTGGTCTGTGAGTTAAAGTAGACATAGCCAAATCGGAGTCAACTTCTTTTTTCTTTTGAACTTAAACTATTTTGAAATATATATATGGAAAGAAGAGATTTTTTTAAAGTATTGTCTGCCAGCGGTGTTGGTATGGCAATGGCTCCGGTGATCAAGGCGGCAGAATCTGTTGAGCAGATTGCTCAAAGCGACAAACCTTCTACTAATGTTGCAGATGCTATTGCAGCACCTCGAACCAAAACCTCAATGCCAGGAAGATATCCTGGGCGAGTTGTAAAGGTTGTTGATCCAAAAGGTGTTGTTGATGGTGTTCCTCAGGAAGAGGTTGCATATGATATGCTTAAAAAGAGTATGTTATTGCTAACAGGTGAGAAGAGTATAAAAAAAGCCTGGAGGCAATTTGTTTCCCCAAAAGATGTTATTGGCCTAAAAGTTAATCCAGTTGCTGGAAAACTGCTTACTACTTCACATGCTGTTACTAAAGCTGTAATAAAACAATTAGAAGAGGCAGGAATTAGTCGCGATAAGATTGTTATCTGGGATCGTCGTGAGATGCAGCTTCATGAGACTGGCTATACCAAAGAGAACTATCCTGGAATCAAAATAACAGGAACCGAATGTCAGGATGAAAAGGGTGGGTATTATAATATGGAAGGTAAATTGTATGCCGAAGAGAGAATAGATAAAGACCACTTCTTTTTTGCAGATGTAGAAGGTGAGTATGATGCATACACAATTCCATTTATGGTAAATGGTGGTAAATACTCATATTTCTCAAAAATTTGCACTCAAGAGGTTACAAAGATTATCAACCTTCCTATTATGAAGAATGCTGGTGGTTCTTCAACATTGTGTCTAAAAAACCTAGGATATGGAGCAATCACAAATACAGGAAGGCTTCATGCTAAATTATGGAACGAAACTTCTGCCTACGTCTGTGCATTTCCTCCAATTAGAGACAAAGTAGTTTTAAACATTCTTGATGGATTGGTTGGTTGTTTCGATGGAGGTCCATCGGCAAAACCTCAATTTATTTGTAACTATAATACTCTTCTTGTGGGTTCTGATCCTGTTGCAGTTGATAGGACTGGTCATGAAATCATTAATAATAAGAGACTAGAAATGGGAATTCCTAGTGCTCAGAAGGAAAAAGCTGTAGGTACTCCAAAATATGTAAAGCTTGCTGAAGAGTTAAAACTTGGTATTGGTGATATCTCGAAAATAGAATTACTCGAAATTAAAGCTTAAAATGACTCTTAAACCTAAAACAAAAACTAAATATTTGGTAATCCTGATCCTGTTCTTCTCCACCAAACTCTTCGGAGGAGAGCAGGATCTTCTTATCAAAAAGGAGACAAAATTTACTGGAGAAGGTCTATATGGCTTTATGAATGGAGGCGCAGATCTTTACTTAGAGTATGGTTTTTCTGAACTGATTTACAGAGAACTCACTTATAGAGGCGAAGATTTTTCTGTTGAACTATACAAAATGCGATCTCCAGAAGATGCTTTTGGAATTCATTCTGTTCTCTCCTTTAGGTGTATCTCTGCAGACTCTTTAGATCGAATAGATTGCTTGACTAAATATCAGCTTCAGGCTGTTTCTGGTGACTATTTTATCTCTGTAGTTTTTTCAGCAGGAACCCTTAACGCTCGTGCAGGTGCTTATGAGATTATTGCCAAATATCTTCCAAAAAGTGAATTAAAAATAAATTTTCCAGACTTTGTTCAACAGAAAGAAAAAGTAACATCAAATCTTTTTTATTGCTCTGGAAATTTGGGACTTTCAAATCTTCCCTCTGCAATTAGTTCTTTAATGGACGGAATCTCTGCTTACAAATTATGGTATTATAAAGAAGGAATATCGTCGAATAGATGTAGAGTTATATTTTCTGATAATCAATCACTTTCAATTGTTAAGCAGCGCATTCCCGCATCAGATATAGTTTATATAAATAATTTAACTTTAGATTTTAAGTTTTGATTTAAAATATTTTTATATTTGTATAGAAATATTTTAAAATCTTGAAAGTAGCTTATAACATATTATCAATCAGTATTCTGTCGGTTTACTTAGTTTCTCTGATGGGTATTGGTAGATACTCTTGCGGTTGTGAGCACTCATCCAGTATTTGTCTGTTTGGAATTCATAGTGAATGTAATTGCCACAATAACCATCATGTAAAGACTCAAAAATTCTTTAGATGTGTATGTGGTGCGATTCTTACTGTAAAAGAGCCCGAACAAAAAGATTGTTGTAAAGTAAATTATTACTTCCTTAAAGATGAGCAGAATATCGCAAATATTTTGTTTGTAACTGCGGATTCGTTCTCTCCGGCTCTCAAGCCACTTACAGTTTTTAAAATAAGTGAATATAAAGTTGAAAGGCCCATTATTAAATCGTTTCAGGCTCTATTCCAGCGAGTCACGGGTTCTTTATTCAAAAAATTCAGTCAGTTTATATTATGATTTATAACTCGGGTGTAACTTTTGCGCTCGAAAGAAGTCTTATGTAAAAATGCCTAGGTAAAACCGATGGTAAGTAAAATCATAATTTATAAACTTAAATTAAATCGATGAACAGACTTGGATTTTTAATTCTGGCCCTAATCCTTCACATGTCGTCAGTAGCTGCATTTGCATCCGAAAAGAGAGCAGTTGCTATTGTAACCGACGAAAAGACATACTCTTCTTGTAAGGCGTCTGTCGAACTATATGCCGAATCTATTAAAAATGAGGGGATAAATGTATTTATCATCAATAAAGGATGGAATACCCCCGATGATATAAAGCAAAAATTGGTTGAACTCTATAAGAACAGCAATCTTGAAGGTGCAGTTTTTGTAGGCGATGTTCCAGTTCCAATGATTAGAGATGCTCAACATCTCACAACAGCGTTTAAGATGGACCAAAGAAGAGACTGGCGAGAATCTTCTGTTCCATCTGATCGATTTTATGATGACTTTGATCTTAAATTCAATTTTATCAAAAGAGATTCTACTAAAACTCTTTATTATTACTATTCACTAGCTGCGGAGGGTCCTCAGTCAATCCAGTGCGATATTTACACAGCTCGTATAAAACCTCCTGTTGTAGAAGGAAAAAGCAAATATGAACTAATTAGCGAATTTTTAACTAAGGCAGCTATTCAGAAGAGTTCAAAGCATCAGATTAATAAAATTTCTTACTTTGCTGGTCATGGCTACAATTCCGATTGTATGGTGGCCAGAATCGATGAGAAATTGGCACTTTCAGAACAATTTTCATTCATCAATAAAGGGTCAAAGAGGATAAATTACCTCGACCATAAATTCGAAGACAATATTAAATATAGACTCCTTGCCGAAATACAAAGTGAAGGTTTAGATTTAGCCATCTTGCACCATCACGGGTCAGAAGATTTACAACTTATGAATGGCTCTCCTCTAACATCTGATACTCAAAGATGGCTAGAGATGGCAAAAAAATTCTTCCGAGGCAAAATCAGAGGAGCAAAAGATACTACTGCTGCAAAGAAATACTATGTTGATAATTATAAAGTTCCTGAATCATGGGTCGCAAATGCTTTTGATAAAAATGTGATCTTGAAAGATAGTCTTGAGGATGCTGCTATTGATATTCATATTTCCGATCTTAATGGGTTTAAACCACAAGCAAAAGTTGTCATTTTTGACGCTTGTTTTAATGGTTCATTTCATTTGGATAATTATATAAGTGGCCATTATATTTTTGCAGATGGAAATACAATGGTTGTTAAGGCTAACTCCGTTAACACTCTTCAAGATACTTGGACTAATCAGTTAATTGGTCTTCTCGACAGAGGAGTCTCTGTTGGCAATTGGGCTAAAGGTCAGATGACTCTTGAGTCGCACTTGATTGGAGATCCCACATATAGATTTCTTTCTCAACTTTCAATCAACTTTGATTTGAATGAGAAGGTTGCAGACCATAACCAAAATACAAAGTTTTGGCAAAAGCATCTTCAATCTACAGATCCAGAGCTACGCGCATTAGCGATTAAGCGTCTTGCAAATCAAAAAGTATTGACCGATGATCAACTTCTAAATATTCAGTCTAATGATAAAAGTTGTATTGTTAGATTAATGGCTTTCACTCAAATGAGGGAGAGGGCAAGCGAGAATCTTGATAAGGCAATTAAAATTGGATTAAATGATGATTATGAATTGATTAGAAGATTGTCTGCCTATATAGCTGGAATGAATTACTCTCCGATTTATCTTCAAGATCTTTACAATATGAGAATTGAGCCAGGTGTAAGTGAAAGAGTAGATTTTCAAATTAAATCGGCTTCGGAAGGGTATAAAAAAGATGAAGCTTTAGCTGCATTCGATAATGCGATAAAAGGCAAAAGCGGTAGATGGTATGAAGATATAAAAGCCAAAAGAAAAAATTTAGAGTACACATTGTCGAGGACAGAGTCTGACATGAATTCTTTATTAGATGAAAAAGTGTCTTCAAAAGAGAAAAAGTTTACGCTTCTATCTCTTAGAAACAGTAATAACATTGCCTATCTAGATATTCTATTCAAGTTTATGAAGGAGTCAAAAGATAAAGCGCTTAAACTTCAATTAGCTGAGGCTTTTGGATGGTATAAATTCTCTTACAAAAAAGCAGATATCGTTAAGTTTTGCACATCGCTCGCTGCTGAAGAGAGAGATGTAGAAATCAAAAATGAGTTGCTAAGAACCATTAATAGATTAAACAACTAACCACAATTAATAACACAAACTATGATGAAACCCAAACTAAAAGAACTTACCGAAAGAGGAAAATTCTCTTTTTTGGTAGCTTTGGCTATTACTGCGATGCTTGTTCTTGGAACAACAGCTAATGCGCAGGTAGGAGCTGGAGGAAACTACTCTACACTTAAAGGGGTTGTGATTGAGAAGGGGACCAAAGCTGTCCCTGTTGAATTTGCGGCTGTAATTGTGAACCCTCAGGGGTCAGCCGGTATGACTGATAAGAATGGCGAATTTAATTTAACTAAACTCTCCCCAGGAAAAGTTAAAGTTAGATTCCAGTTTTTGGGAATGGAGAATCTCGACACAACAGTTGTTCTGTATGCCGGGAAAACTACAGTTCTTAATGTTGAGATGGAATATAGTTCATTCCGTCTTAAAGAGGTTGCCGTTGTTGCTCAAGAGAGTAAAGCGGGTCAAGCTACTGCTTCAAATATATCCAGACAAGCGATGGACCACTTACAAACAAGTTCGCTTTCTGACATCATGCAATTATTGCCTGGTGGAGTAACTGCTAACCCTAACTTGTCAACAGCTAAGACGATTAGCATTCGTAACCTTGGTGGTACAGCTAATGAAATGAATAGTCTTGGAACATCTATCATCGTAGATGGAGCTCCAATTTCGAACAATGCTAATATGCAGGCTCTTTCTCCTACAATTTCAGGAGGAGCTTCTGCAGTGGGTGGTGGAGCATCTCCTTCATCTGGTATTGACTTGAGAACAATTTCTACAGACAACATCGAATCTGTTGAGGTAATCAGAGGTATTGCATCTGTTGAATATGGAGATATGACCTCAGGAGCTGTTTTAATCAGATCAAAAGCTGGACGTGAGCCATTAACAATAAGATTTAAAACTGACCCAAATACATATCAGATTTCAGTTAGTAAAGGTATGCACCTTGGAGGAAAAGCTGGAAATTTGAACATCAGTGGAGACTATGCTTATAGCGTTTCGAAACCTACAGAGTCTTATGCATATTATCAAAGAGCTACTGCCAAAGTTCTATATTCAAATGTTTTTGGAAAGCTTGCATCAAACACATCATTTGATTTTGTACTAGGTAAAGATACTCGTGAAAAAAACCCAGATGATGTTCGTTCTCAATTAGCTACTGGAGCTAAGGATATCACACTTAGATTTAATACTAATGGAACTTGGAATGTTAACTATGGTTGGCTGAATAATGTAAAATATACATTGTCAGGATCATATGCAAATAAGCACTCTTTCCAGGAGGAGCTATTAGGTAACGCATTTGCAGCCTACTCAATGTCTGCTACTGATGGAGCTATATTGAGCAACAGACCTTTCCAAAGAGTATATGATATTAATGGAGTTGAACTTACAAATATCCCTTCGAATGAAACCTCTTATTACGCGACTTATCTTCCTAATGAATATTTTAGTCGTTATGATATCTATGGAAAAGAGGTAAATATTTTCGCAAACGTCAAAGCCAACTTAACAAAAACAATTGGCGGGGTTTTCAATAAAATTATCATTGGTGCTGATTTTAAGAGTGATGGTAATCTTGGTGATGGTAAAGTATATGATTTAAAGAGACCTCCATATAGAAATGTTTCGAGTGAAAACTCTTCACCTCGTCCAAGAAAATTTTCTGATATTCCTTTTGTTAATCAGTTATCACTTTATGCAGAAGAAAACCTATTATACTCTTTTGGAGAGAGAGAGCTTAGTCTGCAAGTCGGTGGTCGCTATGACGTGGTTGCAGACAAATCTGCTTTGACATATCGTCTAAATGGATCATTTGATCTTATTCCTAGATATTTGACTCTTAGGGCTGGACATGGTTTGCTTGCAAAAGCTCCAACAGCTTTGTATTTGTATCCAGAAAATGCATATTTTGATTTTGTTCACTACAATACCTTAGGTAGTTCTACAGTTCCTGAGTCTGAGCAACTATTACTAGCCTCAACAAGAATTTTCAATACTGAAAACAAAGATTTGGAAATGGCAATTAATACTAAGTCAGAAATTGGTTTCGATTTTAAGATCAAAAAGATGCGTTTCTCTTTTACGGGTTTTTATGATAGAATGAATAATGGTTATAATCTTGGATCTGATTTCTCTACATTCAAACTAATTGAATATACTCAATATAAAGCAGGAATCACTCAACCAGGGCATACTCCAAAACTCGATTTTAAGAGCAAAAACAACATCTTTGTGAATTATGCTAAACCGATGAACAATATTGAGTCTGTAAACAAGGGCATAGAAATGGAAATCGACTTAGGTAGATTCGAAGAACTACGTACCTCTTTCTTTATTAATGGAGCATATACTCGTTCAAGTTCATGGAATAATGGTCACTCTTTCAGCTCAAAGAAGAACTTAAATAGTCTAGAAAAGAACATTGGCGTTTATGAAAAAGCTGTAAGCAAAGAGGAAGACGAGCGATTAACTACAACTTTCAGAGCTACCCACAATATCCCTTCAATCGGATTTGTTCTGACACTTTCTGCAGAGGTTAAATGGATCAATAAGTATTGGTCAACTTATGGAAACGATACAATGTTTGTCTCTTATATCTCAAGAGAGAATGGACAAGTACTTCCATTTGATCCATCGAAAAAGGATGATCCAGAATTTTCGTACATGTTTGACAGCAAAAATCCTAGGCGATATATTGTGGAATCTGTATTCCCTGCAGTAATCTTTAACTTCCACTTGTCTAAAGAGATTGGCAAAAATATGAGAGCCTCTTTTTATGCAAACAATATGTTCAACTGTAGACCTTTATACGAAAATAAAATGAGTCCAGGCTCTTTTACTCGTTTAAACATTCCAATGTACTTTGGATTTGAACTATCTGTTAAGCTGTAAATTGGATAAAACATGAAAAAAGTTAGAAACATGAAAAGAATAATACAAAATATAATAGCAGTGGTAGTAGCTTCGATTGCTTTTATCTCTTGCCAGCAGTTCAAAGACGCAGTGAATACCTCCGATGTCAGGGAGCTTAATGCTGTTGTTAAGGTGACCCTTAATGTAGGCAATGCACCGATACCAGATGTTTTGAATGTCAAGTTGATAAACTATGCAGAGAAGTATGAGATTACCAAGACAATGGATCCAAATGGAACTGTGACAATTGATAAAATTATCCCAGGTATTTATACAATTACCATTACATCTGAAAAGAATAAAGATGGATTTACTTATAATTATAGCGGAAATCTTGTAAATAAGGAGATTATCTCGACAGGAGGTGAGCTTAACGTGACAGTTGGCGCTTCAAAGTCGGGTGCTCTTGTGATGAAAGAGATTTTCTATTGTGGTTCAAAAACCCCTACAGGAGGTTCTTACTTCAGAGACCAGTTCTATGAAATCTATAACAATAGTGAAACTCAGCAAAATGTCAAAGGCCTAGCAATTGCTATTCTTAATCCAAATACAGCAACAGCTAACCTTCCTGTATGGCCAGGAGAAGATGCAGCAAATTATGTATATGCAACAACTATATGGCAGGTTCCATCTGATAAAGATTATATAATCCAACCAGGTGAATCTATCATTATCGCTCAAATGGCAGACAATCATCAAAAGAGCAACCTAAATCCAACATCTCCAGTTAATCTATTAAGTGCAGAATTCGAAACCTATATAAACACAACTTCGATTATAAGTGATAATCCTGCAATAAATATGTTTATGGCATTCTGGCCATCTCCAACACCGCAATGGTTGACAACTGTCTTTGGAGGAGCCTTTGTAATCTATTTCCCATCTACTCCAATAAATCCAGTTGATTATATTTCGCCAATTGGTTCAACAAGTAAAAACTACAAGATCAAAATTGATGATGTTGTAGATGCTGTTGAGCTTGTGGGTAATCCAAATCAAGTCCAGCTTAAGAGGGTCCCTGCAGTCTTAGATGCAGGTGCTACAACTGTAGGAGCCACCTATGTTAGTAAAAGCGTTGCACGTAAGGTTAAAGAGACAAAACAAGATGGAAGAGTCATCTATTACGACACTAACAATAGCTCAGAAGACTTTGCAGTGATGGATGTCCCAATGATTAGAAGAAATGGTGCTAAAGCGCCTGTATGGAATACATGGAAATAATTTAAACTTAATTGAAAAACAATGAGAAAATTGAAAATTATATACAGGTCGGGAGCATTATTGGCGGCAATTATCTTTATGCAGCCGCTGTTTGCGCAAACCATTCAGACCAATCCTGCAACTATTGAACTGCAAAAAGCAAAAAGTTTGTGGTTCAACACTAACAATGGAGCAGGACTTGTACTGGATCAAATGAAGGACTTTACGATTGTGAACCTTGGGTACACTACCAAAACAGGAGATTTTAAACTTCGCCAACAAGGAACCAGAGAGGGTGATATTAATGTTGGGGCAGAAGGTGGTCTTACCTTAGGCGGTGGATATGTATGGGGTAAAATCTCTTATGACAATATTCTTCAGAAGAATACTCAATACAATACAACTATGTTAGACACAGACAGAGGTATGCCATATTATGTTGCCGATCCTGTTATTAGCGACTGGGTAAAGCAGAGCTATCAGCTATCAATGAAGGCAGCGACTCCGAAATTATGGAATCTCCTCTATTTAGGTATAGAGGCAGATTATCAGACAAAGACTGGTGCCAAACAGATGGATCCTCGCTCAAAAACCGATTATTACAACATAGACGTTCGCCCTTCTATCCTATTTAACTTTAAAGAACATTCAATTGGATTTAATTTCGAATATCAGAACAATAATCAAGAGTCAGCACCCACACTAAGTAATAGCCAGCAAGAGCAGATTGTCTATCTGTTGAAAGGTCTCGGAAATTACTCATCTGGAGTTGTCGGAGGTTTACAAGGGATTAGCACTTATGTATATTCTGGAAACAAATTGGGTGGTGGTCTTCAATACTCTTATGCTATTGATGGATACAAAGCTCTATTGTCGGGAAACTATTCATATAGAGTAGAAGATGTTATTACTGCACCAAGTAAGCCTAAAATGGTTGGAACTATAAAAGATGCATTCTATGGTGGCAATCTTCAGTTAGTAAAAGCTGGAAAAGATATGCACAAACTGGAAATTGGATATAAAGAGAACAGACTTAGCGGCATCGAATATGTTCAAATTCTCGATAATACATTTGAGGTTCAACAGTGGATTACAGTTCATAGTAGCGTAAGATCAAAATTTACTTACAAAGAGGCTTACGGAAAGTATGACTTCTTCAGAGGAGCCGACAGTGAATACAGTTGGAGAGCAGGAGTAGATGGTTCTTACAACTCTTCTACAGATACCTATCTTCTACCTCACTCAAGTATGCATGTGAAAAACTTTTGTGCAGGTCTAAACTTCAAATACAATATTCCAGTTGATAAATCTACTAGAATCCTTGCTGGAGTTAATGGAAAGTTCAATAAAAACATCGAAGCATCTTATAATTACAATGGTGCTGATCCAATGTCGCTTGTGGTAACCGACTTTATGACACCCGATTTCTTGTACAGAGCTCAGGATTATTATAAAGCAGGTGCAGAAGCTACTCTGTTTTTCAATATAAGCAAGGCAAATACCTCAGGTATGTTTGTGAAATTTGCGTGTGATTATTACAAGCCAAAAGAGGGCGATGGAAATAGAGTAGTTGCCAACTTTGGCCTTGGTTTTACATTCTAGAAAAAACGAAATGGTTAAAAAAGCTCTTATATTCATAGTTGCAATCGGAGTATACCTCTCTGCCAGTGCTCAGAAGGCAGAGAGGAGCTCCTTCGCCGTTGTAGTCGATAATGAAACCTACGCGGCATGCAAGAATGAGATAGATTCATACAAAGCCCTCCTCCAAAAAGAGGGCTTGTTTGCATCTATCCTCAGTTCAAATTGGAACACACCTCAACAGGTAAAGGATGCACTTATTAAATTGTATAAAACAGACAATCTTCGGGGAGCAATTTTTATTGGAAATATCCCAATTGTTATGGTCAGAGATGCTCAACATCTCACTACAGCATTCAAGATGGATCAAGAGAAGAATCCAATGTTCCAGTCTTCTGTCCCATCGGATCGTTTTTATGATGATTTCGACCTTCAATTTAATTTTATTAAAGAGGACTCAACTAATTCACTTTTCTTCTACTACTCTTTAGATGCAAATTCACCTCAAAAAATTGAGAGTGATATTTACACAGGAAGACTGAAACCAACAAAGAGAGGTGAAGCCGGGTACGAACAGATTCGTAAATATTTCAAAAAGTTGATTCAGGAGAGAAACACTTCGAATAAATTAGATGTGTTATGCTCATACACTGGAGAGGGCTCTTTTTCTAACAGTCTGACTGCATGGAAAGAGGAACCTGTAATCCTTAGAGAGCAGTTCCCACAAGCATTTAAAACTTCTAACTCTGCTAAGTTTTATATGTTCTATATGTACCCTGTTATGAAAGATGTGATAGCAAAGGAGCTTCAACGTCAAGAGTTAGATCTGATGCTATTTCATGAACATGGTATGCCAAATAGACAATATTTAACAGGAGAGCCTTTCAAAAACGAAAATTTAGTAGAGTCTGCAAAACTAGCCTTTAGAGAGAGACTGCGTCGCGACTCAGGGAATCCTGCTAAAGTGAAAATTTTGAAAGAGAAGTATATGTCGACTTTTAAAATTGACTCTTCTTGGTTCAATGGTGCTTTCGACAGAGAGGTAATAATTAAGGACTCATTAGAGGAGCTAAAAAGAGGAATTGTTCTCGAAGATGTTCCTGTAATTAAGCCAAATGCCCGAATCGTCCTATTTGATGCATGTTATAATGGAGACTTCAGAGAAGATCGTTATATTGCCGGCGAGTACATTTTTTCGGATGGTAAGTGTTTAGTAACACTTGGTAATTCTGTCAATGTCTTGCAAGACAAATCATCTGGAGATATGTTAGGCTTGCTTGGTTTAGGATTTAGAGTAGGTGAGTGGGCAAGAATGACGAATATTCTTGAATCTCATATCATAGGTGATCCAACCTTTAGATTTGCCGACAACAAAAGAGCACAAATTGACTTTAACTCAACAAATATTGATTATTGGCTCAAAGTTCTTAGTGCAGAAAAACACCCCGATCTACAATCTCTTGCCCTCCATAAGTTATTCAGTCTAAATTATAAAGAGATGTCGTCTTTACTCACAAAGACATATTTTAGCTCTAGCTCATATATGGTAAGGCTGCAATGCATCCATCTCCTCCCTTTTTACAACGACAATAATTTTAAAGAGATTTTAAAGAGTTCGATCTATGATCCATATGAGTTCATCCGTCGAAAAAGCGTCTATGCGATGGGAAGAGTAGGTTACGACGAATTTATTCCAAGTGCTGTATCGGTTTATATCAATGACTATCTAGACGAACGTGTAGCCTTTAATGCTGTATTTGCTTTTGATATGTTGGATATACCAAAGGTAAAGGCCGAGTTTGAAAAGCAGTTGTCGCAAAATAGTGCAATTTATGATAAGGCCAGAGCCCGAGATCAATTTTATAAAAGGATAGATAGCCGAGAGCGACTAGCCGCAGGAAGCCTTAATCTGACCGACAAAAAGATGAAAAGAGGTGAACGCCTGTTTTCGGTTAGCTTCCTCAGGAATAATAACTATCATACTCCTGTGGAGAGATATTTAGCCACACTTGCCGACAAGTCCGAAGATTCCTTAATCAGGTTGAGACTTGCTGAGGCTTTAGGCTGGTATACATACTCCCACAAAAAGCAAATAATCATTGATTCGTGCAGAAAAATTGCAAGTGAAGAGCCAGATGGTTCTGCATTGAAAAACGAGTTGATTAAAACTGCTAACAGATTACAAACCTATATGAGATAGTGCAATGAAAAATATAAGATCAATACTATTTTGTGCAGTCATCCTGTTTCTGACACCAAATTTCACTATTGCAAAAGAGATTATACCTGCATCAAAAGGGGTATACGCCTCATCATTCGCAATAATTGTCGACACAAAGACACTATCTCAGGTAAGAGATGAGCTAATCGCGTACAAAAATTGTCTTAACGATGAGGGCTTGGGAGCGTTTATTGTTGCAGACGATTGGGCTACGCCAGAGCAAGTAAAGGGAGAAATTGTCGCTAACTACAAAAAGAGACCAATTCTCGAGGGTGTCGTTTTTGTTGGAGACATTCCAGTCGTAAGAGTCCATAACGCACAACACATGACCTCTGCATTTAAGATGGATGAGGTAAAGTTTCCTAAAGAGGAGTCGGCAGTACCAACGGATCGCTTTTATGACGACCTCCACCTGAAGTTTAATTTTGTAGAAAAAGACAACACTAATCCTTTACATTTTTACTACAGACTCAGCGAAGACTCCCCACAAAATCTACAATCAGATATCTATTCTGCAAGAATGACACCTCCATCTGATTATGGAGTAGATAGATATGAGCTACTTAAAAGGTATCTGAAAAAAGTTGTAATAGCTCACAAAGAGCAAAATGTTTTTGATAAATTGATTGTTTTCAATGGTAATGGATATAATTCAGATTGTTTGACAGCATGGAATAATGAACAGTTTGTGATGAAAGAGCATTTCCCTTTGGCATTTAAAACTTCCGAAGGAAATGGCTTCTACAATTTCCGCCAAGATCCATTTATGAAGTTCAAACTCTATGATAAAATACAAGAGCTAAATACAGATCTCTTTATATTTCATGAACATGGAGCATTCGACACTCAATACATCACAGGCGAATATCCGTCTGCATCATCTACCGATGATGTTAGCTTTTTCGATGCAATAAACGATCCTACTAAAAAGTTAGGTCATCTTTCGAATCTATCTTCCTCAATCAGAAATCAATATCGTAGATACAAAGGCGAAAAGGCAGAAAATTTCAAGAAGACAGCAATCGAAAAATATAAATTAACCCAAGACTTTTTTGATCAAAAGAGACTTGATTCTACAAAATTGTCGGATTCCAAAATTGTAAATGAAATCAATATCTATCTTAATGATTTGAAAGATAAGAATATGCAGTCTCGGGTAACTATTTTTGACGCATGTTACAATGGCTCATTTCATCGACCAGGATACATTGCTGGTTACCATGTGTTTGGAAATGGAAATACTGTAGTTGCACAAGGAAATACAGTAAATGTTCTGCAAGACAAATGGACAATTGAGCTAATTGGGATTTTGAATGAGGGAGCAAGAGTCGGCTTTTGGCAGAAAGAGACTCAGTTTCTCGAGAGCCATCTAATTGGTGATCCTACATTTAAATTTACATCAGCAAACTCCAAAAAGTTAAACTACGATTTAGCTGTCTCTGCAAATTCAAAGAGTATTTGGGAAGGCTATCTAAAATCGAATAATCCAAATTTCAAAGCAATTGCTCTAAAGATGATGGGCAAAATAGATGGAAACACAAACTCAGCATCGATGCTAAATATTTACAAGACATCGGAGTTCTATGGTGTAAGAATGGAGGCTCTTAAGAGGTTGATTGATAATAAAGATGCAAATATGGTAACAGCTTTGAATTTAGCAATTAACGACCCTTATGAACTGATCAGACGAAATGCCGCAAGATACGCTGGATACAGCGGAGACGAATCCTTAGTGAAGGGGTTGGTTTCTACTGTTTTATTTTCGGACGAGTCGCAAAGAGTGCAATATGCTGCTGCGAGCTCTCTAAGAATGTTCCCAAGTGAAGTTGTAATCAACGAATTCAAAAAACAGGGAGCAGACACAAATCTCATTAATAACTTTAGCTCCGATTATAACGATCAGCAAAGTTCTTTAGAGGCGATGAACGATAAAAAAGAGAAAGTAGATGGACGACTATCGATAATCAGAAGTTATCGCAATTATAACGTCCATGCTCATGCACAACACCTTCTTGCAATAGTAGCTGACCAAAGCGATAACATCGAACTTAGAATAGCTGCCGCCGAAGCCCTGGGTTGGTTCGACAGAAGTATTAAACGTACCGAAATCGTCACCAAACTAAAGCAACTACAGTCCAATACTTCGCAAGACAAACGCCTTCTATCCGAAATCCAACAAACAATCACAAGATTATTAAATAAATAATTATAACTTTGATAATGTTTGAGATAGAATAAAAATTTGTCGGAATTATATTATGAAGCGAATACTTAAATTATTTACTGCGATATCAATATTTGTAACTATAGTAGCATCATGTTCAAATGATTCATCATTGATTGAAGCAGAGGAGCTTGATTTTAAGGAAGTTATTAAAGTTGATCCTATTATGTTGCAGAGCAATATCTCAATAGGAGAGTTTGCTAACATGATAATTATTGATAGCCTGCTTATTGTCAATACGTATAATAGAGAATATGTAATACATGTTTTTGATAAGCGTAATGGTTCCTTTATAAATAATTTTCTAAAAATCGGAAATGGTCCTGGCGAATTTATTTCTTCTGGATTCCGAATAAGTAATATTGGAAAAATGTTATATGTGTATTCACCTTCGGTAAACCTTATGAGGAGGTACCATTTTCCTGAATTACTTACAAATTCAATTCCTAAAGAAGAGGTTTCGTTTAAAGAAGATTCAAGAATTATTGTTCCAATAAAAAGTAATTATATAGCATCTACATATTATAAAGAAAGGTTTTTGCTATATGACCACCTAGGAAAGCGTTTGTCTAAATATGACTCATTTCCAAGATTTTTTAATGATGATGATTCAAGTGATCTTCGGACATTTTATTTAAATTACCAACTTATTAACGTCAAGCCTGATCAGACAAAATTTTGCTCAACAACATTAGCTGGATCATTAATACAAGTGTTTAATATTAATAATGGTGCTATCGAATTAGTTAAGCAAAAGGGATTTGAGCCTCCAATAATTTCTAAATCGAAAGAAAAAAGAGGATTTGCAGACAAAGAGTGTATTTTGGGATTTAGACACATTCGAGTAACAGATGAATATATTTATGTATTGTATTGTGGAACAAAAGTGAAGGATTTGAATAAAAATAAAGATATTGTATCGAGTAATATCTATGTTTTTGATTGGAATTGTAAACCTATCAAGAAATACGAAATAAAAGATGGTAGGGCAACTTGCTTTTGTATAGACGAGCAAGATCAAAAAATACTTCTCTACTCTATCTTAGAAGATGGAGAAGCAACTCTATCGTATTTTAAATTATAGTAGTTTCTATAACAAAAGAAGGGGTGATTAAAAGAGATTTTAGTCACCCTTTTTCTTATCAGTCTAAATCCGCATTTCAAGCCATCGTCTATTTAAACAGCTTTGTTAAACAAATTAAACAGATTAAACATATTAAACTGAATCTGTCTAAAATTTTGGAGGACCAACAACTATAACTTTAAATCACAAGACAATAGTCAATGATAATACAAAGAGTCCTCTGAATTAGAATTATTTGACAAAAATCTATGCGTATTTAAAATAGTTTTATGAATAATAGTTGTGAATAAGAATTATGCATAAGAATCGTGAATGAGTATTGTGCATAAGTATTGTGCATAAGAATTGTGAATGAGTATTGTGCATAAGAACTTTGCATAAGAACTGGTTATAAGAATTATGAATTATAATTATAAGATAATTGAGATTGTGCATTGAAAAAGAACTATGAAATTATTTGAAATGATTTTATGATACAGAAAAAGCTATTACATTTTAGTGCTTGATATAGAGAATGTTATACAATTTCCTGCAGATCCCCCCAATCTGCCAGAATAAAGTATAACTATCTATTAATAAGTATTATAACCTTTTTAGTTCAATTTTTTGAATTTTTAAATAATTCTAAAGTACACTATATCAAATATATAAGAATTATTCTGGCAGATTGGGGGGGATCTGCAGGAAATCGCAAAACGCGCTGTCTATGAGATGCATAGCCTCTATTTAAAAACTGAGCTTCAAACTAAGATATCTCGAATACAAATACATGTTGTGATCCGGACATGGCGAAGCGTAGCTGAGCATATAACTAGCGAAGCACCATTTTCCGCGAGGCAAAGCTGAGCACATAACTTGCGAAGCACCATTAGAATCGAAAAGTTATGCCTGAATTAAACCGAATAAGATATATATATCTTCTGAACAAGTCATTACAATTTTAGCCTACAGTCTTGTCCGAGCTATAATATAGATTATCAGAGCGTTATGTAAATACATGCAGACTACCCATAGTCTGACGAAAAATGCAAAACATTTTAATATTCTTTCAGTTAGCAGTAAAGACAAGAAAGTGAAATAGAGAGAACGATAGAAAGTGAGGAATATGGGAATATAAAGATATTGGGATATAGGGATATAGGAATATAGGAATATAGGAATATAGGAATATAGGAATATAGGAATATAGGAATATAGGAATATAGGAATATAGGAATATAGGGATATAGGGATATAGGAATATAGGAATATAGGAATATAGGGATATAGGAATATAGGGATATAGGAATAGAAGATAGGTGGTAATAATAAAGGGCAACTAAAATCATTTTAGTCGCCCTTTATTGGTTTTGATCGTTATATTAAAACTCGATTTTGATCGTTATATAATACTCGATTTTTTAGTTTATTTCTCTAACTCTAGTCCCCAGTCGATTCCTTTGAGGGTCGCAGGAACTCCGCTCTTCATCCAAACTGGCATTGGTGCGCCTTTGAGGAAGTGGTCGAAGAATTGAGAAAGCCTAATACTTAGATCTTTGGCGTTAACTCTGTCACTCAAGTTGTGAGTCTCATTGTTGTACTGAAGCATCCAGGCTGGTTTGCCTAATCTTCTCAATGCGGTCATATATTCGATACCTTGGTACCATGGAACTGCCTCATCTTTATCGTTACTCATAATAAGAAGTGGAGTCTCGATTTTGTTGGCAAAGAAAATTGGTGAGTTTTCGATATAAAGATCAAATCCATCCCAGAGAGTCTTGCCGATACGGCTTTGAGTATGTTCGTATTGGAACTGACGAACCATTCCCGAACCCCATCTGATTCCACCATAAGCACTGGTCATGTTAGATACTGGTGCACCTGCTCCAGCAGCCTTCCATTTAAAGACCTGAGGTTGTGTAACCATATAGGCAACTTGATAACCACCCCAGCTTTGTCCTTGAATACCGATATTGTCTCTGTCTACCCAAGGGTTCTTACAAAGTAATTCAACTCCGGGAACGATACAGTCAAGTGCACTTTTACCAGGATGTCCAATTGTGTAGTGGATATCTGGCATAAACACTAAATAACCATTACTAGTGAAGAATGTAATGTTGACAGTAGAGCGACTAGGCGCTGGAGCCATATAGTAGTGAAGAAGTTCCGATCTGGTTTCGTAGAAATATACAATCATCGGATATTTCTTTGAAGGATCAAAATTCTCTGGTTTGTATAAAATTCCATCACAATCGAAACCATTGTTTGACTTCCATCTAACAAGTTCATTTGTTCCCCATACATACTCCTTTTGCTGAGGATTAATGTCGGTAATCTTAGTTTGAGTCTTGAAGTTATCTTTTGTTACCCATACATCTGGAGAGTTAGCAAAATTATGCTTCACATAAGTAATAACCTTACCATCTTTAGACCTGTTTAGATACATGAATGTATAAGGCTCATATACCCAAGGCTTCATTGTCGCATTCTTTTTACCCATCTCTTTAAAGTAGTAACCATTCCATTTATTGATATCATCAAAAACTGAGAAATAGATTGTCTCCTTTGGTTTGATTGGTGTAAGTTTAATGCCAGGTGTCCCTGGAGGGAGAAGAACTTCGTCAACTCTTACGATTCTGAATGTCTTCCTCTCTTTTCTTCCAACACCATCTGTTATATTAATTGGCGCCTTTTCTCCTGTTGGATCTATCTGCCAAACATCGTATCTGTCATAAATGAAGATAGCTTTATCATCTTTCATCCAACCTCCGTGACCATAAGCAAAGTTCATCTCTGGAGTGTCGTGATCTTCATCAGCAAATGGGACATTCAAACCAGTTGTAATGCAACGAATCTTGCCAGATGCTCTCTCATAAGAGTACCATTGGTAATCTTTGCAATCCATCCAAACTAAGAACTTACCATTATCCGATTCCGAAACGTTTCTGATAAATACATCTTTTAAAAGTTGAGATGATTTACCAGTATTCATGTCAATCACATAAAGATCGCATCGTGGGTTTGATGACCATTGTGATTCTAGCTCGTACGGTACATCAGTAACAGCATATGCCCAATCTCCCGACCAGTCTTGAGTGATGTTGATGATTGGATACTCTGGGGTAGCTAGTTGAATCATCTCTCCACCTTTTTGAAGATCAATCATAGAGAGATAAGATTTCTTTTGCTCGCGCTGAAGATTAAGAAGTTGATATGGTTGGATAAAGTTGTCTTTGTAGTGCCAGATGTCGAGTTTTGCAACCTCTGATTCAACTAAAGTTGTGTCCTTTTCTCTCATAACTGGCGAAATACCAAAGAAGAGCTTTTGGCCATTTTTATCTACAGCAAGCGATCTGTTTTCGCTGATTTTCCAACCTTGAGGTAGACCTTTAATCTTATTGTCAAGTACTAATTTTGCCTTTTCCTCTCCAGGTTTATACATAAAGATTGAGATATCTTTAGCACCAGCTTTAGAGGTATCTAATTTAGCATAGAAAGCTATCACATCTGTACTGTCAGTAAACATTGGCAATCTAACGCTCTGTTTTTTACCAATAGCTAGAAGTGTATTTGAGGACTTCTTTTCAGGATTAAAACTATATAGACCCGATTTGTAAAGAGAGTCCTTTGAGTTTGGTTTTGTAATGTAATAGAGATACTCTCCTTTTTTATCGAAATCGAAATCGGTCACATATTTAATTGTGTCTATGCTTCCCTTTAGAAGGTCATAAATGAACATGTCTGTTCCTTCCTCTTTATCCTTTTTTACAGCTTTTTTAGCTTTAGAAGTATCAGCTGGAGGTGTTGTCTGAAAAGCAAAATATCTATCAGCATCTTTGCTAATTTTTAGACTTTTTAAATAAGGAATTTTTTTCAAAGAACCAGTTTTAAATTCATATATACCTAAAGTGTCTTTTGGCATATCTTCTGGTTTCTTTTTCTTCCTTTTAGCAACTTTAACATCTTCGGCGAAAGGTTTGATTGTGAAGACAGCATACTTGCCCTCTTTTGTCACCTTTACAGAAGAGCCACGCGGAATAGTTTTAACCTTCAATGTGGTGAGATCGGTAATAGCTAATGTATTGTCACCCTCTTGTTCATTGATGTAGAATGCGGTGTACTTCGCATCTTTGGTCATGTTAAAACCACCTACACTTTTCCACTTATCATAGACAGAGTGGTCGAGGGGTTTCTTTTGCGCTTGGGCACTAAAGGCAATGATTCCCAGAGCTAATAATAGAACTAATTTTTTCATTATAAGGTTGGTTAGTTGTTATTCTGTCTTTAACCATTTGTCTAGCCATGCATAGAAAACTCTATTCCATAGCAGACTATTTTGTGGTTTAAGGATCCAGTGATTTTCATCGGGGAAGAGTAGCATTTCTGCAGGAACTCCATTTGCTTTTGCAGCGTTGAAAGCAGCCATACCTTGATCCACTGGAACTCTATAATCAAGCTCTCCATGAGTTACTAAAATTGGAGTATCCCATTTTTTAACAAATTTATGAGGAGAGTTTTCGTAATGTCTTCTTGCAACTGGGTTGTTATCCCATGGGTCTCCGCCATTGTCCCATTTAGGGAACCACATCTCTTCTGTAGTCATAAACATGTGTTCTTGATTAAAGATACCAGCATGAGCGATAAATGCAGAGAATCTCTTATTGTGGATTCCCGCAAGGTAATAAACTGAGTATCCACCATAACTTGCACCAACAGCGCCAACTTTGCCAACATAAGGCTCCTTTTTCATCTCATCCACAGCAGAGAAGTAGTCTTTCATATTCTGACCAATGTAATCACCAGAGATCTGTTCGCACCACTCTTGTCCAAAAGCAGTTGTACCCCTTCTGTTAGGAAGAATTACAATGTATCCATTTGCTGCCATTAGCTGGAAATTCCATCTGTACGACCAATTTTGGCTTAGCGTGCCTTGAGGACCTCCAAGACAGAATAGGAGAGCAGGATATTTTTTAGTTGAGTCGAAATCTGGAGGATAGACAATCCAAGTGTGCATCTTTTTATTATCGGTAGTTGTAATCCATCTCTCTTGCACTCTACCCATTTTAATCTGGTCTAGCAGGTGCTTGTTCTCTGTAGTAATTGGATTATAGCTTCCGTCAGCAGGATTGATAGAGACGATTTCAGCAGGCATAGACATGCTTCTGTAAACCGAAATTAATCGATCTCCAGCCTTTTGTACGCCATCAAAATCATATTGACCTTTTGTAATCTGCTTAACCTCTGTTGTGTTGATATCAATTGAATAAACATCGGTTAATGCATTTACACATGAAGTGAAATAAAGTCCGCTGCCATCCTCTTTCCAAGAAGGATTTTCTATATTGTAAGCGAAGTTTGTGCTAAGCTCCCTCTTTTGTGAAGTTGCCAAATCGATAACAAATAGTCTCTTTTTATCTGCCTCATATCCATCACGAGCCATGCTTATCCATGCGATGCTCTTTCCATCAGGAGAGAAGACAGGATCGGTATCGTATCCTGGCATACCTTCGCTTAGGTTCACAGTCTTCTTTGTAGCTAAATCATAAAGATAGATATCTGTATTTGTCGAAAAAGCATACTCAACACCTACTTTCTTTCTGCTGGCATAGGCAATCTTTGTTCCATCTGGGCTCCAGCTTAATTGCTCAATTCCGCTATGTGGAAGAGTTGGACACTCATATGGTTCTCCCTCTAAAATGTCTGTTATATCAGCTAAAGCTTTACCATCAAATTTTGCTATAAAAGGATGAGGAATCTCCTCAACGAATTGATCCCAATGGCGATACATAAGATCTGTAATCATTCTTCCAGTAGCCTTCTCTAAGTCTGGATATACATCAACTGGTTTTTTCGCAGATTTAACAGTGCTTACAAACAGAATCATATCTTGATTTGGAGAGAGTGTAAATTCAGCAACACCTCTCTCTACATCAGAAATCTTTTTAGGGTCAGAACCGTCTGCATTCATAATCCAAAGCTGACCGCCCATAATGTAGACGATTTGCTTGCCACCATTATACCATCTAGCGTTATTTTCACTTTTTGCTGTTGTAGTGATCTGGTTGTTGTCAGTACCATCTACATTCATCACAAACAGCTCTCTGTTGTTCTTATTTTGTTTGATGCTAGTAAAAGAGATCCCATAGAGGATTTTCGTTCCATCAGGAGAGACCTGTGGGTCCGAAACTTTACCCATGCTATGCATCACCTCAGGAGTTAAAAGTCCATTTTCTACAGTGATGTTGCTTCTTGTGATAAGCTCATCTTCTTTGCTTTTGTCGCCTCCGCTGCCGCAAGAGCCGGCAATTATCGCGGTTGCAGCCATAGTAAATAATAATTTGTTTTTCATTTATGTAGTATTTATATATCTTCCTAGATGTATAAAGCAAAGATAATATTAAATTTTCAACACTTATTTATTATGAAATGTAACTAAACAATCCTTCGACACTTAAAATGTGTAATAGTTAAGTATCAAATATAAACCTTTTGAATAAAAAATGCCGACTAAGTTTAAAGCTTAGTCAGCATTTAGGGTGTCACAATTTAAATGTTATTAATTAATTTGTCTTTTTTAGAAATTTATGTTTAGGCCACTCTTAATCCAAATGCCTGGTTGATCGAGATTTCCGAGATCAAAATATTTGATATTAAATAGGTTTGTCGCCTCGGCAAAGATTGAGAATTTTTTCTCACGCCAAGTAAGTTTTAGGTCAACTAGAGAGAATGGTTTGTAGTTTACCTCAACATTGTTCTTGTCGAGATATGTTCCCTCTCTCTTCTGAAAATTGACATTCCATGAAGCATCAAGTTTAGACACTACTTTATGGTCTAAAAATATTCGTGCTTTGTTTCTTAAAAAGTCTGTTGCATACAAAGAGTGCATATCCTTAGTATCTTTCGAAACATTCAGATATGAAAAATCGAATCCAGCTCTTTGAACGAAGCAGTTTTTCCAAATATAGGTTACATTTAAATCTATTCCCTGTGAGGCAACATTCGTAATATTGGCAGATTGCCATTGGTCACTACTTGTCGCTCTTACCCAATCGATGATTCTGTAGCCATGTCGATAGAAACCAGATACAGACGCTCTCAATGAGTGAGAGATGTATCTAATTCCAAGTTGCCCAGAAACTGCCTCTTCGGGTTTTAAGTTTGCATTACCTGTTTGAGTCGGGCTCTTGTAGAACAGATCGGTAAAAGTAGGGTTGCGATAACTGTTATTTATCCACATATTTGCCTCAAGATATGGCGTAATCTGATATGAAGCAGCAAATCCTGCATTAACCTTTGTCCCGTATCCAGATTGTCCCCAGTCTCCCACAAAGGTGTTAGAAGCCATTACACCAGCTGTAAATCTCCAACTACCTATATTCAGGATATGTCGAGCATAAACAGAAGGGGTATTTCTTGAAAGTTGTTTTGTAAATTTCTTTCCTCCTTCGAACGGGACATCTTTTGTCTCACTAATTGGAAGTCCCAAGACGTTGCTATAGATGTTTTCATAGCGGTACTCTCCACCAACAACAGTAGTTCCAACCACGCCCCATCTACGACCAACCGAAACGCCTGCCCCAAAAATATCATTTTGATGATAGTTGTGCCCAGTATACCAAGTTGCTGGATTCTCCCTGAAAAGTTCAAATCTGTCGAAATGTCTCCTTTGATAAACAGAGACATTTACATTCCACTTCTCACCAGAATAGTGGTATTGAGCCGAAAATAGCCCTAACCTTGTACGCTCGTATTGATTAGGATATTTTACAGAGTAGAAGCTATTTGCACCAAATGCTTTGTCTTGCACTCCAGCTGCCAAATCGAAGGTGTGTCCCTTTTTAGTCGCAGACAATGTTGCAAAGCCATTGGCGATTTCAAAGTCTGTGTTCTCAGAATACCCGTCGCTTCTCGAATAACCTCCACCGATATTCCCACTTATCGACCATCCGTCGGTAATTGATTTTGGGGCAAAGCTCATGCTTCCTCCAATTTTGAAATATCCAAAAGAGCCACCACTGATATTCGCAGAGATATTATCTTTTTCAGAAGTTTTTGTGATGATGTTGATTGCCCCAGAATAAGCAACTGACCCATTAGACCATGCGCCTGGTCCATGAAGGACCTCTATTCTCTCTATTTGAGAGAGCTCAACTGGAATGTTTAGTGAGTGATGACCTGTCTGCGGATCGGTAAAATTGATACCATTGATCATTACCATTGTCTGGTCAAAAGTTCCGCCCAGGATGTTGAGGTCGGCCTGTACTCCTTCGCTGCCACGGCTCCGGAGGTCTACCCCTTGTATGTATCGCAATAGATCTTGTAAATTACGGACAGCCGCTCGCTCTATCTCTGGCGCCTGTATAACCGCTACTACACGAACTAAAGGTTGAAAGGGCGTGGGTCGTTCCGAGCTGACAATGAGCTCCTCCAGGGCTCTTTCGGTAATCTCACCACTTTTACTTTGACTCTGAGCCAGTACTGGCTGAGCTCTCATTACTAAAATAGAGTAAGTAACACACAATACTCCAATCTTGATAGTTTTACCCATTGAGGCAAACGCTGCCCATGGGGATCGTTTCCATCTTTTAAAGCAGATGGGCGCTTTTCTTTTGATTTTTGGTTCCATAATTTAATTTGATCTATTGTGACGCGCCCATTGCCGCAATAATTGTGCCTTTATAACTTTTTAAATAATGTTTGAAAAGACATTTCTTGGCAGTAAATTTGTGTAGAACAAGTTATCAATCACCTTTAAAATATGAAAAATTTATTCAACTATCTTCTTACTGCAATGCTCATGTTAGCTTCGCTAGTAGGTTTTTCTCAGACAAATCCTGTAATAGAGAACATTTTTAATCGCAAGAGTGTGAGAGCATTTACTTCTAAGCCAGTAGATAAAGAGACATTAACTCTACTTGTGAAAGCAGGAATGGCTGCGCCAAGTGGAATGGATAGACGTCCATGGGATTTTGTTATTCTAGATAAACGCGAAGTGATGGACAGTTTGGCAGCTAAGCTACCTTATGCAAAGATGCTTAAAACTGCACAAGCAGCAATAATCGTTTACGGTAACCCAGACAAATCGACCTATTGGTACTTAGATTGCTCAGCTGCAGCTCAAAATATCCTTTTGGCAGCAGAATCACTAGGATTAGGAGCAGTCTGGACAGCAGCCTATCCCGATCAAAAGAGAGTCGAGGCCGTAAACTCTGCGCTTAAAGTGCCGGCTCCATATATCCCACTATGTGTAATACCAATTGGCTACCCTTCTGGAAATTTTGTTCCAAAAGATAAATGGGATGCCTCAAGAGTACATTTTAACAATTGGTAAGATGACTAGAAGTATCTCTTTAGTACTCCTGTCTCTTCTCATCTCTGTCACCAGCTTTGGGCAGATTGTAAGAGGAAAAATTTTAGACCAATCGGGAAGACCTCTTCCTGGTGCTGCACTTTATATTTCCGAAAAGAGAACTGGAGTTGGAGCCGACCACAACGGAGAGTTTCAAATTTCATTACAAGAGGGGAGATACAATGCCGATATTTCATGCCTTGGATATAAAAAGGAGAGGGTGTCATTTGAAGTTGGAAATAAAGATCTCTATCTCGAATTCAAACTAAGTGAGACCGTTTACGAACTAAAGGAGATAATGGTAAAAGGCAAAGGCTACAATCGTGCAGACGAAGTGATTAAGCAAGCCATTGCCAAAGCACCATATTACCGTTACCAATTGACCTCTTATAAAGCAGACTCATACGTAAAAGGCTCGATGAAGATAAGTAAGGTTCCAAAAATCCTCAAGCTACAAGTGAATAATCAGAGAATAGATCTTCTGATCAATAAACTTTTTGTCTTAGAGTCCTACTCTTCAATTGAGTTCAATGCCCCAGATAAATACAAGCAGACAATAAAGGCCTTTCGAAGCACTATTCCAACAGAGTTTAACCCGACAGACTTCTCAACGATTATTCAATCATCAATCTACGACCCTGAGATGTTTGATAAGATTTCTCCCCTAAACTCAAATGCTTTTAGTTACTATAGGTTTAAATTTTTAGGTATCACAAACGAGGCTGGAAAAATTATTAATAAGATTCAGGTACTCCCTAAAAAAAATGGTCCTAAAATGTTTTCTGGATTTTTGTACATAGTAGATGATACCTGGAATGTCACATATTTAGACCTTTCAACTACCGAAATGGGCGTTACTACAACAATAAAAACAGATTATAATGTTGTCAGTCCTGCGGTTTATCTCCCGACATCATACAATTTAGCCATTAATGTAAACACGATGGGAGTTGTTGCCGAAGGCCGCTTCCACTCTTCAATTACTTATAATGAATTTAGAGAGAGAGGGTCATCGTCTGCCTCAAATTTGGCTTTGCTTTCGCAAAAGTCAGCACCGACAAAAAAGCAGGCATCAAAAGTCTCTAGGAGTGCAGAGAAGCAGTTAAAACGCGAATTGGGAAAGCCAGATAAAAAAGAGCTCGAAATCAAAAGAGATACAAATACAAAAGTTTTGATAGATTCGACTGCCCGTACGAGAGACTCGTTGTATTGGTTAGCCGTAAGAAAGGTTCCACTAATGCCAGATGAAGTTGTCTCCTACCAAAAGAAAGACAGCATCAGCAAAGAGATTAAAAAAATTATTCAGGAAGATTCACTTAAGCAGGCAAAGAAGCAGACCTTTGTGGCAAAGATGATCTTTGGCGGTTCTTTCTATACAAAGAAAGATAGTTTGCTTATCAAATATGGAGGATTGATTAAAGTTCCTGGTGACTATAATTTTACTGATGGATTATGGCTGGGAAATACCTTCTCTGTCGGAAAGAATTTTACTAAACACAATTATGGTGAGTTCTCTCCAACAATCTATTATGGATTAGCATCGCATAGATTAAGCTGGAAGGCCGACGCTTTCTATACTTTTGCACCAATGCGAAATGGCTATTTTGGATTCGGTTTCGGTGACATGACCACAGACTTTAATCAAGTATCAGGTGCGCCAAGACTATTAAATGCATACTTTGCGCTCGTTGGAGGTCGAAGCGATATAAAATTCTTCCGAAATAGATTCATTCGCACTTCGTACAGTACAGATATCGCTAACGGCTTAAGATTATCAGTTACGGGTCAGTACAGCAGAAGAGATACTTTGTCAAATGTTACAGACTATAACTTCTTAGGTAATGTTCCAAAGAACAATATACCGCAAAACATCTATGGAGCTACTCCAGATGACCATGACGCCCTTTCTTTAGACATTACGGTGTCATATACACCAGAGTTCTATTATAGGGTTAGAAATGGCAGAAAATCATACTCTCATTCTAAATACCCTACATTCAGTGCGCGTTTTGCTCAAGCATTCCCGATTGAAGGATTACCGAGCGCTTCGTACAAAATGTTAGAATTTAGCATAAACCATTCAATCAGACTAGGTTATTACGACCAGTTCTCATATTATGTTAATGCCGGAGGCTTTCTTCATTCCGATCGAGTTTGGCTCAACGATTTTAAACATTTCAGAACTAACTCTCTGTTTGTCTCTAGTTCCGAATTCAGCAAAGAGTTTGCCTTAATCGATAACTATTGGTTGTCAACAAACAAACAGTGGCTTCAGGCAAATGTAAAATATAGATCAGACTTTCTATTTTTGAAGAATCTGCCATTTATGCAGAAGTCAATAATGAGTGAGTCGGTTCATTTATTGTCAGTTTGGTTGCCTGATCAAAAGAATATCTATAGTGAGGTTGGATACTCAATAGGAGTTGATATGATTGGACGAGCAGCAATATATGCTGGTTTTAATAATTCGGAGTACCAAAGGATAGGATTTAGAATTACTATTCCTCTACTATCTCAATTGTATCCAAAAATCTTTCGATAGTAATAGGGAAATATTCAGCTTCCAGAGAGTGAATCTTTTCAGCTAAAGTTTCGGGAGTGTCATCGTGGCTAATTTTGCATTTAGCTTGACAGATGATGCTCCCGTTATCATATTTCTCATCCACAATATGAATAGTTATTCCAGACTCCTTTTCACCTGCTGAAATGACAGCATTATGCACATTCATTCCGTACATACCTTTGCCGCCATAAGAGGGCAGAAGTGCTGGATGGATATTTAAAATTCGTCCCTTATACTTTTCGGTCAACCTTTGAGGCACCTTTAAAAGGAAACCAGCGAGTATAATTACATCAATTTTATATCTTTTCAAAAGATCATCAACGAAATTATTATGATCTAAATCATTTTTTGAAAACATAATGCTGTCAATACCAAGCATTTGGGCTCTGGTTAGTACATAGGCATCATTTTTGTTACTCAGTATGAGCTGCACTTTGTACTTGTTATGCAATGCAAAATGTTTGACGATGTTTTCGGCGTTACTACCTGAACCAGAAGCAAATATACAGATATTAATAGTTTTCATATTGTAAAATAAAGTACAAAAGTAATAAAAAAGTTTGATTTGCTGATAATGATATAATTACACTAGTAATATATATGTATTGATAGATAGACATTTATATTTCACTCTGTGGAAATTTTATTTTTTCAATTTTTTTGTTTTACTTTGCAGACCAAATTTGAAATAATTAACGAATTTTATTAACTAATTAATTAAAAACCATGGCAGATATTACATCAAAGGTTAAAGCCATCATTGTTGACAAGTTAGGAGTAGACGAAACAGAAGTAACTCCAGCTGCTAGCTTCACTAATGATCTAGGTGCTGATTCTCTTGACACAGTTGAACTTATTATGGAGTTCGAAAAAGCATTCGGCATAACCATTCCAGATGAAGCAGCAGAGAAAATCTCTACTGTCGGAGATGCTATCTCTTACATCGAAAACAACGCAAAGTAATTTAACACAAGCTATATGCAATTTAAAAGAGTAGTCGTCACAGGTATCGGTACGATTAATCCATTAGGAAACAACATTCAAGAGTATTTCGATAATCTTGATGAAGGTAAGAGTGGTGCGTCGCTTATCACCCGTTTTGATACTGCCCCTTTTAAAACAAAATTCGCTTGTGAAATAAAGGATTATGATCCGGCAAAGTATGGCATTGACCGCAAGGAGGCCAGAAAGCTCGACTTATACTCACAATATGCTCTTATTGCAGCCGAAGAGGCTGTTAAAGACAGTGGATTAGATCTTGAAAAAGTAGATCAAGACAGAGTGGGTGTAATTCTCGGATCGGGAATAGGAGGTATTGATACTCTTTTCCAAGAAGTATTGGGCTATTGTGATGGTGACAGAATACCACGCTTTAGTCCATTTCTTATTCCTAAAATGATACCGGATATGGCCCCAGGGCTCATCTCCATGAAGTATGGTTTTAGAGGTCCTAATTTTGCGACTGTTTCGGCTTGCGCATCTTCCACACATGCTATGTGTGATGCTCTAAATTACATTAGAATGGGCAAAGCAGACATTATTGTGTCTGGTGGCTCAGAGGCAGGTATAACAATACCAAGCATCGGAGGCTTCAACTCTGCTCAGGCTATGTCTACAAACAATGATGAGTATTTAACAGCATCCAGACCATTTGATAAAACCAGAGATGGTTTTGTTATGGGCGAAGGTTCTGGAATCCTCATTTTTGAAGAGTATGAACATGCAATTGCCAGAGGTGCAAAAATTTATGCCGAAGTAGCTGGCTCAGCTATGACAGCGGACGCCTATCACATTACAGCTCCGCATCCGGAAGGCATAGGTGCTAGAAATGTTATGAATCTTGCATTAAAAGATTCCAATTTATCTCCTGAAGATGTTGATTACATCAATGTACACGGTACTGCAACACCACTTGGAGATATTGCAGAACTTAAGGCGGTTCAAACTCTTTTCGGAGAGCACGCCTACAAATTGAATATTAGTGCTACCAAGTCAATGACAGGTCACTTACTAGGAGCTGCTGGCTCTGTAGAGGCTTTGGCTTGCGTACACGCAATTGTTTCTGGAACTATTCCTCCAACAATCAACTTCCAGAACGAAGATCCTGAGATTGACTATAAACTTAATCTGACTCTTAACAAAGCTCAGAAGAGAGATGTCAATGTGGCTATGAATAATACCTTCGGGTTTGGTGGTCACAACTCTTGTATCATATTCAAGAAAGTAAAGAGTTAATATTTTCAAAGAAATATTTACCATTCAGGAGAGGTTGTCTAATGACAGCCTCTTTTTTGTATCAATCAATCTGTAAGGGTTCTGGATAAAAAAAGAGACTATCTTTTTAGGATAGCCTCAATAAATTTTGTTATTAGCTTTTAAGTATAAAATCTAGTTATGGAAGAACAGCATATGTTAAGACTAGCTGAGGTTTTCTTACTTTAGCATTACCGTTCAATTTGCCTTTAAAGTATGTGCCATTGTCTACAAAATATGAAACAGCACCTGTATAGTAATTGCTTTGCGAAGAAAGAGGTAGTAACCAAGTTTTCATCGATGCAGCATCAGCCGTTCCTTTAAGAATAGATTGTAAGTAAGAGGTGATGTTCAAAGAATATACAAGATTAGACTTATCTATTGTTCCACCGCTACCACTATAGTTAACATCTACCAATGGTTGATATAATACGTTTTTGCTTGTAGTATTAAGTTCTCTTTTTGCAAGAAATACTTGATTTGGGTAGACTGAAAATCCTTTGTAGTCTCCAGGATAGTCAAATGGGAAGCGAAGTTCTGCTCTTGATATAATAACTCTGCTTAGATTTACAGAATTAGCAGTTGCCCAATTCTGCATTAATGTCTTAACCTGAGTAAAATCGATATAAGGTTTTATACCTGCAAGACCCTCGATGTAAATATCGTTTTGAGGATTTGTGCTCTCAAGACTTTTTGAGCTATGCTTAAAAGTATTAACATGTCCTCTTTTGCTTGTCGAGTAATAAAGTAGCAAACTGTCTTTGTCAATGCTCTTTGCACTCTCTTTGTGCTTATAGCTCATTATTATGTAAATGCTTTCTGGAGTGATGATGTTAAAACGTCCACCATTAATTGAGCCAGGCAGAGGATCTGTTGTTATAACCAACCCTTTGAATCTCTTTAAAAAGATCTCAATACTATCTCTCTCTTGTTGAGTTGCAGATAAGAGTTCATTTGCAAATGCAGTTGATAATTTGCAGACAACGCTGTCTCCTCCTGTATATATTGTAGGCTGGTTTAGCGGAGTTGGGTCATAATCAGAACTGCTAAATGAATTGTTGTATGCTTGAGTTGAATCAATAGTTTTACGAAGTCTGTAGATGTATATGTTCTGAGGAATTGACGCATCAGCTTCCTTAAGCACTACTTTGTTGCCGACAGCCATCGCAAACTTGATATAGTTCACTTGCGGATTGTCACCAAAGGAGTTGTCTGTAGTAGATGGGACGATTTCGAATGCACCAAAAGCAGATGTCTCTCCTAAAACGTCATCTTTGTGTCCACCGACAATAACTGCTCCTGAGTAGATGGTTTGCAAACTGTCTGCCATTTTCATCTGAACGGGAATGTCAAATGTTGCAGTTTCAATCTTCAACTGATATTCTCCGGGAGCAAATCCAGAGCCGACACTCTTGTCGTTGTTTATGCATGACGATGTGAACAGAGCAAACAGTGTGAGAATTGCTGCCGAGCGGAAGATATTCCTTTTAATCATTTTTTGTTCAGAATTTGTTCGTAAAAATCATTGTAGTTCTGTATGTAGGCAGAATCCGGGTGAGTGATTTCTGTAAATGGAAGCAGAGGAAGATTCATTTTTGTAACATGATCTAAAATCTCCTTCTCAATGTTCTCATCACCCAATATGACTCCATTGGCATACTGTATTGCTAATTTAGCAAGATTTATGCCATTGGCTTCGCTTATAATGTCTATATCCTTGTTCTTGATCCCCGGTACCAAGACTTTTGACTTTGTATCGGTGTTGAATTGTAGTTGAGAGTAGTCGTTGTACAGCGATAAAACAACCTTGCTGTCAGTAAAAATTGGATCGTCATGATACACCTTTTTCAGATACAATGGTAGGAAATGTGAAATCCAACCTTGACAATGAATGATGTCTGGTTTCCATCTTAGTTTTTTTACTGTTTCGAGTACTCCTCTGGCAAAGAAAATTGCCCTTTCATCGTTGTCCTCAAAGTATTTACCATCATCATCGGTATATACCGACTTACGATAAAAATAGTCTTCGTTATCAATGAAATAAACCTGCATTCTGGCAGCAGAAATTGAGGATACTTTAATAATCAATGGTCTGTCTATGTCATTGATTATGATGTTCATCCCCGATAGTCTAATCACTTCGTGAAGTTGGTTCCTTCTTTCGTTTATACAACCATATCTAGGCATAAACGAGCGAATTTCGCGGCCACTCTCCTGAATCCCCTGAGGCAGATATCTGCCTACCATAGAGATTGTTGTTTCCGGTAAATACGGAAATATCTCGGAGTTTACATATAAAATTCTTGTAGGTTCACTCATATTCGCAATATTGACATTTTAAGGCAAATTCATCACAAAGATAATAAAATTAATTTAATTAGTTAAGATTTATATATCTTTGGACTCTGATTGATATTGCTTAAAATGAAGACAGGGGAAAGGAAAACAGTTCGCAGGCGTCTTATCCACTCTTATTTATCATCGATGATAAGCATTACACTTGTGCTAATCGTCGCAGGTGTTACTGGTTTGCTTGCAGTAAATGCAGGTGCAGTTACCGATTATTTCAAAGAGAACATAAAACTATCTGTTATTTTCGATGATAGTGTTGTTGATAAAAAGATCAAAACTGTTGTTGACGATATTAAGGAAGAGAGATATGTTAAAGATGCTGTTTTTATCTCAAAAGAACAGGGTACGGAGGAGATGAAAAGTCTGCTTGGCGATGACTTTGTCTCTGTTTTCGGTATCAACCCAGTTCCTGTCTCTTGTGATATTTTCTTAAAATCTCAATACGTTCAAGCAGATAGTATTGCAATGATTAAAGAGGAGCTAGACAAAATTGCGGGCATTCGTGAAATTGTATACCAGGAGTCTCTCGTCAGGATTGTAAGCGACAATATGAAAACTTTTATTTTCACTACTTTTTTAATTACTGCGCTTCTTCTTTTTGTCTCTTTTGTATTGATTAACAATACTGTAAGACTTAATCTGTTCGCTAGACGATTTACAATTCATACAATGAAGATGGTAGGGGCAAGCCATTCATTTATTAGGAAGCCTTTTCTGACAAATGGTGCTTTGATGGGATTGTTATCGGGTGTTTTGGCAGTAGCTGTTTTAGGGCTTATGATCTATTATGTTGATGATACTTTTGGAGGTATCTTCGATTTTGTGAGTATCCCAAATACTGCTCTTGTTCTAGCTGGAGTGATTATCTTTGGGATCGTAATTTGCGTGTATAGTTCATATCGAGTAGTGAACAAACTGCTCAATATGTCAGTTAATGAGATATATTATTAAAAATTGATATTTAAAACCATGGAAAATTCTGAAAACTCAAAATTTGCTTTGCCTCTAAGTAATGTGAAATACATTTTAGCAGGTCTTGCTTTAATGATCCTTGGATATGTTCTTATGAGCGGTGGGGGAACTGATAATCCAGATGTATTTACAGGTGAAAAGATGTTCAGCTTCACTAGGATTGTAATTGCTCCTGTATTGATCTTGGCAGGCTTTGTTGTAGAAATTTTTGCAATAATGTATCAACCCAAAAAGAGATGAGTATTTTAGAAGCAATTTTACTTGGTTTAGTACAAGGATTAACTGAGTTCCTGCCAGTAAGTAGCAGTGGCCACTTAACAATTGGAAAAGAGATCCTTGGAATAGAGACGGAAAACCTTACTTTTGAAGTAGTTGTGCATGCAGCTACTGTGTTAAGTACAATTGTTGCTTTTAGAAAGGAGATATTGTCGTTAATAATGGGTCTGTTTAAGTTCAAATTGAATGAGGAGACAGACTATGTTATTAAAATCTGCATATCGATGATTCCTGTCTTCATAATAGGAATTTTCTTCAAAGACTATGTTGAGGCAATCTTTGGTTCTGGGCTTTTAGTTGTTGGTATCTCTTTACTCGTTACCTCTACACTTCTTTTTCTTACAACTGTTGTCAAGCAAGGGAATAGCGAAATAACCAAAGGGAAAGCCTTAGTAATCGGAATTGCACAGGCAATTGCTGTTCTTCCAGGTTTGTCTCGCTCTGGAGCTACTATTTCTACAGGTCTGTTATTGGGTGTCAAGAAGGATCTTGTGGCAAAGTTTTCCTTTTTGATGGTATTAGTTCCTGTGTTAGGGGAGGCTTTTTTAGAGCTAATGTCTGGAGATTTGGCAGCAGCAAGTAGTGGTATATCTTCAATGTCACTAGCAGCAGGTTTTTTTGCAGCCTTTCTATCTGGTTTATTTGCTTGTAAAGTGATGATAGCTTTAGTTAAGAGAGCTAAACTAACTGGCTTTGCAATCTATTGTGCTTTAGCAGGATTAATATGCTTAGGCTATCTCATGTTTAACTAGAGACTCAGTGGATAAAAACTTAGTTTATTTTGTATCTGATGTCCATCTTGGATTAACTGTCGGAGGCTCTTCTGAAAGGGAGAGGCGCTTTGCTGATTTCCTTAAGGCATTGCCATTACAAACAAAAGCTGTTTATCTCTTAGGAGACATCTTTGACTTTTGGTTTGAATATCGATTTGTAGTGCCCAAGGGATTTGTTCGAACATTAGGAGCTTTGGCTGATTTAGCAGACCGAGGTGTTGAGGTCTATTTTTTCAAGGGCAATCATGATATGTGGACTTTTGGATATTTAGAGCAAGAGATTGGTCTTAAATTATTACATCAGCCATACCTGACCGAGATTGGAGGCAAACGATTTTGTATTGGACATGGAGATGGTTTCGATAAAACAGATAAAGGCTATCAATTCTTAAAGGCAATCTTTTCATGCAGAATACTACAGCGACTGTTGTCGTTTGTGCATCCTGGGGCAACTTTTAGTGTTGCGCACAGATGGTCAAAGCACAATCGTCTTACAAAGGGGACTACTTATAAATTTAAAGGGGCGCAGGAACCGCTGTTCAGTTATGCTGAGGAGTTTGAAAAGCAGAATAAGGTTGACTATTTTGTTTTCGGACATCTGCACACTCCTGGTAATATTAAAACTAGTGGTGGTGCAGAATTTTATATTTTAGGAGAGTGGATACACGGATGCGAATACCTAGTTTTTGATACTCAGAGTGGCTCCATGAGTTGGCAAAGTAGTTCTTAAAATATAATAGTAATACTTAGAATAAAGAGTAGTACAAATAATCGAACGAGCCATTTTGGTACATAACAACTAACTCTTCAATAGCCTTGTCTTCGCCAAATTTATCGTAAGGCGTTTTGAGATTTGATCCAAAAATTCGAGCAATTCCTTGCCAGAAAAACGCTGTAAATCCACCTCGGTAATTCTTAATAAGATAATAGGAGCTTTGCCCAACTTCTCTATCAATTAATTTAAGGAGGAGTTTTCCCTGCGATATTGTCATTTTCTTTAGAGGTTTTTCGAATTCTGAAAAGAGTTCGTTTTCGAACTGTTTAATGAATCTCTCTCTTTGTCCTCCCTTGTAGTTTCTTGCTGCAATTATGCTATCAGCCTCCTGGATTTTGTCGCGAGCAATAAGGGCGTATGGATAGACTTTTTTAAAGTTATATACAAGCCTGTAATAATTTCGCCACTGTCTGCTATTTTTATTTACTGGTCTGTTAAAGAAATATAACTCTCGCATATATATCAAATAAACAGTGTCTCTTCCCTCGATTTTATAATTCAAAGGATATCCAGTTGTCTGACCTTCAGCGCGAATAGACGTCATCGCAATTATAGCGACTAACACTGAGAAGATTTTAGACAGGTGTATTTTGTTATATGAGACATTCATAGCCAAACGGATACAAATTTAATTTTTTTCTTGTTCAATCAAGAATCAGACCAATTTTTTTAACTTTAAAAAATTTTACCTAAACTTCAACTTAACAATGACAACAACTCCCTATGGTCCATGGACCCTTTTCACCGATTTTGGGCTAATTTTAGGTCTGCTGCTAATAGGTCAGCTCCTTCGCACAAAAGTTAAACTTGTTCAAAAACTCTTTATTCCTCCAAGCCTTATAGCGGGTACTCTTGGTCTGATCCTCGGTGCAAATGGCTTACAATGGCTTCCCTTCTCAAATCAGCTAGGTACTTACTCTGCGGTTTTGATTGCACTAGTATTTGCATCTCTTCCTCTTGCTTCGCCAAAATTCTCTATGAACGAAGTTAAAGGTAGGGTTGGTTCGATTTGGGCTTATGCTCAGTTAGGAATGTTGCTTCAATGGTCTATTGCAGGTTTGTTTGGACTATTCGTTTTGAATATAATTTGGCCAGATCTTAATCCAGCATTTGGTATTATGTTGCCGACAGGTTATTATGGTGGCCATGGAACTGCTGCTGCAATCGGAGCTGCGTTCAACAATTTAGGTTGGGAAGATGCTACCAGTCTTGGTATGACGACAGCTACAGTGGGTATTGTATTGGCAATCGTGGTTGGTTTAATGTTTATTAAGATGGCAGCAAGAAGAGGAGATACATGCTTTATAAAAGATTTCTCTGAGTTGCCTCACGATTTGAGAACAGGCTTGATACCTAAAGAGAGGAGAGAGAGTGCAGGAGAATCTACAACTTCATCAATAGCCGTTGACTCGCTTGCATTTCATCTTGCGTTTATCTTTGTAATTGCATTTATTGGATACCTTATAAGTGTAGGTGTTAAATCGTATGCTCCGAAGCTTGAACTTCCTGTTTTTTCTTGTGCATTTATTGTAGGTCTGTTATCTAAAAAGTTATTTGATAAAACAGGCGTTACAGAATATATTTGTCCGCAACAAACCAATAAATTAAGTGGTACATTCACAGACTTACTTGTTGCGTTTGGAGTAGCCTCAATTAAAATGAGCGTAGTTCTAAAATATGCTGCACCACTTATTATTCTAATGGTATTTGGTGTAGGCTTAGTTTGGGTTATAACATTCTATTTAGGAAAACGCTTATCTAAAACTTACTGGTTCGAAAGATCTATCTTTGCTTGGGGATGGTGGACTGGAACTATGGCAATGGGTTTAGCTTTGTTAAGGATTGTAGATCCAAAAATGCAAAGTAAAGTTGTCGATGACTACGCTCTCGCATACCTGCCAATTGCTCCTGTAGAAATTTTACTGATTACTTTCGTGCCGGTTCTTTTTGTAAATGGATTTGGTCTTTGGGTTCTTCTAGCAGCTTTGGCACTTTCAGTTGTAATTATGTTAATTGCCCAGAAATTAAAGTGGTGGATACCTGTTAAAAAATAATTTCAGAAACTTTTGCACATTAAAATATTTTGGTATATTTGCATCCCTGCGAATACGCCATCAAATGATGTAAGTGTTTGACGGGCAGAGAAATGACTCTGAAAAAAATCAGACCAAAGCACAAAAAACATATTTACTGTTATCGTTAAACTGTAAAAAAACAATGTTACAACCAAAAAAAACCAAGTTCAGAAGGCAGCAGAAAGGCCGCATGAAGGGGATTGCTCAAAGGGGAAATCAACTTGCTTTCGGATCCTTCGGAATTAAAACAACAGAATCTTGCTGGCTAACTGGTCAGCAGATCGAAGCTGCCCGCCAGGCCGTAGTTCGTTACATGAAACGTGAGGGTCAAATTTGGATCCGCGTTTTCCCTGATAAACCATTTACTAAGAAACCAGCCGAAGTTCGTATGGGTAAAGGTAAGGGTGCTCCTGAGGGATTTGTATGTCCTATCACCCCTGGTCGTATGCTCATCGAAGCGGAAGGAGTTCCATTGGAAGTTGCTAAAGAGGCACTTCGTCTAGGGGCACAAAAACTACCGGTAGTTACAAAATTTGTAGTACGTAGAGATTACACTGAATAAATTAATTAAGGAGTTAAATGAAAACTAAAGAAATACGCGAATTATCGCTGAAAGATCTTAAAGAGCGCATCGAAACCGAAAAGGCTAATCTAGTGCGTACTAAGATGAATCATGCCATATCTCCATTAGATGATTTATCTCAGATTAAGAAAGCTAAAAGAAACATTGCCCGCATGTTAACTTTGATGGGCCAAATGGAAAAAAATCAGGACAAATAGTCATGGAAAGAAATCTTCGTAAAGAAAGAATAGGAACAGTGGTTAGCAATAAGATGGAAAAATCTATCGTTGTTGCTGTAAAAAGAAAAGTAAAACACCCTATTTACGGTAAGTTCGTAAATAAAACCACAAAGTTTGTTGCTCATGACGAAAAGAATGAGTGCAGCGAAGGAGATGTAGTTCGTATTATGGAGACTCGTCCCTTGAGCAAATCAAAATGCTGGAGATTAGTAGAAATTGTAGAAAAAGTTAAATAGCCATGATACAGCAAGAATCACGATTATTAGTGGCAGACAACAGTGGTGCAAAGGAGGTTCTTTGTATCCGTGTTCTAGGTGGAACGCGCCGCCGCTATGCCGGTGTCGGCGATAAAATTGTAGTTGCAGTTAAAAGTGCAATTCCAGGAGGAGACGCTAAAAAGGGGTCGGTATCTAAGGCAGTTATTGTACGTACAAAGAAAGAGATCCGTCGTCCAGATGGTTCATATATTCGTTTTGACGATAACGCTTGTGTATTACTGAACAATCAGGGTGAAGTTCGCGGAACCCGTATTTTTGGCCCTGTTGCCAGAGAGTTGCGTGACAACTATATGAAAATAGTATCTTTAGCACCTGAGGTGTTATAATTTAAGGTAATATTAGGGTATGAATAAGAAATTACATATTAAAAAAGGCGATCTAGTATTTGTAAATGCTGGGGACGACCGTGGTAAAACCGGTAAAGTTCTTGAGATCATTACAGAAAAGAATCGTGCCATAGTTGAAGGAATCAATATGGTTAGCAAGCATACTAAGCCTAATGCAAAACACCCTCAGGGAGGCATTGTTAAGCAAGAAGCTGGTGTACATATTTCAAACCTACAGGTAGTAGATCCGTCTAAAGGCGGTCCGACCAGAATAGGTCGTCGTAGGAATGACAAAGCAAAATTAGTTCGTTACGCGAAAAAATCTGGAGAGGAGATTAAATAATGGCAAATACTAAAGATACCGCTGCAAAAGCAGCTACTAAAGGTAAAGCTGAAAAAGCCGACAAGAGCGCTAAGCCAGCAAAAGTAGAAGGTGCTCAAGTAATCGCTAAAGGATATGTGCCTTCACTTCAAAAGAAGTATAAAGACGAGATCGTTGGTAAACTTATGAAAGAGTTCGGATACACTTCAATCATGCAAGTTCCGAAACTTACTAAGATTACTATCAATCAAGGTGTTGGTGCTGCTACTGGCGACAAAAAGCTTGTTGATATAGCACAACAAGAACTTACAACTATCACTGGTCAAAAGGCCATGCTTACTTACTCTCGTAAGGACATCTCTAACTTCAAACTTCGTAAAGGAATGCCTATCGGAGTAAAAGTAACACTACGTGCTGCAAAGATGTATGAGTTCCTTGAGAGATTAATCAGCATTTCTCTACCTCGTATCAGAGATTTCAAAGGTATTAATGATAAGTTTGATGGTAAAGGTAACTACACTCTTGGTATTAAAGAGCAAATTATCTACCCAGAAATCGACATCGATAAAATCACCAAAATTCTTGGTATGGAGATCACTTTTGTGACTACAGCCGCTAAAGACGAAGAGGCATACGCTCTACTTCGCGAATTTGGTCTGCCTTTTAAAAATATTAAGAAATAATCTATAAATAAGAGATAGATAATGGCAAAAGAATCAATGAAGGCACGCGAAGTAAAACGCGCTAAATTATGTGCCAAGTATGCAGAAAAACGCAAAGCTCTTAAAGAGGCAGGCGACTATGCCGCTCTTGATAAGCTGCCTAAGAATGCTAGCCCTGTTCGTCAACACAACCGTTGTTCTCTTACAGGCCGTCCAAAAGGCTTTATGCGTATTTTCGGAATCAGCCGTATCCAGTTTCGCGAAATGGCCAGCAAGGGTCTTATCCCTGGAGTTCGCAAAGCTAGCTGGTAGAAGTATAGCAACGACCGGGAGTTCGTAAACTCCCATTTTACATATTATTCATTGGATATCGGGCACCTATGGTGTCGATTATTAAAAAAATTATTAAAAATGACTGATCCAATTTCAGACTTCCTAACAAGGGTGCGTAATGCATCTATGGCGGGTCACAAGATTGTTGAGATCCCTGCCTCAAAAATGAAGCTTGAGCTAACCAGAATTCTTCATGAAAAAGGTTACATTTTAAGCTACAAGCTAATTGAAGGACAACCTTCAAATACAATTAAGATAGCTCTTAAGTATCACCCAGAAACTAAAAAAGCAGCTATCAAAAAAATTACTAGAATAAGTACTCCGGGTTTGAGACAATATGTTGGCGTTCAAGATATGCCAAGAGTTCTTAACGGCCTGGGTATTGCTATTTTGTCTACTTCAAAAGGTATTATTACCGATAAAGAGGCAAAAGATCTTAATGTTGGCGGAGAGGTTATCTGCTACGTATACTAATTAGTAATAAATTTAAACAATTAAATAGATGTCACGGATAGGAAAATTACCTGTAAACCTTCCAAAAGGAGTTACCGTAACAGTTGGCTCCGACAATGTGGTTAAGGTTAAAGGCCCACTCGGTGAATTGTCGCAGAAAATTGATGCTGACATTACTGTAACCGTTTCGGGAGAAGTTTTAACTGTTACAAGGCCAACCGATCAACCTCGCCATCGTTCACTTCACGGTTTATATCGTGCACTTTTGAACAATATGGTTTTAGGTGTATCGCAAGGCTTTACAATCAAACAAGAATTAGTCGGTGTTGGTTACCGCGTTGAAGCTAAAGGTCAAATCCTTGAGTTCAGCTTAGGTTTCTCTCACGATATTCACTTGATGCTGCCTAACGAAATCAAAGCTACTGCCGAAGTTGTAAAGAAGGGTGCTAACCCAGTTTTGACTCTTGTAAGTCATGACAAGCAACTTTTAGGTATGGTTGCCGCTAAGATACGCTCATTGCGTAAACCTGAACCTTACAAAGGAAAAGGTATTAAGTTTGTTGGTGAACAACTTCGTCGTAAAGCTGGTAAATCAGCAGGCGCTAAATAATAGGAGGACATATGGCTTTAAATAAAATAGAAAGAAGACAGAGAATACAATACCGCATCCGCAAGGTTGTGAATGGTACTCCTGAGAGACCAAGAATGTGTGTATTCAGAAGCAACAAACAAATATATGTTCAGATCATAAACGATATCGATGGAATTACTATAGCTGCTGCAAGTTCAAGAGATAAAGCTATTGTAGAAGTTTGCAAAGGCAAACCAGGTATCGAAGTTGCAAAATTAGTAGGAAAACTTGCTGCAGAGAGAGCTATTGAAAAAGGAGTTTCAGAAGTTTCTTTCGACCGCGGAGGTTATCTTTACCACGGAAGAGTTAAAAGTTTAGCAGATGCCGCCAGAGAAGGTGGTCTTAAATTCTAGGAAAAGACTATGGCAAATACAAATGTAAAGAAAGTAAAAACTACCGATCTTGAATTAAAGGACAGATTGGTAGCGGTACAAAGAGTTACCAAAGTGACCAAAGGTGGTCGCCACTTCAGCTTTGCGGCTATCGTTGTGGTAGGTGACGAGAAAGGTGTTGTCGGTTATGGTCTTGGAAAGGCTAACGAGGTTACAACTGCTATCTCGAAAGGTATCGAGGATGCAAAGAAGAACCTAGTTAAAATTCCATTGAACAAAAAGACTATCCCTCACGAGCAAGAGGCTAAATTCGGTGGTGCAAGAGTATTCATGAAGCCAGCTGCGGAAGGAACCGGAGTTAAGGCGGGTGGTGCGATGCGTGCTGTATTTGAGTCAGTAGGTATTCACGACGTACTTGCTAAGTCTAAAGGATCATCAAATCCTCACAACTTAGTTAAAGCAACTGTTGCTGCTCTTCTTGAGATGCGCGACGCTTATACTGTTGCAGGTCTTCGTGGTATTCCAATGAACAGAGTATTTAAAGGATAAGGAGGATATACAATGGCAAAAGTTAGAATCACACAAGTTAAAAGTATCAACAGTGCGACTGAAAGACAAATCGCATCATTGAATTCCTTGGGTATCCGCAAGATCCGCCAATCAGTGGAACTTGAACTAAATCCGATTAATAAGGGGATGTTAAACAAAGTTTTGCACCTTGTTAAAGTTGAAGAAATCAATTAAAAGGAGAAATTAGAAATGAAATTACATAATCTTACCCCCTCAACAGGATCTCTCGGAAGAGAAAAGAGAATCGGTCGCGGTGAAGGTTCCGGACATGGTGGTACATCTACACGTGGTCACAAAGGAGCTCAATCTCGTTCGGGATACTCACGCAAGAAAGGTTTTGAAGGTGGTCAAATGCCACTTCAGAGAAGGTTGCCAAAATTCGGCTTCAACAACATCAACAGAGTAGAATATAAAGCTATTAACTTATCTGCAATTCAAGCGTTTTCAGAAAAAACAGGTGAAACTGTTATCACTGTAGACACTTTGATCAATGTAGGTCTGGTATCTAAAAACGACAGAGTTAAAATTTTAGGTAACGGTACACTTACTACTAAGATCGAGATAAGTGCACATGCTTTCTCTAAATCTGCTGTTCAGCAAATTGAAGCGCTGCAAGGAAAGGCAAACTTAATCTAGAAATAAACAATGAAAAAACTAATCGAAACAATAAAGAATATCTTCAAGATTGAAGAGCTGCGCAAAAGGATAGTTTATACTATCCTATTGCTGCTAGTTTATCGCTTGGGCAGTTTCGTAGTATTACCTGGTATCGACCCTACTCAGCTTGACAATCTTCAGAGTCAAGCTTCGGAAGGTATCATTGGTCTGCTGAACATGTTCTCCGGCGGTGCGTTCGGAAACGCTTCGATTTTTGCACTAGGTGTAATGCCTTACATCTCTGCATCTATCGTTATTCAGCTCTTGGGTATAATGATTCCTTACTTCCAAAGACTACAACGCGAAGGCGAAAGTGGACGCAGGAAGATGAATCAATGGACCCGTTATCTGACAATCGTAATTTTGGTGTTGCAAGGACCAACTTATCTTGCTAACCTTCACGTACAATTGCCAGAAACTGCTTTTCTTCTGAAAGGTTTCTCGTTTAATATATTTGCAACAATCGTTCTCATTGGAGGAACAATGTTTATCATGTGGCTTGGGGAGAGAATTACCGATCGCGGCTTAGGTAATGGTATATCTCTTATCATCATGGTTGGTATCATTGCAAGACTTCCATTTGCTCTATTGGCCGAAGGTGGTGCAAGAATCAATCAAACAGCAGGTGGTGGAATCCTTATGCTGATAGTTGAGATGATTATCTTGTTCTTTATCTTTGTTGCTACCATTGCACTAGTGCAAGGTACAAGAAAGATTCCTGTACAATATGCAAAGAGAATTATTGGTAACAAGCAATATGGTGGTGCACGTCAGTATATCCCGTTAAAGATTAACGCAGCCGGCGTAATGCCGATAATCTTTGCTCAGGCATTGATGATGCTTCCACTAATGTTTGCTGGTTTTGATGCTACACGAGGTCTTGCTGCCACTCTTACTAATCCAACCGGATTCTGGTACAACTTTATTTTCGGTTTGATGGTAGTTGCATTTACATACTTCTATACAGCAGTAACTGTAAATCCAACAATGATGGCTGAGGACATGAAGAAAAATGGCGGTTTCATCCCTGGCGTTAAACCTGGTAAGAAAACCGTTGAATATTTGGATTCTGTCATGTCGAGAATCACTCTACCTGGCTCAATTTTCTTAGCAATGGTGGCAATTTTTCCTGCATTTGCGATGATGTTGGGTGTCAACAATCAGTTTGCTCAATTCTTTGGGGGAACCTCTTTGTTGATCTTAGTTGGAGTAGTTCTAGATACGCTACAGCAAATTGAGAGTCATCTGCTGATGCGTCACTACGACGGTTTAATGAAGACAGGACGTCTTAAAGGCCGTTCGGGAATGTAATTGACTCTAAAAAAGTTCTTTAAGTAATGATTAAATTGAAAAACGCAGAAGAGATTGAGTTACTAAGAGAGAATGCTCTCTTGGTTTCAAGGACTTTGGCAGAGGTTGGCAAGCATATTATGCCAGGTGTAACAACACTTGAGTTAGATAAAATTGCTGAGACCTTTATCAGAGATCATGGTGCTGAGCCAGCTTTTCTGGGTTACGGTGGATTCCCTTTCACCCTTTGTTTGTCTGTAAACGAAACAGTAGTTCACGGTTTCGCTTCGGACTACCGCCTAAAGGAGGGAGATATTATATCTGTTGACTGTGGCACGAAGATGAAAGGCTATTATGGCGACTCCGCTTATACTTTCCCTGTTGGGGAGATCTCAGAAGAAAATGCAACTTTGTTGCGTGTTACTAAAGAGTCTCTCTTTAAAGGAATAGAAAAGGCAATCGTTGGTAATAGAATGGGTGATTTATCCTATGCAGTCCAAGAACATGTTGAAAGTTTCGGGTTTTCTGTAGTCAGAGAGATGGTCGGACACGGAATTGGAAAGAAACTTCACGAGTCACCTGAAGTTCCAAATTATGGAAGAAGAGGTGATGGAAAAAAACTTGTTGAAGGAATGGTCATTTGTATAGAGCCTATGGTGAACGCTGGTACACGCTCTGTCTTCCTTAAAGAGGACGGATGGACTCTGAACACTGCTGATAAAAAAAATTCGGCACATTTCGAATTAATGGTCGCAGTAAAGAGAGATAGAGCAGAAATTTTATCTACTTTTGACTTTATAGAGAAAAACAATAACTAAATTGTAAGGTTAACAATATTTTATGCCTAAACAAGCAGCAATAGAAAAAGAGGGAACAATTATTGAGGCCCTGTCAAATGCGATGTTTCGCGTAGAGCTCGATAACGGACATGTAGTAATAGCTCACATTTCCGGTAAGATGAGAATGCACTATATCCGAATATTACCGGGTGACCGAGTTAAAGTCGAAATGTCACCTTATGATTTAACCAAAGGAAGAATTTCTTTCAGATACAAATAAAATTTAAATAAAATGAAAGTAAAAGCATCCATTAAAAAGCGTAGCGAGGACTGCAAAATAGTAAAACGCAAAGGTCGTTTGTATGTAATTTGCAAGAAGAATCCTAAATTCAAAATGCGCCAAGGATAAATTTAATAGAAACAATTAAGAGATAAATAAATTATGGCACGTATAGCCGGTGTTGATTTACCAAAAAACAAAAGAGGAGAGATAGGTTTAACCTATATCTACGGTATCGGTCGTCCTTCTGCTCAAAGAATATTGACAAAGCTGGGAATTGACTTCAATACGAAAGTTAAGGACTGGAACGACGATCAGATTGCAGCGATCAGAGCAACGATTGCTGAAGAGTATAAAATTGAAGGAGAACTTCGTTCTACAATTCAACTGAACATTAAACGCCTGATGGATATCGGATGTTACAGAGGAATCCGTCACCGTTTGGGACTTCCTGTACGCGGACAATCTACTAAGAACAATGCGCGTACTCGTAAGGGTAAGAAGAAAACAGTAGCTAACAAGAAGAAAGCAACTAAATAGAACCTAGATCATGGCAAAAAAAACAGGAACAACAAATAAAAAGAAAGTTGTTAAAGTAGAAGCATACGGCCAAGCCCATGTTTCATCGACTTTCAACAATGTAATTGTTACTCTTACCAACAATAACGGTCAGGTTATAAGCTGGTCATCTGCTGGTAAAATGGGATTCAGAGGTTCTAAGAAGAACACTCCATATGCAGCACAAACTGCTGCTGCTGATTGTGCTAAAGTGGCTTTCGATATGGGGCTACGTAAAGTAAAGGCTTTTGTAAAAGGACCTGGAGCTGGTCGTGAGTCTGCAATTCGTACTATTCATGGTGCAGGTATTGAAGTTACCGAGATTGTAGATGTTACTCCACTTCCACACAACGGTTGCCGTCCAAAAGGTCGCCGTAGAGTTTAATCCTTATTAATCATTAAAATTATTAAATATGGCAAGATATACAGGGCCTTCTACTAAAATTGCCCGCAAATTTGGCGAGCCTATTTTCGGACCAGATAAAAGTTACGAAAAGAAAAACTATCCTCCGGGACAACATGGTCTTGCAAAGAAACGCAAGAAATCTTCGGAGTACGGTACTCAATTAAGAGAAAAACAAAAAGTAAAATATACTTACGGTCTTTTGGAAAGACAATTCCGTAATCTTTACGAAAGAGCATCAAGAATGAAAGGCCGCAAAGGTGAAAATCTTTTGCTACTTCTTGAGTCGCGTCTAGACAATCTAGTATACCGTATGGGTATCGCACCGAGCCGTGCTGCAGCAAGACAATTGGTTAACCACTGTCACATCATTCTTAATGGTGAAGTTTGCAACATTCCGTCTACTATTATCAAACCAGGAGACATCGTTGGCGTTCGTGAGAGATCAAAAAGCTTAGAGGTTATTCAAGACAACATTTCTCGTGGTACAAGCAGATTTGCTTGGATCGAGTGGGATTCTGCAACAATGTCTGGTAAATTACTAAATCTACCAGAAAGAACTGAGATTCCAGAAAACATTAACGAGCAATTAATCGTTGAATTATACTCTAAATAATAAATAAAATGGCAATATTAGCATTTCAAAAACCGGATAAGGTAATAATGCTTGATGCTACCGACAAATTCGGTCGCTTTGAGTTCCGTCCGTTGGAGCCGGGTTACGGCATAACAGTTGGTAACGCTTTGCGTCGAATTCTTCTATCTTCTTTAGAAGGACATGCCATTACTGCGATTAAGATTCAAAGTGTGGATCATGAATTTGCTACAATTCCAGGTGTAATTGAGACTGTTGTCGATATTATTCTAAATTTAAAGCAAGTTCGCTTCAAAAGAATGATTGAAGGTGAAGATACTGAAATCGTTACTGTATCGGTGAGCGGAAAGAATGAATTTACCGCAGAAGATATTTCTAAGCAACTATCTTCTTTCAAAGTGTTGAACCCGGAATGGCATATCTGCTCAATGGAGCCGTCTGTCAATCTCACAATGGAGATTAGAATCGGAAAAGGTAGAGGATACGTTCCTGCCGAAGAGAACAGAGTGGAGGATGCTCCATTTGGTTTGATTCCGATCGACTCTATTTACACTCCAATTAAGAATGTAAAATATTCTGTAGAAAACTGGCGTGTAGAACAGAAGACTGACTTCGAAAAACTAAATTTAGAGATAACAACCGACGGTTCAATACATCCAAAAGATGCATTGAAAGAGGCTGCCAAAATTCTGATTCACCATTTCATGTTGTTCTCAGACGAGAAGATTACCCTTGAAACTCCGGTAGAAGTTGTTAGCAATGAGCTTGATGAAGAGTCGTTACGTATGCGTCATCTGCTTCTTACTAAACTTTCAGATATGGAACTTTCGGTAAGAGCTCTAAACTGTCTAAAGGCAGCTGAGATTGAAACATTTGCCGATCTGGTTTCGCTTCAGAGATCAGAGCTAATGAAGTTCAGAAATTTCGGAAAGAAATCACTTACCGAAATAGATATGCTAGTTGAGAGATTAAAACTCAACTTCGGCATGGATGTGACAAAGTATAATATTGAAAAGAAAGTAATAAAACATGAGGCATAATAAGAAATTCAATCACTTAGGCCGTAAGAGCGGACACCGCAAGGCGATGTTGGCAAACATGGCTTCCTCTCTAATTTTGCACAAAAGAATTGAGACAACAGAAGCGAAAGCTAAGGCGCTTCGTATGTACATAGAACCACTTGTAACCAAGTCTAAAGATGATACTACTCATTCACGCCGTATGGTATTCTCATACCTAAAGCAAAAAGAGGCAGTTACAGAGTTGTTCCGTACAATTGCACCTAAGATCGCTGATCGCCCAGGTGGATATACCAGAATCTTAAAAACTGGTTTCCGTCAAGGTGACGCTGCAGACATGGCTCTTATTGAGTTCGTGGACTTCAACGAAGCTGCATTAGCTGCTGCTAAACCAGAGGCTAAAAAAGCTACTACTCGTCGTAGTCGCCGCACAACTAAGAAAGCTGACGCTCCAGTTGCAGAAGCTAAAGCTGAGTAATTCTAGTCCGAATATAGTTCGGAGTTGAATATAAATAAAATAGGCTGTCAATTTTGACAGCCTATTTTTTATTTAATAAGATTGCTATTATGCGATAAACATTCCAACCATTGCAGCAGACATCAGTGCAACAAGTGTTGCTCCAAGAAGTGATCTGAATCCAAATTTAGAGAGTATTGGTTTTTGGTTTTCAGCCATTCCACCTACGCCACCAATTTGAATCCCAATAGATGCAAAGTTTGCAAACCCGCAGAGTACATAAGTTGCCATAATAATTGATTTAGCATTTACAAATGCCCCATTTTGAATCATTTCTGACAAACTATTATAACCTACAAATTCTGTCATAATAAGCTTTTCTCCTAAAAGACGACCAACCAGGTCTAAGTCAGCTCCACTAACTCCTGTTAACCATATAATAGGAGCGAAAGCGTATGCTAAAATAAACTGAAGAGTAAGTTCTGTATACTTGTTATTAGTTAAGTTAGCGATAACCTCATTCAGAGTTGTTAAGTCGCCGATTTTAACAAAAATAAAGTTTACACCTGCTATTAGTGAATAGAACACAAGAAGCATTGCAGCTACATTGGCAGCAAGTTTCAAACCGTCTGTAGTACCATTTGAGATTGCATCCAGAACATTCTTACCTATCTTCTCTCTTGGAACCTCTACCGAGTTGTCGATCTCCTCTTTTTGAGGCATTAGAATCTTAGCCATTGCAATTGCTCCAGGAGCAGCCATAACAGAAGCAGAAAGTAGATGTTTCGCAAATTCAAGCTCCATTACCTTGTCTCCACCTCCGAGCATTCCTATGTATGCAGCAAGTACTCCACCTGCCATCGTTGCCATACCTGCAGTCATCACCAACATTATCTCAGATTTCGTCATTTTTGGGATGTAGGCCTTAACCATAAGAGGAGCCTCAGTCTGCCCCAAGAAGATATTACCTGCAGTTGAAAGTGATTCGGCTCCCGATAACTTCATCGCTTTTGAAAGAAGCCAAGCCATTACCCATACAATCTTTTGAAGGATTCCAAGGTAGAAAAACAGACTTGTTAGAGCTGAGAAGAAGATAATTGTTGGAAGAATCTGTAAAACGAAGATAAATCCAAAGTTGTTCACATCCAGTAAAGATCCAAACAGGAATGTTGAACCGGCTTTAGTCCATCCAAGTACAGCCACAAAACACTTTCCGAGGAATTCGAAAACTACTTGAACTGCTGGAAATGCAAGTACAGAGATCGCGAGGATTAATTGAATAGCAAGGGCTATTCCAACTGTCTTCCAGTTGATTCCTTTTCTGTCGTAGCTTGCTAGCCAAGCAATGAAAATCAGAGTTGCCATCCCAAGAAGACCTCTTAGAATCGACATGATGTCGAAATTAAGCGCCTTTTTCGTAAGAATTGCCTTGTAAGGATTTTCTGCAACTTTTTGAATTGCTGCTGAATCTACTGTGGTAACAGCAGAATCTGTAGCGGCCTTAGATGTAATTGTAGTATCAACAACAACCTTCACTGCAACTTTTGCAGCTTTTGGTTGCTGAGCATAAATGCTACCTATGCCAATGCATAGAATTAGAAGTAGAACTAGTTTTTTCACGTAAGCTATATTTTTTAATTATTATAAATTCTTCCTCAATACAAATATAGGTATTATATTATTATCTTTGAGGTTTCAATTGTAATTATGAGATTTGAGAAAATTGTACAGGATTTAGGTTCATCTGCAAGATGTGGATTAGTATATACAGACCACGGAGTTATTGAGACTCCTATTTTTATGCCTGTAGGTACATTGGGAACAGTAAAAGCTGTTTTTCACAGGGATTTGAAAGACGATATTAAGGCTCAGATTATTTTAGGGAACACATATCATCTGTACTTGCGCCCTGGTACTGAGATTATTAAAAAGTCGGGAGGTCTTCATAAATTTATATCTTGGGATCGCCCAATTTTGACGGATAGTGGCGGATTTCAAGTCTTCTCGCTTGCCGAAAATCGGAAGCTCTCAGAAGAGGGATGTACATTTCGTTCGCATATAGATGGATCAAAACACTTCTTTACTCCAGAAAATGTTGTAGACATTCAACGTATAATCGGAGCAGATATAATCATGGCGCTAGACGAATGTCCTCCAGGTGATTCTGATATAACTTACGCAAAAAAATCGTTACTTCTCACTCAACGTTGGTTAGAGAGAGGAGCACGTCACTTCGATCAGACTGAACCACTTTATGGACATAGTCAGACCTTCTTTCCTATAGTCCAAGGATGTATCTATCCAGAATTACGTGTAATGGCTGCAGAGCACGCCGTCTCTCTTAATAGAGAGGGATATGCAATAGGCGGTCTTTCTGTAGGAGAGCCAACAGAGCTTATGTACCAAATGTTGGAGGTTGTGGATCCAATTTTGCCTAAAGACAAACCCAGATATTTAATGGGAGTGGGAACTCCTGCAAATTTATTAGAGGGAATTGCAAGAGGGGTAGATATGTTTGACTGCGTTATGCCTACCAGAAATGCAAGAAATGGTATGATATTTACCTCTGAGGGGATGATTAATATTCGGAACAAGAAGTGGGCAGACGATTTTTCTGCAATTGATCCGAATGGCGTCTCTTTTGTAGATTCAACATATTCAAAGGCTTACCTAAGACATCTGTTTATTTCGGGTGAAATTTTAGGTGCGCAGATTGCGAGTGAACACAATTTGGCATTCTATCTGTGGTTAGTAAAAGAGGCTCGCAGACATATCAAAGCAGGAGACTTTACCTCGTGGAAAAATACAATGGTTAAAAAACTAGAGACAAAACTCTAATGAAGAACTACAGGCTTACCATACTTGATAAATATATTATTCGCAAATTCATAGGAACATATGTTTATGCGATAATGTTGATTATCGGAATAGTTATAATCTTCGATATTAGCGAAAAGATTGATGACTTTGTGGACAAAAATGCAACATTTTCTGATATAGTTATCGACTATTACGCAAACTTTGTCCCTTATTTCATGAACATGTTTAGTCCGCTCTTCGTGTTCATTACAGTTATCTTCTTTACGTCGAAACTAGCCTCTAATAGCGAAATTACAGCGATTCTTGCTGGTGGAGTAAGTTTTAAAAGACTGATGTATCCATATTTTTTATCGGCAAGTTTTATAGCGGCTTTCAGCTTACTGCTGAATATGTTCGTAATTCCTCCAGCAAATAAGGCAAGGCTTGAGTTCGAAGAGAAATATCTGCAAGATAAGTTTATCAATACAAACTTAAATATTCACTACCAATTGAATCCAGGTTTGTATGTCTATATGGAATCGTTTAATACAATCAACAAAGCTGCAGTTAGATTTACCTTAGAGGAGATTGATGGACACACATTAAAATCAAAACTTACAGCTGAGACGGCCGTCTGGGATTCAGTTGCTCGTAAATGGACACTATATGATTATTATATAAGAAAAATTGAGGGCGACAATGAGAAAATTGTCAAAGGCTCGCGGTTAGATACAACGATTGCTTTATCAATTGAGGATTTAAGCAGACGCGAGAATGCTGTAGAATCATATAATTATTCGGAACTGAATGACCTTATCTCAACTCTAAAGATGAGAGGTGATAAAATGGTTAAGTATGCGCAAATTGAAAAGCATACAAGATTTGCAATACCATTTTCGGCATTTATCCTCACAGTTATGGGAGTCTCTCTCTCATCTAAACGAAGACGTGGAGGAATCGGAATGAACATTGGTATTGGTATAGCATTGAGCTTCTCATATATTCTTTTCTTAAGATTTAGTCAGATGTTCGTCCATGCCGGAGTTTTGCCTCCGTGGCTAGCTCTTTGGGTTCCGAATATAATGTACGCGCTTATCGCGTGGCTGCTCTATAGGCTTGCACCAAAATAAAACAAGTCTTAGAAGATACTCTCTAATTCTCAACTTTTGTTAATACCATCTCCATGGGGATAGCATATCCTTCATAATCCATATCGACAATTCCTTCGGGCTCTTTCAGCGACCATTGGATTTTGGCAGGTGAGTTGGAGATAATCGTGATTTTAGAATGACCATTACAAGTCCCTGAGATTGGATCAGAAAAATACAAATTGAGAGTATTAGGTATTTGAGAACTAGGGTAAATTTTCTGGTTTGATAAAATAATTTGAGCCTCTTCTGTTTTTGATTGAATTGAATTTAAATCATCGAATAAAGTCACACCATTTTTTACATATTTAAAAGTTCCAACCAAAATATAATAATGGTCTCCCATAAAATCGTAATCATACTTTTTAGTTTTCATAATAAAAAGTTCATTAGCACTCTCATACTTCCAAGTACCAACATAAAAGTCGTAGTTTGGGATATATTGAGAATATAGAGTAAGATTGAAGCAAAGCAACAGGGAGAGAAGTACTATCTTTTTCAACATAAATTCTTTTTAAGAGTATAAAGATAGATAAAAGGATATTAATAAAAACAACCGTATCAAGACCAAGCCAGATACGGTTGAATATATTATTGATAAATTAGTTAGCTTAAATAGCTATTCAGGATTAGTCTTTTTTGATAAATCTATTTGAGATTTAGTTTCTCTGACAATACTTTTAGCATATCATCAATCATAGACTCCATATCCCATTTAGGGTTCCATCCCCATTCTGCTCTTGCACATGAATCATCCATGTAGTTTGGCCAAGAGGATGAAATCTCAGCTTTGATAGGATCAATGTCGAAGTCGTATGTAAATTCAGGGATGCGCTTCTTGATTGCTTCGAAAAGAATTACTGGAGTGAAGCTCATTGCAGTTACATTGAAACTGTTTCTGTGCTGAAGTTTTGATGGATCGGCTTCCATTAACTGAGTACATGCATTAAGAGCATCTGGCATATAGAGCATGTCCATGTATGTGTTTTCTGGAACAGCACAAGTATATTTGCGATTCTTAAGAACCTCGTAAAAAACTTCAACAGCATAATCTGTAGTTCCACCACCTGGAAGAGCTCCGTTAGATATGATGCCTGGGAATCTTACACTGCGAGCATCTACGCCGAACTTAGCATGATAGTAGTCGCCAAGAAGTTCTCCAGCAACTTTACATACACCGTACATTGTGTTTGGACGCATGATAGTATCTTGTGGAGTATTGTCGTGCGGAGTTGAGTGTCCGAATGCGCCTATTGAGCTTGGGGTAAAGACTGCACATTTAAACTCTCTTGCAAGTTCCAAAGAGTTGAGTAGAGCTCCCATGTTTATATCCCACGCCAATTTAGGATTCTTTTCGCCAGTAGCGGAGAGAAGCGCAACAAGGTTGAAGATAGAGTCGATGTTGTATTTTTTAATTACATCGGCATAATTCTTGACGTCTAATGCATCAAGTGTAAGCGCAATTGACTGTTCTGATAGCTTTGCAACTATTTCAGGTCTTAGATCAGCTGCAATAACATTATCGTATCCATAATTTTTTTGAAGATGAGGAATCAGTTCCGTACCAATCTGACCGCCTGCACCAACCACAAGTATGTTTTTCATATATCTTTTTTTATAATGATTCTGTAAGAAAATTGCGGTGCAAAAGTATGAATTTTATACTAAATTTATCATTTTAATTACAAAATCGTTGATAATTTTGTGCAAAATATAATCGACTTGAATAATAACGTACTAGATAAAAGTAGAGAGCTTGATAATTGTAACGAGCTAGATAAAGCTGTAAGAGACCTCTCTGTAAAGTTAGGCTTTTGTGACTATTCGGCTATTAGTATAACTAAGTTAGATATGGATATACTTAGGTTTCAAGACTATTTATCTAAAGGCTATAATGCCGAGATGAGCTATCTTGAGCGAAATATTGATAAACGAGAAGACCCTGCATTGTTGTTAGAAGGGGCCAAAAGTATTTTGTGTTTTCTAGCTGCATATAGTTCAGTGAGACCTTGTGAAAATATGCCGATGATTGCCTCATATGCTCAAGGATTAGATTATCACGATGTAATCAAAGATAAGCTTAAGGCTATTGGGGAGATGATCTCTGTTTATAGGCCAGATTCTAAGTACAGAGCTTTTACAGATTCTGCGCCAATTTTGGAGAGGAGTTGGGCAGAAAAAGCAGGTTTGGGGTTCATTGGAAAAAACACAATGTTAATTAGCAAGGAGTTTGGGGTTCATACATTGATAGGAGTTGTCTTATCGACAGAAGAGGTTGTCTCTAATAGAGAGAAAGTTAAAAATGGATGTGGCAAATGTAGAAGATGTCTTGATAGTTGTCCAAATGGTGCTATAACCGAAGATGGCTATATTGATGCAAATAGGTGCATCTCATATAGGACTATTGAGTCCAAAAAGATGCGAGTAGAAGAACAATTTCAAATAGATCAAAAGGGCTGGTTGTTTGGATGCGATATCTGTATAAATGCTTGCCCTTGGAGTAGTAAGAGCAGTGGATTGCATTTAAATGGTTTAAATATTGGCTCGATTGAATTTAAGATGGATATAGATTCTTGGAAGGAGATGACAGAGAGCGATTTTAAGTTAAAATTTAGGAACACTCCACTTAAAAGAGCGGGGTATTTGAAAATAATGGATAACTTGGCAGGGTTAAAATAGTTGTATGGATTTTTTTAGTAAAGTAATTGTAGATAATCAAAAAGATAAGATATCCTTTGATGATCATCTACTATTTTTAGGTTCATGCTTTGCTTCCGAAATTGGAGGAAGAATGGAAGATTGTGGGTTCGACGTTGTTGTTAACCCTTTTGGAATGTTATTTAATCCAGCATCAATAGAGTTTGCGTTAAGTAATTTGGCCAAAAGTGGTGAGAGATACGAGGGAGAGATCATCAAACGCGAAGATCTATTTTTTGATTTAATGCACGGCAGTGAATTTTGTGGGTTCTCTCAAGAGGAGCTCATATCAAAGCTTAATCAGAATCTGGAATTAGTTAGAGAGAAATTTAGAAAAGCAACTGTAATTGTAATCACTCTTGGGACATCTTGGATTTATAGATATTTAGCTACTAATAGAATAGTTTCAAATTGTCATAAGTTACCATCTTCTAATTTTCGAAGGGAGTTTCTTGATATTAATAAAACATACAATATTTTGAAACAGTGCATAGAGATGGCTCCTGACAAAAGATGGATATTCACTGTAAGTCCTGTTAGGCATCTAAAAGATGGAGCTCATGGTAATCAGTTAAGTAAATCTTCTTTATTACTTGCCGTAGATAAAATTTGTAAAGATTATTCTAACTGTGAATATTTTCCAGCCTACGAAATAGTTTTAGACGAACTAAGAGATTATCGTTTTTACGCGGAGGATCTTGTGCATCCATCTAAAGTAGCGGCAGATTACATCTTCGATAGATTTTCGGAATCATGGATATCAGAGAAATGTTACTCAAAAATGTCAGATTTTAGAAGATTAAAATTGATGAAATCTCATAGACCCATCCTTCCCGAGGGTGCCGAGTATTCAAAATTCATTTCTAAAGTTGAAGAACTTGAGCAAAAACTAAAGAAAAAGTAACTTACTTATAATTTTCAATTCCAAATCATCTCTCAGCGACTTACAGATTTGATCGACAAAATCAATTTGTCGATGAGGTTTTTTATCTATCTGTGTGATAAATTTATTACTTCTTAATTTCCTATATTAGATAAGGGCTGTAAGAGATTTTGATGTGACATGCTAAAAAAATATAATATAAACTGTAATAATTTTATATTAAAATTTCATAAGTATGAGACAATGAGTGTATAAGAAAAAGGTGTAATTGTTATCTACACTTATTAACATAAGAAGTTAAATTATTTGATAATTTAATTTTTAAGTTTATATTTGTATAAAACTCAAGATACTCAACATCCTAATTCAATAACTATGAATAAAGCAGAATTAATTTCAGCTATCGCTTCTCAAGCGGATCTTACAAAAGTCGATGCTAAGAAAGCATTGGACGCATTTATTGCCGTTGCTGGCGAAACTCTAAAAACTGGAGATAAACTAACCTTGGTTGGTTTCGGAACCTTCTCTGTAAGCAAGAGAAGTGAAAGAAACGGAAGAAATCCGCGTACTGGTGCAAAGATTACAATCGATGCAAAGAAAGTTGTAAGATTTAAGGCAGGTGCAGAGCTTACTGATATGGTAAAATAGGCATCTCAAGTCTGAGAAGATTTATTTTAAAGGGGATAACCAATGAGCAGGTTGTCCCTTTTTTTTGCTATAACTGTGTTGAAATATAACAGGTTTTTGTGTTAATAGCCTATGAATATTATGATTCTACCGCTGTTGAAAGAGATGGTGAAACTGTCTGTAAGAGATTCATTGAGAGTCCCCTTCCACCAAGAGTCAAACTTGACATTGTCAATTGGGTATTTTAGCCCCTTTGATTCTAATTTTGATTGAGGTGTCAGCGCAAAAATTGATACTTGAGAGTTTTTTCTGCACTCTAAAGTTGAGGTAGAAGTTAGTGGTATAAAGAGACCATAGTCGGAATACATTTTTATAGGAATGTTGTGTTTAAGGTAGTATTCCATGAGTAGGGATATGTTCCCTAGTGTATGATCTTCTCGCTTTCCTGTAGCCCCTAAAATCACTATTTCCGAAGGGCTGTTTGATATGACGAACTCTACTGCTTTAGTGAGGTCGTTCGTCTCCTGGCAATCTGATTGGTGAATGATTGATTTATATCTACTCTTAAAATCTTCGTCGAGACTATCCATGTCTCCAACTATAGCATCTGGGATGTATCCATTCTCGATGCACTTTTTGGCAGCACCATCGCAGCACACCAAGTATTCGTTGTCTTTGAGAATACTAAGTGGAGTTTCATGAGTTGGAAACTCACCATCTGCAAGGATTACTACTCTTTTCATCGCTAAATCATTGAGTGCTTTTCTGCCTCTCTAAATCCAAGTAGCAGATCGCGAACCATCATCCTTTTTTTACCTGAGAGCTGGACTTCCAGAAGGTTGCAGAAACCCTCTCCGCAAGCAACCTTAAGGAAGCTTTTATTGTCGGAAAGAATTGTTCCAGGCTTATGTTGGTGCTGAGTTCTGCAAAATGACGCAGAAAATATCTTTATTGGGATCTCCCCCTTTGGTCCGCTAAGTATAGAGTGGGCGCAAGGGTAGGGAGAGAGGCCTCTGATTAGGTTAGACACAGATTCAGAGCTTTTTGTCCAATCAATTTTTGTATTCTCTTTATTAAGTTTTGGTGCAGTTTTGATGTCTCCCATTTGAGCCTCCAACGAAGATTGAAGTGTCAAGCTGTACTCTCCCTTTGAAAGTGTGTCGACTGTTTTTATAACCAGATCGGTTCCGATGATCTGAAGTTTGTCGTGTAGTGTTCCAAAATTGTCATTTTCGTCGATCGGACACTCCTCTCTATAAACAATCGAGCCAGTATCGATCTCTTCGTCTAAAACAAATGTGGTGACGCCGCTCTTTTTTTCTCCATTAATTATTGCCCAATTTATTGGAGCTGCTCCTCTATATTCTGGAAGCAGGGAGCCATGTAAATTGAATGTGGCAATCTTAGGCATCGACCAAACTATCTTTGGAAGCATCCTGAATGCTACTACAACCATTATATCAATATTGAGCTTTTTCAGCTCCTCAATAAAAATTTCATCTTTCAGTGATACTGGTTGAAGTATTTTAAGACCGGCACTTTCGGCATACTTTTTTACCTCGCTACAATTTAGTTGAAGTCCTCTGCCGCTTGCTTTATCTGGTGCTGTGACAACACCAACAACATTGTATCCGTTTTCAACTAGTCTCTGCAGTGGCATTACTGCAAAGCCAGGAGTCCCCATGTAAACTATTCTTGCCGATTTACTCATTACTCTTACCTCTCCTTTTATTGATTCTAGTGAACATAGTTTTGAAAAACATTATATAAGCGTCTGCATTAAATAGAGACGAGTCTTTTGTGGATTTCCATGTGAGGAATGCTCCCATCGGGAATAGGACGAAAGAGGATATTAGTGTGCCAAAAGCTGGCGATATTACCCCATCTGTGGCTAATTTTTTTCCACTTATATCAACAACCCAATAGAGAACGAAGAAGAACATCGAAATGATCACAGGAGTGCCTAATCCACCTTTTCTAATGATTGCTCCAAGAGGTGCTCCAATGAAGAAGAAGATTAAACAGGCTATTGATAGTGTGAATTTTCTGAACCATTCAATTCTTACCTTTCTTAAAGGATTGGAATATTGAGCCTCTTCGAGTTGATAGTTGTCTAAAATTGTGAGGGCATTCTGAATTTGTGCAACGGCTCCCGCGTAAGCATTTCTTTCATCTTCTATAGTTCTCCAACGATATAGAGAGTCTACAGATATGCTACTTTTCAGGCGTTTATTCGTTGTGTCAAGTTGCGCAGGATAGGCAAGTCCTCCAGATGTTATCAGATTGTTGACTTGATAGACTCTAACCTTAGCGTAGGTTGTGTCCAATGAGTCTCTCAATTGGCTCAATCTTGTGAGATTCTGAGCCATAACTTCGTTATTGAATCTTCCCTCTTTTGACCTTTGAAATGCGTAGTTTTTGAGAGAAATTATTATCTCCTGGCGATCGAATCCAATTCTTCGCATTGGATATGTTGTGTCTGCTGTGCTTTCGCGTTTTCCCTCTTCGTAAGAGAATCCATTATAGAGCAAAAAGATGAGGTTTTGCTTGTCTTTTGTCAATTTAATTGATCCAGAGTCTGCCATTGTAAGGCTTATATTTCCTCTGTTTTCGGCATGATTATAAACCATCACCTTATAAATGGTTCCCGTCTTCTCGTCTCTCTCGTCTATACGGAGCGAATAGTTGTCTATCCCGTCATAAAAGACACCTGTGGGAATCTTGATCTCCTCTTTTGTTTTGCTGATGTCGTCACGCAATGTGTAGATGTTGTTGAATGCATGAGGGATCAGATTATTTGAAGCAAAGAATGCACCTATACTGATTGCTATTGACAAAAAGATAAGTGGTCTGATAATCCTTGGTAATGAGATACCTGCGGCTTTCATTGCGAGCAGCTCGTTGTTTTCGCCAAAGCTACCCATTGTCATGATTGAGGCAAGAAGGGTTGCAAGGGGAAGTGCCAAAGGTATAAGTGTTGCAGAGCCCCATCCAAGGAACTCGAATATTACGCCTAGACTAAGACCTTTACCCACCAGTTCGTCTATGTATAGCCAGAGGAACTGCATCATCAGCACAAAAATCACAATCAGGAACGTTAAAATAAACGGTCCTAAAAATGATCTTAGTATAAAGAAGTCAAGTTTTTTCAAATCAATTTATTTAGTGGACAGTTCTATAAGTTTGTTTACTGCATCATTCAATCCTGCTGTGTTCTTACCACCGGCACTTGCGAAGAAAGGTTGTCCTCCACCGCCACCATTGATGAATTTTGCAGCTTCGCGAATATCTTTTGATGCGTTTAAGCCATGAGCAACAAGGTCATCGGTGTACATAAGCGTAAGGTTTGGTTTTCCTTCATACTCTGTTCCTGCAATGAAGATGGACTCTTTTGATTCCGAACGCAACATGAATGCCACGTTTTTAACTATCTCAGGAGCATACTCACCTTTTAGGACATAAAGATTATAACCATTGATAGAGTTGCCTTCATGTAAAATCTTGTTTTTCAATAAAGCAGCCTTCTCTTTTTGAGCCTCTTCGAATGCTTTTTTGTATTGCTCGTTTTCGTCAATTAATTTTTGAAGAGAGGTAACAATATTTGGAGTGTTGTTGAAAAGAGATTTTAATTGCTTAAGAAGGTCCTCTTCCTCTTTTACTATTGCTTCTGCTCCAGCGCCGGTTGTAGCTTCTATTCTTCTGACCCCAGCAGCGATGGCAGATTCAGAGATAATTTTGAAGTATCCTATGTTTCCAGTTGCAGAAGTATGGGTTCCTCCACATAATTCGATTGATTCTCCGAATTTGATTACTCTAACTGTGTCTCCATATTTTTCGCCAAACAGAGCCATAGCCCCCATTGCTTTCGCTTGGTCTACAGGGATTCCTCTGTGTTCGTCGCGAGAGGCATTCTCTCTGATGTATCTGTTAACTAATGCTTCAACCTCTTTAAGATGCTCTTCGCTTAGCTTTTCGAAGTGGGAGAAGTCGAAACGGAAATAGTCGGAATTTACCAAAGATCCCTTTTGTTCGATGTGTGTTCCAAGAATTGTTCTTAATGCTCTGTGAAGAAGGTGTGTTGCAGTATGGTTATTTGCAATTCGTTGTCTTCTTTCTGCATCGACAATTGCCTTGAAGTTCACTTTACAGTCCGAAGGTAAATTGTCTGCTATGTGAATAATAAGGTTGTTCTCTTTTACTGTGTTAGTTACAGGTGTTTTATCGCCATTTGGTGAAATTAGATATCCTGTGTCGCCAACTTGTCCTCCGCTCTCAGCGTAGAAAGGGCTCTTGTCGAGTACTATTTGATAGAATGTTTTGTTTTTACTTTTAACTGTGCGGTATCTTACAATGTTTACACTCTCCTCTGTTTTCTCGTAGCCTACAAACTCAACTCCAGAATATGGTCTAACCTCTTCCCAGTCGCCCTCTTCGCTAGATGTTGCATTTCTGCTTCTCTCTTTCTGTTTTGCTAGTTCGGACTCAAATGATTTCAGGTCGATAGAGTAGCCATTCTCCTTTGCGATAAGTTCGCTGAGGTCTATTGGAAAACCGAAGGTGTCATAGAGGATAAACGCATCTTCGCCAGAAATAATCTTGCTCTCTTTATGCTTCTCCATTAGAGAGTCCATCAATTTGATGCCTTTATCGAGTGTGCGAAGGAATGCCTCCTCCTCCTCTTTAATAACCTTTTCTATAAGTGTCTGTTGCGATACCAATTCAGGGAAGGCTGCTCCCATTTCGGCAGCGAGTGTAGGAACTAGTCTGCATAAAAACGGCTGATCTACCCCTAAAAATGTGTATGCGTATCTTACTGCTCTTCTAAGAATTCTGCGGATTACATATCCTGCCTTAACATTAGAAGGTAGCTGGCCATCTGCAATTGAAAAACTGATTGCTCTGATGTGGTCAGCAATAACTCTCATTGCTACACCTATTTGAGGAGATTCGTCGTATCTTTTTCCACAGAGCGAAGCAATTTGTGCAATCATATTTGAGAAGACATCGGTGTCGTAGTTGCTCTGTTTTCCTTGCATTGCCATACAAAGTCTCTCTAGACCCATTCCTGTGTCGACATGCTTTTGTGGAAGAGGAACAAGCTCTCCGCTTGCTTTACGATTGTATTGGATAAATACAAGGTTCCAGATTTCGATTACTAAATGGTGCCCTTTGTTGACAAGTTCTGCTCCATTTACTTTTGCTCTCTCTTCGTTGCTGCGGATATCGACATGGATCTCGCTACAAGGGCCGCATGGTCCTGTATCTCCCATCTCCCAGAAGTTGTCTTTTTTGTTTCCATTAAGGATTCTCTCTGCTGGCAGATACTTGCTCCAAACCGCTCTGGCTTCGTCATCTGCACCAATTCCGTCGTCTGTAGAGCCTTCAAAAACTGTTGCGTATAGTCTATCTTTGTCTAACTTATAGACCTCTGTCAAAAGTTCCCAAGCCCAATCAATTGCTTCTGTCTTGAAGTAATCGCCAAAACTCCAGTTGCCTAGCATTTCGAACATGGTATGGTGGTAGCTGTCGTGACCTACCTCTTCGAGGTCGTTGTGCTTACCACTTACTCTAAGACATTTTTGAGTGTCGGCGACTCTTGTGTATTTGGCTGGAGAGTTTCCTAAAAACCAATCCTTGAACTGGTTCATTCCTGCATTGGTGAACATAAGGGTTGGATCGTCCTTCACCACCATGGGTGCAGATGGTACGATGGTATGGCTTTTGCTTGCGAAGAAACTTAAAAAATGGTTTCTTATCTCCTGAGATGTCATATTTTAAATATTATTTGTCTGATTTAAAAGAACCACAAAAATAGTTTTTTTATCAAAATTATTTAAATTTGCGAGTAAGAAAAGAGAGAATTCTGAGATGGCAAAGAACAAAAGATACAAATTTAACCCGGAAACTCTTGCCTATGAGCTTCACAAAATCCCGATAAGAGCCCGGTTCTCCAGAGGTTTTGTTCTGTTCCTGCTAAGTTTGGTGGCTTCGTTGATATATTACTATATATTTACATTATACTTCGGTTTTGAGACACCTAAAAAGCTAGCGTTAAAAAGGGAGGAGGGTGAACTTATAAATAAGTTAGAGTTACTTAGTAACAGATTTAGAGAGGCAAACAAGACTCTGCTAGTATTGCAGATGCGTGATAATTACGTTTACAGGCCGATTTTTGGTATGGAGGAGATCTCTTCTGAGGTCAGAAATGCTGGATTTGGGGGTGTAAACAGATATTCGTATTTGGAGGCATTAGACCCTAATGGGGTGCTTGCAAAGTCTGTAATTAATATGGATGTCCTTTATAAAAAGACTTTCATTCAGTCGAAATCGTTTGATGATGTTTTTCAATTGGCAAAAAATGCTGATGAGATGTCGTTCTGCGTTCCTGCTATTTCGCCTGTAAATATAACTGCCAGAAGGATTAGATTCTCCAGCAGCTTTGGATATCGTCCCGATCCTTTCACTGGTTCTTACAGGATGCATACTGGTATTGACTTGTCGGGTCCTGTTGGTGAACCTATTTATGCGACGGGTAATGGTCGTGTTGTTGAGATAGGACATGACTTTTATGGTTATGGTAACTTTGTTCTTATCGACCATGGCTTTGGTTACAAGACAAGATATGCGCACTTGAAGATGAGTATGGTGATGGTAGGAAAGCCAATCAGAAGGGGTGAGCAAATAGGGCTTATGGGTAATACTGGAAGGTCGCGTGGACCTCACTTGCATTATGAGGTGATCTACAGAAACAGACCTGTGAATCCTGTAAATTATTTCAGTCGCGATATTGAGGCGGAGGATTTCAATAAATTTATTTCTCAGAACTGATACCATGAGCAAATATAAATTCAATAAGGATCAACTGAAGTTTGTTGAAGACAAGCTGGGAATCTATGGCAAACTCAGGATTGCTGTTACCTATCTTTTCGTAAGTCTTCTTCTAGCTGTTTTGTATTATGTGATTTTCTCTTCTTTCATCTATACTGGTGAAGAGGAGCTGATGAAAAAGCAGAATAATCTGAAGAGAGCAGAGTTGAAGAAGATGGAGAAAAAAATGGATAATCTTGATAATGTTTTGATTGATTTAAAGAGGAGAGACAGAGAGATTTATAAAGGTATCTTTAAATCAGAACCTCCTGATTTTTTACTTCAAGGTTATAATTCAAAGATTTTTGAACAAATTGACTCTTCCGATGACGAAAGTTTAGTAATTTTTACTACACAAAAGATTGATACTACTTTGACCAGAAGTCAATCTGTCGATAAGTCTTTTGTTGAATTCAAAAAGAAGTATAAAGGAAGTGAGAAGCTAAAATACATACCATCAATAACTCCTATCAGATCGTTCAGTATAACTCAGACGGGAGCAGGAGTTGGGAGGAAGATTCATCCATTTTACAAAACAGCTGCTATTCACTCTGGTATTGACATTCTTGCACCTTTAGGTTCTAATGTTTGTGTCACCGCAGATGGAGTTGTCTCTGAGGTATCTAAGTCGGAAAAGGGGCGGGGTAATATGGTAGTTGTCTCTCATGGTGAGTTTTATAAGACAGTTTACGCCCATATGGGAGAAGTTTTTGTCAGAAAATCTCAAGTTGTAAAGAGAGGGTCTGTAATTGGAAGAGTTGGTAATAGCGGTCTCTCTTTTGCACCACATTTGCACTACGAAGTACATTTAAAAGGAGAACCTGTGGAGCCTGTAAACTACTTTTTTACAGATTTGACTCCTTCTCAGACAAAGGAGGTTTATTATACGGCTCTAAATACTGGACAGTCACTAGATTAATATATAACATTACTTGTCATGCCTTATAAAGAATTCAAAATAGAAAAGCTGTACTACACTATAGGTGAAGTAGCTGAACTGCTTGATGAGAGTACATCTCTCGTGCGTTTCTGGGCGCAAAAATTTCCTGAGTTTATAAAGCCAGCAAGGAATAAGAAGGGCAACCGTCTCTTTACTGCAGATGATGTTGCTAATTTTAAGGTTATTTATCATCTTGTAAAAGAGAGAGGTATGACTCTTGATGGTGCTCTTAAGAGGATGAAAGATAATAAAGATGGTATTGATAAAAGTGTAGAGGTCATCTCTACTTTGACAAACATCAAAGAGAAGTTACTGGAAATTTCTAAATCTTTGGATTAATGAAAGCTATTGAGATAGCTCGTGTAATTGAAGAGTTTGCTCCAGTCGCTATTCAAGAGACTTGGGATAACTCAGGTTTCTGCATAGGTAATCCACAAACTCAAATAAAGGGAGTTCTTGTTGCTTTGGATTGTACTCCAGAGGTTATTCAAGAGGCTATAGAGATTGGTGCAAATATGATCATAACTCATCACCCCTTGATTTTTAAGGCAGTTAAGAAGATTACTGGTTCAACTCTTGTCGAAAGAATGATTGCAGAATTGATTAAGCAAGACATTGTTTTATATTCTGCGCATACAAATATTGATAAAGTTATTGATGGTGTGAGTGGCGTTATGGCCGACAGATTGTGTCTTCTTAATCGAGAGATTTTAGATGAAGATTTATCAACTGGTACTGGACTTGGAATTATTGGAGAGCTATCTGTAGAGATGTCTGCCAGTGATTTTATAGAGTATGTAAAGAAGAAGTTCTTGGTTGGTCAGGTCAGAGTCTCTAGACCTTTAGAAAAAAAGATAAAGAGGGTTGCAGTTTGTGGAGGGAGTGGGTCGTCTTTAATTAAAAAGGCAGCTCAAGGAGGAGCCTCTGTATTGATTACAGGAGATATCTCATATCATGACTTTTATTGCGAAGATGGCTTTATGGTAATTGATATTGGTCATTATGAGAGTGAAATTGGATCACTGGAAATATTAACTTCGATTCTTAGAAAAAAAATACATACCTTTGCGGTTTGCAAAAGTGAAAAAAATAAAAATCCCATACACTACTATTAAATTAGATTATGGCAACAGCTAAAACAAAACCCACACTGATTACCCCTTTAGACGGAGGTACATTCATCTCACTGCAGAAGAGCTCAAACGAAGGGGATCTTAGTATGGAGACTAAGCTACACCTGTTGTATGACTTACAGCAGACTGATAGCAAAATAGATCAAATTCATCTTCTTAGAGGAGAACTTCCTTTAGAGGTTCAAGATCTTGAGGATGATATTTTAGGATTGTCTACCAGAATAGAAAATCTTACAAATGAAACAAGAGATCTTGAAAAGCAAATTGCTCAAAAGAAGATTGATCTCGATAATTCTAAGTCTCTAATTGAGAAATATACTACTCAGCAAAACAACGTTAAGAACAACAGAGAGTATGACTCTTTGTCGAAGGAGATCGAATTTCAAGGTCTTGAAGTACAACTTGCTGAAAAGAGAATCAAAGAGTTTACATTTACTCTTGCCGAAAAGAAATCTGCACTTGAGGCTGCTTTGAAATTATTGGAAGACAGAAAAAAAGATCTGGAAACCAAGAAGAGAGAACTTGACTCTATTGTATCTGAGACAGCAAAGGAGGAAGAGGAACTTATGAGAAAATCAGATGAGCTTCAAAGTCAGATTGATGCAAGAATGCTTGCTGCGTACAAGAAGGTTCGTTCAAATGCAAGAAACGGTCTGGCTGTTGTTACAGTAAGACGCGATGCATGTGCTGGTTGTTTCAACAAAATTCCACCTCAAAGACAAATGGATATTGCGTCTAGCAAAAAAATCATTGTTTGTGAATATTGTGGAAGAATTCTTGTGAGCGCCGATTTCGAAAACGAATAATGCTACAAAAGAGACATACTCTACGTGAATTGTTCTTCAATCACGTAGGACAGACTTCCCCTTCACCCCTGGGTTTGGAAATCCATAGGGCCGAGGGGATTTTTTTATACACACCATCTGGTGAACGGATCATTGATCTCGTTTCTGGGGTCTCTGTTAGCAATGTTGGTCACTCAAACCAAGAGATTGTGGATGCCGTTTGTAAACAAGCGTCGGATTATATGCACCTGATGGTGTATGGAGAACTTGTACAGCCTCCTCAGGTTTTGCATGCAAAACTTTTGGCGGATAATTTACCCGGTGGATTGAAGTCTGTCTACTATGTAAATTCAGGAAGCGAAGCAAATGAAGTAGCTCTTAAGCTAGCAAAAAGGGCTACCGGGAGAGTAGAGATGATTAGCTGTAAAAACAGCTATCATGGAAGTACTCATGGTGTTCTTAGTATTATGGGGTCTGAATTTTTCAAAAGTTCATTCCGACCTCTTCTGCCGGGTGTAAGACAGATTGACTTCAATAATGAAGAGCATTTGTCAACTATCACAGAGAGAACAGCATGTGTAATTGTTGAGCCTGTTCAAGCCGAAGCTGGTGTTATAATTCCGCAAAATAACTATCTTAGTAAACTAAGAGCAAGGTGTACTGAAACAGGAACACTTCTGATATTCGATGAGATACAAACAGGATTTGGCAGAACTGGAAGTTTGTTTGCAATGAACAAATATGGGGTTGTGCCAGATGTTGTAACTTTTGCTAAAGCTCTTGGCGGGGGAATGCCATTAGGAGCAGTAGTAGCTTCTCCGGAATTGATGAAGTGCTTTACATTTAATCCAGTACTTGGTCATATAACGACTTTTGGAGGACATCCTGTCTCATGTGCTGCTGCTTTAGCGGCATTAAAGATTCTTTTAAGAGAGAGCTGGATAGAGGATGTTGAGGCGAAGGCAAAAGTGTTTATTGATGCAATTTCAAACCATCCAAAGGTTGCTGAAATTCGTCATTCAGGTCTGCTTATTGCAGTAGATTTAGGAAAAGAGGAGTATGCTTCAAGAATTTTGCAGCTTCTTTTAGAAGAGGGGATAATGAGTGATTGGTTTTTGTTCAATCCTACATCATTCAGAATTGCTCCACCATTGTGTATAACAAATGAAGAGGCAATAGATGCTTCTGAAAAAATATTAAACGCTCTAAATAAATTATAGTCATGGCAAAAGGTTACACCAGACAAAAAGCGAAAAGCGAAGCCAATTTAGATGTACTTGGTCTGGAAATGGGCAAGAAACCACCTCAGGCAGTCGATATTGAGGAGGCGGTTCTTGGTGCTTTAATGCTGGAACAGAATGCCATTTCCGATATCGTAGATATCCTGATTCCTGAGTGTTTTTATAAGGATGCTCATAAAAAGATTTATAAAGCAATCTCTTCGCTAGCTATGCGTCACGCTCCAGTAGATATCTTTACTGTTGCGGATGAACTTAAAAAGAGTGGCGACTTGGAAGCTGCTGGAGGACCGCTCTATTTGAGCCAGCTTAGTATGAAAATTGGTGCTGCTGCACACATTGAATATCATGCGAAGATCTTGTTGCAAAAGTACATGCAGCGTGAGCTAATCTCTATCTCTTATGATGTTCAAAGAGACTCTTTTGACGATTCTATTTCGGTTGATGAGCTTCTCGACTCTACTCAGCAAAAGATCTTTACTCTTGCCGAAAGAAATATGAAAAGGGAGACAGAGCCTGTTCAAAATATTATCAACCAGGCTATTGAAGAGTTACAGGAGACTCAGATGAGAGAAGATGGTTTGAGTGGTATCCCCTCTGGGTTTACCTCAATCGATAGAGTTACATTAGGATGGCAACATTCGGACCTTTTGATCCTTGCAGCTAGACCATCTATGGGTAAAACGGCGTTCGTGTTGACAATGGCAAGGAATATGGCTGTAGAGCATAATGTTCCTGTAGCATTTTTCTCTCTGGAAATGTCATCCCTCCAATTGGTTAAAAGGTTGATGATTAGTGAGACTGGTCTGGACGCAGAGAAAATCAAGGGTGGAAAAAAGCTAGCTGACTACGAATGGGCGCAAATGGAGATGAGATTAAAACAGTTATCTAAAGCTCCTCTATATATTGACGACACTCCCTCTCTTTCAATTTATGAGTTTAGATCGAAAGCAAGACGTTTAGTTGCGAATTCAGGTGTTAAAATGATTATTATTGACTACTTACAGTTGATGACAGGTCCTCCTGAACTTGCTGGTATGAGAGAGCAAGAGGTCTCTGCAATTTCAAGATCGTTAAAAGCGATTGCTAAGGAGTTAAATATTCCAATTTTAGCGTTGTCGCAGCTTAGTCGTGCTGTTGAAACCAGAGGTGGCGCAAAGCGTCCTCAGTTAAGTGACCTTAGAGAGTCGGGAGCGATTGAGCAAGATGCCGATATTGTAATGTTTATTCACAGGCCAGATTATTATGGTCTTACAGATGATAATCCTGCGATGAAAGGGATAACAGACATAATTATCGCAAAGCATCGTAATGGGGCTGTTTGTGATGTGCAAATGAGATTCCGTCACTCAGAGGTAAGATTTGTCGATTTGACAGATCCTGCTTTAGCTGATTTCGGCGAATCACAACCTACAACCTTCAGCTCGAAAATGAATAACGATGAGTTTAGATCTAATTCAGAATTCGATTAATCAATATGAAATTCAAATACTTAGTATTTAACATTTTTTTATTTACAGCTCTAATCTCAGGTTTGAAATTAGAGGCTCAAGAGAAGAGTCTTGCTTTTACAGATGGTGAGACTTTAACTTATGTTGCAAAATATACTTGGGGTTCTGTCAATACCGATATTGGAGAGGCTGTTGTCTCACTTCAATATGTTGAGGAGCAAGGACGCGAACCAATTTTTATTTCAAAAGTCAATGGACGTACATTTCGTTTTTTCGATGTATTTTTCAAAGTGAGAGACTATTATGAGTCTAGATTCAGAGCATCAGATATATCTCCGATATATTTTTATAGAGATATAAATGAGGGTAAGTATAAAATGAAAAATACCTTTTCATTTTTACCTAATAACACAATAAAAGCTAGAATTCAAAGAATGGACGATAATCCAAAAGATACAATTCTAAAAGCGAAACCTCAGACTTTTGATATACTAACTCTTTTTTATCATAGTAGAAATCTTGCATTTTCAGAAGTGGAGATAGGTGTTAATCAGCCGATTTCTTTTGTAATAGATGGAGAGCTATATAATATTTATTTTAGATTCTTAGGAAGAGAAAATAAAAAAATTGAAGGGCTTGGACATCATAAAACTTTAAAATTTGCTGCAAAAGTTATTGCTGGTGAAGTTTTTAATGGCAAAGAGGAGATGACAATTTGGGTGTCGGATGACTACAACAAGGTTCCACTTTACTTTGAATCCCCAATAATAGTTGGTAAAGTAAGTGGTCGTTTAAAAAGATATTCTGGATTAAAATATCCGCTTAGCAGTAAATTATAGTATATGTCAAAAAATATAGAGCACAAGGGTGAAATCATAGAAATAACACCCGAAACTATCGTCGTAGAGATTCTCAGTAAAGCCGCATGTAACTCATGTGTTTCAAAAAGTGCGTGTATGGTTGGTGAATCTGAGTCTAAAATTGTGGAAGTAGATAATCATGGCTATCAGTTTTTTGAAATAGGGGAGACAGTTAATGTTGTCCTAAAACGATCACTTGGCTTTAAAGCTCTGTGGTTATCTTATGTTATTCCTCTTATTATTTTGTTGGTTTTATTAGTATCTTTGTCTGGATACGGCATTAGTGAATTGATTATCGGCTTAGTAATTATCTTATCTTTAGCTGTTTATTATTTTTTAATTTACCTTTTCCGAGACAAACTTAAAAAGGAATTTATTTTTACAATAGAAAAACTTAACCAGTAATGACTACCACAATTATCTTTACAATTGTCAGTTTAAGTGTACTTGGTCTTCTTCTTGCGGTGATACTTTACGCCGTTGCTCAGAAGTTCAAGGTTGAAGAGGATCCCAGAATAGACGATGTTGAGGCTATCATGCCAGGAGCCAACTGCGGAGGCTGTGGCTTTGCAGGATGTCGTGCATTTGCCGAAGGGTGTGTCAAAACATCTGATCTTAGCACGATGTTTTGCCCAGTAGGTGGTAACGAGACAATGAAAAAAGTTGCCTCTTACCTTGGTGTAGAAGTTCCAGAAAAACAACCACAAGTCGCTGTCGTAAGATGTGCTGGCACTTGTGATAATCGTCCAAAACTAAATCATTACGATGGCTACTCTTCTTGCGCTGTAATGGCAAGTCTATATGCTGGTGATACTGGATGTAAATATGGCTGTCTTGGTCAAGGTGACTGTGAATTGTCATGTATGTTTGATGCAATAAAAATGGACCCAAAGACTGGTCTTCCAGAGGTTGATGAAGAGAAATGTACTGCTTGTGGTGCGTGTGTGAAGGCATGTCCAAAAATGATAATTGAACTTAGAAACAAGGGTATAAAATCTAGAAGAATTTTTGTCTCTTGTATTAATAAGGATAAGGGCGGAGTAGCAAAGAAGGCGTGCGCAGTTGCTTGTATTGGTTGTACAAAGTGTCAGAAGGTTTGTCCGTTTGATGCTATCACAATTTCAAACAACCTTGCATACATTGATTATAACAAATGTAAGCTGTGCAGAAAATGTGTGACAGAGTGTCCTACTGGAGCAATATGGGAGGTTAATTTCCCAGTTAGGGTTCCAAAGAAAGAAGAGGAAGTAGTTAACGAATAGTAATAAAATCATATATGAGTAAAACTTTTTCGCTGGGCGGAATCCATCCGAATGACAATAAAATTTCGGCGAATGCCGCAATTGAAGAGTTTCCGCTTGTTGATACAGCCTTTGTCGCACTCAACCAGCACTTAGGAGCACCCGCTGAGCCAGTAGTTGCAAAAGGTGACAAGGTTCTCGCCGGACAGTTAATAGCAAAAGCTTCTGGTTTCATTTCGGCAAATATCCATTCTCCAGTTTCTGGAACTGTCTCTGCAGTTGAATTTTTGCCAGACATGGCTGGTAATGCAGTACAACATGTGGTGATTAGTGTAGAGGGTGACGAATGGTTGCCTTCAATCGATAGATCTCCTGTTATCGTAAAAGATATAAAACTCTCATCGGAAGAGATAATAGCAAAAATTGCTGAGATGGGCATTGTTGGACTCGGAGGAGCGGCTTTCCCTACTCACATAAAACTCTCACCGCCTCCTGGCAAGAAGGCTGAGTTTTTGATTGTAAATGGTGCAGAGTGTGAGCCTTATCTTACTTCTGACTATAGGATTATGATTGAAATGCCTGAGCAAATTCTGATTGGTGTCAAACTGATGATGAAGGCGCTTAAGGTAGACAAAGCTTATGTAGGCATAGAGGAGAATAAGCCTGTAGCGATTAAGAAAATGAAAGAGATAGCTGCCGCTTCATATCCTGAGATTAAGATTGTCTCACTAAAGAAGAGATATCCTCAAGGTGGTGAGAAGCAGTTAATTGATGCGATTATAAAGAGACGAGTTCCTTCGATGGGGTTGCCTATTGATGTGGGTGCGGTTGTGCAGAATGTTGGAACTGCTTTGGCAGTATATGAGGCTGTACAAAAGAACAAACCGCTAGTGGATGGTATTGTGACTGTGACAGGAAGCTGCATGAAGGAGCAGAGAAACTTCAGACTAAGAGTTGGCACAACCTTCGATAAAATCATGTTCGCTATTGGTGGATTTCCTAAAGATGCAGTAAAATTGATCAGCGGAGGTCCTATGATGGGCAAGGCTGTCTCTAGAACAGAGGCTTCTTCAACTAAAAGTACATCTGCCCTCTTGTTATTGACAGAGGAGGAGACTAAAAGAGGTGAGGAGAGTAACTGTATTCGTTGTGCGAAATGTGTAGATGCTTGTCCTATGGGACTTGAGCCATATCTTTTGAATAGGTTGTCTCGTCAGGGTAAAACAGCTGAATTAGAGGAGAATATGGTTCAGGATTGTATCGAGTGTGGATGTTGTTTATACTCTTGTCCTGCGAACATTCCTCTATTGGATACTATCAGGTATTCTAAAGCTCAGGTGATAAGAATCATGAGAAGCAGACCAAAAAAGTAGAAAGTATTAAGAAATAAAAATATCTAAACGGATGAAAAAACTTATAGTATCTCCGGCTCCGCACATTCATGGAAAGGACTCTACCAGGAGTCTGATGAGAGATGTTATCATAGCACTCACTCCTTCGCTGCTGGTGTCTATATACTACTTCGGATTTTCGGCAATAAAACTTGCCTTGGTGGGAGCGATATCATGTGTACTTGTAGAATACGTGATTGAAAAGTACATAATGAAGAGCAAAGTTACGGTGACCGATTATTCGGCAGCTCTGACAGGATTGCTGTTAGCCCTAAACCTTCCGCCTAACTCTCCATGGTGGATTGTAATGATTGGTGCAATCGTGTCTATTGGTGTTGCAAAGATGACATTTGGAGGTCTTGGCCAAAACTTATTTAACCCAGCACTAGTGGGTCGTGTATTCTTACTGGTCTCTTTTCCTGTAATTATGACAGATTGGTCGATTCCTACATCTTGGTTCAGAGAGGGAATTGATGCCTCTACTGGAGCGACAGCTTTAGGAATCGTAAAAGAGGGGCTTGCTAAAGGGATGACCTTGAATGAAATCTTCGCTCAAAACAATTTTACTTATTCGCAGATGCTATTTAGTAAAATCGGTGGTTCTGTCGGCGAGGTATCATCTTTTGCATTGTTATTAGGACTCGTTTACATGCTAATAAGACGAGTTATCAGACCTCATATTCCTGTTACAATTATTGCTACTGTGATGATTATGACTGGAATTTTCTGGTTGATAGACCCTTCTAAATATGCTGATCCAATTTTTAATATACTGACTGGTGGTATCCTTATGGGTGCAATTTTTATGGCGACTGATTATGTAACATCACCGATGAGTACGAAAGGTATGGTTCTATATGGAATTGGAATCGGTGTTATAACTGTTTTAATACGATATTTTGGGGCTTATCCCGAAGGTATCTCATTTGCAATCTTAATTATGAACGCAACAGTTCCTTTAATTAACATGTATTTCAAACCAGCCAGATTTGGCAAGGAGGTTAAGAATGGCTAGAGAATCTTCTTTATTTAATATGGTGATGACTCTGTTTGTCATCTGTCTGTTATCTTCAGCTATTTTAGGAGTTGTTTATGCGGTAACGAAAGAACCGATAGAAGCGTCTAAAGTGGCTAAAACAAATACTGCTATTTCTAAAGTTGTATCTGAGTTTGATAACGATCCCTCTTCTGAAGTTTTTGAAGTAGAGATTGGCGGAAAGTCATGTAAAGTATACCCAGCTAAAAAGGGGACAGAAATTGTAGGTTACGCAATTGAGTCGTTTACTTCAGCAGGTTTTGGCGGAAGAATTGTTATTATGGTTGGATTTAACATGGATGGTACGATAAATAATACTTCTGTGATTTCTCATAGTGAGACACCTGGTCTTGGAGATAAAATGGTTGAAGGTAAAGGAACATTTAGTCTTCAATTTAAGGGTAAGGACCCTGCTTCGTTTAAGATGCAAGTAAAGAAAGATGGTGGAGATGTGGATGCAATTACTGCTTCAACAATCTCTTCAAGAGCATTCTGCGATGCGATGAATCTTGCATACGAAGTGTTTAAAAAGTGTAAAGAAGAACAGCAAAACAAATAGCACACGATGAACAGATTAAAAAATATACTTAAAGGAATTATCACTGATAATCCAACATTTGTTCTCATTCTTGGAATGTGTCCCACATTAGGTACTACAACTTCTGCGATTAATGGTCTTGGAATGGGATTGGCAACTATGAGTGTTCTCATATTGTCAAATATGGTTATTTCAATGATATCTGGCCTGATTCCATCAAAGGTCAGAATACCTGCCTATATTGTTGTTATTGCAGCGTTTGTGACTGTTGTTCAGCTAGTAATGCAGGCTTATACACCAGGGTTATATGAGACACTGGGGTTATTTATACCGCTAATTGTTGTTAACTGTATTGTTCTAGGTAGAGCAGAGGCATTTGCCTCTAAAAATGGTGTTGCAGCGTCAGCTCTCGATGGTATTATAATTGGATTGGGATTCTCGTTATCATTAACAGTTATTGGATTCGTAAGAGAATTACTTGGAAGTGGTTCTATCTTCGGTTTCAAATTAATAGATGCTGATGGAATATTGGTATTCGTTCTAGCTCCTGGTGCATTTATCGTTCTAGGGTACTTAATGGTGCTATTCAATAAGTTAAAAACTAAGATATCTTAAAGATCATGGAATATATAATAATATTTATATCTGCCGTATTTGTCAATAATATTTTATTGTCGCAATTTCTTGGAGTATGTCCTTTTCTGGGCGTGTCAAACAAGGTTAGTACGGCTGCAGGGATGTCTGGTGCTGTAGTATTTGTTATTGCAGTGTCTACTTTAGTAACTTACTTATTGCAATATTATGTTTTGGTTCCTCTAGGAATTGAATTCATGCAAACTGTTGCTTTTATCTTAGTGATAGCTGCTTTGGTTCAGATGGTTGAGATTATCTTGAAAAAGATTAGTCCTTCTCTTTATCAGGCACTTGGAATCTTTTTGCCATTGATTACTACTAACTGTGCTGTTTTGGGAGTTGCTTTGATTGTTGTTTCAAAAGAGTTTACTTTTGGATCGGAACCTCATATGCTTAATCTTGCTGAATCTGTGGCTTATGCAACTGCTAGTGCGATCGGATTTGGTCTGGCGATGGTACTTTTTGCTGGTTTGAGAGAACAATTAGAGCTTGCAAATGTTCCTAAGGTATTCAAAGGTGCTCCAATTGCCCTTATTACTGCAGGAATTCTTGCTTTGGCGTTTATGGGATTTGCGGGGCTTGTTTAAAAATTTTTTATGGGTAAAAAGATTATTGAAATTGAAGCTCTACTTAGAGCAGGAGAGATAGACAAAGCACATGCTGATTTACAGCAATTACTTAAAGAGGAGCCAGAAAATGCAGAGGCTTGGTATCTTTTAGGAGGTATACTTAGAAGGCAGCAGCTTTGGGGAGAGGCGATAAATGCGCTTAATAAGGCAAAGTTTTACAATCCAGAGGGGCCTGCAGCTCATGCGATTGACTCAATTTATGAGATCATTAGATTTCAGAATTGTGACTTGATGAACCCCTAAGGCTTACCTCTCTGTCGGCTAGTCTGACGATTTCGTTTCTGTCGTGAGTTACATGAATAATTGTAATGTCACGACTTTTTATTTTAATCAAAACCTCTATAGCCTCCTCTCTTAGATCGCTATCAAGAGCCGAAAGCGGTTCATCTAACAACAGAATTAGTGGGTCTCTGATTATTGCTCTGGCTAACGCTACTCTCTGTTTTTCTCCGCCCGAAAGGGAGTTCGGATATCTATTTAATAGTCCCTCAATTGAAAACTCTTTTGCTATTTTTACTACAGATTCGTGGATTACATCTCTTTTTCGACTGCAAACTTCTAATGGGAATGAGATGTTTTTTAATACAGTCATATTTGGGAAAAGAGCATAATCCTGGAAGAGCATAGATACTGGAAGATCTTTTGTTTTACGACCTTTTATCTCTTTGCCATCGATAATTATTTCTCCATTTGCTGGTCGACGCATTCCACAGATTAACTCTAAAAGAAGTGATTTTCCACATCCAGAAGGACCAGTGAGTGCGACATACTCTCCTCTTTTGAAACTTAGCGAAAGAGGTCCAAGAGAGAATGTCCCTATTTTGTATTGAAGATTATTTATTTCTAGCATCTCTCTTTTGATAAATTCTAAGTAAAACAAATATGAGTAGTGTAACAGCTGTGAAAATTACTGCTATTGGACGTGCGTAAGATAGTCCGTAGGAGTTAAATCTGTCGAAAATCATTACAGGAGTAATCATTGGATAGTATGCAACTATCACTACTGCTCCAAATTCGCTCATGCCACGAGCAAACATCATTACCATTCCAGTGATAATACTTCGTCGGGCTAGAGGGAGAGAGATTTTTGTAAAGACTTTAAAATTATCTGCCCCTAATGTTCTGGCAGCATCTTCTAACCTCTCTGGTGTTGCAGCAAATCCATCTCTTGCTGCGTTTATAAGAAAAGGTAAACTGACAAAAGCCATGGCTGCACCTATTGCAAATGATGTTCCAACTAAGTTTAAACCAAATGAAGCTAATTGTGTCCCAATAAAAGAGTCACGAGAGATTACGCCTAAAATTGCAATTCCAGCAGCAGAGTGTGGAATGACAACAGGAATATCGATTAGTGCTTCAATAATACCTTTGCCCGGGAACCGCTTTCGCGCAAGTATGTATGCTAAAGGGATAGATGGGATTGCTAATATTAAAGTTGTAAGAGCTGAGATGCACAAAGTAAATATCATTGATGATTTAACTTCGGGGTCTTTTAGTGTGTCAAAGAGAAATGGTGCTTTTACAGACAAGAACATGCCAACTACGGGTGCAATTAGAAAGAGAAGTACAAGTGACCCTAGAAGAGTGAATACTAAATGAGTTTTACTGTAATTTGACGATTTCATACTACAAATATAAAAATCTAAAACCAAAATTTATGAAAATAAACAAAGCGTTAGCTTTATCATTGTTGATCCCTGCATTTATGTTCGGGTCTTCAGATGTTTTCTCTCAAAAACATAGGGGAGAGAAGAAGGATGCCGCACCAACAATGGCAGCACCTGCAAAAGACACAACCAAAAAGGCTCCTGAAAAGGGACCAGTTGCAATTGAGAAGTTTTTTAAAGGAGAGGTTAAACCAATGAAGGGTTTGACTCCTGTTTTTCAACAAGAGGGCAAATATTATATTGCTATTCACGATACTTTACTTGGTCGTGACATTATTATGACTACAAGGATATCTAAAAGTGCTGCTAAAGTAAGATTCGATTTCGATGGATATGCTGGAGATATAATTAATGCAGCAATGTTTAAATTTGAAAAAGGACCGAACAATAAGATTTTCTTGCGTGAGTGTGAAAGCAACGAGAGATCAGCTGATAGTACAAAACCTATGTATAAGGCAGTGGTAAGGTCTAATGTAAGTGCAATTATTTCATCTTTCGATGTTAAGGCTGTATCGGCTGATAAAAAATATTCAGTTATTGAGGTAACGGATTTATTTAACTCTGATTCTGATATTTTCTTTTTTAGAAAAAGACATAAAACAAGCTTCAAACTTGCTACAATTCAAAAAGAGAGCTCATACATTGTGTCTATGTCATCTTATCCAATCAATACAGAGGTTAAAACAGTAAAAACTTATGCAAAGGCCGATGGTGGGGAGAATGCTACTTTTGAGTTAAATAACTCATTTGTCTTATTACCAAAAGTGCCAATGATTCCAAGATATCAAGATGATAGAATTGGATATTTTACAGATAGATACGTTGATTTTGATTTAAATCCTCAAGGAGTAAAAAAAGTAGAGATGATTACTCGTTGGAGACTTGAACCAAAACCACAGGATGTTGAAAAATATATGAGAGGTGAACTTGTTGAACCCGCAAAACCTATTGTTTTCTATATTGATCCTGCAACTCCAAAAGAGTGGGTTCCATATTTGATTATGGGTGTTAATGACTGGCAAAAGGTATTCGAGAAAGCTGGCTTTAAAAATGCGATCTATGCACTAGAAGCTCCTACAAAACAACAAGACTCAACATGGTCTTTAGAGGATGCAAGATTCTCTGCAATTGTATATAAACCTTCTGATATTCCTAATGCAAGTGGCCCTCACGTAAGTGACCCTCGCTCTGGAGAGATCATTGAGAGCCATATTAACTGGTATCATAATGTAATGTCTTTACTAAGAAACTGGTATATGCTACAGGCTGGTCCAAGTGATCCAGGTGCAAGAAAAATGACATTCGATACTGAATTGATGGGCCAACTAATTCGTTTTGTGTCGTCACACGAAGTAGGACATACATTAGGTTTGAGACACAATTTTGGTGCAACATCTCTTTATACTGCAAAACAACTTAGAGATCCTAATTTCTTAAAAGAGAATGGGCATACAACTTCAATTATGGACTATTCTAGATTCAACTATGTTGCACAACCAGAAGATAACATCCCTAGAGAGTTGCTATTCCCTAAGATCAGCCACTATGACTATTGGGTTATTGAATGGGGATATCGTAGATTTATGGATATTAACGACCCTGTTAAAGAGTTGCCAAAATTAAATCAATGGTTGATTGAAAAGACTAAAGATAGAAGATATTGGTTTGGAACAGAGACAAATTCAAACGATCCTCGCCTACAGGCAGAAGATCTTGGTGCAAACCAAATGGAGACAAACGAGCTTGGAATAAAGAATCTTAAGTATGTAATGAAGAACTTAGGTGAATGGACAAAAGAGCCTAACAGCGATTATGAAAACCTAAGAACTATGCATAATGAGGTAAATGGACAGTACAGAAGATATATTGGACATGTAACAAAATGGATTGGTGGCATATATGAAGATCCAAAATTTGTTGATGAGAGTGGAGATGTATATAGATTTGTTGAAAAAGAGAAGCAGGTAGAAGCTGTTAACTTCTTAAAGAGAAATCTGTTTACTCCTCAAACTTGGCTGATTCCTGCAGAGTATATGAATAAGTTTGTTAACATCCCAACTATGTTCCTAGAGAGAGCATACCAAACAGCATTCACCTCTATTTTGAGTAAGAGAGTATTTTTAAACCTTACTGCTGCTGAAGCTGCAATGGGTAATAAGGCATATACAGTAAGTAATCTGATTACAGATATGAATCAATCAGTTTGGGCTAATCTGCCTTTAAACCAAAATATTGACATCTATAAGAGAGTGATGCAAAAGGTTTATGTAACATCTCTTTGCGATATGTATACTGGAGCTGGTGCAATGTCCAGAATGGGTATGGAGGTTAAGCCAACATCAAATCCAAAAGACAATAGCGATTGTACAGCGATGGCATATTACCACATGAAGGATCTGATTAAGAAGATGAAGAACTTTACAACTACCGACATGGCTATGAAAGCTCACTATGAATATCTAATTAGATATATTGAGAAGACATTAGACGGAAAAGAATAGTAATTGGTAATGACTATACTGGAGGCATTGATCTTTAAAAAAGGTCAATGCCTCCTCTCTTTAATGGCTGTCGATACCCATCAACATCATTTGCAGATGCTTGATGTGAGGTGTGATTTCGGAAACATACTCTTTGACAGCTTTAACACTACCTGGCAAGGCAAACACAAGAGATTGATCAATTACTACAGCAACACTTCTGCTTATAAGAGCATTTGGTTTTAATGATCCATATTTGATACGTATGTAATCCATGATTCCTGGAATCTCTTTATCTGCAAGTTTCAATATGACATCGGGAGTAATATCTTTTGGCCCAATTCCAGTACCACCAGTTGTAATGATTAAATCATATTTATGAGTAGAGTAGTTGTTAATTAATCCAGTGAGCCTCTCTGCATCATCAGGAATTAGGTCGTATGAAATTTTATGTGGTAGGTTTTCAGCGTTGTAATACTCTTTGACCATTTTGATGATCTCTGGACCACTCAGATCTTCGTAAATATTGTTATAAGCTCTGTCGCTAAGAGTAATAACAGCAATTTTATGCACTTTAGGTTGGTATTCAAGAGTGTCGCCAATTTTAATCTCTCCTCCTTTGATGACCTTTACAAAGATTCCCTCTTTTGGCATAATGCATGATCCGCTTGTTTTATAGATTGCACAACCATCTCCATGACATTTTTTCCCGATTTGCGTAACCATCAACTCAATCTTATCATTTTTAAAAATATCTCCTGGATGAGTCTCTTTTAAGATGATTCCCTTTGTAGTTAAATTTTCTGCGAAATCACCATAAACAAAATTTTTTCCAGTGATCTGCTCAAATTTTTCGATACTTTCAACTCCTAACAAACTGATTTGGCGATGCCATTGACCAGAGTGGGCATCCCCTTCAATTCCCATATGATTAATGATTGCACTCTCTATTTTATGTTTGGTAGTGCCCTTTTTTTCTGATATATTGATTGATACTATCTCTATTGTATTCATAATTTGATCTTCTCAATGAGTTGTATGTTGCTGATAACCATTTTTTTATCTACCGCTTTGCACATGTCGTAAATGCATAATAATGCTGCAGACACAGCTGTGAGAGCCTCCATCTCTACTCCGGTTTTTCCAGAGCAAATTGCAGTTGATACCACATTTACCCCTGATTGTGTAACAGTGGTTTCTACATCGATACTTGTTAGGGAGATAGGGTGACAAAGAGGTATAATATCTGAACACTTTTTTGCAGCCATAATTCCAGCAATTTGAGCTGCAGTTAGCACAGAACCCTTCTTAATCTGGTTGGTTTTAACTAGTTCTATGGTCTCGCTATTTAATGTTATTGATCCTGAGGCGATGGCTTTTCTGAACTGCTCCTCTTTTTGAGTGATGTCTACCATGTTGACGGAACCATCCTCTTTTGTGTGCGATAGTTTTCCCATTTTATCCTCCTATATTGTAAAATTCTCCGTTATTATTAATCTCTCCTTTGCTTGGTTTGTTTTTAAGAGCTGAATAGATCGCCTCTTTGTATCCAAGTTGTAGGATGTCGTATTCTAGATTGCTAAAAAGGCATGGTTTAAGTTTTCCTGTAGCTGTAAGACGTAATCGGTTGCACATAGCGCACCTTCCTCCTTCTCCTCCAATAACTTGCCCGAATTCTCCCTTCTCTAAATTCATCACTGGTATAAACCTGCAAGTTAGTCCGTTAGCTTTGCAAAACTCTTTGACCGAAGCTGCATCTTGCTCCTCTTCTGATTGTTCGATTACACAATTGATTTTAATAGGGAAAAGGCCAGCAGATTTTGCAGCCTCTATACCTTTAAGCACTTGCTGGAGCTCTCCTCCTCGCGTCATCTCTCTGTATCTCTCTGGATTAACTGTGTCTAGACTAATATTTATCCTATGTAATCCGGCCTCTTTCAATTGATGGGCGAACTCCGATAAGAGAATGCCGTTTGTTGTCATTGAGAGGTCTTGAATCCCTTTGATTTGCGAGAGCATCTCTACTAAAGTGACGATTCCTTTGCGAACAAGGGGCTCTCCTCCAGTTATTCTGACTTTATTGATCCCCTCATTTACAGCACACTCTACAAAATCGACAATCTGATCGAAAGAGAGGATTTGTGTGTGGGATAATAGTTTAACTCCCTCTTCGGGCATACAATAGACGCACCTCAGATTACATCTGTCTGTAACCGAAATTCTCAAATAAGATATTTTTCTTCCGAATGAATCTTCCATTCTTTCAGCCCATTTTTAGTTGTTTTGCTGCCTCCCAGACAATCAGGCCTAATGAGACAGATACATTCAATGAATGTTTGGTCCCAAACTGAGGTATTTCAATTACAAAATCGCTTCTGTCTACAACACTCTGCTGCACGCCTTTTACCTCGTTTCCAAACACAAATGCGTATCGCTCGTTTTGATTGAAAGCGAATTTGTCTAGCATGATGGAGTTTTCTGTTTGTTCTATGCTGACTATTTTGTATCCCAGTTGTTTATATTGTTCTACGGCATCAAGGGTCTCTCTGTAATGTTTCCAAGGAACGCTCTCTTCTGCGCCAAGTGCAGACTTATGAATCTCTGCGCTTGGGGGGATTGCACATATTCCACATAAGGCAATCTCTTCGATAGCAAAAGCGTCTGCTGTCCTGAAGGCAGACCCAATATTGTGCTGGCTGCGAATATTGTCTAAAATTAAGACTACGGGCGACTTTTCTACCACTTTATATTCATCTGCAGAGATTCTGCCAAGTTCGCTGTTTAAAAGTTTTCGATACATCGTAAATGTTCTTTACACAAAGATAGCTATATTTATATGATTTAACTTTCGGTAAGTGATCATGTCAAACTAATTCATAAACATTCTGAATATTCAACTTAAAAAATATGAAAAAAGCACATAAATATCTCTTGTATGCACTGATACCTGTTGCAGGAGCACTATCTGTCTATCTTTACAACTCATCTAAAAGCGTTAATCCTGATCAGATTGAGTCTAAGTCGGGAGACAAAAAGCAAAAAGAAGGTGAAAAGGGGAGGGGGCAAGGCAGACCTATTCCCGTCTCAGTTCATATTGCCAAATATGAGTTTAATACCGATGGTTTAGTTCGGCTTGGGACAATTGTTGCAAAAGACAGAGTTGATATTGCAAGTGAGATTTCTGGAAGAATAGTGTCGATAAATTTTAATGAGGGGGAGTATGTGAAAAGGGGAAAGGTATTAGTAAAACTTAATGATGACGAGCTTCAGACTCAGCTGAAAAGGGCAGAGTATCAATATTCTTTGCAGAAGGAGAAGTTGGAGAGACAAAAGGTTCTTTTGAGTAAAGATGCAGTAAGTCGCGAAGATTATGACCAGGTATTAACTGAATATAACGTTTTAAGACAAGATATTGAGCAGTTAAAGGCTAGAATCGAAAAGACAGAGATTAGGGCTCCTTTTGAAGGTGTTATTGGTTTTAGAGAGGTGAGTGTGGGTGCATTTCTTCAACCTAATACTAAAGTAACAAACTTAGTGGATGTCAGAAATCTGGTTCTTGAGTTTTCTATTCCAGAGAAATATTTTTCAGAAAAATTAATTGGTTCGGTAGCGATGTTTACAGTCGAGGGTTCTATCAAGGAGTTTAAGGCTCCGGTGTATGCTGTTGATCCTCAGGTTGACGAAAAGACAAGAACATTATCTCTTAGAGCTAAATATCTGAATGTGTCTGGTCAGTTAAAGCCTGGAATGTCTGCGAGAGTAACTCTTGTTGCTGGCAAAGATGGAGAAAGTTTGTATGTTCCTAACGAGGCTGTAATTTCTGATGTAAAGGGTCGCTATGTTTGGATAATGAAGTCTGGAGAGGCTAAGATGTCTTATCTTAAGACTGGAAAAAGGACATCAGATAAGGTCGAGGTTCTCGAAGGTGTATCCGCTGGTGATACAATCATAACTACAGGTATAATGCAAATCAGACCAGGTTCAACAGTAGTTCCTGTTAACTTATAATATTCTTGATTATGAGTATTTCAACAACGTCGATTAATCGCCCTGTACTTGCTACTGTGATGAGCTTGGTCATCCTTATCTTCGGGGCAATAGGATATACATATTTAGGTGTCAGGGATTATCCAAGTGTAGATAATCCTGTAATTTCGGTAAGATGTTCTTTTCCTGGGGCCAACGCTGATGTTATCGAGACGCAGATTACAGAACCTCTTGAAGCTGCAGTAAATGGAATTCCAGGTATTCGTGCAATTTCGAGTACAAGTAGAGATGGTTCGAGCTCTATCAACATTGAGTTCAACTTAGAGGTAGATTTGGAGACAGCCGCTAATGATGTTAGGGACAAAGTTTCTGGAGCGATGAACAGGCTTCCTCAAGGAGTTGATCCACCTGTAGTAGAGAAATCAGATGCAGATGCGCAACCAATATATGCTGTAACGATCTCTAGTAAATCTAGGTCTATTATAGATTTGAGTGAATATGCTGAGGTCAATTTCAAAGAGAGACTACAGACAATTAGCGGAGTGAGTAGCGTTGGAGTTTGGGGCTCTAAAAGATACTCTGTTCGTATGAGGATGGATCCACTTTTGCTAGCTGCATATGGAATTACCCCTGTTGATGTGAGACAGGCTGTGACAAGGGAGAACATTGAACTTCCTTCGGGAATGATTGAGGGCTCCACAATGGAGTTGACAATCAGAACGCTTGGTAGATTACAGACTTTAGAAGATTTTAATAATTTAATCATCTCAAGAAGTGCAGAGAAGATAGTTCGTTTTTCTGATGTTGGAGTTGCCGAAATTCAAGCTGAGAATACTCGTTCGATTTTGAAGAGAAATGGTGTTCCAATGGTCTCTTGTGCAATTATTCCCCAACCAGGTGCAAATTATATAAATATTGTTGACGATGCGATTAAGGTAGTTGAAGACTTAAAAAAGAGTCTTCCTGAGGATATTGAAGTTGGTGTAGGGTTTGATAATACAACATTTATCAGAGACTCTATCGACGAGGTTAATCTTACAATCATTCAGGCATTCATTTTAGTGGTTTTGATTATCTTCTTGTTTTTAAGAAACTGGAGGACCACACTGATTCCTGTGATTGCTATCCCCGTCTCCCTTATTGGTACCTTCTTCGTAATGTATATTGCTGGCTTCTCGATTAATATCTTAACTCTTTTAGCTGTGGTTCTTGCAATTGGACTTGTTGTTGATGATGCGATTGTGGTGATGGAAAATATCTATGCTAAAATAGAGAAGGGGATGAGTCCGAAAGAGGCAAGTTTAGAGGGTTCAAAGGAGATTTTCTTTGCAGTTATTGCTACTACAGTAACTTTAGTCGCTGTGTTTTTCCCGATTGTCTTTTTGCAAGGGGTTACTGGTCGTCTATTCAGAGAGTTCTCTGTAGTGATTGCAGGCTCTGTTCTGATATCTAGCTTTGTAGCTCTTACTCTAACTCCAATGCTTTCATCAAAACTTCTTAGAAAGGATTCTGGCGAAGGGAGATTCTATAAATTCACTGAACCATTTTTTGTTGGGTTGAATGCTTTTTATTCTAGGGGGCTGGGCTATGTCTTAAGAAGAAAGTGGATTGCGCCTGTTGTGTTAGTTGTCTCATTAGGAGGAATCATTGGATTATGGACAACTATACCTTCGGAGATGGCTCCTATGGAAGATAGATCATCTATTCAAGTTTCTAGCAATGCGCAGGAGGGTGCAACATACGATTATATGCTAAGATATACTGATGATTTGTATGATTTGATTGATCGCGAGGTTGCTGAAAAAGAGAGTGTCTTGCAGATGGTTGGAATGGGCTCAAGAAATAGATCTAACTTTTCAATTAATCTAGTGCCTCAAGACCAAAGAAAAAGGTCGCAGCAAGAGATTGCTGATGATTTAACTCCAAAAGTACTTGCATTAACTGGAGCGCGCTCGTTTGTTAATCAGCAGCAGACTTTTGGAGGAAGAAGAGGCGGTATGCCTGTACAATATGTTATTCAAGCAAAAAATCTAGATTCATTAAAGGTTATTTTGCCTAAATTCATGTCAGCAGTTGCTGAGAGCGAGGTGTTTTCTAACTCCGATCTCAATTTGAAATTTACTAAACCAGAGATTCGTCTATCCGTTGATCGTGATAAGGCTTCATTGATGGGGGTTTCTGTTCAGAATATTGCTCAGACACTTCAGCTATCAATGAGTGAGCAGAGAATTGGATATTTTATTCGCAATGGTAAGCAGTATCAGATTATGAGCCAAATAGACCAAAGCATGAGAAATAAGCCGTTGGATTTAGCTTCAATATATGTTCGAAATGATGTTGGAGATTTAATACAGCTTGATAATCTAATTAAATTGGAAGAGAGTAGTACTCCTCCTCAGTTATTTAGGTACAATCGATTTGTCTCTGCGACTGTCTCTGCTGGATTATCAAAGGGGTATACATTAGGTCAAGGAATTGAGGAGATGGATAAAATCTCAAAAGAGATTTTAAATCCCGACCACTTTTCGACAACGCTTTCGGGGCAGTCTAAGGACTTTGTTGAGAGTACGTCAAGTTTACTTTTTGCATTTATGCTCGCTTTAGTATTGATCTATTTAGTTTTGGCTGCTCAATTCGAAAGTTTTAGAGATCCTTTAATTATAATGCTGACGGTTCCTCTTGCTCTTATTGGAGCACTTGTGTCGCTCTGGGCGGGTGGCGTTACTATGAATATTTTTAGTCAGATCGGTCTGATTATGTTGATTGGACTTGTCTCAAAGAATGGTATTTTAATTGTCGAATTTGCAAATCAGCGCAGAGCGTCGGGCCTTGATAAAATGTCTGCTGTTAAAGAGGCGTCTGCTTCGCGATTCAGACCAATTTTAATGACTAGTATGTCGACAATCTTAGGTGTTCTTCCGATGGTATTTGCTTCGGGAGCCGGGGCTGAAAGTAGAATTTCAATGGGTATTGCTGTCGCAGGCGGTCTGATCTTTTCTACATTCTTCACTCTGTTTATAATTCCTGCAATGTATTTATATATCTCTTCGAATAAATATTCGCTTACTCATGATGAAAAATAGAACATTAATATATTTAACAGCGCTCTTGTTCGCTAACAGCGCTGTATTTGCTCAATCACAACAAATTGAGTCATATTCTTTGGATAAATGTATCAGCGAAGCGCTTAAAAACAATTATGGTATAATTGTAGCGGGTAATAATCTCGAAATTGCAAAAAACAATGTAACCTATGCACCTTTTCTTCCAGATCTGAACCTAACTGCACGTCAAACGCAGAATGACACTCGTCAATCGAATTATGTTCAAAGTGGATCCAGGGAAGAGACAAAAGCATCTCTGAATAATATGTCAGTTGGTTTGTCGCTCAATTGGAGACTTTTTGATGGATTAGGGATGTTTGCTGAGCGTGCAAGGCAAAAGGAGTTGTTAAGTAATGAGCAGTTATATTTCAGAGTTGAGACAGAAAATTTGGTAATGAAACTTACTGGTCAATATTATCTGATTGTAAGCCTACAAAGTCAAGTTAAGTTGTTTGAGGAGTCATTAAGTATTTCGCAGACTCGATACAACCACGCTTTCACAAGGTATAAAATCGGGAAAGATTCTGGATTGGAGTTTAAACAGGCGAAGATTTATCTGAACAGCGATTCATCTAGGTTGCTTTTATTAAGAGAGAATGTCAAAAATGCCTACTTGGAACTTTACAGGTTGATGAATAAGCCCCTTGATTCTCAGATAGCGATTATTGATACTATAATTCCCGATCATAAATTAGAGTTAGAGAGATTATTGACAGCTTCCATGGATCAAAATTCGTCTATTCTCTTGGCAAATAATGGTGCAGATATTAAATTTTTAGATTTGGAATTGGCTAAGGCTGATAGATATCCTAAACTTGATTTTGTAGCAGGATATAATCGTGCACTTAATGAGAGTAGCCTCTTTCCAGACAAATATAACTTAAGCAATGGTACATCATGGGGATTTACCTTATCGCTTCCGATTTTTAATGGAAATGAGATCAATAGAAAGGTTAAAAATGCCAGGATAGCAAGAGAGAATGCAAAAATTGAGATTTTAGAGGTTAGAAGTAATGTTGAAAATCAAGTAAGACAGATGTATAACAACTATAAATACAATTTCCGTCAAATTGATTTCGAAAACGAGAATAAAGAGACTGCCAGTCTTAATTTAGATGCTGCCATGGAGAAATATCGTCTCGGTGCTTTAGCTGGAATTGAATTTAGAGATATTCAACTCTCTTATCTCGATGCCTCTGATAGGCGATTAAAGGCAATCTACCAGGCAAAAATTTCTGAAATTACGTTAAAGTTACTTTCTGGGGAACTTTTTAAATAAAGAATGAACAATTGAATAGGTTCCTTCGTTTTCATTACCACTCAGATAAGGTTGTCTGAGGCTAAATGAAAGTTTATGAAATCATATAGTTTGTTTATAAAATTAAGTTCGATAAGATTTATTATTGTCATTCTACTTCTAGGTATCTCTGTTCAGATATTTGCAGAGGAGCAGAAACAACGATTTTCTGTGAGAGGAGAGGTGATAGACAAGCAGACAAGAAAACCGATTCAATTTGTAGCTGTGTCGATTTGGAAAGGCACTCAGTTTTCCACAACTGATTCACTTGGTCGTTTCAATATCTCAAACGTCCCAGCTGGAGCATATAGAATCCAGGCAGATCTGTTAGGGTTCAATCAATATCTATCTCCCGAAATTATGGTTTCGAGGAATGGTGAATATCTTGTGATAGAGATGGAAGAGCAGGCGAGGTCATTGTCTCAAATTATTGTAAGACCGCAAGCAGATCCATTCAGACGAGTACCAGAGAGTCCGTTATCGCAGAGAAGTATTGGAATTCAAGAGATCGAAAAGAATCCAGGGTCTAACAGAGATATTTCAAGAGTAATCAATAGTCTACCAGGGGTTGCTAGCGTAACAGGGAGTGGATACAGAAACGACATTCTTGTCAGAGGTGGAGGACCTTCTGAAAATAGATTCTTTTTAGATGGAATTGAAATCCCTACGATCAATCACTTTAGTACTCAAGGTGCATCTGGAGGACCTGTTGGGATAATTGATGCTGATCTTATTAGAGAGGTTGATTTTTATGCAGGTTCTTTCCCTGTAAATAAGGCAAATGCATTGAGCTCTGTAATGGATATCAAGCTTAAAGATGGAGACCCTCTTTCGAATAAATACAAAATCACAGTAGGTGCTTCGGAAGCTGGCTTTAGTTCCAATGGGCACATAACCGACAAAACAAATTATCTATTTTCTGCAAGGACATCATATCTTCAATTTCTATTCAAGGCATTAGAATTACCTTTTTTACCAACATTTTCTGATATTCAATTTAAAGTTAAAACTCGTTTCGACAGCAGGCATGAATTGACAATAATTGGAATTGCAGGTATCGATAACATGAAGTTAAACAAAGATGCTGGTGGTACAGAGGATAGAGATTACATCTTGTCATACCTGCCTGTAATTCAACAAGAGGTTTTTACATTGGGAGCTGCATATAAATACTATTATGGCAAGAGCAACCTTGGATTGTATTTAAGCCATAGTTATCTTAATAATAGGAATACTAAGTATTTAAATAATGATGAAACAAGTGAAACGAATCTGACTCTTAAGTACAAATCTGTGGAGCAAGAGACAAAGTTTAGAATTGAAAATATCTCTCGCATTGACAGATTTAGAATAACTGCAGGTATGGGGGCAGAGGTTCCTTTTTATACAAATAATACTTTTCAAAAGATTTATACCATAAACCCAGTTACGGTTAATTATCAGACAGATTTATCCTTTTTAAAGTATTCCTTCTTTGTCTCTGGTTCGTACACATCTGCCGACGAAAGCTTTACAGCTTCATTGTCGTTAAGGAGTGATGCTGCTACTTTTTCTGACAATCTATCTAATCCATTAGAACAGTTGTCTCCAAGGTTTTCTCTGTCTTATAGATTTGCAAAAGACATCTATCTCAACGCTGGTATTGGTAGATACTATCAGCTTCCGCCTTTTACTGCTCTTGGTTTTAAAAATCAGGCAGGTGATTATGCTAACAAGGGCCTTAAATATATGGGTTCAGACCATTTTACTTTAGGGCTGGAATACAAACCAAGCGCAAATTTGCAAATAACTCTTGAGGGTTTTTACAAACGCTATTTTAATGGTCTGTCATCGGTTAAGGACACTATTCCCGTAGCAGGAAAAGGTGTAGATTTTGGATTTGTTGGAAATGAAGAGTTAAAATCAGATGTTAATGGGAGATCTTTTGGTGTTGAATTATCAACTCGAGTATTTGTCAGTGATAAATTCAATTTAATTGGATCTTTAACTCTATTCAAGAGTGAATTTGAATCTTTAAAGGATGGTAAATGGACACCTCAATCTTGGGATAATAGAAGGCTACTTACTTTGGCTGGTAACTATAAACTCCCTGCCAATTTTAATATTGGTGTAAAGTATAGATATTCCGGAGGCTCTCCTTTTACTCCTTATGATGAGTTAAAGTCTTCTTTGGTTACAGCATGGGATGTCAGAGGTCGTGCTTATTTGGATTATAATAAATATAATTCTGAATATCAGCCAATATTTAGTCAATTAGACTTTAGACTAGACAAGGATTTCTATTTTGAGAAATTTGCTTTGAAGCTGTATCTAGATATTCAAAATATTACAAACTCAAAGTATAAAAATCCTGATGCTATTGTAAGTACTGGTAGAATTATAAATCCTACAGCTCCATTAAATCAGCAACGATATGAAATGAAGAGGATTGAACTAAATGATGGAACACTTCTACCTACTATCGGAATTACTATTGAGTTCTAAGATGCTAAATAGATTTCTTTCTGGCCAGTCTGATACTTTTTGAAGAGAAGTTCTGATTAAAGCATCAATTTGCCGAGGGAATCTGGATCCTTTCCAAGAGCTTGTATTGGTGACAAATATCCAAGAATAGCCATCTTTTTGATACCTTATTAATGCGCTTGATCCCGAGAGGCTTCCGCTTCTAGTCCATTCGCCCTTTTGAGATGTCCTCGACCAACCGATCGGCAGCTCAGAAGGGTTCGTGTTTACCATGTATGCTATACTCTTTTTAGAAATTATATCCTTTACGTTATCTCTGCTATCGATTGATGCAATAAAACGTAAGAATTCTGTAGGGGATGCTACCCAAGCTCCTGCTCCAAGTAATCCTCTTATGTTATTTCCACCGTAGCATCGTGGAAGTAACCTTCCACTTCCGTCACAAGCCTCTACAGGGACCTCATTATCTGGTTCGTAGTAACGAACCTCATTTGAGCGTTTTTCTTGATAAAGATTGTTTGCTAAATGCATATCTAAGCAGCCTATAGGTGCTAAAATGCTGTCTTTTATATATTGTTCATAAGTCAATCCAGTAACTTTAGAAATAACAAGACTGAGTGCAACATATCCTAAGTTTGAGTATCTGGTACCTCTTCCTGGTTCATATCCTAGCTTTTTACCAAGAGAATACTCTAATACATCTTCAGGTGCAGGGATTGAATCTAGTGACATCCTTTGAATTATAAGAGGTGAGATGAACATAGGATCGCCTCCTCTGAGTGTAAATCCACCTCTGTGTCGCAATAGGTGTTCTATTGTAATATTTTTAACTCTTTTGTCTGTTATTTTAAGAAACCTTGTTTCGTTCAAGATGCCTTTTTCTCCGAAAACTTTTTGGTTGAGAGATAGTCTCTTCTCTTCTACTAACTTCATTATTGCTGTAGCTGTAATCAATTTGGATAAAGAAGCTACTCGCATTATATGTTTTACATCCATTTTAACTCCCTTCTCCTCATCAGCCCATCCATACCCTTTTGCATATATGAGTTTTTCATCTTTCATAATTGCAATAGAGGCCCCTTTGATCCGCCATGTTCTAAGAAATTTTTCTATCTGTTCATCAAGTTTTTTGGTCTGTTCTATGTCGCTGATATCATTAGATAATAGGTGGTTGATTGCATTAGGGACTTCATCTGAAGACTCTATCAATTCAGTTTGATGTTCCGGAGCTTCGCTTGTATGATAGTAGTATATTGCTGTTGCAATAATTGCTAAGACAAGTATGACCGTGAAAACTAGCGGCCCAGGAATTCTTTTCGCCATTGTGTTTTTTTGATGAGTTAAAAGATGGATATGTGTTGTAAAAATACGAAATATGTGTGAATTTTTGGCAAAAAAAGAGAGGGCTTATTTTTAATAAACCCTCTCTTTTGAACCAATCATATTTACTTTATGTCAGTTAAGTTTTATGAAAGTTTTCTTTCGATGATGAAGCCTGCTACTAAGCCAAGTCCACCAAAAAGAAGAGTTGATGCTCCATAAATTACCTCTTGTGCGTTTCTGATTAGATAATAAGTGTCTTCAGTAGCGGTTGTTCCATGTGTTGCTAAACTAATGAAGAAGCCTACCATCAAACCAAGACCAAGTCCTATTAAAAGAGATCCGATTCTTAGACCTAGGAATTGATTCTTCATAATTTTGTTTTCACCAAAAATTCGGGATAAATCGAATTTTTCACATGAGACATTTTCTAGTGTTGAGAGTTTATCGATTAGTAAAATTCTCTCTTTTTTTCTTACAAATAGTTCAATAAGCTTGTAAAATCCGAATACCACAATAGCGGTTACAACGGGGATGGTGATAAATTCCATAATTGCTGAGTTTTTTGTGTTTTTATGTTTGTTTTGCATATTTGACGAGGGTGCTCCTAAAAGGTTACAATTTTATGGTAACCTATTTTTTCTGTAACTTTATCACATCACCCTCGTCTAAATGTCGGAATGGATAAAAAAGAGGAAAAAATATTAATAGAGAGAATAAAAGCTGGTGAGCATAATCTTTATGCCCAGTTAGTTGATCATTACTCTGATATTATTTTTAATCTAATTTATAAAGTTGTTGGTGTGAGGGCCGATGCCGAAGAGTTAGCTCAAGATGTATTTGTAAAGGCTTTCTTTTCGTTAGACAAATTCAGAGGGGAGTCATCTTTCTCTACTTGGCTATATAGAATTGCATACAATTTGGCAATATCTAAGAGTAGACTTAAAAAGAGATTCTTCCTTTCACTTGACAATCTCTCATTCAATAAAACAGAGGAGTCTGATGAAGGCGAACACTTATTGCGTGAAGAGAACTTTGTTTTATTAGAAGAGGCTTTGGAGAGTTTAGATATACAAGAACGTTTTCTGGTTGTCTCATTTTATAAGGATGATAAAAGTCTAAAAGAGCTTTCTGAAATAACAGGAATTACGGTTTCAAATCTTAAAATAAAGCTCTTTAGAACAAGAAAAAAATTAAATGACTACATTTGTAGCAGAAGGGAGGTCATATATGGAAAATGAAATTAAATCGGTTAGCCCTATCTTCACATCGGTGGTGATGGATAAAATCTCCAAAGAGATGAAGAGGAGAGAATCTAGAAGAGATAACTTAATTCTTGCTGCAACTTTGACTGTTTTTACAGCTATACTTGCAGGTGTATTCTATTTCTTCTTCGTAAAATTTGGACCTGTCTCTCTTCCTCAAATTTCAGCAAAATCAATTACAGACGTCTCTATGCAGCCTCTTGCCGATATGAGCGAAAGCTTTAAGTCGGGGATTCGCTCCTCGATTGTTGGTAAAAATATAATTTGGTTTGTGGTTGGACTAATACTCTCTCTCTTTATAGGATTAGATCAGTATTTATCTCACTTAAAATCTAACTCTGACTCCCGCAAGAAGTAATCCACTGTTTCCAATTCCGGCTTCACCAAAGACCGCAAAAGTCTTTCCCACTTCAATCCCAAGGGGCGAAAATTGCATTGTAAAGTCATAATCAGTTGAACTACTTGCTTGGTATGGTTGGCCTTGTTTGAAGGAGTTTTGAGCTGTCATTATTTGAATTCCAGCAGATATTTTTGAGTACAAACTAATCACATCTCTGTTTAGCCAATTAAACTTAGCAGAGGGCATAATCGTATGGTAAGAGCCTTTGCCTCTCCCTACATTTGAGTGATTAACAATAATGTCTGCATCAAAAAAGTCTACACTGTAACTTATTCCGACTCTTGTTACTTTACTTACTTTGTTGTAGTAAGAAAATGTAACTGCTCCCGAATAAGATTTTGAATCATAAGTTCCAGTTATTGCAATCAGAGGTGCCGTGACTATGATAGACAACACATCGAGTAGTTCATTGGCAGGCAGGACACCGTAAGAGAGAGAAATTTCGTGTTTCGACGGATTGTTCTGAGCAGTTGCGATATCGATACTCATAATCGATATAAGCAATAATAATGCGATTTTTTTCATAGAATTATGGATTAGCAGAACAAATGTAAAAAATAATAAAAGAGACTGCGAAAAATCCGCAGCCTCTTTAACAAAAAACCATATATAACTATGAACCTGTTATTCCAAAGTGTATTTTACTACGACAGATTGTTCAAGTTTTATCTTTTCAAATTGAAGAACAGGCATCTCTTCAGGTGCTGCCTCATTTGCAAAATTATAAGTACTTTTAACCATCATATCACCTCTGTAAGTAACAGGGAAGTTTTCGTAACACTGAATATAAATCACTTTTCCAATTTTTCTGCCAGATGATTGAGCAAGTAGCGATGCTCTCTCAAATGCTTTTTCAGATGCTTTAACCATAACTCTCTTTATCTGCTCTTGCATGTCTGAAACCTCTGTACGTATGATTGTAACATCGGGAACACCAAGTTCCTCAGTTGATTTATAAAGTTTTAATAATTGGTCAGTTCCTTTTAGTTTAAGAATGAATTTCTTTGAACTTAATATTTGATCTTTTTTTAGCATATACTCCTTTAATGAAGAGCTTACGTCTTGGATCTGGAGATCTTTGCTTAAGTCAATACCGAGTGTTTTAAGTGCCTTAAAAAGATCTCTCTCTTTTTGCTCTAAATTATTTTTCGCTTTGCTATCTTTTTCACTGATTATTATTTGAACAAAAATTTCGTCTGGAGAGACCTCAAGCTCTGCTCTTGCAGATACTTCGATGTAGTTTTGATCAATAAAGTTTTTCTCTTGCCCTTGTAATTGCATAAAAGCAAAGAGCATCACTGTAATAATTAAAAATGTTCTTTTCATGATGATTGTTGTTTTATTTAGAGGGCAGGTTTTGTACATACACTAAGTTCACACAAATTGTGCCAACTAGAATAATCATCATTTAAAAGAGAGTGGTTGGATTAACGAAATTTTGCAATAAACCTCCCTATTTGTGAAGCAAATTTTGAAGCGATAAATCCTAAAATAGAGAATGTGCCTGCAAAAAATGAGAGGCTATAAAGGAAGTCTTCAGTAAAAATGCCTACAAAAGAGCCTGTTAAAACTCCCGAAAAAAGGCCAATGCCTGAATATAAGATCATGTTGTCTTCTGAGTTGTTTTTCATCAGATATTGTTTTGCATATTTGATGTATCTTTTATAAAAAAGTTAAGATTATTTTGTTATATTTACACACATAACGACTAAAAACCCATGAAAAACCCGAATGTATTGAGGATAATTATCTCTTCCTCATTTATATTTATATTTTGTTTTGGCTTTTCTCAAGACAAGAAAGCCTCAAATTTTAATGCCGAAATTTCATTAGATGTTGTCTCTAGTTATGTTTGGAGAGGAATTGATTATCAGCATAATGGATCGTTGCAGCCATATTTGGCCCTCTCTTGGAAGAATACAACAATTGGGGCCTGGGGTGCTTACAAATTTAGTGGAATAGGTGAGAATGAGACGGATCTGTTTATATCTCAGAAAATTGGTCCACTTACTTTCACTCTGTACGATTATTGGTCTTACAATGACTCTCTAAGCACAGATTTTTTTGATTACAAGCACTCATCTACTGGACATATGTTGGAGGCTATTGCAGAGTTTTCGATGGAGGATAGATTTCCTTTAACTTTTATGGTAGGTTATTTGTTCTATGGAGCAGATGCTGGTAAAACTTTGTATTTGCAAGCTGGTTATAATAAACAGACTGAGATTGCCAATTTTGAAGCCTTTATCGGGTATCAGGCTACAGGAACATACTATGCCGAGAGGCCTGCTTTTGTGAATTTTGGAATAGGAGCCACTAAGGAGCTCAAAATATCAAAGTCATTTAGTATGGATTTAGGATTAAACTTAGTATTTAATCCTGTAGAAGGAAAGACATTCTTAGTTGCAAAACTTTCAATTTAATATTAGTAAATTGTAGATGAATAAACTGTCGATATATCAGAGAATGTTGCTTGTATTGTCATCTGTGGCAATGCTTTTAGTTGTGATGTTTATTTTGATTTTTGTAATCAAAAATCGTCAAAAGGAGCTACTGGTCGGCAATATGAAAGATCAGCTAGAAAGTGAAGTGAACGCTTTGATGAAGCTAAAAGGGCAGACTCTTGATCAGATTGCATTTGATTACACATATTGGGATGAGTTTTATCAAATGATTGATAAAGGCAACCGAGCTTGGTTTAATGAAAATATCTCTACAATTGTGCAAGCATACCATGTGGATAATGTAACGGTTATTGATACTTTCTATAGAGTTGTTCACAAAGCCTCTGCAGACTCATTTTCTGAAAAAAATATAATTTCGCATGATGCTATCAAAGAGATATTCAAACATAGAATATTAAGATACTACTTAATGTATGAGGGTGTCCTTTACGAGATTAGTGCAGCTACCGTTCATTCAACGGATGATCCTACACACATGGTGTCCAAACCTCATGGAGCCTTATTCGTTGTTAAAAAGTGGGATAGTAATTATATAAAAGAGCTATCAGATATTACGGGTAATGAGGTGAAAATTGGTAGTTCTGCTAATGTAATTAATGACGATGATGCAGTTTTATATCGGCTTCCTCTGAAAGACTACAACCACATTGAAATTGCTTCCGTTTCGTTTATCAAGAGAAGTTCTTTTATGGGGCTATATAATAATTTGAGTATTTATATATTGATTATCTTAATATCTTCATTTGTGTTGTCATTTTTATTGTTTAGCTATGCTATGCGCAAATGGATATCTGATCCTTTAAAACTTATTTCGACAATCTTATACGAAGAGGATGCACAAAAGATTGAGGAGTTGAAGAGAGCCCCTGGAGAGTTCTCAAAAATCGGTAATTTATTTCAAGCATATTCACAACATAAACAAGAGTTAAACAGAGCAAAGACTAGAGCTGAACAGTCTGATAAATTGAAAACCTCATTTCTGTTAAATTTAAGTCACGAAATCAGAACTCCAATGAATGCAATTATGGGCTTTACTGAGCTTTTGAAAAGTGATTCAACAACCGAAGAGGAGAAAATGGCATATTTAAAGATGCTAAAGGATAGTAGTTCGAGGCTCTTCAATACAATCAACGATATTGTTGATATGTCAAAAATTGAAACTGGAAATATTGAGATTTTTAAGTCATCATTCAAAATTGGAGAGATTATTAATGATTTGTATATCAAATACAAAGAAGAGTCTGTCTCTAAAAAAATTAAGCTATTGTCTGAAACTTCTGATCAAGATTCTGTTAGGTATATACATAGTGACAAAGAGAAAATCGTAACAGTATTAAGCCATTTAGTAAGGAATTCAATAAAGTATACTGATCAAGGGTTCATTCGAATTAGTGCAATTTTAGAGGGCGACGATGTTGTATTTATTGTTGAGGACACAGGCATAGGCATTCCAAAATCAAGACAAGAGACAATTTTTGAAAGTTTTTGGAGAGGTGAGTTAACTGTCTCCGATAAATATGAAGGTTCTGGGCTTGGATTGACAATATCAAAAGCCTACAGCGATATTTTGGGTGGAAAGTTATGGTTCGAGAGTGAATTTGGTAAAGGGACTAAGTTTTATTTTTCTGTTCCTCGCCAACTTATTGCAAAATAAAAAATTATGGAGAAGTTTAATTTCAAGTGGAGCGACCTAGGCGATTTGGCTGAGGGAAGACCGAATCTTGGTATGGATACAAGCGTTGAAGTTTATAGGTTGATGCAGTACACAATGAGGGCTGTGTTGGAAAAAGAGTTTGGAGATCTTAAGTCAAGAGAGATACTTGTTAAGGCGGGTAGACTAGCTGGTGTTGAATTTTGCACTAATATTTTGGATAGGTCTTTAGATGTAAATAAGTTTATTGCCCAATTACATGAAAAGTTACTAGAATTTAAAATAGGTGTTCTAAAAGTAGAGAAAATGGACCACGACTTCGTGAAAGTTGTAGTTACTGTATCTGAAGACCTTGATTGTTCTGGACTACCAGTGTCTGGTAATACTGTCTGTGATTATGATGAAGGGTTCTTTCAAGGGATTTTTGAGACTTATACGTCACAAAATTTTGTTGTAAAGGAGATTGACTGTTGGTCTACAGGTGAGCGTACATGTCGCTTTACAATTAATAAAAACATAATAGAGGGATAATGGGGTGTAATAACAAGCTGTCGGAAGAGTTACTTAATGTGATTAATGATCTTAGACAAGGTCAGAAAGTTAAAAATCAATGTTTTAAAGAATGCGATTTTAATTCCGAAGAAGAGAGGAAACTTTGTGACGAAATAAAAAAATTCATAGAAGAGTATAACCAAAATTACAATTATATCATTGAACTTTCCAAAGGGAGACTTGAAGTCGAACCTCCAAGAAAGAATTCATTTGCCAATCCATATAAACAACTACATTCTGAATTACTTCATTTGACTTGGCAAATCCAACAAATTTCCAATGGAGATTATAATCAAAAAGTGAGCTTTTCTGGAGATTTTTCTGATGCAATTAACAGAATGATTGAGTCTCTTAAAGAGAAAGAGAGAGCAGATGAGTTGAATTTGAAATATCTCAATGAGCTAAAAGAGCTCAATGCGATGAAAGATAAGTTTTTCTCTATCATATCTCATGACTTAAAAAATCCTTTTTCAAGTTTACTAGGTTTTTCCGAATTATTGGTAAACGATTTGAAAGAAAAAAACTATGAAAATGTTGAGGATTATGCAAATATAATCAAAGATATAACTGAGCAAGGCTATAAGTTGCTTATTAATCTTCTAGAATGGTCACGCTCTCAATCAAAGTCAATCAAGATAGAGATGAAAGAGGTTGATGCTGACTCAATCATTCATGAAAGCATAGATTTTTTAGGAGCGATGGCGGTGCAAAAGGATATAGAGATTCATTATTTCAACAAATCGGACCAATTGCCAATTGCAGATGAAAATATGCTTAAGACAGTTGTAAGAAATATAATGTCAAATGCGATTAAATTCACTGGACGTGGAGGCCGGATTATAGTTGATACGATAAACAAAGAAAATAAGTTTATAATCAAAATTAAAGACTCTGGCGTTGGTATAAGTGCCGAAAGGATAGAGAAAATGTTTAAAATTGATTCGTCGGTCTCAACCAAAGGAACAGAAAATGAGGCAGGTACTGGATTGGGGCTTATTTTGTGTAAGGATTTTGTCGAGAAGATGAAAGGCTCAATAGTTGTTGAAAGTGAAGTGGGTAGTGGATCACAATTTTCAATTATTTTAAATTTGAACAAATAAATTAGTATTTTTATTTTCTGAATCGTATGTTTGCTAAGCTATGTCTCAATTATCGAAAATATTTGCACGACTATTCAGTAAAGTCAATGATACATCAAACGAATCATGTAATTCGTTTACGATGTATGATAACATAATTGAGGGTTGTCAGATTCTCTCTTTCGATTGGGTATATCTGTATGCCAACGACGCAGTTTGCAAACAGTGCAATAAAAGTAAATCGGAATTAATTGGTAAGAATTTTTTTGCGCTTTGGGGTAATTCTCAGAATGAGTTGTTGGTAAATAAGATGAAGTCGGTAATGACACGACGGATTTCTGAAAGTTTTATCGATAGTTTCGAGATTGAAGGCAGCAAAACCTATTTTGAGTTAAGAATTTTTCCAACAGAATGTGGTATAATAATATACAGTGATGATATAACCGCTAAGAAAAATTCAGATATCATAGTTGCCGAAATAAATGAATCATACAGAGAGATGTTCGCGCACAATCCTGGACCAATGTGGATTTATGATGCCGAAACTCTGAAATTTCTGGATGTCAATCTATCTGCGCAAATGCATTATGGATATTCAAAAGATGAATTTCTTGAAATGACCATTAAAGACGTGCGTCCAGAAGAGGATATACCATTGTTGGTGCAAGATGTAAAGAATACAATTTCTGACTATAATAGAGCTGGAGTTTGGAGACATAAGAAGAAGAATGGAGAGATTATTTATGTAGAAGTCACTTCGCATTTGATTGTTTATGAGTCAAAAAAGGCAAGATTGGTTCTGATTAATGATATTACAGACAAACTTGCAGCTCAAGAGAAAATAAAAATTTTAACTGATGCCGTTGAGCAGAATCCAGCTTCAATCATAATTACAGACAAAGATGGGAAGATTGAATATGTAAATAGGCACTTTGTTGAATTCATGCAGTATGAAGCTGATGATGTTATTGGCAGATTCCCTAGAATCTTTAATATAGGTCACCTTCCAGATAATGTTTATGAAGGGATGTGGAAGAAGATTAGAAAGGGAGAGGTGTGGACAGGAGAGTTTCGAAACCGGAAGAAAGATGGAACTTTCTTTTGGGAGAGCGCAACAGTATCTGCAATCATTGATGATTTTGGTGCAATAAGAAACTATATCATTACACTCGAAAACATCACAGAAAAAAAGAGAATTTTCGAAGAGTTAGCCTTGTCAAAAGAAAAAGCAGAAGAGAGCGATAAATTAAAGACATCTTTTTTAAATAACATATCTCACGAGATCAGAACTCCGATGAATGCGATCATTGGTTTTGCCAGTCTGTTAAACGATCCAGGATTAACTAAAGATAAGCAGAAGGAGTTCACAGAACAAATCATAGGAAGTAGTAATCAATTATTGAGTATTATAACTGATATTGTCTCGATATCAACTTTAGAGTCTGGAAATGAAAAAGTTTACAAAAGGGAGTTTAAACTCAATACCTTGATGAGGAAGATATACGACTCATATTCAGCAAAAGCTCAAAAGCAAAAGATAGAATTTACATTAGAGTTGTCGTTGTCGGATGAACACGATGCAATTTGGAGCGATGAAGCGAAGTTGACATGTATTCTAAATAATCTTCTGACAAATGCCTTTAAGTTTACTAAATCTGGAATGGTGAAGCTAGGATATCTCTTAAAGGATTCATTCTTGGAATTCTATGTTGAGGATACGGGTTCTGGTATTCCCAAAAATATGTACGATATCATCTTCAAGAGATTTCGACAAGCAGACTCTACTACAAAACGGGCTTTTGGTGGCTTTGGTTTAGGGTTGGCTATTTCTAAAGCATATATTGAGATGCTAAATGGAAAAATTTGGTTTAATTCAACAGAAGGTTATGGCTCTACTTTTTATTTTACACTACCATTTAGCCAAGTTAAGAAGAACAAGAGACAGCATTTAAGTGAACTAATAACAGGCCTCGATGATACGAGAATGGTTTTAATCGCAGAAGATGATGATAGTAGTTATGAATTGTTAGAACAATATCTTTCTGATAGAAATTATTTAGTTATTAGGGCTAAAAATGGTATAGAGGCGATAGAACTTTGTAAAACACTTCAGGTTGATGCTGTTCTTATGGATATTAAAATGCCTCAAATGAATGGAAATGAGGCGATAAGAATGATACGAGAATTTTTGCCTTTTGTGCCAATTATTGTTGAGACTGGATTTACTGGTCCCGAAGATATAAACGAAATCTTGAAGACAGGTTGCGATGACTATATGTTAAAACCTATCGACAAAGAGAGTTTATTGTCTCTTCTCGATAAGCACCTTAGCGAAGATTAATCAGTCACTCCGATATTTCGCAGGTTCGTTCCATTCTATGCTGCGCTAATCCAATTTTTCTCTCTCTAGAATAACATCAACTGTACTTTTGCACCGATTAAATTATATAATTGTATGCGAAAGTTTTTTCTATTAATGTTTTTACTTGCAGCGAGTTTCATAACAACATTTGCTCAAGATTCTGCCTCTAAAACTAAACTGGGATTATACGGTTCAATTGGGGCCAGCTATTCTACTTACGAGTCTTTACCAGCATATTGGTTGAATATTAAAGGGGGACTTGTGTTTAATAAGAAATTTGTAGTAGGCGTTGGTGCCTCTACTCTATATTTTGACAGAAATTTAAGTAGATTGGTCAATGATGGAACTTATCATGTGGAGGCTGCCTATTCCGGACTTTTTCTTGAATATTTGTTCAAATGTACAAGCAAAACGAAGATTTCTATCTCATGGCTCTCTGGAGTAGGTATTCTTCAGTATAGATATGATAAAGAGTATAGGGACACAAAAGAGTGGTATCAAGAAATAATTGATAGAGATAGTTTTGTTGCTAATGATCTTTCTGCTGAGTTCTTATTCAAGATATCTCCTAAATGGTGGGTTGGAGCAAATATTAGTGGAAGGTTAAGCTCTCCTGTAAAAATTAAATCAACAGACGAGTTTGTTTTGAGAAGAATGAGTGGCGGAGTAGTTTTTAGATATGAATTATTTTAAAATAATTATCTAAATTGCGAACAACGATAATTAAATATTACATGCTCCTTAAGAATCTTAATAACTTGATTCCATTCAAAAGCATCTTTAGGATGCTTTTGATCTTATCTTTTTTTGTCCAAATAACTATAATATCGTATAATCATCTTTCTGGGTATTATCAGATATCCAATTGGATGGAGTATATGTCTCGTATTTTCTTTAGTACAGGAATTACCTTTGGAGCTGCTTTAATTATAGGTTATTTTGACTTATTTATTATATGGCACTTAAATAAAAGATTATCATGGGATAATTCTATCTCGAAAAGAATATTTATACAGTTTTTAACCTCAATTGTTATTTCAATAATAGTCTCAACTATTATTACTTTATTTTCTAATAGCTTAAATCAATATTCTGAGTCATTAATTAATGTTTTAATTGTAAATGCATTAATTACTAATGTAATAAATATTATTTTAATAATTATTTTGGAAGCTTGGATCTTTTATAGAGAACGTTTGCTAACAGAAAGACGGGCCTTAGAATTACAAGAGGAGATAACAAAAATAAAATTTGAAATTCTAAAAAATCAAATAAATCCACATTTTTTATTCAACTCTTTGAATACATTATCTGTCTTAATTAAGAGAGATTCCGCAAAGGCGCAACAGTTCATTGAAGAGTTTTCTAAAATATACAGATATGTTTTGGAAACAATTGAAAAGCCATTAGTTTCTTTAGAAGAAGAGCTAGACTTCTGTTATTCATACTTTTTTTTACAAAAGATAAGATTTGGGGATAAGATTTTATTTTCGATTAATATTAGTGCCGAGTACATGAATAGTATGCTGCCTCCTTTATCGTTGCAGACTGTAATTGAGAATGTCCTTAAACATAATCAATCTACTGATAGATCTCCAATAGAGATTAAAATATTTACATCTGATAATGTTATTGTTGTTGAAAATCTAATTGCAAAGAAATCTTTTGCAGCAAAATCTTCTACAGGAACTGGACAAAAGAATTTAATAAAGAGATATAAAATTGTTTCTAATTTAATCCCAGAGTTTTTGGTTAGAAATGAACGATATATTGCAAAGCTTCCATTAATTAAGGTCTAATAATTCTATCATATGAAAATTGTCATTATTGAAGATGAAGAGTATGCTTACGAACGTTTATCTGAATTAATATGTGAGATTGACTCGAACCACGAGGTATTAGCCATTTTAACTTCAGTAAAGGAGTCAATACAATGGTTTGCTGATCATTCGGATTCTTTGCCTGACTTAGTTCTCTCTGATATACAATTAACAGATGGGTTGAGCTTCTCTATTTTTGAAAACATAAATACATTTGTGCCAGTTATTTTTACAACAGCCTATGATGAATATGCAATTGAGGCATTTAAGCATAATGGCATATCATATTTGCTAAAGCCAATTGTTCGGCGAGAATTACAAAGTAGCTTAGAGAAGCATGAATTATTAAAAGGGAGGTCATCGTTCGATTTTGAAAAGATAAAATCGATCTTTCCAGCTGCAAACAAAGAGTATAAAAAACGATTTATGATACAGGCTGCTGGTAGAATAAAAACCATAGAGGCAGACAATATAATGTGTTTTCAATCGGAGGGGAAAATGGTGTATATGAGTACATTCGAAAACACATCTCTTCCTTGCGATATGACATTAGAATCATTGTCACAATCTCTGGATCCAACTGTGTTTTTTAGAATTAATAGAAAATATATCATTAATTTTAAAGCAATAAAGTCGATGTATCAAATGTCGAGAGGCAGAGTGAAAATAGAGCTGTGTCATGGTCAATTTGACGACATGATTGTTAGTGTAGAGAGGTCTTCTGAGTTTAAAAAGTGGTTAGACAAGTAGGGTAAAAGAGGGGATGTTCGGTTATTAATTAAATTGAAGATTTTGAGAAGAGAGGATTTCAAAGAATTATATCTTGCAAGGTTTGATTCGGTAAGAAGATTTATATTTTATAAATGTTCCGATACCGAAGTAGCTTCTGATATTGCTCAAGAGGTGTTTGTTAAAATATGGGAGAAAAATATCAATATTGACCCAGTAAAGGACATTAACCTGTTGTTTAAGATAGCGCGAGATCTATATATAGATAAGGTTCGCAGAGACAAGGTTGCATTAAACTTTACCGAGACAATTGAGCCTTTAAATATAACAGATGATGCAGAGAATGAAATTAATTATAAAGTGCTGAGTAGAGCTTATAATGAAGCGCTAGTGCAGATGACAGAAGCGCAACGAGAGGCATTTTTATTAAATCGAAACGAAGGTCTTAAGTATAATGAGATATCTAAACAATTAGGGATAACAGTAAAAGCAGTTGAAAAGCGAATAAGCGGTGCTTTAAGTATATTAAAAAGAACAATACTCTGATCTTATGGAAAAGTTAAAACTAAACCCAAAATGGGAAAAGACAAAAGAGGAGATCTGGAGTGAAAAATTCGAAGAGCTTACCTCATCGACAAGTAACAAAAGACAAAATTATGGTCTAAAGCATCTCTTTTTTGCTTTATCCAGTGTAGCTGCGATATTGATAGTTAGTCTGATTCTCTTTTCAAAAACAACATATCAGTCAAAAAGCAGTGAGACAATTGATGTCGTCTTACCTGATGGCTCACAAGTTGTTTTAAATGAAAATAGCTCATTGTCATACAACAGAGTACTTTGGAGCATTAGCAGAAAGGTCGAAATGGATGGGGAGGCATTCTTTGTTGTAGAAAAAGGCAAAAAATTTACAGTTAATACAAAATATGGGAATGTTGAAGTACTAGGGACAGAGTTCAATGTTTTCTCGAGAGATACTCTATTTGAAGTCCTTTGCTATTCTGGAAAAGTTGCCGTTACCTCTGTTGATACTGCAGTAATCAATATGGGGGAAAGTGTTACCAAACAAGATAATAAATTGATCTTAGCTGAGGTGAAATTAATTGGTGAACGTCCTGAGTGGATAGACAGATACTATAAGTTTGAAGCAATCCCGTTAAGTTTTGTTGTTTCTGAGTTATCAAAAAACTTAAAGATTACAATTGAGCTTGATGTCAAGAATGATTATCTTTATACCGGAAAGTTTTTAAAAGAGATTGGACATGATGATATGATGCAGATTATCTCTTCCCCATTCAATCTCAAAATCGAAAAAACTGAAACTGGATATAAGATATTCGAGTAAATGTTGAAAAGAGTTTTGTTTTTTACGCTATTTCTTTTAGCACACAGTGTGTTAAGTGCAAAAGGCGAAGTAGTAATAAAATATTATAATGTGCCTTTGGAGAAGGTTTTCATGGACTTAGAAAAGAGGTTCGCGATAACCTTTTCGTATGATAATAGTTTTGTTAAAAAATTTCATATTACATTAAATGGCAAGTATCAAAGCGAAAAAGATGCTGTTGTTTCCATTCTGAATGGACTGCCATTAAAGGTGAAGACAATAGAGAACACATATATTATCATTCCAATCTCTCAAAATAATTTAACAGATAAATTTAGATTAAGAGGACTTGTTAGAGATGCTTCAACAGGGGAAGAATTACCCTCTGCCTCAGTTTTCTATGATGGGAAGTACTTTTCAACACCCGAAAATGGATATTTTGACATTACACTCTCAGATACAATAACTAAAGAGCTCCAGGTTTCATATATAGGTTATAAAACATTAAGAATAAAGCCAGAAGTTGGAAAATTGAACATTGTAGCAATGAATCCAATTTATCTAAAGCTTGATAGTGTATTTGTTACTGATCAAAAAAATGGACTTTTTGCATCATCTCCAGCTGATGGCGCTGTGAATAGAATAAACCACGCTATTGCAAGGTTCTTGCCTGGGTATGGTGATAATTCAGTCTTTAACGCATTGAAAATTCTGCCAGGAGTTAGATCATCTGGAGAGCCTTCTTTTCTCTCGGTTTGGAATTCCGAAGAGGGTGAAAGTAGTCTCTATTTTGATAATTTCCGTCTTTATGGAATGAATAACTTTAATGATCAAATTAGTTCTGTAAATCCTAATCTCGTAAAAGAGATTGCACTCTATAAAGGAGCAGCTCCAATAAAATTCAGTGGTTTAAATGGAGCTATAGCTGATATTAAGTCGATTAAAGGGAACCAATTATCACCAGATTTTAAGTTTGCAATCAATAACCTGACGCTGTCTGGATTTGCTTCTGTTCCTGTCTCTTCATCTACTGTTCTAATCTCTTCGTATCGTCAGACTTTTTATAATCTCTATGGAGATAAGAGTGCCCCAACTTTTCAAGGAAACGGTAATTCCCATAAGGGAGGTGTTGTCGTAAAACCAGGTTATAGCTTCAGAGATTTGAATCTAAAAAGTTCAACGAGTTTCAAAAATCTAAATAAGTTAGAAATAAGCCTTTATGCAACGCAAGATAAATTTGGGTTTCAATATGGACAGTCAGATTATTTTGCTGATGTAAATGAGTCAAATAGGCAGTTAGCAGGTTCAATGGTATTTACATTGCAATCTTACAAACAATGGAAAGCCGAAACAGGAGTAACTCTTTCATCTTTAGTTTCCGAAAAATCAAATCTAAAAAGATTCAAAGGCAACAATCTTGCTGACATAAAGACAAATATTTGGATATCTGAATTGACTGGATTTCTAAGAGGAGAGGAAAAAATCACTCAATATCTTAAAGTTGAACAAGGAATTAATGTTAAACTATACGGTAGCTCCATAAACGATACACTATTTAGAAAGAGTCTGATCTCTCCATACATTAATAGTAGCCTGACATTTAAAAATTTTTACTTGGAATTTGGATTCTCTGCAAATTTTTATGAGTCTCAAACCTATTATGTACCCAGATTTTTCACAAGTTTGAATATTTTCCCAGAACTGAAGCTGGATTTTACATATTCAAAATCTAAATCTTTAGTGTATAAGAGGCCAGTAGTATACAATAAGTATTTTGCAGAAAAGCAGTGGCAGTTAAGTAATGGCGTTAATATGCCTGAAAACGAATATTTTATCTTTGGAGTGGATTACCTTTGGCAGGGTTGGACTTTCAATATAGATGCCTATCGTAAATCGATGAAGGAGAAATATAAGGTAGTAAAAATTAGTTCTCAGCCATATGTATATAAAATAAATAGTGTTGTTAACGGTATTGATTTAATGATTAACAAAGAGGCATTCAGGACTGTCTTTACTGGTGCATTTTCGAAACAATTTGTAAATGACGATTTGGGAGACAATCTTAAAAGAGAGGAGTATTCAACCTCCGAATACAAATTTACAACACTTAGTGACCTCAAACCTTTTTATATATCATCACTCTTCTCTTACGCTGATGGATATGAGGATCAATATTGTAGATTAGATTTAGCTGCTTATTATAAATTGATAAAAAAACGATACTCTGTCACTTTTGGTTTTAGTGTTTTAAATGTATTAAACAGAGAAAATTATAAAGTGATTGAAGATCTTGCATATACTTCGGGTCAAAAAGATCTTGTAAGTATCTACTATGAGCCAATCTCAATTACTCCAACATTTTCTATAGAAATTTCCTTTTAGACAGGTAGGGTAAGGCTCTTCTTTTACGGTTATATGTTAAAACAAGAATCGTATGAAAACATTATCTACTATCATGGGCATTCTTTTTATGGGAGCAGCTTCCATATCTTGCCAAAAAAGCGAATTACCAAATAATGAAACTTTACCAGAAGAGTCAGTACAAGTTTTAACAGTTAATTCTGATGGGGTAACCTCATTTAATACCCCTGCCTTAACTCCCACATTTGAAAATACAGCAGAACTTACAGCTGAAGAGATTGAGTTCTTATTTGCCGTTAGAGAGGATGAAAAGGTAGCGCGAGATCTCTACGCACATTTTTATTCAAAGTATCCACTCAAACCATTCGAAATGATTGGCAAGGCTGAAACTAATCATATTTCAGCAGTAGAAAAGTTATTAACATTCTACTCTATTAGCTTCCCTGCGTTAACAGAAGCAGGTATATTTGCTAATGCAGAGCGCCAATTAAACTACACCACATTAGCGGCTGCTGGAAATACTTCATTAGAGGCATTTACAACTGCTGCAAAATTGGAAGAGTCTGGAATTTATGATTACATGACAGTATTACAGGATATTACTAATCCAAATATTAAGATTGTAATAGAACACATGATGAAGGCATCTTCTAATCACTTAAAGGCATTTTTGAGAAATATTGATGCTCTAGGAGGTTCATATACACCAACAGTTCTCACCCAAGAACAATTTGATAATATTATTAAAAGTAATTTTGATAATGGAAAAAGATACAAAAAAAGAGGTGGAGATAATGGAACTAATAATGGAAATGGACAAAACAGGATTAAGGGGTCGGTAAACGGTAAAGGGGAGTGTACAGGAACATCAAATGGACAAACAAGTACTCAAGATAAAGGTAAAGGAAAACAAGGAAAAGGATACAGAGGAGGTAAATAATATGAAAAAAATTGGATTAAGTTTAATTCTTTCATTGTTGCTAGTAATAGCGTGTAGCAAAGACTCAGGAAATGGCGAAAGCCCAGATCCAGCAAAGCAGTCTGCAACATTAGCAATCAGATTGACAGATGCTCCGCCCACTGCCGAAATTGAAGAGATTTTAATTGATATTCAAGAATTAAAAATTAACTTCTCTACAGATTTAAATAGCAGTCCAAGCGTAGAAAACTGGCAGACAATAACGATCAAAAGGGGTGTTTATGATTTGCTTAAATTTAGAAACGGAATAGACACACTTATAAGTAAAATTAATCTACCAGTTGGAAAAGTTCATCAAATTAGAATGATTTTAGGAACTGAAAATAAAATTAAGGCAGGAGGAGCTTATCACGATTTGACTACTCCATCTGCAAATGAGTCAGGATTAAAATTTAATGTAAATGCTGAGCTTAAAGAGGGGATTGAGTATAAATTATGGATAGACTTTGATGCTTCAAGATCAATTGTACAAACAGGAAACGGGAAATTTATCTTAAAGCCAGTCATTAGAACGTTCAATGATGCATTAAGCGGCTCTATAAAAGGATTTGTAAATCCAAAAGAGGTTGTTACAGATATTTTAGCAATAAAAGGCACAGACACTTTAGGTGCATTGACTTCTAACGATGGAAAATTTTTGATAAGAGGAGTATTACCTGGCGATTATAAGGTAGTCTTGAAACCTAGATCAAATTATCAGTCTGTTACTTTGGAAAATAAAACAGTAGTTAGTGGTTCAATTACAGATTTAGGCACGATTAACTTAACAGCAATTCAACAATAGAATGTTCGTTTACCTGACGAATTGACTCCCTCTTTATTCGCGAAAGCAGTAGAGAGGGATCTATTTTTGTAGATACTTATTGATAAGATTGATTAAATCCTCTTTTTTGATAGGTTTTGAAATGTAGTCAGTACAGCCTGACTGTAGGACTCTCTCTCTGTCAGAAGTTAAAGCGTAAGCTGTTTGAGCAATAATCGGAATAGTCGGATTAAACTCCCTTATCTGTCTTGTTGCTTCTAGACCATCCATTTCTGGCATCTTAATATCCATCAGAATGATGTCAATCTCAGGATGTTCTTTAGCAAGATTCACAGCCTCTTTTCCGTTTTTTGCGTGAATAAGAATTCTGCTATTATCTTTTAGGATAACCTTTAGATAATAGAAGTTATTCTGATCGTCCTCTGCTATCAAAATTGTTGTGTTCATTGTGTCTTCCGATTTTTGTGTTCTTTCGTTCTCTTTCGGCTCTTTATCGGAGGGGGAGTCCAAAGATTCCATAGGTAACTGTAAAAAGAATTCAGTGCCTTTGCCTACTTGTGACTTTAGCCAAATTTTGCCACCAAGCAGTTCTGTGTAAACTTTCGCAATAGATAATCCAAGACCTGTTCCTTCAAATTCTCTTTTTAAACCAGTCTCTACTTGAGAGAATCTTTCGAAAATCGTATTTTGGCTCTCTTGCGGAATTCCTATTCCAGTATCCCTTACAAATATAGTTATTGAATTTGGTTCGTCAAAATATCCAAAAGATACTTCGCCCGATTTCGTAAATTTCATAGCATTACTGATCAGATTATTCAAAATCTGAGTCAACTTCGTCTTGTCTGTGTATACCTTTTTAGGTAACTTCGATGGAATTGAAAGGATCAGATCAAACGCTCTTTTTTGTGGATTGTAAAAGTTATACAAATCTTGCAACAGTACATTTAGATCAAAGATTTCGTTGTGAACTTCAACTTGGCCTGCTTCAATTTTAGCCACATCAATCACGTCGTTAATTGTTGCAAGAAGTCTGTCTGAGCTTTTGCAAATTATCTCTACATAGCTATTAAGTTCTTCATCCTTAATCTCCTCCTTTAAGATGTTTGCAAAACCAACTATTCCATTCATTGGGGTGCGAATCTCGTGGCTGATATTAGCAAGGAACGCTGTCTTTAGTCTATCGCTCTCTTCCGCTTTCTCCTTCGAAACTTTAAGTCGATTTACATTTTCGAATCTTTCAATATAAAGCCCGATATTATTTGCAAATAGTTCTAAAAGTGTTAGATCGTCATATGAATATGCATCAATTGAGTCGTAATCTTGAATTGCTATTACACCAATTACCTCTTTGAGAGCGGAGTCCATTATTGGTGCACCAAGCCATATTGGAGAATATTCACCGTAAGTTATTAGATTATTTTCTTTCCTAATCTGGTCTTCGGTTTCGGCTGTTGCCATAAGCCCTTTGCCAGTTTTGCGGACTAAATCAGTTAAAGAATCTTTGAGAGTTATGAGTTCGTCACTCTCATAGTCATCCATCTCATCAATATAGTACGGGAAGCTGTATTTATCGGAATTTTTGTCATAAAGGGCTATGTAAAAATTTCGGGCATTAATTACAGAGGAGATATTAGTATGAATCGCTTTAAGGAAAGTTCTAAGATCTAAATCTTGATATGATATTTTGGAGATCTCAAGTAGTGCTTTTTGAAGATTGATTTTCTTATTTTTATCTGTAATGTCTCTAATTATAATACCAATTCCAGTACGATCTTCTAGAAGTTTTATTGGGAAAGCCTTTAAATCAAAAATATGATTGTTGCGCTTGTACTCTTTTGATATAGGTATGTTTAGATTGAGAACGAGACTATCAACTTCTCTGATTAGATTTAGAGTTTCATCGCTAAATAGTCCCTCGTCATCTCTTTTGCCTATAATATCTTTATATGAAAATTTAAAATAGTTGCAAAATGCGTCGTTAGCCAAAATTATTCTGCGATTGTCATCCTTCATAACTACCATATCGGTATTTGAGTTTATGAAAGAAAAGTAGATCTCCTCATTAAATTTAGCCTTTTCTCTGGTCTTTTGATTTTGGTATCTGTTAAGCATAACCATACCTAAAAGGATTGTTCCAATTGGGTATAAAGTGGCAAAGTAAATTGCAATTTGATTGAAAGTTGGGAGCCAAAGAGGCCTAGGTAAAAGAAAAATAGACAGAAGCATTAGAGAGTGAGCGATAATAGCTGCAGCAAATGTCTCTTTGAAAAATTTTTGAAGAATTTTTTTGTATCTGTAATGATGCCATATTATTCCAATTCCACCAGAGACAATAATAGTCCCAATTCCCATCCACATGCCTGCACCTCCAAGAAAGATTCTGAAGATTGCTGTTAAGAGCATTCCAACAAGTGTTGGTATTGTACCAAAAAACATTCCTGAGATTAAAAGTAAAATTGAGCGAGTGTCAAAAGTAATTCCTGGTACATATTTCCAAGGCGTAACCATCAATAGGATCCCAGTTATTCCAATTACAAGACCAATTCCAATTTTGCCAAATTTAGAACGAGCAATGTCATTCTTTAGCCAAATTATATCGTATAATATGCTAAAAGATAAGAGTATTGCTATGTTCTGAACAAGACCTGTTATAATAGAATCTCCCATAATTATTTTTTTAGAATGCGCTTTACACAAATTTAACATTAATTTGTTTTTCTTTGTGAACTTTCGTTTAAAATCTTAACTTTAATGCGGTAAATGGGGGTAATATGAATGCTTTTTCTCGTTGGTTCCTTGTCCTGTCTGTGTTTTTATTAATTTTTATCAGGCTAGACTCTCAAACTAAGTTTAATTTTTCCATCGGGTTCAAGATGGAGGACAATCCTGTTCTGATTAATAATGTAAACGCTATTCAAGATGGAGAGGAGTTCGTATGTATGCTTCCCGAACCAGTTAATGTTGGTCGGCTTATAGCTGAATTTTCTGTCGAAAAAGAGATTGATGTTTATGTAAATGGCGTCAAACAACAATCTAAGATCAGTGAAAATGACTTTAATCAAAAAGTTACATATACCTTAAAGCACAGGGCAACTGGAGAAGAGCAGCTCTTTATTGTTAAGGTTGTTATATTTACTGGACTTCCTATTATTAGAATTGAGACTGAAAAAAATCGGACGATAGTTGATAGAGTAGTCTATTTAAATGCAGCGTTCGACTCTTATGCCGGTAAAATTGGGAGCGAGTTCTCTTATACTGGTCCTGTAAAAATCAGAGGTAGAGGTAACACGACCTGGAGATTTCCCAAAAAACCTTATAAATTAAAATTTTCAGAGAAAGTTGGACTTTTAGGCATGCCTCCAAGTGATGAGTGGGTATTGTTAGCGAATTATATAGACTATTCTTTGCTAAGGACTTCAACAGCATTTTTTATGAGCCGTTTTCTGGGGATGCCGTATACAGTTAGATCTGTACCAGTAGAACTATTTGTAAATGGGGAACATCGTGGGGTTTATCAGTTGTGTGAACAAGTGATGGTTGCTCCTAATCGAGTTCCTGCAGGAGATCAGGGTTTCTTCCTTGAAATTGACTCTTATGTGAGAGTCGCTGAGAGAAAAGCTCCTTATTTCACTACAGATAAACTGAACGAGTACTCAAGATCGGGTGAAGATTTAGGGTCTGTATTTGTTTATCAAAAGACAGCATCTCCAACTTTTGCAGATTCGACATCGATAATTAACTATGTAAGAAAAACGGAAAAGGCAATTTATTCAGACAACTTCACAAGCTTAGATTCAGGTTACCGTGCATACATTGATGTTGAGAGTTTTATTAATTGGTATTTAGTAAATGAAGTATCTCTGAATAATGATGCTGCATTTTTCTCTTCGGTGTATTTTTATAAACCTGTTGATGGAAAGTTATTTATAGGACCTGTTTGGGACTATGATATGGCATTTGGACTGTATGAATTGAAACATGATAATAAATGGAAGATTAAAAACTCTCCTTGGATTGACAGATTATTCGATGACAGATACTTCGTAGACAAACTCAAAGAGAGATGGGTCTATTTATATACTAACCGACAAAAGATTTTAGATTTCATTGATTCTTCTGCTGAAGAGCTGAAGTATTCACAAGCTAAAAATCATGCTATTTGGCTGTCAACGTATAAATCTGAACAGACCTCTGACTATTCTAAAGCTGTTAAGGACTTAAAAGATTTTATTATAAATAGAATGGAGTGGCTAAATGTTGCAATTATGGATCTTTAGTATATTTGCGTAATGAAAATGAAAAACTTCTCGTTTAAAGTATTTATTATAGTCATAAGTTTTTTTTGTGTTAAATCCTTTATGGTAAAGGCAGAGGCCTATGCAAGCGAAGGGATTTATCTCATTATTTCATCCTATAATCCAGATACAAAGAGAGTAACAGACTTTATTTCGTCATTCGAAAAGAGGCTGGATGCTACTAAATTTAAAGGAAGAGTTTTGATTGAAGATATGGCATGTCGCGATTTTGAGAAAGAGGCAGGGCTTTGGAAATCAAGAGTGCATGATTTAATTGCAAAGTATAACGGGCAAAATTTAAAAGCAGTAATTCTTCTTGGTCAAGAGGCTTGGGCTGCTTATACCCAACAGCCAGATTTCAATCCGAATATTCCTTTTTTTGCACTCTATGCAAGTGAAAATGGAATTGTTTTACCAGATGGGGAGTTGGTTGGTGATCCAAGTTATTTGGATATGATGTCTAAGGCTGATTCGATCGGATACGCTGGAGGGTTCATAAATGAGTATGATGTAAAACGAAACATAGATCTTATAAAAAGGTTTTATCCTGATGTAGACAATATTGCATTTGTATCTGATAATACATATGGAGGTGTCTCTCTTCAACAACTTGTTAAAAGAGAGATGAAGAGATACCCAGACATTAGCCTGACTTTGGTAGACAGTAGAATTTATTCAACAGAAGAGGCAAAGGAGTTAATAGGCAAGTTACCTGAGCATTCTGCCTTATTGATAGGTACATGGCGTGTAGACAAAGATGGACTTTACTATTTATCAAACTCTGTAGCGCAGCTTGTTGCCAAGAATATGACTATTCCAGTTTTTTCGCTTACTAGTACAGGGATAGGAACAATCGCTATTGGAGGGTATATTCCTCGATATAATTCAAGTGCCGCTGAGATTGTTAAGCAGATAGAGCTGTTTTACAGTGGACATAGAGATTCTGTGAGGTTTATTGAAAACAAAGGTTATTATCAGTTCGACAAAGCAAAACTGAATAAAATTGGAGTTAAAGAGTATCAGTTACCAGCAGACAGTGAAATAGTCTCTTTTGAGGATGCGAGAATATCAAAATACCGTGATTATCTTTTTTATATCTCTATAGCAACAGTGTTTCTGGGAATGTTTACAGCCCTACTGTTTGTACTTTACTCCAGAAATAGAAAATTAAAAAAGAATCTGGAAAAAAACGAACTTGAACTTATCCTCGCCAAAGAGAGGGCAGAAGAGTCTGATAAATTAAAATCGGCTTTTCTTGCCAACATGAGTCACGAAATCCGAACTCCATTAAATGCAATTGTTGGCTTTTCTAACCTACTAGCGAGTGAAGATCTTGGTGAAGATGAGGCGAAAAGCTTTAAAAGTATCATTCATAAAAATTCTGAGCTACTGCTCTCATTGATTAATGATATTCTAGATATTTCAAAACTCGAAACAGGCAAAGCGCAATTCAATTTTAGACGCGAAAATCTGAATAATATATGCATTCAGGCATTAAATACCAGTGCATTTGGTAATGATAAAGATGTAGAGTTTAAATTCGAAAAAGGGGCTGATGAGTTTTATATAAATACCGATGTCAATAAACTATCTCAAGTAATGATCAATCTGCTCTCAAATGCTAAGAAATTTACAGAGAAAGGAGTGATTTCTTTAAGATATACAATCATCCCCGAAGAGAGAATGGTTGCAATTTCGGTTTCTGATACTGGACCTGGAATACCCGAAAATGCTTTTGAAAGAGTGTTTGAAAGATTCGAAAAATTTAATGAGACCAAACAAGGTAGTGGTTTAGGTCTTGCTATATGTAAACAAATTGTTACTCGTCTGGGAGGAAAAATTTGGGTTGACAAAAACTATAAAGAGGGTGCAAGGTTTATCTTTACTCACCCTTACTAACTTATTTTCGCTCTTCGGAAAATAATTTTGTACTTTTACGGCCTTTATTTTAGAAAAACACATCGTGCCAAGGTATGATTATATAATCGTTGGAGGCGGCCTTGCCGGTTTGTATGCCGCTTGGAAGTCGTCTGCTTACGGAACTGTCGCACTTATTACAAAGTCAATTATTCGGGAAAGTAACTCATACTATGCTCAAGGGGGAATTGCGGCTGTAACTCATGAAGAGGACGACACAACAATCCATTTTAATGACACATTAACTGCTGGTGCCGGTCTTTGTGACAAAGGCAGAGTTGATATTTTAGTCAATGAGGGTCCTGATCGAATCCGTGAGATTATTGATGAAGGGATGAAATTCGATCAAGAGAATGGGGAGTTAGCTCTTGGTTTAGAGGGAGGACATCACTTTAAAAGAATTCTGCATTCCGGGGGTGACGCCACTGGACGGATGATTGTGGAATTTATGATTGAGAAAGTTCTGACTTCTCCAAAAATAACACTCTACGAAAACTACTCACTCGAAAGTTTAATCACTCATGAAGGTATTTGCTTCGGAGCTGTTTGCAGATCGGATAATGGTTCTAAAACATCATTCTTTTCGAAACATACAATTTTGTCAACTGGCGGTGCGTCTGCAATCTATTCACGGTCTACAAATCCTCCATCTACCTTAGGCGAAGGAATTGCAATCTGTTATAAAGCTGGATGCCGGATTGCAGATATGGAGTTTATACAATTTCATCCTACCGCTCTTTATGCCGGAGAGGAGAAGACTGCATTTTTGATTAGTGAGGCGGTAAGAGGCGAAGGTGCGCATCTGCTCAATAAAAAGGGCGAGAGATTCATGCTCTCTGTCCATCCTTTGGCCGAGCTCGCTCCAAGAGATATCGTATCTGCTGAAATCTATAAGCAGATGTTAAAAGAGAATAGTGCTCACGTAACGCTCTCATTGAAACATTTAGACTCGAAAAGAGTTATCTCTCGCTTTCCTACAATCTATCAGACTTGTTTAAAGTTGGGGATGGATTTGACTGACAATGTACCTGTCTCTCCTGCTGCTCATTACACAATAGGGGGCGTTGAGACCGATGAGTTTGGAATGACAAATATTGAGAATTTGTTTGTCTGTGGGGAGTTAGCATCTACTGGTGTTATGGGCGCAAATAGATTAGCCTCAAACTCGCTCCTGGAGTGTTTAGTATTTGTACATAGAGCAGTTACGATTACAAATACGTCCGAATATAAATATTTGCACAAATTAGATAACTTGTCTCAAAATTCACATTATCCAGAGCCAGATAAATATTTGTCCGAAAACGATAGTTCGCTTTTTGGAAAGTTTAAAAGAGAGCTTTCTGATGTAATGATGCGTTATGCTGGCATTGTCCGAGACGAAGAGTCTCTGATAAAGGGGCAAAATGAGATCCGACAATTGGAAGCTTCTTATAAAAATGCATTTAGTGGTTGGCTCTATCAAAAGACAATGAATCTCATTATTGTATCCGATTTAATTTTTAGGTCTGCAATTTATCGCAAAGAGAGCCGAGGAGCGCATTTAAGGTCGGATTATCCATTAAATTCTAATGATTACCTATTCCATACTATAATTGAAAAAGATAGAATCTATGAAAAACCTGTTGATAGATAAACTCATTGATTTAGCAATTGAGGAGGATATTAATACTGGAGATATTACAACTGAATCTTTGATTCCCGATTCATTGAATGCTGTTGCAGAAATGACTGCAAAAGCCGAAGGTGTAATCTCTGGCCTTTCGTTAATTCGAAGGGTATTCGAAAAATTCGAAAAAGATATTAAATGGACTCCATTTGTAAAAGATGGTGAAAAAGTAAAAAGGGGTGATGTAATCTTAAGAATTGAAGCTAAATACTCTACTTTGTTGAAAGGGGAGCGAATTTCACTTAATATATTGCAAAGAATGTCTGGAATAGCTACTAAAACTGCTGATTATGTTAATGAGCTGAAGAGTTATAATACGGAGCTTTTAGATACGCGCAAGACAGTTCCAGGAATGCGTATTTTCGATAAGCAAGCAGTCAGTGATGGAGGAGCAAAAAATCATAGAATGGGATTATATGACTTGGTGATGATCAAGGACAACCATATTAAGATAGCTGGTTCGATTACAAATGCTGTAGAGCAAATCAGAAAAAATGTCGGTCAAGGCATAAAAATTGAAGTAGAGACGACCAATCTCGACGAAGTGAAAGAGGCTCTAAAATGCAATGTAGATATCATAATGCTCGATAATATGTCGAATGATCTTATGAAAGAGGCGGTTATGATAGTTGCAGGTAGAACAAAGACGGAGGCTTCTGGAAATATGACCATCGAGAGACTGAAATCGGTAGCCGAAACCGGAGTAGATTATATCAGTGTTGGTGCATTGACTCACTCGGTAACTGCGCTGGATATCAGTATGAACATAAAATGTGCATAATGGAATTCAACGAACTGAAGTTAAAAATTGAGAATTTAAAAAAAGAGACTGGTGCAATAATCCTAGCTCATTATTATACAAGACCTGAGGTGCAAGAGCTCGCCGATTTTTTGGGTGACTCTTTAGAGTTATCCAGGAAAGCTGCAGAGACAGATGCGGAGACAATCGTCTTCTGCGGTGTACATTTTATGGCCGAAACGGCAGCAATTTTGTCACCTCAAAAACGAGTATTAATACCCAAATTGAGGGCAGGTTGTTCACTTGCGGAGAGTATAACTTCATACGAAATCATCAAATGGAAGGAGAAAAATCCAGATGGTTTGGTTGTAAGCTATGTTAATACGACTGCAGATGTAAAATCGGTAACTGACTATTGCGTAACATCTGCAAATGCTGTTAGAATTGTAGAAAAACTACCTGCCGATTCAAAGATTCTCTTTCTTCCAGACCATAATTTAGGAAACTATATAAAGAAAGTAACGGGTAGAGAGATGGAGATTTGGGATGGTAACTGCTGTGTACATCAAAGAATCACTGCAGAGATGGTCTTTGCTAAGCACCAAGAGTATCCTGAGGCTTTAGTCTTAATGCACCCAGAGTCATTCTGCTCCCACGATGATCGAATCTTAGAGTCATCCTTCGTGAAAATTGCTTCAACATCTGGAATTCTAAGAGATGCTGCTGCCTCCGATTGTAAGCAGTTTATTATTGCTACAGAAAATGAAACGCTTTATAAACTTCGCAAAGACAATCCAAACAAGGAGTTTATTCCAGTTGACAACCGCACCGTATGTGGTTCTATGAAGCGTGTAACAGCCGAGAGCATCTACGAAGCACTTCTTTATAATCAATACGAAGTCAAAATCCCACAACACATCCAAGAGAAAGCAATCCAGCCAATTAAAAGGATGCTTGAATTTTAAAATAGGGTAAACTCAACATTGCCGATCTTATTAGTAGAAACGGAAATTAACAATTTAATTCTACTGATATGAAAACAACAATAAAAAAGCTTGCAAGTTTCTTACTAACTGCATGTTTCCTGTTGTCAGTAACAACAGTTTTTGCTGAAAACGAAAAAGATTATTTTACAGTAAGAGGTGTCGTAAAAGACAAAGCTTCTAAAAGAATCATCGAATTTGCCAATATTTCGATTCCAGGAACAAATATCGGCACAGTGACCAACGCAAGTGGAGAATTTGCGGTAAAAGTAAAGAAATCATTCAATGCTAAAAATCTAGAAGTATCGCACTTAGGTTATGCCCTCTATTCAATGCCTATTACAGGTGAGGATATGCGAAACATCACAATCTTATTGACTGCAAAGGCAAGTGAGCTAGACCAAATTACTGTACTTGGATTAAATCCAAGAGAGCTTGTAGAAGAGGCTGTACGCAGAATTGAGCGTAACTATACCAGCGAACCAACTCTTTTAACAGGTTTCTACAGAGAGACAATCAAGAAAAGAAGATCATACATCAATGTAGCTGAGGCCATTGTTGAAGTCTACAAGACTCCTTACGGAACAGGTATAGACAGAGATGCTGTGCAAGTATACAAAGGACGTAAATTAATTAGTCCTAAAGTGGATGATACTTTGATGATCAAATTATTAGGTGGACCAACACTTGCTTCATACATCGATGTTGTAAAAAATCCAGATGTAATTTTAAGCCAAAATACTTTAGGATACTATAAGTTTACTATGGAACAGCCAGTTGTAATTGACGACAGACAACATTATGTAGTATCTTTTGCACCACAAGTTGATCTTCCTTATGCTCTTCACTATGGAAAGCTATACATCGACAGAGATAGACTAGCATTCTCAAGAATTGAACTCTCATTAAGCATGGACGATAAGAACAAAGCAACAAGCGCCATTTTAAAGAAAAAACCATTTGGTCTAAGATTCAAACCAGAAGAGGTGTCGTTCATGGTAAACTATAAGTTTAGAGATGGAAAGAGCCATATGAATTATGTAAGAAGCGAAGTGAAATTCAAGTGTGACTGGAAGAGAAAATTATTCTCAACAAACTATACAATTGTAGCAGAAACTGTAATCACTGGAGGTAAGGGAGAAAAAGTAGGAAGAATTCCAAATAAACTAGTCTTTAGCGATAATGTTTCACTATCAGATAAAGTTGATAGCTTCTTCGACAAGAATTTCTGGGAGGATTACAATATCATAGAACCTGATGAGTCACTGGAATCAGCTGTAAATAAACTGAAAAAGAATCACGACTACAATTAAAAATAATTAGTAAATTTGAGGTTATTAGATTTAAGTGAAAAATGTTGAACGAGCTCAGTGAAGTTATCAGGATCAAGGAAGGGGACATTAAAACATTTGAAAATGTATTCAAGAGGTTTTATTCCCCTCTCCTTTATTACTCCGCAGGAATTACCGGGAGGCACGATATAGCAGAAGAGATTATCCAGGATGTATTTTATGTCATCTGGCGAGACAGGGAGAGCCTTCAGATTTTCAAATCACTCAAATCATTCCTCTACACATGTGTTAAAAATAAATCGCTTCAGTACTGTGAACACAAAAAGGTAGTCAATACCCACGAAGAGTATGTAGCATCAAATATCCGAATAGATTCAGAGGCTCCTCCCGATGAGGGAATTGAGGCAAGAGAGATGGAGAGAGTAATAATGAAGACGATTGAAAAGATGCCAGAACGAAGGGTCAAAATTTTTAAAATGCACAGGTTCGAAGAGAAGAAATATTCAGAAATTGCCGAAATCCTCTCACTCTCAGTAAAGACAGTTGAGGCAGAGATGACAAAGGCATTAAAGTCCCTAAGAAAAGAGATAGAGTTACACAAGAGTTTATTATGAAAATGACAAATACCAATATTAACAATAATGCCGACAAGGCTTGGAGCCGACTCTATGAAAGGCTCGAAGGAGATGGCCTTGTTCCTGACCAAGAACGTGTTGTAAAAAGGGTAAGTTTTGCAAAGGTCAGAACTATAGCGGCAGCTGCAGCAATCGTAATCGTTGCAAGTGTAACCTATCTCCTTTCTCCTTTTGCAAAAGAGAGCTCAGATTTGAAGTATATCTCCTTCCTCAATGAAGATTCTCTTTCTGTATTTGCAACAACTCTCGAAGATGGTTCAGCAATCTATCTGGCTAATAATACAACAATAGAGTTACCACAACACTTTTCTAATGATAAGAGAGAGATTAAACTCTCGGGTGATGCCTATTTTCAAGTAGCCAGAGATGAGAAAAAGCCATTTGTTATTGAAACAGAGAGAATTCAGGTTAAAGTATTAGGTACATCATTCAATGTTCGTTGTGCTAAAGATATAGCTCCATCGCTCTCTGTCAATACGGGATTAGTGGAAGTTACATTAAAAAAGACAGGTGAAAAAGTTCGAGTTAAAGCGGGAGAGAGTCTATTAGTTGCATCAGATGTTTTGAAAATTGTAAAGACAGAAGATTTGTCGCTATTCGATGCCTACACAACTAACATCAGATTTAAAGATGAAAGATTGGAGAATGTAGTTAAGATTTTGAATAGAAATAGCCAGGATGCTGATTTGGAGATCTCTCCAGATATTGCAGACAGGAAGATAACTGCAACTTTCGATAACTCTTCACCAGAAGTTGTTCAAGAGCTGATCTCGCTAGCCTTGAATATAAAATCCGAAAAACGAGGAGAACGCTACTATTTGCATCAATAATATGATGCCTAAGATAAAATACTATAAAAAACTTCTTCTGCTTCTGGTTATAATATTATTACCAGAAGTTTGTCTATTAGCCTCAAATTCAATAAAAATAGACGATCTGGATAAAAAGATCAAAGTCCCAAAGATTAAGGATAATGTTTATAAAGTATTGAACCTGATCTCTGAAAGATCGGGGTATCTATTTATTTATGACAGTAAAATTGTAGATAACCAAGAAATCGTAAGATTAAATGAAGGGGAGTATGATATCAGAGAGGCTGTAAAATTAGCAACAGGTAACCAGGATATTGAGATAAAGCTCGTCGGGAGACATGCTTTGATCTACATCCCGGAAAAAAGAGCTGTTGGAATTAATATTGAAAAAGATTCTCTTATAATAACTCCTAAAAAGGACTCAGTTATCACTGTATCTGGTCGTCTATTAGATAGAGGAACTGGTGAACCAATTCCTTTTGCAACAATCTATATCGAAAAGTCTTCTTACGCAACAATCTCAAATCTCAATGGTGATTTTAGACTCGTCTATCCCGATACACTGACTACATTCATGGTCAAGATATCTCATATGGGATATATTTCGAGAGAGATAGACTATTCATTACTTAACAGGCAAACTCCCACAATTTTTCTTGATCAAAAAGTTATTCCTCTTCAAGAGATTGTTGTACGTGTAGTTGACCCACTTACTTCAATTAGGGAGATGCTTAGAAAAAGAGACGAAAATTATTCAGATATTCCTTCTTATATAACAGCTTTCTACAGAGAGGGGGTAGAGTACAAGAAGAACATAACTTTAACAGAGGCCGTAATTCAAATATACAAAGCTCCAGTAAGTTCGTTCTTTGTATTTGATCAGGCAAAGTTGTTGAAGAAAAGACGAGTTTCAAAAGAATATGAGAAGGATACACTTGTCACAAAAGTACGGTCTAGTATAAATTCTATTCTTATGCTCGATATCGTCAGCAATCCTCCAGATTTTATCTCGCCAGAATTTTTTCAATTATACAATTATACCCACACCGATATAACAACTATAGACGATAGACGTGTATATAAATTCTCTTTTGAACAAAAGCCAAATATTAATGAGCCGTTATATAAAGGCGATATCTATATAGATGCAGAGAATAGTGCTCTGTTGAAAGCTCAGTTCGAAATCAATCCAACTTATGTCGCTAAGAGCAAAGACATGCTCATAATGAAGCGGAGCAAAAATATTGACTTAACTCCCGTGAAGGTGGAGTATAATATTTCATACAGAAACTATAATGGGAAATATTATGTTAGTCATGTAAGGAGTGATCTGAAGTTTAAAGTAAAGCGGAAGAAATCGTTGTTTAGTCCCCCTTTAAATGTATGGTTCGAAATGGTCAACTGTAAAATTGATACTTTAAATGTGAAAAAGTTTTCCCCTTCAGAAAAAATCTCTCCACGAGATATTCTGTCGGATACAGAATTTGATTATGATGAGAATTTTTGGGGACAATTCAATGTGATAATTCCAGAGGATAAACTCAAGGAGTTAATCAATCTCTATATTTATAATACGGAACAAAAGACAAAATGATTTCTTAAAGTAGAAGATAAAAAAATGCTGGACTAAGAATTTCCTTAATCCAGCATTTTGTTTAATGTTATTTGAATCTATTTTTGAGGGATTGTATAGATGTTTGTTCTGTTTTTGTATAGAGAGTTCAGATACCAGTCTGGGAATAAAATTCCGCCCGATTCTGCCCACTCAACAAACTTAGTGTATGCTTTGTCTATCGATGCTTTCTCTATTGAATATTCGAATTCATCAACAATTATATTCAAGCCCCAAGGAAGTCCAGATGCAGTTTTATAGAATCTGTCAGAACCATTGGAGAAATCGTGACCAGTTCCAAAGAGAGAGTTATTCGCTTTTGATGTAGGTTTAAAATCTGGAAGATGGACCTCTTTACCTCTGGTTTGGTCGGCAACTATATAGAAGTTGAACTTGGTAATGTCTTGTAAATCTGTTCTTGTTACACCAGAAGTGAATTTGATTTTTAGTTCAATGGTCTTAGGATTTACATATGAGTATTTTGGATCTGTATTAGCTCCAACACCACCTGTTGATGGCATAATAGTATGAGAACTTTGGAATATTACAATATTCGCATAGGTTTGCCCACTCTCTGTGCCATTACCGGAAATTGAGAACAATGTTTGCCCACCATTTAAGTTGCTGCCAGTTACAGATTGAATTTTATCTGGAGAAATTCCATCTAATTGTAGGCAAAATGCATTGTTATAACCAGCACCAGATGCCTTTACAACAAACTTAGCAGTAAGCTCTGTAATGTTATTTGATGAATTTAGCATCCCTTTAATGTCGTATAATGCTACTAGGTCATTGAAGTCATAATCTGCCTTAGATGGCCAGTTATCTTCGAAAATTAAATAACCTTTTGGATAAGAGAATTCAACGGGTGCAACAACAGGAGTGCAACCTAAGAATGTAGCTGGAATATTGATATTGTCAGCAGCCATTCTACCTGTACCTCCATCACCAACAAACGAAATTCTGATTTTGAAAGGTTGCCCATTTCCAACAATAGTAGATGGCATTGCGACAGAAATATCTCTTAATGTACCAACTGTTAAATTATCGAACCAATACTCAGCAAACTTAACGGGAATACCTTCGCCTGTAAATATATTTAGTGGTTCATATGGTATGTAATAGAATACTACTCCTCTACTGTTTCTAGCTCCATTTTCAGCAATCTTAGCCTTCATTGTTATATTTCCAGAGTGTGGAGTAATCCATGGCGTCTTTACCCAAGCAGCAGTTGCCGATAAACTTGAAACATTATTTGTTCTGATTCCGTAAGTTCCTGCTAGCGCATATGTTCCTGTTGTAATACTAGTAGCACCAAATGACCAACACTGCGCTAGATATATAGTTCTGTCTCCAAGTTCGCTGTCCATCACTTTCATAGTCTCTCCAACAACATCTTGGCCGAATGAACTTAAAGAGAACAGACATATAACTGCCGATAATAATATTTTTTTCATAATCATCTTCATTTTATTATTCTTCATCAGGGACTACGAAATTAAAAGAGCTACTGTTGTTTACGATATCAACTGTCTTTTCTATTGTGCCGTATTTAACAATAAGCTTTGTTATGCCAGTTGGAACTCTTAGTGCAATAGAAGAGGTTCTGTTGATAGGGTAGTAGACAGAATACAGATTAGTACCGTTTTCTGTGTTGACTGTCAGGAGTTCGTTAATTGTCAATTGAGTGTTGTAACCGGCAATATTAAGAGTAATGTTTTTGTCGGTTTGCCACTTAAAGGTTAAAGGAACTTTTGCTGTCTCTAAAGTTCCGTCATCTATCACAGGAGTGCTCCCTCCGTTGTCTTTAGCACATGAAGCAGCAACAGCGACGATGAAAAGTGTAATCAGTGTCTTTTTCATAGCGTATATTTTATTCTCTTTTGTTCTAGTAACTAATAAATAATGTAAGTGCGAAATTATAAAATAATTTATTAACACAAAATAAAAACTGTTGCATTTGTGAAATATTATTCTTATAAAGCAACGATAAGTCAATCTAGATAATGATTGTAGAAGATTTGATTTTTTAGCTGATAAGATACTGATATGCAATAGAATAAAAAAAGACAGCTAAAAGCTGTCTTTTATCCCATCTGCTCCTCGTCTAGGACTTGAACCTAGGACCCCCTGATTAACAGTCAGGTGCTCTAACCGACTGAGCTAACGAGGAATGTTTCCGTTTGGGAGTGCAAATGTAAGAGGAATTTTGTAATCATGCAAATGTTTTTGAGAAAATTTTAAGAAAAATGTATGTTTTTTTTACCTTTGTAGACGGATAAAGGAATTAATGATATGGATATAAATTTATTATCAAAGCTATTAAAGGAATTGCTATTGCAAAACGACAGAGTCTCTCTTCCTGGAATTGGAAGTTTTATATCGGAGGTTGCCCCATCTGTCTTTTCCGACAGGGCTTTGGTAATACATCCTCCATACAGAAGAATTCTTTTTAGAACAAGTGAGATATGGAATGATGAGCTACTTGAAAGGTATTATGCATCAATTAATTCAATCTCGCTGGATGAGTCTAAGTCGCAAATTGCAGAGTTTATCAGTAAGGTTAAGGATGAGTTAGTCTTAAAAAAGGTTGTTAAGTTTCCTGAGTTTGGCACGATGAAGTCAACAGAGCAAAATGATTTCTTTTTCGTACTGGAAAAGAGTGTCTTTATTTATCCTGACTCATTCGGGTTAGAGCCTATTCATATAAAACCTCTGTTGAATAGAGGAGTTGTTGAAAAATTGACAGGAAAGCCACAAAAAATTAAAAATCAAAAGTCAATTAATTCTGAGACTGTAGTCGGCAAAAAGGGAAAAAGAGGGAGATTTGTTTTGATTGCGATTATTGTCTTTGTGTTAGCTTTGGCTGCAGGGGCTTATGTCTTTAGAAAGGAGTTGCGTCCTTTATGGGAGGTTATTTTATATAGTGAGGATGAGAGAAAACTTCTAAAAATGAAATAGAATGGACACGACGCGGAAAAGAATTGCGATAGGGAGCTTTTTAATACTAGCTGTTTCGTTTTTTGTTTCATGTACCTCGTCGGAGTCATCATTCATCAAGATCCTTGATTCTGTAGATAAAAGCATTTACTCTTCGGGCCAAGAGAGTTTGTCTAAACTGAATTCCTTTAAAACAGATTATCTCTCTCCAAATGAGAGAGCTATGTATAATCTTGTTTATGCTATTGCCTACAATGAAGTTCATCATGATTTTAAAAATGATACGTTAATTACTTCTGCTTTAGCCTATTTTAAGAATAATGAAGATGATTATAATTATTGCAGGGCATTATTATTTAAAGGCATAACCCTTTTAAATAGAAGTAAGTCAGACCAATCAGCGGTCGCATTTTTAAAACAAGCTCAAGATATCCAGGAGTCTGAGAAATATAATGACACTTTATTGCAATTCAATCTTAACCTATACATGGGTAAAGCACTAAGATATCGTTCTGAATATGCAAAAGCAGAAATCCATTACAGTAAAGCTTTTGATATTGCGACAAAATCTGGAAAGGTCTCAGATCAATTAATAGTAAGATTAGAGTTATTTTGGAGTTGTTTGTCGCAGCGTAAGTTTAAAGAGGCATTGGAAAATATCATAGAGTTTGAAGATCAACAAAATCTTACTCCTGAGATTGTATATAGTCTATATAATGCCTTGGCGTCATATCATAATGCCAAAAGAGAGTTCGATATAGCAATTGCCTATCTAAAAAAGATGCAAGACCTTGATAGAATTTACGACTTCTCGGATGAGAGATCAAAGTTATACTACACTGTTGCTTTGTATTATAAAAGGAGTGAACAGCTTGATAGTTCTATGCACTATGCAAAGTTGGCAACAAAGGTAATTTCAGACTCTATAAGCCTTGATAACCATTTTTATTTTAGATATCTTGCTGGATTACAAGAGAAAAGAGGAGAGTATAAAGAGGCATTAGATAACTATAAAGAGGCTTATAAATATTATATCTCAGCCTATACTAAACACAACAAAACTAGATTTGCTGAAATTGAGAAGAAATACGACCTTTCATCAGTTGAGCGTGATCTTCGAAGTACGAAGCGATTCAAAGAGATATTTTTAGTGTCAATTATCCTGATTCTTTTTTTGTCTGTATTTGTGATTATTCTGTTGTACAAGAGATTGAGAATGGCTAAAGGAGAATTGATTAGATCCAGACTCGACATTGAAGAACTGAAAAAAAGATTAGAGAACAATCTTGAGGGTATAAACCAACTATCTCTTACAAATGAACTGTTAGGAGTTCAAGCCGAGTTATACTCGAAACTTACTGAAGAGATTCATAAATTAGCCGCCAAAACAAGAAAAGGTTATCCAGAATTGGCAGGAAGTATAGATAAGACTGCTGATGATACTAAAACTGTTTTCAGAAATAGATTAGCAGCAATAGCTGAGAAGCTGGATGATTCTTCTCTTCTAAAAAATAACGATTTTTCTAAGGAACTTTCTGATATGGAAAAGATGATTCTAGTCCTTTGGGAGATGAATTATTCAACATCAGAAATTGCCCTTCTATTGGGTATCTCTCAAGCTTCGGTTCGTTCGATTAAAGTGAGGATAAAGGATAAAACTTCCAGTAAAAATTGCTCAAAAGAGGTCGACTCAGACGCAACAGACGAGCAACAGACATCAGTCTAAATAGTAGAAATCTAAATATTTGAATTTAGAATTTCCGCAACATTAGCGCAACTTAAGTGCATAAACGAAGGTTTGACAGATTATCAATTATTTTTGTGCTCGAAAACATTCGGGTTTTTACATATTGGTTTTTGTCCTTTTTGGGGATATTCAGTCGTATTTGAAATGGTCTTGGTTGAGAAGGGTTTTCCAAGGCCATTTTTTTTATTTTTGTATGACTTTAAACTATCGAATATGAAACAGCCATTTTTTAATTTAACAATTCTACTATTGTTAATTACAACACTCTCTTTTGGTCAATCAAAAGAGATATCAATAAAAGATTCTTCCAAGGCTAGTATCTCTGTTTTAAATGATGAGATAACTAAGATGAAGATTGAACTCTCTTCTATCAAAGGCCAAATTTCTAATGCACAGCATGTGTACGATCAAATAATCAAAAGGAGTGACGATCTTATGTGGATTGAGAGATTATCTGATATTGCATGGTTCGATAAAGTAAGGCTGGCTGGTCCTCCAAGATGGAGACCGAAAAATATAAATGATCGATTTGCAGCTAATCCACTTCAGTTTTATTGTTATGTTTTTGTCCCAAAAAACATTGATTTGAATAAGAAATACCCATTAATTGTCTTGCCTCACAGCGGAGTCCATGCAGACTTCTCTACATATTATGTGCATATTGTAAGAGAGATGATTGCACAAGGTTATATTGTAGTTAGCGCAGAGTATAGGGGAAGTACTGGATATGGAAAGGAGACATACGAAAACATAGATTATGGTGGATTAGAAAATGAAGATGTGTTGGTAAGTAGAGATTATATGGTAGAAAACTACTCTTTTGTAGATGAGAACAGAGTTGGAATAGTTGGCTGGAGTCATGGAGGAATGATATCATTAATGAATGTGCTTAAGTATCCGCACAAGTACCAGTGTGCTTTCGCAGGAGTTCCTGTTAGTGATTTAAATAGTAGATTGACCTCTCACGATCAAGAGTATATGGAGAATTTCACAGCTAAATATCATATTGGTAAATCTTTAAAAGAGGATCCTTCTGAATATAAGAGACGCTCTCCTAGTACCTATGCAAAGGATCTTAAGAAACCACTAATGATTTACACAAATACAAACGATAACGATGTATATGTCGAAGAGGTTTTAATTATGATAGACTCATTAAAACATCACCGGAAGAATTTTGAATATAAAGTATTCGAAAATTCTCCCGGTGGACATGGTTTTGATAGAATTGATACGAAAATCGCTACAGATATAAGATTTAGTGTTTATAAGTTTCTCGAAAAGCACTTAAATCCACCAATCAAATTCAATTCTCCTACTGAGATGAGAAAAGCAGCGTATCGATTTTAATCACTAACCTATAGTTGCTCCATTAGATAGTCTCTCCTCTGGTGAGACTATTTTCATTTTGCCATTAGCCTCTTTAGCCATAAGGATCATACCTCTCGATTCTATCCCTTTAATCTTTCTTGGGGCTAAGTTTGCAAGGATTGAAATCTGTTTGCCAACCATCTCTTCTGGAGTATAGTATTCAGCTATACCTGAGACAATTGTACGAGTATCTAATCCTGTATCTATAGTAAGTTTCAATAATTTATCAGTTTTTGGAACCCTTTCTGCTTCAAGGACGGTTGCAGTTCTGATGTCCATTTTCATAAAGTCGTCAAAGGTGCACTCATCTTTTGCAGCCTCAATTACAGCAGCGGCAGGTTCTGAAGCCGGAGCTTCTGCTGCAGTAGCAGCCTCGTTTGCAGCTTTGGTTGCCTCAAGTTTAGCGACTTGTGCTTCAACGACAGAGTCTTCAATTTTAGAGAACAGAAGTGCAGCTTGCTCAATTTTATGTCCAGCAACTAGCAGTTCAGTTTCTCCCAATCTCTCCCAAGTGTTTTCGGTGAAGTTTAACATCTTGGCTAGTTTTGCAGATGTGTGAGGCATAAATGGTTCAAAGGCAATAGAAAGCGATGCGCAGATTTGAAGTGAAACATTCATGATTGAGGCAACTCTCTCCATATCACTCTTTGCAAGACTCCATGGCTCAGTATCTGTTAAGTATTTATTACCAAGACGAGCTAGATTCATTGCTGACTTAAGTGCTTCGCGGAATTTATAGTTTTCTAAGTTCTCTTCAATCTCTGATTTGATAATTTGAATTTGAGAAAGAACTTCTGAATCTATTGTAGCAGGTTTTGTATTTTGAGGGACTAAACCTCCAAAATATTTATGAGTTAATACTACCGCTCTATTGACGAAATTTCCAAAAATAGCAACAAGTTCACTGTTGTTTCTGGTTTGGAAATCTTTCCAGGTAAAGTCGTTATCTTTTGTCTCAGGGGCATTGGCACATAAAACGTATCTCAAAACATCCTCTTGACCAGGAAACTCCTCTAGATATTCATGGAGCCACACTGCCCAGTTTCTTGAAGTTGAGATCTTATTGCCTTCGAGATTTAAAAATTCGTTTGCAGGAACATTTTCGGGCAAAATATAACCATCTCCATATGCTTTTAGCATAGACGGGAATACGATACAATGGAATACAATATTGTCTTTACCAATAAAGTGAACAAGTTTTGTCTCATCATTTTTCCACCAATCTTGCCAAGTTTCCGGCATCAATTCAATTGTATTTGAGATGTATCCAATAGGTGCATCAAACCATACATATAGTACTTTACCTTCGGCTCCTTCAACAGGAACAGGTACTCCCCAATCTAGGTCGCGACTTACTGCACGTGGTTGAAGACCACCATCTAGCCACGACTTGCATTGACCATATACATTGACTTTCCACTCTTTATGTTGTTCAAGAATCCACTCTCTCAACCATGGTTCGTATTGATCTAGAGGAAGATACCAGTGCGATGTTTTTTTCATAATAGGTGGGTTTCCACTAAGTGCCGATTTTGGATTGATAAGTTCAGTTGGACTTAGTGTGCTACCACATTTTTCACATTGGTCGCCATAGGCGTTTTCATTGCCACATTTAGGGCATGTGCCAGTTATGTATCTGTCGGCAAGAAATTGTTTATTCTCCTCGTCGTAGTATTGTTCGCTCTCTTTTTCTATGAATTTCCCCTCTTCGTAAAGTTTTTTGAAAAACTCAGAGGCTGTTTTGTGATGAGTAGCAGAGCTTGTTCTTGAATAGATGTCGAAACTGATTCCTAGTCCAGCAAAAGAGTCTTTAATCACTTGGTGATATTTGTCAACTACTTGCTGCGGAGTCATATTTTGTTGTTTTGCTTTTATTGTGATTGGAACTCCGTGCTCATCAGAACCACAAATAAATCTAACATCCCTTCCGCGCATTCGAAGGTACCTCACATAGATATCGGCAGGTACATATACTCCTGCAAGATGACCAATATGAACGGCTCCGTTTGCGTACGGCAGTGCTGCTGTAATTAAATAGCGTTTGTAGTTCTTTTCCATATTAAAATAAAATTAGGGTGCAAAGATAAAAAAAATGTCAGAAGGTTAATCTCTGAAGTCCTTTCGAAAAGGAGTTGCGTATATGATTTAAGATCTGAAGCTGTTTCATTATGTTCATCATTTGCTCTTCGTCGTTCGCTTCCTGTGCTTTAGCTAAATCCACAGTGAGGTTTTGGTAAGCAAGTGCTGTAATTTTTGCCTTGTAAAGCAGAATTGTCTTTGGAACAGTTATGTACAAGACATTCTCTTCTGGGGTCAATGCGTCAACAAAATGTTTTACAGTCAGATTGTATCTATTATGAAGTAGATCGAGTATAATTTTGACAACCTCTTGTTTTTGATGGTTCATGAAGTGTTTCTGAATCTCATCGTTTCCTTTACCGCGAAGTTGGTAATATTCATCAAAGATCTCTTTGTAAATAAGATTTTGAAGCTCTAGGTCATCATTTTGCAGCTCTGCTAAAATGAATTGAGAGACTGTAATTGTTGATGTCTCGTCGCTCCCTTTTGAATAGAGTGAAGACTCTCCAAATTTGATTAAATAATAGAGCAGCTCCTTTTCAGCAGATTCACAGTAGGTATTTGTTACAAATGATGGTAATTCATCGCCAGTGTTGAGGTCGGGAAAATATTCTGGGACGATTGTCTCTTTTTCCTGTTCATTGGAGTAGACACCGTATTGTCTCTTTTTTCTAAGCTTTTGAACCTCTTGCGCAAGGATGCTTTCGGCAATATTGAGCCTTTGGCTACACTCTTCGATGTAAACCGAACGGCTGATTGCATCTGGAATAACAGCGATGCTTGCAACTACCTCTGAGATTAATTGAGCCCTTTTGATAGGATCTTTCTGTGCCTCGGAAGACAAAAGCTTCGTTTTAAAAGCTATAAAATCCTCTTCGGAACTCTCTAAAAATTCCTTGACTTTGTCGGGACTATGTTTTCGAGAGTATGAGTCTGGGTCTTCGCCATCGGGGAAAAGTACTACTTTGACTTGCAGACCCTCTTCCAACAGCATGTCGATACCTCTAATTGAGGCTTTTATTCCAGCTGAGTCTCCATCATAAAGAACTGTAACTTGTGGAGCAAATCGTTTGATCAACCTGATCTGATCAGTAGTTAGAGAAGTTCCGCTTGATGCTACAACATTCTCTATACCAGCCTGATGTAGCGAGATAACATCGGTATAACCCTCAACCAAATAGCATTTTTGAAATTTGCTGATAGCCGATTTTGCAAAGAAGATACCGTAGAGCGATTTACTTTTGATGTAGATTTCGGTTTCGGGAGAGTTGATGTATTTTGCTATTCCTTTGTCCGTTCTTAATGTTCTTCCACCGAAAGCAATTACTCTTCCCGATACTGAATGGACAGGAAACATCACTCTTTCATAGAATCTGTCTACAAGCTCCCCAGTCTCCTCTTTAATAATAGAGAGGCCAGTAGCCCCAATAAATTCAACTTTATATCCAGCTCTTCGGGCAGCTTCAGAAAAGTTTGAGCGACCTTCAGGTGCCCAGCCTAACTGAAATTTTTTGATTATCTCGTCGGAGAATCCTCTCTCTTTGAAATAGGAGTGACCTATTGCCATTCCTCTTTGAGAATTCCATAAAGTGGTTACAAAGAAGTCGCGAGCAAATTCAGATACAGCAAGGAGACTTTCGTGACGAAGGCGATTTTCTACATCTTTTTGCGTCTCCTCCTTGTCAACTACTTCAATACCATATTTTTTTCCAAGGTACTTTACTGCATCGACATAGCTTAACTGTTCATGCTCCATGACAAAGTTGATGGAATTTCCCGCCTTTCCGCATCCAAAACATTTGTAAATCCCTTTGGATGGAGAGACAGAGAACGATGGAGTCTTTTCGTGATGAAAAGGGCAGCAAGCTATATAGTTTGCCCCCCTTCTCTTTAGTGCTACGAAATCGCTGACTACATCGACAATCTGTGCCGAGTCCAGCACTTTGTCTATAGTTGTTTTATTGATCATCTGTTATAGGAAACTCCTAAAGCCTACAGCTTTTTTTGCTTCGGTAAGAGTGGCTTGAGCGCTCTCTCTTGCAAGATCAGTTCCTCTTTTTATTACTCGTTTTAGATAGTCTTCGTCGTTGTATATCGCCTCAAACTTCTCTTTTATCGGTAAAGTGTGCTTGCAAATATCTGTTGCCAACTGCTTTTTGAGATCACCATATCTAATTGAGCAGTTGTTGTATGCCTCGGTAAATTGATTGACAACTTCTGGAGTAGACACAATTTTTAGTAATGTGAATAGGTTTTCAACCGATTCAGCCATCTTGCTGTTTGGCTCTGTTGGACCAGAATCTGTTACCGCTTTCATTACTTTCTTATGGATTGCCTTTTCGTCGTCAACAAGATATATTCCATTTCCTTCGCTCTTTCCCATCTTGCCGCTACCATCCAGGCCAGGTACCTTTACTAGATCGCTGCCAAAATTGAATGCCTGAGGTTCTGGAAAAACTTCAGCATTGTACATGTTGTTGAATCTGCGAGCAAGTACTCTTGCAATCTCAAGATGTTGTTCCTGGTCTTTTCCAACAGGGACTTTATGGGCTCTGTGGATAAGGATATCGGCTGCCATTAAGACAGGATATGTCAATAGACCTGCATTTACGTTATCTGGTTGTTTTCTGATCTTCTCCTTAAATGATGCTGTTCTTTCGAGTTCTCCCTTATAAGCTATCATATTGAGCAAAACATAAAGTTCGGTAATCTCGGGAACATCACTTTGAATGTAAATTGCCGATTTCTCAGGATCTAATCCAGATGCTAGATACTCTGCAAGGATTGTCTTTACATTTGAGTGAAAATCTTCGGGATGAGGATGAGTTGTCAGAGAATGAAGGTCTGCGATAAAGAAGTAGCAGTTGTATTCATTCTGCATTTTAATATAGTTTCTCAAGGCTCCGAAGTAGTTGCCAAGATGTAAGTGTCCTGTGGATCTGATTCCGCTTAGTACTGTTTCCATCTAAAATAAACCTAGTCTATGTTTTCTGTTAATTTTTCTCTGATCTTAACTTCGATCTCCTCCATAAGGGCAGGATTGTCTGCAAAAATTTGTTTTACAGCATCGCGACCTTGACCTAGTTTGGTGTCACCATAGCTAAACCAAGATCCGCTCTTTTTGATGATTTCGAATTCAACTCCAAGGTCGATAATCTCTCCGATTTTCGAGATACCCTCTCCAAAGACAACATCAAATTCTGCCTTACGGAACGGTGGAGCCATTTTGTTTTTCACAATCTTTGCTCTAACTCTGTTTCCTGTAGCATCTTCGCCATCTTTTAATTGAGTGATTCTTCTAACATCTACCCTAACTGATGCATAGAATTTTAATGCATTACCACCAGTCGTTGTCTCTGGATTTCCAAACATCACTCCAATTTTATCACGAAGCTGATTGATAAATACGCAGCATGTATTTGTCTTACTGATATTTGCAGTTAATTTTCTTAGGGCTTGACTCATTAGTCTTGCTTGAAGACCCATTTTTGAATCACCCATCTCTCCCTCTATTTCTGCTTTTGGAGTAAGTGCTGCTACTGAGTCAATTACGATAATGTCAATTGCTCCAGAACGAATCAGACTGTCTGCTATTTCGAGCGCTTGCTCTCCATTGTCTGGTTGCGAAATCAATAGAGTCTCCACATTGACTCCAAGTTTTTTTGCATATGTTCTGTCGAACGCATGCTCTGCATCTATGATTGCTGCTATACCACCGGTCTTTTGAGCCTCTGCGATCGCATGAATTGCAAGAGTGGTCTTACCGCTCGACTCTGGACCGTAAATTTCGATAACTCTTCCTCTCGGATATCCGCCTATTCCCAACGCGTGATCGAGGGCAATTGACCCCGAAGGAATAGTTGATACTTCCCATTTTGGCTGGTCACCCATCTTCATCACTGTGCCTTTTCCGTAATCCTTTTCAATTTTGTCCAGCGTAGCTTGTAACGCCTTCAGTTTCTCAGGACTGATCTCAGCACCTTTCTTTACTTCTGCACTTTCTTTCGCCATAATGATTATATTTTTAAATTCATGCAAAAGTAACAAATGATTTTCAATTTTACCCTATCTTTGCTCGATATTCCGCAGGGAAAAAATAATGATTGAAATGAAGAAATGGTTGCTAGGTAAAAGCCTAGAAGAATTAAAGGAAGTTGTTGTAGGTCTGTCACTTCCGCAGTTTACTGCTAAGCAGTTGGCTGATTGGATTTATGTGAAGAAAGTGTCGGATATTGGTGCAATGACCAACTTGTCAAAAATTGCGCGAGAGAAATTATCGGCGGAGTATGAAGTAGGCGGTTTTGAGCACTCTAATGTTCAATCTTCTGCGGATGGTACAAAAAAATATCTTTTTCCATCTTTTTGTGGAGAAGGTATTGAATCTGTGATAATCCCGGACGATGATAGAACTACAATCTGTGTCTCTTCGCAAGCGGGTTGCAGGATGGGATGTCGATTTTGCATGACTGCCCGAATGGGGTTTGTAGGTAACCTTAGTGTGGGCGAGATTATTTCTCAATTCTTTCGCGTTCAGGAGACTTCGATGCTAACAAATGCGGTCTATATGGGGATGGGCGAACCTTTGGATAATTACGATAATGTGATGAAGAGTATTGAAATTCTCACGTCGGAGTGGGGATTGGCTTGGAGTCCAAAGAGAATAACAGTTTCGAGCATTGGTGTTCTTCCTAATTTAAAACGATTCTTAGATGAGAGTAAATGTCATTTGGCAATAAGTTTGCATAATCCATTCGACGAAGCAAGAAGAGATTTGATGCCAATGCAAAAGGCCTATCCGATATCTGAGGTTGTTGATTTGATTAGAAAATATGATTTTACTGGACAGCGAAGAGTGAGTTTTGAATATATCATGTTTGACGGTTGGAACGACTCAAAAAGAGAGGCAGATGCGATTATTAAGTTGTTAAGGGGACTGGAGTGCAGAGTGAATCTGATAAGGTTTCATAAAATTCCAGACTTCGCATTGAATCCAACTCCAGTTGGAAAGATTGAGCTTTTTAAAGAGAGGCTCAATAATGCAGGAATCACAACAACGCTTAGAGCATCGAGAGGCGAAGACATTCTTGCTGCATGCGGAATGCTTAGTGGTAATAAGAGATAATTAAATTATTTAATAACAATGATACAAAAAGAAAAATACAAAGGACTTTCTGCCTCTCAGGTAGAAGAAAACCGTAAATTATACGGAGCCAATATTTTGACCCCGCCTAAACGGGAGCCGCTTTGGAAACTTTTTCTTGAAAAGTTTAGTGATCCCATAATCAGGATTCTACTTGTAGCAGCTTTTATTTCGTTAGGAATATCCTTTCTTCACAATGAATTCATTGAGACGATAGGTATCTTCAGTGCGATTTTGCTGGCAACAGGCGTTGCCTTTTGGTTCGAAACAGATGCAAATAGGAAGTTCGACATCTTGAATCAGGTGAATGACGATACCCCTGTAAAGGTGTTAAGAGACGGCATGTTTATGGAGATCCCTAAAAAGGATATAGTTAAAGATGATATAATCATTTTGGAGACAGGTGATGAGATTCCTGCAGACGCAGAGATTCTTGAATCTGTATCGCTCTCTGTAAATGAATCTACCTTAACTGGGGAGCCTTCAATTGAAAAAAGTGCAGACCCTAAAGAGTTCGACAAAGACTCAACATATCCAACAAACCATCTTTTCAGAGGAACTACAATCATTGAGGGACACTGCATCTGCAAAGTTTTTGCTGTTGGGGACTCTACTGAGTTTGGAAAGGTTGCAGAAAAGTCTACTGAAAAAGGAGGGGAGGAGACCCCTTTGAACAAACAGTTGGAGGGTCTTGCCAAGGTTATTGGGGTTGTAGGATTTACCCTTGCTGTATTTACTTTCGCAGCACTATTTGTTAAAGACATATTTCTTGGTATGACATCATATGATGGAGGTCAATTATACCTTTTGCTATCAATCATTGCGGGTGTAATCATTGCAGGATCAAAAGTTTGGATGCCAATTATTTTTGATGGGTTGGCAGTTGCAGGCTTCAAAAAGGGTCTTCCGAAAGTATTAAGCCAAAGAGGAGTCTCTTTTTGGGCATTGACAGGAGTTGTTTTGATCGTTGCTTTATCTGCGGCTGCATACCTGTTTGGTGTTGACCCATTGTCAAAAGATTCTTGGATCGACTTAGATACTGCTGCAAGAGTTTTACAATACTTCATGGTTGCAGTTACTCTGATAGTAGTAGCCGTTCCCGAGGGTCTTCCGATGAGTGTTACTCTAAGTTTGGCTTTGAGTATGAGGAGAATGTTGCAGACAAACAACCTTGTAAGAAAGATGCATGCATGCGAGACTATGGGGGCTACAACAGTTATCTGTACCGATAAAACAGGAACATTGACCAAAAATCAGATGCGTGTTCATAATACGAACTTTGCTGGTTTAGAGAATCAAATACCTACAGATTCAGATGATTCGAGGTTGGTTTTGGAAAATATTTCAGTTAACTCAACTGCTTATTTAGACCTCTCTGATCCTCAAAAAGTAAGGACACTTGGTAACCCAACTGAGGCTGCACTTTTGTTGTGGATGCATTCACATGCTAAAAATTATATTACATACAGAGAAGAGTCTGTTGTATTAAAACAGATGCCATTCTCAACTGAGAGAAAGTATATGGCAACAGTCATTAAATCTGCAACTCTCGGAAGATCCATACTATATGTTAAGGGTGCCCCAGAAATTGTCGCTACAAAATGTCTTGAAGTACCTCAGGATTTGAATCAAATTTTACTTGGTTACCAATCAAAAGCGATGAGAACCCTTGGGTTTGCATATAAATTTGTTGACGAAAATGATGAGACACCACTTGAAGTTTTATCTTCTCAAGGTCTTACATATTCGGGTATTGTCGCTATCTCCGATCCAGTACGTGAAGATGTGCCAGAGGCTGTATCTAAGTGTTTAAGTGCAGGGATTGATGTAAAGATCGTAACGGGAGATACTCCAGGTACGGCTAAAGAGATTGGTAGACAGATTGGAATTTTAAAAAATGCCGAGGATGAAAAATATGTAATCACAGGTGTTGAGTTTGAGGCCATGAGCGAAGAGGAGGCTGAGAAGATGGTGATGGGACTTAAGATAATGTGTAGAGCGAGGCCGACAGACAAGCAGAGACTTGTGCGACTATTACAAAAATGTGGAGCAGTTGTAGCTGTTACTGGTGACGGAACTAATGATGCGCCTGCATTGAATTATGCCCAGGTTGGACTCTCAATGGGTACAGGAACATCTGTAGCAAAAGAGGCAAGTGACATTACTCTACTTGACGACTCATTTAACAGTATTGCAACAGCTGTAATGTGGGGAAGATCGTTATACAGAAATATTCAACGCTTCTTATTATTCCAATTGACAATCAACGTTACAGCGATGATCGTCGTTTTGGCAGGCTCGATCTTTGGTCACGAATTACCTCTTACTGTAACTCAAATGTTATGGGTAAACTTGATTATGGACACATTTGCAGCAGGGGCTCTTGCGTCACTTCCTCCAGATGAGAGAGTTATGCTAGAGAAGCCTCGAAATCAAGACGACTTCATCTTAACCAAGACAATGAAGAGTAAAATCTTAACTACAGCTGCAATCTTCGTAGTTGTGATGGGAGCTCTACTGTTTTTGTTTGCTGATGAGAATGGTGAGATTTCGGATTACAATTTGTCGGTGTACTTTACTGTATTTGTGATGCTTCAGTTTTGGAATATGTTTAACGCCAAAAGATTCTTATCTAAAGGCTCTGCCTTTTCGGATATGAAAAACAGTAAAGGATTTTTAGTTGTCTCACTATTAATAGTTGCTGGTCAAGCACTCATTGTGCAATTTGGTGGAGAGGTGTTTAGAACAGTGCCTATCAAATTCGTGGATTGGATCATAATCATTGCATCAACCTCGTTTGTTTTATGGATAGGAGAGATAGCAAGTCTGATCAAGAGAAGAAAGTAGGTCAATCGCTGGATTCTACTCAGCGATATCTTGTCAGGATGCAGTCGTTGTGTTCTACAAGAGAGATGTGTGCTGCTGATGTGAAAAAGAGGCTAGAGAAGGCAGAGTTAGAAAAGGCGGAGATTAATAATATAATTGAGAAATTAATAGAAGATGGCTTTGTAGATGACAGTCGATATGCTGGTGCATTTGTGCGCGACAAAGCAAAATTTTCTGGCTGGGGCCCTAGAAAAATAGAGTTTGAACTTAGAAAAAAGCAGATAGACAGTGCTATAATTGGTAAAGCATTAAGCACTATTGATACTGATGCAAGGCTAGAGAAGTTAGAGAGACTTTTGGAACAGAAGTTGAAGTCGATAAAGCTTGAAGAAGAGCGAGATAAGGTGATGGCTAAGTTGATGAGATTCGCTGTCGGGCGAGGGTTTGGCTACGAAGATGTTTCGAAGAGTATAAAAATGATTTTAGAAAAAAGAGTTAATAAATGATTACAAACGAACAATTTAAAGAGCTGCGCGAAAGAGCCGCTACTCTGAGGAGGTGTCTTTGACATCGATCAGAAGAGAGACCAAGTAGTAGAGGCAGAAAAGAGAACCCTAGCTCCAGACTTTTGGAATGATCCAAAAGAGGCTGAAAAGTTTTTAAAAGAGGTGTCGGCAATCAAGTATTGGGTATCAACATACGATGAGATTACCCAAAATGTTGATGATTTAGAGGTGATTCTTGATTTTGCGAAGCAAGATCAATCTCTAGAAAAGGAGGTAGAGGAGGCATATGGTAAATGTGTCGAAAAGTTGGAGGCTTTAGAGCTAAGAAACATGTTGGGAGAAGAGGCTGATAACCTTGGCGCAATTCTGAAAATCAACTCAGGAGCAGGAGGAACAGAGAGTAACGACTGGTCGCTGATGCTAATGAGAATGTATGCAAGATGGGGAGAGAGGAATGGGTATAAAGTAAACATTTATGACTTGATTGAGGGCGAAGAGGCTGGCATTAAGTCGGTGACTATCGAATTCGAAGGCGATTACGCATATGGATACCTAAAGGCAGAGAACGGCGTTCATCGTCTAGTAAGAATATCTCCATTCAATGCCCAAGGAAAAAGACAGACAACCTTTTCTTCGGTTTTTGTCTATCCAGCTGTAGATGATACAATCAATATCGAAATCAATCCATCTGATCTAGAGTGGGATACTTATCGTTCGAGTGGTGCTGGTGGGCAGAATGTGAACAAGGTAGAGACAGGTGTTCGTGTTAAACACTTACCAACAGGAATTGTTGTAGAGAATACAGAGACTCGCTCTCAACTTGATAATAGACAAAATGCTCTGAGGATTTTGAAATCACATCTGTATGAGATGGAGTTAAGAAAGAGGAGAGAGAAAATTGCCGAGATTGAAGGGCAGAAAAAGAAGATAGAGTGGGGATCGCAAATCAGAAGTTATGTTTTACACCCATATAAGCTGGTGAAAGATCTCCGAACTGGATACGAAACAACCGACACTCAAGCAGTGCTCGATGGAGATATTAATGAATTTATGAAATCCTTTTTAATGGATAAACAACTTTAGCAATGGAATTTAAATTTACCGAAATGTTCCCGCTAGGGAAAGAAAAGACAGAGTACAGATTGCTTACAAAAGATTATGTAAGCGTCGCTGAATTTGATGGACAAGAGGTTCTTAAGGTCAACCCAGAAGGTTTAAGGCTACTCTCTCGTCAAGCGATGCACGACATCGCCTTCATGCTTCGTCCAGAACACAACGAACAAGTTGCAAAGATTCTAAACGATCCAGAAGCAAGTAGAAATGACAAGGCAGTTGCACTGACAATGCTTCTAAATGCAGACATCGCTGCAAAAGGTGTGTTACCTTTCTGTCAAGATACAGGAACAGCAACAATCGTTGCTAAAAAAGGTCAAAAAGTGTGGACAGGTGGAGGTGACGAAGAGGCTCTCTCACATGGTGTCTTCGATACATATACTACCGATAATTTGAGATATTCTCAAACTTTGGCAATCGATATGTACAAAGAGAAAAACTCTGGAAACAACCTACCTGCACAAATTGATATTTATGCTACTGATGGTGCTGAATATAAGTTCCTATTTGTGGCAAAAGGTGGTGGATCTGCAAATAAGACCTATCTTTTCCAAGAGACAAAAGCTCTTCTAAATCCAGCATCTCTCGAAAAGTTCTTGATCGAAAAAATGAAGACTTTAGGTACAGCAGCCTGTCCTCCTTACCATATTGCTTTTGTAATAGGAGGTACTTCTGCTGAGACATGTCTAAAGACAGTTAAGCTTGCTTCAACAAAATACCTTGACACTCTTCCTACAACAGGAAGTGATGAGGGACATGCTTTCCGTGATGTAGAATTAGAGGCCAGACTTCTAAAAGCTGCTCAAGAATCTGGAATTGGAGCTCAATTTGGAGGAAAATATTTTGCTCATGACATTAGAGTTGTAAGATTACCAAGGCATGGTGCCTCTTGTCCTGTTGGAATGGGGGTATCTTGTAGTGCCGACAGAAATGTAAAGGCTAAAATCAACAAGGATGGTATCTGGATTGAAAAATTAGACTCAGATCCAATAAGACTTGTGCCAGAGAAATACAGATCAGGAAAAGCTGCTCACGAAGGTGGTGTAAAGATTGATCTTAACCGACCAATGAGTGAAGTTCTTGCTGATTTAGCGAAATATCCAGTATCAACCTTCTTACTCCTTTCTGGAACTATAATTGTTGCTAGAGATATAGCTCACGCCAAGTTAAAAGAGAGAATAGACAATGGTGAAGGTCTTCCACAATATATAAAAGATCATCCAGTTTACTATGCAGGCCCTGCAAAAACTCCAAAAGGTATGCCGTCTGGATCGTTTGGACCTACAACAGCAGGTAGAATGGACTCTTATGTTGATCTATTCCAAAGTCATGGTGGAAGTATGATTATGATTGCAAAAGGTAACAGAAGTCAACAGGTGACTGATGCTTGTAAGAAGTATGGTGGATTCTATCTTGGTAGCATTGGAGGTCCTGCTGCAATCCTTGCTCAAGATAGTATTAAAAAAGTTGAGCTTTTGGAATACCAGGAGTTAGGAATGGAGGCTGTTTGGAAAATTGAAGTTGAAAATTTCCCTGCATTTATTCTTGTTGACGATAAGGGTAACGATTTCTTTAAAAAACTTCTTTAGTCCATTTAAAGATTTCGTCATAAACCTTCTCTCTAACAGGTTTCGAAGATAAAATTAGGTCGTGCATTCCTCCGGGGATCACGACCATTTTTACATTAGATCCCAGTCTTGTTGAGTATTTCTGAATATCCTTTACATCTAAAACTGCATCACTTCGCATTGCAAATTCGTCGAATGTAGAAAAGTAAGAACTCACATCCGAACTCATTACTAGAATTGGACACAAGATATGAAGGCCTCTGTGGACCTTGCGTTGTCCTTTATGAATTGCTCTTAGCCATCCAGTAGTTACTGGGGGTGGCTGAATCATCTTTTTAGTTGTATCAAAGTCCCACTCTCCATATTTAGATTTATGGATTGTCTCACCATAGACTCTATTTATGCTTTGCTGAATTTTTGTCTCCTTGGTAAAAAGGCCAAGAGTCGAACTTGCAGGAATAGCTACAGACTCAACAAAATCACGTTGGTTCATGTCTAAAAATGGGCTATTAAGGATAATTCCCTTTACTGGAAGTCTCCACTTTTTACTCTCTGCATAAAGAGAGACAATCAATCCACCTGTAGAGTGACCAATAAGAATGATGTCTGAATTACCCTCCTTTTTCATGATTGCCAATGTGGAGTCAATTTCGGGAAAATATTCGTCTAAGTTCCTTACATTAAATGGTTTTTGGTGTGGTAAAATTGAGCGACCATATTTTCTGAGATCAACTGCATAAAAATTAATGCCGTTGGCAATGAACTTGTCTGCCATCTCTGTCTGAAAGAAGTAATCCACATATCCATGAACATAAAGAACAGCTTTTTTGCTGTTTATTTTGTCTGCTCTCTTGATAACAGTAGCCGTTACTCTGCCCTCATAATCGTATCCTAATTCGATAGTACGCTTTAGATATTGTCTTCCCAATTCGTCTTGCTCATATCGATACTTTTGATCTCCCTTTGGCTGTGCAATTAAACTAAATGGGATAGTGAGAGATATTAAAATAAAGACTGAAAGTAGATTTCTCATAAGGCAGTAGATTTATTCTTACAACAAATATCAAAATTAAGTGTTATTTTTAAATTTAAAATTAATGACAGTGAATAAAATGTTCTATTTTGTATTCTTCCTAATAATTTTCTCAATTTCTTTTTATGCGTTTTATAGAGGTTTGCAGTTAATGCCTCAAATTTTGAGTGTTAAAATCATATATTCTGTAATCTATTTTCTCTCAGCTGCAGCATTTATACTCAGGATGATCTTTGGAGATACTATCAATTTAAATCTATCGTATGCATTGTCTGTAGTAGGTTTTACTTGGTTTGTAGTTGTTGCATGGGCGTTGATACTAATTTTATTTATAGATATTACGCGAATAATCAACTACTTTACACACATATATCCTACATTCATTAAGGAAAATCCGGCTGAGGTAAAGAAGTTTATTTTGTATGGATTTTCTACGATAGTGGTAATAAGTCTTATTGCTGGTAACTATAAATTCAATCATCCAAATGTTGTAGAGATCGAGGTTGAAGCTAAAAACTCAAGCCTTGGAAAAAGTATAAAGATTGTAATGGCTAGTGACCTTCATCTAAGTTCATATATTGGCAAACGAGACATGAAGAGATTTGTTGAGTTGATAAATAAACAAAAGCCTGATTTGGTTCTTTTTGGAGGAGATATAGCTGACAGAAATCTTGAACCATTTGTAAAACTAGGATTGGGGGATGATTTCAAGCAACTTAAATCTAAATATGGCACATTTGCGGTTTCGGGTAATCATGAATTCTATGGTGGGTCCCGAGACAAAATTTTTGAATACCTTACGAATAACGGAGTAACTGTTCTTACAGATCGAGTTGTAATGTTGGATAGTTCTGTTTATTTAATTGGTCGTGAAGATCGTACAAACCACTCTCAAAGAAAACCTTTAAAGAGTATTGTTGATTCACTAGATAAAGGCAAATCGATAATTGTACTAGATCATCAACCATATAATTTGAACGAAGCTGCTCAAAATGGAGTCACTCTTCAACTATCTGGTCATACTCACTTAGGTCAATTTTGGCCAGGTACTATGATTGTAAAATGGATGTATGAATTACCTCATGGTTTTCTTAAAAAGGGGAATACCAATTTTTATGTCTCTTCTGGTCTTGGAATTTGGGGACCTAAGATTCGTCTTGGATCTAATTCAGAGATAGTCGTGATAAACTTTCTCTATTGATTGATTTTCGTAAACTTTTTCGTGTTACATTTCGTTTAATGTGGAGTCTAACTTCTAAACTTAACATTATCCGATATGAAAAAGGCTTCATTTTTATTATGCTTGTTTATTCTTATTGCAACATCTGTTCAGTCTCAACAAAAGGTTAATATCTCTCTTAAAGATTTTTTGGAGAAGGTAAGACTCAATAATCTTGAATATGCTGCTGAAAAGTTGAATATCAATATTGCCGATGCTGCTATAGAGTCTGCGAAGGTCTTCAACGATCCAAATGTTGCCATAGGTTATGGAAGCGCAGAGATTTATGGGATGAAGATGGGCTCATCTGTTGGTATTGAAGTTTCAAAAACATTCTCATATGGAAAGAGGCCTGCTGCGATTGAATATGCTAAATCGGAGAGAGAGTTGACAAAGATTCTGTTAGATGACTATTTTCAAAATCTGAGAGCTTATGCTACATCATTATGGATTGATGTAATTAAGAAACAGAGACTTTTTGATGTTCAGATGAGTACATATCAGATGGTAAGGGAATTAGTTGCGATTGATAGTTTGAGGCAGGTTGAGGGCTGGATTGGAGAGATTGATGCCAAACAGAGTAGGGTTGAGGCTGGAATTATGTATAACGAGCTTTTAAATAGCGAAGTGGAACTTCAGCATGCATATTTGAATCTAACAAATGTTTGCGGTGTAAGTGCCGCAGACACAATTATTGTTCCTTCTACGACAACAATAAAGCATGTTAGACAATTTAACCTTTCGGAATTACTTCGTGAGGCACCGTCGAAGAGAGCAGATATCTTGGCTGCTGCATCGGGAATTGATTTGTCTGAAAAGGGTTTGCGAGTTGCCAAGGCATCAAATAATACTGATTTTGATATTGCAGTTGGGCTTAATTTGCATAAAGAGGCAAAAAATGAGATAGCCCCATCTCCTTTTCATAGAGATTTTTCTGTATCTCTGTCAATTCCAATCCCAATATCTACAAAACTATATAATGGAGAAGTTAAGGCCGCAAGAAGTAAAATTCAACAAGCGGAGTTGAAATACAAAAGTGCCGTTCAGGTAATGGAGACAGAGATCATAGAGTCATATAATAACTATCTAAAATTAGATAAACAGCTTAAGTCATATTCAAATGGACTTCTAATTAATGCCAAAGATGTTTTAGATGAAAAGAAAACGGGATACCGCAAAGGCGATACCCCGTTCTTAGAAGTCTTAGATGCTCAACGTACTTACGACTCAATCTTGATTATGTATTTTGAGACTATGTACAATAAATCAGAAGCATTAGTTAAATTAGAGAAAGCTGCTGGTATTTGGGACATTGAATAAATTACCAACTTCCACCAGCTCCACCTCCGCCAAAGCCTCCACCTCCAAATCCGCCGAAGCCACCGCCTCCGCCACCGCCAAAGCCTCCAAATCCACCGCCAGAGCTTCTGCCGCCTCCTGACATTAGAGATCCTAAAATAAGAAGGTCTATTGCACTTGGCCCGCGTCTATTTCCTCCCCCGAGGTTTGTTGGACCATTTTTTCTGCTTACTAATACAATAAAGATTATCACGATAATGATCACCACAGCTATTGCTGCAAAAGCACCACCTTCGGCACCTTTAGCTGCATATTCACTGGAGTTGTATTCTCCCGAAGCAATCTTCATTACAACATCGGTCGCCTTGCTAATCCCTTCAAAATAGTTGTTATTTCTAAATGAAGGAATCATTTCGTTGGTTACAATTCTTTTACAAATGGCATCTGGAAGTGCACCTTCCAATCCATAACCAGTTGCAATAAATGCCTCTCCTCTGCTATTGCCTTGCTTAGGCTTTACTAGAATTACTACCCCATTATCGAATTTAGCCTGACCTACTTTCCATGTTTCACCAATTTGGAAAGCCATTTGAGAAGGCTCATAACCATTAAGATCGGGTATAGTAACGATAACTATTTGGTTCGATGTTTTATTTGAAAAATCTACCAGCTTTTGTTCAAGAGCAGTTGTCTCCTCTTGAGTGAAAATCTGTGCTAAGTCATTAACCAATCGCGGAGGCTCAGGACGTGCAGGTACCTGTGCCAATGCTGGTACTATTGTTATCAACCATAGTACAGCAAGCAGGATTAATCTGCTATTCCCCAAATGAGATTTCATCGCTCTGCTCATTAATGTCATTACTAGTGTATGGGAAAAACTCTTTAAGTTTACTTCCAGCTAACTCAATTCCTGCACAAATTCCCGAAGCAGGATCTCCGGCCTTGATATGGTTTAGAATCACAGAGTAAACCTCATCCCAAAAATTTTCTGGCACAACTTTATTGATTCCTGAGTCACCTATGATTGCAAGCTTCCTCGATTTAAAGGCTATGTAAATCAGAACACCATTTCTAAGAGCTGTCTCATTCATTTTAAGCTTGTTAAAAATATAAACAGCTCTATCTAGAGGGTTTTCCTCTTTACAATTAGTCTCTATATGGACACGAATCTCTCCGGATGTGTCCTTTTCGGCAGCCTCGATGGACTGAACAATTCTCGACTGGTCTGCCTTTGAAAGAAATTCAGAGGCGCTCACCTTAAAATTCTACTTTAGGCGCAACGTCACTTCCCTCTTTTGCCTCGAAATAGGCTTTTCTCTCGAAACCGAACATTCCCGCAATAATGTTTTTAGGGAATTGACGGATAAATGTGTTGTAACCTTGAGCGATTTCATTGAATTTTTGTCTTTCGACAGTAATTCTGTTTTCGGTACCCTCAAGTTGAGCTTGTAATTCTAAAAAGTTTTGATTGGCCTTTAGGTCGGGATATCTTTCAACTATTACCATCAATCTTCCTAAAGCAGAACTAAGTTCGCCTTGAGCTGCTTGAAATTTTTTGATGCTCTCTTCATTCATTTTAGTAGGGTCTACAGTTGTTTGAGTAGCTTTCGATCTAGCATTTATTACCCCTTCTAGAGTCTCTTTCTCATGAGCTGCATAACCTTTTACTGTGGCAACGAGATTTGGAATAAGATCGGCTCTTCGTTGATAAACATTCTCAACTTGCGACCAAGCTGAAGTCACTTGCTCCTCTTTAGAGACCATTCCGTTGTATGCACCCTTAATCCAGAAGAACAGTATAAGAACAAAACCAAGTATTACAAGCAATGTAATAACACCTTTTGAAAGTTTCATGTTTCTATTGTTTTTAATTGTTAGTTATTTAAATATCATAAGCTCTCACGCATCTAACCGAAGCAGCAAATGTTCCCTTGCTGGTAAAGTTGTATGGGAAGTCAGGGTTGTCGTAATAGATATATCTGTAAAATGCAGAAGTGTTGTCTTTTTGAGTAGATGACCACCAAAATGCATACTCTTGAATACCTTTGAAATAACCTAATTCAGTAGTTGAATATCCTGCTGGAAGAGCGTTGAACTTAAAGGCGTTTGCAGGGGTGCTTAGTGGACTATATTTCCAAATTGAAGCTCCATTTAGATATGCTTTAACAGATACTTTAGCCCCTAAACCTGCCCAAGTGTTGTCAAATGCAAGTGATGTATTATTGTTAAGTGCCTTTGCTAAATCTTCCCAGTCTTGATTTGTAGGAACTCTCCAACCTTGAGGACAGATTCCTTGAGGACCAGAACCTAATCCAGTCGCAGAAACAGCTCCAGTTGCTTCATTCCAAGTGTAAAGTCTGCCATAAATTGGCCTGAGAGCATCTGATGATTGGTAAGCTACACCAGCACCTGCCCAATCAAGATTCTCATTAAACCATTGTAGATTGCCTATTGTAGAGTAGTAATATTTTCTATTATCTCTAGCGTCAACCATAAAATTGAAACCCTTGTCTACACCGCTGAAACTCTCAGCTGATTCTGGATTAATGACAATTGTACTTTTGTATGTTGTTTTCTTGGCATATCTAGCGTGAGTCAATTCTACAGTTACCGAATAAGCCCCGAATTTTGATGGAGCAGTAACCTCAACAGTTTGACCATATACAGTATCTTTCAAAAAACCTTTTGTAATCCACATATAGGTGATACTATCAACAGGATCTGTAATACCTCTTGCTGATAAAGTAATTTTCTTTGAAGCAGTCATATATTGTGGAACATCGATGTACAGAGTTCCGGTCATATAGTTTGTAGTAGTAGTGCTGCTCTCGCTTTTTTTGCATGCTGCAAATGGCAGCAATATGACCAATATTAAAAGGATCTTTACCCAGGCTCCGATAGATTTCATCATTTTCTTTAGTTTACTTATATCTTATAACATACAAAGATATTTTTTTTATTCTAAATTTGTGCCAAATTATTAGTCAAAATGAAATTTTCTAAACTATTACCGGTTCTTATTCCGGTTGTTCTACTTTCACTTACCTCGTGCAAGCAGTCAAAAGAGTATAAAGTTATAGATGGCTTTACACAAGGAACTACTTATCACATAGTTTACGAGTATGACTCTGCAGACTCGTTGAATAATATTGTGGATTCTATTTTAGTTGCGATTGACAACTCATTGTCAGTTTATAATCAAAAATCAATAATCTCTGCAGTTAACAGAAATGAAGATGTTGCACTTGATACCCTTTTTATCAATGTTTTCAATAGATCGGTAGAAATTACAAACGCAAGTAAAGGTGCATTTGATATCTCTGCAGCTCCATTTTTTGATATTTGGGGCTTTGGTTTTAAAAATAAGGAGTCTGTTACCGACCAAAAACTCGATAGTATAAAGACCTTTACAGGAATGGATAAGATCAAGATAGAGAACGGCAAGGTTGTTAAGACAGATCCGCGAGTAACTATAAATGTAAATGCGATTGCTCAAGGTTATACTGCCGATGTAATTGCTCAAGAGTTCGATCGTAGAGGTATCGCGAATTACTTAGTGGAGATTGGTGGAGAGATTATGTGTAAGGGAAAGAACGCCAGAGGGGAGCTATGGACTATTGCAATAGACAAACCTGTTGATGGGAATAATATACCTGGACAAGATATTCAGGACATTGTTGAGTTGACAGGAAGAGGACTAGCTACTTCGGGTAATTACAGAAAGTATTACGAAGAGAATGGAGAGAAGTTTTCACACACAATCGACCCTTCTACAGGCAAGCCTGTAAAACATAATTTATTGAGCGCAACAGTGATCGCAAAAGATGCAATGACTGCAGATGCGATGGCTACAGTGCTTATGGTTGTCGGATTAGACAAGGCAAAAGAGATTTTGGCTGCCGATACAACAATGGATGCCTATTTAGTTTATTCTGAACAAGGGGTATTTAAAGTCTATAAAACAGAAGGCGTGCAAATTCGTCAAACTAAAAAATAAAACATAATCTACCTAAACATGGAACGGAGAGACTTCATTAAAAAGGCAATCTTTGCAGGAGCAGCTATGGGATTAGGAATCAATGAATCTTTTGCCTCAATAAAGATTTCATCGAGATTCGATACAATTATTCGTGGTGGCTTAGTATATGCCGGTGATGGAAGATCTCCTTATAAGGCAGACATTGGAATCAAGGATGGAAAGATATCGGCTATCGGTGATCTTGGTCGTTCTGCAGATAGAATCGTTAATGCCAAGGGCAAAGCTGTCTCTCCAGGTTTTATCGACCTACACACTCATACAGACGGTAACCTTTTCGACGCTCCGCTTGGTGATAGCAAGATTTATCAGGGAGTCACTTTGGATATAGGTGGAAATTGCGGAGATAGTCCTTTTCCTTCGGCTAAATGGGAGAGTGCTGCTGCGTTTTATGGGGCATTGTCAGCGGGCAAGATTGGAATTAACTACAAATCATTCATAGGACAAGGACAACTCAGATCATTTGTTGTTGGAGACAATAATGTTCCTGCGACTTCTGACAATATATCCAAAATGATTGGAATAGTAAGCGCAGCAATGGAGCAAGGGGCTGCAGGAATTTCATGTGGACTTGAGTACACACCAGGCTCGTATGCTCCAGATGAGGAGATTGTTGAACTTTGTAAAGTTGTTGCAAGATATGGCGGACTCTTTGCAATTCACATGCGTAACGAAGATGACAGGGTAGAGGAGTCGGTAAGTGAGGCTATTAAGATAGCTCAAGCCTCTGGGGTAAGATTGCAGATTTCTCACTTAAAAGCGCAAAATGCAGCGAATTGGCACAAAGCCTCTTCATTGATCAAATTGATAGAAGATGCCAAAAAATCTGGTTTAGATATAGCTTTCGACAGATATCCATATATTGCCTTCTCAACAGGAATGTCCTCTTTTATTCCTATGAATGACAGGCAGGGAACAACCGACGAAGTTGTTGCTCGACTAAAAGATGCAGAAAAATCAAAACTAATTGGAGAGTATGCAGATTCAAGAATCAAGAGACTTGGAGGTTCTGGAAATGTTGTTGTTACATCTTGTGTGCTCCCCGAAAATAAAAAATATATCGGTAAAAGTGTAAAAGAGTGTGCTCAAATAAATGGAGTGTCAGATTGGGAATTTATTCGTGAGTTACTCATCTCGGAGAGGGTTTCTGTTAGTATAATTGGCTTTGCTATGCGTGAAGAGAATGTTAAATTGTTCTTGTCTCACGATTTAGGAATGCCTGCATCGGACGGAAGTGTCTATTCTCCTTTTGGAAAACTTGGAGAGACAATGCCTCATCCTCGCTCTTATGGTACATTCCCAAGATTTATCGGTAAGTATTGCAGGGACGAAAAACTTATGTCATTAGAGAGAGCCATTATGAAGTGTACATCACTACCAGCATCTCGCCTAGGACTAAAAGATAGAGGACTTTTAAATCCAGGCTATAAAGCAGACATAGTAGTTTTTGACCCAAATACAATTATTGATAAAGCAACTTTTGCACTGCCTCATCAGTATGCTTCAGGAATTGAACATGTATTTGTTAATGGTACACATACCATTAAGGATGGAATGAACACTGGAGAGCTATTCGGAAGCGTTCTCTCCTGATTTCTCAAAAGCGTCAACTATTTTACCGACAAGCGGATGTCTGACGATGTCCGCTTTGTCGAAGTTTACGACCTTTACTCCTTTGATTTTTCCGACAAGCTGAACTCCTCTTAGCAATCCAGAATCGGATCGTCTAGGCAGGTCGATTTGGGTAGCGTCTCCTGTGACTATAAATTTTGCATTTCCTCCCATTCTTGTCAGAAACATCTTAAGCTGACCTAAAGTTGTGTTTTGAGCTTCGTCCAAGATGACAAATGCGCTATCAAGAGTCCTTCCCCTCATGTATGCTAATGGGGCGATCTGAATGATTCCCTCCTCCATCAAGGCCTCTAAGCGTTTTGCAGGAATCATGTCTCTTAGAGCGTCGTAGAGAGGCTGCAAATATGGATCTAATTTGTCTCTCAAGTCTCCAGGAAGGAATCCAAGTCTCTCCCCAGCTTCAACAGCGGGTCTGGTTAGAATTAGCCTCTTTACCTCTTTGTTTTTCAGAGCCCTCACTGCTAAAGCAATAGCAGTATAAGTCTTCCCCGATCCAGCTGGCCCTAGGGCGAAAATCAGGTCGTTTGAATAGTAGCTCTTTACTAATTTTTTTTGATTAGGGGTCCTCGCTCTGACAATCTTTCCTTCTGTTCCAAAAACAATTATGTCGCTCTCCTCTTCGGAATGAATATTTGACAAACTTCCCTCCATCAACGAATTTACATCGTCTTCGTTCAGGCGACTTTTTTTGCTTCGAATCTTAATAAGCTCATTGAGTGCTTCCTCAAATTTTTTGATATCACTTGCTGCCCCCTTCAAATAGATTTCAGATCCACGGGCTGCGATTCTTAGTTTGGGAAAGTATCCCGAAAAAATATCAAATAATTTATTGTTGACTCCATATATGTCTGATGGATCTATCTCTCTGAGTGTAATTATTTTGTCGGTCATTTCGTAAGTATGGAATAGTAGTGTTTCATTTTATCGTATGAGTCTCGAACTTTAAACCTTTCAGGTTTGTCGAGAAACTCTTTGATTCTAATTACTGAGTATCCTTTTTCTAACTCTCCTGGTCTTGTGGTCCAAAGGTACTCATAATCTGGTTTAAGAATGGTCACTTTGCCATTGTTACATTTTTTAAGATTTAATGTCACGCATAGACCGATTCTAGTAAAAGGGGTACTCATATTTGAGATAAAATTTCCAAGAGAAAAGACAGTTATATCTGATATTGAGTCGCCTGATTCTGTATGTTCGAAATTTTGAGGTACATGTGGATGAGATCCGATGATAATCTTTACACCATTTCGATTAAACAGACTCTTCCATTTAAGTTGCTCAGAGTTGTTCTTTAATTTATACTCTTCGCCCCAGTGGATGCAGGCAATAATAACATCTGGTTTGTATAAGGTAGCTCTAAAGATATCTCTCTTTATTGTCGCAGAGTCGAGTCTTTTAACAATAAACGGAGTTGGTGTTTTTAATCCATTTGTCCCATAAGTGTAGTTAAGGAATGCTACTTTAATCCCTGAAATATCTTTAATCAGGGGATAGCTTTTCTCTTCGTGATTACTATCACGATAGATTCCAATATAATCTACTTTCAGAGTGTCGAAAAGATTTATCGCTCCTTCGATTCCCGAGCTTTTTCGATCGCAAATGTGATTATTGGCAGATAAAAATAGATCGAACCCAGCCTCTTTTGTCTCTTTTGCCAGAGAAGCTGGCGATCCAAATACTGGATATCCAGAGAAAGGTGGTGCCGGAAAAGTTGTCTCCATATTAACAACAGAGTAATCGGTATCTAGAAGGATTGGGGCGATGTTCTTGAAATAGCAGGAGTAGTCGTAAGATGATGAGTGGTTTGGATTCGCTCCCCTCTTTAATGCAGACAAGAGTTGCTCTTTATGCTGCATCAAGTCGCCAAAGAATGATATTTTGACGGTATCTGGCTCGTTATATAACAACGATCCAAGTATAAACTGTAGATATAAAAACAGGTATGTCAAATTAGTCCTGATATATTTTTACATTATCGGCATTTAGCCTAACTATTGCCCATTGTCTCAATTTCTCTTTCTGAGATGCAGAGATTGGTTTTTTCCATTTTGCTACAATTATAATAATTTTTCCCTTTCCCGCCTCTTTTGTTGAGTCTGTAGCTGAGGCAAAAGTTGCATACTCAAGACCTGGATAATTAATGTTAATCTCGGCTTCGAGCTGTTTACTATCTATTTGAGTCCCTTTTACCGCGTCTATTTCCGATTTTAAACTGTCAATTTCTCTATTTTTTCGTTCAATATTTTCTTCAGTTCTGTCGAATAGAGCCTTTAATGTCTCTCCCTTATCACTTTCAGCCTTTCCGAAGATGCTCTGTTTTAGTATAATATTCTCTTTTTTAATCTTGTGTCTTTCAGCAGATTTAAAGATGATTTCTCTCTCTGCCTCTGTTAGGGGAGTTCCTGCGTATGTAATCTCCAATTTAAATGGTTCAGAGTTTACATTAGCAGTATGTCCGATAATATATTTGTCAGAAAAATTTCTATTTTCAGCAACAACTGCAGAAGCATTCAAACTAAATCGACTCTCTCTTACAACCATTACTGCTGTATAAATACTCGGTACAATCATGATGATTGCGAAAATTGTTACCGATCTTCTTACCTTTTTCTGTTTAACAGGGTCGGTTAGCTTAACAAATGGAAACTTTAAATAACGGACAACTACAAAAGTGGCAAGTGAAATAAAGAAAGAGTTAATGAAAAACAGGTAGATAGCTCCAATAAAAAACTTAAAATTCAGACTTGCGATTCCAAAACCGGCTGTGCATAATGGAGGCATAAGCGCAGTAGCAATTGCGACACCGGCAATAACAGTCCCTTTCTCTTTTCTTGAACCTTCGACAATACCTGCAAGACCACCAAAAAATGCAATAAAGACATCATAAATAGTGGGTTTTGTTCGCGCCAATAGTTCGGTAGGCTCTTCTAGTGTCAATGGAGAGATGGCGAAAAAGGCAGATGAGGCAATAAGGCTAATGGCAACCATGATTGCGAGATTTTTCAACGAGCGTTTGAGTAGTTCTGAATCGTTAATCCCAACTGATAAACCAGTGCCAATAATCGGCCCCATTAGAGGAGAGATTAGCATTGCTCCAATTATAACTGGAATCGAATTGACATTAAGACCAACCGAAGCAACAATGATTGCAAATGCTAGAATCCATACGTTGGGACCTTTAAAATCTATCCCCTTTTTGATGTTCTCGATCGTTCCAGGAATGTCCACATGGTCCGAGAAATTTACTACAGACTTGATCTGACTGAAGAAAGTTGACATGACTCGTGTGTTTTGATGTAGCTATCGTAAATATACATTTATTTTTGACTTAATCCCAAAATAGTTACTTTTGTAAGAATAGAATCTCCTTTAAACATAGTTTATCATGAAAAGCATCAGGTTGGTTATCATTCTCATAATCACAGCTGTGAGCGTAAGTAGTTGTGATTGGCTAAGATCAAAACTCGGAATGGAGACATCCGAAGATTTAGAAGCAATCAAACAGGCAGCCGAAAGAAGATCCGAAGAGCAGAGAATCATAGATTCTATTAAACTCGCTCAAAGAGATACATTGATAGTTGGAGACACATCGTCTGCAATTTTAAATCCGTATACCGGAAAGGATTCGTCTGCTAATCAGCAACACTCTTCACAACAGAAGCCTCAAGCTGTCACTCAATCAAAGCAGCAGGTACAGCCGCAAAAACAGCAAACCACTGTGCAGCCAAAATCGCAAGTTCAGCAACAAAAGCCTCAAACTGCGACACAGCAAAAACCTCAAACTGCGACACAGCAAAAGTCTTCTCCAATCGTAAATAATTCTGCTGATTATAAGTTTTATGTGATTGCTGGAAGTTTTAAAGAGGATGCGAATGCACAAAAAATGGTGAATTATCTTAAAAAAGGTAATTTTAAGCCAATCGTACTTAACTTCAAAAATGGCTTTAAGGTTGTAGCCTCTGGCGGATTCAACAACGCAAATGACGCATATAACGAGAGACGAAAATTATTAGAGTATGACTTCTCTCCCGAAGATGTTTGGATTTATGACATTAATCAAAAACTACATATAAAGTAATATTATGAAAACAACTGCATTTACTGCAAAGCACATCGAAAGAGGCGCTAGAATGGTTCCTTTTGCCGGGTATAATATGCCCGTTGAATATATTGGTATTAATGAAGAGCACAATCACGTGAGAAACTCAGTAGGAGTATTTGATGTTTCGCACATGGGAGAGATTTGGGTTAAAGGTCCAAAAGCACTTGCCTTTGTTCAATATACTACATCTAACGACGCCGCAGTCCTTACTCCAGGAAAAGTTCAATACTCTTGCTTCCCTAACGGAAAAGGGGGAATTGTTGATGACCTTTTGGTCTATTGTATAGACAGCGAAACATATCTTCTAGTTGTGAACGCTGCTAATATTGATAAAGACTGGAATCACCTTTGTTCAATCGCTCCAAAATTTGGACTAACTCCAGGAAAAGAGCTTTACAATGCTTCTGAAGAGATTTGCCAATTAGCAGTTCAAGGTCCTCTTGCTCTTAAGGTTATTCAAAGAATTTGCGATCAAGAGATTGAGAATATGGAGTACTATACTTTCAAGAAACTGACTGTTGCAGGTATTCCAAACGCAATTTTATCTACAACTGGTTATACAGGTTCTGGCGGATGCGAAATTTACGTTGCTAACGAAGATGGCGAGAAACTATGGAATGCTGTTTTTGAAGCTGGTAAAGAGGAGGGAATTATGCCAATTGGTTTAGGAGCACGCGACACTCTTCGTTTAGAGATGGGATTCTGCCTATATGGTAATGATATCGACGATACAACATCTTCGATTGAGGCTGGTTTAGGATGGATCACTAAGTTCAGCGAAGCAAAAGGTGACTTTTTGGATAAAGAGTTGCTTCTAAGACATAAAGAGCAAGGTGTTGCAAGAAAATTAGTTGGCTTCGAACTACTGGACAGAGGTATTCCAAGACATGGATATGTTGTTTGTGACCAGTCTGGCACAGAGATTGGAGTTGTGACATCTGGGACCATGGGCCCAGCAGTTAAAAAGGCAGTAGGTATGGCATACGTTGCAACAGCTTTTGCAAAAGCAGAGACCGAAATCTTTATTAAGGTAAGAGACAAACTGCTTAAAGCCAAGGTTGTTAAAATGCCTTTCTATAAAAAATAGTTGAATGGAAAAATTTGATTGGGCAGAAGAGATCGGGTGCGGAGTAACTGTTAGCGATCTTGATTCTGTAGTAATATATCAAAATAAGAGAGCCCGTAAGATTTTCGAATCTTACGGGAATCTTATTGGAAAGAACCTTAAAGATTGTCATGGTGCAAAATCGTGGGAGATGATTCAACGTTTTCTCGAAACAGGGGAGTCTAACTCTTATACTATTGAGAAAAATGGTGTAAAAAAATTAATTCATCAGACTCCTTGGATGAAAGATGGAAAGATTGCGGGCTTAGTTGAATTTTCGATTGAAATCCCATTTGAGATGCCCCATTTTGTGAGAAAATAGTACCAAAGATTATCAAAGTTAATTTACAATGGCAACATTTAAATTTATTCATAATAATATAAACGTTAAGGACTTAGCAAAGAGTATCGAGTTTTACGACAAAGCATTAGGTCTAAAAGAGGTTAGAAGAATCGAACCTGCAGACGGTTCGTTTATTATCGTTTACCTATCAGACAATCAGACAACTCATCAATTAGAACTTACATGGCTGAGAGATTGGGATCGCCCTTATAACCTTGGAGACAATGAGTTTCACCTTGCTTTCAGAACCGACGACTTCGATCAGGCCCATAAACTTCACGAAGAGATGGGCTGCATTTGTTATGAGAATCCACAAATGGGTATCTATTTTATTTCCGACCCAGACGGTTACTGGCTCGAGGTTCTACCATCTAGATAAAATTAAAATCATGAAAACAGTATTTAAGAATCTATTCCAATCACTACTGCTAGTTGCTCTGTTGTTAACTCCAGCGACGCTTTTCTCTCAGACAGAAATTCAGGATGCTCTGAAAAGGCATGTAAATGTTCTCACAGCAGACTCATTAATGGGGAGAAGAGGTGGCTCCGAAGGTGAAAAAAAGGCAGCTGACTACATCTCAAAGAGGATGCAGGAATATGGTCTTACACTGTTTTTTCCAGGAGAGGGCCAAGATTTCTCTTTTGTATCTACAAAAGGAGATACGATATACTCCCGTAACATCCTGGGTATAGTAGAGGGAACTGATAAAAATTTAAAAAACGAATATATCGTTGTCGGTGCTCATATGGATCATCTTGGATACGAGATGATTAAGTATAATGGAAGAGACTCTGTTATGATATACAGAGGTGCCGACGATAATGCCTCGGGAGTTGCTTGTATGTTAGAGATAGCTAAAATGGTATCTGAGAGGCGGATTCTATTCAAAAGATCTGTAATCTTTGTAGCATTTGGCGCTGAGGAGAGCGGAATGATAGGTTCGTGGTACTTTGTGAATAGAGCTTTTAAACAAAAAGAGAAGATCCACTTTATGCTTAATCTCGATATGGTTGGACGTTCCAGCGGGTTAAATCGACCTACACTTTATACTGTTCTTCCAAACATAGAGTTGAGTGATGTGTATAATCAGCTAAAGACCAAGACACTTGTGCTCGATCCTCAATTCTCTAATAGAGATTATTTTCCTTCTGATCACCAACCTTTCAGTCAATCAGGTGTCCCTGTAACACTTATAACTACCGGCTTGCATCGTGAATATCACTCTTTGAAAGATACTCCAGCCGATCTTGACTATAAACAAATGGAAGACATTTGCGACTATGCTTTTGCTATGTTACAAACAGTCTCCGACAGGTTCGGAATGCTTCGCAGGACTGCATTTGCAACAGACCAAGACAAGAGCGTAGAGACAGGAATTTTTTCAATTTCTGAAGTGACTTCTCGACCTCAGTTTTTACATGGCGACGAAAGACAATTTCTTAAAAGATGGGTCTATGCCAATATGAAATACCCTGTAGAGGCGATCAAAGAGGGTATTCAAGGCCGAGTAATTGTAGAGGTTATCATCGAAAAAAATGGAGAGGTTGGAGAAGTCAGTGTACTTGAATCTGCAGACTTGCTGCTTGCTCAAGAGGCAGTAAGGGTAGTAAAGGCATCTCCAAAATGGAAGCCAGCTAAGATAGGTACACAACCAGTTCGAACAAGAATTTCTATACCTATAGAATTTCGTCTAAAGAGATAGCTTTTTTTATTATTTTTGTCGCTTGTAATCATTAAGCGACATGGAGTATAATTTTAACGACATCGAAAAGAGGTGGCAGGCATACTGGGCTGCCTCGAAGACCTTCAAAGTAGAAGCAGATCCTTCAAAACCAAAATTTTATGTTCTTGACATGTTTCCATATCCATCGGGAGCAGGCCTACATGTTGGCCATCCACTGGGATACATAGCAAGCGACATTTTTAGCAGATTCAAAAGGTTGAAAGGATTCAACGTACTCCATCCGATGGGATATGATGCATTTGGTTTGCCAGCAGAACAGTATGCAATTCAGACAGGGCAACATCCAGCAACTACAACAGAGAAAAACATAGCCAGATATAGAGAACAACTTGATAGAATCGGATTCTCTTATGATTGGAATCGCGAAGTAAGAACATGTGAACCAGAATATTATAAATGGACACAATGGGCTTTTATCGAAATGTTTAACCACTGGTACAATAACAAAACTCAAAAAGCAGAGAAAATTGAGACTCTGAAGGCTCATTTTGAGCAGTTAGGTTCTTCTCAGCTTGATGCAGCCTGTGGTGAATACGAGCCATTTACTGCGCAAGAGTGGATGAAATTAGATGAGACAAAACGCGAAGAGATTCTAATGCAGTTCAGAATAGCTTATCTTGGCGAGACCTCTGTTAACTGGTGTGCCGCTTTGGGTACAGTCTTGGCTAATGATGAGGTAAAAGAGGGGCTTTCGGTTAGAGGCGGACATCCTGTTGAGCAAAAGAAGATGAAACAGTGGCAACTAAGAGTGTCTGCTTACGCAGAAAGACTCCTTGCCGACCTGGATAAAGTTGATTGGACCGACTCATTGAAGGAGATGCAGCGTAACTGGATTGGAAGATCGCAGGGAGCTGAGATGACCTTCAAGGTAAGTAATGGCAACGAAGATTTCGATATGGTTATCTTCACAACAAGAGCAGACACAGTTTTTGGAGTAACATTTATGGTTTTAGCTCCAGAGAGTGAGTGGGTCTCAATTTTAACAACCTCAGAGCAAAAGAGCGAAGTTGATGAATATTTAAAATTTACTGCTAAGAAGACAGAGAGAGAGAGAATGGCTGAGACTAAAAAGGTGACAGGTGTCTTCTCTGGATCATATGCAATTAACCCATTTACAGGGGATAAAATCCCTGTTTGGATTTCGGAATATGTGTTAGCTGGTTATGGAACTGGAGCTATTATGGCTGTTCCAGCGCACGATAGTCGTGACTACGCATTTGCACGACATTTTAATCTACCGATAATTCCTTTGATCGAAGGTTGCGACATTTCACAGGAGAGCTTTGATGCAAAAGAGGGGGTTATGTGCAATTCTGGTTTCCTTAACGGAATGTCTGTAAAAGAGGCGATTCCAGCAGCAATTGAAGAGGTGGAGAAGAGAGGATTGGGTAAAAGAAAGATCAATTATAGACTTAGAGATGCAATCTTCTCGCGCCAAAGATATTGGGGAGAACCTTTTCCAATTTACTATAAAGATGGCATAGCCACTCCACTTCCTTTCGAAAAACTACCATTACAATTGCCAGAAGTTGATAAATTTTTGCCAACCGAAACAGGCGAACCGCCATTGGCAAGAGCAGAAAACTGGACTTATAACGGATATCCTTTAGAGAAAAGCACAATGCCAGGTTTTGCAGGAAGTAGCGCATATTTCCTAAGATATATGGATCCTCGCAATACAGATGCTTTAGTAAGCAAAGAGGCAAATGGGTATTGGAGAAATGTTGACCTCTATATTGGAGGTACCGAGCATGCAACAGGTCACTTAATCTATTCGCGTTTTTGGAATAAGTTCTTATTCGATATGGGATATATCTGCGAAGAGGAGCCTTTCAAAAAATTGATAAACCAAGGAATGATCCAAGGTCGTTCTAACTTTGTTTACAGAGTTAAGGGTACTAATAAATTTGTCTCTCTTGGGCTAAAAGATAAATACGATACTACAGAGATTCATGTTGATGTAAATATTGTTACAAATGACAGACTCGACATGGAGGCTTTCAAAGCGTGGATGCCAGAGTATGCCTCTGCAGAGTTTGAGTTAGAGAATGGAGAGTATATCTGTGGCTGGGCAGTTGAAAAGATGAGTAAGTCTATGTTCAATGTCGTAAATCCAGATATGATTTGTGAGAACTATGGTGCAGATACACTAAGAATGTATGAAATGTTCCTAGGTCCACTTGAGCAATCGAAACCTTGGGACACAAAAGGAATTGATGGAGTTCACCGCTTCTTGAAGAGATTCTGGAGGATGTTTTTCAACAAGGAGGAGTTCTTTGTTAGCGACGAAAAGGCTACTCCTGCAGAGTTGAAATCATTACATAAACTCATTAAAAAGATTGAAGACGATATAGAAAACTTCTCTTTCAATACAAGTATCAGTGCATTCATGATAGCTCTAAATGAGTTGTCGGAGTTGTCCTGCAACAAGAGAGAGATATTAGAGCCAATGTTGATTCTATTATCTCCATTTGCACCTCATATTGCCGAGGAGTTATGGAACAGACTTGGTAACAAGGAGAGTATCAGCGGTGTTATGTTCCCAGAATATAATGCTGCATATACAGTTGAAGATAGTTTTGAATATCCAGTTTCATTCAACGGAAAGTTGAGATTTAAATTGACACTTTCGAGAGGATTATCTGTTAAGGAGATTGAAGAGGCTGTAATGGCAGATGAAAATACTTCAAAATATCTTGCAGGAGGCTCCGTTAAAAAGATGATCATTGTTCCGAACAAGATTATTAATATCGTTTGCTAATGAAAATAACATCATTTCAGGTAGATGCATTCACAGATAGATTGTTTGGTGGTAATCCGGCAGCAGTAGTACTACTGCCGGAATATCCCGGCGATGATCTGCTTAAAAGCATTGCTACTGAGAACAATCTTCCCGAAACTGCTTTTGTAGTCCCGGATGGACAGTATTTCAGACTGAGATGGTTTACTCCCGATATCGAGATGGATTTATGTGGGCATGCTACTTTGGCATCTGCTCACATTATTTTTTCTCAGACTGGCTATATGCGCGACACAATTAAATTCAGAACTGTGTCGGGAGAACTTATAGTTAAGAGATGTTCCGAAGGCTATGAAATGGAGTTTCCTTTAAGAGAGGGAATAAATAGTGAATTGCCCAAGGAGATTTTTGATGCGTTAAGTATCAAACCAAAAGAGGTATACAAGTCGAGAGATTACCTCTTGATTTATGACAAACAAGAAGATGTTGAAAGAATCATTATTGACAGGAACATCTTCGATACAATCAATCTTGGAGAGGGTGGTGTAATTGTCTCTGCCCCTGGTAAGGATTGCGACTTCGTATCGCGTTTCTTTACGCCCCAAGCAACTCTGCTCGAAGATCCTGTCACCGGCTCCGCTCACTGCACCTCAGCCCCTTATTGGAGTAAAAGATTAGGCAAGAGAGAACTAACTGCCAAGCAAATTTCTAAGAGATTAGGAACCTTAAAGTGCCAAGTCTGCACAGATAAGGTCATTCTTAGAGGTGGAGCTGTTCTTTACTCCAGATCCGAACTAATGATAACATTCTAAGAATTAATATACATATATGCAAACAAATACAGTTTTTAAAACCGTAAGGTCATACTTTATAATGACCATCGGACTAATAATCTTTGCCTTTAGTTGGACTGCTTTCTTGATTCCTCATCAAATAGCAGGTGGAGGACTTAGTGGTTTGGCTTCTGTTGTCTATTACGCAACATCTATCCCTGTCTCTTATACATATCTTACAATAAATGCATTACTATTGTTAGTTGGGATGATGGTAATGGGTAAAGGGTTTGGTTTTAAAACCATTTACTGTATATTAATGGCTGCGATTTTATTCGAATTTCTGCCACTAATACCATGGGTCTCTGATATCGAGGAAAAGCTGATCAATGCTCTGATTGGAGGGACAATGAGTGGTATTGGTATTGCAATTATCTTTATGCAAGGTGGTAGTACTGGAGGCACCGATATCATCGCAATCATTATTTCAAAATACAGGGAGACATCTCCAGGAAGAGTCTTTATATTTTGCGATCTGATCATTATCGGATCTGTTATCTTACTTCCTGGAAAAGAGCTTCAAGATGTTGTTTACGGATACATAGAGATGGTCTCATTCTCATATGTTGTAGATATGATTCTCACTGGAAATAAACAATCTGTCCAAATACTTGTTTTCTCTTCGAAGTTTGCCGAGATCGCAGATCGAGTGAGCAAGGAGTTGGGCAGAGGAGTAACTGCTCTCTCATCAATGGGTTGGTATTCCAAGAGAGATGGCAAGGTTCTTGTTATAATTGCGCGCAAGTCTCAATTGTCGGAGATAAGCAGAGTAATAAAAGAGACAGATGACAAGGCGTTTATATCTGTCACTTCGGCAATGAGCGTTTATGGAGAAGGGTTCGATCAAATTAAATCAGGAGGAAAAATAAATTGGAAAAAAACGCTAAAAGTAAAGCAATCTTAAAAGGGGTAAAAGAGTACATTATTATTGCATTAGGGCTTCTGCTCTATACAATAGGCTGGGTAGTTTTTTTGATTCCCAATCATCTAGTTGGTGGAGGAGTAACAGGTCTGTCTGCCATTATATATTATGCTACAGGATTCCCGGTGAGCTATACCTTCTTTTTGGTAAATGCAGTTCTGCTAGGATTAGCATTAAAGATCTTAGGCAGGGGATTTGGTGCAAAGACCGTCTTTGCAATCATAGTCAGTTCTCTATTTCTGGATCTCCTACCACAAATAATTCCTGCCGATCTTATAAACGATATCTCTATCGAAAATGGTAAATTACTTGCAGCTATAATAGGAGGTGCATGTTCTGGAGCTGGTATTGGAATTACCTTTACGCAAGGAGGAAGTTCGGGCGGTACAGATATCATTGCTCTTATCATCAATAAATACAGAAATGTTTCGCCTGGAAGGATAATTCTCCTTATCGACGTAATCATCATCGCAAGTTCATTCATTGTTCCTAGCGACGACACAATCGGGCACCGCTTTGCAATCTTAATTTACGGCTATCTGATGATTGCTGTAATTAGTTACACAATTGATGTTGTACTATCAGGAACCAAACAGTCATTACAAATCTTTATCTTCTCTAAAAACTTTAGCGAGATTGCGGACAGAATTACAGAGATGGGCAGAGGGGTAACTGTAATCGACGCCAAAGGGTGGTTCACCAAACAAGATGGACAAGTTTTAATGGTGATTGTAAGACGAACTGAGATTAATCTGGTGTATAAAATCGTACGTGAAGTCGATCGTGATGCATTCTTGTCTGTAGGCAGTGTAATGGGTGTCTACGGAAAGGGATTTGATCAGATGAAAAAGTAAGTACTTAATTGATAGTAGATTATTGGATTTAATTTTTCGGTTTAGTAAATTTGTTTTTACCTAAACAAACAAAAACTAAACGGAAAATGAGTGGGGAATTGATTTTTTTCAAAATTCAGCAATGGCTGGAGTTTGCGGCATCGATGGCGTTTCTGTCGATGTCTTTTTATTTGTATTTAAAGTACATTCGTCAAAAAGGGGGAGAAAAAAGAGATGGGGACAGACGAATTTATGAGATTAAAAACCTCTCCCTTTCATTTCTTCTTATTGGGCTGTTTCTAGAATACAGAACAATAATTGAACACTTTATCTTTAAGATAGAATATCTGCCTCGATATCAGAATCTACTCATCTCTTTGATGCTGTTATTTCCACTTTTTGTTGGATCAAATGGTGGTTATGCAACTTTTAAGAGTTATATTTTGGATAGAATTATTCTAATTTCTCTGGCTATCTTTTCAGCAGGGTCTGTATTGCTCTATTTCTTTGGAGCATTAGGAGAGAACTATATATGGATTACAATAGCATACCTTGCTCTGTTTATAGCGTATTCAGCATTCAAATTCTGGTCATTTCTCTTAAATAGAGTCCAGGATAATGTAGTCAAGTTTAATCGAATAACCCTTGTCTTTTTCACAATTATGAGTTTAAAGATGTTTATGTTCGAGACGTTAGATAAATATATGTCTGTATTGGAGATGATAGTCTTTATGTATTCGATAGCTCTCTTTCTAAGGATTGTGTTTAAGTTCAACCTACAATCTGGAGTAGTTTGTTACGAGCCGAATGAGGGGGGAAAGATGCTTAGAGATAGAGAGGAAACCTCAGAGATTGAGTATTCAGCAGATGTTCAAATTGATGACAGAGATGACAACATCAGACGCAGACTTATTAAATATTTCGAAGAGGAGAAACCATATCTTAGAGCAGACTTGTCAATTAATGAGGTTGCCTCTTATCTATATAGCAATAAAAGCTATGTATCAAGAGTGATTAATGACCACTTTAAGAAAAACTTCAATCAATTTGTAAATTTTTATAGGATTGAGGAGGCTAAGCGAATTTTCTCAACTGATAGATCTCTGTCAATTACTAATTGGTATCAAAAGGCAGGCTTTGGCTCGATGGCCTCTTTTTGTATTTCATTCAGAATATACACTGGAGCCTCTCCTGCCGATTGGTGCAAAGAGCAGAAGAGTAAAATCAGGATGAACGAAATTAGAGTTCGTGCTAATGCAAATTAAGGGAATTTTTGGAAAGGTGCTCTCCTATTTTCGAAAGGAGAGATATCCGGAATATTTGGATCATGAGACTGTCTCAAACAAATTTTTGAGCGAAGAGAGTGTTTCGGAGTATTGTATTAATGATCTGAAAAGGGAGATTTTTGACAAGGCAGTTTTACTGATGGAGAGAGATGAACTCTATTTAACACCTTCATACTCTATCGAAGATCTCTCAAGAGATGTTGGAACAAACCGAACCTATATGTCGGAATCAATCAGAGATTATGGTTCGAACTCATACTGCGATTTTGTGAACAACTTCAGGGTCGAACGTGTGATGAGAAGAATTAATGAAGAGGTTTTCAAGGGTAAGAAGATGTTGCCAGTTCAAGAGTTGGCTATCATTGGAGGATTTGGGTGTACTAGGGTAATGAACAGACATTTTCGCAGGTATATAGGAAAAACTCCCGGCATTTATCGCCGAGAGTTAATATCTGAAAAATGTATCTCCGATTCAGGAAACTCTAAAGATCCTCATCAACAAGGACCTCTTGTCTAAGATTTGTCCTGATGAACATCTGGCGGTCATAGGTATTTTTACCCATGTAAAACTCAAGGAGTTCAGGGATATTATCATCATTACCAAGGCGGACTTTCTCTAGGCGAATGTTCTCTCCAATGAAGTATTTGAATTCGTCTGGAGAAATCTCTCCCAATCCTTTGAATCGGGTTATCTCTGCATTGTCGCCTAGCTTTTTGAGGGCCTTTGCCTTCTCGTCGGCATTGTAGCAGTAGATTGTCTCCTTTTTGTTTCTTACGCGGAAAAGTGGTGTCTGCAGGATATGCAGATGCCCTTGTCTTATGAGGTCGGGGAAGAACTGCAGGAAGAATGTCAAAAGTAGTAATCTAATATGCATACCGTCCACATCGGCATCGGTTGCAATTACAATTTGGTTGTAGCGGAGATTTTCAAGATCCTCTTCGATATTGAGGGCTGCCTGAAGAAGATTGAACTCTTCATTTTCATATACAATCTTCTTAGAGAGTCCGTATGGGTTTTTAGGCTTTCCTTTAAGACTAAATACAGCCTGTGTTCCTACGTCTCTGCTCTTTGTGATTGATCCACTTGCAGAGTCACCCTCGGTTATAAAGAGTGTGCTCTCCGAAGCTCTTTCGTTCTTCTCGTTATAGTGAATACGGCAATCTCTTAGTTTCTTGTTATGAAGATTGGCTTTCTTTGCTCTATCTCTTGCAAGCTTTTGTATTCCAGAAATTGCTTTGCGCTCTTTCTCAGATTCTAAGATTTTACGCATCATCGCATCTGCAACCTCAGGATGACGGTGCAGGTAATTGTCTAAATGCTCTTTAAGGAAATCACCTATAAAGTTTCTTATACTTACTCCTCCGGGTGAAATCTCTTTAGATCCAAGTTTTGTTTTTGTTTGCGATTCGAACACAGGCTCTTGTACCTTGATACTTATTGCTGCAATCATCGATTGACGGATGTCGCTTGGATCAAAATCTTTTTTAAAAAAGTCTTTGATAGTCTTGGCAACAGCTTCGCGAAATGCTGCCATGTGTGTTCCGCCTTGAGTTGTGTATTGGCCATTGACAAAAGATGAGATGCCTTCGCCATAGTCGTTGCCATGGGTAATCGCAATCTCAATGTCATCGCCCTTTAAATGGATAGGAGAGTATAGAGGCTCTTTTGTGAGCCCTTCGTTCAAAAGGTCTAGCAGACCATTTTTAGAGATAAACTCTTTATCGTTAAATTTAAGAGTAAGGCCGGTGTTCAGATACGAGTAGTTTCTGAACATCGACTCAATAAATTCAAAATTAAAAGTGTAGTTGCCAAATAGCTCCTCGTCTGCATAGAAAGAGACCAATGTTCCGTTCTTCTCTGCGCTAAGAACTCTCGACTCCTCTACAAGGTTGCCTTTACTGAATCGAGCGCAATGGCTCTCTCCGTCGCGGAAAGATTGGATGTAAAAACTGCTGGATAGCGCATTTACCGCCTTTATACCAACTCCATTCAAACCAACAGACTTTTTAAAAGCTTTGTTGTCGTACTTGGCTCCAGTATTCATTCTGCTCGCAGCATCCACAACACTGCCCAATGGAATTCCGCGTCCGTAGTCACGAATAGTAACCATTCTGTCGGTTATGCTTACCGATATGGCCTTTCCATGCCCCATTGCATATTCGTCGATGGAGTTGTCCATAACCTCCTTGACTAAAACATAAATTCCATCGTCGGGTGACGAGCCATCCCCAAGTTTTCCGATATACATCCCTGGCCTGCGCCTGATGTGTTCATTCCACTCTAATGTCTTAATCTCGTTTTCGGTATATGTGCTGCTCATTTGTTTGTATTTGTGTACAAATTTACACGATAATTTTAAAATGTGAAATTATAAATTCCGCAATCTGTACGGCATTGGTGGCTGCACCCTTCAATAGGTTGTCGGCTACCACCCACATGTTGACAGAATGGTCGCAAAACAGATCTTTTCTGATCCTGCCAACAAATACCATATCCGATCCCTCTGCCTCGATTGGCATAGGATATTTACTCTCCTGAGGACTATCTTGCAAGACAACACCAGGAGCATTTGCTAAGATGTTTCTAACCTCTTCTATTTGTGGAATTTGCTCAAAAGTTACATTGATAGACTCTGAGTGACCTCCCTTTACTGGTACACGTACTGTTGTTGCCGAAACAGCTATGGTGTTATCGGATAAAATTTTATGAGTCTCATTAACCATCTTCATCTCCTCTTTTGTGTATCCATTCTCTAGAAATAGATCAATTTGAGGAATAAGGTTGAGGTCGATTTGGTGTTTATAGGCATTTTCAATCTGATTTTGCTCCCCTTTTCGTTCAGACAAAAGTTGCGAGATACCTTTTTGACCAGATCCGGTAACGGATTGATATGTAGATACTACAATTCGTTTTATCTTATATTTTCGGTGTAGAGGTGCGAGAGCAACAACCATTTGAATCGTTGAGCAATTTGGATTTGCGATAATAAAGTCATTTTCGCTAATTGCGTCTCCGTTGACCTCAGGAACGATTAGCTTTTTCGACGGATCTGTCCTCCAAAATGATGAGTTGTCGATGACTCTGCAGCCAACTGCTGCGAATAGGGGAGCATATTTTGCAGATGCTGTTGCACCTGCAGAGAAGATCGCTATGTGTGGTTTGCGGGCAATCGCCTCTTCGGGAGTTACAACCGAATATTCTCTACCCTTAAAAGTGACTATCTTACCAACAGACCGCTCCGATGCCGCTGGGATTAGTTCCGAAACTGGGAACCCTCTTCTTTCGAGGACTTCCGCTATTTTTGTGCCGACCAGTCCGGTGGCGCCTACAATTGCTACTTTGTACATGTTGTGGATCAATTTATTTTTAGGATGTCATTCAGTATTCCAGACGCTGTCTGTCTTGCTCCAGCACCTGCGCCTGTAATTGTGATTGAAGATGGATAATCCTCGGAGGTTATGATAACCGAATTATCTGTACCCTTTAGATTGAATAGTGGAGAGTCTGCCTCTACCTTCTTAAGAGAGATCTCTGCCACTCCTTCATTTATAGTTGCTACATATCGAAGCTTTTTCCCCTCTTGCTCGGTCTCTTTGTAGAGTTTCAAGATTTCTGTCTCGTAGGCCTCCAATTTGGTGTAAAACTCCTCTACTGTTCCGCTCATAACCTCGTTTGGAAGAAACTCTCTCTTAGAGATATCTGTAGCCTCTGTTTGGTAGCCCAATTCACGCGATAGAATCAGAGCCTTTCTGAGTACATCTGTGCCAGATAGATCTGTTCTTGGATCGGGTTCTGCATAACCAAGCTCTCTTGCCTTTTTGACCAATGATGCAAATGATTCAGAACCATTGTAGTTGCTGAATAAGTAGTTGAGAGTTCCAGAAAGAACTGCATCTATTTTGGAGATTTTATCTCCTGAATTTACCATCTGCTCAATTGTTGAAATTACAGGAAGGGCAGCTCCAACGTTTGTCTCATAGTAAAATTGAGAAGCGCCCCTTTTCGCCGCTAAGCGGATCTCTCTGTAAAGTTCAATCTCGGCAGAGTTGGCTGTTTTGTTACATGTTACTACAGAGACCCCATTCTCTAAAAGAGGAACATATTTTAGTGAGACCTTCAGACTGGCTGTACAGTCGATAAAGACGCTGTCTTTTAGTGAGGCGTTAATTATGTTATCGCAAAAATCCTCAATCTCCCCTGGTTTTGGAACGAAGTTGTCTGTATTAACACCTCGCTTGTCGATTACAAATCCTTTTGAGTTGCATAGTCCGACAATTCGAATCTCTTTGTTGTATTTGTCAACGAAATAGGCTCTTTTTGATTCAATTATTTGTACCAGACTTTTTCCGACATTTCCGAAGCCTGCAATAAACAGGTTTATTTTCTTTCTGTTATCGCCGAAGAACTCATTGTGAATTACTCGCATTGCATTCTCAACATCCTCTCTTGAGACCACTGTCGATACATTTTTTTCAGACGAACCTTGTGCAATCGCTCTGATATTAATTCCCTCTCTCCCTAATGCATCAAACATCCTTCCGCTTGTTCCCGATTGGTTCTTTAGATCGTCTCCAACAAGCGACAAGATTGAAAAGCCACGTTCTACCTTCAATGGTTCCACCTTTCCCAAAGAGATCTCATAAGCAAAGACGTCATCTATTGCCCTCTTTGCAGAGAGTGCGTCGGCTTCATCTACAGCAACGCACATTGTGTGGACAGAAGATGCCTGAGTGATAAGGATGATATTGATTCCTTGTCTTGCGAGTGCTTCGAACAGACGGCTTGAGTAGCCAGGGATGCCGACCATTCCGCTCCCCTCCATCGAGAGTAGTGCGATGTTGTTGCTGCCAGAGATACCTTTGATCTTTTCGGCTCCCTCTGGTGGGCGATTTTCAATCAAGGTTCCAGGATTTTCGGGCTCAAAGGTGTTTTTGACATATATTGGAATTCTCTTACTTACAACAGGTTGGATTGTTGGTGGATAGACGACTTTTGCGCCAAAGTGCGATAGCTCCAACGCCTCTTTATATGAAATATTGTCAATCGTGCGGGCATCTGGGACTATCCTTGGGTCTGCGGTCATCATTCCATTAACATCTGTCCAGATCTCCAAGATTCTTGCGTTTAGTGCAACTGCAGCAAGGGAGGCGGTATAATCAGATCCACCTCTTCCCAATGTAGTTGTCCTGCCGCTAGGGTCGCTTGCAATAAAACCTTGTAGAATGAATAGTTTTGAGTTGGAATCATCAATTAATGCTCTGATTTTTTTTTCAGTTGAGTCTCTCTCAACGGTTGACTGTTGTACTCCGGGAATTGTCTTAACTAATTTCCTTGAGTCTGCCAATACATTTCCTACACCAATAGAGCTCAGCTTTTTGCTAATGATTGAGGTAGAGAATAGCTCCCCATAGCTCATCACATTATCAAGAGAGGAGGTTGTGAGCTCTCCTAGCATAAAGATTCCACCACATATATTCTTCAACTCATCGAAAAGCTCTCTGTTTCTGGCCTCTGCAGAGTCTTTGAACTCTCCACTTAGAAGCTCTTCTATTATCTTTAGATGTCTCTCTTCTAATTTATTGATTAATTGGATGTATGCGCTATTTCCATCTGCAGCGAGCTTTGCTGCCTCAATAAGAGTATCGGTGCATTTGCTTACAGCCGATGAGACAACAACAGTTCTGTCGCGGAGGACAGCCTCTTTTACGATGGATATAACCTTGTCTATATTTTTTGAATCGGCAACCGAAGTGCCTCCGAATTTTAATACTTGCATTTGTCGAAGAGTGAATAGTTTTTGATTAAAATATTAGATATCTGTTCCCATTCAAGAAGGAAACCATCATGTCCGAAATCTGAGGATATTTCGCAATAGATTGCGCCTGGTATATTTTCGGCTAAGAATTTTTGTTCAGAGACAGGAAACAGATAATCGGAGTCAATGCCAATCACAATTGTTTTTGCTTTTATCGTTGATAAGGCTTCGATGACTCCTCCTCTTGCTCTGCCAACATTATGGCTGTCTACCGATTTTGTAAGGTTGTAGTATGAGTATGCATCGAACCTGTCAACCAATTTTTTTCCTTGATAATTTTGGTATGATGATGCACGAGAGGCAAAGAGAAAATTATCATTTGCTTCTGCTTGTGTTTGGCAATAACCCTCATAAGACCTGTATGAAATCAATGCAATCGATCGGGCGGCAGCTAAGCCACTCTCTCCTCCTCTGATGGAGCTCTGCTCTCCAAATGACTTGTCTGCAAATAGAGCCATTCTTTGCGATTCGTTGAAAGCTGTTCCCCATGGACTAACTTTAGCATTGCAGGCAATCAGTACTTGGCTTTTTATCACCTTTGGGTTGATGATGCTCCACTCAAGAGTCTGAAAACCTCCAATTGACCCTCCTATAAGTAAATCGATCTCATCAATTTTCAGATGTCTTCTTAATAATTCGTGCGATTGGACGATATCTCTCACGGTTACTTTTGGAAATCGTAAAAGATACTCTTTCCCATCAACATCTTTCGAAGATGGTCCAGATGATCCATAACAAGAGCCCAACATGTTTGAACAGACGATTCTGAACTTTTCGGGGTCGATAAGCTTGCCTTTTCCCACAAGCACATCCCACCACTCTTCGGGATTGGAGTTTGCAGTCAGAGCATGGCAGATCCAGATTACGTGAAGTTGAGAATCTAAGTTGTTGGAATGGTGAAAACACAAATCTATTGAGGGAAGAGTCTCGCCACTCTCGAAGCGAAACTCTTGGGGGTAGTGATAGAACTCTTTTATCATCTGATAATTAAATGTTTTTAAGTGCTTTATCCAGGTCTGCTTTTATATCGTCTATATGTTCAATTCCAACAGAGACTCTAAGCATATTTGGTTTTATACCTGCAGCCTCAAGTGCGGCAGTACTTAGTTGCGCATGTGTAGTTGATGCTGAATTGCTTATAAGTGTTTTGTTGTCGCCTACATTTACAAGGTGAGAAATTAGATCTAAGCTCTCTACAAATTTAGCAGTTTGTTCTATATCTCCTTTCACGCAGAATGAGAGAACACCTCCGAATCCTTTTTTGAAATATTTACTTGCATTTGCATAGTTTGGATTTGTCTTTAGACCAGGATAGTTAACAGATTCAACTTTAGGGTGTCTCTCTAACCATTGTGCTAATTCTAATGAGTTTCCTAAGATTCTGTCCATTCTAAGTGAGAGAGTCTCGATGCCTTGAAGCAACAGGAAAGAGTTGAAAGGGCTAAGTGAGCAACCCCAGTCGCGAAGTCCCTCTACTCGCGCTTTGATTGCAAACGCAATGTTGCCCGAAGCAGAGCCTTCACCGAATGTCTCCCAAAATTTAAGTCCATGGTAAGACTCCGAAGGTTGGGTGAATCTCGGGAATTTTCCATTGCTCCAATCGAAGTTTCCGCAGTCAACAACAATACCAGCGATACTATTTCCGTGTCCTCCAATCCATTTTGTTGCTGCATGGGTAATAATATTTGCTCCATGATCTTTTGGCTTGAACAGATAACCTGCCCCTCCAAATGTATTGTCAATAACAAGTGGGAGTGAGTGTTTTGCCGCAAGTTCAGCAAATTGATCGAAATCCGGAATATAGAAATCTGAGTTTCCGATTGTCTCAATAAAGATCGCTTTTGTGCGGGAATCTATAAGTTTTTCGTACTCTTCAACTCCTCCTCTTCCAGCAAATCTAAACTCAATTCCTAATCTCTTAAAGCTGATTTTGAATTGATTATATGTTCCTCCATAAAGAGATGATGTTGAGACGATATTGTCTCCACTCTCTGCGATGTTTTGAATTGCTAAAAATTGAGCGGCCTGTCCCGAAGAGACAGCGACAGCAGCTGCGGCCCCCTCTAATGCCGCTACTCTTTGTTCTAAAACATCGGTAGTCGGGTTTGAAAGTCTGGTATAGATATGACCAGCAGCCTCTAATGAGAATAGTTTTGCGCCATGTTCTACGCTCTCAAATACAAATGAAGTTGTTTGGTGAATTGGGGTTACGCAAGAGCCATGAGTTTTATCTGCAGAGTGACCTGCGTGTACTTGAAGTGTTTCAAAATTGGTATATTTTGACATAATGAGATTTTTTGATGATGATTTTTTTTCTGATTGTCGGCTTTTCGCCTAAGAAATTTATGGGCTTCCACCCAATGGACCTCACGAAGTGCCCGGAGACTATAAGGATGCATCTTAGCGATGCATTCGCATCATCATCATAGACATGCAAGAAACCATCATAGGAGAGAGGTTGTCTCTTCTATCAAGTAACAATATGTAAGTTTTTTCTTGCATTTTCGAATATCTCAATTGCGAAGATATAAAAACTTTTTTTTTCTGCAAAAAATATTAAATTTGTTTACCTTTGCGCCCAAATTTTATAGGGTTATGTTTCATCAAGCAACAGAGATAAGAAGAGATTTACTAAAAAGGGTTTGTGATTTATCATTCAGAGGGCGATTAGTAGAGGAGATAGACAGAATTCCACTGGAAATTAGACCAAAGGCAAGTGCATTGTCACGTTGCTGTATTCATAAGGACAGAGCTGTCCTAAAATACAGATTGATGACAATTCTTGGCTTTAATGTAACTGATGAGACGGACGAATTGACAAGACTTTCGGAGTATGCGCAAATGTCATTAGATAGAGAAGAGTTTACAGACGTTATGCTTACCGTTGTAGATGAGGCTTGTAGTTCGTGCGTTAAAAACAATTATATCGTTACCAATCTATGCCGTGGTTGTGTGGGAAGGCCTTGTACATATGCATGTAATAAAAAGGCAATCACAGTTACTAACAGAGCAGAAATTGACCACTCATTATGTGTGAATTGTGGTCGCTGCGTATCAGCATGTCCATTTAATGCAATTGTTTATACACCAGTGCCTTGTGAAGAGGCTTGCCCTGTGGGGGCAATTTCCAAAGATAGTTTTGGAGTAGAGCACATAGATTGGGATAAATGCGTTTATTGCGGACAATGTAAAGAGGCATGTCCTTATGGCGCAATCATGGAGAAGACATATCTGATCCAGATTATCAGAGAGATTCAAAGCAAAAAAAGAGTTATAGCAATGGTTGCTCCTGCAATTGCCGGACAATTTGCACAACCTCTTCCACAAATTTTAGACGGAATCAAAGCTTGTGGCTTTGACGAAGTTGTTGAGGTAGCTTTAGGTGCCAATGTAACATCTAAACATGAAGCGGAAGAGTGGGAGGAGAGAATTCTTGAACACGGTCAACCTTTCATGACAACCTCTTGCTGTCCTTCATATACAAGATGGGCTAAACTAAAGCAACCAGCATTACTTCCATACATTTCAGAGACTCGCACTCCAGCATCATACACAGCTGAAATTGTTAAAAATCAAGATCCCGAAGCTGTTACAGTATTTATCGGACCTTGTATGGCTAAGCGTGTAGAGGGTTATCACGATAAAAATATTGATTACGTGATGACTTTCGAAGAGGTTGATGCAATGATGAAGTCAAAAGGAATAGATTTAGCAGATTGCGAGACCTTGACCTTGGACGAAAATATTGAAAAGAGCGGAAGACAATATGCTAGAACTGGTGGAGTTTCGTCGTCTGTCTCTCTTTATGTTAAAAATCCAGAATTGCTTAAACCAGAAGTTGTTAATGGACTTAATAAGGATAGCGTCAAGTTCCTTAAGACCATCTCTTCAACTGGTAAAGCTGAGGCAAATTTGATAGAGGTGATGATGTGCGAAGGTGGTTGTGTTAATGGATGTAGCGTAATCGTCAATCCAAAAGTTGCAACCAGACAGTTACTTGCACTTGATAAGGAACAATAATATTTTAAAAATATAGGGCTATGAAGAGAGACCTTGTCATTTATACGGAAAAGATCAATTGTCAGGACTGCTATAAATGTATAAAGGTCTGTCCTGTCAAGTCAATCAAAGTAGAAGACTTTAGTGCATCTGTAATCAACAGTTCATGCGTCTACTGTGGCAAATGTATCCTGGCTTGCCCCGCACATGCAAAGCAATATCGCGAAGAGATTCCCGATGTACAAGAGTGGGCGGAGGATGGCGAGCCAATGATTGCCTGTCTTGCTCCAGCATTTGTTGCAGATTTCAATGATGTTCCTTTTGAATCTTTACTTAAAGCGCTCTATTGTTTAGGTTTTTCTGGCGTATCTGAGACAGCTCTTGGAGCCGATGTTGTGGCAAAAGCTACAAACGATTATCTAAATAGTACCGAAAAGGAGATTGTACTTGCTACATGTTGCCCATCTGTGGTAAATTATATCAAGATCTACTATCCTGAACACGAGCAATACCTTGCTCCTTTCGTCTCTCCAATGATTGCACACACAAGAATGTTGAGAGAGACAGGATATAGAAACCATAAACTTGTATTCATTGGCCCATGTATTGCAAAGAAAAAAGAGGCTGATATTTATGGCGATGAATTAGATGCGGTCTTGACATTCAATGAATTCAGAGCTTGGATGGAGAGAGAGGGAATCTATTTTGCCGACATGGACAGAGTGACTCTTCCCGATAACTTTGTGATAGGAGCATCCGAAAGGGCTGGATTGTTCCCCGTTGATAATGGCATGATTAGCACCATGTGTAAAGATGTCAAACCAGTTGATGCACAATTTATGAGTTTTTCGGGGATGAAGCAGGTGATGGAGGTGTGCGGAGAACTTTCTGGGTGGACTCCAGAGAAGAAGGTCTTCATAGAGCTAATGGCTTGTGATGGAGGCTGTATCAAAGGTCCTGCAACTTCTGATAAATGTGGTATTGCTGCAAAGCGAAATAAGCTTTTGCAAGACTTTGATATTTTCAAAAGATCGGGATTGGCACTTCAACTGCCAGCAAAAGACATTAATTTATCTAACTCCGACTATAAAGTTCCATATAAAATTAACTGTATCTATAGCGAAGCCGAAATCCAGGAGGTCTTGAACTCAATGGGTAAAAAGACAAAAGCGGATGAGTTGAACTGTTCAGGTTGCGGTTATGATAATTGCAGAGCTTATGCGGTAGCCTTGTTGGAGGGTAAGGCTGAGAGACAAATGTGTATTTCGCAAATGCGAAAAGAGGCTCAGAATCAAGCGTCTGTCCTTCTGAGAAAGATGCCTTATGGTGTTGTGCTGGTGGATGAAAATCTCAGAATTATCGATACAAATGAGAAGTTTATAGAACAAGGAGGCGAAGAGATTGCAATGATTTCAGAAGCACTTGGAGGGCTGACAGGTGCCGATTTAAAGAAGATTATTCCATATCATAAATATTTTACTGCAGCACTGCATAGTGGCGAAGATACAAGTGAGTTCGATATTCGGGACGGTCAAAATAATATTCACTTATCTATAGTTTCTATACAACCGAATAAGTTAGTTTGTGGAATTATTCAGAATATGGATGACTCACAATTGATGAAAGAGATAATTTCTGATAAAATCAGAGAGGTGATTAAACAGAATGCGGAGTCTGTGCAGAGGATTGCCTACATTCTAGGTGAGAGTGCCTCATTTACTGAGAGTGTTCTTAAATCAGTGATCGATAAAGACAATAAACAGTAAAATCATGAATGAGCCATTTGCAGAATCGAATGAGAAGTTCTTTATAGAAATTTCTTATAGTCAGCACTATAAAAATGGGCAAATAGTTAGTGGTGATACGTTTATCTCTAAAAAAATCAAAGATGAGACAAGATTTGTTGCAGTTTTATCCGATGGTTTAGGCAGCGGGATCAAAGCAAATGTATTGAGCACGCTTACTGCTTCGATGGCTGTAAACTATCGTGAACAGCACAAGCCTCTGGTTGAATCATTGATAAGTATCATGGATACACTTCCAAAGGACTCAAAAAAGAACATCGCTTATGCTACTTGCTCTATTATTGATATAGACTATTCTGGTGAGGCAAATATAGTAGAGTACGACAATCCGGAATTCATACTTTTAAGGGAGAATAAACACATTGAGCCAAGAAAAAAGAGTATCAAACTTGATACGAAGCAGGGCGAAAGGGTGCTTTTGAATTCACAATTGATGCTTTTCAAGGGAGATAGATTGATTTTTGTGAGTGACGGAGTGACACAGTCTGGTCTTGGAATGCGTAATTTGGCTATGGGTTGGGAGAGGAGCAAGGTGATAGAATTTGTTTCGGATTATGTAACAAAGCATCCAGATGTCTCTGCAAAAGAGCTGTCAAAAGTGGTAATGCAAAAGGCTTTACATAACGATATATTCAAAGCAAAAGATGATATTACCTGTGCTGTTGTCTATTTACGTGCACCAAGAAAGCTGCTAATCTGTTCGGGACCGCCATTTGACGAAAAGCAGGACTCATATATGGCAGAACTATTTGATAAATATCCTGGAAAAAGGCTCATCTCTGGTGGTACTACTGCCCATATTCTTGCAAGAGAGCTCAATCGAAAAGTTACTGGAGATGGAAGACAGGCAATCAAGACAAATCTCCCAACAACAGCAAGAATGGAGGGGGCAGAGTTAGTAACCGAAGGTATTCTTACCTTAGGGCATTTGGCCGATCTGATTCAAGGATTTAAAGAGGATCAACCAATAGAGGAGTCACCTGCAGCCGAAATTTTGAGATTAATCTGCGAATCAGATATTATCGATTTCTTGGTTGGGACAAGGATTAATGAGGCACATTACGATCCAACTCTTCCCGTAGAGATGGAGATTAGAAGGAACCTAATTAGAAGATTAAAAGTACTTATCGAAGATAAGTTGATGAAAAAGGTGAGAATTAAATATATCTAAATTCCTGGTATTTAGATAATTTTATTTCCATAACCCTTTGTTGGCCTCTCTAGCACTCCTCTGAGCTTTTCTGAATACCTCAACAAACTTGACATTTGGCGGGTAAGTTGCTATTTGAGCGTATCCCTCTTTAACAAGATATTCATTTAGAAAAACACCGTTTTCCATATAGACATATGCAAGCGTTCGTCCATACTTGTCAGTTTTTTGGATATCATATTCTAACTTTACCTTTTTGCCAGCTAAATAATTGGTAAGGAATTTCTTTGACTCCATGCCAAATGGCTCCTTTTTCTTTCTGCCTGTGTTTCTTGATTCAGGTGCATTGACGCCAATTAACCTAATCTTCTCGTCTGCTCCACTCTCATTAATTACAACAAAAGTGTCGCCATCAACTACCCTTTTTACACTTAAGTAGTGCTCTTTTTTGGAAGACTCTTTTTTTGATGTCTCCTCCATAATACACTCTCGCTTAATTTCATCTTGAACAACTTGAGAAAATTGTTCTACCTGTTTGTTTCCACAAGCAAGAAAAAAGTAGCAAAAGCTAATGTAGATATAGATTCTGGAAATTGTCATATTCTATAGATTTATCTGTTTACAAGTGATTAAAAGTAGTTAATTTTACTTAATTTCGATAAATTTGTTCAATCAAAATATAAATTATGAAGAGACTACTTATTCTTTCTACCACATTTTTTTTAGTTCTTGGAAGTACTAATCTCTATTCTCAAAAGCGTGACAGCAGAGATCTTCTACCCGAAGGTTCATTCCCTCAAGGGATGGAGGGGCCTGCAGTTGATCGTTTAGGGAATCTGTACGCGGTTAATTATCAGAAAAAAGGAACTATTGGAAAGGTTAGTTTTGCTGGTAAAGTCTCTCTATTTGTTACTCTGCCTGAGGGTTCGACAGGCAACGGAATCAGATTCGACAGAAAGGGAAATATGTTTGTAGCCGACTATACAGCTCACAACATTCTTAAAATCAATAGAAAGACTAAAGAGATAGAAGTGTTTGCTCATGAGCCTGCTATGAACCAACCAAATGATTTAACAATTAGCCGAAAAACCGATATTATTTATGCAAGTGACCCAAATTGGAAGGACTCTACAGGTAACATTTGGATGATTAAGCCTGATGGTAAAGTTGTAAATCTTGAGAGAAATATTGGGACAACAAATGGGATTGAGGTCGCACCAAATGGAAAGTATTTGTATGTGAATGAGTCGATACAGAGAAAGATCTGGAGATATGACATTGCCAAAGATGGTTCTATCTCAAACAAGACTCTCTTTTACTCTTTCGAAGATTTTGGAATGGATGGAATGAGGTGCGATAGTTATGGTAACCTATTTGTAACAAGGCACGGCAAAGGTACAGTAGTTAAGTTATCTCCTAAAGGGAAACTTGTAAAAGAGTATATCCTGAAAGGAAAATTGGCTACTAATTTGACTTTTTCTGAGGACGAGTCGATAATCTATGTTACAGTTGCCGACAGAGGTTGCTTTGAGACAATTTATCTTGGAGAGCACCCTACTTTTTCATCTTCGCATACGACAAAATAAGTCCAAGCACAATTGACAGAGATGCTGCAAAAATTACTTTGAACTCTTCGGGGAGCAAGAAAGTTATTGTGTGCGCAGGTATCCAAAACATAGGAATTGTCTTGCCTACGACAAATTTTAAAAAACTACTCCAATCGGTCTCGGAAATTACCTCTGTGACCGATTTTGCTTTTCCGGCACTTCTGGAATCTATCAATCCATCTGTTACTCTGTGAGCAGCCATAAATACAGGGCCAAAAGTCAGGTTCATAAAGGTTGATATGTAGAATGCTTTAAGCAATGATGCTGTAAATCCTTCTCCAGCAGGCAAAAATCCTTTATCCAAGAGTCCTGCAACCCCTGAGGTGAATAGAGAGAACATTAGAACAATCATGACGCCAAGAACTCCCCAAACTGCCATCTTTGGAAGTAGTCCTTTGACTTGTTGCCATTTGCCTGTAACTAATCTTGCGGCAAGAAACTCTCCCATAATCGACAGGATTGCAAATTTGCAGAATCCCATTAAAAATGGATGAGCCTTTGTTGCCTCAGAAAAAATTATTCTAGTATCAGGAATGATCAAGAAAAGTGCTGCACAAGCAAGCACTGTAAGCCATATTATTGTTCCGTATTTTGCCATTTTTACTTTTGTTTACCACAAAGGTAAAACATTTGGAACAAAGCTGCTAACCTCTATAGGTAGGCAACTGGTATTTTTTTGGAAATTAGCTTCTCAATACTTTTGATGTATGGTTTCTCCTCTTTGTCGCAGAATGATAATGCGACGCCAGATTGACCAGCACGTCCAGTTCTTCCGATTCTATGTACATAGGTCTCTGGAATGTTGGGGATGTCGTAGTTAATAACACACTCTAGGTCTGAGATATCAATGCCTCTCGATGCAATATCGGTTGCAACAAGAACTTTTGTAGTTCTGCTTTTAAAATTATTAAGAGCTTTTTGTCTTGCATTTTGGGCTTTATTGCCGTGAATTGCCTCTGCTTTAATATTGCATCTAGACAAGAACTTGACAATCTTGTCGGCACCATGTTTTGTCCTTGTGAATACAAGAGTTGAATCTTCAGCAGATCTTGATATTAACTCTTTTAAAAGAGCATTTTTATCGTTCTTTTCAACAAAGTACAGGTATTGGTCGATGATCTCTACTGTAGATGATACTGGTGTTACTGAAACTTTTGCTGGGTGGTTAAGAATCTGCTCCGATAACTTAACAATCTCAGGAGACATAGTTGCAGAGAAGAAGAGTGATTGCCTCTTTTGAGGAATAATCTTCAATATTCTTTTTACATCATTAATGAATCCCATATCAAGCATTCTATCTGCCTCATCGAGGACAAAGAAATCTAGATAGCTTAAGTTTAGAAAACCTTGAGCATATAGATCCAACAATCTTCCTGGAGTGGCGATTAGTACATCAATACCGCCTTTGAGTTTTTTAATCTGCGGAACTTGACTGACACCTCCAAAGATAGATGTACATCTGATCTTTGAATATTTACCATAAGTCTCAAAGCTCTCCTCGATTTGGATTGCCAGTTCACGTGTTGGGGTAACGATTAGTGCTTTTATGTGTTTGTTTCTCTCTCTTTGAGAAACATTGTGAATAATCGGAATTGCAAAAGCAGCAGTCTTTCCTGTACCTGTTTGGGCACAGCCTAGGATGTCTTTGTTGTCTAGAATTACTGGAATTGCTTGTTCTTGAATCGGGGTTGGCATAGAATAACCCTTATCCGAAATCGCCTTTAAGATTTCGGAAGAAATTTTTAGTTCGCTAAATTGCATGTTGCTATTGGGACCTCTTTACGTTAACGGCATTCATTCCTCGAAGTCCCTTTTGTATCTCGAATGTAACCTTGTTGTTCACATCGATAGGTGTCATTAAACCCTTTGCATGAACAAAATATTTATAATTATTGCTAAGGTCTTTGATAAAGCCAAAGCCCTTTTTGGAATCGTAGAATTCAACAATTCCTGTTTTGATATTTGTCACCTCTTCTTGCTCTCTGTTACGAGGAACTGAGGTCATAATGTTTTCAGAATCGATAACAGTCTTAATGTTATTCTCTGGAGGAGTAGCCGAAATTCGACCGTTTTCGTCTACATAAGCGATCATATCTTCAAAACTCTGCTTCCCTGTAGTTTTACGCTCCTCTTTCTTGCAAAGCTTGTCTTGTCTCTTTTTTAATCTTTTTTTCTCTTTTTCTTTTTTGTTGAATGTCTCTTGTGATTTTGCCATAAAATGATGATTGTGCTACATAAAGCACATTAGATTAGTAAATTATGGCGAGAAAGAAAAATGAAATATAATTTTGGAATTACAGACACGGAATAATTTATCAGACTACCACGTGGCAAAGCTATGTATAATATATGGATAAACAATAAACATTTTTTTAATTTTGGCATACTTGCTGTAGTATCAACGATTACAAACAATTCAATTAAAATAATCACACCATGAAAAGATTTAGTTTTTTGGTAATAGCTGCCCTGATTCTAGGATGTTCTTTCTCATTTGCTCAAGACAAAAGCTTGAAACGAAAAGTGGCAATAGGCAGATTTTCGAATGAAACGCAATATGCAAAAAGTGTTTTCTACGACAAGGAGAACGATCCTATGGGAAAACAGGCTTCAGACATTCTATCAACAAAGTTGGCCGCTACTGATAAGTTTCTTTTAATAGAGAGACAAGACTACGACAAAATCGTTAAAGAGGTTCAGACTGGAGGTATTGCATCGCAGAGAATAGGTGCTGACTATCTAATTATTGGCTCAATCACAGAGTATGGTCGCAAGACAGTAGGAACTCAGAAGGTTTTTTCCAGCAGTAAGGAGCAAGTTGTTGAAGTTGGCTTAAGCGTTAGATTAGTTGATGTTTCAACTGGTTTGATTGTTTTTAGCGGAGAGGCAAAAGGTGAAGCGGTAACCGAAGACAAAAGAGTTTTAGGATTCGGCAAGACTGCAGACTTTGATGCAACTTTAAGTGATAAGGCTATTTCTGCAGCAATAACAAAACTTGTAGAGAATATCATCAATACGTGTATGGATAATCCTTGGAAGGCATACATTCTATCTGTAGAGGATGGTTCATTTATTATTTCTGGAGGAAAATCACAAGGTCTTAAAGTAGGTGACACTTTCGATGTTGTGCTTAAAGGTAAAAAAGTAAAAAACCCACAGACAGGTCTTGATATTGAGTTACCAGGGAAAGTTGTAGCTAAGGTTAAAATAGATGCAACACTTGGCAATACCGCTCAAGACGAGATCTCAATGGCATCTTTGGTTTCTGGTGAAATAGAAAAAGAGAATCTTACTAAATATTATATAACTGAGTCTAAATAACTAATATTTAAGCAATGAAAAAGTTACTGTTTATTTTCGCAATCATTCTTGGTTTAAGCTCATGTAGCAACCGTCAGTATATGACATATTCGTCAGGTCAAGACAATGTCTCATGTATATTGTTGATCGCCCAAGGCGATAAATTAGAAAATGTTGTTGTTAACGTAGACGACAAAAGTTATACAGTAGATATGGTATTCAAGGCTAAGGCTGCTAGAAGAACCGTTCCTGTTGTTGTTACTCCAGGAAAACATAAAGTAAGCGTCTTCTATCAGAATGAAATGCTCTACAGTGGAGAGATTTATGTTGGGCTACAAGAGACAAAGAAAATTGATATTAAATACTTTATTAAGTAATTAGCATAATTTTAAGTAATTAACTTTAAAACTACTATATGACAAAACCTACACTTACTGCGATTGTAGCTTTGTTAGCCGTAATAATTCTATCTTCTTGCGGACCAACTCAGCTATACAATTGGAAAGACTATGAGAACTCCTCATATAACTATGTGAAAAAGTCAGATGAGGCTAGCCTCAATAAACTTTTAGCATCATACGAAAATATTATAAACACTACTCATATGAGAGGTGTACCTCCTCCAGGTGTTTATGCAGATTATGGATATCTATTGATAAAAAAGGGAGATGTTAAAAAGGGGCTGGAGTGCTTGAAATTAGAGATCTCTATCTATCCAGAATCGAAACCATTCATCGAAAGAATCATTAAAAGAGTGGAACCATCACTTAAGGAGGAGAAGAAATGAGAAGAGTTTTATTAATCTTAAGCATTGTGACGATTACAATATCGTCTTGTACTGCACCAGCAGGAGTAACTAAATTGAAAAGATATGGGGCGATGTATTCTGAGAAGCCGACAACAATCTTGATAATGCCTCCAATTAACAGAAGTACAAAAGTTGAGGCTAAAGAGATTTTTTACTCCTCTTTGACTACTCCATTGACACTAAAGGGCTACTATGTACTTCCTCCAATGTTGACTATGGAGATTCTAAAAGAGGAGAGTGCCTATGATTCTGAAATGTTTATTGAACGTTCTGCTCGTAAATTCGGAGAGGTATTTGGTGCAGATGCAGTACTATTTACAACAATTCATTCATGGGACAAGACAACAATTGCTTCGCAGATAAACGTTACAATTGAATATCTTTTAAAATCGGCTAAAACCGATGAGATTCTTTTCCATCGAACTGGTGATGTGACAGTTGTTGTTCAGGCAAATTCAGGAAATGCAATTGCAGATTTGATTTCGGGTATGATTATCACAGCACTGACTAAAGAGTATACAGTTGGAAAACAGTGTAATGTTTATACAATTTCTGATATGCCTCTTGGTAAATACAGCCCTCTTTATATGACAGACAGTACTGCTCAAGCTGGCCCTAAGGAGTTTAAGGCGGTAATTAGTAGATAGTGATTTGAAAGTTTGGTTCATAATGACTATTTTTGAATATAAATAATAGTCATTATGGCCGAACTTGATAGTAATAATTTGGAGAACTCTGATTCTGTAAATAATTCAAATACAATAGATAATTCATCTACTTCCGAAACAATAAACAACTCGAATAATGGCGATGTACATATCTGCCAGAATTGTGATACAAAATTCGTTGGTAATTTTTGCCCGAATTGTGGACAATCTAAAGTAGATATTCACAGGCCATTTTCTGTTTTGTTGATAGACCTTCTTGGAAACGTTTATGCATTCGATACTAGAGTTCTTAAAACACTTAAGTCATTATTTCTTAAGCCTGGAGAGATGGCCAATGACTATGTTCATGGACGTCGCGTAAGGTATATGCCCCCTTTTCGTTTGTATGTATTTATAAGTTTTATCTTTTTTTTACTTCTTAGTATCTATACACAGAGAAATATCGATAAAAATAAAGATTCAGTACTGGATATAAATAATAAAGAGTTTTTAGCAGTTGCAAAAGATGATAAAGATTCAACCATTGCAACAAGTGTTAAATATGTAGATGGGAAAATTGTCACATCTGTTAAAGATGCAACAGGAAAAGCTAAAGTTGACACATCTTCTATAAATAATCCAAAAGATATTAAAAAGGTAAAGGATATTGCAAATGACCCTGGTGCTTTTGTCAATAAATATCTAAGCTATTTCTCTTGGTCGCTGTTTGTTCTGATGCCAGTATATGCACTTTTACTTTGGGGTCTCTTTAGGAAAGGTCAACGCTACTATTTGGCTCACTTCATATTCTCGATATGTCAGCACACATTTGCTTTTATAATCTTTATAGTGTTGCTCTCTATTAATTTGATCTTTCCAGAAAAATCAACAGTTTATGAAGCATGGTTATTAGTAGGGATTCCACTATATAGCATTATTGGATCTAAAAAACTATATAAAAATGGTTGGAGAAAAACTCTTGTTAAGTTATTCTTCGCGTGGTTTGTATATATGTTTATTATAATATTCGCAATTGCAATTGTTGCATATATACTAGTTCTTAATATGTAAATGAGTCTTAAGTTTGATTACTTTTTCTTTAAGTGACCAAATGTAATGCTGATTCCTGTTCTAAAATTTAGTGAAGATGCTTTGATTGGAATCATCTGTTTTGAGTATTCGAATGGAATGTAATCAGCTGCAATGTAGAAGTTAAAACCTTTTGGCGAAAACCCTATTATTCCACCAACAGCAATGCCTTCATTTGCAGGGATTGAGAAATTTAAGCCAGAATAGAACCAGCTACAAGGTTTAAAATTAGAGCTAAGCATTAAAGAGATATCTGCTAAATCTTTATATATCTTGCTACTCAGTAAAGCCCCAAAGGATATTTTTCCATTAGCAATCTCCTGCTCGAATCCCAATAGGAATTCAGGAGCAAGCTTTGTCGTCATGGATTCGCCTCCAGCAACCCTTTTCATATTGTAGAGAGTCTTCAAATCCTTCTTTAATGAATCTATTTGATCGTCAAAAGAATCTCCATTATCGGTGTCGAACTGAAATCCAGAAAAGACAAATATTGTGGCAACTTCACCTTTTGCACTTTTGCTGCCCGACCAGCTAATAATTCCTAGATTATTTGCTGCAAATGATAGTTTTGCCGATTTATATGGTCTCCATTCGACTCCAAAGTCTGCTGCGAATCCGTAACCTGTAAAACCTTTAAAGTTTACTGTTTGGTCTGTCCACCCTTTGAAGTAATCTTCTATATTACTACCTACTGTTGATCTATTTTCGAGCCCAAGAAATGAGGAGTTTACTGTTCCGTTTGCATAAACTCGCCATAAATTATCTTGTAGTTCTGCATATAATCTGTCGTACTGCATGTTGACATGAGAAAGTCCGCCTAAAGCATGGAGATTGGCTCCAATGCGTAGATTCTCATTGATTTTCCGTGAATGACCTACTACCAGATCGATATATGAATAGCTGTTTGTTCTACTTCCTGCCAGATTGTATGTGTTAGTCTCAAGTTTTTTAGCAAGTTCAAAGAGTGATTTGGGTAAAAAAGTGTTCGACTCAGTTTTATGACTAATCGAAAAAGATGTATATGAATCATTCTTATGCCTGATCCCGAAACCAGCAACTGTATGGTTCAGACCAACTCCAATCCGATTATTCTCTTTTAAATCTGCAACCTTATCGGCAGAGACTGATGGGTGGAGGAGGGTGACTACTTCGTTACCATGCGGGAAGAAGAGTTTGTCGGCAGAAATCCCATTCGTATTTGCTTTGAAGTCGATGCTTGTTAAGCCAGGAAGGCCTATGTAATTAAAATCGTTTGAAAAGGCGGGATTCATTAAGTTTCTGCCAGGAATCTTTTCAAAGAAGTATCCGCTCTTTACATTTTGCGCTTTTATCTCGATTGGACAGATTTGCATTGTAAATATAGAGCAAATAGCCATTGCAGAAATGATGAGTAGACTTGGTCTATAACTGCTGTTATATTGTATTTTAGTTGATTTCATATTGATCTGTCTATTTCTTTTTATCCCTGATAGTAATTCCGTCCGATTTATATGCCTTCATATTATCAATCCAAATCTGTTGACTTGCTTTCAGAGGCGAAGATCCTGTACTTCCCCCATATGAGAGGGTGAATTCAAAAATTATATGTTTTGCCCCTTTAAGTTTTGAAAGATCGGGAACTAAAATTGACATTTTACCTGTTGCTCCAAGCATGTCACTCGAAGAGGCAGGAACCTCAAGTGTCGATTCATGGAGAATGTCTGAGTCGTTGCAAAATGAGACCTTTATGCTACAAGACAGAGGTATTGTTGTGTGAATGTCTCCTGTCATCTCTAGCGAACCTTTAGCTAGAGAGACGGTATCTATTCCTTTGAATACATCCCTAAGAGTATCTTTAAATGAGATTATTAGACCGCTCTCAGCTTCTAGAAGTGAATAGAGTTCATAATTCACATCGATGTTTGACTGCCTCGAAAAGTGATGTTGTATATTACTTGCATAATCAATTACTGGAGAGAAACTACATTGAATTAGTGATGGTTTGCGTTGCAGGATCTCATTCATGTCTATTTGAGGACCAGTTGTGCTATTCTTTGAGATTGAAAAATATTGACTTGGGAAGAGATCTCCCGAGAGAATATTTATTGTTCCGCTTTTATCCCCTTCACCTGGATTTTGGCCAATTGTCTTGATTGTAAACGGTATTTTTATTGGTATGCCGAAGGAGGTTATTGCTGTAAATCGCATTTGAGGCTCCTTAAGACTGATGACATCGTTTTGGCTGAATGCATCAAAAAGAGGTTTCAGGTCAAAATCGAAAAAGTCTCCTAATGCAGGAATTCTGCATCTACCCCAAAACTCGTCGACCTCCACATTCTTTGATGATACAGTTGATTTTAACGAAGGATTTGAATTATTGATAAATTGTGTCCCTTGAGGAAAAGTAACTTGAAGAGGGATAGAAAAAGTGGATTTTCTTAACTTTTTAACCGACCCAATAATGTTGAAAAGATATTGGTTATTATTTGTTTGAGGATGTTTGATTGAGTATTTGTTAGATGAAATTTTTGTTACATAGGGCGAAAAAGTTGCGTCAATTTCGATGTCAATATTGCTAGGAAATGTAATATAAAGTTTTGTTGTGTCGTTACTTGGGAGTTTAATATTCTCTAGTAAGAATGTAATGTCAAATATGTTATTGTCAAGACTAGCGCTATCTAATCTGTCAATTTCAGAAGGAAGGTTAAGATTGATATCCAGATTTTTTATAAATGTTAGTTTTGTCGGTGATGGTGTATTATCGGGAATTCCGCTTCTGTCGAACATCATTGGAGATGAGATGTAACTATAATTTGGAATTGCTAAAGAGAGGAATTTAGACATGTCGGGTTTATAATTTCCTCGATATGAGAAGTAGAAATATCCGTTTTCATCAATTCCAAGCTCTTCTATTTCTGGCATTAATTCACTCATTTTCATAGGTTTTACCTCGCCTAATGGGATCTCTATTTTTTGACCAATTTGAAGATCGGTATTTACCTTGGAAAAATCGTATTCGCTGTTGATGCAAGAAGATAATATTGTCAATATGACCGAAAAAACTATCAGTTTGGCGGCATATAGTTTATTTACAATAGATTTCATGTTAATTAGGGTCTAGGGAGTTCTCTTTAAAATTAACATAAAAAAAAAGACTGCCCAAATGAAACAGGACAGTCTTGATAATATTTATGACGAAAGTGTCTACAGACTATTCAAACTTTTGAAGAAGTAGCTCCATTAGTTTAATAGATGCAGCAGATACAGAAGTACCAGGGCCAAAGATAGCAACTGCACCAGCTTTGTACAGAGCATCGTAATCTTGAGCAGGAATTACACCACCTACGATTACCATAATGTCTTCGCGACCTAGTTTCTTAAGTTCGTTCACAATCTGAGGAACAAGTGTTTTGTGACCAGCAGCAAGTGAAGATACACCTACTACGTGAACGTCATTTTCAACAGCTTGTTTTGCAGCCTCTTCTGGAGTTTGGAACAGAGGTCCCATATCCACGTCGAAACCACAGTCAGCATAACCAGTTGCAACAACTTTTGCTCCACGGTCGTGACCGTCCTGACCAAGTTTTGCAATCATGATACGAGGTTGACGACCCTCTTTCTTTGCGAATTCAGTAACTAGTTGTTTAGCTTTTTCGAATTCGCTGTCATTTTTAACTTCCGAAGAGTAAACACCAGTGTTCATACGAATAATTGCTTTATATCTACCACTTACAGCTTCGCAAGCATCTGAGATCTCGCCAAGAGTAGCACGTACTTTTGCAGCTTCAACAGCAAGTTCAAGTAGGTTGCCAGTCTTGCTTTGAGCAGCTTCGGTAATCGCAGCAAGAGCCGCTTTTACTTTAGCTTCGTCTCTATTTGCACGAAGTTCATTTAGTCTTTGAATTTGTGATTCGCGAACCTTTGTATTGTCAACATCTAGAATTTCGAGTGGATCCTCTTTCTCTAGACGATATTTGTTAATACCAACGATTGTGTCTATTCCAGAGTCAATACGAGCTTGTTTACGAGCAGCAGCCTCTTCGATTCTTAGTTTAGGAATACCAGTTTCGATAGCTTTTGCCATACCACCAAGTTTCTCTACCTCTTCGATGTGAGCCCAAGCTCTTTCTGCGATTTCGGCAGTTAGTTTCTCGATGTAGTATGAACCAGCCCAAGGATCAAGTGACTTACATACGTTAGTCTCTTCTTGGATATAGATTTGAGTATTTCTTGCAATACGTGCTGAGAAGTCAGTAGGAAGTGCAATAGCCTCATCAAGCGCGTTTGTATGCAATGATTGAGTATGTCCAAGAGCAGCACCCATAGCTTCGATACAAGTTCTTGCTACGTTGTTGAATGGATCTTGCTCAGTTAGTGACCATCCCGAAGTTTGAGAGTGAGTTCTCAAAGAGAGAGATTTAGGGTTCTTAGGATTGAACTGTTTAACGATCTTCGCCCAAAGCATACGAGCTGCACGCATTTTAGCGATCTCCATGAAGTGGTTCATACCAATAGCCCAGAAGAATGAAAGTCTTGGAGCGAATTGGTCAACATCCATTCCAGCAGCGATACCTGTTCTCAGGTACTCAAGACCGTCAGCTAGTGTATATGCCATCTCGATATCGCAAGTAGCACCTGCCTCTTGCATGTGGTAACCTGAGATAGAGATAGAGTTAAACTTAGGCATGTTCTTAGCTGTATATGAGAAGATGTCTCCGATGATTCTCATTGAGAATTCTGGTGGATAGATATATGTGTTACGCACCATGAACTCTTTAAGAATATCATTTTGGATTGTACCAGCCATCTCTTCCAATTTAGCACCTTGCTCAAGACCAGCTACAATGTAGAATGCAAGAACTGGTAGAACTGCACCGTTCATAGTCATAGATACCGACATCTTGTTCAAAGGAATCTGATCGAACAGAACCTTCATGTCTTCTACACTACAAATACTAACACCTGCTTTACCAACGTCACCAACAACCCTTGGGTGGTCGGCATCGTATCCACGGTGAGTAGCAAGGTCGAATGCTACAGAAAGACCTTTTTGTCCTGCAGCAAGATTTCTACGGTAGAATGCATTAGACTCTTCGGCAGTAGAGAAACCTGCATACTGACGGATAGTCCAAGGGTTCATTACATACATTGTGCTGTAAGGACCACGCAAGAACGGTGGGATACCGGCTGCGTAATTCAAGTGCTCAAGTCCTTCCAGGTCAGAAGCGGAGTAAACTCCCTTTAGTGCAATTTGCTCCGGAGTCATCCATGCAGACTGATCAGCAGCATTCTGAGCAGCACCTCCGGTATATTTTATATCTGAAAATTTTGGACGCATTTTTTTTCTGTTTTTTATTACTATTTAATACCTAAAAGAGCTTGATACGACTTAAGTGTTTCAAGTACATTGCTTTTTACATTGATGAATTTATCAATGCCTTTTGCAGTGAGCTCATCTTTGCATGCAGGGTCACCTGCAACTACAACGATTGCTTTGTCGCCTGTTAGTTGAGCAATCTGAGGAACTGCCTCTAAGTAATCATCATCAGAAGAACATGCTACGATAATGTCGGCTTTAGCCTCCATAGCTGCTTTTACACCCTCTTCTACAGTTGCGAAGCGGTTGTTGTCGATAACTTCAAAGCCGGCTACAGCGAAGAAGTTGCATGAGAATTGCGCACGTGCACGGCACATTGCCAAGCTACCGAAAGTAAGCATAAACGCTTTAGGAGTTTTGCTACTTTGCTCAGTCTTGAATCTCATCTCTTCGAAAGCTTGTGCTCCACGATATTTTTCTAGTGGCTCAGCGATCTTCTCTTTGCATCCACAATCACAAGCGGCAGCCCCACGTGTTACAACTTTAGCAGTAACATCTTTGTCAGCCTTTTCTGTGAAGTTAGGATATTGGTTGGTACCAAGTAATATCTCTCTGCGAGTTGCAATATTTTGGTCTTTCTTGTTTGCAGCAGCTTTGATTTCAGACTGAACGAAGCCAGCTTTGAAAGCTTCGGTGTATCCACCTTTCTCTTCGGTTTGTTTGAAAAGATTCCAAGCGTTCTCTGCAATAGAAGCGGTTAGGCTTTCGATATAGTATGAACCTGCAGCAGGGTCAACGATCTTATTGAAATGCGACTCCTCTTTAAGGATAATCTGAACGTTTCTTGCGATTCTGTTGCTGAATTCAGCTGGTTCGCGGAACATATAGTCGAAAGGAAGAACCTCAAGTGAATCAACACCTGCAATAGAAGCACTCATTGCCTCAGTAGTACCACGAAGCATGTTTACATATGCATCGTAAACAGTCATGTTCCATTGGCTTGTTACAGCGTGGATCTTCATCTTTTGAGTGCACTCTTTTTGAGCACCATACTCTTTAACGATGTTTGACCATAGCATTTTAGCAGCGCGGAATTTACCAATCTCCATGAAGTAGTTTGCACCTACTGCAAAAGTAAATTTGATTCTTCTAGCTGCCTCTTCTGCAGCAATTCCTGCCGAAGTTAAGATGTTCATGTATTCGCTACCCATTGAGAGTGCAAATCCAAGCTCTTGAACTAGAGTTGAGCCAGCATCATTCAAAGTGTAAGCTTCAACACCTACAACTCTGATTCTACGATAATCAGCAACTAAAGCGATACACTCTTTTAGAGTATCTACATAGTTAGCACAACAGAAATTACCAGTTGTGTTAAGTGTTCTGATAGGGTCGAAATCGAATGAAGCATAAACATTCTCAGGGTTTGCGTTGCATGATTTTACATATGCAATAAACGCTTTAATCAATGATGGGGTTGCACAACCACAACCTTCGAAGTTAATCTCAATCTTTTCTGGATTGATACCCTTTAGAAGTTCAGCCATTTGAGATTCAGAAATCTCTTTGTTTCCATCGATGCAGAAACCAACTGATTCAACACCTCTTTTAATGCCGTCAACGGCTTGTTTATTGGCTTTTTCGAAGCTTTCCCATGCGCAGTAACCTTGGCGAACAAGCCAGTTGTTGTCGGTTCTAGTTCCTCTTACGAAAGGAAATTCGCCGGGAGCCGAATTTAAATGTTTAAGATCGTTTAGATCTTCGGCGCGGTAGTACGGACGAACAGCAAAACCCTCTTGTGTCTTCCATACGAGCTTTTTCTCGTAATCAGCGCCTTTCAGGTCCTTAGTTATCACCTCTTCCCATTGTGGAGTAGAAACAGGTGGAAACTCAGCAAATAATTTTTCTGCCATATTTGTGATTTTAAATGAAAAATGTTACCAAAAATGTTCGGCAAAGGTAGAAATTCTTTCTTAAAATTAAACCTTTTGTTTACTTATTAATCTAAGTATGTGAAAAAGGAAACCCGGTAATATCATTATTTTGATAATCACCGAATTGACACTTTTTTGATAGTTCTTTGATTATTCCGATTTTTCGAGGTTATTGGCCTCTTCTGCATAATTCAGTATGTCGGCATCGTTTTCCTTAGCCACTTTATTTTCCAGTATAGTTTTGGTTTTAGGTTTTTGAGTTTGAGTTTTAGTTTCGATGCCGGCATCTGTATTTCTTTCGTGAAGCACAGCTTTTCTTAACTCGAAATTCTGACCTAAATATTTCTTCCTCACTTCTGGATTGTTTGCAAGCACTTCGGCAGTTCCACTTTCAAGAATATTTCCTTCATAAAGGAGATATGCTCTGTCTGTGATAGCCAGTGTCTCGTGAACATTGTGGTCTGTGATTATGATTCCTATGTTTTTTGTCTTTAACTTGGCAATGATGTGTTGAATGTCCTCAACAGCTATTGGGTCGACACCAGCAAATGGCTCGTCTAGAAGAATGAACTTTGGATCGATAGCCAAAGCTCTTGCGATTTCGCATCTTCTACGCTCACCTCCAGATAATTGAATCCCATAGCTCTTTCTGACTTTATGAAGATTGAATTCATCAATAAGCATCTCCAGCCTCTCTTCCCTCTCTTTTTTCGGAAGGTCAGACAGTTCCATTACCGACATGATATTGTCCTCGACACTAAGTTTGCGGAAAACAGATGCCTCTTGAGCAAGATAACCTAAACCTTTTTGGGCTCTCATGTACATTGGAAGTGATGTTATCTCTTCGTCATCAAGGAAAATTCTGCCTGAATTTGGTTTTATCAATCCGGTAATCATATAGAAGCTTGTAGTCTTTCCAGCACCATTTGGGCCTAACAGACCAACAATCTCTCCTTGTTCTACCTCAATGGAAACTCCCTTTACGACAGTACGGGCACCGTATTTCTTAACAAGATTGCTGCAGTGTAATCGCATTTTAAATTCTTTTATATTACTTGATCTCGAGTTTCAGGTCGTTTTGCAACTCCCTAAGTTCAGGATTATTCTCGAGCAAAAACTTTGCCTTTTCTTCGGGCATATATAATTTGTTCTCTTTTTGTTCATCTTCATGAACAATATCGACAACTAAATTTGCAGAGTTATTATTTAACTTAAATTTCAAGAAGCTGTTCATTCTCTGAATACAGTTCGCCTCTATCCACTTCTTTTGAGCCTCATTGCTGACTAAAAATACAATCTCATTGCCACCCTCATATTTTGGAGGATTTTGCAAAATTGCACTTGCAAGGCGAGGAGTCTTCTTCTCGTTTTCGGCAAGTTCTGGCCAAACTTTTAAAAGCTTTTCGAGATCGAATGGCTCTTCTCCTATCTCTCTGGAGACATGTACTGGTGTGCTATTGACATCTTTTTCTGCCTTAGCTAAAAGATTTTTGATAGACATTGTAGATGTCTTAGTTGCTGGCTCGGCAGGAGCCGGAGTTGCTTCAGGCGTTGGAACTGGAGTTGCTTCAGGTGCAGAAGCAGGCTCTGTTGAAGGAGTTACCGCATTTGTAGTTACTGTTTCGCGAGCTGGAGCTTGTGCCTGCACTTGTGGTGGAGCTTGTGCCTGCACTTGTGGAGCAGCAGCAGGCGAGACAATCCTAGCTAACTTGATTAAAGAGAACTCAGTATGTAGTCGCTGATTGTTGCTGATTTTGTAAGATGATTCGCAAGAGGTTGTTATCTCTAATGCGGCAAAAAGTAATCCAGCTGAGCATTTTTCAGCCTGATCCCTGTATCTTTGTGCAACAGTAGGAGAGACCTCCAACAGAGAAGCAGTCTCCTTCTCTTTCGACATCAGAAGATCCCTGAAGTGGCTACTTAAGCCTCCAATAAAATGGAGAGCGTTGAAGCCTTTTGAAAGAATCTCGTCAAAGATCATCAGGATCTCTTTATAATTTCCCTCGAGAATCAAATCGGTTACCCTGAAATAGTATTCATAGTCAAGAACATTTAGGTTCTTGATGATTTCATCATACTTTAACTCTTTTCCACAGAACGCCACCATCTGATCGAAAATCGTAAGGGCGTCACGCATCGCGCCATCAGCCTTCTGTGCTATGATATGAAGAGAGTCGCTGTCTGCAGTTATGCCCTCTTTTTCTGAGATATTTTTCAGATTGGAGACGATGTCTTCGACCGAAATTCGGCTGAAATCATAAGTCTGACAACGAGAGAGAATAGTAGGAATGATTTTGTGTTTCTCAGTGGTGGCCAGAATGAAAATTGCGTGAGCTGGCGGCTCCTCAAGTGTCTTAAGGAAAGCGTTGAAGGCAGCTTGAGATAACATGTGGACCTCATCGATGATGAAGACACTGTATTTGCCAATCTGCGGCGGTATTCTCACCTTTTCGTTGAGCAACCTGATGTCATCTACCGAGTTGTTAGATGCAGCATCGAGCTCATGAATGCAGTAAGATCGCCCCTCAGCAAAAGAGACGCATGATTCACAAACCCCACATGCCTCCATTTTATCTGTTGGATTGAGACAGTTGATGGTCTTTGCAAAAATTCTGGCACTGGTAGTCTTACCGACACCCCTGGGTCCACAGAAAAGATAGGCGTGAGCCAACTGTCCGCGAACGATTGAGTTCTGAAGAGTAGCAGCTATATTGCTTTGTCCGATAACGGATTCGAAGCTATCCGGCCTGTATTTTCTGGCCGAAACAATAAATCTTTCCATACTCGACAAAAGTACAAATTTTTATCTAATTTTGCGATTACATAATAAAACAGTTATGAGACGATTTTTTATTGTATTAGCGTCGCTTGTGGTTTCTGTTTCAGCAATGGCACAGCCAGTATTGAAAGATCTAAGAAACAATTTCAAGAACTTTTCGGCAAAAACAACTATGGTGGTTCTTTCGCCGGACGGGATTGTTGACGCAGCAATCCGTGATGCTGTCACCAAAGGGTGGAAGCTATCTCCTTATAAGTTTTGCAACTACAACGATTATGAAAAGATAAAGAACGACACCTCTTTTTTCTTTTTAATCAAGACAGACGGCCGACAGAGAAGAGAGGCAGAGCCAGGAATAGAATACCTGACATTGGTTAAAGGTGGATACGAGATGCGGAATTCGATTGAGAGGCATCCAGAACTCATCTCTCTACCACTTCGTTCTCTCGATGAGGACCATTTCAATGTATCGTATGCACCTGCCTATATTTCAATCTTTCAGAATTATATACGTAAGATTCAGAGAGGTGTTTTACTGGCATTCACAGGTGAAATGTCCTACACCGATTCTCAGGATGGAATAGAGAAGAAGACTATTCTATTCAACACATCTGATCTCTCCTTTATTCCTGAACCCGACGAAATCAAATGGATGTTTCGCTCCAAAGGATATGTTGTAGAGGAGGAGAAGATATCTGAGGCATTGGACAAAGCTCTGCCAAATCATATAGTGTCGCTTGTGATTGCTCCACGCGATATTCCAAAAGGTGGCGTTTGTTATAAGTTGTTGATTTCAACAGACACTCACGAACTTCTTTACTATAAGAAGCATAAATTGGGAAACAGAAATCCTAGAGGTTTCTCTAGAGACGACATCAAAAGAATCTCCATACCTTATCAGCACTGATGACATTATATACAGATAAAAGCGAATGTGGGCTTAGGTTTGCGTTCCGTAGGGTTGTATCGCCCGTTGCCTATTGCGCACTTAGCATCAAAACTGGAACCAGAGACGAAAATCCATTTCATAATGGGATTGCTCACTTCACTGAACATATGCTTTTCAAGGGTACCGAAAAGAGGAAGTCGGGGGCCATTAATAGTTTTCTCGAGAAATTGGGTGGAGAGCTCAATGCCTATACTACAAAGGAGGAGACAGTTATTCACTCGACCGTTCTTGTAGAGGATCTTCCAAAGGCACTGGACCTGCTTTCTGATATAGCCTTTAATTCAATTTTTCCTGAGAAGGAGATTGTTAAAGAGAGAGGTGTAATTCTTGAGGAGATTAGCTCCTATAAAGACTCACCATCGGAACTTATATTTGATGATTTTGATGAGCAACTATTTGCGGGACACCCTTTGTCGATGCCGATATTAGGGACTCCAAAGTCGATTAAAAAGATAGATAGAGACGCATTAATCAACTTCACTCGTGCCCATTTTAGAATACCAAATATGAGCCTGTCGATTGTGGCAGATATTGATTTCGAGAAGGGTAAAAAACTTGCAGATAAGTATTTTGCTCAATATGCCTCTGCTGAATCTGAGGGTAATCTCTCTAGTTCAGTCAATTATTCGTTTGGTAAAGATGATTCTCAAAGAGACATTGTCTTAAATAAGAAAACATTTCAATCTCACTGCATAATTGGCTCTAAGGCATACTCTTTTTACGATAAAAATCGTCTGCCTGCGGCACTGCTGACCAACATACTTGGTGGTCCTGCGCTCAATTCAAGACTCAATTTATTACTGAGAGAGAAACACGCCTTAGCTTACAGCGTGGATGCATCGTGCACCTCTTACTCCGATACGGGAATCTTTTCGGTCTATTTTGGGACAGATAAATCGAATCTGCAAAAATGTAGAGAACTAATCGAAAGAGAGTTTGCGTTTTTTAGAGAGAAGGAGATAAGTGCAATCCAGCTAAAGGCTGCAAAAAAACAACTATTGGGACAGTTGGCAATCTCTTCGGATAATGCGGAGTCGCAATGTCTGAATATGGGTAAGTCGCTTTTAGTGTTTGGCAAAGTTGAGCCAATTGCCGAGATTAGAGCTAAAATTGAAGCAATAACTGCAGAAGATATTCATAGGGTGGCAAACGAGATGTTTGTTCCAGATTCTTTATACTCAATTATTTATAAATAGTAGACTTTCATTTTTTGTGCCATGACAAGTGTAGATAACTATATTTCCAACCATTCGACTGCAAATGACGAAGTTTTGGAATGGATCACAAGGCAGACTAATCTGAGGACAAATCATGCCAGAATGTTGTCGGGAAATGTTCAAGGTAAACTACTTGAATTTTTTTCGAGAATGGTTGCTCCTCAAAGGATTCTTGAGATTGGTACATTTACTGGCTACTCCGCAATCTGTCTGGCAAGAGGCCTGCGTGATGGTGGATTAATGGAGACTCTTGAACTAAATGATGAATTAGAGGATATTATAAGAGAGGGGTTCGATCGTGCCGGGTTGTCGCAGCAGATAAATCTGATTTTTGGAGATGCCAAAGAGAGTATAAAACGTCTAAATAACATGTACGACATTGTTTTTATCGATGCCAACAAGAGAGAGTATTGTGAGTACTACGATTTGGTCTTCGATAAAGTACGAAGTGGTGGCTATATACTTGCAGACAATGTTTTGTGGGATGGTAAAGTCGCGTTGGAGAACCCTCCAAAAGATGCTCAGACAACAGAGTTGATAAGATTCAACGAACTAATAAAAAATGACCGCCGCGTTGAGAATGTTATCATTCCGCTTCGCGACGGCCTAAATGTTATAAGGAAAAAGTAACCTCCATCTTATATTTCCATCTTCCGAAATAGAGGTTTCCTCCTCGCCACTCAACCTCTCCCCGTTGGAAATCAACAGTCTCGCTTCGAGGATGAATTTTTGCTGGGTAGAAATCTCCCGAAATTCCGTCATTCACAATTAGTCGATAGGCATCCAGCCCTTTTGTAAAGAAGTAATATGAGTCTGGGTCGTCAATGCTTCCGTTTACTCTTCCGAACGATTGATCAACTGGAACCCATCCGATTCCTTCGAAGTAGGCCTCAGCCCAGTCGTGCAGATTTTTGTTTCCAGGATGCAGCATCCAGCCAGACTCCCATTTTGCTGGGATTCCAGCGCATCTAGCCATTGTTATGAATAGAAGGCTCACCTGTCCGCAATCGCCATGTCTGTTCGACAGGACATACTCTGGGATGTTAGCAATTGTTGAATACTCTCTTGCGCTTGCCCAAGGGAAGCGACTGTCTATCCACTCATAAATCTTGCGCGCTTTGAGGTATGGATTTGTCTCCTCTCCGATAGCCTCTTTTACCGCAGACTTAATGTTTTCGCTAAATGCGATGTGTGGCAGTTGTTGCGAAGTGTAGTTTTTATAGATTGCAGATGTTGTGTCGTAAGGTTTTGCCTCTTGTGGTGCAAAGTTATACCATCTTGCGAATGAGTTGTATTTGAATTCGTATGTGAAGACTAAAGGCTCTCCTGCCTTTGCTTTTCCCTCCATATAGATACTGCTGTGGAGTGATTCTATAGGTGAGATTAAGTATTTACTATCACTTGCAGAAAGTAGTTCGATGCCAGTATGGGCTGCTTTGTCTCTTCTTGGATAAGGCATCCAAACTCTTACGATTTCACCATCAGGAACTTGATCTGGTTTTACAGTAAGTGTGTATTTGATTGTGACTTTGATTGGATCGAAGAGGCTCTTTTTGCTCTGTTTTGCTTTTTGCACAAGCTGAGGTATGTGCCAAGCTAAGAATCTGTTAAGACTGTCCGACTGCCCTCCGTTAGGTTCTGTGAAGTATTTTGCAGCCGAACTGTCTATGCGAAACAGATTTCTGCCCGCGGCGTAGAAGTATTTTTTCTTGCCGTCTATTACCATATGTTCCAGAGCATTGCTCTTCTCCCAGTTGGTAATCTCCTCTGGCGTAACTTGAGGATGGTATTTTTTGAGATATGAAACAACCGTCGTGTCGTCTGTGTCGAAATCTTTTCGAATTCTCTCCATCAAGTCAATCTTGAAGTTGAGGTCGTACCTCTCTTTTTCGGAAAGAGAGTCGGAGGTGAGCGCGAGGCGTATCATCTTTGTAGCCTCAGTAAATTCTCCTTTTGCCATTGTTTTGTCGATGTCGTCGACAGTTGGCAAGGTGGTCCTTCCGTTATAGCTGCAAGAAAAGAGCAGCGCAGACAGAAGTCCAGCACAGATCAGACGAAGTTTCATAATATGTTTAGTTTAGTTGGATTACTTGCAGCGCTCGTAGTAGCTTCTGTCTCTGGTATCCACTCTGATTCTCTCACCTTGGTTGATGAATAGTGGAACCATGATTTCGGCACCTGTCTCAAGGGTAGCCGCTTTCTGAGCGTTAGTCGAAGCTGTGTCGCCCTTTACTGCAGGCTCGGTGTAGGTAACTTCCATTTCAACGAACTGAGGTAACTCGCAAGTTAAAACTCTCTCTTCGTCTGCTAGGAACATCATCTCCACATATTGACCCTCTTTCATAAGGTCTGCGTTGTCTACCATCTCCTCTCCAAGCTGAATTTGCTCGAAAGTTTCGTTATGCATGAAGTTAAATCCCATGTCATCTTTATAGAGGAACTGATAAGGTCTTCTCTCAACGCTGATAATTTCAATTTTTTCGCCCGCTGTGTAGGTGTTTTCAAGGATTCTTCCGTTCTCTAGGTTACGCATCTTTACCTTTACGAATGCGCCGCCTTTTCCTGGTTTAACGTGTTGAAACCAAGTAATTGAACATGGTTTTCCGTTGAAATCGATACACAAACCATTTTTAAAATCTGCTGTAGTTGCCATATGTTTTCTTTAAATTTGGCGCAAAGATATTAAAAATTTGCAATAAAATTTTTCACTTTTTTTTGCAAATACCGAAAATAGTGCTACTTTTGCAATCCCAAAACCAAACGGTGCCATAGCTCAGTTGGTAGAGCAAAGGACTGAAAATCCTTGTGTCCCCGGTTCGATTCCTGGTGGCACCACAAGAAACCCGCTTCAAAAGAGGCGGGTTTTTTGTTTTTGAGTGTTGGTTGATTTTATTATTCTGGGACCAACATCTTGCTATTTTAACTGTGTTCTATAAGGTTCAGGAATCATTTCTATCAATTGGAGTGAATCAACGACTGAACGATGGTAATGATTTTATGGCGTAGCTGGTACAATTTTAAGTGTTATGTTCGCAGTAGTATTGTATTAGATTTTTTATCTTATTCAGGTTCGCATTCGACACTTCAATGGAATTAAGATAACCATAGAGGATTTTGAACTAAGCTTAAAAAACGATTTGACAAAACTGATGTCTTGTTTTGTTTCCAAAATGCATTATATTTGCAGCATTATAGAAACAAAACAAAAAATGAACTTTCTGGAATTTAAGAATCAACTGTTCGATTTGGCATGCTTTAATATCTATCAGGTATATGCATGGCAACCCGATTTTGACCGCAATAATCTTACTCGTTGGTTGAAGAAAGGGTATCTTATCCGTTTACGGCAGGGATATTTTGCTTTCCCCGAATATAAGAGCAAGCCAGACTTTTCTCTATATTTTGCTAATAGGATTTATCGTCCGTCTTACATTAGTTTGCACACTGCATTGGCGTTCTACGGGATGATACCGGAAGCTGTGGTGCAGATTACCAGTGTGACAACCCTGAAAACAGCATCATTCGCCAATGACTTCGGCGAATACTCTTATAAAAATGTCAAGGAAAACCTGATGTTCGGGTACGAGTTGAAGCCAGTGGCAGACAACCGCACCATACAGTTTGCCTCACCTGAAAAGGCATTACTTGATTTGCTATATCTATATCCGTTCTACGATAATGAGCAGGAATTGGAAGAGTTGCGCTTGGATGAAGATTTCCTGCAAGATGATTTAAACAAGGATTTACTAATGGACTATTCTGCCAAGTTTCAAAGCAAGGCACTTGACCATCGGGTAAAACTACTTCTTAAAACTTACGATTTATGATACAGACTGAACAGATAAGAAATTATTTTCCGGCTCAAATCCGAGGAAATTCAGGTTTCGATAAGCACATGCTGAAAGAGTATTTGCAGTTGATGATTTTGGATTATCTTTCTACTACGCCAAACATCTCAAAGATGGCTTTTATCGGTGGAACAAACCTTCGTTTGGTAAAAGGGATAGACCGTTTCTCGGAAGATTTGGATTTTGACTGCAAAGACCTGCCAAAAGACGAGTTTATTGAAATGACAAATGGTGTAATCCAATTTTTGGAACGTTCAGGATTAAGGGTAGAAGCGAAAGATAAAGAAAATTCAAAACTAACAGCATTCAGGCGAAATATACATTTCCCTGAATTGTTGTTTGATCTAGGGTTGAGTGGACATAGGGAAGAACGTTTTTTAATAAAAGTCGAGAGCCAAGACCAAGGGACTGTTTATCCTCCGGTTATCACAAATATCAAAGGTTGTGGATTCTTCTTTCCATTTCCTGTTCCTTCTGATGGCGTATTGTGCAGCATGAAAATAGCTGCTATGTTAGCCCGTGCAAAAGGACGCGATTTTTACGACTTAATGTTTTTATTGTCGCAGGCAAAACCCGATTACGATTTCTTATCAAAACGTTGTGGAGTTCATAACTTACAAGAGTTCAAACAAGCAACTGTAGAGCTATTGAAAACAGTCGATTTGAAGAAGAAGCAAAAGGATTTTGAACATTTGCTATTCAATAAAGCAAACAGCGAAAGAATTTTGAGATTTGGGGAATTTGTAGATTCACTAACAGTATAAATATAGAAAATTATATTGTACTAATCTCATTTACATATCCTCACGAAGTACATCTTATAAAAGGTATGCTGGAATCGAATGAAATTTTTTCAATCATAAAGGATGAGTATACTGTCCAAGTCAATAATTTATATTCAAATGCTATTGGAGGGGTAAAACTGTTAGTTGCAGAATCGGATTATGACAAGAGTATCAACGTTTTAAAAGAGGCTGGATATATTATAGAAAATTACGATAAAGCTGAGAAAATTGAATTGGTGAAAGTTCTCCCAAACATAGACGTTAAACAATGTCCATTTTGTAAATCCGAAAATATTAATCGCAATAAAAGGAGTAACTTCTTTACAATTATTCTAAGTTTAGCTTTTTTACAACATATCCCTCTGTTTTCATACACTCATAAATGTTTTGATTGCTACAAAGAGGGATTCTATTTTAAAATCCTTTTAATTCTGTTAACCACATGTAGAATTAAATAGATTGAAAAAATTATAGAAAACTTATCGTGTATTTCAATTAATATTTTTCTGATAATATTACTTTCTGATCGAAGGCTAATTAACCAAGGTAAGTAGCCAGAGATAGCAACTATTATAAAAAGTGCAGATAAAATAATTATCTGCTTATTCTTTTTAAATAGTCTCTTCCTAAACATTATTGAGTATAATTTAAGATTTAAATAGAGGTGAATTAGTAATAAACTAGAAAAGATAAGAATTGCGATTTTGTGAAATAAAGCCCAAGAGCTATACGAAAAACCCAAATGTGTTTGTATTTGATTAATTGTTCCGTGACTGCCCATGTGAAATTCAATCATTAGAACAAAACCAGTATAGATTGAAATAAATCCGAAAAGGATTAAACTCATGTTTAAAACAAATCTATTTTTCACCATAAATCTCATTGTTAGTTGTCTTGATTAGAGCATTAGATTTACAGATAAATACGCATCGATAACATCCCGAACATAGGTCGGCGCTATCAAAAATAATGTGCTTATGCCAAGGCAGGTCTATCTTCCTGATAATCTTTCTTGGGCATAAATTAATACACTTCCAACAAGCAATGCATTTCGAAGTGTCTATAGATACAAACGCAGTTTTAGCCCGATTTCTAAACGACAAGAATTTATTCATAGCAGAATTTTTGTGCAAAATTCGTATGCTCAAATTCAATCTGCATTAACAAATGTTAATTTATTTTCTTTTTCTTATCCTGCTAAGAGAAACAGGTGTTATTCCTAAGTATGATGCTATGTAGTGCTGAGGTACTCTTTGTAGAATTTCTGGATTATTTTTGACTAGTTCATTATATCTCTCCAATGGGGTATCGATGATTCTAGACATAAAAAGCTGAGCGTAATTTCTAAAACGATTAAATATAAATTCGTTAAATTGAGATTCAAAATCTGGTAATTGTTCCTTTATCAACTTTATGCTCTCTTTACTAATTACTGCAATTGTAGAGGGTTCAATACTTTCAATTATAAATTTACTTGGTAGGCCTGATAATAAGCTGTCAACTGATGCAATAGGTTGATTTTCAAAAAAGAACTGGATGGTTATGTCTTTGCCATCCTTGTTATACCATAATCTAAGGCTCCCTTTTTTGATAATAAATATATTTTTTGAGACATCTCCTTGATTTAGTAAAATCGTTTTTGCAGGAATCTCTTTTATTACAATAGAGTTCTTTACCTCCTCTAAAGCAGGTGTATTATTTAATATGTCAATAAGTTGGTCTAGCATTAAATTGATATAACATTATAATTCAAAATTAAGGATTTAAATTATTTTTTTCTACTTTTGCGCCGTTGACTTATGATTAAAAACAGATTCATTTACAAATTATTGATTGAGGGAATTGCGTAATCCCGATTTTCGGGTTTAAAGCAAACATTGCTGATATTTTAAATGTCAGCTTAATATTTTATTAATTAAATCAATAAGCAATGAATCTTATTCAAAAATATGGTTGGAACGATACTCTGTTCCAGCAAAAACAAAATTCTCAATTTTCACATCTACCACACGGACGTGTTACTGTTGTTCACAAAACTTGCTACGAAGTAATCTCCGAAGATGCTCTTTTTAAGTGCGAGCTTGCAGGAAATATCCTCTTTGGCAAAACACCCGAGGAGTATCCTTGCACTGGCGATTGGGTCTTGTTTCAAAAATCAGACGAACAAAGAGGGATTATTTTAGATATATTGCCTCGGTCAAAGTCTCTCTACAGGAGACGAAGTGGAACCGTCTCTACTAAACAATCAATTGCCTCTCACGTAGATAAAGCTTTTATTGTGATTGGGTTAGATGCCAATTTCAGTGCGCGAAGGGCAGAGCGGTTTATTGTTCAGGTTGAGTCAGAGGGTATCGCACCGATTCTTGTTCTCACAAAGGCAGACATTTCTCATAATGAAAATGATGTGCTAAAGAGTCTGTCTCATCTTTCGAGCAAGATGCCGATTATTAAAACTAGCATTTATGATTCTCAGAGTATAGAGACGCTTAAAGCTCATGCTAAACAGGGAGAGACGGTTGTCTTTATTGGTTCTTCGGGAGTCGGAAAGAGCTCCCTTGTGAATGCTTTGTATGGAGCGGATCTCCTTGTAACTTCGTCTTTGAGCGATTTTTCGGGAAAGGGCAGACATACCTCAACAAGGAGGGAGATGATTTTATTGGAAGACTCTGCTGTGCTGATAGATACTCCAGGGGTTCGAGAATTTGGGATCACAGTGGACGATAACGAACTCTTATCGTCAGTTCTGGATGTGTCAGCTCTAGAAAAAAATTGCAAGTTCAAAGATTGTACACATACCGGAGAGCCGGGATGTGCTGTTGCTGAGGCCCTTTCAAATGGTTCTCTTAGCGAAGGAGTGTACGAAAGCTATCTGAAACTCAGAAAGGAGTCTCAACATTTTTCGAAATCAGAATACGAAAGGCGCAAACATGAAAAATCATTCTCAAAAATGGTCAACGAAGTGGTAAGAATCAAGAAAAAATAGATTTTAAAATCATAACTTTATCATGGTATAAAAATTCTTAATGCCATGATAAAGTTTTTAGATTTTTTTAGGATAGTTGCAGTATGTGCAACAATATTCTTTGGATACTACATAGGGTATTCTGGAACTACTTACGATCCTGTTTCTCAGCTTCATTTTATGATTCCGCTTGTAATCATAATAGTTGCAGGATTATCTGGACTTGAGGGACTTCTTTGGGGAGATAAGGCTGCTCAGGAGAAGGGTTACGAAAAAGGGAGCAATTATCAGAAGCAGTCTGCAATTGCGATGCTTGCAGTAACATTTGGTGCGGTTATCGTAAATATTTTAGAGTGGGGAATTGAGGCAGAGATCTCGATTCTGTTTGTCTTTCTCTTCTTTTTCATAGGTTCTGCTATCAATCATGCTATAGATGCGATAAAGAACAAAAATTTCAAATGGCAGAATGTAAACAGACCATTTATAATGGCTTTTCTGAGCCTCTCTTTTCTCTATCCTCTTATAGCCTATTTTGTTCTTTGATTGATAATTGATTATATTTGTTGATATGAACAGACGAGAATTTATTCGAACATTTGGTGCTGCAACGGCAGCTATGTCGGTAGGCGAGCTTTCATTTGCCGAACAACAAAATAAACTGACTTTTAAATCGAACAGACCTCGTCTTGAGGATAGGTGCTTTACCAGCTCTGCTGTTGAAGAGAAAATTCTTGAGATTAAGGCTAAAATCGCTGACCCTGAATTAGCTTGGATGTTCGAAAATTGTTTTCCCAATACTCTCGATACTACTGTTAATCACTACGAAAAAGATGGGATCCCATATACGTATGTGATTACTGGTGATATAGATGCAATGTGGTTGCGTGATTCGTCTGCGCAAGTGTGGCCATATATTCCACTTGCAAAGAAGGATGAAAAACTGAAGCGTCTCATTGCTGGGGTTATCAATAAGCAATCTGAATTTATTTTGTTAGATCCTTATGCCAACGCCTTTTTTGATGATAAGACGAAGGTCAGTGATTGGAAAAATGATTACACTTCGATGCTGCCAGGTGTGCACGAGAGAAAGTGGGAGATAGATTCGCTTTGTTATTTTTTGCGGCTCTCCTATGGCTATTGGAAAACGACTGGAGACAGATCTCCTTTTGGTCAGAAATGGAGAGATGCTGTAATTGAAGTTGTGAAGACCTTCAAGGATCAGCAGCGTAAAAATGATAATGGAAAGTACAAGTTTCAACGAAGAACTCCTGTTGCCACCGATACGCAATTTGGAGGAGGTTACGGTAATCCTACTAGCAAAAACGGTCTGATTCACTCTATGTTCCGCCCTTCCGACGATGCAACGTTTTATCCATATCTTGTCTCATCAAACATGTTTGCAGTCGTAACGCTTTCGAATCTATCCGAAATTATTAGCACGCTGTATAATGATTCCTCTTTTTCGAAAGAGTGTCTCGATCTCTCAAATGAGGTAGATTCGGCTTTGAAAAAATTTGCCATTTTAGACCACCCTTACGCAGGGGAGATCTATCCATTAGAGGTTGATGGTTTTGGGAATGCCCTTTTTATGGATGATGCAAATGTTCCTAATTTGTTATCAATTCCATATTTAGGATACTGCAACACTGATAATCCGCTTTATAGAAATACTCGTAAATTCTCTTTAAGTAATTATAATCCTTGGTTTCATAAAGGGAAATATGCTGCTGGAATTGGAGGGCCTCATGTTGGCGAGAATAAAATCTGGCCGATGGGATTGATTATGCAAATTTTGACATCAACCGATGTAAATGAAATTGAGACTTGTCTGCGCACTTTAAAGAATACTCATGCAGGAACTGGATTTATACATGAATCATTCCATGTTGATGATCCTTCTAAATATTCGAGAAGTTGGTTTGCATGGGCAAACACTCTGTTTGGAGAGATGATTATTCATCTAGATGAACATTATCCAGCAATTTTGAAGAGAATATTATAATAAACATATAAAATTTAAACAATTGAAAAGATATCTATTAGCAACAGTTTTGAGCATATTAAGTCTATCATCTGTTGCGTTCTCTCAATCAAAAGACACTTTATGTTCAAGTGATTTTAGCTTTAATTATGAACAGGATGGAGTTAAAAAAGTGCATTTTAGGGGAAAAGTCATTAATAATGCAGACTTTTTAAGATTTGTGGGTAAAAATTACTCCATGATTCTCTTTAAAGATGACGGTGTTTATGTTGATGTGAATGGTAAATTAATGGGACCTTATGAATATGTAAGTAATAAGGAGGTAAAGAATATGACTCCAGTTTTAATGAATGAAAAGGGGGATTATATCTTTATTTATAGTAAGGATAAGAGGAGATACGTTAATGTGAGTGGTAAAATACTTGGCCCATATCCAACAGTTGTAACTAAGTCATTAACCCTAAATTCAAAAGGAGATTATGGTTATACATATTTAGTTTCTCAAAAAGAGCGATTTGCAGTTATTAATGGAGTTAAATACGGCCCACTTGTTAACGAAGCAGATGTTTCTCAAGGTGTAAGTGAAGACGGTATAAAATATTACGAATATTCTGATACCTCTGGTAATTTCTATATAAATATTGATAATAAAAGTTATCTTTCCGATAGTATTCAAATATATGGTTATCATAGGCTTGGAGCATTTGTAAAAAAGAAGAGTGATAAATATTATTTAATCAAACGCGACTCAATAATTGGACCTTTTGACAACCTGGTAATTCTTCGATATGTACAATCTGGTATTATTTATAAATATCTTAAGGATAAAAAGTGGTATGTTAATTATCTAGATAAGCAGACATTTGGCCCGTATGATGAGGTTGATTTTGAACATTTAAATTGGGTGAATAATGATATTTTTGTCTTTAAATATCAAAATGGGGGTAAATATTATTATAATATTAGTGGGAAAGCTTATGGCCCTTATGAATATGTAAAGAGATTAATCATCAAGGATAATGGCGAGTTCGCATTTGCATTTGAAAAAAATGGTTGGTCTAACCTAAATATTAATGGCGAGGTTAAGGGTGAGAATATGGGTATCGTAGATGATTTATATTTTGATAATAACGTCTATGCGTACTCTTATCGTAAAGACAAAAAAGATACGAAGAGTTTTTATGCTATTAACGAAAAATCATTTGGGCCATTCATAGGTATAATTGAGAGAATTTATTTAACAGCTAAATATCAGCCAATTTCATGGGTTTGGGGTAGATTTAAATATATTATTACCCCTTCTGGCAATTATGGGCCATTCTCTGCAATTAAATATTTATTTGTAATGCCAGATGGTAGATATGGCGTGAATGTTATCTCTAAATCTGGAGAGTTAGTAGAAAACTATATTCTAATTGATGGTATTAAATATGGTCCATTTGAAGAGATTAAATACTTTAGATTCGGAGTCAAAAGTGGTTTTGTTTTTGTTTGCAAAATAGAGGGCAAGTACTATATTGTAAACAACAAAAATATAATTGGTCCTTTTGAATCATTATCAAGCTTCTACACTACAGAAAATTGGACTGATGGCACTTATCTCAACTAATTAACGGCACAATATTTGACGAGGTGATATATGTACTTTATATTTAATCACTTATCACTTCTATAAAATGAAACGGGAATTATATCTCCTTGTATTGCTGATATTTATCGGTAATTGTGCTTTTGCGCAGAAATCTTCCCCAGCCAAAATCGTATTGACTGGTTATGTTAAAGACAGTCTGTCGGGCAGAAATATTGAATATCCGACAATTGCCATATTCGATTCTTCAAAAAAATTAATAAAGGCAGTTGCTGGTGGTGCTGATGGGAAGTTTATCATTGACGCTCCAGGTGAAGGGAACTATATTGTCTCTGCGACAATGCTGGGTTATTCCGATACTAAAAAGGAGATTACTCTCGATGGGAAAGATTCTAAGGTAGATATTGGTACTTTTATTATGATAGAGGGAAGACAATTAGCTGGAGTGACAGTTACAGCTGTGAAGCCTCTTATAAAAAACGAACCGGATAAATTGACTTATAATATTGATTCTGACCCTCAAGCTGCGTCAAGTAATGTTGCAGATATTCTGCGTAAGGTTCCAATGCTTAGCGTAGACGGAGATGGAAATGTTAAGCTTAATGGGGAAGGATCGTACAAAGTCCTTGTCAATGGTAGATCATCGGGTTTGTTAGTTAAAAACTTCAAAGAGGCGATCAAGGCAATGCCTGCTAGCTCTATAAAATCAATAGAGGTTATTACAAACCCACCAATAAAATATGATGCAGAGGGTATCAGTGGTATCATAAACATCATAACCAATAGAAAGACGAATAATGGATATAACGGTAATATTAGTCTAGGTGCAAATACTTTAAATGGGTACAATATTGGAGGTTATTTTTCTGCGCAAGTAGGTAAACTAGCATTGAGCACTAATATTTATAATGGTCATGGACGTTCTAATGAAAATACCAGTTTTACAGAATCGTATAATTTCCTTAGCGATCAATTCCGCCATTTTATAAATAGTGGAAACTTTGATTCAAAAAATGATTATACACTATATGGAATAGAAGCAAGTTATGAAATTGATTCTCTAAATCTTATAACCCTCGAAGCACAAGGGTATACAGGGACATCAACTACTTCTTCATTTATGACAAATGTTTATTCTAATACATTAGCGCAAGTTACAAGATCTTTTAATCAATACAAGAATTCTGAGTATACTTATGGATCTGGAGCTGGAAGTATTTCGTATCAAAAATCATTTAAAAAGCCAAATAAAATATTAACATTCAGTTACTCTCTTGATGCAAATCCTCTTCGTCAGAGTATTAATAGTAAGATTAAAAACTTGGTTGATTTTAATGATTCGGAACTAAACTCAGATAATGATGCTTATTCAAATGAACACACATTTCAAGTAGATTATTATGATCCGATATCAAAAAAACATCAAATAGAAACAGGTGCTAAGTATATTTTACGCCAAAATATTTCAGACACAAAGGTGCAAATTAGAGGAACTGAGACAGATCCTTGGATTAATGATCCATCTAAGGTTAATGACTTAGACTATGATCAGCATGTTGGAAATTTTTATGGAGGGTATGTCTTTAAGTATAACTCAATGACAGCAAAGGGTGGTGTAAGATTGGAATACACATTCAATGACGGTCTTTCTAAGAATCCAGGAGGCAACCTTGAATTTAAAAACAGACAATTTAATGTAGTTCCATATGTAAATTTAATGTGGAGCCTAAAAAAGGGTAATTCTGTTTCATTTTCATATACTCAAAGATTAAATCGTCCAGGTATAAACTATTTGAACCCATACGTTGACAATACTGATCCTATGAGTATCTCTTATGGAAACCCTGATTTGAAAACTGTGAAAAGAAACTCATTTAGCTTCTCTTATCGAAAATCTTCTCAAAGATGGAGTCTGGGTTTAAATCTATCTTCTAGTTTTACTAGCAATAATATCGAACAGATTACTATTGTAAAAGTAAACGGGACAAGAGAAACAACATATGGGAATATAGGAAAAAATAATAGGTATGGTTTAGGCGCAAATTATTCATATAATTTTAATGGGAAGGTATTCGTAAATGCAAATTTTAATGCAAGTTATGTAACCATTAAAAATGATAATTCAACATTAAAAAATGAAGGAGTCAATTTTAATGGAGGTATAAATGCTAACGTAGAGATGTGGAAAAGAGGAAGTGTGAATTTTGGTGCTTATCTATTTGGCGGTAATGTCACATTACAAAGCAAATCTCCAGTAATAGTAGTTACAAATATTGGGTTGTCTCAAAGATTCCTGAAGGATAAATTAACACTAAGTCTATATGTAAATGACCCATTTACGCGAATGATGAAATTTACTTACGATGCTAAAGATCCTAATTTTACAACACACTCTGAATCAAAAATGTATAATAGAAGTGCTAGCTTTAGCATATCTTGGCGTTTTGGAAAATTCAATACTAATGTAAAAAAGGCAAAAAAGACATCAGTTGATGATAAGATGAGTGGTAGTAACGGCCAAGCTGGTGCTTCATCGGGTGGTGGTAAGATGTAGATGTTATTTTGTCTTTCCAACCTTTAGTGCACTTTTTGAAAGCAGGGGAATCAGACCAATCATTAATGTTAGTCCTCCAGCAATGATAAAAGCATTTAAAAGTCCAATATATTTTGCGATATAACCAGTTGCAAGAAGTCCAGGAATTGAAGGTAAAAGACTAATACTATCGTAAATAGAGAAGGCCCTTCCCATTGCGGAGGGGTCTATTTTTGTTTGTAAGATTACTGTAAAGGAGCTCCAGAACAGCGAGCCTGCAATCCCAGATAGTCCTGTTATGATAACAAATAGTTCGTATTGAGTGGTGTTTAGAAGCCCAGACAAAAGGAAAGATGCTCCAAGTATAGCTGTTGTAAAGCACAAAATAATTGTTCTATTAAGTGTCTGCAATACTTTAAAATTGGCAATTGCCCCTCCTGCTAACATTCCTAATCCCCATGCTATCTCTACAATACCCATTTGGTATGAGTCTCCATTGAAATGATCTAAAGTCATCAAAGGGTACATTGCCACCACGGGCATCATAAAAAATGTTACCACAATAACGCTGATGAGCAAAATATTTAACCCTTTGCTTGCAAATAGATGTCCGATTCCCTCTTTGATCTCTCGTATGAAATCAGGCTTAATGTCTTCGGTTTTTTTCAGACTTGGGATCTTTACAAATAGTAGAGAGCTGCAAGCAAAAAGAGCTCCGGCAATGTCGAGAAGCATAATATGCTCCATTTTTAGAAAAACTACCAAGGCCGCACCTAATGCCGGACCAGCAATATTACTTATTGAGTAAATAATCTGTCCGACTCCTGCTACTCTCATCAATTGATCTTCTGGCGCAATCAAAGGGACTGATGCTTGCATCGCCGGAGAGTGAAACGCACTACCAATTGAACGTAACGCAAGTAGGAGGTAGATCTCCCAATAAGTAATAGCTTCTAGACTAAAGAGGATGGCAAGAATTCCGGCACATAGCGCAATAAAAAGATCAGCATAAATCATGATCTTTTTTCTGTTAAGACGATCGATGTATACTCCAGTAAAGGTCCCTAGGATAGAGAAAGGAAGAATTGTAGCAATCATTGCGTATGCCAAGACCTCTGCAGATCCACTTTTTGAGCTCAGCCAAAAAACAATTGCAAAGCTTGTAATAGAGCTAGTAAGGGCAGAGATCATCTGACCCGACCATATAAATGCAAAAGTTCTCTTCCAGTTCGACATTAAGATTTTTTCTTTAAAACAATTCTATCACTATTTTTATCAGCTACATTAGTGAAAAATTCTTTAATAGATTGGTATTGATTTTTATAATATACAATTTCGTTTTGAGAAAATGTGTACATAATTACAATAGAATCATCTCTCTTTTGAACTACATATGAAAACTCCATGCCATAACCTGTTAAAGAAAACCTAGCTGATTTTGGAATCTCCTCGATAGTATAGTTGTCTGGTATTTTAATAGTAATAAATTGTGTATTAACAAATGGAAATGAGAATTCGATAGGGAGCTTTCGAGTTGATTCTGTAAATGGATTAGATACCAAATATGGGAAAATTATGGGATTCAAATATACTAATGAGTCGCTTTTCATGCATTTTTTCTTAAAATTGAAGGTCTCTTCAACTGTTGATCCATATGAATCTATTCCATTAATATTTATTGAATCAATTACTAAATCAAAATTTGACTCAATAGATTTTATATAATCAGTTTTATTTTTGTAATTGTTCTTTTTTTCAAATGCTATCTGGTTTGTAAATACTCTTTTTACTTTCCCAATCAAATCCATGTCTGATGTAAAGCTAGTCAAATAATCAGATTTTATTGATGATTTAGTTAGCTTTTCTAACTCGACCCAATTATTAACATCTTTGTTATTCATAATAAACCCTTTAGTCATATAGTTTGTATTAAAGACATTGATTGAAGAGTGTCGATTTGTCCCGTCAATAAAAATCAATTTACCAGATGGCGTTTCTACGGCAACTAAGAAATAGTTTAAATAGTCTATAGATGGGTAGCGATCTCGTAAGCGACCATTTTCGCGTTTACTTATTAATACTGGATATGCTTTATAACCGAGTGCTTTAATGATGCTAATCAGTAAAAAGTTAATCTGAGCGCTATTTCCACTCTTCTCTTTAAAAGCTTTTAGTGGATCTTCGCATTTTACAGCGTAAGTCTCGTCCCAAGCAATATTATTAAAAACAAATTGAAGTACTTTCGAGATTTTATCTGTTTCGCTCTCTTTACTTAAAATAATCTTTGATATATCTTCATTTTCTGGAAATGTCATTTTTAAGTGAGCTCCAAATTTAGGATTCTCATCTAGCGTTTTTTCAAGAGACCCCCAATCGATAGAGTAGGGTTTGAAAGGAGAGTTTGGGAAGTTAGTTCCGCTTAATTGGAAATCGACTGAGGATCTGTAATCTTTCATACACCATACCATGGGCTCCTTTTTAAGGGCAGGCATATCGTTAGTTTTAAATACAATATTACGATTCATACAAGAGACCGTTTCGTATACTCGATCATTTAATATATTAAATGAATAAGATTTTCGTTTCTCGTCAGCATCAAAAAATTCAAATCCGTTAAGTCGATATTGAAAAACAAAGTATTCGGGGATATCAGCATTATATCTACCTTGGATAACAGGTATGTTATGTTGGGTTAAAAAGCTTGGAATATTGTAACTATAGGGGCTAGTTGTATTATACTTGTATTCGATTACACTACCTTGTTTTACACCCTGAATAGATACTTTTATTAGTGTTAAATTAGATGAAACATCTTCTGAAAAAATAAACTGTCTGTCGGTCTTTGTTTTTACTAATTTTCCATTTTCGAGATTGTAAGCGTAAGCCTCTATTCCCGATGCGCTCTCTTTATCATTTTTGTCAACATAAAGAGGTATTTCAAAATTACCATATTCCGTTCCCTCTTGTTTCAAAACTTTAATTTTTGCACTATATTTTGTCTCTATCACGAAGCCCTTAATAGTATATTTATAAGTGAAATATACATCTTCATATATAAATACAGCTACAGCAGAAGAGTCCTTAGAGTATACTTTCATATTGAGTTCATCTTCAGTAACCTTCCCAAATTTTAGACTGTATTGTGCCAAAATCTGTGTGTAAAAGAGAGAGAGAAGAGTTATTATTAATATTTTTCTCATGATTTGAATAATTAAGGATTACTAATTGATCTGCTGCATGATATATAAAATATATCATTAAGACTTTTTCTTTAACACAATTCTCTCGCTATTTTTTTCAACGACTGCCGTGATAAAATCTTTAATGAGAGCATAGTTCATTTTCGGAAAGATTATCTGGTTTTGTGTATAGTTATATATAATAACAATAGCATTATCTCTTTTTTGTATTAGGTAACTGAAGGTTATCCCATTATCTAATAATGAGAGTTTTGTACCTTTGGGAAGTTCTTCTACTGTGTAATTGTCAGGGATGATCAGGGTTATAAATTGAGTGTTGGAAAATGGATAATCAAATTCAATTGGAAATTTTCTTGTTGAAGTTATAAATGGATTAGTATTTATAACTGGGAATATAATAGGGTTAAGATAAACATAAGAGCTATTCTTCAATGTCTCCATTTGAATATTATATATCTCTTCTACGCTATTTCCATAGCTGTCTATTCCACTCATTGAGGAGGAATCAATTGTAATGCTGTATCTTTTTTCTATTGATTTTAGATACTCCTTTTTAGATTCAAGACTCTTATATTTTAGTTTTTTTTCGTAGGCAAGCTGGTTGGTAGACATTCTTTTAATTGAGCCAATTAAATTCATGTCTGAATTAAAAGATAAAAAGATCTCAGATTTTGAAGAAGAGTTTGATATCTTGCTCAAATCTATCCATTTGTTTTCATTTGATGAATTGAACAGATATCCTTTAGTTAGGTAATTTTCAGATAGTGTGTTAATTGTAGATAATTTGTCTGAGCCATCTAAATAGTATGTGTTTCCATCAGGAGTATTAACAGCTATGATAAAATGAGTAATATTATCAATTTTGGGATAGTACTCCGCAAGTTTGCCTGATTCTCTTGAGCTTAGCATAACTGGGAATGCTTTATATCCTGCATCATTTAACATGCTCATTAAGATAAAATTTACTTCGGCACTATTTCCAGATTTCTCCTTTACTGCGTTAAGAGGGTTTTTACATGTTAGCGAATACTCACCATTGAAAGCTATTCGCTCCAAAACTAATTGATGAATCTCTTTGATCTTCTCTTGATCAGAAACATTTTTCGAAGCAATTTCTTTTGTCTCTTTTTCAAAGATTTTTGAGATGGAAAAATGATATCCAAAATTTTCGATTTTTTTAAAATATTTCTCTATCGAATTCCAGTCTTTCAAATAGCTAGTATATACCATACTAGGTATTTGAATGTCTGTTAGATTAAATTCAACGGAAGATATATGTTCGTTATTATTCCATACAATTGGTTCTTCTTTTAATGCAGGCATATCTTTGCTAGTAAATGCAATCTGTCTTACATTTTCACCAAGTCCAGAAATTGCTAGTAATGAATTAAATTTAACGACTTCGTTAACTTCTAGATATTCACAGCCATTTATACTATATTTTACAACTAGGTGATTTGGAATTTGAGCAATATAATTACCAGAAATCACTGGGATTCTATGTTGAGTACTAAATGTTGGAATATATCGCAAATAATAAGGACTATTAATCGAAAATTTATATTCTATTACACTCCCAACCTTTACACCTTGCATAGAGACTTTCGTTAGATTGATTTTGTCGATTATATTTTCAGAAAACATAAACTGTTTGTCTGTTTTTGTCTTGATAATTTTTCCTTTCTCTAAATTATAAGCATTAGCTTCAAAACTTGTGATTATATCACTACTATTTTGTGTCTTATATAGTGGAATTTTAATATTGGCATATTCTACCCCTTCTGGTTTTAGGATTTTTATTTTACATGAATACTTGTATACGATTAAAACATTACTTCCAGTATTTACATATTCAAAATGTGCATTTTCATATAGATAGACTGCAGATGCGGATGAATCTTTAGTATACACCTTCATATTTAGTTCATCTTCTGTGATTTTTCCATATTGTTGCATAAATTGCCCCCAACTATATGAAAGTATTGTGCAAAATATGATTGTAAGCAAAAGTCTCTTCATGCTATATTGTTAAAGCTATTGTTTAATATATTATTTTATCAGAGTTTATAATGACTACTGCTTTTTCTTTAAGCATACTACTGAATTATATGCATTATCAATATCCTGCAAAATTTTAACAAACTCATTATATTCATCTTTAGAATAGTATCCTCTATTGATGTTAATATTTGTTCTGGCTGTAATTTTTTTGGTTCCAATTTCTATGTTAAAAACTAGAGATCCAAACTTATTTGAATACATAATATTTTTAGGCACTGACTCTATTTCGATATTGTCAGGAATTAAAAATTCAGTAATTATGGTTTGGTTATGCGTGAACCCAATTTTAATTGGATTTACTCTTTCTGTATTTGATTCAGGTATCCCAAATTCAATTTTTGTAGGATTTACTGGGCTAAATAACCTGTTTGCAGTTTTATTTCCATATTGATTTGTCTTAAATAAGACTTTAATCTCAGCAGAGGGCTCTTTTTCTCGTTTGTAAAGTACCTTATAATTAGAAATATCTGCATGATTAAGCTTAATATACGCTCTTATATAATCTGTTTGGTCATTACTTCCAAGTTGGTCAAATCCCAAAAAGCGTTCAGATTCAAACATTTTTCTGATTGATTTAATCTCAATATTTGCACTAAAGTCGGGATTAATCTTTACAGATATTGAATCTTGAATTCGATGCTTTTTGTCAGCGGCTTCGGGCAAGCGAACTAGTTTTCCTCCATCTTTCGAAACAATAACAGCTTGGTGTCCACTTATATTCTGGTGAATGTAGCCTAATGGATAAAATGCGTTGGTACATTCAATCCATAAGGAATCTCTCTCTTGAGGAACCATTAAAATGGCATGGTTGCTTCTTTGAGTATTTGGAAAATAAGAAAAGAGGTTGCGGTTAATTGAGCTTATTTCAGTGTAAAAGGATTCTATACCAGCCGCAGCTAATAAAATTCTTAAGTAATTCGATAAGGCTTTACAATCCCCGAACATACTTTTGTGAACTAATTCAGGTTCCATTGGCTGAAATCCTCCAATTCCAAGCTGGATACTTACATATCTAGTATTATCTCTCAAATAATCATATAATACAGATATTTTTTGCTCAGTTGTAGTGCAATTTTTTGTGAGCTCGTTTACTTTAGCCTGAATTGCTGGGGTTATTGTTGATCTCTCTTTAACCAAATTCCATGTCCATTCACCATAGCTTTTCCAAGATGACATGTTTCCATTTGTCTTTTCGAAAGTGAACCTCTCAGGAACAATCAATACTTGAGGAGCTGTTTCGGAGTAACTTGGTGAATACTCCTCTTCAACAAAGGGGCCTAGATTGGTTGTCTTCCATACATAAGTAGTTGTTTTCTCTTTTGGATCATCTACTTGTGTAGGAGCAATAGTTGTATTTATGTTTTTAAAAGAGATTTTTTTGTCTGAAGGCACTATCACTCGATACTCTGAAGTTTCTAATTTAACATTCAAATTGGAAATTGGAGAGTAACTAGGAAAAGCAATCAGCCCATCATTAAAAGCTATCTCATGTTCATATTTTACAGTATATGGATAAAATGGGTATGTGGGTTGATAGTAATAGTTTTTTGTATCTGTAGCAAGTGATGTTGAATACTCCGAAGACAATAAATCGGACATCTTAATCTTTTTCACTATTTTTCCTTTGGAGTCAATAATAACACCACTGAATGATTTCAATTTCATAAATCGACCAATAGTCTCATGGAACACTCCTTTTTCAGCACCATTCTCATTAAGAATTGTTATGGTGCACGATTTACTATATTGAGCATTGTGGTCATTTTTGAAATCAAATGTCTCTGATTGATTGTTAATTATGGCATAAACTTTTGATTGTGCATGAGCATTGGTAAGCAATCCAATAAAAATGATCGCAATTATTGATGTTCTTAATTTTTTTACCATTACTTTTTCTTTAAAACTATTTGTTCTACATTTTTATTAGCGACTACCGTGAAGAACTCCTTAAGATGCGCATAGTCAGTATTTGGAAAGATTATTTGATTTTGAGTGTAATTGTACATTATTGTAATTAAATTATCTCTTTTTTGAATCAAGTATGTAAAAACAATTCCATCATCCATCAGGGACACTTTTGCCCCCTTTGGGAGCTCTTCTATCGTGTAATTATCAGGAACTACAATCGTAATAAATTGAATAGCAGTTAAAGGATATTCAAACTCAACTGGTAGTTTTCTGTTAGATTCTATGAATGGATTTTTAGTAAATGTTGGAAGAATTACAGGATTTAGATATACATAAGAGTCATTTTTCATTGTCTCCTTTTTAATATGTAGACGCTCTTCTACAATATTTCCATAATTTTCAAATCCAGTTAAAGTTAAAGAATCAATTTTTATTACATAATTTGATTCTAACGATTTTATATATTCATCTTTTGATTTAAGTTGATTGAATTCACTTTTTCGCGCATATGAAAATTGATTTGAAGATGTTCTTCTAATGGTTCCAACTAAATTCATGTCGGAATTGAAATTTAAAATGACTTCTGCCTTAGTAATAGAATTTGAGATTCTGCTTAAATCTACCCATTTGTCTTTTTTGGAAGGATTTATTACGTATCCTTTGGTTAAAAATCTAGACGATAAAATATTTGGCGATGAAAATTTATCAGCCCCATCTAAGAAATAGGTCTTTCCATCTGGAGTATCTACAGCAATAATAAAATAGTTGATGTTATCAATTGATGGATAGAATTCAACTAATCTTCCCGATGATCTATCTCTTAACAGCACAGGATATGCTTTAAATCCTGCATCATTTAATACTCCCATTAAGGTGAAGTTTATTTCTGAGTTACTTCCAGTTTTATTTTTAATTACAGCCTGTGGTCTGTTGCAATATAGAGAATAGTGTCCGTTAAATGCAGTGTTATTTAAAACTAATTGATGCAACTGACATATCTTATCAAGATTACTAATATTCTTAGCCACTATCTCTTTAGTCTCTTTTTCGAGCGGATTAGAAATTTTATAATGATCTCCAAACATCGGATGCTCTTCAAGAGTTTTTTCAATTGATTTCCAGTCCCTTGAATAAGGTTCGTATCTTTCAAATGGGAATTGAATTCCGCTTAATTGGAATTCTACATAAGACATATATTCTTCAGAACACCAAACCATTGGCTCATCTTTCATTGCAGGCATGTCAGTGCTAAGTATCATAATATCTCTATTAACACATTTAACTGCTTCTAAACCTTGTCCAGTACTGACATTGAAAGTGTTTGGTCTGCTCTCCTCTTTAACGCTCAGATTTTCGTAACCCTTTACATTAAATTGAAAATTGAAATATTCAGGAATGTCTGCATTATATTTACCGTAAATGACAGGAATTCTATGCTGCGTCTTAAATGAAGGTATACTATATGTAAACGGAGAACTTATTGAATACTTATATTCAATAACGCTTCCAACTTTTACACCTTGAATGGATACTTTAGTTAAATTAACATTTGGTGATATATTTTCAGAAAAAATAAACTGCTTTTCCGTTTTTGTCTTTACGACTTTTCCGTTTTCTAGATTATATGATATTGCTTCTAGTCCAGATAATGTTTCTCTGCCATTATTATTAAAGTACAATGGAATACTGAAATTTGCATATTCTACTCCCTCTGGTTTTAGAATCTTAATCTTTGCCGAATATTTAGTAGTAATCTGAAAGAGATTACTTAAATAATTATAAGTTACATACGAATCTTCGTAGATAAACACTGCAGGCGCCGAAGAGTCTTTTGAATAGACAGTCATTTTTAACTCATCTTCAGTAATTTTACCATATTTTTGGCTGTACTGAGCCCAACTGAGTGTGTAAGAGATAGATAGCAGCGCTATCAAAAAAGTTTTTTTCATATAAAGTTTAGTTTATCACAATACAAAACCACGCAAAGACTTTTGTCTTCGGCGAAAAAATATTAGTTGTTAAAAATGAGGGGATTCAAATTTAGCCATAATTTCTCTAAAAGCAAGAACTAGTCAACATTTTAGGGATTTCTTTGTTATTATTTCAAACAAAAGTTAAATATGAGTAAAATTGGATTATTTATAACAGCACTATCTTCATTTATATTTGGAAGAACAATAGCACAGGAGCCACCTATAACACCTCCTTCGGATTTTTACGGACTCTCATTCAATACCATTACGGGCGAGAAATTTGAGTTTAAGTCCCTTAAAGGGAAAAAGGTACTGATTGTAAACACAGCATCGAAATGTGGATTTACTCCTCAATTTAAAGAGCTAGAAGAGTTGCACCAAAAGTATGGAAACAATCTGATTGTGATAGGATTTCCTTCGAATGATTTTGGGGCGCAAGATCCTGGTTCGAATTCCGACATTAAGCAATTTTGTGAATTGAACTATGGTGTAACCTTTTTGATGATGGAGAAATCTAGTGTAAAAGGGAAAGAGAAGAATGATGTGTACAAATGGTTGAGTGAGAAGGATAAAAATGGATGGAACACTAGTGAACCTGGTTGGAATTTCTGTAAATATCTGATCGATGAAAAGGGTAGGCTTACTGCATTTTTTCCGTCTAAAGTTAAACCAATGAGCACGGAGATTACATCTAAATTGTAGTTTCTCGGTTGTATGAAAGAGAGCTTGCCATAATGTGGCGGCTCTTTTTGTTTATATTTGTGAATGAAACATAATTTAAGATGAACCTAAATATTCTTCCAACTCCAAAGAGGGTGAATTGCACCAGTCCAGATAGATTTCTTTTGAATAATTCACTTGAACTAATATCAGATTTCCCCGATGAATCTTTGTCAAGGTACTATAAAATCGAAATATGCAGATACCTCCCAGTAAATTTCGATGTGACGTCTCATAAGAGATACAAAGTATTATTGAAGACAGAGAGTAGAGAGATTCAAAATGAAGGCTATATTTTATCAATCAATAAAGAGAACTGCATCATTAGTGCAAAGGATAAAAAGGGATTTATAAATGCTTTGCAGACATTAGTGCAGATTGCAATTAATGAGGAGACAGGTGTCAGTTTAATAGAGTGCGAGATTGAGGACTATCCAGATTTCTCATATAGAGGACTTCATCTAGATGTAGTGAGACACATGTTTCCAATTGATTATATATTCAAGTACATAGATTTTTTAACTTTTCATAAACTTAATAAATTTCACTGGCATCTCACCGACGATCAGGGATGGAGAATCGAAAGTAAAGCCTATCCGCTTTTAAATACTATAGGTTCTTGGCGAGATAGAACACAAACTAACCACTCAGACGAGGAGATCTTAACCTTCGAAGAGAAACGCTATGGCGGATATTACTCTGTAGAAGAGATAACTCAAGTTATAAATTATGCAGATGAGAGAGGGGTAGAGGTGATTCCCGAAATTGATATTCCTGGTCATAGCAGGGCGGCAATTGCTGCTTATCCACAATTAGGAACAGATCCAAATGCTGGTTTTCAAGTTGCCGACAGGTGGTGTATGTATAATTTGTATAATAATGTTTTATCTCCAAATGATTTTACATTTGAATTTCTAGCAACTGTATTCAAAAAGGCTGCCGAAATTTTCCCATCCAAATATTTTCATCTTGGTGGAGATGAGTGCAGTAAAAGATGGTGGAATGATTCAAAAGAGGTAAAGGAGTTTATGATTAATAATCAAATTTCAGACGAATTTCATCTACAAACATACTTTGTTGAATATGTCACCAAAGTCCTCTCAGAATGCGGAAAAAGATCAATAGGTTGGCATGAGATTCTTGAAGGAGATATTCCGAAAGATGCAATAATTATGAATTGGGGAGATGATGCAAATTGTCTTGAGGCAGTAAAGAGAGGTCACGAAGTTGTAATGAGCCCAGGAAAACCAGTCTATTTCGACCATTATCAGAGTACAGATAAAGAGGAGGGAATTTCGCTTGGAGGTTATAATCCACTAATAGAGGTTTATAAATTTAATCCGATTCCAAAAGAACTTCAAAATACCGAACTAGCTGGAAAGATTATTGGAGCACAAGCCAACTTATGGACAGAATACATCCGTACAACAAAGAAGCTAGAGATAATGCTCTTCCCAAGATTGACTGCTTTTGCTGAGGCTGTATGGAATTCTGGAAATAAAGCTCCGTTTGAACAATTTGTTCAAAAATTAGATGAAAATATCCTGAGATTTTATAAAATTTGGGGAGTTGAGTATTATAAGTTACCTAAGAATTTTTGACTAATTTTCTCTTGATAGCTTTTAGAGACTGGGATTTCTGGTGCCAAATCTGCATCGAGCTCTAGAATTATTCCATCTTTTGTCTTGCGAAGAACTTTAACTCTAGAAAAATTAACTAAAAAAGATCTGTGGCATCTGCCAATAGGGGTCTTTTCTAACGCAGTCTCTATGTTCTTTAGAGTGTTACGAAGCAGATAGCTTTTGATTTTACCAAGATTATTATAATGAATAACCACATAATTATCGGAAGACTCGATGTAGAGCAAATTATCAAGAGTTACCGAAAACCTTAGCACTCCTTTATCATCAATAAAGTTGATTTTGCCAGAACCGGCCGAGGAGTCAACAAGTTCACCATTTTCAATTTTTGCTAGAGTCTTCTGATTCTCTCTCCATGCTAGATATAGTGTCAAGATACCATAAGGGAGCAGGAGCACAAGTGCAGTATTGATTGTAGACGATTTAAAGACCTCCCACCAATCTCTTCCAGTATTTACAGACATTGTGTAAATCGTGTAGAAAAGAGACATTGAGGCAATCTCAAAAGTTACCCATACTCCATATTGAAGATATGAGATATCGTGTTTCTTAGAATAGAAATACATTATTATTCGACTAATGATTACAACAAGTACTCCTGTCAGAATAATCAGACTCGAATAAACAAAGAACATGAAGTTAGAGACCTTATACCAGTTCTCAGAGCTGAAAGGTTTGTATATGTTTATAAAGACTAAGGCGAAAAGGGCAGTCAAACTAACCAGTCTGACAATGTTCCCTCTATTGTTTATGTACTTTGGAACATTCATAACACTACAAAATTAAATTAATTTTCGCCACAAATCAGAATTTTTTACCCCCAATACCCCTATTTCGCCCCTTTTCTACTAAGCATACACCATATTTTTTGAAATACAGAGTTATCTAGATTCTTTTGTCTCAAAATAGATTAAGCCATGAAAACAGTTTACATCCCATTTAACGAACGATTCGGAGCAGAAGAGATCTGTGCCGAGATGAAGATGTGCTCCAGACCTGAATTCTTGGAGCAGTCAGACGACCAGATTCCAGAAAATTCATCATTTGAATACAAAATGGTAATACCTGACAATGCAAAATATGGCATTGATGGTAAGTTGACCTCATATATTTTTCTATTTCACGGATTGAACGAAAGGAGTTGGCAAAAATATGACTCCTGGGCTGAGAGACTGGCTCAAGATACTGCAAGAGCTGTTATAATGTTTCCAATCGCTTTTCATATGAATAGATCCCCTAAAGAGTGGAACAATCCGAGAGCGATGCAATGCTTGGTAAATAGTTATTTAACTAAAGGAAAAAATTTAGTACGACTCTCTTTTTTAAATTTTGCTCTGAGTTATCGGATTAAAGCAGATCCTTATAGATTCTATCTTTCTGGCAAAGAGACTATCAATAATGTTTGCCAGTTAATTGACCAGATCAAATCAGGGGAACATTCATATATTTCGTCAGAGGCAGAATTTGATATTTTCGCATACTCCATAGGTGCATTACTCTCTCAAGTAATGTTACAAGCCGACACTTTCAACTATTTCTCAACTTCGAGACTATTTATGTTTTGTGGAGGTTCAATCTTTAGCAAAATGAATGGCGAGTCAAAGATGATAATGGACAAAGAGTCTTTCGATCTGTTAAAAGAGTATTATCTCAACCATTTTGTAGTAAAACTCGAACAAAAGGGGAGAGTTGGAAAATTGGAGCAATCTTTTATCTCATTGATTGACGAGAGATTTTATAAAGAAAAGCGAGAGAGTTTTTATGAATCGAATTATCCTAGAATCAAAGTTATCTCCCTGTTAAAAGATATTGTTATTCCTACTCACGGAATTAAAAGTGCGTTGGGAAAAAGCAGTAATTCTCAATTAGAAGAGATGGACTTTCCATACAAATACTCCCACGAAATGCCATTTCCAGAATTACCGGGGAATGAACTCTCGCGGGAGAATTGTTTCAGAAAAGTCTTTGCAAGCGCAGCTGACTTTTTAGTCTAATCTTAGTTTATAGTAATGATTGTGGATCAAGATTGTTTTTCTCAATATCCAAAAAGTATTTCACTGTTCCAACTTTCAATTCATCGGTAGATGCATCGTCACAAACAATGATCCCTTTTGGATGCATTTGAAGTACGCTAACAGTCCACATGTGGTTTACAGCACCTTCAACAGCGTGGTAAAGAGCTCGAGATTTGTGGTGACCATTTACAAGAATCATTACCTCCTGAGCATCCATTATTGTCCCAACGCCAACTGTAAGAGCTGTCTTAGGTACCTGTTTAATGTCGTTCTCGAAGAATCTTGAGTTTGCAATAATAGTGTCAGTAGTAAGAGATTTAATTCTAGTTCTCGAAGTTAATGATGAACCAGGCTCGTTGAACGCAATATGACCATCTGGACCGATTCCACCCATAAAAAGGTGAATTCCACCATACTCTTTCATCTTCTTTTCGTAGTTAAGACACTCTTGCTCCAAGTCTTCTGCATTTCCATCTGGAATATTTACATTCTGCGGTTGGATGTCGATATGCTTAAAGAAGTTGTTCCACATAAATGAGTGATAGGTTTGAGGATGCTCCTTTGGTAGACCTATGTACTCGTCCATGTTAAATGTGACAACATGTTTAAAAGAGACGATGTTTTCCCTATAAAGTCTTATAAGCTCTTTATAAGTTCCATACGGAGTAGATCCAGTAGGGAGTCCGAGAACAAACGGTCTGTCTTCTGTCGGAGCAAATTCTTTAATTCTTTTGACAATATAGGCCGCTGCCCACTGGGAGATCTTTTCGTAGGAATTTTGAATTATAAGTCTCATATCTTTGTTTTTAATTACTTAACCTTAACCTTTAACAGCTCTTGTGCATTAGCTTTCGCGGCAGCTGTAAGTTCCGCTCCACTTAACATTCTTGCGATTTCGAGTACTCTCTCATCGTCTTTTATCTCTTTTATTCTTGTTACAGTTGCACCCTTTGTGTCAATCTCTTTGTAAACAAGAAGATGTGTCTGCCCTTTACTTGCAATTTGAGGCAGGTGAGTAATTGCAAACACTTGCATGTTGTTTGACAATTCATCAATCAAATTCCCCATTTTGTCTGCAATACTTCCAGAGACGCCAGTGTCAATTTCATCAAAAATCATCGAAGGCATTCCTGTATTCTTAGCCATTAAAGCTTTTAAACAGAGCATTATACGCGATAACTCTCCTCCAGAGGCAACCCTGGAAAGATCTCTAGGCGGCACATTTTTGTTGGCCGAAAATTGGCAAGAAATAATATTTTTTCCAAAAATATTGTATGAGTCGCTATCTGTAATATCTACAATAAATTGAGCATAAGGCATTTCTAATTCTTTAACAGAATTTGAAATCTCCTCAGCAAACTCCCTGGAACTTATTTTTCGACGTTCAGATAATTCGTTTGCTAATGACTCTCTCATTGTCTCTGCAAGAGCAATCTCTGCAGATAGTTTTTCTAGCTGTTCAGAAAATGAGTCGTTTTGTGCTACTACCTTTTCTAACTCTGTTTTTATATCTATGAGGGCATCTATTGTGTCTACTTTATGCCTTTTCATAAGGTCGTAGACAGATGATAACCTCTCTTCGATTATCTGGATTCTTTCAGGGGAGACATCTATGCTCTCCGACATTGTTGAAAGTTCTAGTTCAATATCTTTAAGCTCTAGCCTGCACTCTTCGATTCTTGAAGAGATATGTTCGCATTTTGAATACTTGCCAGTAATTTTATTCAAAGTGTTAACTGCCTCTTTAAGATTATGAACTATTGAAATTCCAGCTGGATTAAAAAGTTCAGTCACTCCAAAAAGTGAAGATTTTATCTCTTCGGCATTGGATAATAACGAAAATTCATCTTCAAGAGCTTTAAATTCCTCAATATCAAGCTTCGCTTCAATCAGCTTATCGAGCATAAACTTATTATACTCATTCTCTTTTGCCGATTTTTCTGATTGCGATTTAAGTTCTTTATATTGAGACCTTAGATTTTGACATAATTCGTGTTTTTCGCGATAAGATTCAAGCAGCTCTTTATTCTTGCAAAATGAATCTAAGACCGTCATCTGAAAATTGCTGTCTCCTAACAAAAGATGTTGATGCTGGGCATGAATGTCTACGATCTTTCCAGACAACTCTTTAAGAAGTTGTACTGTAACAGGCATGTCATTGATGAAAGATCTTGATTTTCCATTAGATGAGACTATCCTTCTAATAATAAGTGTAGTGTGGTCGTCAATTCCCTCAGATGATAAAATTGTTGAGGTCTGAATATCGCTTTCAATTAAAAACTCTGCCTCTACAACGCAGTTTTTGGCTGAATCTTTTAGTGCGGCTGCATCTGCTTTTCCTCCTAAAAGGAGAGAGACAGCCCCCATTAAAACTGATTTTCCGGCTCCAGTCTCTCCAGTAATTATGACAAGTCCATTCGGAAATTCTATTTCCAAATTTTCGATCAGGGCATAATTTGTTATGGAAAGTCTCTTAAGCATTTGTGAAATCTTAGGATTTAAAAGAAATTAGTTTCGGTAAGATCAGCAATGTCTGAGGCAACTTCACTTTTTGGTTTTAGTCCGAAAGGGTGCTTTTTACCTTCGGATGTAATGAATGTTACCTTATTTGTATCGTGAGAAAAACCGGCTCCTTTATCGCGTAAAGAATTGAGCACGATAGCATCAAAGTTTTTCTTTTTGATTTTTTCTTGAGCATTTGCCTCTTCATTGTCTGTCTCTAGTGCGAAGCCAATGTGAATTGTATCTTTATGTTTGCGTTTTCCTAATTCTTGAGCAATGTCAACACCAGGTTTTAGAGATAATTGAAGGTTGTCTCCATTGCGTTTAATTTTGCGATGAGAGATAGTATCAGGAGTAAAGTCTGCTACTGCTGCCGAAAAAATTGCGACATCCGTACCATTTTCGTACTCCTTACTTGTCTGCTCATACATCTCTTGAGCGCTCTCTACATTTATAACTCTAATAAATGGATTGTCGATTTTTTTCGACACAGGTCCACAGATCAAAGTGACTACTGCTCCTCTGTAGGCAAACTCTTCTGCCAAAGAGATACCCATCTTTCCGCTAGAGTGGTTTGAGATAAACCTCACGGGATCTATCGCCTCTCTTGTTGGGCCTGCAGTAATCAGCACCCTCTTACCTTTCATGGCAGATTGTGAATGTAAAATTCTCCTGATGTGTTTTACTATTACCTCAGGCTCCTCCATTCTCCCTTTTCCTTCCAAACCGCTAGCTAATTCTCCCGAGGCTGGTTCAATGATAGAGACACCATTGGTTTCCAAAATTCTTAGATTATTTCTAGTAGCAGGATGCATAAACATGTCTAAATCCATAGCAGGAGCTATCGCAACTGGACATCTTGCAGAAAGGTATGTAGTAAGAAGAAGATTGTCTGCTGTACCTGTAGCCATTTTGGCCATTGTATTCGCAGATGCTGGAGCAATTAAATAGAGATCAGACCAGAGACCGAGGCTAACATGGCTGTTCCAGTCTCCGTTCTCTGGGTTATAGAAATCTACAAGGATTGGATTTTTTGACAAAGTAGCTATTGTCAGGGGGGTAATAAACTGCTTAGCCATCTCGGTCATTATTACCTTAACTTCGGCTCCCTCCTTGACTAATAAACGAATCAAGTAGGCAGCTTTGTAAGCAGCAATGCTACCGGTTATTCCCAACAATATATGTTTGCCTTTGAGCATCAACCTTCGATCTTTCTATGATAGATCTTACTCTCCTCGAATTCGCTGATAGCCAATAAAGATGGCTTAGGTAATTTTTCGTAATAACGAGAAATCTCAATTTGTTCTCTGTTCTCGAATGTCTCCTCTAAAGTATCGGCGTAGTTAGAGAATTCTTCTAACTTTTGGTTTAACTCTTGTTTCAATTCGGCAGAAATCTGATTCGCTCTTTTTGAGATAATAACAATTGACTCATAAACATTGCCAGTTGGTTCTGCTAATTTGTTTAGGTCTCTTGTTATTGTGTTGTTAGGTACGTTTTTCTTGATTTCCATATCTATTTTTTATTTGTTACTTCTTGTGCTTTTTTGAACATTGAGTCTAATTCTTTGCGATATTGAGACTCTGGAAATTCGCTGATAAAATTATAATACTCATCAATGAGAGTAAGAAATCTCTCCTTTTGTTTTGCAGGGATACTATTTTGCGCAAATTGGTAGTTTGCAGCAACAATGTAGTACATTATATCTTCGCGATATGAGTTGTCGGGATTGTCTTTTAATGCATTTTTTAATGCATAGACAGCAGCTTTGTAATCCTCAATTTTAAAGTACAGTTTTGCTGCTTCGTAACTCTTTCTGTCTAAGCGTTCTTGAAGATCTTTCATCATATCTTTACACTTTTCGATATGCACAGATTTTGGATGCTCATAGACAAATTCATTAATAACAGATAGAGCTTTGTACGTAGGTACTTGATCTAACTCAAATCGGTAAGTAGATTTGTATAGACAGTCTATTCTGAGAAACTTAGCCTCTTCGGTAAAAGGACTTCTTGGAAAAACTTGAATAAATTGGTCAAAATTGGCTTCGGCAGTCGTTAGGTCTCCAAGTTTATAGTTGCTAAGACCAAGATAATACTGGACAGTATCCTCTTGGAGCGTTCCCTTTACGCCAACAAGAATTGACTCAAAAAGCTCAACAGATCTAGTGTATTTCTTTGCATTGAAATACATGAATGCTCCTTGGTATTTTTCCTGAACATCCGGGCTGTTAATCAGCTTTTCGTAAGTAGTCGTGCAGGATGCCAGTAGAAGCCCTGCCAGCAATGTTATTGCCGAAATTTTCAATTTCATCATTTATCTGTTTTCAGTTAGAAATCTTTCTAAATCCATGGCAGCCATACAACCAGAGCCAGCTGCAGTAATTGCTTGTCTATAGTGAGGATCTTGCACATCACCTGCTGCAAATACTCCAGGTACATTTGTTTTACTGCTTTTCCCTTCGGTTAATATATAACCCTCTTCATTTGTTTTTACCCATTGGCTAAACAATTCTGAATTAGGGTGATGGCCAATAGCAAGAAAGAATCCATGAATATCAATTCTCTTTTCGCTACCATCTTTATGTACTAGAAGAGCTCCTGTTACACCCGCTGTTGCATCTCCAAGAATCTCTTTAGTATTGTATTGCCATAAAATTTCGATATTAGGAGTGTTTTTCACTCTATCTTGCATTGCTTTAGAAGCCCTTAATTCGTCTCTTCTAACTATCATGTAGACTTTTCTGCATAGTCCCGACAAATAAGATGCCTCTTCGCAAGCAGTATCGCCACCGCCTACTACTGCAACATCCTTGCCGCGATAGAAAAATCCATCACAAGTTGCGCAAGCAGAAACACCCATTCCTCTGAATGTCTCTTCACTCTCCAGTCCTAAATACTTTGCAGTAGCTCCTGTTGAGATAATCACCGCTTCTGCAGCAATCTCTTTTTCGTCATCTATGGTAATTTTAAATGGACGTGAAGAGAGGTCAGCTTTCGTAACTATTCCAAATCTAACATCTGTGCCAAATCTTTCAGCCTGAGCTTTTAGATCATTCATCATCTCTTGGCCAGTAATTCCTTTAGGGTATCCTGGAAAATTTTCTATCTCTGTTGTTGTAGTTAATTGACCACCAGGCTGAATACCTTCGTATAATACAGGTGAAAGGTTAGCTCTTGACGCATAGATTGCAGCAGTATATCCCGCAGGACCGCTGCCAATTATAAGACATTTTATATTTTCTGTACTCATATTTCTTTCATTGAATTAATTAATCCGCAAATTTACATATTTTTTTCGAACAAACATCTCAAGACGAAGTTCCCAAACAAGTAATGCAGACATTGCCCAACGAGATAATAACATCCAAACAACCATGGCACCAACAGAAGAGAGTAGTAAAACATCTTCTAAATTGCTGTGTGATATGCCAATGTGGTGATTTAGTAGGTCGGCATCTTCTTTGCTGATTTTACCTGATTCAGTCTCTTCCATCATTATCGCAGCTCCATAAGCTAACCCAAGAATATTTGCAACAATCCATAAGAAAGATGTTTTTGCTGGTAAACCGAAAATTAATAAGAGAGGACGGAGGAATTTTGATATCCATCTGATGACTCCAAACTCAGAAAGCAATCGTTGTAGTATAGATAATGAGAAGATAAGAATTACCATCTTTAAGACAACATTCAATGTTGACCAAAACCATGCGGTAATCATTTGCATTAAGTCAGCCTGTTCTACTTGAGCGTTTGCAGCACTTTGCATTACATTCCCTGGCATTATAAGATTTAAGACAAATCCAAGAACTAATGCCGATAGTGTTCTAATTATTACAATTCTAGTTGCTGAAGATCCTGTTTTTTTCTGAACTGCTGTCTCTGTTATCATATTGTGGGCGCATAGCACCATAACTGATAGTATTGTGATTGACCTAGCATCTAGGTCTAGTGTGACCATGACAGCTATCGCTGAATAAACATTTACAAAATATCCTGTTACAAATGATAAAGCAGCCTCTCCGGGAAGTCCGACAAAATTGAAAACTGGGCTGATTAGTTCAGAGAACCAAGGTAGAATATTAAAATATCTTAGAAAAAGAATCAGAATAGAGATTCCCACTGTAATTTTAATAAGCCAAAAACAGGTTTTAACTGTTTTTGGCATTACCTCTCTTACTGATTCTATGATTCTTTGCTTTGCAGTTTTTTCCATGTTAAGAATTAAAACGCAAAGATATCTTTTTTTAGAATCTTAGTAGTTATTTTTCTTAGGTTCGAAATAAGATTTCGGATGGTTACAAGCTGGGCAGTTCTCCAAAGCTTTCTTTCCTTTGTGAACATAGCCACAGTTGCGGCATTGCCATTCAATATCCTCCTCTCTTTCAAATACCTTTTCGGCAATAACTCTCTCTAAAAGAGTTCTGTATCTTGCCTCGTGTTCAGCCTCTACTTTAGCAATCATTTTGAAAGCTGTTGCTACTTGAGGGAAGCCCTCCTCTTGAGCAATTTTTGCAAACTCAGGATACAATAAGCTCCACTCTTCGTTTTCACCTTCTGCTGCAGCAAGTAAGTTTTCTGCAGTTGTTCCAATTTTTCCAGCAGGATATGCTGCTTGAATTTCTAACATTCCACCCTCTAAAAATTTAAAGAATCTTTTAGCGTGTTCAAGTTCTTGGTCAGCGGTTTCAGCGAATACTGCAGCAATTTGTTCGAATCCCTCTTTCTTTGCTATACTTGCAAAAAATGTATAGCGGCTTCTAGCTTGTGACTCTCCTGCAAAAGCCTTAAGCAGATTTTGTTCTGTCTTTGTGCCTTTAATACTTTTTTCCATATTATATATTTTTGGATTAGTGATTGTTCGTAGAAAACGACCATAACAAAGATAATAATATTTATTATTTTTGTAGACAAATGAAATAGCCATGAAAACAAATAAATTGTCGGAATTACGTTTCCGACTCAAAGAGAGAGGTCTTTTCGGATACATTATTCCTTCTAACGATCCCCATTTTGGCGAATATATTCAAGATTACTATAAGTGCAGAGAGTGGATTTCTGGATTCACAGGATCTGCAGGGACAGTAGTTGTAACTCAAACTCAAGCAGCCTTGTGGACAGATTCAAGGTACTTTATTCAAGCAGAGTCTCAGTTGGTAGGAAGTGGAATTGAACTGAAAAAGATTGGTGTTGCAGGAGAGCCAACAATTGCGGATTGGTTAAAGGATCAATATATTCTTGGTTACAAAATTGGTGTTGATTCTGCTCTTTTTTCCGTCTCTGATGTTGAATCACTAAAGAACCAACTCTCTCCGTTTTCTCTTGAAATGAGTGATGATCTCTTTGTTGATGTATGGCAAGATAGACCTAGTCTAAAGTTTTGTGACCTTTTCGGTCTTGATCTCTCTTATTGTGGAGTCTCTACGATTGATAAACTGAAACTGCTCTCAAAAAACAACAACTTTACCAAAAAAACTGCTTTAATTACTACGGTTTGTGATGACATTGCGTGGTTATGTAATCTTAGAGGCTCTGATATAGAGTATAATCCATTGCCAATGTGCAAAGCAATTGTCACCTCATCAAAAATTCATCTTTTTTGCAATCTTTCAGGATTGAGCCAGCAGTTGATAAGCGAGTTGAATGAAAATAAAATAGAAATTTATAACTACGTAGATTTTGAGAATAAGTCAAAGGAGATTTGTGCTGGAAAGGATGTGTTAATTAACCCAGATAGAACAGCTTACTCCGTCTATTCAATCATCGAACCGATTGCTTTGAGTATAAAGTTCGACACTCAAAGAGGGGGCATTATTGGAAAACAAAAAGCGGTCAAAAATGAAGTAGAATTAGAGGGATTCAGAAAGGCGTGTGAAATTGATGGTGTTGCATGGGTGAGATTTTTGAAAAAGATTGAGGAAAATGTTGAGAGTGGAGTAATAATGGCTGAGCATGAGCTAGCAGATGAGATTCAGAAAATTAGGGCTGAATCTGAGTTTTACAAAGGAGAGAGTTTTTCGCCAATTGTAGCTTTTGGTGCTTCTGGAGCAGCTCCTCACTACTCTCTCTCTAAGGAGAATCCAATTATTTTGCGTGAGGGCTCATTGCTTTTAGACACTGGCGGACAATATTTATATGGGACTACTGATACAACTAGAACTCTATTTTTAGGAGAACCTACTGAAGAGTTTAAAGCAGACTATACTGCTGTGCTGAAGGGGATGATAGCTCTCTCTTGTGCGGTTTTTAAAAAGGGGACAAGAGGTGCTTCTCTTGATTTCTTGGCTAGAGGGGAGGTTTATAAAGCTGGCAGATCTTATTTGCATGGGACTGGACACGGGATTGGACATTTCTTGTGTGTCCATGAAGGACCTCAGAGTATAAGAATGGAAGAGAATCCAGTAATCTTGGAAGTTGGTATGGTTCAGTCAAATGAGCCAGCAATTTATGTTCCTGGTAAATATGGAATTCGTATTGAAAACATGATCGCATGTGTTGAATCATTCAAATCGGAGCAAGGAGAATTCCTGGAGTTTGAGACGTTAACACTTGTGCCAATTGATTTAAAACTTGCAGACTTAAGCAAGCTATGCAAGAGTGAGATAAAATGGTTAAAAGCCTATCATAGGAGGGTCTATGACAGGCTTTCGGTACATCTTGATGATTCAGAAAAGAGATGGTTGTTATCTAAAACTTCCAGTCTCGATTGAGTAATCTGGTCTATATGTAATCTTTCTTGTTGATTGATTTATAAAGCCACTCTCTGGAGTTGGCTTTTTAAATTTAAGATCAGACTGTAGCATTGACCCTTCAATCTCTTCGAGGTAATCTTCGAAATTCTTTCCATAATCGTTTAGAGCTTTTAAAAAGAATGCTCCAAGGTCATAACCTTGAAAAGAGTATGCGTTTGGTTCTGATTTAAAAAGAGCTCTGTATTCTGAGACAAAGTTTTTAACATTTGTCGATGAATAGTCGATATGATAAGGAAGTGACAATGTCAAATTCATATCGTGGTAATATGACAAGTCTACCGACTCAAAGTTTCTCCACTTTGAGGTTCCATATAATTTAATTCGATACCCAGCTCTAGTCGATAATAAGTTTAAATTGCGTAGAACATCAAAAACAAAAGCCTCTGAATTTGATGTGATTATGACTTCGTTAAGCTTCTCTTTAGAAAGTTTTGAAGCAATCATATCGTATACTGACCTTCCTTTCAAAACAGCGTATGAGTATGAATTGTATTTCAATCCCTCCTCATCTAAAGATCTTTTTGTAATACCTGTGATATCTTGATCATTAGTAGATTGTTCGTGGAGTAGAACAATATTATTAATTCTTGAAAGGGAAGAGACTAAATGCTTTTGTTGTGTAATTAATGGAACAGTTGCCTGGATGAGATTGGCAGATGTAGTGACCAAATTTTCCGCCTTTGGATCCATTGGGGAGATAACCTTAATTCCATTATCTGCGGCATAACTCAGGATTGATTTAATCTCAGGGGAGTAAACTGGTCCAAATAGCATAGTGCAACCTTTTAGTTTTCCACTTTGCCAAATTAACTCTGGTTTAGGATACTCTTCTGAATCAATAACAACAACATCGAGATTCATCCCATCTGTTTTTGCCTCATTCAGGGCTATCAAGAATCCTTGATAGTATTCCATAAAATTGTTGTAGTCTTTCTGCTCTTTACTACCTCCAAGTGGTAATACTACTCCTATTTTGTAACTATCACTCTTTACTCTATCTTTTTTAGCAGGAACAAATGGAACGGTTAGGACTTGTTTCTCATCGTCTTTTGCTACAGGAATATCTTTAATTTCTTTAGTTTCTGGTTTCTGTTCTACTTTCTTAGAATCCTCTTTTTTAATATCTAAAGGAATTTTTAGTACCTGCCTTGTTTTAAGTTCCTTTTCTTTTAAGTTGTTGAATTTCATTAATTCAGCAACGCTTATTTTGTAGTCTGTAGCGATAGATTCAATAGTTTCGTACCACTGAACAGTATGCAGTTTATGCGTTTGTTCTGGTTCATTTCCTACCTTAATCAGGATTGTCTCCCCAGCTTTTAACCCCGCTGCAAGTTCGGGATTCTCTTTTAAAAGGGTTTCGTAATTAATATTATATAACTTACTAATAGCGAACAATGTCTGCTTTTTTTCTACCGTGTGTACGATATACTCTTTCCCCTCTTTAACTATTCTAGTTCCAGAATTAGTCTGTCCGCTTAAATGCGCTAAACCCTGAATCATAAGAAGCAGGGTGATTAGCGCTATGTTCTTGATTAAACTCATAGTCTTGCAAGCATGTTGTTGATATTGGTTTCGATTCTTTCAAAAATATTTTCGTCGTAAACCGCTTTTTCAAATTTCTGACCAGTAATGTTTTCGAATAACTCAATGTATCTTTCAGAGATGCTGTTTACAATTTCCTCAGTCATCTCAGGAACGTTCTGACCAGTTTGTCCGCTAAATCCATTTTCCATTAGCCATTCTCTTACAAACTCTTTTGAAAGTTGTCTTTGAGGTTCACCCTTTGCAAAAAGCTCTTCATAAGTGTTGGCATAAAAATACCTCGATGAATCTGGAGTGTGGATCTCGTCGATCAGGTAAATCTCATCACCTTTTTTACCGAATTCATATTTTGTATCTACCAAAATAAGGCCTCTTTCAGCCGCAATTTCAGCTCCTCTTTTGAATAGAGCCATAGTATATGCCTCTACTTTAGCATAATCCTCGGCACTAACAAGCCCTTTTGCAATAATCTCCTCTTTTGAGATATCTTGGTCGTGCTCTCCAATTTCTGCTTTCGTTGTTGGAGTGATAATTGGTTGAGGAAACGCTTGGTGCTCTCTCATTCCATCAGGAATTTTAACACCGCAAATCTCTCTTGCGCCAGCCTTATAGGCTCTCCATGAACTACCGGTCAAGTACGCTCTTACAATCATCTCTACTGGAAGTGGATCACATTTATGTCCAACTGTTACCATTGGATCTGGAGATGCGATTTTCCAGTTAGGAACTATGTCCGATGTCATGTCTAAAAACTTAGCGGCAATTTGATTTAAAACTTGCCCTTTGTAAGGAATACCTTTTGGTAGTACTACGTCAAAAGCAGAGATTCTGTCAGTAGCGATCATTACCAGATATTTGTCTGCGATGGTGTAGACATCTCTGACTTTTCCTACATACTTGGTTGTTTGCTTTGAAAAATTGTACTCTGTTCTTGTAATTGCCGACATTGTCTTAAAGTGTTTTAGTTGTTTATAGTGTTTGATAAAAATCTAAGAGTTTACTACAGAAATTAGACCAAGAGAGTCTTTCATTTTCTCGTTGTATATTCTTGACAAAATCTTCACTTGGTTCTTGACCAAAGAATTTTTCTATTGCATCTTTAACTAGTTTGGCATCAGGTTCAGGGACCACAATCCCTGTGCCAGGTGTCTCTATTGCCTCTTTCAGTCCTCCGACATCGGTAGTTATCATTGGAAGTTCAAAATGGTACGAAATTGCGCTTATTCCACTTTGGGTAGCCGATCTATAAGGTAGAACGCAGACATCGGCAGCTGAGAAAAAGAGAGGAACCTCTTCGTCCGAAATATATCTTGTAAAAAGCTTTACATTATCCCTGTTTTTCAGTAAATCAATCTTTTCCTGATATTCTGTAAAGCTACCATATGGTTCCCCGGCAATAATCAAGTTATACTCTCCTTCAAGCATTCCGAACGCCTCAATCAGAATGTCGAGTCCCTTATAATCTCTAATTAGTCCAAAGAAAAGAATGTTTTTATATCCGTGATCTATATTTAAGAATTTGCATGCCTCCTGTTTTTCTATTTTTGCTCCGAAGTGGTTATAAACAGGGTGCGGAGTCATTAGATATTTGGCATCGGGCTTTAGTTTCAAAAGATCGTCTCTTACCGCTTCCGATAAGACGATGAATCCGTCATTTGAATTAAGGTAGTACTTTGTAAAAGGGGTATCAAAAAACCTTCTTTCATGTGGGATCACATTATCTAAAACAGAGATTCTTTTTGTAGTAGGAAGCATATGTCTTGCAACATATCCTTGAGAAGGAGCAAAGTATGACATCCAATATCTCATTAAAAGAATGTCTGGTTCCCATTTGCGAATGATACTAGACGTCTTAATATAAGAAAGAGGATTTGCTGTGTCCAGAATCCTCTCGCTCTCTATTTTAATAGCCGAATCTCCCTCCCCGACGTATTGCGTCTTGCCGGGGAACAGGATATCGGGATATTGTCTTTTGAAGTTAAAAGCCTTTACATCATGCTCCTTGCCCAGTTCATTGAATACATTTGCATTGAACTGCGCGATTCCTCCTCTATAGGGGTAAAAGCAAGATAAAAGTGCTATTTTCAAGATATTGTACTATTTGTTATTTTTAGTTTTAATGTATTCGTCATTCAAACCAGCCACAACCTCTTTTGTGATGTTGAATGTAGAGTCAGCAGTAATTACAGTGTTAGTTGTGCCAGAAGTAGTAATGATTAGTGCAAACTTCTTCTCTTGGTTGTATTTAGCTAAATACTTATTAAGAGCGTCCATTACTTTTCTAATTAATACACCTTCTTCTTCTGCCATCTCCATCTGTTTTTGTTGTGACAGACCTTGTAGTTCTTGTTCTCTGCTAGCAAGTTGTTGTTGAAGACCTTCTGCTTGAGCTCTAGTAATAAGACCTTTCTGAACTTTTTCTTTAAAATCATTTACGTCTCTTTCAAATGCTCTTCCCTTTTTGCTAAGATCATCTTGAATAGTTTGAGCCTTATTTTCTAATTCTGACTTTAAATCATTGAACATGTCGTACTGTTTCATCAGTGAGTCGATCTGAATATAAACAATGCTTCCAGAAGGTGCAGCTGACACTTCTGATGATGTTGATTGAGATTGTTTTGAACGAGATGAGAAATGTAGAACAAATAATGCTATAACTGCAACTGTGAGTACAACATTGAATATTAATGAGACGTTTTTCATTTGATATTGATATTTATTTTTACAAATATAATTAATAATTTCTTAACTGCCTTAAGTATGCTTGGATTGTGTTCTCTAATCCATAATAAAGAGCATCGCAAATTAAAGCATGTCCAATTGAAACCTCTTTTAGATTTATAATGTTTTTTTGAAAGTAATTGAGGTTGTCAAGATTAAGATCGTGTCCAGCGTTAATTTCAAGACCTAATTTGTTTGCCTCTTCTGCTGCCTTAACGTAATCTTCGATTGCCATCTCTTTATTAATGTGAAAATTTCGAGCATAAGATTCAGTGTAAAGCTCTATTCTGTCACACCCTGTATCGGCGGCATGCTTAACCATTTCTATCTTTGGATCTACAAAAATTGAGGTTCTGATTCCCTCCGACTTGAAAAGAGCACAAATCTCTTTTAAGAATGATTTGTTATTTATGGTATCCCACCCACTATCAGATGTCAGAGCATGCTCTGCATCTGGAACTAATGTCACTTGATGAGGTTTTATCTCTAATACTAGTTTTACAAATTTGTCAACAGGATTTCCTTCAATGTTGAATTCTGTAGCTAGAACTGGTTTTAAATTATAGACATCGCTATACCTAATATGTCTCTCATCTGGTCTAGGATGAACAGTTATCCCTTCTGCTCCGAATCTTTCACAGTCCAATGCTGCTTTCAATACATCAGGGAGATTACCTCCTCTGGAGTTACGGAGTGTGGCTATTTTATTTATATTTACGCTTAATTTTGTCATAATAGATGCAAATTTATGTATTTTTGGGAATTATTAAAGTTAATTTATGAGAATCGCCCTATTTGCCAGAGAAGTTGAGTATAAGTGGAGAGAGAGGTTGTGTGATGTTATAAAGTCCTTTGTTGAGAGAGGGGCGGAGCTTGTTTATTATAAGGATTTCTACTATAAAATGGTAGAAAAATATCGACTAAATATTCCAGAAGGAACGTTATTTTCGGGTAGCGAAGATTTGGGAGAGAAAATCGATATATTTCTATGTTTAGGTGGTGACGGTACATTTTTAGAGTCTTTAACACTTATAAGAGACAGGGAGATTCCTGTTGCTGGAATTAACTTTGGGAGACTTGGCTTCTTGACAAGTGCAGATTCAATTCCTGGTACAGAATGGATTGATGTCCTCACTTCGGGCAACTTCTATATAGAAAAGAGAACAGTTTTAGAGGTATCTTCTACTAGTCAAATTGATGGAGTCTTTCCATTTGCCCTAAACGAAGTATCAATTCAAAGAATTGACCCATCAATGTTGTCTGTTGATGTTTCGGTAGATGGACTCAAACTTCCTACTTATTGGTCGGATGGTATAGTTCTTGCTACACCTACAGGATCAACAGCCTATTCACTTAGTATTGGCGGCCCAATTGTGATGCCATCGTCTAAAGCAGTAATCATAGCTCCAATTGCTCCGCATAACTTAAATGTCAGACCGCTGGTTGTTCCAGAAGAGGCTGTAATGAAGATAACATTCAACTCCAGGAAGGGCGGAGCACTGCTTTGTATAGATAACAGATCAGTACAAATAGAGAACAATACAGAATTTGTGATAAAAAAAGCTAACTTTGATTTAAATTATATTTCACTAAAGCCAAGCGGGTTTTTTGACGCCATCAAGGAGAAGCTTCTGTGGGGGGCAGATAAGAGAAACAGCTTTTAAATTTATAAACAGATATGAAGAATAAGATTCCGAATCATGTTACTATTATAATGGATGGGAATGGCAGGTGGGCCAAACAGAGAGGATTAGAGAGGATTGAGGGGCACAAAGCCGGTGTTGAAGCAGTAAGGGCTTCTTGTGAATTTGCAGTGGAGAAAGGTGTAAAGTTTCTTAGTCTGTTTGCTTTTTCAGAAGAAAATTGGAATAGACCTCATGCTGAGGTGTTTGCTTTGATGGGATTGATGATCGAAGCAATAATTAATGAGACTCCGACCTTTATGAAAAATAACATAAAGTTTAGAGTTATAGGTGATATTTCTAAGTTGCCAGACAACTTAAAAAATAAAATTAATGGAGCAGAAGAGTTAACTTCAAAAAATTCGGGACTCACCCTAATCATTTTTTTAAGTTATAGTGGTAAATGGGATATTTTACAAGCGAATCAAAAAGTAGCTCAATTTGTATTGAATAATCCTGATTCAAAAACCGACGAACAGACATTAAATGATCTATTCGAAAGTTATTTAAGTACAAATGGCGTTCCCGACCCTGATTTATTAATCCGCACTAGTGGTGAGCAAAGAATAAGCAATTTCATGCTCTGGCAGGCGGCATATACCGAACTCTATTTCACTGAAATTCTTTGGCCCGATTTTCGCAAAACTAATTTTCAGCAGGCGCTGGATGAATTTGCGCAGAGAGAGAGGCGCTTTGGAAAAACTGGGGAACAGATAAATATTCTTTAAGTAGTTAAGCCGTTAAAACAAATAAAAGCTTATATTTGCAAACTTACAGTCAGAATGTGCAGATGAAGTCATTAAAAATTTTTCTATTAATAGTTATCCTTGCGCCCATCGGTCTAAGGGCTCAGAACACAGGATCCAGCAAATCAATTTCAGTTGATTACAACGAACCGAAAAAATATGTCATTGGAGGCGTAAGGCTTTCGGGCGTAAAGTACAACAACAAAGAAGATATTATTGCTCAGACAGGTCTCAATGTCGGTGACTCTATCACAATTCCTGGCGATGAGGTCTCTTCTATTGTAAAAAGGCTGTGGATGGCCAGATTATTTTCTGATGTATCTTTCGAGGTTGACTCTGTTTCGGCAGATAAGGTTTTTATAAATTTATATCTTCAGGAGAGATCGAGAGTTGTAAAATGGGATTTCAATGGAATAAAGAAATCTGAAAAATCGGATCTTCAAGAGAGATTAAAACTTAGAAGAGGAAGCGAACTTTCCGACTTTTTGGTTAAATCATCTACCGAAATTATCAGAAAGTACTATGTTGAAAAGGGATTTCTTAAGACGGAGGTTGAAGTTCTTCAAGTTAAGGATACTAATTTTGTTAATGCAGTCAACGTTACATTCAATGTAAAGAGAGGTCCGAAGGTAAAAATCCAAAAGATTAGGTTCGAAGGTAACGACAATATCAGTTCATTCAAACTTGCAAAAGCAATGAAGAAAACAAAAGATATGAATCTTTTGAATTTTTTCTCTAGCAAGAAATTTAACGAAAAGGAGTACGACAACGATAAAAAATCGCTGATTCAAAAATATAGTGAAAGAGGTTATCGCGATGCGAAAATTTTGAAAGATTCAATCTACTACATCTCTGATTCAAGAATGGGTATAACATTCAAGATAGAGGAGGGTAGAAAATACTACTTTAGAAATATCACTTGGACAGGAAACTCTATTTATAGTTCTGAATATTTGAATAGAATTTTAAGAATTCAAAAGGGCGATGTATATGATGTTGTTTCAATGGAAAAGAGATTGTACGATGCTGAGGACGGAAACGTATCTAAACTTTATCGCGACCAAGGATATCTTTTCTTCAATGTTATGCCAGTAGAAGTTAATATCGATGGAGACTCTGTAGATGTAGAGATGCGCATGGTTGAGGGAAAACCTGCAACTTTTAATAGAATCATAATAAATGGAAATAATATCACTAACGAAAAGATTGTAAGAAGAGAGCTGTTTACAAGACCTGGTTATCTATTCAGTCAAACTTCGTTAGAGAGATCATTAAGAGAGATATCTTCGATGGGACACTTTGACCCTGAAAAAATTATGTCTCCTGGTGGTTATAATATAGTACCTAATCAAATCAACAATACTGTAGATATTACATATAATGTTGAGGAAAAACCAAACAGTCAGTTAGAGGTAGCTGGAGGATGGGGTGGTAATACATTCGTAGGTACACTTGGTGTGAGTTTTAATAACTTCTCAATTGGAAGAATCTTGGACAGAAAAGCTTGGAGACCAGTTCCGCTAGGTGATGGTCAGCAACTTGCGCTCCGCTTCCAAACTAATGGTTCTTACTACACTGCACTATCAGCTAGTTTCACCGAACCGTGGTTATTTGGAACAAAACCAACATCTTTGAGCTTGTCTGCGTACTATACAAGACAAACAAATGCATACTATTTCTTCCAAACAGCTGATCAAAGCATGGAGGTATTTGGTTTGTCGGCAGGAATTGGTACAAGACTTAAATGGCCAGACAACTGGTTTGTATTGTACAACGAAATAAGTGCCCAATCTTATCGTTTGAAGAATTGGCAGTACTACTTCCTGTTCTCTAACGGTTATTCAAATAATATCAGTTGGAAAATCAGACTACAAAGGAACTCTACTGACCAGCCTGTCTATCCAAGAAAGGGATCTGACTTCCAATTAGGTCTTCAGTTAACTCCTCCATACTCACTATTCCGATCTAAAGACACAGATTATTCTAAAATGTCTGATGCTGATAAATATCGTTGGATAGAGTATCATAAATGGACATTCAAAGGAACTCTGTATACTCCTATAGTTGGTGACTTAGTGTTGATGTCTAGATCATTCTTTGGATACTTAGGATATTATGATAGAAAACTTGGTTACTCACCATTCGAAGGCTTTGTATTAGGTGGTGATGGTATGTCTGGCTACAATACCTACGGAACAGAGACAATTGGTCTACGTGGTTATCCAAATGCTTCTTTAACTCCAAGAAATAAAAATGCATATGCAGGTAATGTTTACGATAAATTTACTCTTGAATTACGTTACCCTGTAATATTACAACCTCAATCTACAATATACGCTTTAGTATTCCTGGAGGGAGGTAATGCTTGGTCTGATATCAGAGACTTTAATCCATTCTCAATCAAGAGATCTGCCGGTGTCGGTGTGAGAGTCCTTCTGCCAATTGTTGGTATGTTAGGTATTGACTGGGGTTATGGATTCGATCCTGTTGAGGGAAAAACCAAAGGGGGAAGTAATTTCCACTTCGTAATTGGACAGCAATTCTAAAAAATTATATATGAAAAAGTTTATTTCGGCAGCAATATTAATGTTTGCATCGTTTATAGGAGTAAACGGACAAACTGTAGGATATGTGAATACAGATAAAATTTTGGATAAAATTCCAGAATATGTAAGTGCCAAAAGTATTCTTGAAAACCAAAAGGCTCAGTTTGATGCTAAACTTGAAGCTGAGTATAAAAAAATTGAGCTTATGTATAAGAGCTATCAGTCACAGAGAGCATCTATGTCAGAAGCGCAAAGAGTGGCTAGAGAGAATGATATCATAAGAAGAGAGAAAGAGGTAAAGGATCTTCAGGCTAACTTTTTTGGGCAAGATGGGCAGATGGCCAAGAAATCTAAAGAGTTAATTGATCCGATTAAAAGCAGGGTTCAAAAGGCAATCAATGATGTAGCTGAAGAGTCAAGAGTTGCTGTAGTATTAGACCTCGCAGTGGTTCAAGGTGTGATTTATAATAACCCTTCTGCCGATTTAACTTCAAAAGTGCTAAGAAAATTAGGCATTAAGTAGAAACCAAATAATTAAAAAACCATATGAAACTTTTTTCTAAATTACTAGTAGTAGTCTTCATTTTTTCGACTGCATCTGCTTTTGCTCAAGGCAATAAATTTGGGCATATTAATCTACAGGAGCTCATCAATCTTATGCCTGAGCGCGATAGTGCAGTTGTGAAACTTGAAAAATATTCTCAGGAACTTCAAGAGACTTTAACTGCTTTCCAAACTGAATACCAAACAAAAGTTACAACATACCAACAAAAACAAGCTACTTGGACTGCTGCAACTTTAGAGGCTAAACAAAAAGAGATTGTAGATCTAGAGGCTAGAATTAACTCATACCAACAAAATGCTCAAGCTGAGTATCAGCAAATGTATCAACTTCTATTTGCACCTGTTTATAAAAAAGCAAATGAAACAATTGAGAAAATAGGTAAAGCTCAGTCGTTTACTTATATTTTTGATATATCAGGTGGAAACATTCCTTACATTGGTACAGAGAGTGTAAATGTTCTTCCTTTAGCAAAAACAGAACTTAAAATACCTGCAGATAAAAAAGTGATGGTACCAAAAGCTGCTCAACAAGAGCAAGTAACTCCAGCACCTGCAAAACCTGCAGCAAAATAATTATTGTAACCCCAAAATTATTTTGTTAAATTTACAGTCACTTCATAATGAGGTGACTTTTTTTATTTCCCATATGAGTTTATTGAATCAAAAAAATGGAGTTATTGGGGTTTTTGACTCTGGTGTAGGTGGCTTGTCTGTTTTGAAAGAGCTTCAGAAATCTCTTTTTAATGAGGATTTTATATATGTATCAGATAATGCTCACTGCCCTTATGGACCAAAATCTATAGAAGAGGTTCAAACTAGAGCATTCAAGATTACTGAATTTCTTTTAAGCAAAGATGCCAAAATTATAGTAGTAGCTTGCAACACTGCTACTGCTGCTGCTATCGACGAATTACGCCAAAAATTTAATAATATAATTTTTGTAGGAATGGAACCTGCTGTAAAACCAGCTGCGCTACATTCTAAAAGTGGTGTAATAGGTGTTTTGGCAACTAAAGGAACTTTCAAAGGGCGATTATATCATAGGACCCTTGAGCGGTTTGCTTCTGATATAGAAGTTGTTGAGCAGGTAGGAGAGGGATTGGTTGAGATCGTAGAAGATGGGAAATTTAAAGAAAAGGCGACCTATGAGCTTCTACGCAAATATATTTCTCCAATGATAGATAAGGGAGCTGATCATATTGTCTTGGGATGTACTCACTATCCATTTTTAAAAGAGCAAATTCAAGAGGTTGTTGGGAAAAATATCGTAGTAGTAGATCCTGCTCCCTCTGTAGCGTTAAGAGTTAAGTCTGTATTAGAGGAGAGAGGATTGCTTTCGATATCGAAAGAGAACTGGTCGAATTGTTCAACTGAGTATATATCTACAGGTGATACTTCAAATCTAAAGAGAATGGCTTCTTTAATCGATCCATATTTTAAGGAGTCTTGCATAATGTCTATTCAAATTTAAACTAAACTAATAAACTATGACAACCGAAACACTTTTCTATCTAGCTCCTATTGCATCAGTTGTCGCTCTTGTGTTTGCTTACATCTTCTTTAAACAGATGATGAAGGAGAGCGAAGGTACTGATACAATGAAGGAGATTGCGTCGCACGTACGTAAGGGAGCGATGGCCTATCTAAAACAACAATACAAAGTAGTATTAATCGTTTTTATTATTCTTAGTATCTTTTTTGCAATTCTTGCATATGGATTTGGTGTTCAAAATCCTTGGGTTCCATTTGCGTTTTTAAGTGGAGGTTTCTTCTCTGGACTTGCTGGATTTATTGGAATGAAAACTGCAACTTACGCTTCTGCCAGAACAGCAAATGCTGCAAGAAGATCTTTAAACAGTGGATTAAAATTAGCATTTCGCTCAGGTGCTGTTATGGGACTTGTGGTTGTTGGACTTGGATTACTAGATATTTCTCTTTGGTATTTATTGTTGAATCATTTTATTGAGGCAACTGGAGCTCAAAAGTTGGTAGTTATCACAACTACAATGTTGACATTTGGTATGGGTGCTTCTACTCAGGCTCTTTTTGCTAGAGTAGGTGGAGGAATCTACACCAAAGCGGCAGATGTTGGAGCTGATTTAGTAGGAAAAGTTGAGGCTGGAATTCCTGAGGATGATCCACGAAATCCTGCAACAATTGCAGATAATGTTGGAGATAATGTTGGAGATGTGGCTGGTATGGGAGCTGACTTGTATGAATCATATTGTGGGTCTATTCTTGCAACCGCAGCTCTTGGGGCTTCTGCATTTTATATCAATCCTGATATGCAGCTAAAGGCTGTCTTTGCACCGATGATAATTGCTGCAGTTGGAATAATTCTATCAATTATAGGAATTTATGTTGTTAGAACAAAGGAGGGGGCTGGTATGAAACAATTACTAGGATCTCTTGGAAAAGGTGTAAACTTAAGCTCAGCATTAATAGCTATATTTACTTTTGTGATATTTTATTATTTGCAAATTGAGAATTGGATGGGAATATCCTTCTCAGTCGTTACAGGTCTTGTAGCAGGTATAATTATAGGTCAATCTACCGAATATTACACATCTCATTCATATAAACCTACTCAAAAAATTGCTGATAGCTCTCAAACAGGACCAGCAACAGTAATAATTTCTGGAATTGGTTTAGGTATGATTTCTACTGCTATTCCTGTAATTACAATTGCAATAGCAATTATCCTTTCATTTTTATGCGCTACTGGTTTTGATACTGCAAATATGCTTTCAGCGCATAATTTAAGTTTAGGACTTTATGGAATTGGTATTGCAGCTGTTGGTATGCTTTCAACTCTTGGAATAACCTTGGCTACAGATGCATATGGTCCAATTGCTGATAATGCTGGAGGAAATGCAGAGATGAGTCATTTGGAGCCAGAAGTTAGAAAAAGAACAGATGTTCTGGATGCACTAGGTAATACAACAGCTGCTACTGGAAAGGGCTTTGCTATTGGATCAGCAGCCTTAACAGCTCTTGCTCTTTTAGCCTCGTATATAGAAGAGATAAAAATTGGGTTACAACATATTGGACAAAACACAATTGATGTCGCAGGTAGAGTTGTAAATGTAGCTGAGGCGACTATTCCAGATTTTATGGAGTATTATCAGATTAATTTGATGAATCCTAAGGTTTTAGCTGGAGTTTTTATTGGATCAATGATGTCTTTCCTGTTTTGTGGCTTGACAATGAATGCCGTAGGAAGGGCTGCTCAAAAGATGGTTGAAGAGGTGAGAAGACAATTTAAGGAGTTCCCTGGCATTTTGACAGGAAAAGACAAACCTGATTATGCTCGCTGTGTAGAAATTTCAACTAAAGGAGCTCAGCAAGAGATGTTGTTTCCTTCACTACTTGCCATTATAGTTCCAGTATTAACTGGAATCGTGTTTGGTGTCTCTGGAGTTATGGGGCTTTTAGCTGGAGGTTTAGGTGCTGGATTCGTTCTTGCAGTATTTATGGCAAATGCAGGTGGCGCTTGGGATAACGCAAAAAAATATGTAGAAGAGGGTCATTATGGAGGAAAAGGATCTCCATCTCATAAAGCAACAGTCGTAGGAGATACTGTTGGCGATCCTTTCAAAGACACATCTGGACCTTCACTTAATATTCTTATTAAATTAATGAGTATGGTTTCGATTGTGATGGCAGGTTTGACAGTTGCTTTTAGTATTTTGTAAAATTAAATCAATTAAAATAAAATAGAGGTTGCCAATTTTTTGACAACCTCTATTTTATTATACAATTAAGTAACTTATCTTGTTAAAAGTTATTTAAGAGTTTCAGTTAAGAAAGGAACAATCTCCTCTTCATTCAATTTTCTCTTAAGAATAATACCATTTTGGTCAACAAATACATTTTGAGGAATGTATCTTACATTGTACATCTTAGCAGCTTCGCTATCCCAATATTTAAGATCAGAAACTTGTGTCCAAGTTAGCTTATCATCCTGAATAGCTTTTTTCCAGCCTTCAGCCTCTTTGTCTAAAGATACTCCGATAATTCCGAACCCTTTCTTATTGAAATCTTTGTAAATCTTAACAAGAGTTGGGTTAAATCTACGGCATGGACCACACCAACCTGCCCAGAAGTCAATCATTGTAACTTTGTTTTGAGAGTAAACAGATGATAGAGAAACTGGTTTTCCCTCAGGATCGTTAAGAGTAAAATCAGGTGCTTTCATACCAGGCTGAAGTTTTTTAACAACTTCGATTGCCTCTTCTAAAAGCTTGATATTTCTATTTTCAGCAAATTCTGGAAGAGCTTTAAAAGCAGCTAGGTTTTTTTCAGCAACTTCGATGGTAAAGTCTTCAACTTTGTTAACCATTTGGTTTAAAGTGTAGAAAGATGTTGGGTTTTGTGCAAAAAAGGCAGAATCAATAGCTTTGTTTTCAAGTTCAGATTTTTCAAAGATAGCAGCGATCTCCTCTTTTCTTTGTGGAGTAGTAGTCTCTTTATAGTACTCTTTAGAAAGTGAGTCAAGACCATATTTTGTAGTAATGTCCTCGTGTTGTTTTCTTAAAGCAGTTACAAGGTCGTTGGTAACACCGCCAGTTACAACAGCATTTGCCATATCATTGGCAGCTGCATTAATTGTAATCTCAGAGTTATCTAAAAAGAGGTTAATTCTTCCGTTGATTCCTTCTATAGTAATTGAATAGCTCTCAGGTGTCTTAACTTTTCCTTTGAATTCAAATTTGCCATCAACAAGATCAGCAGTGTCTTGGATAGTTTCAAGTCTCGAAAAGTTTGTTAGGTAAACTTTTCCTGTTTTAACGCTGTCTCCGGTTATCGTACCTGTTATGATATAACCGTCGTGTTTAGGAGCCGAACACGCGAAGATACCTAGTATCGCCGCGATAAAAAGTAGTTTTTTCATTTGTATTGTGTTTGTGATTAGTTGTTGTGAACGCAATTTAACTTTTTATTCTTCATCTTCCAAATACCACTTCTTGTACATCATGTAACCCTGTGCGTTTTTATGGGCAGATTCACCAATTTGTGGCGACGCATCTTTAACCTTTTTAGCAGGAATTCCTGCATATACACCAGGCTCCAAAACGGCATTACTTAACACAACAGCTCCTGCAGCGATGATTGTGTTGTCTGGAACTACTGCATTATCCATTATAATTGCCCCCATTCCAATTAGTACATTACTACCAACCTTTGCACCATGAACAATTGCATTGTGTCCTATTGACACATCGTTGCCTATCTCTACTACCGATTTTTTATGTAAGGTATGCAAAACTGCTCCGTCTTGTACATTAACTCTGTCTCCGATAATGATTGGATTGACATCTCCTCTCAATACTGCACTATACCAAATGCTACAGTCGTCTCCAATAGTTACATCGCCTATAATTGCTGCATTTTCAGCTAAAAAGCATCTCTCTCCGATTTTTGGTTCAATTGAATTTAGTTTTCTTAAAATAGCCATATTTTTTGAATTTTAACTTGCGAATATACAAATAGAATACCGAATTGTTCATAAATGAAATTTTACTATTGATTTAGGTTTGTTTATTTAGAAAATATACGATTAAATGATACAAATCATTAGGAGATTGACTTTATTTTCTTATAATATTGTATGAAAAAAGTTTTTTTTAATAATAAATTAACATTTCATCGAAAAATTATATTTAGGTGAAATATATTACTTACTTTTGTCTAATAATTCAACGACAAAAAAGCTAAAGCTTAACAAAACTAAATCGTATGCAACACAAAGTTATTGACACACAAGAAGTTGTGATAAGGTTTACAGGGGATTCAGGAGATGGAATGCAGTTAACAGGAACTCTGTTTGCTGATGCCTCTGCCCTGTATGGCAATGAAATCTCTACTTTCCCAGATTTTCCTGCAGAAATCAGAGCACCTCAAGGTACAGTGTCTGGCGTTTCGGGCTTCCAGGTTCATATTGGAAGTGGTGAAATCAGAACTCCTGGTGATTTTTGCGATGTTCTTGTAGCAATGAACCCAGCTGCTTTAAAAGCAAATGCAAAATGGGCAAAACCAACAGCGAGTATAATTTTAGATTCTGATACATTCGATGAAAAAGGTCTTACAAAGGCTGGATTCAAAACCAATGATCCAATTACTGAGCTAAAAATTGAAGATAGAAATATAATTTTTGCACCTATTACTTCTCTAACAAAAGAGAGTTTAAAAGATAGTGGATTGGATCCAAAATCTATTATTAGATCCAAAAATATGTTTACTCTTGGTATGTGTTACTTTATGTTCAACAGACCAATGGAGTATACAGAGCAATATCTAGAGAAAAAGTTCCGTAAAAAACCTCAATTGATTGACGCTAATAAAAAGGTGCTTCATGATGGTTATAATTATGCTGGAAATATTCATGCGATAGCAAACACTTACACTGTACAGCCTGCTAAATGTGAGAAAGGGATTTATAGAAACATTAATGGTAACCAAGCTACAGCTTGGGGATTGTTAGCTGCAGCAGAAAAATCAGGCAGACCTCTTTTCTGCGGTTCGTATCCTATCACACCTGCCACTTCAATTTTGGAAGAACTTGCTTTGAGAAAGGATCTTAATGCAAAAACACTTCAGTGCGAAGATGAGATTGCTGGTATTTGTACTGCAATTGGAGCTGCTTATGCTGGTAATTTTGCTGTTACAACAACTTCTGGCCCTGGTCTTTCGCTAAAATCGGAAGCCCTTGGTCTGGCAATGATTACTGAACTTCCTCTTGTAATTGTTGATGTTCAAAGAAGTGGACCTTCAACAGGTATTCCTACAAAAACTGAGCAAACTGACCTTAATCAAGCACTATATGGTAGAAATGGAGAATGTCCTATTGCTGTAATTGCAGCTCATTCTCCTTCTCATTGCTTTGATGCAGCGTTCTATGCTGGTAAGTATGCTATGGAACACATGATGCCTGTAATGCTTCTGACAGAAGGTTTCTTAGGAAACGGTTCTGAACCTTGGAGAATTCCTAGTATGAAAGATTACCCATCTGTAACACCTCCAGTAATTACAGAGGCTGAGACTCCGTATTGGCCTTACAAACGCGATGAGCAGAGACTTGCAAGAAGATGGGCTTTCCCTGGAACACCTGGCTTAGAGCATAGAATTGGTGGTCTTGAAAAAGATAACAATGGTAATGTCTCTTCTGATCCTATCGTTCACGAAAGAATGGTTAAAGAGAGAGCAGATAAGGTTGCAAAACTTTCTGAATTCATCCCTGAACAACAAATAATTGGTGAAGATAGCGGTGATGTGTTGATTATTGGTTGGGGAGGTACATTCGGTCACCTTTATACAGCTGTTAAACAACTTCAAGCAGAAGGTAAGAAAGTTAGTCTTGCTCACTTTGACTATATCTTCCCATTACCTAAAAATACAGCAGATATTTTCTCTAAGTTTAAAAAATTGATTGTTTGTGAGTTAAATAGTGGTCAGTTTGCTGACTATTTAAGAGCAAGACATCAGCAGTTTAACTACTTGCAGTGCAATAAAGTACAAGGTCAGCCATTTATCGTTAAGGAGATTGTTGACGCAGTTAACGCAATTCTATAATATCACCAGAAAAAATTACAGAAATGAAATATACTCCACAAGATTTTAAAAGTAATCAAGAGGTAAAATGGTGCCCAGGATGCGGTGACCACGCAATACTAGCCTCTGTACAAAGAGCAATGCCTGAAATTTGCGAAGCTCTGAACTACACAAAGGAGAGATTTGTCTTTGTTTCAGGAATCGGATGTTCTTCAAGATTCCCTTATTATATGAATACTTATGGATTTCATGGTATTCATGGTCGTGCTGCTGCAATTGCTACAGGAGTTAAGGTAGCTAACCCAACCTTGACTGTATGGCAAATCACAGGAGATGGTGATGCTCTTGCAATTGGAGGTAATCACTTTATCCATGCGATAAGAAGAAATATTGATATAAATATAATTCTCTTCAACAATCAGATATATGGTCTAACAAAAGGTCAATATTCTCCAACTTCAAAATTGGGTATTATGACTAAGACCTCTCCTTATGGAACCGTTGAGCATCCATTCAATCCAGGTGCTTTAGTACTCGGTTCAAGAGGAACATTCTTTGCAAGAAGTTTAGATGTTGAGTTAAAACTCACTCAAGATATTATGGTTGCATCTGCTAAACATGATGGTACAGCTGTAACTGAAATGTTGGTTAATTGTGTGATCTTTAATGATAAAACTCACTCAACTATCTCTGAAAAAGAGAGCAGAGAAGATAGAGTTATTGTGTTAAAACATGGTGAGCCAATGATCTTTGGTAAGAACAGAGATAAAGGTTTGATGCTTGATGGAATGAAGCTTAAAGTTGTTAAGATTGGCGAAGATGGTATCACTGAGAAAGATCTTTTAATTCATGATGCAGAAGAGGAGAATCCAGGACTACACTCAATGCTAATTGATATGAAGTATCCTGAATTTCCAGTTGCATTAGGCGTTATTCGCGCTGTTAAAGATAAAACCTATGACGACAATGTACGTGACCAAGTTATTGATGTTCGTGAACATGCCCAAATTAAAAACATGGACGAGCTTCTAAGAAGTGGCGCTACTTGGGAGGTAAAATAGACTTGTTTAATCAAAAACATATTTAAAACTTAATAAATTAACAATTAATACTATTATGAAAGTAGCAGAAATTATGGCCTCTCTTGAGAAAAAATATGGCCATGAAAAAGAGTACTTACAAGCAGTTCACGAAGTTCTAGAATCAATTGAAGAGGTGTATAACCAACACCCTGAATTTGAAAAAGCAAAGATTATCGAAAGACTAGTTGAGCCAGATCGTATCTTTACTTTCCGCGTTACATGGCAAGATGATAAAGGTGAAGTGAAAACTAACCTTGGCTACCGTGTACAATTCAGCAATGCAATTGGCCCATACAAAGGTGGTTTCCGTTTCCATCCTTCTGTTACCCCTTCAATTCTTAAATTCTTAGGATTTGAACAAACATATAAAAATGCTCTTACAACTCTTCCTATGGGTGGAGCTAAAGGTGGTTCAGATTTCGATCCAAAAGGAAAATCAGATGCTGAGATCATGCGTTTCTGCCAAGCGTTCATCACTGAACTATGGAGAAACATTGGTCCTGATACTGACGTTCCTGCAGGTGATATCGGAGTAGGTGGACGTGAAATCGGTTATATGTACGGCTGGTACAAGAAACTTGCTCGCGAAAACACTGGAGTTCTTACAGGAAAAGGTAGTACTTGGGGTGGTTCATTAATCCGTCCAGAGGCTACAGGTTTTGGTGGAGTTTACTTCGTTCAACATATGCTTAAGACTAGAGGAATGGACATCAAAGGCATGACTGTTTCTGTATCAGGTTTTGGTAACGTTGCTTGGGGTGCTGCTTTAAAAGCTACTGAATTAGGAGCTAAAGTAATTGCTCTTTCTGGTCCAGATGGTCTTATCGTTGACGAAAGTGGTATGACAGCTGAAAAGATCGACTATATGTTGGATCTACGCGCAACTAACAATGACGTTGTTGCTCCATATGCTACTAAATTCCCTGAATCTAAATTCTATCCTGGTAAAAAATCTTGGGAAGTTAAGGTTGACGTTGCTCTTCCTTGTGCATTCCAAAACGAACTTAATGGTGAAGATGCTAAGAAGCTAATTGCTAATGGTGTTAAATGTGTTGGTGAGATATCTAACATGGGTTGTACTCCTGAAGCTATTAATGAATTCATCAATGCTAAAGTTCTTTACGCTCCAGGTAAAGCTGTTAACGCAGGTGGTGTAGCTGTTTCTGGTCTAGAAATGACTCAAAATGCTATGCATATTAGCTGGACTTCAGAAGAGGTTGATAACAAGCTTAAACAAATTATGGAATCTATCCATATTGCTTGTGTTAAATATGGTACACAAAAAGATGGTTATATCAATTATGTAAAAGGTGCTAACATTGCTGGCTTCATGAAAGTAGCTCAAGCTACTTTAGAGCAAGGTCTTTGCTAGTTATTTACTCGATATAAAAATCGACGAATGCAATAGAGCGAGTATTTGATATACTTGCTCTATTTTTTTATTATCAGAAGAATAGCCAAATAAATAAAAAGTTAAATTTGTTTAGACGAGATTAACTGGAAAAGGATTAATTCAATCTAACCCAATATTTTATTTATTAACCAAATTCAATTTTATGAAAAAATTCAGGCTATTTTTAACATGCTTGGCACTTGTCTTTTCTGGAGTTATGTCAGCTCAGAACATTCAAGTTACAGGTACTGTGAAGGATGCGGCGACAGGTGAGCCTATACCTTACGCATCTGTTCAAGTTAAGGGTACACGTACTGGTATAAACACAGCAGAGAATGGTACATTTTCGCTGTCAGCACCAGCTAACGGAACTCTTGTAATCAGTTTTATAGGTTATAAAACTCAAGAAATTCTAATTCAAAGCAGATCATCAATAAATGTTGATTTAGCATCTGATGCTGTAGCTCTTGAAAATGTTATTGTTGTTGCATATGGTACTGCTAAAAAAGAATCATTTACAGGTTCTGCAGAGGTGGTAAAAAGTGATGCAATTATAAAAAGAAGTACTTCGAATGTAACAAAAGCGATTGAAGGAACTGTTGCAGGGGTGCAAACAACTGCAGGTGGTGGACAACCTGGTTCAAGTGCTTCAATAAGAATTCGCGGTTTTGGTTCGATGAAAGCATCTAATGATCCTTTATATGTAGTAGATGGAGTTCCATATGATGGACAAATTTCTGCGTTAAATCCAAATGACATTGAGAATATGTCGATTCTTAAAGATGCATCGGCTTCAGCTCTTTACGGAGCAAGAGGATCTAATGGTGTTGTGATTATTAATACAAAACGAGGTAAAGAGGGTCGAAGATTTGTGACATTTAAAGCTGACTTTGGCGTGTCAAGTAGAGCTCTTTTGAACTATGAAACTGTCAGTACACAAGAGTACATGGAGACAGCAAGAGCGCTTTATGGAGTAAACTTTATGTCTAGATTAGGTGGAGAAAGTTATAATCCTTATGATGTTGCAAGTACTCAACTTTTTGATGCAAATGGAAAAGTTGTTTCTAATGCAAAATTACGTTGGGATGATAATTGGATCAAAGAAGCTCAAAATAAAGCTCCATATAAGCAAGACTATCAATTAGGTATAACTGGGGGTGATGAAAAAACTCAATATCTTTTTTCTTTCGGCTATACTAAAGAAAACGGATTGATTATGAATACAGATTTTGACCGTTTTTCTGCTAAAGTTACTGTTGATTCAAAATTTGCTTCTTGGGCAAAAGCGGGGATGTCAATGAATGCATCAACAACTAAGCAAAATTCTACTTTAGATAATGGTTCTTATTATACAAATGTTTGGTATTCAGCGCTTACATTGTCTCCAATATATCCAGTCTATAAAAAGGATTCTAATGGAAATACAATGTACGATGCAAGTGGTGATAAAATATTTGACTATGGTGATACAAGACCAATGGCAAATAATTCTAATGCAATTGGGGATTTAACTTATAATAAATATCTAGGTAAAAACGATAATTTAAGTGGTAGAACATTTATCGAATTTAAAACAGATAAAGATATTCCAATTATCAAAGACTTATCACTTTCTGTTAATTTAGGATTTGATTATTTATCAAGAAACTATTCTGAGTACAGTAACCCACTTTATGGTCAATATGTTTCACAAGGTGGCAATATCGAAAAATACTCTTATAGGAACCTTACTTATACTTTTAACCAATTGTTGACTTATGATAAAATATATAATCAACATCATGTAAACCTTTTATTAGGTCATGAATATTACAAGATGAGCAACTATGATATGTTTGCTTCTAAAAAAGGTTTTGCTTTCTTTGGACTATATGAATTAAGTGCAGCATCAACTGTTTCGTCAATGCCTACTTCAAAAATTGTAGATAATAGGGTAGAATCATATTTATCAAGATTAAATTATGACTATGCTGATAAATACTACTTTTCAGCTAGTTATAGATCTGATGGATCTTCTCGTTTTTACAGAGACAGCAGATGGGGTAACTTCTGGTCATTAGGTGCTTCATGGAAAATATCTAAAGAAAAATTTATGCAATCATTAACTTGGATTGATAATTTAACATACAAACTAAGTTATGGATATCAAGGTAATGACAACATAGGAACTTATTATGGATGGCAAGCATTATATGATTTAGAGTACGCAAATGCAGAATTTGGGGGAGTATTTCCTATTAGTGTTGAGAATAAAAATCTAAAATGGGAAAAAAATAATAATCTTAATACAGGTATCGAGGCGTCACTATTTGGACATAGATTAAAATTAACATTTGAGTATTTCATTAAGAATACTGATGATTTAATTATGTCTAGACCTATGGCTGTTTCTACTGGCTTTGCATCTTATCTTGATAATGTTGGAAGTATGGAGAATAAAGGATTTGATATTACTATTGGTGGGACCCCTGTGCAAACTAAAAACTTTAAGTGGGACATTACTTTTATGGGTAGTCATGTTAAAAATAAAGTAACAAAACTAAATGATGGTTTGCAAAACCTTGATCCAACAAATGTTTATATTACGAAAGTAGGCTATCCGCTTAATTCGTTTTATCTAGTTAAAAATGGAGGAGCTGATCCTCAATCTGGAGCACAGAGATACAAATATATTGATGCAAATGGAGTTGAACAGTTTACTACTAGCTACAACACGGCTAATGCAAAACGAACAGATGCTAATATTCAAGGTAGTAGAATTCCAGATCTTTATGGAAGTTTAAATAATTCATTTGAATTCTATAATTTTGATTTAGCTTGTTTGTTAACATACTCTATTGGTGGTAAAGTATACGATTCAAATTACTTTGGATTAATGGAAACAAGAAATGCTGGTGCAAATTACCATGTGGATCTTTATAATAAGAGATGGAAACAACCAGGTGATATTACAGATGTTCCTAAACTCTCTGAGAATACAAAGTATCAAACTGATTTTTATTTAACTGATGCATCGTATCTTTCAATCAAGAATATTTCTTTAGGCTACAATTTTGATAGTAAGTTTGTTAAAAAACTTGGTCTTGAATCATTAAGATTGACTATGAACGCAAATAACTTATATCTTTTCTCGCATAGAAAAGGAATGGATCCTCAGTATAATTTTACTGGAACTGTTGATTATTCTTATGCTCCAGTTCGTACAGTATCATTCGGAATTGATCTTAAATTTTAATCCAATACGAAAATTATTATGAAAAAATATTTATTGTATACAATGTTTGTTTCATTGACTCTTTTAGCATCATGCTCTAAGGAGTTAGAGACAACACCAACTGATAAAACTACTTCAGACGTAGTCTTCTCTACAGGAAGTGGTGCTTATGCTGCCATTAATGGAATTTACCGTTATATGTATATGACTGGTTATACTCCATCATGGGCTTCTGAAAATTTTGGTTATTCTTCTATTTTGCATTGCTATGATATGGTAGGAGAAGATATGGCTAAAAGAGATCCAGGATCACAATGGTTCTTTTATGATCATCTATTTTGGGTTAGAGGTGAAATTACTAGTACTAGTGATAGACCTATTGGATGGTGGACATTTTTTTACAAAATAATTATGTCTTCTAATAACATTATTGCTTATGTGCCTAATGCTGTTGCAAGTGAGCAACTTAAGAATAATGTTATTGGGCAAGCGCTTGCATTAAGAGCTTTTGCGTATTATAATCTAGTAAATATCTATCAATTAACATATGATGGAAACTTAAATGCTAAGGGAGTTCCTATTTATACAGAGCCATCTGATAAAAATACAATTGGTAAAGGTAGAGGTACAGTTGAACAAGTATATACTCAAATTAAAACAGATTTAGATTTAGCTATTGAAAAGCTAAAAAATGCTGAAACTCAAAAAAATAAATCTCACATAGATCTTTACGCAGCTTATGGTTTAAAAGCTAGAGTTGCTTTAATGATGCGAGATTGGACAACCGCTAAAACTATGGCCCAAAAAGCATTAGAAAAACCTGGGTTAGCATTAATGTCAACAACAGAATTGTCTGGTGGTTTTAACTCTATTAATAATGAGTGGTTGTGGGGAGCACAAGTATTGGACGCTCAAGCAACAGGAGTATCTTCATTTATGAGCCATATGGATGCTGCTGAAGGTGGTGGATACGCTAAGAACTCTGGTGTACTTGTTTCAAGATGGATGTATGACCTAATGCCTAATAATGATATTCGTAAGCAAAAATGGTTTACCGCTCCAACAATGGACTGGAGAAGCGTAACTCAAGCACAAATGGATAATATGGGTGTTGGAACTCGTCAAGTTTATTTAAAATATTGGGAGTCACAACAAAATGATCTAAATTCTCAAAATCCTTCACAAGGATTCCCATATAGTTCAAACTCATATATGCAACTAAAATTCCGCATGAAAGGACCTGGTAACTGGGCAAATGATTTGATTTATATGAGAGCAGCTGAAATGTATCTTATTATTGCAGAGGCAAGTTGTATGAAGGGAGAGTATGGTGATGCAAGAACTGCATTAAATACTCTAATGGCTAGTAGAGTACCTGGCTATGATGCTTCAGTATTTCCTAATGGAAATGTTCAAACAGTAGGATCTTATGTTGATGATGCAACATATGCTGCTCGTAACCTGCTTGATGAAGTATTGATGCAAAGAAGAATTGAACTTTGGGGTGAAGGGTTCAGATTATTTGACTTAACTAGACAAAAAATTGCAATTGATAGACAATTCCCTGAAACAAACTTTTTAGCTACTCTTGGTGAAGAAAATGGAAAAGCGATTCCTGATTATGGAACTTGTGCTGTTAAACATTCATATGCTGCTGATAAATGGGCTTATGTAATGATGTTACCTATGAAGGAATTTACATCCAATCCTAACTTCACTCCAGCTGATCAAAATCCTGCTTGGTAATTTAAACTAATGTTTAAATATTTATTTTAAAGATCAGAGGCTGCCCCGAAAACGGGACAGCCTCTTTTCACATATAAACTCTATAAAATCAAACGGTCACTATTTTTTTGCCCACCATAATTTAGTATTGTAAGCATCACCTCCGATACTAGTAGCAGCAGCTGTTACGTTCTCTTTGTTCAAAGTATATTCATTAGAATCGTATTTCAAACGAGGGATAATATCATTACCAGAATCATTAGCTGTAGCGAATACTACACCATTGTAAGTTACTTGACCAGGTTTAACAAGCGACTTAGGAAGAAGTGTTCTGCGATATTCAGCCCAAGCTTCGAAACCTTGAGTAAATAGATGGATATACTTCTGAGTCATGACGATCTCTTTCTTTCCAGTAGCATCAGCTGCGTCAAATTTAGTTAATACAGCATTTACAAAATTATCAACATTAGTTGCGCCCCATTGAGCTAGAGATGCTCTTAGACCATCTTCGAAATATTGTCTATTCCAGTCATAAGCCTCACTTTTCATGAAACATACAGTTGCATAATCCATAAATACAGACCAGAAGTTAGCTTGAATAATTTGAGGATAAGGGGTACGAGTTAAACTGATAACCTCTGCAGAGTTTGCACTAACAAATGCTCCAGTAGCTGCGTCAGACATTCCATAAGGAACACCCATTTTTCTTCCAACATCATAATTAGATTCTCCAATATAAATTCTGAATCTTGGGTCTTCGATACCGTTGAATGGATTAACAAAACCCTTATCTGTATCGTCAATACCTTTAAGAAGGCCTACAAATTGTTTTGTAAGTGTAAAGTCATTTCTTTTAGATACAATGAAACCATTGTAAAGAGGAGCTTCATTAGGCGCACCTGCAGTTGTGAATTTAATCATTGCATTATCAGCATTAGATGTCATAACACCTTCTGTAATAATAGCTTTAGCAGCAGCTTGCCAGTCAGCTTTAACATTAGACATACGGATAACTAGTCTAAGTCTTAGTGAGTTACCAAATTTAATCCATTTGTCTAGATTGCCATTGAACATAACGTCGCCATTAGTCCATCCTTTAGAAGCTGATTTAAGAGCTGTAACAGCTGCTGTAGCATCAGCAAGAAGTTTAGGGAATAATTCGCTTTGTTTGTCGTATTTAGGCATTACGATAGTTGTAGCTTTCCAAGCATCAGTATAAGGAACATCACCAAATGTTTCAGCTAAAAGTTGGATGGTCCAAATTTGCATAAGTTTTGCAGTTGCTATTTGCACAGCATTGTCGCCATATGCAGACATCTCACCTTTTGAACTAGCATTAGTGTTTAGGTTAATAATGTCTTGGAAGTTTTGAGTAATGAAATATGTATTTCTGAAGAACCCATCGGTAACCTCTTGTCTGAAAAGGTATCTGTCTTCCGAAGTGTAGTTTCTTTGGCACCAATGTTGGCAAGCAACGTTAGATTGACGGCCAGAACGCCATACATCGAACAAATAGTAACCAAGTTCTCTTTGAGCATATGTCATAACATATGGAGTAGGTACACTTGTAGTAGAGTTAGGGCTGGTATTTATATCATTAAATCTTTTGTCGCACCCTGTAGCAACTACTATTACTACTAAGAGAGCAAAAGCAAGTTTTTTTATTGTATTCATAAATCGATTCTCCTATTTATTAAAAGTTAAAGCTTAGGCTGAATCCATAAGATCTTGTTGATGGTACATAACCACCTTCAATACCTTGTGCATTTGATCCGGCCATTTGTAGATATTCAGGGTCGAAATGTTTAGTAGCTCTACCCCATATAGCAAGGTTACGACCGTAAGCCGAGATACGTAGCTGTTTAATAGGACCTGTATATTTTGCAGGAATAGTATATCCTAGACGAATTTCGCGTAGTTTAATAAAATCTGTGCTAAATACGTTTTTCTCATCATTTCTATCATAGTGGTATGCACCATAAGTTTCAGCATCTAGAACTTTAGTATTTGCAACTGGTGTAGCAGATACGTTACCTGATGCATCAGTGTAAACGAATTTATTGTTAACAGCATCCCATTTACCATAGTAGCTTTCTAGAGATAGACCATTTTCGCGGATATCAATACCATTTTGAAGTGCTGACTCCTCAAAAATACCTGAATACATACCCCACATATAAGAAGTGTAATACATGTTACCACCTCTCTGCATGTCGATAAGAATACTCATATCAAATCCTTTATAGTTGAAAGTGTTAGTCAAACCGGCTGTGAAGCTAGGAGTTGCATTTCCGATAGGTTTGATTGGACTTGCTGCATAGTAACCAGTTGAAGGGTTGATAAGTTTGTTTCCTTGATCATCATACACATAACCTGTACCATAGATAACAGGATAAGATGCTCCTACAAATGCTCCAGATTTAACGCGGAAAGGACCATTTTGAAGATTTAAGTAAGATAAGCCTTCAGCAATAGTTTCAACTTTATTATCAAGAGTAGCAACGTTTAATTGAACATCCCATGTAAAGTTTTTAGTCATAACTGGTGAGCCATTCAATGTTAACTCAATACCTTTATTAGACATATGACCAGAGTTGATGTACATACTTGCATATCCAGTTGCTCCCGAAACCATTGCAGGAACGATTTGGTCATAAGTGTGTTTTTCATAATATGAAAGGTCAAATCCTAATCTGTTATTCAAAAAACGAGCCTCTAGACCAAGTTCCCAAGATCTTGTAGATTCTGGTTTAAGGTTTGGATTAGCCATTGTAGTAGGGGCATTATAACGAGGGTTGCTTCCAAATGCACCACCTGTAGAAGCAGCATAATAAGACTCTAGGTTATATGGATCAGTATCATTACCAACCTTTGCCCAACCTCCGCGAAGTTTTGCATAATTTACCCACTTGTAAGATTTCATAAAATCAAGTGAAGTAAGTAAAGCACTTACGTTAATTGATGGATAGAAATATGATCTATTTGCTTGAGGAAGTGTAGATGACCAGTCATTTCTAGCTGTTAAATCGATGAACAAGAATTGATAAAAGTCCATAGTTGCATTTGCAAATACAGAGTTAATTCTCTTGCTTGTTTTGGTATCGTAAACAGTAGCTTTAGTTTGAGAGTTTGATAAGTTGTAAACATTAGGATTAACAAGACCTCCTACAGTAATACCACCAGTTCTCCATGATTTTCTATCTGAACTTGCTGCTCCGATCAAACCAGAAACACCAAATTTATCATTGAAAAATCTCTTATTTAAATTAACAAATGCTTCAGTTGTGATTTCCAACGCCTCGCGATTATCAAGATAGTATTCTGAAGTAGCTTGTGAACCAACAGCATAACGCTCTTCCATTGTCAAGTTGAAATAGTCAAGACCAACACGTCCTGTGAACTTAATCCAGCTGTTCAATGTGATATTCATACCAGTATTTCCATAAATACGATTTCTCTTATCGTTTTGGAAGTTTTTGTAAGCTGACCAATAAGGGTTATCAGTATAAAGAGGAGTTGCATCATCCCAAGATGATCTGTTCCATGTGCGTTGAGTACCATCTGGATTTAGATAATCTTTCAGATCTTTATAGTCAAGTTGAGTTTGTGACCATTGCCACATTTTTTGAATTGGGTTTCTATCACCATAGCCAGTTTCAGGACGACCTGTAGCTTTGTTATTAATGTAGTTAGCAGTTGCCCAAATATCTAAATATTTGTTCATTTTAGATGTACCATTAATACTAATAGTATTTCTGCTTAACTTACTGTTTGGTGTAATACCTGTAATTTCTGAATTAGTAAATGACATTCTGAATGTGCTCTCTTCAGTTGCTTTAGATATCTGAACGTTGTTAGTCAAGTTAACGCCAGTTTGGAAATAAGTTTTATAGTCATTTTTTGGATACACCCAAGGTGTTTCATTTAGATAGTTTGCAGTATCCCAGCTGTCAAAAGCATTCCACTTAAGAACCTTAATATTTGGATCATATTTAGGACCCCAGCTCTCGTCAGTTGAATAGTCTACTAATCTGTATGTTTTACCATTAATGCTAGCAGTTAAGAATCCATCAAGAGTACCAGCTCCAGAGTATTGGAAACCACCACCATAAAGTTTTTGAAGTTCTGGCATATAAGCAGCCTCTTCTAAAGTTACTGAAGAGTTAACACTAACACCAAAAGTTTTTTGAGCAGCTTTAGCTTTTTTAGTTGTTACCATAACAACACCATTAGCAGCTCTTGAGCCATAAAGAGCAGTTGCAGAAGCTCCTTTAAGTACTGACATTGATTCGATATCATCTGGGTTAAGGTCACCAGCTAGGTTACCCATATCATATCCACCACCACCTGTAGCTCCGTATGAGAAGTCAGCATTACTGATCGGAATACCGTCAACAACGAAAAGAGGTTGGTTGTTACCAGTCAAAGAGGTATTACCTCTGACGTTAATTTTGGCACCACCACCCATTTGTCCAGATGCAGCTGCTACTTGTACGCCAGCTACACGGCCAGATAAAGCTGAAACGACGTTTTGAGTACGAACTTTTTGAAGTTCATCACCTTTAACATCTTGAACAGCGTATCCTAAAGCCTTTTTACTTCTTGAGATACCTAGAGCTGTAACAACAACTTCATCAATTGAAATTGCATTCTCTTCCATTACGATCTCAATGTAAGCTCTTCCATTTAGAGCCACTTCTTGAGTTTTGTAGCCAATAGAACTGGCAATCAAAACTGCATTGTTTGGAACATTGTTTAGGGTAAAAGTACCATTGTCGGCAGAGTTAGTTGCAAGACTAGTTGTGCCTTTAACAATAACGGTAACAAATCCCATCGGCTGTCCGTTTACGTCGATTACTTTACCAGTAACACGTACCTGAGCCCAAGAACAAACTCCCGATAAAAGGAGTATAAGAGTTAAAGCGTATAGCTTGCTCACTCTTTTAAAATGCTCTCTTACATTCATAAAATAGTTTTTAGTTTTGGTTAAGTTTAGTTCTTCCTAAAAATTCATAGGTTCTACAAATTTAGTAAAAAAATCGACGAACAAAATAAAAAGTGAAAAAAATGCATAATGTAGATTGAAAAACCATGTAGGTAGAAATATTCGATAATAAAGGTGCTATGGCTTTACTTTTTGCTTTGTATTTATAGAGAAAGAATGTGATTTCTCTCGTTTATTTGTAACTTAGTTTAAGATATTGGAATAAGAAAATAGATAAAAGACCATATAAACTAGACAAACACTCATAAAATATAGATTTGCAAGTTGTAGAATAAAAAAAATATTATCTTTGTTTTGCGAAATTTCCAAATTCGCGATTTGTTATATAGAAATCGAACTACTAAACCTAAATATTAATTATTAACCAAAATTTAATTCAATGAAAAAAAATCTGTTACTACTGCTTACTCTCCTTTTATGGGCCGGAGCAAGCTACGCACAGACAAGAGTGACCGGTAAGGTTACAAGTGCCGAAGACGGAACTCCAGTAATCGTTACTGTTTCTGTGAAAGGTACAACTACCGGTGCTTACACTGATGTTGACGGTAAATATGCTATTGCCGTTCCTAATGGACAAGCCGTTTTGGTTTTCGGAGGTATCGGATACCAAACTGTTGAAATTCCAGTTAATGGAAGATCAACTATTGATGTACAAATTAAAGCGGATGCAAAGAATCTTGAAGAGGTTGTACTAACTGCTTATGGTCCTCAATCTAAAAAGGCGTTTACTGGAACTGCTTCTATTGTTAAAGCTGATGAAATAAAAAACATGAAAGTCAGTTCTGTTTCTAAGGCTCTTCAAGGATTAGCATCAGGTGTAATGGTTGTAAATACAAACGGACAACCAGGTGAAAATGCTACAATTCGTATTCGTGGTATTGGTTCACTTTCTGGATCAAACGATCCTCTTATTGTTGTTGACGGTGTAATTTACAATGGTAACTTGAACTCAATCAACCCTAATGATATTGAATCATTTACGGTATTGAAGGATGCGAACTCAACTGCACTTTATGGTTCAAAAGCAGCTGCTGGAGTAATTGTTATTACAACAAAGATGGGGCGCCCTGGTAAAACTAAGATTTCTGCCTCTGCTTCTTATGGTATTTCAACAAAAGCTGTTAAAGATTATAAATATCTAAATAATCAACAGTATTTGGAGTTAATGTGGGAAAGGATGTATAAAGACAATGTAAGAACTGGTTTAGTTGATGATGCAACAGCTCGTTTAAACGCTACAAATCAGTTAACTGCAGCAACGGTTTACAATCCATATAATGTAGAAAAGCCTGTTGGAACGGATGGTAAAGTTGTTTCAAATGCAATTTTGCTATACGAAGAAAATTGGGAAAAAGCACTTTTCCAAATTGGTAAAAGACAAGAGTACACAATTCAAGCATTAGGTGGAAGTGATAAAAGTCGTTTTATGATTTCTGGAGCTTACTTAGATGATGAGGGTCTTGTGAAAATGTCTAAATTTAATCGTTACTCAGTTAGAGGTAAAATTGATGGTGGTGTATCAGATTGGATGAAAATAGGTCTAAATATGGGTTTATCTTATAGCAAGCAAAATTATCCAACTCAAGGCGGTAGTTCTATTCGTAACTCAGTATTATTTGTTCGTTCGTTAGCTAGTATTTATCCTGCTTATGAAAGAAATAAAGATGGCAGTATGAGGTACAATATTAATGGAGAATTAATTCCTGACTATGGACGTAATACTGTTTGGGGAGCAGATAGGCCAGTGTTTGCTGGTTCTAATCCACTAGGTACTTTTATGTTCGATGATTTGTCAACAAATCGATTTGCATCAAACAATTCTGCGTTTGCTGAAGCAAAATTCTTGAAGGATTTTACGTTTAGATCTGTTCTAGGTGTTGAATATTACTTCATTTTAGGAAAGCAATATTATAACAATATAATTGGTGATGGTACTGCTTATGGTGGACGTAGTCAAAGAACAAGAGATACACATTCTACTATAACTTGGACGAATACTTTAACCTACGATAAAAATATTGGAGATCATCATATTAATGTATTACTTGGTACTGAATCATATGATTATAAGTATGATTTTTTAGGAGCTGAAAAACGAGGATTCGATTTTACTGACCAAGAACTTGATTATGGCGCAAACCTAATACAAGCATCTTCAAATACAACAGCATCAAGAGACTTTAAATATATTGCTCGTGCAAACTATGACTTTAGTAATCGTTACCACCTTTCAGGATCATACACATATTCTGGAACATCAAGATTCAATCAAAATTCACGTTGGGGCTCTTTTTACTCATTTGGTTTAGGATGGAATATTGCTAACGAGTCATTCATGGCTTCAACAGCTAATATCATTAATACTTTGAAACTTCGTGCAAGTTATGGTACTACAGGCCAACAAGAATTAGGATACTTCCCATATATGGCTACATATGCTACAGGATGGAATATGCTTGGTTCTCTAGGATCGATAGTAAACTCGCTTGGTAATGACCTTTTAACTTGGGAAAACCAAGCATCTCTTGACTTAGGTATTGATTTTGGATTATTTTCAAATAAATTATCTGGTTCAATTACGTATTATGATAGAAAATCAGTTGACTTGTTAATGGAGAGACCGCTACCATGGTCATTTGGTATTACTTCATATAATGATAATATTGGTGAAGTTAGAAATAATGGTCTTGAAATTGAAATGAAGGGTATTATTTTACAAAATAAAGATTTAGCTTGGGATTTGGGATTCAACTTTACATATCAAAAAAATAGAATTACATCTCTTCCTGAAGAACAAAAGAATGGATTTAATGCATCCAATTATAAGAGAATTCAAGTTGGTCAATCAATCTATGCTTGGTATTTATGGGATTATGCTGGAGTTGATCCAACTGATGGAAAACCTATGTGGTATCAAGATGTTACAGATGCTCAAGGTGTGACAACTAGGCAAACTACAAAAACTTATTCAAATGGAACTCGCTATTTAGTAGGTGATGCACTTCCAAAATTCATGGGTGGTTTAAGTACAAATCTAAATTACAAAGGAATCTCTCTTAATATTATTACATCTTTTGCACTCGGTCATAAAATCCTTGATACAGATAAATCGGGTCTAATGTCTTTATTTAGCTCAGATAGAGGAGGATATCAAGCATCAGCCGATGCGCTAAATAGATGGCAAAAACCTGGTGACATTACAGATGTACCATATTTAACAGGAAATAGCCTTAACTTTAGTAGCCCTTCAACAAAATGGCTTGTAAATGGAGATTATTTGAGAGTAAGAAGCATTGCACTTAGCTATGATTTAGTTAATTTTAAAGCTATCAAAAATCTAGGTTTAGGCTCTTGTAAAGTTTCTCTAAATGCAGATAATCCTTTCACAATTTTTGGACACGAAGGTTTGGATCCTGAACAAGGATTAGGCGGTATTACTTCAAATACATCATCTGCGATGAAGGTCCTAACATTAGGTTTAAATATTGAATTTTAATTAAAATAAAATGACAACGATGAAAAAATTATTTATATCAATAGTTGGGGTTTTAATACTTGCTAGTTGCGGAAACGAGTGGATTAATAAGGCTCAGCCGCATAATGGTACAGTTACTCCAGATGTGCTATATGTAAATGAGCAATCTATTAATAATGCTGTAGTTGGTACTTTGACTCTATTAAGAAGTTATTACTATGATAGGCATGTAACGTTAGGTCTTAAGTTTTATTACTTAGGTTTTGATTATATGGGTAATGATATCGTATCAAACCCTGGTCAATGGTGGACTTATGAATCTTGGTGGAGAGAGTCGATTACTGCTGCTACAGGATATCAAACTGCATATCATTGGAATATGTTTTACAAAGTAATTAATGATGTTAATACTAAGATAGTGGGCATTGAAGGATCTTCGTTATCTAATGAGTTGAAAGCAAAGTATATTGCCGAACTTAGAGCAGTTCGTGGATTAGCATATTTCTGTTTAGCAAGAGAGTATCAATTCTCTTATGCTAATGTAGCTGATAAGGCTAATACTCCATGCGTTCCTATTTACACTGAGCCAACAACTGCTCAAACTGTAGGTAAAGACAGAGCTTCAGTTCAACAAGTTTATGCACAAATTTTAAGTGATTTAGACTTTGCTGTTACAAACTTAACTGCAGCAAGAACTGCTAAATTTAGAATTAACAAAAATGTAGCATTAGGATTTAGAGCTAATGTTCATTTAGAAATGAAAAGTTGGGCTTTAGCAGAGGCTGATGCTCGTGCTGCCAGAGATGGTTACACACTTATGGATAAAGCAACATATCAATCTACAGGATTCAATAATATCAATACTGCTGAATGGATGTGGGGTTTCCCATTCCAACCAGATCAAGCTCATGGTTATGCTTCATTCTTTTCTCATGTTGATATTTTCCGTCCACAGAATGGTTATAGAAACTTCTTTGTTAATGATACATTTGTAGCATTATTCTCTTCTACAGATATGAGAAATGTATTTGTAACACCATCACCACAATATACATCTGCTAAAACATGGGCTAGAAATGGTTCTAAGAAATTCCAAGATCGTCAACCTAATGCTGATGGTGACTGGGTTATGATGAGAGCATCTGAAATGTATTTAATTGAAGCTGAGGCTATGGCTCAACAACCAGCTAAAGAAGCTGATGCTAAAAACTTACTATACACTCTTCAAAAACATCGTGATCCTAATGCAGTTCAATCAGCAAATACAGGTCAAGCTCTTGTAGATGAGATTTTAGTTGAAAGAAGAAAAGAGCTTTATGGTGAAATTGGAACTGAATTCTTCGATCTTAAGAGATATAATAGACCAATGGTTCGTAATGGTAACCATGCTTTGACTCATACATTTACTATTGCTGCAGGTAATAATAGATGGAACTTCCAAATTCCTCAAACCGAATTTGATAGAAATCCAAATATCAAAACACAAAACCCTAGGTAGTATTATAGTAATTAAATAAATTTGAGGTCGTATTTATTATACGGCCTCTTTTTTTTCTCTTTTTTAAATCTTATATTTGTTAATTATCTGTAAACTAAAACCAAAACTATCAAATATGAAATTTTTATTAAAAGTATCTCTTATAGGGTATTTGCTTATTGCACTATCTTGTACAAAAGAGGTAACTCCAGAATTAAAGTTAAGTATAGCATCTGTTGAAATACCAAATGTAGACGGTGTTGTAAAGATTCAAGTAACATCTAATACAGATTGGTCCGTTTCATTACCATCAAACTGGTGTACTGCCACACCAACTAGTGGATCTGGAAACGGTGAGATTACTATTACTGCAACTGATAATAATTCTACAGAAACTAGAACGGCATCACTATTAGTTACATGCAAAGATATTAAGAAAGCTGTATCCATTAGCCAAGCTGTAGCAACTTTAAATCTAAGTCAAAATGCTTTAGCTTTTCTTAAAACGGGTGAATCAAAACAAATCAATATTACGTCAAATACCAGTTGGCAATTGGTTATTCCTCAAGGTTATCCTTGGCTAACAATTACTCCAACAAGCGGAAAAGGTAATGGCGTTGTTAATGTTACAGCTGCTGCAAACACTGGAATGTCGAGAAGTACTGTCATTTCTATTAGTTATGCGGGGACTCAAAAAACATTTACAGTTGCGCAGGAAAGAGGAGTTAACAATATTCCTACGAAACCAATTCTAACATTTCCATCAGATAATCAAACTACAGTAAATAGATTACCTCTCTTCCAATGGACTCAAAGTACAGATACTGACGGTGATGTAGTAACTTATAAATTAGAGTATTCAACTGATCAAACAAATTGGGTTGCATTGTCAAATACAACAACAAACTCGATCTCTCCAGCATCATCTTTACAACCTTCGACAACTTACTATTGGAAGGTTACGGCTAATGATGGATTTGGCGGTGTAGTAGTTTCGAATGTTGGGACATTTACAACTGGTACTAATGTTGCGTATGCCGATGGTGAATATAAAGTATATCAAACAAATACTTTAGGAATTGCGCCTTGCGAAATAATAGTTGTTGGTGATGGATATGTCGCTAATGATTTTGCTGACGGCGGTCTTTTCGACCAAGATGCAAATATGGGTATTGAAGGTTTTTTCAATGTTGAACCTTATAAATCTTATCGTAATTATTTTAAAGTATATAAGTTAGCTGGTTATTCTGCAGAGAGTGGAGTTACTCAAGCTGATAAAAGCATAACAAAAAATACTTGTTTTAGCAGTTCATTTAACGGAGGATCTTCGTTGTCGGCAAATACTGATAAAGTATTTCTATATGCAAAGAAAATTCCAGGAATGACTGATGCAAAGCTTAGAACAACCTTAGTCATTTTGATATTAAATCAAAATAGGTATGCAGGAACTTGTTGGATGTGGTCTGATGGAAAGGCAGTAGCTATTTGTCCTGTAAGTAGGAACTCTAATGTAGGAGCGCATTATGTCGATCTTGTACACCATGAGGCTGGTGGACATGGCTGGGCAGGTTTAGCTGATGAATATATTAATAACACAGGAAAGACTATAACAGCTGAGGATAAAAAGGATTTACTTGATTGGTCAGCTTTAGGTTATTACTCTAATGTTGATGTAACAAGTGATTTAACGTTAGTAAAATGGAAACATTTTGTCGGTAAGACTGGATATAGTAGAGTTGGTGCATTTGAAGGTGCATATTATTATAGTCTAGGTGCATGGAGATCAGAGCAAACAAGTTGTATGATTAACAATATTCCTTATTTTAGTGCTCCTTCGAGGGAAGCTGCTGTGAAGAAGATTATGAGAGTTTCTGGAGGTACTTATAACCTTGATAACTTTGTGGCATCAGATACTCAAAAAGCACCGACAGCTGCAGTTTTATCGATGACTAAGAGTTATAATCCTCTAACTTTTGTTCCATTAGCTGCGCCTGTTAGAATTAATGTTAGATAAATATTATAATAACAATTAGTTTATAATAAAAGAGGCTGCCAAATTTGGCAGCCTCTTTTTGTATTTAGAATCTTAGAAGGATTACTCTTTCTTAGATCTTGCCATTCTTTGATAATCATCCATAGAGGCAACGATAACCTTTTCGAACTCTCTAGTTCCTGTACCTGCTGGAATAAGATGTCCGCAGATAACATTCTCTTTAAGACCTTCGAGGTAATCTTTCTTACCATGGATTGCCGCTTCACTAAGAACTTTAGTTGTCTCTTGGAATGATGCAGCTGACATAAAGCTATTTGTTCTAAGAGCAGCTCTAGTGATACCTTGCAGAATTTGGTTAGATGTTGCAGGCATAGCGTCGCGAGCTTCAACTGGCTTAAGATCTTTACGTTTAAGCGTTGAGTTTTCTTCTCTAAGACGACGTACTGTAACAATTTGACCAGGTTTTAATTCTGTAGAATCTCCACTATCAATAACTACTTTCTTATCGTAAATTTCGTCGTTTTCGTGCATAAATTCCCATTTATCAACAAGTTGCTCTGGTAAAAATCTTGTATCACCTGGATCAACTATCTCAACTTTTCTCATCATTTGTCTAACAATGATTTCGAAGTGTTTGTCGTTGATTTTCACGCCTTGTAGACGGTAAACCTCTTGAATCTCATTAACGATGTACTCTTGAACCTTAGTAGGACCTTGGATTGCAAGAATATCTGTTGGAGAGATAGCTCCGTCAGAAAGCGGCATACCAGCTCTTACATAGTCATTCTCTTGAACAAGGATCTGTTTAGACAATGGAACTGAGTAGCGTTTCTCTTCACCAGTCTTAGATCTGATAATGATTTCGCGATTACCACGTTTAATCTTACCCATCTGAACTTCACCGTTAATTTCAGCAACGATTGCAGGATTAGAAGGGTTACGTGCTTCGAATAGTTCGGTTACACGTGGAAGACCACCAGTGATGTCTCCAGACTTACCAATAGCTCTAGGGATTTTAACGATAATGTCTCCAGACTTGATCTTTTGACCATTTTCAACCATGATGTGAGCTCCAACAGGTAAGTTGTACTGTTTCAACTCCATCTTGTCTTCCATGATCTTGATGGTAGGGTTACGAGACTTATCTCTAGACTCAATAACAACTTTCTCTTTGTGCATTGAGTATTCGTCTGCAGCCTCTTCGCGATATGTAACACCTTCAATTAAACTGTCGAATGCAACCTTTCCGCCGTATTCAGCAATTGTAACTGCGTTATAAGCATCCCATTCACAGATCTTGTCTCCTTTTTTAACGCTATCGCCATCTTTGAAGAATAGTGTAGCACCATAAGGGATATTATGTTGTGAAAGTGAAATACCTGTATTAATGTCAACGATTCTCATTTCAGCTGTACGTCCGATAACAATCTCTTGTTTTTCGCCACCCTCTAACTCTTTTGTAAGAGTTTTAAGCTCGTCGAACTCAAGGCGTCCTTCGTAACGTGAAACAATTTCATTCTCAGATGCAATACTTGATGCAGTACCACCGACGTGGAATGTACGTAGAGTAAGCTGTGTACCTGGTTCACCGATTGATTGAGCAGCAATAACTCCTACAACCTCACCTTTTTGAACCATTCTGCCGTTAGATAAGTTTCTACCATAACAACGAGCACAAACACCTTTCTTAGATTCGCAAGTTAGAACGGATCTAATCTCTACATGTTCGATAGGTAATGATTGAATTAACGCTGCAATCTCTTCTGTAATCTCTTCACCAGCTTGGATAATTCTTTCGCCAGTTAATGGGTTATAGATATCGTGCAGAGATGTTCTACCAAGAATTCTATCGTATAGTGATTCTACAATTTCATCTTTGTTTTTGATAGCTGTTGCAACAAGTCCTCTTAGAGTTCCGCAATCCTCTTCGTTAATAATAACATCATGAGAAACGTCTACAAGACGACGGGTCAGGTAACCAGCATCGGCTGTTTTAAGAGCCGTATCGGCAAGACCTTTACGGGCACCGTGGGTTGAGATAAAGTACTCAAGAACCGATAGACCCTCTTTAAAGTTAGAAAGAATTGGGTTTTCGATAATCTCTGCACTTGTTGAACCTGACTTCTGAGGTTTCGCCATCAGACCACGCATACCAGAGAGCTGACGAATCTGCTCTTTCGAACCACGGGCACCTGAGTGAAGCATCATATAAACAGGGTTGAATCCTTGTTTGTCAGTTGCAATTCTCTTTTCAACGATGTTTGTTAACTTAGAGTTAGTTGTTGTCCAGATATCAATAATCTGGTTATATCTTTCGTTGTTGGTTATCAAACCGTTATTGTAAGAGAACATGATATTCTCAACTTGTTTGTAACCCTCTTCGATTAGACTTTGTTTCTCTTCAGGAATGATAACATCAGCTAAGTTGAAAGATAGACCGCCTTTAAACGCCATCTTATAACCAATCTCTTTAATATCATCTAGGAATTGAGCAGTTCTTGCAACACCAGAAACTTTAAGAACCATACCAATGATGTCTCTCAATGATTTCTTAGTTAAAACCTCATTGATATATCCTACTTGTGGAGGAACAACTTGGTTGAACAATACTCTACCTACTGTAGTTTTCTTTAATATATAACCTTTGCTCAAATCCATGAAGTCTGCAGGAATACGAACTTCAATCTCAGCGTGCAGAGCAACTCTACCTTCGTTATATCCAATGATTACCTCTTCTGGACCATAGAATTTCATTCCTTCACCTTGAGCTCCAGGCCTAGGTTTAGTAATGTAATAAAGTCCAAGCACCATGTCTTGCGAAGGTACAGTAATAGGGGCTCCATTTGCAGGGTTAAGAATATTGTGTGAACCAAGCATCAAAAGCTGAGCCTCTAGAATAGCAGCATTGCCAAGAGGCAAGTGAACCGCCATCTGGTCACCATCGAAGTCGGCGTTGAACGCAGTACAAGATAATGGGTGAAGTTGAATTGCTTTTCCTTCAATAAGCTTAGGTTGGAATGCTTGAATACCAAGACGGTGGAGGGTAGGAGCACGGTTTAACATCACCGGATGACCCTTCATCACATTCTCAAGGATATCCCAAATTACAGGATCCTTTCTATCTACAATCTTCTTAGCAGACTTAACAGTCTTAACAATACCTCTTTCAATTAGTTTCCTAATGATAAATGGTTTGAAAAGTTCTGCAGCCATATCTTTAGGAATACCACACTCATGCATTTTCAGTTCAGGACCAACGACAATTACCGAACGAGCCGAGTAGTCAACACGCTTACCCAACAAATTCTGACGGAAACGTCCTTGTTTGCCTTTTAAACTGTCTGATAGTGACTTAAGTGTTCTGTTAGCCTCTGTTTTAACTGCATTAGATTTTCTTGAGTTATCGAACAATGAGTCAACAGCCTCTTGAAGCATACGTTTCTCGTTTCTTAAGATAACTTCAGGAGCTTTAATCTCGATAAGTCTCTTAAGACGATTGTTACGAATAATAACTCTTCTATATAGATCATTTAGATCGGAAGTAGCGAAGCGACCTCCATCCAAAGGAACTAATGGTCTTAATTCTGGTGGAATTACAGGGATGACTTTTAGAATCATCCATTCAGGTTTATTTACATCCTGAGATTCGCGGAAAGCCTCAACAACACTTAGACGTTTTAGCGCTTCTGCTTTACGTTGCTGTGAAGTCTCAGTATTCGTTTTGTGACGAAGCTCATATGAAAGATCATCCAGGTTGATTTTCTCTAACATTTTGTAGATAGCCTCAGCACCCATTCCTGCTACAAACTTATTAGGGTCTGTATCATCAAGAAGCTGGTTCTCTCTAGGTAAAGTATCGATGATATTCAGGTACTCATCTTCTGTAAGGAAATCAAGAGCCTTGATACCTTCTTTAGCTTTGATACCAGGTTGGATAACAATATATCTCTCGTAGTAGACAATTGCCTCCAATTTTTTAGAAGGAATTCCTAAAAGGTATCCAATTTTGTTAGGAGTAGAGCGGAAGTACCAGATATGAGCAACAGGAACAGTAAGAGTAATGTGTCCCATTCTCTCACGTCTTACCTTTTTCTCAGTAACTTCTACACCGCAACGGTCGCAAATAATACCCCTGTATCTTATTCTTTTGTATTTACCGCAATGACATTCGTAATCTTTGTAAGGACCGAAGATGCGTTCGCAGAACAAACCGTCTCTTTCGGGTTTGTATGTACGATAGTTGACGGTTTCGGGTTTGAGAACCTCACCCGAAGATTTTTCTAGAATCTCCTCAGGTGAAGCCAGCCCGATTGTTATTTGGTTGAAATTGCTTTTAACCTTAATCTCTTTCTTGAAAGACATATTCTTGTGTTTTCAAATTTACAAATACTGTTTACGAATTAGTCCAGGTTCACGCTGAGTCCTAGACCGCGTAGCTCATGTAGCAATACATTCAGAGATTCCGGAATACCAGGTGTTGGCATTGGATCGCCCTTAACGATAGCTTCGTAAGCTCTTGAACGGCCGACTACATCATCGGACTTGATAGTTAGGATCTCCTGAAGAATATTGGCTGCGCCAAATGCTTCTAGAGCCCATACCTCCATCTCTCCAAACCTTTGACCTCCGAACTGAGCTTTACCTCCTAAAGGCTGCTGAGTAATTAGAGAGTAAGGTCCGATAGATCTGGCGTGCATCTTATCATCGACCATGTGTCCTAGTTTTAGCATGTAAATAATACCAACAGTTGCAGGTTGGTCGAACTGTTCACCAGTACCACCATCTCTTAAGTACGTTTTACCATACCTAGGAACTCCAGCTTGATCAGTATAATTGCAAATGTCATCTAGTGACGCTCCGTCGAAAATAGGAGTACTGAACTTTTGTCCAAGTTCTGCACCTGCCCATCCAAGTACTGTTTCGTAAATCTGTCCCAAGTTCATACGAGAAGGCACACCTAGAGGATTAAGAACGATATCAACTATCGATCCGTCTTCTAAGAATGGCATATCCTCATCTCTTACAACTTTGGCAACAATACCTTTATTACCGTGACGACCAGCCATCTTGTCACCTACTCTGATCTTTCTCTTCTTAGCAACATAAACTTTTGCAAGTTGCATGATACCAGATGGAAGCTCATCTCCGATAGTAAGGTTGTATTTTATTCTCTTAAGTTCTGCATCAAGCTCTTTATAAGCGATTAAGTAGTTATTGATTAGCTGCTTAACCATATTATTAGTATTCTTGTCTGCAGTCCATTTTACAGGGTTGATGTTCTCATAATCAATTTGATTAACTAGATTATAGTTAAAATCAACACCTTTTGATATAATTTCTACTCCGTAAAGGTCAGATACACCTTGAGACGGTTTACCCTCTAATAGAGTAAGCAATCTTTCAATGAAGTCTTCTCTTAAAGTTGTAGCTTTTCTTGTAAAGTTCTCTTCGGCTTGTTGTACTTGATTTTTAGAGACAGTTTTTCCTTTTTTACCAGTAGTCTCTTTGGTTACCCTTGAGAAAAGGCGCTTATCAATAATAGTACCTCTTAGTGAAGGAGATGCTTTTAAAGACGCATCTTTAACATCCCCAGCTTTATCTCCAAAGATTGCTCTCAAAAGTTTCTCTTCTGGAGAAGGATCACTTTCTCCTTTTGGAGTAATCTTACCAATCAAGATATCACCTGGCTCAATGTTAGCACCAATACGGATGATACCATTTTCATCAAGATCTTTAGTAGCCTCTTCACTAACGTTAGGTATATCCGATGTTAACTCTTCCATACCACGTTTAGTGTCACGAACCTCCATGATATACTCATCAACATGGATTGAAGTAAAGACATCTTCTCTAAGAAGTCTCTCAGAAAGAACAATTGCATCCTCGAAGTTATAACCTTTCCAAGGCATGAATGCCACTTTTAGGTTTCTTCCAAGAGCTAGTTCTCCATTTTGAGTAGCATAACCTTCGGTCATGATTTGGCCAGGGATTACTTTATCACCTTTTTTAACAATTGGTTTCAAAGTGATAGAAGTATTCTGGTTTGTTTTTCTATATAGAGGAAGTTTGTAAACAGTAATTTCTGGTTCAAAGCTTACAAATCTTTCCGCTTCTGTCATTTCGTATTTAACGTGAATTTCATTAGCATCAACGTAAACGACTTCACCTTTACCTCTTGCATTGATTTGAGTTCTAGAGTCTTTAACAACTGGACCCTCTAGACCTGTACCAACGATTGGAGATTCTGGACGAATAAGTGGAACTGCTTGACGCATCATGTTTGATCCCATCAATGCACGGTTAGCATCGTCATGCTCTAAGAAAGGAATTAAAGATGCAGCTATAGATGCAATTTGGTTAGGAGCAACGTCAACTAAGTGAACATCCTCTTTTCCAACAACAGGATAGTCTGCCTCATAACGACATTTGATTCTGTCGTCTGTGATCTCTCCATCCTCGCCAATTTTTACATTAGCTTGAGCAACCATCTTATTCTCTTCCTCTTCGGCACTCATATAAACATAACCCTTTCCGCTCATGTCTACCTTTCCATCTTCTACAAGACGATAAGGAGTTTCAATGAATCCAAGGTCATTTATTTTAGCATAAACGCAAAGAGAAGAGATCAGACCGATGTTCGGTCCCTCTGGAGTCTCAATAGGGCAGAGACGACCGTAGTGTGTGTAGTGTACGTCACGAACCTCAAAGCCGGCGCGATCTCTGGATAGACCACCAGGTCCCAATGCAGACAGACGACGTTTGTGAGTCATCTCAGCAAGAGGGTTAGTTTGGTCCATAAACTGAGAAAGCTGGCTGGTACCAAAGAAGGAATTGATTACCGACGACAATGTTTTAGCATTGATAAGGTCGATAGGAGTGAAGACTTCATTGTCTCTCACATTCATTCTCTCTCTGATTGTTCTAGCCATTCTTGATAAACCAACACTAAATTGGTTTGCAAGTTGCTCACCTACGGTTCTGATACGACGATTACTCAAGTGATCGATATCATCAACGATAGCTTTTGAGTTAATCAGTTGGATCAGATATTTGATAATTTCAATAATATCAGCTTTAGTAAGAACTCTTACATCATTTGATGTTGTAAGATTCAACTTTCTGTTTAACCTATAACGGCCAACTTCGCCAAGATCATATCTCTTATCAGAGAAGAACAGCTTGTCGATAACATCTCTTGCAGTTGCTTCATCTGGTGGTTCGGAGTTTCTTAGCTGTCTATATGTGTAGAAGACCGCCTCTTTTTCTGAGTTACACTGGTCTTTCTGTAGCGTATTGTGAATGATAGCGTAATCAGAAATATTCGCATCATCTTTATGAACTAGAATAGTACTAACTCCCGACTCGAGAATTAGATCTACGTGGTATTCTTCTAATACTGTTTCACGGTCTAGAACGATTTCGTTACGTTCTATGTATACAACTTCTCCAGTATCTTCATCAACGAAGTCTTCGTTCCAAGTCTTAAGAACTCTCGCAGCTAGCTTGCTACCAACACATTTTTTAAGACTTGCTTTAGATACTTTTATCTCATTAGCCAATCCGAAGATATCAAGGATATCCTTGTCACTTTCGTAACCGATGGCTCTAAGAAGTGTAGTAACCGGTAATTTTTTCTTTCTATCGATGTATGCATACATCACATTGTTGATGTCGGTTGCAAACTCGATCCATGATCCTTTGAAAGGAATTATTCTTGCAGAATATAGTTTCGTTCCGTTGGCGTGAACGCTTTGTCCGAAGAATACGCCTGGTGAACGGTGAAGCTGAGATACTACAATCCTCTCGGAACCATTAACAACAAAAGTTCCTCTAGGAGTCATATAAGGAATAGTTCCTAAATATACATCCTGGATAACTGTGTCAAAATCTTCATGCTCAGGATCAGTACAGTAGAGTTTCAGCTTTGCTTTTAACGGAACACTGTATGTTAAACCTCTGTCGAGACACTCCTCGATAGTGTAGCGAGGCGGGTCAATAAAATAGTCAATAAACTCCAGAACGAAGTTATTGCGAGTGTCCGTAATTGGAAATATTTCTTGAAAAACTTTAAAAAGACCTTCGTTTTTACGATTTTCAGGGGTAGTCTCAAGTTGGAAGAAATCTTTGAAAGATTTCAACTGAACTTCTAAGAAATCCGGATAATCAAGAAGGGATTTAGAAGTCGCGAATGTAATCCGCTGATTATTTGTTTTTTGCGACATTGTTTTCGGATTGGTTGAAATTATACTGAAATAACGACAAAAAGGCTTAGAGCCATGAGGGCTCTAAACCTGATATTTTGCCCGATCAACGGGATTTGGAGTTATTTAACTTCAACTTCTCCGCCGGCTTCTTCTAGTTGTGCTTTTACTTGTTCAGCTTCTGCTTTAGAAACTTTTTCTTTGATAGCTTTAGGAGCTGCATCTACTAGATCTTTAGCTTCTTTAAGTCCAAGACCAGTGATCTCTTTCACAACTTTAACGATTTGAAGTTTAGCTTGACCAGCTGATTTAAGGATAACATCGAACTGAGTTTGTTCAACTTCAGCAGCAGCAGTAGCAGCAGCAGGAGCAGCAACAACAGCAGCAGCAGCAGCTGGTTCAATACCGTATTCCTCTTTTAGAATTTTTGCCAATTCTTGTACATCTTTTACAGACAGGTTAACTAGTTCTTCTGCAAATTTTTTGATATCTGCCATGGTTATAAATTTTTTAATTGTTTAATTTTCTTTGGTTATTATTTTTCTGAAAGGGTCTTAACTAGGCCTGCAATTTTACCGCCACCATTTGATTGAAGGGCAGAGATAACATTTTGTGCAGGTGATTGAAGAAGACCGATAATGTCACCGATAAGTTCTTCGCGTGATTTAATAGTTACCAGTGCCTCAAGCTGGTTTTCACCAACGTATGCACACTCTTGTACGAGAGCTCCTTTAAGAACTGGTTTACCATATTGCTTGCCAAACTCTTTAATAAGTTTTCCAGGCGCATTAGCAACAGATGTAAACATGATAGCTGAAGGACCTTCAAGTACAGGGAATAGTAGCTCAGAATCAGCAAGTGCTTTTTTCTCAAGAGCTTTACGGAATAGGGTGTTTTTAACAACAACCAACTTAATTTCTTTCTCGTAGCAAGCACGGCGTAACTTTGCTGTATTTTCGGCATTAAGTCCGGAAATATCTGCAATGTAAAAATCAGGTGTCTGCTCTAACTGTGCTGCCAGGATTTCAATAATCTGTGTTTTTTCTTCTTTTCTCATAAAAACCAATTTTATTATTCAGCAGCAGTTATAGACTTGCTATCGATATTTATACCAGGACTCATTGTAGAAGAAAGGAAAACACTCTTAACATAAGTACCTTTCAATGCCTGTGGTTTAAGTTTAACAACTGTGTTGATGAACTCAATAGCATTTTCAGCTAGTTTTTCCGCAGGGAAAGAAACTTTACCTATAGAAGCATGTACAATACCTTGCTTATCTACTTTAAAGTCAATCTTACCGGCTTTAACTTCGTTAACAGCTTTACCTACTTCCATTGTAACTGTACCAGTTTTTGGATTAGGCATCAGACCACGCGGACCTAGAATACGTCCGATAGCACCAATTTTAGCCATTACAGAAGGTGTACAGATAATAACATCGATATCTGTCCAGCCATTCTTAATTTTTTCTATATAGTCATCGAGACCTACAAAATCAGCTCCCGCCTCTTTTGCTTCGTTCTCTTTGTCTGGAGTACACAATACTAATACACGGACTGTTTTACCTGTTCCATGCGGAAGAGTCACAACGCCGCGAACCATTTGGTTTGCTTTACGAGGGTCAACTCCTAAACGCATAGCAATGTCTACTGAAGAGTCAAATTTTGTGAAAGAAATCTCTTTCAGCAATTTGCATGCTTCAGAAAGCTTGTATTGCTTGGCAGAATCAACCTTGGCGTATACTTCTTTTTGATTTTTTGTCAGCTTACTCATTTGCGCATGTTTTTTTAGTTAACATCAGCGGGAAATTCCCCGGTTACGGTAATACCCATACTACGCGCAGTACCTGCAACCATGCTCATTGCTGATTTTAGAGTAAATGCATTCATATCGGGCATTTTGTCTGCAGCTATCGCACGGATTTGATCCCATGAAACAGATGCTACCTTCTTACGGTTAGGCTCAGCCGATCCGGACTGAATTTTAGCAGCTTCTTTTAACTGAACAGCCACTGGTGGTTGCTTTACGATAAATGTAAATGACTTATCGCTGTAAACAGTGATAATAACAGGTAAAATTTTACCTGCCTTATCTTGGGTGCGAGCGTTAAATTGCTTGCAAAAGTCCATTATGTTTACACCCTTTGAACCTAACGCAGGACCCACAGGCGGAGAGGGATTAGCTGCGCCGCCTTTAATCTGCAATTTAATGAGTGCGGCAACTTCTTTAGCCATAATGTTTGATTATTTATTCTTTTACTACTTGAACAAAGTTTAATTCCAAAAGAGTCTTTCTTCCAAAAATCTTCACCATTACTTTCAACTTCTTCTTGTCTTCGATTATCTCTTCGACAGTTCCGTCGAAACCGTTGAATGGACCATCGGTAACCTTAACGGCCTCACCGACATAAAATGGAGTAATGTTCTCCTCTTCTTTGTCGACTAACTCATCGACAGTTCCAAGAATTCTGTTGACTTCAGACATACGCAAAGGAACAGGTTCTTTATCTTTACCCTGCTTCTCAGTAAGAAATCCCGAAATATGCGGAAGATTTCTAATTATATGCTGAATTTCACCAGTCAGAGCAGCCTCAATAAGAATATAGCCAGGATAAACAATTCTCTCCATGCTAACCTTCTTACCGTTTTTGACCTGATAGATCTTTTCGGTAGGAATTAGCACCTGAGAAACGTAATCTTGAAGATTTAGCCTCTTGATTTCGTTTTCAATGTACTCCTTTGCCTTTTTCTCTTTACCACCGGCAGCTCTTACAACATACCATTTTTTGGAAATATCGCTCATAGATCTAGTACAACATGTTGTAAATACTTGTCATTACAGTTTTGAACCCTAAGTCCATAACCAATACGACGGCAGCAAAAATAAGTGAAGCAATCATAACAACGATTGCCGAACCTTGAAGTTGAGCCCATGTAGGCCAACTTACTTTTTTTACCAGTTCAATGTACGATTCTTGAAGATACAACTTAAACTTGTTCATTTTTGTTAGATTTTCGGATTTGCAAGTGGAAGCTTTTGCGAATCCGGGTTATTAACATCGACTTCGTAACCTTCGATATTGCAGGGGCAGAGCGATTCGAACGCCCATCAACGGTTTTGGAGACCGCTATTCTACCCTTGAACTATGCCCCTAAATAAGTTAGCCACATTGGCTGTGACTAACTTTATTGTTTATCTAAATTAGTCTAGAAGTTCAGTAACCTGACCAGCACCTACTGTACGACCACCTTCACGGATAGCGAAACGAAGGTTAGCGTTGATAGCAACTGGGTAGATAAGTTCTACAGTAATAGTTACGTTATCACCAGGCATTACCATCTCTGTTCCTTCTGGAAGAATAATCTCTCCAGTTACGTCAAGAGTACGGATAAAGAACTGAGGACGATATTTGTTGTGGAAAGGAGTGTGGCGACCACCTTCTTCTTTCTTAAGTACGTAGATCTCAGCTTTGAATTTCTTATGAGGAGTGATTGTGCCAGGTTTAGCAATAACTTGACCACGTTTGATCTCTTTTTTGTCGATACCACGAAGAAGTAGACCTACGTTATCACCAGCTTCACCTCTGTCAAGAATCTTACGGAACATCTCAACACCTGTACAAGTTGATTTCTTAGGCTCTTCACCAAGACCGATAATTTGAACCTCTTCACCAGTTTTGATAACACCAGTTTCGATACGACCAGTAGCTACTGTACCACGACCTGTAATCGAGAATACGTCTTCAACTGGCATAAGGAATGGTTTTTCGTTTTCACGTGGAGGAATTGGAACATAGTTATCAACAGCTGTCATTAGCTCCATAACTTTATCTTCCCATTGTGGGTCACCGTTAAGTGCTCCAAGAGCAGATCCACGGATGATAGGTGCATTGTCACCGTCAAATTTGTAGAAGCTAAGAAGTTCACGAACTTCCATCTCTACTAGGTCGATCATTTCTGGATCGTCTACGATGTCAACTTTATTTAGGAATACAACGATTCTAGGTACGTTTACCTGACGAGCAAGTAGAATGTGCTCGCGAGTTTGAGGCATAGGACCATCAGTAGCAGCAACTACTAGAATAGCACCATCCATTTGAGCAGCACCAGTAACCATGTTCTTTACGTAGTCAGCGTGGCCCGGACAGTCTACGTGAGCGTAGTGACGAGCTTCTGTTTGGTACTCTACGTGAGCAGTGTTAATAGTAATACCACGCTCTTTTTCTTCTGGAGCGTTGTCGATAGAGTCAAACGAGCGAACTTCAGAAAGACCCTTTCTTGCAAGCACAGTTGTGATAGCTGCAGTCAAAGTGGTCTTACCATGGTCAACGTGTCCGATGGTACCGATGTTTACGTGTGGCTTGTCCCTTTTGAAAGTTTCTTTTGCCATAATAATTTAATTTAATTTTAATGAATATTTTACACACTTGTAGAGCCGGTGACGGGAATTGAACCCGTGGCCTCTTCCTTACCAAGGAAGCGCTCTACCTCTGAGCTACACTGGCTTACTAAGAGCGGAAGACGAGGTTCGAACCCGCGACCCTCAGCTTGGAAGGCTGATGCTCTACCGACTGAGCTACTTCCGCATTATGTTCTTAAAATAAAAAAAGTGGGGAGAGCAGGATTCGAACCTACGAAGGCGTAAGCCAGCAGATTTACAGTCTGCCCCAGTTGGCCACTTTGGTATCTCCCCAATTTTGCAATTCTTCAAAAAACTTGAGCCGATGGAGGGATTCGAACCCCCGACCAGCTGATTACAAATCAGCTGCTCTGGCCAACTGAGCTACATCGGCATTTTGGCCTCCCTATTTTTGATTTAGGGACTGCAAAGATATATGTTTTTGATTAAACTCCAAAAAAAAATTAAAAATATTTTCAAGATTTTTTAGAGCCATAATAGTACACCAATCTTATACGCTGCAAATGAAGCTAACCAAGCAATGGTAATAGTTGTAACTATTGATAGAACAGCCCATTTCCACGATCCACTCTCTTTTCTTATAGTCATAGCAGCTGCCACACAAGGCATATATAGTAGCGCAAAAATCATGAATGATAGAGCATTAGCCTTATTGAACACCTTTTCTTCCCTAATTCTGCTTACTAAAGATGTGTTTTGTCCGGATGGTGTTGGTGCAGTTTCGTCGGATTGATATACAACTCCAAGAGTGCTGATTATAAACTCTTTTGCAGTAATTCCTGTGACAAGACTTACACTCATTTTCCAGTCAAATCCAAGTGGTTTTAATGCAGGTTCCAAGGTCTTTCCAAATTGTTCCAAGTATGATGGCTCTTCGGGGCCTCTGACATCTCCTTTCTTAAGTGGAAAATAGTCAAGTGCCCATACAATTATTACAGCCAGTAGTACAACCGTACCAATCTTTTTTACATATTCAGCTGCTGCATCATACATGTTTTTAAGTGAACCTATCCAAGATGGGCGTTTATATGGAGGTAAAGGAATTTCATAATCATCTTTATTGAAGTTAAAGAATAGCTTCTTGAATATAATTGCCATTATTATCCCTACAAGTATTCCTCCAAAGTAGAGTAATGAAAGAGCTGTTACTTGATGGTCGGGGAAAAAGATACCTGAAAACAGTAGAAAAGTGGGGATTCTTGCGCTACATGGGATGTACGGTATCATTAGCATAGTCAGAATTCTGTCTGCTTTTCTCTTTATTGTTCTGGTTGCCATTATTGCAGGAACATTGCACCCAAAACCCATTAACAATGGGATGAATGAACTTCCGTGTAGCCCAATACGATGCATGTATTTATCCATAATGGTTGCAGCCCTTGGAAGATATTCTGTTTCGGATAATAATGATAAGAAGAAGAAGAGAATTAAGATATTTGGAAGAAATGCGAGCACACTTCCAACACCCATAATTACTCCTTTTGAAATAAAATCATTAATCCAGCCTGATTGCATATTGTTATGAACAAAAGCCGCAGCTCTATCCATTAGCCACTCAATTCCCTCTTGTGGAATCGCACCAAGTCTGAAGGTGCAAAAAAATATAAACCAGATAATAAATATAAAGATAGCTAAACCCCATACTGGGTGCGTTAGGATGGAATCTGCCTTAATAGTCCTTTCGTCCAGGACGTATTGGTGTTTTTGCCTGTGGCAATGTTTTCGTTTATGTTCGTTGTGAGACATCGGCGATAGTTCTGTAAATACTGTTAGTGTCAATGCCGCACTCGGCGTGCAGTTCGGCTACAGTTCCTTGCTCTATGAACCTGTCTGGGATACCCAATCCCTTAACATAAATATTGAAATTATTTGATGCAATATATTCACACACAGATGAATAAAGACCTCCAATAATGGAGCCGTCTTCGATGGTGATGATTGAAGTACATTTTTTGCAGACCTCTTCCAATGCGTTGTAGTCTAGAGGTTTTAAAAAACGCATGTTATAGTGTAATATATCAATACCTTGTTCTTTAGCCATTTGTACTGCTTTTGCGGCAGGATTACCCGTTGTTCCTATTGATAAAACGGCAATTTTAGATCCATCTTGCAAAAGTTGTGCCTTCCCTGGCTGAATCTTTTCAAAAGGCACCCTCCATTCAAAGCCTTCGCCATATCCTCTTGGATATCTAATGCTTATTGCGGAGTAGTCGTCGAATTGAGCCGAATATAGTATGTTACGTAGTTCAATTTCGTTCATTGGAGCTGCTATCATTAGATTAGGAACGCATCTGAAATATGCTAAATCAAATACTCCATGATGTGTTGCACCATCTTCACCAACAATACCTCCTCTATCTAAACACAGGACTACTTTTAAATTTTGAGTTGCAACATCATGAATTACATTGTCATATGCCCTTTGCATGAAGCTAGAATAGATGTTGCAATAAGGGAGCATCCCTTTTGCTGCCATTCCTGCAGAAAATGTAACTGCGTGAGGTTCTGCAATTCCAACATCGAAAGCTCTGCCAGGCATCTCTCTCATCAAGATGTTCATTGAACATCCGCTAGGCATAGCTGGAGTAATTCCAACGATTTTAGGATTTGTTTTAGCAAGTTCAAGAACAGTTTCCCCGAAGATATCTTGATATCTCATTTTATCGGTTGTTCCTCCATTTCTCTTTCCTGTCTCTTTATCAAATGTACCAGGAGCATGCCAAGAGATCTGATCATCTTCGGCTGGCTTATATCCCTTACCTTTTACGGTTGTAATGTGTAATATCTTAGGCCCTTTAATGTTTTTTATGCACAAAAGGGTAGTGATTAGTTGATTAAGGTCGTTGCCGTCGATTGTTCCGAAATATCTGAATCCAAGTGATTCAAATAGTGACCCATTCTTAAATAGTGCAGCCTTTGTGCTGAAGACAAATTTTTGGAGAAGAGATCTGAACTTATTTGCACCTATTTTAGTCCAGATTTTGTTCTTGAATTTATTGTAAATAGTTGAAGTTGATATCTTTATTAGATATTTGTGAAGAGCTCCAACATTTGGGTCAATCGAGATTTGGTTGTCGTTAACAATTACAAGGATATTTGATTTTAGCGCACCTGCGTTGTTAAGGCCTTCAAAAGCAAGACCACCAGTGAGAGAGCCGTCTCCAATAACGGCAACTACCTGCTCGTCGCTCCCCTCCATTTGCGCAGCAATAGCCATTCCCAAAGCGGCAGAGATAGAGGTAGAGGAGTGACCAACACCAAAGGCGTCATATTCGCTTTCGCTCATCTTAGGAAACCCGCTGATTCCCTTATACTTTCTATTATTTACAAAAGACTCTCTGCGGCCTGTAAGAATTTTGTGAGAATAGGCCTGATGACCTACATCCCAAACTATTTTATCTTTAGGTGTATTGTAGATGTAATGTAGTGCGACTGTAAGCTCAACAGCTCCCAGACTCGAAGCGAAGTGCCCGGGATTTTGAGCGCAACATTCAATTATGTATTCCCTCAGTTCGTCGCACAAAAGATGCAATTCCTTGCTATTTAGTTTTTTAAGATCTGAGGGGCTATTTATATTATTAAGTACTTTCACTTTTTAACAGTCTGATAAAAAAACATAGCAAGATACTACAAATTCCATGCAAACTAAAATTTAATTTTTATTTTGCCGATTAGCTAAAAAAATATAGCTTAGTAAGCTTTTTCGAAAATTAAATTCTATTAATTAAATAACTTATATTGTGAAAAATAACACTCAACTTCTGAAGGATAACGCAATGATCAGGTGGACTGTTCTTATCCTTCTATCTTCTATGATGTTCTTTGCCTACATGTTTGTAGACGTATTGTCTCCTCTTCAAAGTATGCTTGAGAGCAAGCTAAGCTGGTCTCCAGAAAACTATGGAATGTTTGCTAGTTCTGAGTATTTCCTAAATGTATTTGCACTATTTTTAATTTTTGCTGGAGTTATCCTGGATAAAATGGGGGTTAGAGCAACTGCTGTATTATCTGGAGTTATAATGGTAATTGGAGCTTCAATAAAATATTTTGCAATTAGCTCTGCTTTTGCAGGTTCGGGTATTGAAGCTTGGTTAGGTTCATGGTGGACATCATTCCCAGCATCTGCTAAAATGGCCTCTTTTGGATTTATGATCTTTGGATGCGGTGTTGAGATGGCAGGTATTACTGTGTCAAAAGGCATTGTAAAATGGTTTAAAGGTAAAGAGATGGCTCTTGCTATGGGTATTGAGATGGCAATCGCTCGTTTAGGCGTATTTGCTGTATTCAGAATATCACCAAGAATTGCAGATAGTTGGGGAGATATGTCTGCTCCAGTATTTTTCGTATTGATTCTTCTTTTGATTGGACTAATTAGCTTCTGTACATATTTCTTCTTTGATAAGAAGTTGGAAAAACAACTTGGCGAGAGAGGTGACGAACCAGAGGAGCCATTCAAAATCAGTGATATTAAAATTCTGTTTACCAGTAAGACTTTCCTAATTGTAGCTGGACTTTGTGTTCTATACTACTCCGCCATTTTTCCATTCCAGAAATTTGCTGCAAATATGCTTGAGTGCAGACTAGGTATTTCGAATAAAGAGGCAAGTGATATATTTTCTTACTTTCCAATTGGAGCGATGTTTTTAACTCCAGCTTTAGGAGCCTTCCTTGATTACAGAGGGAAAGGTGCCACTATGCTTATCATTGGATCTATGCTAATGATTTCTTGTCACTTGGTTTTTGCTTTAGTTCCTGCAGAGATGTTTACAAAACCAGTAGCGTATGGTGCAATTATGTTGTTAGGAGTTAGCTTCTCACTTGTTCCTGCAGCATTATGGCCATCAGTACCAAAGCTAGTTGAAAACAGATATCTTGGTTCTGCTTACTCTGTTGTATTTTGGATTCAAAATATAGGTCTAATGGCCTTCCCAATGCTAATTGGATGGGCTCTAGCTGCTACTAATATTGGTGTCGACAATCCTCTTCAGTATAACTATACAGTTCCGATGTTGATTTTTGCATCTCTTGGCGTTTTTGCATTCTTCCTTGGTTTGTGGCTAAAGGTAGAGGACAAGAAAAAGGGATATGGACTTGAACTTCCTAATGTAAATAAGTAATATAAACAATTCCTAAACTAGAAAAAGCACAATTATGAATTCAGCCGTTAAAATGTTGAAAGACTCCAAAAGCGCCAGGTGGATAGTCCTCCTGAGTTTGTCTATCCCTATGTTTGCTTCATATTTTTTCGACGATATCTTCACAACTATCGGTCACATTTTTAAAAACCCTGCTAATGTTGAGCTTGGATGGAGCCTAAGCGACTATGGTCTCTATGGTGGAGCATACTCTCTTCTTTGCGTGTGGGGTGGTCTGGTAATTTGCGGAATGTTGTTGGATAAATGGGGTGTAAGGTTTACCGGTTCACTTTTTATCGGTTTGATGGTTGGAGGCTCGGCAATGGTAATTTATGCCATTTCTGAGAGCTTTGCCCATAGTTCTTTAAATACATTTTTATCGGGTTATTTTGCGAAACCATCTTTAGCTGTCGCTTATGCTGGATGCGCTCTTTTTGGGCTTGGAAGCGAAATTGCCGGTGTAGCAGTGACCAGGTCAATTGCAAAGTGGTTTAAGGGAAAGGAGATGGCTCTTGCGATGGGATTACAATTGGCTCTTGCCAGAATGGGAACAGCAACTGCGTTGATTTTAGTTCCTAGACTTGTGAATATTGAGCAACAATTTATCCCTTTTTCGGAGACTAGTAAGCCTATGATAATCGCGATGGGTCTAATGTTGATCGCATTATTTGTATGGTCGTTGTTTATTTTCATGGATAATAAATTCGACAAAGAGGCTGCAGACGAAGCTGTAAGAAATAATACAAAAAGCACAAAAGATGATAAGTTTAAATTTTCAGATATCTTGAAAATTTTAGGCAACAAACACTTTATACTTGTTTCATTATTATGTGTCTTCTTTTATTGCTGTATCATCTCATTTAGAAGATTTGCCACTTCTATCATTATTCCAAGATTTGGTATCGAGAGTGACATTGCTTCTTTGATGGTCTCTTTGATTCCATTTAGTACAATGGTTTTTACACCACTTTTTGGTTCTTTGATTGATAGTAAAGGTAAAGCTACAAGGTTTATGATTTTGGGATCAGTATTGGTTCTAGTTGCTCACTTGATTATTGCATTTGCTCCAAGTGTTGAGTTTTTTGGATATGCTGGTGTTGGCATCCTTGGAATTGGATACTCTTTAGTTCCTGCTGCTATGTGGCCTTCGGTACCAAAAATTATCCCTGAAAAGAATCTTGGTACTGCATACTCTTTAATCTATTGGATTCAAAATATGGGAATGCTTGTTGTCCCAATCATTGTTGGAATCATTATGTCGAAGACTGTTGCCTCTATTGCTGATACTAAGGTGGCTGAATATCAATCTGCATTAAACGCAGAATACTTCTTTATCTTATTGTCTTTAGTAGCTATAGCGGTCTCATTCATTTTGAGCAGATCATCTGATAAAAATCCTGATTTGAAACTAGATGTGCCAAATAAAAAGAGCTAGTTTTTGAAATTATATAAGACAAAAGAGAGGGTGGCTAAAATTTTAGCCACCCTCTCTTAATTTTATTATATACTTAATATAGTGATTGAATATTTAATGTTCCGATAAACTACTTTATATTGAGACTGAATATCTTATATTTAAATTACAATACTTAGAACTGTTAAATGTTTTCTCTAATAATCGTTTGGTCGCGATCTGGACCAAGTGAGATAATTTTGATAGGAACACCTGTCTCTTTTTCGATAAATCTGACATAGGTCATGAATTCATATGGAAGATCGGCTTCGTTTGTAATTTTGGTAAGATCGCGTTTCCATCCTTTGAACTCTTTATAAACTGGTTCAACCTCTGCATAAGTGTCGTAAGGTACATGGTTTATGATCTCTCCGTCAACTTTATAGGATGTTGCTATTTTGATTGTGTCGAAAGTATCCAAGACATCTGCCTTCATCATGATTAATTGATTTACGCCACTAAGCATGATTGCATATTTAAGAGCAACTAGGTCTAACCAGCCTGTTCTACGAGGTCGGCCAGTTGTAGCTCCAAACTCAAATCCAATTTTTCTTAACTCTTCTCCAGTCTCATCATGAAGTTCAGTTGGGAAAGGTCCGCTTCCAACTCTTGTGCAATATGCTTTGAAAATTCCAGAAACTTTACCAATATGAGAAGGGGCAATACCCAAACCTATGCACGCACCAGCACAAGTAGTGTTAGAAGAGGTTACAAAAGGGTATGAGCCAAAGTCAATATCTAATAGTGAACCTTGTGCTCCTTCTGCTAGAATTTTTTTGCTGTCAGCAATTTGTTGATTGATATAATACTCTCCATCAATTAAATTGAACCCTTTTAAATATTCAGCAGCCTGTAACCATTTCTCTTCGGCCTCTTCGATATTGTATTCGAAGTCGTATTGTTTAAGTAGGTTGAAATGCTTGCTTTTAAGATTGTTGTATCTTTCAATAAAGTTATTTGAAAGGATATCTCCAACTCTCAAACCATTACGACCTGTTTTATCCATGTATGTTGGTCCAATTCCTTTTAGTGTGGAACCTATTTTGGATGCACCCTTTGATGCCTCCGAAGCAGCATCAATTATTCTGTGTGTAGGAAGAATAAGATGGGCTTTTTTCGAGATAAATACTCTCTCTTTAACAGGTACTCCAACCTCTTCGAGTTTGTCGCACTCTGCTTTAAAAATTACAGGATCAATCACAACTCCGTTGCCAATGACATTCACTGCGTTTTTTCTGAATACCCCCGAAGGAATTGTATGCAGAACAAATTTCTTGTCTTCGAACTGGAGTGAGTGACCGGCGTTTGGACCTCCCTGGAAACGAGCAATTACAGGGTACCCTTTAGCTAGTACATCCACAATTTTACCCTTTCCTTCGTCTCCCCACTGGAGACCAAGAACAACATCAACTTTCATTTTTAACAATATTTAGAATGGTAAATCGTCAGAATCTTCGGGCGTTGTCGATGATGAAGGAGATGATGAGACATCACCTGCAGGCATCGAAGAGGCGCCTTTAAAAGCTCCTGATTGTGTTTTTTGCATGTTTGATTCGTCGGCTCTCTTACCTAACAAACGTATGTTTTCGGCAAGAATTTCTGTTGTGTAGCGCTTTTGTCCGTTAGCGTCATCCCAACTTCGTGTTTTAAGCTTTCCCTCAATGTATAGCTGGCTGCCTTTGCGGATATATTTGTCTGCAAGTTCGGCAAGATTTCTCCAGCATACAATGTTGTGCCATTCGGTAGCGTCTTTCAACTCCCCCGAACGGTCTTTGTATCTTTCAGTGGTTGCAAGTGTAAAACTTGCATAAGTCAGATTGTTTTCAAGATGTCGTACTTCGGGGTCTTTACCCACGTTTCCAATCAACATTACTTTATTAAGTGTCATAGTTTTTTCTCCTGACTATTATTGGCAAAGTTATAAAAAATTACCTATTATCAATTACTAATTCCATTTGTTTTATGTCCGGTTCGATGCTTGTAAACAGAAAAAAACCGGGTATAGCCTGATTCAATAACCATGCCTCGCCAGGGATGTAGTTGAAATTCTTATCAACACACTCTCTCCATGATGAGGTGGCAGAGTAGGAGGCTTCGAATACTATTTTATCTTTTAAAATCTCATTATCTATTTTAGGCAAACTTGAAGAGACTGTGTTGATAATTAGAGAGTAATCATTCAAGGCTGTTAAAGCTTGAGAGGTCTTTGATTTCGAATTTGTTTGTAAAATATCGAAATCAATTATTTGGCAATTAGCTAATATAGAAAGTTCTAGGGCCTTCTCTTTTGTTCGATTGCAAATTGTTATATCAGCACCGAGATCGAGTAATGCAAGCAGGGCCGCACGTGCAGCTGCCCCAGCGCCAATTAGCAGCACCTTGAGTCGGTTGTTTTTAAAGTATGGTTTTAAGGTCTCTCTAACTCCGTAGAAGTCTGTATTATATGCATGGATCTCGTCGCCAGATCGAACTAAAAGATTGGAGGCTTTTGCAAAATCACTAATTCCATCTTTTTTATCAGCAAGTTTATATGCCTCCTCTTTAAATGGTGTTGTGATGTTAATTCCATCGAAGTACCCAGTTTTAAGAAGGTTGAATCCATCGATGAATGACTCTGTGTCAAATAATTCATAAACCATCCCGGAATCTTTTCCGTATGCAGCATCGAACAGCATGGGGCTAAGACTGTGAGAAATGCCACAGCCTACAAGTGCAAATCTTCTCATGGTTATACTTGAAAATAAAAGTTTCTTTGACGAAGAGCCTCAAAGCATAAGACTGCTGTAGAGACAGATACATTAAGTGAGTCGAGTTGTCCAAGCATTGGAATTTTAATGCGTTGATCGGCTCTCTCTCTCCAAAAGTCAGAAAGTCCGTCGGCTTCTGTTCCCATTACTAGTGCTGCAGAGATCGTAAAATCACATTTGTGATACCATTCTGAAGCCTGTAGCTCTGCTGTAAATATTGAAATTTCATTTTTTTTAATCCAATTGTATGCCTCTTTAGAATCGCAAACAGCAACTTGATTTGTAAAGATTCCACCAAGGCTTGAACGGATTACATTTGGATTGTAGATATCTGTTAATGGGTCGCAAATAATTACTGCATCAGCTTTGACAGCGTCTGCAGTTCTTAATACTGCTCCTAAGTTTCCTGGTTTTTCAACAGACTCTAAAACAATTATAAGCGGATTTTTCGAGAGCTTGATTTGATCTAATGAATTTTCCGGAGCTTTAACAATCGCAATTATACCCTCTGTTGTCCCTCTGTAAGCAACTCTGGAGTATAATTCCGAAGTTAGGGCAATATATTGCGTTGCCCTATATTGTTTTGCAGACTCAAACGATGTCATGTCTGGGCAATAGTAAAGAGTTTCGATGCTGAACCCTTTTGCGGATGCAGCATCGATCTCTCTTTTCCCTTCGAGCACAAATACCCCTTTTGATTTTCTCTCTTTAGAGCTTTCGTAAAGCATCCTCAGAGATTTTATTTTCGGATTTTGTGCCGAACTAATGACCTCTATATTCATTAATTATTGTTGATTCTGTTGTTGATTGTCTGTCTTTTCTGGTCTCATTTGTGGGAAGAAAAGGACATCTTGGATAGATGGAGAGTTAGTCATGAACATGGTTAATCTGTCGATACCGATTCCCATTCCAGATGTAGGTGGCATACCATATTCAAGAGCTCTTACAAAGTCCATATCAATAAACATAGCTTCGTCATCTCCTTTATCTTTTAGTTTTACCTGGTCGCGGAATCTCTCTAATTGATCGATTGGATCGTTTAGCTCACTGTAGGCATTTGCCAACTCTTTGCCATTTACAAAAAGCTCAAACCTTTCAGTTAATTCAGGATTAGAACGGTGTCTTTTAGTAAGTGGAGATGTCTCAACAGGGTAATCTGTTATGAATGTCGGCTGAATAAGGTGATGTTCGCAGTACTCTCCGAAGATAGCATCAATAAGTTTTCCATAACCCATTGTATTATCAACGGTAATCTTAAGCGTTTTGCAAACCTCTCTCAATTGATCTTCGTTCATTCCTGTAACATCAACTCCAGCATACTCTTTAATAGCATCTAGCATTGGAAGCCTTCTGTATGGTTTGGCAAATTCAATCTCTTTATCTCCAAGTGTAACCTGAGTCTTTCCATGAAGAGCAAGGGCTACTTTTTCAATCATCTCCTCAACAAAGTTCATCATCCAGAAGTAGTCTTTATAAGCTACGTAGATCTCTAGAACTGTGAATTCGGGGTTGTGAGTGCGGTCCATCCCTTCGTTACGGAAGTCTTTTGCGAATTCATAAACACCTGTATATCCACCAACTATTAGTCTTTTAAGATATAACTCATTGGCAATTCTTAGATATAGAGGAATGTCAAGTGCGTTGTGGTGAGTGATAAAAGGTCTTGCAGTTGCGCCACCAGGAATTGCTTGCAAAATAGGTGTTTCAACCTCTAAATAACCATGATCATTAAAGAAGTTTCTCATAGTATTCATGATTTTACTTCTCTTAATGAAAGTCTCTCTCACTTGAGGATTTACGATCAAGTCAACATAACGCATTCTGTATCTTTGCTCTGGATCGGTGAATGCATCATACACTTGCCCATCCTTCTCTTTTACAATTGGAAGAACTCTAAGCGACTTGCTAAGTAGTTTCAGCTCCTTTGCATGGATAGATAACTCCCCAGCTTGAGTGATGAAGGCATATCCAGAGATTCCAATAATATCTCCAATGTCCAGAAGTTTCTTAAAAACAGTATTGTATAATGTTTTATCTTCGCCTGGGCAGATTTCGTCCCGTTTTATATATATCTGAATTCTACCTGTTTCATCCATTAATTCTATGAAGGCAGCCGCACCCATGATCCTTCTTGTCATGATTCTTCCGGCAACCTTGACATCCTGAAGATTTTTAAGCTCGTCGTTGTACTGTTCGCGCACCTGGCGACAAGTAATATTTACGTCGTAAGCTTCTGCTGGATAGGGCTCTATACCTAGTTCCTTTAGACTCTTCAAAGATTCGCGGCGGATAATCTCCTGCTCGTTTAATTCAGTGTACTCCATATTCTGGTCTTCTTTTTTTTAACTTACAAAAGTAAGTTTTTTTATCAACTTTTGAAATTTAATCAGTATCTTTGTGTCTATATGGCCTTAGAAAAAAAATGGATAGTAAGGGAGCCGGGGAACCCCGCCTTAGTGAGACAGTTAACATCGGAACTTGGTATAGACCAAGCTCTTGCTAATCTACTTGTTCAAAGGAATATAAAGACTTTCGCTGAGGCAAAGTCTTTTTTCAGACCCCAACTTGAGAACCTTCACAATCCTTTTCTGATGAAGGATATGGAAAAAGCTGTTAAAAGGTTGTCGGAGGCCATTGATAATCAGGAAAAAATATTAATCTACGGTGACTATGATGTAGACGGTACAACTGCCGTTGCTTTGGTTTACTCTTTCTTGAGAAAATTTTGTGAGAAAACTGCTGATTATTACATTCCAGACAGATATAACGAAGGATATGGAGTTTCATATAAAGGGATAGATTGGGCTGCCGATCATGGATTTACGTTGATAATAACGCTGGACTGTGGAATAAAAGCAGTTGAGAAGGTTAAATATGCAAAGGAGAGGGGAATCGATATTATAATTTGTGACCACCACCTTCCTGACGAAAAATTGCCTAATGCCGTTGCTGTTTTAGATCCTAAACGTTCGGACTGTGATTATCCTTTTGATGATCTCTCAGGATGTGGCGTTGGATTTAAATTTATGCAAGCTTTTGCAGCCTCAAGAGGAATTCCATTCACCGAACTTGTTCCTCTGTTAGATTTGTTAGTAGTTAGTATAGCATCTGACTTAGTCTCCATTACTGGCGAAAACAGAATTCTTGCTCACTTTGGTCTTAAACAGTTAAATGATTCTCCAAGAAAGGGGCTTCTCTCTGTAATTAAGCTTTCGGGACTTGAGAAGCATGTTATTACAATTGACGATATAGTTTTTAAGATTGGTCCAAGAATCAATGCTGCTGGGAGAATGGAGTCTGGAAAGACTGCTGTTGACTTATTGATTTCGAGAAGCGATGTTGAGGCTAAAGAGATAGGAGATACAATCAATACTCACAATAACGACAGGAAAAACATTGACAGGGAGATAACAATAGAGGCTCTCGAGATGGCAATAACTGCTGACGGGTTTGCGAAGAAAAAGGCAACAGTTGTCTATAATCCAAATTGGCACAAAGGAGTTGTTGGTATCGTTGCTTCGAGATTAGTAGAGACATATTACAGACCGACCATAGTTCTTACTCAATCAAACGGACTAATAACTGGCTCTGCAAGAAGTATTCCTGGATTTGACCTTTATGAGGCGATAGAATCTTGTTCGGATCTGTTAGAAAACTTTGGAGGACACATGTATGCTGCTGGTCTAACACTCAAAGTGGATAATTTCGACGAGTTTTGCAGAAGGTTTGAGGCTTTTGTGGCAGATAAAGTTACTGAGGAGATTCTTACTCCAATAGTGAATATCGACACATATTTAGATTTTAAGCAGATTACTGCTAAATTTTTCAGAGTCCTTAAACAGTTTCAACCATTTGGCCCTGGTAATTTGTCTCCAGTATTCTTAACTGAAAATGTTTATGATAATGGGAACGGAAGAAAGGTTGGATCTGACAATGGTCACTTAAAATTAGAGTTAATTCAAGAGGATGATCCTCATAGACATATTTCTGCGATTGCTTTCAATAGATCGGAACACTTTGAACATCTCCATGCTGGAAATCCCGTAGATATCTGCTACTCTGTTGCTGAAAACTACTACAGGGGAATTGCCAATATTCAGTTGCGAGTGAAGGATATCAAACTAAAAGAGGATATTTTCAAATAGAATATTGTTTCAAATGAGTATCGGTTGAACTAGATGGCTGATTGAACTTAGATGTGAATAATAATTTCGTCGACAATTTCTCTGATACTTTTACTATCCACATCAATAATAAGGGTTGCTGAGTATTTATACCCCTGCTCTCTGACTGAAAAAAGTCTTGAGATCTCTTTTTCCAAATCTTCTCCACTCTTCTCTTTTATGTGTGGTCTGCTTTTTTTTGCTTTTATTAATCTGTCTGTTAAAGTAGCACTGTTTCCTCTTAAGTAAATACAAAACGTAGTCTCTTTAACAACTTTTTGATTATGAGTAGAGATTAAGGCTCCACCACCTAATGATAAAACTGTATATTTTCCAGTATTATTAGCGATTACCTCTTCTAATGACTCCTCTTCTAATTTCCTGAAATACTCCTCTCCTAGATTTTCAAAGATTTCTGCAATTGAGAGTCCGCTCTTCTCTTCGATATATTTATCAAGATCTATATACTTGCAGAGAAGTGTTTTAGATAACCTCTCTGCAATGGTGCTTTTTCCAACACCCATAAATCCTGTGAAGGCGATAATCATGGTTTTAAAACAAAGTAGGAGAGCTGTTGTTTACCTCGTTACCTGAGTTTTCGGTATTCTGGGTTTCGTCGTCAACTAGTTCAAATCCTGAAAAAATTTGTTCATCTCCTTGTATTTCAGCCTCTTCGGAGCTTCCATCTTTATCCAATGGTGTCGTGAAAAGGATTGAATCAACTTCATAAGTTGTGATTCTCTTCCCTTTGGCTCTGAAGCTTTTTTTGCCGATGAACTCTTCTACATCAATATACTCTTGAGGGCGTTTTGAGTGTTTACCGCCAAAATTAATCTCAAGTTGAGGATATTTCTCTTCGCAAATCTCTACTAGGTACGAACCTGGTGCTTCGCTAATAAACAGCTGAACACTGTTATCGCTTGGTTCAAAAGAGAAGCGTTTCACATAAAAGGCATTCATCTCTGCATCAAAATAGGTTGCAGTGTATACCTTTTGAGTATCTAGTTTCTCTATGATCTTTATCTCACCTTGGTATCTGTTGCTGAGATCAAAATTTGTAGTGTAATAGTCTCCTGTTTTGCAGATTACAAGAATTTTATCGGTAGGGAGATACTCTCCAAGGAACAGACCTCGTGAGTCAGTATTTAAACGATTGATATCTTGGTCGAACCAAATTGATTGTCCTCCAAATGAAGAGACACCTTTTGATTTGAGTTGGATCTTGTGAACAGGGTTTTTGGAAAGGATGTTACCCATTGATGCCCTTCCTTTGATTGCTAAATTGGCAAAATCAAATTCGAAGATTAGCTTTTTGAGTTTTGGTCTAGGTTTTAAGTAGACTTTCAACACCTCTGCCTCTCCATTTGGGTTTGCGGTAAACCATAACACTTGACTACTCTCTTTTCCTTGAGTCAAATCATATTCTTTATCGCGAGTTACACCTGTTACAGCAAATCTCTTTACATATACCTCTCCCGATTTGCCATTTTTGTAAACAGCATTGTAGATGCAACGATCATCATTTTTGTTAAAGACTCCAACATGGATAATATCTCTACCTATAAATGCCTTTTCGCTAATTTTTGTAACAAGGTATTTTCCTGTTTTTAGGAATATGATAACATCGTCTATATCAGAACACTCGCAAATAAATTCTGCATTTTCATCACGTTTAAGGTCCATTCCAACAAATCCTTCAAGCTTGTTGGCGTATAGCTTCGCATTTGCAACAACTACTTTTGTAGCTTGGATCGTTTCGAAGTTGCTTAACTCAGTCTTACGCGGGAATTTAGAACCATATTTTTTCTTAAGATTAGCATAATATGCTATGGTGAAATCAACAATAGTCGACAAATTGTGAGCAACCTCTTTCATCTCCTCTTCGATCTTTTTGATTGCTTGGTCAAGCTCTTTAACATCGAAAACAGAGATTTTTCTTACGGGTTTTTCAACTAATTTCAATACATCTTCTCTGGTAATATCTTTCCTAAGAACATTACGGAATTTTTGTAGTTCCTCCTCAACTTTATTTAATTGAGCTTCCCAATTTTTAGCGTCTTGTTCGAGTACACGATAAATCTTCTCTTCAAAGAAGATCTTTTCGAGAGATGTATAGTGCCATGCATTTTCTAACTCAGACATTCTTATTTCGAGCTCTGTCTTGAGTAGATGCATTGTGTAGTCTGTATTATGTCTTAGAATTTCGTCGACACCTAAAAAACACGGCTCTTTATCTTTGATTACGCATGAGTTAGGAGAGATAGATAGTTCGCAGTCGGTGAAAGCATAAAGCGCATCTATCGTTTTATCTGGAGAGATGTCATTATGAAGATGAACTACAATTTCTGCCCCTTCTGATGTATTGTCGTCAACTTTACGAATTTTGATCTTTCCTTTGTCGTTGGCCTTCAGGATTGATTCGATGAGTTTAGATGTTGTCTGACCAAATGGGATCTCAGTAATAACTAATGTTTTTTTATCGAGCTTAGTTATTCTTGCTCTGACCTTAATTGCCGATCCTCTAAGCCCATTGTTGTATTTTGAACAATCTACAAGACCTCCAGTCGGAAAGTCGGGATATAGTACAAAATCCTTACCTTTTAAATAGGCAATAGATGCATCGATTAATTCATTAAAGTTATGAGGAAGAATCTTTGAAGCAAGACCTACTGCAATACCCTCTACACCTTGTGCTAATAAAAGTGGAAATTTTACGGGGAGATTAATAGGTTCTAAATTTCTGCCATCATAAGACTTCATCCAGCTAGTTGTCTTTGGATTAAAGACAACATCGTTGGCAAACTTACTAAGCCTAGCCTCGATATATCTAGGTGCTGCTGCTGGATCGCCTGTGAGCGTATTTCCCCAGTTTCCTTGACAGTCTATCAAAAGATCCTTTTGACCAAGCTGCACCAAAGCGTCGCCGATTGAGGCGTCGCCGTGTGGGTGAAACTGCATTGTGAATCCTATGATGTTTGCAACTTTATTGTACCTTCCATCGTCCATCCTCTTCATTGCGTGAAGAATACGTCTTTGAACAGGTTTTAGACCATCGTTGATATGAGGTACTGCTCTCTCTAAAATAACGTACGAGGCATAGTCCAAAAACCAGTCCTTATACATTCCAGTAAGCTTGTACTTTTTATCTCCTTCGTGAATAAGTTTTTCGAACTTATTACTCTCCGTGGCATCAATATCTACAGGATCCAGTTCTTCTGAATCAAAATCAAGATCTGGGGTGCTCATTATTTTGGTAAGTGTGTTAGTCTAGGATGTAGCCGAACTGTTTGAGTTTGTTCTTATCCTCTCTCCAGTCGGGATTTACTTTTACAAATATCTGCAAAAATACCTTTTTTTCAAAAAAAGTTTCCATGTCCTTTCTGGCGTCTGTGGCTACTCTTTTGAGAGAGGCCCCTTTATTTCCAATGATGATTCCCTTTTGAGAATCTCTCACAACATTGATGATAGCATCGATTTTATAAATATTTGCCTCCTCCTTGAAACTCTCAATTACAACTTCTGTGCAATATGGAATCTCTTTGTCGTAATTGGTAAGGATCTTCTCTCTGATTATCTCAGATGCAAAGAATCTAAGATTTCTGTCGGTAAACATATCCTTGTCGAACCATGCTGGACTCTCTGGAAGATAAGACAGTATCCTTGAAAAGACTGCAGACAAATTGAATTTTTCTTGCGCCGATACAGGGATGATTTCGGCTTTTGGAACAAGTTGATGCCATCTCTCAACTATGACCTCAAGATCTTGTTGGTTACTAAGGTCGATTTTGTTGATAATTATGACAACAGGAATTCTTGATTTGCTAAGACGCTCAATGTATGCTTCGTTTTTGGTAAAATGTTCGACAACATCGGTAACATACAGAATAACATCGGCATCGGTAATAGCTGTATCTACAAACTGCATCATACTCTCTTGTAGTTTATATGATGGTTTCAGGATACCAGGAGTATCAGAGTAAACTATTTGATAGTCTTCTCCGTTTACTATACCCATAATTCGATGACGAGTTGTCTGAGCTTTAGATGTCACTATTGAGAGTTTTTCTCCCACTAGAGCATTCATTAAAGTAGATTTGCCAACATTAGGGTTTCCGATAATGTTGACAAATCCAGATCTATGTTTTTTGATTTCTTCCATTGTTATTCGTAAGAACTCATCTTTAACATTGTAGTCTCTTGTTCTGTAAGGAATCTCCATTGACCTCTGCGGAGGTTCTTTTTGGTTAGTCCTGCAAAATATACTCTGTCAAGTTTCTTTACTTTGTATCCAAGGTGTTCGAAAATTCTTCTTACAACTCTATTTCTACCTGAGTGAATTTCTAATCCAACCTGACTTTTATCTTCGTCTATGTATGAAAGCATGTCTGCATGAACATGTCCATCTTCTAGCTCTACTCCCTCAAGAATTTTTTCGAAGTCGTTTTGTTTTAGATTTTTATCAAGGAACACATGATAGATTTTCTTCTTTTCAAATGATGGATGAGTAAGCTTTTCTGCAAGTTCTCCGTCATTTGTCAATAAAAGTACACCTGTTGTTGATCTATCAAGTCTTCCTACTGGAAATACTCTTTGAGGGCACTTGCCTTCGATAAGATCCATAACAGTTTTTTCGGCGTGAGGGTCAGATGTTGTTGTAACAAAATCTTTAGGTTTATTCATTAAAATGTAAACTTTTTCCTCTCCTTTTAATCTCTCTCCATTAAATCTCACATCATCGCCACCATTAATCTTTGTTCCAAGTTGAGTGATCACTTCACCATTTACAGTTACTAATCCCGCTGTAATATAGTCATCAGCCTCTCTTCTTGAGCAAATTCCTGAATTTGCAATGAATTTGTTTAAACGAACTCCTTCGTCTTCTCTACCTCCTTTGCGTCTTGGCTTTGGAGTATATTCCTCTGCTTGAGGTCTAAATGGTCTGTCGAATGATCTCTCTTCTCTATCGAAAGGTTTTCTTTCGCCATCAAAAGGTTTTCTGTCTCCATCAAAAGGTTTTCTGTCTCTATCGAAAGGTTTTCTATCTCTGTCGAAAGGTTTTCTGTCTCTGTCGAAAGGTTTTCTATCTCTGTCGAAAGGTTTTCTGTCTCTATCGAAAGGTTTTCTTTCGCCATCAAAAGGTTTTCTGTCTCTATCGAAAGGTTTTCTATCTCTGTCGAAAGGTTTTCTGTCTCTATCGAAAGGTTTTCTATCTCTGTCAAAAGGTTTTCTATCTCTGTCGAAAGGTTTTCTTTCGCCATCAAAAGGTTTTCTGTCTCTATCGAAAGGTTTTCTGTCTCTGTCAAAAGGTTTTCTGTCTCTTTCGAAAGGTTTTCTTTCGCCATCGAAAGGTTTTCTGTCTCTGTCAAAAGGTTTTCTGTCTCTATCGAAAGGTTTTCTTTCGCCATCGAAAGGTTTTCTGTCTCTGTCAAAAGGTTTCCTGTCTCTGTCGAAAGGTTTTTTGTCTCTGTCAAAAGGTTTCCTCTCTCTGTCGAAAGGTTTCCTGTCTCTGTCATAACTACGGGTGCTCTTCTCAGATTCCCCGAAACGCGAAGATCTCTTCTCTGAAGCGCCTTCTTCGGCGGTTCTTCTCTTTGGTGCATACGGTCTTCCACTGCCGCTGCCTGCTCCCCTCACGGGTCTTTTGCTGCCTGTTCTCATAGAACCTGCTCTGCTTTGATTTTCTTTATTTCTCATTTGAATATAATTCGGGGGCAAAGTTATGTTAATAAGAGATATTTTCCTACTTTTACAAAATTAAAGTATGTTTTAATTGCATTTCAATGAAAAAGAGCCTAAAAAAAATTGCTGCCAGGCTTGGCTTTTCTCCATTAATGAGAGAAAATTTCAGTGTGTCGATAAAATCTATTAAAAGTAGTAAGCTAAGGTCAATTCTTACGATTATGATTATTGCAATTGGAATTACTTCACTTGTGGGGATTCTTACTGCGACGGATTCTCTTAAGGCTCTAGTGAATGAGAATTTTGGAAAAATGGGTGCAAATTCATTTTCGATTAGATCTAATTTTTCTGATGACCAGACTGTAGAAAAGAGACAGAGGGTGATTAATAAAAGGAATATTACTTATAATCAGGCGATGAGCTTCATCGATTTATATGAAGTTAATTCTATAAAATCTGTTTCTGCAACTGCAATTAATAATGCTACAATTAAATATGCTTCTCAAAAGACAAATCCTACCATTAGAGTAACTGCAACTGATGAAAATTATCTTCAATTTGTAGGGGGTAAGATTAGTAAAGGAAGAAATTTGAATTTGAGAGACATGGAGGCTGGATCGTTTACTTGTGTTATCGGTGACGCAGTAAAGACAGCATTATTCAAAACAGATGATGCAATTGGAAAGGTAATATCTGTTGGAGCAATTAGATACGAAGTTATTGGTGTTCTGGAGAAGCAAGGCTCAACATTCTCTGGAGGGGCAGACAATCAAGTATGGATTCCTCTCTCTAATGCAAGGTATTCATTTTTAAATGATCAATCGTTCTACGTTATAGGTATTATTCCTGCAGCGGGTGTTAATCAGCAGCATGCGATTGACGAGGCAGAACAAATTTTCCGCTCTATTCGCAGACTAAGTCCAATAGATGCGTCTGACTTTAGAATAACTAAATCGGATGCAGTAATGGAAGACTTAATGAATATTATGGGTTATGTTACTGCGGCAGCTTTTGTAATTGGAATTATAACTTTGTTGGGAGCTGCAGTTGGCTTGATGAATATTATGCTTGTCTCTGTAAAAGAGAGGACCAGGGAGATTGGTACTAGAAAGGCGCTAGGAGCTAATTCTAAAACTATCAAGCAACAGTTTCTTTTTGAATCTATTGTAATAGGTCAAGTTGGTGGAGTAGTTGGGATTCTTCTTGGTATTATTGTTGGAAACTTAACTGCTAGTTTGATGAGCAGTCCATTTGTAATGCCTTGGCTTTGGATGTTTATGGGAGTGATGGTGTGCTTGATTGTAAGTGTTGCTTCTGGATATATTCCTGCAGTTAGAGCAGCTAAATTGGATCCAATCGAAGCTCTTAGATACGAATAGTATCGATTTATCTCAATCTGAAAATATATGTGATTGTTCCCTCTTGAACGACAGGGGCGGAAGAGCTTACATTGAACTTTGCTTTTAGTGCAGCTCTTTTTGCAGCATCCCAGAGAGTTCTGTCTTGAACTGTTGTCCCGCTGGCACCTGGTATTGCATTAACGACATCGCCATATTGATCTACCATGATTTTTACAACAACACGGCCCGACTTGTTTACATTATATTCAGGTTCTGGGAGGTTTCCCATTAAGGATCTACCGGCAAGACGAGCAGATGGCTCTCCGTCTGTCTTTCCGGTTATAGTATTGCCCTCTGAGTGACCAGCTTTCAGCGATTCACTTACTCTTTTAGCTACATGCAGGTCCGACGAGTCTCTATTGTCTGCCCCAGGGAAGAGAGCTCTTTTATTGATAGGCTTTTCCCGTTTTGGTTCGTATCGAGCAATATCTCCCTTGTCACCCATAGTGCTCTCGGCGCTCTTATTTGCTTTTTTACCTTTAATAGCAGATTCTGACTTTTGCACAAGTCTAACCTCTTTTTTTGGATCTGGATTCTCGGCCTTTGGCTCGTTACCTGACTTGACTTTAATCTGCTGAAGGCTTTTGTTTTCGTACTCAACAAGAATCCCCTTTTCTGCTGGAGGAGGGTAAATTGTTTTGAATCCAGTGCCAAATAGTGAAAAGACAAGAACAACATGAACTGCAATAGTCAACCCAACGCCAAATTGCTTTGCGTTTTTTTCGTATTTTGTATTGTTCTGTCTTTTACCCATAAAGTTTGTTATTCAGCAGCTGTAGCTAAAATGATTTTATATTGATTCCTTTTTGCAATATTCATTACTTCTACAACTTGCTCCATTGGGACCGATTTGTCTACATGTAATGAAATTGTTGGATCTTCGGTGTCTTTAAGCTCATTTTGAATTAACGGTTCGATGTCGGAAAACGCGACTGGAGCTGGATTTCCATTAATATGATACGAAAATGTATTTTGCGGCAATAGATGCTTAATAGACACACTTACTTCGGGTTTTGCAGAGACTTGATTGGTGCTTTTAGGTAAAAGCAGTTTTAGTGCATTCGGATTTACAATTGTCGAAGTAACGAGAAAAAATATTAGTAGCAGAAATACGATGTCGGTCATAGACGACATGCTGAAATTTGGTTCAGCTTTTGATCTTCGTTTAATAGCCATCTTTGAAAATTATTTTTTCCCCGCAGGTTCGTGGAGAAGGTCCATAAATTCGATTGTATTGCTCTCCATCTTATATACGATGTTGTCAATTCTTGCAACAAGATAGTTGTAGCCAAAATAGGCAAGGATACCAACTATCAGACCTGCCACGGTTGTAACCATAGCTGTGTAGATACCACCAGAAAGTAGAGTAATATCAACATTGTTACCTGCTGCTGACATATTGTAAAATGCTTGGATCATACCGATTACAGTACCAAGGAAGCCTAACATTGGAGCACCTCCGGCAATTGTTGCGAGCATAGGAAGCCCTTTTTCTAATCTTGCGACCTCTACATTGCCGATATTTTCAACTGCTGTTTGAATATCATTCAAAGGTCTGCCAATTCTTTCTATCCCTTTCTCAATCAATCTTGCAATAGGGGTCTCTTGTGATTGACATAAAGTAATTGCCGCTTTAATTTTACCATCATGAATGTAGTCATGAATGTTCCTCATAAAGTTTTCATCAATTTGCGAAGCTTTTCTGATTGCCCACCATCTTTCGCCAAAAATATAGAGAGTAATTACAGATAAAATAGCTAGGGGAATCATAATCCAACCCCCTTTGAAGGCCATGTCAATCAACGAAAATGAAATCTCTTCCTTTACTGGAATTGCCTGAACTGCAGCCTCTGCTGCATCTTGTGCTACTGCTGCTAAAAAGTGAATCAACATATTATTTATTATTTATTTCTTTGTTATTCTTGAATAATTGATAGGGATATTCGATGCCGCACAAAAATAGTGCCTTTGCTTGAACCGAGTTACCAGCTTCGCATCTATTTTTTTTCTCTAACATCTCTTTTATCCACTCCGGACTCTTCTTCCCTCTTCCAACTTCTAGTAGAGAGCCAACCATCGATCTTACCATATTTCTAAGAAACCTATCGGCGGTGACTTCGAAACAGATGTATTGCGCTTGACAGTCTTCTGTAGCTGTTGGAAATAGCGGATGCTGGCGTTCAATAATCCACTCTGCTTTAGTTACAGTACAGATATTTGTTTTTGCTGAACCATGAAGCTTTGCTAGTGATGTAAAGTCCTGTTTCCCTAAAAAAGACTTTGCTGCAAGATTCATTTTTTCTAGATCTGGGTTATAGGGGCAGTATAGAGAAAAGTCGTCTACAAAAGGGTTCTTTTTGGTATGAATATAGTATTTATATGTTCTGGACACTGCATCAAACCTAGAGTGATTGTCATCTTCTACCTGACAAATGTCATTAAGAACTATGTCAGACGGTAGAATGGCATTTATTTTGTAAATTATGTTACGATAATTTTCCTGCAGATTTAGTTTTTCGAAGTCAAAATGGGCAATGTAGTTTACTGCATGTACGCCCGTGTCGGTTCTTCCTGCTCCTGTGATTTCAATATCACCACCAAGGTAGACCGAAAAGGCTTTAGATAAAGTCTCCTGGACACTCGGCTGTGAAGGCTGAATTTGCCATCCGAAATACGATGAACCTTTGTAGGATATAGAAATAAAGTAGCGCATTTAGAAAAAAATAAAGTTAACTTTGTAGGATTAACGACGACAAAAATACAAAATCATTTAATATGGAAACCGTAAATATCAAAGAGCTAAACGAAAGAATTCAGAAAGAGAGTGCTTTTGTGGACATTATCACAATGGAGATGAACAAAGTGATAGTTGGCCAAAAGCAACTGGTAGAAAATTTATTGATAGGTCTTCTGGCCGACGGTCATATTCTGCTTGAAGGTGTACCTGGATTGGCAAAGACATTGGCAATCAATACACTTGCGTCAATTATTGATGCAAAATTCAGTAGGATTCAGTTCACCCCAGATCTTTTACCTGCCGACCTTATCGGTACTTTGATATACAGTCAAAAATCGGAAACTTTCCAAATTAAAAAGGGACCAGTATTCGCAAACTTTGTTTTAGCAGATGAGATAAACAGATCTCCAGCAAAAGTACAGTCTGCGCTGCTTGAGGCGATGCAAGAGAGACAGGTGACAATCGGTGATCAAAGCTTTCCTCTACCAAAACCATTTTTAGTAATGGCAACCCAAAACCCGATTGAACAAGAGGGTACATATCCGTTACCAGAGGCTCAGGTAGACCGTTTCATGTTGAAAGTGGTTGTGACCTATCCAAAGAAAGAGGAGGAGAAGTTGATCATCAGAATGAATAATAGTGGCGCTTTCCCAAAGGCAAATACTGTTCTTAAGCCTGAGGATATAGTAAGGGCGAGAGAGGTTGTCAGAGAGGTGTACATGGATGAGAAGATTGAGAGATACATTGTAGATATAGTATATGCAACAAGAACTCCAGAAGAGTATGGACTTGCTAAACTTAAAGACCTTATTTCTTATGGTGCTTCGCCAAGAGCGAGCATCAGTTTAGCAATGGCCTCTAAGGCTTATGCTTTCATTAAGAGAAGAGGCTATGTTATTCCAGAAGATGTTCGTGCCGTATGTTACGATGTACTTAGACACAGAATTGGTCTGACATACGAAGCTGAGGCCGAAAACATCACAACCGAGAAGATTATCACTGATATAATGAACGCAATTGAAGTTCCATAGTATGTCATCAACAGATCTACTTAAGAAAGTTCGGAAAATCGAGATAAAGACCAGAAAGCTCTCGCGTCAAATATTTGCAGGAGAGTACCACTCTGCTTTTAAGGGTAGAGGTATGGCCTTTAGCGAAGTGCGTGAATACCAGTATGGAGACGATGTTCGAAATATGGACTGGAACGTCACTGCAAGGTTGAATGCACCCTATGTCAAAGTTTTTGAAGAGGAGAGAGAGATGACAGTTATGCTTTTAGTGGATGTCAGTGGCTCAGGACGTTTTGGCTCGGTGAGCAAAACAAAAAGGGATCTGACTGCCGAAGTTGGAGCAGTGCTGTCGTTTTCTGCATCAGCTAACAATGATAAAGTAGGAGCTCTGTTTTTCAGCGATAAAGTTGAAAAGTTTATCCCTCCAAAAAAGGGTAGAAGTCATCTTCTTATGATCTTAAGGGAGTTGATAGATTTTGAACCACAAAGCAGAAAGACAGACATCTCTGAGGCGTTAAGATTTCTTACAAACGCAATCAAAAAAAGATGCACTGCATTTTTGTTGTCGGACCTTATGGATTTCAACGAAGATCGAAAACCAAAATTCGAAGATGCTTTGAAAATAGCAGCTGGTAGACACGATTTGTCGGTTATCAATATTTACGACAAAAGAGAGAGAGAGCTTCCTGACATTGGAATGTTGAGGGTCAGCGATGCTGAGACAGGCGGCGAAATGTGGATTGATACTTCGAGCAGAAGAGTGAGAGAAGAGTATGCAAAGTGGTCGGAAGATGTAAATATAGCTGTAAGGCAGACGCTCAGAAAATACAAAGTTGATTCTGCTGATATTAGTACAGACTCTGATTACGTTAAGGGGTTGATAACTCTTTTTAAATCAAGATGATTATGCAGAAAGATACATTATTAATTGGAGATCAGACGCTATTGAAGTACCAAAAGAGTATTCCAAAGGGTGCTAATTTGATTTTTGGAGAGGTTCAGTCTGCAAATAATTCATTAGAAATTATTGGAAAACCAAAGATTGATACTCTTTCCGAGAGTGGAGGAGTTATAAATCTATCGGCTGACTTTACTGTAACAGCTTTTGATAGCGGCTCCTTTGTGATGCCTCCGGTTCCAGCATATTTGGAAAAGCCAGATGGTACTATTGATACACTTTGGTTTGGTGGTGATACTCTTGAATTCAAATCGATTCAAATAGATACAACAACATTTAAACCTTTTGATGTTAAAGGTCAAATCAATTATCCATATACATTTAAAGAGTTTCTTCCTTGGGGAGGAGGCTTGTTGTTATTGGCAGCAATAGTCTATTTGATTATTCGTTTGATTAGGAGAAAGAGGGCAGGTAAATCGCTGTTGGCAAAAGACGAGACACCAGACCCACCTCATGTTGCTGCACTAAAGAAGATAGAGCAACTAAAGGGGCAAAAATTGATAGAGTCAGACAGACAAAAGTTGTTTTATTCTACCTTAACTGATATTTTGAGAGAGTACATGGAATCTAGGTTCTCATTTGGGGCAATGGAGCTTACCTCTGCTCAGATATTGGATGTTTTGAAATCAAAAGAGATAGATAAAAAGGTCTACTCTTCGGTTCAAGAGTTATTAAGTACTTCGGATTTGGTGAAATTTGCAAAATATAAGGCCGATATGGTTGAAAATGAGAGATCGATACCGATTGCAATAGAGTTCATCAATGCCACTAAGGTCGAAGAAATTGAAAAATAGAGGAGGAGCGAAATATGTTTTTTGAATATCCCGTTTTACTTTGGCTAGAATTAATCTTGATACCATTGGTTCTATGGCACATTTGGAAGGAGAAAAAAGGTTCTGCTCCTGCACTTGTTTACTCTGGCATTAGTCAGTTCGCTGTTGCTGGCAAATTTAGGCGTTATCTGATGCATCTCCCTTTTGTTTTCAGGATGCTTGCGATAGCCATGATAATTATAGCAATTGCACGACCTCGCTCTTCGGAGAGTTTTGAAAAGACAGATACCGAAGGTATAGACATCGTTCTAACTTTAGACGTCTCCACAAGTATGCTTGCACGCGATTTTACTCCCGACAGGATAAATGCAGCTAAGGATATTGCAATTGAGTTTATTTCTCAAAGGCCAAATGACAGGATGGGAATTGTTGTTTTTGCAGGAGAAAGTTTTACTCAATGTCCGTTGACAACCGACAGGGCTACATTGATTAATCTCATGAAGGATATTGAGACTGGCCTTATTGAGGATGGGACTGCAATTGGTAATGGTTTGGCAACAGCGGTAGCAAGATTGAAAGATTCAAAGGCCAAAAGTAGAGTAATCATTTTGCTGACCGATGGTGTGAACAATAGAGGGGAGATATCTCCGCTGACTGCTTCGGAGATTGCAAAAACTTTTGGAATTAGAGTCTATACGATTGGCGTCGGTGCAATGGGGATGGCTCCATATCCAGTGATGACTCCATTTGGTGTTGATATTCAGCAAGTAGAGGTGCAGATTGATGAGCCGCTTTTGCAAAAAATTGCTGAAGATACTGGCGGTAAGTATTTCAGGGCTACTGATAATACAAAACTGTTGGAGATCTATGGCGAGATCAATAAAATGGAGAAAAACAGGGTAACTGTTGATTCGTTTCCTGTTTATAAAGAGTTGTTTATGCAATATGCTCTTATAGCCCTATGTGCATTACTGCTCGAAATAATATTCAGAATGTTTGTAATTAGAAGATTACCATAAGGATATGTTACAATTTGCTCAAATAGAATATTTACTTCTGATACTCCTGATCCCTTTTCTCTTTCTTTTTCACGAATTGGCTAGAAGAAAGAGACTAAAAAGGTTGTCGAGGTTTGGAGATCTTTATGTTATAAGGAGACTTACTCCCTCTTATTCTGGAGTTAGAGGATGGGTTAAACTAGTTTTTCTCTCACTTGCTATCTTTTTCTTTGCGATTGGTTTGTCTAGACCTCAGATTGGTGCAAGGATTAAAGAGGTAGACACAAAGGGTGTTGAGATAATGATTGCTCTCGATGTCTCAAATTCGATGTTGGCTCAAGACTATACTCCTAATCGTTTAGAAAGGGCTAAACTTGCTATTTCCAGATTGGTAGACAAATTGAATCAAGATAGAGTCGGATTAATCGTCTTTGCAGGTCAATCATTTGTTCAGCTTCCAATTACAGCAGACTATGTCTCTGCAAAAATCTTCTTAAATTCAATCACAAATGAGTCTGTTCCTGTTCAAGGAACATCGCTTGCTGAGGCAATAAATACAGGTGTCAAAAGTTTTAGTCTTGAGAGTAAGGGGAGTAGAGCCATTATTCTGATAACTGATGGTGAAAATCATGAGGATGACCCAGTTGCGGCAGCTAAGACAGCTTTTGATCTTGGAGTCACTGTTAGTTGTATTGGTATTGGCACAGAGGGGGGGAAGCCGATACAGATGGCGGATGGACAATTGTTAAAGGATAAAGATGGTAATATTGTTGTAACAAAGTTAGATGAGGCAACATTAGCAGATATAGCTAAAGCAGGTGGAGGAGTCTATTTGAGAGCGGGCAACAATGAATTCGGATTGGATGCTCTGGTAGACAAGATAAGAGATATGGATAAGCAAAATTTTAAATCTGTTGTTTTTGAAGACTTTAATGAGCAGTATATGTACTTCTTTGCGATTGCTCTACTCTTTTTTGTGATTGAGCTTTTAATTGGAGAGAAGAGAACTGGTAAAAAATTGTTTTAACCTTGCTAATGAGATGAAAAGATTTATTACAATATTGATGTTTCTGAGTATTTGTTTCCCTGTTTTGGCTCAAAATGAAAAGAAGGAGGTCAGGAAAGGGAACAATCTTTATGAAAAGGGAGATTTTCAGAATTCGGAGATATTTTACAGAAAGGCTTTGGATAAATCTCCAAACTCTGTGAATGCTAAATATAATCTGGCGAATGCTCTTTATAAGCAAAGCAAGTCGGAGGAGGCTTTAAAGAGTATAGAGGGTGTTGCTGATTCAACTCAAGATATTAAGCTGCGTTCGGGTCTTTACCATAATTCTGGAAATTATTATTTGCAACAAAAGAAGTACTCCGAAGCTGTAGAGGCCTATAAAAATTCGTTAAGATCCAATCCTAAGGATTTAGAGACAAAGTCTAATCTCTCTTATGCTTTAAAGATGCTTAAAGATCAGCAAAATAAAGATCAAAATAAAGATCAGAACCAAGATCAAAATAAAGATCAAGATAAGAACAAGGATCAAAATAAAGACCAGAACAAGGATAAAAACAAGGATCAAGATAAGAATAAGGATCAAAATAAAGATCAGAACAAAGACCAAAATCAAGATCAAAACAAGCAAAACGAGCCTCCAAAAATCTCTCCTCAAACTGCACAGCAAATGTTACAAGCAATGCAAAACAAAGAGAATGAGACTCAAAATAAAGTGAAGAAAGAGAAGGCGAAGCTTCTTCAAGGCAGACAAAAAGAAAAGAATTGGTAAAATAGAAGTTATATGAGAAGGACAGGTATCAGAATAATCTTACTGGGGTTCATGATATTAATGGGAGTGCAAGGATTTGCCCAAACATTTACCGTTGATGTTCCCAAAGTTGTATCTATGGGTGAAACATTCAGGCTTGTATTCAGTGCAGATGGCGAACCAACATCATTCACGCCTCCAAATTTGAATAGCTTTGATGTTTTGGCTGGTCCAACATCATCTACAATGAGTAGTACTCAGATTATCAATGGTAAAACCACTCAATCATTTCAAGTAAGCTACACTTATGTTTTAGAGGCTAAGACACCCGGAAGATATACAATCAACCCAGCAACAGCTGTGATTAAAGGGAAGACATGCACAACGCCTTCTATCACTGTTGAGGTAATAAAAGGAGATGATAACTCCAAAAGTTCTGAAAAAGCGTCTGCTTCACAAAATGTCTCATCCAATGACATTTTTATGCGAATGAGTATTAGTAAAAGTCGTGTCGTTAAAGGAGAACATTTAATTGCAACATTAAAACTCTATACAAAAGTTCCAATTGCTGGTTTCGAAGATGTTAAGTTTCCTACTTTTAATGGTTTTTGGAGTCAGGAGATTGATACCCCTCAAAGTATAGAATTTCAGAGAGAGAGCATCGATGGTAAGATATATAATTCGGCATTAATCAGGAGATATATGCTAATTCCACAGCAAACTGGCCCTATTACAATTGATGCTTCGGAGATGATTTGTCAAGTACAAGTTAAGTCAGCCTCCAGAGGGCAATCGGTTTTTGATGACTTTTTTGACTCTTATCAAACTGTTCGCAAAAGACTTACCGCGCCTGCGCAAAGGATTGTTGTTGATCCTCTACCTGCAGGTGCCCCTCAATCTTTCACAGGAGCTGTTGGTGATTTTAGCATGAATGCTAAATTAAATAAAGATTCAGTAAATGCGAATGAGGCTGTCTCTATGATAATTACAGTTAGTGGTGCGGGTAACATCAATCTTGTGGAGGCTCCAAAATTCACACTTCCTGCCGAATTTGAGGCTTATGATGTGAAGATAACTGATAACAGTAGAAATTCTGGAAAGGGTATATATGGTAGCAAACAATATGAATACCCTTTTATTCCAAGAAAACAGGGCGAATATAAATTGCCTTCTGTAGAGTTCTCTTATTTTGACATTTCAAAAAAACGCTATGTAACAATCTCGTCGGGAGAGGTCGTTTTGAAGGTTGGAAAAGATGTTGGCGGTGGAGCTCAGATTCAAGGGTTGCCTGCATCTGTTAATAAGCAAGCTGTTAGAAGTTTAAACGAAGATATTAGATATATTGTTACTGGAAATTCTGGTCTCTCAAGAGGAAATCAGTTCTTTTTTGGATCTATCTGGTACTTTCTAATTCTACTCTTTATTCTAAGTGGATCTCTCTTCGCAGACAAATTCTTGGCTAAACATATCGAACGAAGTAAAGATGTTGCTGGAATTAAAAATAGACGAGCTTTGAAGGTTGCAAAAGCAAGACTTAAAAAAGCTGAACTATTATTGGGCGAGAAACGCTATTCAGATTTTTATGAAGAGCTTCACAGAGCTATCCTTGGATACTGTTCCGATAAACTTGCTTTACAGATGGCAGATATGAGCAAGGACAATATTAAGTTTGCACTAATATCAAAAGGCATTAATGAGGCAAGTATAGATGAGCTTATCTCTATTATTGATGCATGTGAATATGCTAGATATGCCCCAGATCCTGGTAATGGTGAGATGCAGAAAAATTATGATAGGGCGATTGCTCTGATTTCTAGTCTTGAGGTATAACCAATTAAGAAGTATAATCTATTTAATTTGAAGATGTTTAATCTAATTAATTCGAAGGTCATGAATAAAATTATATCGCAATATAAAAGACAAAGCTTCTTATCAATAATTTGTGCGTCTCTCTTTTTACTTGTATCGATTAGTGCAGGAGCTTCGTCTGCTAAAGATATGTGGAAATCTGCACAAGAGAGTTATACACAAGGACGCTACGAAGATGCATTAAAAACCTATAATGAAATTGAGAAGGGAGGTTATGTTTCGTGGCAGTTATTTTACAATCTTGGTAACACCTATTTTAAATTAAAGGATAATGCAAGAGCTATTTTGTATTACGAAAGAGCTCTCAAACTTAATCCTGCTGGCGAAGATATAAAAAGCAATCTGGAGCTTGTCCGAGAATTTTCTATTGATAAAATTGATGCCGTTCCTGAGTTCATTATATACACTTGGATTAAAAGCCTTAATTACTCCTTTTCATCGGATACTTGGAGTCTTATGTCAATAATATTTTTAGTATTTATAGTACTATTAATTCTTTACTATAGATATGGTCACAGAAGAGGATATAGAAAACTTGCTTTCTTATCATCGATTTTCTTTGCACTACTGCTTCTTTTCTCCATCTCTTTTGCATGGAGCCAAAAACATAGTTTTAACCAACGCGACGCTGCTATCGTGATTAATCCAGTAGTCTCTGTAAAGAGTACGCCGGACATGTCTGGAAAGGACCTTTTTATCTTACACGAAGGAGCAAAAGTGTTGATTAAAGAGGAGGTAGGGCAGTGGAGACGCATAGAAATAGCAGACGGCAGACAAGGGTGGCTCTCATCTTTAGATGCCGAAATCATCTAATCGCGTTGCTCGATAGTTTTAATCGAGTTGCTCTATATTTTTAATTGGATTCTGATAACTCTAATCTTTGTACAGACCTTTGCGTGAAAGAAGGTGATCGAGATTCGCTAGTCCCCATAGAACAACAGCGTGAACAACAGCTGTTTGTTCTTGATACTCTGGAATACTCATATTGTATGTGTCACGTTCAGTATGCCATATTTCATAATAGTTGAAATCGTATCCTTTTGGATCGGCAGTTTGGAAGCTTACTGTAGGTACTCCATTGATTGCAAAGTAAGCATGGTCTGAACCACCAGCATCTTTTGGTCTAGGTCTCGGCTCTCCCTCTCTTTTGATTACCTTGAATGGAAAGTCTGAATTAATTGAATTAAGAGGTTGGCAAACTTTCAGAAAATCATTGTACATAGCTTCTGGCACTGTCACACTTGTTGGCACAGTTGGGCCTCCATCGCGATTTATGTAGTTAGAAACCTTAGCAAGTTTATCCATATTTGTGTTGACCCAATACTTTGATCCCCATAAACCAAACTCTTCGCCAGCCCACAAACAGAACAAGATGCTTCTTTTTGGTTTTCCTCCTGCTTGCATTATCAGTCTTGCCGCTTCCATATTTGGAGTCACTCCCGATCCATCGTCAACACCTCCTGTTGCTACATCGAAGGCATCAAGGTGTCCTCCTGCCATTACATACTCATCGGGGTATTCAGTTCCGCGAATAATACCAATTACATTATGATATTTAACTGGGCCAGGTTTAAAATGGTTTCTGATATCAAATTCTAGTTGAAAATATTCTCTCTCCTTGACCTTTTGAAGGATGATGTTAAATTGTTTCTCGTCAAGTTTAATATCTGGACAGGTAGGAAGAGTTTCGAAAGTCATGAACTCAATATTTTTTCTGTCGTATAGAGCGCGAATTGGAACTGTTGTAGATTGAATAGTTCCTAAGATTCCAGCATCTCTCATCTCCTTGTAAAAGAGAGCAGGTGCATCTTTCAATTGTTTAAGTGGAATTGGATTAACACCTTTTCTCTCGCGATTAATTTTAGAAACAGAATCGTTATATCTGCTGATTGATAAGTTTTCTGCAATTATTTGAGAGCGCAAAGTGTCTGCATACTCAGAGTAGTCAATTGGCCACCCTTCGCTTTCGCCAGTGATTAATACCCATGCCCCTTTCAGTTTCCCCTTCATACGATCAAATTCGGCTCTAGTCTTAGGTTCCATAACAACATGGCCTCTTTGCACACCCTTTGTACCTGAAGTGTAAGATGGAGTTGCAAAGTGGAGAACAAATCCATCGTGACTCAACATCCTTCCAAACCATGGACCTCTATTAAAACCAACTGGTAACTCTCCAACTTCTTGATAAACCACCTCTAATCCCCATTTTTTGAATTGGTCTGCGCACCAAAGTGCAGCATTTTCGTATGCATCAGAACCTAATAGTCTACCTCCAAATCTATTTGATAAAACATCTAAGTGCTTCATTGTTTGGTTATCGGTCTTAGCAATCTTGATTATTTTATTTGTAATTGAATCACTTTGAGCGTAGCTAGATGTCGAAACAGATAACATGCAGACTAATAAGAGTGCAGTAAATATCTTGAAAGTAAAGGTTTTGAAAAAAGTATTCATATGAGTTTTGAGGTTTTAAGTATTCTAAATTAGAACTCAGAAACAGTATTTTGTTTAGTGGTGAATCATACAAATTTATAAATATCCCACTATCTTTTTATAATTTTGGGCAAAAATAAATTAACCAAAATGAAGAAATTTAAAATACCACACACGTTTGTTATCATATTTTCTTTGATAGTTATAAGTGCAATTGTAACAATCTTTGTTCCTGGTGGAGAGTATGTAAAATCGACTGTAGTGGATAATGGAGTTGAGAAGCAAGTTGTAGAGTTTAGATACGTAGATAATCAGATGCAGTCGTGGCAAGTGTTAACTGCATTTTATAAAGGATTCACAAGGCAATCTGGGATTATCGTCTTTATTTTGGTAATTGGAGCTGCATTTTGGGTTGTTAATTCTTGTAAAGCAATTGATGCAGGAATTTTTTCTTTCTTAAGGTTCACTTCAAAACTTGAGAGACATTCACTGATAAAAAAGATAGGAGTAAATAATATTGTTTTAGTATTAATTATGTTGATGTTTAGTCTCTTTGGAGCAATCTTTGGGATGAGCGAAGAGACAATTGCATTTACAGTTTTACTAATACCTCTTGCAATATCTATGGGTTATGACTCTATTGTAGGGGTCTCATTGGTCTATGTTGCTGCCCATGTAGGGTTTTCTGGCGCAATCCTCAATCCTTTCACAATTGGAATAGCGCAAAATATTGCTGGTCTTCCTATGTTTTCTGGCATTGAATACAGATTTTTTTGCTGGATAGTCCTAAATCTTATCATGATAACTTTTGTATTACTTTATGCGCGAAAAGTGAAAAGAGATCCATCGAAGTCCCCAGTATACCATGAGGATGCATTTTGGAGAGAACAAAGAGGCGAACAAGAGGAGAAAATTGAGTACTTCACAACAAAAAGCACATGGGTTAGTTATGGAATAGCCTTGATAACTTTGATTTTGTTCTCTCTCTTCTATTCGCATAGCCAAATTAAAATTGGAAACAGCATAACCGATGTTCCATTTTTGATTCCAATCATAACCGCAACCTTTGCAATAAGTGGATACTTTGCTGCTCGAAAATCGATGCACTTTTATGTATTAAACTTACTATTTTATACAATAATTTTCCTTGTAGTAGGTGTAATGGGTTATGGATGGTATGTTGGGGAGATATCTGGTCTATTTTTAGCGATGGCTCTCTTTAGCGGAATAGCTGCGGGTTATAACGCAGACGAAATTGTTAAAAAACTCATAGATGGTGCAAAAGACATTCTTTCGGCAGCTTTGGTGGTAGGTTTGGCAGCAGGAATAATTGTTATTCTCGAAGAGGGAAAGGTAATTGATACAATTCTTCACTCAATGGCCTCTGCGATGAATGACGCTGGCAAAATCAGCTCTCTAGGGTTGATGTATGGAATACAGACTTTGATTAATATCGTTATACCATCGGCAAGTGCGAAAGCAGCAATCACAATGCCTATTATGGCACCGTTTTCGGATTTGATAGGAGTCTCTCGTCAAGCTACAGTAATGGCATTCCAATTTGGAGATGGTTTTACAAATATGATAACACCGACTTCGGGTGTTTTAATTGCTGTCTTAGGTATAGCAAGAATCCCGTACAACAAGTGGTTCAAATGGGTTTTACCATTTATTCTCCTACTGATTGTAACGGGATTTATATTGCTTCTACCAACAGTCTTGCTAAAGCTTAACGGTTTTTAGGTTTGTTTAACAGATAACCATACCCTTGGCTCATCTCTTTCGTTTGGTATTGTTTGCCAGATGATGATTTGACAGCAAATGGTGCAGGTGCCGGAAGAGGAGGGAATTGACCAGTAGCTAAGTAAGTTAGTGCTGCTCTTATGTAGTCCTCGTTTACCCCAAAATCGTGATAAAGGTCGTCTGGGCGTGAATTGGTTGGAACAAGTCCATTTTCAAACTCTCCAAACCCAATTTTATTTACAGTATAAAAACTAATTGGCAGCATAACAAAATCTGGACTATCATAGTCATCTTGTGGATAAGGAATAACATACATTCCGTTTGGTTTGCCATATGTTGTTCTACCAATTTGAATTACTTGCATAAGTGGATTAAGTCCATTAATAATGCCTTCACTTGCAGAAGCAGTTGCATCTGTTGTTAAAACAATAAGCTTCTTAAGATTGAGAGACTGAGCTGTTCTATTTATATACATAATTGTTTTAGGATCATTATCCCAGTCAGAATATTTGTCATTATGTCTCTTTTTACTAAAGAGCTGTCCTTCTGCACTTGCCGGTGCAATATAATTTGCTAGCGCGTGCATTACATCACCATCACCACCTCCATTATAACGTAAATCTAAAATCAGAGCTTCAATATTTGCCGCTTTTAAAATTGACATTGCATTTGTGATGTCTGATTGAAGATTTTCATTGAATGTTAAATAGTTAAAATAACCTACTGGATAAGGGAGATTAGGAAAATCAGCTTGAGTATAAACAGCAGTTATTAGCGAAGAGCGTGTATTAATAACTCTTGCAGTAGCGTTAAATGTTTGAGAAACATTGTTTAAATCTCTGAATGTAAAGCTATTTGTTCTTTGATTTAATACTTGATTAATAGTGTTGTTATTAATAAGTGTCTCAACAGCTACTCCATTTAAGTGAGTTAGAGTCCAACCTCTTTTAACACCTTTTTCACTCATAGGAGAGTTAGGATGCACATATCTGACCTTAATACTATAATCTTGGTAGTAATCAACTGGTTGGTCAAGAGACATTCCATAAGATTCATAAACACCAGTCTCCATCTCAGTAAACTCTTCTCCTGTCATCATCCATGACCATCTATCCTTTTGAACAAGAAGCGATTCAAAGAATGCAAAATTATCTTGAGTACCATTCAAATTTACATTTTTTGGAACATCTTTATACCAATAATAAATATCATTCATCACTTCATAGATGTACTCTTTTTCGACATAAGACTGACTTTGTTGAGGAGCTTCATCTTTTTTACAACTGATTAGTGCAGCTGAAATTAGGAGAGCTGCAAATAGTACTTTTAGTTTTGTTTTTAGAAACATACTTTATTCTTTATTTAGGTTTAATTATCTATTAGTCAAAGGTAAATAATAAATTCTTAAACGGAATAAAAAAAAAGCCGTACGGGGATCGTACGGCTCTATCAATTACTCTGAAAAAATTATTTCTTGAGAGTTATTGTCCATGTCTTAGTACCATCAGAAAGGGTAGCAGTATTGTCTGCTGTTCCATCACCATAATCTATAGTGATTACTTTACCTGTACTGTAAGTCATGGTAGCCTTGCCTTGCACAATCTCTCCAGGAACAACTTTGTAGATTAATTTTTCAGTCTCTTTAATAACCTTTGAAGAGGTAACATTTTTAACATTTGTAAAGGAAACTGTGCCAAATGATTCAATAATATTGTCGGTGTTTGTATTAAGATCACCATGTTTATATGTTCTTGTCATATCCGCAATACGATGATTGCTCTTAGTACCATCTGGGAAGGTAATTTTTACATCCTCTTTCACGATTGCGATCTGAGTTCTAGTATCAACTTCGCGAGTGATGCTCTTTTGCATATAACCTTCGTGTAAATAACCATTTACCTTGTAGTTTACATACTTCATCTTCTGCTCCATATACTTGCCATCTTTAAAAGTAAAGTAAGAGATTAACTTACCACTTCTAACTTTACCATCTTTACCAGTATTACCATCACCAAAATCTACAGTAATGATTTTGATAGAGGCAGAGTCTCTCATTGTAATTACAACGTTACCGGTAAGAAATCTACCACCCCAAACACCTTTTGTAGGTGCATTAATGATGTTCAGATTAAAAATTTCATCTAAAATTCCGTCACTTTCGGCACTCATAAGCTCTACTGATGCCTCTTGAGCAAGAACTTCATTGTCGAGAACAGCTTGTTGTTCTGGTAATGTGTCAGATTTACTGCACGATGCAAAACCGATTGCGATTATTGCAATAGCCGATAAAATGGTTTTTTTCATAAGTTTTGAGATATTAGTCTTGTTGTTTCACTTCTAAGAAGCGAGAAGGGTTATAAAGTTAAATTTCGGATATTTTTTTTAACTTTCTGCAATAAACAACATCATAGAGATTAAAATAGAATTAACATGAATGTAGCGACAGACGAAGAGATCCTGTCGATGATAAAGCAGAAAAGTACAAGAGAGAGGGGGTTGACACTATTAATAAATAAATATAAAGAGAGACTCTATTGGCACATAAGAAGACTGGTTGTTGGGAAAGAGGATGCCGAAGATGTTATGCAAGAGACTTTCATCAATATTTATAGATTTATAGATACATTCGAACAAGAGAGCAAACTTTATACATGGTTATATAGGATAGCAACAAATGAGTGTATAAAACTTTTTCGAAAAAAAAGACTCCCAGAAACCTCTTTCGATCAAGTAAGTGATTATTTGACAAACAAACTTTACTACAATACATCGGAGGATGGAGATAAAATACTTGTTAAGTTCCAGGAGGCTATATTAAAACTTCCTGAAAAACAGCGACTGGTATTCAATCTTAGATACTATGATGAACTCCCATATGAAGAGATTTCTAAAATCTTAGAGACTAATGTAGGAGCACTAAAAACAAATTACCACTATGCAGTGGAAAGAATAAAAGAATACATGTTAAATGAATAAATACGAAAAAATGAAAGAGTTTGATTTCGATAAAATAGGGAAGAAGCTGCCATATGACAGACCTAATGACTTTCTCGACAATTTTGCAGAAAGAAGCCTTTCGGATTATAACAAACACGAGAGAGGAAAGACATTAAGAAGAACATTCTATAAAGTTTCTGCTATAGCAGCGTCAGTAATTATTTTGATTACTGTAACTTTGCAGATGAAAAATCGTGCAGAGTTTGACGGCTATATTTCGAACGATACTGCTAAACTTGATAACATAGAGCAATCTACAGCATCAAGTTTACCTACATCATCTCAAATTAAAAGTGATGATGACCTTGGATCGATCATCAAAGAGATGTCTGACGAAGAGTTAGCTGTTGTAGCAACAATGTTTAGCGAAGAGCTGAATTATGAGTAGTAGTGAATATTTATGAACAGATAAGTTCATAAAATTGATGACAAAACTTGAAAAGGAGTAAATAAATATGTTAAATCATGAAGACAAGTAAATACATAAAAACTTTGGTAGTAAGCCTGATTCTTCTTCTTCCAATAGTAGGCTTTTCCCAAGGGATAAAAAAATATCCAAGAATGCAGATGCTATTGATGGAGGCACAACTTGCAGAAATCAAAAGAAACATAATCATTGATGATAGAGATATTCCAGAGTTCGAAAGAATTTACAGAGATTATATTGCAGAAATAACTGATCTTAATATGGGAAATAAACGCCCACCACTTGTGGATATGTCGCTTGAAGGGCTGTCGGACAGAGAGATAGAAGAGGTTTTTATCAGGCAAAACGAGAGAGCAAAGAGACAACTGATTATCAGAGAGAAATATTTCTATGAATTCAAAAAAGTGATACCACCTAGAGAGATTGTAAAACTTTACAGAATAGAGAGAGAGATAGCAAAAAAGGCACAAAACGAAATTAGAAAAAGATTCGACAGATAATCAAAAATTTCCGAACCTTTTACACTATTGGTTGTTTAAAAATGTACAATCAATTAAAATAAAAATAACACGATATGAAAGATTTGGAATTAAAAGAGATCAAAAACAGAGTTTCGGTTCGAGGAAATGCCCTTACACTTTTAGGAGAAGAGATTAAAGTAGGTGACATAGCACCAGAGTTTACTGTTACCGATAATGGTGGAAAGGATGTGAAATTTTCTGATTACAAAGGAAAAACAATTGTACTGGCTATCTTCCCTTCAATTGATACTCCTGTTTGTGCAAACCAAGCTAGAACATTCAATAAAAAGGCAACTGAGTTGTCAGAAAACATAGTAATATTAACAATATCAAAAGACCTTCCATTTGCATTAGGCAGATTCTGTGCAGCAGAAGGAATAAATAATATTCATACTTTATCTGACTATAAATTCTCTGAATTCGGACTTAAATATGGTTTCCTAATTAAAGAGAACAGATTATTAGCAAGAGGTACAGTAATTATTGATCCAAGCGGTGTTGTAAAATACGTAGAACATGTTCCAGACATTATTCAGGAACCTGACTACGACAAAGCTCTCGAAGTGCTTAAGGGAATGTAATTAAAAATTCCCTTTTATATACTCGGATTCATTAATAGGAGAAAACGGCTCACCCCGTTTTCTCATTTTTTTTATGAATAGCTCCAACCTCTCAATCATTTTTTGGCCACTATTGTGAGTGATATAAAATGGAAGATTCATTCTTTTTGCCGAAATGTCTGCAAATTCCCAGGGATGAAAATAGATATTTAAAAATCCAGTCTTTCTGATAGCCCTTTTCGATAGCCACGAAAATATAAAGATCGGCAAATTATGAAAGGTCAACCAAAAAAGAGGTATTCTTAAACGAGGAGTAACTGAGCTTGGAAAAATAATCAAGTCTCCCTCTTTATGTGGCATATATGGTTTTGAAAAATTATTATATCTTCCTGGAAGATAACACGGATTAAGCGATGAATCGTATTTGTATCCAGCATTAAAGATATCTTCCGAAGAGATTTTTTTCATTCTAGGCATTCTAAAGCCAATAACCTTAACTCCGGAAATTTTCTCTAATACCTCTTTTGAACTTTTTAAATCCGGAATTTCAAGATGAGAATGGTAAAAACTATGAGAGGCAAGTTCGTGACCACTCTTAATGATTCTCTTTATAAGTCTAGTATTGTGCTGAGCAAAATTTGCAGTTACAAAAAATGTTGCTTTTATATTTGTTCTGTCTAGCAAATCGAGAATTCGATTTGTTCCGTTAGCAGATATCTGCATCTGTTCAGAGTTAGAAAGAGGGGCTCCATATTCACCTGGGGTATCAAATTCCTCTATATCAAAACTTAAATGTATCATAGTTTTTGATTAATAGCTTTGCGTGTTTTTTTTAGTAATATGTGCAAAGTTACTGCAAATCCCACACCAACAAGCAATAATCTCACATGAAGAGATTCTGTCGCGTATATTCCACTTAAGATTAATGTAGCCCAAAGAATTGTTAATGTTTTTAATTTCACAGATATAGGCATGCCTTGCTTGGAAAGATAAGAGTAGATGTATGGTCCTAAAATTTTATTTGATAAAAGAGAGCGAACTCTTTTTTTTGACGACTTCATATAGAAGTAAACAGCAACCAGCAAAAATGGGGTTGTAGGCAGTAGAGGAATGATTGTGCCAATGGCTCCAAGAACTACAAAAATCGAAGCCAGAGCTATATATATCTTCTTTTTCAACAACGAATGAATCTCTATTTTTTTAACTTTGCAAATATACACTTAAACAATGGAAAACATAACTTCGATCGTAAACACCATCGGCTCTTTTTTATGGGGATGGCCGATGATTGTATTGCTGCTGGGGACGCACTTGTACCTCACCATAATACTTAGATTCCCCCAAAGAAAAATCTTTACTGCTATTAAACTGTCTGTAACAAAAGATAAGACAGGCAGCGGAGATGTCAGCCAATTTGGAGCTCTGGCAACTGCCCTTGCAGCAACAATTGGAACAGGTAATATTGTTGGAGTAGCAACTGCAGTTGCACTAGGAGGACCAGGTGCTGTTTTGTGGTGTTGGCTGACTGGAGTATTTGGAATTGCTACCAAATATTCTGAGGGTCTGCTTGCAATTAAGTACAGAGTAAAAACTTCAGACGGGACTATGCTTGGAGGACCAATGTATGCGCTAGAGAGAGGACTTAAAATGAAATGGATGGCAGTTTTATTCTGCGTATTTACAGCAGTTGCTGCATTTGGGATTGGTAATACGGTACAGGCAAATTCAATAGCTCTTTTAATGGATGAGACATATTCAATTTCACCATATGTAACTGGACTAATCTTGAGTATTTCTACTGCTTTAGTAATTCTGTTTGGAGTGAAGGGGATATCAAAAGTTTGTGAAATGTTAGTACCATTTATGGCTGGTTTTTATGTAATTGGCTGTATCATTATATTGGTTATTAATAGCAGTTTTTTAGGTGAAACATTTACTTTAATCTTCCAGTCTGCATTTACACCTCAAGCAGCAGGAGGCGGTTTTGTCGGTACTACTGTGATGATGGCAGCGAGATATGGTATAGCAAGAGGTCTGTTTTCAAATGAATCGGGATTGGGGTCTGCTCCAATAGTAGCTGCTGCTGCAAAGACAAGAAATCCAGTTCGTCAAGCATTGGTCTCTTCTACTGGCACATTTTGGGATACTGTTGTTGTATGCGCACTTACTGGTTTGGTTCTGGTAAGTTCGATTATTGCTCATCCAGATATTGACCACACTCAAGGAGCAGCACTGACAAAAGCGGCATTTAGCAAAATACCATATATTGGAACATTTATCTTATCTGTAGGTATTATAACTTTTGCATTCTCAACAATCCTTGGTTGGTCTTATTATGGAGAAAAGGCTGTAGAGTACCTTGGTGGTAAAAAATATATCTTTTCTTATAGAATGTTTTGGATAGTCGCTGTTTTTGTAGGTTCAATTATGAATTTATCGCTGGTTTGGAGTATTGCTGACAGTATGAATGCTTTAATGGCTATTCCAAACTTGATTGCGCTACTTTTACTTTCGAGGGTAGTTGTGAAGGAGACAAAAAAATACCTCTGGGACAATAACCTAGATGGTGATGACCCAGAGGAGATTCCTATAGTGAATAAGAACTAGTTAACTTTTAAGAAACTATATTTCTTACCATATTCACGCATTTGCTTTAAGAAATCGGCAGGATATTCTACTTTATAGTCGACTATCTTGCCGTCTTTTTCTACTGGTACTATCTCAGGATTGATAAATCCACCATAAGGTTTAAGGTTCAAAGCAGCATAACGCTCTTTTACCTCTTTATGAAGGACAGGATCGATATTAGTTCCATATTTGGTTATAAGCTCTTTACCTGCTGCGTAATCACCTTCTGATTTGATTCTTTGAAGCTCTTTCAATAACTCTCCAAAAAGAGCTCTTAGCTTAACAAAGTCGTTAATTACAAAATAGGTTTTCCCATCTTTTTGAACTTTCTCAATAACATTTTCAGCTTTTCCTTTCTCAAAACACCACTCAGCAATCATCTTACGACCTTGCATATGAGCCTGAGTTACGGTTTTACCAAGATCGATACGAACAAACTGAGTCATGATGCCATTTCTGATATAAGCTATGTACTCAGATTTGTATGCCTCTTCGTCTGGAAGAATACCTAATTCGATAAGCTTCTTATCACCAAGATAGTACAGAGCAAAGATGTCTGCTCTTGACTCCTCTAAAGCAGAGCTGAACTCTTTAAGAGCATTCGAAGAGGTTGTTGGAAGAAGTTGTCCTGAACCATGTCCTAAACACTCATGAAGATCGGTATGAAGGTTTCCAGTAAGAGAACCATACTTCTTAAGAATTTCACGCTCTTTCTCATCGTATGAGAATTCGCCGCTCAAACTCTTAGGTGACTCTTCTGCTGCCTTATCATAAGCATCAGTAATATTTGCAATTGTAACCGATTTTGAACCATAGTCTTTTCTAATCCAGTCTGCATTAGGCAGGTTGATTCCAAGTGGAGAAACTGGATGACAATCGCCGCCAAGAGACGCTACAGTAATAACTTTAGCAGATACACCTTTTACCTCTTTTTTCTTAAACTTAGGATCGGTTGGAGAGTTGTCTTCGAACCATTGAGCATTTGTGCTAATAATCTCTGTCCTTTTTGAAGCCTCTTTGTCTCTGAAATTTACAACTGATTCCCATGTTGCTTTCATCCCCATTGGGTCGCCATAATTTTCGATGAAACCATTAACGAAATCAACATCAGATTTAGTGTCTTGAACCCAAGCTACATTATATTCGTCCCAAGTGTTTAGATCACCAGTTTTGTAGTAGGCAATAAGCTTGTCGATGTAGTTCTTTTGAATATCATTTTCTGCTACAGCTTTTGCTTTCTCTAGGTGGAAAATAATTTGAGAGATTGCTTCGCCATAGAGTCCATCTTGTTTGTAAACCAATTCAACTAGTTTGCCATCTTTTTTAATAAGCTTTGAATTAAGACCATAAGAGATAGGAGTTGTGTCTTTTGGGTTCTCCATAGTTGCATAAAACTTTTCAGCTTCAGCTTTTGAAACACCTTCGTAGAAATTCACTGCTGAGTTAAGAAGAAGATCTCCTTCGCCAGAAATATTCTTTTTGTATGGGTAAAGAGCAGGGTCGAAGATGATAGGAAGTAAAGTGTCGGCTAAAGTAGCTTGTCCAGTCTCTGTCATCAAAGTGCGGAAATAGTCTTGAGAGCACTCTGGAATAATCTTGTATTCAGCATAGTGATGGTGAATGCCGTTGCTAAAGAATACTCTTTTAGCATAAACGATAAATTTTGAGTACTCTTCGGAGGTTGTGTCACCTTTGAACTCGTCTAAAATTTTCTCAAGAGATTTTCTAATCTTCAAATTATACTTGAAGTTTTGATCCCAGAAAATGTCTCTGCCGCTTTTAGCAGCCTCTGAAAGATGATAGATATACTCTTTCTGTTGAAGAGTAAGCGAATCCCAACCTGGGATTCTGTAACGGATAACTTTAATGTCGGCAAACTCGTCGGCGAGATATTTGAATTCACCTTCGGTATTTTTAACAGGAGGATCGCAAGATGCTGTTAAAAAACCTGCTGCCGAAATTGATAAAATGAGCATTGTTTTTAAAAATTTCATTGATTGTCTTGATTTTGAGTGTTATTTATAGTTGTTTCTTCGTTCTTTTGGTTTGAATCATCTCCTTTAAACATAGAGATGATTGATTGTATAAGTCTCTTCCCCATAGTAAAGAACGGATACAAAACCGTTATGTTGCTTACTAAAGATGTTAAAATTCTGACTGGCCTTAAAGAATCTCTAAAATCTGCAATATCATCTTTAAGCTGCATCTCTTTGTGCTCAATAAGAGTCTCTAATGATGCTCTCTCTCTCTTTAGCTCCTCGAGCGAAGAGATTTCTGAATATCTTTTATCTCTATTCATGATTGCACTATTTTGGTTCGAAAAACATTTTAGAGAACATTTTAACCATGCTTGTGGTGAAGATTGTTTTTCTCTTGAGGTATAAAATAAAGATTATAAGAACAAATAGACCTCCGGTTATCAATGTTCCAGCTGCTTCGGAGTTTAGTAGTTCTCCAATGTAAGAGCTTAGAGCTGCAGCAAAGAAGGCTGCCGCTATGCCTCCACATATCATAATAATGATCATGTAGACAATTTTTGCAAATAAGATTGAGAGATGTTGCACCATTTGGAGTTTTAGTGCATCAACCCTCATATCGAGATACTCTTTTGCAGTATCTGTTAGATTCTCGAAAGAATCTTTGGTTCCGCTGTTCTTCATAAAATTTAAGATTATGAATGATTATGTGACAAATATAAACTTTTTTAAGTAGTTTCGCCTCCGTTTTTTAAGCCAGAAATATGGGAAGAGGTTTTTGGAGTATTTTACTGCTCTTGATTTCAAATAGTTTCATGACACTTGCTTGGTACGGTCATTTAAAATTCGATGTCCAAAAAGGATGGGGCAAGTGGGGAGTGATTGCTGTAGTTTTAATCAGCTGGGGAATAGCTCTTTTTGAGTATTGCTTTCAAGTTCCTGCAAACAGGATAGGGTATAAAGAGTTTGGAGGCCCGTTCTCACTTGTTCAGTTAAAAGTAATACAAGAAGTTATAACACTTCTTGTATTTGTAGTTTTTTCGATGTTGATGTTTAAAAATGAAACCTTTAAGTTAAATCATTTTATTGCATTCATCTTTTTAGTCTTAGCAGTATTCTTTATTTTTAAAGACTAAAGGAAGTTCTAGATTATAGTTTTAATGTAGTTCCACTCTGCTGTAAGGTCGTCAACAAAGTTTTCAATTTTGTCTGATCCCTCTTTTGCCGCTACTTCAATTTGCTTAGCTAACTCTCCAAGCTTATTGAAACTTAAAGTTAATGCAACTCCTTTCAATGCATGTCCCTGAGATTTTATCTTATCAAAATCTTTCTCTTTGATCGAAATCACTAAATCATCAACATCCTTTTGGATATCACCTTTTGCAGTGTCGAGAATTTGATTCAGAATAGTAATATTATTGTCAATCCTCGAAAGTAGTGCATCCCTGTCGAAGTGGATCTTTGGATCATCTTCGGTAGTGATAATCTCTTCCGCAGACTCCTCTCCCTTCAAATATTTCTCAAAAGCTTTGCGTAGCTCATCAATTGAAATGGGCTTTGCGAGAAAATCGTCCATACCTGATTCGAAGCACTTCTCCTTCTCTCCTTTAACTACACCAGCACTCAACGCTAAAATCGGCGTATGGATTCCTTTTTCTTTATCCATCAAGCGAATTCTCTCAGTAGCCTCGAGTCCATTCATCTCTGGCATTTGAACGTCCATTAAGATGAGTGAAATATTATGTTTTTCAGCAAGTTCGCATCCTATTCTTCCATTTTTTGCTTCGAGTATGACTGCATTAGGCACCAACTGTTTTACTATGGTTCTGGCAAGAATCATATTTAGCTCAACATCTTCAACAATCATAATTGTCGATTTGAGATTTTCGGCAAGGGCTTGTTGTTTAATCTCTTTTAATTCATTGCCTTTAAATTCTGTATCTTCTACGTTTCTTATATTACGTATATAATGAAGCAGCTCCTGTGATTTAACTGGTTTGATCAGATTAAATCTAACTTTAAGTCTCTTACACTCTTCATGGATTGCAATGTCGTCCGACGAACTGTGTAAAAGGATGATTGGAAGTTTTTCCGGACCAATTTTTAAAGTCTCTCTAATCATACGAATAGTGTCAAGACCATTCAGGTACGGCATATGGTAGTCAATAATAGCTACATCGAACATCTTCGATTTTTCAATCATCTGAAGCGATGAAAACCCGTTATCGCAACCAGTAAATTCAATACCCCAGTTCTTAAGAGTATGTTCAAGAATCATTCTATTATTGTCGTTGTCGTCGACAACAAGAACTCTTTTAATACCGTCCAAGCTGTTTGCATCCAATTTTTCTCCCTCTTCGAATCTAGTAGAGACGGTAAAGAAGAATGTAGAGCCTTCTCCCTGCTCGCTCTCTAATTCAATCCTGCTGCCCATTTTTTCTGCAAGTAAATTTGAAATTACAAGACCAAGACCTGTTCCGCCAAATTTTCTTGTAGTTGAAGAGTCTGCCTGAGAGAATGCTTTGAAAAGTTTATTTCTTTGATCTTCGGATATACCAATACCAGTGTCTCTGACAGAGAATGTAAATGAACCAACCTTTTCGTTAATGTTTTGGTAGGCAACTTTGATCTCAATTTCACCACTTTCTGTAAACTTAACGGCGTTACTTAAAAGATTGACAAGAATCTGTTTTAGCCTTATTGGATCTACAAGAGCAAATCGAGGCATAGCTGGATCGATATTCAGAAGAAGCTCAAGAGATTTTTTCGAAGATTGGAATTTAATAATATCAGACGATTGTTCAACTAACTCTACAATATCTGTCATAATCATCTCTAAATCTAACTTGCCAGCCTCAATTTTTGAAAAGTCAAGAATGTCGTTGATGATGCCAAGCAGCGAGTGTGCAGAAATATTTGCATTCTCTACATATTGCTGTTGAACAGCAGAAAGAGGAGAGTTCTTTAGTAGTTCGGTAAATCCAATAACTCCATTGAGTGGTGTGCGAATTTCGTGGCTCATGTTTGCCAAAAACTCAGATTTTGCCTTGCTTGCAATTTCGGCCCGAGATTTTTCCTCGATTAATTTTTTCTCTAAATCTGCTCTATGTTTTACATTCACAAGCATTTCAGCAAAAACTCTTAGTAAAATCTCTTCGTTGTCGGAATAAGGTCTATAAGTTTTAACAAAATCGAATCCCACAAATCCTATACATGTTTCACTCTCCATCAAAGGAATAGTAATTATACTTTTTATCCTCTGAGGCTGCAAAATGTCTTTTACAGGATCGCCATCCTCCAATGCATCAACGTCATCGATATAAAGAGAGTCTCCTTTTACATGGGTCTCAACCCACCAATGAATTGCCTCAGTTGGTACATTTTGTAGTTGATCAATTTGAGGATCTATGCCTTCTGCGCACCATTCAAATGAGTTGTTACAGATATTCCTCTTGAAATCATAGTCGAATACATAAGCTCTGTCGGCTCCAACAAAGGATGCCAACTGTCTTAATGATTCATTTATTGAATTGTCGATCTCGCTAAAGTTGATGTTTATATATTTTGAAGAGATATCCATTAGAATAGTCTGAAGCGCAGTCTGGCTTATCAATGCCTCTTCGGTAAGTTTGCTGTCGGTGATGTCTGAATGGAATCCAGCCATTCTGTACGGAATCCCTTCGGCGTCACGAAAAGCTTGTCCTTTAGATAGAATCCACCTAGGATATCCATCTTTATGCATCATTCTGAACTCAATCTTATATTCGGTAATTTCTCCCTTAAGATATCTGTCTAAATAAGAGAATACTCTTTGTCTGTCATCTTCGTGCATCAGAAGCGAGAATGAGTCGTAACTATTGGCAATTTCGCTGTCTTTATACCCAAGCATCTCTTTCCATCTGTCCGAAATGAACATCTTGTTTGTCTTAAGATCCCAATCCCATATCCCATCATTTGATCCAGTAACAGCCAGCATATATTGCTCCCTGCTACGAGCTAGCTCTCTCTCTACCTCTTTCAGTCGAGTTATGTCGGTCATAACAGTCATGAAGTATTTCTGACCTTTGCTTTCAAAAAGTGTTCCTGAGAAAAGACCATCAAGAATTCTTCCTGTTTTAGTTCTAATCTTGAGCTCAACATTTTGAATAAGCCCTTTTTTGCCGATTGAACGGAAGAAGTCCATATGTTCAGAATCTTCTGTAAAAATATTCAGTTCAAGTGGTGTTTTACCAATGACTTCATCTTTTGAAAATTTTGTCTTCTCAAGAAATGCGGCATTGATCTCTAAGAACTTCATAGAAGGATATTCACTAACAGCAATTAAAGCAGGGTTATAATCGAACATCTTATTGAACTTTTGAAGCGACTCCATTTCTGCAGTCAAGTCTTTTGACAAGCAAAACAGTGAGTCCCTTCCATTCCATTTCCCTATCCAGACATGTGTGTCAACTTCTATCCGCTGTCCATCTTTTCTTTGCAGAGGAACTGGGCAAGTTTTTCGATTTCCTGTAAAAATCTCGTTTAAATAACAATGAATCTCTTTCTCATATTCGGTATGATGAACTTCTAAAATATTTTTTTCGAGTAACTCATCTTTAGAATACATCAATTTTTCACAAGATGATTTATTTACATAAAGGACTTTGCCCTCTAAATTGCAAATGAAAATTATATCGTCAATCGCCTCAAAGAATGCGCTAAAGTTAGCCTCTCTCTCCTTGATTAAATCTTCTGCAGCAACTCTTTCACTCACATCTCTAGCTGCTGAAAATATCAAGTTGTCTTTTTTCTTTGCTCTCCACTCAATATGTTTGTAAGATCCATCTTTGCACAAAAATCTGTTTACAAAATTTAAAACCTCTCCATCCTTTCTAAGTTTCTCAACCTCTTTATGTGACTTTTCAATATCATCGGGATGTACTAAATCGAAGTACTTTATATTTTTTAAATCTTCGAATTCGTATCCAAAAATAAAATTCCAAGCCTGGTTGATTTTATGAAATGTGCCAGCTTTATCTGTGATGCACATAAGATCCAAATTCACAGCATTAAAGCCTTCTAAGTTGTAGGTCTCCTCTTTTTCAATTGTGATGTCAGTAAAAATTGTAGCAAAGCAACCCTTTTTAGGTGAATAGGCAAGGATACGATACCACCGGTTAAGTGCTGTTGAGTATTGCTCTACCTCTCTCTCCTTTTCATTCAGGGCTACATCGCCATAGAATTGAATCCAGTCAAATTCATCATGCATAACAGCAGGAATCACTTCAGATACCTGTTTGCCAATTAAATCGCCTTTTGACAAACCTGTCAGCCGTTCAAAAGTTGGATTAACTTCAAGAAATATATAGTCGCAAGGATTACCTTCTTGGTCGGTAACTATCTGATGATAAGCATATCCAAAAGGAGCCCTGCTAATAAGATCTCTGTAATCTAGACTGTCCATATAGAGTTTTTCAATTCGTTTAAATCATACAATTTTAATAAAAATTCCACATTGTTACAATATTAGCTCTTAAATAATCGTTATATTTGCAATCCATTAATAGAATATATGAAAAACATACTAACATTTTATAAGTTCACGACATTACTTGGATTATTGTTTTTTTCTATAATCATTACTCAGTCTTGTTCTAAGGATCCTGAAAATCAAAAGATATACAAGAAGACTATTGTCTTATATATGGCAGCAAACAACAACCTTAGCGGCTATGCCCAGGATAACCTTACTGCAATCAAATCTGGATTTGTTCCCGATGCTGCCTCCGACCAACTACTTATAATTGTTAAGCACTTACCAGGAAAAGACCCTGTACTTGTACGATTTTACAAAGATAATGGAGCTGTGATTGAACAGACTATTTCAACTTATGTTGGAAAAAATTCTGCCGATTACACAACACTTAAAACGGCACTTGATGAAATACAAACTAGATTCAAATCGGAGGAGTATGGACTAATTCTTTGGTCGCACTCAACAGGATGGTTACCACAAGGCTATTACGCCTCTCATCCAGCTTGGATGGCCACTTTTCAAGATCCTTATGCTCACTTAGTTAAATCAAAAGATAGTTCTATTGCTGTAAAAAGTTTTGGAGAAGACCGAGGAACAGAGATGGAGATTACAGATTTGGAGAAGGCATTAAACTACAAATTTTCATTTATTCTGTTTGACTGCTGCCTTTCTGGAGGAGTAGAGACGATTTACCAATTGAGGAATAAAGCTGATTATGTAATTGCCTCGCCAACAGAAATTTTAGCAACTGGCTTTCCTTATAATAAAATTATGAAGCCTCTTTTCGAAACAGAGTCCGATTTAGTTGAAACCTGCCAAGAGTATTTTCTGTATTACACTTCAAACAATAGTTATGCAACAATTTCTATTTATAAATTATCGGAGATAGAGGCTCTTGCAAGTATTAGTCGATCAATTATTGTAAACCATAGAGGAGATATTCAAAATGTTAACCTACTCCAGATTCAACCCTATTTTAGATTAAACAAACATTGGTTCTATGATATAGATGATTTTGTGAAACAGTTAGCAACACCCGATGAATATCTGCAATTTTCGCAAGCATTAAACAGAGTCGTTACTCATAAGTGGTATACCTCAAACTTTCTAGATATTGAAATTAAAAAATACTCAGGTTTAAGTACATACATTCCAAAACCTGCGGATCAATTTTTAGATAACTTCTACAAAACACTTGCTTGGAACCAGTCGGTAGGAATGGTGCAATAAGTATTGCAAAGCAGAGATTTTTTTCTATCTTTGCGCCCTCTAAAAGGTTATCCTTTTGGTGCAATGGGGCCCAGAAAGGCTGGGCTGAGTAACACATTTTAAAAACAACATCATGAAAACCATTACTTTAGTAGGTAAAAAAAGAGAACTCTCGAACAAACAAGCAATCAAACAACTTAGAAGAGACGCACAAGTACCATGCGTTCTTTACGGACCAAAAGTAGAAAACATTCACTTCTCAGTTGATGCAAAAGAGTTAAATAATATTCTTAACACTCCAAATGCTTACATAGTTGAGTTAGAAATAGAAGGTGCAAAACACCTTGCAGTATATCACGCAGCTCATTTTCACCCTGTAACTGACGAAGCTCTACACATCGACTTCTTGGCAATTTCACAAGAGAGACCTGTAACAATATCAGTTCCAATCGCAATCACTGGAAACTCAGAAGGTGTTCGTCAAGGTGGTAAATTGATCGTTTCAACAAGAAAAATTAAAATTTCTGCAAACATCAACGACCTTCCAGATACAGTTACAGTTGATATCACAAACTTGAAACTAGGTAAGACAATTGTTGCTGGCGAACTTAGCTACGACAATATCAATATCCTTACCCCTAAGTCAACTATCATCTGCGCAGTGAAGATGACACGTGCCGCTATAGGTGCTGCTGCTGCAGCTGCTGCTGGCAAATAGTAACGAACATAATATTTTGAGAGTATGAGCTACTTAATTGTAGGATTAGGAAACATAGGAATCGAATACGCTGATACTCGCCACAATATAGGATTTACAGTGTTGGATGCTTTAGCTAAGGCATCCAACATCTCTTTTTCATCGGACCGTTACGGATCGGTAACAGAATATAGATTCAAAGGAAGAAGCTTCTATCTTCTAAAACCATCCACATACATGAACCTAAGTGGTAAAGCTGTAAACTATTGGCTAAACGAAAAAAAGATAGACATTTCGAACCTATTAGTAATCGTCGATGACATCGCTCTTCCATTTGGAACTCTTAGAATGAGGAAGCAAGGAAGTGATGGTGGACACAACGGATTAAAAGACATAAATGCAGTACTTGGAACTAATTCATATTGCAGAATCCGTATTGGAATTGGTGACTCTTTCAACAAAGGCCGCCAAGTTGACTATGTATTAGGTAAATGGAGCGAAGCAGAGCAAAAGGAGTTGCCTTTTATCTGCGACAAGGCTATCGATGCAATTAAAGCCTTTGGGACTATTGGCCCCGACAGAGCGATGAATGAAGTCAATTCAAAATAGTATGGCAGAGATCACATCAGTAAGAGCAGACAAATTTTTATGGGCTGTAAGAATTTACAAGACAAGGTCCGATGCGTCAGATGCGTGCAAGTCGGGCAGAGTATTTGTTAATGGAGCTGAGGCAAAACCATCTCGCGACCTAAAGGTAAAAGACAAGTTACGCATCAGAAAGGGATTCATTAATTTTGAATTCATCATCGAGGCGCTCATCGATCGAAGGCAGCCTGCAAAGACAGTTGAACTATATCTGACTAACATTACTCCGCAAGAGGAGTTGGATAAGTTAAACGCTCCAAGAGAGACAGTCTTCTTATCGCGCGACAGAGGTACAGGTCGCCCAACAAAAAAAGAGAGAAGAGACATGGATTCTCTTCTCGATACCTTTTTTGATCTTTCAGACGAAGAACTTGGATAAAGTTCTACCAAAAAATTAGAATTTTCCAGTAACCATAATCAGTTCAGAACCCTTTAAATTTGGTAAAAGGTTAAATTCTCCCATATATGCAGGGATAAGAACACTCTCTCCCTTTGCAATCTTTTCTGATCCAGATTTACTCTTTATCTCAAACTCACCCTCTGCAACAGTAAATATTACAAAACTATCATAATCTTGACTGTCCATCCTCTTTTCTCCAGTAGGAGAGAGCTTTTTAACAGTGAAATAATTACAGTCTGTTAATAATATCTCCTCGTCACTCTTTCCTGCGGTATGAATTACAACCTCTTCAATATGAGTCTTTTTAAAGTTAATGCAGTCAATAGCAAGCTCTAAGTGCATCTCCCTTTTAGTAGCAGGATTATGCTCACGTCCCCAATCATATACACGATAAGTTATATCTGATACCTGCTGAACCTCAATAATTTGAATTCCACCAGTGGCAGCATGAAGCGTCTGAGGCGGAATAAATAAAAAGTCACCCTTTTTTGGATAGATCACATTCAGTGACGATTCAATCGTCTCACTCATACAAGCATTATAAAACTCCTGAGCAGACAACTCCTCTTTAAGTCCATAATAGATTTTTGCATCAGGCGATGCATCCAGCACATACCAGCACTCAGTCTTGCCATAAGAGTCATGACGTTCCAAGGCTGTCTCATCGTCGGGATGAACCTGAAGAGATAGATTGTTTTGAATATCAAGCAATTTAATCAAAACAGGAAACTCATTCCCATATCTCTCATAAATCTTGTCACCAACAATATCTCCAAGATAGGTCTCAACAATGTCTGTAAGATCATTTCCAATAAGAAATCCATTACTTACAACCGAGTTGTCATCTTCAACTGCACTGATCTCCCAACTTTCGCCAATGGCTTTTTTCCCATCGTACTCTTTACCATAGATTTTCACAAGAGCATCACCGCCCCAAACCCTCTCTTTTATGATAGGGTCAAATTTTATAGGATATAGGTTTGTCATAAGTTTTGTTCATAAAGTATAAAATAGCTGCAACTACAAAAAAAGCAGCAATATAGACAGGGATATAATACCCTTGAGGAATTATATCGGCATAAGTTGTATCTTGAGGTAAATCTGGAAATAGTATTGTTGCAAGATAAGAGAAGCCATTATTCACAAAGTGTATAAAGATTGTCAACCAAAGAGAACCTGTCTTCCAGTAGATCCAACCCATTAAAATACCAACTAAGGTAGCAGGAATCGCTTGCCAAGGATTCATGTGCATTATTCCAAACATCACCGCCGAAAGTATTATCGCGGCCCAAGGAGATTTATATCTAAGCAAACCTCTTAAAATCACACCTCTGCATAAAAATTCTTCGAACAATGGAGCGAAAATTACTACAGTTATAAAACCAGCAATTTTGTTGTCGTTAATTTGCTCAAAAAGCTGTTTTAGAAAATCAGGAACTCCCATCCATGAACTTAATGGTTCTGCAACTAGGTTAAAGAGGATCACTAAAGGAATTAATAGTAACAGCGATCCAATCATACCTAATTTTCCAAATCTATCGTTACTATTAATTGGAAAAGAGAACTCTCCACTCTCATTATAAAAACCCTCAGATTGCTCTTTGATCTTATATCGAATATAAAGATAAGGTGGGATAAACATAAATGGATATGAGATCATTGTGATAACACCTTCAGATTCGGGGAAGATTAGCATAGGAATAATGGCAAAAAGAGCAACAGCTAAACCACCTACTATTGCTGTAAAGAGAATCAGTATCCAGGACTCAGAGTGAGTGGGTAGATATTTTTTAAATTCAATCATGTCTAGAATCAAATTAATTAAAATTCAGGTTAATTAAAAAGCGGAGATGGATAGACCCCTGCCTTCACTAAATCGGCAAGTCTTTGCACAACAGAGTCACGATCCTCTTTATAGGTAACACCAAACCATTGGTCTGGAGTTTCAAGGATACGAGTTGTTGCTTTTCCTGCAGCCAAGAGCTTGTTAACGATATATGGAATGTAAAACTCTGATTTTAACTCTCCACCTTTTTCTGTTAAAAATTCACTGAACAACCTATCGCTATCTGCAAAGATGTCCGGAGTAAAGCCCCACATATTCATAGAGACAGGACCATCAGGCCTTATAGTTACCTTTTCACCTGCACTATTTGTTCCGGTTATTGTCCCATCCGCTTCGCAGATTATGTTGTGATGCTCCTCAACTGTCAAAAGATTACCAGAAGAGTCACCAGTGCAGACACCACGAGAGACAGACCCAGACTCAGAAAGAGTCTTACTCACCTCAAAACCAACCATCGAAAAATGTCCACTTTTGCCAGCCGCATCAATTAAGAAATCGGCTAGAACTTTGAAAGATTGTTGACCATAGTAGTCGTCGGCATTAATAACAGCAAATGGAGTATTGATAACCTCAGCACCCATCATCATTGCGTGTCCAGTTCCCCAAGGCTTCTCTCTTTCGGGATTCAAAACAAAACCAGCTGGAATTTTATTAAGCTCTTGCTCTACAAATTCAAATTTTACAATATTGCCATATCTGCTTCTGATTCTCTCTTCGAATTCAGCTCTAAAATGTTTTCTGATAACAAAAACAACTTTGTCGAATCCCGCGGCTACAGCATCATATACAGAATAATCCATAATTGTCTCACCATTAGGGCCAACACCATCTAGCTGTTTTAGCCCACCATATCTGCTTCCCATCCCGGCCGCAAGTATCAATAAACAAGGTTTAGTCATAAAGTCTTTCATTTAATATTTTACACAAAATTATTATTAATTTTGTAAAAATTATGATAAATACAAGGTTTCCAATGTGGCAAAAGATAAAAGAGAACAGACTGTTTAGACTTTTAGTCAATAAATATCTTCTTACAGGAGTGGCTTTTGTGCTTTGGATAACATTTTTTGACGACAATAACCTTATTGAATTAGCGAAGGTTAAGCTCAATACTATAAACCAAGAGAAGCAAAAGCAATATTATAAATCCGAGATAAAATTAATAGAGCAAAAACTTCAAGAGTTAGACTCTAACGTAGATAGCTTAGAGAAATTTGCTCGCGAACAATATTATTACAAACTCCCCGACGAAGAAATTTATGTCTTTAAAGAGGATGTTAAATAGGCTATTAGTCAATTGATAGACTTACAAAAATTTCAGCAAATCTCGCAAATCACTTGAATCGTAAGTTGGACCTCCTTCACAAGGAATCTGTTTGTAATTGTAGAAAAACTGGTCAATCCCAAAGACTTGTGCCCCTTCGATATCATTGCCAAAATCATCTCCAATCATTAGAGATTCACTCTTAACAGCACCAATGGCATTTACAGCATGTTTGAAAATCAGTGGAGAGGGCTTATGAAACCCTACCTCTTCGGAGATAACAACGGCCTCAAAAAATCCATCGATTTTAGAATTTTGTAATTTTCTATATTGAACCTCTTTAAATCCATTTGAGATAATCGCCATTTTAGCACCAGAAGATTTAATCTCCTGCAAAACCTCCAATGCATAAGGCATTAATGCATTCCTTTCGGGCATCGTATCTAAATACTCCTCTCCAAAAGCGTCTGCCATTTCAGTAGCATCAATCCCAAATTCGGCAAAAGTTAGCCTGAATCTCTCCCCTCTGAGCTGGTCTTTCGTTATTATTCCCTTCTCATAATCAGACCATAACCTATGATTAATCGCGTCGTAAGTATTGTAAAACAGACTTTTGTCTAAATCAGGAAACCCAAATTTATCCAAGAGACGATAAACATTTTCACGAGCATTTGTATCGAAATCCCAGATCGTTCTATCTAGGTCGAATAGAAAGTACTTATATTTAGAAGACATTAATATTTAATTATTTAGTATAAATATCAATCATGTCGTTGATTGCTTTGACACAAACAGGACAGAATCCTTTAGCAGTGTTAGTCTTCATACGACAATCAAGATAAGGTCTGTACAGACCCTTTGACATATATCCACCACCCTCAAAAGCTCCAACTTTTTCGGCATATGCTTTGTCATTTGGTGTCGGAATTGGAGTCCCCTTTTCAACCATCTTTTTCCATTTAGATGAAAAGTCAACAAGAGTCGAAAGGTTTGGTTCCCAAGGTTCACACTTTAGACTGTAGAACTCCTCGTAAGTAACTGCTGACTCATAGTACTCATCGCCAAGTCCCGCAAAGGAGTGGCCCAATTCATGAACAAACACCTCTGCCTCTACTTTATGGTCCGACATACTTAATCCATAAAAATTATAGATACCGCCGCCTCCATATTTTTCTGTGTTTACAATCACATAGATGGCATCACAAGGAACTCCAGAAACAGCTTTTGCAATCAATTTCTGATCTGGAGCCGTTAGATATCTGTCGATTCTTAATGAGTAGAAATTCGAATTCAGAGCAGTTCTCTTCCAAACATCTAAATGAGGAAAATCTGTTCCACTTTCGGGAGAGACCGCCTCAACTGCCCAAATATTAAAATCACCTTTTCTTGATTTATATGGCTCCATATTAAATAGATAGCCAGTAAATTTAGCCACATCTTTACGGAACTTCTCCATATCCGAAGCAGCATATCCCTCAGCCACAAAAACTAAATCAACTTTTACAGAAGGGTCGCCACCATCTACAAATTTCACCGCTTTGTAATCATTTTCCACTCCTCTGTTAATTGCCTTATCAGCAGGATCAACAGGAAATTTACTAATAGGAGAGTACTTCCCAGAGTTTTTGTCTCTTTCGCTAATTACGATAGAGACTTTACTCTTTGGATAAGGTATCCACAGCGACATACTAAAGGCCTTTTTCATCTCCCTGGCTTCAGCAGTAGTTCTCCACTCTTGAAAAAGAGAGTTGAAGCCCTTGCTAAAAATCAACTTACCATCCGATGCAAAAACTTCATACTTATACTCACCATATCCAAAAGGTTCTACAAGATTAACCTTAGAACCTCCCCAAATGCTCTCTTTCGACAAACCATCCAAAAAGGCACCCTGATTCTTTGCATCACCAGCTAAAACAACATCAATCCTCATTCTGGCAGATGTGTAGTAGGTGTCATAATCTACAGAGACGCTGGTTTTAGCAAAAGCCAAAGTAAAGGCAAACATAGCAGAGGCAAGTATAAATATCTTTTTCATGGCGATAAATTTTATTTTAAACCGGTATAATTAGACGGTGTAATGTTTCTGAGTTCTGATTTAATCTGTTCCGATACATCTAATCCATTGATAAAAGTAGCAATAGATTCTGCAGTGATGTGCTCATTGGTGCGAGTTAGTGCCTTTAGTGCCTCGTAAGGATTGGGATATTGCTCCCTTCTGAGAATTGTCTGAATAGCCTCTGCAACAACAGCCCAGTTATTCTCTAAATCTCTTTCGATCGCAGCAGTATTGATGATAAGTTTGTTAAGACCTTTGTTAAGCGATTTGAATGCAATAAGAGTATGGGCAACAGGCACTCCAATATTTCTTAAAACGGTTGAATCGGTTAGATCGCGTTGAAGTCTAGAGACAGGAAGTTTTGAAGCAAGGTGCTCACAAATTGCATTTGCAATACCTAAATTACCCTCTGCATTTTCGAAGTCTATAGGATTTACCTTGTGAGGCATTGCAGATGAGCCAACCTCACCAGCTTTGATTTTTTGTCTGAAATACTCCATCGAAATATAGCTCCAAATATCTCTGGATAAATCGATTAAAATATTATTTATTCTTTTGAATGTGTCAAAAAGAGCAGCTATATGATCATAATGCTCGATCTGAGTAGTAGGATAGGAGCGATTAAGACCTAGACGAGTCTCAGTAAAGTCAACAGCAAACTCATTCCAGTTAATTTGCGGATAAGCAACATGATGGGCATTCATATTTCCAGTAGCACCACCAAACTTACAAGCATATTTTATGTTACAAAGCATCTCTCTCTGTTGACGAATTCTCTCAACAAAAACCATAAACTCCTTTCCAACTCGAGTAGGAGAGGCAGGCTGACCATGAGTGCGAGCTAGCATCGGAATCTCACTCCATTCGTTTGCAAGAGACGACAAAAGCTCGGTTAGACAATCTAGTTGAGGAAGATAGACTTGAGAGACAGCCTCTTTGAGACTCAATGGTACAGAAGTGTTGTTTATATCTTGCGAAGTGAGTCCGAAATGTACAAATTCAAGATAGTCACCAAGACCAAGGGCAGTAAATTTATCCTTTATAAAATATTCAACAGCCTTTACATCGTGATTAGTAATCTTTTCAATCTCCTTTATCTTCAAAGCATCACTCTCGCTAAACTTAAGATAGATTTCGCGCATAGCAGAATACTTCTCCGCAGGGAAGTCCTGAAGCTGCTTTAGAGGTATATCGCATAAAGCGATGAAATATTCAATCTCTACTCTGACGCGATAGCGAATAAGAGCGAATTCCGAAAAATAACCCGACAGCTCCTCAGTTTGCCTGGCATACCTGCCGTCAACGGGAGAAATAGCGTTTAATGAAAAATTTTGCATTGAAAATATAAATAGGTGAAATTAGAGCGCAAATTTAGTAAAAATCTTTACAACCTCAACCGCTTCGGCAACATCATGAACTCTTAAGATTGATGCGCCTTTTTGCAAGGCGTAAAGATGTAAGGCAGAGGTAGTTGGTAGTGCTTTGTCGGGAGTTATGCCAAGATATTTCCAAATCATACTCTTTCTAGAAATACCCGCAAGAACAGCTACTTTTCGACCTTTGTACTCAGGTGCAATTTTATCGAGATTCTTAAGTAAAGTATAATTTTGATCATAATCTTTTGCAAAACCAAATCCAGGATCGACAAAGATTTGAAGAAGATCATGCCTTTGAGCCTTTGCTGCAAACTCTTCGAAATATGTTTTAACCTCCGCCACAACATCATCATAATCGCACAAAGATTGCATAGTTTGAGGCGTTCCTCTTTTGTGCATTGCAATATAAGGTAGTCTAAGCTCACTAACGGTTTTAAGCATATTTTCATCATCTTCGCCAGACGAAATGTCGTTCACTGTAAAAGGTCCAAACGCATCATACGCGCTCTTAACCACAGATGCTCTAAATGTGTCAATCGAAAGATCAATTGATCCAAATTCATGCTTCAAAGCCTTTGCTGCCGAAGTGATTACATTTAATTCAATCGTCTCACTTACAGGAACTGAGCCAGGCCTTGTCGAACAGGCACCGATATCAATCATGTCTGCACCATCCTTTAACATCTTCTCAACTCTTTTTAGCATTGTCATGCTGTCGGGGCATCTGCTCCCCTCAAAGAAAGAATCGTCATTGAGATTGACGATCCCCATAACCTTGATCTCTCTGTTATTTGACATATCTTTTATTATTTTTACCTTTGCTGAGTTACAAATATATAATTTTTATCATGTTTATTGTTCTCGAAGGGCTAGATGGTGCCGGCAAAAGTACACAGACAGCAATGCTCAAACAGTATTTCGAATCTAAAGGGAAAAAGGTTTTTTACCTTCATTTTCCACGTTTCGAGGCTCCTGTGTTTGGAGACATGATTGCAGCATTCTTAAGAGGTGATTTCGGTAGTGTGGAAGAGGTTCATCCAATGGTGGTTGCGCTTCTTTTTGCAGGCGACAGGAGAGAGGCTGCTCAGATGATAAGAGCCAAATTAGATGAAGGTTACTGCATAATTGCAGACAGATATCTCTATTCAAACATCGCATTTCAATGCTCTAAGGTTGCCAGCGAAGACGACAGATTGAAATTGAGAGATTGGATCTTCGATACTGAGTACAACAAATTTGGAATTCCAGTACCAACTTTGAATCTTTTCTTGGACGTTCCTATTAACTTCGTTGATAATAAATTAAACGAGCAAAGGAGTGGAGACGACAGAGCCTATTTGAATGGGAAACAGGATATTCATGAGGCAGACATCGAGTTTCAAAAAAGAGTAAGAGAGATCTATCTGGCTGAGTGCAACAGAGGTTCTGATTTGATTCGAATAGACTGTTCAAACGAACATGGAGAGATGTTATCTGCCGAAGGGATCTTTGAACTTATAAAGAAGATGGCCGACAACGTAACAAAAGAATAAATTTTGCGCTAAATAGTGCTGCTGATATAATGACAAATACACTAAGAGCATTAGCAAGAGTATTGATCGGTCTGGTCTTTATCTTTTCGGGATTTGTAAAGATAATCGACCCGACAGGAGGCGCCGTAGTCATAACTGAATATCTTAAAGCTTTCCATCTCCCTTTTCTCTCTTTTCTCTCCGACCCAGCAGCTACTCTTTTAGCCATTACGGAGCTGATGACTGGAATAGCTGTCCTTACTGGACTGAGAATGAGTCTGGCGATAAAGATTGCCCTTGGCTTTATGTTGTTCTTTACCCCACTGACTCTCATTCTTGCACTCTTCAACCCTGTCTCCGATTGTGGCTGTTTTGGAGAGGCAATTAAGCTTACTAATTTGCAGACTTTCTATAAAAATCTTATTCTCCTTATTGCAGCAATCTTTTTGTTTCGTCAAAGAAGAGCATTTATACCAATTGCGCAAGTTAAGTGGGAGTGGTCATTTTTAGGGGTTTATCTCATTACTGCTGCGTTGCTGTCGCTATATTCACATCATAGAGTTCCTTTGATAGACTTCATGCAATTCAAATCGGGAGAGCAGTTGTACTATTCTGACGATGAGCAAGGTGATAATAAAGTAGAGTTTGTAACTACTCTTATCTATGAGAAAGACGGTAAAAAAGAGGAGTTTACAATGGATAATCTCCCCGACTCTTCTTGGACATTTGTTGATTCAAAGAGTGTGATGTCTAAGGCAGGTAAAAAGAGTTCAGATAAACTAATTTTTGCAATCAGTGATAGAGCAGGGAATTATGTTACTGATTCTGTAATTGGGAGTTATCGCGGAGCTACTTTATTGACAGTTATTCATGATGTGAGAAGACTTACTCCAGAAAAGATATCGAAAATTAAGGTATTTACAGATTCGATTGCGACCAAAAGAGCTCGTCATATTATAGTTACTGGATCAGAGATCTCCCTCACAGACAGTCTGTTTAGTGTGCATGGTATTAAGTCTGAGATCTATTTTTCCGATTATAAGACTTTAATCACTCTTAATCGCTCTAACGGAGGAGTGGTTTATGTTTTCGACAACGAAGTAATTAAAAAGTGGTCGGTAAATAGACTTCCTGCAAAGAGGTTGGGTCAATTACTCTCTCGAGATCCTGAATTGCTCTCTGCTGAGGTGCTTATTCGTGAGCATATAGCCGCTGAATTTGCATTTTTGGCAATTATTTTACTCATAATTTTCATGAGATTCTTTTGTAAGTGGTTCTATATACATAAATTAGTTCAATATGCAGATTTGGGAGAAGAGAAGTCTAAAGAATAAGAATACTCTTGGGCTCGATGTTAAAGCCGACTTTTACGCCGAACCAACATCAACCGAAGAGATTGTGGCCATTCTGAATGACCCGAAATTCGCCGATATAGATAAATTAATCACTGGATGTGGTTCTAATATCCTATATAAGTCAGATTATCACGGGCTCGTTATTTGTCCAAAAATCTGCGATATCAAATTAGTAGATGGTGAGAATGCGACAGCGAATAATGATGGGTTGGGAAGTGGGCAAAATGATCGGCATTTAAATGATCAAATTGACCAATTGGGAGATGGACAGAATGAGCAGCTTGATGATAAGTTTGTTTTTGTGCGCTGTGGCGCTGGTGTTGAGTGGGATGAGTTTGTTGCCTATTGCGTTGACAGAGGTTGGGGAGGAGTGGAAAATCTCTCTTATATACCTGGAAAAGTGGGGGCGTCCCCTGTGCAAAACATTGGTGCTTACGGTGTAGAGGCTAAGGATTCTATTTATTCTGTCGAATACATAGACATTTTGTCTGGCGAACTTAAAATATTATCTAACCAAGAGTGTCGCTTTGGATATAGAGACAGTATCTTCAAGCATGAATTGAAGGGGCGAATAATAATTACTAACGTAACATTTAAATTAAAGATAAACCCAGTTGTTAATATGAATTATGCCGATGTCAATGAGGCCCTTAAGGGTTACGATAAAGTTGATATAGGTGTTGTTCGTGAATGTGTTACTGCGATAAGAAAGAGCAAGTTGCCAGAACCTTCGGAAGTTGGAAATGCTGGTAGCTTTTTTAAAAATCCTGTAGTAGAGTCTTCACTGGCAGAATCTCTTAAAGCAGACAATTCCGATCTTAAAATTTTTCAAGCTGAGCCTGGATTTTCTAAGATTCCGGCTGCTTGGCTGATTGAGAAGTGTGGATATAAAGGCATCAGGAAAGGGAATGTTGGGGTGCATGCAAAACAAGCATTAGTCTTGCTCGCTTACGAAGGGGCATCAGGTGCGGAATTGCTCTCTTTGGCATATGAAATATCGTCTGCCGTCTTTTCAAAATTCGGCATTAAAATTGAACCAGAAGTAAATATAGTCAGCTAAAATGATAATAGGGATAGACATAGGATGCACAACCACCAAGGCAGTGGCTGTTCAAAACGGCAAAGTTGTCAAAACAATCAAGACAAAAGCTTTTGACGCCATCACGTCTGCTACAGGTGCGCTTGGTAAACTCACTATGGAAAGTGGAATCAATATTTCTGACATAGAGAAAATTATCGTTACGGGTGCTGGTTCTATCAATATCAAAAATGAAATTTTTGGAATCGAGACTCATAAAATTGACGAAATCACAGCAATTGGAACTGGAGGAATGTTTCTATCGGGAAAGGATAATGTTATAATTTGTAACATCGGAACTGGAACTTCCATCATCGAGGCTACTCGCGAAAAGATAACTCACTTGGGCGGAACTGGTGTTGGAGGAGGAACAATTGTTGGTTTATCCAAAGATTTAATTCATTCAACTACATTCGAAAATATTTTAGACATGGCAGGAAAGGGAGACTTAAGTAAAGTCGATCTTTTGATTGAAGACATATCGGAATCGGATATAAGCTTTTTGAATAAAAAATCTACTGCTGCCAACTTTGGTAAAATGTTAGATACGGCTGGTAAAGAGGATGTTGCAATGGGTATTGTAAATATGGTCTACCAAGTAATTGGAATGATCTCAGTCTTTGCCGCCCGAAGTAAAAACACTGACCAAATCTTAGTAACAGGCAACGGAAGTAAAAATCTCCTCGGTCGAGCCGTCTTAGAGAACATCTCAAAAATGTACAACATCCATTTCGAATTTCCAGCCGACGCCGAATACGCAACCGCCCTCGGCGCAGCGTTGAGAGGGTAATTCCCTTTTAAAAATCTAAAAAACCTATTTTCTTGAGAATCATAATTATTAATTTATTTTTATAAGTAGGCATAAAACTCAAGCATAGTAAGGATTTGGAATAGATAAAAAATATTATTACACTTGCACCCATTGTGTTTTCTTCCAAATCATAACTTTATACAAAATGTTGCCTAATATTAATAATCAAGATTTTTTATTAGCAATAAGAAACGGTGACGAAAGAGCTTTTACTCAGTTATTTAATGAGATGAAAGTGTCATTGGCTTCTTATGCTTTTAGAATACTATTTGACCAAAAAGAGGCAGAGGAAGTTGTGCATACTACATTTTGTAAGTTGTGGGATAATAGAGGGAAGATAGAGATAAACGATTCTATAAAATCTTATTTATACAAATCTGTATACAATAATTCGATTTCAATTTTAAGAAAGAAGAGGCAATTTGGTAAATACTTCGAACTTGGATTAACAGATGTTTATTTTAATAAGATTGTTCAAGATCCTAATTCAGAGATGAGAATTGTTGATTCTGAAACAAGAAAAATCATATTAGAAGCAATAAATGACCTTCCTGAAAAATGTAGAAACATATTTGTAAGTTGTAAAATTGAAGGATTGACTTATCGTCAAGTTGCAGAAAAGTATAATCTATCAGAAAAAACTGTTGAAAATCAAATGACAATTGCTTTAAAACGTTTAAGAAAAGATTTAGATTGGCTACTTGTTTTATTATTGATTAATAATACACTATAATAACTTACAAACTATTATTAGTTTTATTTTTAAATGAAGTACTATGTCCCCTAAAGAAATTTTAAAATTTTTTTAGGGGTATTTTATAAAAAATGCGTCATAAATATAGAATGCTTATGAAAACAGAAAAATCAAGTACTATAGACTCAACTGTTAAAATTTATACTGAGAGTGAAATTGATTCATTACTATCTAACATAATTGGAGGTAAAGGATCGAATGAGGAGATTGTATTTTTTTCGGAGTGGATTAAAGATTATAAGAATGAAAGGTATTTCTATAATTTTAAAGAGATGTGGCATGTGGCTACTGATAATGATTATAGATTAAAATATTCTTCGCTGAAAAGAGATGTCGAATTTATGAAGGACGACAGACTTAGAATTTATATTAAAAATTCTAGAAGGAAAGAGCTATATAAGCGTATTTATATCTATTCAGCATCAGTAGCTGCTTCATTAGTGTTAATTCTTTCTGTTATAAATTTGATAGTAGATAATAGTCACCTATCATCAATAAAAAAATCAGCAACTTCGGATTTAACTGCATTGTCATATTCTACTGATTCAATAAGAGTTGAACTAAATAATGGCAAAGAGATTAAGAAGATTAAGGGCGAGACAAAACAGGTAGCGCAGATAGTTGAAAACGATATTGTTATCTCTAGTAGTGGAGGGCAAGCAAAACAATCTTCTTCCAAAAAAGAGGCCGTCCAAAATGTGTATAATTCGATTTCAACACCTCCAGGTGAAAGAGCGACTATGGTACTTTCTGATGGAACAAAAGTATATCTGACATCAAATTCATACTTAAGATATCCGTCTCATTTTGATAATAATTCTAGAGAAGTTGCCTTGATTGGTAGAGCATATTTCGAAGTTAAGAAATCGAAAGTTCCTTTTATTGTAAAAACTAGTGATATAAAGATTGAGGTTTTGGGAACATCTTTCGATGTGGAATCTAAACCATCAGTAGATAAAGCATCTGTAATACTAGTTGAAGGATCGGTTAAAGTTTTTGCAGATGGATTAACTAAGTTGATTAAACCAGATGAGCAATTTAGTATTCAAAGAACAACAAAAGTAGTTTCTGTTTCTAATGTTGATGCAAAACTGATGACTATGTGGAAAGATGGGGTTTTAGTTGTACAGGGGCAAACAATAGATGAGTTAATTGAGAACCTCTCTTCGTGGTATGGTGTGAGAATAATTAATAAATCGAGCGTTCCAAAATTTGAAAGATTTAATGGAAGATTCGATAGAGAAGATATTGAAACTGCGGTTAAGACTCTATGTATTAATGCTAACGTAAGATATAGAGTAGAGAGCGGTAATTTAATTATAGAAGATTTATAGCCAAAAATGTCCTTTAGAAGAGGAAGTTGAGTGTGGATGGTATTTGTGTTGAAAGGGTTGGAGAGTTAAGATGACATTTTAAGAGTTGATATAACCAAATTTTAACTAATAAACTTTTCAACTATGAACACAAAACTTCTACGGCGTTTGCTGTTGATTCCTGTGTTATGTCTACTGCTACTGCCAGGCAAGTTAGTAGGACAAACGCAGTCAATCAAAATCACACTTGATCTAAAAAATGTTTCAATAACACAATTTTTTAGAGAAATAGAACAAAAAACAACTTATAAATTCTTTTATAAGGACTCACAAGTTGAGAGTATTCAGAATCTTACAATTCAGGTAGATAATAAAACCCTAAATTCTGTTCTGGATCAAGTTTTTTTATCGACTAACCTTACATATGAGATTGAAGGGAATCAGATTGTAATTAAACAAAAGGAGACACTTCAAAAAAAGAATAAGGTAATTTCGGGAATTGTTACAGACAAAAAAGGAGAGACACTGCCAGGTGTCGCTGTAATAATTGTAGGAACGAAAAAGGGTGTTAGTACAGATGAAAAAGGACGATTTGAATTAGAGTATACAGGGAGTCAGTATAAAGAGCTTTATTTTAGAATGATAGGCATGAAAGACCTGTCTGTTAAATTAGATGGAAGAAGCTCATACAATATCATTATGGAGGAGGCATCAGTTGTCTTAACCGATGTGGTTGTAACTGGTATTGTAAATAAAAAGGCAGAGAGTTTTACTGGAGCAGTATCTTCGATTTCATCAAAAGAGCTACTAAGAACTGGTAATAAAAATATTTTTGAATCGTTAAAAAATATTGATCCTTCAATTTATATCGCAGAAAACTTATTAAATGGTTCAAATCCAAACGCACTTCCAGAAATGTCAATACGGGGTACGTCATCCTTTCCAACCGATGCAAAATTGTCTGTTAGTCTTAAAGGAAATTATGGTAATTCTCCAAATACCCCATTGTTTATTCTTGATGGTTTTGAGACAAGTGTAGAACGAATAATGGATATGGACATGAACAGAATCGAAAGTGTTACTATCCTAAAAGATGCATCTGCTAAAGCCTTGTACGGATCTAAAGCTGCAAATGGAGTGGTTGTAATAGAGACTAAGAAAATGACAGGAAATCAACAGAGGGTATCTTATACAGGTAGCCTCGATGTGTCAACCCCAGATTTAACCAGTTACAACTTAACAAACGCTGCTGAGAAACTAGAAGTAGAGAGAATAGAGGGAGTATATAATTTCCCCAATAACATTGAAAGTCAATTACAAGCAACAAGGTTGTACAACGAAAGAAAAAAGCTTATTGAAGAGGGGCTAGATACATATTGGTTGGCAAAACCTTTACGAATAGGAGTTGGTACTAAACATAATCTCAATATTGAACTTGGTGATAGTAAAAGCTTAAAGGGAGTTGCCGATTTTACCTTTAACAAAATTACTGGAGTTATGAAAGACTCTTATCGTAGAAATATATCTGGAAGTGTCGACCTTTCATATAGATATAAGAACATTCTTTTTAGAAATGTTATGACTGCGGTAAGCAATTTAGGGCAAGAAAGTCCTTGGGGAAATTTTGAGACTTATGCTAAAATGAATCCATATTGGAGAAGTAATGATCCACAGACAGGGTTGCTTTTAAGATGGGCAGAACCAAGTACTTATACTCCTAATCCGATGTATGATGCAACAATAGGAACACTTAATAAATCGAGTTATCTAGATTTTCTTAACAACTTTTACATCTCTATAAGGCCTACGAGAGACATTCAACTTCAAGCTAGAATAGGTATTTCGTCCAAAAGAAGCAGTGGCGATGAATTCTATCCAGCAAATCACTCTAAGTATTCAACAAGTACTTACCTTAATGATGAAAACATGAAAATGAAGCGAGGCTCATACCGTTTAGATAATGGAAAAAGCAGTGGATTTTCGGGAGATTTAAATGCTACATATAATAAAAATATTAAGAATCACTATATTTCAGCTAACGTTGGTGCTTTCATCTCAGAGACTTCGTATTCAGCATATGTTAACATAGCTGAGGGCTTTCCAAACAATCAATCCGCAGACATAACCTTTGCAAGACAATATGCCGAAGGGAGCAAGCCTCAAGGATTATCTTCATTAAATCGAGAAATAAGCTTTTTATCTACTGCTAACTATACATACGATAACAGATATTTATTTGATGCAACATACAGAATTAGTGCGTCTTCTCTCTATGGAAAGGATAATAGATGGGCACCAGGATGGAGTGTTGGAGCAGGATGGAATGTCCATAATGAAAAGTTTATAAGTAAGTCCAAATTTATAAAACAACTAAAACTTAGAGCTTCTGTTGGGGTCACCGGTAATCAGAATTTTAATACTAGTTATGCTGTTGGAACTTATCAGTATTATACCGAATATAATTATAATGGATTTACTGGAGCTTATTTAACCAATTTGCCTAATCCTCAATTAAAGTGGGAGCAAAAAAAGGATTATAATATAGGACTTGATGCTAAAATTGGGTTTTTAAATATTAGAGCAGATTACTATGATAGCTATACAGAAAATATGGTAACTAATGTATCTGTCTCTCCTTCAACAGGATTTAGCATGGTGAAAGATAATCTTGGTTTGGTAAGAAATTATGGGGCCGAAATTACACTTAGTGCAACTCCTTGGCAATCAGAAAATGGTTTTCTGAATCTTTACGGATCAATAACTTCAAATAAGAACGAAATTGTAAGCCTGTCGGAAAGTATGAAAGCATATAATGCTTTACAAGAAAAAGAGGCAGCTGACAAAGGAAATAATCGTCCAGTATTAATGTATAAAGATGGAATGTCAATGACTGCCATCTGGGCGGTCAGATCACTAGGTATTGATCCTATGAATGGACAGGAAATATATCTAAAGAAAGATGGAACAAGAACTTATGTCTATAATGCATCTGATTTAGAAGTTGTAGGTGATATGAATCCAAAAGCACGAGGACATTTTGGGTTTACTACCGAATATAAAGGATTCGGATTCACATCTACTTTTAGATTTTTATTTGGAGGACAAATGTATAACCAGACACTAGTAGACAGAGTAGAGAACATTGATGTCAAAATGAATGTAGATAAAAGAGTTTTATCTGGAAGATGGCAGTACCCTGGTCAAAACGCAATGTTTAAAAGACTCGGATCATTTCAATACGAAGGAGACCCATTAGCTCGTCAAGAGATGACAAGAGCAACAAGTAGGTTTGTGCAGAATCGTAATGAGCTAACATGGGGAGCAGCGTCCATCTATTACGAACTACCAAAATCGATTTTAGACAAATGGAGTATTCAAAGAATGAGATTTTCGGTGTATATGAATGATATTTTAACAATCTCTTCTATAGAAGCTGAGAGAGGATTAAACTATCCATTTGCAAGAACTATTTCATGCTCTCTAACACTAACTTTTTAACTGAACTTGTATGAAAAAATATATATTATTATCGATGATTGTGTTATCAGGATTATCTCTGCAGTCATGCAACTCCTGGTTAGATGTTACACCACCTTCTCAAATTAGAGAGGAAGATCAATTCAAAACAGTAGAAGGATTCCAACAAGCGCTTATCGGATGCTATTTGGGAATGACTGACGATCAATTATATGGCAGAACATTAAGTTGGTCAACAATAGAGTTGATGGGAGGTCAATTTGTTACATTACAGCCATCTACAAGTAATGATTACTACATTTCAGTTTATAACTATAACTCCTCCAATGCGATTAAACATATTAATGGAATTTGGACAAAATCTTATAATGTAATTGCGAATGTTAATAATGCATTGAAATTTATTGAGATAAATAAAGGCATTTTAGATGGTATAAATTATAATTTAATTAAAGGCGAACTATTAGCAATAAGAGCATTTATTCATTTTGACTTAATGAGACTTTATGGATATGGTAATTTGTCTGTTAGAACAGATATAAATACAAAATCAGCTATTCCATATGTTAGTAATTTGTCAAAGGAGATGACTTCCCAGTTGTCTTATCAACAGACATTGAATCTTATCATTAAAGATTTAAATGACGCATTAACATTGCTTGAAATTGATCCTGTTACGAAGATTCACCCAGCTTCATATTATAATGAGGTAAATATTGATGGATTCTATAATAACAGACAACAGCGATTTAACTATTATGCTGCCACGCTTCTTCTTTCAAGAGTTTACTTGTGGGAAGGATCTTCTCAAAGTATTACTATGGCTCAACAATTGGCAAGTAAAGTTATTGCTGAGGCTGAGACAAAAGGATTGGTAAGTTGGGCTAATAGCACATCAGTAACTGATGATATAATAATGAAGTCTGAACACCTTATGTCGCTAAATATTCAAAATCTAGTAACAAAATCATCGGATTATTTCAAAACTCAAATCGTTGCTGCCAGTGATATTAAGGCACAGTATGTAAGTGCAGATAACCTTACTTCTATTTATGAAGCTGAGACAATTGGTAATACTGATTTCAGATTTTCAAAGCAGTTTATTCAAAACACAAATGTAATAAATGGGAAAAACTCGTATACTCCAATGAAATATTTTGGGACACCTACGACTCAAATTACTAAAAATTATGTGCCTCTATTAAGACTTCCAGAAGCTTACTATATAGCAGCGGAGTGTAAATTAAAAACAACTCCACAAGATGTAGCTGGTGCATTGACATTATTAAACGCAGTTAGGGCAAAAAGAGGGATAACTACCGAAATCACATCTTCAGATCCTCAGGTAGTTATGAATGAAATCATAAAAGAATACAGAAAAGAGTATTACTGCGAGGGTATGATGTTCTATTTGTATAAAAGATTAGGAATTGAAACAATACCTGGTTATAACCTTCCGGCAAATGATGCAATATATTTATTGCCATATCCTTCAGTTGAATTACAAATGGGTAGAAAACAATAAAAGCAAGACAATGAAAACAATTTTAATAAAAATAACAATCATTACTGCCCTATTTTTAACAATATCGTGCAGTAAAGACGAGATAATTAAATTCGATATATTAGGTAGTGGCGTTTTATTTCCGGGTGCTGGAGATGCCTTAAAATATAAAGGATATAATTCTGTAGATCAGACATATTATCTCAATGAGTCTTTTATAAATGTGCCCTTAGATCAACAAAAGTATATAGTTGATTTCCCAATAAAAGTATCTGGAGACTCATTGAACTTCGACAGAGTTGTAGAGTATGAAATTATTGCAGAAGAGACAACTGCCTCTGATTCACAATATAAAATTGTAGAAGCAATAATTCCGGCAAAGAAGCAATATGGTAGAATTAGATTTGAATTAACTCGAGATATAGCTTTAGACAATTCGACTGTAAGAGTTGCACTGAAACTAAAAGATTCCAAAGACTTAAAAGTAGGTTCTAATGAATATAAAAAAGGAATATTATCTTGGAGTAATATGTTGCCAATGTTCCCAGCGACCTCTTCATATGTAAGAACATATAACTGCATAATATTGTCTACCCTTTCAAAAACGAGTACATCAATAGCATTTTACAGTCCAAATGCGCACAAAGCCATTATTGAAGCTTTAGGCTGGCCAGTCACTTATTGGCCGACATATGTTAGTGGATTTGCAGATCCAGGAACAGGAACAAGTGCTATGTACGGAGTCTACTATACAGACTTTTACGCACAGAAGCTAAAAGCGTATTTAGATGCTTATGCTCAGTCACATGGAGGTGAAAGACTAAAACACAATGCAGGTACCGACAAAGGTAAAGACATTCAACCAAGGGTATCAGGTGCAGTATATATTCCTTAATTCAAACAATAGAAGATCATGAAAAAATATATCACATTAATTACATACTCAATTTTGTGTTTGCTTATCTCTGGTTGTTTTTCAGACAAATCTGGATTAGATACAAATAAAATTGATCAAGTCTCAATAGAGACACCAAATATGCCTCAGATATTAAGGTTAGAGTATCTGGAAGATGTAACTTTCTCACCAACAATAAAAGTTGGAAACGAAACTAATCCAGGATATTTATCATACAAGTGGGAACTTAACCAAACTCCAGGGTCTACTGATATGGTTGTAATAGGAACAACAAGAGAACTTAAGACAAGAATAGTAAATCAAATATTATCAACTTCGTATACATTAATTCTTACAGTTAAAGACTCACGTTACGGGATAGAATACCAAAAAAGTTGGCCACTCTTCGTTAGTAGTTCATTAAGAGAAGGTATTGCTGTAGCATCAACAAGGGATGGAATTAGCTCCGATATCTCACTTATAATGGACAATTCAATAACAACATCATACGATAAAGGAGCAGTTATTAAGTACGATTTGTGGAAAGCAACAACAGGATCTTCACATCCTTCACTAATTAAAAGCATTACATACACTCTTCATAAACCATCTGCGATACAAACAAAAAATATTATTGCAGCAATTTTTGATAATAAAGATATAAGAATGTATGATTGCCAAAATTACTCTTTATATAAGACTGCAGATCAGATATTCCCTACTAGAAATTCTACATTTGATCCTCAAGCATTTTATACAATAAACAATGGATATTGGCTTTTAGTATCTGCCAACAAGGTCTATGCTTTTCCAAGCAATCAAGGTATAACATCATTTATGCTACCAGTTTCTGGAGAAAATTATGTTAACAAAGCAATAATGGTCGCTGACAACACTTCTGGTGCAGGCCCTTTTGCGTTCTGGTACAATAATAATACAGGTAAGTTTTATAATGTATCTATGCCCTTCGCAACACCAGCAGGTGGAGGAGAATATACTGTTCAAGGTTCGTTTAATCCGCAAAATGTACCATCAAGAGAAATAATTGCGACAGATATTTCTGTAGATGGAGTAACACCTTCGTTTTTAATGAAAAATACGACTACAGGTAATTACGAAATTTATACTATTTCTTTTGGATACTATGATGCAAATTGGAATAGCGTTCCATCTGCGCCAAAGTTTAAAGCTGACCTTCCACAAGAGCTGAACAATATAATTGGAGAATCTGTATCAATATTCTTCTCAACATACGACCCAATTATGTATGTTGTAACAGCATCAAAAATTTACGCAGTCACATTTGGAGGAGGAATAGTTGGCTTTTCAGAGAAATATATTGTGCCAGCAGGAGAGCAGATTGTGAAAGCAAAACTATTTATTCAGGGAAGATATAGGTTAAATAGAAAAGATTTTGATACTGTTAATGGACCAATCTTCGAACCAGAATTACCACTAAATACTAAAGCAATTGTTATCGCAACCAAAAAAGCTGAATATGAAGGTCAAATTTATCTATTGCCATTAGGAACACCAGGAACAGGAAATATAAATTCAGCAGCAGCGAAAAAGTATGAGGGATTTGGTAAAATCTTAGATTTTACATTCCAAGGCCAATAAAATATACAATAATGAAAAGTAAAAAAATCTTATTACTGCTTATCGCAATTTCTCTTGTCTCACAAATTGATGCTGAGATACTTAATAAAGGGAAAAAAGATAGAAAAAAAGAGCAGACAACAATTACAAATCAAGCGAAAAAGGATACTTTATCGCCGTATGAAAAGTTTTTTAAAGAGAAGCATGAATCAAAAAAGGGGATGTTTATACTTCATAAAATGAAGGAGAAGGTATACTTTGAAATCCCAATTAACATGCTGGAAAAAGAGATGCTAATGGCATCAACTGTAACAGAGACAAGCGATAATGCAAATGGAATTGTAGGTGGAAAAGGAGATCCATTACATGTTAAGTTTTCAAAATCAGGACAAAACATCCAATTAAGAAGAATAAATTCTGATGTAATTACAGATAACCCATCTTCTCCAATTGCTTCGGCAATTAAAAGGAGTTCAATTGGCTCTGTTATGAAATCGATGAAAATTGAAACTTATTCTAAGGACAGCAGTAGTGTTGTAATTGATGTAACAGGATTATTTGTGTCTGATTTTAAGGATTTAACACCTTTTGATAAGTATAGTCAATATACTATGTTTAATGGGTACAAAAGGACAGAGTCTTTCCAACAAGATAAGTCGTTTGTAAACAGTATAAAAGCATTTTCAGATAACATATCAGTTATTAGCACTTTATCTTATAACTACTCACTCACAGATCAAAGAACAAGTAAAACAGTGTTAAAAGATGAACCATTTACTGCTATTGTTACAAGGTCTATAGTATTATTACCTGAAAAACCAGTTAGACCTCGTTATGCAGACTATAGAGTAGCAGTATTTAATACAGGCAAATACTTTTTTGGAGAGAAGGAGCAGAGCTCAAAAGTTAAATACTATGCGAACAGATGGAATTTAGAACCGAAAGACAAAGAGGTATTTAAAAAAGGAATGCTCTCGGAACCGATTAAACCAATCATTTTTTATATAGACGATAACTTTCCAGCTAAATGGCGCTCTGCGATTAAAGAGGGTGTAGAACAATGGAATGAGATGTTTGAAAAGATCGGCTTTAAAAATGCAATAAAAGCTCTGGATTTTCCAAAAGATGATCCTGAATTTGATCCAGATAATATTAAATATTCATGCATAAGATATGCTCCGATAGGGATTCAAAATGCAATGGGTCCTTCATGGGTAGACCCTCGCTCAGGAGAGATTATAAATGCATCAGTATATATCTATCATGATATTATCAAACTTCTTAATAATTGGATGTTTGTTCAAATTTCTCCAGCAGATAATAGGCTAAGAAGTAAAAATATTCCCGAAGATATCTTATTCGATGGACTAAGATATGTTGTTTCACACGAAGTAGGACACTGTTTAGGATTCATGCATAATATGAGTGCCTCAAGTGTTATTCCGGTAGATTCATTACGTTCTGCTACATTCACTAATAAATCAGGAACGACTACATCTATAATGGATTATGCTCGCTTTAATTATGTAGCTCAACCGGGAGATAGAGAGAAGGGTGTTAAGTTAACTCCTCCTCGTTTTGGAGAATACGACAAGTTTTTAATTAAATGGAATTATAAATATTTTCCAGAGATAAAAACGGCAGAAGAAGAGGAGGGTATGCTCTCATTAATGGTAAGTAGTGCAATTAAAGAACCGGTTTACAGATATGGCAAACAACTATCATATCCCCTCGATCCAAGGTCTCAAACAGAAGATTTAGGTGATGATGCAATTAAAGCATCAGAATATGGAATAAAAAATTTAAAATATCTAATCAGCAATCTCGATTCTTGGGTTGGAAAAGATGATGAGGACTTTTCATACCGAACAGAAATTTATGATGCGATAGTATTCCAGTATATCAGATACATTAACCATGTGTTTGCCAACATTGGAGGTGTATATCTAAACGAAGTAAAGGTGTCTGATAACATGGTTCCATTTAAGAGTGTAGAAAAAGAGAAACAGATTGCTGCTCTAAAATTCATTATGGGACAAATTGACCAATTAGACTGGATGAATAATAAAGAACTTAACTCTAAGCTAACAATAATGGGATCAGCAGCCGATCTTTTAAAAACAGTATTAGCAAAAGCAATTGTAGCAGCTCCAAGTAAGGTTGTTTTATCTGCATCAATCTCAGAAAAACCATTTGATTTTTATGCTTGTTCAGATATGGTCTATGAATATATCTGGGATCCAACAATTAAAAATAAAAAACTTACAGATATTCAGAAATTCATACAGAATGAATTTATTAACACTGTTGTAACCTATTCTAATGTCAAAAAACTTTCAATAGGAGTAAATATTTTCGAAATAGCTTCATCATGCAGTCCAAATGAAGAATGGAACAATAAGCTATTAAAAGAGTCTGAAGTATTGGGATATGGAGTACCATCAACTAAATTTAATGTAGTATTTAATCCAGAAAGTAACTATTACAGGTATCTTTCTAAAGCCAAAAAACTACTTGATAGTAAAGCAAATATTGAAGGTCCAGACAAATATCATTACGACTTACTACTTAAAAAAATCAACTCCTCACTTAAAATTAACTGAAAATAACCATGATGATGAAATCAAATACAATAATTCGTTCTATGGTATCATTCAGTTTGGTTGTATGTTGCTTGGTAATGATTCAACTGCCAGCAATATCTCAACCCAAAAAGCAGAGTGCATACGATAAGATATTCGATAAAAAGAGAGATATTCTTACATCAAAAGGAGTTATTACTTTACACATTGTAGAAGGAAAACTATATTTTGAAGTAGCAGATTCAATGCTTGGAAAGAAGTTTTTAATGAGCTCTATGGTTGACAATGTAAGTGACCTAAACTTAAGTTATATAGGCCAGAGGACATCAAAACCTAGATTAATAATGTTTACGAGGAATGACTCAACAGTCCAGATTAGACTTATCCCTCAAACAATTATCACAGAGAAAGAAGATAATATCAATCAAGCAATTGCCAATTCGTCTGTTCCTCCGATTATTTACTCAACACCAAGAGTAGCCTATACGCCAGATAGTTTAGGGACAATTTTTGACGTAACTCAATTTTTTATCTCTGACAGTAAATACATTGGAACGCTCAACGCAAGTTCGTTTGGAGGATTTATACAAAAAGTCTCTTCTTTTACAAAAGATTTATCTAGTGTAAAAAGTGTTGAGGCATACTCAAATAATGCTTCTGTGATCTCCAATATGACCTATACCTTTAAGACATATTTTTTAGGTATGGAATCCGAAGGATCGGAATATCTAACTGCAGAATTACGAACATCACTCAGACTGATTGAAGATAACGACTACAAACCGCGTTTTGCTGACTTTAGGATAGGAACCAGTACAACACAAATAGCAAAACTTAGTACTAAAAATCAGGGTTCTGAAAATTCTTATTATGCCAATAGATGGAATTTATATAATGGTAAAAAGATTATATTTTATGTAGATACTCTATTTTTACCAACTTGGAGAGACGCAATTAAAAAAGGCATTTTAAAGTGGAATCCAGTGTTAGAGAAAGCTGGTTTTAAAAATGCTATTCAAGTATATGATTATCCTTCAAATGCCGAAAACAAAGAGTTCAGCCCTTCAAATATTGCATATAATTGCATTAGATATGCACAGATTCCTTCAAGAGGTATCTCTCGACAAACAACTGTCAACCCATCAACTGGAGAGATTTTAGGAGCTTCAATTATCTTTTTTAGAGATTCGCCTGTGACTTTGCAGAGAGAAAGAATATATCAAACTGCCCTAACTGAGCCTGGGGTAAGGTCTGCAGACCTTCCTGACTCATTAATGATATCTTCAATCGAACTCGCGTTTTCTAGAGAGATGGCATATTGTTTAGGTTTGTCACCCAATATGGCAGCTTCATCATGGATGCCAACAGACTCTCTACGCTCTAAAACATTTACAGCAAAAGAGGGAATAACATCATCGTTGACAGACCAAATCCGTTACAATTACGTTGCAAGACCTGGTGATGGTGCTAAATTGACAGCAGACAATCCCGGAGTATATGATTATTATGCTATAGATTGGCTCTATTCAATAATTCCTAATGCAACTACTCCAGAAGATGAAGTTAAGTACTTACGCAAAAAAATAGAGAGTAAAAGTTCAGATCCACGATTTTACTATGGAAAAGAGCAAAATTGGGGAGCTTACTTCGATCCACGTTCCATAGGTGAAGATTTGGGTGATGATAAAATTAAGTCAGCTAAATATGGTATTGAAACTTTAAAATATGTGGCAAGTAATGGAGCATCATGGGTAAATTCTGATAATACAGATGAGTCATATAGAGAGCTATTTATTGATTTTATATTTTTGAAATTATATGATTACTACAAGTCTCTTATGGTGAATATTGGAGGAATTGAAATTCAAGATAAAATGGATACTGGATATAATGACTTTAATTCATGGAAGAGTGTCCCTTCAAAACTGCAGAAAGAGTCATTAATATTTATGCTAAATCAAGCAGACGATATGAAGTGGCTCGACAATAAAGAGATGTTGAAAATGTCAGGAATGAACTCATCTTTCTCAAAATATATTTCGGGAAACTTAGTCTCATTAGTATTTCAAAGAATACCTTATGTGGAATTTTCACAAAGTTTGACCAAAAATCTTACGACATATTCATTGGACCAAGTTCTAACTGATATTCGCACTTTTTCTCTTAAAAATTTAAAAAATGGCGTAGATGCATCATCTGCTCAGATGAGCACCCTTTATATGCTTGTTAAAACAATGGTTGATGGATCTTCCCTTCCAGAAGTTTCTAAGGTTAAAGAAAGATTAAAGTCTCAACAATCGATATTCATCTATGACGGTAAATATTCAACAGAAGAGATTTTAAAAAGATGCTATAGTTCTAACCTATTGATAAATGATGATGATTTGGCAGAGAAATCGGGTTTTGAACCCCTAACATCAATTAAATACTTGATGAAAATTGATAACTCTCCAACCTACTACAAACATTTATTAATACTAAACGACGATCTAAATTCTTGCTTAAAAATCGCTCGTTCAGAAGAGACCAGAGAAAAACTAACTTATTTAATACAAACTATAAATACTGCACTAAAAAATAAGTAAATACATAAGTAAATACATAAGTAAAATAGTAAGTAAGACTGCAAAAAGTAAATAAGCGAGTATGCAAATCCAAATAGATATTAATAACGCTAAAAGATCTGTATAACAACCTAATATACTTTTCAATTCAACTGATAAAATGCTTTCATGAATTTGAGTTTTGGTTATTGAGTTAGGTTCCATTTTAATATATGTCAGCGACATTATCGGTTGTAAGCCACCCTAAAAAGGTGGCTTTTTTATTATCATACTTTGGACTTAAGCCCAGAACTTGATCGTAATTACAGTTATCCCAAAATTGTACGGTAATAATTGAATATTGACAGCGTTGAATAATGCGAAGAGATATTTGGATAAATTAGATTACTTTTTAATAAGGCCTTTTAAATGTAAGTAGAATAGATTGTTATACTTTTTCCTGCCAGATTGGGGTATTCTGCAGGAAATTGTAAAACGCGTAATAAATCAGTAACTGAGCACATTAACGCTCGAAGCACCTTCTACTGAGATTAACTTTTTTTAGAGTTATTTAGTAGTCCGTAATGTCTCTTTTTAAATAGTATTGCGCCTATAATCAGATAGATAATTGTAAGGATTGAGATTGATATAAGTTCGGGAATGATGTTGATGAGAGATTGGTCCATTACAAGTATCTTATTCAAAGCAGATGTAGCATGTGTGGGCGACATCAGACTTTGCACAGAGATTGGATAGCCCGCAATCGAAAATAAAGGGGAAGTGTTTAGCGGAAAGGCAGCGCCAGAAAAGAACATGAATAAAAACATTGGAAAACAGCCAACTATCAAAATTTCATTTGCAGACTTTGTACAAGCCGCAACAATTAGACTGAATGCAACGATTGAAAGCGAGGTAAGAGCTGAGACAATAAAAATGGTCAATATTATGGAGATATTATTTTGAGAACCTCCTAAAGCTAAGGCATCTGCACTACCTCCAACAGAAAAGCCAAGGGCAATTGCAGTACCAAGAGACAAAAACGCAGCAACAACACCAATCATTGTTTGTACAGTACTAACTCCTAGTAAATATTCTATAGGATTTAAGTTAGATAACTTAAGCAATGTGATGGTTTTGTTTTCGACTTCCCAAATGAAAGCAATACTTGCAGTAAACATCATCATAATAATCGATACGATTAAAATTCCAGGCACAACTAAATCGAACTCACTTAGATTGTCAGAATTACCCAAAGCCGTCTCACTTACATTAACTATTTTTTGTCTATTAATGATGCTGTCGGTGTAATTTTTAATTGCATCATCAATAAAAAGAGCAGACAATAGATAGCCCTCGCTCGTAAGGTCTCCAGTATAATGAATATCTATTAAGGTAGACGAATCAGTATTTGATATGTTGTTTTGTTCTGAGTCATTGTTGGAGTTTGTTAACTCTTTAGTCTCAGAGTTTGCATCTTTTATTGTGTTCTCTGCGTGAATATTGTTGTATAGTGTCGCCGAAAAGTTTTGCGGAATAACGATTAAGGCATGAGCCTTCTTGTCTTTAAGAAGAATTTGAGCACTATCTGAAGATGTTACTTGAGTACAATGTATGTATTCATAACCATTTTTTGTTAGCTCTTTGTTCGCATAAGCAATCAATTTCTCTCCATGATTAACTCTATTATTATCATTATTATGATCAATAATATTAATATCTTCTTTTATTCCAGCTTTGTGTATTACATCAGAACTATTTTGAGTTGGTTCATAAGTTACAACAACACCAGTATCCCTGTTTTCTATAAGTACATTATACTGCCTTTCTGATGATTGAGTAATCAGGAAATACACAAATATGAAGAATGGTCCCATCGAAAGAGTTAATAATAGCATCCAGAAACTACGTATTTGCTCTTTTGCAGATTTTTTAATTATATGTAGAATTTTCATATTTAATAGCTTGTAATTTATTGTATGTGCTTTAATCGGTTTGTAAATGCTTATAAATAATTGAACATGCTTACTTATTTTTGATCTAATTATCTCGTAATGACCTGCCTGTAAGAGATATAAATACATCTTCCAATGTTTTATATTCCTGATTAAGGGAATTGGATTTAAGGAACGAAGGGGTTCCCTGAGTCAAAATTTTTCCTGAGTCCATAATGGCAACAATGTCCGAAAGACGCTCTGCCTCATCCATATTGTGAGTTGTGAGAATAATTGTCTTACTGTTTTTAAAATTTAAGATAAATTCACGTACAAGTATTCTGCTTTGAGGGTCGAGTCCTGCTTCGGGCTCGTCGAGGATAAGGATTTCTGGATCATGAATCAAAGCGAGACAAATCGTAAGTCTGCGCTTCATCCCTCCCGACAGTTTGGAGGCAAGAGTATCTTTCTTCTCAGACAAACCCATCTTCTCCAAAAGTTCCAAAGCTCTTCTTTTTGCACTTTTTGAATCAATATCATGCATACACCCAACGAATTCAAGTTGTTCCAAACAAGTCAGTTTTGGATAGATCACATTTTCCTGCGGACAATATCCGATTAAGCGCTTAAAATCTTTGCCTTGGTATGCCGGAAAATGTATCGATCCTTCAGAAATTTCAGACAATCCGCATATCATATTGATAGTTGTTGTTTTACCAGCACCATTTGGGCCAAGAAGCGTAAAGATTATATTTTTAGGTACTTGCAGAGTAAGATTGTTCACTGCTACAAACTTTTCGAAGTGCTTAGAAATGTTTTTCAATTCTAGTGCAATTATACCACTGTTTTCTTGTTCTATTTTATGCATAACCTGTATTATTACTTGACAAATACTCGTTGGATCTCTTTAATCATCTGAACTGGCTCGACCTGTGTGTCGAAGAGCAAGTTGCCGAGATATCCATCTAAGCACGACATCAATGCAAGAGAGCGAGCCTTTGCATCTATTAATTCAATTTTTTGTGAATTCTGTAATTCAAATTTGATGTTCATTTTTTCAAATGCTAATGAAATTTTTGATCTAATATATTCATTTGAAGATGAATATAGTTCTACGATTCGAGCGTCTTTATATGCGTAGTTAAATGTTATGAAGTAAAGCTGTAACTCATCGGGCTTTGTCAACCAAAAAGAGATATACTCCTCTATAAACTTATTCATTCCCTCTTCTGGAGTTGGTCTTAAGTCAATTCTGTCGCAAATCTCTTTAATTGAGTTTATTATAGTAGCATTCAAAACAAACAAAATCTCTGCTTTACTACTAAAGTGATGGTATAGCCCACCTTTACTTAACCCAGCTTTCTGTGCAATGTTCTGCATAGTCGCATTTTCATATCCACACTCAGTAAACTCTTTTACAGCAACTTCTAGAATCTCCTCAAATTTTTTATCACCTTTTGCACCCATAAATGTTTTTGCAATAATATTCGGATATTAATATTCTGCGCAAATATAAATAAAAAACCGACGGTCGGTAGGAAAAAGTAAAAATATTTGATATTATTTATTTCAGGTTGTAATCAAATATTTAAAAAAGACCTATATTTACATAGTTACAAAGAACTTATATGAAAGAGGCACACGAACAAGCGACATTAATCTCGCTGTTAGAAGAATGTTGCAAGAAATATCCTACAAATACAGCTGTATTTGATGATCATACAAGTCTGACATACTGTGAATTTGCAGATATTACTGATTCGTATTGCCACCAATTAGAGAATCACTATAGAGAAACAAATAATAAGTTTATTTCGGAGAATAGTTACGAGCATAGCTATAAGGCAGACTTATTCGATTCAAAAGTTGGTGTTTTAATGGATCGGTCAATTGAGATGGTCGTTGCTATTTTTTCAATTCTTAAGACAGGAGCTGCTTATGTCCCTGCAGACCCAAACTGGCCTGAATCGAGAATCAACGATTTATTTTCAGATGCAGGTGTCAGATTGATTGTAACAACAGTTGAACACAACAAAGTAGCTTTAACCTCAAAATTTGATGCAGTTTTAATAGGAGAGTCCGATATAAATAAAAAAAGAGAATTAAAGCATAAGCACAATTTAGATCAAAAAAGCGATATATTTCTGACAAATAAGCTACAAGAACCGATCTCAAAAATAATTGACAATAAGTCTACAGCTTACGTTCTGTTTACAAGTGGATCGACTGGCAAGCCAAAGGGAGTAGAAATTCAGCATAGTTCAGTTGTAAATTTAATCAATTATATCCAACGTAGATATCCTATAGATAGTCGTGATGTTATAATGTTCAAATCCCCCTACACGTTTGATGGTTCTGTGTGGGAATTATTTGGATGGATGGAAGCTGGAGCATCGTTATATGTCTTAGAGGCTGGAGCAGAAAAAGATCCAGAAAAATTACTAATGAAAGTAAATCAACATCATGTGTCGTTTATGTTCTTTGTACCATCGATGTTGAAGTCTTTTTTGGACTATTACGAAGTTTCTGACTTTATAAATGACTCTAATTATTTACAATCACTTAAATGGGTTTCTGTTGGCGGAGAGGTGCTACCAGTCTCTCTCGCCGACAAGTTCTACAAATTAACTAATTCTAAAGAGCCTAAATTAATTAATGTTTATGGCCCTACTGAGACAACAGTGTATGCTGCAACATACCTTTGTCCAATTGAGCATAATTATTCTAAAACCCCAATTGGATATGCCGTAGATGGTGATGAAATCTACATCCTAGACAAAGACCTGAAAGCTGTCCCATTTGGACAAGAGGGAGAGATATTCATCGGAGGAGCAGGGGTTGGAAAAGGCTATATCAATAGGCCAGAGCTCAATAGTCAAAGATTCATGCCAAATCCATATAGACAAGGTGAGACAATATATAGAACTGGAGACATTGGTAAAGAGATAGAACCTGGTATTTTTGATTTTTGCGGAAGAGAAGATTTTCAAGTAAAGCTTAGGGGATTAAGAATTGAATTAGGAGAGATTGAATATGAATTGAATAAGATAGAGGAGATTAAAGATTCACTTGTAATCTTCACAAAAGATGCAAACGGGACAGACTGTATTGCAGCTTATGTTGTCTATAAACCATTAGAAGGTATAGATGATTCTGATTTTTATTTTCTTGAAAAGGAAGATCTTGTTGAAATATTGCAAAAACTGAGACCTCGCCTTCCAGACTATATGATCCCATCTTTCTTTGTTAATTGTAAAGAATTTAAATTGTCCGAAAATGGGAAAAAAGATATTTCTAAATTGCAGACAATAACTCAATTACAATCAGAATTAAATAGATTTAAGATAAGTTCACAATATTCAGATTGTCCAAGTTCTTCACCCAATTGTGAATCTACCGGTAACCATTTATTAAATATTTGGGTAGAGTTAACAGGAGGTGAGCCAGCTTCTGAAGATGTTGATTTTTTCGAAGTTGGTGGTAATTCAATCAAAGCAATTCAATTAATCATTGAAATCAAAAAGAGACTTAATGTAAAACTCAAAATATCTGATGTTTATCACAATTCAAAATTTCTACAACTTTTAACCCTGATAAATAAAGTATCAATAGAAGGTGTAGATCAATTTGAAATGCAAAAGATGCAATCCAATATCGAAAATGATCTAATCCCTGCAACTGCACAGCAAAGGCAGATGTGGATAATGGATAGTTTCGATCAATCGGGAATTATAAATAATATTCAAATTGAGTTTAAGTTTACAAAAACCAAAAGCGATTTTGATATTCGAGAAGCAGTAAATCTGTTTCAAAAAGCAATAAATGAATCTGAAGCATTTAAAATTACATTCAAACAAATAGATGGTTTAGTATTTCAAGTTCTCAATAATCAATATACCTGCGATCATGTCACAATAAATGACATTAGAAATTTAGATGATCATCAAAAGTTACAAATAATTAAAAATGAGGCAAAAGAAAATGGTAAAACACGTTTCAACCTTTCGGAGTCGCCACTATTTGCCTGCAGATACCTTTTAACTAGTGATAATGAGCTGATAATCTTGATGTGTATCCATCATATTATATTTGATGGATGGTCTTTAAATCTCTTTATGGAGAGAATTAAACAAGAAGTAAAGTCCGATTACTTAGATATTATAAGAGAGCCCAAGAATCTATCGCAAAGCGACTTAAAGACACTTCATTCATTTTGGAGAGAGAGCCTTGCTGAAATCCCAGAAAAACTAAACCTAAAAAGAGCATATTCTGGAGATAATTTATTTAGTAATTCTACTAATAATCAGATAATAACAACTGAAGATAACAGATTTTGGTGGGAAATTTCAAAGAACGAATCAAATAAGATTGATCTCTTTTGTAAAGAGCAGAAAATCACACAATTTAACCTCTTTTTAGCAGCATTCCAACTTTGCCTGTATCGTCTAACTGGGCAAAATAAAATAGTCACTGGTACACCTTACGCCAATCGAGAGAATCCCGAAATAGCAGAAAAGATAGGATACTGCACTAATATGATTCCGCTTGCAAATGAAATAGTGCGAGACCAAAAGATTACAGATGTTCTATCTACTATTTCCAACAAATCATTTGAAGCCTTTTCTCATGCAGAGCTACCATTTAGCGAAATATTAAGAATTTCGGGACGCGAAGCAAAACCAGGAGTTAATCCGCTGTATGATAATATATTTGTTCTGCAAAATTGGCCACATAGCTCTATCCAGAATCAAAACTTCTCTATTCAGCAAAAAGAGATTGGGAACAATACAAGTAAGACAAGTATACTGCTAAACATCGAAAAATGTGATGATAAGTATATTTGTTGGATAGAGTATGATATTGCCAAGTGTGGATTAGTTAATGTGCAGAATATAAGTCAGTTAATGACTGTCTACATAAGCGATTTCATGAAATTTCCTGCTCAAACTATTCAAGAAACAATTAATAAGCAATTAGACATTGATTATAATAAGATTAAACTTCCATATAGTTGTCTTATAATTGGAGAAGGCATAATCGTTCAGGAATCTATAAAGATACTAGAGAAGCATAGCTTTTCTGTTGTTGGTATAATCTCCGAAGATGTAGATATTCAATCGTATGCAATAAAAAATGGTATTGAAATTTTTGATTATAAGCAGGATGAATCAAAAATCCCAAATGCAGACTATCTATTTAGTGTTAACAATCCAAAAATTCTTAATTCAAAGTTACTAAGTAAAATTAAATACAATTCAATCAATTATCATGATTCAATCTTGCCGAAAAATGCAGGGGTCAACGCTACTTCGTGGGCAATAATAAATGGAGATGCAACTGCCGGAGTAACATGGCACTTAATTAATGAGCAGATCGACAGAGGTGATATTTTAATTCAAAAAGAGTATCCGATTAAGCAAGATGAAACAGCCTATCATTTAAATTCACAAAATTTTAATCTTGCTTTGGAGTCTCTAAATGAGCTGCTTGTGATGTTATCGTCATCTGTTGAAAATTGCATAAATAAAATTGTATCAGATAAAAAACAGAAAAACAATAATTTAGTAAAGAGCAGCTACAACGGATTGCATAAAAAGCCCGAAAATTTCGGTTTCCTGAATGAACTTTCAGACTTTGAATATGCTAAAAGGATCATACGAGCATGTTATAACGGGCCAACAGCTTCAAATGAGTTTTGTACCGCAAAATTGTTTAGAGATAATAAGATAGAGTATATAAACCACTCCGAAAATGTTTCTGAGAATGAGATAATCAATTCAGATTCGCTGCCAGACTCTTTAATGAAGTTTATAAAAAGTGACGAGTTAAAAAGTATCATAAAAGCAGAAAAAGAGATTGTATCCAAGCTGCTTAACTCCGATGTCAAAGAGTGGCCATTTGTGATAAGTGGAGCAAAGTACTCTGATTCAATAAAATTCGAACTTTCAAAAGTTAATACTGAAGATATATTAAATTGTTTGAAGAGTCTCTTTCTGAATACATTTAACTCTGAAGAAAAAGAGTTCAGAAAAATAGAATCTCTACTTCCAATTATAACTCCATTCTCTAAAAATCTCCACGAAATTAGTTACGGATTGACATGCGAAATTGTTCCTTATTTTCATAATGAAGACTACAAGAGAGATATAATTTTGGATGATATCTTTATTCGCTATCCACAGCTCATTAAATTATCTAAGCAATTAAAGACAGCTGGATATTCGATCTCTCTTTTCAAACCTACATCATCAGACACTGAGGAGAGCTCTTATATTCAAAATGCCTGTCGAAAAATATTCATCTATCAAGAAGGTATAAAGCTTGTTGTCGAGGTATATACGTGTGATCAAACTGCAGACTATCTTACTTATTACTTGGATCAAAGCATAAATCATCGAGCCACAACAATCATACAATCAGATTGTAAAAGCAAAATTAATGATGAGTTTCAACTTGTAAATAGCAATAAAGTAGCTGTGATCGATGCTAAAGATGGAACAAAATATACTTATTCTGAATTAAATGAAGCAATTGAAGAGTTTACTAAAACACTTGCTGAAAGCGGAGTAACCTCTGGGCAAAGAATTGCGGTTGAGGCATATAGGTCATTCAACTATGTAGTAGCAATTTTCTCAATTTTAAATCTTAAGGCAACTTTTGTCCCTTTAAGTTCTGGAATAATAGATGAAGAGAGATACTATATTATCAATAACTCATCTGTAGTTGCTTATGTAAACACAAAAGATTCCCTTGGAGTGCTTGTTGCAAACTCCGATGATAAAAGTAGGTGTCCTGATGATGAGGCATATATAATCTATACAAGTGGAACCACAGGCAAGCCTAAAGGAGTTATCATATGTAGAGAAGCACTATTAAATTTCATAGATGGAGCCACCTCGTTTTATAATTTTACCTCCAATGATATAGTTCTACAGTTTTCAAATTTAGCATTCGATGCGTCAATCGAGGAGATATTCTGTACATTAATTTCAGGAGCCACTTTGGTTTTAAGAACAGATGAAATGCTCTCCCCACAAGTCTTATCAGATCATGTGACTAAATACAATATTTCGGTTCTAGACCTACCAACTGCATATTGGAGGACTCTGCTTGAAGGTGACAGTTTAGTGCAAATGGCAGATTGTCTCCGCCTTATTATAATTGGAGGAGAAGCAATGAATAATGATGATCTTGCTAAGTGGAATCATTTGATGATTAAGTGCAGTACAATAAACAGCAACCTCAAACTGGCAAATACCTATGGACCAACCGAAACAACAGTGGTCTCCCATGCTGCCTATATTAAAGAAAATCATTCTGTTTCAATTGGCAGACCTCTTAAGGGCTACACATCCAAAATCTTAGACAACAATTTTAAACCGGTCTATCCAGGGATGAAAGGGGAGCTCTACACTGGAGGGAAATCTGTTGCAAAGGGATATTGTAGTAATAATGAACTTACAGACTTAAATTTTATAAGTTTCGAATCAAATCAAAAATTTTACAAAACGGGAGATTTAGTTGCTAGCGACATAGAGGGGAATTTATACTATTTAGGACGTAATGACGGACAGTTTAAAATAAGAGGATACCGAGTAGAGAAGGCAGATGTCGAGCATAGATTGAAAAGGATTGAAGGGGTCAAAGATTGTGTTGTATTGCCATATTACGAGAATGATTCAGTCTCGCTTATAGCGTTTGTGCTTACAAATTTTGGTCAGGATAACTATAATGATTTTGAGAAAAGTTTAAGAACAGAATCACAAAAATATTTACAGAATCATCAAATTCCACAATATTTCTATGTTTTAGATAATTTTCCGTTGAACAGTAATGGTAAGACGGACAATCAAGCCTTGATTTCGCTTCATCAATCAAAAGTTGAAAAGAGACTACTTGAAACCGAGAGTGAGACAGATCTCCATAAAATGGATAATTACTTAGAAAATAGATTTGAAGAGTATATTTTACATGTATGGCGCGATGTTCTGAATAATCATCAACTTACAGTTTATGATAACTTTTTTGATTTTGGAGGAAACTCCATTAAAGCGGTAATTATGGTCTCAAAAATCAATACAGATAAAAGTATTCGAGTTCCTGTATCCGTTTTGATTAACTACCCAACTGCAAGGGAATTTGCTAAATATATATCGTCTGACATAACAAAAACAGGTTGTTTAGTTGCAATAAGAAGAGAGGGAGAGAAGATTCCGCTTTTTGTAATTCATGGAGCAGGGTTAAATGTCCTGCTATTTAGGTCTTTATCCGAAGACATGGCGCCTGGACGGCCAATCTATGCACTACAAGCTAAAGGGATTGACGGTACAGAACAAATAAGTACTTCAATTGAAGAGATGGCAGATGATTATATCAAAGAGATTAAGGCGATTAGACCTCATGGTCCATATTATCTCTTAGGTTTTTCGGTAGGTGGATTCATTGCATTTGATATTGCTGGTAAGCTAACGAAACTTGGAGATGAGATTGGATTTCTTGGGATGATAGACACCGTTGCAGGTCTTGCAGGAGGTCACAACCCTAGTGTTATGATAAAGTTTTGCTATAATGTACAACTTCTCATAAAGTCGATTTTAAAACTAGACTTCTTGACAGTCAAAACTAAGATTAAAAATTACAAACTAACAGTTGAGTACATTGCTCAAAAGACAGGGGTAATCAAAGAGCACGATACCGAAATTACATTCAAAAATGGTATCCCTCAATTCGAAGGGACAAATGTTATGATTGCAATGCACAAAGCTTTGTTAAATTATAAACTTGAGCCGGCAAATGTACAAATTGACCTCTTTAAAGCAGCTGAGAGGACATTCTACATTTCAGATAAAGCTAATTACGGGTGGAGTGAGTATGCGAAACATGGAGTTAATCCACACGTGTTGCCAGGAAAACATTCTGAAATATTTTATCAGAAAAATAGCAAAACCTTTGCTTCACAATTAGATAAAATTTTAATTGAAAGAGATGATAAGTCAGCAAACAATTTCGAAAATTAAAGAGACTTATGGCGGCGACTTCTTTAAATGGAGTGTAAAAAAGGATGTTGTTATTCATCTTTATTACAGACGATATTCTTTTAACGAGGCTGTTAAAAAGGAGTTGCCATATACGATTGTATATGAGATATATGAATTAGAATCTGCATTTACTTCAAAAAATAGCACCATAAACTATTCAAGTGACTTTCCCGAAATTAAAATTCTCAGGACAACTTATGGAAAGCCATACATAGCAATCTCGTCTGATTCAATGCCTCAAAATCCAACAAACCCGTTCTATTTTAATATTTCTAATACATCTCAAAGTTTTGTGATTGCTTTTGCAGAATCTGAGATTGGAGTTGATATGGAGAGTGTTTCTGACCATGACTTTACAAAAGATCACATGAATGATTTAATCAAGACTAGTTTCAGTTTAGAAGAGCAGCTTTACTGCACTGATAACAGCACCTCAATAAAACAAAAAGTCCTTGAGATCTGGACCAGAAAGGAGTCTTATTTAAAGATGACAGGTACTGGAATGGAAGAAAATCCCGAAGATTTAGCGAGCATCAATTCATGCAATTTTGACAAAAGTAAACTGTTCTGTAGTTATACGTCTCACTTACTCACGGGGGAGATTATTTCTGCCTCTGTTGTAATACGCACATAAACAGACATATAAAAACTTATTAACAGTGTGAAAAAATAATTTTGTTTATTTCAAAATTATGTTATATTTTGCGCGTCAGAAATGTATATTCAGCAATATTAAAATGGAGTTTGAACCCATATAAGAATTGCTTGTTATTACCCACAAAATCATTTTTTATGACACAAACAATCAAACTTTTTGGTATTGGTCTGTTATTAGCGATGGCAGTATCTTGCGCTAAGAACGAACCATCTACCCCTGTCAATCCCCAGCCCCAACCTAATGATAAGGGTTTTGTGAAGTATCCTTCGGACCGTGTTTCCAATGCAGGCAGTCTGGAAGAGCTTAACAGATCCACTCAAGATCCCGACCTTATTCTTGGTAATTATGTTGAACAAGCAACAACAAAAGGTCTCGACTCGAGATTAGATTACAACATCAATAGTGCTTACACATTCCGCTTTATAGCGCATGTTAAGAATATTGAATTAAATGGTTATCAGCTACAAGCAACGCACGTTAAGATTATCGACAACGGCACATCGCGTCCGCGTTACGCTATTGTTACCTATAACACACGTCTCTCTCCCTACAGAGGTGCAATCGAACTTTTGGAGCTCTCTAATTTAGACGAACCAGCTGTGTCGGACCCAGCAACTCCTAAGGCAACCTCTGTCTGGTTAAGAACATTCGAAAATGCAGACATAAACAATGTCGATTACAGAGACGGATATATCTACATCGTAGGTGCTGGAAATTTAAGTGATTGGTACACAGGTGCTGATTACAGATACTCCTCTTCAACTCCTGCTTTTTTAGCAGTGATTAAGACAGGTTCAAATATCGCAGACCCTGCAACAATAAGTGTTGAAAAAGTGATAAAGCTTCCATCTTTTGCGGGAACTAACGTTAAGACAACAGCCTCTAGCATAATTGCCGCTAGCGGCGACAGAAATGGAGCCTTGGTAATTTTAAACAGACTTACATACGAGGAGGTACGCAGAATCAGCATAAACGATATCAGGTCTCTTGAGCTAAATACAAAAGGTCTCTACGTCCTTAACGGAACAATGTCAGACGAGCAACAGGCGTCTGTTAGATTTATTAATCCAACAACAGGAAATGTTATAAATACTCTAAACCTTCAGGCTCAGCAACAAAGAGAGGCTAAGAGCGAACTCAGCGTTACCGAAAAACATATGATGGTTGCTTTAAACGAAGGGGGCACTCAAATATTCAAATTGTCTGCTGACGGAAACTTCCCAGCTACTCCAATCCAGACAGTTCCACGTCCTGTGATTCCTTCTGGCGCATCAAATCCTCAAGACTACGTGACTAACGGAGTAAGCAATGCCGAAGTTGGGAACAACTCATTCATCACAATGGCAAACGGTGCCGGTGGGGTGACCGTTGGAATCCTTGGCGGGTCTGCCTTCAGAGACATTGGAACCCTTCAGCCCGACAAACAGAACACCCCTAAGCAGTCGATCAACTTTGTTGTTATGAAGGGAAATGTGATGTTTGTGGCGTCTGGCTTAGGCGGACTTAAGATTTTAGTCGTTGGCGAAGACAACGGAGTTCCTGTTCCAATTGGAAATGTACTATTCTGTAATTCGCTGAATACTACACTTCCTAGCTTCTTGCCCGAAGGAGTCAATGCATTTACTACATTCCCTCAGTCGCAGCTTTTCGAAGCTCCAATAACTGCTATGAATGTGAATGTTGCAACTCAGACAAATCTCTATGTAACCTTCTTTGACGAAGGTGCTTCTTTGCTGAATACCCTTGTCTATTACACATATACAGGCTCAGCTCCATTTAAGGCAGACGTAATGAGTCAAATTGTAAATCCAGATGGCGAGATCAATCTTAATAGAGTGATTTACAAAAATATATCAAAGATGAATGCAGGTGGAGGTTTGGTTAGAGGCCATTTAACTCAGATTGGAAAGACTCCTTTCCCTGCAGGTACTAAGATTGGCTTTGCACTAGTGGTGGACGCATGGCGCGGAGGTAAAGTGAGAAATACCGGAAACTTCCGTTTCACCCATCCAGCCCTTAACAACTACAATATTGCTAATGCAAACAACAACCCTCTTACAGGGCAAGCCTTCATCAACGGAGGATGGCTATCGCACATAATGTACAAAGATGCAGGTTGTAACAACTTTGTAGTAGCATTTGAAGATATCGCGCTACCATTTGGCGACAAAGACTTCAACGATATCGTCTTTGTAGTCTCCGACAGACAACCAGCAGACGGAAGCATGCTACAAGCCTCGACTTCGTTCGACACAAGCAATTTAAAAACGCTGTAAGTCAGTCTTAAAGCAACTTGATAATGTGCTGCTAAGTACTTGTAAAACAAATGTATGTAGGCAGATAACGACAGAAAACCGATTCAAATATGAGTCGGTTTTTTTATGAATTTTTACTAAGCAGTAGGTTCTGCCTGCAATGTCTCTCTTTGTACAGCAGAAAAAAATATTTGAAAAAAAATTCACAAAATTGTTACATTTAAATTATGAGTCCGTCTTAATAGTAGAAGCGGTTTTTAGATCAGTAAATTATTTAGAGAGACAAAACACAAAACATTTAAAATCAAAACGTCAAATTGGATAAAGAGTATTTTATCGAGAATGTTGTCTGCCACCGAGCTAAGCTTTTGGCATATGCGACCAAGATGATGAAGAATTCCTATGATGCGGAAGATGTTCTGCAAGAGGTCTTTATCAAACTATGGATGCTGCGTGAGAACCTTGTAAAATACAATAGTGTGTATGCGTTTTCGTTACAAGTGACAAAAAATTTGTGTATAGACAAATTGCGGGTAGGGAAGCCACGCAATAAGAGAGACGATGAGGGGCAGGTAATACGCAGACCTTATGTTGTTAATGGCACCTTTGAAGTGATTGATGAGGCGTCAACGCCGATTGAGAGTCTCACCAACAAAGACAATTTGAAGACTGTGTCTAAGATAATGGAGGATTTGCCCGAAGTGCAGAAGTTGATTTTGAAAATGAGACATGTAGATGAGTTGGAAATTAGCGAGATAGCGGAGATTTTAGGATGCACAAATGAATATGTGAGAGTTAACATTTCAAGAGGACGTAAAAGAGTGAGAGAGGCATATTTTTCTGTGTAAATTCAGAAAAATAATTAAACGGTTATAAACCATTATAACCCATTATAAACAATAATAAGAGATTAAAAACTATAATAATTAGTTATAAACGACAAAAGCAATTAATAATTACTTAGTTATGAATAGTAGAATAGATATAGAAAATATAAAAACTCTGATTGAAAAGTATCATGAGTGTGAGACTACTGTTGCGGAGGAGAAATTTCTGGCTGAGTATTTAAATTCATCGGAAGTAGCAGAAGAATTAAAACAATATCAACAATACTTCTGTGAGACATTTGAGGTATTAGAGAACGCAGAGTTTTGTAATATAAAGTCTGAAAGCAAAATAGGAGAGGGAAAGGTTTATTTTGTTAAACATTGGAAAAAGATTGCATCAATAGCTGCAGTTGCAGTTCTTTTGCTCGCAGTATCCTCTCCAATAAAAGAGAAGATTGAGCTCCAGCAGCAGTTTAAGGGGAGTTATATTAAAGTAAATGGAAAGAAAATCTACGACTATAAAAAGATAAGGGAGGCCTACCTTAGTAACGAAAAGCTTATAGCCCAGATACATAATGAAGCAAATGAAATATTAAATGAAATAAAAGAAAACAAAAAAGAGTATGAAGAAATTATTAGTTATAGGTAGCATGCTAATATTTGGGCTGCTGTCTAACCAAGCGAACGCTCAGGAGAAATTGCTTAACTGGTTGAAAAAGTGCGAGAGCAATAACGCAATCGACATGACAGTAATTAGCACAAACGATCCATCTAATAAAGGTAATGAAACGAAGATGATTACTTTCACAATCAAAACATCAGATCCATTGTGGGTTGAGTTCACCAAGATCATGGAAGTTGAGAAAGAAAAGGCAAGTAGCAATACAGAAAAGAGAGAGGGCGGAATTGTAAAATCTCAAATTTGCGTATTCAATCAAAACAACTATTCGCACACATTTATTATTAAGTACTCTAAGGAGACTCCTGGTACAGTGAAGATTATGTATTCTGGCGGCAAATCAGGGCACATGGGTATGGGAATGATTGGCATGGTTGGCCCAATGGGATTTACCTCATTCGATATGCCAAATATTGATGTAAAAGTAGACCTCAAAAGCCTCGAATACCTAAAATCTGATGAATTCAAAAATTCGATTAAGGAGGCAGCAAAAAATAACAAAGGAAAAGTTTACAGAGACACAGTTATCGTACGATAATAAAGACCAATTAAGCACTTACAAATAATTAAAACTGACACCCATTAAGAGTGTCAGTTTTTTTTATAAAAGATTGATTTAAATAGCTTAAATCAATCTGTATACATGTTTGTAAATAAGGGACTTAATCATTTGAAGGGTGCTTTCTGGAGGAATAGCGCCAAAGGACATTAAATACATAGGAATAAATTCGTAACCTGCGCGATATGGTGGTTGTTGGTAATCGATATTAAGTAAGATAAACCCCAGACGTTCGTAAAATCTAATCCTGCGGGCAGACAATTCGTCTGACGAAGCATTTATAGGCTTTTCAACTTCAAGAACCACAAATTTTGGTTCTTGATATTCTTCTCTGGATTTAGGTATTAAGTTTGGATAATAAGAAGTTAGGAAGTAATTCAAAACTCTTGACCCTAGTTGACCATTTCTATAAGAAGGATCAATAGCAAAGTGTTCAATGTAAGTTACTACGCTTAATTCATTTTTAAGTACTTCCGGGATATTTTCTGTTTTAGTATTACTAGAGTCAAGTCTTATAAGCCAAAAGTTTATAAAACCAACAGGAATATCATCTAAATAAACTAAATTACTATAAAAATCGCAGTCTCTATCAGAATCAACAAGATTTTGTAACTCGCCTAAATCACGATATTCACAAGCAGGGAATGTCTCAATTAAAAGACTCTTCATATGTTCATATTCAGAGCTTTTGGAAGATACAATCCTCTTAATTGTCAAACCTTTATTACTCACGATAGTTTTAAAAAGTCTCCATCAATAATGAGCAATTTTACCCCGTTTGTCGTCTTAGAGCGGTGAGAACTCAGATCGTCTGAGACAACATACGTCATCCCAGCTGTTAAAACAGACTCCTCGCCATTTTCGAGTTCACTCACAAATTCTCCCTCGAGGCAGTGGACAATATGTCCCTTTTTGCACCAGTGGTCGGCTAAGTAGCCAGGTGAGTACTCAACAATTCTCATACGCAACCCAGGATGTTGAACTGTCTGCCAAAAGGCAACTCCAGTAATCCCATCATGCTGAGTCTTTTCAATTTCATCCCAATTAATTACTTGAAAGTCGATATTTTTGTTATTCATATTTATTGTTTTTTTAATTACTTATCGGAGCTATAATAGTTTATAACCTCCTCTAAGTCTTTAATTCTTTTGCTATTGATGATTTTAAGGTAGTAGTTTTCTCCAATATCAATTTTTCGGTCGCGGATAGCTTTTAGATTTTCTAAATTCCTTTTCCATCGATTAAGAAGATTATCCCAGTTCTTGTTTACTACTATACAGTTCTTGTTTACTGCCATACATTTTTTATTTTCCAAAGAGGTTGTCTCACTTTTAGTTACCTCAAATGCTCTGTCTGGAATTATAATTTCAACATTGTATTCCTTCAATTCTCTAATCAGTCGAGAGATATGATCTACTCCAAAAACAAAAACAATTCGTAATGGCTTTTTGTCTGAAGACGAATGGATTGCAGCAACCTTAGCAGCACTCATTCCAGTTGCAACGATTCTTTTATTGCGTTCTAACCAAGCTCCGTGTGCTATATCTGCAATTGAATCACTTGTAATTATTTGATAAATGGTATCAATTGTTTTAATTGTCTTATAGTTATGTATGTGGTCATAAACTGACTGGCATGAGTCGTTATATGTCTGCACCCAATTCCATCCAGGAATCGATTCTATCTGCTTCGTTACTTTGTCTGGATAACGTTTTTCTGCCTCTTGCTGTGTTTTAAAATCAACTCTCCAGTCCGCAGGAATAAATTTATAATGCAGACTGTCTGCTATTTGAGCCAGCATTGCTGCCTCTGGCGGAAAGTATCCCTCAAGAGGAGTATTGAACCCTTCTGGGGTGATCTCTCCGCAGACGATGTCTGGGTTGATTTTACTGATTTGCTCAAGCATATTTGTCATTGAATAGTGGTAATTATCTTTTAGATGCATATTATGAATTGCACCTACAAGATAAACTTCAATTTTTTTCTCTTTTGCAAAAGCATCGATTTTTGAATCGAAAGTGAATAATAATAAGCAAATTATCAATGCTGAATAAAAAATAGATCTAGTCATCCTAAATAATTCTCATTTCTAAATAATTCTAATTAATTCTAAAGATTATATAAAAGTACTAATTTCATGCGAAATAAATTATGAATATTATTTTATGGCATTAGTTAAATTATTTCCGGTCGAAAATTCACATTTGCAGCTACTTGACAATTGGTTGCGTAAAGAGCATGTTATAAAATGGTATAATGATGCAGATGAATGGCTTAATGAGATTAAGGCTCGAAATGCTGAATTTTCATTTTTGCACCATTATATTGTATATGTGGAAGATAAACCGATTGGCTTTGGGCAATGGTATGACTGTTTTGATGCGAAGGAGGATTGGTATGATGTTGAAATACCAAACCAGCTCTTTAGTATTGATTATTTTATTGGAGATGAAAACTTTTTAAGAAAGGGCTTTGGTCGTACTATTGTTGGAGAGTTGGTGAAAATGATTAGAAGCCAAAATTCAGAGTCAAAAATTGTAGTACAGCCTGACTCAGACAATCTCTCTTCGGCTAATGTGCTTATTGCAAATGGTTTTACATATGATGTTAGTTGTAAATACTTTATTTTGTGATAGATATTGCATGTTTTTGTGCTCGGTATACCTCGCTTTAAATGGTGCTTCGCAAGTTTTTGTGCTCGGCTGTGCCTCGCGAAAAAGTGTCTTTTTTGCGCCTGACCGCTAAGTAACATATTGATAGTGCGTTATGCGATTTCCCGCAGGTAGGGGGGATCTGCCAGAATAAAGTATAAGTATCAGGAAAACAGGTGTATGGCGTTTTTTAGAATACCTAAACAAGTTTGTTGAAAAATACTAAAGAGCATATTATGAAGTAGTTATGTTTTATTCTGGCAGATGGGGGTAATCTGCAGGAAAGTGTATAAATAGCAGAAATATAGGCATATATATATGGTAACTGTGAAATATTTTTCACCAACATAACCCTATATTTTTTCATCTCAAAAATTGTTATATTTGATTGATGAAAAATTCGATATTCGATATTTTTGGTGTCGATATCTCTATTTATAATGATGGTTTTATTGATAAAACTATCGAAAATAGGATGAAAGAGACAAACTGCATCAGCATTGATGAGTATGTTGATTATGGTGCAATTAATCTAGAAGAGAGAGAAAATCTAAAACGGGCACTGAACAATAATTACAGCGAATTTTTTAGGCATACCCTAACCTTCGCCTATTTGGAACATCAGATTATCCCTTCAATCATAAGGAAAAACATTCAAAATAAAATTAATGAAATAAGGATCTGGTCTGCTGCATGTTCAGGTGGTCATGAAGCATATAGTGTTGCGATTTTATGTGATGAGTGCTTAAAGCAGCAGCATTTTACATTGCAGAACGAGCCATTAAAAAAGCAGCAGCAACATTTCAAACTACAGAATAATCAAGCGATACTGCAAGATAAAGATCTTCCAATATTTGATAAAACTTTTAAAATTAGAATCTTTGGGACGGACATTTCTGAACAGGAGATTAAAGTTGCGCAAAATGGAACCTATCAAGAAAATACTCTTAAAAATGTAGCTTACGGAAGATTAAGTAATTATTTTAATCAAAAAGGTGATAAATTTTCTATCATTCCCGAACTAAAAGAGAGTATTGATTTCTCAACTTTTGATCTTTTAAATAAGGAGTTTGATTGTCCAACATCGAGTGTTTTCGGAAATTTTGATCTAATTTTTTGTTCAAATATCCTTTACTATTACAATCGAGAGTCTCAATATGCGATTATAGACAAACTAGATAAGTCATTAGCTAAAGGAGGATATTTGGTTGTTAGTGAGGCAGAAGTAAAGATTGTAGAAGGAATGGAACTCCCTTGGAGCAATTTGCGAAACTATAAGGCAATTAATAATTTGCCTATATTTAGGAAAGAATAAAAAGCAGGATATTCCGACAAGAATAAATGATCAAGATATTTAGATAAGAATAAAATATCAGACTATGATAAACTTTAAAGATATAAAAACAGGTACACTTCTTACTATAGGGTTTGGAGTTATAGTTTTCATAATGGTCGTATTAAGCATAAACGCATGGAGGCAAACTGACAGGCTAGCTCAGCAGACCGAAGACTTATATAATCACCCATTTACGGTTAGGAGCGCGCTTGGGAAGTTTGAGACAGCTATCACAGCAATGCACCGAGATATGCGCAACCTAATAATATTTGCAGATGATGAGGAACAATTAGTAGAGTATATCGAACAACTAGCTGCAAACCAGGAAGAAGCTTACAAAATGCTCGACATACTTGAAGAGAGATTTCTTGGCCCAAAGTCAGATATTAAGGAATTGAGAAGAGAATTTGTAACTTGGAATATATCTAGAGAAGAGACAATCAGACAATTAAGATCGGGAAACAAACAAGAGGCAATAAATAGGATAAAACCAAGCGGAGAGGGTGGAGTTCACATTGCCAGACTATTTGAAAGAACTAATAAAGTAGACCAATTTGCCATAAACAAAGCAGAACAATTCTATAATGAATCATTAGAGTTAAGAAGAAAACTCAATAACCAACTGTTAATCATTACAGTTATTGCTTTACTATTTACCCTTTTAATAGTGAGAGACTTAATAAGATTAATCAACAAACCTCTCGAAGAGTTAGTCCAAGCAATCGAATCCTATAGAGCTGGAGAAAGGCAAGCACGTTCGAAATACACTTCAAAGAACCAGTTTGGTCAATTATCAAAGCAATTTAATGAAATGATCGATAAGATTGAGACAGAGAACCTAATCTCCAACCAGTCATCTCAACTTTCTAGTGTCATGCTCAGCCAAAATGATGCGCAAAGATTTGGACAAGAGGTGCTTAAATATCTACTTCAATATACCGATTCCCAGATGGGAGCTATCTACCTATTAAACGAGCAAAAGTCTCACTTTGAGTGCTTCACAAGTATAGGCGTAAGCACCCATGCTTGCAGCACCTTTGCAGTCACTAAACCAGAAGGACAATTTGGCATTGCCCTATCAACCAGGAAGATCAGCATAATCAGAGATATTCCACAAGATTGTCCATTTATCTTTAATACCGTAACGGGAAGTTTAAAGCCACGTGAAATCATAACAATTCCAATATATAACGGCAATGAGCCTGAAGCTATAATCTCACTATTTACAATTAATAACTATTCCGACACAAGCGTACGACTAGTCGAAAATATCTTCGATACATTAACCGCTAGAATGAATGGAATAATAGCCTACAAACTAATCATTACAGCCTCGAAAAAACTTGAAGAGCAGAACATTGAACTAGATGCTCAAAAGAGGGAATTAACGACTATGGCAGACGAACTAAAAGAGCAAAATGCAGAACTTGAGATGCAAAAGCAACAATTAGGCGAAGTCAATAGATTAAAATCAAACTTTTTATCCAGCATGAGTCACGAATTAAGAACTCCACTTAATTCTGTGATAGCATTGTCTGGAGTCTTAAATAGACGACTAGCCTCAAAGATAGAAAGTGAAGAATACAGTTATATTGGCGTAATAGAGCGAAATGGGAAGCACCTACTAAATTTGATCAATGATATTCTCGACCTATCAAGAATAGAATCAGGAAAAGTTGAGATAGAGAAAAATAATTTTAAAATCGATGCTTTACTCCAAGATGTAATTTCTATGATTAAACCACAAGCCGATCAGAAAAACATCGATCTTAGTATGAAATCAGAAGATAATCAGTTTTTTATAGAGAGCGATTACAATAAGTGTTTCCACATCTTCCAAAATATAATAGGAAACGCAGTTAAATTTACCGAAAAGGGGCAAGTTGAGGTCTGCGTAACTATAAGCAAATCCACTGCAGTTGTTCAAGTCAAAGACTCAGGAATTGGAATAAGCAAAGAGGACATCCCTCACATTTTCGACGAATTTCGCCAAGCTGACGGTAGTAACTCTCGCCGATTTGGAGGCACTGGTCTAGGTCTATCTATTGCTAAAAAATATGCAGACATGATTGGTTGTCAGATTATAGTAGAGTCTGAGCCAGGTATAGGAAGCTTATTTACAGTTCGAATCCCAATCGAATCACAATACATCCCAAAAGATGTAGAGAGTATATCTCCAGAATTGATAACAAATAGCAAAACGATTACTAAACAAGTAGTTACGAATACAAAGACTATTCTTTTGGTAGAAGACACCGATGCTATGATTGTCCAAATAAAAGACATCTTGGAATCGAACAACTACAAAATCGAAGTTGCGAAAAATGGATTCGAAGCAATCGAATATCTGCAAACCAATATTCCGGATGGAATGATTCTAGATCTTATGATGCCAGGAATGGATGGGTTCGAAGTACTAGACAAAATACGTATTAACGATAAAACATCTAAAATGCCAGTCTTAGTTCTAACGGCTAAAATACTAGATAAAGAGGAGATTGCACAAATAAAGGAGAAAGGAGCCCACCAATTGATTCAAAAAGGGAAAATAACAAAAGACAACCTCTTAGATGCAATAGCACTAATGTTGACCAAACAGAAAGAGTCTCCAGCAACAAATCAAACAAACGTTGTTCCTGTCAAAATAAGTGGATTACCAAAAATACTTGCATTCGAAGACAATGCGGATAATATGTTGGCTTTGAAAGCATTAATTGAAGATAATTGTCAGTTTATTGAAGCAATAGACGGACTAGATGGCATAGAAAAGGCAAATATAGTTAAGCCTGATATTATCTTAATGGACATAGCGATGCCTGGAATGAATGGTTTTGATGCATTGATAAAAATACGTAATACAGAGCACCTTAAACATACCCCTGTTATAGTAATCACTTCAAGCGCAATGAGGGGTGATAAAGATTATTTCTTAGAGTATGGTTTCAATGGATATGTTTCAAAACCAATAAATAACGAGCTTCTGTTCCAAGAGATTAATAAATGGCTAATACAATAAAATCAAAAAACCATGGAGCGAACTACGAAGAAAATCCTAGCGATAGACGACAACGAAGATAATTTGTTGACGCTAAGAGCCCTTATTTTTGATTTGTTCAACAACTATCAAGTTTTTACCGCAACAAGCGGCATCGAAGGAATAGAACTAGCAAAGATTCACAATCCAGACCTTATTCTACTCGACATACTCATGCCGCAGATGGATGGATTTGCAACATGTAAACTACTGAAAGAAGACGAAAAACTACGTGAAATACCAGTAATCTTTGTAACTGCACTCAAAGAGAGTCGTGAGAACAAAGTAAAAGCCATAGAGGTAGGAGCAGAAGGATTTCTCACCAAACCAGTCGACGAAAACGAGCTCTCAGCGCATATTAAAGCTTTTATAAAGATTAAAGAGGCTAATGATTTTAAGAAAAATGAGAGAAATCGTTTAGAGGGCTTGGTTTTAGAAAGAACGAAATTATTAAGAGAGGAACTACGACAAAATAGGGAGATTAGTGAGAAACTAATTCTGTCGAACAAAAGGTTAGAGGCATTTTTACAGATAAGTCAGAAGATAACAACAATGTTTAACCACCATGAATTGATACAAGAAATTGTGGAAAATGCTATTTCAGCAATTGATGTTGGATGTTGTTCTCTTTATATGTTAAGAGATAATAATATAATAGAGCTGATCACATCTGTTCCAGCTCTTCCAGAAAAAGTGCCAACTCATTTCAAATTCTCTAATATAGAAGACCATCCGCATATTCAAACAGCAATAACAAAGAATAGGATCACCTTAATCGAAGATTCCAAACTTGAAATACTTTCTCCTGCTGAACAGTTTGTAGTGGAGAACAGAGATCTTCGGTCAATTCTCTATCTTCCAATATGCTTGAATGATAAATTAATAGGTCTTCTAATTTTAGCATCTGTAACAAATACAAAGTTCTTTTGCGAAGATGACGTAAAGCTTTTAAAAGGTTTTACTACTCAATTAGCTCAAGTGTTTTCAAACGCCGAACATTTAGAGAATATTAAAAACTATACAAATCAACTAGAAGTAGAAATCGCAGAAAAAAATCTAGCCGAAAAGAATTTCAAACACTCAATCGATGACTCTCCTCTTGGCATTCGAATAGTAAACCAAGAAGGATTAACAGTTTATGCAAATCAAGCTTTTTTAGATATTTATGAGTTTTCTTCTATAGATGAGTTTATGCGGACAAAAGCGCAAAGCAGGTATACAAAACAGAGCTATATTGAACATCTCGAAAGAAAAAGCATAAGAAGCACAGGAGGAGACGTATCAAGTTATGAAATATCTATCCGTCGAAAAAATGACGAAGTGCGCCACATTAAAGTCTGGCGAAAAGAGGTTATTTGGAATAAAGAGAAGCACTACCAAGTCATCAATCAAGATATTACCGAACAAAAGAAACTCTATGATGATCTGGTTGCTGCTAAAGAGAGAGCCGAGGAGAGCGACCGTCTAAAGTCTGCCTTCCTCGCCAACATGAGCCACGAAATTCGCACACCGATGAACGGAATCCTTGGATTTATGGAACTGCTGACAGACCCCGACCTCACTGAGAAGGAGAAACGTGAATATTACGACATTATGAAACGAAGCGGAGAGAGACTTCTAAACACGATAAACGATATCATAGAAATATCCAAAATTGAAGCTCACTTAGTTAATATTCAAAGATCACGTTTCTGCATGACATGCCTTATCAAAGAGATTGCAGATTTCTTCGCACCCGAAGCTGCCAAAAAGGGGATAAAACTTAATCTTTACCTCGAAGAACCAACCCTCAAAGTCTATACTGATCTTGCCAAAATTGAGTCGATAGTCACCAACCTCATCAAAAACGCAATAAAATTCACCCATACAGGCGAAATCAATATCACGCTAAGCCGCAAGCAGTCTCCTGGACCGACGATCTGCCTTACTGTCATCGACACCGGAGAGGGCATCCCGAAAGACAAACTGGAGAAAATTTTCGACCGCTTTACCCAAGCCGAACGTACCCTCAACCGAGTTTACGAAGGCAGCGGCCTCGGCTTAAGCATCACCAAAGAGTATGTAAAACTCCTGAACGGTACAATATCAGTTGATTCACAGATTAATATAGGCTCAACATTTACCGTTGAGTTCCCAGAATCCGAACTGCAATAAATCGCAGCAATAAACCACTGCAATAAATCGCAGTAATATCCCGCAACAACAAATCGCAGAAATAAACCACTGCAATTAACCAACTCTTTCAAGCGTAAAAGTGACGTAAACACTACCCAGCTTCACGTGTCTTGGACTGCTGCATAATGCACATCTTTCTACAACTTCCATTGTTTTCTGCAACTGGCTTTGTTTGCTAAATCTCGCAATGTTTTGAGCAACTGGCTTTGTTTGCTAAATCTCGCAATGTTTTGTGCAACGGGCTTTGTTTTCAATAACTTGCATTTTAGAAGACGTTGCGTTAAATAGCAGTAAATGAGAGAGATATGCGATTTCCTGCAGATAGGGGGGGATCTGCCAGAATAAAGTATAAGTATCAGTAAAACAGATATATGGCAGGTTTTAGATTTCCTTGATGAGTTTTAAAAATAGCTAAAGTGCATAATATGAATAAGATATACTTTATTCTGCCAGATTGGGGGGATCTGCAGGAAAATGCAAAACAGCAAGACAATCAGTGGGTTAGGATAATTTGTGTTGTTAAGCCAAATAGGCTTATCAACCAAATTAAACAGAAACAATCAAGATGTCATATATAGACTAAATAGTTCAAAGAAAATGAGTATTAAAGAACTTTTAAAGGTGTTTATAACGTTAAAGTATTAAAATATAAATTTGTACATTTATAAAAATTTAGATGCATATGTCCTTTATTTACGGAATAATAAATAAAAATGGAGAACAAGTTTCAAAAGATCAGATTGAAAAATTGGCTGATGCTGTAGCTTTTGAAAATTTTCAAATAAAATATACCATTTCCAACAACTGTGCTTTCGGCTATTGCTTTAGAAAAGATAGAGTAAATAAGGCAAGTATATTTGAGTCAGATGATGTTTTAATCGTCTCTGATACATTTATATATGATTATTCTCTCACTTTTGGATCTTATATTATGTCTGCAGAAGATATTGCCAAAATGTATTTAGATCATAATACAAAAATGTCTGCAGAAGATATTGCCAAAATGTATTTAGATCATAATACAAAAAAGTCTGCAGAGGATTTTGCTAAAATGTCCATCGATCAAAAAGTAGAGTCTGACAGTGTCAAAAATTGCAAAATCAATACTGAACAAATTATTAAACAAGAGTTTGAGCAATTTCAGTATAATCCAGATTTAGAGTGGGTTAAATATTTGGAGGGGGAATATGCTATCGTAATTTTTGATAAGAGGAGGCATGAGACAATTTTGATTAAAGACCATATGGGGTATAGACCCCTCTGCTATTATTTTAATAAAGCAGACAGTTCAATAGTCTTTGCTTCTCATCCACTAGGAATTAAAAAATCAAATATTCTCAACTTGAAGCTGAATCGAAATAAGCTATTAAACTCATTTTTGCCAATAATTGCAGGTAACTATGAGTTGACTTATTTCGAGTATGTAAAAAATGTATTGCCAAGTTATTATGTTAAGATAAGTGGTAATAAATTACTTAAGAATAGATATTGGTTGAATAATCATATTTCAATTGACCCAAGTATCGATGAGAATAATGCAATTACTAAAATCAGGGAACTGTTAGTTAAAGCAGTATCTGTTAGAATTGAAAATGGAAAAATAGGATCTCATTTTAGCGGAGGGCTTGATTCATCTGGAGTTGCTGCACTCTTAATTGATCTAACAGATGGTAAGCCTATTTTGTCAAATGTGTCCAATTTAAGCGCCGATAATTCTTCTGCTAAGGATAAGTCTTTTGGAAATGATAGTTCTTCTACTAAGGATAAGTCATCAGCCATCGAACATGTCTATGCCCAAAGACCTATAGAAAATAATCAAAATTTTAGGAAAAGGATTGAATTATTTTCATGGTCACCACTTGAAGATGATTATGCAACTTTTTTAACTAAAAAACTACCAAAATCTTTTCAAGACAGGGCTCAGGAAATTCTTATGCTCAAGCAAAATCACTTAAACGAAATTGAACTGATTAGGCAAGCTGGAGAAGAAAAAAACATAAATGTAAATTTTACAAAAATTAAATCGAAGGAGATTGAAAAGTATATTAAAAATGTTCAGACTATCGAAACAGTAAGTATATATCACTTCGAAGAGTTGTGCTTATCCGAAGCTCAAAAAATGGGTGTTGTTCAAATATTTAGCGGATGGGGAGGTGATGAATGCGTATCAATGTCTAATAGAGGAGCTTATCACAATTTGTTTTGGGGTTTTAGATATAAAAAAATTTACAAATTGTGTAAAGATTACGGATTTACAAGAACATCTGTAAGAATACTTTTAGAAATAACTCCATCACTATTTAAATTATTTAACACTAAGAATAGTTTTAATATATTAAAATTTTTTAAGCCAAAGCATAAGATAAATGCATTCTTTAGACTAATTAAATTGTCTCTAAAACAGTATTTTGGTTACGGAAACAGAAAAAAATTTATAACTAATTTATTGAATATTTACCATCTACAAGAGAGAATAGATAGTTGGGCTCTTCTTGGAGAGAAATATGGAGTTTCATATAAATACCCTCTGCTAGATAAAAAACTAATTGAATATTATCTGTCATTACCTGATGACTTAACATATAATTTCAACAATTCCAGAAAACTCTATCGAGATGCCTTGGAAAATATTTTACCAGATTCAATAAGATTAAGAAAAGACAAGTCCGATTTAAATCTAAGAAACTCGATGTCTCTTTTAAAGATGTTGACTATATCTGATATCTTACAAAACAATAAAATTTCAAGTGAAAACAATTTAAGATCTTTGGTAAATCCGGATACTCATCATCACCATCCTTCTCCTCCTTCTCCAAAAAGTATAAGAAATAATATTTATGCAATCGATGAAATTGTAGATAAAGACTTAGTATTAAAAGTTATTAACAATCCCGCAATACGATTGTCAGATTATATAGATTATTGCAATTTTTGTATAAACTACATGAGATATAAAAATTTAGAAAATACTTTTGATAAGAAATAGAAATAACTATTGATAAGAAATAGAAATAACTATTGATAAGAAATAGAAATGACTTGTTGTGTTACAAGTAATTAATTTTTAAAGAATAAGTAAACTTTATTTTATTTAAATTGTAGATATAAAAAAGCTTAAATTTTTCTAGCAAGAAGCGAGAGCTGTGATAATTTTTAGTAATAAAGGGAAGATAGTTTAGATTGAGTTCGTAAAAATTTAAGTATTCGTATAGAGGTAAATTTTGCGCCATAATACTAATAACTTAAATTTTTTAAACTATGAACTCATTTATTGGGGAAATCAGAGCATTTCCTTATACGTTTGTGCCGAGAGGATGGCTAGAATGTAATGGAGAGGCATTAGCTGTCCAAAATTTTCAATTACTATTTGCAGTAATAGGCTTTACTTATGGTGGAGATAACAGAGCAATTTTCAATCTTCCCGATCTTAGAGGTGCTTCGATTATTTGTCAAGGTAAAACTGCCTACAATAACTATTATTTCACAAAAAGGTATGGTTTTGATCAAGTGACTCTTACTCCAAATGATTTGCCAAGTCATAATCATAACTTTCACGCAAAAACAGGACCTACTGCTGTAAAAACAAGCAGTCCTGGAGTAGATAATGCATCTTATTTAACAAACATTACTTATCAACGACCAATTGACCCTAAACAATTGACAGCTTTAGCTTATCAAGATGATCCAAAGAAGTTGGTTACTCTAAATTTAAACACAATTAGCAATAATGGAGCTAGTGCAGTAATTGCGCCGCATGAAAATCGAAGCCCTTATGCAGTTATTAGATATTGTATCTGTTATGAAGATGGAGATTTTCCTTATTATAATTAATTAGTATTTAAATAATTAATTATAAATGGTTTAAATAATTCGTATTTTTTAAAATAATATTGTTATGTCAGAAAATTATATAGGCGAAATAAGAACATTCGCTTTTGGGAGAAATCCTTATGGATGGATACCATGCGACGGTGCGCTATTACAAATAAAAACAAATCAAGTACTCTATTCTCTAATTGGTAATCAATACGGAGGAGATGGTGTGACAACATTTGCAGTTCCCGATTTAAGAGGTAGAACAATTAAATCTACAAGCATAATTCCTGGAGCTAACTATAAACAAGGAGATTATGGAGGATCAGAAAAAGTAGTACTTAATAATGACCAAGTAAGTCATAATCACACGATGTATGTTGATAATGAACTAGGAGATACTCTTATCCCAACAAACTTCTTATCTATTCCAGATGTTAAATCATTATCATCTGAGACGATTAATATCTATAATAATGAAACTAAGCCAACAAATAAGCTAAATTCAAGTACTATTGAAGTTGTTGGCGCAGGTGCAGCACATAATAATTATCAACCCTTTATTGTAATTAATTTTTGTATTGCAACTATTGGGATGTATCCTCAAAGACCATATTAACGAAATAAATAAAAAAATATAACATGGAAGGTTTTATTGGAGAAATAAGAGCTTTTGCAGGAAGCAAAGCTCCAAATCATTGGATGTTTTGTAATGGGGCAATTTTAAGCATATCTCAATACGATGCTCTCTATTCGTTAATTGGTTGTATTTATGGAGGAGATGGAAAAACTACGTTTGCAATCCCTAATTTATCGACAAGAATAGCAGTTGGACAAGATACTCGTCCTGGAATAACAAAAAAAGTAATGGGATTTATTGATGGCACAGAGTATGTGCAATTAAGTCTTGATACATTACCACAACATAATCATAGTGTAAATGTGGTAATTACAAATAATACAAAGTCGGTGCCCGATCAATCATCATATTTAGGAACAATGAATTCGCCAGAAGCTACCGTCTACGGTTTTTTACCAGGAAGTGCGCAAGGGTTAACCGATGTCAAGATGGACTATAGAACGATTAGTTATGTTGGTGGAGGAGGAATGCATTATAATATGATGCCAGTTCTAGTGACTAACTACATAATTTGTGTTGAAAATAATTTATATCCCGATTTTAGATAGTTATGCAAAATAAAAGCAGAATTGCAATAATTTCTGATTCAGATAATTTTATTCCCATTGCTGGAGCACTGACATCTTTAGGGTGTCAAGTGCTCCTTTTTTTTAGTCCATCACAAGATAATTACATAAACGAAAAGGTTAGCCAATTTTGTAAACAATTTAACATACAAATTACCATAGAAAAAACAAAACAAGATATCTATAAATGGCTAGATGAAAGTAATCCCTACTTGATATTTATTTCTGGGTATTCAAATCTATTGGATATAAATAGAATAAAAAATAGAGATATATTTAATATTCATTATGGACAACTACCTCAATATAGAGGCCCTTCTCCTGTGTTTTGGCAAATAAAAAATGGAGAGAAAGAGTTATATGTTACAATACACAAAATCAACGAAAAATTTGACAATGGTGCAGTAATATGGCAAAAATCCATACAAAATCAGAACTACTTAAATTATAAAACTGCAAGCATAATGTTGAGTCAAGTAGTGGTAGAAGGTGTTATATATATCATTAGGTCATACTATTTATGTAATAATGTTACTGCTTTGAATAGAGACGAAACAAAAGTCTCAAAATACTATTCTAGGCCCAAATTAGAAGATGTTAAAGTTAATTGGGACTCGATGACTGTACAAGAAATTTTAAATCTTACAAGAGCTTGTAATCCTTGGAATAAGGGAGCAATAGCTTTTTTTAAACAGAATGAAATAAAACTCATTAGTGCACATGTTTCAGATTCTAACAAAACAAAATCTCTTACTAGTACTATAGAAATTAATAATAATGCGGGCACAATAGTAAGTTTAGATGATGGATTAGTAGTGGTGACATCAGATAAACAATTTTTGAGTATTGATATGGTGTATTATATGGACTCATATATTGGATCGAACGATTTGAAATTTTATAATTTTTCAATAGGAGATATATTGAATTAGAGAGTTATGCAAAAATAAGTTTTTGAAATATTTTATTTTTTATTAAATTTGACATCAGTAAAAACTACAAGGCTATGGAAACAAAGTTAAATCAATCAAAAAAAGAGTGGAATTCGCCTGAGATTATCGACATGGAGGTAGATAAAACAGCAAAGTTTGCCTTTCTCTCTTTTGAAGCGCCACCTACAACATCAGCAGGTCCATCTTAGTAACAATCATTATGTATTCAAATTCAAGACACTTTGCAGATGTAGAAGTATTATCTTCTGAGCACTTACCAAAAATAGAAAATCCTGTGTATACAACCAAGTTCTTAACTATATCACAGGATTTTTGTATGATATCTATACCAAGCGTAGCCGATTACTTTGTTGAGCAATCGAAGAGAGTAATAGTAAATCCACATAAAAATGCAGATGATAAGACTATTGATCTGTTTTTAAACGGAACAGTATTGGGAGCTCTTTTACATCAACGAGACATTCTCCCATTTCATGGTAGTTCTGTACTTTTTCAAAATAGGGGAATTTTATTTAGCGGCCGATCTGGATCAGGAAAATCCTCATTGACAACTAGATTCTATCAAGAAGGAGCAGAATTTATTGCAGATGATATTACTCCAGTATATGTAGAAAATGGAAATGTTTCTATAGGTGCACTTAAATCAAATATTAAACTATGGAAGGACTCCGTAGACGATTTAGGGATTGAACATTTAAAAGGAAGTGAGATAAGAGATAGTATTGAAAAATACTATATAGACATAGAGCCTAGTGAAAAAGAAAAGGTAAATCTTGATACTATTATAATATTAAACAGAAATAATATTCAAGAGTTTGCAAAACAAGAGCTTAGTGGAATTGTGAAATATAATGTTCTAAGAAACAATATCTACAGAAAAATATTGCTTAAAGGGATGCCAGAGACCAATAAAAGTTCATTTACAAAGATTATTGATATAGCAAATAGAGTAAATGTTGTTTCAGTTTCAATCCCTTCCCATGCTAAGATAAATGAGACATTTTCCTTTATAAAAAACAATGTTCTATAATGAAAAATGTTGTTTGGCTTGCTTCTTATCCAAAATCGGGAAACACTTGGTTCAGAATGTTTTTAAGCAATTTGAACAGCAATGATGGTGCAATTAAACATCTTAATGAAATATCAAAAGATGGAATAGCATCTGCAGCTTCGCTATTCGAAGACGAGCTAGCATTGAATCCATACGAACTTTTTGACAGAGAGCTAGAGCTGTTTAGACCCACTGTCTATCGATCATTTTTCCAAAATGAAGATAGATTAAATAAAATACAATATATAAAAGTTCATGATGCATATATCTTTAATTCAGATAAAGAACCAATATTTCCAGCAGATATATCAAAATGTGTTTTGTATTTTGTACGTAATCCACACGATGTATGCGTCTCTTATGCAAACCATGGAGGATCAGCTATAGATGTGACATATAGGGCATTATTGAATAAAAATTTTATAACTAGAAGTAAAATCCGCGGACAGATACAGCAAAAATATTTATCTTGGGGTCTCCATTACCAAAGCTGGACTAAACAGACTGAAATACCTGTAAAAGTTATCAGATATGAAGATATGTTGAGCGACCCATATAATGTTTTTGCAGATGCTGTTAAATTTATTGGGTTAGATTATGATTTAGAGCGTATTAAAAGAGCAGTCGATAATTCAAGCTTCGATAAATTAAAGAAAATGGAGCAGACAGATGGATTCGTAGAAAAGACAGCAAAGGCAGAGTCCTTTTTTTGGAAAGGAAGTGCGGGATACTATAAGGAGTACTTAACTAAAGAACAAATTGACACAATAACTGATAATTTTAGAGAAGAGATGGAGGAGTTGGGATATATAAAAGATAATAAATTAACATTTTAAATATATGGAACTATATAAAAGAAGTGGGAATATAATCAGTGGAGAGGTAGATGATTGCGAAGTGATGATTAACATCGATAAAGGTAAATATTTTGGATTAAATCCAGTAGCAAGACGGATTTGGTTAATTATCGAGCAACCATCTACAATTGAGGATATTACAAAAATATTACTAGAAGAATACGAAGTTGACGAAATAAAATGCAAAGAAGAGGTTGCAAAATTTCTTAACGATGGTGTAAAAAATGGAATTATCAGTATTGCGTAGTAAACTTAGTAGATTCAATAACTTATCAATGATAGAAAAGAGATTATTTTTTCTATCATTATTTCTTTTTATTGTATTTAAAGTAGTTATCGCAATATTACCTTTCAAATATTATATAAAGTTCATTAAAAGGCAAAATGGCAAAAATGAGACGAGTATAGAGACGCTGAAAATAATAAGAACAGCAATACAGAGAGCGTCAAATTTGACAAAATTTAAAAACAATTGCCTGGTAAGTTCAATGACTGCAAGATATATCGCCTCAAAAATGGATATCAAAACTGAGTTCCATATTGGAGCCAAAATGTCTGTAACCAATAATAATTCCTCAAATGTTGAAGCAGAATCCAAGACAAATAACAAACCATCAAAAATTGATGCTCATGCGTGGCTGACAGCTGGGGAGTACGAAATAGTAAAAAAGGGAACATCAAACTTCAAAGAGCTTCTTGTCCTCTGATAAATAATCGAATATAACCTTGGCAGCATCCATAGCAGAGACAGTCGAGGTCTCAATTGTTACATTGGGAGAGGTCGGCACTTCATAAGGTGCATCCAATCCAGTGAGCCCCTTTAACAGGCCAGCATCGAATTTTGCATAGAGACCCTTTGGATCTCTCTCTCTGCAAACACTAATCGGAGCATCAATAAAGACCTCTACAAAATCCTCCCCAATTATTGAGGCAGCATTTTCTCTATCCTTTGCGTAAGGTGAGATAAAAGAGGCAATTACAGTAATACCAGACGCGTTAAAAAGCTTACATACCTCTGCTGCCCTTCTTATGTTCTCCTTGCGATCTTCGGGAGAGAACCCAAGATCGGAGTTCAGTCCAAATCTAAGATTATCACCATCCAAAACGAAAGTATGGATCTTTTCCTTCAAAAGAATTTTCTCTAAGTTAGAAGCAATTGTAGATTTTCCCGATCCACTAAGTCCAGTCATCCAGATTGTTAATGCCTTATTAGACAAAAGTTGTTCATGATCTTCTTTTCTTAAATAACCTTTTTGAAAGAAAATATTTTTATCAGTATCGTTTGCAACAGTTCTGTTCAATATTACACCACCACCAGAAGTGGAATTTGAATTACGATCAATCAGAACGAAACTACCAAGTAATCTGTTTTTTTGAAAAGGTTCGAAAATTAGAGATCTGCCAAAAATTAATTCTACACGCCCAATATCGTTTATATTTAAATACTCAGTTTGAGATCTATTTAGCTCATTTACATTATATTTATATCTAATATTGCCAATTTTTACCGGGACAGACTGAGTATTAGTTTTTAAAAGGTATTCATTTCCAACGACAACATGATTTTCCGACATCCAAACAACCATACACTCCGCACCTGCATCAACTATTGGAATGTTATTTGGTTTGGCAATAACCATCCCTCTCGAAATGTCAACTTCCGATGTTGTTGTAAACATTACTGCTTGAGTGGCAAATGCCTCATTAACGTACTTGTCTCCATTGATAATTTGATCAATAGTACATCTAATTTTAGAAGGCAAAATAATTACCTCGTCGCCACAACGAACAATTCCCGAAGCTATTGTGCCAGAATAACCTCTTTTCCCATTTGGAAGTTTAGCAACATATTGAATTGGGAGTCTAAAATCTGTAAGATTCAAAAAAGAGGAACTTGGAATGTTTTCGAGAAAATTTAAGAGCGGACCAGATTTATACCATTGCATATTTGACGACTCAAAAACAACATTATCACCCTCTAATGCAGATACAGGAACAAAATGAAGCGATTCAATTTCTAGCTTGTTTGAGAACATAAGAAAGTCACCTTTTATCTTTTCAAACACCTCTTCGGAATAGTTAAAAAGGTCCATTTTGTTGATTACCACTACTAAGCTCTTAATTCCCATAAGCGAGGCAATCAATGAGTGACGTCGTGTCTGGTCGCGAACACCTTTTGAAGCGTCAACTAAAACTAAAGCTACATCACACCCAGAGGCTCCAGTTGCCATGTTTCGAGTGTATTGCTCATGACCAGGAGCATCAACAATAACAAAACTCTTTTTTTCGGTACAAAAATATCTATAAGCAACATCTATTGTGATTCCCTGCTCCCTTTCGGCCTTCAAACCATCAGTGAGTAATGATAAATCAATCTCTTTACAAGTAGAATTATAAATCTTTGAGTCCTTTTTAACCGCTTCTAATTGATCTAAGTAAACAAGATGAGTGTCGTAAAGTAATCTACCAATCAAGGTAGACTTACCGTCATCTACACTTCCAGCTACCAAAATTTTCAGGGTCCCGATATCTCTGTTCATACCAATCTCTTTTAAAAATATCCCTCTCTTTTTTTCTCTTCCATACTCGCATTTCCATCAAAATCAATTACTCGCCCCTGCCTTTCAGACGTATTTGCCAATTCCATCTCTTCAATAATCTTCTCTAAACTATCGGCAGACGATTCAATAGCACCCGTAAGAGGGTAGCAGCCGAGAGTGCGAAAGCGGACCAATTTATGCTCTACTACTTCATCTTTATCGATTTGCAGCCTTGCGTCGTCAACCATAATTAAAGCCCCGTTTCTCTCAACAACTGGTCTTACTTTAGCAAAGTAGAGGGGTACAACAGGAATTTTTTCTAACAGAATATATCGCCACACATCTAACTCAGTCCAATTAGATAGTGGAAAAACTCTGATTGATTCACCATCTTTTATACGAGTATTAAAAATATTCCACAATTCGGGCCTTTGATTTTTTGGGTCCCACTGATGAAATTTATCTCTAAAACTAAAGACCCTCTCTTTGGCTCTCGACTTCTCCTCGTCTCTCCGAGCACCACCAAAGGCAGCATCAAACCCATATTTATCCAAAGCCATTTTCAAAGCATCTGTCTTCATTATTCGGGTGTGTACCTCCGACCCATGAGATATTGGGTTTATACCATCTTTCAAACCCTTAGGATTCATAAAGACAATAAGATCTATACCATATAGTGATCTGATCCTTTCACGAAACTCAATCATCTCTTTAAACTTCCATCCAGTATCGATATGCATTAGTTTGAAAGGGATTGGAGCAGGATAGAATGCTTTATGGGCGAGATGAAGCATAACAGATGAATCCTTTCCAATCGAATATAGCATCACAGGATTCTTAAATTCAGAAGCAACCTCTCTTATGATATGAATTGCCTCATTCTCGAGCTGATTAATATGATTTATTCTATAATCCATACAAATTACTATGCGAAAAACTTATAAAGAGTTATGACTCCGAGAAATAGAGTGACCCAGCCAATCGCTTGTTTTAAAACATTATTTGGAAGAATTTTGACAGTCTTGGCAGCTGGAACAATTGTTAACATAGAACCAATACACAGAGGAATTGCATAAAATAGGTTTAAAGAGCCTCCGAGCGCAAAGAATATTACTAATCCAATTGTACAGGTAAAATATTCACATAAAGAGGTTGTGATGATAGCCTCTTTCTCTTTTACCCCAGCAGTCACCTGACCTCCAGTCATTAATGGACCATATCCACCTCCCGATATCCCTTTATTAAATGCAGCAACGATACCAAGTGATACCAATCCTGATTTGCTGATTCCCTCTTTTTTAGACTTTTTGTAGAGATTAATATAAACCAGATAGATCCCAATCGAAGTAATCATCACTCCTATATAGAGGTTTGCATAATGTTGACCGAATGATTTTACAGCATCTCCCAAAAAAATTGCAGCAGCAACGCCTAAAACAGAAGGGAGAGCCAAGTATAATAATGACTTTCTAATATATTTATTTTTAAAAAGATCGATATTCCCTTCGCGATGGTGTGCTAGACTAGAAAAGATACCTGTGAGTAATTCAGATAAAAGAACAGCAGGAACAATATCGCTGCGTAAGACACCAAAAGAGAGCATCAGAGGAGTTAGGGTTGTGCCGTATCCCATTCCTAATGAGCTATCTATATATTCGCAAAAGGCAGAGATAAAAAGAAGGGCAGTAAAAATTACCCAATCAGAAGTGACAATATTCAGGGGAGAATTTCCTAAAAAATAAAAGATAATTAAAGAAGATACACCAACACATATTATCCAAAATGAAGTAATCACATTAACTTTGTTCATTATCTTTAGTTTAGGGTGCGTAAAGTTAGAAAAAATATAGAAGAAATTAGTTTGTTTATAAATAAATTAGTATGTTTATCGCCAAAATCGCATTATATCAATTTATGGAAAAATTAGAACCAACCCAAACAACTAAACAGAGCTGGGATGCTCCAACAATCGAAAATTTATCTTTAGACGAAACATCAGGTGGCTTATATTTTGGAAATGACGCTTTTTCAGAGAGTTAGATATAATATTCCATATTTGATTCAAAACGTTATGGATATTATTTAAGACCTTATTGTTAGGTCTTATTTTTTTACAATAAACTAGTTATGAGTGCAATATTTGGTATAATCAAAAAGAAACAAGGCCTTGTTAATTTAGACAGCATGAACACAATGATGTCTGCAATAAAACATCGCGCTGTTGACGGAAATAACATATGGATAAATGAAAATGTTGGTTTTGGGCACTGTTTATTAAAAACATTTACTCAACAAGAGATAGAAAAACAGCCATTAAAATTGCATTCGTGTACTATTACAGCTGATGTTCGTTTAGACAATAGAGAACAACTTGCATCGTTACTCAAGATAAATAAGGAGAGCTTAAATGAAACCAGCGATCCTGAAATAATAATTTTGGCTTATAAAAGATGGGGAGAAGAGTGCGTAAATTATTTGGATGGAGAGTTCGCTTTTGTAATTTGGGATTCAGAAAAGTATAAGGTATTCGCTGCAGTCGACAAAATCGGCTTTAGACCTCTTTTCTACTACGACTCTCCAGATCTTTTTATCTTTTGTAGCGAAATTAAGGGCATTGTTGCTGCAAAGCCGAACCCAAACTATTTCAATGAAGAGAGTCTAATTGAATACTTCGATAGAAAGGGGATACCGAATAATACATTTAATCGAGAAATTTTTTCACTCTGTGGAGGAAATGTATTAACGCTCCACAATGAAACACTTACCGTTCGTAAATATTGGAACCTGACAAAGAGTGGCAAATTCTCTTTCAAAAAAGACGATGATTGGTATGAGTGTGCTAGAGAGTTAATATTTAATGCGATAGAAAAGCGTCTTAATCCCGATTCGATAACTGGAATTACTTTAAGCGGAGGGCTTGATTCTACATCTATAGCATGTATACTTTCTGAAATCCTAAAGAAGAGGAATAAACCATTGTATGCTTTTTCTTCGGTATTGCCGATAGACTATCAAGGAGCAGAAAGAGATGAGAGAGAATATATAGAAATAGTAGGTAAGCATTGCTCAAATATTATACAGACTTACGTCGAAGCTCCAGGCGTTAGTCCTTATTCTAACTTAGAGGAGGCATTTAAAATTGATGAATCCTTCCCAAATGCGTTTTTCTATATGGATAAAGCGTTATTAGAATCAGCTAAGTCGATGAATATGAAATCACTTTTCACTGGTTTTGGTGGCGATTTTTGGATTTCGTGGAAAGGAGATACAGTTTTTTATGAACTTATAAATAGTGGTAAATTATTAAAAGCAGCCACTGTATTACAAGAACTCAGCAAAGAAGATAATCAATCATTGTATACAATATTTAGGAATAATTATTTGGTAAAGAATAAATTAGCACAAAACTTAATCAAGGTAATTAATCATAAAAAAAACGAATATCTTAATGATAACTTATTGATCATTAACTATAAAAAAAGAGGCGATTCGTTTCATAATTATTATCATTTGATGCATGCTATGGTTAATAATGGGAGAATTGGAAGAATAGCTGGAATGTTGGCAAATAGGAATAGCTATTATTTATGCGACTCAATGATTCCTTTTTTTGATGTAGATTTAATGAATTTCTTAGCTGATGCACCAATACATTTACATATAAGAAATGGGGTCAGAAGGAGTATATTAAGAGAAGCAATGAAAGGAGCAATCCCTTCTGAAATTTATAATAGAAAAGACAAGATGCCCTACAGCCCAGATTTCAAAAAGCGTATTACAATTGAATCTGAGATGTATAAAAACCTATTAAAATCTTCTAAAAATGATATGTTTATACAAAAATACATAGATATTGAAAAAACAATTATGTTAGTTGATATGGTTATAAATGGAAAAGCACAAGAGTCTAATAAATTGATATACAATTTTGTAGCGAGAAGTATTATAGCTCAATTTTTACTAAATAAAATAAAAGAAAATAATTATATTTTTTAATTAGGATTTTTGAAAATTAGAGTTAAATTTATACTCAAACCTTTAATCTATGTAATTATGGAAAATTTTGACTTAACTCAAAATGAGAAAAAGACTTGGTCTTCACCAATCTTAGAAGATTTGTCAACGGGTGAAACATCTGGTGGTCCAAATGCAGGATCAGATGGTTTAGAGCGTAGTTCTTAAATTGAGGGTTGAATCCCTCTTTTTTTTGCATCTTATTTACATATTTGAATACATATCCCCAAAATATGATATTTACACGAGAATTACTTAGAGATAGGCATCGTATGAGCCACAGGCAAATTGATGACTTACTTCACGAGAATAAGGCAAAAGACTATTTAGATGAAAAATTAAAGCTTTTAGACTTTGTTCGAAACTTTATACAAATCACAGATTTACTTAGAGATAATGAGGTGGAATTTATTCCATTAAAGGGACCGATTTTATCTCAAAGACTATATGGCGATCCTACAGTTAGAATTTCACATGATATAGATTTGCTAATTGGTAAAAGTGATGTCCCCAGAGCAGTTTCATTATTAAGAGATAACGGATATAATATTAATAAGTTATCTTATTGGAGTGAAGATACTAATGTTCAAAAAATGCTTGAAACAATTACACATCATGTTTCTCTTATTCATAAAAAGTCAAGAATAAATGTTGAAATTCATTGGTCGTTAAGTTTTTTCTTTCCAATAAGTGAGATAAAACTAAAGGAAATTCTAAATAGTAATTTAACTTCGTTAAGAATTTTTGATCGTGATTATATTGTACTCGCTCCAGAATTAGAATTTATTTACCTCTCAGTTCATGGTTCTGCTCATGCTTGGGAAAGAGTTAAATGGGTTGCAGATATTAATGAGTATTCAAAACAAAAACTTAATTACGATAAACTAAGCTCTTTAATTAAAATATTTAAGGCAGATAGATCAGTAGCAATAGCAATTGAGATTTCTCAGGCTATCTACGATACAAATTTTCAAGATTTAGATTCGAAAAAGGCCCCTAAAAGAATGGTTAAATTCTGTCTGAATCAAATAAATATTGGTGAAATAAATAACGAGGGTTTTATAAAATTAGTCAAAAATATATTATTCCGGCTTTCTCTTTTTCCTCAATTAACTTATAAGCTAAGAATTATTAAATCTTTGCTAATTAACCAACGTGATTTAGCTAATAGTAATTATAGATATTTAGCTTTTTATTACTTAATTCGCCCATTTAGTTTTATAAAACGTAGATTATTCCATGTCTGATAAATTCTACATTATACAAAGTCTAAAAAAGTTTTTAGGTTTTAGACCGATTAAGCTATCGATGCTTTTTGCGTTTACTCTAATTCAGGGATTGCTACAAGGCTTTTCGCTAGTTCTTATTATTCCTATTCTGCAAATAATAGATAATGAGGCTATCCGTGCCGATAACTCTTTGGTTTATCAACTTACAAAAATTATTAATTTAACTGGAGCAACTGTTACAATTACCTCCATTGTTATGTTTGTTGGAGTACTACTCATAATTTCATATATCGTGAATTATGCAGTATCTGTTATGCAATCTTCATATTTACAAGAATATTCAGCAAACACTAGAGAGAGATTATATAAAAAGACAACCGAATCTGATTGGAATTACTTAAGTAGCATCAGTAAACATAATGTGATCCAGATACTGACAACTGAAATTCCCAAAAGCACTCAATTTTATTTTTACTTCTTATCATTATCAATTATTCTAATATTTGTCGCCACCCATGTAGCTTTAGCTTTTACAATATCTCCCATGTTCACTCTCTTTATTGTTTTTGCAGGCATTGTAATGATGATTTTAATGAGAACATTTCTTAAAAGAGCCGATAAGCTAGGGACATTCAATGTTGTTGAATTTAGAAGTTTGTTAAAACAGAGTGAAGAGTTCTGGCAAACATTGAAATCGGCAAAAGTTCATAATACCGAAGAATTTTATAGTGCTAAATATAAAGAGGTAAGTAGGAGAGTTATGAATAATCAGAATCAACTGATTAAAAATAGAGCTTTTCAATCACTTATGTTTTCGTTTGCTGGTCTTGCAGTTATAGCAATTGTGATGGTTGTGGCTGTATATTATTTTGAGCTTAAAATGTCTGCAATAGTAATTCTTATTGCTCTATTTGCTAGAATATTTCCAAGATTTTCGCTCATTAATAACGATTTAAACATGATCTATTCAAACATGGCATCTGTAAGATTAGTCGAAAAATTTGAATCAGATCTTAAAATCAGCCGAGAAAAACCAAAAAGTAATAGTATTAATAAAACAGCAATAAAATTAAACGATGTTAATTATGGATATATTGTCAATAAATCCATATTCAGCGACTTCAATACATTTATCCCATTAAATTCCATAACAGGTATAATAGGGCCCTCAGGAAGTGGTAAAACGACTCTATTAGACTTAATATCCGGACTTATAAAGCCTCAATCAGGAAGTGTAGAAAATGCTATGCAAGACTCAATAGCATACATTCCTCAAGAGGTAATATTTCCAGATGGTACAATTCGTCAAAATTTAATTTGGGATTCATCAGAACTAATTACCGACGATAAGATTTATCATACCTTGGAAAAGGTAAACGCATTACATTTAATACAACGACATAAATCGGAGTTAGATACATACATTAGTAATTATAACTTCACATATTCGGGAGGAGAGAGACAGCGACTAGCCATTGCACGAGCTCTTCTTCGCAATCCAAAATTACTAATACTCGACGAAGCAACTTCCTCCCTTGATTTTAAAAGTGAAGAGCAAATAATGCAAATACTTAGAACGCTTAGTAAAGATGTAACAATAATAGTTGTTACTCATAATTTACAACTGACAAAGCACTTCGATTATATAATTGAATTAAATAAAAAAGGCCACTCCAAGGAGTGACCCAATTCCAGAATTGTGATATAAGGAAGTATTCCAGAACTTTATATTGTATGAAGTTTAAAATATCTTTTCATGAATATTATGTATATAATAGACAGACAGGCAATAGAGGATAATAATAAAAGGTAATTGTATTTAACATCATATATAGAAACTATAATAACATATATTGATGAAATAATAACTTGAATAAGAAAATATAATGCAGATACTTTAACATGTGGAATCTTTAATTCATTCGACATTATTTGATATAGATGTTTGCGGTGTGCTTTAAAGATATTCTCTTTTAGCATCAACCTGTGAATAATTGTACACACACTATCGACTCCATAGACTACAAGGAGAATAATATAGGAGAGATCGTTTGTTTTAACAATTAATCTTGTTAGCATAAAGACAATTATAAAAGCAATGCTTACAGAGCCTACATCTCCAGCGAAACACTTTGCCTTTTTTCTAAAGTTGAAAAAATTGAATACAATAACAGATAATATAACACTCAATAGAAGGTCGTTAGATATAAAATCTGTGATGTAATTATTGATATATAACATTGCTCCTAAAACAGCAAGACTGTAACCTCCTGTTATCCCATTAATACCATCCATGAAGTTATAAGCATTTATAATGCCTGTAGCTAAAATAAGGGAGACAATTAAATATAGCCAAGGAAGAGAGAAGAGACCACAATCGTAAAACATCAAAAGCATCGAAATAAAATGGAAGGAAAGTCTAAGCCACGATCGAACCTCTTTGATATCATCTATAAAGCTAATCATAGCAATTAAAGTTAAACCGATTAGAAAATAGGGATATACGATTCCGAACAGTAAAGAAGCAGCTAGAACCCCAAAATAAAAGATTATTCCACCACCTCTAAGAGTAACCTTTTTATGAGAACTTCTCTCATTGGGTTTGTCGATAATATTAAAGTGATCTGCGATTCTAAAGTAAGATAAAATTGTTATTATAAGGAAAATAACAATAATCAAATAAGATAAATATTCCATTTAATTTTTAAAACTTTCAATTGTTCTTTTCATACCCTCTTCGGGAGTTATTGGTAGTTTATCGATACCGATTGAGTTCTTTATTTTAGAATTAGAGACAATATAGTTTTCTGTTAGCTTTTTTAATCTAATAGAATTGAGAGGTAATTTTAATAGATCCCCGATTTTAGAAATAAAAAATATTAATCCCTTATTAAATTTTAAAATTCTAGGCTTCTTTTGAGACGACTCACAAATTAATTCTATTAGCCTGCTTGTTGATATGGGGTAGTCATCTGCAATATTATAAACGCCAGAAGGGACTTCTGAATAAATTAATTTTTCTATAATAAAAATTAGATTTTCAATCGATGTGAATGATCTAAGGTTTTCAAATGCTCCTAGAGGCCAAGGAATTCCTTTTTTTACAATGCTAAATAATAAATTTAGATTTCCTTTATTTCCAGGTCCATGAATCATACAAGGGCGCAGAATGAAGATGCTCTTATCCTTCAGGTTCAAACCATTTTGCTCGATTATATTGTTTATGTGTTTTTCAGCTAATAGCTTAGATTCACCATATGGGCCAACAGGAGATGGTACAACATCTTCAATAAGTACATCTTCTTTAACGCTATCAGCAACTGCTTTAACTGAACTGAAAAAAACAAATTTTTTTGCTTTTGAATCAATAAACTTATCAAAAATATTTTGTGTAAGTTGTGTATTTACCTTGAAATACTCTTCAGATAACGACTTGTTTTTTATATCATGAGCTTTCCCTGCAAGATGAATTATTGCATCATATTGATTTAATAAATCAACCGAAAGATCTTCCCAAACTATCCAATTACTTACTTTTGGATTCTTAGGTTCCGTAATATCTAAAATATCTACTTGATAACCCTTTTCTATAAAGTGTTCAGTCAAGTTAGAGCCTACAAATCCATTTCCTCCAGTAATTAGAATTTTATACATTTCTTTTACTTTTTAAGTAAATTATTTTTTAAGAATTTAATTTGCATTGGAGCAATAAACTTATACCCTTCTTCGTTTAAGTGAACCTTATCTGCTATATAATATATATGACATTTATCTTCTGTTAACCCGCATAGTGAATTTTGATCCAAACAAGGAATATTCAGCAATTTACAAATATCAATTTGAGCTTTAACATAAGGATCTACTATTTTTTTATCTTGTTCAAAATTAGGCAAGGTGTTGAAAAATAATATAATAGCTTTTGGGTTTTTTTCTTTGATTAAACCATAACAATAATTTATCCCTCCAGATTGAGTTGTGAGATCATAACAATTAATATTTCCTATATTTTCCTTTTTATAAGTTATATAATGCATATAAAAGTCATTCAATGAAGCCCATAATATGTAAACATCATATGCTCTTGATTCTTGTATTTGAGTGTAGACTGGCCTTTTGGTTAAATTAGAAAAACCAGCACCACCATTTCCTCTAGTTTCAATAATATATTTTGAACCTAAGCTATCTCTCCACATATTTTTTCCTGCTTCGGAATAAGGAGAAGACGATAATGAACCACCAAAAACTCCAACATATATATGATTGTCTGGATATTGTTGAGGATCAGGTTGCGGTTCAGGCTGAGGCTGGGGTATTGGATTGATAGCTACATTGTTTAAGTGCTTCTGACAAGAACAAGTTAAAGAAGCTAAACTAATAAATGAGATGATAAATAATAGAAATCTATTCATTTTTTGAATTTAATATTGATGATTTTATAAGACTAAATGCAATTTTGCCTTTGATAAGTAATTCATTATTAATGGTATTTTGCTCTATTAATATAGAGTTTACATCTTCGATTGTTAAATTAGGAATGTGGTGCATATAATTATTATCAACTAAATATTGATCAACTTTTAATAGTTCAGACTGATATACTGATATTGTAGGGATTCCTATAACAGCCATTTCCCTAGTCATTGTTCCACCAGCACCAATAAATAATTTACACTTTGAAGCAATTTCCTCAAAACTTTCAGCTTTATCTAAAACATGGATCCCATTAAATTTCTTTAGATAATAATGTTTAGCTTGCTCTTTATCTCTTGGTATTATTATAACTTGGTGCTTATCTTTCAAATCAATAATTAAATTGTCTAAAAAATTATGACCACCATTGTAATATTGCGCTAAATTTGGTTCTAATCTTATATAGATATTCTGGTTTAGATTATTAGATTGTGTGCTATTTGCAAAAGAATGACATAAATATATACCCTCTTTAACTCCTGGATAGTTTGTTACTTTTTTTAAGTTAAAAAATATACTACGAATTCTTTCCTTATCTAAAAATTCAGGTATAAAAATTTTATTAGAACAAATAAACGCAGGTAAATTACCTTTTGCGTGCTCATTATCGTTTGTGTAAATAGAATAAATGTTTAATAATCTAGCTACGACAGGAGAGTAATACGATGCTTGAGCTACAGCTATATCTGGATGAATATTCTTTAAATATTTATAAAGCTGGTATATTCTAATTGGGAAACCAAATATTTTTTTTATTGAAGATTTTCCATAATGAGAACCAATTACTACATAATTAATACCATGTAAATCTAAAAGTTGAATTGTATTTCCCAATGGTCTTGTAGTCACTACAACTTCGTGTCCCTCTTCTTTTAATTCTTCTATTAGCTGTTTAAAATAGCTAACATGAGGAGAATTTGTTAAATCAAACCAAACTTTCATCTTCACTAAAATTTGAAATTAAATATAAAGAAATTGAATTAAACATGAAAGCATTGCTCCATCTCATATAAGATATTTTACTGCTTAAAAATTGTTTTATCTGATAATAAAAATATCCATCCTTACTTTGCATGTTTGTAATACTCCATGATAAAACTTTTGACTCTAAAGATTTTAATTTTGAATCAGTTATTCTTAATTTATGATTAACAACGAATAACTGCCCTGGACAATGTATATCTATAGGGTATTTACTATGTTTAAAATGAATAGGAACGCCATCTTTTTCAAAAAAATTATCGATATAATATTTATAACCTCTTTTTATTGAGTCTAATACGCTATTATCTTTCGAGATCCTATAATATGTGCTTAACGCATCTAAATTATATCCAGTATGATAGCTGTCAATCCAGTTTTGAGAAGGAAGTAAGCCATAAATCCAAGACCCATCATCCTGTTGTAATTTTATGCATGTATCAATTAAAGACTGCGCTAATTCGAAATAGTTAGCCTTATTTGAATATTTATAACATTGAATCAAGGTTTTAGCGCCTAGTAAAGATGCATTAATTACTGTATTATTTCCGTGTAAAGGACTATAAGATACTAGAAACCCCTCGTTTATATAATGTCTGTTTAAATCGTTAATAATAAAGTCAGCAGAGCTGAGTGCAATATTTAAGTACCTTTGATCTAAAGTTGCTTCATAAGCCTCAAATAATGCTGAAGCACAAAAACTAGTAGCGACAACTGTTGGTGTGTTTTTAGGAAATAAAAAAAGTCTTCTAGCTTGCCAATCAAAATTATAACCCCAGCAAGAGCCAGAATATCCCTCACATTTCAAGTCTATTAACAAATTTGCCAACTCTACTATCTGAGACTTCAGAGCCTTTTCCGAACCAAATGTCTCATCCTTCGTATATTTAGCATATTTTAAAAGATTGCAGTACCCAGATAAAATAAGACCAATTCCTTTACTATTATACTCCTTCGAAATTAAAGCAAGTCGCCTTAAGTTAACAGGATTTCTCTTAAATAATTGAATAATAACCAAACGAGCTATTGCTGAATGACGAAAAGGAGTACTCTTAAACAATTTAGAATTCAGCCCATCATAAGGATCCCATCCTTTATAAGATTCCTTTTCGATATATGTCTTCAAGTTCAATAAAGAGGTTGTAATAGTAGATGACATGTTAAATAGAGTGATAAAGTTCGTCAATTTTTGAAACCGAAGCCGAAGCAATAAAGCATGTTTTTACAAAGTTTTGATTGAACTGAGAGATATCTTTACGTCTCTGTTCATTTTCAATTAGAATTGATAATTTTTCTGCAAATTTTAATGGAGAGTTATCATCTATCATAAATCCCATTTTTTCATTAACAAAAAAATCAGGAAGAGCTCCAACATTGCTACAAACAACAGGTAGTCCTAATCCCATTGCTTCTATTACAGAAGTAGGCATTCCTTCGTATAATGATGGAAAAATATAGATGTCACTATTTAAATATGTTGATACTTTCTTATAACCATCTACATATCCAATATATGATATTGATAAATTTTTATGAGTATTAATGAATTGGTTTACGCTCTCTATTTCAGAGCCTTTGCCAGCTACAGTCAGACTTATGTTTTTATGATTCAAGAGAGAAAATGCTTTTAATGCAGTATATATACCTTTGTTTTTAGACAACGTTGAGAGAAATAAAATTTTAATACTATCACAATCGGATTTTTGTTCCGAAATATTTAAAAAGTCATCATCAATGAATGTATTTCCAATCGACCAATTATTTGAATAACCTGAAGCGCAAATCTTATCTTTAAATGTTAATGATAAAAATCTAATATGGTCAGCGCGATATAATGTGTTTATAAAAAATGAATTATGCTTAGAGGAAATTAAATATTCATTATTAGGATTCCACCCATGCCATTGAATAAAGACCGACTTATTATATGTTTTTGAGATATAGGTAAAAATTGAATCACGAATTAATGCATTTTTACCAAGAGAAGGTCCCAAATGTACAATATCAACTTTTTTTATTAAGCAAAATATGATAAACCTTATTATATCACTTACAAAAAATAATAATTTTAAAATGGAATTATTGTATAGAGTACTATGTAATTCAAATGGAATTAGCTTATGCTTACTGTATTTTATTAGCATTTTATTGTACTCGCAAACTCCTCCATGTAGTTCTAAGCTTGGTGTTACAAGAAGAATCCGTTTCATTTAGTATCGTTGAAGTTTTAGTCTAAACATTTTATAAATAAAAATAATCAATTCTAATAGTTGATTTTTGTAAAATACCCATTCTCCATTGTATTGAATTCTTTTGCCTCTAGTTGCATTTTTAAATAGATACACACTATCGGAAGCTGTTTTACTTGGAGGAATTCTTCCAAAATCAAAAAGTACTTTATTTTCAGATTTAAGTAAATTAAAAATTGAGTCCATAATAAAATATGATGCACCACACTCTCTTGCCTGAATAGAATTAGCAGCAAACACATCATATGCGTATCCATTCAAATCAAATATTATCCTTGCAGAAAGAATTGATCCTTGTGATTTTTTTACTATAAAAGTTCTAATATTATCGGATTTTACTAATTTCTTTACAGAATCAAAATTTAAAAGATATCTTAATTTCTTTAATTCAGACATCTCCTTAAAGATATATACGATCTTATGAATTTCTTCGTCGCTAACTGATTCTAATTCATCAAATATAAGCTCAGAATCTATTGCTTTTCTTAAATTTCTTTTCCAATTTCTATCAAAATTAAACTCTTCATTAAAATTGACATAAATTGTAAGAGGGCAGGAAAACAGACCAATGGGACGCTTAAAACCTGCTCTTCTTATCCCAATCTCATATTCAATATGATATTGATTATTACTATTAATTTCAATAGCAGAATAGTTTAAATTTATCAACGACGAGTATAACTTAGTAAACTGAGAATCCGAAAGAGATTCAGAATATGCTTCGCCTTGTATATCTAAAAAAAGTTTATTCGTAAATGGAATCCTTCTTTCTCTTCCCCAGAAGCACAAAGATGGATTAATATCATCATCGTAAAAAAATGTAATATTTTCACATCCAAGATAATTATACCAAGCAAATGATTGATTGAATGGTATCTTTGAAATTTTAGATTGGATACTAAAAAAAAGCTGATAGTCTTTAGTTTGTTTCATGTAGTTTTTCGAAAACAAATTCTTTATTGAAAATTCGTACTAATCTTATCGTTGAATGAACCTTGAATCCACTTTTTAGTTGTGTTTTGAGGGCAGGAATATTCTCTTTCACTACAATGGCAATCACTTGCACTCTTCCCATTTCCAAGATTTTTGCAATCCTAAAAAGATTCATTTTTGAATGTAACCCTACTCCTCTATACATAGGATGGCAATATGAGTCTTCTAAAACAGCTTGATTATTATTTAATTCCAGCTTATATTTAAATGATGAATTGAAAGTTACCTCTTTGGTCGAGATCCAAGTAGAATATACTAACAACCCATTCTTTTTAATACCATAACAATAAAACTCTCCAGAACTAAGTCTTGATTTAATTAACTCTAATTTTGAATCATTAAACACATCCTTATCTCCATCTAAAAAGTCGTTAAATGATAATTTAATGACATCAGAATAGTCATAATTTTTCATTTTTTCTATATTGTGATAGTAGTTAATATCATTTATTAAAAAAATAAAGGATTCATAGCGAATATTTAAATATCTCAAAACGATTTTAAATAATCTCTTAAAACTACCTAATAAACCAAATTGTCTAATTTTAATTAATAGATTCATCTAAATAAAGTCATTAATATTCTCTATTCCTGATTTAATAATTTTTGCAGGAATTCCTCCAACTATTGTGTTATTTGGGACATTCGTAATTACTACAGAATTAGGACCAATAATTACATTGTCACCAATAGTGATTGGCCCTAAAATACGAGCACCTGCTCCAATATATACATTGTTTCCAATTATTGGCAAACCTGGTCTTTTCCCTCTTCCTCCGATCGTTATTCCTTGACCTAATATACAGTTTTCTCCAATTATTGTGTTTTTATGTATAACGCAACCAATTCCTAAATAAGCAAATTTTGTATTCTTACCAATTTTTACAGAAGAAGGTACTCTTGAATTGTATATTAGAAAAATAATTAATTCTAAAAATTTGCTTATCAAAAATATTCTATTTGAGTAAAACCAAAAAGAAACTCTATGTAGTTTTGCTAAATTCATATGTCGTTAATATTTTAAGAAGTAAAATACAAGAGCTATCACTAATATTTGCCCCAATTCTTTTAATTTTTAGTTTATTAGTATTTAGATCGTTTACACCCTTTGTAATTGTGAAGCCAAATTTTAAAACTGTATTGAAGTTGTAAACCAAATTGTTAAATAGCCCATTTGGATATGCAATCATATTTGGATGTTGATTAGTTATCTGAAATATCTTCTCTGAACATATTTTAATTTCATTTTCTAATTCATTATGATTAATAAAACTTATACCAATATGATTATGAGTATGATTTCCTATAATAAATCCATTATTATGAAGAATTTGAATCTCTTGCCATGTCATCATTAGTCTATGATGAGGATTGTGCTTGTTGAAAAATATATTTATTTTTTCAATAAATTCTTCAGAGTAATTTTGATTACCCTTATACATGTTTAATGGGATTTCGGCATAAGCTTTATCAATATATTTTCGTTGAACTAAATATCTGACTTTGTCGTGGAGTAAAAAGTCATCTGTATCAATTTTTGAAGTAGAAATAAAAAATGCAGTTGGAATATTATATTTTTTTAAAATAGGAAAAGCTAAATCATAATTATCTTTATATCCATCATCAAATGTTAAAAAAATATTTATTCCATTTTTACATTTACCAGAAAAAAAATCTTCTGGAGTTGTAAAATTGAAATGTTGTTTAAGTTTAATAATTTGTTTTTCAAAAAGAACAGGATCTACAGTCTTTAGAATGTCTCCTCTTTTAATTTTATAATTATTAAAGCAAGAAAAATTATGATAATTAAGTACTACTAAAACAGGTCTATTTCTGTATAAGTATTTTAATACATATACTCCTCCAAAATAACAAAATATATTTGAGATAATAAGTTTCAGAATGTATGTTATTATTCTCTTAATCATATTGAGAATTTTTCTTGAAATAAATTTAAAGAAGACTTACTATTATATGAAGATATAAACACACAAATAATAGCGTAAAAAATATTAATTTTTAAACTTACAGTAAAATCCGATGAATACATAAAGTGAGTAAAAATAAATACAGCTAATAATATTAATTTCAGTGTTTTAACCTTTTGGCTGCTGTTTTTGTAGTTATAAAGAATTAGTTTAAAAAACAATAAAACAGAAATAATAGCATATATCCAACCACCATTCAATAAATCTCGAGTAAAGCCTACTAGTCCATAAGAAAACCCAAATTCTTCTCTAACATTTTCATCTTTAGATACTCCAAATCCTTTTCCAAATAGAAACAAATTTGAATTCGATAATGATTTAGAAATAATCTGTCCTGTTGTATTGGATCGGCCAATAGTTAAGCCTTCGGATGATTCTGAACTCTCGTATTCTTGTGCATAAAGAAAAGATTTTGTGATAATCTGCCCAAAGTTTTCGTTTCCCAATAAATCATAATTTAAACCGTGAGATTTTTTAATCCCAAATACATAAATGGGTAACAGTAAGATTATAATTGAAGTCAGATATAATGCTTTTCTAAGAATTTGTTTCTTATTTGAATTTATAAAATAGCTAATTATGAAAGTAATTATTATAAATAGAGGAATGACAAAATATATTGCACGTTTTCCACTACTGAAACTAACAAAAAATGAGCTTATTACTAAAATAATTAATAATAGATAATATGACTTATGAAGTTTGTAATTCAAAATAAAGTATAATACAAGTGTTAATATTAAAAGTGGAAATATTGTCGCTGTTGTACCACCAAGCGAAGACATCAATCCTACAAACCCCTCAACTTTTTCTCCTATTATAAATATTGTATAAGCAGATCCAACACCTTGTAATATTACCATTGCAATTAGAAACTTGAATATTTTTCTCCATTCACTAGTGCTGATAATCGAGTGAAATAGTGCATTATAAATAAGATAAAAATATACTATATACCTACTATATTTTATAGTTGTTGTGAAATCACTACCAGAAAATAGTAGAATTATAAAACTAGATATTAATGAATAAACAAGTAAACTGAATCCTGGTGTATTAATTCGTATTACATTTAATGAAGAGATTATAAACAGAATTGCAGAAATTTCAAGTGATATAATTCCCATATTACTTTCAAAGATTCTCTCCCACATTCCTTGTGTAAAAATGAAAAATAATAATAATTTCAACAGTCCCAACCTTACTTTTCCCATAAATTTGAACAAAAATTAAATAAGTTATTTGCTTGAATTTTCCAAGTATAATTTTGTTTTACAAAATTTCTAGGAGCATCATCAGAATTCATTAATTGTAGATTATCAATTAATATTTTTTTTAGAGCAGAATATATATTTTCTTCATTAGAAGAAATTGACGCATCATAATATAAAACTAAAGAGGAATGATTCCCAAAAACATCAGTAAATGCTTCCATTTTTGGAGCAATAACACACTTATTCATTGCAAGATATTCCATTAGTTTTATTGGACTTGAAACTCTCCATGAATCATAGTTAGGAAAGGGTAAAACTGGGACATCAATACTAGCTATTTCGTCCGGAATAAGTTCTAGTGGAACTGCATCTCTAAGTATGCACCAATCATTATTTTCAAGATTATTTACAAAGTTTCTTATCTCCTTGTCAACAATAATACCTATTTGAATTAATCGAAGTTTGTAACCTTCGTTAATAAGTCTATTACATGCTTTTATTAGATCTAAATTTCCTCTAGATATTGATATGCCACCATGGTAAAAGAATGTTTTAATTTTCAGGTCATTATTTTTGATTTTCAACACTTTCTTAGGATCAAATAGTTCTATGTCAACACCAGAGCTCCAATTCACAGTTTTTACACGAAAATTATATTTGCTTAATATGTACTTCTCCATAAATGGAGTTATAAAGCTAAGTCCATCGAAATTCTTTACCGCAAATTTGAATTTTTTATGAAAATTTTTCATATCGCGTTCAAATGTCTTTGGATCTACAGGTGTTGTTCTAACATCAACTATAAATTTTGTATTAGTATTAAAGAATTTTGAGATGTAAAGTGGTATAATTGAATGAAATACTAAATCTGGATTTACCATGATGAGTGCTCTTTTTTTTGTTAACACAATTTGGAGCATCTTTAGTATTGTATATATGTGAAATTCAATTGCTTTAATATATCGATTGCTACTAAAGCCGAGATATATAATATTTTTACTTAACCCAAAGTCTTTTTTCTCTTTATGATATGTGCAATAATAAAATATTGGAATATTATTAGTATTGCCAGCCTTTATGACTTCTGTTTCTGTAGAAAAGTTTGTAACTCTGTCTAGTTGTTTTGCCTCAAACCAATGAAAGGATTGCATAATTACTTTTTTGAAATTCCGGCTTTATCTAAAAAATCGTTGAATCCTTTAAATATCGCTTTATTATTATCTTTGAAATAGTTATAATGAACTCCCATTTGGCGTTTAATCGGTAATTGAGGACAATCTTCGGAGCCATCAATAAATAAAGAAAATTCTTCCCAGAACTCTTGTATTTTTGGTCTTCTATTAAATCTTTCCTCAATGCTTTTTGCATAATCAAGAGCTTCTCCGACACACTTTTCTTTTCGTTTTTGATAATATTCATCAAGTGTGCAAACAACCCTAGCAGGAGCACCAACTGCGACACTATTAGAAGGAATATCTCTTGTTACTACAGATCCAAATCCAATAATGCAGTTGTCTCCAATTGTAACACCTTTGAAAACTGAACAATTTCTACCAAAGTAAACATTGTTCCCTATTGTAACCCTACCAGACTGAGGAATGAATTCTTTATACTTATTAAGCAAAACATAAAATCCTCCATCATGAGTTAAAATTGTCAAATTTTTGTTTAGTCTGACATTGCTTCCAATTTTTATTAAAGATGGTCTAGTTATATCAATACTCAAAGTCTTAACATCTGGAGTAATCCATATATTTTCTCCAATTTCAATGCCTTGCTTTCTTAAAAATTTTAGATATCGTTTTGGTGAAGTTTTGGCCCACTTCAACTCAAGATTCTTTATTATTGATTTAATTTTTCTTTTCATCGTTGACATAATTAATTATTTGTTCTACCTCATTATTTATATCATGATTATTACATGCATATTCGTATGAACGCATAGAGTATTCCTTTAGTTTATTGCGATCATTATCAAAGTCAATTAGTTTATTATAGCAATCTTCAATACTCTCCACTTGAAAGCCTATATTCATTTCATTTAGAACCCTATCTGGATTTGTATCGAAAGAAAGAATAACAGTTTTATTTGCCCAAGCTTCAATAAAGGTAGTCGAATAAGTTGTTAAATCATTAAGTTCAAAAAGAGTATCAATTAAGATGTGCGCTGAGGCTAAATGTTGGTTAACAACTTTATTTTCTAATTTGCCATGATATACAATTGCTGGATTCAGTGATGAAAAGTCGTAATTACATTGATTTTGACCAATTATATGAAATTCAAAATTATCTTTATGGTTAGATAAAATTATTTTTTCCGCAACTTTTAGAAAAAGATCTACTCTCGATCTAGGTTTAATATTTCTAATGAAGTAAACTTTAATTTTTTGATCGTATTGTTTTTCTGCGTTAATTTCTTTTAAATCAATGCCTTTTAGGATTTTAATTGAATGCCTGCCATAATGAGACATTAAATACTCAAAATTGTTAGTAGTTTGCGAAATAATTTTATCAGAGTGCTTTATAGTATATCGTTGGATTATATCGAGTAATAAAGATTCATAAAAGTTAAACAAAATACTTATTAGTCTAGATGATTTAAACAACTCTTTTAGGTTAGAAAATTTTATAAGGCTTCTACCACTAGGGCATTGCCATAGACTTGTTACTTTTGGATTTTGTTTTGAATAAAATACTCCAGCAGCCCAAGCATATGGTGCTCCTCTCATATAAATAACGTCTGGCTTTATCTCTTTAATCTTTTTATAGGCGTTAATTATTGAAAATATTTTGGTAATACCACCCCTTTTAAAGTAGTTAATCTTAATATTGTTTTCATCATAAATTGCATCCTCGTTTTTATGCCAAGACATTAAATATTCAATATCTACATTTTTTGATTTTAATTGAGTTGCAATTCTATATGCTTGAACTTCCGCACCTCCAATAAAGTGTTTAGGATGAGCTACAATAAATAAATATTTCATTTTTTTAAATAAATCGATCTGTAAATAAATAGACACATAAAAATACTTCCGATACACCAAACTATTGCCGAAACATATGCAATGCCTATCAGTCCAAATAATTTATAAAAAACAACATCAAGGACTACATTTGCAATTGCCATGTAAATTCTAATATTAAGTAATATTTTTTCATTATATGATGCTTGCGCTAGTACAGTAAATGGCAAAGTACCCCATGCAAAAGAGACAAAGATCATTAAATAGAAAAGTATTGGTCCTGCTTCGACATAATTTGCTCCGAATAGAGTAGAAATTATTTCTTTTGAAAAGAAGTAAAATATTATTGTTGGAATAAAGACTATTGAAAACATTGCAAGACTAGGTACTAATATTGTCCTAATTTTGATGTTTCCAGATTTTAGTCTTTTTACGAATAATGGGAAAAAGGCATCTTGGTTAACATTCCTTAGCATTAGCGCTTGTTGCGCTATCTTATAAGCAACTCCATAAATTCCAACTTCTTTAGCGCCTCCTAAAAATGATATTAAAATAACATCAAATCGTGTAGCTAACATTGTTACTGCTTCAAACATAGAAAATGTGATTCCGCTTTTAAAAAACTCTTTAACAAATTTAGGCTTTGGAAAAGGAGAAACTTTTATTCCGAGTTTTTTAAGCGACACAATTGTTATAAACATAAATATAATATTAACTAGGAGTGTTGATATTACTAATGAGTTTATATCTAATTGTAATGCTATTATTATAAAACAGAATATCGAAAATACAATGCGATTAAATATTGTTTGAATAGCAATTTTACTTATTGAATCCTTAACATAAAATCCTGAGAAATAGAATCTGGTCAATTCATGAAAAAATAAATTCAAACTAAAAATCCATATTAGAACTTTTGTATTGAGTGAATATGGGAAAAAAAGAACAGATATATTACATCCAATTATTGCAATTATAATAAAAAAGGTGCGAAACGAGGCACCTTTATGAAGTATTGATGTTATTTCCGTTTCATGGTTTGAAGCACTCCTTATTATTGATTTATTTATACCTCGAATTGTAAATACCTCATATATTCCTACAAATGATAAAACTGTAGTATATATACCATAATCTTCGGGAATAAAATATCTTGCAACAAAAAGAAAGGTGACAAAGGTGATAATTTCACTTAATACATTTCCAATGGCTAGAAAAGACGCATTTTTAGCCCCTTTTACGAAAGATTTACTTTGTGATAGTTTTTTAATCATTCGTTTTCGGTGATTCTATTAATAATATCCACGTTTTTATAAATATCCTTCTTTATTTCTTCAACATTCAAAGAAATTATATTTGAATAGTAATCTCTATTATCAAAAACTGTTTTAAAGATTGGATAAAAAGTATCAGCATTAAATGTTTTATGATTTTCTATTAAAGATGGAATACCAGAAACTGTTAATAATTGATCATATTTATATCCCCACCCAATGACTACAACAGGGACACATGTCGAAATTGATGCTACTGTTGTATGATATCTTGAAGATATACAAATATGAGCATTTGAAATAATTCCTTTGAGTGTAAAAGCATCGAAATCTTCGCTAATGATCTTTATTTTGTCACTATTAATTGATAATGATTTTAATTGTTTGGCAACTGTTAGATCATCAGTCCCTTTCGAATTTTTAAGTCGTTCATTAGGAAGTAAAACAATGTCAAAATCAGCGTAATTTTGTAAAATTTTATTTATTAAACTTGCTGTTTCTTCAATATATTCACTATTACCCGTCTTTTGATTTTTTTTAGATCTTTTGTCTATTTGTTTAGAGGGTGCAATAAGTATATATTTTCCTTTATTTAAAGCATATGATTTAAATACATCTGCTAATGCATTTTCGTTTGAATAATCCATTAAAAAGGCAGAATCAGGTTTAACAATTACATTTTTACTTACACCAATTTCATTAAGTAATTCCTTGGTTACTATTCCTCTAGATATTACTAAGTCATATTTATTGAAAAAATATTGAGCGCTTTTTCTATTAGAATATTTATTAAAGGGACCCATATCTTGGGTCAATTTTGCTGTTTTTTTACCTAAAATATTACTTACTCCTAATAGCATATTTTCTCCAATATAGCTTTTAAAGCCATTCCCAAAAAAATCAGTTTGACTTATTCCTCTAATATCACATACTAAATCAAATTCATTAATCATGTGACAATAAGGGTTCTTCTTTTGAATTTTACTGATTAATAATTTTGAAATTTTTTTTGGAAGTATACTAGATATAGTTAGCCAAAAAAATGCTAAAAATAAATATCGTTGTCTAGGAGCTTTAATGAATTTAACATTTGATTTAGATTTATAATAATCAATTAATTCCAGATTGTCTTCTGGAGATTGAGGATAAAAACTTACTTCATATAAATCTTTAGGAAATAATTTTATTGTACTGAAAAAAATGCATGGACCACCAAAATTGTATGATAACTTTGACCCATATAATAATACTTTTTTCATTATTTTTTTCTGATTAATTTTATGTAATATTTTGGTTTTAAATATTTTTCTGATAAAATGTAATGGATATTTAGAATTTTATCACTTTTTTGAAATTGTGAAAAATAAGAAGGAATATATTTTATAATTCTACTTAAACTAAATGCGGACTTTTTAGGTATTTTAAAGAAGTAATAAGGATTTTTCTTAAGAAATAATTTATTTAAAATTATGTGACTTTTATAAGTTACTTTATTGTGTATGTTTTGTCCCTTGTAAAATTCCTTTATATTCAATACTTTATCTTTTAATAAAATATTTTCATTATACATCTTTATTACAATTTCTAAAGCCTTCTCTGTCCTTATAACTAATAAACTCTTACCAATTTTTTCATTCTTTAAATAATCTTTATGCCTAGGATCTCCAAATGAAATATCACTAAATTCTGCTAAGTGGTCGCAACATACTAAACATCTCTTTGGAACAAATGAACTAGTAAAAGATATATAGTTTATTTGTTGTTCTTTTAAATTCTTACTTTTTTTATTAAAAAATTTTGTAGAAATTCCGTCATTAACTGATATGCCTCCAAGCCAGCCATTACCTCTATATGAAAAGGATTTAATATTTTCAATATTAATGTCTCTATTTCTTAAAAAGTATTTTGTTCCGTTAAAAGTATTAGTATGGACACACATTAATCCTAATGTGATAAATATTTTGTCGTTAAGTGATTTGTCTATTTTTAAATAGTTCCTGAGAGTATGAAGATGACATGGTAGTCCAACAAACGCATATTTCCCATCAACCTTTTTTAATTGTTCTAAAATTGAATTAGTAGGCACAGGGCAATATTTTGATCCTATTGATTGTAATACATCTTCTTTTGTTTTAGCTATAAATACATGAGGAATTAATGGATTCTCGTCAGAAAATTTAGTAACAATTGCGCCGTCAATTATTTTGTTATCAAGTAAATATAGAATGATCGCAGTCAGAGTTCCACCTGAGGATGCATTAAATCTTAAGTTCTCATCAGTAGCATGATTTGTCTCTAATGATTTGTAAACTCCAAGCCAAGGATCTTTTGGTTGTTCTCCAAACATGAGATCATACTCTTTCCCAAAATCGAACCCTTTTCCACTACAGACACTTAAACAAAGTCCGCACTTGGTACATAGCTTATCATCAATTATTGGTTCAATTAAACCATTTCGAGTAATTTGTAGATTTATTGCGTTTGTTGGACAGATGGATTTACATCCACCACATCCGTGACATAAGTTATGTTTTACTATATTAGAAATGTTCGATTTCATGATTACTAAACTATTTATTATTTATTCCACAAAAATCAAATTCTATTTTATTTGAATTTTTGTTAACTTTTAGAAAAGGATCATGTTTAACAAGCCAAACAATTATATCTGCTTTTTCATAAGCTTCTTCGATGCTATGAAGTTTATATGTTTTATGCTCATGAATATTTGGTTCGCATACTAATACATCTGCATTTGCTTCGCTTACAATTCGTGATGTAATATATTTTGCAGGGGATTCTCTTAAATCGTCAATATTTGGTTTAAATGCTAATCCCATACATGCAACAATTGGAGTTGTATTAGTTTGGTTTTCATAAGAAATACATGCTTCAATTACTTTATTGGCACACCAGTCTGCTTTGTAATCATTGATCTCTCGTGCTGATTTTATTATATGTGCTTGCTCTGGAAAGTCGGAAACAATAAACCAAGGATCAACTGCAATACAATGACCACCAACGCCACTTCCTGGCTGCAAAATATTAACACGAGGATGTTTGTTTGCTAACTTTATAAGTTCCCAAACATTTATTCCAGCTTTATCACAGATTAATGATAATTCGTTTGCAAATGCAATCTGAACATCCCTCGAAGAGTTTTCTGTAAGTTTACACATTTCCGCGGTTTTAGCATTTGTTGGGTGAAGCTTACCCTCTACAAATTTGGAATAAAATTCTATTGCTTTTTGTGTTGAAGTGTCATTTATACCGCCGATGACTCTATCGTTATGAGTGAGCTCGTATAGTACATTTCCTGGAAGAACCCTTTCTGGACAATATGCTATATATATTTCATCTATAAGATCTGGACGTTTCTTAAATATTATATTTGCCATTCTATCTGTAGTTCCAATAGGTGATGTTGATTCAATTATGAATAAATCACCTTTTTTAAGAAATGGAATTACAGATAAAGTTGCTGCTTCCACATATGATATATCGGCTCTGTGATTCTCCTTAAATGGCGTGGGAACAACAATAAGATGTACATCCGACTCTCCTGGTTGGGTATTCGCTTTTAAATATTTACTATTTACAGCATCTTTAACTACTTCTGCCAAAAATGGCTCAATTATATGGATTTCTCCTTTATTGATTGTATCAACGACTCTAGGATTTATATCTATTCCAATTACTTCTATTTTTTTTGATGCAATAAGCGCAGCAGTTGGGAGCCCAATATATCCTAGACCAATAAATTGTACTTTCATTACAAACTCCAATAGTTAATATTATTTATTTTACTTCTATATATCCCTTTAAGATCAACTAGTAATGCATTTTCATTCATTTTTGATTTAAAGTATGATTCGTCGTATTCTAAAAAATCTTTGTGAGATACGGCTACAATAATTGCGTCGTAATTATTGTTTATATTGCTAATAAGATCTATTCCGTATTCAATTTTCACTTCTTCTGGATCTGCTTTAGGATCATTTATTTCAACGTGAACTCCATATTCTAAAAGCTCTTTATAGATATCAAGAACTTTAGTATTTCTTATGTCTGTTACATCTTCTTTGAATGTAAAACCCAAAATTAAAACTTTACTTGATAAAATGCTTCTTCCTGTTTTAATTAATGTTTTGACAGTTTTTTTTGCAATGTAACCACCCATTGTATCATTTACATATCTACCTGCATTGATAATTTGAGGGTGATATTTTAACTTATGTGCTTTATGAACTAAATAGTAAGGATCTACTCCAATACAGTGTCCACCAACTAAACCTGGATAAAATTTAAGAAAATTCCATTTTGTACCTGCTGCTTCTAAAACTTCATAAGTGTTAATTCCAATTCTGCTGCATATAATTGATAGCTCGTTCATTAATGCAATATTTACATCTCGTTGAGTATTTTCAATTATTTTTCCAGCCTCTGCAACTTTAATATTTGACGCCCTGTGAACTCCTGCTTTTATAATTATTTCATAAAGAGAAGAGATAAATGATAAAGATTCATCATCGCAGCCAGAAACAATTTTTACAGTATTAGTAAGTGTATGTACTTTATCTCCCGGATTTATTCTTTCAGGAGAATAGCCAACTTTGAAATCATCTCTAAATTTTAGACCAGAGTATTTTTCTAATACTGGAACACAATCTTCTTCTGTACAGCCTGGATATACAGTTGATTCGTAAATTACTATTTCTCCACTTTTTAATACTTTTCCTACAGTTTCTGATGCTTTAAGTAAAGGAGTAAGATCTGGTTGATTAGAATCGTCAATTGGAGTTGGTACTGCAACGATGAATACTACTGCCTTTCTTAAATCATTTATATCTGAAGTAAATTCAATGTTTTTATTATTAAATTCATCAGATGTAATTTCATTATTTGGGTCTATTCCATTTTTTAATTTAGTAAGTCTCTCTTTATTTATGTCAAATCCAATAACATTAAGACTTGATGCAAATTCTAACGCTATAGGTAGACCAACGTAGCCCAGCCCAATTACAGCAATGCTTTTCTCTTTATTTTTTATTTGATTTAAAATATCATTCATCAGACAGTAAGGTAGTTAAGGATAGAGTATGTTATGTAGTTTATTTGATCTATGGTAAGTTCTGTATGCATTGGTAAAGAAAGCACACTATTTGATAAATAAGATGAATTATCTAGCGTAGATCTAATTTCAACTAAGTTCGAGTATGCTTTTTGTTTGTGCAATGGTAATGGATAGTAAATCATTGAAGGAATACCACAACTGGAAAGATAGTCTTTTAATAAGTCTCTTTTACCATTCTTAACAATTAATGTGTATTGATGATAAACATGAGTAGAGCATGGATTAGTTTGAGGTATTATTATCTCTTTACAATTCTTAAGCCTTTCATTATAAATTTGCGCACTAGATAATCTTTTTAAATTATAAGTGTCTAAATATTTTAGCTTTATATTAAGAATTGAAGCTTGTAAAGTATCTAACCTTGAGTTGCAGCCTATAATGTCGTGATGATATTTTATTTTTTGACCATGATTTGCAATCATTTTTATTTTCTCAGCAAGCATATCATTATTTGTCATAATTGCACCTCCATCACCATAACATCCTAAATTTTTGGATGGAAAAAATGAAGTACAGCCTATATCTCCTATAGTTCCTAATTTATTTTTAAATCCATTAGAGAATGTAAATTCAGAACCAATTGCTTGGGCGTTATCTTCGATTACAAATAAGTGATATTTTTTTGCAATTGACATTATCTCTTCCATATTGGCACTTTGTCCGAATAAATGCACAGGTATGATTGCTTTGGTTTTAGAAGTTATTGCAGATTCTATTTTTGAACAATCAATTCCAAAATATGAATCTTCTACATCAACTAAAATAGGGGTTAACCCTAATAAAGCAATTGCTTCTGCAGTCGCAATATATGTAAATGCAGGGATAATAATTTCGTCTCCTTTATTTAAAGGAAGAGCCATTAAAGCTATTTGAAGAGCATCAGTCCCATTTGCACAAGATATTACATGTTTAACTGATAAAAATTCGCTTAAAGATTTTTCAAATTGAATAACTTGTTGTCCTTTAATAAAATCAGTATCATTTAAAACACCTTGAATTGCAGAATCAATCTCCTCTTTTATTTTTTTGTATTGACCATTTAGGTCTACCATTTGGATATTCATAGTCTATTACCACCCAAAAGGATGTTTTGATGTTTCTGAAATTGCAAGAGGATGATAATCTCCTTTCAGCCCTATAGGATTCGAACTTCTAATATCTGAGACTATTTTTATACATTCCAAAGCTTCTGAAATTCTAAAACCATTACCATCTAAGATTTCTTTGTAGCTCTTAGTATGTAGTTCCGTAAATCCTTCACTAAATTCAAATTCTTCGCCATCAATTTTTATTGATCGATAAGTCATCTTTTCTCCTTTAGTAAAGTTAGATGGAAGGTGATTTGAGTTTATACTTAAAAAATAGCGGACGTTTGCATTTTCTAATTCTAAAAATCCAGAAACTCTATCATATTCTTTTATATGAACTACGTTTCTTTTTACCTTTCCAAAAATCCATGTTAGCATATCATAAAAATGCACGCCAATATTTGTAGCCAATCCGCCACTTTTTCTTTCATCTCCTTTCCAAGAAGTGTAATACCAATTTCCTCTAGAAGTAATATAAGTTAAATCAATATCGTAAATCTTATTTTGTTGACCTACTTTTTCCTTTAACTTAATTATTGCATCATGTAACCTCAATTGCAAAATAGTATACGCTTTCCTATCAGTTTTATTTTCAATATTAATAAGCTCTTCTAAATTCCAAGGGTTAAGTACAATTGGCTTTTCACAAATGACATTAAGATTATTTTTTAATCCAAATCTTATATGTGAATCATGAAGATAGTTTGGGGAGCATATTGACAAGTAGTTTAACCCTTGATTTGATGATGAAACTTTCGAAACATATCTGTCAAATAGCTCCATTTCGTTGAAATAGTATGCGTCAGGAAAGAAACTATCAAGTATACCAATACTATCAAAAGGGTCATATGCTGCGACTAAATTACAATTATTATCCTTAATTGCTTTCAAATGTCTCTTCGCAATATAGCCAGCGGCACCAATAATTCCAAAGTTCATGTATTAGGATTTTAGTTTGTATTCTCTGGTTGCTCCATATCTATAACGATAAGAGTAGGAGTATTTATAACCGTATTTATATCTGCCTGAAGCACCGCCTTCTGTTGCTTGGTTTAAAACTACAGCTGCGTTATGTATACGTTTGTCCTCTACTAGGTTATTTATAAATAGGATTGTGTCTTTTTCGGAATAGCCTTCGCGAACAACATATATTGTAGCGTCGGCGAATTTTGAAAACATTAATGTATCAGTTACAACACCAAGTGGAGCAGAGTCAATTAAGACAAAGTCATAATCTTTTTTGACAGTATCTATAATCTCTTTAAGTTTTGGTCTCGATAGTAGTTCGTTAGGATTAGGAGGAATAGGACCAGCTGGAAGAATAAATAGATTTTTATCAACAGTATGTACTAATGGTTTATAATCTTTTTCTAAACCTGCAAGTATACTTGATAAACCTTTCTCCCAACGACTGAAACCTAGTGCACTAAAGATTTGGGGATTTCTAAGGTCTCCGCCTATAACCAAGACAGTTTTGTCCATTAATGATAAGCTCATTGCTAAATTTGCTGAAATAAATGTCTTACCCTCTTTAGGAACAGTTGACGTTACTAATATAACATTTTGGTCTTTTTCCCCCATCATGAATAGCATATTATTCCTTAATGTTCGGAACATCTCTGTCATAATTGAGTCATCGTCTCTTTTTACAACCACAACTCCATTTGTTGCTTCGGAAGTATCTACTTTAGCAATGTCTCCTACAACACTAATACCTTTTAACCTTTGGAGATCTTTTACTCCATCTATCTTTGTTTGGAAATAGTCAATTAAAAATATAACTGTCCCTGGTAATACTAATCCAAAAAGAAAGAATGCCAACATAATCATTGCCTTTTTTGGGGCAACAGGATTAACTCCGCTAAATGGTCTCGCAATCATTTTTGCTTTTGGGGCAACTCCTGCCTGAGTAAGATTAGTCTCCTCTCTCTTTTGGAGTAAAAATACAAATAGATTAGATTTTACATTTTGTTGACGAAGTATGTCGGAGTATTGTCGCTCGATTGTTGGAATGTTACGAATCTTACTATTTGTTGTCGTAAACTCTCGATCTAGGTCGCGGATTGCAATTTCGGATGCTCTTCTCTCATTTGATAAAGATGTTTTGATATTCTCGTGCATACTTTCGACTTGGAGTCTAATATTTTTATATGCAGGATTGTTTTCGGATGTAGAGCTCTCTATCCTCTCTTTGTTGATGAGTATTTCGTTATACTTATTTATAACCTCAATCAATCCAGGGTCGTTAATTCCGAGATTAGGGATTAGCTTGTTTTTGTTGGAAGAATTAGAAATAAAGGTTTCAATGTATTTTATCAAATTTAGTTGAGTCTCAATTTCACTGCGTTTTTTCTCATATCCTTCGTTGCGAGTTAAATATGCCGAGGCTTGAGTTGGAATATCTGTAATTTGGTTCTGTTTGCGGAAGCTTTCAACTTCAACTTCAACCTCTCCTAACTCCTTAGCAATATCCTTAAGACGTTCTTCAATAAACACTGCAGTGTTGTATGCTACCATGTTTTTATCAGCAATTGCATCTTTGTTATATTCAGCAATTAATGCATTTAATACATCTTCTCCAATTTTGCGATTTTCGGTTTTAAGAGTAAGTTCGAGTAAAGAAGATTGTTTACTTGATGGAGTAACAGATAGTCTTGAACTCAAAGATCTTGCAACTACTGCTGCATTTCTAATAGTTACCTTTATTGGATTGGAAAGATTTTCATTTTTACCTTGTTTTGTTATATATAGTTTTCCAAATCCAAATTCTAAATATGTTGGAAGTTGTGCAGTTACTTTAGTCTCTTCTTTGGACTCTCCATTTTGTTTGTATGAAGCTTCAACTTTATAATTATTATTGACTTTAGTAATAAGAAGACTAACTGGATTTGCTAAACTGTCGGGCCTTATATTTTCGATTCTCACATATATAGGAGAATTTTTGTATAATTCTGGTCGATAGAAATTTAATTTTGAATACTCTCTGTACGATGTATATAGCTCTAAAGAGGAGACTATTTTAGTAAACAGATCGGGTGATTTAAAAACACCAACTTCATTATCAATATTGTTTTTACCTGAGGTTAAACCTAAATCTCGTAATAGGAGCATCTCTTCTGGCGCATTTTGCTCTTGTTTTATTAACACCGACATTCTAGCCTCGTATATTGGAGATTGTTTTTGGAGATATACATATCCAATGGCTAAAAAGAGGATAGATGATATGGCAAACCAATACCATTTAGATAGAAAAACGAAAAAGATCTGTTTTAAATCTATTTCGTTTCCAGAGTTCTGTACTCCTTCGTTTTTTATTTCATCTGTCTGCATACAGTTTATCTTAATGTAGTTGCTAATAGAGTAGCAATCGATATAAGTGTAGATACAATTGCTATAGTGAACGTTTCGGCAGAGCCAACCATAGATGTGCGTGCTTTTGTTTTGTTTGGCTCTATATAAAGGACATCGTTTTGTTGTAAATAGTAAATTGACGGATTTGTAATAATATCGGTCTTTTGAAGGTCTATTCTACTTATAGTCTTTGAGCCATCTCCATTTTCGCGGATCAACATTACATTCTCTCTCTTTCCATAGATTGTTAGATCGCCGGCAAGGCTTAAAGCGTCGAAAATTGTACACTGTTCATTTTGCAGAGTATAAGTACCAGGTCTAGCTACTTCACCAAGAATAGAAATTTTATAGTTTTGAAAACGTACATTTACAATCGGTGCTTCGGTGATATATGCTGGATGTATTTTGTTTTTAATGAGCTCTTGTAATTCAACTCTAGTTAGGCCAGCTACTTTTAGTTTTCCAACTACAGGGTATTCTATTTCTCCTTTTTTATCTACAATATAATTTTGTAAGGTTGCACCTTGAATTGAGCCAGAAGATACTGATGATACTCCACTTCCTGCGTTTGATCCAAGATTGAATGGTGCAGCTGCCTCTGGGACTGTTGTGTTAACTGCTATTTGAAGCACATCCTTTGGCATAATCTTGGCTTCGTATATCATAGTCGCTTTAGCCAAACTCTCTTTGGAGATGCTATCGGCATCTGTCATGTATGGGATTTTTTTTGTCGATCCGCATGATGCCACGATTATTGTAACAAGAGCTGCGGTTAATAATTGAGATAATTTCATCTTTAATGGAATTATTAGTATTTTTTGTATTTATTTTAATCTAAACTCTAACTTCGAAAACTTGGTTTTTGGACTTTTCTTCGATCTCTTTATCAAGTATTTCGTATTTTGAATTTTGGCTTTTGAATTCTGGAATAAGTCGTTTTAAACGGCGGACAACTTCGGTTGGATTTATGTATGTTTGTGCTACTAGTAGTAGGTCTTCTATGTCCGCAGCAATATCGCAGTAGCAATAACGTCTTACTTTAGCTATCATTACCTTTTTATGATAAGTTGGAAGTGTGTTTTCGCTATTTGAGAGTAACTCTTCATAGAGTTTTTCACCAGGACGTAGTCCTGTTTCAACAATCATTATATCGCGATGAGGAACTTTTCCAGCAAGACGAATCATCTTTTCAGCTAAATCGTATATTTTAACAGCTTCACCCATATCAAATACGTACACTTCTCCGCCTTTGCCTGTACAGCCAGCTTCTAGAACAAGGCTGCAGGCTTCGGGGATTGTCATAAAGTATCGGGTTATCTCTTTATGTGTAACAGTGATTGGCCCTCCAGCTTCTATTTGTCTTTTAAATAGTGGCACTACAGATCCATTTGATCCTAAAACATTACCAAATCTTGTTGTTACGAATCTTGTTGTCTCTTTCTTACCTTCATCCGAAAGTTTGTAATAGAGTGATTGGATGTATATTTCAGCAGCTCTTTTTGATGCACCCATTACATTAGTTGGATTCACGGCTTTGTCAGTCGAGACCATTACAAATCTTTTAACTCCATATTCAACTGAAAGGTCGGCTACTATTTTTGTCCCTCCAACATTAGTATGTACTGCTGTTGAGGGATGGAACTCCATCATTGGTACATGTTTGTAAGCTGCTGCATGAAAAACGATACTAGGATGGTATCTCTCGAATATGTATCGCATTTTTGACTCATTTGTTACACTTGCAATTATTGGAACAATTTCAATTGAGGAGTCTTCTGCTTTTAGGCTTAGCCAGAGGTCGTTCATAGGAGTTTCTGCCTGATCGACCATTATAATCTTTTTACAATTAAATTGGCGAACTTGACGTACTATTTCACTACCAATTGAGCCAGCAGCTCCTGTGATAAGGATATTCTGCCCGTCGAATTGGTCCTCTATCGCTTCTCGGTTCATTATGATAGCATTACGCCCTAATAGATCTTCAATTTTAATTTTATTAATTTGTGGAGGAGTATTTCTACCTTTTGATTCATCGTGCCGTGCAAAGACATTGACCATTAGTAATTCTAATCCCTCTACAATACACTTGTCATAAAACTCCCTAGGCATACTATCGAGCTGTGATTTATAGAGGAGTAGTTTTTTGACATTGTATTCTTCCATTAATTTCTTAAGGCCTTTTTTGCCGTCAAGAATTGGAAGTCCTCCCAACTGTTTTCCAGCATTTCCGTTTTTTAGGGCGATATATGCTACAGGCTGATAAGGATTTGTAGGTTCAGCTAATATAGAACTTGTAAGAAGGACTGATTCGTAATCGTGTCCCAATATAAATACTCTTTCTCGTTTATCTTTATAGTTAATCTCAAGACTTTCATAGGCACTGCGCACTACAAATCTGAACATTAATTGTCCAGAGGTAACTACCATAGATAATACAATAGGAACCCAATAGTTGAAAATTGGCTTCATATCATTTATAGCTGCGTAAGTGTTTGCAATTACGCAAATGACTAGATAGGCTGATGTTGCAGTTAATGCTGCATAAACAAGTCTTTTAAGATCTACCATAGTTGAGAATCTAACGATTCCATGATAGGTCTTAAAATAGATAAATGCGATTGAATAAAGTACTATTAATAAGGGAAATTTTAACTCTATTAAATCAATAGGAGTGTCTACAATGGTTAATCTGAAAAGATATAGAGATATGTAGCCTAGAACAACTATTGCTACATCTATTAACAGAATTATCCACCTAGGCATAAAGTCATGCAATCTCTTTAAGATTGCTCGTTCTGCCTGTTTAAAAGATTTTACCATATTCTTTTAAGTTTAGGTTTCTACACGAGAGATGTCGGTAAGTCACAAAGTCTGACCTCCGGATTATCTCTTTTTCAGTTACAAATATATACTTTTTCGTTGCTTTGTCAACCTTTTTTTTTGTGAATATGGAGGATTGGTTGACGAAAGTGCTATATTTTCGGATGAGCATTTTGCTGGATAATGTTCTCACAACTAGGTTTTCTTTATTCTTAAAGTTTGTTTTGGCAATCCTCGAAAACTCGTTTTTTTCTAAAGTAACAATTTGTAATGTAAGTTAGGTTATAAAATGCACTGACAACTAATGTGAAAATTATCTTATTACTGTCTGTGTGCCTAATAAGCATTAATAGTGATGCGAAAGTAACTATTAGACTTATTGTAATTAGCACTCTTTTTACAACGCAGGTGGCTCTTTTGTTCACTTGGTAGGCAATAAAGATTCCTAAAAAGCAGATAAGTGTGTAATAGCCAAATTCGAAGTAGAGATTTCTTATTCTTTTATATGTTGGAAGGTCTTCGTAGTATCCTCGTAGTGAATGGGGCGGTAGTATGGATGGGAGTGGAAGTAGGTAATCTGGTTGTGAGGATTTGCGATATTTTTCATTTGAGTAGAGCTCTTTTTGTTTAGCAAGTTGTGCAACTGTTGCTAGTTGCAGGTCTTGGTTGTTTACGGTTTGTTGGATTAGAAGTTCGAATTGCTCTAAGGTTAAAGTCTCGCGGTCGTTTTCTACTGGTTTTTTTCCGCTTTCGGTGAAGTCGTAGTCGTGGATGATGACTACTGCGGTTAGTTCTGCTTGAGTAAACTCTTTGCCGTTAACTTGGTCGAAGCGGATTTTTTCTAGTGTCTCTTGGAGGTATTGTGGGTATGTTGTGTGTGGGATGTAGGCTAGGGTTGGGTTTGTGGTGTTGAAGAAGCCGTAGCGCGAGGGAGCTACGCAGTTGTACCCGAGCGCGCTGAGTACTTGTGTGGTGTGGTGGTCGTATGAGTCCCATGGTGGGATGAATGTGGTGGGTGTGTGGCCTGTAATCTGTTGTACAATTTTGCGTCCCTCCGAAATCTCTCTGTTTTGTACTTCGTAACTTCTCCCATAAAACTCGCTCTTGAAATGGTCGTTGCTATAATTGATCACATGTTTGTACCCATTCTGCGCAATCTCCACCCATCCCGAATCCGCAAGCATCTTCAGATACATAATATCAGCCGCGAGAGCTTGCGCGGTTGCTTGCTTGGAATCTTGCCCAGCATTTTTGTCTGTGTTCTGCCCAGCTGCTTGCCCAGCATTTTTGTCTGTGTTCTGCCCAGCTGCTTGCCCAGCATTTTTGTCTGTATTCTGCCTAGATGATTGCCCAACTACTTGCGCGGCATTTTGAGGACCGCCCAAGGCCATCTGCAGATTATACGGCAAAACCCCGACAGTCACCGGCACCCGATACCTCTTAAAAATCTCCAAAACCTTAGTATACAACCCACTATTACGCGCCTGATAATCATTGATTCTAAAAACCACCTTTATCTTATCTCCCCCCGAAAACCCCAAACTGTCTGCACTAATATTATTGCTGCTGCTGTTATTGCTGATGCTGTTATTATTGCTGACGCTGCTACCCTTACTGCCGACACTAGTGCTGTTGCTGTTTTTGCTGCTACTGTATTTACTGTTGCTTGTGCCGGACAGATTTTCTCCATCTTGTCTGCCGACATTCTCCCTTCCGCTATTACCACTTTTCGGATTGTCACCATCTTGTCTGCCGACACCTGCGTTTCCAACAGGCGTCTCGACCTTGTTGCTGAGCGCGCGCGCAAACTGCTCAGGAAATGACGCAGCATTGCAGGCCGATGAATTGAAATATGTTGCTATCGCTAAAAGGATTAAAAAGACTGATATTCTTGTAGTTGTGAACATATTATTTGGAATGGGGGAACCTTAAGTTAAACATTAAAACCATTTTAGTGTCTTACATCTGTCCAAATTTACGGAATTCCATTGTGCTTAACAATAGTTTTAAGTGTTTGTTTATAACTTTAGCCATTAATTTTTGGTTAAGACCCCCGACGTTCTTTTCTTTTTGAATATTTATTGATAGACAACAGCAGACCCCTTTCGACGAAGACTATTGCGGACAGATGTGGGCAGTTGTGGGCAGTTGTGGGCAGTTGTGGATTTTGCGGACTGATGTGGATTTTGTAGACAATTGTGGGCAGTTGTGGGTTTTGAGGATAGATGTGGGCAGTTGTGGATTTTGAGGACTGATGTGGACTATGCGGACTGATATAAAATGCGTTGCAGATCGCTGAAGAGGGCGTAATGCGCAGACAGCCAATAAGATATACCAATTTCCTGCAGATCCCCCCAATCTGCCAGAATAAAGTAAAACATATTGATTGATAGGTATTTAGCATTTTTTAATTTTGCAAATTTTTGCTTTTGAAAAGCTATATTGCAGAAATACAATGACTTATACTTTATTCTGCCAGATCCCCCCAATCTGCAGGAAATCGCAAAACGCGCAGACAATCAGCAATATAGCGATTCAGACCATCTACCGCCCATCTCAACGTCCAGCCCAGCCCGTCTCAGCCGTCCAGCCCCCCGTCTAGACGCCAAGGACGCAGCAAAAGGTGCTTCGCCGGTCTCAAACTCCGCTTCGCTTCGCAGCAAAAGGTGCTTCGCCGGTCTCAAGCTCCGCTTCGCTCCGCAGCAAAAGGTGCTTCGCCAGTCTCAAGCTCCGCTTCGCTCCGCAGTAGAAGGTGCTTCGCCGGTCTTAAGCTCCGCTTCGCTCCGCAGCAAAAGGTGTTCGCAAAAAATAGTCTGGTCGCGACCAGACACCATTTAGCTCCTGTCTCTGGCAGGCATTTTGGCGAAAAATATATTTGTGGTTTTGGAACGTTTGTCTTAAAGCGCAGATTGACAGAGTATTATTAAAATACCTACAGACTATGGGTAGTCTGGCAGACACCCCATAATCTGCATGAAATTGCAAAACGTGCAGTAAGTCAGATATATAGCTGATATCGATAACACAGGCCAAAACCACAGAGCACGACCATAAGGCACGAACACAAGACACGAACATAAGACACAACCACAGGACACTAACATATATTACAAAATTATTTGGCGATAGACTAAACATATTGATAATAAAATACATACAATGAATTACATAAAACATATAATAGGTATCATGAAACATCGTTTTTTTGTCGCGGTCGCTGTTGCCGCGCTCAGTTTTATTTTTGTGAGCCCGTCGCTCAGCGCATTGTCGACCAATTTGTCGTCAGAAAATCAGGCGTCTGCAGTGGTGGTGTCGTCATCGTTGTCGTCATCATCATTGTCATCAAACATTTCGTCTGAAAACCAGTCGATTGTAGTTGGGACGTCGCCGCAACCGAAGTCGGGGGTTGGTTTTTTGCACACTAAGGTGGCGGTTGGCACTGATGGTCTCATTAAGTTTGCCTATCTGGCTGATATTCACGTCTCTGAGGGGACTACGAATATAGCTGATCTCGAGGCGTCTGTCAACGATATCAATAAACAGGAAGATATTGATTTTGTGATTTTTGCGGGGGATATCACTGAGTTTGGGTCTGACCGCGAGATTGCGATTGCGGCTGAGGTGATTGGTCGTCTCAATAAGCCGTACATTGTTTTATCGGGAAATCATGACTCGAAGTGGAGTGAGAGTGGATGTAATACTTTTGCGAAGGTGTTTGGTTATGAGTTTTTTAGGCTCGATATTGGTGACTTTGTTTTTCTTGGGTGTAATTCTGGGCCGAATATGAGGATGGCGCCGGCGCTTGTGCCTCGTGAGAGCATTTTGAAATTGCGCGAGCTGTCTGCAGAACTTGGTTACGAAAAATTTTCCGACTTGACGAACGAACAGTCTGATAAACAGTCTGGTATACAGTCTACAAACATGGGTGGTAATAAAACTCCTAATGTGGTGTTTATTAACCACTATCCGCTTGATGATGCGATGTTGAATTGGCGTGAGGTGACTACTGAGTTGCGGAAGATGAAGACTCAGTTGGCGATGTGTGGTCATGGACATAATAATCAAGTACTTATGTTTGATGGAATTCCGGCTGTGATGGGGCGTTCGAATTTGCGCGCCAATCGTGAAGGGTCTGGTTATAACATAGTGACGATTCGTCCCGAGCTTGTGATTGATTTTCAGGAGCGTACGAACGGCAAGACCAAAGTTGCGTGGCACCGTCTCCGCATGAGTGCGAACCCTGCTAATCTAGAATCGACAACACAAACCAATCTAAGTACTTCGCTTGCACCTACTGCAACAGTCTCGCAATCTGCTTTAGGTTCACAAATGGCAACTATCTCGCAATCTGCTTCAGGCTCACCAATGGCAACTATCTCGCAATCTGCTTCAGGTTTGCCAACGGCAACTATCTCGCAATCTGCATCTTTTGCGCCGCGCGTGGTTTTTTCTTACCAGGACAATTCGGACATTGGTGCTGCTGCGGTTTGGGTGAAGTCGATCGGGCGCACCTCTGCGTTGAGTCAGACGAAAGGTTCTTCGTCTGCGTTGAGTCAGACGAAAGGACGAGCTTCGGTTGATTATGTCTCGGAAGTATCAGGATATGTGGTGTTTGCGAATACTGCAGGTATGGTAAAATGTCTCTCTTTGGCAGACTCGTCGGTGGTTTGGTCGTTTGACGCGGGGTCAAAACTCTTTTCATCGCCTGCAGTTGCGGACGGACGCGTGGTTTTTGGGTCATCGGGAAATCGAATTTTCTGCTTGAATTTGGCAGACGGCCGTGAGCTTTGGTCTTACGCTACTGAAAAATCTGTACTCGGCTCGCCAACAATTTTCGAGGGGACAGTCTTCATCGGTGCTTCTGACGGGCGTTTCCGCGCAATCGGTCTGAGATCGGGTAAGTTGATTTGGGAATTTGCTGGTGTTAAGGGTTTTGTAGAATCTAAGCCATGGGTAGACAGAGAAGGTGTATATTTTGGTGCTTGGGGATCTGAGTTTTACGCATTGTCAACAAAGACGGGTAAACTTTTGTGGACATGGACTAACGGAAAGGGTAGAGGCCTATCCCCAGCAGCGGTCTGGCCAGTAAAGGCAGACGGCAAAGTCTTCATTGTCACCCCAGAACGGATGACCTACGCCCTCGACGCACGCACAGGCAGACAATTATGGAGTGCACGCGGCGGACGCGAATCAATCGGCCTATCCGACAGACTAGTACTTAGAAACGCTAAACAAGCAACTAAAAGTGGGGATGAAGTACTTAATAATAGTAAACAATCATCGAAAAGTGGGGATGAAGTACTTAAAAATAATAGTCAAGTACTTAAAAGTGGCTCTTCAAATAGTACAAGAGAGAATCCTCTTGCTTATAGATCTGTGATTTACGTGAAGACAATGCAGGACACTTTGTTCGCTTATGCAACTGATAATTACTTAAGAACTGCTGCAAGCACTTCAGAATCACTTAAGAGAACTCCATCAGTTTCAAATTCAGCAACTTCTGGATCTGTCACTGCCTCAACTTCTTCTATTGCTGCGACTTCTGGACCGCTGTATCGTCATGAGGCGCACAACTCGACCTTTGGTAATTCGGTCTCTCCGTCTTCATCTGCTTCTGCTTCTTCATCTTCATCTTCATCTTCGTCTGCGTCTGACAAAATGCAAAATCTGGGTTCTGGTCGTCCTGAGTTGCTGATGGTTTCGCATGTTGGTTTTGGTTATGAAATTGCGCCGACACCCATCACTGCTGCGTTTGGCCAGATTTTCGTACCGACAGACAAAGGCGACATCTTCGGTCTCGACGCTAATTCGGGCAAAGTCATCTGGCGTGCAAAAGTAGCTGGTGCGCTCATCAACTACATTCAACCATTTGAAAATAAGATGTCTGCGCAGAACAGTAAATCGAAAGATCAAAAATCAGGCAAATATTTACTAGTCAGTACGATGGATGGTAAAATAGTGATTTTGGAATTATGAATTAGAACTGTGATTTAGAATTGAGATTTTTTAAAATTTTAATATTCACATTTATAAGAAATTAAGATTAGTGTTTACCATAACATTAATCTTAATTTTTTTGTTTGAGACGGATCCAATTATTAATTCATAAATCTATTTTGATTATTAATAAGTTACTAAAAAATTATTAAGCATTTGAAGTTAAGTGCTTAATATACTGTGTGATTGAGTTTGTGCATTTATTATTTTATATCTTTGTAAAAGATTTTTAAGAAATGGAGGTGAGTGATGAGTGAAGTGAGAAATCAAAGAGGTTCTTTCCATGTTTATTTTCGTGGTAACAATAGATCTACTGTTTTTTACGCAAATTCTGACTATATTAATTTTCTAATTGCGTTGGAACTTGCTGCCAAAGAGCATAATACGAAAATTAATGCATTTGTATTAATGACAAATCATGTTCATTTGCATGTTACAACGAATTGTCTTACAAAATTCATGAGGTCTCTAATGTTGAGGTATGTTAAAAAGTATAATCATATCAAAGGAACTTCTGGTAAATTGTTTTCAACTCCGTTTAATAGCATCCCAACAAATTCAGGCTTTAGTGCATTTCATACAATTTTGTATATTTTAAAAAATCCAATCAATGCTGGTATCTGCAAATCTCTTGCAGACTATCCGTGGAGTTCTTATCATTTTCATAATAAAAAATCATTCAACAATCTTTTCAGCATTATTACAATAAATACCTCTATTGTTGATAGTTATGTTAAATCTATCGAATGTTTAGATAAAGAAATTTCTAACTTTAAACCTGAAGTTACAAAAGATAAATCTATTCGTTGGCCAAAGATGTCGGATTTTGAGATTGCGCAACATTTTGTTAATATGCTAAATGGTAGGATGTTATCTAGTTTGACTAGTCAGGAATTAATCAATATTATTTTAATTTTAAATAGCGTATATTTCGCAACTTCTATTCAGATTGCATCGCTTTTGCATATGAATCTTTCAGAAATCAAGGTTATTCTACTCAAATATAAATACAAAAAACGTTCTTAAAGTTTTGGTATTTAGATGAATTTGAGGAAGTTTAAAGATTTTCTATAGTATTTAATTGTACGATAGTGTTTTTTCATAAACTTAATACTCTGAAAATGTAATTTCGAATTCTGCCATTTTAATTTTCTTTTAAGCACTGTTCCTTTCTTATGAATTGATTAAAATCTTAAGAGATGATCTCTAAAAGTCTGCTGTAAGCAGACACAATTACTTGCGAAGCACCTTTTTATTTGCGCAGCGCAGCGAAGCATGAAGACGAGCGAAGCACCTTTTTTATTTGCGCAGCGTAGCGTAGCATGAAGACGAGCGAAGCACCTTTTTTATTTGCGCAGCGCAGCGTAGCATGGAGACGAGCGAAGCACCTTTTTTTGCGTAGCGCAGCGAAGCATGGAGACGAGCGAAGCACCATTTTATTTGCGCAGCGTAGCGTAGCATGAAGACGAGCGAAGCACCTCTTTTGGTGGTTTTTGGGTGCGAATAGCGAAAGTGCTGATTGTCTGTACGTTTTGCGATTTCCTGCAGATTGGGGGGATCTGGCAGAATAAAGTATAAGTCACTGTATATCTGTATTATATGTTTTTTAAAGAAAAAATTAAAATGATTTACAAAAGATAAATATCACTTAATCAGTATGTTATACTTTATTCTGGCAGATGGGGGGGATCTGCAGGAAATTGCAAAACGTACAGAATCACAGATAGTTAGCTGTAGGCTGCGTTTTTCATACTAAAAGCCGTTTAAATTTTGTGCTTCGCGGTTTAATATTGCTTCGCAAATGTATGGTGCTCAGCTTGATAGCTTCGCGTTGTTAGATTGCTTCGCAAGTGCATGGTGCTCAGCTTGATAGCTTCGCGTTGTTAGATTGCTTCGCAAGTGCATGGTGCTTAGCTTGATAGCTTCGCGTTGTTAGATTGCTTCGCAAGTGCATGGTGCTCAGCTTGATAGCTTCGCGTTACTAGATTGCTTCGCGTTATATTGGGGTTTTGCATAAAAAAAGAGTCTGAATTTAATCAGGCTCTTTTGTATGTAGTTGATAATGAGTGTTTTGTGCTCCGTTGTTTGTCGTTTATCTTGTCGTCGTTTGTCTACAGCGACCTATAACTGCCACCTGTTACAGCGACCAGTATCTGAGGCCTTCGATGGTGTCTTTGAAGATGCCTTTGATGTCGATGAGGATGCCTTTGGGGTCGAGGAGGTCGGCGAAGTCGGCTTCGGTGTATTTGCGGTACTCTTTGTGTGGTACGGCAAGGATGATTGCGTGGTATTTGCCGGCTGGACGTGGCATCAGTTTGATGTCGTATTCGTCTTCGACCATGTGTGGGTCGGCCATTGGATCTACTACGTCTACGCTCACTCGGTAGCTGTTAAGTTCTTTGATGATGTCTGCCACTTTGGTGTTGCGGACGTCTGCTACGTCTTCTTTGAAGGTGAAGCCCATCACTAGCACGCGGGCGCGAAGAAGTGGTAGGTCGTTTGCCAATAGTTTTTTAACTGTCTGTTTTGCAATGTATCCGCCCATTGAGTCGTTTACGAAACGGCCTGAGTGGATCATTTGTGGATGGTAGTTTAGCTCTGCAGCTTTGTACACTAGGTAGTATGGGTCAACGCCGATGCAGTGTCCTCCAACTAATCCCGGGGTGAATGGTAAGAAGTTCCATTTTGTGCCTGCTGCCTCTAAGACGTCGTATGTGTTGATTCCCATTCTGTTGAACAGGATTGAGAGTTCGTTCATCAGTGCGATGTTTACGTCTCTCTGTGTGTTTTCGATTACTTTTGCAGCCTCTGCTACTCTGATTGTCGGTGCTTTGTGGACGCCAGCTTTTACAACTAGTCCATAAACCTGAGCGATTGATTCTAATGATTCAGAATCGCAACCAGAGACGATTTTAACAGTATTTTGCAGACTGTGCTCGCTGTCGCCTGGGTTGATTCTCTCTGGAGAGTATCCAACTTTGAACTCTTTTTTGAAGCGCAGACCCGAAATTCTCTCTAATAGTGGAACGCACTCCTCTTGGGTGCAGCCAGGATAGACAGTAGATTCGTACACAACATAGTCTCCCTTTTTAAGCGCGTTAGCAACTGTAAGAGTTGCCGATTGCAGCGGGCGAAGGTCGGGTTTGTTGTATTTGTCAACTGGGGTTGGCACTGCTACAATGAAGAAGCTTGCCTCTTTGAGATCGTCAGCATCACAGGTGAATACGATGTCTTTGTTTTTGAATGCCTCTGGACCTAACTCTTTGCTAGGGTCGATGCCGTTTTGCAAAGATTTTACGGTCTTCTGTTTAATATCGAAGCCGATTACTGAGAAGTATTTTGCGAACTCCAGTGCAAGCGGCAGCCCCACATAACCTAGTCCGATAACGGCTAGTTTAGATCTCTTTGATACCAGTTGATGATACATGCTATATGCGTGTTTTCGGTTAAAAATTTACTATATCTTGTCCTGATTTTTTATATGCATTTTATTATAATTATTTATCCTGTTTATAATAATTGCATAGAAAAAGACTTACAAAAATACATATTAATCTTTTATCACAAATTATAACTTAAAATATTTTATATTTGCGTGTATGAGTTGGTATGTTTTGTATACAGCCGCCAAGGCCGAAAAGCAAGTTCGGCAGCGGCTTGCAAATGTGGGTATAGAGACTTTCCTTCCGCTTCATAAAACTAAACGTAAGTGGTCGGACAGGATTAAAGTCATTGAGGAACCACTGTTCAGGTCGTACATTTTTGTGCGTTGTCCCGAACACAAATTGCGTGAATTGATTAATGTATATGGTGTTGCAAGGATTGTCTTTTATTTGCGTAAACCTGCCGTCGTGCGCGACGATGAGATTGAGGCAATAAGGGAGTTTTTGCAGATGGCCGAAAATAAGGAGCTGATCACTTCGGGAGACGAGGTTGAGATTATCTGTGGTCTGTTTGAGAGTAAATCGGGTAAAGTTTTGTCTGTTAATGACAAGGCTGTGATGCTCTTTCTCGAAGAGCTCGGTGCAAAAGTCTGTGTACGTCGCGAAGAGGTGAACAAAGTGCAGAAAAATTGATTTATCATTTTGTGATAATTTTTTTTATAAAATTGGGCTGGTAATTACATTTAACATTATAAAGAGAGTTGACTTTTCAACTGCTGTAAATTGATTTATCAAGTGCAGAAAAATTGATTTATCTTTGCCTACATAATAAAATTCGATAAGAAATTACATATGGATTATAATACTCAAAGGAAGAAATTGCTTATGCCCGAATATGGAAGGCATGTGCAGAAGATGATTGATTATGTTATCTCTATCCCCGATAAGGATAAGAGAAATGAACAGATTCGTGCGGTGCTCAATACGATGGGTATTCTTAATCCGCAGTTGAGAGATATCAACGATTTTCGTCATAAGTTGTGGGATCACGTTCAGATTATCTCCGATTTCAAGATCGATATTGACTCTCCGTATCCTATTCCGACAAAGGAGACTTTTGATACAAGACCAAATCCGATTCCTCTGCAGCGCAACGCTCTCAAGGAGGCTCATTATGGTCGTAACATTCAGAATATGATCGAGATGATTGCTGAGAAAGAGGAGGGAGAGGTTAAATATAACATGATCAAAATCTTGGCTGGTTATATGCGTCAGCAATATCTGATTTGGAATAAAGATACTGTTACTGAGTCTGTGATTTTTAATGATATTGTTCGTCTTTCGGATGGTAGAATTGTGATTCCTGAGGGTATGCATCTGAATACTCTTCCGAGTGATGCTCATTTTCAGCAACCTCGTAATGCTATAAATAATGCTGGTAGTAATCCAGTTTCTCAGGCAGGAAATAATGGTGTTCATCGTAACTACCGTAATAATAATTTAATTAAGAAGAAAAAGAGAAAATAGATGGCGACATTCAGGGTAGAGGGCGGTCATCGTCTCAAGGGAGATTTGGTGCCGCAAGGGGCTAAAAATGAGGCTTTGCAGATTTTGTCGGCAGTTTTACTGACTGCAGAAGAGGTTGTGATAGAGAATGTTCCTGATATTTTAGATGTGAATAAGTTGATTGAACTTCTTGCCGATCTTGGTGTGAAGGTTGAGAAACTTTCTAAGGATAAATATAGTTTTTGTGCAGCTGATATTGATTTAAAGTTTTTGGAGACCTCTGAGTTTTGCAAAAAATCGGCTGCTTTGAGAGGCTCTGTAATGTTGTCTGGTCCGCTTTTGGCTCGTTTTGGTTTTGCTTATATGCCAAAACCTGGTGGAGACAAAATTGGAAGACGTCGTCTTGATACTCACTTGATTGGTTTCGAGAATCTTGGTGCGGAGCTGAAGTTTGAGGAGGGTGGATCTTTTTTTAGAATTGAGGCTAAGAAGCTCAAGGGCAAATATATGCTTTTGGATGAGGCTTCGGTAACTGGAACTGCTAATATTGTGATGGCTGCTGTCTTGGCTGAGGGTGAGACAACTATCTATAATGCGGCTTGTGAGCCTTATCTGCAGCAGTTGTGCGCTATGCTCAACAGGATGGGTGCAAAGATCTCTGGTATTGGCTCTAATTTGCTTGTGATTAAAGGTGTCTCCTCTTTGGAGGGGACAACCCACAGAATACTTCCCGATATGATTGAAATTGGTAGTTTTATTGGCCTTGCGGCTATGACTGCCAGTGAAATTACTATCAAAGACACTGCTTATGATCAATTGGGAATCATCCCTGCTCAGTTCCGTCGTTTAGGAATTACTGTTGAGCGCAGAGGTGATGATATCTTTATTCCTGCTCATGAGCATTATGAGATTGACTCCTTTTTGGATGGCTCTATTATGACGATTGCTGATGCCCCTTGGCCTGGACTTACTCCCGACCTGTTGTCTGTCTTCTTGGTTGTGGCTACTCAAGCGAAGGGCTCTGTCTTGATTCATCAGAAGATGTTCGAAAGTCGTCTCTTCTTTGTGGATAAGCTTATTGATATGGGTGCTCAGATTATTCTTTGTGATCCTCATAGGGCTACGATTATTGGACATAATCGTGAGTTTTGTTTAAAGGGTACGAGAATGGTCTCTCCAGATATTCGTGCGGGAATTGCCCTTTTGATTGCAGCTATGAGCGCCAAGGGTGTCTCTATAATTGAAAATATTGAGCAGATCGATCGTGGTTATCAGGATATTGATAAACGTCTGAATGCGATTGGTGCCAGAATAGAAAGATTATAACGTTATGGCTAAGAAAAAAAACAGTACTCCGGAGGTTGACGCCTCTCCTGCCGGCAGGGATGCTTTACGCCTTGTATCCGGTTTGTTTTCTTTGGTGATGGGGATTTTTACTCTTGTTGCCCTTTTCTCTTATTTGTTCACTTGGGCCGAAGATCAGAGTCTCCTTAATAGAAATGATGTTTGGACTAGTTTTGTTCCTGTGGAGAATGGTGGTGGTAAGATTGGCTTCTTTTGGGCTAAGCTTCTGTTTTCGGATCTGTTTGGATTGGGAGCTTTGATTATTCCTTTTTTATTTCTTGGTCTAGCTTTCTATTGTCTTAAACTTAAGAAAGTTAAGTTGCTTAAGCTCTTCTTTATCACTGTTTATGGTGCAATCATCTTGTCGATTGCGTTCTCATACATCTTCTCGTTTACCTCTGTGAATGATCTGTTTGGCAGTGGTGTTGGTGGCTCTTATGGGTATTTTGTAAACAGGTGGTTGATCTCAATGCTTGGTGCTACTGGTGCTGGAGCTGTGATTGGTGTGTTTACAATTGTCTGGCTGATTTTGATCAGTTACAAGTTTGTTGGTTGGATTAATGGTGGGCTTGCTGCTATTTTCAATCGTCCGAAAAAGGTGCCTGTAGAAAATTCAGGTAAAGACTCTAAGCTTTCGAGTGAAGATGGTTCTGACTCTATAGGTGGTTCGACTCTCTCTGATATTGAAGATCTCTCTGCTGCTGGTGCTGTTCCTGGTACTGTTCCTGGTACTGTTCCTGGCGCTGCTTCTGGTGCTGCTTCGGAGCCCGACTACGCCTCGGGAATTGAGATGGAGATCATTCAGGCAGACAGACCGGTTGCTCCTGCTGAGGAGGAGACTTCTGCTGGCGATGGGTTAGGGGAGTATGATCCTAACGAAGACGATACTTTGACTCTCGATGATGCTGCTGACGATGAGGAGGACTTTTTAAAGGATATTCCTAAGGAGACAGCTGCGGCTCTGTTCGATCCGCGTCTCGATTTGTCTAATTATAAGGCTCCAACTGTCTCGCTTTTGGATGATTATCGTGATAAATGGTATGAGGTTCCTCGTGATGAGCTGGAGAAGAATAATCGTAAAATTGTAAAGACTTTAAGTGATTACAAAATAGGTATTGAGAAGATCTATGCTAGAACTGGCCCTACTGTTACTCTTTATGAGATTGTCCCAAGTGCTGGTGTTCGTATCTCTCAGATTAAGCGTTTAGAGGACGATATTGCTCTCTCTCTTGCTGCAAGAGGTGTTCGTATTATTGCTCCTATTCCTGGTACGAATGCTGTTGGTATTGAGGTTGCTAATGATAAACCGAGCATTGTTCCAATGAAGTCGGTTTTGGAGGATCCTAAGTTCAAAAATGCTAATTATGATCTTCCGATTGTGCTTGGTCGTACGATCTCGAATGAGGCTATGACTTTTGACTTGGCGAAGATGCCTCACTTGTTGGTTGCTGGTGCTACTGGTCAGGGTAAGTCGGTTGGTTTAAATGCTATCTTGACTTCGCTCTTATTCACTAAGCACCCTTCTGAGATGAAGCTTGTGCTTGTGGATCCTAAGAAGGTTGAGTTGTCGCTTTATCAAAAGATTGAAAAGCATTTTCTTGCTAAACTTCCCGATGCTGAGGATGCTATTATAACTGATACTCAAAAGGTTGTTTATACTTTGCGCTCTTTATGTATAGAGATGGATGGGAGATATGATCTGTTGAAGCTTGCTAAAGTTCGCAATATCAAGGAGTATAATGAGAAGTTTTTATCGCGCAGACTGAACCCTTTAAAGGGTCACAGATTCTTGCCGTTTATTGTTGTTGTAATTGATGAGTTTGCCGATCTTTTGATGACGGCTGGACGTGAGGTTGAAGAGCCTATTGCTCGTCTTGCTCAGCTCGCTCGTGCTATTGGTATTCATCTTGTGATTGCAACTCAGCGTCCTACAACAAATATCATCACTGGTCTGATTAAGGCCAACTTCCCTGCCCGTGTTGCTTTCCGTGTAATTTCGAATATTGACTCTCGCACTATTCTCGACTCTACTGGTGCTAATCAGCTTGTGGGAAGGGGTGATATGTTGATCTCTACTGGTGGCGATCTGACTCGTGTTCAGTGTGCTTTTGTTGATACTCATGAGATTGAGCGTATAACTGATTATATTGGTAATCAGCAAGGTTATCCTTCTGCCCACTATTTGCCTGAGTATACTGGCGAAGATGGTGATTCTGGCGGAGTTGGTGATGTTGACTTGGGTAAACGTGATAAGATGTTCGAGGAGGCTGCCCGATTGATTGTTCAGTATCAGCAGGGCTCTACTTCTTTGATTCAGAGGCGTATGAATCTGGGTTATAACCGTGCTGGCAGAATCATGGATCAGCTTGAGGCTGCGGGAATTGTTGGTCCTTCGGAGGGTAGCAAGGCTCGTCAGGTTTTGGTTACAGATTTCAATACGCTCGACAGAATTCTTGCTTCGCTTAATTAAATGACTAAAAATGATGGTAAAAAAAATACAAATATTTAGAAGTGCTGGTGGATCTGCGCAAAGGGGTCTGTTCTCTCTCTTGACTTTTGGGTTTTTGTCTATATTCTGCTTTGTGGCTTCCGAAACTCAAGCGCAGAGCGCGTCGGAGATTGCTTCATCTTTTGTTGCGGCTGTAAAGTCGTCGTCGGCTGTGGAGATTGGTTACTCTTTTGAGGCGAAGAATGGGAGAGGAGAGGTTGTGTCGTCGTCGAGGGGGAGTGTCTATAGTCAAGGAAAGGCTTATCGTGCGGTGAATGATGTTACTGAGTTTTATTGTGATGGTGCGACTAAGTGGATTCACAATATTGAGAGTGGGGAGTTGATTATCTCTAATGTTAGTGGGTCTGCCTCTAGTGTTGCTGACAATCCGGTTGCCTTTTTGACCTCTTTTGATAAGGGTTATAAGTATGGTGCGGTTTCGCAGAGGAGTGTGGCTGGAAAGCGGATTAATGTGGCGACTTTGACCCCTTCGGATAAGAAGATGCCTTACTCAAAAATTTTGGTTGGTGTTGATGCTTCTAAGAATACTCCTGCTTTTGTAGAGTATTATTCGAAGGATGGATCGGTATATACGGTTTTAGTATCCTCTTTTGCGAAAAAGGATGGTGGCTGGGCAAGGGATTTCTTTACGTTTCCTGCCTCTAAGATGAGGGGTTTGGATGTTACTGACCTTCGTTGAGGAATGTGCTAAATACCTCTTGGATAGATGGGTAGGTGTCGGAAATGTATTTCGGCACCTTCTCTTTTTTTACCCAGATTGCTTTTTCGATGCACTCTTCGGTCTGAGGAGTTGTTGAGCCGTTTCCTGAGTAGATCATGTGGTACCAATGTGTGTTCTTGATCATGAATTTTCCATTCATGCGATAGGTGTGGTATGTGTTGCAGATAAGTCCTTTGATCTCTAAATCGTGGACTCCGCACTCCTCTTCTACCTCTCTGAGGGCTGCCTCTCTGATGTCTTCGTATGGCTCTTGTTTGCCTTTTGGTAGGTCCCATGTGCCGTTTCTGAAGATTAGCAGAAACTCTCCTTTGGTGTTCTCTACAAGTCCTCCTCCCGCTTGAACGAGGGTGAGATTTGTGAAGATTTGTTTAAATGTGTTCTCCTCTTGCTTGCTCGGGACGTACAGCTTTTTTATCTGTTTTGATTTTTCGAATAATTCTGGTAGTCGTGTGAGTTCTGGGTTGCTACCTGGGCTGTAGAGAACCGCATCAGGGTCGTTTAGTGCTTTTTCCTCATCGGAACAGACGGCCAGTATGCGTTTGTCGAAGTAGATGCTGTACATAAAAAATAGGATTGTTTTTACTATCTTTGCACAAAGATACTTTTTTTATGGAGTCTATTGAAAAAATAATTGCAAAACAGCTGCTAGACATTAAAGCTGTTCGTCTTAACCCTGAAACACCATTTACTTGGGCTTCAGGCTGGAAATCACCGATTTATTGTGATAATAGAAAGATTTTATCATATCCTAAAGCCCGAAATTTCGTTGCCAAAAACCTTGCTAGAATAATTGAGCAGAACTATGGTGAAGTAGAAGTGATTGCTGGTGTTGCTACTGGTGCTATCGCTTTTGGAATCATGGTTGCCGAGATACTTGAGAAACCTTTTATCTACGTACGTCCTAAACCAAAGGATCATGGAACTGGTGCTCAGATCGAGGGTGATCTGCCTGCTGGTGCTAAGGTTGTAGTGGTTGAGGATTTGATCTCCACTGGTGGAAGTAGCTTGTCTGCTGTTGATTGTCTGCAGAAAGAGGGTGCAAATGTGTTAGGTATGGTTGCTATCTTCTCTTATAATTTTGACAAGGCTCGCAGGGCTTTCGAATATGCTAATTGTGAGTTGCGTACTTTATCTAACTATGATGCTTTGCTTGAGCAGGCTGTTAGTTGTGAGTATATTAAGGAGTCTGAACTTGATACTCTTCGTGAGTGGAGATATAACCCTGAGAGATGGGGTACTCAACTTAGTTAATCGTTATTGTTATGGGAAATACTCATGCTGTTGGTAGAAAGATCAAGGTGAATCATCCGGATAGAGTTGTTTACTCTATTTTTTCGGACTTGAGAAATTTTGTTGGTAATCTTCCGGCTGATATGCGCGAAAAGGTTGATTTAAAGGCTGATGCTGATACTCTTTTGGCTAAGGTTCAGGGTTTTGAACTTGGGATTAAGGCTGAGGAGAGGCTTCCTTTTTCGTTGCTTCGTTTTGTTCAGTATGGTGCAACTCCGATTGCTTTTAATTTTATGATTCATATTGAGGCTGTTGATGAGTTGTCTTGCGAGATGTTTCTTGAGATTGATGCGGAGCTTGGTACTATGATGAAGATGATGGTGGGTGGCAAGATCAAGGAGATGGTCGATAAACTTACCGATGAGCTCGAGAAGGGTCTCAATGGTCAATATATCAAGTAATGAAACCGTTGTTTTTTAGAGTTGCCGTTCTTTTTTTATCGTCTGTTCTGATGTTTTCTGTGAATGATTTTAAAGCGGCGGCGCAGCGTGTTCCGTCTATTATACCCGAACCTGTGGAGTTGTCTGTGGGTACGGGTTATTACTTTTTAGGGCCTAATGATGTTATTCTTATCAAGAGTAAGGATGCAATGCGTTCTGCTCTTTTTTTGAATCAATATTTGAGTAAGCATTTTGGGTTTGAACTTAGGATTGCTGATGATTCTAACTCTTCTAAAATCAGGGGTAAGAGGATTGTTCTTTACTCTTCGGGTTTGGATGCTGTTCGTAAGTATCCTGTAAAAGAGGGTGCTTATTCTCTTGTCGTTGAGGGTTTTCAAATCGTGATCAAGGGTTCCGATCCGTCTGGTCTCTTTTATGGTGTTCAGTCTTTGATTCAGTTGATGCCGCTTAAAAGTGAGTATGTGAACTTCAAGCGGTCGCTTGAAAAGTCTCAATCTATTTCTGCCCAGGATGATTTACGAAATAATCAAGATGATTTGCGAGTGGCGAGGTCTGAAGAGGCGGTCTTTATTCCTATCAGTGAAGTGTTTGATTACCCGCGTTTTGGGTATCGTGGGATGCATCTCGATGTTGCTCGTCATATCTACTCGGTTGATTATATTAAGAAATTCATTGATTATCTGGCTTATCATAAGTTAAACTATTTTCATTGGCATCTGACTGATGATCAGGGTTGGCGGATTGAGTCTAAAAAGCATCCTCGTCTGAACGAAATTGGTTCTTGGCGCGATGGGACTATTATTGGGATCTTCCCTGGCACTGGTGTTGACTCTACTCGTTATGGTGGTTACTATACTTTTGAGCAGATCAGGGAGATTGTTGCTTATGCTGCTGATAGGTATATTACTGTGGTTCCGGAGATTGATGTTCCTGGTCACTCTATGGCTATTTTGGCTACCTATCCTCAATTCAGCACTACGCCTGAAATTCCTAAAAAGGTTGCTATTACTTGGGGAATCTATAATCGTCAGAATAATGTTTTGGCTCCTTCGGAGGAGGTTTTTGCCTTTTTGTCGGATGTCTTCAATGAGTTGATGGATCTCTTTCCGTCGAAGTATATTCATATTGGGGCAGACGAGTGTGCGAAGAGGTGGTGGAAGGAGTCTGCTTCTACTCAGGAGTTTATGAAGCGTTATGGTTTGAAGGATGAGAATGAGTTGCAGAAGTATTTTGCTAAGCGGATTTCGGATATTGTGAAGGCTCGTGGGCGTGAATTTATTGGTTGGGATGAGATGTTGGATGATGGTTTGGTTGAGGGTGCGATTGTGATGAGTTGGCGTGATGCGAAGGGTGGTATTGAGGCTGTGAAGCAGGGTCATAAGGCTATTATGACGCCTATGTTGCATAGTTATTTTAATATTGCGCAGAGGGAGAAGGAGGATTCGTTGTGTCATAGGCAGTGGCTTGTTCCGTTGAAGGCTGTATATGATTTTGAGCCTGTTCCTGACTCTTTGACTGTCTCTCAGGCTGCCTTAGTGCTTGGTGGACAAGGTTGTATGTGGACTGAATATTTCTCGAATGTCTCTGCTCTCGAATATGGGATCTTCCCTCGTTTGAGTGCAATGGCAGAAGTTTATTGGTCGCAGAAATCTCGTCGTAATTGGCATTTCTTTGCTCAAAAAATTCTTGATCAGTACAAGCGTTACGATCTCTGGGGTGCTAACTACTCCGACCATTTTTTAAAAACCGGGAAATAATTTTACTCCTTGAACAATTTAAAATCAGATAATTCGGAGAATTTGCGAGAGAAACTTGCGGAGAATTTGCCCGAGGAACTTGCGGCGGAATCATCGTCTGCATTTGGAGGAAATTCATCCTCAGAACTTGCTGTGGGATCATCGTCTGCATTTGGAGGAAATTTATCATCTGTTTTTGCGGACACTTTACCAGCGGACTTTCTTAAGTACTTAGCAGAATCGGCAGGTGATGGGTTGGCGCCTAGAATTGCAAAAGCAATTGGAGAAGAGCCTGTTACAGCTATACGCCTAAACCCATTTAAGACTAGGCTTTTATTTGAAGCAGGTTATACACTCGACGATATTTTAAAGATGATTGATGTTCAAGATGGTGGTTATGAGCAGATTCCTTGGTGTGCAGAAGGTTTTTACTTAAACCGCAGACCCTCTTTTACGCACGACCCTCTTTTCCACGCTGGTCTCTATTATGTTCAAGAGCCTTCGTCTATGTTTTTGTCTGTCTTACAGCCAATTATTGATTCTCTCTTTCGGTCCGTCAAACGCCTGAACGTCTTAGACTTATGCGCTTCCCCAGGCGGAAAGACAACCCACCTCTGCTCGATGCTCGGCTCTCCTGATCGACCGCCCAAAGCAGACAGCAGTGCACAAGCATTTAAATCGCCAAATTCTGACATTGGTGCGCATGCATTAAGTTCGTCTAATTCTGACATTGGTGCGCATACATTAAGACTGCCAAATTCTGACATTGGTGCGCATACATTAAGACTGCCAAATTCTGACATTGGTGCTCATACATTAAGACTGCCAAATTCTGACAGCTCTCTGCTTATTTGCAATGAGGTAATTCGCAGTAGGACTGGGGCTTTGGCTGAGAATATGGTGAAGTGGGGACGGCACTCAAATGTGATGGTGACTTCGGAGGACGCATCGAAATTTTCTGCACTGGAGGGGTTTTTTCATCTGATTCTTGTTGATGCGCCTTGTTCGGGCGAGGGGATGTTTCGCAAAGATCGCGACTCGGTGAACGAGTGGTCGGTTAATAATGTGGCGCTATGTGCTTCGCGGCAGCAGCGGATAGTCTCTGATGTCTGGCCTGCGCTTGCCGAAGGTGGCTATTTGGCATACTCCACTTGCACTTTCAACCGATACGAAAATGATGATAATGTTCGTTGGATTTGCGAAGAGCTTGGTGCTAAGATAGTTGATTTGTCTGAGTACATTCCTTTTGAATCCATTTATTTCGAGAGCAATGATTCGAATTCTGAGTTAAAATCTATTTCAGACTTGAAATCAACATCAAAAATATTTAGGACTAAATTAGGTGGTTACCACTTCTTTCCGGGTGTCGCTAAAGGTGAAGGTTTTTATTTTGCGCTTTTGCAGAAAGTAGATGCCGACGATCACGAGCAGACGACTTTTCGCGAGCCTAGTAAAAATGTCTTAGCGGCTTTGAAACGAATTTATTCGATTGACTGTTTTGCAAAGGGCGAGCAGAAGGGGAAGGATTTTGTGCCCTCTGCTGAGTATGCACTGTCGTTAGACTATGATGGAATCTACCCGTCTGTTGAGGTTGACCGCCAGACAGCTTTGTTGTTTTTGGCTCGAGAGAATTTTACTTTGTCAGACGCGCCAAAGGGCTTTATAAGAATTACTTATAAAGGTTTAGGTCTGGGTTTTGTTAAAAATTTAGGCAACCGACTCAACAATCTCCACCCCGTAAACCGTCGCATCCGAAATCTTAATCGGTAATTCAGTTGGACATTTCTAATTCAAACCAACTATTATTTCAATCAAGTCTACTATTTGCTAAATGCCTGTGGTTTAGTGCGTTTTGCAATTTCCTGCAGATCCCCCCAATCTGCCAGAATAAAGTATAACTTATTGAATAATAGATGTATAGCGTTTTTTAAATTTTCGCAAATATTTCTTTTTAAATCGTATATCGCAGATATACAGTGACTTATACTTTATTCTGCCAGATCCCCCCAATCTGCAGGAAATCGCAAAACGCGCAGACAATCAGTACTTTCGCTATTCGCACCCAAAGTCCACCCAAAATGGTGCTTCGCAAGTCTTCAAGCTCCGCTGCGCTTCGCAATAAATGGTGCTTCGCAAGTCTTCAAGCTCCGCTGCGCTTCGCAATAAATGGTGCTTCGCAAGTCTTCAAGCTCCGCTTCGCTTCGCAAATAATGGTGCTTCGCAAGTTATTGATTATGAGGTTTATGCGGATTGGTTATCTTCGCAAGTTTGGTGCTTGCTTTATCTAAGATAGTACTAAGCTTTGGGGCAAATCGTTGTTCGATTTGTTTGTTGATTATGTATGCGGCTGTAATTGAGAGGATTATAGTGCCCCAAAAGATGAGATGCTCATTTATTAGGTACTGCTCGTTGCCCGGATTGGTGGTTAAGTGGTTGAATATGATGTAGCCGATGTGTTGGTGGATGAGGTAGAGGGGGTAGGTGAGGGCTCCGATGGTTGTCCAGTTGTGTTTGGCGAACCAGCCTGTTTTGCGTAGGGTGACAAGGAGCATTACGAGGTAGAATGTGCAGATGATTGTGCAGATTATGAGTGGGTTGATCTCTTCGCCAAAGTTGCCTTTGTATTGTGTTGATGAGTCGTAGGCTTGGTGCAAAACCAGGGCTAGTGTCGCGAAGATGATTGAGAGTCTGTAGATTGTGGTTTTATGGGTGAGTGGTTGGCCATCTTTCCAAATTTTGTACATTGTTGCTCCGGCTATGAAATAGCCTGAGTATTCGGTGATTAGAAGGTATCCTGATTTTTTTAGTATGGTAAGTTGTGCTGTGTTGAGTAGATGTAGGGTTGGTAGTACTTCTACGAGTAAAGAGCTTATTAGCCAGACAAATAGGAATTTTTCTATGTGTTTAATCTTTTTGAATAGGAGGATAGCTGCTATAAGGATGTAGAATTTGATTTCGATGAAGAGTGACCAGTATGCGGTGTCGATGGATTCTACTCCGATGAATCCGCTGAGCATAGTCATGTTTGCGAGATATTGCGGGAGGGTGGCAGAAAAGTGGTCGCCGCCAAAAAGGATGACGACGATAAATGTGATTGTGCAGGCGACCCAAAATGCGGGGTAGAGACGGACGAATCGAGAGATGGCGAATTTACGTAGACTTCCGCTTGAGGCAGACATTAGGATGACAAATCCGCTGATGATGAAGAAGAGTTCGACTCCGAGGTAGCCGTATTTGGCGATTGGTTTAAGGAGTGGATATGAGAATTCGCTCATGTGTGGTGGTGCAAAGCCGCGGAATGCGTAGTGAAAAACCACTACCATCATGGCGGCAATAAAGCGAAGTAGGTCGATCTCAGTTATTCTGTTCTTCATGTGTTGGGCGCGTTTTTTTGTTTTGGTGCGATGTTTTTGTTTGGGTGTTTTGGGTGCGTTGGTTTGTTTTTGTTTGGGTGCGATGTTTTGTTTTTGTGTCTAGGTGCGTTGGTTTTGTTGAGAACGGTGGTTTGGTTGATTTAAAAATGCCGGACTGAGACTTTTGGGTCTTTTGTCCGGCATATTTTGGTGATAGGCAGCTAATTTAGATTTAATAATCAGGTGACAATCATTATGATTTCATAATCAGTTGATAATTATTATAATCAGGTGACAATCATTGTGATTTAATAATCAGTTGCCAATCGTTGTTTTGTCTGTAGAAATCGTCTAGCCGCCGAAGTCGTCGTAGGCGATGTTCTCTTTTGGTACTCCTAGGTTGTCGAGCATGTTGGTTACTGCCGAGTTCATCATTGGAGGTCCGCATAGGTAGTACTCGATGTCTTCTGGTGAGTCGTGTTTGCTCAAGTAGTTGTCGAGTAGTACTTGGTGGATGAATCCTGTGTATCCTGTCCAGTTGTCTTCTGGTTTTGGTTCCGATAGTGCGAGGTTGAATGTGAAGTTAGGGAAATTCTTCTCGATTTCGCGGAACTCTTCTACGTAGAATGTCTCTCTTAGTGAGCGAGCACCATACCAGAATGTAACTTTACGGTTTGTCTTTTCTGTGTGGAACAGGTGGAAGATGTGTGAGCGCATTGGAGCCATACCTGCACCACCTCCGACGAATACGATTTCGTTGTTGGTCTCTTTGATGAAGAATTCACCATAAGGGCCCGAAATTGTCACTTTATCGCCTGGTTTGCGAGAGAAGATGTATGATGAGCAGATACCCGGATTAACTGGCATAAATGCTCCTTTGCTTCTGTCCCATGGTGGAGTTGCGATACGGATGTTTAGCATGATAATGTTGCCCTCTGCAGGGTGATTTGCCATTGAGTATGCTCTGTATGTATCTTCTGTGTTCTTCATCTTCAAATCCCAGATCTTCATTGAGTCCCAGTCTTCGTGGTACTCTTTTTGAACATCTATGTCTTTGCTGAAGTCAACTTCGCATGGAGGAATGTCGATTTGAATGTATCCACCCGATTTGAAGTGCATGTTCTCGCCTTCTGGCAATTTCACTACAAACTCTTTGATGAATGTCGCTACGTTGTTGTTGCTGACAACTTCGCACTCCCATTTCTTGATACCCATTACCTCTTCTGGTACTTCGATCTCCATGTCTTCTTTTACTTTCACTTGGCATCCAAGTCTCCATTGGGTTTGTTGTTGCTTACGTGTGAAGAAACCTACCTCTGTAGGGAGAATCTCTCCGCCACCGCTTGTTACGCGGCATTTACACATTCCGCATGTTCCGCCACCGCCGCATGCCGAAGGAAGGAAAATCTTTTCGTTGCTTAAAGTTGATAGGAGTGATGATCCGGGACTTACCTCAATCTCTTTCTCTCCGTTGATTTTTACTTTTACAGTGCCGGATGGACTTAGTTTTGCCTTTGCATATAACAGTACCGCTACAAGCAGTAGTGTTACGATGAGGAAGGCAATGATTGCAATTACTATTATTGTTACTATATTCATAATCTTACCTCTTATAGTTTAATGCCCATAAAGCTCATAAATGCAATACCCATAAGACCTACTACGATGAAGGTGATTCCTAGTCCTCTTAGCGGAGCTGGTACTTGTGAATATGTCATTTTCTCTCTGATTGCAGCTAGTGCTACAATTGCAAGGAACCAGCCGAAACCAGAACCTAGGGCGAATGTTGTTGCTTCTGCTAATGTCTCGTATCCTCTCTCTTGCATAAAGAGTGATCCTCCAAGGATAGCGCAGTTTACTGCGATAAGAGGCAGGAAGATACCTAGCGATGCGTAAAGTGCAGGGCTGAATTTTTCGACGATCATCTCTACCAATTGTGTGATAGATGCGATTACGGCGATAAATACGATGAAACTTAAAAAGTTAAGATCGAGATTTGCATACTCTGGGTTTAGCCATGCTAATGCACCTGCTTTGAGTATGTATTTGTATAGTAGGAAGTTTACTGGTAGTGTAACTCCTAATACGAAGATAACTGCAATACCTAGTCCTACTGCTGTCTTTACATTCTTTGAAACCGCAAGGAACGAACACATTCCAAGGAAGAAGGCAAAAACCATGTTGTCGATGAAGATCGACTTTATAAATAGATTAATTAACTCTTGCATATTGGTAATGTGTTAGTTTTTTTCGATAAGGTCTTTACTTATGCTTCTTTGTACCCAGATGATAAGTCCTACTAGGATAAGTGCCATCGGAGGGAGGATGAAGAGACCGTTGTTCTCATAGAATCCGCCATTTTTGATGTACCAAGCATCTGGAATAATTTTGAATCCATAAAGGGTGCCCGATCCAAATAGTTCTCTTACAAATGCAATTACAATTAAAATTAATCCATAACCAGCTCCGTTGGCTAAACCGTCTACCAAAGATGGAAGTGGTTTGTTGCCTAGTGCGTAAGCCTCAATACGTCCCATGATGATACAGTTGGTGATGATAAGACCGACAAAGACGGAGAGCTGTTTGCTGACGTCATAAGTGTAAGCTTGAAGGATTTGGTCAACTAGAATTACAAGCATTGCAACTACAACAAGCTGAACGATAATTCTGATACGGTTAGGAATAGTATTTCTAATGATAGAAATAATAAAGCTCGAAAAGCCAGTAACTATTGTTACCGAAATAGCCATAACTACGGCTGGTTCCAGTTTTACTGTTACTGCAAGGGAAGAACAAATACCCAGTACTAGTACGGTTACAGGATTCTTCTTGAAAATTGGTTCGATATATATTTTCTTGTCCATCATCCTACTTTTTAATGGTTTGTTTTACAGAATCAACTGGTGCTTTTGCTAGTGAATCTGCCTGGATTGTCAATGAATCTGAAGGAGTAGTTACTGCTTTTGAAAGTTGCGATTTGAAATAGTCTAAATATTCTCCAAAACTATCTATTAGCATCTTTTCTAATCCTTTACTAGTAATTGTTCCTCCAGAAATAGCATCTACTTCGTTTGGATTGCTTTTATCAGCTCCTCCTTTTACAACTTTTACAGAGACGAATTGGCCGTCTTTGAAAATTTGTTTGTCTTTGAATTGACCTCCAAACCAAGGTGTATTTATGTCAGAGCCTAAACCTGGAGTCTCTCCTTTATGGTCAAAGGTTGCTCCGTATATTGTGTTTAAGTCACTTTTAAATGCAACATATCCCCAAATTGGTCCCCAAAGACCAACTCCGTGAACAGGTACAATAAATACTTTGTCTTTGCTGTCTAGAGTGCAGATGTACATATCGAGTGTCTTATCACCATTTTGAATTGTAGTGTCTTTAATATACTTTGAGTATTCAGACTCGATATATGTTGATTTGTCGGTTGCTGTAGCTGCTTCGAGGCCTAGATTTACAGATTTTAGAATGCTTTGTTTCTTCTCAATCTCTTTATTCCTCTCTTGCATTGGCTTCAGGTATTCCGAAGCGTAGGCGAGGGCAGCTGCAACTATTACTACGATAATAGTAGAATATACAATTGTGTATAGGTTTTTATTTGTATCCATCTTGTATCTCCTTATTTTTTAAGTGCAGCTCTTTTTAATCTGCGTTTGATGTTTCTGTCAACGACAACATAGTCGATCAAAGGAGCGAATGTGTTCATCAATAGGATTGAGAGCATCATTCCTTCTGGGTAACCTGGGTTGAATACTCTGATGATCACTGCAAATACTCCAATCAGGAAGCCGTAAACATATTTTCCGCTATTTGTTTGTGAGCCAGTAACTGGATCTGTTGCCATAAATACTGCTCCGAATGCGAAACCTCCCATTACAAAGTGGTAGTAGAATGGTAGTGCCATGTAGTGTCCAATCTCTCCAACTTGTGCTGTTGCTGGCGCTAGAAGATTGATAAGGATTCCGATGGCTGCTCCTCCTGCAAATACCGATAGCATGATTCTCCAGCTTGCGATTCCTGTGAACAGAAGAATTGCTGCTCCTATTAGAATAGCTAGTGTAGATGTCTCTCCAATTGATCCTGGGATTAGTCCTAAGAACATATCTTGAAGTGAAGGTATTTCTAGGCCTGCTTTTGCGTTTGCCAATGGTGTTGCTCCTGAGAATCCGTCGATGATGCCTTCGCCTTTGCTTAGACCTGCAATCCAGATTTTGTCTCCTGAGATTTGTGATGGGTATGCAAAGAATACGAATGCTCTTGAGAGTAGTGCTGGGTTCCAGATGTTCATTCCTGTTCCGCCGAATACCTCTTTTCCTACGATTACTGCGAAAGCTACCGAAAGTGCAAGGATCCAAAGTGGAACGTCTACTGGCATAATTAGTGGAATCAACATTCCTGATACCAGGAAGCCTTCGTTAACTTCGTGGCCTCTGATTTGTGCTGCTGCGAATTCTATTCCTAGACCTACAACATATGATACTATTATAAGTGGTAGAACTTTGATGAATCCGAAGAAGAACATCTCCCAGAATCCCATTGTTCCTCCGATAGCCAGATTGTGCTGGTATCCTGTGTTCCACATTCCAAAGAGTAGTGCTGGCATTAAAGCTACAATCACTACTGTCATCACTCTTTTTAGATCGATGCTGTCTTTGATATGTACGCCATTCTTTGCAACTGTATCAGGTACAAAGAGAAATGTCTCAAATGCATCAAAAGTGGAGTGGAGGAATCCAAGCTTACCACCTTTGCTGAATGTGGGTTTAATATTGTCTATTATATTTTTAAATACTTTCATTGTGATGTGTATTATGACATTTCTTTAACCATTAGTGCAATACCTTTCGAAACGATATCTTGAATCTCTGTTTTCGATGGACATACGAATTCGCAAAGTGCAAGGTCCTCTTCTACTATTTCGTAGATTCCGAGTGCCTCCATTTTATCGATATCTTCTGCAAGGATTGCCTTTAGCAGGAACATTGGATAAATGTCCATAGGTAGTACCTTTTCGTATTCGCCTGTTACTACGAATGCGCGCTCTCCTCCATTGATATTAGAGTCTAACGAGTACTCCTTTTTTGGCATCAACCATGAGAAGTAAGATCTCGAAACGCTGAATTTTTTAGCTCTGAATGGTTTTGCCCATCCGAACATTTCGTGATATTTACCCTCTGAGATAAATGTGATTTGGTTATGGTAGAATCCTAAGAATCCGTCTTTGCCAACGTTTTCGCCAGTAAGTACGTTTCCGCTGATTGCTCTTACATCTAATTCTCCAGAATTATCGATGTATTCTGCGATGTCCGAAATTTTCATTCCTGGCAGACATGTGATATACGAAGGATTCACAGCTCTTGGTCCTGTTACAGGGATTGTCTTATGAACATCGTAGATACCTTTATTAAACAGTCTTCCTATTGCTGCCAGTGCGTACATATCTACAGTCCATACAACTTCGCCTTTGTTAATTGGGTTGATGTGGTGGATTTGTATACCTGTATTTCCTGCTGGGTGTGGGCCTGCAAACACGTGTTGGATTGTGTTCTCTAGGCGGTGGAAAGGGCTGCTTGAGCCGTTGTCGGGATTGAAACTTAGGTGTACTCCGCCTACTGTTAATTTGGCAAGAGCATTTACCGCTGTCTGAATGTTCTCGAATTCTGCTTTAAGTGCAAAATCGAAATCTGGAGCCAGTGGTGAGCTGTCGAATGCTGAGATAAAGATTGCCTTTGGCTCAACATCTGGGTTAGGGACTATTCCGTATGGTCTCTGTTTGATTGTAGCCCACAGGCCGCTCTCAACCAGTGATTTGATAATCTCTTCTCTCTTTGCTGTTTTGATGTTTGGAACATCGAATGCAAGAAAGTCATTTGTTTTGTCGGTCTTGATTCTTACCTCAAGGAGTTTTCTCTTCTCTCCTCTAATAATCTCCGAAACAACACCGCTCGCTGGTGAACAAAATACGATCTCTGGACGCTTCTTATCGGCTAGTACTGGGGTACCTGCTTTAACGATGTCTCCTTCCTTAACTAGTAACTTGATATTCACAAGTTTGAAGTCGGTTGGTTTTACCGCGATAATATCCGAAGAGACAGTCTTTGTTATTTGGTTCTTGGCACTTCCTTTCAAGGGAATGTTTAAACCTTTGCTTAATCGAATATGGTTTGACATTATTTTGAAAAATTTTGGCGCAAAGATACACATATTTTGTAATTTTGTTCTCGATGAACACAGAAATTTACACAATAATTGAGGGTCTTAATAGTGCTCAAAAACAGGCAGTTGAGCAATTTGAGGGTCCATCCTTGATAGTGGCGGGAGCAGGTTCGGGGAAAACGAAAGTCCTTACATGTAGAATTGCGAATGTTTTGAGTCATGGTTTTGACCCTGGTTCGATACTTGCGCTTACTTTTACAAATAAGGCGTCGAAAGAGATGAAAGAGCGTATAGCTCAGATTGTTGGGCATAAGAGGGCGCGTGCTTTGTGGATGGGTACTTTTCACTCTATTTTTATTAGGTTTCTACGAGAAGATGCCGAGCTTCTTGGTTATCCTAAAACTTTTACGGTTTACGATACTTCTGATAGTCGTAGTGCGATTAAGCTTTGTATTAAGGAGCTTAATCTCGACGATAAGATGTATAAGCCAAACGAGGTGCAGTCGAGAATCTCTCTTGCTAAGAATAGCTTGATTACTGCTGCTGCTTATATGCGTGATAACTCTTTGATTCAAAGGGATGTTGATGCGAAAAAGCCGAAGATTTGCGATATCTATGCTCTGTATGAGAAGAAGTGTAAGCTTGCAGGGGCAATGGATTTCGATGATATTCTGGTGAATACGAATATTTTGCTTCGTGACTTTCCTGATGTTTTGCAGAAGTATCGTGAGAGGTTTAAGTTTATTCTTGTTGATGAGTATCAGGATACGAATTTTTCGCAATATATAATAGTAAAGAAGTTGTCGGCTATTCATCGTAATGTTTGTGTGGTGGGTGACGATGCTCAGAGTATTTATGCGTTTCGTGGTGCCAAGATTGAGAATATCTTGAATTTTAGGAAGGATTATCCTGAGGCTAAGGAGTTTAAGCTGGAGCAAAATTATCGTTCTACGCAGACAATTGTGAATGCTGCTAATAGTTTGATTGCTAAAAATAGTATGCAGTTGAAAAAGGATTGTTTTTCTGCTGGTGAGGAGGGTGAGAAGATTGAGATAGTGAAGGCTTATACTGAGCTGGAGGAGGCTTTTTTGGTTGCTGGTTCGATTGCTTCTCGGAGTTACTCTGAGAAGGCTGTCTATTCTGACTTTGCTATTTTGTACAGGACGAACGCTCAGTCGAGGGCTATTGAGGAGGCTTTGCGTAAGCGTGGGATTCCTTATAAGATATATGGTGGTCACTCTTTTTATGAGCGGGCTGAGGTTAAGGATGTAATGGCTTATCTTCGTCTGGTTGTAAATCCTAAAGATAATGAGGCTTTTAAGCGGATCGTGAATGTTCCTGCTCGCGGAATTGGTGACACTACGATTGGCAATTTGCAGGCTGCTGCCTCTAGTGCTGATGTCTCAATTTGGGAGGCTGTTCATACGGGAGACCTTGCCTCTTTTGGAATCAAGAGTGCCGCTGCAAATCGTCTGGCTGACTTTTGTCGAATAATTAGTGAGATGTCTGCTAAGGCGACCTCAGTAAATGCTTATGATTTGGCTACTGAGGTTTTGATTCGCACTGGCTACATGGAGTATCTGAAAAGTGACAATAGTGTTGAGGGGCAGTCTCGCCTCGAAAACGTGGAGGAGCTCTTTAATAGTATCAAGAATTATTTAGAGGAGATCGAAGCCGAAGCCCTCGAAGATGCCGCTTACGCTTCCGATGAGGATTTTGGTCCTGGATCTTCCTCTAGCCTTAATTCTGAATCTAGTTCTGATTTTAGTTCTAGTTTCGAGAACTCAAAAATGGATTCTGTTCTGAAAAAGACGGTTCTTATGAGCGACTTTTTGGAGAACATCTCTCTGATGAGTGCTGTTGATGAATCATCTAAAGATGAGGATAATAACAAGGTGAGTTTGATGACAGTCCACTCTTCGAAAGGACTAGAGTTTAAATATGTACATATTATTGGTATGGAGGAGAAACTTTTTCCGTCTACAAACTCTTCTAGTACCGACACAGAGATAGAGGAGGAGCGACGACTTTTCTATGTTGCCATAACCCGTGCCAAACGTGCATTGACTTTGTCTTTTTGCCAGACTCGTCAGCGTTGGGGCTCATCGGAATCCAATCCGCCAAGTCGTTTCTTGCGAGAAATTGACCGCAAATATCTCAACAAACCTCTTGAAAAAGAGGACTTCATGGGTGGTGGATTTGGTTCCTCTTTTGGATCTTCGGGCAGATTTGGTTCCTCTTCGGACAGATATGATTCTTCATCTGAAGGACGATACAGTTCGGGCTATGAAGGTAGATATGACTCGGGCAATGGAGGACGATATGATTCAGGATCCGGAAGTAGATATGACTCGGGTAATGGAGGACGATATGATTCAGGATCCGGAAGTAGATATGACTCTGGCAATCGTGGACAATATGACTCTCAAAATTCGGGCGACCGATTTGGCAATAGCGGTTTTCAGCGAAAACCTCAAACTCCTGCCAGCGGCAGACCACTTCCCTCTGCGACGCAATCATCTCCTGGAGCATCGAGGTCATCATCTCCTGGATCGTCGTCGACATCATCTCCTAGGACTTCGACTCCATCTTCTTCTGGATCGTCGATGCCATCATCGCATGGAAATTCTCCACATATTCGCCGACCAATAGAAAATTTTGAAGCCGATCCAGTCTCTTCGCTTAAAGTTGGACAGACCGTCGAACACGATCGATTTGGAAATGGCACGTTAGTTGCCATGGATGGTGATCTAGCAAACTTAAAGGCAATCGTTGATTTTCAAGACGGTGGGCGGAAAACACTCCTTCTAAAGTTTGCTAAGCTCAGAGTCGTTAAATAGTGAAAACATATTTTTTTAAAAAATAATAAAAATTTTGAAAAATTTTTCCAAAAATAAAATTGTGGCACGCAGTTTGTAACTCAATAGGGTGAAGTTTTTCATAGTTTAAGTTTAGGTTAAGTAATGAGGTCTTATCGTTCTGATAAGGCCTCATGAAGTTTTTATACCAACCCAATCCATTCTAGACTAATCACCTAATCTAGCCTAACCTAACCTAACCTAACCTAACAAAATCCTACCTAATCTAATCTTACCTTATCTTATCTAATCTAATCTAATCTAATCTAATCTAATCTAATCTAATCTAATCTTATCTTACCTTACTTAACCTTACCTTACCTATATCTATATCTATATCAATATCAATACAAGTCTGATATAACCTAAATATATATCATCTATCCCTCTTTGGAGAAATCATATCTAGGCTAATCTTAGTATATTTTATATTGCAGATTATATTGCAGACAATCAATAAGATATACGATTTCCTGCAGATTACCCCAATCTGCCAGAATAAAGTAAAACTTATTGAATGATAGGCATTTAGCATTTTTAAATTTTTTCAAATTTTGCTTTTTAAAAGTTATATTGCAGAAATACAATGACTTATACTTTATTCTGCCAGATCCCCCCAATCTGCAGGAAATCGCAAAACGTACAGACAGTCAGCACTTTCGCTATTCTCACCCAAAGCCCTCCCAAAAAGGTGCTTCGCAAGTACTCAACTCCGCTTCGCTGCGTATTTAAAGGTGCTTCGCAAGTCTTCAACTCCGCTTCGCTGCGTATTTAAAGGTGCTTCGCAAGTACTCAACTCCGCTTCGCTGCGTATTTAAAGGTGCTTCGCAGGTTTTAAACTATTTCTTCAATTGTGCATTGATAGTTAAGAATTACATATTTGTTAAGTATCAGAATATGAGTGAAATATTAAATTTCATACAGACTAGGGGTAGTCTGTATGTATTTGTATAATTAACAGATATACAGATGTATAGAGGATTTTTTCTCCGGTATATTCTTTTATTATTTACTAATATTTCGAATTGTAATGTCTTATATTATACTATTTCGAAAAAAGGTTAATAAAGCATTTGCCTTATTAACCTTTGAAATAAAATTCAATGAAAATTTTACGTTGTTTGTTATTTAAGCCTTAAGTAGCTTAAATTATATATTCTTTAAGTTGTTTATTTGTATTATTGTTAAGTAGCTTAAATTATATATTTCTTTAGGTGCTTAAATGGGAATGATTGTTTTATATTTAGTTGATTAATTAGTTTGTTTTTTGGTTGTTTTCCCAGTATTCTACTTCTCCAAATTTTTCGAGTTTGCCTTTGAGTTCTGCAGCATTTCCTGTGATGTAAATGATGCATTCGTAGGGTTTTATGTATTTCTGTGCGGCTTCTCTGATTTGCTGTGCGGTTACTTTGTATATTTTTGAGGGGTAGTTTTGCAGATAGTCGTCTGGTAGATTGAATTGTTCTTTTACCATTCCAAAACCGAGAATACTTGGTGAGTTAACTGATGACATTGAGAGGGCAAAGTCTCCAATTAGACCGTTTTTCGCCATTGTTAATGTTTTGTCGTCGACTAACTGATTTCTTATTCTTAGCATTTCGTAAAGCATGTTCTCTAAAGCGTATGCTGTTTGGTCTGTCCTAACATTGGTTGCGGCAAGGCAGTTTCCTCCGATTACATTTATGTTTAGAAAACATTTTGCACCGTAGCATAAACCTTTGTCAACTCTTAAATTATCATTAAGATATGATGAGTATGATTCGCCAAAAACTTGATTTAACACTTTCAAAACAGGTTCGATGTTTGAATATGGATAAGCATCTCCTAGCGGCCAATCGATGCTGATTGATGATTGTACTACGCCTGGTTTGTTGATTACATATATTTTCCTCTTTGTAGGGAAGTTTTTTGTATAAATGTTTAAATTATTTTTTTCAATGTACTTAGTCCCTTTTTTCCAATTTTTTAGATATTTACTGAATAGAGAGTCGATTTTTGTATTATCAAAATCGCCAGTAATCATACTAAAAGTATTTTGTGGGCAGAAGTATTTGTTGAAGTACTGTTTTATATCATTTTTCTTTAGAATTTTTATTGATGATGTATCTGGAGTTGTGATTACATTCTTATTAGGGTTTTTATAAAATTCTAATGAGTCTTTTAATATGTTAAATGCTTCTTTCTTATTAACGGTACTAGATTTAAGACTTTTTTTAGCTTTTTCTCTGATTTCTTCTAAGTACTCTGTTTTAGCTTTGTCAAATAGTTTATCAGAAATAAATGAATCTGAAAATAGTGGACTTATAAATTTGAAAAATAGATCTATATCTTTACTCATTCCTGATGCTGAATACGAGTTTAAAGAGGTGCTAATAATTACTCCTTGTTCTTCATATTTTTTTAGTTGCTTGACAATTAATGTGTCCTGAACATAATAGCTTAATATTTTTGATAGTACAGCTCTTTTTTCTGATTCATTTTCCTTATCTAGACTTGGGAGATTAAATAAGAATGAGTATTTGAATTTTGGGTACTCTCTTTTTCTGACTATAAAAAGCGTTGATTGATTTTTTGAGACAAATGTTTTAGATTCTGCAATTCGTATTGGTTTTGGTGCTGTTGCATCGGGTATTATTGATCTGTCAACTTTGTCCTTTTTGTAAGATTGCTTTATAATTGATTCGCGTTCTTTTATAAGACTTATGCCTGTATTGTTATCAATATCTCGGTTATTTTCTGGTTTTCCAATTGTTTTTTGAGAAAGTGTATATGCAGCATTCGACGTTTGATTAGTATTTGCAGCATTTGATGTTTGATTAGTATTCGCAGCATTAGATGTTGGATTAATATTTGCTGCAATTTGTTGTTGTTCAGTATGTTCTTTTTTATTTTTGTAGACGATGATACTGCGATTGTTGGGATTTAAATACTTTTTGGTTACAGACTTAATGTCTTCATTGGTAATGGAATAGATTGTACTTAAAATATTTAAAAACGATTTACTATTGGATTTAGTTAAATAGTCGTATGATGAGATTTCGCTCATTGTAGGAGGTGAAAAGAAGACGTCTGTGAAATCTTTTTCATACTTCTTTTTAAAAATGTCGATTCTGCTTTGATCTATGCCATTTATTGAGATGTTATTAAAAACTTTATCAATATGATTTAAGACCTTAGAAATCTCGATTGAATCAGAATATGAAGTTCTTATCCAAACCATACCTGCTTGTTCATAAAATTCAGGGGTAAGTGATAATTTTGATATTCCTAATTTTTTGTCAATAAATATGTTACGAACTTCTCCATTCTTCTCATCGTTCATCAAGTGGATTAAGAACTTTAAAATTTCTGCATCTTTTGTGTTTTCGGGAGTCGCAAAGTATGATATAATTACGTGAGGAGAAGTAATTCTTTGGAGTTCAAGATATTTTATTCTCTCTTTTGGATTACCGTTATTGTCTGAGAATTTATTATTTTTTTCTAGGACTCTGTCGTAAAAAGGTTTTGGATGATTTTTCCCTTTAGGAATATTCCCAAAATAGGATTCAATAATTTCCTTAACCTCATTTATTTCAAAATCACCTGATATTGAAAGTACAGCATTGTTTGGTAAATAAAACTTAGCTAAAAATTCTTGAATGTCATTAGTTGTAATTGAGTTGAGATCTTCTTCTGTTCCAATTAATGGTAATCGATATGGATGGTTTCCGAATTCGAATGCCATCATATCCATTTCAACCATTCCCAATGGCGTCTTTTTATATCTTACTCTCAACTCCTCTTTCACAACTTCAATCTCTCTCTCTAAGCCCTCTTTTGTAATTTCTGGGTGAAGCATTCTTTCTGCCTCCATCCAAATTCCAAATTTTAGTTGATTAGATGGGAGGGTTATGTAGTAGTATGTTCTATCACTAGTTGTCGATGCATTGCTATAACCTCCTGCAAATCGGATTATTTTATCAAACTCTCCTTGTTTAATGTTTTTTGTTCCATGAAATAGCACATGTTCAGTCAAATGGGCAATACCTGTCTTACCTGGTAATTCGTTTTTACCGCCAACATGATACATTACACCAACATTTACAATCGGAGATGTTGTATCTCTATTTAGAATTATATGCAGTCCATTATCTAAACTGTATTCTATAATATTTACGTATTTTTTACCATCAATATTTTGTCCTTGAAGCGAACTAATTACGACAAGTGTGATGGATAGAAGAAGTACTTTAAGGTTTACTAGTCTCATTATTAACTACTATTTTACGTAAGTAACACTCATGTCATTTGGAATGACAATCATAAAGTCGGCACGTATGTTATTTTTGTCAAATTCTAAATTATTATCTTGTTTAACAATTGAAATTGTTTTAATGCGGACATTGGGTTTATAATGTCTGAGATAGTAGCAAATTGCTGTGTTGTTCGCTGAGTGGAGCTCTCCATTAAAGTGAAAAAAGTAACTGTCGTTTTTCATGTTTTTTAAAATGAAGTATGCCATTGTAGCATCTTTTATAGCTTGAGCTTTAACTAAATTAGATGGCTTTCCATTAGTCATTGGTGATTTAGAATTTTTAGCTTTCGCCTTACTAGCTTCGTACTCCTCATCTGTTGGAAAAGGTCTTGCCATATCTTTATAAATTCCCTCCTCGAGATTAAAGTGAATTGGAAGTGGGGGTAAATATGATTTTGCAACTGGACTTAGACTGTCTAAATATTCTATACCTTTCTTATAGATTATTCTAGCATATCTTCTTGGTATATTGGTCGCAACAAATCTTAACTTTTTACTTTTTGCAAATTGGATTATAGGTAGATAGTCGGTGTCAAAATTTGGCCATAATTTTGATGATTCAACATATGATTGACCATCGACTAATCCTTGAAATGTCTCATCAATTAGTAACTGATTATCTGTTTCCCACATTTCAGCTCCTACAACAAGCCTTTTACCGTAAATAGAATGTAGATCTTTTACTAAATTTACTTCCATCCAATGCGAAATGGGGTCATCGTGTAATTCTCCAAATAGGCATACTTCGGCTTCTTGGAGATGTTTTATCATATCAGAATATTTTACCATCTCTCCAGACTTGTTGAAGATTACGTAGGCTGGTTTGTCGTTACTATATTGTGGTAATGTTTGGGAATAAGAATTAAAAGTAACAGCTAATGTTGCTACTAAAAGTGTGAAAATATGTCTCATTATTTAAAAATTAAATCGAAGTGTAATATCGAATTTATTGAAGTTTTGACTTGTTTTTATGGTGTGATAAGGGTCGGGATAAATGATATTAAATGGCTTTGTATAAAATGCATTTATTTCAAAAGTCCCATAGTATTTTTTGCGTATTTGCTTTGTGTATTGTATTTTACCTGAAATTTGATTGTATTCGGAGGTTAGATAATTTAACTTAGGAAAAATTATTGATTGGGTAACCATATTGTCTAACGCAGAAAGTGGTTTGTGTAGTAAATCAAGATTTTTCTTAAATCCATATCCAATACCAGCAATTAGTTCTGATTTATTGTTAGAAATAATCCTGAAGTTTGCAGATGTATTGACTTTTACATTTGTAAGATCAATTTTTTGACCATAATTTAAGTCAAATTGGCTAGAATTATTTAGCTCGGAGTTGATTTCTACTTTATTGACTAGCCCTCTCTTTTTGAACAAAAATAGCTTGTATTGACCTTCAATAATTGAGCTGGTATAATTTTTTATATAACGAGAAACTTCGGGTAGATATTGTTTGGCCTCTCCATTATAAAATGTTGTAAGCATTTCTGCTTTTACAATACTGTTTTGATTTATATTGTATAAGTAATTAATATGCAAAGTATTCTCGAGTAGTGTATATTTCCCAATCTGGCTACTATTCGCAGATATTGATGAGGTCATTTTGTTATCGAGTTTCTCTTCTTGAATGCCTATACTATATCTAATGCTAAGGTTAGATTTTTTCCAATTATAATTCCATGCGATTGTACTTCCTATTTTTTGAGTTAAGAAAGTTGTTGAACTTGGGGCATTCTTGATATAACTTCCTAGGCCAGTATTGATGTACATCATATATTTATCATCATCATTGGCATGTTGATACTTTGAGTATATCTCTGGTTCTGTTTTATCTCTTAAATAGTTAAATGTATAGGTAAATGTACCGTATTGTTTACTCTTATATGTTATTGAAGGATTAACATTAATTACTAAGCCATATTGTTCGTTTCGGTAATCAATAGTTCTAAAATTCAAATTACTGTAAAATAATATAGAGCCTCCTATGTAGATTTTATTTTTAACAATTTCTTTGCTAAACAATCCTTCGAACATGTAAGTTTGAAAACTCCAGTTTCCTGGTGTCTTCATGATATAATAATATGGACTTCCTTGTCGTTCATTATTATATGATAGATTCATTTGTGTATTTTCTGATTTCCCATTGATATACCCGAATCTTCCATAAAATGCCCATCCTTTATTCATCTTCATCACAGACTCAGTGCTAATAGTTAGGCTTTTGAGTTTGTTATACTTTTGCAAATCTCTGTATTCTCCAGACTCTTTGTTGTATGAGACGCTGATGTCGGCATAATTTGAATATGACCAATTATTTAATAGGGCTGGATTATTAAAATAAGTTGATTTAAACTCTGATTTTATGAACTCTAATTGAGAAGCTTTCGGTATATTAAGGGAATCGCCCTCTCCCCTCATAATTGTAGAGGGGAGAATTGCGATTAATAAGGCTAATGTTTTATTTAGAACTTTCATGTTGTTTTCCCTAAATTGTTCTAGGAGTTGGTCTGCTAATTGCTTCAAAATCATTAGTGCTATTGTTGGTGTCTTTAAGAACTTTTCTGTCTCCATCTGTCCTCTCTACTTTTCTTCTAATACTCATGTTGCTATAGAAGGCCTTGCCGTCTGGTTTAAGATATGTAAAACCTGCATCAACAATGTTTGTCATTCTCTTATATTTTGAAGCACCTGAGTTGTCTAGAACATCAACTCCATCAATAACTGAAGAAACAGGAATCTTCAAGAAGTAAAGTTTATTTGTTGCAGTGGATAGTGGAGATTCAATAACATCTGTAGTGCTAAATTGACCTTCTGGCTTGAAGATAACTAACCCTGGACCGTAATCGTTTAGTCTGAAGAATGCATTATTAGCTGCATTATACATATATAGAATATCAACATTAGGTACTGATGGATTATTAATGTCGAACGTTGCATTTCCTGTGAATCCTTTAGTTTCTAAAAATGGGAAAGCATACATTTCAAAGTCTGATCCAGATAAATCAAGGTAGTCTTCAATTGTCAATTTCGCCCAATTTGTAGGATTGAAACCCTCTTTGAAATTCATTGCGTTGAATGCAATAACTATACTTTTTCCTGCCTGTACTGGGTATGTTGTTCCTGTTCCAGGAATTTTAGCAACTCTCATTGCATAGTAGTACTGATCTAGTGGCAAGTTAAGTACTGCATCGTTTACATTCGATCCTGTATAGCCTGCCAAATCTGCAAAGTATAGATTGTCTGCATAAAGTGTCTTGTTGGAGTTATTATAGATTTCAAAAAATCTGTCTGTTTGACTGTAGTCTTGCTTCCCTGCAAAGAAGATCTCTTTAATAACAAATCCATCGCTCGCAGGAACTCCGATTAAAGGTACATTTACTTGTTTAATTTCATTTGGAGTAAGTGCAACATTCTGAGCAACACCATTTAATGTTAATGAAAGAGATAATTTTATACTAGTGTTGATATTGTAGACGCCAACTGGAGTATTGTTGAAAGTCACTAAACCATTTGCATCTGTTGTTGCTTTTCTTGTAGTATTATCTGATGTATTTAATAATGTTACTTCTAATCCTGAGACAGATTGGTTTGGGAAATCAGTTGGTGCTGAAATTTGTACTTTTATGACGCCTAGGTAAGCTCCTTCGTCTTTCGTGCAAGATGCAAGTGCAAATGATGCAATAACTATTATGAGCGAAAAGTTTAAAAATTGATTTTTCATAAAGTGTTAGTTTATTATTGGTTATGGTTATTATTATAATTTAATACTCACACCAAATCCAAAAGATACTCTGCTATTTAATCGAATTTGTGTGTTTGAGATATTGTCTGTATAAACTGGGTTGTACCAGAAGCAATTATTAGCATAGAAACTAAAGCTATGTCCTTGCCTTGTCTCCTTTCTGATTTGTAGGTGAAAATTGGGATAAAATGGAGGTGTTACGTAGTTAAAGTTATTTGGTGATAGATGTAGATCATTGTACTCTTGTTTTGATCCCTCTCCATTTGGTAGGTCGATATACTCTCCTCTAAGATTATAATAGCCAACTGGATATATTGAATAATCTTTAGTATCGCGTTTTTCAAAGATGTTAAGTTCTGTTATAAATGTTATTAGCATTCTCAATTTGGGAAAATGTTGAATTGTTGTAAGATTTGCAGTCCCAACTGAGCGGTAATCTTTGGATGATTGATAAGCGCCATATCTTGAGGCTTGTGATCCGCCAATTATTTGAGATGTTCTAATTCGGGCATTATCACTGTAGGTTGTTGACTGCGCGATACTTCCTGTCAACATAAATGAGGTATTGGTTGATTTTATTTTTGGAGGTTCTATCGTAAATTCAAAACCTTTGGTGTCTATCACTTGATTGTTTGCATAGATGCTAAATATCCTTGGCATATATACGATGTCTCCTGGAATTGCTTCGACTATAGGTTGTTGTCCAACAGGCTGAGATACAATTCTATAATTTTGTTTCTCTAAAACTTTTAATTGATCGTAAGTCGAAATTCCTCCAGTTAATTTTTTATTATATGCTGTTAGTCTGATATTTATTCCTTTGTATTCGTAATCTATTCCAATTTCTTTAGTGTCTCCTTTACTAGGATTAAGATGTTCATTAGTAGGCTGGTGAATATAAGTTGTTACAATTGCCAATCTACTTGCAGGGTCGTTGTGATAGTAGCTTAAGTTTGTAATGTCAAAGTAAATAGGGCCTGGATATAAACTTAACATAGAAGGTGCTTTAAATGAGAGTCCCCATGCTGCTCTGATGCGTAGTTTATTAAAGTAATTTGCGCTAAATGAGAGTCTCGGAGAGAATAGACTATATCTTTTATTCATGTAATCATATCGAACTCCTCCTCTAAAATTGTATTTAGAATTTTCGCCTTTTCTTGTGATTTCTGATTCATGATAAAATGAAAACATTGTAGATGCTGGAATCTCATGAAATTTTGCACCTCTGCTTCCTGGCATGTTTGAAGGCATTACAGCGTCTCCGCTAGTGACGCGTCCCTTCCCGGTATTTTTATCATAGCTATATTCGATACCAGTAAGAAATGTAAACTCATATTTTTTTACTGAGATTAGCTGAGAGGCATCAATTCTTGAATACAAGTTTATTGGTCCACCATTCATCTCTGTTGTCTGCATGAATTTTAGTGGGCTATATGATGTATAGTATGTTCCATTTTCTAGCGGCTGAACAAGTGGAACTGGTCCAGATTGTTCTACCTGCATAGTCGTTTTTTGGTTGAAATAATTGACGCTTAGATTATAATTAAGACTACCAAGAAAATTGGCTCTACCATTAATGGAAAAAGAAATACGTTGATTGGATGTCTCTGTGATGTTTGGAATAACTCGATCTTCATCCTTCTTTAATCCGTCTTTTTGTCTGCTGTAGTTTAATGAAACTGTATTTGTCCAGTTTCGTTTTTTGAGAATGGTTGTCGTCCATCTTAATCCGATTCCCATACGTTGGTAAAAATGAGCCTCTTCTGTAGGCCTGTCATTTGAATAGGTATAATCTAAGTCTGTATTTAAGAAACCTAAATTGTTTTTTAATTTGAATCCTTTAGAAGCGTTTATTTGATATGATGATGGTGTCGTGTTAAAGCTTAAATAAAGAGGTGTGTATCCTGCTTTTCTATTTACTATTACAGTTCCTGAAGTAATGTTACCATACTTTGCACTTGCAACTCCAGAAACTATCTCCACTGATTCAATATTTCCTACTTGCACTTCACGCAAATCGACACCGCTATTTACAGTATTTCCACTACCTCCAGTTCCTGTTGATGGATTTGCTGCTTGCATGTTGGCATCATTACTTATTGGTGTTCCGTCTATTACTATTGATGTACCAAAAGCATTTGCTGACTGACCGCCAATTCCGACATTTCTGAGATTTATTGTTTGTGTAGAAGAAAAATTAGGAGGTGTTAATTTTTGGCCAGGTATCAGTTGCATAATATCTGGCAAGCTCATTGCTTGTACTTGTTTCAGAGCATCTTCTCCTATTCGGTAGCTGCTTGTTCCTTGTTTGCTTTGTGTTTGTTTTGCTGTTACAATTACCTCGTCAATTTCCAGAGATAGTTGTTGCATCGAAATCGTAAGATTTTTGATGTTGTCTTGGACAATTAAGTCCATCTCTTTTTCGGAATATCCTAAGCAAGAGAACACAATTGTGTTTTTGCCATGAGGAAGCTTAATTGTAAATCTACCTTTGTCATCAGATGTTACGTAAGAATTTGAGTTTTTAATTTTGACAACGCAATAAAATATTGGATTTTTTTCATTATCAGATACAACTCCGCTAACATTATATGTTTGCGCTTTGCCTACTAGACAAAATAATAGAAATAATGGGATTAGAAGAAGTTTTTTCATTATCGGTTATTAGGTTTTATCGTTTAGAGTTTGGGCTATTTCAACTTTATTTGAGGTTGATTATTAGTAAATTCTAAGTTTGAACATAGGGATTGATCGATACATAAGATTGATGAAAAGAATTTATCGAGCATCTTTTGTTGTTCATTATTGCACATTTTTCTAAGATTTACGTAATAAATGTAATTTTCATACTTCATTTTTGTATGTAGTTGAATAAGTGAATCGTAGTATACTATTTCTTCGTTTCTGCTACACCCACTATTAATTTTATTTGCTAACTCCATTGTTAGAACTCCAACAGCTTTGGATAGAGCTTTTTTACTGGATAAATATTTAGTATTGATCTCTTTTAATTGATTAATTTGAAGTGAATCAAGTTTTAAATAGAATGTAAAAAAATGAGTTTTATAATCTTTGGGGATCTCATCTGACATTTTCCCGAATGTCTGTACCTCTTTCTTTTCAGTTTTATTTACATATAATGAAAAAAATAGAGTGACGTTCAGAAGAAGCAAAATTGCTATTACAATGTACAGAAGTTTTATTTTAATGTCTTGATTCATAATTATTTAATTTTAATTAAAAATTGACTCTCGATTTCGTCAATGTCGAAGGTTGAATATGTTATTACGTCACTGTTTTTTGCAAAGTATTTTTTTTCAATGTTAATGCCTATATAGATTGAACATGCTATTGATACAGCGAAACAAAGACCATAAGCAACACTGAGGTAGCGTCTCATAGTTCTCTTTTCATTGATATGAATGTTTTCAACTTTTGCCATAATTTTAGTATTCAAAAATTCTGAAGGTCCTTCTAGAATTTGTCTCTCTATTATTGAATCAATAAGTTGATCGGTATTCATGTTTTCTTTGTTCATATTTATCTGTAATTAATTTCAAAAAATTTTTTCAAGTTTGCTTTTGCTCTGGACAAGAGTGATTCAATAGCTTTTTCTCCTAGATTCATAATCTGAGCAATCTCCTTTTGACTTAATTTTTCATATTTGGATAGGATAATTGCTATCTTTTGTTTTTGGGGCAAAGAGGCTATTGCTGCAGCTAAAATCTTCTCTTCGTCTTTTTTTATTAGGTCGTTTTCTGCCGTATTATTTAAAGAGTCTATCGTATAAAATTGATCTTCGCTCTTAGTTGTCTCTTTTTTCCAAAAAAATGGACTTCTTTTTCTTTTTCTAATTAGTTCTAATGAACAATTGACTGATATTCTATATAGCCAAGTTGAAAAAGTTGACCCTCCTTTGAACTTAGACAAAGAGCTATAGGCATTAATAAATACCTCTTGTGTCAAATCCTCAGCATCTTCTTTGTTTTGGACTATTCCAAAGCAGATTAAGTATACCTTTTTGTAGTATTGTGTGACAAACTCCTCAAAAAGATGAAACTCTCCTTCAGTAATTTTTTTAATTATATCCAATTCTCTTCTTTCCATCTTTTGTCTGTTATTTATTAGATGTCACATTTATTATAATCCTTCGTTTTTTGCTCCGAAGGATTTAGTTTTTTATTTCATCTAATATTCTGAGAGTTACAATCTGAAATTTTTTAACAAGCACTATATGAGCTACATAGAGTTTATTTGTTCAGAAATCGAACGCGAAATTAAAAACATATTTACATTATATTATGAAGAACTTTAAACAAAATTTTATTATTCTAAACCTATTTTTATTACTGTTTTCATTAGTCGCTCATGGACAGCATAGAACAAATCAATCTATAAATATTCCTGCCGATTGGCATCATCGGTTATTTCAACAAGACTCAATTTTTGGGATTGGAACATATCAAGCTTATGACCTTTTAAAGGGTAGAATTGCTAAAAAAATTATTGTAGCTGTTCTTGATTCTGGCACAGATACTGACCATGATGATTTGAAGTCCACTTTGTGGATAAACAGAGGTGAAATTCCTCTGAATGGACGAGACGACGATTCAAATGGATATATAGATGATGTTTATGGATGGAATTTTTTAGGATCTACTGATGGCAAGGTTGTAATAGGAGGGGAGAGAGAAGCAGACAGGGTGTTTTTTGCGTGTAAAGACAAATCGAGTGAATTCTTTAGAAATAAAGTTGTTCCTGAATCTAAATATGGTATCGCGCTTAAGGATTATGAGTTTAATCAGTTGTTGCTAAGCAGTATGGGGGCGTTCGAGAATGCTATGAATAAGTTGACTTTACAGGATAAGTCCTCTTCAATGAACAAACATTCTGCAGATAATAAGCTCTCAAATGAAAAAATGTCGAATGAACTTAGTTTTTGTTATCGTGATTTTGTAAATGTTATCTCTAATATTGATGCATTTGTAGATCTTAAAGGAAAGGAGATAGTAGTTGGAAGATTAAAATTTGAATATATGTCGGACACTTTAATGACATGGGATAATCTTAAGACAAGGGTTGCATCAAATGTTGAACTAAAGAAGAGAATTTGTGATTCAATATTGTCAAGGGGGTTAAAAGAGCGTGATTCAGTTGGTGATGGCTATACTGTTTATTCAGAAGGGCCATTGGATATGAAGGTTTATGGTAATCATAAAGTTAATACTACTGCTGCATATCATGGGACCCATGTCGCTGGTATTATTGGAGCCGTAAGAAATAATAGCCTAGGTGTTGATGGGGTCGCTGACTGTGTTGAGATAATGACAGTCAGAGTTGTTCCAAATGGCGATGAATATGATAAGGATATTGCAAGAGGAATAATTTATGCTGTAGATAATGGGGCTAAAATCATTAATGCAAGTTTTGGTAAATATATTTCTCCCGATGAGCACTATGTAAATGAGGCTTTAAAGTATGCAGAATCTAAAGGTGTTTTATTTATTCATGCTGCTGGTAATGAGGCTAAGAATATTGATGAGATTATTAATTATCCAAATAATATGACTGATAATGGATATAAACTGTCGAATTTTATAAATGTTGGGGCTTCAACAATGAAGGGGTCTGCAGCACCATTTTCAAATTATGGTAAAAGTTGCGTTGATATTTTTGCACCTGGATTTTTTATTTACTCAACACAAGATGGTGGTCTTTACAAACAAGAGAATGGGACTAGCATGGCAGCACCTATGGTTTCTGGAGCGGCTGCACTGTTAATGGGCTATTTCCCCAATTTAAAACCTAATCAAGTAAAAGAGATTTTATTGAAAACCGCTTCAGACAGAAAGGGTGTTAAGGTGAGAAAACCAAGTGCGACCAAGATGTCAAAAACAGCTGACGGTAGTGATTTGATTTCCTTCGAAAACCTTTGTGCAATAGGAGGAATTCTAAATCTTTATAATGCAGTAAAGTATTGTATAGATCATAAATACTAATAAATATGATCATAAATACTAATAAATATCTAGTTGTCTTATAAATTTAATTTATATTTTATAATTTATATTTTATAATCTATATGTGAAATATTTAATAATCAATGTGATATACGATTTCCTGCAGATTACCCCAATCTGCCAGAATAAAGTAAAACTTATTGAATGATAGGCATTTAGCATTTTTAAATTTTTCAAATTTTTGCTTTTTAAAAGTTATATTGCAGAAATACAATGACTTATACTTTATTCTGCCAGATCCCCCCAATCTGCAGGAAATCGCAAAACGTACAGACAATCAGCACTTTCGCAATGCTCATCCAAATCCAGCCCAAAAAGGTGCTTCGCAAGTCCTCAACTCCGCTTCGCTGCGTATTTAAAGGTGCTTCGCAAGTACTCAACTCCGCTTCGCTTCGTATTTAAAGGTGCTTCGCAGGTTTTCTACTATTTCTTCAATTGAAATAAAAAAGGCAGGGTGTTAGTCCTGCCTTTTTTGGTTTAGTACTTGTATTAGTACTTGGATTAGTACTTTGGATTAGTACTTGGTATACTAATTTGTTTTATGCTTTGTTTTGCTCTTGGTTTATTTGAATGCTTGTTCGCTGAGGCCGGGGCCGGTGAGTTTGAGGTTGTGGAAGTAGTCTGGGACTGGCTTGCCTAGGAGGTGGTCGACGTAGAGTTTGGCTATGTATTGAGAGAGCATGAAGCCGTGTCCGCGCATTCCGGTGAAGAGGCCTAATTCTGGATCGACGATGTAGCGTGGTTCAACATAGTAGCCCGACCAGATTGCTTGGAAACCAACACCAGATAGTTGTGGTATCCATTGAGTGAAGATCTCTGAGACGATTTCTAAAAATTCTTGACTGTTGATTTTTAGGTTTTTGTCTGTCTCTTTTGCGTCGATAATTGGTGAGGCGCAACCGATGATCTGGCCTGTCTCAGCAAGTTGTTGTCCGTAGACTGCAGAGAATCCTTTGTATTTGCGGCGGTCGATCAACATGTCGAGATTAGCTCCGTCTTTACCTAACATCGGGAGACGTTTGGTAATGAATGCTTGGTGCTTAACTGGATATAGACCAGTCTCGATACCAAGTTTACGAGCAAATTTATCGGCATCTTGTCCTAATGCATTGATAAAGATCTCTGTGCGATATTCGATATACTCTTTGTTTGCAGTTTGAACGATTACTCTGTACTCTTTTCCATCCTTCATCAAGTCAACAAGTTGTGTGTTCTCTAAAATAACACCGCCATTGTTTCGACCAATTTCGCGTACAGTATCAATTGTCAAACCTGGATTAGCTTGCCAGCAGTCATCTGTGATAAGAGCATGCGAGTAAAGATCGAGATTTGGATTGAAGTGCGATGATATCTCTTTGCGGAAGTCTCTCTTATCTACCATTTTGGCGTTGCTCCATGCTCTTGATGCATCGAGAGAGCGGAATGTCTCTTCGTCGTGTGCAAAACTAACGTAGCGAATCAACTTAAAGTCGATGTCTCTCTTCTTTTGAAGTTCGCTAAAGATCTCCAGATTGTGTTTTGCAATGTCGGCAAGTGCAGGCAGACTAAATGCTGGTCTACCACCTGCGATGTTACGCCAAGAGCTTCCAAGTCCGTTGTTGATCATATAAGGTTTCATTCCTGCCTCAGACATGTAGCGGAAAAGACCTGTACCTGCAATACCGCCACCTGCGATAATTGCATTGACCTTTATAACTTTTGTATTGCTCTTTGGTAAAACGATCTCCAAATTTGCCTTGGTGTTGACCATCTCGCCAACATTCACCAAGTTAGACATTGGTCCGCGAGGAGTAGGTTCTCCAGTAACTTCAACTCCGTAAGGGCGAAGGAGCTGTTTTGCTCTCGGTACGCATCGATTTCCGCGACATGCACCCATACCCAGACGTGAGATATGCTTTAATTCGTCGGAAGAGATAACCGTTCTGTCACCAATTACAGATAGTAGCTTTTCTACTGTAATGTCTTCGCAGTGACAAATATAAGTTTTGGATTCAGTTTTTTTCTCGAGTGGAGTAATTTGTGGTTTGTCTGGATAGTTTTCTTTTACAATAAATCCTCTAACATTAAGAAGTTCTTCGCCATGAACCGTATTAGACTTTACTCTTGCAATGTTTGTCTTATTCGGTTTCATTAAAACTTTCTCAATGATACCTTCACCAAGAATTTCGCCATTGTTGTTTACAAGGAACACTTCGGCACCTTCGGAAGCCTTGTACTCGATTGGTAAGAAAAGCTTGTCTGTTTTTAATTGGTATCCGAAAATTGCTAAACCAGGACATTGGTACACGCAATCCATGCAACCAACACATTTATCGTAATCAATTCTTGGAACAGTTGAGGTTGAGGATTTTGTGATAGCGCCATATTTACAAGCAAATGAACAAGGATTACAAGCAAATCCGTAAAGACAATCGATTTGAACGAACCCCTTCTCTTCCATACGCTCTTTGGTAGGACGGAAAGGTTGCTCAAGAATTCTATGTGGATGTTGTTGTGAATCAATGTACTCTTTAGATACAGCTAAATATTCATTATAGTTAAATCTGTGACCTAAATCTTGCATAATCTCGTAGGCACACTGCTTTCCGCGAAGAACAGCAGATGTACCTTCTCCGATTCTTACAGCGTCTCCAACTCCATGACATCTGCGGCCAAATACTTCGCTTCCCTTTCTAAATAGCTGATTGTCTGGAATCAATCCTGTACAGATATTGATGCAGTCAATTCCGTCTATCCTTTGTTCAGTACCTGGGATTGCTTTAAAGTTTTCGCATTTTGCTATAATTGCCCCAACGACTCCAGTGTGGTCTTCGTTTGGAATAGCTTCGAGTAGAATATGAGATGTTATGATTGGAATTCCAAGACGTCTAACTCTGTTTGCCTGAACAGGAAATCCTCCCTCATTTGGCATAGCCTCAATGATCGCTTTAACTCTTGCTCCAGCTTGCATCGCTTGGTAAGATGTCAGGTATCCTATGTTTCCTGCACCTACTGTCAGAATGTTTTTGCCGAGAAGCGTAAGTTCGTTGTTCATCATACGTTGCACAACTGCAGCTGTATAGACTCCAGGAAGGTCGTCATTTTTGAAAGCTGGCATAAATGGAACAGCGCCAGTTGCGATAACTAGTTGTTCTGCATCTACATAGAATACCTCTTGTTTTGCGATATCTTTAACTACGAGTCTTCTATCTTCCAATATGTCCCAAACTACAGAGTCTAAAAGAATTCCGCTATGGTCGTCGCCTGCGAGCGATTCTGCAATGTCGAAACCGCGCAGACCTCCAAATCGTTTCTCTTTTTCGAAAAAGAAGAATTGATGTGTCTGCATTAAAAACTGACCTCCAATTTTGCTATTGTTGTCGAGTACTATGTTGTGGATTCCAGCTTTGTTCAACTCTTCACGCACTGCTAATCCTGCAGGTCCGGCTCCGATAATAGCAACTGTTGTTTTGTAAACTCTTTGTTTCTTAGTCTCTTGCGCCTCTATCTGTCTCTCCTCTTCTGGAAGGTACGATTCGTCAATTCTTCTAACATTCTCAACCTCATCAACCTTTGTGATACAGATTCTGCGGATCTTTCCATCAACAAGCATTTCGCAGGCACCGCATTTACCGATGCCGCACTCCATTGTTCTCTCGCGATGATCCAAACTGTGTTTGTGAATGATTAGCCCTGCTTGATGCAAAGCGGCTGCAATAGTGAACCCTTTCTGCCCAGTTACCTTCTGTCCTTCGAAAAGGAACTCCTTGAGATTCTCTTGTGGAATCGGCAAGATAGGGTGTTCAATTATTTTGTACATAGTATAAGTTTAAGATTTTTATTTTTTGTTTAGGTATATCAAAGTTATTTAAAAAATGAATTTACAATTTTAAAATTAAATATTTTTTTAGTTTTTTACGTTTATGTTCGTTTTAAGTTATAGTTCGTAATAATTTTATGCCTGATTAACAATTAATTTTTGAAAGTATGAGGCGTAAGATTTTTTTTATTGGGGCGAGATGTTTTTATCAAAGCCTATTTTTTGGTTTATTGTGCATGGTGGTAACTTCGTGCGAAAGTTTTGCTTTTGTTGATGATTCTCAAGGGCGTGTGGAGATGTCTATTGGGTATGTGCCCGAAAACAAGGCGATTGGGCAGACAGGTGCTGACGCGCAAACTAAGGCTGTTGCGAGAGATTTTCCCGATAGTAATGCTTTTTTAATGACCGTAACCTCGTCGGGAGGAGAGACGGTGTATGATGGAAAGTATGGGTTGAGACCTAAGGATTTTAATCTCAATACGGGGACCTATTCGGTCTTTATTCGTTCGCATACCTTTACTACACCTGAGTTTTCGCGTCCTGTCTATGCAGACAACAGAACATTCGTGGTAGAGGGTGGAAAGTCCACTAAGGTAGCTTTGGTTTGTAAACAGACTAATAGTGGCTTGAGAGTCACTTTCAGTAGTGCTTTTAAGACTAAGTTTGCTGGAAGTGTGCTGAAAGTTTCTGATTCTAAGGGGAGTGCAAATTTTCCTTTCGAAGAGACAAGGTTTGTCTATCTAAATCCTGGAATTATCTCTCTTGTAATGAGGCGTCTAACCTCTCCGTATGATGAGACTAAGATCTCTGATTTGTCTTTAGCTGCTAATGAAATGCTTAGTTTAAACATCGACTATTCTGGAGGTGATGGGCAGACAGGGACAAAATCTGGAATAGTAATCGATACTGCGTCGGTTTGGGGAAAGAGTGAGATTGTGTTTGGGGAGATCTCTGGTGGAGACGGATCTTCTAAGTTGAAGGCTATGTCGGTTGAGCAGGCGAAAGCAAACATAGGGGCAAAGGGGGTATGGGTGGTTGGCTACATTGCAGGTGGAGACCTTACACAGTCTGCCTTGAAGTTTGAGCCTCCATTTACATCGGAATCGAATCTGGCGATTGTCACTTTGGCTGGTTCTCGCGACAGAGCTAAATGTCTTGCAGTTTCGTTGCCTTCGGGAGCAATTAGAGATGCTGTAAATCTAAAACTTAATCCTGCAAATCTGGGGAAAAAGATTTGGCTTAAGGGGACTATTGTTGCAGACTATTTTAATCTTCCTGGGATCAATACAATTACTGAATATTCTTTTTAAATTTGAGGCTTATAATATGTAAGCTTTAAATTTATGGAAAGTATAGTAAATGAGTATTTTGCGCACGAAACTACGGTTGTTGACGATGGTTGTGTGATTGGTGCAGGCACTAAGATCTGGCATTTTTCTCATGTTATGGGTGGGTGTAAAATAGGAGAGAGGTGTAATATTGGTCAAAATGTTGTGATTTCTCCTGGTGTTGAGCTTGGTAATAACGTTAAGATTCAAAATAATGTATCTGTCTATACTGGAGTAGTTTGCGAGGATGATGTGTTTCTAGGTCCCTCTTGTGTTTTTACTAATGTAATCAACCCTCGAAGTGCTGTAAATCGCAAATCGGAGTATGCTTCAACGCGAGTAGGAAAGGGTGCTACAATTGGTGCTAATGCTACGATTGTATGTGGTCATGATATAGGAGAGTATGCATTTATTGGAGCAGGAGCTGTTGTAACTAAACATGTTCCTGCTTATGCTCTTGTTATTGGGAACCCAGCTCGTCAGACAGGTTGGATGAGTGAATTTGGTCATAAACTGAAATTTGGTGCAGATGGAATTGCTATCTGTCCTGAGAGTAAAGAGAAGTATAGATTAGCTGATGGGAAAGTCTCAAAATTATAGATCTCTAAAAGGGGCTGATTCTTTTGCTGATAAACTTAAAAAAGATCTCTTAAGTAGAATAATCTACTCTACCGACGCGTCTGCATACAGGGAGATGCCTAAAGCTGTGTATTATCCAGAATGTGAGGAGGATATTATAGATTTAGTGAAATATGCTGCTGGATCGGGTTGTACTATAATTCCTCGTGCTGCTGGAACATCTCTTGCTGGTCAGGTGGTTGGTAATGGAATTGTTGCTGATATCTCCAAATATATGAAGGTGATTCTTGAGGTCAATGTTGAAGAGAGATGGGTGAGGGTTCAGCCTGGTGTTGTCCTTGATGAACTCAATAATTATCTTAAACCTTATGGGTTGTTTTTTGGACCTGAGACTTCTACTTCGAATCGTTGTTGTATGGCTGGAATGGTTGGAAACAACTCTTGTGGAAGCCACTCTTTGGTATATGGCAGTACTCGTGACCATCTTTTAGAGGCAAAAGTTGTATTGTCGGATGGTTCTTCGACTGTATTTAGGAGTATGAGTGAGGCTGAGGTTCTGGATAAAGTGAGTGGAAAGAGTGTTTCAGGGGATGTTGAGAGGAAGATTTATACCTTTTTGTATGATATGTGGCGTGATAATGAGCTGAAAAAGTTAATATTACGTGAATATCCCGATCCTCTTCTCAGACGAAGAAACACTGGCTATGCCTTGGATGAATTGTTATTCGGGGAGAATCTAAATCTTTGCAAGCTGCTAGCAGGTTCTGAGGGCACTCTTGCCTTTATTACAGAACTCAAGCTTGCGTTGGTTCCTCTTCCTCCTGCGGTCAAAGGTTTGGTCTGCGCTCATTGTGAGACAAAAGAGCAGGTGTTTTTGGCAAATTTGATTGCTTTAAAACACACTCCAGTTGCAGTTGAGATGATGGACAGCAACATTTTGGAACTGAGTAAAGGTAATATTTCACAAAATAAAAATAGATTTTTTGTAAAGGGCGATCCTGCTGCGATTTTGATAGTAGAGCTTGCGTTTGACTCTGCCGAATTGCTAGATGCTGCTGTTGACCGTCTTGTTGCCGATCTCTCCTCTTCGGGTTTGGTCTATCACTCTTCTGTTGTTAAGGGTGCAGATATTCCAAAGGTTTGGGAGTTACGCAAGGCGGGGCTCGGTCTGCTCTCATCAATGAAGGGAGACGCTAAACCAGTCTCTGTTATCGAAGATACTGCTGTCGCACCTGAGCGTCTGCCCGAGTACATGTCTGATTTTGCAAAACTTTTGGATAAATATGGGTTATCTTGTGTTTATCACGCCCATATTGGCACTGGTGAGTTGCATTTGCGTCCTGTATTGAATCTTAAAAATAGTCGTGATGTTGAATTGTTCCGTATTGTTGCTCGTGAGACTGCTGAGCTTGTAAAGAGGCATCGTGGTTCTTTGAGTGGGGAGCATGGTGATGGCAGGTTGAGGGGTGAGTTTTTGGAGATAATGTATGGTAGCGAAATTTATGAGTTGTTCAAGAGATTGAAGTTTTGTTTTGATCCACGTAATGTCTTCAATAAGAATAAGATTACCGATACTCCTGCAATGAATGTCTCTTTACGGTATGCGCCTGTTAATGAGGTGATTTTAGATCATTCTTACTTCAGGTATGACGAGGCTGGTGGTTTTTTGAGAGCGATTGAGCAGTGCAATGGTTCGGGTGATTGCAGAAAGGCTTCGCAGTTTGGTGGGGTGATGTGTCCTAGCTATAGGGCGACGGGGGATGAGAAGGATACCACTCGTGCTAGGGCTAATCTTTTGCGTGAATTGATATCTTATCCTCTCTCTTCTAAAATCTTTGACAGACCAGAATTTAAAGAGGTTTTGGATTTATGTATCTCTTGTAAGGGGTGTAAATCTGAGTGTCCTTCGAATGTGGATATGGCTAAGTATAAAGCTGAGGTTCTTCAACAGATTTATGATGTTAAGGGTGCTCCGATTCGTTCGAAATTGATTTCAGAGATGCCTTTGATTCAAAGTATTTTTTATCCTGTCCGTCCGATATATAATTTTTTCGCATCTTTTGCGCCATCTGCTTGGGCGATTAAATCTATTATGGGTTTTTCGCACAAGAGATCTATCCCTCTTCTTTCAAAAGTTCGGCTACGCGATTTTTTAAAGTCAGAATCTTTTTTCAAGGTGAATTCCAGTTTAAGTGATGATAAAGCTTTTTGGCTTTTTATTGATGAGTTTACTGATTTAAATGATGCGGAGACAGGGGTTAAATTTGTCTTGTTGATGCACTCTCTTGGATATAAAGTTTTGGTTCCTCATTCCTGTGAAAGTGGTCGAACTGCATTGTCTAAAGGATTTTTAAAGAAGGCTGCTGAAAAGGCTAATTATAATGTTGAGGCCTTAGCTGACATTGTAACTGACAAAATACCTTTAGTTGGAATTGAGCCTTCATGTATTCTATCATTCAGAGACGAATATCCTGCGCTTGTTAATGATGAATTAGTTAGTAAAGCAAAACTGCTTGCTTCAAGATCATTGTTATTTGATGAATTTATAATGAGGGAGTTCCGTGCAGGAAATATTGATAGAGAGTTATTCACAGATAATCATGTTTACATAAAGCTACATGGGCATTGTCATCAAAAGTCTTTAGCGTCTGTAGCTGAATCGGCTTCGATGTTGCAAATTCCTAAAAATTATGTTGTTGAAACTTTGCCAACTGGGTGCTGCGGAATGGCTGGTGCTTTTGGTTATGAGAAAGATCATTACGAAATCTCTATGAAAATTGCGGAGGAGGTTCTTTTTCCCTCTATCAGAGATAATTGGGAAGTTGAGAAAACTAGTATACCTGAACGAGTGGGTATTTCTAAGAATGAACGTTCTGAGGTTTTAAAAGTTGTGGCGGCTCCTGGAACCTCGTGTAGACAACAGATCTTAGATGGCACTAGTATTAAAGCCATGCATCCGGTCGAAATCCTCTTTGATGCACTGAGGTAATGTATTACGATCCACTTTAATAATTTATTATGATGTACTCAAATAATGTACTTAAATAACGTATTCAAATAATGTATTATTATCCACTGAAATAATACACTACAATGAAATAAAATAAAAACTCCCGGCATTCATCACTAAACTGATTGCCGGGAATTATTTATAATTAAAGATTGATTCTATTCTAAATCAATTACTTCTTAACTGTTTTTAAAGCAGAAGCTTTTGTATCTTTATTCTCTTTCATCTTACCTGTACAAGTTGAAGCATCGCATGATCCGTCGCACTCTTTGTTATCTTTTTTAGCGTCTTTGCACTCTTTTTTTACATCTTTTTTAGCCTCTTTACAGTCACCTTTGCACTCATGTTTAGCATCTTTCTTGTCTGTGCAGCATTTTGCATCCTTTTTATCGGTGCAGCATTTTGCCTCTTTCTTGTCTGTACAGCCTTTTGCCTCTTTTTTAGCCTCTTTTATAGTCTCTTTGTACTCGCCTTTTGCATCTTTTTTATCTACTTTTTCAGTAACTACTGTCTGCTTTTTTACTGTTGTTTGTGGAGTTTGAGCAAAACTGATTGCTGCAATAAGCATTAAAGAGATTAATGATAATGTTGTTTTCATGTGTTATTGTTTTTTGATATTTGTTAATTAGTGTATAAAAGTGTAAAACTATATGTAAATATAACGATTTTATAGTTCAACGCTGTATATAACATCAAATATTAGACCGAAGTTCAGTGCAGATGTAAAAAAAGATCTTGAAATTAATTGTTGTTAATGTCAAGATCTCTATTTTTATTTTTTCATTACAGCTCCCATTCCACAGAATTTAGTGCATTTTCCACATTCAATGCATTTTGAATCATCTATTTTTGGAAGCCCATATCCCTCTTGTGTAATTGCTCCAGTCGGGCAGACATTTAAAAGAGGGCATCTGTGGTTTTGAGGACATCTGTGTCCGCTTATTGTTAATGCCATTATTTACTTGTTAATTTCAATTGATTAACTGATAAATCAGATGTAATTTTAGTTATTATTTTTTTAGAAGTACTTTGTCAATAGCCTCTTTAAATCCACTTTTGGACATTGCTCCCATAGCCATTTGTGGGTTTTCTCCCATTGGGATAAACAGTAGTGATGGGATGCTGCGGATTCCAAATGCAGCAGCTAACTCTTGCTCTTCTTCTGTATTTACTTTATAGATGTAGATTTGATCTTTGTATTCATCTGCAAGTTCTTCTAGTATTGGAGCGATCATTTTACAAGGTCCGCACCAAGAGGCATAAAAGTCAACAATTGCTGGTTTGTCGCCAAGGTATTTCCAATCTTGTGGGTTTGCTTCGTAGTTAGCAACTTTTGTAATAAATTCTTCTTTAGTTAGATGTGCTGTTTTCATATTTTTGATTTTTATTTTTTTTCTTTACTTTTTATTCTTAAGTCTTTATTCTAAAGCCTTTATGCTTTATTCTTTTGTGCAATAATTACAAATTGTGGATATTCTCGGTTATTTTTAGAGATCGAAGAGAATATCTCTGATTTCAATATTTTAAATTCTTTACTATTTAAATTTTGATTTAAATCATTAAGATTAAATCCATTGTGTGCAACTTGTTCTGGATAGTGAAATGATCCATCCTCCTCAAGTAAATCACCTATAATTAACTCTCCACCAGGCCTAATTGTTTCGTAACATTTATCGATAAAACTATCAATATTATTTATATGATGTAAAGCCATGAAAATGATGATTTTATCTACTTGATTTCCTATATAGTCATCGATTGTCCCTTCAATTACAGTGACATTCATTAAGTTTTGTTCGAACAGTTTCTCTTCTAGCACCATTAGCATAGACGGAGAGTTGTCGATCATTGTTACTTGATTAACATGGTTGACGAAGTTCAGCCCTACTAAACCTGTTCCACAACCAGCCTCGATAATATCAAGTTCTTTATTGAATAAACTATTTTTTTGGATGAACTGAACAAATTTATTAGCCATCTCAATCTTTTTGGGAGAATCCCAATTTTGCGCTTTTTCTTTAAATTTGTCTGCTTCCATAATGTTTTGCTCAATTAATAACTGTTTAATAACTGCTAGATTTGTCTCTGAAGTGAACTCTACTTCAGCGGTATTTTCGAAACTATTCACTGTAACACCATATACCCCAGGTATGTTCATTATTGCTTTTTGAGCAGGATTTGATAATGAACAGCAGTTTGATTTATTCAGCTTTATCTTTGCTTTCATCTTTGTTACTTTCAATCTCTTGTTTCTTGTTCTTTTTAAACATTCCAAAGACAAGTACTCCTAATATTACACCGTAAATGGTACTATTTGTTGGGTTAGAAGTAATAGGGCATGTTCCACTATTACACCCTACGAAGTACCAGTAGAGATAACCTCCAATTGCCCCAGCAATTGCTCCAATTATCTCTAATAAATATTTTTTCAAAATTGTCTTAATTGTTTCCATTGGAAAATTTTTACAAAGGTAAATATAATTTCCAATAAAACAAATTTCCAGTGGAAAATATTATTTAAATTATAATTTTAAAAATTATGTTAAAAATATGTTTTGAAAAATATGCTAAAAAATTAGGTTTAAAAAATAAAGTAGTTTACATTTGTCGCAGAATTTAATTTATAAACATCATGAAAAAATTAGTTTTTATTTTCTTGTTTGCAATAGTTTCTATTACTGTTGCTCATGCACAAGTAGGTTCACTTGTGATTAAAATCGAAGGTTGCAGATCGGCAAATGGTAAAATTATGATTGCTGTTGGCGATTTTTCTAACCCTAAACTTATGAAGCTTCGCACATTGGATGCATCGGAAAGTATTATGTCTGTGCAAATTGATAGTATTAATACTGGTAAACACAATCTCTATTTGTTTCACGATGAAAATGAAAATAAAAAGCTTGATTTGTCGGAGAAAGGTCTGCCTGCAGAGGGATATGGCATTTTAAAAGGTGAGAGAATCTCTGGTTACAATCCTCTCTTCTGTGAGATTGAGGAAGGGAAGGTAAAAGTGATTAATCTTGAGATGAAATATTTATTGAAAAAATAGTTGATAACTAGAATAATAATAGGGACTATATAAAATATAATAAAATGGAAGACAAACTGATTAACGAAAAAGAGAGTCTGGAGATCATCTCGAATATGATTGCTACAACTCGAAAAAAGTTTGAAAGGGGTGGGGGTAGATATTTTTTAATTTGGGGATACAGTACTTTGTTTGTTTCATTGATTGTGTGGTATTTGATCTCAAATTACAGCTCATACCTGATACATTGGCTCTGGTTTTTGATTCCAGTTATTGGAATGAGTTTAGTGTTAACAACTGGAGGCCGTCAAAAGATGAATGTTAAAAGCCACTTGGACAGTATGATAAATAATATTTGGTTGGGAGTGGGATTGATAGCAGTTATAACTCCACTTTTGACAATCTTTCCTCAAGGTCATAGATTACCAGTGTTATTAATTGAAGGAGTTGTAGTGTGTATTGGTCTAATTACCACAGGGATAATAATTAAATCTAACATTACAGTTATTGGAGGCGCTTTTGGAGTTTTGCTCTCTTATCTCACGATTTTCGTACATGGTAGCGATACAATTCTTATCTTTGCAGCGATGTCTTTGTTCTCAATGATCATTCCTGGACATATAATGTCTGTCAGAAATAAAAAGTGATGAAATACCAAGAGTTAGATCCCCTTCTCCATTCCGAACTGAGGCTAGCGATAATTTCTATTTTGATTAGTGCAGAGAGTGCAGACTTTAGTTACATCAAGGAGGCAACTGGTGCTACTTCGGGTAACATTAGTGTTCAATTGGAAAAGCTTAAGACGGCGGGATATATTGAGATTGAAAAGGGGTACAAGGGTAAAATGCCTCAGACGACATGCAAAATAACACAGACAGGGGTTGAAGCATTTAATGCTTATGTCTCAGTCTTAAAAAGATATATCGAGAGATAGGTGTATTTGAGAAGTTAAAGCTTGTTTTACTTAATTAATAAGTTATTTACTTAATTAATACGTGATTTACTTAATTTTTTATTATGAAAATAGCAGTACCTACAGCCGGCAATGTTGTCGACGACCATTTTGGACATTGTCAGTTTTATACAATTTTTACAATTGACAATAATAGTGTAATAAACAAGGAGATACTTCCTTCGCCACAGGGTTGTGGTTGTAAATCTAATATTGCCTCTGTATTATCGGAGATGGGTGTAAAATATATGCTCGCAGGAAATATGGGACAGGGGGCTTTAAATGTGTTAAATAGTAATGGAATTGAGGTGCTTAGAGGTAATAGTGGAGATGTTGATACTCTTGTCTCAAATTTTTTAAAGGGCTCTTTAACTGATTCTGGAGAAGGGTGTAGTCATACTCACGGTGCCGATCATGTATGTAATTCTCACTAGTGAACTTTGTAGTACTATCAGATAATAAACCGTTGCCAGGTAATGATTTAGTCTTGCCTGAGCACGGTTTTTCTCTCTATTTTGAACTGGAGGGGAGACGTTTCCTTTACGATACAGGAGCTTCAGGTAAGTTTATTCGTAATGCTGCCCAATTTGGGATTGATATTTCATGTGTAGATGTTGTGATTATCTCGCATGGACATAACGATCATACTGGAGGTCTCCGTGAATTTTTTCGAATCAATAAAAGGGCAAAAGTATATTTGTCTTCTGAAATATTATTTAACGACTATTATACTTGCAGACGAGGCCCAAAGCGAATGTTGTCGATGGACAAATCGTTGTTTAATGAATTTTATGACAGGTTTGTTTTTTTGAATGACGATACCGAAATCTTTCCTGGTATTACTCTCTTTTTCACGAAAGATGCTATCTTTTCAATGCCCGTAGCTAACAAATTTCTTTTTGTTACAAAAGATGGAGTTGACTATAAAGACAACTTTTTTCATGAAATTTCTATAATAATCAGTGGAGAAAGAATAAAAAATATAGAAAACTCTATCAAGCCACAGTCACAACTAGTTTCTCAGCAAGAACTTCAACTAGAACTTAAACAAAAACTTCAGCAAGAACTTGAGTCAGAATTTCAACAAGAACTTCAATCAGAACAACAACCTAAGCCTGTGCTAGAATTGCTACCACAAATACAATCAAAGCTTCAAACAGAGCCTAGTCTTGAGCTATTATCAGTTGATATACTGAAGCCAAATTCTCTTAATTTTTCAGTAAATGAGTTTTCTGAAAATAGATTCATAGATATAAGAAATGGAGATATAGTAATATCTGCATGTTCTCATATGGGGCTGCTTAACATTTTAGATAAAGCATCTGTATACTCAAAGAATGTTAATTCATATATTGGCGGATTGCACTTAGTCGATGGTGATTTTGACTCCGAAGAGGATATTATAGAAATTAGAAAAGCTCTCATTGCGACTTATCCACAAATTCAGATCTTTACTGGTCACTGCACATCTGACAAGGCCATTCAATTACTTAAAGGAGTGTGACTAAAAAGAGTGAAATGAACCACAAAAGTTAGACAATAACTTTTGGTGACCATATCCAAAGATGTCTCTCCTATATTTATGAATATTGATGTTTTTTCAAATTGAGTTGCAGAAACCCTATTTAGTGCAAAAATAAACCAAAGCCACTTCTATATTTATTCAAATTGAGTTACAGAAATCCTATTTTGAGCAAAAATAAGCCAATGCTTATACTTTTTTATGCAAATTGAGGACACCCCTAAAATAGCGCTACGAATACCAACTCTATAAATTATAAGACAATAGTCAATGATAATAAAAAAAGAGTATTGTGAATGAGATTTATAGGACAAAAGTCATGCGTATTAAAAATAGTATTATGAATAATAGTTTTGAATAAGAATTGTGAATGAGTATTGTTAATAAGAATTGTGAATGAGAACTTTGCATAAGAACTGTTTATAAGAATAATGAGTAATAATTATGAATAATAATTATAAGATAATTGAGATTGTGCATTGAAAAATAACTATGAAATTATAAAATATGATAAAGAAAAGGCTATAATATTTTAGTGTCTGATATTGTGTATGTTATACAATTTCCTGCAGATCCCCCCAATCTGCCAGAATAAAGTATAACTATCACATAATTAGTATTATAACGCATTTTAACATCATATATTTGAATCTTTAAAAAGCTAATAACTTATAATACAGATACATAGATATTATTCTGGCAGATAGGGGGGATCTGCAGGAAATCGCAAAACACGTTGTCTATGAGATATATAGCCTCTATTTAAAAACTGAGCTTCAAACTAAGATATCTCGAATACAAATACATGTTATGCTCCGGACAAGGCGAAGCGCAGCAGAGCTCAGAACTTGCGGAGCACCATTAGAATCGAAAAGTTATGCCTGAATTAAATCGAATAAGATATATGTATCTTCTGAACAAGTCATTACAATTTTCGCCTAGAATGTTATATAACCTATATTGTTGATTATATGAGCGTTTTGCAAACACATACAGACCAGGGGGTATTTGCAGGATTTTGGTAAAACACATTGTATATCTGTTATTTACCCTTTGTGTCATGCTCGACTGAAAACATCTGAAATCAACATCAAGTACATCAAGTGGATCAATTGCATCAAGTACATCAAGTGGATCAATTGCATCAAGTATATCAAATGCATCAATTACATCAAGTATATCAAATGCATCAAGTTTCTGATGTATACCAAATAATGCTAAGCTATTGTCTGAGGTGGTGATTTAACCAGATTTTTAATTTTCAGATATGTAGGTGTTATAATGTTTCGAAGGGAAATTGGTGAGTAACAAAAAAATTGATGTGAACACCTGAAGTTTTGTCTAATTCTAGGCGTTCACATCAATTTTTAATAACCCTTTTGGTTTTCTCTTCTACTCAAAGTCTTGTAGAAGCTTCTTCTCTATGTCTTAATTCTTTTAGTCTTGCTCTGTTTCGAGTCTGTTCTTCTCTTTGCGTAGCGTTAGCAAGAGCGTTCCGCTTGCAAGTATGAAGTAGACACCTGTCTGTATCCATAGACCAATGTATTCAAATCTTACATGGCGAAGTTCTGCTGCCATTGTATTGATTTTGATGTATCCTTGAATTCCATGTGTTGCCGGAAATAGATAGGATACATATTGCCAAAATACTGGCATGTTTGATCTTGGCCATGAAAAACCAGAGAGGAATAGTAGGATTAGTGTAAAGAAAAGGAAGGTTATCAGCCCTGTCTCTCTGTTTTTTACAAAGACAGAGATTGTCATACTGAAGAATATTGTAGCAAAGAGGAAAGGTACTAGCAGGTGGAACAGGGTCCAGATGTTGCCAATATGTGGTAATCCAAATAGTTTTGGAACAAACCCCAGCACGTATGCACTAATTGCTGCATAGATTACAAAATAACATAGAGCCTTTCCGATTATTACTCTGAAAATACCATTGCCTCTGAGATGTTCTGGTACAAGTGTATGATGTCTATTCTCCTCTCTTGCTGTTCCTGCCAACATTCCAATGCCAAAGAAGAGAGTTTGATGTATAATCAATACTAGTATTGCTGGAATCAAGAAGCTTGTAAAACCGTTTCCTGGATTGTAAAATACAACATCGTTGTATGGTATTGGTTTTACTATTTGTTCTGCCTGTTCTCCAGCAACTCCAGCAGAGTTGTATCTCTCGATTTGGATTTTGTGCGATTCATCAAGCATCGTGTAGTTGACCGCCATCATTAACCCCTTGTAATACAGAAAACTACTCATATCGTTATAGATTGAAATCGTAGCTTGTTCCATGTTTCTTAGTTTAACATGGTAGTCTCTTGGGATATATATGACTCCGTTTACTTTTCTTTTATTAAACAGCTCTTTAGCCTCTTCGAGATTGATACATTTGTATGCTACTTCGACCTCTCTTGTTGCATTGACCTTTCTTACGAACTCTCTACTCTCTGCACTTGATGATTCATCAACAACTGCAATTGGAATTTGATAGACATATTCGTTATTATAGATTCCGTTGTATAGTAAAGGGTAGAGGATACCTGCAAAGAAGAAGATTATCATCACTCCGCTGTCCTTAAAGACATGCACAAACTCTCCTCTGAAAACATCGAAAAGATCCTTCAACGCATTGCCTACAAAGCTGTTTTTTGATTTTTTGCTTTTCATTTTTCTCTATTTTAGTGGATAGTTTTGGTTAATCAGCGCATTCTTGAGTCTTCGGTAAACTAAGAAAGGCAATACTAAAAAGGCAAGTAGAGCAGCAAAGTATATAATAATGTTTACACTGCTTGTTCCTAAAAGAGCTTCGCTTACATAGATTTTGAAATAGTGTCTTATAGGAAATAGTACACTTGCTCCTTGTGCTACTGGTGGCATAGCCTCTATTGGGAATGTAAATCCAGCGTACGTAAAAGCAAGAATTCCATATAGGGCGGCAAAGCTGATACCATCTCTTAGTACAGGGAACAGACCAATCATAAATATTCCGATTGCCTGATAAGCCAGTACATATAGAATTGTAGCTAATGAGAAAACAGCAAACGATCCATGCATCGGGTATTGAACATATTTATAGAGCAGAATATTACCCGCCAAACCTAAAATCGAGAAGAGAATGGTATATGGTGCAAGCTTCCCGGCTAATGCCGCTACTAATGACCCTTCGCCAGCCTCAAGCCAATCTCTGGATGTTTTATTCTTAAGTTCAATGCCGATTGCATAGATCGTAAGCAGAAGTATCATAAGCTGCAGGACACCCGGCAGCAGAAGATTTATCAGATATACTCCATAGTTTGCCCATGGATTGCCTATCATATGGCTGTCAATAATAATTGGTTGTATCCTTCCCATTATTGCAGTCTCTGTCAATCCTTTTGCTCTTAACATCTCTCTTTGAACAGCTCCAGAGCCTAATGCAGACATTGTTAAAAAGTCTTTATAGCTTAGTGTGCCGCCAATCAGATATGCATTGTTAACATAAAATGAGACCTCTGGTCTTCGGTATGCTAACAAATCTTTATAGAAATCGCGAGGTATAACAATGATTCCATGAATGTTCCCTTTTTGCATCTCATCTCTAGCCTCTTCGAAGCTTGTGCATCTTAGGGTGACTTCGGTCATTGCTGTCGCCTGGATTTCTCTGAAGAACCTTCTGGATATCGAAGACTGGTCTAGATCTACGATGGCGACAGGCAGCCTTTCGGGAAGACCTTCGCGCATCATTGTGAGGAAGAAAATGTAACAGAATCCCATTACAAATACTGTTGAAAACAGATAAATGGGTCTGCTAAGCATCATTTTCAGCTCTCTGTTCCAGACTTGTTTGAATCCTTTGATTGTCATAGCAGGATTACTTTACAACTGTTTCTACAATAGCGGTCATTCCTGGGCGTAGTCCATCTACTTTAGCAGTAGGCTTAGCTCTTACTTCGAATGTTTTTGCATCAAATTGTCCGCTTACTTTTGTCGAACGCCATGTTGCGTATGATGCCATTGCTTTGATGAATGTTACTTTTGCCTCTACCTCTTTGTTTCCTAGTGCTGGAACTTTCAATTTAAGGATGGTTCCTGTTTGCATTCCATTCAGGATGTCTTCTCTGACGCTGAATGTAAACCAGATATCATCTAAGTTTGTGATTGTCATAATTGGTGCTCCTGTTCCAACTAATTCGCCATGTTTAGGGAAGATCTCAGATACCTCACCATCAATTGGTGAAACTAAAAAGATCTCTCCTAAATAGGATTTTACCTCCGAAACGGCTCCTTTCGCTCTGTTTACCAATGCTAAAGCAGACGCTTTATCTTCGTTTTCTGCACCGTTTACTGCCATTTGATATTGTGACTTGGCTGCTTTTGCAGTTGCTACTGCTGCTTTGTATTGAGCTTCGGCCTCATCTCTCTTTTGTGCAGATACTACCTCTTTGTCGTACAATTTTTGAACTCTGTCAAATGATTTTTTTGTAATCTCAACACCAACTTCTGCCTTTTGCCACATCTCATAAGCTCCCATAATAAGCTCTTGGCGTGCTCCTTTGATTGCTTTTCTGTTTTGTGCCTCTGCAGCTGATTGTGCTGCTTGTGCCTGATCTATCTTGGCAAGTAGCTCTGGGCTATCGATGAGCACTAAGGTGTCTCCCTTCTTTACTGCCATTCCCTCTTCGAACTTGAACTCTTTAATTCTACCTGGTACTTTTCCCGATACTCTGAATTCTGTCGCCTCTGCCTCTCCTTGAATGATCAGCGCGTCGGGCTTGGCTGCAAAGAAACCTATTAGTGATACGATTGCAATTACTCCAATCAGGCCTAGAAGACCCATCAGTAAACTGTGTTTGCTAGAATTATTTTCCATTGTTGTATATTATTTTATTTATTATCTTGTTTATATTTAGTGTGTTAATTGATCAATATCCAGCTTTAATGTATTAATTGAACAATATTTACTGTCTCTATAATTGAAAATTATTGGACCATTTTTCCCTTAGCTTTATTTAGATAAAGTTCGCAGAGTCTTACATCTATTCCTGCATCAATTCTTTCTGAGTTAGCAGATAACCAAGCAGTTTGAGCCTCCATTAGATCGGAACTGGTTATTACGCCTGCATCAAAAGCCTCGTTTGCAAATCTTAGGTTTTCGTCTGCCTTTTCCATATTTTTTAATGCTGCAGCATTTTTCTTATTAGCCTCCGAAATTTTGAATCCTGCTTGAGTCACTTGTAATTGAATTTTCTCTTTTGCCTCTTCAATTTTATAAGAGACAATCTTTTGTTGACTCTTCGCCGCTCTTAGCGTGTGTATTTTATCTCCAAAGTGGAAAATAGGAACATTTAAAACTACTCCAACAGTGAACATCCCTGCAAAGGAATTGCTGTATCCGTTGAAACTATTAGGGTTGGAGACGATGTAGTTTCCTGTTAATGCGATGTTTGGCATAAATCTGGATGCCATGATTTTAACATTTGAAGCAGCCATTTTATTTAATTGCTCGAGAGATTTCATCTCTGGTCTGGCAGCCCAAACAGCATTTATATCAAATACTGGCTCAGCAATCTCTTTTTGTGAAAGGTCATTGTCTGCTAACTCTACCTCTTGTTGCAATTCGATACCGCATAATTGACAAAGTGCCATCTTTGAAAGTTTGAGCCCATTATCTGCTTTTGTAAGACTCATCTCTGCTTCATTCAACTTAACCTTTACTCTGAGTGCGTCTCCTTTTGTTGCAACTCCCTCTTCTATCATGTTCTCTACATTCTTTTCGAGTTTTTTCAAAAGTTTGACATACTCTTCAGCTAACTTTTTCTTGTTATAAATAGAGACAACTCTCCAATATGCTTCATCAACCTCTAGTAGAAGGGTATTTAATTCATCTTCGTGTTGAGCTTCTGCTAATTTTTCTCCACTTTTTGCAATGTTGTAGAGTTCTCTGATTTTTCCTCCCAGGAAAATTGGCTGCATAAATCCGATTCCTCCTGCAAAGACATGTTTTGTCTCAAACTCCATCGCCTCTTTTGGAAGTAAGGCATAGTCTTTCCAAATAATCTTTTCGGGATTTACCTTTGGATCGAATGGCTTTCCATCCGAATCAAGAGGGGCATAGATGCCTGGAGATACTTGAACCCACTGATTTTTGACTTGGTCTTGACGGAATCCAAATGATCCGTCTGCCATTTTTGTACCTATAGGAAGGAGTCCATCTTCGTGAAGTAGAGATAGATTTTTTTCATTCCAAAAATAGGTTGCGTTTGCAGAAAAGTTTGGCAGGAACTGAGTAAATGCAGCTTTTTTTAATTCTGTAGCGACTTTTATCTTCTCCTGAGAGATCAGCAGGCTTTTATTATGTTCTAAAGCCATTTTTCTGCATTGCTCAATCGTTAACCTCTCTTGCGAAAAGAGGGTAGAGGTCAGCACAATAGTAACAAGGACTGTAGTGATGCGTTTCATTCTTAATTTATATTTAATAATAATTTAATCAAAAATTGTATAAACAACGGTTGTTGTATCAACTAATATGCCAAGCAAAAATTATTGCTGAAGAATATTGTTTAAAAGTTTATATAAAATGTTTTTTGTGTACATTAGATCGTTAGGTGCAATATCTGCAATTGCTAATTTGAATGAGTCTTGCACTATTGCCATAGCCTTTTGCTCCATTTCGATACCAGCTTTTGTAAGGTGGATAAGGTTTATGCGTCTGTCTTTTGGATCAGATACTCTAACAATTAAATTATGCTTAGAAAGTGTGTCTAGAAGTCTCGTTATACTGGCTTTGTCTTTAAATGTTAAATCACTGATCTCTTGCTGTGTAAGTCTGTCTTGATTCCAAAGGCAAGCAAGTACAGACCATTGCTCTGTAGTTATATCAAGCCCTTCTGCCTTGAATTTTCTGTTTAACTGGCGGTTAATTGCTGCCGAAAGTCTACCATTTAAGATAGATAAAAATTCGGTTATTTCTACAAATTCACTTAGTTGCATATTAAATGGTTGTTTAATCAACGATGCAAATGTATAAATATGTATAATAATTGCAAAAAAAAATAAAATAATATTTTATCTTTGGTAAATTATGAACAAGGCATTCCTCTAAAAGATTTAAATTTATGAATTTACTTATTGTTTTAGTTGTGATAATATTTGTTACATTGATACTTTTATATCTTGTAAGATTATATTATCTAAGACATTTAGAGATTGAAAAGCACTTTTTAATAAAAAGATTGAAGAGATGTTATGATGTTCTAAGTGTTGAAAAGGCAGAGAGACTTCCTGAACCAGTTAAAAAATGGTTAATTATTTCTGGGATGATAGATAAGCATGTTATTTCGAATGTGAAAATTTACCAAAAATCATTAATGCGCTTTTCTAAAAATTCTGATAAATGGTTTAGTTCTGAATCTGTACAATGGTTTGATGCAATTTCGCCTGCTTTTTTATGGGTTGTAAAGGTAAAATATGGTTTATTAAAAATTAATGGGAGGGACCTTTTTATTGATAGCAAAGGAAGTATGAAAATTAATCTTTTTTCCATATTTAATATAGTTAATTCAAAAGGTCAAAATATAGACGAAGGTTCTGCACAAAGATTTCTTGCAGAGATGATTTGGTTTCCGACCTCTTTTGTAAATGATTATATTTCTTGGGAAGAGATAGATTCTACAAGTGCAAAGGCTACTCTAAAATACAAAGATTCTGTTGTTGATGGAATTTTTAAGTTTGACAAAGATGGCTATTTTGAGTCTTTTTCAACGATGAGATTTATGGATTCCAAGCCAGGATCAGTAAAACATCAATGGTCGGTTAGTGCTACAAAGAACGAAAAAATGAAAGGGATCATTATCCCGACCGAGTTAGAGGCAACATGGCATTTGCCAGAGGGAGATTGGACATGGCTTAAGATGAAGGTCAAGGAGATTAAATATAATATCTATTAGTTTATTAAATAAAGTGAGTGACTCATTGAAAAAATATATTATTGATCTGGGTTACTCAGACTCAGAACTTTTAGAAAATTTGGTTTCAAAATTTGAATATCTGGAATTTTCTAAAAAAGAGTTATTGTCGAAGTTAGATGATGTTTGTGATCGACTATTCTTTCTCGAAAAAGGGTGTGTCAGATTTTTTATTTATGATAATAAAGGTAATGAGGTAACTACCGACTTCTCTTTTGGGCCCTCTTTTATCACATCTTTTACAAGCTATATAAATGGATCTCCATCTCAAGTTGGAATTGAAGTTGTATCTGATTGTTGTGTTTTTTGTACCACTAAGTCTAAATTAGAAGAGCTATTTCGGTTGGATTATAGGTTTTTAGAGATTGGATTGAAAATAACTGAGAGAGTCTTTGTTGTATCTGAATCTCATATGTTGTCTTTATTAACAAACACTCCATTAGAAAGATACGAGCATTTGCTAAAGATGCATCCCGAGTATGTTTTAAATATTCCATTAAAATATTTAGCCTCATATTTAGGAATGACTCCCGAAACTCTGAGCAGGGTAAGGGCTAAGATTTCTTGATTTTGGTCAAGTTCTGCTAATTTTCTCTATTGTACTTTTGCGCAAATTAAATTTACGTAATGAGAAGAATTTTTTCTAGTCTTGTAATCATGTCTTTATTAGCAACTATTATCTCTACTGCATCTTGTAGTATCGCAGGTAGAAAATCTGTCGAAAAAAATATCAAATTCAATTCTGACTTTGATGAAATGTTATATCTCGCTTCATTAGCAGGGAGTTCTCATAATACTCAGCCTTGGAGAGTAGAGAAAATTAATGATAATCTTGTAAAAGTATATCCAGACTTTTCTAAACATTTAAAAGTTGTGGATTCATCTTCAAGAGGTTTGTATATTTCTCTGGGAGCATTTGTTCAGACATTTGTCCTCGCTGGGGAATCCAAAGGACTTCAATGCAGTGTAATGTTAGACTCCTTGACTTATCAATCTAATCCTCATATAGTAATTCAATTAAATCAAGGTGTACAGAGTAGTGAGAACTGGGTTAAGAGAATTAAAGAGAGGAGGACTTTAAGAAGCTCTTTTTTAAGAGATAAAATTAAAGAAGGGGATCTTTCTAATTTGTTCGCAGGAGAGAATCGTCAAAATATTGTATATTTTGATTCATCTTCTGAGACAGGTTCCTATATCTCTGATAATATGCTTAAAGCTTATGTATTGCAAAATCAAGATTCCGCAGCTTTGAATGAGTTGGCTGAGTGGATGAGATTTTCAAATAAGGATGTGTTGTCGAAAAGAGATGGGTTGACTACTAGTGGTATGGAGTTGAAGGGCTTTGCGGGTAATATGGTAAGGATGTTTTTCAAACCAGAGGACTCTAAAAAGAGCTCTTTTGTGAATAAGGGGATAGAAAAAACTGCAAAACAAGTTGCCAATTGTGGTGGATGGATTGTAATTGGGAATAATAAAAATAATCCTTCAGGTTGGGTTGAAGCGGGAATGGCTTACTCCAGAATTAATTTAAGGTGTAGAGATCTGATGATTGGATTTCATCCAATGAATCAAATTATTGAAGTTGAATCTTACGAGAAGGAGTTTGATAAGTTGCTGTCAACGTTAAATTCAGGAAGTTACTCATCTCCTTGGAAAGCCCATTTTATTGCAAGAGTTGGATATGTCGCTGAATATCCTGAGCCAGTAAGTGTTCGGCAATCTATTGTAAATAAATAACTCGAATCTCTAAGACCCGAGTTAACGTTTACACAATTATTTGGATAGTGTCTTATAAGCACAAAAGCGTAATTAAAAAAATTAGCTAATTAGAAATTTAAATAAAGTTTTATTATTTAAATGAAGGTAGAGACAATTGTAGACTATAAAAATATTAAACTTTTCGAAGGTTTGAATTCTTTACGTTTTTTAGCAGCTTTCTTAGTAGTAATACATCATGGAGAGACTATAAGAGCAAAAAATTGTATTTCAAATTTTATAAATTTTGGACTATTTAAAAATGGAGGAAATGCGGTATCGTTTTTTTTTGTTCTTAGTGGTTTTTTAATAACCTATTTACTACTAAAAGAAAAAGAAAATAATAATAATATTTCCGTTAGTAATTTTTATTTAAAAAGAATCTTAAGGATATGGCCATTGTATTTTTTGATGGTTTTTATAGGGACAATTGTTTTGAAAGAAGTATTTTCTTTTTTTCAGATTGAGTATATAATACCATATAATTTAAGGGATACGTGGTTTTATTTTTTTTTTTTTCTACCAGGAATGATAACTTATATTTATGGTCACCATATTCTTGAACCTCTATGGTCTGTTGGCGTGGAAGAAATTTTTTACCTATTTTGGGCTCCACTATTTAAATACTTAAATAAATATATAATGATTATCATGGTCTCGATTATAGTTGTTAAAACATCTATATTAATTATAATCTACCATTTGAATTATGAATTATTTTCGTATTTAACTAATCTATTAAAATTCGAGTCAATGGCTATAGGTGGAATTGGGGCTTATTTAATATTCCATCATGGTTCATATATAACAAAATCGATTATTTTTAAATTACCTATTCAATTTTTTTGTTTTTCTATTATAACGGTATTTTTATTATTCAATTTCAACATCAACAATTTTGTATGGACAAAATTATTTAAAACTCCTATATTTTCTCCACTTATAATTGATCTCTTGTTTTTATATATTATAATATGTATTTCATTGGTTGACAATAGTATTATCAAGCTTAGAAATCGATTATTAGCTTTACTTGGAGATATTTCTTATGGCATATATATGTATCATATGTTTGTAATTTTTGGGGTAATACATTTTTTTAAAAATTATTTAATGGAAATATCATCACCTTGGAGTCACATTGGGTTTTATTTCTTAGTTTTTAGTTTAACAATTTCTGGATCTTTTCTATCTAAAGTATTAATAGAAAATTACTTTTTGAAATTAAAATCTAAAATATTTAATATTATATGATTGAAAAATAACGAGCTAATCTATAATGCTTATAGTAAAAAAGTTCTATATCAAAAATTGAAATAGAACTTTTGTATTTTATAACATATATACACTATGTTATCTATGGTTTTGCGCTATTCTGTTTGTAAGTGCTACAAGGGAGTAATCTGGAGCAATTGTGTTGTAGTTTTCCCAAAAGTTTGTATCAGAAAAGTGATTGATTTTGTCTGAAAGTTTTGAGTTTGCTTTTAGCTTCGATAAATTGTCAATCTCAAAATACTCTTTTTGCATATTGTTTACTGCAAGTTCTGTGTTTACTACATATCTGTTCTCTTTTCCGGTCTCTCTATTTTTTGAGTTTAGGATAAGTTCTGTTCTGGAGTGATCTAAGAACCATTTGCCATTTGTAAATTTATAATTTACAGTGTATTTAGTGCTTTCGATTGCGAGTTTTATTTTTGATGGTCTGTCAAGAATATAATCGTATGACAGATTTTTTGGTCTTCCAAACTCAGCTCTGGAAATTGCATTTGTTTTGTAATCGATATAGATTTTTCCTGCAAAATAGTTACCATTTCTATTCTCTTTTGGTTTAAATTCGACTACGAAGTTGAATCTATCACCAATAAAAACTGGTTCTGAAAATGAAAAGCTATATATATCATCAATCTCTTTCAGTTCGGTTCCTAAAAATGGACTTTTAACTATGTCAATATCGAGTGCGTCATTTACGCCACCTTGTAATTTAATCTCCATATTGTCGGAGGTTAATGCATCATAATTTTTTCTTCCCTTAAAGATTCCTGCTTTATCTTGTTTTAATGAACAGTAAGGTGACTTGTCAATGTTAATAATTGCTTCATTGACAGCTACACAAAGCCCTTCTCTTTTGATACTCTCTCTATAGAACGCTGTCATTCCGCATCCATCAGTACAGTAGTTGTCTCTCACTAATTGGAATGCGGTTTTTACCATAATACTTGCTTCGTCTGGGCGTATTCCTTTATTATACAACGCTTCTCCTAATGACATAGTCTGTTCTGCGTCTGCTTTTTCTAACTTTATTATGTTAGACTTTTTTATTTTACCTACACTTGCCGAAACTGATTTGTAGCCAACAAAATCAATTTTTAGTGTGTCGTTAACTTTGTCTTCGGGTAGTTTGATCTCGAAGCTTCCTTCGGAATTAGTAATGTTGCTTATTTTACATCCTGACAATGTAATACTTGCATAGCTGATTCCTTTGCCTGTAGATGAATCTACAACCTTGCCTTGTATGATTTTATGTCCTCCTGCAGTAATTGTTGTTGCAAGTAGCATAAATGCAAAAACTGAACTAATAAATGTTTTCATGACTCTAAAGAATTATTGTTAACCTAAGATTTACTTTTACTCTTTAGACGACATTTAGTATGCCTTAGTTGCAGTTTTTTTGATTTAATTTACAGACGTATAGAGTTAATCGACCAATGAAATTGGTTAATAATTTATCGAGTATTTTTGATGTTTTTTTTGAAGGAGATTGATTGAAATATGCGTTTATCCGAGTTCAAATGTTGTGATGCCGTATATGTCATCCCATTGAATATCAGGTTTCTTTGCTGTATACATACGAATTGTTTCGAAGGTTTGTGTCAAACTGTATCTTTTGCACAATAGTTGAGCGTCGATGTTTTCGGAAGAGATATCTATGTAAATCTCAGATTTGTCGATTTTAGAAATCAGCTTTATAAATAAAATTTCTGCTATGAGTGGATTTTCTGCATAAAGTGGTCCAATTTTCCAACCATCAGTACATTTTCTAATTGTTCCAAACCCTTTGATCATTTTTCCTTCTGTATGCACAATTGAATGAGAGAGCGGAGAACTAATCCACGCTTTTAAGAATGTGGCTCTGTTCCCTGGAAAATGGTTTCTGTCGTAGACAGTAAGGTCGTCAAAATTTATAGTATTTGCATCTACATATGTCTGTAGCCTTGAAGCCAACAAAATATGAGATTTGTTTTTTGTAAGTGATAAGATTGTTTCGGAACTACCTTTCATTCTAAAGTTCCGATGCTCTGCAATAAATCCAGACTTTCTATAGTTTGCCTCTTGTTGCGGAACTCCATCCAGCCCAATGTTGCAGCCATTTAGGTGCTGTAGTGCTCTGCTCCAAAGGTTTATGCCTATTCCCTTCCCTCTGTATTCGGGATTGACTATGTAAAATCCAATAAACCCAAAGGTACCATATTTAACTGCTGATATACATCCAACTGGCATTGATTCTGACAAAGCGATGAAGAATCCAGTGGGATCAGTTTTATAGAAAGAAGATGCGTCGTCCAATCCAGGATTCCACCCCTCTTTTGCAGCCATCTCTACAAAGTATTGCATTTCGGGCTCCGAAGCATTTCTTATCCAGATTTCAGTTGGGTTCATTCTTTATCGCTTTTTACAAATATATAAAATTTGATGCTTCTAACTTATAGATATGCAAATGTATTTATTAATAAAATGAAGATGCCGGTAAGTGGTTGATTCTTTTAGTGAGAATCTTCCGTCTTACCGACATCGCGCGTTAGTTATTTATTATTACAATCCTAGCAACTACTTGCTTTTTTGAATCTGTTTTTGTTGTGTATTTGGGATTTGTGCATTTTGAGGTGCTCCCTCTTGATGTTGACCATTCATATGTTGTCTCTCAGCGTCCATATGTTGGCGGTTGAAAGGCTTTTGGTTTTGGCGCATCATCTCTTTACGATGTTTCGCTTTGTCACGCATTTTCTGCATCTGCATGTCGCGATAAATATAGTAGAATCGCTTTTGATCTGGAGTAAGGATAGATCGAACTAGACTATCTTTCTCTTTTGCCTTTGAAAGCATTTGTCTCCTCTCTGCACGAATCACCTCTTGTCTTGCTTTTCTATCTTTAGCAAACTTTAAGTTCAAATCGTAAAGTTTTTTCTCTTGGTCGGGAGTAAGACCGAGTCTCTCTTTCATGTGTTCAGTCTGTTTTTGAGCAATAGCTTCGGGAGTCATGTCTGATGCACGCATACCTTTTTGTCCGAATTCTTTACCTCTCTCTTGAGCAGATGTTGTGATTGCAAATGCAAACAGTGTTGCAAATAATAAAATCTTTTTCATTTTTTTCTTGTTTTTGTTATTAATTAACCCGTTTGCATTCTAAGAGCCACATGACTTTAAAAGGTTAAAATGAAACAAAATATATTCTTTTTGATTTAACATTCCTATTTTTGTGAGTTCAAATAATTAAATCATATTGTACAATGGTGCCTGTGCCGGATGAGCAAATTCTTAAACTATGCAGAGATGCAGAGTCGAAGGACAGAGGATTTACTCTTCTGATGAACAAGTATAAAGAGAAGATATATTGGCATATAAGGAGAATTGTTGTCTCACACGAAGATGCTCAGGATATTCTTCAGGAGACGTTTATAAACGTTTACAGACATATTGGAAAGTTTGAAGAGAAGAGTAAGTTATATACATGGCTTTATAGAATAGCGACAAACGAATCTATAAGACTGTTAAATAATAAAAAGATTGATTTATCGGCATCAGAAGATATTAGTAGCAAATTAATAAATACTTTGAAGGAGAATGCTACTGAAAGTGCAGAGAGTATTTTGATCAAGTTTCAAGAGGCAGTTTTGCTTCTCCCCGAGAGACAGAGACTTGTTTTTAATCTTAGATATTATGATGAGTTGAGCTACGAAGAGATCTCTGGAATTCTTAATTCTTCGGTAAATGCACTAAAAACAAATTACCATTTAGCAAGCGAAAAAGTAAAAAAATATATGTTAAATCAACAGTTATGAAAGAAGAGTTTAATTTCAAAGAAGTTGGAAAGAGGACACCATATGGAGTTCCGGAGGGTTTCTTCGAGGAAGTGACGCAGAAAACTCTTGAGCTAGCAAAAGAGAGGGATAAAAAGGAGAGGCATATAAAAGTCAGATTTAGAGTAGCTGCCTTTGTTGCGTCGGCAGCAGCAGCTGTAATAGCTTTAGCCCTTTTTACAAAATTGGCACAATCTGAATTTGAGTCACTTGAACAGACAGATTCTGTAAAAGTAAAAAATTCATATGGTATTGCTGGTAAATACTCAACAACACCTACGGAAAATATCGACACTCTATTGAATAATATGTCAGACGATGAGATTAAGCTTCTTGCCGATCTTACAATGAAAGATGTATTCTATAACCAGCAATAAAGATTGCAACATGAAAAGATTTTATACACTTATTGTTTCGATAGTACTGATCTTAACATCGGTAGCTATGAATGCGCAGCAGAAACCAGACATTGCCTATCTTAAAGCCAGGAAAGCATTTGTTGATGCTCAGTTAGTTGAGATTAAAGAAAAATTGGGTCTTGACGAAATAAGAGGTAAAAAGTTTGAGTTTATTTATCGACGATATGCAATGGAGTATGACAACAATCGAAGAGCATTAAGACCTCCTAAAAATCCTGCTGACAGTTTGTCGGATGCGGTGGCTGAACAGATTATTCTTGAACAAATAGCTGATGGTCGTAAGTTTTTGGAAATTAGAGAAAAATACTATTACGAATTCAAAAAAATCTTGACTCCAAGAGAGATATACAGAGTCTTCAAAATAGAACAAGACAATCATCGTAAGTTGATGCAGGAGTATAAGAAAAGGAAAGAGTAAAAATATTTATTATTGGTAATCAAACATTTTAGTAAAAATAATGTTAAATAGTAGACCTTGCTCAATTTTGGGCAAGGTTTATGTTATATAAAAGACGAACTTTTTTTAAAATAATTATGGCGTACAATCTTTTAAAAGGAAAAAGAGGGCTTATTTTCGGAGCCCTGAACGATCAGTCAATTGCATGGAAAACAGCTGAAAGAGCTTATGAGGAGGGGGCAACATTTGTTCTAACGAATACTCCTGTTTCTATCAGGATGGGGACAATAGATCAGCTTGCTGAGAAATGCAACACGATTGTGATTCCTGCCGATGCCACTAAGGTTGAGGATCTGGAAAATCTTATTATCAAAGGAATGGAACACCTTGGCGGTAAATTCGACTTTGTTTTGCACTCTATAGGTATGTCTCCAAATGTTAGAAAGGGTAGGACATACGATGATCTTGATTATGCATATTTGCATCAAACACTTGATATCTCAGCTATATCTTTTCACAAAGTACTTCAATCTTGCAGAAAACTAGATGCTATTAATGATTGGGGCTCTGTTGTTGCTCTGTCTTATATTGCAGCGCAAAAGACTCTTTATGGGTATAATGATATGGCTGATGCCAAGGCAATGCTTGAGTCCATAGCTCGAAGCTTTGGTTATATCTATGGCCGTGAAAAGAATATCAGAATCAATACTGTTTCACAGTCACCTACAATGACAACTGCAGGTGGTGGAATCATGGGTTTTGATAAATTAATGGACTTCGCAGATAGAATGTCTCCACTTGGAAATGCGACTGCAGACGAGTGCGCAGACTATCTAGTGACTCTGTTTTCGGATCTTACTAAAAAGATAACAATGCAAAACTTATATCACGACGGAGGATACTCTAGCATGGGTATGAGTTTGTCTGCAATGACAATCTACAATGAAGGTCTTGAATATCGAGATGTTAAGAATGACTTAAGTAAAAAGAAGAGATAGTTTAATCTATTTTTCAAAGACTGAATTAAGAAATTGATTCAGTCTTTTATTTTTTTCAAAATCTTCGATAATAATCTTTTTCCAATCTGGATTGCTGAAGAAATCATCGCTCAATTGTCTAGAGGCGATGTAGTGTTTTAGTTTTAGAAGCTCAGGTTCTGGATAGCTTTTGCCAACAAAAGCAGATGGTAATTTTTTTAGTTTGTCCTCATCATAAAGAGTGTAGTGCTTTTTGAAATGAGGCTCGTTTATAATTTCAAAAAACTCTTCTGGATTATTATACACAAGATTTCTCAGACTCTCTAAGACATCTTTTTGAGGGTTCCAAATACCGACAGAAATAAAACTATTAGAAGGTTCGATATGAAGGTAGTAACCTCCAAGAACGCCTTTTCTTCCGCCCCTTGCCATATAAGCACCGAAGTGAGTCTTATATGGAGTCTTGTCCAGAGAAAAGCGAATATCGCGATATATTCTGAAGATGGCATCTTTAGGTTGTAACCCTTTTACAGTATTGTCGAAAATAGATATTGCAGAGATTATCTCTGCAACATCCATTGTAAAATTATCTCTAAGAAAATCAAATTCTTGCTTATGATCCCAGAACCACTCTTTATAGTTGTTCTCTTTAAGTTCCGACAAGAATTGAATCAAATTTTTCATCACTTTTTAATACTTTTTGTATTAGTAGCTGTTGGGGAAACAACGTCTTCTTTTCCGTCAGAAACAACCCTTACTTCAAAAAACATTGATTGATATCTTCCAAAATCTTTTTGAGTGTCACCATACCCAAGTTCTGGACCAAAGTATGTAATTGCGGTTTCGCCATGTTTCATTCTTAAGAATGTCATAGCCATTCCTTTAACAACTGAAGCACTTCCTACTTCTGTATCTTTAACTACAGTGAAGTCCGCAGGTGCATATCCACCAGTTCTGTTTGCGTTGTATAAATTGTACTTTCTAGCTGTGTCTTCGATGTTTGTATCAAAAACATATCCGTCAAGAAGTCTTCCCACATAGTAATACTGAATGCTCTCGCCCTCTTTTAGTACAGCACCAATGCCTTCTTTAGTAGTTTTAAAATAGTAATTCCATTTTGTAGAATCTAACCCATTATAATATTTATTACTATATGATTCAAGACTGTCAGTTACGAATACTTTTACAGCATTACTTCCACCAACGACTCTCAATACCTCGATATCATAAATAGTGGTTGTTGTGTGGGCCTTTGCAGTACCATCTACGCCATACGAAGTAGCCCAAGAAGGTAGAATTATCTTAAATTTAGCGCCCTCTCTTTGTGTTAAGAGAACCTCCTCTAAGCCTTTAATAGTTGATCCAAATCCAACGTCGAAAAGAACAGGTCCATAATATTTGGCTGGTGAATATGTCCCAATTCTTTTAGCAACTTCTTCGGATGTAGTAGATAAAAAGTTGTTTTTTAGGTCGGATACAGAGTATCTGATATAGATATAGTTCTCTTTTTCTATACCTCTTCCTATTCCAGGTCTCTCCTGAATAACATATGCGCCAGAGCTATTTGGAGTTATAGTGTTATTGTAAACTACATTAACAAAGGCTTCAATAACCCTTTTTTCGACAGAATCAGGATTTTCTACAATCTCTTGGGCACATGAAGAGAGAAATACAACAGAAGCAAGAGCTAGTGATTTGGTAATTTTGTTCATCTATTTAAACTTATTATTATACAAAGTTAAAAAATTAATTCTTTTTTAAATCCTTTATCCAGATTTCGAAGATCAAAGGAGTAAGTTTTGGTATATTACTTATAGGTTTTTTTCCAAAACCAGATTCAGAAGAGAAAACTATATAACATTGTTCACCCTTTTTGGCTCCATAAAGTCCATTTTTTAGACCTGGGATTAAATCGTCACTACCAATTGCGTATTTTAACTGGTTGAAATTTCTAATTGTTGTGTCTAATTCAAACTGTTTTGCAATTGTTTTGACATTTGTATCAAAAATATTCCCTTTAGAACCATTAAAAATGTATCCTGCATACTCAATAAAGATAGAGTCTCCCTCAGCGGCACTCTCTCCAACCCCTTCTGTCAGTACTATTCTGGAGGCTTTATTATTAACTACTACTCTTTTTGTAGAATTGGCTTTTACAAAGTTATCTATCATAGACTCCTGTTGTGTAATATTATACTCCTCATCTTGTTTCGAGCAGCTCGTAACTATTGAGAAAATCACCAAACTTATTGCAATGTATTTTGAGATTGTTTTATTCATATTTTTCTTCTAATCAAAACTTATGCCTTATTGGATTCTAGGTGATAAAACTCAGCAAGTTTTTCTTCAAAGTACTGGCCAGCTTTTTCTATTTCAAAAAACAGACGGCCGCCTGCTGCTCTTTCGTGTCCACCACCATTAAAATAATTACGAGACAATTTGTTTACAGAAAAGTCATTTACAGACCTTAAAGATACTCGAATGAATTCGCTGCTTTCTGTAAAAAGAGCAGAAATATTGATACCCTTGATGTTTAATGGTAGGTTTACAAACCCTTCAGTGTCTCCCTCTTTGAATCCATATTGCTCCAAATCATTTTTATCCAAAACAATATATGCCGCGTGGAACTCTGGTAAAATTTTCATTTTGTTTAATAGTGAGTGCCCCATGAGTCTCATCCTGTTCTCTGAGAAGACTCCAAAAACCCTGTGTTGTAACTCTTCCTGGTCAATTCCAGCTTCAATTAAATCTGCAGCCATTCGAAGTGTTGCAGGTCTGACCGAATTGGCGTAATTATTAGTGTCTGTCATAAGACCAGTATATAACGACTCTGCTATATCTAGCTCTAATTCAGAATTTATGAAAGATTCACTATTCTCCATTTTTAATAAAATGCTGTACAACAGTTCGCATGTTGAAGATCTCTCAATTTCTGAAAAGATTATATCGAATGCTTCGGTTTCGGGAGATGGGTGATGATCTATCAGTACTTTGAATGCATTTGACGATTCAATTAACTTTTGTAGTCCTTCAGTCCTTTTTAATTGATTAAAATCCAGACATATTATTAGGTCAGACTCTTTGATAAGTTTTGCTACCTTCTCGGAATTTAATGTATAGGGAAGGATCGTCTTCTCAGGATTCAAAAAATCAAGATATTCGGGATGAATGTTTGGCGTTATTGCCTGGGCAACCTTTCCTTTGAAAGAAAAGTAACGATACATTGCTGTAAGAGACCCAATAGCATCTCCATCTGGATTGGTATGAGTGATAAGAACAGCATTATGTGATGATAATATCTTATCTTTAAGAATGTCTGTATTTTCTGAATTAAAATAATTCACAGTTTGAGTTTTTTGATTAGATTTGTAACTACAAAAATAAAAAAATATATTGCGGGGTCTAAATATTTATTTTACTTTTGTGGATATATTGTTGAATTAATACAAATCAGATAATAACCGATGAAAAAGATCTTCATGTTTGTTGTTATGCCTATAATCATTGTGGTTTTAGGCTATCTAATCTATTCAAGTATTCAGGAGCCTGTAGTCTTTGAAAAGCAGAAAAAATTCAGAGAGGGTGTATGTATTGAAAGACTAAAAGTTATTCGTACACTTCAGGTTGCCTATAAAATGAAATACGGCAAGTTTACAAGCGGTATCGACACTTTGATCGACTTCTACAATAACGGACAAATTACCGTTATCCGTCAGATTGGTTCGATGGACGACTCTTTAGCAGTTGCTCAAAAGAGAGTGTTCCGAGATAGTATTAAAATCGCCGTTAAAGACACTTTGTTGAAAAAAGAGATCCAAGCGGGATTCGTAATAGATTCTATAGCTTACATTCCTTTTAGTGGTAAACAAAAAATGTCTATGTCTGCAGTTGTGAAAAAAGTGTCAGGTGTTGATGTTCCACTATTCGAAGCTTATGCACCTTATGATTTACTTCTTCAAGGCTTGAACAGACAACTTGTTGTAAATCTTAAAGCTGACAGACAGACAATGAATAAGTACGAAGGTCTTAAAGTTGGTAGTGTAGATTCTCCAAACAATAACGCAGGTAACTGGGAATAAATCATGCCGATAATTGTCAGTAAGCAGCTCGAGCTGGAGAAGACAAGAGAATACAGATTATCCATTCAAGCTGATTTGAATGGATTTTCTTTTTCTGTTGTAAATGATGTGAACAAAAAATGTTTGCATCTATATAAGTCTGAATTTGTCTGCAACAGGCAGGACTATGAGTCTTTTGTTAGGAATACTGCCTCTTTGGTTGACTCTCTCCCTATATTGTCATCTTCTTTTAAATCGGTTTCGCTGATAATTAATACCGAGAAATATGCACTGGTTCCCTTGTCTGATTTTAAGGAGAGTAGTGCTCATATTTATTTGAAAAAACTACATGACCTAGAAGATCTCGAAGAGGTTGATTATATTAGGTGCGAAGAGGAGGGTCTTGCAATAGTCTTTGCTACTGATAGTACTTTAATTAATTGCATTAAAGCAGTTCAGCCTGACTTTAAATTATTGCCTTCTGTCTATTTTCCTGTAAAATATCTTAAGACATTTGAAGATCATAACAAAATATATGTTCAGTATTTCAAAGGTCTTGTTCATGTTGTAATTTATGAAGGAGACAGATTGATGTTGTGTAATAGTTATCCTGCTCTCCATTTTAACTCTGCTCTTTACTTTATATTTTTGGCACTAAAGTCTGTCCATTTTAACACTGAGATGACAACAATATATGCTGCGGGCAATTTTTCTACAAATGACTTAGCAGATCTTACTAAGTATTTCCCAAAGGTTAGATTCTTTAGAAATCGTCAAACGCCAATAGGAGATAGTGATGTCGAAATGAAGTACTCTCATCTAGCTTTCGAATCATGAGAATAATAGGAGGGGAAAAGAGGGGCAAGCTGATTCAGCCACCATTGAATTACAAAGCACGTCCAACTACGGATTTTGCGAAAGAGGGTCTTTTTAATATTCTGCAGAACGAATACGATTTTGAAGAAATTTCTGTTTTGGACCTATTCTCGGGTACAGGAAGTATAAGTTTTGAATTTGCGTCGAGAGGTTGCAAAAACATAACCTCTGTTGAGATGAACTCGCTTCACTACAATTTTATTAAGCGTACTGCTGCCGAATTTGGATTCAAAAATCTGTTCGTGGTGCGACAAAATGTGTTCGATTTTTTACAGATTTGCAAGCTTCAGTATGATATCGTTTTTGCCGATCCTCCATATGAGTTGGAAGGGTTGGACTTAATCCCTCAAAAGGTAATGCAGTCTTCGGTTTTAAAGGAAGAAGGGGTCTTAATTTTAGAACACCCAGCCTCTTTTGACTTTTCTGCTAATGAGTTGTTTTTCAAGGAGAAGAAGTACGGTAATGTCCATTTCTCTTTTTTTAGAAAAAAATAATCGCAAAAATTGAATATTTTTTTTGCTGTTTTAAAAAATGTCTCTATATTTGCAATCCCAAACGGGAACAACGCTCCAAAACAATTACGGTGTGGTAGTTCAGCTGGTTAGAATACCTGCCTGTCACGCAGGGGGTCGCGGGTTCGAGTCCCGTCCATACCGCAAAAATGAAACCAATTATCTTGAAAAGATAGTTGGTTTTTTTGTTATATTTGTACTAAACACTTAAACTATGAAGAGATTAATTCTATTGTTCTGTTTAGCGGCATTTATGACGAGTAGTTATGCTCAAAATACATTTGTTTTTAAGACAAAGAGGTCTGAGGTAATTCTGTTATCCGAAGGTCAGTTTTCAAATAAAAAGGATGTTCTGATTGGGTTGGAAAGAGATATGTTGAGTTCAGACGATACAACCAATCTTTTTAGAACAGCATTAAATGCATTTCTTGTAAAGACTAGAAACGGTAAAAGAATTTTGGTAGACACAGGAATAGGGCGCGAACTTTTCAATAATCTTGCTTGGGCAGGAGTATCTCCAGAGATGATAGATATTGTTCTTATTACTCATCTTCATGGTGACCACTATCGAGGTTTGGTTAAAGAGAATAAAAAGGCATTTCCAAATGCTAAGATCTATATTTCGAAAGATGAGTATCCTTCGGCAGACGAAAATGCAAAGAGAGCCTTAAAATACTATGACAATGATTTAGTCTTTTTCGAACCAGGTATGGATAAGCCTGAGATAGTATGTGAAAAGATTAAGGCTTGGTATGTTACTGGTCATACTCTAGGACATACAGTATATCAGATAGATAATCTTCTAATTTGGGGCGATGTAACTCATGCAATGGATTACCAAATGACATTCCCTCAAGTGGCAATTGTTTACGACACTAATGCTAAAAAAGCAGTTGAGAATAGGAAAAAGTTATTCGATTATATTGTCAAAAATAACCTTACCGCAGCTGGTATGCATGTTCCATATCCAGCAATCGGCAAGGTTTCTGTTTTAAAAGATGGTAGTTATAAGTTTACTCCAGTAAAATATTAATCTAAGATTTAACCTAGAAAGTACTTAATAATCTTTAGATTTCGAATAGAGTATGGAGGGTACAGCATTGGAAGATCAATCAATGTTGAACTATTTAGAATGCTCTTTGTATGGCTAAATACTTCGAAACTTCTTTTTCCATGGTAGTTGCCAATTCCGCTATTGCCAACTCCGCCAAATGGCAGTGATGGATTTGCTAAATGGACTATTGTATTGTTTATACTTCCTCCACCAAACTCAATATTGTTGATTATAAATTTTTCATTTTCACTACTTGAGGTGAAGATGTATGTTGCAAGTGGATATCTGTTTTTTCTTACAATATCAATAATCTCTTTATTGTTCTCGAATGTGAGCAGAGGTAGTATTGGCCCAAAAATCTCCTCTTTGAGTGCAGGATGTTCGCTATTATTGTATTCAATTACTGTTGGTTCTATAGCGAGTTGCTCGAGACTGTGTCTACCACCTAATAGGATGTTTCCATTTTCTAAATAAGATAACAGCTTGTTGAATCGCTTTTGATTGAGGATATGCGTATACTCTCCATTATTCAGGATCTCTTCGCCAAGAAACTGCTTGATAATTACAGCGATTTCGTTGACAAGTCTCTCTTTGATTGATTTATGCACTATTAGATAGTCTGGTGCGACACATGTCTGCCCTGCATTGAAAATTTTCCCCCAAACAACTCTCTTTGCAGTGAGTTTAATGTCGGCATCTTCGAATACAATTGCGGGACTCTTTCCTCCCAACTCAAGGGTAACGGGGGTAAGATGTTCGGAGGCCATCTTCATTATTGCTTTACCTACTGGTTCGCTTCCGGTAAAGAATATATGGTTGAACTTATTGTTGTTTATTAACTCTGGCCCAAGTACAGCCCCTGGTCCATTTACTACGCTTATATAATTAGAGGCAAATGTCTCATTAATGATCTTTTCGGTGAGTTTTGAAGTTGCTGGAGTTAGGTCAGACGGCATTAAGATAGCACAGTTTCCCGCTGCAATCGCGCCTACCAGTGGTGCTATTAATAGTTGGAATGGGTAGTTCCAAGGGCCAATGATTAGGACAACGCCTAATGGTTCACTGACAATACGACTCTTTGCAGGCATCAATGAAAGTGGTGTATTGACTCTCTTTGGGCGCATCCATTTTTTCAGATTTTTGATTGTTAGACTAATCTCCTCATATAAAAATCCTATTTCACTTGTGTATGCTTCGAACTCGGGTTTGTTCAGATCAATCTTAAGTGCAGAGAGAATGTCTGCTTCGTTGTCTTTGATTGCTTTTTTTAGTTTCCTGAGTTGTTCGATACGAAACCCATACGATTTTGTATTTCCATTGTCGAAATATTCTCTTTTTTGGGAGAATATGTCAGTTGAAATTGTTCCCATGATGCTATTTTAATCGTGTTTTATTCCGGTTTTACCGATTTTTTGTCGGTTTTGAGCGATTTTTACTGGTGATACGGCTCTTTGTACAATAGTTTTGCACCATAAAGCAAGCAAAAATCAAATCAATTAACAAAATAAAATTATGCAAGTTTACAACGACCCTAGAAAAAAATTGCGTAGCAAAATCAATATAATTGCTACAGCTTTTGTGTTTATTGCCGCAGGTGTTCTGATTATTTTGAAAAATCTCGGAATGCTAGATTATTCAATCTATAGAATCTTTTTGTCTTGGCAGATGATTCTTATTGTAATTGGTGCTGTATCAATAGTAAAAAGAGATCACACCGGAGGATGGATTTTGATTGGTATTGGTCTATTCTTTTTAATACCTAGAATTACCGGTACTGGATACATTTGGTTACATACTTATTGGCCTTTAATCTTTGTTTTTATTGGTGTGGTTATACTAGCAAAGTTGCTACGTCCAGAATATAGAGGAAAGGAGAATGTTTCAAGTTTTAGCTCGAAAGAGTATAGTTCAACTTCGGACAATGGTTTTGTAAATTCAACAAACACTTTTGGATCTGTAAAGCAAATCGTCCTTGATCCTGTTTTTAGAGGTGCGAAAATTTCTAATACTTTCGGCGGAACTATATTAGACCTTAGACATACATCTTTGCAAGATGAGATTACCTATGTAGACATTGAGTGTACTTTTGGAGGTATAGAGATTTATCTTCCTAGTAACTGGATGGTAGAGAATAAATTACAACATCTTGCTGGTGGAAGTGATGATAAAAGATTCCAGTATTCACAAAATTTTGACAATTCACATAAATTAGTTTTGAGAGGAAGTGTTACCTTTGGTGGAGTAGAAATCAAAAGCTAAATATGTCGGGTCATCCATTTAATGAATCATACATAACAAAAGCAGGCGGAGCACTCTTGATTATTGGGATTGTCTCTGCCTTGTCTTTGCTGACATGGCTCTATGGTGATAAAGAGATTTATGAAGCGATCTATCTCTCTTTGTCTTATTTGTCTCCAATATTTCTTTCAATCTATTTTTATTGGTTCTTCAGGACTCTTTCGTTTTCGTTCGCAAGAAGGTTGGCAATTATTACTGGTGCTCAAGTTGTATCATTTGGAGTGATGTATCTTGTATCTACTTCGGTATTGAGACTAGAGTGGATTAATATTATAATTGTTTTACCACTTTATTTAATCTTTAGTATTCTAATCTGGGTGGTATTTGAACTTTGGTATTCTCTACTCTCATGTAAGAGAGATTCTTATGTTGAAAATCAGCCTGCTCCTCTAATTTCTGAGGCGGAAAAGAGAAGCCCAATTGATAAAATTTCGATTAAAGATGGTAGTAATATTGTGATTGTTAAACTGTCTGATCTTTTATTCATTCAAGCATATGGTGATTATGTTTTAATTCACTCAGATACTGGTAAGTATATTAAAGAGCAGACAATGAAATTCTATGAGTTAAATTTGCCAGGAGAGTTTGTGAGGATTCACAGGTCTTGTATTGTGAACGCAGAGAAGATTGCAAGGGTAGAGCAGTATGGTAAGGAGAGCTATAATGTTTATTTGAAGAATGGAATGAGTTTAAAAGCTAGCTCTTCGGGTTACAAGCTGCTTAAAGAGAGACTATTGTTGTAAGTAAAGATATTTTAATTGAAAAGGGTGACTAATTGATTTTAGTCACCCTTTTCGTTTATAGGTCAGTCTGATCGATATAGTGATTATCCAATGAAATGGAAGTGAGGTCCAAATCTTTCGAAAGCAGCTTTATCAAGTGTCTCTCTATGATCTGGGTGAGCTACGCTAATCATTAGTTTTGCTCTCTCTTGAAGTGATTTGCCATACAGGTTAACAGCTCCGTGCTCGGTAACAAACCAGTGGATGTGGTTTCTTGTTGTTACAACACCAGCACCTAAGTTAAGGACAGGTGCAATTTTGCTGATTCCTTTGTTGGTAACTGATGGCATAGCGATGATTGCTTTACCTCCTTGTGAAAGTGATGCTCCATAAATGAAGTCAACTTGTCCACCTACTCCAGAATAGAATGTTGTTCCAAGTGAATCTGCACAAATTTGACCAGTGATATCGGCTTGAAGTGCAGAGTTGATTGCTGTTACTTTTGGATTTTTAGCGATGATGAATGGGTCGTTGGTATATGCAACGTCTTTCATCAATACCATTGGGTTGTCATCGATAAAGTCATAGCAAGTTTGTGATCCCATTAAGAATGTAGATACCATTTTGCCTTTATCAATTGCTTTATTTGCTCCGTTGATGATGCCTTTTTCTACTAATGGAAGTACACCGTCTGCAAACATCTCTGTGTGGATACCTAGGTTTTTGTGGTTTCCTAGTTGTGCTAATACCGCATTTGGAATAGCTCCGATACCCATTTGAAGAGTTGCTCCATCTTCGATAAGAGCTGCGCAGTTTTTACCAATTGCCTCTTCGATAGCATCTGGTGCTGTGAAGTGAGCTGGTTCCAAGATTGTATTGTCTTCTACAAAGATGTCGATCATACTTAGAGGAATCATAGCGTCTCCCCAAGCTCTTGGTACATTTTTGTTTACTACTGCGATTACATGCTCTGCACATTCGATTGCTGCTAGAGTTGCATCAACAGAGGTTCCAAGTGACACAAATCCATGTTTGTCTGGAGTTGAAACTTGGATCATAGCTACATTACATGGAAGAGTACCACTTCTGTATAATTTTTGAGTCTCGCTCAAGAAAATTGGAATGTAGTCTGCATATCCTGCTTGTACACTTTTTCTAACGTTGCCTCCTACGAAGAAAGCTTGGTGGAAAAACACCCCTTCGTACTTTTTGTCTACGTAAGGAGCCTCTCCTTCGGTGTGAAGGTGGTGGATTCTTACATCTCTAAACTCACCTGCATCTCCTCTGCGACATAGTGCATCGATAAGAATTTTAGGAGCACTTGCAACGCTGCTTAAGTGAATGTGATCGCCGGTCTTAACTACTTTAACGGCTTCATCAGCGCTGACAAACTTGAAATTAGTGTGCATAATACTGATTTGTAATAATTTATGATTAATATTGATTAGCCTTAAAAACGGCGGCAAATTTATGTAATATTTCTATCTTTGCATAATATTATTTGAAATTGATGACAATTGTTACCATTACCAGCGACTGGAGCTTTGACGACTACTACTCAGGCGTTTTAAAGGGAGCACTACTCTCTGTTAATCAAGAGGTAAACATTGTTGAGATTTCAAAAAATATTCCATCTCACGATGTGCTTAAAGAGGCCTTTATTCTCTCCTCTACTTATAAACATTTCCCTTTAGGTTCTATTCATCTTATGTGTGTGGCTTCGGAGCCTACTCCCGATGCAAAAATGATTATCGCATTTTATGATGGTCACTATTTTGTTGGAATTAATGATGGACGATTTTCACAAATATTCGAGACAGTGCCTGTGATGGGTTTTGAAATTATCTCTGAGTCGAAATTTTCTACATTTATGTCTTACGAGTACTTTGCTTTGGCTCTGGATATTGTTGTAAATAATAAATTCGGAGAGTTGACTCGTCCATGTGATATAAAGCAAGAGATTGTAAGAAGAGTAGTGTATGACATGAATTCGATAACAGGAAGGGTTGTTTGGTGTGATTCTTACGGAAACGCAATTACAAATATTGAGCGTTCTCTTTTTGATAAGCTCAGAGGAGGAAGAGACTTTACAATCTATGCTGGAGGGCCTTACATTAAAATCAACGAAATTTGTAGACGATATAATGATTATCCTGCAGGAAGTATTATAGCGTTATTCAATTCTAAGGGATTCCTTGAGATAGCATTAGTATCTGGCAATCTTTCTAAAATAGACAATATTGATTCATCAACTGAAGTTAGAATAAAATTTAAATGAACAGAGAAAAAGAGATAGCAGCATTTGTCCGCCTGCTCGATGTTATGGACGAATTAAGAGAGAAGTGTCCTTGGGACAGAGAGCAGACGATGGAGTCGCTCAGACCTTTAACAATTGAGGAGACTTACGAATTAAGCGAGGCGATTTTAATGAATGATAATAAGAATATTTCTAAAGAGCTTGGAGATATTTTGTTGCATATTGTTTTCTACGCCAAAATAGGAAAAGAACAAAAGAATTTTGACATTTCTGATGTGATGAACCTGTTGTGTGATAAGTTGATATATAGGCATCCTCATGTCTTCGGTGAGAAGGAGGTTAGTGGCTCTCAAGAGGTGATTTCAAACTGGGAGAATCTTAAGACAAAAGAGAAAGATGGAAACAAGACAATCTTGTCGGGCGTGCCTGAGTCGTTACCATCAGTGGTGAAGGCGTACAGAATGCAGGATAAGGCGAGAGCTGTTGGGTTCGACTGGGATGTAAAAGAGGATGTTTGGAATAAGGTAAAAGAGGAGTTGTCGGAGTTTGAAAGTGAGCTAAGATCTACATCTGATAATAATTTGGAGAGGGCCGAAAAGGAGTTCGGAGATTTGATGTTCTCGCTAATTAATGCCGCAAGACTATATAAGATCAATCCCGATTCAGCTTTGGAGATGACCAATATGAAGTTCAGAAAGAGATTTGACTTTTTAGAACAGAGAGTGAAGAGTCAAGGTCGATCTCTAAAGGAGATGACTTTGGAGGAGATGGATGTTATATGGGAGGAGGCTAAAAAAGTAGTAGGATAGTGTGTATAAGGAGAAAGACAGATGGATATGAAATATAATTGGTTAGAAAGGACAGAGCTATTAATGGGAAAGGAGTCATTAGAGCGAGTTCGAAATGCATCGGTATGTGTTGTTGGTCTTGGTGGGGTAGGTGCTTATGCTGCTGAGATGATTGCCAGGGCAGGGGTGGGTAAGATGTTGATCATAGACTCCGATATTGTAAACCCGTCTAATATAAATCGGCAGTTAATAGCGACTACAATTACTATTGGTGAAAAGAAGGCCTCTTTAATGGAGTCAAGGCTAAAGTCTATTAATCCGGATTTAGATTTGATCTCTCTTGATTGTTTTATAACCGAAGAGAATGTCTCTGAAATATTGTCTCAATATAAGTTTGATTACATCGTTGATGCAATTGATACCCTCTCACCCAAAGTAGCGCTTGTTAATTATGCTGTAACTAATAAGATTCCATTAGTAAGTTCAATGGGAGCAGGGGCAAAATTTGATATTACTAAAATCAGGATAAAAGACATCTCAAAATCATTCAATTGCCCATTAGCATACATGATGAGAAAACGTCTTAGAAAGCTGGGAATCAATAAGGGTTTTAAGGTAGTATTTTCCGAAGAACTTCCAGTCGAGGATGCAATAGTTCCAGTAGAAGAGCAAAACAAAAAGTCGATGGTTGGTACTATATCTTACATGCCTGCCGTGTTCGGATGTTCATGTGCACAAGTTGTTATTGAGGATTTGAAATCTCTCGAATAAAAATTCTATATTTGTATACAAGAATTGAGATTTAGAACAGAGAAAAATAAGAGTGTTGATGCAAGTTACAATTAAAGAGGTCATTAGTAAATCGGACCTTAAAAAGTTTATCAAGTTCCCCCACAAGTTATATAAGGATAACAAACAGTATGTACCACAACTTGATTCACAGGAATATAAAATCTTGACTCAGAGTCCGAGTCTCGAATATTGTACAATTAAAAAGTGGATGGCCTATTCTCCAGATGGTGAGATTATTGGCAGAATCGCTGCTATTCTTAATCCAAGAGCGAATGAATGTCATTCATACAAAAGGCTCCGTTTTGGCTGGTTCGATTTTATCGACGATAAGGATGTAGCTAAGGCATTGATGAACACTGCCGAGGAGTGGGGAAGATCAATGGGCTTAACTGAAATTCATGGTCCATTAGGATACAATACTTGGAACAGACAAGGGATGATGATTGAGGGATTCGAAAACACTCCCCCAGTAAATTGTTTATATAACTACTCTTATTATCCATCTTTTATGGATGATATGGGATTCGTTAAAGAGGTAGATTGGATTCAAGTTCGTTTAGAAATTTCTCAAGGGGTGCCCGATAAACTTGTTAGAATTCATGATCTATTGCTCGAAAAATATGGTTTATCATATCTCGAAGTTAAAAAGCTAAAAGATCGTAAAGATTTGATTAAGTCTTTCTTCGAAGGTTATAATGAGTCATTCAAAGCCGTTGATAATTTTATTCCATTGACTGATAAAGAGATAGATGATATTGTTAAGAATTACTTCCCATTACTAAGACAAGAACTATCTTGCTTTATAATGGATAAAGATAATAATGTTGCTGCATTTAGCGTCTGCTTCCCTAGTATGTCTAAGGCTTTCCAAAAGGCCAAGGGAAAATTATTCCCTTTTGGCTGGTACCACTTATACAAAGCATTTAATAATTACGATACCATCGATTTTATGATGAGTGGTGCATTCCCAGAGTGGCAATCAAAAGGTTTATCATCTATGTATCATACATATATGGATAGGTCTTTAAAAGGTAGAGAGGTTAAATATGGAATTACAAATCCTCAAGGAGATACTAACTCAGCCTATAAAGTGTGGGGACGATACACGTTTGAGCCTTTCATGCGAAGAAGATGTTACATTAAACCATTATAAGTTATGAAACTGGGTGATTTATGCGAACTTGTCTCCGGTACGGTTGTCTGCGGAGAGGAGAGATTAAACGAAGAGGTGGAGTTTGCCTTTGCATCTGACCTGATGAGCGATGTGCTGACTATTAAGATCACTCATTTTATCTTAATTACTGGTCTGGCTAACGTGCAATCTATCAGAACTGCTGAAATGTCTGACATCTCTTATATTTTGATGGCTAGAAATAAAGAGGTTACTGACGAAATGAAGGAGTTGGCAGAAGAGAATGATATGCTGATTATTAAGTCGCCATATTCGATGTTCAAGTGTTCCGGATTGTTATACAATGCAGGTATTAAGCCTGTTTATTAATATGCATTTTGAATATAGTGTAGAGGGAGGTGATTTTACCAATGCAGGAAATGCCTCTTCTCAGATAAAAAAGACATTAAAACAATTAGGCGTTGATCCTGCTGTTGTAAAGCGGGTTGTTGTCGCTCTATATGAAGCTGAGGTAAATATAGTTGCTCATGCATATAGAGGCGTAATTTATGCTGATCTCTCCTCTTCTGGAATTGATTTAAAACTGGTTGATGAGGGGCCTGGTATAGCAGACATTAATCTTGCAATGACCCCTGGTTATTCAACTGCCTCACAGGCGGTCAGGGAGATGGGATTTGGTGCTGGAATGGGGTTGCCTAATATTAGTGAGAACTCCGACGACTTTTCGATTCAGAGCGAAGTAGGCAAGGGGACTACTCTCAATATAAGGATAAAATTTACATAATTTCATAACTATGGCGCAGACTACATATAATAGAGCTCTGGAAATAGTTGAGGATATCTGTATCGGATGTTCCCACTGTATGAAAGTCTGCCCAACTGAAGCCTTAAGAGTTAGAGGGGGTAAGGCAACGATTCATGTAGAGTGGTGTATAGATTGCGGTGAATGTTATCGTGTCTGCCCAACAAGGGCTATTCGTGTAATGGACGATGATTTTAAGCAGATTTTCGATTATAAATATCGTGTACTACTAGTTCCTTCGGTGTTTTTTGCTCAATTTAGCCACAAGGTCAGCAGAGAGACAATCTATAAAATTATTGGAGAATTGGGCTTTTCAGAGGTGTGTGCAGTTGAGCAAAGTGTAGATAATCTTCTTGAAGAGATAAATGAGTATGTCAAGTCTGCTCAGGAAAAACCTGTAATCTCATCATTCTGTCCTGCAGTTATTCGCTTAATTCAAGTAAGATTTCCCTCTTTGGTAGATCATATTATGCAGCTTTTGCCGCCAATCGAAATAACGGCTCAATATTACAAGAGAAAATATGCTAGCGAGGGTGTGGATCAAAAAGATGTTGGTATCTTTTATTTGACTCCTTGCATTGGAAAGATTGCGGCAGTTAAGTCGCCTGTTGGAGGTTACACCTCTCCGATTAATGGCGTAATTAATATGGATTTCTTTTTCAATAAGGTCTATTTGGCATATAAACAGAAGCTTCCAATAACAAAATCTATACTAATTAATGGAGAGATATCTTCTAAGGGTGTTCTATTTCCCACTACAGGTGGTGAATCTGCCCATATCGAAGGGAAGACTCTCGCTATTGATGGTATGAATAATGTGATTGACTTTTTAGAGAGATTAGAAAATGAGGAGATTGAAGGTGTTGATTTTCTTGAGCTAAGGGCTTGTGACGAGTCTTGTGCTGGAGGTATTTTGGCACATAATAATAGATTCATTGTTGCAGATAATTTAAAGCGACTTGCAAGTGGAGTCCCCGATAAACACCATTTAGTATTTGATTATAAGCAATATTGCTCAGCAGTTGTTCATATGGATAAAATAGAGCCTCGCTCTATGGTCAAATATGATAAGGATATCGAGGCTGCGCTGGTTAAAATGGAAAAAGCAAGAGAGCTTAAAAACCTTTTTCCAGGAATTGACTGCGGTGCCTGTGGTGCACCTAGTTGTGAAGCTTTAGCCGAAGACATCGTAAGAGATCAAGCAGATGTTAATTCTTGTATTTTCCTAAGGACAAAGTATGAAAAGAGGGGGGAACTTAGTATTGAGGAGGCAATTCGTATTATGGAGTCTATTTGGGGAAAAGAGCGATTTGAAAAGAGAAAAAAATATTAATGATATATACCTGAACTAATGAAAGTAAGAGAACTAGCTGAAAAACTAAATTTAAAGGTCTATTCAGGAGAGAGTGGACTTGATAATGATATTACGGGTGGCTATACATCCGATCTGCTTTCCGATGTAATGGGATTTGCAAAGGATGGTCATGTTTGGGTTACATTGCAGACTCATAAAAATATTATGGCAGTTGCTACTCTTAAAGATCTTGCAGCTGTTGTCTTGGTAAAGGGTTTTGTCCCCGAAAATGATGCTGTTGAGGTTTCAAACAAAGAGGGTCTTCCTATTCTAGGAACCGATGAGCAAGCTTTTGAAATTACAGGGAAAATCTACACTCTTTTAAAATGATCCGCGCGGATCTCCATGTTCATACTATCTTGTCTCCTTGTGGCGATATAGAAATGACTCCATCATTTATTATTAAAAGGGCCAAGGAGAGAGGTATTTCTGTTGTTGGTATTGCTGATCATAATTCGACTTTACAGTGTGCTGAGATTAAGCGTATTGGAGAGAGGGAGGGCGTTTTTGTTCTCACTGGAGCGGAGATAACAACAAAAGAGGAGGTGCACGTTTTGGCTTTTGTAGATGGAGAAGAAAATTTGAGCAAACTCCAAGGATTCTTAGAAGAGAATCTTCCTAAAATTGAAAATAATGTAGATTTTTTTGGATATCAGTTGATTGTAAATGAGGCAGAAGAGGTTTTAGGAGAGGTTGAATATCTACTGATCAGCGCAATTGATAAGTCGATTAATGAGATAGAAGAGTTTGTTCACTCTTTAGGAGGGATTTTTATTCCTGCACATATTGATAAAAAGCAAAATTCTATCATGAGCCAGTTAGGCTTTGTTCCGTTTGATCTCAATTATGATGCATTGGAGTTATCTGGAAAAACAACAGCTGAGGACTTTCTTGCAAACAATCCATATTTAACTAAAACAAGATTTATCCACTCGTCGGATGCACATTATCCCGATGATTTTGGATTTATTTACTCAAAATTAGATGTTGAAGGTGAGATCTCTTTTCAAACCATAAAAGAGAGTTTAAAATATAAAGGAGATGAATGATTTATCGCTTCATATTATTGATATAATACAAAATTCGATTAGCGCTGGAGCAAAAGCAATAAAGCTAATTGTAGTTGAAAATTTAATTGATGATAAGCTAATTATTTCGGTTGAGGATAATGGAAAAGGGATTGAGAGAGAAAAATTGAATCAATTGGCAGATCCTTTTTTTACTTCTCGCACAACCAGAAAAGTAGGTCTTGGGATTCCGTTATTTAAGCAATCTGCAGTTCAAAGTGGAGGTGATTTAGTAATTGAATCCGAAGTGGGAGTTGGAACAAAAGTGACTGCATCATTTGTTAATTCTCATATCGATAGACCACCTCTTGGAGACCTTCCAAATACTGTAATGTTGATGATATCTTCTAATCCAAGCCTGTTTTTTGAGTTTAAATACATTTTCAACCATAACGAATTTTCAATCAATACAGACGAAATTAATGAAGCTTTAGGTGGTTCTCCAATCTATGAGCCTTCGATTATTAGATATCTCACAGAATTAATCAGAGAAAATATTGAGGAGTTGAAACATGGAGACCAATAAGAGATTGAAAATATCTGTTCTGACAGGTGCTGGGATCAGTGCCGACAGTGGCCTTGAAACATTTCGCGACTCAGGTGGTTTGTGGGCGAAATATAGGATAGAGGATGTATGTACTCCAGAGGCTTTACGTAAGAATCCAGCTTTAGTTTTGGAGTTTTACAATGCAAGAAGACGCCAGTTAAAAGATGTCTCTCCTAATTCAGGGCACAAGGCGTTGGTTGACTTGGAGAAATTCCATGATGTAACAATAATTACTCAAAATGTAGATGATTTACATGAAAGAGCAGGTAGTTCAAAAATAATACATCTGCACGGAGAGTTGTTGAAGTGCAGAAGTATTGATTTTCCAGAATATGTTACCGAGATACATGGTGATTTGAATTTAGGAGATTTGTGTCCAAAAGGTAGTCAGTTGAGACCGCATATTGTATTTTTTGGAGAGGAGGTACCAGCGATGGCAGTTGCAGAGAAGATTGTCTCTGAGTGTGATGTTTTAATTATAGCGGGAACCTCTTTGGCTGTATATCCTGCTGCTGGTCTTGTCTACTCTGCTCCATCTAATGCTAAATTATATCTTGTAGATCCTTCAGATGTTCTAATGTCTAGGAGAGGAGTGACTCATATTAAGAAAAGGGCGGCAGAGGGATTGCCTGAGTTATTGAAAATCTTAAGTGAAAGTCGTTATTAATACATTAATTATAAGATTTTCGCCCTGTTTTATTAATTCTTTTAATATTTTAGTTACAGTTTGTAATTAAAATATGGATTTAATTTGTATATTTGCGTAAATGTGCCTATTTTTATAAAAATATAGAAATCATAAAACCATAAATAACTTAAATATGAATAAAATCAAATCACTAGACGATTTGCGCAAGATGAAGCAAGATCTTGCCGGCGGAATGGATATCCGCGAAAAAAGCAATTCGCCTGAGTCGCTTGTTCAAATTCGTGTAGCCATGGCCACTTGTGGAATAGCTTCAGGAGCGAGAACGGTAATGAATGCATTTATCGAAAAAATCGAAAAAGAGAAGATAGCTGCAGTAGTTACTCAAGGTGGTTGTATGGGCTATTGTTATGCTGAACCAACCGTAGAGGTAAAAAAACCGGGTAAAGAGCCTGTCGTATTCGGATATGTTGATTCGAAGAAAGCAATAGAGATTGTAGAGAGCTACATTCTAAAAGATGAATTGCTGGATGGTATTCTTCCAGTTAACTATCAAACTATTAATGAGAAAAAATAGTATATATGGCACAATATAAAATGCACATTCTTGTTTGTGGCGGAACCGGGTGCCGGGCGTCACAAAGTGAGCAGATTGTTGAAAATCTTAACGCAGAACTTAAAAACTTGGGTCTAGAAAATGATGCTCAAGTTGTTACAACTGGTTGCTTCGGTTTCTGCGAAAAAGGTCCAATCGTTAAGATAATCCCAGATAATACTTTTTATACTCAGGTAACTCCAGAAGATTGTGCTGAGATTATTAAAGAGCATATTCTAAAAGGTAGAAAAGTTGCTAGACTTCTTTATGAAGATCCAGAAACTCAGAAACATATAGAGGATTCTAAGCATATGGGCTTCTATCAAAAGCAGCTTAGAATTGCTTTGAGAAACTGTGGATTTATCGATCCAGAAAATATTGATGAATACATCGCTCGTGATGGATATGCTGCCTTTGGTAAAGTTTTGACCGAAATGGATCCTAAGACTGCTGTTGAGATCATGAAAAAGTCTGGCTTAAGAGGACGTGGTGGTGGAGGATTTCCGACTGGTATCAAGTGGGAGATTGCTGCTTCTAACAAAGCCGACCAAAAATATGTAGTTTGTAATGCAGATGAGGGAGACCCAGGTGCATTCATGGATAGATCAATCTTAGAGGGTGATCCTCATACAATCGTAGAGGCTATGGCTATTTGCGGTTATTGTATTGGAGCCTCTAAAGGTTTAGTTTATATTCGTGCTGAGTATCCTTTGGCAATCAAGAGATTGCAGGTTGCGATTAAACAAGCAAGAGAGTATGGTCTTCTAGGTGAAGGAATTTTAGGAACTAACTTTGCTTTTGATATCGAACTTAGATATGGTGCTGGTGCATTCGTTTGCGGTGAGGAGACGGCTTTGATTCACTCTATGGAGGGTCATCGCGGAGAGCCTACTGTAAAACCACCATTCCCTGCAGAGTCTGGATATCTTGGAAAGCCTACAAACGTTAACAATGTTGAGACTTTTGCTAACGTTCCTGTAATCTATCTAAAAGGTGCTGATTGGTTTGCATCAATTGGAACTACTAAGTCGAAAGGAACTAAAGTTTTTGCACTTGCTGGTAAAATCAATAACGTTGGTCTTATCGAAGTTCCTATGGGTATTACCCTAAGAGAGGTTATTTACGAAATTGGTGGTGGTATTAAGGATGGAAAGAAATTCAAAGCTGTTCAGACAGGTGGCCCATCGGGTGGCTGTCTAACTGATAAGCATCTTGATACTCCTATCGACTTTGACAATCTAATTGCTGCAGGCTCGATGATGGGTTCTGGTGGTATGATTGTAATGGACGAAGATGACTGTATGGTTTCTGTAGCTAAATTCTATTTGGAATTTACAGTTGAAGAGTCTTGTGGAAAATGTGCGCCATGTCGTATTGGTAACAAAAGATTGCACGAGATGCTCGAAAAGATTTGCAACGGTAAAGGAACAATGGAAGATCTTGAGTATTTGAAAAATCTAAGTAGGGTTATCAAAGACACTGCCCTTTGCGGACTAGGTCAGACATCTCCAAATCCTGTTCTCTCTACTATTGAGCATTTCTATGATGAATATGTTGCTCACGTGAAGGATAGAGTTTGTCCTGCTGGTAGATGTAAAGCTCTTAAACTTTACACAATTGTTCCTGAAAAATGTACTGGTTGTACAGCTTGTACAAGAGCATGTCCTGTCGCTGCAATTACTGGTGAAAAACGCCAACCTCACGTGATAGATGTAGATAAGTGTATCCGCTGCGGCGCTTGCTACGATAAGTGTAAGTTTACAGCAATCAATATTCAATAACGGACTCTTTATGGAAAAAATAAAAATTAATATAGACAATACACTGGTAGAGGTAGATAAAGGAACAACTATCTATCAAGCTGCCAAAAAAATTGGCATCAATATTCCTGTTCTTTGCTACATGAATCTTGAGCACTTGAATATCGAGAATCGTCCAGGTGGATGCCGTATTTGTGTTGTAGAGGTAGAGGGTAGAAGAAATCTAGCTCCTTCTTGCTCAACAGTTTGTTCTGAAGGTATGGTTATTCATACCAACAACCCTAGAGTATTAAACTCTCGTAAAACAGTTTTGGAACTTATTCTATCTGATCACCCAAAAGATTGTTTGATTTGCCCTAAATCGGGTAAATGTGAATTACAAGATCTTGCTGTTAAAATGGGTATTAGAGAGATTCACTCTGTAGAGAATGCTGAGATGTCTACTTATCGTAAGGATTGTTCTCCTGCTCTTAATAGAGATATGGATAAATGCGTAATGTGCCGTCGTTGCGAAACTATTTGTAATGATGTGCAGACAGTTGGTGCGTTAAGTGCTGCAAACAGAGGATTTATGTCGGTAGTTACTCCTGCTTTTGAGCAAGATTTAATTGACTCTCCTTGTACCTTCTGTGGACAATGCGTTGCAGTATGTCCAACAGGTGCTCTAACTGAGTTTGATCATACTCAAAAAATTATCAGAGCATTAGCTGATCCTACCAAGACAGTTGTTGTTCAAACAGCTCCTGCTGTAAGAGCAGCTCTTGGAGAGGAATTTGGACTCACTCCAGGCACTTTGGTTACAGGGAAAATGGCTGCGGCTCTTCGTCGTCTTGGCTTCGATAAGGTTTTCGATACTGACTTTGCTGCTGACTTAACAATTATGGAGGAGGGAACAGAGCTTCTTGATAGAATTTCTAAATACCTTGGTGGTGACAAGAGTGTTAAACTTCCAATTTTAACCTCTTGCTGTCCTGCATGGGTAAACTTCTTCGAGTGTAACTATCCAGATATGTTGGATGTTCCATCAACTGCGAGATCTCCTCAACAGATGTTTGGAGCAATTGCAAAAACATATTTTGCTGATAAAATGGGTATTAAGAGAGAAGACATGGTTGTTGTCTCAGTAATGCCTTGTCTAGCTAAGAAGTATGAATGTCAACGTGATGAGTTCAAAGTAGATGGAAATCCAGATGTTGATTTCTCTATCTCTACCAGAGAGTTAGCTGCGTTGATTAAGACTGCAAATATCGATTTCAACACTCTTCCTGATGAAGACTTCGACAATCCGCTTGGTGAATCAACAGGTGCTGGAGTGATCTTTGGTGCTACTGGTGGAGTTATTGAAGCTGCAGTTCGTACAGCATATGAGTTATTTACCGGAAGTAAACTACCAAGAATCGACTTTAAAGAGTTAAGAGGCTTGGATGGAATCAGAATGGCGACTATTGATTTCAATGGAACTCCTATCAATATCGGTATAGCTCATCAACTAGGTAACGCTAGAAAGCTTCTTGATGGAATCAGATCTGGAATGTATAACTTCCATGCAATTGAAATCATGGCATGTCCAGGTGGTTGTATTGGTGGTGCAGGTCAACCATTGCATCATGGTCACTCAGAAATTATTAAAGCTCGTTTTGATGCAATTTATCGTGAAGACGCTTCTAAGCCAATTCGTAAGTCTCACGAAAATCCATACATTGTGAAACTTTATGAGGAGTTTCTTGGAAAACCATTGAGTGAAAAATCACATCACTTATTGCATACTCACTATTTTGACAAACATAAAATTTAACCGGGAAATATTTAGTTATTATGAGTACATTTAAAATGCAAGATTGTCATATACAAGCAATTAAAGAGATTTGTGCATCTTTTAACAACGCTCCCGGCGAACTTATTAATGTTTTACATAAAGTTCAGGGTGAATTTGGATATCTTCCAGAAGATGTTCAAAGAGAGGTTGCAAAAAATCTAAACATCTCTGTTGCAAAAGTATACGGAGTTGTTACCTTCTACTCTTTCTTCACTATGACTCCAAAGGGCCGTCACGCTATCTCAGTTTGTATGGGAACAGCATGTTATGTTCGTGGAGCAGAAAAGGTGGTAGATCAGTTAAAAGAGGAGCTTAAAATCAAAGTTGGTGGAGTTACCGAAGATGGTAAATTTTCACTTGACTGCCTCCGTTGTGTTGGTGCATGTGGCCTTGCTCCAGTAATGCTTATTGGAGAGAAGGTTTACGGTAGGGTAGAAGCATCTCAAATTAAAGATATTCTAGCTAGCTACGAATAGTATATCTATTATTAAATCGATGAGGGTGACTAAAAATATTTAGTTACCCTTTTTCGTTTCCTTACTCATTATAAATCTTAGTCAACTGCTAACCTAACATGGTCATTCTTGATTAAATCAATTTCATCTTAAAAAATCTCCTATCCATATACTCATTTTATTGTTTTTTATTTTTTATTAATAAATTGCATACAATATAATATTTTGAGTAAAATGAATAATAGATTAAAAATTGCTATAGTTTTGGTAGTTATTAACATGCTACAATCAATGGGATTATTTGCTCAAGGACCTTCGCTAGAGTTTCTCTATAATCAGAATACTAAGATTGATTGGGTAGATGCTTATGTAAGTTTAGGAGGTGGAGCATCTTATAAGATTAATTTATTACCTGTAATTGATAAATCTACAAGATCTCCTCTAGGTAGTTCTGACTACACTTCAGATGTTAATGTAGAGTCTAAGCTTTGCTATCTCCCTTTAAAGGCAAATTTGAGTGATACAATAAATCTCAAGCCTTTTATAAAAGGAAATGTTGTTTTTGCTCGTTATGATAAAGTTTCTGAAAAGTCAAAATTTATTCAGACTTTAAAAATCTTAGGAGCAAAGGCTCTCTTACTTTATTCTAAAGATGAAAAGTTTCCTAAGCTAAGTGTTAGTTTACCAGAATTATTGAATTTTCCTGTCTACACTCTTTCTCTTGAGTCTGCTAATATTTTGCACATGGCTTGTGGTTCTGATGAAGACCAAATTAGTGGAGAGGATACACTATCTCCAATAAAACTTCGAATGCCTATCGCTTATGCGAAAATATCTGTTGATGGTAAGTTTGAAAAATTAAAGAGAGGAAAAATTGAATTGAGATTTAATAAAAATAGAATTCCAATAAAAAGTATGGAAAATCTCTTAGAAGTCAATTCTAAGGCATTTGAGTTTCTTGAGTCGTTGTTTGTAAACTACGGCTTCGACTTTAAAGAGCAAAAGACTACCTATTATGCTGGATATGATGATAAGTTATTTAATACATTGCATTGGGGAAAAGGGTATGCTTCTGATTCAAGAATTTTTATGGTGTATGAACAAGGCTCATTTGAATACCAATTAGCTGTTCACGAAATGACTCACATTCTATTTTATAGCAATATTGGAGGATCATCATCTTTTCTCGGTGAAGGAGTTGCAATGTATGCAGAAGCAGCGTGTGGTGATAAAAACAAGAACCACAAAAACGCTATTAAAATGATTAACAATAAGGAATTTAATTCTATTGATGAATTGTTAAAAATTGATATTGGAAGTGATTCAAAAACAGCGATTGGATATACCGTGTCTGGCTCGTTTGTTGGTTTTTTAATTGAGAAATATGGTTCGCAAAAGTTTCTTAAATTGTGGACTTCGTATCATAATTTTGAGGCTGTATATGGAAAGAAACTTATCTCTCTGGAAGATGAGTGGAGAAAGTTTTTGTTGACAATTAATTAATCTGCTTAAGTTTTATTGCAATAATTACCTATTTTTTTAGCTTGAATATTTCAGATATATGTTCAAAACCTCTTTTTTGAAAGAAGCTATGAGCATCGTGGTTGTTTTTACCAGACTCTAAGTATATGTCAGAAATTTCGTGATTTTTAAACCAAGAAAGCGCTTCGTTCATTAATAAGTCCCCAATACCATGTGAACGATATTGCTCTATTACTAAAAGATCGCATAGCATTCCGAAGGGAGATGACCCATCTTCATCAATCTCTACAATGCAAAAACCAGTAATTATATTGTGGCTATCTAATGAAGTTTCTGCCTTGAAAACAGTAGAGTTTGATGTATCTTCGATTTTATTTGAAATATACTTAAACCACATTTCTCTTCCTTTTTCTGCTGGAAATGTATAAATATTTCCTTCATTATTAATCTTTGCAATCCCAACGCCCATTTGAATCTCTCCATGCGAAATGTATTGATGGTTGGCATTAATGTGACTCCAGAAAATATCTGCTAAAATTGGAATATCTTGTTTTGTAGCTATACTTATTTCAATCTCTTTCATGGTAATTAGTTTTTTTTAATCTCTTTTTTTCGAGAGAGACTCAATTATTCAAATATTTCATAAGTCTAGAATGTATACTTTTAAAACTATTGACAATAACTAGCATTAACGCAAAACTAGTTATTGCAGCAACAATCCATACAAGCACTGCCGCTAAAGTTCCGCTCTCTATACCGAAATAGGTAAGAAATGGCATTTCTGAGTTTTGAAAAAACAGTTCAAAAGTAGATGCAACTGATATAATTGCTAGAACGATATTTAAAAGGAAATCTGACTTCATAGATTTATAGTCACTTAAATTATGAAGACTGCTGTCCACTACCTCCATCATTTCATGTAACCTTTCAGTATCTTTTTCTAATTCAAGTCTTTCAGTAGTTCTGTCGAACATTACCTTGTGAGAAGTAAATTTGGAATATTTCACTACGTCTAGTTGAAGCTCCATTCGAGATAATCTCATACTTAATTCTGCATTATGTGCAATTAAATCGTGAGAAGATGAGTGTTCGACTTCTAATGTTGCATCAATTAATTGATCATTTGCATACGCTATGACATATTTTTTTGCTAATACCATCTCCAAAATCAGAAGATATTCAGGCCACGATACATGATATTTACTTCGCTCTTGTAAATGTTCTTCCCAATCAACTGGAGAGTCTTGACCACCTCTTCTTCCATAAGTTCCTATCACAACACAAATATTGTTATTAACTAGTACTAAGTCGTCTGTGTCTATTGCAATATTATTTCCACACACTTCAGCATATGCTTCAGGATCACGATACAGCCATTCTCCTGGATATAATGTCATTAATCCAATTAATTCGGGTTTATGATAATCTCTGATATGGTTAACAATTTCTGCCTCGGTTAACCTATCAGTATTTTTATTTGAAAATAAATCGTGGATGTAATCTTCGTTTTCGATAGGATGCATTAAGTTCTCCCAAATGTCAATCATTGCATAATGAAAGTCATCACGAGATTCTTCTGCATATTTAATCCTTAGCTTTTTGTAGAGTAATTTATCTTTAGCTTTTACATTCGATTTAAAAATTGAACACTCTTCTCGAATAAATTTTTTATATCTATTACTGATTGCATCGAAAACTCTTCCTGCTCCATCTAGAATCTCTTCTCCATTTGTTTGATCGAGCAATTTTCCATCATTACTCAACATTAGATTATTGACTACAAATCCATTTACTTCATGGTTTATGTCAGTCTGATCTTGTCCTTTATTTTTGCTCCAATGTTCTGCACTTAGATGGGTAGAGAGTAGACCTATTATATGATCAGTTGAGGCTGGTTCACTCATTATGCAAGCATTCCCATCAAATAGAAAGCGATAAGAGATTGAAACTGTATGTTCGAAAAATAGAGACATCTCAATTTGTACCCTACCAGAAAACTCTAACGGATAAGGATCTTCTAGTGGAAGTTTAAAATCAAAACCCATTAAATCGTAACGTCTAATATTCTTTTTTTGATTTTGACTTAGGTTAAAGATTAAATTATCAATTCCGTTGTCTTTTGGTGTGATAAAACCTGAGTTTATAGTTTTTGATGATGGTACAAATTCTCGACAATGGTCGAGAGAGAAAATTTGTAAAAGAACAATGGAAAAACCTGGATACTTCAAGCCATGACCATCTTTGCCACAACAATAATGGAAGTCAGCTTCATTCATATATTTTAGTAAATTAGTTTTTCAAAAATTCTAGCATTATGCTAGCAGTTCGGTCAGTCCTTTGGTATCTAGTATCGTAATCTCTTTTCTATCTGTTAATATCAAACCATCTTTCTCCATTTCAGCTAACGACCGTGCAAGAGATGGTCGTGTTACCCCAAAAAATTTTGCTAATTCAGTTTGGTTTTTGTCTAACGTAAATCTTTTGGTTGACGGATTATCTCTTCTTGCGATATTAAATTGCTCAAGTATATAGTGGGCAAGTTTTCCCTTGATTGTTTTTATAGTTAAAACTTGTAATTTGCCAGAAAGAAATTGTGTTCTGTTGGCGTTGTAGGTAATATATCGGTGTAAGAATGATGGGTATTTACCGAACAGACGCATAACCTCTTCTTTGGGAATCATGATGACGACTGAGTCATCAGTTGCAGTAACATCAACAGGAAAAGTGTTGTTTTCTGCAAAAAGAAAGGCAGAGGCTAATGGCCTTACTGCATTTATTTTTTCAATAGTTAGAAGACCGCCTGTCTCAGTAATCATCTCTGTCTTCACCGACCCTTTGACTAATAAATAAAGATGTTTACAAGCGTCGCCCTGGCGAGCAATTAAGTCACCTTTTTTATATTCTTTTAGTTTGTAAATCAGCTCTTTAAATAATTCCTCCTGCTGTTTTGGCGTAATGTCCTCCCACATAGGGCATTGAGACAAATCAAGCTTCATTTCCATATATCTACTCTTTGTAACAAATTTAGAAAAATATTTCTCGAGTGTAACAAATATTACACTTTTCTGTTAAATGGACATATACTTTTGCATCGTAAAACGAAAACAAACCAAATAAAACCTAATATTATGAGCAACATGTTCTGTTATCAGTGTCAGGAAACCGCAAAAAACAGCGGATGTACAATAAGCGGAGTTTGTGGTAAAACTCCAGATGTAGCCAATCTTCAAGACTTGCTAATGTTTCTTTGTAAAGGCATCTCTCACTATACTGTATTTTTAAGAGAGAAGGGAGTTGAGGTTGCAGAGGCAAACAAGTTCATTACAGATAGTCTCTTTATGACTATTACAAACGCAAACTTCCATAAAGCAAGATTTGAAAAGAGAATCAAAGAGGCACTTTTGTTGAGAGATATCGTTAGGCAAATGTATATTTCAAAAGGTGGTGATGTTGCTGCAATTAAGTATGAAGGTGCATTTTGGGCATCTGACGACATAACTGTTATGGAGGAGAAAGCAAAGCATGTTGGTGTTTTAGCTACAGATAATGAGGATGTAAGATCTTTAAGAGAACTTGCTATTTATGGTCTTAAAGGGATGGCCGCTTATGCAGAGCATGCGTATAACCTTGGTCACGAGGATTTATCGATTTATGCTTTTATGCAATCGGCATTAGTTAAAACTACTGATGACTCTTTGACAGCAGATGAGTTGACAGCTCTAGTTATGGAGACTGGTTCTAACGGAGTTAAAGTAATGGCTCTTTTAGATAAAGCTAACACAACAGCTTATGGTAACCCTGAGATTACAAAAGTAAATATTGGAGTTAGAAACAATCCTGGTATTCTTATCAGTGGTCACGATTTGAAAGATATGGAGGAGTTGCTAAAGCAGACAGACGGTACAGGTGTTGATGTCTATACACATAGTGAAATGCTTCCAGCAAACTACTATCCAGCTTTCAAGAAATACTCTCATTTTGTAGGAAACTACGGAAGTTCGTGGTGGAGACAAATTTTCGATTTTGAGACCTTCAATGGACCAATTTTGTTTACAACAAACTGTATTGTACCTCCAAGAAATAATTCTACATACAAAGACAGAGTTTACACAACTGGAGCATCAGGTTTCGACGGATTTCAGCACATTGAAGATAGAAAAGATGGCAAACCAAAGGATTTTTCAGCAATTATAGAGCACGCAAAAAAATGTGCAGCTCCAACTGAAATAGAGACAGGTGAAATAATTGGAGGATTTGCTCATGCTCAGGTTTTTGCCCTTGCCGACAAAATTATCGATGCAGTAAAATCGGGTGCAATTAAGAAATTCTTTGTAATGGCAGGTTGCGATGGTAGAATGAAAGATAGAAACTACTATACTGAATTTGCAGAGAAACTACCAAAAGATACAGTAATCCTTACAGCTGGTTGTGCAAAATATCGTTACAACAAACTACCACTTGGCGATATTGGAGGAATTCCAAGAGTGTTAGACGCTGGTCAATGTAATGACTCTTACTCTTTAGCAGTTGTTGCTCTAAAACTAAAGGAGATATTTAATGCTAATGATATTAACGATCTTCCAATTGCATACAACATTGCTTGGTATGAACAAAAGGCAGTTATTGTACTATTGGCACTACTTTCACTTGGAGTTAAGAATATCCACTTAGGCCCAACATTACCAGCCTTTTTATCGCCAAATGTTGCGAATGTTCTTGTGAACAACTTTGGAATTGCTGGAATTGGAACTGTAGATGAAGATATGAAACTGTTCCTAAGCTAACCCTTCATATATATATTGTTGTTGAGGCGGGGTTTTCTGTGTAACTTTGTAGTTCACGAAAATCCTGCCTCTATGTTAGAAACTATAAATACACCAAAAAAAGATTACTACAGTCCTAGCCATACTGCAGAACATATTCTAAACCAGACAATGATTAGAATGTTCGGCACTAACCGTTCAGTAAGTAATCATATAGAGAAAAAGAAATCAAAGTGCGATTATCAAATAGATCGCGATCTGTCCAAAGCAGAACTTGAGGCTCTTGAGAATGAAGTTAATATCATTATTTCTCAAAGACTTGATGTTACTGAAAGTTTTGTAAAACGTGACGAAACTACATTAGATCTCTCAAAACTTCCACAAGAAGCTGGTGATTTAGTTAGAGTTATCTCTGTTGGGGATTATGATCATTGCCCTTGTATAGGCGAGCATGTAGAAAACACCTCTGAGATAGGGACATTTAAAATCATCTCTAGCGAGTATAATTCCCAAAGCCAAATCTTGAGAATCCGTTGGAAATTGTCATTTTTTTACTCCGAGTAAAATAGTTACCTTTGCGCACATTTTAATATTATGAGCGAAAATAATCTTGTTTCGAAGCTTTCGGGGCTTCGCGAAAAATTTGAAAATATTTCTACACAGATATCAGATCCGGCAGTGATGTCCGATATGAAAAAATATGTCTCTTTGAATAAAGAGTACAGAGAGTTGGAACCAATTGTAGAGGCCGGAGATAAATATCGTAAATTGATTGAAGATCTTGAAGCTGCTAAAGATATTCTTCAGAATGAAAAAGATGAAGAGTTGAGGGAGATGGCAAAAGATGAGGTTTTCACTATTGAGCAGCAGCTTCCTACGCTTGAAGAGGAGATAAAACTTCTTCTAATTCCTGCTGATCCTCAAGATTCAAAGAATGCAATTGTTGAGATCCGCGCTGGTGCTGGTGGAGATGAGGCTTCAATCTTTGCGGGTGACCTTTTCAGAATGTATGCAAAATATGCAGAGAAGAGAGGTTGGAAGTTGGAGATTAATAGTCAGTCAGAGGGAACATCTGGTGGATTTAAAGAGTTGATTTGCAAGGTGTCGGGAAATGGTGTCTACGGAGTTCTTAAATATGAGTCTGGCGTGCATCGTGTTCAACGTGTACCTCAAACCGAGACCCAAGGTCGTGTTCACACCTCTGCAGCTTCGATAGCAGTTCTACCTGAGGCAGACGAATTCGACATCGAGTTGAACATGAATGATATCAGAAAAGATACCTTCTGCTCTTCTGGTCCAGGAGGTCAATCTGTAAATACAACATATTCAGCTATTCGTCTGACCCACATACCTTCGGGAATCGTAGTTCAGTGTCAGGATGAGAAGTCTCAATTGAAAAACTACGATAAGGCTCTGGATGAGTTGAGAACTCGTTTGTATAATATGGAGTACGAAAAGTATTTGAATGAAATCTCAGCAAAAAGAAAGACTATGGTCTCTACAGGCGATAGATCTGCTAAGATTAGAACATATAACTATCCACAATCTCGCGTAACTGACCATAGAATAAATTATACAATGTATAACCTTCCAGTCTTTATGGATGGCAACATTCAAGAGGTACTAGATCTATTGCAGATTGCAGAGAACGCAGAGAGACTAAAAGATTCAGAAAATTAATCATATGACATACAATAACCTTTTTGAATGTATAAAGAAGAAGAGAAGTTTTCTTTGTGTGGGATTAGATTCCGACCCTGTTCTGTTTCCAGAGCATTTAAAGAGTCTCCCAAATTCAATTTTTGAGTTCAATAAGGCGATTGTTGATGCTACATATGAATACACTATAGCATATAAACCGAATCTTGCTTTTTATGAAGCTGAGGGTTTGTCTGGTTGGCAACAACTTCAGATGACTGTTGATTACATTCGTGCAAAAGACCCTGAAATCATGATAATTGCAGATGCTAAGCGTGGTGATATCGGCAATACTGCTCAAAGATATGCTAAAGCATTTTTTGAAGTGATGGGAGTGGATGCAGTTACTCTTGCCCCTTATATGGGTAAAGATTCAATAGCTCCGTTTTTAGACTATCAAGGGAAATGGTCGATTATATTAGCCCTAACATCAAACCCTTCTGCAGATGATTTTGAAATGATCAAAGCAGAATGCGACGGAGAGCCTCTTTTTGAAACGGTTATCAAAAAGTCAATCTCTTGGGGATCTGTCGATAATACGATGTTTGTCGTTGGTGCGACAAGGCCAGAAAAGTTAGCTGAAATAAGAAAATATTGTCCAGAGCACTTCTTTTTAGTTCCAGGGGTAGGAGCGCAAGGAGGAACAACAGAAGAGGTTGCCAAATATGGAATGAATCAAAAATGCGGTCTTTTAGTTAATATGTCGAGAGGGATAATTTTTGCAGACAGGAGCGAAAACTTTGCAAAAGTGGCTCATGAAAAGGCAAAAGAGGCGGCAGATGAGATGTCAAAAATCTTAGAAAAAATATTGTAACACCAAATCAGTGTTTTATAATGCTCTTTTTGTTATATTAGTTGCCTAAAACTGATATGATGAAAAGAGTTTTACTTTTATGGTTATCGTTTTTCATTGCTTACTCTCTTTTTGCAGAGGGAAATGGTAAATATCTTAAAGTCCTGTTCACCAACGATGTTCATGCAAATATTAGAGGGGTTAAGGTAGATGATATTAATAGGGGTGGATTTGCTCAACTCTCTAATCTTATTTTGTCTGAAAGAAAATATTCGGGTAGCGGACCTGTCTTAACTGTTGACGCAGGAGATATGTCTATGGGTTCTTTCTCTCAAGCACTATTTCGTTCACATGCTCCAGAGCTTGTTGGATTCTCTATGATGAGATACGATGCGATAACTTTAGGAAATCATGATTTCGACTTTGGGACTGATGCATTAGCATTGATGTTAGAATCTGCAGCAAAGAAGACATTACAGTTGGGAATAGAGCTTCCAGCAATTCTCCTTGCAAACCTGGATGTTAAAAGTGATAAACGACTGTCGAAGGCTTTCGAAACTGTAAAGGTCAGACCATGGACTTTAGTACATAGAGGTGGGCTTAAAGTTGCAATTGTAGGAGTTATGGGAGAGAGTGCTTATCATGATGCTCCTGATGCCTCAAAGTTGAATTTTATTGATCCGGCAAAAGCGATTAAGAGATTACTTCCAGATATTATGTCTGAAAATCCTGATTATCTGATCGTATTATCGCATGGGGGTACAATTTCTAAAGATGGTTCTTCTCCTGACGAAATTCTAGCTGGAAAAGTTCCTGAGATTGATTTGATTGTCAGTGGTCATGACCATGATGAAATACATACTCCAATTAGTATTGGCTCCACATTAATTGTCTCGTCGGGGTGGCAAGGTCGTAATCTTGGAGTAATTACATTATTAAATCAATCGTTGAATGATTATAGATTAGTTCCAGTTTATACCGATTCTGAAGCTGATACCGTGTTGTTGGATTATTCTTTAAAAGTCTCCTCGATTACTGATTCTGTTTTGATCTCAAAAATGAATCTAAAAGCAAATGATTCTATTGTCAATTTATTAACAGATATTAAAGCAGAACCTGACTCTGCTAATCCCTTTGTTTCGAAGCTTGGTTTTTTAGTGGCAGACTCCTACTGCGCGAGTGTGAGAGCAAATATGAAAGAGCTTCTAAATGAGCCTATTATCGGAATTGCTCCTGCGGGAACACTGAGATTTGATTTAAACAATGGTTTGGTTCGTAATGAAGATATCTTTAGAGTCTTATCGTTAGGAGAGGGGGATGATTACTCTCCAGGTCATCCGTTATTAGTTGCTTATTTATATGGCAGAGAGTTAAAGGATTTGTGCGAGTTGAATGCTAGTGTTGCCTCTTCAATGCCAGATGCTCGGTTGTGGTTCTCTGGTATAAAATACACGTATTCAAATTACAGACTTCCATTTACAAGAGTTATAAAGGTTGAAATTGCTGATGCCTCTGGAATCTATCAGCCTTTAGATCCGGACCGACTATACCCAGTTGTTGCTGGGATGTACTCAGTGAAGATGCTTGGGTTATTAAAAAGATCTTCGTTTGGTCTGCTTTCGGCAACACCAAAGGATGCAAACGGCGAGCCGATTTCAAGCCTTAAAAGTATGGTTTTAAAAGATCAGGATGGGAGAGATGTCAAAGAGTGGATTGCGTTAGCTTCGTTTTTAAAAGGTGATTATTTAAAATACTCTTCTGATCAAGAATTTGAGGTTTTAGTAGATTCTAGAATAAAAAAAGAGGCTGACTTTTCAGTAGCCTCAATGTTTGTATATCCGAACAAGCTAATGGTTACAGTCTATTTTGCTTTGCTTGTTTTATTAGTTATTCTCTTTTATAAAGTTAGGCAGGTAATTTGGCGATTATAGTATCAGTACCTGTTACTTTTTGGCCTCTTGTTACTTGGATTCTAGAGTCAAGTGGCAAGAAGAGGTCTATTCTTGAACCAAATTTAATAAATCCTACTTGACTGCATTGAGACGCTTGTTCTCCCTCTTTGGCATAACATACTATACGTCTTGCTATCAATCCTGCAATCTGTCTAAAGAGCACTTTGTGTTCTCCGTTGTTTACAACAATCGAAGTCCTTTCATTCTTCTCTGATGACTTTGGATGCATGGCAACCAGGTATTTACCAGGATGATATTTGTAATATTCGATCACTCCTGATATTGGAAACCAGTTTACATGAACATTAAATACAGACATAAAAATTGAGACTTGCATGCAATTTGTCTTAAGATATTCTCCCTCGTAAACCTCTTTAACGATGACAATTGTGCCATCTGCAGGGGCAATTACTGCTCCGTCTTCAATTCTTGGTGTTCTTGCTGGTACTCTAAAGAAGCAGCAAACAAATAGAAATGCTGACAAGCATGCTGCAAGTGTAATATACCCAGCAGTATTGAAGCCAGTGAAATACAAGACTACGACTGCAATTAATGTGAAAATTACGAAGCTGTTGAAAATGATTCCTCTTCCCTCTTTGTGTAAATGCATTGTGTTTTTTTAAATTAGTGCAAATAGTTTTAAATAAGCCAAAGCTACCGGAAACGATAACAGGGCCCCGTCGAATCTATCTAGCAGTCCGCCGTGCCCCGGCATGATGTTGCCGGAATCTTTGACGCCAAAGTTACGCTTAAATTGAGATTCGACCAAATCGCCTAACACTCCAAGTATGTTAATGATAAGCGAAATTGCTATAATATGTATAAGAGAAATAGGTGTAAAATCAAGATAGTAAATAATATACCCTGCTAACAAAGTGCTTGTAATGCCTCCCCAAAAGCCAGCCCAAGATTTTTTTGGTGAGATTGATGGAAATAGTTTTTTACCATATTTCTGCCCAATTGTCATTCCAAAGACGTATGCTCCGACATCAGAAGACCAAAGAAGTATAAACATAGCAAGTAATAACTTTGGTGCAAATATGTTGCTATCGTCAAATACGATGAAGTTCATTAGTGCAAACGGCAGTGCTACGTATAAAATTGCCGAATAATGAAATCCAGTGGAGGTATATGATGCTTTAATCTCTTTATTGTACAAAAAAGAGGCTCCCATTGCCGCAGCCGGGATTAATGAAGCAAAGAGGATTCCCGACTCGAATCCATATCCTTTAAATAGAAAAATTGAAGAAAACAGGGTTACTCCAGTAAGAATTGAAAGGATTGATGGGATATTTAAAGATTTTCCAGTACTTATGGTCAGAAATTCGTGCATCATAACCACAATACAGAAAACCATTAAAAGCGCAAATATGACAGGATTCCATAAAAGGCCTCCTGTCATAATCGCTAAGAATACAAGTCCGCTCAGACTTCTTTTAATCGTGTTGTTCATCCTGAGTCTGAATCTCTTTATTTTTAGATTCGTTAACAACCTCTTCTCCTTTACCAATTCTTTTTCCAAAGATGTTTTCCATATCTTCAGAGAAAATTACCTCTTTTTCTAGTAAAAGTTCGGCAAGTTTAACAAATCCCTCTTTATTTTCTGTAAGAACTTTTTTGGCAACTTCGTAAGCCTCATCAATAAGTCTGCGAGCCTCTTTGTCAATTAGTTCCGCTGTTTTATCGCTATAAGGTTTGCTTAATGAGTATCCTGCCGAGTCCGAAGAGTCGTAGAATGAGACATTACCTACCTCTTTACTCATTCCCAAGTAAGCTACCATTGCATAAGCTTGTTTGGTGATCTTCTCAAGATCGCTCAGAGCTCCAGTGGATATCTTGCCGTTAATAATCTCTTCGGCTACTCGTCCTCCAAGTGTAGCAGCCATCTCTTCCATCATCTGCTCAGTAGTTGTTATCTGACGCTCTTCTGGCAGATACCAGGCAGCTCCTAATGATCTTCCTCTAGGGATGATTGTCACTTTGAGCAGTGGATTTGCATTTGGAAGCATCCAGCTTACTGTTGCGTGTCCAGCTTCGTGGTATGCGATGGTCTTCTTCTCGTTAATAGAGATGATCTTACTCTTTCTCTCTAATCCTCCGATAATTCTATCTACGGCATCCAAAAAGTCTTGTTTATCAATTACTTGTTTGTTTTTACGTGCAGCAATTAGTGCAGCTTCGTTACAAACATTTGCAATATCTGCTCCTGAGAATCCAGGGGTCTGTTTTGCAAGGAATTCAATATTAAATCCCTCTACAAGTTTTAAATTCTTTAAATGAACTCCAAAGATTTCTACACGCTCTTTCAGCTCTGGCAGATCTACATGGATTTGTCTGTCGAATCTACCAGCTCTCATAAGCGCCTTATCTAAGATATCTGCTCTATTGGTTGCAGCAAGAATAATTACCCCTGAATTTGAACCAAATCCATCCATTTCGGTAAGAAGTTGGTTTAGAGTGTTTTCTCTCTCGTCATTAGAAGAAAAACCTGCGTTTTTACTTCTCGCTCTACCTACTGCATCTATCTCATCAATGAAGACGATACATGGAGCCTTCTCTTTTGCCTGACGGAATAGGTCTCTCACTCTTGAAGCTCCAACACCAACAAACATCTCAACAAAGTCAGAACCTGAAATAGAGAAGAATGGCACATCTGCCTCTCCTGCAACGGCTTTTGCTAGTAGCGTTTTACCTGTACCTGGAGGGCCTACTAGCAGAGCTCCTTTTGGAATTTTTCCCCCTAGATTTGTGTATTTTTTTGGATTTTTCAGAAAATCAACGATTTCCATTACCTCCACTTTAGCCTCTTCTAATCCTGCTACATCTTTAAAGGTCACTTTGGTATTATTGTCCTTATCGAAAAGCTTGGCTTGTGACTTACCAACGGAGAAGATTCCTCCACCTCCTTGTCCACCTCCCATGCCTTTTTGCATTCTTCTAAACATGAAGAACCATAATGCAATTAATAGCAAAGGAAATAATAACCAATCTAATATTCTTCCAAGATAGTTAGTCCTCTCTTCAGTCTCTACAGCAAATCTTTTGTTGATTGGAAGTTGATTTCTTGCGATATCAAATTGCTCTTCGGAATTGAAATTGGGTGAAACTAAAAAGTAAAATTGCGGGCTGACTTTTGGTGTCTTCCCTCCAAATTTATTTTTGTACTTTACGATACTGTCCTTTTTAATGTAAACCTCTGCTCTGTTGAGATTTGATACGAATACAATCTTCTCAACATCACCATTAGTTATCATCTTCTCTTTAACCTCAGTCCATTCGGTTTTAACAGGTTCGCCACCATCATAAGTTAAAAACATGTATCCAATACCACCCAAAAGGATGACATAAATCCACATTACATTAAACAAGGGTTTAAAGATGTTTTTCTTATTATTCGGTTTATTGTTGTTTGCTGGTTCTTCCATATTAAGTATTTAGTCTTGGTAAGTTGTTTTTTCGGCATCAGCCCATAGATCTTCCAGTCTGTAGAATTGTCTGTATTCAGTTTGGAAAACATGAACTACAATATTGCCGTAATCTATTATAATCCAAAATGCATTCTCTTTTCCTTGCATTCTGATTACTTTTCTGTTGCACTCTTTATACATCATCTCCTCAACATTGTCGGCGATAGCCATTACTTGAGGTCTTGAGTCGGCATGGCAGATTACAAAATAGTCGCAAATTGCAGTACCGATTTTTGAAAGGTCTAGAGAGCAAACTCCTTGTGCCTTTTTGTCTAGCATAGCATCAGTAATGCACTTAATATCTTTTTTATCTTCAATCTCTTTTTCAGAAGCTGCTTTTGCTGCTTGCTTCTCTAAAGCGATCTCTGTTTTTTCTAAAGTTATCTCTTGTATCTCTGATTCTGCTGCTTTTGCTTTTTTTACAGGAGCTTTTCTTGTCTTTTTCTCCTTTATTTCCGAAACAGTCTCAACTGTCTCTTTTTTTGTTGTTTTCTTAATTGGCACTTCTGTCAGTTTTTAGTTATATTTTTATATGTTGCAAATTTACTGCAATTTTGTTGCCAATAAAAATAAATATAGATGGCACATGTCATAAATTGGTTCGATAAGATTGATTCTACAAATAATGAGGCGTTTAGGCAGGTTGAAACAGCACCTGACATGTCTGTTTTTGCTGCAAAATTTCAGACAAATGGTCGTGGACAAAAGGGAAATTCTTGGGAAAGTGCTGCAGGTAAGAATTTAACTTTTTCTATTCTACTTAAGCCTACCTTTATTCCTGTTGAAAAACAATTCCTTATATCTCAAATGGTTGCGCTTGGTATTTTAGGCTATTTGTCTAAAAATGGGATCGCTGCCAAAATCAAGTGGCCGAATGATATTTATGTTGAAAATAATAAAATTTGTGGAATTTTAATCGAACATCATATTTGTGGTGCCAATTTGTCAGCATCAATTATTGGAATTGGGTTGAATGTGAACCAAAAGGTCTTTAATTCTGATGCTCCTAATCCCTATTCGATGTATATTGCTGATGGCCTTGAGCGCACTTTGGAAGTTGAGTTAGAGTCGTTAGTCTGCCATATTTTTGAACTCTACTCAAAATTGAAATCTGCACCTGGTTATGCTCCTGAAATGGAACAGAGCTATCATGAAAATCTATATCGCAGAAATGAGTTTCACGAGTATGAGTTGGTAAATGAGCAAAGGCGAATTAAAGCCAAGATAATTGGAGTAAATCAATATGCGTGTCTGCTACTTGAGACTGAGGATGGTGCTGTAAATAATTATGCCTTTAAAGAGATTAAGTATATTCTTTAGCTTTTCCTCAATCTTTTATAATCGATATCCTATATCGTATTTCTTATTAAATATATCTTATTAAATATATCTTATTAAATATATCTTATTAAATATATCTTATTTCTGTTTACATATTCTATTCTGCATTTTCTCTGCACTATTTGACCCAACAATCTTCTAGTGCATACCTGGATGTTTTTCTTAACGCTCGTCTCCTTTGTTTTTCGGGGCTTGCGGATCTCCTCGCTTTGCTCGGTCGATGTAATCATGAAAAAAGCAATCCAAATAGCTAATAAAAAATTATTTAGCAGAGATTAGAAAGAGTGTGACTAAAAAGAGTGAAATGAACCACAAAAGTATGACAACAACTTTTGGAGCCCATATCCCATAATGTCTCTCCTATATTTATGCAAATTGAGTTACTGAAACCCCATTTAGAGCAAAAATAAACCAATACTTATACTATTTTATGCAAATTGAGGACACCCCTAAATAGCGCTACGAATACCAACTCAATAAATTATAAGACAATAGTTAATGATAATAAAAAAGAGTTTTCTGAATTAGAATTATAGGGCAAAAGTCTATTCGTATTAAAAATAGTAATATGGATAAGAATTGGGAATAAGAATTGGGAATAAGAATTATGCATAAGCATTATAAATAAGGATTTTGAATGAGTATTGTGCAAAAGAACTGTGAATAAGAATTATGAATAAGAATTATAAGATAATTGGGATTGTGCATTGAATAAGAACTATGAATTTATTTAAAGGGATAATATGAAACAGAAAAGACTATAATACTTTCGTGCTTGATATAGAGGATGTGATGCAAATTCCTGCAGATCCCCCCAATCTGCCAGAATAAAGTATAACTATCTATTAATAAACATTATAGCCTTTTTAGTTCAATGCTTTGGAATCTTTAAATAAAACTAAAGCTCACTATTTCAAGCACATAGAAATTATTCTGGCAGATAGGGGGGATCTGCAGGAAATCGCAAAACACATTGTCTATGTGATACTTAGTCTCTATTTGAAAATTTAACTTCAAACTTAGATTCAACTTCAAACTAAGATACATCGAATACAAATTCATGTGATGTTCCGGACAGGGCGAAGCACCATTAGAATCGAAAAGTTATGCCTGAATTAAACCGAATATGATATATGTATCTTCGGAACAAGACATTACATTTTTTTTGTCTACAATCTTATCCGAGCTATATAGAAGATAATCAGAGCGTTTTGCAAATACATGAAGACCAGGGGGTGTCTGCTAGACTAATTTAGAACGCATTAATTATCAAGTGTTATTTTTTTTAAGATCGATATTTTTAAGTTAGTATCAAAAACTTTAATGGCTGAATGTGAGATGGATTTTAAAAAGTCTGGCAGACTACCTATAGTCTGATGGAAAATGCAAAACATACAGATAATCATTTAGTTAGCGATGAGAGCGAGAAATTCAGGAAAAGAGGAAGAAAGTAAGAAAGAGAAAAAAGATGAGGAGGAGAGTAATAAAGTAATAAAGGTAGATTAAAAATGATAAAAAATGAAAATAGAGAAAGGGCAACTAAAATCTATTTTAGTCACCCTTTCTTAGGTTTCAATTTATAATTACTGTTAGTTTTTATTATTGTAAGTATTTCAATGTAGTACTAGACTGAGAGATCTTTAAGTTGTTTGATTGCCTCTTTTGGGTTGTGAGCGGAGAAGACAGTGTTTCCTGCGACTAAGATGTTTGCTCCTGCCTTAACAAGTTGTTTTGCATTCTCTTGGTTGACACCTCCATCTACCTCAATTAAACAGTTTGGAGATTTTTGAAGAATAAGATCTTTAAGTGCCTCTACTTTTGAAATTGTATTGTCGATAAATGACTGACCTCCGAACCCTGGGTTAACAGACATCAAAAGTACAAAATCAGTATCTTGAATAATATCGGTGAGAAGATGTACTGGAGTATGAGGGTTTAACGCAACTCCTGCTTTCATTCCAAGGTTTTTAATTCTCTGAAGTGATCGATGGAGATGAGTACATGCCTCGTAGTGAACGCTTAAATATTCGACACCAACCTCTTTGAAGTTATCGAAATACCTGTCTGGGTCTACAATCATAAGATGGGCATCCATTGGCTTTTTCGCCAACTTGGAAATTGCCTTTATTACAGGAAATCCGTATGAGATATTTGGAACAAAAAGACCATCCATGATGTCGAGATGAAAAAGATCAGCCTCGCTCTCATTGACCATCTTGATATCATCGCCAAGATTTGCAAAGTTGGCAGACAACATTGAGGGTGCTATCAAAAGTGACATTATTTTACTCTTTTAAGGATATCAATAAGTAGCTTCCAAAACTTATCTACTGTGGAGATTTCAAGTCTTTCGCCCGGCGCATGAACGCCTCTAAGCGTAGGTCCAAATGAGATCATATCAAGATCGGGATATGTGTCTAGAAACAGACCACATTCAAGACCAGCATGGATTGCTCTAACAACAGGTTCTGTGCCGAATAGCTCTTTATATGATTCTCTTCCAACTATCAGAAGTTTTGAATTCAGATTTGGCTTCCATCCTGGATATTGCGACTCATGAGTAACCTTTGCTCCAGCTAAACGGAAGAGTGCCTCCATTCTGTTTGCAGAGTTGAATCTAGCACTGTTTAGAGAGCTCCGTTGGCTTGTACAGACGGTTATCACGTTCTTCTCCTCATCCATTTTGATTGAAGCAAGATTTGTCGATGTCTCAACAAAGTTTTCAATATCTTGACTCATTGCCAGAACTCCATGGAGAGATGCATTGAGGGCCAAAATAAGTTTGTCAGCAACACTCTTTTCAATGCAATTACCTTTAAAATCTGTGCTCTCAATAGATCCACCTAAGTTTGGTTCGCTTACAGAGTACTCTGCCTTCATATCGGCAAGAAGGTCAGAAAAAATTTGCGTAGCTTCAGCCTTTTTGCCAGAAGGGATTGCAATTATTGCAACTGCCTCTCTTGCTATTGCATTTCTTTTATTTCCACCATCAATTTTGCAAAGTTCTAATCCGAATTTCTCATTAAGTAGAAATAGATATCTAGCAAGTAGTTGATTCGCGTTTGCTCTGTTTTTGTTTATATCGTCTCCACTGTGACCACCTGTGAGACCAAAATATTTAACTTTTAATACCTCTTTATCGTTCGATAAAGTATATGGAGTGTATTCAAATCTAGCAGTAGTATCAATTCCTCCTGCGCAGCCGATGAAGATCTCTCCTTCATCTTCCGAATCTAGATTGATTAAATATTTTCCAGTAATAAAACCAGGTTTTAGTGACATTGCACCTGTAAGACCAGTCTCTTCGTCAACTGTAAATAGAGCTTCAATCTTAGGAAGCTTTAATATTTTGTCATCTAGGATTGCAAGCTGAGCAGCTATTCCAATTCCACAATCGGCACCGAGGGTTGTCTCTTTCGCAATCATCCAACCATCTTCGATCACGTAATTAATTGGATCTGTATCGAAATTGTGATTACTGTCGCTATTTTTCTCACACACCATATCGGAGTGGCTTTGTAAAATAACAGTTGGAGCAGTTTCATAACCAACCGATGCTGGACGTATAATTAATACATTTCCAGCTTCGTCTGTCTTACATTCAAGAGACCTCTCTTGTGCAAATTTTTGTAAATAGGCTATAATTTTTTCTTCGTGCTTTGATTCTCTCGGAATCTTGCAAATTTCTCCGAAGAAATTAAATACTGATTGTGGTTCCATAACTAATTTGTTTTAAGTTGTTTCTCTATCTCAACAACATATTTTTTAAACATACGATCAGTGTCCATGAGGTCCTTTACAGTATTGTATGCGTGAAGAACAGTTGCATGGTCGCGTCCGCCTATTTGGGAACCGATTGTTGCGAGTGAGTTATTTGTGTGATTTCTACTTAGATACATAGCGATTTGCCTTGCTTGAACCAACTCTCTCTTTCTCGAAGCCGAGAGAAACATTTCAGGTGTGATTTTGAAATAATCGCAAACTACTTTCTGTATCCGTCCAATAGATATTTCTACTTTATTTTTACTTATCAGTTTGTCTACAAGATTTTCGGCTAGTTCGAGAGTAATCTTTCTGTTATTAAGAGTAGCCTGAGCCAAAAGAGAGACAAGTGTGCCTTCAATTTCTCGCACGTTGTTAGATACTCTTGATGCAATGAAAGAGATTACGTCCTCAGGAAGCTCTATTCCATCATTGTAGCTTTTAGCCTTTAGGATGGCAATTCTTGTTGCGTAATCGGGTTGATTTAACTCCGCTGAAAGACCCCATTTAAATCTAGATAATAGCCTTTGCTCCAAATCTTGAAGTTCGGCAGGAGATTTGTCTGATGTTAAGATAAGTTGTTTTCCTTGATTATGCAGATGGCTGAATATGTGAAAGAATGCATTTTGAGTACCAGCCTTACCTGCAAACTCCTGAACATCATCGATAATGAGAACATCAATCATTTGATAGAAGTGCAGAAAATCGGTAAGTTGGTTCTTTACATTAACAGCATCCATAAACTGCATCTGGAATCTATTTGCACTTACGTACAAAACTATTTTCTCTGGGAATCTCTCTTTAATTTCGATACCAATAGCTTGAGCTAAGTGCGTCTTACCTAAACCAGAACCTCCGTGAAGAAACAGCGGGTTAAAGGCATTTCTTCCAGGGTTTTGTGAAATGTTCATTCCCGCAGATCTTGCAAGTCTATTACATTCTCCCTCAATGAAATTATTAAAATTATAATTTGGATTGAGTTGCGGATCAATCTGTAATGGTTTAAGTCCTGGAATTACAAAAGGATTTGCAATATTAGGCTGGTTCGGAAAAGGAACCGGCTTATTTTTTATCTCTTGTGTTGTCTGTTGAGGTACAGTGACAGTCTCACCACCTGAAACTACCCTTACGCTATACTCAAGTTTGGCCTCCTTTCCAAGCTCTCTTCTGAGAGCCTTGCTTAAAAGATCTACAAAATGCTCCTCAATGTATTCCCTGAAAAAATGGGATGGTACCTCAATTGTGAGGACCGAACCGTTAAGTCTGACAGCCTTAATCGGTTCAAACCATGTTTTGAAACTCTGCGGATGGATGATGTCACGAACTATCTGGAGACAACTATTCCACACGAGTTTATGATCTTGTTCTGTCATGATGTGATTGCTTGATGTAATAGGTAAGATTGTATCACAAAAATGATGATAAATTTTTTAAAAAAAAATAATTTTTCTATTGTTTTTTTCTAATTTTTTTCCTTATACTAATACTCAAGCAATTTAAACCATATAAATTTTAAATATCAGAAATTTAGTTTTTTAGAAATAAAATAAATTTTTAAAATACAGAAATTTTTATATATTTCTTCGGATTTTTCTTGATGTTTCCGACTAAACTGTCAAGTTGTTTGACAAGTGAATTTATTTGATTGTGTAAAGTGTCGGATAACATGAGTTTACCTATTGATCCATTCGGATCTTGTAGTTTTGTTAAAAGTGATTTAGCCGCATTTACAGTACCTGCAATGTCTGCTTGTTTCAATGAATCGGAGATATCTGCGAAATTTTTCATTCCGCGCTTAATATTTTCGCTCTCCCCAGAGAGTGATGCTGATAATTTATCTAGATTGTCAATGATTGCAGATATTTGAGGATCTTTCTTTTTGATAGTTCCTGAGATACTGTTCATATTCTCTAATGTCTTTCTTAAATTGGCAAGACTTGCTGCAATGTTTGCCTTCGCTTTATCGTCCATCATCTCATTGATGTTAGTGAAGGTTGTATTCATATTAGCGATTAAATCCTCTGCTTGCTTTTTCAAAGGAATAAGCTCTTGAGTAATCATATTCATTAATCCAGGTTCCGAAGATGCTAGTAATGTATCCTTATCCTTTAAATGGAGATTACTATTTCCTATGTTTATTCTTACGGCTTTACCGCCAAGAAGATCGGAACTATAGATCTCTGCAACCGAGTTGTCAGCAATTGCATAGTCCGATTTTACCTTCATCTCTACAAGAAAATAGTCTTCCTGTTGGATGTACTTTATTTTTTCAACAGTTCCTACTTTGAGCCCTCTTATATATACTGGACCAGTTGGTGTAAGTCCTTCTACATTTTCATAAATCACAAAATAGGTATTCTGTTTGCTAAAAAGATCTCTTCCTTTTAGGTAATTAATTAGGATAAAAATTGACGAAAGGGTAATAATTGCAAAAAGACCTATTTTCTGTTCTCTGGTAATTTTTAATTTCATTCTTCTCTATTTTACATTGTATAAAGGAGTTATTTTTTCTCCCTCGATTTTGATAATGAACGCTTGAGGGAAATGTCTTCTTACCTCGTTTAGCTCTCTTTTGGCTTCGTCGAGAGAGTTGTATTCTCCCACATGATATTTATAGAAGCCATCTTTAAAGATATATTTTGTTTTGTATCCTTTAAACTCTTTTGAATTGCCAGAAAGCTGTCTATTAGAAGCAAAGATCTGTATTCTGAAATGTAGTTCTGAATTAGTTTTGTCTGTTGTTGTGACTACTGTTGTAGCTGGAGGAGTGCTGGCTGCCACTGTTGTTGCTTTAGAACTTGAAGTTGGAGTTGCGGCGGTGGCTTTTTTGTCAGAATTCAATGTCTCCTTGATTTTAGACTTGACGTCATCAATATTCTTTTCAGTCTTTAGCTTACTCTCTTCTGCTTTTATTTTGCTCTCGTTGGTATTGGTGTCCTTTATCGGAGCAACAACAGGAGTTGCCACAGCAACCTGGTTTTGTTCAGGTTTTGTCGTTACATAATCTGTAACAGTGGTTTTTTCATATTGAGCTTTATAGTCTTCAAATGCTTTAAATAGGTTATAAGCGAAATCAACATGAGAGTCCTTGTTTCCAAGATAGCGCAAGTCGTTGCTGTTGGAGATAAATCCAAGTTCAACAAGAACGGAAGGCATTGTTGTTTTCCATAATACAAGAAGAGCACCCTGTTTAATACCTCGATTTTCTGTAATCGGACCTTTTCCAAGTTGATTTTGAATACTTGAAGCTAATAATAGGCTCTGCTCCAAGTGGGAGTTTTGTAGAAGAGTGAAAATTATGTATGATTCAGGAACATTTGGATCGAATCCTTCGTATTTAGAGCTGTAATCTTCACCCTCGAGTACAACTACCGAGTTCTCTAATTTACAAACCTCTAAGTTTGAGTTAGACTTATCCATTCCCATCACGAAAGTTTCGCTTCCCGACGCCGATCTCGCTCGAGCAGAGTTGACGTGAATTGAAATAAAAAGATCTGCTTTATTTTTATTCGCAATTTCTGTTCTCTTATCTAATGGTATAAATACATCAGTTTTCCTTGTATAGATAACATCGATATTTGGATATTTCACTTTAATCATGCTGCCTAGCCTCAGTGCAACAGAAAGGGTGATGTCCTTTTCTGCAAATCTTCTGTCTGGGCTTACCGCGCCCGGGTCTTTGCCTCCATGTCCTGCGTCGATTACAACTCTCTGTATTCTACCCGCCGACTGAGCTTTACTTGGGATTGCAGATGCAATCAGTAAAGAAAAAATGATGAAAATTATTTTTGGCTGCATTTTTGTTGTTATTTATGTTAACTTTGCGTACTGCAAAAGTAGTAATAATTTTATTTAAATAGTTAAGGCACTTTGGTCCCGAAAAGATTCTCCACATACTTTTCGTTCTTTTTTGTACTGACAATCATTGTCGGTAGCTCTTTTTCACTGCGCGGACAGAACGATACAACAAAACCCAAGAGCAAAGATACGCTCAAACTTGCCGTTGACTCCCTTCGACAGAAGGATAGTTCAAAAATCAAGGGGTCTCTTACTTCGCCTGCGTTTAGCGGTGCGAAGGATTCTATTATTGAGGACTTCTCCGAAGGTAAGAGAATGATCTATTATTATGGAGATGTGACTGTTAAGTATGACAATCTTGAGATGAAGGCTGCATATATGGCCTATGATGTAGAGAAGAAGACTGTTTTTGCAAGAGGGCAGAAAGATACAGCTGGAGTGCTTCAAGGCAAACCGGAGATGAGTGAGGGTGGAAAGACATACACAATGGAAGAGGTTACCTATAACTTCGAATCAAAAAAAGCGCAGATTAAAAATATGATTACCCAAGAGGCCGAAGGGTTTCTTCATGGTCATAAATTGAAGAAGATGGCAGACAACTCCGTCAATATTTCAGATGGAAAATATACAGCCTGCGATCTAGATCATCCACATTACTATTTAAGAATGCCTGTTGCCAAAGTAGTTACTGGGGAAAATCCTGTAACTGTTTTCGGTCCTGCATATTTTGTTTTAGAAGATGTTCCAACACCATTTGCTCTACCTTTTGGCTTTGTTCCAAAGCAGAGTACAAGATCTGGAGGATTACTTATTCCTTCGTATGGAGAGGAGCTCTCTAGAGGATTTTTTCTTCAAGGACTTGGATACTACTTTGTGTTAGGAGATAATTTTGATGCATCCATAACAACTGATATCTATTCATTGGGCTCTTGGAACATGAAGGCAACTTCACGTTATAAAAAGAGATACCGCTATTCTGGCGATTTGAATTTTAATTTTTCAAATAATCAAGTAGGAGAGAGAGGTGGCGCAGACTTTTTTCAATCAAAGGATTTTTCTGTGCAATGGAGCCACTCAATGGATGCAAAGGCAAGACCTGGTACAACTTTTAGAGCAAGTGTGAACTTCTCCTCGCCACTTAATAATAGATTTAACAATTACAATAATATTCAGAGTTCGCTCCAAAATCAGATATCATCATCAATCTCTTATTCAAGGACATGGGCAGGAACACCTTTTTCGTTCTCAACTAATGCCTTGCATAGTCAGAACTCTCTTGACAGCTCTTATGCAATAACATTCCCAAATATTACGTTTGTTGCAAATAATATCAAGCCATTTAAACGTACAGGAGGAACAGAACGGTTTTATGAAAAATTTGCATTCAGCTACAACACAACTTTAGAAAATAAAATCAACTTTAAAGCTAAAGAGGTAGGTCAACCCGATTTCTTGTCGAAGTTCAGAAGCGGAATGAAGCACTCATTTAGCATTACTCTTCCTGACTTTAGTCTTTTAAAATATTTGAAATTTGTACCATCTGTTAACTATGGCATGAATTGGTATTTCCAAAAGAGTGAGAAGGTATATAATTCGCAAAAAAATATTGTAGAAGATAAGTACACCGACCTGTTTAAACACTTTGGAGTCACTCAGGACTTTTCTGCAGCACTTTCTGCAAACACAACTGTATATGGTATTTACGATTTTGGTAAAAAGTGGAAACTTAGAAAAATAAGACACTTGATGAAGCCTTCGGTGAGTTTTGCATTTCGTCCCGAAATGGCTACTCCATGGAATGGGTACACAAATTACTCATATATTGATAACAATGGTGTTCAGCATGTGATTGAGTATAACAAGTATCAAGGACAACTATATGCTCCACCTTCTAGAGGCAGATCTGCAGCAATTGGATTTTCACTTGGCAATAATGTTGAGGCAAAAATAAGAGATGAGAACGATACTACAACAGGTGAGTCGGTTTTGAAATTAATAGATAATTTATCAATCGGTGGCTCATATAACTTTATTGCTGACTCATTGAATTTGTCTAACATTAATATAAGCATGAATACTACAATCTTTGGGAAATTAGGATTGAGTGCAAATGCGATGTTAGACCCTTATGCTGTTGATGGCAGAGGTAGAAAAATAAATCAGTTCAATATAGCTCAGAAGGGCGGTCTCAATATAGCCAGACTTGTGAACGCAAGTGTCTCTTTCTCTTATCAATTGGGAGGAGAGGCGAAGAGCGGAAAGGGTAATACAGGGCAAAACAGCTCACAGCAAGGACAACAAGGAGGAGGGAAAGGTAGCCCTGGGCCAATGGGAGGAGTTAAGACAGAGCAGATGGACTATACAAAAGTATATTATCACCCTGTTACAGGTGAATATATTCCTGGAGGTTGGGTCTATTATCTTGAACCAAATTACTCTTGGTCTGTTAACCTAAATTATAACTACTCCTACGGAAGATCATATCTTTATGCCAACGAACGTCTGCAGACAGTTCACAATCATATGCAGACTTTGGGTGTTGCCGCTCAGGTTCGATTTACAAAGGCTTTGAACATGAACCTGAACACAGGTATCGACATGATGAAAATGACTTTGACAACTACACAGTTGAGTGCAACTTACGACCTACACTGTTTCCAGATTTCTGTTTCATGGGTGCCAAGTGGTCAGTGGCAAAGCTGGAGTTTCAGAATTAATGCGAAAGCATCTGCCCTTGCCGATCTGTTACAATTCAAAAAGAATGCAAGTTACTGGGATAACTAAATTAATAACAAATACATAACTATGAGTAAGCGAATTATTGCAAGTCCTAAGGCTCCAAAGGCAGTAGGACCGTATAGTCAAGCTGTTGAAGCTAATGGAACCCTTTACGTTTCGGGACAACTACCAATTGATGCAAATACAGGAGAGTTTGTTCCTGGTGGTGTGAAGGAGCAACTTGATCAAATTTTTAAAAATATCGGTTATATTTTAGAAGAGGCCGGTTACGGATTTGAACATGTTGTAAAAAGTACTGTATATCTTACAGATATGAAAGACTTTGCAGTATTGAATGAGGTTTACTCACAATATTACAAAGAACCATATCCTGCAAGAGTAGCCTATGCAGTTGCAGCATTACCAAAGAATGCTTTAGCAGAGGTTGATGTTATCGCGGTTAAGTAATTAAAAAAGTGGATTATATCCACTTTTTTTGCTAAATGCAATTTAATTTTTAACTTTGTGACACTATCACGATTTTCTTTTCAGATAATCTTATACCCCCACCAAACAAAACCCGATGTACGACATAATTGAATTGAGCAAGAAAAGTCAGGAAGACTTGATTGCAATTGCGACTGAGCTTAATATAAGCAAGCCGAAAAACTTCTCGAAAGAGGAGCTTGTCTATAAAATTTTAGATGAGCAAGCTATACAGGGGATTAATAGTCCAAGGCCTATGAGAAAAAGGATTGACCAACCTAAAAAGGTTGTCCTGAATGTTAAAGGCGATAAAATGACTACTGAATCAAATATTAAGCAACCTGCTGTTAAAGAGCTTCCTGATCTGAATCAACCAAAACCCCAAAATCCATCCCAAAATCAACCTCAGAAGCCACAAGGACAGTTACCAAAACCACAAAGTCAACTTCAAAACCAACAACCAAAACCCCAAAATCTGCAGCCTAAGCCACAGAATCAACAGCCTAAACCGCTGAATCAGCAACCAAAGACTCAGATTATTGTAGTTGATGAGGTTCCAACAGAGCAACTACCTGTTATTCCTGCACCGGCACAATCAGTTCCAGCTCCACAAAATGCTCCGGTTTTGCCGCCTCAGAAGCAGATGAAAAAGAGGGGTCCAAAGAAAAAACAACATGGAGATAAATTGGTTACTCCAGAAGTTGATGCACAAGAACAACCAATAGTTGTTCCAACTAAAGATGTAATTGAATCAGTGCCAGTTGCTGTACAACAGACTGAGGAGATTAAACCAAAAACGGAACAAGAAAATAATATACAATCTGAAAAAAGAGAGCATAATAATAAGAATCAACAAAAAAAGCTCTTTAGACAAAATCGACCAAATCGAAACGCCGATCAAAATGCAGATCAAGAACAATTAACATCGGGTGATCAAAATCTGTTTAGTGAGTCGGGCCGTAACTCTGAAAAGAAGGTTGAAGATTCTGCAAATCAAACACAAACAGAGCCTCATTTCGAGAAGAAACAAAAAGAAAATAAACCAAAAATTGAGTTTGAAGGAGTTGTTGAGGCAACAGGTGTCTTAGAGATCATGCCTGATGGATACGGCTTCTTGAGATCTTCGGATTATAATTACCTAAACTCACCAGACGATATATATCTTTCGCAATCTCAGATAAAACTTTATGGTCTTAAAACAGGTGATACTTTAGTAGGGGAGATTCGTCCTCCAAAAGAGGGCGATAAATATTTCCCTCTTGTAAAGGTTAACCAAATCAATGGTAGAAGTCCTGAATTTATCCGCGACAGAGTTCCATTCGACTTCTTAACTCCACTATTCCCAGAGGAAAAATTCGATATCACATCTAACGGACATAATAATCTGTCTACAAGAATCGTTGATCTGTTTGCCCCAATTGGCAAAGGTCAAAGAGGATTGATAGTTGCTCAACCAAAGACTGGTAAAACAATGTTGCTTAAGGCTATTGCCAATGCAATTGCGGATAACCATCCTGAGGTTTATATGATTGTACTGTTGATTGATGAGCGTCCAGAAGAGGTTACTGATATGGCAAGAAGTGTAAGAGCAGAAGTTGTTGCCTCTACATTTGATGAGCCTGCAGAAAGACATGTGAAAGTTGCTAATATTGTACTTGAGAAAGCCAAGAGATTGGTGGAGTGTGGTCACGATGTTGTGATTCTACTAGACTCAATTACTCGTTTAGCACGAGCATTTAACACTGTTCAACCTGCTTCGGGAAAAGTATTGAGTGGAGGTGTGGATGCAAATGCTCTTCACAAGCCAAAAAGATTTTTCGGAGCTGCACGTAATATTGAAAATGGAGGATCATTAACAATTTTAGCTACAGCTTTAACAGAGACAGGTTCTAAAATGGATGAGGTTATTTTCGAAGAGTTCAAAGGAACTGGCAATATGGAGCTTCAACTAGACCGTAAACTTTCGAATAAACGTATGTTCCCAGCTGTTGATGTAACTTTAAGTAGTACCCGTCGCGATGACCTTCTATTTGATAAAGAGACTCTTAATAGAATATGGATTTTGAGGAATTACTTAGCTGATATGAACTCTGTGGAAGCAATGGAGTTTATGAAAACACGACTTCAGCGAACAGAATCGAATCAAGAATTTCTGATCTCAATGAACGGAGAGTAAATAAGTTAATTTTAGAAAATATAATAAAAGAACGGCTTAAATTTTAAACCGTTCTTTTTATTTTATATTAATTAAGATTTAAAGCATGAGTTTAAAATCCTATTAAATAGACTGCTAAGCCGACTATTAAGCCTATGAGCATGTTTATCAATTTAGCTTTAAAAAAGCTGCTTTTGCTTTCGGCTAAAAGCGGAAGTGCGGTATGTCCATCTTGCACTATGGAGCTTGCTAAAAGAACGCTAAATGGAACTAATCCGCCTGCGAAAAGTGTTATAAACACCATATGAGGACCAGATTCGGGAATAAGACCAATAACGACTGCTAACAATATCATAAACATTACGTTGTCTCGTAACCAATGCTCTATATCTAAATATTGGATACCAAACTGTAATACAAGTAGTGCTCCAAATGTCCATAAGAATATGGATTTTAGATGCTTTCTAACTACATGGTTCCAAAGATGTTCTTTTATAAAGTGTTCGTTTGCAGATAATGTAAGATAAAGTGTTATAAGGCTTATAAATGCAAAAATCAGGTTTAGCCATCTTTCGCTGAAGATATTAAGATGTCCATGCTCATCTATTGCTGAGTGAGCATCTTCGGCATTATGGTTGTGATTGTCTGCAGCAGTATGGTCGTGATTATCAGTTGTTGCAGTATGGTTTTGGTTGTCAGATGTTTGTGGGTTTGTGGTGGATGAGTCTTCCGTTGCGCACTCTTCGTTTCCACAGCCTGTGCATTCGTGAGCGACTAATTCAGTAGTAGTGGCTTGTTTCGCAATTCCATGATCGTGACCATCGCCCTCAGCGTGTTTGTGCTCAAGGAGGCCAAGGACAACAGCTGTAATGAATAACGAGATACCAATAACTATAAGGAGCCTCTCTTTCGACATTGAGCGGATGTTATTCTTGATTCCATTACCAAAAATTGCAGCTTTTTTAGGTTCACAACAGTTTTCGTGCAATTCGTAATGTTCTGGTTCAAATGGAGTTGGTACTTTTTTGAAGATTTTGTCAACTATAATTCCTGCAACGATTGCAATTACAATTAATATGATGAACAAAATCACAGCAGTCTTTGGAATCATTGCCATTAGGACAAATGCTTCATCGCCTGATGAAGCAATCATCATGGCAACTAAAGCTCCAAAACTTAGTAAATTATGAGTAAAAAGTGAGACTACTGCAAAACCTCCGATACACCCAGGAATCATTCCTAAGAGAGTGGCTACTAAAACCTGTCTGACTGGGGATTTTTTTAGCTTTTTAAATGAGTTTCCATGTGAATGAATGTTGACATACTCTATTAGCAACATCATTATCATAACAAGCCCTGTGATCAGAACAGCGTTCTTGAGAGCCTCAGTAAAAATTACCATAAATTCTATAAGTTGTTGAATTTGTTAATTAATTCGCCGGCAGCAATGAATGAGCCTTTCTCGCCATTTAGTACTTTCTGTTCGTACTCCGGAAGAATATCTTGTATTAACGGATTATCATAAAATTTGTTCTTTAGCTCCTCGTTGATTGTTTCGTACATCCAAAAGCGAGCTTGCTCTCTTCTTTTATGTTCATAATAGCCATTGCTCTGAACAAGAGTGAAATACTCTTCAATTTTGGCTAAGATCTCTTTTAGTCCATGTCTTGTGACGGCAGATGATGTCATTGCAGTTGGCACCCAAGTGGAGTCAGTTGGAGGAAATAGGTGCAGTGCATTTGTATATAGCGCTTGAGCTAAAGTGGCTTTGTCTACATTAGTTCCGTCCGCCTTAGTAATTGCTATAAGGTCAGACATCTCCATTATGCCTCTTTTTATCCCTTGAAGTTCATCACCGGCACCTGATAACATTAGTAGCAGGAAGAAGTCTGTCATTGAGTGGACAGCTGTCTCTGATTGGCCAACGCCGACAGTCTCAACAAAAATGTAGTCGAAACCGGCAGCTTCGCATAGAACAATACTCTCTCTTGTCTTTCTGGCAACGCCTCCTAGTGACCCAGCACTCGGGCTAGGTCGGATAAATGCATTAGGATCGTTACAAAGAGTCTCCATTCTTGTTTTATCACCAAGAATTGATCCCTTGCTCTTTTCGCTGCTTGGATCAATTGCAAGTACGGCAAGTTTATGGCCTGTTGTTGTGATTAATCCTCCAAAGGCTTCGATAAATGTACTTTTACCTGCACCTGGAACACCTGTAATCCCTATTCTTTTGGAGCGAACCCCATAAGGAATACATGCCTCTATTACCTTTTGAGCCATTGCTCTGTGATCGCTTCTTGAACTCTCTATCAATGTAATAGCCTGGCTTAGTATAGTTCTATTACCTGCAAGTATCCCGTCAACATATTCTGCAACGGAAAACTCTTTAACTCTGTTCTTTTTAAAAAAATTAGAAATGTATGGATTCACTATTGGAGGTTGTTCAATTCCCTCATTCACTATCAATGCGCTATCTTTTGAACTGTCAATCATGATTTTAACTATTTAATTATTCCCGATAAAACAAGATTCATTGCTGGTCTGGCTGGTGAATTTGTAATAAGTGTCAAGATGTAGGCCTTCTCTCCGGCGTCGCCTGTTGAATCAACAACAACTGAAATCTTGCCATTTGCTCCGGGTTTGATTGTAGATGGATATTTTGCACTAATGCCTTTTTCGCTGTAATCAACTTTGTAAATTAATAGGTCGCGTCTGCCTAAATTTTTGATTTCAAAGTCACAAATTATTTTTTCGCCCTTCTTTTTAAAATCAAAGTCATATGTACTAAATGTTGCCATTGGCAGCGGTGCGTTATCTATTTGCTCTTTCGATAAAGCTGCAAAATTGTCGCGTATACTTGCTTCAATAATCAATTTTTTCCCTTTTTGAACTTGTCCGTCAACTGTTATTTCGGCAGAATAAATGGTTTGTCCCCAATTTTTTGTGCCTTTTGTGTCGATCTCTACTCTAACTTCTGCAGTTTTGCCTGGAGCAACTTTTTGAGGAGTAACAGAGATTTTAAGACCAGGGGAGATATTTGTGAAACCGATTGTGGCAGGACGTGATGAAAGGTTTGCAACTTCGGTAATATCAACTTTCGAAGATCCTTGTGCTATTTGTCCAATGTTAAAGTTTAGTTTACGAAAACCTGCAGCTCCAATAGATTCTGGGAATAACTGTTTTACACTCTTTGGTTTATCGTGAACAACGCCTTTGATTCTCAGTACAATGGGTTTGTTGGAGTTGGTAATATAGACTGTTAAAGATTTGTCGAAAGGATATGGACCTTGATCATTTAGATATGTAACCTCAATCTTTCCGCTATTGCCTGGCTTGATTGGATTTTTTGTCCATACTGGAGAGGTACAACCGCACGAAGAGATTACCGTCTGAATCAGAACAGGCTCTTTACTGATATTTTTGAAGGTAAACGTGTATGTGTGTTTACCTGAATTAAGCTGGATGTCACCAAAATCATGAACCAATTTGTTGAATTCTACGGGAATGAAATTGGAGTTGTCTGCTTGTGCAGAAATCTGACATGCAAACCCAAAATAAATTAATATTGCAGATATTACTGATTTACATTTCATAACAGAAAATAATTTTTTGAAACTGAATTACAAAGATACAATTTGTATTTGTTCTATTCCAACCTATTTTTTATCTTTGCCACAATTAAACCAATTAAAAAACAAAAGTAATGGCTTACAAAATTTCAGAAGACTGTACTGCTTGCGGTACTTGCATTGACGAGTGTCCTGTAGAAGCTATCTCTCCAGGCGATATCTACAAAATTGATCCTAACGTATGTTCTGATTGCGGAACATGTGCAGATGTTTGTCCTGTAGGTGCTATCAGCCAGGCGTAATCTGTATTAGCAACATAAAGCAAGAGGTTGTCCTTATTGGGCAACCTCTTGTTTTTTAATTCTGAATGAATGTTTTAGTGAAAATGTTTTTAGTTGGAGTATAGACATACCGAACATAGATGCTGCTAGTGTTAGAAATATTGGTAATTGCAACTTCGGAATATGGGATATCTGGGTTTCCCGAAGTTATATGAATGATGTCTATATTGGAAAAGAGAAAACCTGGATTGATAGTTGTTATACCAGTATGCAGTATTCCTGTACCTGCGTCATCTTGAGGTGCTTGAATAGAGTAGGAGGCTGAAATTGGGGTTGTCGGTGAGTTTGAAGTACAGAGTTTAATGCTCTCAGTTTGTTGCTCAATCACTCCCGAACTCAGTGTTATTTTTCTCTCTACATTAAAGAAAAGCCCAATCTCCTTGATTACATTTAAGGTGCACTCAGCTTTGTATCCGCCACTATTGGTAGTCGCAATAAGCTTCACTTGCCCTTCTCTGATAGTTGTAATCTCTCCACTTTGGTTTATTGTCGCAATTGTATTATCGGAGCTACTCCAAACAATAGTTTTGTCTGATGCATTAGCTGGCAATACTGTTGCTGTTAAAGTTAGCTTTGATCCTAAAACTGTCTCTTCGCTACTCTTATTTAGCACAATTCCGCTGACAGGTACAGAAAGGTCGTAAAGGTCTTGTTTGTCTACGCGCCAGCCAGCCTCTTCAATTGCTGTCCCTTTTAGTTTAAGCGTAACTTTGTACCAAGAGTTCCTTTCGATGTTGAAATCATCAGTTATGTTCTTTCCAAGCCAGTAACGATATTTAACCTGTCCGCTTTTCAGACTGCTCTTATATGATGCGTTAACTTCGAGATAAGTACAGAGATTCGCTTTTCCTTGTTCGGGAGACTTGTTTATCTGACCATTCACTTGTGCTGAGCATCCTTGCATGTTCTCAAAGAGGTAGAGCGAGGTTTGGTCGTTATGTTGCAAATCAACTCCAATCAGTGATTTTGATATTGAGAGTGAGCTAATCTCCGAAATTATTGGTTGATTAGGTCCTCCAAGAGAGCAGTATTCTGGGATCTGTTTAAGAGTGATCTCGTTAAAATTCAATTCTATATCACTGTTTAATTCGCTTAAATCAATAGCAAAAGAGATTTTTGCAGTCAATCTCTTTAGTTTAATATCTAGATTAGCCCCTTTTGTAATCTCTGCTGAGATCTCACCATAAAGAGGTTGTCTGTTTTCGGTGATTTTACTTCTGTCAATCTTCCATAACCGAATCTTGTCGATGGTGTTAAAAATAGATAAATCAATAAGTTTTGAGTTGCCTAAGATAACTACGGTTTTAAAGCCAGTAGTTGTTGATATTGATGTAGTTGCTGATGTGGAGGATAGATTGTGGAATGAAATTAGTTGGCCTTCGGAATTGTAGATTGCACAAAGTAGGTTATCAATTGCGTTTTCAGTTGTTGATTTGACATTGAAAAGTGTTTCGGCTGCCACATGCGGAGTAATTGTTATAGCTACACTATTATTTGTTTTGGTGTTTGTTGCCGATGGCTCCTTTGTGCAAGATATCAGTAGAAGTGCAAATGCAAACAATATGAGTTTTGATGCAAAAGCTGATTTTTGAGTTTTCATATTAATCGAATAGTTCTTTGTTTAAGTTATATTTTTGAATCAAAGGGTAGATCTCAGGATCGAGGTACCCTCTGTAGATAAATGATCGATCCAATTCGGTAGAATATTTATATAGACGAACAGCCTCTTCCTCTTCCCCTTTTCTAGATTTAATCATTGATAGCATATAGTAGCTTGTAGCATCTTCCTTTTTAGTAATCAGTTCTCTAAGAATTCCCTCTGCTGCAATTGGATTCCCCTCTGATAACAGTGCTAATGCAGCATTTCTGTCTCTGTAGAAGAATAAAATTTTTGAAGCATTTTTGTAATCTTTAGATTTCAAATATTCAACCCCGCGCATGTAGAGAGTGTCAATCTCCTTCGTATGAATAGTGTCTTTAGTCATCTGTTTTTTAATAACACTAAATTGAATTGTTGCTTTTCTTAGATTAGGAAAATGGCGGAATAAAAGCTCAGTATAGTCGGGTTTGATCTGTTTTATTGCGCGTTCTCTAAGATCTAAATCATTGTTTGAAAAACAGCTAAGGATTTTTTCTTTATTGATAAGAAGTGAGTCATTGCATACAGACGACCAAAGTGACTCCCAATCTTCTGCAAGGTCTTTAATCACAATGTTTTGTTTCGATATTTTACCGTTCGATATTTTAAATAAATAGTCTGCAATTGATTTCCCTCTCGAAAGAGAGAGACGTTTATTCAAAAGCAGACTTCCTTCTGGGGATCCGCTTGCGGTTATGACCAATTTTTCTGGTAAAATTGTTGTATCGCAGAGAATTAGATTGGCAAATGAATTAATGTTTTGAATCTCCTGAGTGTTATCGAAGATTGTATCGATCAGTCTGTAATCGCCTGGTTTAAATTTTATTCTTGAGATGAACGATCTTGTGTCGCGTCTGCTAACTACTCTCTTAGTGTAGACGGAGCTTGTATCGATAAATGCGGTAAGACTTGAGATGCTGTAGGACAGAGTATCTGAACAACCAAGATTTGAGACCATTCCATAAGCATCAGTCAAAGAATATTTTGTGAATAGTCTGATTTTTTTACTATTTCGCTGTGCAGGAAGTTGTTGTTTATAGTAAAACTCAAATGACTCACCTTTTGGAACTACAGAATCTAGTCTTGCAGAATTTGAGATTGGAACCTTCACATACTTTCTATACATAGTCTCCCGTTTGGCTTTCTTCTCTTCATTTCTGTCTACAAGCCATTTTTTTACATAGTGATCGAGAATCTCACGCTCCTTTATACCATTCTCGGTGGTAAGAGAGTCGTCAAAACTCCCATCAAGCATCCTAGATTCTGGAAGGTGTCTTTGAAGAAAGATGGTAAGATTATTTAACTCAGTATAGATTGTAAAATAGTCAGCATCATCGGGAATGATACTTTTCAAATAGTTTTCAAATTTTCTGTACCCTCTGATTTGTAGATATTTGAACTGTTTTCCGCTGATAAGAATTTTTTCAAGGTCTTTATAATTTATCCCTTCGGTAATAATTGGTACAATAGTAAGTTGTAGTCTATCTGATATAAGCTCTTTAGGAACCTTTATTACAAAATCGATATTAATTAATCCATCCCTTTCGCTGATATTGCTAGAGCGAGATGTGACTACGATTTCTGTTAGTTTTCTGCTGGCAATCATTTTTCCACTCTCTTTATCAAAAACTGCCTCACTAAAATGGAGACTCTTACCTGATGAGTCTTTAGTCGAGAAGTTCCATCCTCTACTCTCTTTTGCAGTATAGCCCTCCTGACGAATTTTTTCAATATGGGAGATCGCAATTCGTGAATCACTATTTCGAATCCTGTTAAAATCGTTTGCACAGGAGATGAGTAGTATTGCGTTTAAAATGAGTAAAATGTAAGAGGATTTATGCATGGTTATAAAATATAAATTATTGAAATTTTAAATTTTAAGGGAGCAATGAACGTTTTTGTATAAGAACCTAGATACTCTCCGCATCTATTTGATTCGTAGCTATCATATTTTGTAAGTAATGCTCCAATACCTGTTTCAATGTCTAAATTGAATCTCTTCGACAGCATAAAAGAGTATCCTCCACTAAACGAGATTCCATTTCCAGACCCTTGGTGGCGCAATTTATTCCAAGTTGTGTTGTATTTTATAAATAGATAGTTGATAGAGACAAAGTATCCTGATTGTACATGCCATGGCCAATATCGAACTCCCGGTTGAAATGCGAAATGTCTGAATGAAACTTTATCGGAGATTCTGATTGGATTCCATGAAAGGGGCAGATGGAGAGACAGATGCCTTGAAAGAGGTATCGCCCCTTCGAGATTGACGTTTCCAATGGCAAGGCCAGCAAGGTTTAGGCCGACCCCCAATTTGGAGTCGGCTTTGATCTTACTAAAAGGGAGCAATGTTTGAATCAACACTATCAGTATGATTAGACGAATCTTCATCGTTGCTCTGAGATTTCGGTGTTCCCAATGTCAATTTGTTTCCAATCTTCTATTACTGCATTTGTAAAGGATATCGAAGAGGCGTTGACTGTAGCTGAATATTTATAAATTGTACCCCCTGAGAATCCAGAAGTAGGAGATTTTAGTACGCCAGAATATTTTCTACTGTAAAAAATCTCTGTACCGATTTTTACGTCAGCAATAATCTCAAAAGGTAGATTAATTGACTCTTCTAAAGGAAGTATCACTGCACTTGAACTTAATCCAGATATTGTAATCTCTTTCAGTTGAGATGAAACTGATTTTGATTTAACGATCTCGCCTGTTCCTAAAGTCATTACTGATAGGGTGCTATCTGGGAGGGCAATTTTAATGCTTTTTAGAGTTATTCCAGTAACACCAGTTCCCTCTTTTACATTGATAGAGATGCATGCTGCTTTGTGTTCGAATAAAAATGCAACAGCTGTATTTTGGACAATGTTTTCGCTCTTTTTCGCCCACATATAGTCGATTCCATTCCGCAATGAGCCAGAGATGCCATCGGTAAATAGAATAGTTGGAATATTTGTCTTATTTTCAGATATAGAATAGAAATCATACTCTCCTTTTGGCATAAATAGATTGGTCTCATTGAAAAGATTCCCCCCATCATCGGATATTGTAACTATTGGAGTACCTGGGTAAGATTTAGATGATAAGGGATTGTCTCCTGATCCATAGGCATATACGAATCCTTTTATGCCTTCATTAAAATAACTGCCAGATTTTGTCTGGATTCCAACAGACCCATTAAATGTTACACAGTAACCAGGTGTCTGCTTTTCATCACAGATGTCACACTCTAAATTTCCACATGAGGTAAATAGAGAAACGATTATAATAAATAAAAACTGTTTCATAAGAGGTTAATTTTCAGTTATTGGGGGAGGTGTTATAGTTGATGATGTCCAATCTTCGATTTGTGCTCCAGTGAACGTAAGAGCAGTCGCAGAGATGGTGAAATTTACAGAGTATTTTGTCCCTCCGCTATATTGTTGCGCAGGTATTGTTGCACTATATTTTTTATTTGTCACATTATTTCCTCCGATTGTAGCATTTACATAAATTTCTACTTTAAGAGGAAGAGATGAAAGAGGCAATATTATTGAACTTCGAGAATTTCCACTTCCTCCCATTGACTCCACTGTGCTACCAATAGCTGTTGCAGAGCCAATAATTCCGTCAGCTAAATTCATTTTAGAAGTTGATCCTGCAGTTGGTTTGTCAATTTTGATATCTTGGACGCTCAGATTGGTAACACCTGTTCCTGCAGCTACATTCACCTGAACTAAAACTGCTCTATGTTTATAACTAAAACTGGCAGTACCACCCTCTGCTATATTTACAGCTTTAGCCCATAAATAATCGTTACCATTCGAAAGTTGATCAGATGTGCCAGAGGTGAAGTTTATTGCTGGTGAGCTGGAGTTGTTTAGTGAGACAGAATAAAAATCGTAAAGCCCTTTAGGCAGATAGACTGACGAGGCTGGGGTTAAGATTCCGGCAGCCGTTGCAGTAGCTTCTAGAGGGAGTCCTGCCATTGGGGTCGCGCTACTTAAAATCGCGCCAGAGGTATATCCGTAGATTGTAGATTTATTAGACATTGTAAATGCCGCAGTAGATTTTGTCTGCGCTCCATCTGCGTACGAGGCTGAAAATTTAACACTCTCGATTGTCTCAATTTTGGAATCTTTACTACATGAAACAGCGGATAAAAGTAAGATCGGTAGTAAAAGTGGTGTAATGTCTCTTTTTTTCATAGTGATTAATTAATTGATTAAATGAATATTATGTTTTCGAATTCGATTTCATTCCATGGTTTTAGTGAGTATCCCGATAATACAACCCTGTTTGGAGTTAGTAAGAATCTAAGATTTAGGATATTCCCAGGTAAAAGCTTTTGTTGAAGATAAAAGCCAGAATAAAGGACTACTTGAGAGCCATCTTTAATCGATTCCAATTTGAACCTGAAGCGGATTAAAACACCCTCTCTTGCAGGCACTGAGGCAAATCTAACCATCTCGCCCTCTCCCTTGGTCATGACACTGAAGAACTCACCACTAACTTCAGACAACATTGTCTGATTAGTTAGTAGATGTGAGAAAATATCATAATCATCTGGTGGTGAAATTGATGTCTCCTTTAATGTATAATTAGAATCTTCTATAGAGCAAGAGGCTGTTATAAGAGCAAACAGTGGCTTGAACCGAATGTCCAGACTATTCACTCTCTTCTTAGCAATCATATATGTACTATCTGCTCTAAATAGTAGTTGTCCATTTTTTAGAGCAATTGAGTCTCCCTTAATACTAGGAATTTTAGAGCCAGAAACCATAATTAACTTATAGTTTCCAGGAAACAGTGAGAGTTTCTGACTTAAAGTGAGAATACAATTATTCTGTGCCTTTGTAATGGTTCTGTGCTCAATTTGCCGACCATCATAGAGTACAGATAGAGCTCCTTTTAAATCAAGATTTAGTAATCTATTGTCATCATTCAATTCAATAGGATATTTGCCAAAATCGGGGCAAGTACTTACATCCTCATCAATGCAGCCAAAGCAAATGATAATTGTAAAATAGATTAGAATGTACCTTTTGATGCAGTTTATTTTATGGTTCATTATTCTATAGTTATCGTGTTGTCAAATGTTGTCCACTCTTCGATTGAAACGCCAGCTGTTATTCCAGCCAATGGATTAATAGTCAGTTTTATTGAGTATTTGCAACCTCCCATAAATGGTGGTTGAATAGTGCATCTAAAGATTTTTGAAGAGAAAGTGTCGCCGTTAACAATACCGCTAACATTAAGCTCAATCATTATTGCAGATGTACAAGGAAGAATCATCAAACTTCGAGTGTTGCCGATTCCAGAAACAGAAGAGAGGGGCAGAAGTGTCTGTGTGCTTGTTATTCTTTGATTTATGTGATCTAGCTGTGATTCTGTGCAATCAGGTAAAGTGATCTTCATCTCATTCAGAGATACTGAAGCACCATCAATTGTTTCCACTACTATATCAAGTAAAGATGAAAGGTGTTTGAAATTTAAATGGATATTTGTCTCCTCAATGTTTGAATTAACTACAGCAATCAGATAGTCTTTCCCATTTTGCAAACTTATCGCAGACTCTCCATTAATCTGTAGCCCATTAGTCGCCGCTCCATTAGTAGAAAAAGCGGTGAATTGGTATTCTCCCAATGGTAGGTAAATTGGAGCAGAGGATGTCATCTCTCCAGACGAGGCAACCGTTGTTACTGTTATTGGTTCAATTAATTGATTATTAATGTTCTCTTTGTTACTGACAAATAGATTTGCAGCAAATCCAATTTCGGGGATTTGGTTTGATTTTGAATCCGTTGAACTAGAATTTTCTAAGTAACACTTGTAGAGTCGATACTCGCCTGACTTATCTTTAGTACAGGACCAAAGCGTAGGGAGTAAGGTAAGTAGAGTAATGGAATAGATGCTGATTAAAATTATTCGTCCCTTCATAGCCTTCATTTTTTTGTAGGGCAAACATATCTCTTAGAATAAATTTTTTAGGGCACGATTTGTACAATTTTCTTTTCAAAGAATTTTTTTACTTGATTTTAAAATCAGAATTGTAAACTGTGACCTACTTTTTTCTAACTTTACAGCCTCAATTTTAAAGAGAGATAAAAGCTATGTTGAATATTAAACTATTAAGGGAACAGCCTGAGTTTGTAATTGAAAGACTTGCTGTTAAGAACTTTGATGCAAAAGAGATCATTGAAAGAATTAACGAGATAGACAAAATACGTCGCTCCAGTCAGACTGAATTAGATTCGCTACTATCGGAGCAGAACAGCATAGCTAAGCAGATAGGAAACCTAATGAAAGAGGGAAAGAGAGAAGAGGCAGAAGCTGCAAAACAGAGAGTTGCTGATTTGAAAGAGAGGTCTAAAGTAGTTGAAGCTGAAATGGTTGCTGCTGCTCAAGAGTCTAACGATCTATTAGTGCAGATGCCAAATACACCTCACTCGTCTGTTCCAAAAGGTAAATCAGCCGAAGACAATCAGATAGTAAGAGAGGGAGGGGTGATTCCTACTTTGGCAAATGCTCTTCCACATTGGGAGCTTACTAAAAAGTATGATATTATTGACTTTGATTTAGGAGTAAAACTTACCGGAGCTGGATTTCCTGTCTATAAAGGCAAAGGAGCGCGCATTCAAAGAGCTCTTATTTCATATTTTCTCGATGTAAACACAAAAGCAGGATATACCGAAGTACAACCTCCTCTTATGGTGAACGAAGCCAGTGGTTTTGGCACAGGTCAGCTTCCAGATAAAGGAGAGCAGATGTACCATGTAGGCTTAGATAACTTCTATCTTATCCCAACAGCTGAGGTTCCTGTAACAAATATCTACAGAGATGTGATTTTGTCTGGAGAGGAGCTACCAGTAAAGGTAACAGCATACACTCCATGTTTCAGAAGAGAGGCTGGTTCATACGGAAAGGATGTAAGAGGATTGAATAGATTGCACCAGTTCGACAAAGTTGAAATAGTACAAATTTCTCACCCAGATAAATCATATGAAGCTTTAGAGGGCATGGTAGCTCATGTTGAGAGCATTGTGAAAGCTTTAGGTCTTCCATACAGAATCCTTCGCTTATGTGGAGGAGATATGAGTTTCACATCTGCACTGACATACGATTTCGAGGTCTATTCTGCAGCGCAAGGTAGATGGTTGGAGGTAAGTTCTGTTTCAAACTTTGAGACATTCCAAGCAAATAGGTTGAAACTTAGATATAAAGATGAAAATGGAAAGCCACAACTTGCTCATACTTTAAATGGTAGTTCGTTGGCTTTACCAAGAATTCTTGCAGCATTGCTCGAAAACTATCAAGACGAGAAAGGAATTAAAGTTCCAGAGGTACTTCAACCATACACTGGTTTCGAATACATTGACTAATCCGTATTATGGCGGATAACAAAATCATATTGGGAATCGACCCCGGAACACAGATAATGGGTTTCGGGGTTATTGAATTAAAATCGGGGAAGCCTTATTATGTCACGATGGGCTCGAAGGATTTTAGAAAGATTGCGGACCATTATGAAAGAATAGGAGAGATTTTTCATTTTGTGGAGCAACTGATTTCTCAATATAAACCAACAGACCTAGCAATCGAGGCGCCATTTTATGGAAAAAATGTGCAATCAATGCTAAAACTTGGGAGAGCGCAGGGAGCTGCAATTGCTTGTGCTTTGAGTAAAGGGTTACCAGTTGCAGAGTATGCTCCAAGAAAGATTAAACAGTCGATAACAGGCAAAGGAGCCGCATCTAAAGAGCAGGTTGCCATGATTATCAAGAATATACTTAAAATTGAAGATAAGGCAGAACATCTCGATGCTACAGATGCAATTTCAGTGGCATTGTGTCATTATTATCAAATAAACGACCCCATTCCGAAGCAGGCTAAAGGGGGGAGTTGGGAATCATTCTTAAAGAACAATCCTCAGAGAATAAAAAAATTATAGTCATTTTTTATCTTTTTGATTTAACTTTTGTTGTAATCAGTGGTCAAAATAACATCTTTGATCATAAGGCTACAAACGAAATTTTAATTTAAAATGAGATATTTATTATTGCTATTTACTGCTCTAGTGATATGTGGGGCGAATGTTGGCTATTCTCAGCCAGCTCAACCGAGAGAATCGGTACAAGGTGTAAAAGTTATGGTACTCGACAGTACCAGAAATCAACCGATAGAATTTGCAACTGTTTCAATCACCCAACAAGGTGCTCAGAAGCCTCTTAAATATGGTTTGACCAACCAAAGCGGGAAAGCCGAACTAAACGGAGTCCCTAATGGAAGCTATACTCTTAAGGTTGAGTATATGGGTTATAAAACATATTCTAAAAATGTAGTAGTTGAACCTGGTAAGAGGGATCTTGGAACTGTGAAGTTGATGGAGCAGGCTAATTTACTTAATGCTGTAACAGTATCTGCAATTGGAAATCCTGTTGTTGTTAAAAAAGATACTGTTGAATATAATGCCTCCTCTTTTAAAACGACAGATGCCGATGTTTTAGAGAATCTGCTTAAAAAATTGCCAGGAGTTGAGATTGATGCTGACGGAAAAATTACAGCTAATGGGAAGGAGATTAAGAAGATTATGATTGACGGCAAGGTGTTTTTCCTTGATGATCCTCAATTAGCAACTAAAAACTTACCAGCAAACATTATCGAAAAGGTGAGAGTTGTCGAAAGAAAATCCGACCAATCAAGATTTACTGGATTTGATGATGGTAATAGTGAGACAATTATCGATTTAGGAATTAAGCCAGGTATGATGAATGGTTGGTTTGGTAACATCTCTGCGGGCTACGGAAGCGATGAGAGATTTCAGGCTGGTGGTATAATCGCAAAACTTACATCCAAGAACCAAATCAGTGCAATTTTTAATGGAAACAATACCAATAACAGAGGTTTCTCTGATATGGCTGGAGATATGATGAGAAGTATCAGATCGAGCGTGAGAAGTAGTGGTGGTGGTGGAATGAGAATGGGCGGAGGATTTTTTGGTGGAGGAAATGGACTTACAACATCTTGGATGGGAGGAACAAATATCGTAACCGAAAATAAAAGCGGGAGTTTGAAAGTGTCTGGAGGTTATATGTTTAGTAATAGCGATAATTTTACACAAACAAAAAGTCTACGTCAGACATTCCTCCAAGATAGCTCTTTCTTTAATAATCAAAGTAATTGGTCTTCTACAATAACTAATGGTCATAGAATGTATGCGCAACTAGAGTATGCGTTTAGTGATAGAACTTCTCTGAAATTTACTCCAAGTGTGAGAATTGGCAGCAGTATTTTTGACGAAGGTAAGACTTACTCAACTTATGGAGCAAAAGGTACCGAAATCAATGGAGGTACTAGCTCCTCTTCGGGAAATAATAGCAACCAAGCTACAGAGGGAGAGTTACTGTTCCGTCATAAACTAGCTAAAGCGGGAAGGACATTCTCGGTAAATTTCAATTACTCTTATTCAAATAATGAAATTGATGGCAAGAACTATTCCGAAACTGACATCTTTAAACCTATTCAAAAGAAGACAATAGTTGATCAGCAATACGATATGAACAGTAAAGCCTATTCACTAGGGGCTAGAGCATCTTACACAGAACCTGTTGGAAAATCGCATTTACTTGAATTTGCCTACAGCTATAGATATAGAGTTACAACTTCAGATAAACACTCTTATAACTTTAACAGTGTAACTCAAAAATATGATATTATTGATTCCGCTTATACTAACAGTTTTGAAAATACATTCATCAATCAACAGTTTGAACTTAATATCCGTAAAGTGACAGAAAAGTACAACTATGTTATTGGTATTAGTGCCCAACCAGCTTTTACCAAGAGCGTAGGTGATACAACAAGTTTTTCGAGATTTGTTGTTAACTTCTCACCTACAGCTATGATTGAATTTGATTTTTCTGATACTCGTTCATTAAGAGCAAGATATAGAGGAAACACCAGACAGCCAAGTATAACTCAGCTTCAACCTGTTCCAGACAATTCAAACCCATTATTCCGTCCTATAGGTAACCCAGATCTATTACCAGAATTCGAACATAGTTTGAATTTCTACTACAGAGATTCAAAACGGGATAAATTCAGGACATTTGAAGCGAATTTAACAGCAACATATACATTTGATAAAATCGTAAATAAAAACTGGTACGATCAAGGTGGAGTACAATACAGTATGCCTATCAATGAACAAGGTGTATATAATACAAATGGAAACATAATGTTTACTGCACCATTTGCGAAAAATGTATTCTTTATCTCAACAAATACAAGAGCAGGTCTCAATAAGGGTGTAAATTACTCTAATGGGTTAAGAAACAATACGACCAGCCTCTCTTTGGGAGAGCAGTTAAGATTAACATACAAAGGCAAGATGTTGGAGGCGAGTATGGGAGCTGGTATCAACTACTCAAATGCTTGGTACACTATCCAACAAAAATCGAAGACGGCCAACTGGACAAACTCAATTCTTGCAAATGTTATTTGGACATTACCAAAAGGATTTAATTTTTCAAGTGATTTAGACTATAGGTTTTTTATTGGTTTCGATAACAATGCAAACAAACCATCAGCTGTTTGGAATGCTGAAATCTATAAAATGATGTTTAAAAACGCTGCTACATTAAGAGTAAAGGTTTATGATATTCTAAATCAAGCTAAAACTCTATATAGAAATAACTCCGACAACTATGTGGAAGACATTGAAAATAACATACTTCGTCAATATGTTATGGTTAGTTTCAGTTTCCGTTTTGGAAAATTCAATGGAAGTAACATGAAGCGTCCAGATGGTGGTGGCCACGATCATGGTCCAAGGCCAGGTGGTAGCTTTGGTGAGAGAAGATTTTAGAAGAGAGAATTTTTTAAAAGAGATGTATTTTAATAGTGGGAGGGGCTATTCGTGCTTGTATGCAGAGTAGTTCCTCCATTTTTCTATAACAGATCTAAAGTCTTGCGGAATCTCATTTTCAAAGAAGAGATGCTCTTTTGTAATAGGATGAATAAATCCAAGAGTCTTAGCGTGAAGAGCATGACGAGGCATTAGTTCGAAACAGTTCTCAATAAACTTTTTGAATTTTGAGTACAATGTCCCCTTAACAATCTTATCTCCACCATACCTGTCATCATTGAACAGAGGATGGCCAAGATAGTCCATGTGAACTCTGATTTGATGCGTACGTCCAGTTTCCAAGATGCACTCTACTAACGTTGTATACCCAAATCTTTCTATTACACGATAGTGTGTAACAGCATGTTTTCCAACCTCTCCTTCGGGGAAGACTTTAAATTTAAGTCGATCAGAAGGGTCTCGAGCAATGTTACCTACAATTGTACCACTATCCTCTTTAAGATTTCCCCACACTAAAGCAACATATTTCCGCTCTATTGTATGATCGAAGAACTGTTTTGCAAGACCCAACTGAGTCGGATCATCTTTTGCAACCAATAGAAGACCAGAGGTATTTTTGTCGATTCTATGAACCAATATGCCCATTCTCTCATCTGGAGCGTCTGCATCTTGGCTTATACCCAAATGGAATGCTAATGCATTAACTAAAGTGCCAGAGAAGTGTCCATGTCCAGGATGTACAACAAGACCTGCAGGTTTATTGATTACAAGCAGGTGGTTGTCTTCAAATACTATGTCTAATGGGATATTTTCGGGACGAACTTCGAATCCACGCCTTTTATATGGCAGTTCGATAGTAACAATATCTAATGGTTTTACGATGTAATTTGCCTTTACAACTTTGCCATTGACAAGAACATAGCCAGCACCTATTGCAAGCTGTATTCTATGTCTCGAAGTCTTCTCCATTCTCCCAGTGATGAACTTGTCAACTCTAAGTTGACTTTGTCCCTTATCGGAGACGAAACGATAATGTTCAAATGATGTGACCTCCTCGTCTTCGGGAAGTTCGTTGTCGATAAGTTCCGGATCCTCTTCTAAGTAGTCGGTCATCGGCTATTCAGATTTTTTCTTGGTTTGTAGCTTCGTTTTGTCAACGCTCAGGAATAGGTCTACACGGGTTCCAAGTGCCCATGACTTATATTCTGATGGTTCTGGTTGTTGCTTTATTACAAAACAAGAGATTGAGTCAGATATGTTTTTGACAGATTCGTCGTAGTGTAATTTGCCTATATTAAGTGAGTTGTCAATCAAAATGTCTTTTGCTGTAATTAGTGCTAAACCACTTACATCTGGTACTAAAGTATTTTCTCCTTCGGAGCTTAATCCAACCTCTAAGTCGATTTCACTATCGCTCTCTACCATTGAGCCAGGGGCAATATATCTGCCGTTTAATCTTTGTGATAAAACATTATTGGTGGCCATATCTCTAACATAGATGAGTTTTCCGACTCTTAAATGCTTAGTCGCTAGCTCTGCTTTAGCTTGACGTAGAGAAAATCCAGTTACAGATGGCATCTTAACCTTTTTCGCCTCAATTGAATTTATAGTAAGTAAGATTCTTCTGTTTTTCTTAACCTTTGCTCCAGGATGAGGGTTTTGACGAAACACAGATCCTCTTGCCATTTTAGGCATGAAAACAGAATCTGTAACTTCAATCTGAAGATTGTTGTCGTCGGCTAAGTCGGCAGCTGCCTCAACAGTTAGCCCCGAAAAATCAGGAACTTCTAGCTCTGAGTTATGTCTGGTAATAATTTTAAGCAGGATGGAAATAACAATTATTACTCCCAAAAATACGGCCGCAGCCTTATAAACTTCGATTAAAAACCAATGTTTCCACCAAACATTGCCGTTTTTCAAATTCAATTTTGCCATAGTGCAAAAGTACTATTTTTTTGACAATTCATTGTAAAAGCTGTCTCTTTCTACAGCATTATAACCACACTCAGCAGCAAGTTTTACCAACTCTTGAGCAGACATTCCCGGATTCGTCTCCTCGGCACCAGCAAGACTGTAAATTTTTGTACTATCGTTGATTGTACCATCGATATCATCTGCTCCGTATAAAAGAGAGACCTGGCATAGCTCCTTGCCAAGCATAGGCCAATACGATTTAATGTGTTTAATGTTGTCGAGAAAGAGTCTGGAGATTGCAAATGTCTTCATTACCTCAATTATACTTGCCTCTCCAATATGAGAAAGGTTATTATGGGTAGCTCTGAATTTAAGAGGAATGAAGGCATCAAAACCGCCTGTTTCGTCTTGCAGTTGTCTGAGTCTTGAAAGATGGTCGATTCTCTCTTCAAGGCTCTCTAAATGGCCAAAAAGCATTGTGCAGTTTGTTCTCATTCCAAGTGAGTGAGCTGTTCTATGAATCTCTAGCCATCTATCGGCATTACATTTATCTGGGCAGATTTGAGATCTTGTCTTTTCGCTGAAAATCTCAGCTCCGCCACCTGGTAATGCACTTACACCTCTTGATTGAAGTTCAGACAGAACCTCTCTTACACTGAGCTCCGAAGAGACAGCCATATCGTCAATCTCAACAGCCGAGAAGGCCTTTATTGTAACTTCAGATGGTAGTACCTCTCTTACGGTCTCAACAAGTTTGCAGTAGTATGAAAAATCTCTTTGCGGATCCACGCTTCCAACTATATGAACCTCAGTCATTCCAGGTTGGTATTTACTAAGGCAATACTCTCTAACCTCCTCTATAGACATCGACCAAGCTCCAGGTTTGGAGCAGTCATCCCTTCTATATGAACAAAATTTACATCTGTGTACACAGACATTGCTTGGCTCTAGGTGGAAATTGCGATTGTAATAAACAGTGTTCCCATTATGTTGCTCTCTAACTTGGGTCGATATTTTTGACAAATCATTCAACCCTGCCGAAACATATAGTTCCAAAGCCTCTTTTTCGGATATTCTTCCCTGTTTTGTCATTATAAACAAATTTGGATAGATGTAAATAGCAAAAAAGACGCCAGGGCGTCTTTTTTTAATATTGCTAGTATATCTGGATTAGAAACGGTCTTCAGATGATACTGTTAGTTTTTTACGACCACGACGGCGGCGTGCTGCTAAAACTCTACGGCCGTTTGGTGTAGACATACGCTCACGGAAGCCGTGTTTGTTGCGACGCTTGCGTTGTGAAGGTTGAAAAGTGCGTTTCATGATATATTACTCTTTATAATTTATTTCGTAAAAATGGAGTGCAAAGATAAACAAAATGTTTATACAAGCAAAAAATATCACCTCTTTATAGCAATTATCTTCTTCTCCAAGAAAAATTCTTCTCTGAACCACTTGCTAACATTGTGCTCTGTAACGTTTTTACGAGGAATTTTACATTTAGTACATGCCTCATTTATTTCGTTTTCCAAATCACCACCTTTGAGATAGATTACCCCTTTGTCGATATCGCCAATTTTGCCCGAAGATAAACTGTCCCAAATCCAAGGTAAAAAATTCTTTAGTTCGGTAACTGCTCTCGAAACTACAAAATCAAATTTTGCACCACTCTCCTCGGCTCTTCCTCTCAATGGAGTTACGTTTTGAAGTCCTAACGATGATGATATTTCGCTAACTACAGTAATCTTTTTTTGAATTGAATCACACAATGTAAAATGAGTTTGCGGAAACATTATTGCCAGTGGTATTCCTGGAAAGCCGCCACCTGTTCCAACATCTATTACAGTTGACCCTTGCGGAAAATCTATGAACTTTGCGATTGCTAGTGAATGCAGTATATGATGTAGATAGATATTGTCGATATCTTTTCGCGAAATAACATTAATCTTAGAGTTCCACTCTTTGTATAGCGGATACAACTCCTTGATTTGCGCTTTCTGATGATCTGTAATATCTGCGAAGTATTTAAAAATTAGCTCTTCCATTCTCTGTTCAATATCTCTTTTGCTCTTTTTACTCTAGTTTTTACAGTGTTCACTGGTATATTTAACTCAGTGGCAATCTCTTCATATGCATATTCATAAACAAACCTAAGTTTTGCAACATCGCGGTATGTTGTAGGAAGAGATTCTATTGCTTTTATTAGTTCGTCAACAGTCTGCTCGCTGATCAGGTTTTCTTCGGGACTTGGAGCCGAAGCTGTTACCCATCCCGAAGAGCCACCCTCTTTAATCTCTGCACTTACAAGTTCTGTTGTTGAGATCCTCTTTTTTCTAAAGAAGTCTAGACAACTATTTTGTGCGATACTATATAACCATGTTGAAAATGCATATTCGGGGTTGTAACTGTTTAGGTTTCTAAAGGCTTTGTCAAATGTCTCTTGACAAATATCTTCGGCATCATTTTCCTGAATTACAAAATGTTGAATATATGCAGACACAGATTTTTCGTAACGTGCAGCTAGCATAGAGAAGGCCTTTTGATCGTTGTTAAGAGCCATCTTTATTAATTCAAAATCTTGTATGTCTGGTATTTTTTTGTTCATTCTTAATGTACCTGTAATCGATTTTTTAATGTGCCTCTAGCCAGTTTTTTCCATGACTGCATTCGGCTGTCAAAGGTATACTTAATTTGATTACACTCTCCATCTGCTCTTTTACCATTGCTTCCAAAGCTGCTACCTCTTCGGGGAAGGTGTCGAATACAAGTTCGTCATGTACTTGGAGAATCATCTCCGATTTAAAGTTCTTCCTTTTTAGCTCTTCGGCAACTTTAATCATCGCCACTTTTATAATGTCTGCAGCTGTGCCTTGAAGAGGTGCATTGATGGCATTTCTCTCTGCAAGACCCCTTACTATCTGGTTTCTTGATTTAATATCGGGCAGATACCTTTTTCTACCATAAAGTGTCTCAACATATCCCTTTTCACCTGCAGAAACAATCATATTGTTCATGAACTCTTTGACTTTTGGATATGCAGCAAAATAATCATCAATCAGCTGCTTTGAGTCGTTTCGCGAAATGTTGAGACGTTGAGACAGACCAAATGCTGAGATACCGTAGATAATTCCAAAGTTGGCTGTTTTGGCTCTACTCCTCATCTCTTTAGTGACCTCCTCCTCCGATATTTTAAAAATCTTGGCGGCAGTTGCTGTGTGGATATCTTTACCTGAGTTGAAAGCCTCGATGAAATCGGGATCTCCACTCATATGAGCCATAAGTCTTAATTCAATTTGAGAATAGTCTGCAGACATTATTAATCCATCCTCCCTCGAAGGTATGAATGCTTTGCGTATCTCGCGGCCTCTTGCTGTCCTGATTGGAATGTTTTGAAGATTTGGTTTTACTGAACTTAGTCTCCCTGTCGCAGTCAACGCTTGATTATAAGTAGTGTGGATTTTGCCGCTCTTGGGAGAGATCAGAGAGGGTAGAGGTTCGATATATGTTGAAAGTAACTTTTTTATATTGCGGAACTCCAAGATGAGAGGAATAATTGGATGAGCATCATAGAATTCGTTAAGAGTCTCTTCGTCTGTTGAGTAGTTTTTCTTTGAGGTTGTTTTAGCTTTTCCTGTTAGCTTCAATTTGTCGTACAACAAAATGCCTAGTTGTTTTGGAGAGGCGACATTTAATGTTGGATCGTCTGCAATCTCTCTGATTTTGTCCTCTATTGTAGCTAATTCGGAACTAAGTTCGGAGCTGTATTTATTTAGCATCTCACAGTCAATCTTCACCCCAGTTCGCTCAATTTCGGCAAGGATTCCAATCAAAGGCATCTCAATATCCACATAGAGAGATAGTACCCCCTCATTAATCAACTCCGTCTCTAAAGCTTTTGCCAATGGGATATATATGCAACTCTCTCTAAACGACTGCTCTATTGGAGAGGAGGTCTCAGATGTAGTCTCCCCAAAAAGTGAGCCTTGGACAACAGTTTTCTCTTGCTCAATATCGATATTAAGATATGATTTTGCCAATATCTCAACTTTATGAGCTCTTTCTGGCATCAAAAGATAGTGCATCAACTCAATATCGTATAATTTTTTTGGTTGATCTAGGCAATTTTCACTTAAGATTGTACAAAGTTGCTTAAGGTCATATCCACAAAAGGTAGTTGAGCTATTACTGAAAATTTGACGAAGATAGCCTTCGCTTTTTATTTTAAATTCGCAACAGTTACTACCATCAGACATTATGACTGAGTCTCCCAAAATCTTTACTCCTAAAAAGGCATTTTGCCCAATGGAGTTTGTGAATTTCTCCTCTGTTAAACTTTTAAATGCAATAGAATGAGAGCTGCTTATTGACGGTTTTGATTGTTCTGCAGATGCCCCTGTAAGATTAAAAATAGATTCTAATTTATTTATTGAACGCGACAATGACGAAAACTCATATCGATTAATTATGTTCTTGAACTCTTCGAAATTGCACATCTCTAACTTTAGCTGCTCTTCATCAAGCTCAACATCTACATTTGTGTCAATAGTGACAAGGTGTTTGCTAAGTTGTATTCTATCTTTTGCCTCCTCAAATGCAGCTCTCTGTTTTTCGGGGAGCTCATTTAGTGAGTTGTAGATATTTTCGACGGTTTTGTATTTAGAGACAAGTTTCTTTGAGCCAACTTCACCAATTCCTCTTATACCTGGGATGTTATCGGAGGCATCTCCCCAGATTGTGAGGATGTCAATAACTTGTATCGGGTCATCAATTCCAAAATAATCGCAGATCTTCTGTCTGTCGATAATCTCTGCTTCATCGCCCGATTTGCCTGGTTTGTACTGAACAATATTATTGGAAATAAGCTGCCCGTAATCTTTGTCAGGCGTCACCATGTATACTTCAAACCCTTTGTTTTCGGCTCTTTTTGAGATTGTCCCTATAACATCATCTGCTTCGAACCCCTCTTTCATAATCACAGGGATACAAAGAGTGGATAAAATATCCTTAAGTGGTTCTAGCGCCGATTTTATAAGTTCAGGAGTCTCGCTTCGATTGGCTTTATATTCTGGGAACATCTCGTGACGGAATGTTTTGGCAGGAGGGTCGAAAGCAACAGCTAAATGCGTCGGTTTCTCTTTGATTATCAAGTCAGTGAGAATCTTTGTGAAGCCAAACAGAATTGAGGTATCCTCTCCCTTCGAATTTACCATTGGTCTGCGAAGAAAGGCGTAATAGGTCCTGAAAATCAGAGCATGACCATCTATGAGGAATAGTTTTTTCATTATGTTATTCGTTGTCATCGGCTACCCATTCAACGAATGATGTAGCGGTTTCATGAAGCTTTACTCTATGTAGAGTTAGTCCTTGCGGCAAATTTTGTTTTATCAGATTTGCGAAGTATATTGTGAGGTTTTCGCATGTAGGCTGAAAGTTCATAATCACTACATTCTGATAGCTCTTTGATATCTCTTCGGCAATAGGCGATCCACTGCGTAGAAGTAATGCATGGTCGAAAGGTTCAATAATTAGATTGTTAACTAGCTTTTTAAGTTCGGTAAAATCAAGGACCATACCTCTTTTTGGGTGATCGGTCTCAATCATTGGAGTCCCTTTAAGAGTAATTAGCAATTTATATGAGTGGCCATGAATATGCCTGCATTTGCCGTCGTAATCGAGCAGTGCGTGAGCACCCTCGAAGCTGAATTCTTTTGTAATTCGGATTGTTGACATTCTTTTTTTGCAAAAATATGAATAATTTTTCAGACTGAGATAATTAGATAAATACTTTACTTTATTAACAATCTATTATAAGTTTTATTAAAAATTTTAATAAATATTTGAATTTCTATTACAAATTAGTACTTTTGTAAAAAATAATTTAAGCTATGGCAGTAAATATTCAAGAAATCCTTTCATCTAACGCTAAAAATATGAGGAGATCTGCTATCAGAGACCTTCTCAGCGTTGCAAACAGACCTGAGGTTATCTCATTTGCCGGAGGTTTTCCAAATCCGACAACTTTTCCTGTTGACGAACTAAAAGAGATCATGCAAGAGATCCTGGATACGGAAAGTATTTCCGCACTTCAGTATGGAGCTACCGAAGGTAATGTAAAACTCAGAGAGCAGATTGCAAAAAGATATAATGCTCAGGGCTTGAATATTACTAAGGACAATATCATGATTACAACTTCGTCGCAACAGGCTATTGACCTTACGACTAAGGTATTCATCGATCCAGGTGATACTATTATCTGTGGTCTTCCTTCGTATCTTGGTGCTCTTCAGGCATTTTGGTCTTACCAAGCTAAGCCTGTTGGTGTTCCTAAAGATGAGGATTTGGAGTTGGTAATCAAAACTCTTATTGCAACTGGAAAAAAACCAAAATTCATTTATGCTATTCCTGATTTCCAAAATCCGTCTGGTATAACAATGAATTATCAGCAAAGAAAAGAGGTTATAGCTGTAGCTAAGAAATATGACCTTTTAATTCTTGAAGATAGCCCATACAGAGAGATTCGCTTCGACGGTGAAGCTCAACCAATGATGTATTCAATGGATACTGACGGTAGAGTAATCTTGTTTGGAACATTCTCAAAGACATTTGTACCTGGCTTCAGAATTGGATGGGTGATAGCTCCAGTTGAGATTATCGATAAGTTGATAGTTGCAAAACAATCTACCGACCTTTGTACTCCAGTTTTTGACCAAGCGGTTGCTGCTAAATATCTTGAAAAAGGTCTGTTCGAGAAGAATCTTAAGAAAACAATTGAACTTTATCATGGTAAGAGAGATCATATGCTTTCATGCTTTGAAAAATATATGCCAGCAGGTGTGTCTTGGACAAAACCAGAAGGTGGTTTGTTCTTATTTGTAACTTTACCAGAAGGTTATGATACACTTGAATTATTTGAAATCGCAATTAAAGAGGATGTTGCATTTGTTATCGGAGAGGCATTCCACTGCGATGGTTCAGGAAAGAATACAATGAGAATCAACTTCTCATATATGGATAATGACAGAATCGAAGAGGGCGTAAAAAGATTGTCTAAGGCAATTGCAACAATGTTGCAAACACCTCCGAAAAATTAATTACAGAAGGGTTAGTAATTTTTTGTCAAATCTGAGAGAGGAGTCTTTGAACATAGTGTCGAAGACTCCTTCTTCTATTAATTGATTTGGAGTACCTTCGAAAAATCCACCATGTCCCATTACCCAAATCTTATCGCACATTTGAATTGCAAGAGGAAGATCGTGAGTAGAAAAGATTACAGTCTTTCCTTCATTCCGGGCAATAGATTTTAGTAATTTGATTATAAGTGACTTATTTTCAATATCTAAAAAGGCGGTTGGCTCATCTAGAAGAATAATTTTACTTTGTTGTACAAGGCTTCTGGCAATTGCTGCCCTTTGAAACTCTCCGTCGCTCAATTTAGAAGAGTCGGAATATACATATCTCTCCAACCCAACTTTCTCAATTACAGCAAGTACATTTTGTCTCTCTGCTTCATCCAGGCTTCCCATCCAGCCTGTACGATTATATGTTCCTGCAGAGATCATGTCGAAAAGTGAAAGATTTCCAGTTCTTGGTGAATTAGATGGAACCAATGAGAGCACGTTGGCAATCTCTTTGTGAGAGTAAGAGTCTACAGATTTTGCAAAGAGAGAGATCTCCCCACCCATAACCCCAATGATTGAAGAGATGCTCTTAAGAAGAGTGCTTTTCCCCATTCCATTTGGGCCAATGATAGCAATTAGCTCTCCTTCATGGGCAGTAGCATTAATCCCACTAAATAGTACCTTGTTGTAGCCAAGTGTAAGATCTTTTAATTCTACTACCTTAATCATTGCATCTTGCGTTTTAAAATTATCATTAGAATAACAGGAATTCCAATTAGGGCGCTGACAGTATTAACCGGTAGAACAGTTGAGTGTCCAGGAAGTTGGGAGACTGTATCGGTAAATAGCATGATTGCTGCACCAAGGATTGCTGTAGCCGGAAGAAGAACCTTATGATCGGCATTCTTAAAGATCATCCTTGAAATGTGTGGAACAGCAATTCCGATAAATCCAACAGGTCCGCAAAATGCGGTGATACTTCCTGCAAGCAAAGTTGAGGCAGTTAAAATTCTTATTCTAGTGAATTGGAGGTTTACTCCTAAACTCTTTGCGTATGTCTCGCCAGCTAGTAAGGCATTTAGATCCTTAATATTATAAATCGACAAAGCTAATCCGCAGATTACCATGATTGTGAGGATATAAATCTGATCTTGGTTAAGACCTGAAAAACTCCCCATTGTCCATAGCACAAATGATTTTAATGAGGCAGAGGAAGAAAAGTATTGTAAAAGGCTAATGACAGCTGTTACTGCACTACCCGACATGATTCCAAAAATAAGCAGAGATAGATTGTCTTTAAGTCTTGATGAGACTGCCATTATTAACAATGTTATTCCCATTGCGCCAGTCCATCCTGCTGCTGCCATTCCAAATGAAGCGTATGCCGATGAGGAGATGTCTATCCCGAAGGCAGACGATCCCATAACAAAGAGAGCAACCCCTAATCCAGCTCCCGCGCTAATTCCTAGAATAAAAGGGTCAGCCAGTGGATTTCTAAAGAGGGTCTGCATTTGCAAGCCACAAATCGATAGGGCAAGTCCTGCCAATAGCGCCGTAATCGCCTTAGGTACTCTGAAAGACCAAATTATCTCACGTACATAATCGGGAGTTGAATTGCCAAGAAGTGCCGAGATGGAATCAGATGCAGGTATGGAGACAGAGCCCAGCAGAATATTTGCTGCAAGAAGGATCGCAAAACAGAGTGTTGCGATTGCGTATTTATATAAATATCTGCTGTTTGAACCCACTTTTGCCATTTTTGTCGTGGGCAAAGATAATTTAAAAATATGAAGCATTTTATTTAATTTTTTTAAATTTGCCACCAGTAAAGTAATTAATTAAATCATAAGTGTATGAGAAAGAAAATAGTAGCCGGTAACTGGAAGATGAATACTACCATTGCCGAAGGGGAGTTTTTAGTAAAACAACTTGTTTTCCTTAAGGGAGAGCTGAACTTAGAGTGCGACCTAGTTGTGGCACCTCCATTTACCCATTTGGTTACTGTCGCAAACATGCTTAAAGATACCGATATCGCACTCTCTGCTCAAAATTGTGCTGATCAAGAGTCAGGTGCATATACTGGTGAAGTGTCTGTAAAGATGCTTGGCTCGGTTGGATGTAAATATGTGATTTTAGGTCACTCAGAGAGAAGAGAGTACTATGGAGAGAATAGTGAGACTTTACTTAAAAAGGTTAATCTTGCAATCAATGCAGGCATCGTTCCAATCTTCTGCGTTGGCGAAAAACTTGATGAAAGAGAGTCTAACAGACACTTTGAAGTTGTAGCTGAGCAATTAAAAGAGGTTTTATTCAAATTGAGAGGTGTTGAATTTGCAAATGTAGTAGTAGCTTATGAGCCAGTTTGGGCAATTGGTACAGGTAAAACAGCTACATCCGATCAAGCTCAGGAGATGCATGCATATATCAGAAGAGTTTTAGCTGGTAAATTTGGCGAGGCAGCAGACAAAACCCCAATTTTATATGGTGGCAGCTGCAAACCTTCGAATGCAAAAGAGATCTTCGCTCAGCCAGATGTTGACGGTGGTCTGATTGGAGGCGCTTCTTTGGTAGCTCAGGACTTCATTGAAATTGCTAAATCATTCTAATGAATTATTTGTCAGTACGTTTTCGTCTAGATTCTTATAATGAGGAGAATGCCGAGATACTTGTCGCCCTCACTGAGGAGATGGGTTTTGAGAGTTATGAGTATGCAGACGAATTCTTAACAGCTTATATAAAAGAGGACCTCTTTAATGAGGATGAGTTAAACGAGATACTGCCTTCTAAGGAGGGCGGTTTCTCTTTTAATGTTAGCTACACTTTCGAAAAGGTTAAAAATGAGAATTGGAATAAGATTTGGGAGTCAAATTTTCAGCCAATTGTGATAGATGACTTGTGTACAGTCAAGGCAAGTTTTCATGAAGGTCTTCCAGAGACAAAATATACAATTACCATTGATCCCAAAATGGCATTTGGAACTGGGCACCATCAAACAACCAGTCTGATGATGCGCGCTTTATTGAAAGAGGATCTTACTGGTCGTTCGGTATTGGACATGGGTTGCGGAACTGGAATCTTAGCTATCCTTGCAGCTTTGAAAGGAGGTGCTACCAGAATCGTAGCAATAGATATCGATCCAACTGCTACTGAATCTGCAATCGAGAATTCTAATGCAAACAGAGTAGGGGATGAAATTGAGATTTTAACTGGAGACGCATCATTACTTGCATCTCAAGAGAAATTTGATCTCATTTTAGCAAATATTAATAGAAACATAATTTTAGACGATATCCAAAAATACTCCAATGTGATAAAGAGTCAAGGAGTACTACAATTAAGTGGCTTTTTTGCAGAAGATGTTGATTTAATTGAAGTTGGGGTAATAGCTGCTGGTTTTGAAAAAGTGTCTGTGACAATAGATAGTCGTTGGGCTCAGGTAAAGATGAAAAAAAAGTAGAAAATTTTTCAAAAAAGAGTTGGAGGATTAAAAATTTGTCTTACCTTTGCAGTCCTCAAAGCGGGCATGGCGTAATTGGTAGCCGCGCCAGACTTAGGATCTGGTGCCGAGAGGCGTGGGGGTTCGAGTCCCTTTGCCCGCACAAAAAGCAGATACCGTTTGGTAATCTGCTTTTTTTACATAACATAAATGGTGCATCTATTTAATTAAAAAAACATATGAAAGTTACACAAAAGAATGTTGATGACTTGACGCTGACTCTGACGATCGGCATCGACAAAAACGATTATTCTGACAAGCGTAAAAAAATTCTAAGCGACTACCGCAGAAAGGCTGATATAAAAGGTTTCCGCAAAGGTATGGCACCTATGAGCCTAATCGAAAAGCTTCACGGCAGAAATGCTCTTTTGGATGCAGTAAACGGACTTATTTCCGATGGACTGAACAATCATATCAGAGATAATCAAATTAACATAATTGGAGAACCACTACCTAATACAACTGAGCAAAAGGAGATCGATTGGGAAACTGCTGAGGAGTTTGAGTTTGTATTCGATGTTGCGTTAGCACCAAAGGTTGATTTGAAGATTGATAACTCAATCAAAGTTCCTTACTACGAAGTTGAAATTTCGAAAGAGGCTAAAGCTGAGTACAGAAGCAATCTGTTAAAACAATATGGCAAACTAGAAAACACCGAAGTAATCGAAAACGATGACTTTGTGATTGTTGATCTTGTTCAAGGTGAAACTAGAGTTGAGGGAACTTATGTTGCTCTTCGCTCAGTTAGCGAGGCTGCTAAAGCTGAGTTTATTGGCAAGAAAGCTGGTGACTCATTCGATCTAGATGTAAATAATGCTTTCGAAAACGAGACTGACAGAGCAGCAATGCTTAAAGTTAAGAAAGAGGAGCTAGAGGGAATGGACCCTATTTTCAATGTGACAATCAAAGAGGTTAAGAGATTTGCTGAGGCAGTTGCCGACAAAGATCTTTTTGACAGATTGTTCGGAGAGGGTGTAGTTAATAACGAAGAGGAGTTTGACGCTAAGATCGTTGAAAGGATGAAAGGCGAGTATTCTCAGGAGAGCGACTATAGATTTATGTTGGATGCAAGAGATACTCTTATCCAAACTGCAGCGATTAAACTTCCAGAGGAGTTCTTAAAGAGATGGTTATATACTGTAAACGAAGGGAAATTCACAATGGAAGAGATTGAGAAAGATTTCCACCTGTTTGCACAAGATTTCCGTTGGCAGATGATCAGAGAGTCTGTTAAGAAAGAGCAGTCTATCGAAGTAACTAGAGAAGACCTAGTAAATCATGCTAAAAAAGTAGCAGCTTATCAATTTGCAATGTATGGTCTTCCAAATGTGCCTGAACAGCAATTGAACCAATATGCTGAATCTTTGTTGGCTAATGAAAAAGAGGGACGCAGAATTTACGAAAAAGTTGAAGATGATTTAGTTTTAGACTATGTAAGATCTGTAGTAACTTTAGAGTCGAAGCCTATTAGCATCGACGAACTTCATAAACTGACAAACTAATTTTAGAAATAATATGAGTACTGAATTTGAAAAATATGCAAGGTTGCACAAAGGTATAAGTAGCTTAAGTCTTCACAGATTTAGTTCTATACATAGTGCATACATCAATCCAACAATCATAGAAGAGAGGCAACTAAATGTTGCAGCAATGGATGTATTCTCTCGATTGATGATGGATAGAATCATCTTCTTGGGCGTTCCAATTAACGACGATGTGGCAAATATTATTCAGGCTCAACTTTTATATCTAGATTCAACAGAATCTAAGTCTGATATTCAGTTATATATCAACTCTCCAGGAGGTTCTGTATATGCAGGATTGGGAATCTACGACACTATGCAGCTAGTATCTAGCGATGTGGCTACGATTTGCACAGGCATGGCAGCATCAATGGCAGCAATTTTACTAACAGCTGGAGCTCAAGGAAAACGCTCAGCGCTTCCTCACTCACGTGTGATGATTCACCAACCAATGGGTGGTGCAGAGGGGCAGGCAACTGATATAGAGATTACTGCTAGAGAGATTGTGAAATTGAAAAAAGAGTTGTATGAGATTATATCTCTTCATTCTGGAAAGCCGGTTGAGGTTATCGAAAAAGATGCCGATAGAGACTATTGGATGACATCTTTGGAGGCAAAGGCCTACGGTATGATAGACGAAATTTTAATCAAGAGTAACAAAAAATAGAGATGCCTTCTAGATATAACGAATATTGCTCTTTTTGCGGAAGAGGAAAGGCGGAAGTTGAAGTTCTGATTGCAGGTGATATTGCTTCAATCTGTAATGAATGTGCTCAGCAAGCGATTGACTACTCAAAAGAGGCATTAAAAGAGAAAAACGGAAAAAATAGAAAAAACAGTGATAAATCTCCTTTGCTAAAACCAAAGGAGATTACTGCTTTTCTTGACCAATATGTAATAGGGCAGGAGGAGGCCAAAAAGTATCTTTCTGTAGCTGTTTACAACCACTATAAAAGAATCAACAGTAAAAAAGCAGACGATTTAGATCTAGAGAAATCTAATATCTTACTTGTCGGCAGGACTGGTACCGGGAAAACATTATTAGCTAGAACAATTGCTAAAATGCTAAACGTACCTTTTGCAATTGTTGACGCAACTGTGCTTACTGAGGCTGGTTATGTTGGAGAAGATGTCGAAACTATTTTGACCAGACTTCTTCAGGAGGCAGATTATGATGTGGAACAAGCTCAGAAGGGAATTGTTTTTATCGATGAGATAGACAAAATTGCTCGCAAATCGGATAATCCTTCGATTACTCGTGACGTTTCGGGAGAGGGAGTACAGCAAGCAATGCTTAAACTTTTGGAGGGAAGTATTGTAAATGTTCCGCCTCAGGGAGGTAGAAAGCATCCTGAACAAAGAATGATAGCAGTTGATACAAAGGATATTCTGTTTATTTGTGGAGGTGCTTTTGAGGGAATAGAAAGGAAAATATCTCAAAGATTGAACACTCAAATTGTTGGGTATGGTGCATCGCAAAAAACAGAGCATATAGATAAAAACGATTTGTTAAAATATATTGCTCCTCAGGATCTAAAGTCTTATGGATTGATTCCTGAGATCATTGGACGTCTGCCGGTTTTAACACATTTAAAGCCACTAGATCGACAAGCTCTAAAAGACATTCTTACTAAACCAAAAAATGCGTTAGTTAAACAGTATATTAAGCTGTTTGAAATGGATGGTATCAAATTGAAGATTGAGGATGATGTGCTTGATTATATTGTCGAAACTGCAATAGAGTTCCATTTAGGAGCCAGAGGATTGAGATCAATTTGTGAAGCAATTATGCTGGACGCAATGTACGATTTGCCATCCGAAGCCAAGAAGAGCTACACCATAAAGCTCGACTATGCAAAGAAAAAGGTCGAAAAATTTACAGGTTCGCTACTGGCTCATCAGTAGCGAACTTTTTTTTTAATAATTATCGAGGAATTTGAACATAGAAGGTAGATCCTTTGCCAATCTGCGAATCTACCCATATCTTTCCACCTAGTAGTTCTGCAAAACCTTTACACAAAGAAAGCCCAAGCCCAACGCCATCGTAACCTCTCGCAAAAGAGTTGTCAACTTGATAGAATCTATCGAAGATTTTGTCGATATTATCTTTGTCTATACCTATTCCAGTATCCTCTACATAAAAGATAACGTTTTTACGATCAGTTTTGTACCCAACTTTAATGTAGCCTACTTTTGTGAATTTTATTGCATTATTGATTAGGTTTGTAATTATCTGATTGAGTCTTAATGAGTCTGTCATCAGAGTAATCTCTTGCTGATTGTCTGGAACTTGAGTAATCAGTTCTATTCCAGCATCTTTAATATTAAAGAAAAACTGGTTTGCGCACTCATTAATCAATTTTGTTGGGTTGACCTGTTTTAGATTAGTATCAATCTTGTTTGTGTCTATTCTACTAATCTCGATAATGTTGTTAATCATTGAAAGGAGCTTTTCTCCGCACTGTGAGATGATTCCAGAGTATTCTACAATCTCGTCGCTGTTTAACCCACCACTATTGATATAATTAGAGAAGCCAAGAATTCCATTTAATGGTGTTCTAATCTCGTGGCTCATATTTGCCAGGAATGCTGATTTGAGTCGATCACTCTCTTCTGCCTTCTCCTTTGCATGAGTAAGTTCCTCGAAATTCCTCTTCTTTTGAGTTATGTCTTCTTTAATAGAGATATAATTTATGATTTTACCTGAGTCGTCGAAAATTGGCGAAACACTTATATTTTCCCAATACTCTTCACCATCTTTTTTAAAGTTTTTTACCTCTCCGTGCCACTCTTTTCCTGATTTTATAGAATCTAGCATATATTCAAAATCTATCTCTCTTTTTACATCGCGCTGGAGCTCATAAATAGGTTTACCAATAAGTTCTGATGCTGTAAAACCAGATACTGAACATAATTTTGGATTGACGTATTGAATAATTCCATTTTCGTCGGTAATGAGTATGCTGACAGGTGATTGTTCAATAGATTTCCCTAATAGTTTAATCTCTCTCTCATCGCGTTTCTTTTCTGTGATATCTCTAGCAGCCCCTACAACTCCTATGATTTCATTATTTGCATTTAAAAGAGGGCTCTTTATAATATCAAGACATTTAAATACTCCTTTGATATAGCCATTCTCTTCGTATCTTGTGCTAAGTCCAGTCTCCAATACAATATTGTCGTATTTGGTATGTTTTATACCTACTGTAAACCAGTTGTTATCGTTAATATATTCTGGTTGCTCTTTTATCTTTTGAGTGCAATCTTCGTATGTTTTTCCAATTGGAGTTGATGTATCTCTAATTTGGAAAAGGTTTTCGCAGAGAGCTTTGTTTGCAAAAAGGTATTTTCCTTTTAAGTCCTTAGCCCACAACATGTCTGGCATATTGTCTGCCACGTTTCTAAATAGGTCTTGTAGAGATTTAAGCTTTTTCTGACTTTCAATAATTTTCTCCTCGCTCTTTTTTCTCTCAGTAATATTTCTCCCTAAGATTACAAGTCCTTTACGGTCACCATTTTTGTCGAAAATAGGAACTTTTATCGTTTCATAAACAAGTTGGACTCCATTTTTTGTAGGAATTGTCTCTTCCGAAATTACAACTCTCTTTGCATTCCATGCCTTTTCGTCATTTTCTACACATGTGATGAATGCATTTTTATAAATAGGGTCGGTAAATTCTGCTAATTCAAGATCGGTTTTTCCTCTAAAATCAACATGTTTTAGGCAGAATAGCTCAAGATCGGCTTCATTGGCAATCATCCATCTACCTTTTCCATCTTTAAAGCAAATGATGTCTGGAGTGCTGTTGATTAGAGTGAGTAATCTAGATTGACTCTCAATTAACTCATTTTTTGTTTTTACCTGATCGGTAATATTTCTAACAATTGATAAATATTCGTTATTTCCACACTTTACTAATCTGGATTCAAATACCTCCTCTTTTCCAGATATGTTTAATTTATAGGAATACTCAACTGGTTTTCTAGTATTTTCTGCTAGTTCAATTTTTTCTAGTGTCAGTTGAGAAATATCTGCAGGTAAAACATCATGAATAGACTTGTTTAAAAATAGATTTGGCGTAACATAAAGACTCTCATTATTATCACATTTATAATCTATTATGTTGCCATCTTTATCGAAAATAAACATCAAATCTGGAATCGCATTGAGAATAGCTCGGTTTTTTTCTAATGACTTATTCAGTTCCATCTCCGCATTTTTGCGAGCTGAGATATCCTGTCTGGTTCCAGACATCTTTAATGGTTTACCATTAGAGTCCCGTTCATAAACTCTTGCTCTATCCATAAAGTAAACCCAATTTCCATTTTTATGTTTAAATCTTGATTCTGCTGAGAAGAACTCAGTCTCTCCTTCAAAGTGTCTCTTTAAATTATCGTAGTTTTCTTTATAATCATCTGGATGAAGAAGTTGTACAAATTCTTTTGAAGAAATGTTTCCAAGTTCTGCTTTTGTATAACCAATCATTTCTGCCCATCTTTCGTTGACAATTAATTGATTATTTGTAATATCCCACTCCCATGTTCCTGCATTAGTTCCATTAAGAATATTATCTAGACGTATCTTTTGTTGCTCTATGCTCTCTTTATCTTTTTTCTGCTCGCTGATATTGACTGCAGTTGCAATAATTACCTCTTTTCCAAAGTAGCTTCCCTTTTTAAGAGTTACTTTTTTTGGAAATATTTCACCATTTTTTTTAACAGCCCAAAATTCAAAACTATCAACTCCTCCGTTATCAAAGATTTTATTTATTAATTGTGTTATATGTTGAAGATCGTTTCTGTCGGTAGCAGATAGAAATTGGGGTGTTTTGCCTATTAGTTCCTCCTTTTTATAGCCGTACATTTTACAACCTTCATCGTTTACATCAAGGAATTTACCATCTCTGTCCTGGATATATATTCCTTCTGAAACTGAATTGTAGATTTCATAGTATGTCTGTCTGCTTAACTCGGTCTCTAGTTCGGCTTTTTTTCTGATAGAAACATCTTCGTGAATTAAGACGTAGAACTTAGAATTGAGCTCTTCAACAAATACCGTGAAGATTATCATACTAAGCCAAAGCTTCTTTGAGGGTATTAGTTCTGGTGAATTGTTTGACGGGTCGTAATAAAAATCAGGAAAGGTAACCACTTCGCCATCTTTTGCTTTTTGTAATAAAGCCTTCATCTGATCATTCTCAAAAACTGGATCTTTGAAAATAGTGTACCATGAAGGAGGGATTGTTCCAAACAACCTCTCTTGCATAGAGTTTGAAGTAATTCTATACCCCTCTTCATCAACAACTAGGACAGAAAAAGGTAAATTTGCGATCATTTTATGAAATGGAGGAGTATCGTATCCTAATTTCTTGTGTATTTCGAATAAGGTAATAGAGAAACTGCCATCACTCTCTAACCAATAATGAATGTTATAATTAGAATTGGCTTTATAGGGGTCACCTGAACAATTACTATGAAAAATGGATTTGTAAGAATCTTTAGAATATTGCGGATTATTTAGCTTTTCAACAATTTTATAAAGAGGTAACGAAATAAACGCCTCATGAATATCTGTATAGCCATTAAAAATGCGAAAATTTTCAAACGCAGTATTGTAATGATTTAAAATATAGTTATTTGGATTTTTAAGGTCAGCCTTTTGATGTGTAGAAAAATTGATATAAGAAAATGGGGCATTATTGTAACTATAATGTTGACTATTTTGTTTCATACTTTTCTGCCGATTTTATTCAAATATATTAATTATTGTTTAGCTACACAATTCTATTAAGCAACCAATTTGTTAAATCATAAAAAAAGCCGATCCTTTGACGAATCGGCTTTTTGCTCAAGTATATAGTTAGTTACTTACTTAAATCTTTTCGCCATAATATTTGTAAAATAGAGCGATTGATTCAATTCCACGGAAGAATTGGCTAAGTAGATAAGATTCATTTGGAGAGTGAATCACATCTCGCTCTAATCCGAATCCCATCAAAAGTGGGTTTGCTCCGAGAATTGTCTGAAGATCGGCTAATACAGGAATACTTCCACCGCCTCTGTTTGGTACTGGCTCGATTCCGTAAACTTCGTGTATAGCTCTGGATGCAGATTTATAAACATTTGAAGAAATAGGGCAGAGGAAACCTTGTCCACCATGATGAGGTGTTACTTTTACTTTAACTCCTTTTGGAGCTAGCTTCAAGAAATGCTTCTCAAATAGTTCTGCAATCTTTTTATTATCTTGGTTAGGAACAAGTCTCATAGATATCTTAGCAAATGCTTTGGATGGCAGAACTGTCTTAGCACCTTCTCCAGTATATCCACCCCAAATTCCATTAACATCCAGACAAGGTCTGATTCCTGTTCTCTCCATAGTTGAGTAACCCTCTTCGCCTTTAACTGCATCGATATCTAAAAATTTCTTATACTCCTCAATATCAAATGGTGCTCTGGAAAGCATCTCTCTCTCCTCTTTACTCAATTCAACAACATCATCGTAGAAGCCATCAACAGTAATCCTGCCCTTTTCATCGATAAGCTGATCAATCATAGTACAAAGAGCGTTAATTGGATTAACGATTGCTCCTCCATAGTGACCAGAGTGTAGGTCTTTGTTTGGACCTGTAACCTCAACCTCTACATAAGCTAAACCACGCATACCGCAATTGATAGATGGTACATCTTCTCCAATCATAGTTGTGTCGGAAACAAGAATCTCGTCACAAGCAAGTAACTCTTTATTTTCAACAGCCCAAGCAGGAAGGCTAGGAGAGCCAATCTCCTCTTCACCATCCATTATAAATTTAACATTGCAAGGAAGCATATTGTTTTTAATTAAAAATTCAACAGCTTTCACATGCATAAATGATTGACCTTTATCGTCATTTGCCCCTCTTGCGTAGATAGCGCCATCTCTTATTTGAGGCTCAAAAGGAGGAGTAGTCCATAAGTTCAAAGGCTCAGCCGGTTGAACATCATAGTGACCATAGATCAATATAGTAGGCTTATTTTTGTCTATAATTTTTTCAGCAAAAACTACTGGATGACCTGTGGTAGGGTAGATTTCTGCTCTGTCCATACCTGCTGCCAGTAAGAACTCCTTGTATTTTTCGGCACATTTCTCCATATCGGGTTTGTGGGATGCAACTGCACTTACCGAAGGGATACGCAGAAGTTCGAACAACTCGTCCAGAAATCTCTGGCGATTATCTTGAATGTATTCTTTAATCATTTATTATGAAGTTTTAGAAGTTTAAAATGTATAACGCAGAGTAAGTCCGAAATTAGCAGGCTTAAACCCAGCATTAGTAATAATTTGAACCTTTGGGTTCCAGTCGAATGAAAGTGCAAGCGGTACATTATCAAATTTGTATTCGATTCCTGCCATACCATCAATTGCAACATGAACACCATTTGTGTCGCCCAGGAATAGACCTACTGATGCGCCAGGACCTGCGTATAAAGCTAGTCCATCTACATTAACATCAAAATGAAATTGATATATACCTGTTGCTTTTATTTTCATTTGGTCTTTCTCGAAAATATCGAGATCTAATATTCCCTCAATTGCTTGAGTTGAATTAAGAAAATGCTTATAACTAGCTCCGATGCTAGTACCAAGTCTCAGGCCTATTGCCTGTTTGTAGTTCTGCGAAAATGCACTGACGCTTAATATAAGAGCCAAAGCAACGAGAAATAGTTTTTTCATAATTCTTTGTATTAATAGTAATTAATCTTAGTTTGACGAATTTCTGACAACAAATTGTTTGCCAACCTGCTTGCCCCAAGTCTGAAAAGCTCAGGATTCAACCACTCTTCGCCAAGAATGGTATCGACAACTGCATAGTAAGCAAGAGCATCTTCGGTGGTAACAATTCCGCCTGCAGGTTTGAACCCTCTTTTCTTACCGGTTCTGTTGTAAAATTCTTTGATTGAACGGCACATAATCTCAGCAGCTTCGATAGTTGCTGCTGGCTCAGTTTTACCAGTTGAGGTTTTTATAAAGTCTGCACCAGCCTCTAAAGCTAAATCAGATGCAACTTTGATCTGTTCTGCATTTAATGAGCCACTTTCAAGAATTACTTTAAGATGTGCCTTTCCGATAGCATGTTTAATAACTCTAATCTCTTCAGCAGCTTTGTCGTAATCTCTCGCAAGAAAATGAGACAGAGCAAGAACGATATCAACTTCGTCTGCACCCTTCTCCACAGCAATTTTGCTTTCGGCAGCCTTTATCTCTAAAAAACTTTGTGAGCTAGGAAAAACACCTGCAACAACAGCAATATTAATCTTGTTGTCTGTTAAGTTTTGTTTTACAACCTCTGCAAAATTCGGGTAAACACACATTGCGGCAACATTTTGAATGTCGGGAAAATTCAATGAGAATTCATTGACTTTTTTAGTCATAGTCTCAATTTTTGAATTTGTGTCTGTGTGGTTTAACGATGTTAGGTCTATCAATGAGAAGCATTTACGATAAACACTCTCGTTTTTGTACTTGTCTAAATTGATCATCTCTTTATTGTTCGTTTGTATCTATTATTATTGTTACAGGTCCGTCATTGATTAGGGAGACTTTCATATCGGCGCCAAACTCTCCTGTCTCAATTTTTTTACTCAAGCCCTCTTCGATCATGGAGATCATTTTAGTATAGAGAGGGATGGCTTTTTCGGGACGTGCCGCTCTAATGTACGAAGGCCTGTTCCCTTTTCGGGTCTGAGCCAGAAGTGTGAATTGACTGATAAGAAGGATTGAACCCTCGCTGTCTAAAATCGACTTGTTCATGACTCCATTTTCATCGTCGAAGATTCTCAAATTTAATGTTTTTTTTACAATATATTCAAGCTCTTTTTCAGAATCATTCTCATCAATTCCTGCCAAAATAAGCATTCCGTTAGAAATAGCCCCCTTTACTTTCCCATCTATACTGACTGAAGCCTCTAGTACTCTTTGAATTACAACTTTCATTTTATCCGCTGATTTTTACTGTAAAACCCTCTTTGATAAGAGGTTCTGCAATCTCTTGCATCCTCTCAACAGAGACTTTTTCTAACCCCTCTAATGGAGTCTCTCTATCGATAGTGTAAATCATAATCTCCCTTGGCTTCACTTTGCGGACTAACTCTCTCCATCCATTTACTAGCTCTTCGGTAGAAGAGTCAACTAAATTCCCATCAATTTTGCCTTTAAGGAACATTGTCTGCAAAACGAATTTTTTGGCAAAAGGTTCAAGTCCTTCAATGACATTCTTTAGAGAGTATTCATATTGAGGACGATCGATTAGTTTAATCAACCTTTCTTCGCAGGAGTCTATTTTGATAATCGCGTTATCGACTTTTAAAAGAGCTCTTTTTACACTTTCGATTGAAATACGGCTCCCGTTTGTGAGAACAGAGACTTTTGCATTAGGAGCATATTTTTGCCTAAGGTCGAGTGTGGTGTTGATGATAGACTCAAAGTCGGGATGCATAGTAGGTTCTCCGTTGCCAGAGAATGTAATTGTGTCGGGAAGCTCTCCCTCTGCCTTCATTATCTTTAATCTATCTTCGAGCGCGAGGATAACATCTTCTGCGTCAGGCAGCTTTTTGTCCTCTTTTCCATCTTTGTTCCAACCGCATTCGCAGTATATACAATCGAAGCTGCACCATTTGCCAAAAGCGGGCAGAAGGTTGACTCCTAAAGAGATGCCTAGACGACGACTTTTTATTGGGCCAAAGATTATCTGATTGAATAAAATTGTAGACATGTTTAAGTGTTTAATATCACTCTTATCCTACAAAAGTCTTACCGATTTTGTCTTTTCGGTAATTTTATGATTACTCCAGTCTATGTTTTCTAAAAGAACGACCCCTGGTTTTTTACCGATCTCAAACGAACCTAATGTTCTCTCTTTTCCCAACATTTCTGCCCCATTACTACAAACCCAAGTTAGTATCTCTGAGAGTTCGATTTGAGGGAAGTATTTGTGGAGAGTTAAGATTTCGTCTGTGATTGACAATGAGGTATTACTAGATAGACTATCGGTTCCAAGAGTAATCTTTAAAGAGTTCTTTCTAAAGAGCTCAATTGGAGGTAGTGATCTGTGAATAAATATATTAGAATTGGGACAAATTGCCCAATAAACATTTTTGATAGTGCTCAGAGCAGCGTCAATGCTTAGTTGGTCGGTGAATGTATTGTGAACAAGAAGGATTTTTTCTTGATCAATAAAATCCTTTTGAGCAGCAGCTTTAAGACGGTCTAAAAAGTATAGCAGAGCAGGCTTTCCTGTTACTGGAGGTGTACTTAATCCTCTTCTGTTGTACTCATCAGCCAATGGTCCAGTACCGCTTTTTAAAAGCTCCTCCTCTTCCCAGCTCTCTTGATTGTGATAAGATATGTACCCACTCTTTAACCCATGGTGCAACGAAGATTCCATTAATGCAGAGCTCATTGTATAGCACGAGTGAGGTGTGGGAGCTGCATCTATCCCAAACTTTGAGGCGGTCTCCGAAAGTTCAAGGACCCCTGATGTGATTGAGGCAGCATCAGCCGATTCAGTTCCAAAAACCTCTAAATAAGTTCTTGTATACATCTTAGATTCTGCCTTAAAAGGAAAACTCTCGTCACAATTACTGATGTCTGCCATTGCATCAACTCCACTATTATAGAGCGAATCCATCTCTTTTCTGATAGCAGAAGCTCTCTCCTCTTGGGAGACACTGAGTCTTAATTTATTTATCTGTCTGATAAATCCAGCCATGCCGGAATCTTGGGTGAAATGACCCTTAAGATGCGATAACTCAATATGACAATGAGAGTTAACAAAGCCTGGGCAGATTATTCCATTGTAGAATTCAGTGCTTTCGGTCTCTTCCCCTAATTGACCTATCTCACGAATAATGCCATCGTCATCAATTAAGAGATAGCCGTTGCGGATCGGTTGCGTCTTTAGCGGGTAGAGGTATTGTGCTGCTATTTTTCTCATACATGTAAAAAGGTTTTGTATCTATACGGAAATTGTTCAGCCACCAATTGCCAATAAGCGGAGATTCAAACTTAATTGCCACTGAGTCACTCACTGCTGCACTCCACTTAGCAAAACGGTCTGGATATGAAATCCATCTTATCGATCTTTGATAAGAGTCGATCACCTTACCTGAGTCTAATTTATTTAAGATAGGTCTTATAATCTCAGATACGTTCTCTGTTAACATTCTATTTGCAATTTCGGCATCGAGAAAATTCTTTCTCTCCATTAAAATCTGCTGAGCTTCCAAATAGATGAGTTTTAGTTTGCCAGGTCTGCTAACATGGTGGTTGATAGTGTTGATAAACTGTATCTTATCGTATCCGTATTTATTAATAATATTGTTATATACAACAGATGTGTCTGCTCTTTGAACAAGCCTGAAATCAGTATTCATAAACCCATCTGCAAGATACAGATCTGCAATGATTTTAGCCATTTTACCATCGGGAATTCTATCTCTGTGACAAGAGGTAGCGAAGATGACGAGTGAAAGCGATATGATTATTTTCAAAAAGTGTCTCATGCTCTGTTATACTGAAACGCAAAGTTAATTTTTATTATTATTTTTGCCTAATTATTTGGACTAAGATATGCTGATAAGACCCCCCAGAATTATAAAGAAAATCTATCCTTCGTTTATATGGAACTTTGAGGACGAGAAGGATGGAATCTTTCTAACTTTCGATGATGGACCTAGGCCTGAGGTAACTCCATGGGTTTTAGATCAGCTCGACAAGTTTGGTGCCAAGGCTACATTTTTTTGTATTGGAAAGAATGTTGAGCTTTTCCCAGAGGTGTTTGAGGAAATTAAAAAAAGAGGACATGCTGTTGGAAATCACTCATATAGTCATGTAAAAGGGTGGGGAATGGATACAGGAGATTACGTTCATGATATAGATACAGCCTCCGATATGATACAGTCAAATCTGTTTAGACCTCCGTATGCTCGAATTGGTCCCAACCAAGCGAGGGTATTGAGCGAAAGATACAATATCATTATGTGGAACATTTTGAGTCGTGACTATAACAGAAGTCTTTCTGGTAAAGGCTGCGTAAAGAATGTAGTGCCATATTTAAGACCTGGTGCAATTGTGGTATTTCACGATTCATTGAAAAGTTCTAAAAACTTGTGGTATGCTCTTCCAAGGGTACTTGAGGCCATTAAGGAGAGGGGCTTGTTTTGTAAGAAAATTGAATTATAATTTATTGATATTTAAATAAGATGAAAGTTCTGATCTTGGGTTCGGGAGGTAGAGAGCACGCTTTGGCGTGGAAAATTTCGCAAAGTAAATTATTGACGGAGTTATATTGTGCACCCGGAAATCCTGGTACATCTTCGTTGGCAAAGAATATTCCATTAGATATCAAAGATTTTAAATCAATAGCGGATTTTATTATTGAGGCGAAAGTTGAGCTTGTAGTTGCAGGCCCAGAGGATCCTTTGGTGAATGGATTGAGAGACTATCTTGAATCTATTCCTGAGTTGGCTAATGTGATTTTTATTGGACCAAAAGCAGACGGTGCAAGATTGGAGGGTAGTAAAGACTTTGCAAAAGAGTTTATGGTTCGTTGGAATATTCCAACTGCGAAATATGGTAGTTTTAATTTGCAGACAATCGAGCAGGCCGATAAGTTTTTAGACTCGCTATCGGCTCCATTTGTGCTGAAGGCAGATGGATTGGCAGCCGGAAAAGGGGTCGTTATTCTAGATGATAGAGACGAGTCGAAAAGGGAGCTTAGGCGAATGTTGGGTGGAAAGTTTGGTACTGCTGGAAATACTGTAGTGATTGAAGAGTATCTTCATGGGATAGAGCTCTCTGTCTTTGTTTTAACCGATGGTGTAAGTTATTTGGTTTTGCCTGAAGCTAAGGATTATAAGAGAATAGGAGAGGGAGATACTGGTTTAAATACAGGTGGAATGGGTGCTGTCTCTCCAGTTCCTTTTGCTGGTGAGGAGTTTATGAAAAAGGTGGAGGAGAGAGTTATTAAACCAACAGTTGAAGGTCTAAAAAATGATGGCATTGATTATAGAGGTTTTGTATTTATTGGATTGATGAACTGTGGTGGAGATCCTTATGTAATCGAGTATAATGTCAGAATGGGTGATCCTGAGACTGAGGCTGTGATGACTAGAATAGATAGTGATCTGTTAGCGCATTTTGTAGCAGTTGGTAACAGGTCTCTTTCGAATGAAAAGATGCAGATATCAAGCAAATTTGCAATGACTGTTATCTCTGTTGCCGGAGGATATCCTGAGGCTTATGAAAAGGGGAAAGAGATCGTCTCTCCTTCAGAGATGCCTGATAATACTGTTCTTTTCCATTCTGGAACTTCAATCAAAGATGGCAAACTTGTCTCTTCGGGTGGAAGGGTGTTGGCATTGACAGTAAATTCTAACTCAATTTCTGATGCTAGAATTTTAGCGTACAAATGTTTGGAGAATATTAATTTCGAAGGAATTTATTATAGAAAGGATATTGGTCTAGATTTGCTAAAATATCTTTAATGGGACATAGAAATAAAAAATACCAATTTGTTGTCTCTCCGTTTTTTTTGGGATTTATTGTGCTGTCGCTAATTGTTTCGGCACTCTATATTCATGTGGGAGCCGTTAAGGATCAGTGGATTCCTGCAATCATAAGTTTTGTAGAGATTGATTCTGTCTCAGAAAATTTCTCAAATATGCTTGCACTGCTGTTTTTATCGTTGTCTGCGCTTTCGCTCTATATTCTGAACGAAAAGGTAATGACAATAGGGTCGAAGGGGGCTGTTCTTCCTATGATGTATCTGGTGTTTACTCTGATCTCTCCTCAGGCTGTCTATTTTTCTGGTGCTTCGGTTGCTGCTTTTTTGATTATTTGGTCGGTATATTATTCGATTCATTCTAAAAATGGAGAAAAGGAGTTCTTTTTAGCTGGATTTTTTATAGCATCAGCGGCAATATTTGAACCTGTTGTATCGTTAATGATCCCGTTTGTAATTTTATTTTCTTTTTCGGGTAGGTCATTTACTCTTAGAGGATTAGTTACAATTATTATCTCGGTATTGATTCCTTTCTTCTTTCTCCTTTCTCTGAGATATATCTTTTTTCAGGATGCGCTTGATTTTGCCGAGATTTTTGTTGATGATATTGTAAAGATTGAGACTATTAGTCTGATTCAAAAGAAAATAGCGGATTACGCTGTTTTGAGTGTCATTGTGTTACTTTCTCTCCTGTCTCTCTTTTCTGTACTTCGATATGTTAATCGTTATAAGATTATAAAATCAATGGCATTAAATAGATTTTTTGCAATTTTAATCTCTGGTTCGGTTATCCTTTTGTTATATCCATCAATAAGAGACTATTTTGCACCTGTTATTGCTGTTCCAGTATCGGTAATCATAACAGATGCATTGTGTGAACAGGATAAAAACACGGGGAAGAGGGTGATTTTTTTGATAATGATTATCTTTATCCTAATAAGCAGAGTAGCCGAGTTTATTTAATAGATTTCCAATGAATCCAACCGACAGCGAGTACCGATTTAGAATCAACAAGGCTCAAGATTATATTGAGCGTAATCTTGAGAAACAGATATCTTTAGAGGAGCTTGCCGAAGTTGCCAATTTTTCGAAATTTCATTTTAATAGGATATTCAAGAGTCTAGTTGGAGAGACTCCATTTCAATTTATTACAAGATTAAGAATGCAGCGCGGTGTAAATCTCTTGTGTGCTAATCAATACAGGCCAATTCATCAAATTGCATCTGAGTGTGGTTATACCGATCACACAATCTTTACTAGAACTTTCCGGCAGTTTTACGGATGTTCACCTACAGCATGGCGTAATAGCAAGATTAATCTAGATAAGTGCAAAAATGATCTAGATGAGAGCAATAATCGTCGAGTCTTTAGCAATACTGGTAAAACACAAAAAATTGTAGAGCCATACCTTTGCACTGAAACAAAATCTTTTAAATGGCAAAGTAATATGGAAATCTGCAAAGGAGTGGAGGTTATGAACCTTCCAAAAATGACTGTGGTCTACGTTCGTCACACTGGACCTTACAAAGGAAATTCAAAACTCTTTGAATCTCTTTGGAACAAAATCTGTACTTGGGCAGGCCCTCGGGGTCTATTCGCTCAACCCGACTTAAAGTCGTTAGTTGTTTATCACGATGATCCCAAAATTGCATCGGAAGACAAACTTCGAATGAGCATCTGTCTCACAGCTCCCGACGACATTAAAACCGATGGTGATATTGGCAAAATGGAGATTGCTGGCGGTACTTACGCTGTTGCCCATTTCGAAATCGACGCAACTCAATTTGAGCAAGCCTGGGACTGGGTCTATTCAAAATGGCTTCCATCCAGCGGCTATCAACCAGACGAAAATCAGTGCTTCGAACTCTATCCACAAGCACCAGAAAACGGACGCTTCACGGTAGACATCTGCATCCCAGTCCGCCCCCTCTGAATCCTCGAAGACTTTTTTTGTCTTTCATGAAAAAATTATAAGACAGAAATATCAAAGAACCCCGAACGCTTTCGACGAACGTTCAGGGTTCATTTCATATTTCATTACCACATTCAGTGATACTTCGCTCTTAAAGATTCTTTGCTCGGTATTCTCTTTAGCGACACTTTTCATGTAACAGTCAATTGGGCCCTGTGTTTTACAGATGTTAAGTAGTACATATACAATAAGATATGCGATTTCCTGCAGAATGGGGGTATCTGCCAGAATAAAGTATAAGTCATTATTAATCTGTATAATAGACAATTTTAGATAAAAAATAAATCAGTTTAAATAAGCTATATGCCTATAATTCTGCATGTTATACTTTATTCTGGCAGATAGGGGTATTCTGCAGGAAATCGCAAAACAGTCACACTATCAGGTATATAGGTAAGTAGGTAAACAGATATATAAATAGATTGGCAGGCAGGCTAGGTAGGTAGATAGATTAGCAAATAAAAAGACTGACTAAAATTTGTTAGCCAGTCTTTTATAGGTTGTGAAATAGATGATGTATCAAGATGTCAAATAGAAGATCTACATAGATATTAAACAGAAAATCTATTTGATAATGAAATATATGATCTATTTAGTTGTTCTTCCTGGGTATTGTTGAAGGGCAACTTCTAGGCATTTCATTGCTGCTTTTAGGTCTTCGATCTTTAAAACATATGCAATTCTTACTTCGTTCTTTCCTTTGCCTGGAGTTGCGTAGAATCCGGCAGCAGGAGCAACCATTACAGTTTGTTTTTCGTAGTCGAACTCTTCTAGTAACCATTGAGCAAATTTGTCGCTGTCATCGATAGGAAGGCTTGCAACAGCGTAGAAAGCTCCCATAGGATTAGGGCAGAATACACCATCCATGCTGTTTAGAGCAGCAATCAGGCAGTCTCTGCGATCCATGTACTCTTTTCTTACTCCGTCGAAATACTCTTGAGGAGTAGCAAGCGCACCTTCTGCAGCAACCTGACCATAAGCTGGAGAGCAAAGTCTGGCTTGAGCATAGCGAAGAACACCATTCATCACCTCTTTATTCTTTGAAACAATTGCACCAATACGTACTCCGCATAGGCTGTATCTCTTAGAAACTGAATCTAAAAGAATAACATTTTGCTCAAGACCTTTAAGATGCATGCATGAGAAGTGAGGTTCGTCAGTATAGCAGAACTCTCTGTAAACCTCGTCAGAGTAGATGAATAGTTCGTGTTTCTTTGCAAGTTCACCAAGTTTAATCAAAGACTCTTTTGTATAGAGAGTACCAGTTGGATTACCAGGGTTGCAAAGGATAATACCTTTAGTTTTTGGATTGATAAGCTTTTCGAATTCAGCGATATCAGGAAGTGCAAAACCATCTTCGATTTTGGTAGATATCGGACGCAATTTTACGTCGTTTTGAAGAGCAAACGAATTGTAGTTAGTGTAGAAAGGCTCCATTACGATTACCTCGTCGTCTGGATTACATGTAACAGCAAGAGCAATTTGAAGAGCTTCGCTACCACCAGTTGTGATGTTGATCTCATCAGCAGTCACATCTATATTGATTCCTTGGTAGTATTTAGCAAGACCTGCTCTGTATGTCTCGTTTCCGGCAGAGTGTGGATAAGGAATATAGTCTGCCTTCATGTTTTTAACTGCGTCCAGTGCCTCTTTTGGCGAAGCTATGTCGGGCTGACCGATGTTAAGGTGATATACCTTTATCCCGCGTTTTTTAGCGGCTTCGGCGTATGGAACTAGTTTTCTTATAGGAGATGCAGGCATCTCGTTTGCTTTTCTGGAAAGTGTTAACATTACTTTGTATATTTAGTTAGTTTTACCTGATTAATTCTTCCATTAAACCCTCAATCCCCTCCATCATCACAGCTGTTCTCGATGAGTAGTTATTTGTCAGTATGGCGAAAGTGTATGTCTCCTTGCCCTTTACTACGTATCCTGCATAACACTTGACGCTCGAAAGCGAACCACTTTTGGCATGAAGTCTCTCTTTTTCCTCCTTCTCTTCAACGTAACTCAACACATTTTTGAGAGTCCCAGGACCACCCGGCTGAGGTAGGCTGCCAAAAAACTGTGCAAATGTATTGCTTTCTTTCATTTTATTGAAATAATTACAGAAAAATCTGGCAGAGACATAGTTTTGTCGCGATAGACCGCTTCCGTCTGCCATTGTAAATCCTTTCAGAGAAAGACCTTTTGATTTGAAATATCTCTTTACAGCAGTAATCGAAGAGTCGTACGAGCCAACTCCAGTCAATTTTACTCCAATGTGTTTGAGCAGCGTCTCTGCAAAAAAGTTATTGCTGATTCGATTGGTCACATTAACAATCTTCCATAACTCCTTGGACTCACTCTTGCCGATAATCGTCAACTCAGAAGCTTGTGCTGCATTGAACGATTTTGCATCCTTTATTTCGGGAGAAGAAAAGATTCCGTTGGACCTTAGATATTTTCTGAATTCAAAGGCACAGCTTAGCGCAGGAAACTTATTTGAAACGGAGACAATCATTGAATCGCGACCAGCAGGAAGGAATCCTGTAAAGCGGCCGATTTTTGAAAGGTCAGATACATAATAAGAGCTTCTGTCGCCAGTTCTCGATCCCGCAGTTGAGAGCCTGTTTTCGTAAGTCATTTGAGGTATCTCAGGATACACGCTATCGAAGAATACGGCATCACCAATATTTACACCTGTGTTGAACTTAAAGTATTGGATATTCTCGCAAAATGAAAGACCCGAAGATGTACTTCCATAGTTTGTACCCATATTGCTCCAAGACCAGCTATCTGGCATAGGTTCATCTTCAAAAATTCTGTCGTCAGCAACTATATGACCATTAATTCTTTTGATCCCTTTTTCTTTAATAAAGGCTAACCATTGCGCAAAAACTTCGCCTATCGGAAATGCTACTGTATCCTTTGAACCTAATGTAGGATCACCACCGCCGACAATATATAAGTCTCCATAAAGAACTCCGTCCGCAATAAATCCACTATGTGCAATTTTTGTAGTAAACTTATGATCTGCTCCATATAAATCGAGGGCGATACCAGTAGTTATTGTCTTCATAGTTGAAGCAGTAAGCAGAGGCATGTCAGGGTTCCATGATGCTACTGTGTTCCCTTTGCTGTCCATCACCATTATTCCGGCAACAGCGTCAACAAATGAGGAGTCTTTTTTGAGTTTTTCGATGAATTTGCGGATGTTTCCGCCTTGTCCGTTCGCTGAGATGAAAATTAACAGGAGTGCGGCAAGAAGGGTAATTTTTTTAAAACGAAACATTTCGATAGTGTGGTTATCTGGTTAATCAGCAAATATACAAAAAAGGGCCAAAGGTTTTTAAAAATTTATATACATTTGCCCGGATAATAAAATATAACGATGAGTAGTTTTAGAAAAAGAGCGTTAGATGAATTTTCTAGCCACAAAGCCGAAAGATTCTATGTTGAAAATCAACCAGTTTCTAACTATTTCGGCCAGAAAGTCTTCGACATTGAGAAGATGCGTCGCTATCTATCCGCTGAGGCATTTGATGCAGTTCAATTAGCTATCAGCGAGGGTGCTAAGATCGATCGCGCCATTGCCAACCAAATTGCTTCCGGTATGAAAGCATGGGCAGTGGAGAACGGTGCAACGCATTACACTCACTGGTTCCATCCCCTGACAGATGCAACTGCAGAGAAGCATGAAGCATTTGTAGATCCTTCAAAAAACGGTGGTGTTTTCGAAAATTTCAAAGGTGATGCTCTTGTCCAGCAGGAACCCGATGCGTCGAGTTTCCCTAATGGAGGTCTGAGAAATACCTTCGAAGCCAGAGGATACACAGCGTGGGATCCTACCTCTCCAGCGTTTATTATGGATCAGACACTATGTATCCCAACAGTGTTTGTTGCATACACCGGAGAGTCTTTGGATCAGAAAACTCCTCACCTAAAATCGCTGCAAGCGTTAGATAAAGCAGCAATCGAACTTGCTAAAGTATTCGATAAGGAGACTAAGCGAGTAAATGTAATGCTCGGTATTGAGCAGGAGTATTTTTTAGTTGATGAGGCTTTTTACAGAGCTCGTCCAGATCTTATGCTTTGCGGCAGAACATTGATTGGACACACTGCTGCTAAAGATCAGCAACTAGAGGATCACTATTTTGGTGCTATACCTTCGAGGGTAATGGCATTTATGAAAGACTTCGAAACAGAGGCTTACAAACTTGGAGTTGTTTTAAAGACACGTCACAACGAAGTGGCTCCAAATCAGTTTGAATTTGCACCATACTTTGCTGAGGCAAATCTTTCGGTAGATCACAACTTGATGATGATGATCTTGATGCGTAAGATTGCAAAGAAGCATAAACTAAAAGTCCTTTTCCATGAAAAACCTTTCGCGGGCGTAAATGGATCTGGAAAACACTGTAACTGGTCGATGGTTACCGATAAAGGTAAAAATCTGCTCTCACCAGGAAAGACACCGAAGAACAATCTTCAATTCTTAAGTTTCTTTACAGCTGTTATCAGAGCGGTATACGAACACCATCACCTTTTGATGGCAGGAATTGCAAACCTCAACAACTCTTACCGATTAGGCGGAGGCGAGGCTCCTCCTGCAGTTATGTCGGTCTTTGTGGGCAGCACCCTTACAGAGGTTTTAGATGCAATTGAAAGACTAGATTTAGCTGATGACAAGCATGTTGATATAACTGATATTAAGATCGATGTAGTAAGCAAGATTCCAGATATCAGACCCGATAACACCGACCGTAATAGAACATCTCCATTTGCATTCACTGGTAATAGATTCGAATTCAGAGCAGTTGGCTCTTCAGTAAACGTAGCTTCTGCAATGTTTTTGTTGAATTCGGCTGTAGCACAGCAACTTGTTAGATTCAAATCGATGGTTGATGCAGGATTGAAGAGCGGTTTGAAAAAAGAGGAGGCTGTAATTCAAGTGATAAGAACCTTTATCATTGAATCTAAAAAGATTAGATTCGAAGGTAACGGATATAGCCAAGAGTGGCAAGAAGAGGCGAAGGCGAGAGGCTTGAAAGGAATTAGCAATGTTCCTGAAGCATTCAAAGTCTTCATGTCTGAAGAGTCTATGAAATTGATGCATGAGACTGGCGTTCTTACCGAGAGAGAGGTAGAGGCAAGATACGAAGTAATGAATGAGACATACATCAAAAAACTTCAGATTGAGGCTAGAGTAATTGGAGATTTAACAATCAATCATATCATCCCAACAGCAATCAAGTTCCAAAATTCTCTTATTGATAATGTTTTGGGACTAAAAGAGATCTTTGGAGAGGAAGAGTACAAGGTAATGGCCGACAGACAGTTATATACGATCAGAAAATTATCTGGCTACATTCAGTCGCTAAGAGAAGATTTTCAAGGCATCGTACAAGCGAGAAAAGAGGCAAATGTTATATCTTCGTACCCGGAAATGGCTGCTGCCTATGCGGCAAATGTTCAGCCATACATTGGAAAGATCAGAACTACTGTCGACAAACTAGAGATGCTTGTTGACGATGAGTTGTGGCCACTTCCAAAGTACCGTGAGATGTTGTTCTGGAGATAATTAACTCAATATGACGAAAAACAATACAGAAGCTTCTAAATATGCTCTAAGAGGAGTCTCCTCCTCAAAGGGCGATGTACATAAAGCAATAGCCGGGATAGACAAAGGTCTGTTTCCCGGCGCTTTTTGTAAAATTATTCCCGACTATTTAACAGGAGATGAGGATTATTGCCTTGTAATGCACGCCGACGGAGCTGGTACAAAGTCTTCATTAGCATACGCTTATTGGAAAGAGACAGGCGACCTCTCTGTTTGGGCAGGAATTGCGCAAGATGCGATAGTGATGAATACAGATGATTTGATCTGCGTTGGTGCGTGCGATAAAATGTTGCTCTCTTCGACAATTGGTAGAAACAAGTATCGTATTCCAGGCGAAGTGATTGGTGCGGTAATCAAAGGTTCTTCCGATTTTGTGGCAAAGATGGCAGAGTATGGAATCGATATTCAATTGACTGGAGGAGAGACAGCTGATGTTGGCGATTTGGTCCAAACGATAATTGTCGACAGTACAGTTTGTGCAAGGATGAGGCGCGATGAGGTGATAGACAATTCACGAATTTGTGGTGGAAATGTCATCGTCGCTTTAGAGTCTTCGGGTAAAGCAATATATGAAGATGAGTACAATGGAGGAACAGGAAGCAATGGTTTGACATCTGCACGTCACGATGTGTTTGGCAAATCTGTTGCCCAAAAGTACCCCGAAACGTACGATAAAAACAATATGCCCGATGATGTAGCTTACACAGGTACAAAAAATTTGACAGATGTAGAACCGCAAACAGGTATTACATACGGAAAACTTGTTCTTTCGCCAACAAGGACATACGCACCTGTAGCAAAAGAGATTGTAGACAAGCATCGTTCAAAGATCAATGGAATGGTTCACTGCTCAGGTGGTGGACAGACAAAAGTGCTGCACTTTGTGAATAATGTGAAGATTATTAAAGATAATCTATTTCCAGTTCCACCTCTTTTCTCTGAGATTCAGAAGATATCTGGAACACCTTGGGATGAGATGTACAAAGTGTTTAACATGGGACACAGACTTGAAATTTATACAGATAAATTGACAGCAGAGGATATAATCTCAATTTCAAAAAAATATGGAATTGATGCAAAGATTATTGGGCGTGTAGAGGAGAGTCAAGAGACTAGTTTGGAGATTAATACTCAAAACGGTAGCTTTACATACACAAAATAATAATGTCATGAAACAGTGGTCAACTTCGTTGATTGTAGTATCATTGATTTTGTTTAGCTCTTGCGGGAGCAAAAAAATTGATACTACAGGGCTTATTCCAATAAGCGTTGAGGCGTTGACAGATGAAAATTCTGCCTTCTATGCCGATTACAAGAATTATCCTTCTAACAGGGTAGAACTCCCAATCGGGATTTTCGACTCTGGTACCGGAGGATTGACTGTATTGGAGGCCTTTCTGAAGATTGACTGTTTTAATAACGCCACAGGCGAAGAGCAACCAGATGGAGTCCCAGACTTCGAAGGGGAAAAGTTCATCTACTTGGCAGATCAGGCAAACATGCCTTATGGTAACTATCCATCCGAAAACAGGACAGACTATTTACGAGAGCTGATTGTCAAAGATGCACTTTTTCTTACAAGAGATACAAACCGCTCAAAGATTGTTGTGATAGCATGCAATACAGCAACAGCTTATGGTAAAAACGATATTGAGCTCCTTATGAAGGCAGGAGAGACGGATATTAATGTTGTAGGGGTAATCAATGCAGGAGTAAATGCCGTTCTTGATAATTTAGACGGCTCCAAAGAGTCTGCAGTTGGCGTTTTAGCAACTGTTGGTACAATCTCCTCTTGTGGTTATCAGAATACAATTAAAAATCTCTCAACCGAAAAGGGATTTAAACTATTGCCTCCAGTTGCGCCTCAACCTGGAAAGGGGTTTGCTGAGGCAGTAGATATGGTAGCCGATTTCATTGATCCTGCAGCGACCTCTCCTCGCGACACCTATAAAGGTCCATCTCTTGGAACAGACTCACTGTCTGTTAATCCCGATTTAATTGATGTCTATAACTTTGACTACTCTTCTAATCGAATACTTCTACAAAAGAGAGGTAAAAAGATAGAAAAACTGCAACTAAATTCGGCGGGCAATTATGCCAGATACCATATGGTTTCGTTAGTAGATAACTATGTCAAACATGGAGGAAAAGCTCCAATTAAGAGCGTAATACTTGGCTGTACTCACTATCCTTATCTGTTAGACACATTAAGCAAATGTGTAAACGAACTTCGTGATTTTAAAAGAGATGGAGAGTACATTTATAGAGAGGTTTTAGACTCAAATGTCACTTTTGTAGATCCTGCGATGTATACAGCAAAAGAGACATATAAAACCCTTAAAAATAAAGGGTTATTAAATAATAGAAAAGGAGGTTTTTCTCTTAAAGCGTTTATTTCGGTAGAGAGAGGAAAAGACAAAATAGAGATGTTTTCGAAGCAAAATATAAATCCTCAGAATTTAACAAGGATCCAGGATCGTTTGCCGGAGACCTATAGATTAATTAAACCACTCACAGAGTAGATGACATTCAAAGCAAAAATAGAGGCGTCGGAGATTGAGAGACTCAGCGTTGCAGAATTTGGAGGTGAGATATGTGTTATAGATCATATATCAGAAGAGTATTTCAAGGCCGTGGAGTATTTGAAAAAACAAAAAATTCTCGGGTTCGATACCGAGACAAAACCTACGTTTACGGCAAATGAGAGAAGAAACAGAGTTGCTCTGCTTCAGCTATCAGGGGCAGATAAGGCTTTTATATTCAGACTTATCAAGTTGGGAATTCCCGATGAGCTAGCTAAGATTCTTTCAAATGCAAGAATTAAAAAAGTAGGAGCTGCAGTGCATGATGATATTCGTGGGCTTCAGCATTATAAACAATTTATAGCTAAGGGTTTCGTGGACCTTCAGAAAATTGGAAAGGACTATGGAATTGAGGAGAAGAGTGTCCGTAAAATGGCAGGTATTATCCTTAACCTGAGAGTTTCTAAGTCTCAACAGTTATCAAACTGGGAGTCAAATGAACTTTCGCATGGTCAAATCCAATATGCAGCTATCGATGCATGGGCATGCAGAGAGATGTATGTGAGGCTGATAGCAGAAAATGCAAAAGTAGAGGAGAAGCCAAAAGCAAAAGTAGAAGCAAAGGCTAAAGCAAAAGCAAAAGCAAAAGCAAAAGCAAAAGCAAAAGAGACAATATGCCAGTAAAAATATTTTTAAAAAAGGGGAGAGATGAGTCTTTAAAAAGATTTCATCCATGGATTTTCTCGGGAGCTGTTGACAAGATTTCGGGAAAAGTAGAGGAGGGCGATTTGGTCTCTATCTACTCTCATGATAAGCAGATAATGGGATGCGGCCATTATCAAATTGGATCAATTTCTGTACGAATGCTCTCATTTGTAGAAGAGGATCTTGGTCCAGCGTTTTGGAGAGATGCGATCTCAACAGCATTGAAGGTAAGAATTGATACAGGTATTTGTCTCCCTAATGATGAGAGTGCCCCAACAAACGCATTTCGACTGATTCATGGCGAAGGCGATAACTTGCCAGGTTTGATCATAGATTACTATGATGGCCATATTGTAATACAGGCTCATTCGGCAGGAATGTATCGTTCGCTAAGCCAGATAAGTAATGCCTTACTTGAGGTTTTTGGGAGTAACTTAAAATCTGTTTACAATAAAAGTGAGGGAACTGCCCCTTTCAAGGCAGGACTGGAACTTAAGGATGGCTATCTGTACAAATCGGCAACAGTTCCGCAGGTGGTAAAAGAGAACAATGTTTTTTTTGCTGTGGATTGGGAGAGTGGTCAGAAAACAGGCTTTTTCTTGGACCAAAGAGAGAACCGTGAGCTCGTCAGACGATATTCTAAAGGGAAGAGAGTTCTAAATCTATTTTGTTATACCGGAGGATTTTCGATGTATGCTCTCTCTGGGGGAGCAATCTCTGTTGATTCAGTCGATAGTTCTTCAAAGGCAATAGAGATGTTAGAAAGGAATTTAGAGCTAAATACGTGTAATGGAGTGATTTCTGCCAACGCAAAGCACACTTCTTACTGTACCGATGCAATCGATTTTATAAAGCAGTCTTCTGCCGGAAAATATGATTTGATGATTGTCGATCCACCAGCATTTGCAAAGCATAAAGGGGCTTTAAGTAATGCTCTCAGAGCCTATCAACGCTTAAATGCTGCTGCTATTGCTGCGGTTGCCCCTGGCGGAATAGTCTTTACTTATAGCTGTTCTCAAGTAGTAGATAAGATATCATTTGCGCAAGCGGTCTTCTCTGCTGCTGCTCAGACTGGAAGAAAAGTGCGAATTATCCATCGTCTCACCCAGCCTGCAGACCATTCTGTAAATATTTATCATCCCGAAGGTGAGTACCTTAAGGGTCTTGTTCTTTATGTTGAATAAAATTTAAATACCATGGAAACATTAATTCTTCCCGAAGAGAGAAATAAAGAGTCAATTTATGAGGCGATCACTCCTCAGATTCAATCTTTGCTTGAGATTGAAGAGGATATAATTGCAAATATGGCAAATATGGTGGCTGTGCTTAAGGAGGCTTTAGGCTTCTTTTGGGTTGGGTTTTATATTGTAAGACAGAGCGAAGCAGATAGCCAGGAGTTGGTTCTCGGACCATTTCAAGGGCCGTTGGCTTGTACAAGAATTAAGTATGGAAAAGGTGTTTGCGGATATACCTGGCAAAAGGGAGAGACTGTAATTGTTCCCGATGTTGATGCTTTTCCAGGTCATATTGCTTGTAGTTCCATGAGTAAATCCGAAATTGTTGTTCCAGTTTATAACAATGGTAAAATCGTTGCTGTACTTGACGTTGATAGCGATGAACTCAATATGTTTGATGAAATTGATAAGAAATATTTAGAAAAAATTGTAACTTTTTTATACGAATAAAAAAAATAAATTACATTTGCAGAATAACAGCCACAAAAAATGTTGAAGAGCCTTAATCATAATTTCTTTAATTTTTTTTATTACTTCTTTACATCAAAAGGGGCTGATATTGTATTGAATTAGAGAAAACGAGCAACATCATATGAAGAGCCCCGATAGTCGGGGCTCTTTTTTTTTATAAAAATTATTAAAAATGGATTCAAAAACGATCATTACAGCAATCCAAGGAGGGCACGGTTCTTTTCATCATATTGCTGCCCAACAGTACTTTAGTAGATACAATATTGAGATTGTACCATGCTCTTCTTTTCGCTCTCTATTTGCGAAACTTAGAAATGATTCATGCAATTACGCTGTATGTGCAGTTGAAAATAGTGTTGCTGGGTCTATTCTCCAAAACTTCTCTCATATAGTTAATTATGGGGCAAAGATCATAGGAGAGGAGTATCTTAGAATTGAGCAAAATCTTATTGTAAATCAAAGTACACAGGAGAGTGAGATTACAGAAATCTACTCGCACCCTGTTGCAATTGATCAATGTCGTGTGTTTTTGGATAGGCTGGCTAAAAGGGGAGTAAAAGTAATAGAGAGTGATGATACTGCCTTGAGTGTGAAATATATTAAAGAGAATAATCTGTTGAACTCTGCTGCTATTGCTGGATCTTATGCATCAGAGATGTATGGAATGAAGATTTTGAAAAGAGGAATAGAGGATAATAAAAGGAATTTTACAAGATTCCTAATTCTAAAAAATGGATTAAATGTGTCGGATAATCATGAGGTTAATCAAAGTGTAATTAACAAGGCATCTGTCTGCTTTACTCTTCCTCACAAAACTGGCTCTCTTTCGAGCGTCTTGTCGATTTTCTCTTACTACGGCATCAACCTTACAAAAATTGAATCTCGACCAATCATTGGAAAAGAGTGGGAGTATCTCTTTTACACAGACTTGTTGTTCGATGAAATCTCAACATATAAAAACTGCCTCTCGGCAATCAGACCACTTGTTTCGGAACTATTAATACTTGGTGAATATGAAAACGGACGAAAAGAAGATTAAGCCTTCGCAAAGAAGCTTTGCCAGCAAAGAGTACTATTTCTCTTCGAAATTAAGGGAGATAGAGATGTTAAAAAGAGAGGGTAGAAGCATTATTAATCTTGCTATAGGGAATCCTGATCTACCTCCTGCTAAACGAGTTGTAAATACATTAATCAATGCTGTTGAGGAGAATGGATATCATACTTACCAAAGTTATCGTGGTATTCCTGAGCTAAGAGAGGCTTTTTGTGAATGGTATAAAAATTATTTCGACGTAAGTCTCGATAAAGAGAGCGAAATCCTTCCATTAGCAGGTTCAAAAGAGGGGATTGTACACATAAGTATGGCATTTTTAGATCCGGGTGATGTTGTATTGATCCCTGATCCTGGATGCCCTGCATATCAGGCAGCTGCAGGGCTTTGTGGTGCTGAAGTTGTGCTCTATAAGCTCGACCCCTCATCGGGATGGAGACCAGACCTTAAATCGATCGACAAGAGAGCCTTGAAAAGGGCAAAACTTATGTGGATTAACTATCCAAATATGCCAACAGGCGCAATGGCAGATACTGCTCTTTTTAAGGAGATTGTGGAGTTTGCAACGAAACACGAAATCCTTGTTTGCAACGATAATCCTTATAGTTTTATTTTAAACGAAGATCATAAAAGTATTCTATCAATTGAAGGGGCAAAAGAGGTTGCCTTAGAGCTTAATTCGCTGAGTAAATCGCACAATATGCCTGGCTGGAGAATAGGAATGGTTGCGGGAAAGAGTATCTTCATTGACGCTGTTTTGAGAGTGAAAAGCAATACAGACTCGGGGATGTTTCGTCCTGTACAGTTGGCAGCTGCAAAGGCCTTGAAATCTAAGGAGACTTGGTATGAGAGTCTGAATAATATTTATCGTCAACGCCGTAATGCTGCCGAAAAGTTGATGAGGTCTATTGGTTGCCGGTTTGAATCTAATCAATGCGGAATGTTTTTGTGGGGTAAAATTCCTAATGTTTACAAGGATTCTGTTGAGTTGTCTGATAAACTACTTAGTCGTGCTGGGGTCTTTATCGCTCCAGGCTCCATTTTCGGAGAATCTGGTAGCAGATATGTCAGAATATCTTTGTGTGCCGATAAAAGAGTCTTCGCGGAGGCTGTAAAACGAGTGGAGGAGAATCTATGATAATCGGAATTATTGGTGTTGGCCTGATTGGTGCTTCAATGGCAGTTTCACTCAAGGATGTAATAAAAAATGTCGAGATTATTGGTTGCGACAGTGATCCTCAAAACTGCGAGATTGCTCTTAGATCTGGAGTTGTTGATAGGTTTGAAGGACTCGAAATGGTTGTTGAAAAAGCAGATATTATCTTTTTGGCTCCTCCTGTCTCGATGATAGAGAAGATGTTGCCTCGAATTTTGTCGATGCCTAATATCTCAGACAAGGTAGTTATTGATTGTGGTTCGACTAAATCTCAAATCGTTGAATCAGTAGAAAATCACAGATTCAGAGGTAGATATGTTGCCGCTCATCCTATGGCAGGAACTGAGCACTCAGGCGCAGCAAATGCAGTTAAAGGTCTGTTTATTGGCAAGAATATGATTATCTGCGACCATGAGAAATCAGACCATGACGCTCTTGATCTTGCTGTTGGCTTTTTTAAGGCACTTTCGATGAATATTTTATATATGGACGCCCTTTCGCACGACCTTCATCTTGCCTATGTCTCACATCTCTCTCACATCACCTCTTTCTCTTTGGCTGTCTCAGTCTTAGAGAAGGAGAGGGATGAAAAGGAGATTTTCGATCTTGCAGCGGGCGGCTTCAACTCAACGGTGCGACTTGCTGCGAGCAATCCTGCTACTTGGACACCTATTTTTTTACAAAACAGAGAGAATCTGATCGGTGCGATTGAAAGTTATACTAATGTGATGGGTAGATTCAGAGAGGCATTGATTAATAACGATGGGGCTGCATTGACGGAGTTGATGTCTAAATGCTCTAAAATTAAAGAGATTATCAAAAATTAAATGAAAGAGATGATGAAAAATATTTTACAAAATTCAGAAAGGCCGATACTTATTACAGGACCTTGTAGTGCCGAGAGCCGAGAGCAACTGTTCCAAACAGCAAAACAGCTTAAAGAGAGGGGATGTGTTGATCTTTTTAGGGCTGGGGTATGGAAGCCAAGAACGCGTCCCGATAGCTTTGAAGGTGTCGGAAAAGAGGGGCTAATATGGTTGCGAGAAATCAAAACAGCGCTTTCGATACCCGTTGCAGTTGAGGTTGCAAATGCTTCTCATGTAAATGATGCTCTAAAATTTGGTATTGATGTGTTGTGGATTGGTGCAAGAACCTCTGCTAATCCTTTTGCAATGCAGGAGATTGCCGATTCGCTTGCTGGAGTTGACACTGTTGTCTTGATAAAGAACCCAATGAGCCCCGATCTTGAGCTATGGACTGGAGCAATTGAGAGGGTAATGAGAGCAGGCGTCTTGCAAGTGGCAGCTATACATCGGGGCTTCTACACATTTGGTAAATCTACCTACCGCAATCCTCCTCTCTGGCAGATTCCGATCGATCTCAAAAAGAGGTTTTCTGACTTACCGCTTATTTGTGACCCAAGCCATATGGGAGGATCTTCGTCGTTTCTTAAAGAGTTGTCGCAAAAGGCAATGGATCTGAATTATGATGGTTTGATGATTGAAAGTCATATCAATCCATCTTTGGCATTAAGTGATAAGCAGCAACAAATTACCCCTGAGGAGCTTAGATTGCTTATTGATGGGCTTGTCCTTCGTGATAAAGAGGGTGTAGTGCAAAATGGTGTTTTGGGAGAGTTGCGGACATTTATCGATTTGTGTGACGATCAACTTTTAGATGTGTTGGAGAAGAGGATGGAGTTGGCGCGAAAGATTGGAGCTTACAAAAAGGAGAACAACCTTACAATTCTCCAAAATTCGAGATGGGATGAGATTATAAATAGAGTTATAACAAAAGGGGAGCAGAGGGGAATCAGTCCAGGATGTGTTCACGAAGTTTTTCGTTCAATTCACCAGGAGTCGATCAACCATCAGAATAATGTTATGAATAGCCTTTGATAGTAGTATATTTTGTATCTTTCGCCACCGAACTTTAAATTATGACTAAACATATATTAATTCTTGCAATATTGTTGCAAATCTGTGGTTGTACCACAAAGCCTACTTTGGAAATAGACAAAGGGGTATCATTTGAACTTGCAAAACAGAGGGCGTTGTTGGTTAAGGATGTAAAATATGATCTCTCTTTTGTAGTTCCGTCTATCAAGGACTCTTCAATCAAGGCAAAAGAGACTATTAAATTCGTCTTGGAAAACAGAGAGACTCTGTTGCTCGATTTCTCAGAGGGCAGAGATTATTTAGATTCGATTGAGATAAATGGAGAGAGTGTTGAAGTTCTCTATGAAAATGAGCATATTGTGTTGTCCGAAAAGTATTTGGAGAGGGGAGAGAATGTTGTTAAAATTCTCTTTACAGCCCCCGACAAATCGTTGAACAGGAACAATGAATATCTCTACACATTGCTTGTACCCGACAGGGCGCGTTCTCTCTTCCCTTGCTTCGACCAGCCTAACATCAAAGCAAAATTCACCCTTCGCCTAACCGTTCCTTTAGAGTGGGAGGTTGTCTCTAATGGTCAGATTGTAAATCAAAGTCTTCAAATTGAAAAAGGAGTTAGAATCTCTGAGTTTTCTGAGACAGAGCCTCTTCCAACATATCTCGTCTCTTTTGTGACAGGAAAACTGCAAAAGATTACAGAGGAGAGAGATGGGAGAGCAGTTACTTTGTATCACAGAGAGAGCGATGAACAGAAGCAGCTTCAGTGCAAAACTATTTTAGATGAGGTCTTTGGTGCATTAAATTGGATGGAGGAGTACACTTCAATCAAGTATCCGTTCACAAAGTACGATTTGATTATTTTACCAGGCTTTCAATATGGAGGAATGGAGCATGCTGGAGCTACTCTTTACGCCGACAGGACTATGTTTTTAGAGCCCAATGCGACGAAGGACGACTTTATGTCTCGTTCGATGCTTATCGCTCATGAGACGGCTCATATGTGGTTTGGCGATTTGGTTACTATGAAATGGTTCGATGATGTTTGGATGAAAGAGGTCTTTGCAAACTATTTTGCATCTGAAATTGTCCGCCCAATTTACGGAGATATAAATCACGACCTTAACTTCTTGAATTCCAACTATCCTCAAGCATTGTCTGAAGATAGAACTGATGGCTCAAATCCAATCAAACAGAATTTAGACAATTTATCGTATGCGGGTTTGGTGTATGGTAGTATCATTTACAATAAAGCTCCAATTGTGTTTAGAATGTTAGCCGAAAATTTGGGGCCCGATAAATTTAGGGCAGCTTTGACGGAGTATTTAAAAACCTACTCATATTCAAATGCTGATTGGGATGATTTGATAGAGATTATCGGAAAACACTCTGAGCGACCAATGGACGAGTGGAGCAGGGTGTGGATCAAAGAGAGGGGATTGCCTAAAATTTCTATAACGCATGTTTTTGATTCGCTGATCGTTGAGCAAGAGGATCTGTTTGACAAGACTCTGTTCAGAGAGCAAAAATTAAGGGTAACTGCATATGAGCCAAAGAGTAATTGGGCTGTTATCAAGGACACAATTGTTGATCTGTCTAGTAAGACATTAAGGATTGCCGAAGTCAAGAGAGATGCAATTTTGATTGCAAATAGTGATGGTAAATCTTATTGCATATTTACTCCAGACTCTACAGCTTTAGAGTATATGAAAAGCAAGGTTGCACATATAAAATCGAATGACTCCAAAGGTCAAATACTTAAATTTCAGATATTGTCCCAGCTCTACGAATCTGTTTGGCAAAGAAGTTTGTCTCCAGGTGATTTTCTTGAGGCTGTCTCTTCTGTGATTGTTAATGAGACTAATAAGCAGATATTTAGCAGAGCATTATCATATTCAGCCTCTGTCTGCACCTCTTTCGATGTTGACGGTGTTAGTCAAAAGGTTTTTGAGTTGTCGTTAATGAAGATTATTCAAAATGGGGCAAACCTTGATAATCGAGTCTCTGCCTTTAGAGTTCTTTCTGAATGTTGCAGAGAGGACAGGTCGATTGATTTTTTGGTTAATTGCTTTTTAAAACCAGACTCTTCGCCTCTGAAGTTGTCGGAGCGCGATTTAACTAGACTCTGTTATGAACTCTCTATTCGTCTTCCAGAGCGATACGAGGAGTTTAAAGCTATTCAAAAAGAGAGAATTACTAGTGTTGACAGGCTTCGGGAATTCAACTATATAGTTCCAGCTCTCTCTCCTCTCTCTGCCGTCAGAGATTCTGTCTTCAACTCATTTCTGAATCCTGCAAATAGAGAGATTGAGCCGTGGACTATCACATCTCTCTCTTATCTAAACCACTCTTTGCGCGATGAGGAGTCTGTTCGCTATCTCTCAAAAGCACTATTTTTACTACCCGAAATTAGAGAGACTGGAGATATTTTCTTTCCGCGTAACTGGTGCCGTGCGTTGCTTTCGGGCCATAAATCGAAAGATGCTGCCAACGAAGTTCAGATATTCCTGAAACAGAATAGAGATCTTAATCCGATGTTGGCAGGCAAGATTAAACAGAATTCGAAACATTTGATGCAATAGAGAGATGAAAAATCAGAAAAAAGCCATTATTCTCGGTCTCTTTGTTGTAATGTTCTGGGCAACTGTTGCAACTGCCTTTAAGATTGCTTTAGCTGAGACTGGGGTAATTCAGTTGCTAACTGTCTCTTCGTTGACGGCTGCAATTATCTGCCTCTTTGAATTGATTAGAATAGGGAAGCTAAAGTCTTTAAAAGTTTTTTTTGGAAAAAGAGAGCTTCTTTTTGCTGCATTAGGTGGTTTGTTAAACCCGTTTCTCTATTATTTAGTTCTGTTTAAAGCCTATTCGTTGCTTCCTGCTCAAATTGCGCAGCCACTCAATTACTCGTGGCAAATTGTGCTTATTCTTTTTATGGCTCTGTTTTTTAAACAGAAAATTAGAGGGGTGCAATTTCTAGGTCTCTTTGTGAGTTTTGCTGGTATTATAATGCTCTCCCTTAATTCAAACGCTTCTGCCGAGGGATCTTTATCTACTTTGGGGATCTTTCTTGCTCTGGGCAGTGCCTTCATTTGGGCATCTTATTGGATTTTAAAGATGAAGGAGACATCGGATCCTGTTGCTAGTCTCTTTATGAATTTTCTTTTCGGCTCAATCTATTTAATTGTCTTAATGATTATTACGGGAGTTGAGCTTCCAAATCTCAAGGCTATCTTAGCCTCAGTTTATGTTGGGACATTCGAAATGGGGCTAACCTTTATATTCTGGATTAAAGCTTTGAATCTAGCAACCAATAGAGTAGCCTTAACTCAAATAACATATCTGTCACCTGCGCTCTCTCTGATTTTGATTGTTCTCGTGCTTGGTGAACCATTTACACTTCTGACAGTCTTAGGTTTAGCCTCAATAACTACTGGGATTATAATCTCTACATATCAAAAAAAGAGTTGAGTTAATTTGGTATTTACGAAATTGTGGCTATATTTGCAGTCCCAAAAAATGGTACCCTGGCCGAGTGGTTAGGCACCGGTCTGCAAAACCGTGAACAGCAGTTCGAATCTGCTGGGTACCTCAAAAAAGGGTAGCTAAAACAAAGTTTTAGTTACCCTTTTTCATTACAACCTATCTTCCCTCTTTCCCTCTATCTCACTCACTCACTTTCTTTCTTTCTTTCTTCCTTCCTTCCTTCCTTTCTCTCCTCCTCATCTTTTTTCTCTTTCTTACTTTCTTACTCTTTTCCTGAATTACTCGCTTTTACCGCTAACTGAAAGAATATCAATATGTTTTGCATTTCCGTCAGACTATGGGTAGTCTGCATGCATTTGCAAAACGCTCATATAATCAACAATATAGCTTGGATAAGACTGTAGGCTAAAATTGTAATGACTTTTGCAGAAGATACATATATCTTATTCGGTTTAATTCAGGCATAACTTTTCGATTCTAATGGTGCTTCGCATTATTATATGCTCAGCAAAGCTTCGCCCTGTCCGTAACATAACATGTATTTGTCTTCGAGATATCTTAGTTTGAAGTTCAGTTTTTAACTTGAGGCTAAGTATCACATAGACAACGCCTTTTGCGATTTCCTGCAGATCCCCCCAATCTGCCAGAATAATTTCTATGTGCTTGAAATAGTGAGTTTTAGTTTTATTTAAAGATTCCAAAACATTGAACTAAAAAGGCTATAATGTTTATTAATAGATAGTTATACTTTATTCTGGCAGATTGGGGGGATCTGCAGGAAATTGTATAACATTCTCTATATCAAGCACGAAAATATTATAGCCATTACTGTATCATATTATCATTTCAAATAAATTCATAGTTCTTTTTCAATGCACAATTCCAATTATCTTATAATTCTTATACACAGTTTTTATGCATAATACTCATTCACAATTCTTATACATAATACTCATTCACAACTATTATTCATAAAACTATTTATAATAAGCTTAACTTTTGTCCTATAAATCTAATTCATAAAACTATTTTTAATACACATGACTATTGTCCTATAAATCTCATTCACAACACTCTTTTTTATTATCATTGATTATTGTCTGATATTTTATATAGATAGTATTCGAAACGCTATTTAGGGATGTGCTCAATTTGAATAAATATAGGATAGGTATTGGCTTATTTTTGCCCTATATGGGGTTTCTATAACTCAATATGCATAAATGTAGGTGTGGATTGAACTTATTTTTGTGCCAAATGGGGGTTATGTACTCAATTTGCATAAATATATGAGAGACATCTTTAGTTTGATATGGGTCCTACAAGTTGTTGTCTAACTTTTTTGGTTTATTTCACTTTTTTGTTCATATCACTTTTTTAGTTTATTTCACTTTTTTGTTCATATCACTTTTTTAGTTCATTTCACTCTTTTTAGTTACCCTCATTTGTTTATTAAATCATTTTGGCTTTGTCGTTAAATAAAAAAAGAGACCCTGAAATGGGTCTCTGTTTATAAAAAAATTGAATTACCTATTAAGATCTACAGCTCTTCGAAATTTACATCCGAAAAGGTTGGGGCAGTGTCTTTGGAACTTTTTTCCTGTGCAGCAGGAGCTTTTTCTCTAATATATTGAATAATCTCTTCTAGACCTTGAGAAAATTTTTCAAAATCTTCTTTGTACAAAAAGATTTTATGTTTGTCATAAACAAACCTTCCATCGCGGTCGAGCCTTCTCTTACTTTCTGTGATTGTTAGATAGTAATCGTTGTTCTTAGTTGCCTTGACATCAAAAAAATAGGTGCGTTTTCCGGCCCTCACAGGCTTGGAAAAGACGTCATCGCCATTACGCTCTTGAGCGTCTGCCATATCAAAATCCTCAAAGTACATTTTGTTCGTTTTTAAATTTCTTCTACAAAGATAAAATTATTTTTTGTGCACAAAAATCTATCTTTGCAAAATATTAAGATAATTAGAATATTTATGATTAGCAGAAGACTGATACGTGTCAAGGTTTTTAAAGTTCTTTTCAGTAGAATTAGCTCAGGGTCGGAGTCGTTACAAGCAGCGGAAAAAGAGCTGCTCATGAGTTGCGACAAAACTCTCGATCTATATTTCTATCTGTTGTCGTTACCTGTTGCTCTACGCAATGTTGCTGAAAACAAGATAGAAGCAGGTTTGAAAAAGTTTCACCCAACCTATGAGGAGGCAAATCCAAATAGAAGATTTGTTGAAAATAGATTGATTGAAAAAATCGCAAACAACGAAACTTTGATTAAGAAATGTGAAGCTGCAGGTCTTTATTGGAGCGACCAATTATCGTTTGTAAAAAAATTATACAATTCTATAATTGAAAAAGAATATTTTAAAAATTATATGTCTTTACCATCGGTAACTTTTGCCGATGACGTAAAATTGATCTGTGACATTTTCGAAAACGAGTTGGAGGAGAGTGATGATTTGTACGAAATCATTGAAGATATCAGCCTTTATTGCTCCGACGACATAGCTTATGTGCTAAATGTAATTATTGAGAGGTTGCAAAAAGTACGTGAAGACAAAAAGGTAACCCATCCAACTGTTTTCATCAAAGATGAAGACAGGGAGTATGCTCTAAGACTTTTAACTCAATCTTTGATTCACTATGACGATTATGTTGAGTTGATGTCGGACTTTACCCTTAACTGGGAGCCAGAGAGAATTGCTGCCACAGACTTAGCATTGATTGTTATGGGAATTGCCGAGGGAATTGCCTTCCCGAATATCCCGCTTAAGGTCTCTATTAATGAATATGTAGAGATTGCGAAATTTTACAGCACTCAAAATAGTAAAGTATTTGTAAACGGAGTCTTGGACAAAGTCTTAAATGCTCTTCAAAAGGATGGAAAAATCCAAAAGAGCGGGAGAGGTTTGGTAGGCTCAGCAGAATAGTTAAATTTGTATAAATTTTTAAAAAAGGAATAAAATGAATTTTCTTGTATTTTTACAGGCAGCACCTGCAAACGGAGCAGGCGGAAACTGGACTTTCTTAGCGATGATGGTTCTTATTTTTGTTGTGATGTACTTCTTCATGATCCGTCCACAACAAAAGAAACAAAAAGAGCTTGTGAAGTTTCGCGATAACCTTAAAAAAGGTGACAAAGTGCTTACTGCTGGCGGCATTTACGGAGTTGTAGTTGAGGTTAAAGATCAGTATGTTCTTGTAGAGGTAGATGCGAATGTTAAAATTCGTTTCGATAAATCTGCAATCGTATCGGAAGTTGCAGACATACAGAGCACTAAATAGCTTGTTATCTTAATGATAAGGCTCCCGAAAATAAAATTTAGTTACGAGAGAGGCAGACAATTATTACTTTTTTTGTTCTGTCTCTTTTTGGCTTTCATCATTTGGTTCATACACAAACTATCCGAAGAGTACTCAGCCGTTCTTGAGTATAGGATAGTTGCAGTATCGGACCTTCCAGGGAGAGCTGGTGAGTCGTTGTCGGAAGACGCCTTATTTATAAAGGCCAGAACCAGCGGTTTCTATATCTTGCAACAGAGGTATGCAAGAATCGGAAATATGGTTAGATTGAATATAGATGGGAAGATGCTCAAAAGGAGAGAGGGTGTAGCAGACGGTTTTTATTTGAATGCAAATGGATTAAAGGATAAGCTTCAAGAGTATTTCGGTGAGACGATGCTCATTGAAGGTGTGGCTACCGATACTTTGAGATTCTTCTTTCCTCGTAAGACTAGTAAAAATGTTCCCATAGCAGCAAGAACAAATTTGCGTTTCTCTAAGCAATATACCCTTTCTGGTTCGGTTAAGTTGACTCCCGACCGCATCACAATTTATGGAAACTATTCTGACATTCAGAATATCGACACAATCTTTACCCAACCAATAAACATTACTGATGCAGCAAAGAGCGTAAGTGGAGTCGCTGACTTGAAATCTTTGAAAGGTGTCAGGTATTCGGTAAAAGAGGTCTATTATTCAGCTCCTGTTGAGAGATATGTAGAACAGTCTGTTAATGTTACTGTGCTCCCTGCTGACGAGCCTGCAGGAAAGAGAATTGTCCTTTTTCCAACCGAAGTAAAGTTGATAATGAGACTTCCCTATACTTCAAAAGGGACCGAAAAAATATCTGCCAAAGTGACATATTCTCAAATAGAGGAGTCGCTAAACTCGTTTGTAAAGCCAATTTTTGATTTTGGAGATCAAAGGGTTCTTAGCTATAAGACCGAACCTCCATATATTGAGGCAAAAATAATCGATAAATAATTCATTATGTATTGCTTAGCTTGTACAGGTGGAATAGGAAGTGGTAAATCCTATGTTTTGAGAATCTTCAGTGCCTTGGGGGTACCTGTTTACTTTTCTGACGACAGAACTAAAGAGTTATACAATCAAAATCAGCTATTAATCAAAGAGTTGTCAAATCTTTTAGGCGAAGATATTTTAGTTAACGGTGTTTTGAATAAAGCTGCAATGGCGGCAAAAGTTTTTGCAGACAAGTCTCTCCTTTCTCAAGTTAATTCCATTGTTCATCCAATTGTTTTAGAGGATTTTATAGCGTGGAAAAAAGAGCAGTCGAGTAAAGGTATGAATTTTGTAATAATAGAGTCCGCAATTATTCTAGAGATTCCATTTTTTTTGGATGAGACTGATGGAGTTTTGGTTGTAACTGCGCCAGAAAATGTGAGAATTGAGAGAGTAACAAAGCGAGACGGATTATCTCCAGAGGCTGTTAAAACAAGGATGGATAAGCAGATGAGTGATAAGGAGAGAATCGATAAAGCGGATTTTGTTATCTTTGCTGATGGACAAAGAGCTGTACTTCCTCAAGTTTTGGAGGTATACAACAGAGTAAATAATTTAATGACTAAATAAATATAGCAAGATGGGTTATGGCAAATGGATCACTGGCGCTTTAGGATGGGCTCTTGGTGGACCGATTGGAGGAATTATAGGATTTGCATTAGCATCGATTCTCGAAAAAGGTGGTGATGCGAGTGCTGTTGCTGGAGGCGTCTCTGCTGAACAGAGGAACAGCTTTTTTGTCAGTCTTCTTGTTCTCTCTTCATCGGTAATGAAGGCAGACGGAAGGATAATGAAGTCTGAGCTTGATTATGTTAAAAGATTTATTGCAGAAAACTTTGGTGTTGACGCAGCAAAAGAGGCAGCTCTTCTTTTAAAAGAGATTTTACAGAAGGAGATTGATATCAACGAAGTTGGTGCTCAGATTCGTGTCAATATGAATCCCTCTTCGAGGATTCAGTTATTGCACTACCTTACTGGTATTGCTATGGCAGATGGGGCGGTGAGCCGCGACGAACTTGTTGTCCTAAGAAAGATTGCGCTTGCGCTAGGAATTCCTCAGGCAGAGAGTGAATCTGTCTTTGCGATGTTCGATAATGGAATAGATGCTGCTTACCAAGTTCTTGAGGTAGATAAAAATGCTACCGACGAAGAGGTTAAAAAGGCATATAAAAAGATGGCTGTTAAACATCATCCCGATAAAGTTTCTAGTTTGGGTGCTGATGTTCAAAAGGCTGCAGAAGAGAAGTTTAAGAAGATTTCCGAAGCTTTCGATAAAATTAAGAAAGAGAGAGGAATTATCTAGTAATATACTGTATTATAGTAAATAACAAATGAAAACTAACTTACAAAAGATTTTATCTGTTTCCGGCCAACCGGGACTTTTTGAGTACGTAAACCAGGCTAATGCCGGTGTAATTGTAGAATCACTTATAAACAAAAAGAGAAATTGCTTTGGTATGCAATCAAGAGTAACTTCTCTTTCGGATATTTCAATATATACAACTAGCGAAGAGGTATCTCTAAGATCTGTTCTTGAAAAGATGAGAGAGCACCTTGGCGAGCAAGACGCTCCATCTCCAAAATGTGACCCTTCGGAGTTGAAGGCACTATTTTCACAAGTTCTTCCAGATTACGACCAAGATAGATTTTATGTTTCACACATGAAAAAGGTTGTTGAGTGGTATAACATTCTTAAGAACCATGCATCTCTCGATTTTGAAGATGAGAAAAAAGAGGAGGAGCAAGCCGGTTAATGAGGATTCAGCTAATAACTCTAGGTTGCTCAAAAAACAGAGTAGATTCTGAGCATCTGCTCAAGCAGATTTATGCTTCAGGAATTGCGATCGCTCCTGAGTCTGAGGATTTGTCAAAAGGTGAGGTCGATACTGTTATTATTAACACTTGCGGGTTTATCAAAGATGCCAAGCAAGAGTCTATCGACACAATTTTCTCTGCGATTGATGCAAAACAACGAGGATATATCTCTAAGATACTCGTCTTTGGATGTCTTTCGCAAAGATATCGTGATGAACTTAAGGACTCTATGCCTGAGGTAGATGGATTTTTTGGAGCATTCGACTCTTTTTCGGTAGTTGAGGCTTTGGGAAAGAGGTATGATGCTTGTTTGAGCACATCTAGATATCTTACCACACCTAATCACTATGCATATCTAAAGGTCTCCGAAGGTTGCGACAGAATCTGTTCTTACTGTTCAATTCCTCTTATTAGAGGTCCTCACACTTCTGTGCCAATCGAAGAGCTTGTAGACGAGACGAAAAAATTGGCAGATCAGGGTGTAAAAGAGCTGATAGTTGTTGCGCAAGATACTACATACTACGGGATAGACTTATACAAGAAGAGAGAGATCTCTCGTCTGATCGAAAAGGTATCCGAAGTTAATGGAATAGAATGGATTAGACTTTTGTACTCTTATCCGGCGGCATTTCCAGAGGATCTTTTAGACGTAATTGCGTCCAATCCAAAAGTATGTAAATATCTAGATATTCCGCTTCAGCACGTCTCAGATAAAGTGTTGTCTGCGATGAGACGCTCTGTCGATGGAAAGGAGACTAGACGAATAGTTGCTAAATTTAGAGAGAAGGTGCCAGAAATTGTTCTTAGAACAACGATGATTGTAGGACACCCTGGCGAAGATAAGAGAGCCTTTGAGGAGTTGCTTCAGTTTGTTGAAGAGGCGAAGTTTGAGAGGTTAGGAGCTTTTACCTATTCTCAGGAAGAGGGCACTTACAGCGCTCTGAATTTTAAAGACACAATTAGTCAGAAAGTTAAACAGGAGAGATATGATCGATTAATGGAACTACAATCGGGAATTTCATTGAATTACAATCTCTCAAGAGTTGGTAAAAAGGAGACTGTTTTGATTGATTCTCTCTCCGATGGAGTTCTAGTTTCGCGAAGCAGATCGGAGAGTCCAGAGGTAGATGGTGAGATTCTGATCGGTATGGAGGATATTCCTGCCGGTTTTGAACCTGAAAAATTAATTGGTACATTTGCCCAAGTAGAAATTATAAAAGCAGATGAGTACGATCTGCTTGCCAGAATAATTAAATAATTCACTAAATCATTTTATTATGAAATTATTAGAAGGTAAAGTTGCTCTGATCACAGGAGCTGCAAGAGGAATCGGTAAGGCGATTGCAGTAAAATATGCTTCTGAAGGAGCCAATATCGTATTTACAGACCTTAATATTGACGACAATGCTTTGGCTACGAAAGCTGAGCTTGAATCATATGGTGTGAAGGTTATGGCCGTAGCATCTAACGCTGCTTCATTCGAAGAGTCTCACAAGGTTGTAGAAGATACAGTAAAAGAGTTTGGACGTCTAGATATCTTAGTAAACAACGCAGGTATCACCAAAGATGGATTGATGATGAGAATGAGCGAACAGCAATGGGATGCAGTTATCACTGTCAATCTTAAATCTGCATTCAATTTTGTTCATGCTGTTACTCCGGTGATGATGAAACAAAAAGGCGGATGTATCATCAATATGAGCTCTGTTGTAGGAGTTGGTGGAAATGCTGGTCAGGCAAATTACTCAGCATCTAAGGCAGGTATGATTGGTCTGACAAAATCAATCGCGCAAGAACTTGGTTCAAGAGGTGTAAGAGCTAATGCTGTTGCTCCAGGCTTTATTATGACAGAGATGACAGACAAACTTCCAGAAGATGTTAAAAAAGAGTGGGCTGCTCAGATTCCATTAAGAAGAGGTGGTACTCCAGAGGATGTAGCAAACGTTTGTACATTCCTAGCATCCGATTTGTCGTCTTATGTAACAGGACAAGTAATCTCAGTTTGCGGCGGCATGAAGATGTAGTCTGCCAGACTGATTGTTAAAGACTAGAATTATAGACTTAATTTGAATTTAAAAGACCAGCTAAATGATTTTTTAGCTGGTCTTTGTATTTAGTAACTAATAAAATAACTATATTTGAACAAAATATAGATTCATGACAACTAATAAAGGTCTTAAGGTACTTATTCAAGTAGATTTTGAAGGAATGTCATCGGTAGTCACTTTCGACGAAACATATCCTGGCCACGTTCATTTCGAAAGGAATTGCAAACTTCTTACTAATGAAGTTAATGCCGCAGTTGAGGGTGCCCTGGAGGCTGGAGCAACAGAGATTATTGTAAGAGATGGTCACAGTGCGAATATAAGTGTTAACCACGAAGAGCTTAATAAAGTGGCAAAGCTTGTAAGAGGAAGAAGACCCGGTACTCCAGAAACAATGGTTATATGTGTCGATGAATCTTATGATGCTCTTTTGTTTATTGGTGCACATGCGAGAGCTGGCAAAGAGAATGGCGTCCTTTCACATACTATGTCTCTTAAAGTAGTTGAGGTCTCGTTTAATGATATGCCAATCTCCGAATGTGCTTTTAATGGACTTTACGCTGGTATGTTTGGAGTACCTGTTGTTTTTATCGCAGGTGATTCAGAGACTCAGAGGGAGTCGATTGAAACATTTGGTAAAGATATCTATACAACAGTCACCAAAGAGCCTTATGGAAGAACTTGTGCTATCTGCTACCATCCAGAGGTAGTTTGTAGTGATATTAAATCAAAAGTAAAAGAGGCAATTAAAAACAGAGAGAGATTCACTCCGCTTAAGCTTAATGCACCTTACACGCTTAAATTGAAAGTAAGAGAGAACCCTGATTCGGACGATATCTCTTATATTGAATATACCTCAGATGATCTATATGATGTAATGAAAAAATTTTGGAGTTACCTTTAAAAAATTGACGACATGAAAAGAAGAACACAAATTTTACTGCCAGTTGTAATTGCTTTGGCTCTTATAACAAGTTCATGTGGCCCAATCTTGGAAACAATATCAATCGATATTAAGACGCCTGCTAAATATGATGTAAAGTTGACCGATAAAAATATTTCTGTCTTTACTACGATAGATCATAATGTTAAAAGATTTCAGATAGATGGTTTTGTCTTGAATGACTCTTCATTAATGGTGGAATTTTCTAAAGGTTTTGCGCGTCAAATAGAAACCAGTCTCCAATATCCAGTCTCTACGATACCTGTTTACAACCATTTTTTACCAGAAAGTTTTATGCCCGATTCGGCATATATTGTAGATCTGGCAAGACAAACATCTTCCGATGTTCTAATTATTGTTGATGGTGTTACTATTCAAATGCCATCTTTTAAACCTCAAAAGATAAACCCATTGATTGAATATCCTTCGAAGATAATGGTGATGCCTGCCTCTTATAAGCTGAATGTTTATGATGCTGTAAATGTGAAAAAAATTGCGTCAATTACAAGGGTCGATACTATGTATGTCGAAGTTTTAAATAATGAAACTGTCAGGCTTTTGGCGAATAAAGAGGGAGTTGTAACTGCTGCCCAAGAGTTTATTCCTGCTTTGGGAAAAACGGTAGCTGCAGATTTTGTACCTACTTGGCGAGAAGAGCGTCGTTTTATTTATGTTTATCCTGGAGGTAGATGGATTAACGCATTGGTGTTGGCAAGAGAGTTTGAGTGGGAGAGAGCAATGGAGGTATGGATGGTTGAATTAGATAATAAGTCTGCCGAAAAGAGAGCTGCAGCTGCATATAATATCGCGGTTGCTTGTGAAATTACTGAGAAATTTGATTTGGTAGAGAAGTGGTTGGATTATGCTTATAAACAATATCCTTTTCAATCGATAGAGTCTTATAAAAAGAGAATCAAAACACTTGAAAGGGTAAAAAAATGAGTGAACGCAATCCCGATTTAGTTAGAAAACATAGAAAGACTATTCTGCTCAACGATAAAGAGCTTGAGGCTCTTAATGCATATTGTAAAAAATACAAAGTAAGCTCTCAGGCGAAGTTTTGTAGAGAGGCGATTATATCCACAATACTTCAAAGATTCGAAGAGGATCATCCAAAGTTGTTTTAAGGAAAAATGGTGGGTCTGTAAGCCGGATTCTGTACTCAAAAGAGTCTCTATCATTTATCTGATGCAGCCTACCCCCCGACAACGGACGAGCAGCCCTTGACTGTCGGTATACATGGCCTTGCAGGAGACTGGTCGTACCTCCACTATGTCGCCATAACGAAGCGTGGGCTCTTACCCCACATTTTCACCCTTACTTTACTAGAAAGCGGTTATTTTCTGTTACGATTTGCCAAAACTTACGCCCTGCTGTGATTTCCACAGAGTCTTGCTCTTCCCTGTCCGGACTTTCCTCCCCTTGCGGAGCGATAGAGCGACCCACCGCTGCAAAGGTATTAAAAAAGTACGGTTATTGAGTTTTTTATCTATATTTGCCGTGCATTAAACAATGCTTGGGGGTGCCGTAAGGCTGAGATTAGACCCTTTTCACCTGATCTGGATAATGCCAGCGAAGGGAAAGCGTACATATTCCTACATACACCCCCCTGCTAATTAAATTAATTACTAATGAAAAAATTAAGTTTATTAAGCGGGGCTATTTTATTTCCTTTTTTAACCCTTGCACAGAATCCTGTTCAAAAGGAAACCATTGTCACTTCAAAATTAGACAGTGTTGTTGTTCAATCCACTAGAGCTGGTAAAAACACACCGGTCGCTTTTTCAAAAATTAATTCGACTCAATTGAGATCGATGTCTCCACTTAACTCTGTCCCTATGGCTTTATCGTTGATGCCTTCAGTTGTCTCGTCTACCGAAGGTGGAAATGGGCTTGGCTACTCTTCGATGAGGGTGCGTGGAAGCGATGCGTCTCGTATTAATGTTACCATTAATGGAATTGCCTTGAATGATGCTGAATCACAAGAGGTCTTTTGGGTAAATCTTCCCGCTTTGTCGGGCTTTTTAAGTGATATCCAGCTTCAGAGAGGAGTGGGAACCTCTGTAAACGGTGCGGGTGCTTTTGGCGCAAGTATCAATATGCAGACAGTTAAACCTTCGTCTGATGCTTATGGTAGCGCAGATCTGACAATAGGTAGTTATAAATCTGTGATTTCCTCTATTTCTGCAGGGACAGGACTTCTTCCGGGAGGATATTATGCCGATTTAAAGTACTCTTACGCTACAGGAGAAGGTTATATTCGTAATGCTAAATCGAGACTAAATTCACTTTATGCTACAGTTGGTTGGAGAAATGCAAAGAATGACATTAAATTGAACTACATGTTTGGAGATCAAAAAACTGGGATTACTTGGAATGGTGTTCCTAGGGAGATGCTCAAGGTCGACAGACGTTACAATCCAGCAGGAGAGTATAATGACGCAGCTGGAAATAAACGATATTATGATAATGAGACCGATAACTATACTCAGCACCATTTTCAACTCTTTTATAGCAGAGAACTCTCAAGCAAATTGTCACTTACCTCAAGTCTGAATTTCACAAAAGGTGATGGATATTACGAAAACTACAAGGCGAATAAAAAATTCTCGTCTTATGGTCTTCCGTCACAAGTAGTGAATGGTGTCACATATAAAAAATCAGATTTGATTATCAGGCAATTGATGGATAACATGTATATGTCAGCTTCATCGTCATTGATCTATTCAAGTGAAAATTACAACGCAACATCGGGAATATCTTATTCTAGATATATTGGTGACCATTTGGGCAGAGTTTTGTGGTCTATGTATAATCAAAACATCGCAAATGATCACATGTGGTACTTTAATGATGCCAGAAAAACAGATTTTAATCTCTATTCCAGACATGAAGTAAAGGCTGCTAAATGGTTGTATATTTATGCAGATTTGCAATTCAGAAGAGTAGCTTTAAATATGGATGGCCCCGACAAAGACTTTGTCTCTCTCCTTTACAAAAAGCACTATAACTTCTTTAATCCAAAATTTGGATTAACATTCGATTTAAGCAAGAGTAGTAAACTGTATGCTTCGGTTGCAATCGGAAGAAAGGAGCCTGGTAGGGCAGATATAAAAGAGTCGATAAAGGCTGGTAAGGCAGATTTAGTGAAGCCTGAGCGTCTGACTGATTATGAGTTTGGATATATGTTTACCGGAGAAAAGTTGACACTTGCGACAAATGTCTACTTAATGGAATATAAGGATCAGTTAGTTCCTACAGGAAAGCTAAGTGAGACAGGTTATGTAATTAAAGAGAATGTTCCTCACTCTTACCGCAGAGGTATCGAATTTTCTGCCGCATACTCTCCTGCTCCTTTTATTAGATTTGATGGGAATCTAACTTTGAGTAAGAATAAAATCATAGACTATACATCTTGGCGCGATCTCTATGATAATCCTAACGATTGGACACCGATGCCTCAAACTAATAAATTCTTCTCGACTACAAATATTGCTTATTCACCAGAGTGTGTATCGGCTGCTTCGATGACAATCTCTCCCGATAAGCATACCAAGTTGATGCTTAATGCTAAATATGTTGGAAAGCAATACTATGACAACACATCGGATGAAAATTTCAGCATTCCTTCGTATTATGTTATGTCATTTAATGCATCAAGAGCATTTAAGATTAAAAGAGAAGGGGACTTTACCCTCTCTTTGTTTGTTGACAATCTTTTGAATCGTAAATATTTTTCAAATGCTTGGGTTTATAATGCAGGATTTGCAGATGGTTCGGCACTATATATTGAGGAGGGGCTTTTCCCTCAGGCAGAGATAAATTTTAACATCAAAGCTTCGTTTAAGTTCTAAAGATTAAAGTTTTAAATTATGTGGAATGTGATAGAATACGCTGGATTTGCAGTATCGTCTGCCTATTTGATTTTTGAGATTCTTCAAAAGAGGATCATGTGGGCCTTTGGTTTATTTTCTGCTCTTCTTTATATGGCAGTATTCATCAATTCTGATCTCTATGCTTCTGCAGCAATGCAGTTATACTATTTGACAGTATCAATTATTGGATGGTTCAAATGGGGTAAAGACAATTCGGAGGGAGGAGTTATTGTGAAGCCCTCTCTTCGAGTTGTTTTATATTCAAGTATTATTGCGATTCCAGGATTTATTGCGCTATATCTGATTTTGCTATTCTATAGCGATGATCCAGCCCCTTTAGCCGATGCGTTTATTGCTACCTTGAGTATGCTTGCCACCTATTGGCTGAGCTTAAAATATCTTGAACAGTGGTATCTTTGGATGGTTGCAAATAGTTGCGCAGTTATCCTCTGTTTTACTCAAGAGCTATATTTGACATCTCTTTTATACATTATTTATCTTATTGCTGCAATAATCGGCTATTTTAGGTGGAGAAATTTTGAGCGAGTTTTGGATTAGTTTTCAAAATCGCTAACTTTGCCTGACTAAATTTAATAATATGCGTTTAATTGCCGATAGCGGATCTACTAAAGTTGACTGGAGAGCCATTCACAGTGACGGATCAGTTCAGGAGATCACCACAGCAGGGATTAACCCTTTTTTCCAAACAGAAGAACAGATTATTTATGAACTTCAGCAGCACCTTTTACCTGATATCAGTGCTGCAATCAAGGAGATTTATTTTTACGGTGCCGGTGTCTCATCTCCGGAAAAAGTGCAGATCCTTCAAAACTGCTTCCGTACCGTTTTCCCAAAAGCCAGGTCTAATGCTTATACCGATCTTTTAGCTGCTGCTCGTGCGTTGTGCGGACATAAAGCTGGAATCGCATGTATTTTAGGCACAGGTGCAAATTCATGTTTTTACGATGGAGAAAACATCGTTGACAATGTTCCTGCATGTGGCTACATTTTAGGAGACGAGGGTAGTGGAGCTGTTTTGGGAAGAAAGTTTATTTCTGACTATCTAAAAAGACAATTACCTGCAGATATTACTGCTCTTTTCGATCAAAAATATGGTTTGAACTACAATTCAATCATTGAGAGAGTTTACAGACAACCTTTCCCAAACAGGTTCCTTGCAACATTCTCTGTGTTCTTGTTCGAAAACAAAACAAACCCTCATATCAATAAACTGCTTAAGAGTAGCTTTGAGGAGTTTTTCATGAGAAATATTATACATTACGATTATAAAAAATACAAGGTTAATCTGGTTGGTTCTGTTGCCTACCATTATCGCGACATCATCGAAGAGGTTGCTGCTGAGAATGGTATGAAAATAGGCACAGTGCTTAAATCACCGATTGACGGACTTGTTGAGTATCATAAAACAATATAATCATTGCCCGATGAAAGTAACCGAACAATCGTCCAATTACAGTAACTTGGACAAAATGTCTACCAGAGAGTTACTGGAGAACATGAACAGAGAGGACAAGACAGTTCCTATGGCTGTTGAACAGTGCATCCCTCAGATCGAAAAACTAGTTGATGGAATTGTAGAGAGAATGAAAAGAGGTGGAAGACTGTTTTATCTAGGAGCTGGTACCAGTGGAAGATTAGGCATTCTCGATGCGTCTGAAATTCCTCCTACTTATGGAGCCCCATTTGACCTTGTGATTGGATTGATCGCTGGTGGTGACAAGGCTATCCGTCGTGCTGTTGAAGCGGCTGAAGATAGTTGGGAAGGTGGTTGGAATGACATGCTGCCTTACAATATCGACCAAGATGATGTTGTTGTTGGAATTGCTGCTTCTGGAACTACTCCGTATGTTATTGGCGCAGTTAAAGAGGCTAGAAAGAGAGGAATTCTAACTGCTTGTATTACATGTAATCCAGGAGCACCTGTTGCTGCTGAGGTTGATATTCCGATAGTAGCAGTTGTAGGTCCTGAATTTGTTACAGGAAGTACAAGAATGAAATCTGGAACTGCTCAAAAGTTGATTCTGAACATGATCTCTACCTCTACCATGATTAGACTTGGCCATGTCAAGGGTAACAAAATGGTTGATATGCAGCTAACAAATGCTAAGCTTGTAGACAGAGGAACAAAGATGATTATGGAGGAGGCATCTATTTCTGATTATGAATATGCTAAAGAGTTGTTGTTGACTCATGGTTCTGTAAGAAAGGCCGTTGATTTCTACAACAGCATCAAATAGTGTGATGTTCAGGCAGAACTATCAGTCGGCTCTGCTACAGAGCGTTGTTGAAGAATTCTCATCATTGCCGGGAGTAGGGAAGAAGAGTGCGCTAAGGTTTGCTCTTCATCTTCTAAAACAACCTAAGGATAATGTTGAGAGATTTGGCAATTCTCTAATCAAAATGAGATCGGAGATTAAATATTGTGTCGAATGTAATATGATTTCCGACTCCGATAAATGTGCCGTCTGTTCTGACCCATCGCGCGATAAAACACAAATTTGTGTTGTTGAAAACATAAGAGATGTTCTCAGCATCGAGAACACTGAGTTATATAATGGGGTCTATCACGTACTCGGAGGGATAATCTCTCCGATGGATGGGGTGGGCCCTTCCGATTTATCTGTTGAGCCGTTGCTCAGAAAGGCTGAGGCAGGAGGAATCAGAGAGGTAATACTTGCATTAAGTACTACAATGGAGGGAGAGACAACTGCCTTTTATCTTTTTAGAAAACTTTCCCAGTTCAATTTAAAAATTACCGCAATTGCGAGAGGTGTTGGCTTTGGTGACGAATTAGAGTATGCCGACGAAGTGACTCTAGGTCGATCGATTCAAAACCGTCAACCCTTTTCGCCCGTATAACCTTTTTAAAACTTAAATTATGCACGAGTTTCCATTATCCTGGCTACTAACAGCTTTCACTGCCTACACCGCATTGTTGTTCTTCATTTCTTGGCTTACTTCAAGAAAGTCCGACAGTGGATCTTACTTCTCAGGTAACAAAAAATCACCTTGGTACATTGTTGCTTATGGTATGGTTGGAACATCTATTTCTGGAGTTACCTTTATTTCGGTACCTGGAAATGTTTTGAACCAGAATTTTTTCTACATGCCATTAGTTCTTGGTTTTGTGGTTGGATACATGGTTATTGCACAGATTCTTCTTCCTCTGTATTATAAGATGAACCTGACATCTATTTACACCTATCTCGAAAAACGTTTTGGTTTTTTTACATACAAGACAGGTGCGTCGGTATTCATGGTTTCCAGAATTTTAGGAGCTGCTGTGCGTATCTTTGTGGTAGTATTAGTGTTACACACATTTTTACCTGCAGGTAAAGTTCCTTTCTGGCTAGTTGCTTTTGTATTTATGTTCTTAATCTTTTTATACACTTTCAAAGGTGGTGTTAAGACAATTATTTGGACCGACGTATTGCAAACAACATTTATGCTTTTAGCTGTTTTTCTCACTATCTACTCTGTAGCCGATCAAATGGGTTGGGGATTTGGCGATATGGCAACAGCTGTTGCAGGTACCGATTACTCTTCTTGGTTCAATTGGGAGTGGAGTCAAGGAACAAATGCTATCAAACAATTTATAAGTGGGATCTTTATTACGATTGTAATGACAGGTCTAGATCAGGAGATGATGCAAAAGAACCTCTCTTGCAAAAATATCTCTGATGCAAAAAAGAATGTTTATACAACAAGTATTACTATTGTGGTTGTAAATTTCTTCTTCCTCCTTCTAGGTGCTGTGCTGGCAATCTTTGTTAGCTCTAAACTGGGTGGTATGCAGGGGATTGGCCTGGCTGATGCTGCTGGTCATTTTACTAAAGCCGAAACCGATAAATTATTCCCAGTTATTGCAAGTCAGTATCTCGGGTTGGGTGTTGGTCTGTTCTTTATCATTGGTTTGATTTCTGCTTCATATCCTAGTGCCGGCGGTGCTCTCACCTCTTTGACCACCTCTTTCTGTATAGACTTTATGGGATTTAATAAAAGAACAGATCTATCAGATGAGCGAAAGATGAAGATTAGAAAAACTGCACACGCGTCGTTTGCATTCTTATTCTTTATTTTGATACTTGTTCTTTATGCTGTTAATAATCAGACAGTAATTGATTTAGTATACTTATTGGCTGCATATACTTATGGCCCGTTATTAGGCTTCTTCTTCTTTGGTATCTTTACCAAATATAATGTTAAAGATAAGTTTATGCCTTACGTTGCAATTGGTTCACCTATTATATGTTATATACTTGATACAGCTGGAAAAGAACTTTTAGGCTTTGGTTTTGGATTTACAATTTTACTTGTAAATGGACTACTTAGCTTCGCTGGTATGTATCTTTTTAGAGAAAAGAATAAATAAAATTAATAAATGTCGATTTTAGCGATCATCTTTTTAGCAATAGGACTGTCTTTCGACACTTTTGCAGTATCACTCTCCTCTGGAATCTGCCTTCCGCAGATTCCGAGGAAGAAATTTTTTTATATAATCTCAACTTTTGCAATCTTTCAGTCGGGCTTAACTTTTTTAGGATGGCTTGCAGGAAGCGGGGTTTTAAATTTAATTGGCCCTTATGACCATTGGATTGCATTCTTTTTGCTTCTTTATATAGGGGTAAAGATGATTCGTGAGAGCTTTGCTGCCGAAGATGAGGTATGTATAGATCTCAGAAACCCGAAGCGATTGATTACTGTCTCTTTTGCAACAAGTATCGACGCATTAGCAGTTGGAATTAGTTTAGCGATGATAGATATGTCTCTAGGAAGAATAGGTCTGACTACTGCTGTTATTGCATTTGTTACTGGACTTGCATCTGCTGTTGGTCTTAAAGGTGGTCGTAAAATTGGAAAACTAATCGGAAAAAGAGCCGAATTCTTCGGTGGAATTATTCTCATTGCCATTGGTGTTAAAATTTTGATTGAACATTTGGATATTTTGTACTAATTTTGCGGAGCTATATATAATCTCCTCAAAAATTGGTAAGAGTAACTGCAATATCGTATCTAAACACAATTCCTTTTGTCTATGGGCTTAGGAATCATCCTGTTAGTAGCAGGATTAGTTTAGATTTTGCTACTCCTTCTCAAGCGGCAGAAAGATTAAAATCGGGTCTTACAGACATTAGCATTGTTCCTGTTGCAGCCATTCCCGAAGTTGAAAATGCCAGAATTATAAGTGATTACTGCATTGGAGCTGATGCCGAAGTTGCATCTGTTCTTCTTTGTAGTGGGAAACCTCTCGAACAGATTAAGCAACTAAAACTTGATGTTGATTCAAGAACGTCTGTCTTGCTTGCACGAGTAATGTGTGAAAATTACTGGTCTATTTCACCTGAATATGTTAGTCATACTTTTGGGAAAAGTGCTTTAGATACAACTGATTCATACATTATTATTGGCGATAAAGCCATGGAGGCAGCTCCTCTGTTTGATTATGTTTATGATCTTGCTGCTGAGTGGATTAAATATCGTAATCAACCGTTTGTCTTTGCGTGCTGGACAACAAATCGCGATCTAGACGAACAGTTTCTTAAAGATTTCAATGATGCTCTTTCTTTGGGCGTCAATAATATAGAAAAGTCTCTCTCTCTCTACGATGGTCCATTTTCGCATGAGAGGGCTTATGATTATTTAACTCGTAATATTTCGTATCCTTTCGGCGCCGACAAGAGAAAAGGACTCTCCGATTTTTGGAGTCTTGCTCTTGAGGAGTTGAAATCCAAAGTCCGATGGTTTGGCTAATATAGATACCCCACAGTATTAATTATTGGAAACAAACTAAATGGGACAAGAATATGCTAGAAATTTTTTACAAGAATCAGGGACAGGTTCAGATAACAGAAGACATTACTGCTCTAGATAATCTCGGATATGATGATATCCTGTGGATTGATTTAACTACCCCTACGGGTGATGAGAAGAGAGCAGTTGAAGCCTTTTTAAATACAACTTTACAGAGTCGTGCACAGGCCGAAGAGATTGAGAGTTCATCGAGGTACTCGGAGAGTGAGACATCGATTTTTATCAATACTAACTTTTTGATACCAGGGCCAGAGAGCTATAGCATGGAGTCTGTCTCGTTTATATTATGTGAGGGTATTATTGTAACGATAAGACATGTCCCTTTGCGTAGTTTTACTGACATTCAAAGGAGAATGGTTGCAAACTACAGATCTATGCCAACTGGCTACCATATCTTGGTTGGTGTTTTAGAAAATAGAATTGACCTCGATGCCGATATGATTGAGATTATGGCTAAGGAGATAGCTCAATATAGTAAAAAGGTAAGTGTTGGAGGTACAATGGGAGAGGAGTTGCTTTTGGATATCAATCAATTGCAAGAAAATACAATGTTGGTTAGAGAGAATATCATCGATAAGCAGCGAATGATTTCAAGCATCCTGAAAAGTGATAAATTTCCTCGCGACGTTTATACAAAGCTGAATGTTTTGATAAAAGACGTTAACTCTCTGTTGAACCATACAAACTTCAGTTTTGAGAGACTAGAGTATTTACAAAATACTGTACTCGGTCTTATTAACTTGGAGCAGAATAGAATCATGAAGATTTTTACTTTTGTCAGTCTTCTGTTCATGCCTCCAACTGTGATTGCAAGTATCTTTGGAATGAATGTCCACCTTCCGATCTTTGGAGGGAAAGTGGACTTTCTTATGATTATGGCCATTATGTTGGTCTCTGTTCTTTTGGCCTCGCTTCTTTTCAAGAAAAAGAAGATGTTGAATTAAGCCTCTTTTTTCTTTCCAGGTGCCGCTAGTTTGTTGAATATAAAGAGAGAAATCATACTGAACACTCCTATCGAAGCTAAGATTAACCATAGCGTAGAAGGGGTGTTTAATTTTTCAACGTAGTGAACATATAGTCTTGAGCCTAAAAATCCTCCAATACTACTTCCAATTACTCCATAAAGGAAGGAGTATCCTAAATAAAGTGCTTTTTTATCGGGTGGCGCTATGATGCCAATGTATGAGATATATTTTGGATGAGCAGTCATCTCTCCTAGTGTAAATGTAACCATTCCGAGAAGGAAGATCCATGGTGCAGCCGAAAGAGAGAGTATTGCCATTCCTGCAGTACCAAGCCCAATTCCGAAGATCATCGTAGGAAGTGCTGGAGTCTTGTTTACGATCTTTGATACAAATAGTTGCAGACAGATAATAACACCTGCATTGATTACTGTAATATGTTCTACATCAAATTTCCATCCTGGATTATCGACGAAAATTGATAAAAATGAGTTCACTGATTCGTTCACAGGAGTCATATCAATATAGTCTCTTAAATACCACATCACTGTTCCAAACATTTGGAAGTATAGTACCCAGAATCCTGCGTAAAGGAAAATCATCAAAATGAACTTCCAATCTTTTAAAACCTCAAGCATCTCTTTAAAGACAATACTTAAGCTCTTTCCGCTCTTTTCTCTGACAGGCTCTTTGTAAAGGACTCCATTGATTATGAAAAGTAATGTAGCATTAAATGCTGCTAAATAAAATATGTAGCTATAAGAGAATGCTTTAAGGTAGGGAACTAGAATTAATGGGAATAAAAATGCTCCTAAATTAATTGACCAATAGAAGATGCCGAATCCGAGTGTTGAGTTCGATTCATTAGTGCTCCTAGCTATTGTTCCAGAGATTACAGGTTTGAAAAAACCGGCTCCAATAGCAACTAGAATAAGCGACAGAAAGACTGTTATATATGCAGATGATATTCCAGTAAGAATATATCCTGCAATCATGCAGCCAAATGCAAAAAACAAGACACGTCTGTAACCATATCTGTCTGCAATTGCTCCTGCTAGAATTGGCAAGAAGTAGAGAAGTGGCGGAATTGTTCCGAGAATTGCTCCTGCCATCTCTTTGCTAAAGCCTAGTCCTCCTTCGTTTAGATTTAATACTAGAAATACCGATAAAATCGACATCATTGCATAGTAGGAACCTCTCTCAAGAAATTCCATTAAAATAACTACCCAGAAATTTTTCGGGAAACTTTTAAATCCTTTTTGTTCTTTCATAATTTATTAATGTTCTCTTTTACAAAGATAATTTTATTTGTTGCTTACAAAATAAATTTCTATTTTTGGCGTTCCTTACGAGGATTATAAATAATGTCTAACCACTTGTTGCTTAACAAATTACAAAAATGGCAAAAGAATTAAAAGAGAAGCTCGAGCAAGACGAGCAAATCATCGAAGTCGCTAAATCGAAAGAGGAGACTTTGGAAGCATTTATTGAGGAGGCGGCTCCAGTAGTTGAAACTACAAAGAAACGCAAAAGCAATGCATCAGTTTCAATTGATAAATTTGACTGGGATGCATTTGAAAAAGAGAATGTTTACGATGCTGAGAAAAATGTAATCGAAGATCGTTACAGCCAAACTCTTTCTAAAGTTATCGAAAACGAAGTTGTTGAAGGAACTGTTGTTGCTTTAAACAAAAGAGAGGTTATCGTTAACATTGGTTACAAGAGCGAAGGTGTAATCAGTATCAATGAATTCCGTTACAATCCAGAACTTACAACTGGTGATAAAGTTGAAGTTTATGTTGAAAATGCGGAAGACAAAAAAGGACAGCTTCTGTTGTCTCACAAAAAGGCTCGCTCTCTCCGTTCATGGGATAGAGTTAACGAGGCATTCGACAAGGATGAAATCGTTAAGGGTTATATCAAGTGCAGAACTAAAGGTGGTATGATCGTGGATGTATTCGGAATCGAAGCATTCTTACCAGGTTCGCAAATTGATGTTAAACCAATCAGAGACTACGATGTATTTGTAAACAAAACTATGGAGTTCAAAATCGTTAAGATTAACCACGAATTCCGTAATGTTGTTGTTTCTCACAAAGCTCTTATCGAAGCAGAACTTGAAGCTCAAAAGGCTGACATTATCGGTAAACTTGAAAAAGGTCAAATCCTTGAAGGTATCGTTAAGAATATCACATCTTATGGTGTATTCATCGACCTTGGTGGTGTAGATGGTCTAATCCATATCACTGACCTTTCTTGGGGTAGAATCAATCACCCAGAAGAGGTTGTTCAACTTGACCAAAAGATCAATGTTGTTATCCTTGACTTTGATGATACTAAAAAACGTATCGCTCTTGGTCTTAAACAACTTAGCTCACACCCTTGGGATGCACTTGATGCAAACCTACAAGTTGGTGACAAAGTTAAAGGTCGCGTAGTAGTAATCGCTGACTACGGTGCATTTATCGAAATCCAACCAGGTGTTGAAGGTCTTATCCACGTTTCAGAGATGTCATGGTCACTTCACCTTCGCAGCGCTCAGGATTTCCTTAAAGTTGGCGACGAAGTTGAGGCAGTTATCCTTACACTTGACAGAGACGAAAGAAAGATGTCTCTTGGTATCAAACAACTTAAGTCTGATCCTTGGGCAACTATCGCAGAGAAATATCCTGTTGGAACAAAATGCAAAGCTACCGTTCGTAACTTTACAAACTTTGGAGTATTCGTTGAACTAGAAGAGGGTGTTGATGGACTAGTACACATCAGCGATCTTTCTTGGACTAAGAAAGTGAAACATCCATCTGAGTTCACTGCAGTTGGTGAGACTCTAGATGTAGTGGTTCTTGAAGTAGATCAAGAGAACCGTCGTCTAAGCTTAGGTCACAAACAACTTGAAGAGAATCCTTGGGATGTATTCGAATCTGTATTTACTGTAGGTTCGGTTCACGAAGGTACTGTAACTGCTTTTGTAGATAAAGGTGCTACTATCGCTCTTGCTTATGGAGTTGAAGGTTATGTTAGCATGAAAAATCTAACTAAAGAGGATGGCTCAACAGCTAAATTAGAAGAGAAATTAGAATTCAAAGTATTAGAATTCAACAAAAATACAAAGAGAATCGTTCTTTCTCACTCAAAACTTTTCGAAGATGTTAAGAGAGAAGAGGCTGCTAAAGAGGTAGCTAAAGAGAAAGAGGGTGAAGATACTACTCAAAAGGCAGTTAAGAAGCTTAAAGCAAACCTTGAGAAAACCACACTTGGTGATATCAGTGAGCTTGCAGCTTTGAAAAGCGAAATGGAGAGCAAGGATTCATCTAAATAAACGATGAAGTTCTCTTTCACATCTTTAGGTACAGCTTCGGCTCTACCAGCTGTGAACAGATTTCCCGGCGCTCATGTACTTGATGTACATGGGCGCCTGTTTTTAATTGACTGTGGTGAAGGGTGTCAAATCCAGCTTAGAAAATTCGGGTTCTCTTTTGCTCGCCTTAGTCATATCTTTATATCGCATATTCATGGTGATCATGTTTTTGGAATCTTTGGTCTCCTCTCAACAATGTCGCTCCTAGGACGGACTGCTGATTTATATATTTTTGCTCCTCAATCCTTTGCTGGAATATTAGAGATGTTTAATCTCCATTTTGGAGAGGGGATAAAATATAAAATTATCCATGAGGTCCTGATGGGAGATTCTCAAAGACTAATTTACCAAACAAAAGGTACAGAGGTTTATAGCTTCCCTTTGAACCATCGGGTTGATTGTTATGGTTTTCGTTTTACAGAAAAGATACCTCCTCGGAATGTATACAAGCATTTGATTGAAAAGTATCAATTATCACTCTCAGAGATAGCCTCACTAAAGCGTGGAGAGCATTTGGTAAGAGATGGCGAAGATGTAGTAAAGAATGAGGAGTTAACCTATCTCCCATATCAACCAAGATCATTCGCATATTGCAGCGATACTGCACCGTTTCCAGGAATTCATGAATATGTTTGTGATGTAGATTTGTTGTATCACGAAGCAACATTTACAAAAGAGTTAACAGACATGGCTCGAACAACAATGCACTCAACTGCTTCCCAAGCTGCTAAAGTTGCTTTAAGGGCTGGAGTAAAGAAGCTAATAATCGGCCATTTTTCTGCCAGGTACAAAGACTCTACTCCTTTGCTTAAGGAGGCACGAGAGCTCTTTCCAAATACATTTGCTGCAGTTGAAGGCATGGAATTTGAAATTGAACTAAAGCAAGATAGTGGTGTTTGATAATAAATTAACAAAAAAGATGAAATTTAAAGACTTAACTAAGGCGGTATTAACCGCAGTAATGATCCTGAGTGCTGGAAGTATCTACTCTCAAAACAATAACAGTGGTGAACTTAATTCATCTCTTACAAAATTTGCACAAACAATTTATTATATAAACAGTTACTATCTAGATACTGTAAATAACCAAAAGCTAATTGATGAGGCGATCTCTAAAGCTGTTTCGCAGCTTGACCCTCATTCATCATACATATCAGCGAAAGATGTAAAGGCTATGAACGAGCCTTTAGAGGGTAATTTTGAAGGAGTTGGAATCGAATTTTCAATCGTAAAGGATACACTCTCTGTTGTAAATCCAATTCCAGGTGGGCCTTGTGAGAGGGTTGGTATTAGAGCTGGTGATAAAATTGTGAAGATTGACTCAGATAATCTTTCGGAATCAAAAGTGACTAACGAGAAAGTATTTAAGCTTTTAAGAGGGCCGAAAGGTACAAAAGTCAGATTATTTATTAAAAGAAAAGGAGTTAAGGATATCCTCGAATTTGAAGTAACCAGAGATAAGATTCCAATCAATAGCCTAGATGCTGCTTATACAGTAAATAACGATATAATCTACCTTAAATTAAGCAGATTTGCAGCAACTTCTTATCAAGAGATTTTAAGTGCGCTCGCAAAGTTGAATGTTGCCACACCAAAAGGTATAATTTTAGACCTTAGAGGTAATACTGGTGGATTTTTAGGGACTGCATTTGAAATATCAAATATGTTCTTGGAAAAGGGACAAACTATTGTCTACACAGAGGGAATGAGAGTGCCTAGGATGAGCGAAAGAGCGACTGGCAGTGGAATGTTTGTGAAGACACCTTTGGCTGTTTTACTAGACGAAAATTCTGCCTCTGCCAGCGAAATTGTTGCTGGTTCAATACAAGATTGGGACAGGGGAGTAGTTATTGGAAGAAGATCTTTTGGAAAGGGTCTTGTTCAACAAATGTTTCCTTTAAGTGACGGCGCTCAACTACGTTTGACTATTGCTAGATACCATACACCGTCTGGAAGAGTTATTCAGAGTCCTTACGAGCAAGGAGAGATATCAAAATATTATCAGGCTTTATATAAGAGATATACTAATGGGGAGATGTTCTCTGCCGACAGTGTTAAATTCCCAGATTCACTTAAATATAAAACACTAGTAAAAGGTAGAACAGTATATGGTGGTGGTGGTATTATGCCAGACATCTTTATCCCAGCCGACACTAGTGGATATTCTGAATATTATGCAAATATTGTAAGAAAAGGGATTCTTGCCGAATTTATGAATGATAAAGCAGATAGTCAACGAGAGCAATGGAAGCGTGAGTATCCTACTTATGAATCGTTTGATAAGAATTTTAATCTTGTCAATCAATATGTTAGTGAATTAATCTCATTTGCAGATAAGAAAGGTGTTAAACCTAACGAAAAGGAGATTGAGAACTCTCGATTCGAAATTGAATTACTTATAAAAGCTCTCACTGCAAGAACAATCTTTGGAAGCGAGGCTTATTATAAAGTCGTTAATTCGAAAGGTGACAAAGTGTTTGAGCGTGCTCTTAAGGAGCTTACCTCTTCGAAGCGCTAATCTTTGCCTGATATCTTCGAGCATTAAGATTATGCTCTCCAAGTGTTTTTGCAAAAACATGCGATCCATCTAACGAAGGATGAGCGCAAAAATAGAGATATTGGTGAGTGTCTGCACTTAAAACTGCATCAATTGCCGATACTGGTGGTATTGTAATTGGACCAGGGGGCAGACCTTTATATTTGTATGTGTTGTAGGGAGAGTCTATCTTAAGATGTTTATTTAAAATTCTCTTAATAGTAGGGTCATTCAAGGCAAATTTTACTGTTGGATCGGCTTGCAACAACATACCTTTTCTTAGTCTGTTTAAATAGACTCCAGCTATCGAAGGCTGCTCTCTCTTTAGATTGCTCTCTTCAGCTACGATAGATGCTAAAGTATATGCTTGAATTTTATCAAGTTTAAGTCTCTTAGCCTTTTCAAGACGTTCATTTGTCCAAAAGCGTTCACTCTCCTTTTGCATCCTTTCGGTAAGTTCTTTTGCAGAAATAGTCCAATATACCTCGTAAGTATTTGGTATAAATAGGGTTAGTATGGTGTTTTTGCTGAGATTGTTCTCCTTTAAAATTGTATCGTTAATAAGAGAGTTAGCAATGTCTACAGAGTCAATTTCGAGCCTCTTTCCTAAGACCGAGGAGAGTTTTTCAATACCTCTCACATGAGACGGGATAACTAGCCTTACAGGTGTCTGCCAACCATTTGAAATCATTCTGATTATTGATCGGTTTGACATTCCCTTTTTTAATAAATAACAGCCTGGTTTAATGTTTTTGTCTAAAGACATCCATTTTGCTGCTCTAAGAAATGTTCTTGAATTTTTAAGTGTTTGATTTGTATTCAATGAATCCATTACTTGTGTAATTGAAGAGCCTGAAGGAACGTAGAGATAGCTTTTATCTTGATTTACATTCCCCATGAACAGGATTCTGAAAAAAATAACAAATGAGATTAGCCCGGCAATGCATAGCGTGGCTGCCAGTATTACGATTCTATGCTTCATTTAATTGAGTTTAATAGTTTGACCAGGCATTATTTGACTATCCTCTTTAAGTTTATTCATTTTACGGAGATTTTTTAGCCTGATTCCGTATTTTTGAGATATTTGATATAGAGTCTCTCCATCTGTTGCAGTATGGAACTCAGATGCAGTGTACTTTTTCTTCTTCTTTTCAATGTAAACAACTACTCCTGGTTCTATTTCATGACCATCTTTGATGTCGTTAAATCTAAGGAGCTCTTTTTTAAATAGTCTGAATTCCCTTGCAATTGATTCGTATGTGTCTCCAATCTCTGCAATAATGTATGAGACATGGTTGTTTTCATAAACAGGTCTAGAGACTGATACACTATAATCTCGATGTGATGTAACAGGCATACTGTTTTCAAGTTTGTCAGCTACTTCTGTCTGGGTGGCAGGTGTAATTGATGCGTAGTCGTATTGAAAAAGGCTGAAATCTTCGATGATCTTAATCAAAAGTTCGGGGTATTTTGGATTTGTTGCATACCCTGCCTTTTTTAGACCATAAGCCCAAGCTTTATAATCTTTATCGTCGAGTGAAAAAAGGAATTTGTAACGATCTCTTGTTGTCAAAAAGATAGAGTGGTCTCGAAACGAGTCTTCGGGACTGTCATATTTCCTGAAGCACTCTCCCTTTTCATCGTCATCTTGATAAATAGTGGGGCCTGTCCAGTTATGACATTTGATGCCAAAATGGTTATTGCCCTCTTTTGCAAGTCTTGAATTTCCATCTCCTGACTCTAAGCATGCTTGTGCTAAGATGATACTCGCTGGGATTTTGCTTACAAGCATTTGTTTGATTGCAACATCCTTGAATTTGTCAATGTATTGCTGACGTGTGTTTTTTTGGGCAAACATCTGTAAAGAGATGCTCAAAATAAGGATAGTCAGGTTTATTCTCTTTGCAATCATATAAAAAATCAGACACTTGTTTTATACCTTGCACAAAATTACTAAATTTGTAGTAACATCAATAAAAAAAGAATGCAACAGAAGAGTCTCAATATTTATTACGAGGAGTACAAGACAGCCGAGGAGTTGAACGAAGCAGACAGAATTCTCGTTGAAAAAGCAAAGGAAGCTACAAAATCAGCATATGCTCCATACTCAAAATTTAATGTGGGAGCTGCAGTTTTATTAGATAATGGCCAGATTGTAACGGGCTCTAATCAAGAGAATGCTGCATATCCATCTGGATTATGTGCCGAGCGTGTTGCTATCTTTTATGCTCAATCATTATACCCCGAAGCTAAAGTTGTATCAATAGCAATTACTGCATCTGTAAACGGAGAGCAGTGTGATACTCCTACTTACCCATGTGGCGCATGTCGTCAAGTTTTATCAGAAACTGAAACGAGAGGAGGCGCTCCGGTTAAAGTTATAATTGCTGGGAAGAGTTTACTGCAAAAGGTATCTGACATCTCAAGTCTTTTACCTTTTACATTTGACAACTTGCCAAAATAGTAGACATTTTTAAGATTTATATATAATGGATGTACGGCCGAGAGTAGACATTGTTTTACCATGTTATAACCCGACCGGTGACTGGATAGAAAAAATTGCAGAAAATTTAGAGAGAATTACCAATTCTTTCGAGTGTGACTTTTTCGTTTATGTTGTGAATGATGGATCCTCTAGAGGATATGACGAGGTATCACTGGCAAAATTAAAACAGCTTGTTCCGTCTTCGGAAGCTGTGATTTATTATCCCAATATGGGAAAAGGATTTGCATTGCGCGAAGGTGTGAAAAAATGCAAATCGGATTTTATTCTTTATACTGACTATGATTTTCCTTATACGATAGAGTCATTTGGTAATGTCTTAGACGCATTACTTAATGGTGCTGATGTTGTTGTGGCTACTCGAGATTGCAGTTATGTAAAACGTCTTCCCCCTTTCCGAAAATTACTATCCATAGGGTCTCATTTAGTAAATATAGTTCTATTAAATCATAGAATCAAGGATACCCAAGGTGGATTGAAGGGTATGAATAAAAAAGGTCAAAAGGTATTTTTGTCAACTATGACAAATGGTTTTCTGTTTGATAGCGAATTTATATTAAAAGCTTCTAAGATTAAAGGTTTAAAAATAAAGAAGGTACATTCTAAAATTAGAGAAGATATCCATCTTTCAAATATGGGATCTAAGGTTTTAAAACAAGAACTTATAAACCTTTTCAAGATTCTGTTTCGCTGATTAAGAAAAAAATATTTTACAGAATAGTATTTTTGTACTACATTTGCAGCGGGTAAGTCATGTACGACCAGCTCCCACTGAACTCCCCCAGGGCCGGAAGGCAGCAAGGGTAGGTGGTTGTAGCGGTGCGATATATGTAGCTTACCCTTTTTCTTTTGAATATATTATGAAAATTGCAGTTGGTTTATCAGGCGGTGTTGACTCCAGTGTTGCAGCTCTGTTGTTAAAGAGAGCTGGTCACGAGGTTATTGCTTTGTTCATGCAGAACTGGCACGACACAACTGGAACTTTACATGGTGACTGTCCATGGAAAGACGACCGAATGATTGCTGAAATGGTTGCAAAAAAGCTAGAAATTCCATTTCATTTCGTTGACCTAAGTGAGGTCTATTCCCAAAAAGTTGTTGACTACATGTTTTCGGAATATGAAAAGGGTAGGACTCCTAATCCTGATGTTCTGTGCAATAGAGAGATTAAGTTTGATGCTTTCCTTAAAGTTGCAATGGAATTGAATGTTGATTATGTCGCAACTGGTCACTATTGCAGGAAGGAGACTATAATCGATGAAAATGGAAAAGAGATTCATCGAATCCTTGCTGGGACAGATCCAAATAAAGATCAAAGTTATTTTCTTTGTCAACTAACTCAGGAACAACTTTCAAAAGCGTTATTCCCAATAGGTGATATACTAAAACCTAGAGTCAGGGAGTTAGCGGCAGAGGCTGGATTGCCTACTGCTGAAAAAAAGGATTCTCAAGGAATTTGCTTTGTTGGTAAAATAGATTTACCCGTTTTTTTGCAACAAAAACTAAAGTCTACTGAAGGTAAGGTTGTTGAAATATTTCAAGATAGTTATAATTACAAACCAATAAGTCAGGAGCTTTTATCTGATGATCAACTTAAACAAGAGGTAGAGCCAATTGTTTACAAAGTGGCTGATGGAAAGGTAATTGGCAAACATCAGGGTGCTCAATACTATACAATTGGTCAAAGAAAAGGACTCAATATTGGAGGTCACGTAAATCCAATTTTTGTTTTAGCAACAAATATAGAGGAGAATGTAATTTATGTTGGAGAGGGTCACGACCATCCTGGTTTATACCGAAAATCTCTATTCATCAAAAACGAAGAGATTCATTGGATTCGCGAGGATTTAAAGATGGCTGTTGGCCAAGAGAGAGAGTATTTAGTTCGAATCAGATACAGACAGCCATTACAGGAAGCGAAACTCTATATGAAGGAAGATGGCCTTTATATTAGGTTTACAGAAGCGCAAAGAGGCATAACAGCAGGTCAATTTGCTGCATGGTACGATGGTGAAGAGATGATTGGCTCTGGAGTTATAGATAAGTAGAATACCTTGAATGAATTTTCTGCTCAATGATTATAATTTATTTCACTAATATAATCTATCAGGAGTAGAATTAAAAATAAAACCCTTTTCTAAAAGTCTCTCTGGATATATATCTTGTGAATTCAGAACAAGCTCCGATCTCTCTCCAAATGCTATTTTAATGACTCTTTTAGGGATTTTAGGAATAATTTTAATTCGATTGTTTTTTAAAAGGTAACTAGCTAAACTGTTGTTTGTTATTGTTTGTGGGTTGGTGATATTGAATACACCTTGGCACTCACTGTTATTGATGAGAAATAGAATAGCTCTACATAAATCGTCTAAAGATGTCCAAGAGATAATTTGATTACCATGATCAGGGACAGGAATTGTACTAATAAATTTTAGAGCAGACATTTTTTTTATGATTTCACTCTTAGGAGATAGAACAAGTGCAAATCTGCAAATTACCGTTCTTGATGTTTGAGTTGATTCGGGTATTTCTGACTCCCATGCCTTGCAAACTTCGGAGAGAAATCCTCTTCCCGAGCAGTATTCTGTCTCTGAAAAGCGAACCACTTCATTTGGCGACGAAAAGGATTCGTAATACCCAATAGCAGAAGCAGAGATTATTGTTCTCGGTTTTATTGGTAGATTATTTAAGCTGTTAATTATCTGTCTTGTTGTTGTAACCCGGCTCTCTAAAATCTCTCTTTTATTCGTATTATTCCAATTGCAGTTTATGTTTTTTCCGGCTAAATTGATTATTACATCAAATTCAATTAAATCAGAAGGTGTGAAATTTCGTTTAATAGGCTTTGCTGTGTATCCTTGTTGAGCGAAAAAGTTAGCTAATGCTGAGCCAATAAACCCAGACATTCCTGTGATTCCAATATTAAGCCTATCCATAAGTTAACCCTCCACTATTAATGTGTCATAAGCTGCATATACATTATTTGGCAAAGACTCAGATAGTTCTTTATGAGTTCCAATCTGATGCGAAAGATGAGTGAGGTATGATGATTTGGCATCAACTCGTTTAATGACATCAATTGCTTCGGAAAGAGAGAAGTGAGATATGTGTTTTTCTCTTCTTACCGTGTTGATTACAAAAACATTAAGAGCCTTGAGTTTTGAAAATGTATCTTCTTCGATTCTATTAGCGTCTGTTATATATCCAATTTTACCAATTCTGAAACCTAATACAGGTAGTTTGTAGTGGTAGGCTCTAAGAGGGATAATCTCTACATTTTTACTTTTGTCAATCAATGACTCAATTTTGAATGGGACCTCGTCAATAATTCTAATATCAAATTCTGGTGCACCTGGATATTTATGTTCCGAAAATGCATAAGAGTACTCTCTTTTAAGTGACTCAGCAACTCGTTGTTCGCAATAAACTGGAACCGCTTTACGTGTCAAGTAGTTAAATGCCCGAATATCGTCGAGACCTCCAGTATGATCTTTATGCTCATGGGTCAATAATACAGCATCGATTCTCTTGACTTTGGCTTTTAATAACTGTTGTCTGAAGTCGGGACCAGCATCTATTACGATTGTTAATCCATTTATCTCTAGCAATGCTGAAGAGCGAAGCCTATTGTCCTTAAAGTCGTTAGATGTACATACCGAACAGTCGCAGCCAATCATTGGTACTCCTTGAGAGGTGCCTGTTCCTAAAAATGTAAGTCTTGCTTTTTCAAAATTATCCATCTACAAAGCTTGCCTGTTTATAATTCAACTCTTCATAAAGGTAGGAATTTTTATACCTTTGCGAAAAAAAATTGAAAGGAGAATTATACCTAATTCCAACGCCGCTTGGAGAGACTGAGCCATCACTGGTTCTTCCAGAATCGGTGCTTAATATTATACCTCAACTTAAACTTTTTGTTGTAGAAGAGGTGAGAAGTGCACGTAGATTCCTCTCTAAAACAGGGCATAAGGGTGCTATTGACTCTCTAACATTGTTGGAGCTAAATGAGCACACTAAAAGTGAGGAGTATTCAGCTATTATGGAAGCTGTTTTAAAAGAGGGTAGGGCTGGATTGATTAGTGAGGCAGGGCTTCCTGCTGTTGCAGACCCAGGCGCGGGTTTGGTTGAGTTGTGCCATGTTCATGATGTAAAAGTTATTCCTTTAACTGGTCCGTCTTCGCTTATGATGGCTTTAATGGCATCTGGAAAGAATGGCCAGTCATTTGCATTCAATGGATATTTGCCTGTTAAACCAGAGGCAAGAAAAAGCAAAATTAAACAATTAGAGAGGCTCTCTGTTGTAAACGGGCAGACTCAGATTATGATTGAAACTCCTTATAGGAACAATTCCCTTTTGAGCGATTTTATCTCGGTTTGTGATAAGGGAACCAAACTTACAGTTGCATGCAATATTGGCATGAGTGATGAATATATAAAGACTTTGACAATGACGGATTGGAAAAGAGTCAATCCTGATTTGAATAAAAGACCTGCTGTTTTTATTTTATAATTATGGGAAGAGACAAGATTGAATTATTAAATATGGAGTTTTACTCCTATCATGGCTGCTTTGAAGAGGAGCAAATAATTGGTAATAAGTTTATTGTTAGTTATAGTGCTGAATATAATATGTTTGATGCTGCTGTAACTGATTCGCTGGAGAGCGCAGTCAATTATCAAGAGATATATGGAGTTATATCAGAGGAGATGGCAAAAAAATCAAAGTTATTAGAGAACGTGGCTTATAGAATCCTTACTGCTGTAAAAGAAAAATTTCCTCAAATTGAATCGTCTGAAATTTCGGTCTCTAAATTGAATCCTCCGATTGGGGGAAAAGTAGAGGCTTCGAAAGTTATAATGTCACTATAATTAATCATGGTACTAAACAATAGAGTTGCCTTTGTAACTTTGGGTTGCAAACTTAATTTTTCGGAGACTTCAAGTCTTGCTCGCCAGTTTACAGAGCATGGATACGAAAGAGTTCCATCATCAAAGGTTGCCGATATCTATGTTATAAATACATGTTCGGTTACCGAACATGCCGACAAAAAATGCCGTCAAACAATAAGAAAACTACATAAAATAAATCCCGACGCAATTATTGCTGTAACTGGATGTTATGCTCAGTTAAAACCTAATGAAATTCTCTCAATTGAGGGAGTGGATTTAGTATTAGGAGCTGATCAAAAGGAGAATTTATTTATGAAGGTCTCTCAGCTTACATCTAAAGGAAATGGGAAATCATTTTCTTGTTCGATTCAAGAGGTCTCTTCTATTTTCCCAGCATACTCATCTGATGACAGAACTAGGTCGTTTTTAAAAGTTCAAGATGGATGTGACTATCATTGTTCCTATTGCACTATTCCTTTAGCAAGAGGTAAAAGCAGAAATCTAGAAATATCTTTTTTAGTTAAACAAGCAGAAGAGATTGGCAAGAAGGGAATCAAAGAGATTGTACTTACTGGTGTTAATACTGGAGATTTTGGAAAGAGTACTGGTGAAAGTTTTTTCGACCTCATTAAAGCGTTAGAACAAGTTCCTGGAATTGATCGTTACAGAATATCTTCTATAGAGCCGAATCTTCTTACAGAGGAGATTATTGAATGGATTTCGAAAAGCGTAAAATTTTTACCTCATTTTCATATTCCTCTTCAATCGGGTTCTGATACAATTTTAGCGTTGATGAAAAGAAGGTATAATACAACCCTTTTCCGCTCTAGAATTGAACTTATCAGAAAGTATATGCCTGAGGCATTCATTGGGATTGATGTGATTGTTGGCTTTCCTGGAGAGACAAATGAGGAGTTTGAAATCACATATAATTTTCTGAGTGAGTTAAAACCTGCTTTTCTTCATATTTTCCCGTATTCCAAGAGGGCAGACACCCCTGCAGCATCTTATGAAGATCAAGTGCATGATTCCGATAAAACTACTCGAGTTGAGAGATTGACTCAACTGTCCGACAGACTTCATACAGAGTTTTGTGATCAGTTTAAAGGAACAGCAGAAGAGGTTCTGTTTGAGAGTACTCAGAGAGGTGGGAAAATGTTTGGGTATACTCGTAATTATATCAAAGTAGAAAAGCCTTTTGATAAGGAGCAAATTGGAAAAATTGTAAAAGTCTTACTTTGATTTTTTCTTCTTCTTTTTCTTAAAGATTCTGTTAATTAGCTCCTTGAAAGAGTTAAACTCCTCTTGGTACGCTATGCCAACTCCATTTCTTTGACTTCCGTCAAGATAATTGGAATACTGATCAGCCGATCTTGAAAAAATCTTTGCTCTCAATTTACCTTTGTCATCGAGTTTAACCTCTGCCTCAAAGTTCCCAACAACGGCATTTGCCTTATCCGAAAATTGTGAATTCCCAATGTTCCCGTTTACGATAACTCTATTATTCAATAACTGCGCAGAAATAGCAGCGTCAAAAACATCTTTACCATTCGATGCTTGTTGGTAGTTGAAGTTTAAGTCGAGAGGTATCTCGAGTTGATTAAAGATATTATTAAGTTGGTTCGATAAAATTTCTGTTAAGTTTGAATACAAGATATTGGTATTATTTACAATATTTGATTGCATATCTGGGACAAAGCTTCCGGTGACTAATAGTGACATCACTTGTCTTACTACCTTGTCTTCTGTATTCAAAGCAGCTGTTACACGAGTCTTTGTAGTTGGGTCAATATCTGGAATGTCTATACTGAAAGCTAGTGCTGGATTCATAAGTGGTCCAGTCATTTTAATTAGACAATCAACAGTTCTTCTGTTACTTACCGAGCTTGTGTCGGAAATAAGTGTGTTGACAGATGCTTTTGTTCTATATGCTGCAGTAAGGTTTAGGTTCGTTTTTAAGATATCTCCATTGAAGGTAATGTTTCCCCCTTGCATGATTGAAAATTTCTTTAAAGCATATCCAAATTGATAATCTCCTCTGTCAATTAAATAGTCGCCATAGATTGAAAAGATCTCTCTTTTAGGATTAACATTTAACGAAATAAGTCCCGTGCCAAAACCTGTAATAATGTCTCCTACAGATTTATTAATCTCGATATGCATTGCGGCATCTGGTGTAACACTCAATTTCAATTTTAAATCAAGCTCTGTGCCTTGTCTGTTTTTCTCTTTTGATTTGATCTTTAGATCTTCATTGAATACGCTTTTCTTCGGAGGTTCTATGAAACTGAGTAGATTCGTTTTAGTTGCCTCTGAAGAAGATGAGACGGGGATATGAACTACTGTGTTTTTGCTTGTTGTAGCTGAGATATCCATTGAGATATTGGAAAATGGGCCAATAATGCTGATAGATCCACTACCAAAAGCATTTCCATAGAAACTAGGATTGTCGTTTTCAATTGTTTTTAGACACTCCATGTTTCTAAAATCTACCCTGGTATTCAATCTCATATTGGCAAAATAACGATGGAAAAGTCCACCAGTCACACTTCCGCTGTTTCCAAACAAATCTTTAATGATGGCGTTATTTGAAACGATTGCTTCTTCTGTTAATTTTATTCCTCCATCAAGAATATATGGAACTTTTGTGAAGTTTACAGTGAATGCAAAGTTGTTGAATCTGCTGTTTCTACTTGTTAGCTCTAGTTTGTCTGGAGGCCCTTTTAAGAAAAGTTCTCCACTTATACTTCCGCTTGTTTTTGTGATTATATCACTTAAAAATGGTTCGAAGTAGATTACGGATAAATCACTGAGACTGGCACTTAAATCCAAGATACTTCCCTGTGGTTTGAATGTTCCTGTAATCTCTAACGGGATGGAACTTCCAATGTTATTCTTTATATTAACATCGAAAAGACGTCTTTCATTATTCCATTCACTTTTAAGGGTAATATCACCTGCTTTATTGTTGTAAACATAGAGATCTCTTCCCTTTAGATCCATCGAAACTTTTGGATTTGAATACCAATCACTAATCACAGAGTGGCCAGTAAATTTCCCTTGAATATTAAATGGTTTTCCAATAAACATGTTAATTGGGGAGATATCCATCTCATTAACATCAACTCTTAGATTATCTCCAGATTCTCGAGAAATTTTACCATTTATCTTTAACTCTTGATTAGCATTACTGATTCTGAAATCACTTACTGAAATTAAACTGTCTTGCAATGAAACGAAAGATTTGTCAATTCTCCATTCCTGTTTATTAATTTTAAGGATTGATGGATTAACTACTATTTCTGTTATATTTTTTTGGTCTGCAACACTTTTGATAAATTTTACATCAGATGAGAATAGAAGATGGCTATTATACTCTCCAGAATTCTTTAACCCTATTCTTACAGTTGCCAAATTATCTGTCAAGCCCAATCTAGTTTTCGTACTATCAAGAGTAAAACCTCCAAGACTAAGTCTGTCCGAACTGATATTAACATCAGCTAGGTTTTTAGTCGATTTTCCTTGGATGCTTAAATTTTCACAACTATAGTTTTTAAATCCTAACAATGAGCTCTTTAAATATAGATCTACATCATTTTTTTCGTTAAGATCAATTTTTAGAACTGAGTGCTTAGAGATGTTTAAACCAGGAAGCAATAACTCAGTTACAGCTTTTGTGTCGAAGAATTCAATATCAAAATGATATTTGCCATCTTTTACTGGTTTTTCTCGTTGGGTAAATGAGAATCGGTTTGAAACATGTTCATTTAATACGTTCTCTTTTATCTTTTCGATGAAGGAGGTAAAGATTTCAGGTCCGTCGTAAACTGCATGAGCAAACTCAGAACGTAATGTGGCGTAAAACTTATCTTGATTAGAGACAGAGTTTAATACTATGTCTCCAATTTCATAATCACCTTTACTATTTGTAAAATTTAGACCTCTGACATCTATTTCTCCAACAATATCTCCCTTTTGGGTCTGAGTGAAATTTGCAATAGTCCTAAAAGATACCCTTGAAACTGAGTCACGTTTATCGAATCCAAGAGCGGCTAGATTGGCATAAATTATATTTGCGTAAAAATCGTAGTATGAGTCCGTTTTCGAAGAAAGACCAAAAAGACCTTGGAATATAAAATCGAGATTTGGGTCATGACAAATAATCTTTCCATCAAACTTCTCATTTTCGTATCTACCTACTGCTTGAATGTTTTTGTAATTGTAGCCGTTTAAACCAAGATTACTAATGTTTAAACTGTCGATTAAGAACCTGTTTCCTCCAGCTCTTTCGTCTCTAAGAAGTGATGAAACGGTAGTTTTTAAAGTAAGTTTTCCGAGGTTGCTCTTCATCATCAACTTGCCTACATCGAATGATTCGGATTTCAGATTTCCAATAAGCTCTATACCTCCTGCTTTTTTATTCGTTCTAAGCAGAACGTCTGCATCAATTTCGCCAACATTTGAACTGAGGTGTCCATTAGCAACAAAGTCGGTGAGTAGTCCCGCCAATCTTCCCTTAAAATTGTATTTTACGAAAGGAGAGAGGCTGGTTAGTTGTTTTATCGGTTTAGAACTATTGATTGCAGAAATGATATAGGCTATATCTAAACTTGTTGTATTGCAATCGTTTACGTCAATAAACGCCATTGACTCTTTCGCTTTGGGCAAACCAGAAATCCTTGCATTAATGTTAATGTCTGTAAGTCCAGATTCGGAAATTACGCGCAGGCTATCAGTTCTGAGATTCGATACTGTTCCTCTTATTAATCCAGTTGCAAAAAATCCCAGTTTATTTTTACTTAGTGACGGAGTAATTTTTCCAATTGTTGCGAAGTTTAAATATGAATCTTTCATATCAAGCTCCATAACTACCTTTTCTGTAAAGCTAGCAAAATCTTTTGCCTTTTCATATTTAAAGGCAAAGTAGTTGGCGTTGATTTTTGTCGTTCCGTCATTAAGGATCAAATTGTTTACTCTAGCCTCTTTAGAACTTAATTCTAACTGTCCATTTAATCGCTCTAATTTAAAGCCGCTTTTATCGATACAACTTATATTTCTAATGTCTGCAAAGAGAGTATCTCCTGAATATCTGATTTTTCGGATATCTACATCAATATCTCTTACATTTAAATCAGAAAAGTTAATGTACTCTTTTCCATAATCGATTGCCGAAGTAAATTTGTTTTTCAGGCTAAATCTGAAGTCTTTAAGAATTAACTCTTTGGTATTTAAGTTTAACGGGGCTGATTTTGTAGTGTCTTTTACACTTTTTTTCTCTTTAGTTTTAAAGATACGATCGAGATTTGTGCTATATCTGCTTTCGCTGACCAAATTAAAGACTCCATCTTCCAATTTAACTCTTCCAAAGGAGAAATCTGAATTAAGTAGATTGATTGATGAGATGCTTACAGATAATTTTTTACAGTTTAGCAAAGTATCTTTTGGTGAGTAAAGAATGTGTACATCTTTTAAGATAAGCTTGTTAAAGAATACATAATAGACTTTGCCGATATAAACTTCTGTATTTAACTTTTTTGAAAGGACTTTTGTTGCTTTTCCTGCTGCCCAAGTTTGTAGTACGGGAAGTTGCAACGCTAGATAAGCTGCAACGGGAGTCATTGCGGCTATAATCAGAATTATAGTTGCTATTTTTTTAAAAGTCTTGATATTTCGGCGTATTAATATACAAAACTAATCAATTTTTTTGTCATTTTTGCATCCGCTTTTAATGACAAAAATGAAATCTGTAACAATACTTGCAATCGAGTCCTCTTGCGATGATACATCGGCAGCTGTTCTGAAAGATGAACTGTTGCTTTCGAATATTATGGCAGGTCAAGAGGTTCATCGCCAATATGGTGGCGTAATACCGGAATTAGCCTCGAGAGCTCATCAGCAAAATATTCTGCCAGTGGTTGATTTAGCGGTTAAAACTGCTGGTATTCAATTAGAAGATATAGACGCTATAGCATACACAAGAGGTCCAGGATTGCTTGGGTCTCTTTTAGTCGGCACATCATTTGCCAAAGGTCTCTCTATTTCACTTGGAAAACCATTAGTAGATGTGAATCATCTTCACGGCCATATTTTGTCTCACTTTATCAGACAAAATGAGAGAGATTACGATCCTCCGAAGTTCCCATTTTTGACACTTTTAGTCTCGGGCGGGCACACTCAAATTGTTAAGGTAACAGACTATCTGAAGTTTGAAATTATAGGACATACTATTGATGATGCTGTAGGCGAAGCTTTTGATAAATGTGCAAAAGTGTTGGATCTTGGTTATCCAGGAGGTCCTGTAGTAGATAAATTGGCAAAGATTGGAGATGCCGATAAATTTAAATTTTCGAAACCACGTATAGAGGGTTATAACTATAGCTTTAGCGGAGTTAAGACCTCCCTTTTATATTTCTTAAGGGATAGTGTAAAGGAGAATCCAGATTTTATCTCTACATATCTAAATGATATCTGTGCATCTTTTCAGAAAACGCTGATTAACATATTGTTGGACAAGTTAATCAAGGCAGCAAAAGATACAGGGATTAAAGAGATTGCATTAGCAGGAGGTGTCTCTGCCAACTCAGGATTACGCGATGCAATGGTTACAGAAGCGAAAAAGAGAGGTTGGAAGATTTTCTTACCTGAACTGAAATTTACCACCGATAATGCAGCAATGATTGGTATTACGGGTTATTATAGATTTATTAATGGCTTAGTCTCACCGATAGACGTAGCACCAGTATCAAGAGCATTAGATTATGAAAGAATTTGAAATAGCGGTTCCAATAAGTAAAGTTATAACCGAGCAGGATTTAATTCCTCAGGCAGCAAAAGTGCTTGGTATTCAGCCTAAAATGGTGGGTAGAGCCGTGGTAGTAAGACGCTCTTTAGATGCAAGAGGTAAAGATATTCTTTATAGATATAAAGTTGAGGCTACACGAAAAGATGAGTCGTCTACAGAGAGATATGTTGGATTTCAAGAGAGAAATGTTGCCTCTTCGAAAGAGGTAATAATTGTAGGAGCAGGCCCTGCAGGGGTTTTTGCAGCTTTGAAATTGATAGAGTCGGGACTGAAACCTGTTATCCTTGAACGCGGAAAGGATGTGCATGAGAGAAAGAAGGACTTGGTTGCTGTTAATAGATTTGGTCAAGTAGATCCCGATAGCAATTATTGTTTTGGAGAGGGAGGAGCAGGGACCTATTCAGATGGAAAGTTATATACTAGGTCTGTAAAGAGAGGAAATGTATATGAGGTATTAAGCAGACTGGTTGATGCTGGTGCAGACAACAGCATTATGATTGACGCTCATCCTCATTTAGGCACCGATAGATTGTCGGGAATAATGGAAAATATCCGTAAGCGCATAATTGATTGTGGGGGAGAGTATCACTTCAATACAAGGGTTGAAGATATAATTACAGAGGGAGGAAAGGTAAAAGGGGTTGTTATTGCAGATGGAAGAAAATTTTTGTCTGATCGAGTGATTTTAGCTACAGGACATTCTGCCAGGGATATTTATCGTCTTTTTGCACGTAAGGAGTGGCACTTGGAGGTAAAGGGATTTGCATTGGGAGTAAGGGTTGAACATCCACAATCGTTGATTAACCAAGTTCAATATCATGGAAAATATCAACCATATATGCCTGCTGCAGAATACTCTCTTGTTGCCCAAATTGAAAATAGAGGAGTCTTCTCTTTTTGTATGTGCCCAGGAGGAATTTTAGTGCCAGCAGCTACAGAGCAAGGGCAGACTGTTTTAAATGGAATGTCTAATTCTACGCGTAACTCAAAGTGGGCAAACTCTGGAATCGTTGTCTCTATTGAGCCAGGTGATTTTCCAGAATTTGAGAAGTATGGAGTACTTTCGCTAATGGAGTTTCAAGCCTCTATGGAGGAGTTGATGTTCAACTTTGCATCGGACGGACTTAAAGCTCCATCTCAAAGGGTGACTGATTTCTTGAAAAATAGATTATCAACCTCTTTGCCAGCAACTTCGTATAATCCGGGTGTAATTAAAGCGCCTTTACATGAACTTTTGCCTTTACACATAGCTTCAAGAATGAAACAGGCGTTTTATATTTTTGATAAAAAGATGAAAGGCTTTGTTTCTGAGGATGCTATGATGCTCGGTGTAGAATCAAGAACATCTTCGCCTGTTCGAATTACTAGAGATTCTGAAACAATGGAACACCTGTCAATCAAGGGTTTAATCCCTTGTGGTGAAGGCGCGGGATATGCTGGCGGTATCGTCTCTTCTGCTATTGATGGTATTAATGCTGCGCTAAGTGTATCTATTATTTGAAAAAATAATTTGAAATTTTAATATGTTTATTTCTAACATTTTCGTTTATTTTTGAAACAAAAACTTCATTTATTTCTGTTTTAGTTATTGTTTTTTTACAAATTCATAATATTTTTGTGTCGGGAGTGTAGTTATACTCCCTTTTTTTATGACTCAAACTAAACCAAATATTATAACTCAATTACTAACTAAAACCAAACTAAATGAAAAGAATCTGCCTTATTTTGACAGGTCTGTTTCTTGTGGTGTCGACTGTATTGTCAGCTCAGCCATTTCAAGTTACTGGAACTGTTTCGGAACAAGGGTCTGGCATGCCCTTGTCGTTTGTGAACGTACAGGTTAAAGGTACCACAACCGGTGCTACAACAGCCGACAACGGAAGTTATAGCATCAATGCTAATCCTACTGCTACTCTTGTTTTTAGCTTTATAGGCTATAAGACAATTGAGGTTAAAGTCGAAAACAGAAAAGTTGTTAATGTTGTAATGGAACCAGATGCTCTCGCACTTGACGAGGTTGTAATGGTTGCATACGGTACAGCAAAGAAGTCAAGCGTAACAGGCGCTATCAACTCTGTTAATTCTGCAACAATCGAAAAGAGACCTGTTACAACAGCTCTTGCTGCTTTATCTGGAACTTCTCCTGGTGTTCAGGTAAATACCTCTTTCGGTCAACCTGGTGATGACCCATCAATAAGAATTCGTGGTATCGGTTCTGTAAACTATTCTTCATCTCCATTAATTGTTTTGGACGGATCCCCATTTGTTGGATCTATGTCTAACATTAATCCATCAGATATTGAATCAATGAATATTTTGAAAGATGCTGCCTCTACAGCTCTTTATGGTTCAAGAGGATCAAATGGTGTGATTATGATTACTACAAAAAAAGGTAAAAAAGACAAACTTAATGTAGCAATCAACCTTTCTCAAGGATTTTCAACAAGAGGTTTACCTGAGTATGATAGAATTGATGCATTCCAGTACTATCCAATCATGTGGGAATCACTTAGAAACAGTTTGATTACCCCTACACGTCCAATTGATCAAGCAAGTATTTTAGCCTCAGGTGGTACTTCAAATGGTATTGTTTCTTCTTTAGGTTACAATCCTTTTAAAGGAATCGCTAACGACCAAGTTGTAGATGTAAATGGAAAATTGAATCCAAATGCAAACACTCTTCTTTGGGGAGACGATAATGATTGGTATGGACCAGTGGAACAAATTGGCTCTAGAACCGAGGCAAATATTATTGCTAATGGAGGAAATGATATCTCTGACTACTATGTTTCCGTAGGTTATATCAAAGATAACGGTTGGTTAAAAAAGACAAACTATGAGAGACTTTCTGCCAGAGCTAATGTTAACTTCAAGCCTGTAAAATGGTTTAGCTATGGTATTAACCTAAATGCTTCAACTAACAAATCAACTCAGGCAAATTTAGAAAGCTCAACTGGTTATGCAAACCCAATCTACTTTGCAAGAACAATGGGGCCTATTTATCCTGTTTACAAACACGACAGAGTTACTGGTGACTATATTCTAGATAACAATGGCGAAAAAGTGTGGGATTTGGGTGCTTCTGTGATTCAAAATGGTGTTACTTATGGTGCAAGGGTGCAAAATAACGGAAGACATGGTATTGCAGAGCACATGCTTAACAATATTCTTTTTGATAGAAACACTATCCAGTCCAGAGTTTATGCTGAGTTCCATTTCTTGAAAGATTTCACATTTAGAGTGACTAACTCTTTGGATGTTAATCAATACCTTGAATCAAGATATGAAAATACGATCGTAGGTGATGGAGCTCCTCAAGGAAGATCTAGAAGAGAGAGTACGTTAAGATATACTTGGAACAATACTCAAATCCTCTCTTACAATAAATCTTTTGGTCGACATGAGATTACCGCAATGGTCGGTCATGAGAACTATAGCAATCAATACAAAGAGCTATATGCATTCCGTCAAGGAATTATCGTGCCTGGTAATGATGAGCTTATCAACTTTACAACAACTAATGACGTATATTCATTCCTAGATGTCCATAAGGTAGAGGGTTTCCTTTCAAGAGCAACTTACTCTTTTGATAATGGAAGATTTACAGCTGAGGGATCTTACCGTCGCGACGGCTCTTCTAAATTCTACAAGAATGTTAGATGGGGTAACTTCTGGTCAATTGGTGCTGGTTGGAGAATTGACAGAGAAAAATTCATGAAATCAGTTTCATGGGTAGACTTTTTGAAATTCAGAGCATCATATGGTCTTAATGGTAACGATGGAGGTATCAGCTATTATGCATGGCAAGTACTTTACAGTTATTATAACAATGGACCTGAGCCAGGATTTATACAAAGCACAAGACCTGGTAATCCAGATCTTACTTGGGAGACAACTATTCAAGCTGACTTAGGTTTAGAGTTCTCAATCTTGAATAATAGAGTAAGAGGTACAATTGACTGGTTTAACAAAGAGTCCAGAGACCTTATCTTCAGTCTGCCTTTAGCTCCGTCTACCGGTTATGTTAATCAAGATAGAAACGTTGGTAGCCTGTATAATAGAGGTTTTGAAATTGACCTTAATTTCAAAATATATGAGTCTAAATATATTACAGCTGGTCTGAATGCAAATGCAACCTTGATTAAAAATAAAATCACAAGACTTCCAGAGCAAAATAGAATTGATGGTATCGTTGACGGAAACTTCAAGAGAATGGAAGGTGGTTCGGTATATGACTATTGGTTGAGACAATGGTATGGAGTTGATCCAACAAATGGAGATGCTCTTTATCTATTCGATGACCGCAAAGATGCAAATGGTAACTATATCATTACTTGGGCAGATGCTGATTGCAAAATAATCAATGATGTTAGAGTAACAAACAACCAAAATAAAGCTAAGTATGATTGGGCAGGTACTGCTCTACCAGAGGTTTACGGTTCTATTACTCCTTTCTTCAATATCTATGGATTTGATGTATCTATTCAGTTCAACTATTCTTTAGGCGGAAAATCATATGATTCAGCTTGGGCTGGCTTAATGTCATCTGGCGGAATGGGAGTTGCTAAGGCTTCTGAAATCATGGATAGATGGACAACTCCTGGACAAATTACTAATGTTCCAAGAATGGATAATGCAAAAACTACTGCATTCAATGCTGCATCTAGCAGATGGCTTGTTAAATCGGACTATCTTGCTTTAAGAAACATCTCTGTAGGATATAATTTTAAACCAACTTTCTTGAAAATGATGAAAATCAAAGGTCTAAAAGTATTTGCTACAGCTGAAAACCTTGCACTATTCTCAGCAAGAAAAGGTTTGAACCCAATGCAGAATTTCGATGGAACAGTAAACAACTCGCTTGGTTTCAACAGAACAGTGACATTAGGTCTGAATCTTAACTTTTAATCTAGATTAACAATGAAAAAAATAAAATCAGCTCTTATAATATTAATTGCTAGTTTGATTATGGTCCCAGTTTCATGTACAGAGGACTATCTTGAAACACAGCCTACTGACATGCTTTCGGGTGATGTCGTTTTCAACAGCGTTCAGGGTGCCTGGGGTGCTCTAAACGGTCTCCACAGATCTATGTACATTCAATATAATAGTTCTCAATCAAACGGCGGATTTGCTGGAATGTACCTTACCATCGATATGATGGGACAGGATATCGTTTTTAATACATCTGCAAATGGATGGTTTAGAGGAACATATCAATGGGTTGATCATAGAAATGATAGAGCAACACAACCACTTTGGTGGAATAACCTTTATAGACTTATCAGTAATGCAAACAAAATTATCAATAACATAGATGCTATTGATGGTGATGCAAAAGAGAAAGGTTATGTAAAAGGTCAAGCACTTGCATATAGAGCATGGGCGCATTTTATGCTAGTTCAATTATATGCAGAGAGATATAAGTCTGGCACCACAAACTCTCAGGATGGTGTTCCATATATGAAGGCTAATACTTATGAAGGTCAAGCAAGAAATACAGTTGAGGAGGTTTATACTGAGATTAATAAAGATATTACTGACGCAATTACTTTGCTTGATGGATATGCTAGATCGAACAAGTCTCATATTAATAAATCTGTTGCTCAGGCAATTCAGGCACAAGTTGCACTTGTACAAGGTAATTGGACTCTTGCTGCTTCAGCTGCGAATGCTGCCAGACAAGGTTACTCGTTTATGACTTCAGCACAACACGCTTTAGGATATAACGATTATAACAATCCTGAAAATCTTTGGTCATCACATGTTCAAGAAGATCAAACATTATACTTCTATTCGTTCTACGCATTTATGTCGCATAACTTTAATGCTACAGCAATTCGTCAAAGTCCAAAATCAATTAACAAGGAGTTATTTGATCAAATAACTGCAACAGATGTTAGAAAAACATTCTTCTATCCAAATGCAGTTGCTGATAAAAAACCAGAGGTTCCACCTTCTGGAGTTAGATACAACTACATGAATTCTAAGTTTAAAGCTATTTCAGTTTCTGATAGCCGTGGAGATTTTCCTTGGATTAGAGTTGCTGAGATGTATTTGATAGAAGCAGAGGCTCTTGCTAGACAAGCAAATAAACAAACAGAGGCACAGGATGTTCTATATATTCTTGCAAAAGATAGAGATCCTCAATATGTAAAATCGACTAAAACAGGTGATGCTCTTATTGAAGAGATTCTAGTGCAAAGAAGAATTGAACTATGGGCCGAAGGAAGAAGCTGGACAGACTTAAAGAGATTGAACAGAGCACTTGTTAGACCTCAAAGCAACAACGCTGGTGGTGGACTACATGTTGCATCAATTTGCCTAGTAACAGACGTACCTGCTGGCGATGTAAGATGGCAATGGTTTATTCCAAAAGATGAGCTTGATGCAAATCCTAAAATCAAGCAAAATCCAGCATAAGCTTATTTAGAATGATTTATATAAGGGTGACTAAAAGCTATTTTAGTTACCCTTTTATATTTATCTGTTGAACATCAATTTTTTTGCATTTAGATCAAAACATGCAGCAGAGAAATAGGTGTTTTCGTTATGAATACAATTAAAACTCAATTTTATGAATAAGAACAAAATACTATTTTCTCTGCTTTTAGCTTCGATTTTTTCGTTTGTTTCACTATCTGCACAAGTAAAAGAGTCGTTTAATATTCAAACGACATTGGTTTCAAATGGCTATAAAGCTATTAAAATGAATAGACTAGTTTCTGGTCATTTACATATAACTTGTGAAATTAATGGGGTTATGGGAGATTTTATTTTAGATTCAGGTGCAAATTCTACAATTATTGATAATGCTTCTGAGCAAAAATTTAGAATTGATTCCGAAAAGGGAGATAAAACTGCTGGTGGAGCTGGTGCTGTAAATTTGAAAACATCTCAATCAAAGGGAAATAGTATTAATTTAGATGGACTAATTATATCAGATTTTACATTAATTCTGATGAGTTTAGATCATGTCAATAAAGCTTTAAGTAAACATGGAGTTCCACGAATGGATGGTGTTATAGGAGCAGATATTTTTGCATTATATAATGCTGTAATTGATTATAAATCAATGTGTCTTTACTTAAAAAAATAGTGTTAAAGCATTGCAATTAAAAGTAATAAATCAAAACATAACAAGGCTTTAATAAAAAGAGGGTGACTATAAAGAATTAAATGAACCACAAAAGTTAGACAACAACTTTTTGAACCCGTATCTAACTAAGCATGTCTCTCTTATATTTATGCAAATTGAGCACAGAAACCCTTTTTGGTGCAAAAATAAGCCAACACCTCTCCTATATTTATTCAAATTGAGTACATCCCTAAATAGCGTTACGAATGCTATCTATATAAATTATAAGTCAATAAACAATGATAATAAAAAGAGTATTGTGAATTAGATTTATAAGACAAAAGTCATGTGTATTATAAATAGTTTTATGAATAATAGTTGTGCATGAGAATTATGAATGAGAATTATGCATGAGAATTATAAGATAATTGGAATTGTGCATTGAAAAAGAACTATGAATTTATTTGAAATGATAATATGATACAGTAATGGCTATAATATTTTAGTGTTTGATATAGTGGATGTTATACAATTTCCTGCAGATCCCCCCAATCTGCCAGAATAAAGTATAACTATCTATTAATAAACATTATAGCCTTTTTGCTCAATGTTTTGTAATCTTAAAATAAAGCTAATACTTTCTATTTCAAGTATATAAGAATTATTCTGGCAGATAGGGGGATCTGCGGGAAATCGCAAAACGTATTGTCTATGTGATACTTAGCCTCTATTTGAAAACTTATCTTCAAACTAAGATGTCTCAAAAACAAAAACACGTGATGTTCCGGACAAGGCGAAGCGCAGCTGAGCACATAACTTGCGAAGCACCATTATAATCGAAAAGTTATGCTTGAAATAAACCGAATAAGATATATGTATCTTCTAAACAAGTCATTACAATTTTGTCTACAATATTGTAAGAGCTATATTGTAGATTATATGAGCGTTTTGTAAATACATGCAGACTACCCCTAGACTGACGGGAATTACAAAATGCATTGATATTCTTTCAGTTAGCAGTGAAGCCAAGAAAGTTCAAAAGAGAAAAAGAGAAAAAGTGAGGAAGACAGGAATACAGGAAGGAAGATTGGGGATAATGATAGAGGGCAACTAAAATCTTTTTAGTCACCCTCTTTAAGTATAAGACTAATTACTTATTTGCAATTATTCGCAACCACATCCGCATGACGAACATGAACCACTGCTGCAAGAAGATTCTGCCTTTTCGTTGAAAAGACCATTCTTCAACTCGCTTTCAGAAGCCTCTCTTACCGATACAACTGAACCTGTAAAGTGAAGTTCAGAACCAGCAAGTGGATGATTGAAGTTCATAACAACAACATCGTCTTTAATTTCGTCAATTGTACCTTGAAGTCTGTTTCCATCAGAATCTTGCATAGGAAGAACATTTCCTACAGTTAGAAGACCCTCTTCAATTTGACCATCAATTTTGAAGATATCAACAGGTAATTCAACTATGGCATCGGGATTTTCTTCGCCGTATCCCTCTTTTGCAGACAATTTGAAATCGAAAGAGTCTCCAACTACTTTACCAGAAACATTTTCTTCGAATTTAGGAAGAAGATAACCTGTTCCGAAAATAAACTGCATTGGATTCTCTGCTGTTACTGTTTCAATCACATCTCCGTCAACAACAAGAGTATATGATAGTGCTACAACTTTGTTTGTACTGATTTCCATTATAAAAATATTAAATTAAAAAAAATGAACATGCAAATATAGTGCTAATTTTTCTTTTCAATCTTATATCCTATTGCTGCAACAATAATTGTTACAATTGGCGTAATTAGATTGAAAAAACAATATGGTAAATAGGCCAACGTGGCAACATTTAGTACAGAAGACTGAACAATACCGCAGGTATTCCATGGAATTAACACCGAAGTAACTGTTGATCCATCTTCCAAAGTTCTGCTCAATAATTCGGGTCTCAATCCTTTCTTTTTATAGGTTTCAGAAAACATCTTTCCAGGAATTAGAATACCCATGTATTGGTCCGATAATGTTAAATTGACAAAAATACAAGCACCAACAGTAGCCGAAACTAAGCTTACGGTAGATCGAATCATTGAGACTAGTTTTTCTGTAATAACCTGAATCATTCCGCTAGCTTGCATTACTCCTCCAAATACAACAACGCAAAGAATTAACCAGACAGTATCAAGCATACCAGCCATGCCGCTTGTCGAGGTAAGAGAGTCAAGCAGAGTATCTCCTGTATTAAGACTAACTTCTCCTGATAGCATTTTTAGAGATGAATATAATGATCCCGAAAACCATCCTGACTGATTTTGATTGATTTGAGAGCATACTTCGGGTTGGAAAATGCATGCAACGATCGCACCTGCTAACGCAGAAAGAAAAAGTGTTACTACAGGTGGCATCTTTTTTACAATCATGTAGATAGTAGCTGCAGGAACAAGCAGAAGCCAAGGGGAGATTAGAAATGTGCCTTTTAGGGCACCAATATGTAAATCGATATTTGCTGAAACTGAGACGTCGCTGAATAGCCCTGTCAATCCGAAAATAACCGCAGTTATAATAATAGCAGGGACAGTCGTATATAGCATGTATCTGACATGCTTGTATAGTTCAACACCAGCAATAGATGCTGCTAAATTTGTAGTATCGGAGAGTGGAGAGATTTTGTCTCCAAAATATGCACCAGAGATAATCGCACCAGCTAACCAAGGAGAACTGTATCCCATAATTTGACCAGCAGTTAACATCGCAACTCCAACAGTTCCAATTGTTGTCCATGAACTTCCAACCATCAAAGAGACGCAACCAGTGAGAATGAATATAGTCAATAAAAAGACAGATGGGTGTATCAATTTTAGTCCATAATAGATCATTGTCGGAACAATTCCACTCATCATCCAAGAGCCAGTAAGTGCTCCAATCATAAGCAATATAAAGATTGCAGAACCTGTTTTCGATAAATTATCCATCATCCCCTCTTCAATCTTTTCCCACGGAACTTTAAGATAGTACATTGCAATCAATGAGCTTACTATTGCGCTGAATAATAATGCTATCTGAGATGGCCCAGCAGTAATTTCATCGCCGAACATTCTTACTCCAAATGATATTATTGCTATCAATATTACAAATGGAGTAAAAGAGAGTAGAAGTGATGGTCTTTTCATATTTTAGTTTAGTTGCTTAGTTATATTCCGCTAAAGCTTACATCCGAAAAAGCAAGCGATGGTATTAGCCATCTTGAACTCCATCTTGGATCATCACCAGCCTCAATCAGATTGTTCCATAAATCTACGATATTTCCAGTTACATTCATCTCTTTGATTGGATGTAGGATTTTTCCGTTTTCGAACCAAAAACCTTGAACTCCAAAAGAAAAATCACCTGTAGAGCTATTGCAATTTCCACCATTGAAGCCTGTAACGAAGATTCCTTTATTGGTTTGAGATAATAGATCTAAATATGAAGTGTTCGAGTTTTTGCTTTTTTGAGTATAACATGTTAAAACAGATGGTCCCTCAATTGTAACAGGCATTGATAGCTTTTTAGCCATATAGCTAGTTATAAAATATGTATCAATTGAGCCTTCGGTAACGATTCCCATTGGGCTTGTCGCAATGCCTTCGCTGTCAAAGTATCTCGCTCCAGAAGCCTTTGGATTATGGGCGTCATCATAAAAGTTGACATTCGTTCCAAAGAGTCTTTTGCCAAGAGATTCGGTCAAAAATGAGTTCTTTTGTTGTATAGAGGCTCCGTTTAATGCCGATATAATTGGTGCAACGAGTCGACTGGATACGCTATTTTCAACAACCATATTATATTTGCCTGATTTCATCTTTTTGGGATTCAATCTGTCTAATGCTTTGCGTAAAGCCTTTTCCCCACAACCATTTTTTAATAACTCATCATAAAACATAGAACTCTCATACCACCAAGCTTCTGGTCTGGCGTCTCCTCTGCCTTTGACAGAACATTCAGCACTTACAGTGAAAGTTGTCTGCTCAGTAGCACCTTCGAATCCTTGTGAATCAATCATATAAAAGTAGTCATATGAGTCTCCAAACTCAGTATTGACTGATATTAATCTTGGATCTTTCTCGAAAATTTCATTCGAAACTTCAAATGCAACCTTTTTTTTGTCTTGTGGTTGAAGCGACTCGTATTTTTGATCAAACTGGTTAAGTGGATTTAGAGAGCCGCTATAATAAAGCGAAGGGTCTGGCAGTGACCTTAATGCGTCAGGTGCCAATAGCTTTGTAGCTTCGCAACCTTTCTTTATAAAATCATCTAACTCCTCTTTTTCGATCCTATTTGTAGAGAATGTTCCATATCTGTTATCAATAAATAATTGAATAAATAGAGAAGAACCTGCTGCTTGTTGCAATCGATCTAATTTATTATTCCTTACAGAATAAGAACTTTGCGTGTTGATGTTTAAGCTGATTCTAGCAGCGGAGCACCCATTCTTTTTTGCACACTCCAATGCATAAGAGGCAGCATCTTTCAATTTATGTTGATTTTGTTCTCTCATTTTAAATTCCTCCAACAGTTAACTTATCAACTAATACCGATGGCATTCCACATGAAACTGGACAATACTGCTCTTTACCGCATGTCCAAGTGCCATTGTCAATTCGATTATTGTCTGCAACAGCAGATATTGCAGCAAGTGCTTCGGGTCCGTTTCCAATAATATTGATATCTTTAATTGGTTGTGTCAATTTGCCATTTTCAATCAAGTATCCAGATTTTACATAGAAGGTGAAATCTCCTGCTCCAATTTGAACTTGTCCATTCGAAAAGTTATCTACAAATACACCTTTTTTTACAGATTTTATCAAATCTTCCTCTTTACAATCACCACTCTCCATATACGTAGCTCTCATTCTAGGAAGAGGCATATACCTGAATGACTCTCTTCTTCCATTACCTGTAGGAGCTGTATTATAGTAAGATGCACTAATCCGATCGTGTAAATAAGAGGTCAGAATTCCATCTCTTACCATGTATGTTTTTTGTCCAAGGACACCTTCGTCGTCAAAATTTACACTTCCTCGATTTCCCTCTATAGTACCATCATCAATAACAGAAATTTTATTTGAACATATCTTCTTCCCCAATTTATCTGCAAAAATTGAGGTGTTAAGTCTGTTGAAATCTGCTTCAAATGCATGACCTATTGCTTCATGAAGAAGAATACCAGAACCTCCTGCTCCCATTACAACAGGCATCTCACCACCTTCGGGGCGGATAGCTCCAAAAAGAAAAGATGCTCTCTCAACTGCCTCTTTTGCAATCTCATCAATTAAATCGTCTGACAACATTTCGAATCCCATTCTAAAACTTCGCGACGATGATGAGTTTTCAGTTTTGCCATTTTGCTCCATTATACATGTTGCAATAACTGAAGACATTGGTCGGCTGTCGGCAGCAAGTACCCCTAATGAGTTGAAAAATAGAACATCTGTAGCTGAATCTGAGATTCGTCCCATCACCTTTACTACTCGATTATCGAGAGCAAAGATTTTATCGTTCATCTTTTGTAAATAAGGTATTTTGTCTGAGACAGAATAGTCTTTCCACTCTTTATTAGCCTTATATACATTGTTAAATTTAAGCTCTGTAATGTTGATAGGATCTATTTTATTGGTTGCGCCTGCTTCTGCAATCTTGGCAGCTACTTTTGCAGCTCTGATCATTTCAGGCATTGTTGTGATTTCGGTATAGGCGTATCCAGTCTGATCGCCAGACAGAACTCTGATTCCCATTCCATAATCGATATGCGATCCAGCTGCATTTACTTCACCATCGCGTAGCGACAATTCATTTGCAGTGCTGTATTCGAAATAGAGATCAGCATAGTCTCCACCATCTTCAAGCGCAATTGTGATTAACTTCTGAAGATCTTGAATAGTAACTCCAAAAAAATTGAGAAGTCTGTTTGTTTCGGTCATAAAAATAATTTAATAGCACCTTACTGATTATTGGTCAATAAGGTGCTGATTATAGTTGATTTACAAGAGCGGCAAACGAGGCTCGAACTCGCGACCCTCAGCTTGGGAAGCTGATGCTCTACCGACTGAGCTACTGCCGCATATAGTACAGACAAAATTAATTACTTTTTCTTACAAACAAAAGTGCATCTGCCTTGTCTCCAGAATTTTCTAATTTTAATCTGTATTTAACTTTTTTATCTCTTTTTATGTTGATCTCATCAAATTTTAACCAGATGTTTTCTCCATTCTTTGAGACCTCTTTGCATTCACCTGCTTTCCATTTATATACCTCATACTTACCTTGCTTTAATACAGGGGTTTGGTAGGTGATTTTTGCATTGTCTTTTGAACATTGAATATAATTGTCTCCGATAAACAGTATTCTGCTATCATTATTAAGATCCAGCCCTTTTTTGTTAACAACAGGATTATCGACAACTACTCTCTCTTGGCCATTTAACAATAGGTAATCGCTGATTGCATATAATGAGTGTTTTGCAAGTTCATTAAGGTTTTCAATTGAAACCCACTCTCCATTTGGATTTTCGTTGAAGTAAGTATATGGCGTTTCAAAAGTTAGAGCCATTGTCTTTTCACCAGCCCTATTCCAAATCCAACCTTCGGCATATCTTGGAGCAATAGCTGAAAATGATTGATGTTCAGACTTATAATATGGATTCCCATTTATGGTTAAATTTGAAAATAGTACCTGTTTTCGGAAAAAATCGGGTGTTGTGGACTTTGCATCATGAATCCAATATGTAACTGAATTTGCAATCTGTGAATGCATGTTCAAGAAAACGTCGATATTGTTCTTAGATAAAACATTGTCAAGAGTCTTTTTAAGAACTTTTACTTCGGGCATTGTCAGAGAGTCTGGACGATCCCAATTAATCTCAATGTTGACTCCATTTGCGATTGATCGAGAGTTTCCACCATACACTCCATCGGGATTGATAAATGGAACGATGTAAAAGATGCAATTTTCTCTAAGAGCTTTTGAATATTCGCTATTATTGAGTAATTGTTCAATCATCCCTTCTAAGTGCCAACTTGCAGGAGATTCACTAGGGTGGGAGCGACCGTGAATCCAAATAACCTTTTTAGACTCTTTATTGATATTATTAGACGTTATCGTGAGCATGTAGATCTCTCTGCCCTGAGAACTCTTTCCTATTACCTCTTTTTTTACATCAGGGTGTTGAGACCATTGCGATACCTTTTCAACAACTCTGGAATATAGGTATGGAATAAAATGGCTGAAATAGACTGTGTCTTTTGTGAAGATTTTATTGATTGTCCCTTTGATAACATTTTCAGACTTTTCTAGCCTTTGAAATACCTTATTGTCGTATGAATAAAAAGGTCTGATAACTTCGGAATTTGGAACTTTAATGAACATCTGCTTTCCTTTGACGCCAGTCATTTTAAAGTAATACCATCTAGCACTAGACGAGAGGGATGTGTCAATAGGGTTTCGAGGATCGGGACGTGAAAGAATTTGGGCACTCAAAATAACGATTGAATCCTTATCTGAGAGTTTAATTGTTGAAGTGTCTTTAATTTTAAAATCTTGAATATTGCCACCTTCAAATTGAGCAGACACTTTTATTTGAGCAAATAAAAAGCTGCTACCCATTAATGATAGTAGCAGCGTTGTAATGTATTTCTTTACCATTTTTTTCGTTTTACAGTTCCGAAGCTTTAATTTTTACGATTTTTCCTTTGTCGGAAAATGCTAATTCAGAATTGTTCTTTTTCTTTTCTTGAATAAGGCGCTGGAAGGCAATGTTCAAACCATGGAGAATATTCTCACGTAGTTGTCTGGTCTCTAGTTCGCTCATAATTCAGTAGTTTGTTGTAAATTGTAGTATTAAAAATTGTTGTTTCTATATTTTTTCCACCTTCGGCAATCATCTCTTTTTCGATTGACGAGTTGTTTATTATAATCCAGTATTCACATAAAGGAATGTACAACGAAAATAAGTTTTTTATTCCAATATCGTATCTCCTTCGTATAGTTTTTTCTTCAATATTGTGTCCTCCCGATGCTACACGCATCTTAACTCTCTCTACAGCAAGGTTTGGAAGACTTAGCCAAAAGAACATTAATGTTACTTTGTAACCTTTAGACTGGGCAAATTTGATTACTTTAGCATGCGTTCTTGTTGCTAACGTTGTCTCAATAGCAAAATCCGTGCCGTTGGAAATATGCGAATATATTCTGTCTATCATTATTTTACCGGCATGAATTGCTGCGCTTTCGGGCTTGAATGGCGATAATCCTCTTGCAATTTCGTCTGCATTCACAAACTCTTTACAAGAGAGCATCTCTGGTAACATCGTGAATGAAGCTGTTGTCTTACCAGCTCCATTGCATCCCGATATGATGAAAAGATTGGGCATTAATCTATATTATATCTACGCTAATTTAAGACTTTTTTTCGTTCTTTAGAGCTGCCACCGCAAAGAGAGCAAAATCTCCTTTGCAAGGGTCTTCAGGAAAGGCCTCTTTCAAGAATTCTGTAATCTCCAAAGCAGTCTTATAATCTGAGCTTTTTCTTGTAGTAATTCCCAACTCCAAAGCTGTTCTATGAACATGTACGTCAAGTGGTATGATCAGTTCGGAAGGCAAAGTATTTGACCATAACCCAAGATCTACTATTCCATCATTTCTAACCATCCACCTACGAAACATATGTATTTTTTTATTTGCGGCAGAAGGATTATCATCTCTTCCAAAAATCCTTATTCTCATCTGTGAAGGTGTTAACTCTTCTAGAGAGAGCTGTTTTTCATAGAACTCTCTGAGATTGTTGCAGATTAGCGCAAATTCACTCCATTTTATAGTTCTGTGCAGACTTTTGTCGTCGCTCTTGTAAATACCTCTTTTGATATAATCATATGGTTTCCAATTCATCTCATCGAACATTCTTGTGCAATCTCTCACAATCATATCTCTTCTTCCCCAAGCTAAATGTGCAGAAAGGATACCCGATATTTCAATATCTTTAAGCGTAGCTTCTCCTTTTTGCATCAATTCATTGAAGTATTTTGGAAACTTGATTGGGTCATTATTAAAATATGATGCATTATTGAATTCTGTTGCTAGAGTTTGGATTTTTGCAATAACTTCGTCTCGATTCATTATAATATAAATTGCCTTTGTGTTGAAAATCAGTTATAAGTCTTAATTTTGTGTAGAATTATTATACAAACTTAAGATTTATATGAAAAATAACTACCTGTTTGACTAAATATAACTTTTTATGCTGGATAAACTGATTTACACTCAGTAATTAAGGAAAATAATTATATTTGTTGTATGTAATTTACTAATGTGGATATAGCCACAATTAAAAAAATATTAAATGAAAAAATTTATAATCTTGTGTGTGTTGTTTTTTGCAACGTTTTCTTCTTGTACCAAAGAAAAATTTATTGATGTTGTAGACGGTAGCTATTTCGGAACTCTTAAGCTTAATGGAGTTGACAAAACTGGAGAATTTAAAGTAACAGTTTTAACATATAGTGCAACTTCTGCTGTCGTTGAAATATATAATGTTAATGTAATTGAAGGACTTAGCAATCTAGTAATTCCTGCAGTAAATGTAATTGATGTTATTGACGGATATCGTCTAACATACAATGGAGAAGTTGTTCCTGGAACAAGTTCTTCGATGACAGGCTTTTCGGATGGAACTACTGTACAGATTAATTTTGCAATGTCTGGCACAGATATTAAGTTCACTGGAACAAAGAAGGCTGTTAACTAAAAAAACTAAATTGTGCCCTTTCTGGGCATAATTTTTGCATATATCAACTAAAAGTTTAGTTAAGAAACTATCAATATAGTTATAATGAAAAAAGATAAAGTAAATATTAAAGGAGAGCTCACTAAAGCTGAATTACAGCTTATGCAGTATCTGTGGAGACGTGAAAAAGCGTTTGTTAACGATCTGGTAACTGACTATCCTGATCCAAAACCTGCGTATAATACTGTCTCTACAATCGTTAGAATTTTAGAGAAAAAGGGATTTGTCTCTCATAAGAGTTATGGTAAGACTCATGAGTATTTTCCTTTAGTTGTACAGGAGGAGTATTTAAATGGATATATGAATAATGTTTTAAATACTTTTTTTTCGAATTCGGTCTCTAATATGGTATCGTTCTTTACAAAAAAAGAGAGTGTGTCGAAGGACGATCTTGAAGAGCTGAAAAGAATCTTGAATGATTTAGATAAAAACTAGAAAATTATGGAAACAATTGTCTATTTTTTTAAAGTATTGGTAGTTTCTGGAATCTTTTATACAGTCTTTAAATTGTTAATTACAAAATATTCTTCATTCTCATTTCAAAGACTATTTATTCTCTTTGCTATTATCTTCTCCTTTGCTGTGCCTCTTTTGAGCCTTGACCTTGTAGAACTGAATATTCCATATATTCAATTGCCAGAAGTGGTTGTTGGAGCTAATAGTTCTGATTTGGCAGTTCCTCAAAATGAATCATATATCTCTATTATATTAAACTATATTTCAGGCGAGAATGCTACGTATTTCTATGCTTTGTCTGTTTTTGCACTTGCGATAATAGTCTTAGCTCAATTTAGCGTTTTGGCATATATTATTTATCGATCTACACCTCTGTCTAAAGAGGAAGATAATATTAGATTGACAGATGTAAATATTAGCCCATTCTCATTCCTTGGTTTCATAGTTATAAGAAAGGGGTACTCTCAAATTGAGCAAGAGACAATCTTAAAACACGAAAGAGAACATATAGAACGTCTTCACTCTATAGATTTGCTAATAACCAAACTCCTTCAATTATTTCTTTGGTTCAATCCATTTTTCTATTTGTTGCGTAGAGAACTTCTAAGCGTACATGAATTTGAAGTGGATCAAAGAGTTATGAATGATGGTGTTAACCCTATATTCTACAAAAAGCTATTAATTAAAGAACAACTAGGTTTTCTCCCTATTGGCGCAAATCATTTCAGTAAATTATTAACAATCAAAAGATTAAAAAACATGGAAAAGACAACACAAAAAGAGAATAGATTACTCTCTTCAGTAGTAATGTTAACTACTGTTTTAATTACATTTATATTTTGCTCAGGAGACATTATTCTAGCTAAATCAAGTGAGCAGGACAAGAGTAAAGAGAGCTCAAAAAGCGTAGTTGATAAAAAAGCTAAAACTGAAGCTAATTCGAAAGACGAAAAGGAATATAGTTTTGATCAGGTTGAAAAGAAGCCAACCTTTATGGGAGGTGATGAGTATAAGTTTACAACCTGGACTGTTCAAAATATGAAATATCCACAAGCTGCTTTAAAGGCAAAAAAACAAGGGAGAGTAATTGTTTCGTTCACAGTGAATGAGCTAGGAAATGTAGTTGATGCAAAAGTTTTAAGAGGTGTCTCTCCAGAATTGGATAATGAAGCCCTAAGGGTTGTAAACTCTTCTCCAAAATGGGGGCCAGGAGAGTCTAAAGGTAAAAAGGTAAAAGTTAGATTTACTTTTCCTGTTGTATATAAACTTAAATAGTTAGATATACTTTACCATATCATAATTTAATCCATCAAATTCAAATTCGCCAATTTTGTAGAAACCATTTTTTAAATAAAATCTTACAGCAGGAGTGTTTTGGGATTTAACACCGCCCCACAAAAAAACTCTTTCTACTCCCATGTCTCTTAACTCCCCCAAAATATGCTGTAAAATGTATCCTGACAATCCTTTTCCTCTGAGATTGTCGGAGACCGACGGAGCGTAAAAAGCGATCTGCCGGTCTTCTGTATAAAAGTTGTAAGAACAAATTCTCTCTTTTTCATGTTCAATCCACCCATGTCTGATTACTGAATAGCCAATTATATTATTATTAGAATCTACTAAAACATACCCTCTGTTCATAGGATTATTATAGAAGTCGCAAATCTCCTCATTAGAAAAGAGATGAGGCATGAAAAATTTTTGTGAGTCATTCGATAAATTACCGTAATACTTGATTATATCAATATAATCAGTCTCTTCAACTATTCTTATAATTTGATGGTTCATTGTGAATTTTTTATCATTAGAGTAGTTTTAATATCTTTGAAAATATATGCAAGATATAGATATGAAGGATAAGTTTCAAAAAATAGCAATACCATCGTCAAGAATTGCAACCTTCGACATGTTCGATATTGCAATGACAAAACATCATGTTGCAGCATTTCTAGAGATTGATGTAACAAATTTAAGAATGGAGATTAAGGCTAGAAGAAGAGGCAAAGAGCACATTTCATTAGTAGCTTGCATTCTAAAGACCATCTCCAGTGTAGTGCTTTGCTATCCTCAAATTGCTGGATACAAGACTTCTAAAAAGAGAATTGCAGTATTTGAAAAGCCTAAGTTCACTTTTCTTGTAGAGAAGAGATTAGCAGAGGAGAGGGTCCCTTTTCCTTTAGTAATTGAGGATGTCTTGAATAAGGATGTGGTAACTATAAGTAAAGAGATTGCTAATGCTAAGAGCTCAGATATAGCAGTAGGTGAAAATGTTATTGGTAAAAAGGCTAAGTTACAAGATAGAATTTATCCAAAGCTTCCAAGGTTTATTCGACATTTTATTTGGAAAGTAATGCTGGCAAATTTTCGTTTTAGTTATAAAACTATGGGAAATATATCTGTAACTTCGGTTGGAATGTATGGAAGCACAAATGGGTGGTTTCTGCACAAATCTATTCATCCATTCTCAGTAGGGTTGGGTTCAGTTGTGAGAAAACCGGTTGTGATTGAAGATAAGATTGAGATAAGAGAGATTATGAATGTGACATTTTTAATTGATCACGACTTGATTGATGGTGCACCTGCGTTCAGATTAATGTCGATGTTTGTAGACGAAATTAAAAAAGGCTCATCACTAATTAAAGTGTAAATTTTGGAAAATTGCCTGGTAAGTAATTGAGATAAAAAGAGATAAAATAAAAAAAGATTGCTTGCTGGCAATCTTTTTTTATAAGTGTGTAATAAAAGAAACTATTTCTTAACGTTTTTGTATCTGTTAAGGAATTTGTCAACGCGGCCGGCAGTGTCAACAAGTTTCATCTTACCAGTGTAGAATGGGTGAGATGTGTTAGAAATTTCGACCTTAATCACAGGATACTCAACACCTTCGTGGATGATTGTCTCCTTAGTGTTTGCGCATGAACGTGTAATAAACACGTGTTCATTCGACATATCCTTGAAAGCTACAAGACGGTAGGTTTCGGGATGTATTCCTTTTTTCATTTTCTTTAGAATTTTAAAATATTACAAGGCTGCAAAAGTATGAAAAGAAATAATCACATCAAAATAAAAGTATGATTATTCTCTGTTTCCGGCGAATTTTGCAAGCAATTTAAGAATTTCAAGGTATAACCAGATTAGAGTTACCATAAGAGCAAACGCACCATACCACTCCATATATTTTGGTGCTCCTTGACGAGATGCCTCCTCAATAAAGTGGAAGTCCATTAAAAGGCTGAAGGCTGCAACACCTACAATTACCAAACTGATTCCAATGCTTAGAGGGCCGCTGTCGTGCAACATTGTAAGATTCACGCCAAAAAAGCCTAAAATAATAGTTACAAAGTAGTAAAGAGCAATTGTACCTATCGCTATTGTCATAATTCTTGCAAACTTACCATCAACTTTAATGATATTAGCTCTGTATATCAGTAACATAACTAATGCGGTTAGAATGGTAAGTAATGTTGCATTCATAACAATGCCTGGTGCAGTTTCGCTGAACGCCTGACTAAACAACGCAGAGATACCACCTAAAAACAACCCTTCTAATACTGCATAAACAGGAGCCAGATATTGAGCTAGATTTGGTTTAAAGCTAATTATGAGAGCCATAATCAATCCCCCAATCGCTCCACCTATCATCCAACCTTGAACTGATGCCGGATTCAATGCCTCATAAGCAACTTTCCATGTGTAAGCTGCTCCAGCAAGAACCATAAACATAAGAATAAGAGATTTCATTGCAGTACCTTTGACTGTCATAACACCAGCATCGCCTGTAACAGCCGATTGCCTGAAGATTTTTTCACTTAAAACCGGATTTGCCATATTGTTTTTTAAAAATTTATTTACATCTAAATAATTGTTCTTCGTAAAGCATAAACTTTCTAGCTTTTCTGATCCATTTTTGTTCTTCGACTTTTATATGCTCTTTTATTTCAGACCAATCACTACCACCATTAACATAATCTAGCAGAAGAGAATCACCAAGCATCAATTCAATTGCAGTTTTGTCGTTGCCAGCTTCGTATTTGCCGTCTAAGAACCTAAATTGCGAACAGTTATCCTTTACAAAGCGAATCATGCGCAAATTGTGTGCCAATGCATGATATTGTTCACCAGGAACAGGATGAAGATGAAATCCAAAGCATACTTCACCTTTATACTTATGAAATGTTGGGATGAATTTCATCCATCTTACGTAGACTGATGGGTCGAAAATTGGATGACTTTCATCATTCCATCCAGAATAATTATTCTCATTGTTAAATGTTGCCAGAGTCTCTAAAAATGGTGCTCCAAATAGTTCAAAAGGTCTGGTTGTACCTCTTCCTTCGCTAACATTGGTTCCCTCCCAAAGACACTGTCCTGAGTAAAAATGAGCGGTAAATAAACCTGGGAAATTTGGAGATGGGGGGATGCTCCAAGGGAGCAGGCTCTTTGAAACCTTTTCTGCTTGGTAAGAGATTATGTGAAATGGAAACTTTGCATTTATCTCATTATAAATGAGATTTGCAATCTCTCCAATTGTTAGTCCATGACGATTCAGGATCCCTTCGATACCAATAAAGGATTCATACTCTTTCTTAAGCATTGTCCCTTCAACTTGTCTTCCTGCAGGATTAACTCTATCTATCAGAAATACTGGCAGGTTAATATTTTCGGACTTCAATATTTCGAATAGATACTTAATAGTCGAGGTATAGGTATAATATCGGGCCCCTACATCTTGCAATTCAATAACTAGTGCATCTAAATCTTTTAGTTTATTTACATTTGCTTTTAAGGATGATTCTGCTGATCCATAAAGAGATACTATCTCACATGCTCCAAAAATATTTTTATATCCCGAAGTGTCATCTAGTTTTACTTGGTCTTGAAGCTCTCCAAAAAGACCATGCTCTGGCGTGAATATTCTCTTTAATGTCCCTTTTTTTGCTAAGGTCTCAAAAAGGTATTCCCCTGTCTCTGGATGCCACGCAGCTTGATTGCAAAGCACTCCAAGTCTGCCGCTTCTAAGAACAGTATCTGGCTGTTCTCTTAAAGGCGTTGTTCTAAATGAAAACATAATAAATACTATAAAATCAATTTAATATCGCTGATTATCATCTCTGCTAATGCACCTGCTGCCTCTTCGGCTAGTGCCTCTGCATAGATTCTAATTATTGGTTCTGTATTGGACTTTCTTAGGTGAACCCATTTTTTCTCAGAATCAAAATCTATTTTAACACCATCGATATCAGTTACTCTATGAGATGAATATTTATCCTTTATGTGGAGTAAGATTTTATCTACATCTATTCCTGCTGATAGCTCAATTTTATTTTTTGAGATATGATATTTAGGGTAAAGTTTCTTTAGTTCAGTAACTGAACAATCTTTGTTCGCTAAGTGGCTAAGGAATAATGCTGTTCCGATTAATGCGTCTCTTCCATAATGTAGGTCGGGAACGATAACACCTCCATTACCCTCTCCTCCAATTACAGCATTTACTCTCTTCATTTCGGCAACTACATTAACCTCTCCAACTGCTGCAGCATGGTGGGTGCATCCATGAGCCTCTGTTACATCTTTTAAAGCTCTAGAAGATGAAAGGTTAGAGACTGTCGCTCCCTTTTTCTTGCTTAAAACATAGTCTGCTACACTGACGAGTGTGTACTCTTCTCCAAATGGATTTCCATCTTCGCATATTAGCGCAAGTCTATCTACATCGGGGTCAACAGATATTCCAAAATCTGCTCCGCTCTCGACTACCTTTGAACAAAGCTCTGTAAGATGCTCTGGAAGTGGTTCTGGATTGTGTGCAAATCTACCAGTTGGTTCACAATTAACACAGATGCAGTTAACTCCAAGAGCTGAGAGTAATTTTGGCATAACCACACCTCCAACAGAGTTTACAGCATCGACTACAACTGTGTAGCCTTTGGAGTAGATCTTTTCTGTATCTACTAGTGGATGTGATAAAACAGCTTCTATATGCTTATCCGTAAAGTCTTTATTTGTGATTACTCCCAAATTATCAACTTCGCTAAAGTCGAATGTCTCTTTTTCTGCACACTCTAAAATGTCTGCTCCTTCGAGTGCATTTAGAAATTCTCCCTTTTCGTTCAGTAATTTCAGAGCATTCCATTGCTTTGGATTATGAGATGCAGTAAGGATAATACCTCCATCTGCTTCTTCGAATACTACTGCCATTTCGACAGTTGGTGTTGTTGCTAAGCCGGCATTTACTACGTCTATACCACACGCAATTAATGTTCCGCATACCAAAGAATCCACCATCTCTCCCGACATTCTTGCATCTCTACCGACTACAACTTTATATCGCTCCTTTTTTCCTATCCTCTCTTTGAGCATTTTGGCGTATGCCGCGCTAAACTTTACAATATCAATCGGGGTTAATGAATCACCGCACTCACCGCCAATTGTACCCCTGATACCAGAAATAGATTTGATTAAGCTCATAATTATTTGAAATTAAATTATTTAAGGCAAAAAATAAAGCTGTGTAATCTAAAATTACACAGCCCTAATTTAGCTCATTTTATCTTTATGGCAAAACTGAACTTTATGCTGGAAGTGCAAGGAATGTAGCAGCAAAAGCTAGAATTGCATACAATTCAGGGAATACCGCAAGAATAAGTGTCTTTCCAAATACATCATTTCCATTTCCCATCTCGTTGATTCCATTTGCTACAAGAGACGCTTGTTTGATAGCAGAATAGAGACCAACAATACCAAGAGCAAAACCTACAGCAAAGATAGCTAGTCCTTGACCAAGTGTAAGAGCAGAGATCTCTTTCAGTTTGCTTAACATAAGAAAGAATCCTGCAAACCCATACAAACCTTGAGTTGATGGTAGTGCACACAATATCATGGATGAACCGAAAATATCCGGATTTTTCTTTAACGCAGCAATAGTTGCGTTGCCACCCATAGTAACTCCAATTGAACTTCCGATGCAAGAGATTGCAAGCATCATAGCCATGCCGATATAGGCCAAAAAAAGTGGTAGAGATTGTTCCATAATTAAATAATTTTGAAATATTTATAATTTTATTTTTTTAAAGGATTAAATGCCTTACCACCTCCGGTAAAGCCTGAGTTTTTATAAAACTCAACAAATGTCAAACGCATAGGGTGTACAAATGCTCCTAACATAGATAGCAATAAAACAGCAGTATGCCCAACCAAAAGCATAATAAGCGTTAATATCCAACCAATATATGAGATAGAGCTCATATTTATAGCCACTGAATTAACGACTAATCCAAGAATACCTCCTGCAGTTCCTAGACCAAAAAGACGAATATAAGATAGCATGTCTCCAAAAACTCCTGTTATGTCATATAAAGAGAATGCACCTTTAAAAATTCTGCCAAAGACATTCCCTTCGGTACTAGAAAACAAAACAATTAGGGCTAATCCTCCCCAACCGGTCAGATAACTCAACCAAGCAGGCATTGCCAATTCTGGGATCATAGTTTCTGCGTAGGCAAATGAACACCAAATGATTAGTAATGTCCATCCGATGTTTGCCATTCCATATATCCACCCTTTTCTTATCATTGAGTCTATTGCATTCAACATTCTCGCAAAGAGAATTTGAACTAGACCAAATATGATAGCAAACCAAAACATTTTCAAATCGGAAAAGAAGAATCCGTTTACTGCATCAGGCAGAGTAAAAAGTTCGTTTAGTTTTGCGCCAAAGAATACGCCAGTTAGCGACGCCATCAGGACTGCTCCAAATCCTAAGAATTGGAGAAGGTTGAGATATGGTTTGAACTCTTTGAATTTGAGTTTAGCCAAACCAGCTCCAATAAGCATCACTAATCCATATCCCATGTCGCCTAGACAAAGTCCGAAGAACAACATGTAGAAAGGTGCGAAGTATGGAGTTAAGTCTAACTCACCATATTTTGGTAGCATATAGAGCTCTCCGATAGGTTCAAATAGTCTTGTAAACCAGTTATTTTTTAGTTTTACTGGTGGATTATCTTCCTCTTTAGCCTCTTCTGTTGTAAAATAGACAGATGTGTTCTCTAACTGAGCGCATATTAGCTGATCTTGCTCTTTTGGAGCATAGCCAGTTAATAATGCTAATGTATCGTCAGCCTCTTTTACCGAAGACTTTCCAGCTAGGTATAAATCAGATAATGCAATAGTCTCATTCAATTGTGATTGAAGGATATCTGATTTACTTGCTAAATATTGTAATAGTGATTCAAGAGTTGTTTTATAACTCTCTAAATCCGCTATTTTTTGGCGATAATCACTTACGCTAAATTGAGGAATACGAACTTCTTGTAATGGGAAATCTGTCTCTTCATCTTTTTTAGTGATTAAAGCAAAGTATACCCGATCATTCTCGCGATTTAGCTCATGAATAGCATATTTTTGTGTCCACTCATCTTCAAAACGTTTTGCAGAGCAGACATAAAAATGCAAAGTCAGAGAGAGAGCATCTATTTTAGAGAGATCTTGTGAGTCTAATTCTCCCCAAGGAAGAGCGCTTTCTAAATCTCGATTAAGAGAGTCTAACTCTTGTTTATTAGCATCTAAGAGAGATAATGAAGATTCAACTGTTGTCAAAAGTTCAGCTTCAGAAACAGTGTGTGATGGTGCAGCGTCGATAGATGGGGTAAAGTGAGCAAGTCTTTTTAGTGCTGACTTGTACCTTTTAATTTGATCGAACATCTCCCCAGATTTCTGGTCTATTGGTTTATTATTCCTTACAATGTCTACCATTCCAAGCGATTGAAGAGTCTCTAAGAAACTGTTAAGCTCTTGGTGATAAACAATGAATGAATATTTTGTCATTTTTGTAATCATGCCATCTCCTCCTCCATTTGGTGTCTGGTTTTTACGATTTTTTGGCCAGCCTTGGAAAGATTTTCTTCGTCCTCCATAAATCGTTTGATTTTGAGAATAGCCTCTTGATAACCTGGTATCTGTACCTTTTCGTAAAGATTAACCTTCTGAGTTGTTTTCTTTCTTGAATAGTCTAAAAGTCTCATCTTCTCGAGATAAATCTCAGACTCTATTCCAAGTTGAGCAATATTTTGAAGAATCATAATTCCATCGCTGTACCAAGTAGGCTTTCTGAAAAGATCAACTTGTTTTACATCATAAATTACCTCTTTTAAGGAAGGAGTTTTTACTCCGGCGATTTTTACGACCTCTAATTCAACATCTTTTACAGAAATCAAACCTCCCTCAAACTCATGCCACAACCCAGATAAATATTCATAAGATTTAATACCGGCCTCAAGCTCTTCAATTAACTCCTCCGATCTCTTTTTTGCTTTCTTAACTTCCAGACGCAGAGCAGACTCCTTGTTCTTTAATGTAGGCAAGGCATTTACTCTGATCTTCAGTTGTTTGTTAAGATCGTTGAGAGATGTTTTATTGAATTGAAATTTTATAGCCATAATGAGTAGATTACCAGTACTTGTTCATAATCGACTCTTTAATACCTACTTCATTTTTGGTGAAGTGCTTCCTGAATAAGCTCCATGCTACATCGAGCATTTCAGTTGTATTCAAGTTTACATCTATTGCTAATAGGTTAGCAGAGTAGGATTTAGCAAACTCAAGCGCCCTTACATCATAGTCACTTAAGTCAAATCCATTCTCAAGCTTTGTCTTTGCATTTGCAGCATCAGCGTAAAGCCTTACAGCAGTGTTCATCACATGGTTGTGATCTTCTCTGGTCTTTTTACCAATAACTAGTTGTTTTAGTCTCGATAATGAACGGAAAGGATCGATAATTACTTTACCAGTATCGGTATCTGCTCTTAAGAAGAGCTGTCCTTCTGTGATATATCCTGTATTATCTGGAATCGCATGCGTAATATCGCCTCCACTTAATGTTGTAACGGCAATAATTGTGATTGAACCTCCGTCGGGAAGTTGAACGGCTTTTTCATAAATCTTAGCAAGGTCAGAATATAGTGAGCCAGGCATTGAATCTTTTGATGGAATTTGGTCCATACGATTACTCACAATACTTAGAGCATCGGCATAGAGAGTCATGTCCGTAAGAAGTACCAAGACCTTTTCGTTTTTATCAACTGCAAAATATTCTGCAGCTGTCAAAGCCATATCCGGAATCAGTAGTCGTTCAACAGGAGGCTGTTCTGTTGTATTTACAAAGCTTATAATTTTGCTAAGAGCCCCTGCATTTTCAAAAACTTGTTTAAAATAGAGATAGTCATCATTACTTAATCCCATACCCCCAAGAATGATTTTGTCTACATCAGCTCGAAGTGCCACTTGCGCCATAACTTGGTTGTATGGCTGGTCGGGATCTGCAAAGAATGGTATTTTTTGACCAGATACAAGTGTGTTATTTAAGTCTATACCTGCAATACCAGTGGGAATAAGTTCAGAGGGTTGTTTTCTTCTAAACGGATTAACAGATGGTCCTCCAATGAATCTCTTTTCCCCAGTAACCTCTGGTCCATTATCAATAGGCTTTCCGTAAGCATTGAAAAATCTTCCAGATAGCTCTTCACTGACATTTAATACAGGAGGTTCTCCAAAAAAGATGACCTCGGCATCGGTATAAATACCATCAGTTCCAGCAAACACCTGAAGTGTAATAAGATCTCCTTTGATTTTCACAACTTGCGCCAGCCTTCCGGCAACAGTAGCCAGTTCTTCATTGGCAACACCTGTGGCTTTAAGTGAAATAGTGGCTTTGGTAATTGCCTCTAATTTGGTGTATATTTTTTGAAATGCTTTACTTGCCATTGTTCATCTGATTATTTAGTTGGTCAAGATATTTGTTGAACTCCTCGCTCTTGAACTCTGTATAGTTCATTTGTCTAAGAGTGTTGATCAGGCCTTTGTAAAATACTGAACACTCTTCGAAATGATCGAAATCAAAGTCCTTGTCGCAGATTGATATAACTAAAGAATACATATAGGCTTGACGATCGAGTGGGGTAGAGGAGTCTATCTTATCAAATGCATCTTGTTGAAGAACTATGAAATCGATTAACTCCGATTTCCAGAATCTTTTGTGATATTCGAGAGGAACACCATCGTCACCTAAAATGTTTATTTGCTCATATGCCTCTTTTCCTCTAAGCACGATATTTTTGCCTTTCAGTACCTTTTCTACCCAATCTTCGCTAATTCTTTGTTTAAGATCCTCGATAATTTCTGGATATTCTAAGTATTTTGAATACGAGTCAATTGGATCTACGGCTGGATATCTTTTTCTGTCTGCTCTATTTTGCGAAAGGGCATAAAAACATCTTGCAGCTTTTTTAGTTGATTCTGTTACTGGCTCTTTTAAGTTACCTCCAGCTGGAGATACTGTTCCGATAAATGTAACTGATCCACTCTTTCCATTCTTTAAATTTACGATACCAGCTCTCGCATAGAAGTTTGAGATGATTGCAGGTAGGTCCATCGGGAAAGCGTCTGCACCTGGCAACTCCTCCATACGGTTACTCATCTCCCTCAAGGCTTGTGCCCATCTTGATGTTGAGTCTGCTAGCAGTAGTACTCTTAATCCCATCGCTCTGTAATACTCACCAATTGTCATTGCTGTATATACAGATGCCTCTCTTGCTGCAACGGGCATGTTTGAAGTGTTACAAATAATTGTAGTTCTTTCCATTAATTTCCTTCCAGTTCTTGGATCAACTAACTCAGGAAACTCAGTGAAAATTTCAACTACTTCGTTTGCTCTCTCTCCGCAAGCTGCTACGATAATGACATCTGCTTCAGCTTGTTTCGAAATTGCGTGTTGAAGTACTGTTTTTCCGCAGCCAAATGGACCAGGTATAAATCCTGTTCCTCCTTCGGCAATTGGATTGAAGGTGTCAATACATCTTACACCTGTCTCCATTACTCTATATGGCCTTGGTTTGTCTTTATATTCTGTAATTGCAACTTTTACTGGCCATTTTTGCATCATAGAAACATTATGTTCTGTGCCCTCTTGGTCTATTAGTATTGCAATTGTTTGACTAACTTTATAATTACCTGCTGGTGAGATCTCTTTAATTTTATACTCTCCTTTAAAAGTGAACGGAACCATTATTTTATGCGGCAACCATCCCTCTTTTACCTCTCCCAACCAGTCAGAAGCAGAGACCATATCTCCAATTTTGGCTGTTGGTTCGAATTCCCACTCTTTTTCAAGGTCGAGGGGAAGAGTATACTGACCTCTTTTAAGGAAGACACCATCCATCGTCTCCAGATTGTTCTGAAGACCGTCATAGTTACTGGATAAGATGCCGGGGCCAAGAGTAACTTCCAACATGTGTCCCTGGAATTCTGCCGTACATCCGGTTTTTAATCCTCTCGTACTTTCATACACCTGAACAAAGGCTTGATTGCCCGTAACTTTAATTACTTCCGCCATCAGTTTTGTTCCATCAAGATCAATGAAGCAGATCTCGTTTTGTGCTACAGGACCATCAACCTCAATGGTTACAAGGTTTGAAATGATCCCAGTGACTTTTCCTGTGGTCTTCATCCGTAGATAATTTATTTTAATTGTTATTTTTTACTTTTTCTAAGTCGAATGTACCTCTGACCTCTTCAATCAGCTTTTTAAAGAGCTCTTCTCCTGTCTTCTTATCCATTTTAGCCCAACGTTCTACAAGCGAAGCTTTTAGTAAAAAGGCTAATAGTGCGTCAAGGTCAAAATAATTAAACTTCGTAATTTCAGAGGCTTTATTCCATTTTAGCTTGTCTAAAAGCTGCTCTCTTTCGAGAATATTCTTGTTTTCCATTATAGACAAGACCTCTGTAGCATCTTCAAATACTAAGCCAAGTCCAAAGTCTGGAGCCTTGGAGGTTATAAGAGTTTCGGTTACATCATTGCTTCCAACAAGAAAATCTTCTGGTCGCTGTTTTGATTTTCTTGCTAAGTAGGCAGCACGTATGTTTCGTACAGTAAGATCAAACTTAAAGTACTCAGATATAAATCTGTTTTTAGATCTTAGGGATGCTCTGAAAAAGTGAGATGTTAGGTTAGATTCTTCTAATCCAAAAAATAGCCATTCAATACATCTAATGTCTTTTTCCGAACATTTTGACTTAATATCATCTAGGAGCTCCTTTAAAGAGAAGCTTCTCGATTCATAGTCCAGAAATAGTTGAGGCAATCCCGAAATCAAATAATGATAATTGTTCATCATCTGTTATCCGAAAATTAGTTCCTTGGTCTTTGGACGGATATATTCGCAGAAAAGGTTTTGGAAATCTTGTTCTGTAAAACTTACATGATAACCTTCTCCCTTTTTTCCTATTCTGAAACCTCCTGTGATTTTTTTGTCACCTTTGACCTCTAAGGAAACATTTAGTTGTTTGGTTATGCTTTCTTTAATGAAAATGTCCATTTTTTCCTTTAATTTTTCAGGTACTAAGACTTCTAATGTAACATTTTCGTTATTTTTTGTATCAAATGATTTTGCCGCAGTTATGATTAACTCACGTACAAACTCTTTTTCATTTATGCATTCCTGGATTGTAGGTTGTATTGCGTTGAAAGTCAATATATTTTCTATTGATTGCTTTAGCGTGGAGTATGTTTGTAATGAAGCTGACCTAATCTCATTTTCTGTCTTTGATTTTAACGCATCAGCCTCTTTTCTAGCTTTTTCCAGAATAGAGTCATACTCTTTTTTTGCAGATGCGATAATCTCTTCAGCCTCTTTTTGGGCGCGTGACTTAATCTCTTCGGCCTCTTGTCTTCCTTTCGAAAGTCCTTCGGCATAAAGCTTTTCTGTGAGCTCTTGCAATTTGTTCTGCATAACTAATCGGTTAAATGATTTTTTTCAAAGATAGTAAATAAAATAAAAAAGCACCCCTTTGGAGGATGCTTTTTTAAAAAATATAAAAATGTTCTGTTTCTCTTTTTATGTAAGGAATCCTAATAGTACACCTGCAGCAACCGCACTTCCAATAACACCTGCTACATTTGGACCCATAGCGTGCATCAATAAGTGGTTTGTTTTGTCATATTCTAAACCAACAAGTTGTGAAACCCTTGCTGAATCAGGAACAGCAGATACTCCTGCGTTTCCAATCAATGGGTTAATCTTATTTCCCTCTTTTAGGAACAGGTTAAAGAACTTAACAAAGAGAACTCCACCAGAAGTTGCAATAATAAATGAAAGGGCACCTAGAATAAAGATGTAAACTGAAGTCATTTGAAGGAATTTATCAGCTTGAGTAGAACATCCAACTGTTAATCCAATCAAGATTGTAATAACATCAATTAGTGGTCCCCTTGCTGTCTCCGCAAGTCTTCTTGTTACTCCACTCTCTTTAAGGAGATTTCCAAAGAAGAGCATTCCAAGTAGGGGAAGACCTGATGGAACTATAAAAGCTGTCAAAAGGAATCCAATAATAGGGAATAACTTTTTCTCTGTCTGAGAAACCGCACGTGGAGGTTTCATTTTAATTAGTCTCTCTTTTTCAGTTGTAAACAACTTCATAAATGGAGGTTGAATTACTGGAACTAATGCCATATATGAGTATGCAGAGATAGCAATTGCTCCCATCAACTCTGGTGCAAGCCTAGATGATAAGAAGATAGCTGTAGGACCGTCTGCACCACCAATAATACCAATAGCTCCTGCTTCAGCAGCCGAGAATCCAAGAGCAAGTGCAATTGCATATGCTCCGAAGATACCAAGCTGAGCAGCGGCTCCTATTAATAGTAATTTTGGATTTGAGATCAATGTTGAAAAGTCAGTCATTGCCCCAATTCCTAAAAAGATTAATGGCGGATACCATCCTTGAATAACACCTTGATAAAGGATATTAAGTACAGATCCCTCTTCATAAACGCCAATACTTAGGCCAGGGAAAATAGGAATATTACCAACGATGATTCCGAATCCAATCGGTACAAGAAGTAGTGGTTCCCACTCTTTCTTGATAGCGAGATAGATAAAAGCAAGTCCTATACAAATCATTAAGATATGGCCAAATGTAGCATTGGCAAAACCCGTGTATTGGATGAACTGCTCTAGATTATCTCCCAGTGTAGAAAATAGACTTTTGCTTTCCATCTTATCCGATAATTATAAGTGGTGTACCTTCTAAAACTGAGTCACCCTTGTTAATCTTAATACTAATAACTTTTCCATCGGCGCTTGCTTCAATTACATTTTCCATTTTCATTGCTTCAAGAACCATTACTTTTTGTCCTTTTTTCACGACATCACCCTCTTTAACTACGACCTCCAAAATAACACCTGGAAGTGGTGAAGAAATAGCAACTTCACCTAATGAAGGTGCAGCAGGAACAACGGTAGCAGTAGGTTTTGCAACAGTATTTTGTACACTTGCTGGTTTGTTTACTTTAGGAGCAGCTACTTGCTGTTTTTTTACAGGGCTTTCGATCTCTACTTTGAATGGAATTCCATTTACCTCCACCTCAGCTATCGAATCCTCTACGCTAGCAACGTTTACAACGTACTCGTTGCCATTTATTTTTAATTTATATTCTTTCATTTTTCAATAATCTGTTTAAATTATTTTTTTTGAGGAGTTTCGCGAAGTGTATAAATTTTCGAACTCCATGGTGAGTAGTGTTTAGTAACCTTACTAATGGTAAGAATCGTATTTTCTAAGTCGTGAACTTCGTTCTCTTCAAAGAATTTATGTAGAGCGGCACCAATAGCTGCAAGTTGTTCAGCATTTGATTCTTCTGCAACAACAGGTACTCCTGTAACCGCTGAAGCTACTTCTGCTCTTTGTTTGCTTCTTCTAACTGCATTTTTACCTACAAATTTAAATGATAGATAAAGTAGAATTAGAGCTAGGAAAACGACTGTCATAGCAGTAAATGACATAATTACTCCGTATGGGTCAATTTTCTTAAAGGTTACATGAGCAGGAACTTTTTCAGTACCTGAATTCATTGTTTGAGGCGATGTTTGCTTCATAATCTGCCATCCTTCCGAACCATCAATGGTACCTTGTCCGTCGTTGATTCTGCCATATGAGACATTAGTGTCTAGTTGGTCATGAGGAATCTTGATTCTATCAATGATTGTTTTTCCATCACTGCTTACAAAAATAATCTCATCAGATTCTGAAAGCTTGAAATTAATGTGATATGTTCCTCTAAAAGGTTCGTTATCTGCCCAGAAAAGTTTGTGTTGTCTAGGTTTGATTTTGGTTGAAGCGTCACCCTTAGGGATGATGTATTTTTTAAGGTCGTTGGGGTCGTTTGTAAGATAGCAGCCTCCTACATCAACTGTTCCATAAGATGCATTGAAAAGTTCAATCCAGCCGTTTTTATGGCCGAAGTCATCTTCAAAATCATCTTTGTTGATTACAAGAAACTCATTGATTCTGATGTCTTTTTGGCTTTGAGCAAAAAGATTTGTACCAGTAAGCAATAACCCCGACAACAAAAATATTTTAATTATTTTTTTCATTCTTTGTTGTTTTAATTATAGTGGTAGGTTATCGTGTTTCTTTGCTGGGTTTGTAAGTTTCTTAGTAGCAAGTTGTTGAAGAGCTCTGATTACACGGAAACGAGTATTTCTTGGTTCAATTACATCGTCAATGTAGCCATATCTTGCTGCATTGTAAGGGTTAGCAAATGCATCTCTGTACTCTTTTTCTTTTTCTGCAGAGAAAGCAGCTGGATCTTCAGCTTTTGCAACCTCTTTACCATAAAGAACTTCAATCGCTCCAGATGGACCCATAACAGCGATTTCTGCAGTTGGCCATGCGTAGTTAATATCACCACGAAGGTGTTTACTGCTCATAACGCAATATGCTCCACCATAAGATTTTCTAAGAGTAACAGTTACTTTTGGAACAGTAGCCTCGCCATAAGCGTAAAGAAGTTTTGCTCCATGTAGAATAATTCCGCCATACTCTTGTTGTGTTCCTGGAAGGAATCCTGGTACGTCAACTAAAGTAACTAATGGAATATTGAATGCATCACAGAAACGTACAAATCTTGCTGCTTTTCTAGATGAGTTATTATCTAGTACACCTGCAAGAACTTTTGGTTGATTTGCAACGATACCTACAGACACACCATTAAATCTTGCGAAACCAACAATAATGTTCGGTGCAAAATCTTTGTGAACTTCAAGGAATTTACCATCATCAACAATTCTAGCAATAACTTCATACATATCGTATGGTTTGTTAGGACTATCTGGGATGATATCATTCAAAGAGTCTTCTAGACGATCGATAGGATCTGCTGTTGGTTCTAGCGGAGCCTCTTCTAGATTATTTTGAGGAATATAGCTAAGTAGATCTCTGATTACTTGAATTCCCTCTTCTTCTGAATTTACTGCAAAGTGAGCAACTCCACTCTTAGAGGCGTGAACGCTTGCTCCACCAAGTTGTTCTTGAGTAACATCTTCACCAGTAACTGTTTTAACTACTTTTGGTCCTGTTAAGAACATGTAGCTTGTACCTTTAGTCATGATGTTGAAGTCAGTCAACGCTGGTGAGTAAACTGCACCACCAGCACATGGTCCGAAGATTCCTGAAATCTGAGGAATTACTCCTGATGCCATGATGTTTCTTTGGAAAATTTCAGCGTATCCAGCAAGTGCATTAACACCCTCTTGGATACGTGCTCCACCTGAATCGTTGATACCGATTACAGGAGCTCCTACTTTCATTGCTTGATCCATGATTTTGCAAATTTTCATAGCGAAACTTTCTGAAAGCGATCCTCCGAATACTGTGAAATCTTGTGCAAATACGTAAACTAGTCTACCTAGAATAGTACCATATCCTGTAACAACACCATCACCTAGGAATGTCTCTTTTTCCATTCCAAAGTTTGTGCAACGGTGAGTAACAAACATGTCAAACTCTTCGAAGCTTCCCTCATCGAGTAGCATTGCGATTCTTTCGCGAGCTGTAAATTTACCTTTTTGATGTTGTGAGTCGATCCTTTTCTGACCACCTCCTAAACGCGCTTTTTCCCTAAGTTGGATAAGCGCTTTAACTTGTTCAAGTTGTTGGCTCATTGTGTATTTATTTATTATTATTTCGGTTATTTTCTTGGATCTTCACAAAGTTCGGTAAGAACTCCGATGGTTGATTTTGGATGTAGGAATGCGATATTCAAACCTTCAGCGCCTTTTCTTGGTGCTTTGTCGATTAGTTGTACTCCTTTTTCTGCAAGTTCGTCAAGACTTGCCTGAACTCCGTCCTCAGTTGCGAAAGCTATATGGTGAACACCTTCTCCCTTCTTTTCGATAAACTTTCCAATAGGACCTTCTGGATCTGTACTCTCTAGAAGCTCGATCTTAGTTTGACCGATTTTAAAGAAGGCTGTCTTAACTTTTTGATCGGCAACCTCTTCAACGGCATAGCATTTCATACCAAGGATGTTTTCATAGTATGGAATAGCTGTCTCCAATGATTTTACGGCAATGCCGATGTGCTCAATATGCGACAATTTCATAACAAATAGTATTGATTAAATAATAAAATATTAACTAAATATCGAGCAAAGGTAAGAATTAATAATAGTATGCCCAAAAAAAAAGTGACTGGAAAACCAATCACTTTTTCTATAATTTTTTGAAATTAATTAGCCATTGTATGGTAGACATTTTGAACATCGTCGTCGTTCTCAAACCTGTCTATAAGCTTCTCTAATTCAGCTTTTTGATCTTCAGGAAGCTGTTTTAATTCAACAGTTGGGATTCTTTCGAACGCTCCTGAAACTAGTTCATACCCTTTCTCTTCTATGAATTTCTGAATAGCTCCATAAGATTCAAATGTTCCATAGATCATGATGCCCCCTTCGTCGTCAGAAAAGACCTCTTCTGCTCCAAAATCTATCAGTTCAAGTTCTAGTTCTTCAATATCTACTGGTGTTTGAGATTTTATTTTGAAAACACACTTTCTCTCGAACATAAAATCAACACTGCCAGATGTACCAAGAGAACCTCCGAACTTATTGAAGTAGCTGCGAATGTTTGCAACTGTTCTTGTTGGGTTGTCAGTAGCAGTCTCTACAAGAAAGGCAATTCCGTGAGGACCATATCCTTCATATACATTCTCTTTATAATCAGATGTATCCTTCTCTACAGCTCTTTTAATTGCTCTTTCAACATTATCTTTTGGCATATTCTCCGAACGTGCCGTTGAAATAAGGGCTCTTAGTCTTGGGTTGTTGTCCGGATCTGTGCCACCGGACTTAGCAGCCATTGTAATCTCTTTTCCAATCCTTGTGAAAACACGAGACATGTTGCCCCAACGTTTAAATTTTCTCTCCTTTCGAAATTCAAATGCTCTTCCCATTGCAGAATCTATTGTTGTTGAATTCTTGAAATATATTTATCTATTTCGTATCCTTCAACAGTTTGTGGATATTTGTCTTTGATTTCTTGATAAGTTTTGATGGCATTGTCTTTTTCGCCAAGCTCCTCATACATTATACCTGCTTTTAAAAGGTATCCAGCTGCAAAAGCGTTTTCTGCGAAATTGGCAGCTTTAAGATAGTAGTTGATAGCCTCTTTATTTTCCTGAAGACCAGCGTGTGCATCACCGATACATGCTAGTGCTCTGGCGCTTAAGATTTGATCATCTCCATCATACTTTTTAAGATAGTCGATTGCGTTTTTGTACTGACCTAGTTGTAGTTCGCAGATACCTGCATAAAAATAGACAGCTTCACCGGCAAGAGTACCATACTCATCAATGATTTTTTTGAATCCATAAGCATTTCCATCACCATTAAGGGCAAGTGCAAATGAATCGGCACGGAAGTATTGCTCCGCAAGAAATGTCTGAGCCATTGCTTCTTGCATTTTTGGTTTGCGGATAAGGTGCTGATATCCCAGCGACAGAGCGGCAATTGCAATAACCGCTATTACTCCGTATAAAATAGGTTTTTTGTACTTTTCAATTACGTGCTCGGTAGATGTAAGAGCATGTTCTATAGCCTCTTCAGCATCGTGGTTTTTAACGTTCTTTGACATGTTTTACTAAATTTTTATGCAGAATGCAAAAATACAATATTTTGTCTAATCTCAAATATTTAATTTATAAATGTAGTAACTTTGTAGTGTAATATAATCTACATGCATTTAAGAAACATATATCTCAACAATTTTAGAAACATCAAAGAGGCAAGGCTAAGTTTCTCATCGGGAATAAACTGCATTGCCGGAATGAATGGATCGGGCAAAACTAATCTGCTCGATGCTATTTATTACCTGTCAGTAACAAAAAGCTTCTTTACTACTGCCGATAACATTGTAGTAAATCACGAAAGTACAGCGTTTGCTATTTCTGGAGAATATGTTAGAGAGGACAATACAGAGGAAAATATTCATATTACTTTCGGAAGGAATGGTGAAAAGTTAGTTAAAAGGAATGATAAACCTTATAACAGGATGTCCGACCATATTGGACTGATCCCAGTTGTAATGGTCTCTCCATACGACACATCATTGATAAATGACTCCGGTGAAGAGAGACGTAGATTTCTAAATATGATCTTATCTCAAACCGATAAAGAATACTTACGAAGAGTCCAATCATACAATCAGCTGCTGATTCAAAGAAACAAACTATTGAAGCAGAGTGGAGACAATAGAGAGCTTTTAATCTTAATGTCGGAACAGATGGCCCCTCATGCTGACTATATTTTTAAAAAGCGTGCCTCTTTTTGCGATGAAGTAATACCTGTAGCCTCTGATTTTTACTCAAAACTTTCGGGTGGAAATGAATCCATCAACATTGAATATAAATCTGAATTACAAGATTCTTCCCTTTTCGACCTTCATAAAGATAGTCTCGATAAAGATTTAATTTTAAAACATACAACAGCTGGCATACATCGTGACGATATGATCTTTTCGCTAGATGGTCATCAAATCAGACGTTTTGGCTCACAAGGGCAACAAAAGAGCTTTTTGATCTCTTTAAAATTGTCTCAATATATGATTACAAAAAATGGTGCTGGAAGAAAACCAATTCTTTTGCTTGATGATATATTCGACAAACTAGATCAGGGAAGGGTAGAGAGACTTCTGCTTTTGACAGCTGGTAATGACTTTGGCCAAATTTTCATTACTGACAGTAATAAAATACGACTAGATGATATATTAGGCAGAATAGGTGGAGACAATTCATTGTTTTTGGTTCAAAACGGACATATTGAAAGCTTAAAACAATAGAGAGTATGAAGAGAAAAAATGCTATGTCGATGTCGGAACTGATTCCTCTATTCATCAAAAACATGAATCTCGAGGAGGGATTAAATAATTCCAAAATCTATAATGCTTGGGATCTTGTCGTTGGCCCAAAATTCGCCGATGCAACAATTAGTAAATATTATAGAGATAAAAAACTAGTATGCAAGATAAATTCTCCTTTAATCAAACATGAATTGATTATCAAAAGGAGAGAGATAGCGAGAAAAATCAATCAAATTGTTGGAGAGGATGCTATTAAGGAACTTCAGATATTTTAAATGATGAAAAGGATTAAAACAGTAGTTGATTCGGGAATACCTTTTATAAATGGTGTGCTGGAGAAATTTTCGGAGGTTGTTTACTTGCCAGGGGCATCTATTGACAATAGTGCGGTTAAAGATGCCGATGCGTTAATAATAAGAACAAGAACTAAATGTGATGAAAAATTACTTAAAGGTTCATCTGTAAAATTTATTGCATCAGCAACGATAGGAAGAGACCACGTCGATGAAGAGTACTGTTCTAAAAATGGGATTATATTTAAAAATGCCGAAGGGTGCAATGCTGGAGGAGTTGTGCAGTATATTTTGACAACTTTAGCATGGGCTGCTTCGGTAGGAAAACCAAATTTTCTAAATGAGACAGTAGGCATAATTGGAGCAGGGAATGTAGGAGAGAGACTTGCTGCAGCGTTTGATTTTTTAGGAGTGAGATATATGCGTTGTGACCCTCCTAAGAGAGCACAACTAGAGTCAGATAGAGATATATTCAAAACAGATAAGTTGAGATCTAAAATTAAATTAGAGGATTACTATAGTCTTAATGAAGTTATGAGAGAGTGTAAAATTGTAACACTACATGTACCTTTAGATCGCTCTACCAGAGGCTCTTTTGGAGTTGATTTTTTTGATAAAATTCAAAGAGGATCAGTTTTTATTAACGCATCAAGAGGGGAGGTGATAGATGAAAATGCATTAGAGCTCGCATTGAATAGACTCTCTTCTGTGATCTTAGATGTTTGGAATAATGAACCTAAGATTAATAGTCGTTTATTGAAGTCTGCAGATGTTTCGACACCTCATATTGCTGGATACTCACTTGAAGGAAAGATTAATGCAACCGTAATGAGTGTTAATAGTTTTGGTAGATATTTTGGAATAGAAGATTTAGCTAATTTTCGAATCGAATACCCAATTAACCCGAAACTTGAATTCAAACCAAATATCAATCACTCGGTTGAAGAAAATCTCTTCTTGCTTTTAAACGAGAGTTTTCCTATATTTGATATCGTCGAAAAACTTAAACATAAGCCCGATTCTTTTGAAGATCTCAGAAATAATTATGATTATCGAAGAGAGCTGACAAAAGACATTATGGAAATTGCAAAAAACCTAATAGACCAAAACTATGCTGACTAACGATGATTTGCTGCAGATGTCCCAAGCTGGAATCAAAATCGAAGATGTTCGAAGACAATTAGACTATTTTAAGACAGGTTTTCCATTTGCCGAGATAGTAGCTCCTGCAACAAAAGATCGAGGAATTATGACATTATCGGTTGAGGAACAAGAGCAACTTTTAGATGAAGTAAGCAAGTATAATGGCGAGATTGTTAAGTTTGTTCCGGCATCAGGTGCTGCAACGAGAATGTTTAAAGAGTTGTATGAGGCTGAAGCAGATATATTATCTCAAAAAAGCGTAAATGATAAATCAGAAAAAGTTTTTGATCAGCTCTCAAAATTTGCATTTTACAAAGAACTTGCAACTATCCCAGGATTTGATAGAAGTAATCGATTGTCTGTAATAGAGCACATTCTCAGAGAAAAGGGACTAAACTATGGTTCTCTTCCAAAGGGAATGTTGAAGTTTCATAAGTATGCAGATGAAGTTCGAACTGCTTTTGAAGAGCATCTAGTTGAAGCAGCATTGTATGCTAAGGGCCCTGATGGTATTGCACGTATTGTCTTTACTGTATCTCCAGAACATATAGATGGGTTCAAAAAGTTGGCAGATAAGGTTTTGCCAACATATCAAAGAAAATACAATTGCCGATTTAAAATTGACTTTACAGTTCAAAAACCATCTACCGACACTATTGCTGTTGATGAAAACAATATGCCTTTCAGGTTGAATAATGGCAAGTTGTTATTCAGACCTGGTGGGCATGGAGCACTGATTGCCAATTTAAATGATATATATGCCGACATCGTTGTAATAAAAAATATCGACAATGTGGTGAAAGAGAGCATGCTGAGCTATACTATCGCATGGAAGAAAATATTGATTGGAATCTTATTAAGAGTTCGTTCAAAAGTCTTTAAATATTTAGAGTTGCTTGATGGTGAGAAAAATGAAGCACTCTATCCAGAAATAATTGACTTTTTAAAGTCAACATTTATGATTAATATTCCTCAAATACCGAATGAGATCCTAAAAGATTTTTTAAGGGCAAAATTAGACAGGCCTGTGAGGGTTTGCGGAATGGTTGTTAATACTGGAGAGCCCGGAGGGGGACCTTTTATTGTTAAAGATGCAGATGGATCTACCTCTTTACAAATATTGGAAAGTGCTCAAATTAATCTTTCAGATGAATTGATGAAGAGTTATCTAAAGAATTCTACTCATTTTAATCCTGTAGACGTTGTTTGCTCATTTACCGACCACCATGGTGAAAAGTTTGATTTATCGAGATTTGTAGATCCAGAAACAGGATTCATTAGTGTAAAAAGCTTTGAAGGTCGAGCATTAAAGGCACAAGAACTGCCAGGTTTATGGAACGGAGCAATGAGTCAATGGAACACAGTATTTGTTGAGGTTCCAGTTGAGACATTTAACCCCGTTAAAACAATTTCAGATCTTCTCAGACCAGAGCATCAATAGACTATTTTTTAGTATGGATTGAGGCATGCATCAGTGCCATGCTAGCAGCATATCTAAAACGATATGTTGAGTATGTTGCACCACTCACACCATCAACTGATGCTATATTCTGTTTTGCGATCAACTCCTCCTCAAGTTTTGGGTATGCTTTTGATGGGTCTGTCCCACAAGGCGACATTTTTTTGCAGTACTCTTCACTGAATCTTTTACTCTTCTTGCCCTCTTTTACTTCATCATAAAAGATATTAGTAAATTTTCCATCTTTGATTTCAAACTTAATTATGTGTTTATAGCCAAAGGCATCTTCTGGCGACTCTCCATAATATTTACCATCAGAGTATCCTTGAGTAGTCTCAGGAAACTTACAGCCTTTACTATATTTTGGATATACTTCTTTAAGCTTATTAGTAGGCAAAGTTTCAATTAGATAGTGTAGATTTGTTAATTCGGCAACAAAGTATTCATTTGCCGGATTAAATAGAGCTAATTTTTTAAAATTGAAGTTATTATATGAGCAGGCAGAGATAAGTATAATCAATGCTGAAAGTGATAAGGTTGCAAAAGTCTTTTTCATTTTTGATGTATTTAGGTATTACAATTTTAACGATTTATCTCCGAAAGAGATAAATAAAGTAGATGAACATATGTTTTTTTTAGATGAACATAAAAATAAAAAGAGAGCGAAAATATCTTCGCTCTCTTTACTGATATAGGTTTTAAGACTATTTCTCTTCTAATAAAAGTCCGCTGCCTTTTGTTCCATTTTTGAATAGAAGTGAGTGGTCTTTTCTTACTCTCTTTTTCCAGTCACCTTTATGGTAAGCATAACTTACAATCATAGGTACAACAGTAGTTGCTTCTGCATATACCATTTGTTCATGAGCTGTATTAACCTTACCCCAAGAATTAGCCTCTTTTAAAGTAGAACTTGAACAAGCTCCATCTCTAACATCAGCAACTGTAATTTGAACAGCATATTGATGCATTGGAACATCGAAGCCAAGACATTCAGCACAAACTACAGTGTCTTGAGCGAAGTTTTTAGGAACACCACCACCAATCATGAATAGACCACTAGTCTCAGCCGACATTTTAACTTCGGTTAGCTCTCTGAAATCAGCTACTGAGTCAATTGTCATGTAGGGTTTTCCCTCTTTCATTCTCTCAACCTGATGCATAACTAATCCAAAACCAGCACTGCAATCAGAGAAAGCAGGTACAAAGATTGGAATGTTAAGTTCATATGCAGTTTGAATTAAAGAGTTCTTTTTAACTGAATTTTTTGATAACCATTTACCGATCTCAAAAATGAATTCTCTTGAAGAATATGGGCGAGGCTCTAAAGAGTCTGCAATTTCTTTAATTGTTGCGTCACACTTTTGAAGCTCTTCTTCATCGATAAATGTGTCATATATACGGTCGATGTAGTTGTCGCGTAAGAAAGTATCATCAATGAATTGAGAACCTTTGTAGTGTTTGTAGCCAAGCGCTTCGAAAAAGTCCATGTCAATGATTGATGCTCCAGTAGACACAATTGCATCTATCATGTTGAATCTAAGCATATCTACATAAACTTGCATACATCCGCCAGCACTTGTACTACCAGCGATAATGAGCCAGTTTGTAGATTTTGTATCATTAATCATTAACTGCAGAATATCGGCAGCTGCAGCAGTATCTCTTGATGTGAAGGACATATCTCTCATCGAGTCGATGATGGGAGTAGAATCGATTTTTGTAATGTCGATGTGTTTAATTGTCTCTTTCAGGAGATCTCTTTTTGTTGGTTTCATTTTCGTCTTATCTGTTTTATTTTTGTTTTTTTACATCTTATTGCAACTGCAAAGATAGATATTTTAAATTAACAACAAGTTTTTTGCTAATTTTGCAAAATAATGTATTTACCAAACTGCTAATTATGTTTAATAAAGAGACCATTGAGAGATTCAGCTCCATCGAGACACCTTTCTACTATTACGATTTGTCACTTTTAAAAAAGACACTTGAAATTTACACTACTCAAATCAAGAAGTACGGCTACCATGCTCACTATGCACTTAAAGCAAATGCAAATGAGCGTATTTTGCAAATAATCAAAGAGTTCGGATTGGGTGCGGATTGTGTGAGTGGCAATGAAGTAGCGCTCGCTCTTAAAAATGGATTCTCACCAGACATGATAGTTTATGCAGGAGTTGGAAAGTCAGACAAAGAGATTAGAACTGCTTTAGAAGGGGGAATATTTAGTTTTAACTGCGAATCAGTTCCAGAAATCAAAGTAATAAACGAAATTGCATGTAGCTTAGGAAAGACAGCGCATATAGCACTTCGAATTAATCCAGACATCGATGCGCATACTCATAAATATATCAGCACTGGTAGATCTCAGGATAAATTTGGAATTAGTCCGTGGATGTTCCAAGATGTTCTGGATGCTATTAATAGCTGTAAAAACATAAAACTAATTGGCCTGCATTTTCATGTAGGATCTCAAATTACAGAGTTAGGAGTCTTTAAACTTTTATGTGAAAGAATTAAAGAGCTACAATCTTGGTTTACAGAAAAAGGTATTTTTATTGAAAATTTAAATCTAGGTGGAGGCTTAGGGGTAGATTATACCGATCCAGATGCAAATCCTATTGCTGACTTTGAGACCTATTTCAAGATAGTAAATGAAAATCTAGAGGTTAAGCCAGGTCAAAAAGTGCATTTTGAACCAGGAAGAGCGATTATTGCCCAGTGTGGAACTCTGATCTCTAGAGTTTTGTATGTTAAGCATGGAAGAGGTAAGAAATTTGCCATTCTCGATGCTGGTATGAATGATCTTATCAGACCAGCATTGTACCAAGCATCTCATAAAGTGCAAAATTTAACATCAACAGGCAGAAGAATGAAATACGATGTTGTAGGACCAATTTGTGAATCGAGTGACAGATTTGGAAAAAATATCGTTCTACCTACTACAGAAAGAGGAGATCTCATTGCAATCAGAACGGCTGGAGCTTACGGACAAGTAATGGGAATGAGATATAATCAAAAAGATCTGGCACCAGAAGTCTATTCTCAATAATAAATACATTAAGTCGTATGAGCAGAGTCAATTCAAGAGAAAAGTACATAGAAGAACTTTTTTCGCTATTTAAAAAGACCGGGCTAAATCTAACAATGGATGAGATTGCCAAAGGCATCAACCTTACTAAGAAAACGTTGTATAACAACTTTTCTGGAAAGGATGAGTTAATGAGATTGGTGATGCAACATGTAATTGGAGATATTGAATTTCAGATCAATCTTGGTTTAAATCAAGGTCGAAATGCTATAGAGGCACTTTATCTTACTAGCAACATGCTTAACAAAGCATTAGAAGAAATTGGACCTAAACTATTAAGTGACACTGCTAAATATCTGCCCGACTTAAAAGTTCTTGATCATACAGATAGACTCAGTTTCTACTCAAGAATAATCAAAGAGAATATGCAAAGAGGAATGACTGAAAAGCTATACAGAGAAAATTTAAATATTGATTTGATCACACTGTTTTTCACCTCTGCTATGGCAAAAATCTATTCTTGGGATGGTGCTTACATTTATTTAAAAGACCCCTATGTCTTCCATTCTGAACTGATAAGATACCATCTGGAGTCAGTTGTAAACGAAGAGGGACGAAAAATTCTTAAATCATTTTTTTAAAATAGTTACATTTGCGGCTTAAATCTAAAGAGAGATGTTCGAAAATTTAATAGACAGGTTAGAGAGTTCATTCAAACTTCTCAAAGGAGAAGGTAAAATTACAGAGATAAACGTTGCTGAAACGCTTAAAGAGATAAGAAAAGCACTGCTTGATGCCGACGTTAGTTATAAAATTGCAAAATCGTTCTGTGACGATGTAAAGCAAAAGGCGCTTGGTCAAGATGTACTTAAGGCAGTCAGACCTGGTCAAATGTTGACCAAAATTGTCCACGACGAGCTTACAGAGCTGATGGGTAGTGAGGCAACAGATATTAAAGTAAAAGGAAATCCAGGTATTGTCTTGGTAGCAGGTCTACAAGGTTCTGGTAAAACTACTTTTTCTGGGAAACTGGCATTAAACTGCAAATCGAAAAGAGCACTCAAAACACTATTGGTAGCTGGCGACGTATATCGTCCTGCTGCAATCAACCAATTAAAGGTGTTGGGAGAACAAGTTGGTGTTGAAGTTTACTCAGAAGAGGGTGTAAAAGATCCAGTACAAATTGCAAAGAATGCTATTTCAAAAGCCAAAGCAGAAGGATACTCTTTAGTAATCATAGATACTGCAGGTCGACTTGCTGTTGATGAGCAGATGATGAACGAAATTGCAGCGATTAAAAAGGCTGTGAATCCTACCGAAACACTCTTTGTAGTTGACTCAATGACAGGTCAAGATGCTGTAGAGACAGCAAAAGCCTTCAATGACAGACTAGATTTTGATGGAGTAGTCCTAACAAAATTAGATGGTGATACTAGAGGTGGAGCTGCGCTTTCAATCAGAGCTGTTGTAAATAAACCAATCAAGTTTGTCAGCTCTGGAGAGAAGATGGATGCATTAGATGTTTTCCATCCAAAGAGAATTGCTGACAGAATCTTAGGCATGGGAGACGTTGTCTCTTTGGTAGAAAAGGCTCAAGAGCAATTTGATGAAGAGGAGGCAAGAAAGCTGCAGAAAAAGCTTGCCAAGGACCAGTTCACTCTTTCGGATTTCTATACTCAAATTCAGCAAATCAAGAAGATGGGTAATATTAAAGACTTAGCTTCGATGATTCCTGGTATGGGTAAAGCACTAAGAGATGTAGATATTGATAACTCAGCATTCAAGAGCATAGAGGCAATTATCCAATCGATGACCCCAGAAGAGAAAGAGAATCCAGATTTGCTCAATGGCAGCCGCAGAAAAAGAATTGCAACAGGCAGTGGCACTTCAATAACAGAGGTGAACAGACTTATTAAACAGTTCGAGGATACTCGTAAAGTTATGAAGTCGATGATGGGAGGTGGAGCAGCGAAGAACGCTATGAGAGCAATGGGCGCCATGAAAAGAAGATAATTAGCACAATATGATATTATTAGACGGAAAACAAACAGCAGACCAAGTAAAATTAGAGATTGCAGAAAAGGTAAAATCTATCGTTGAGAAGGGCGGAAAGAGACCTCATCTTGCAGCAATTCTTGTTGGAAACGACGGTGCAAGCCAAACTTATGTAGGTCATAAGGAAAAGGCGTGTGCTCAAGTTGGATTCAAGTCTACTTTATTAAGATTTGATACAACAATAACCCAGGAGTTTTTAATCTCTGAGATTAAAAAAATCAACGAAGATAAGGACATTGATGGCCTTATCGTGCAACTTCCTCTACCAAAACATATCGATGAACAGGCAATAATAGAGGCGATAGATCCTAAGAAGGATGTTGATGGATTTCATCCAGAAAATGTTGGTAGAATGGTAATCGGACTTCCATCTTTTGTATCAGCAACTCCCGATGGAATAATGGAGCTTTTGGCTCGTTATGAGATAGATACAAAAGGAAAGCATTGTGTTATTCTTGGAAGAAGTAATATCGTAGGTCGCCCGATGTCGAACCTTTTGTCTCAAAAGTCGAACCCTGGCGATTGCACAGTTACTATGTGCCATAGCAGAACAAAGGATATTAAATCTCACACTCTTCAGGCTGATATCATTGTCGCTGCATTAGGAGTTCCAGAATTCCTTAAAGGTGACATGGTAAAAGATGGGGCTGTTGTTATTGATGTCGGAATAACAAGAGTAGAAGCCGATACTAAGACCGGCTTCAGACTCGTTGGCGATGTTAAATTTGACGAAGTAGCTCCAAAATGTTCTTACATAACCCCAGTTCCAGGAGGAGTTGGCCCTATGACCATTGTGTCTCTCTTAAAGAACACTTTGAAAGCTTCGGGCAACTAATTTACTCTAGATGCCTCTTCTTGTTCGGCAACTCTTCTCTGCTTTGATGATTTAGCTTTACCGAACTTATAAGATAATCCGATTGACAGATAAGTACTTTTGATATCACGTCTAAAGTAATATCTGTCAATTTCGCTTTTATCAGCAGTTACTATCTGTCTTCCACTTCTAAAAATGTCTTCGACTCCAATATAGAAGCTTGCTTGGTTCTTTAAGAATGATTTTCTGGCATATAATGAGTAGTTGGCATATCCACTTAAAGTCATATAGCCATAGCTAAATTTAGATTTAAGATTCACTGTATTTTCAATTCTGATATCTTTCGGTAAAATAAAGGTCAAAGTACTGTTAGCGTATCCAAAGAATCTAGTGTTATCAAAACTTCCAGCTTGGTGTTTTACAAACCCAGCAAAGCCATTTATAGAGATATACATCCATTTCTTGATTTGATACTCATTTAAACTTGCTTGAAGACCACCGATATGCTGTTGTCCGAAGTTCTCCCATCTAATGAATTTTTTGCCATTTGTTGGGTTGAAGTATGGATTTTCAACAATTGCTCCGTCGGAGTATTGATAGCTAAGATTTAATGAGATATAGTTTTTATAATACATACCAAGGTTGAATTGGTGGTTGAATTGTGGATCGAGCTCTGGATTTCCTTCGACAGAAGAGTTAACGTCTATATATAGCTTAAATGGATTGAGTTGATTAAAACGTGGTCTCATAATCCTCAAAGTGTATGAAGCATTGAATTTAAAATCCTTACTTGCATTATAACCATAGAAAAACGTTGGAAATATATTTATATAACCTTTGCGAGTGGTTGTGTCGGAGCTAATCCAATCTCCATAAACATTTGTATATTCTGCTCTTACCCCAACTTTTACAGAAGACTTTTTAGAGATCTGACTGCCTGCTGTTATGTAAGCAGCAAGAATGTCTTCGTTGTACATAAAAACAGAGCTCAATGAATCATTTTTAACCCAATTGTTAAGTTGTCTGTCTTGGCGAATAAGGTCATTATCTGTTTGCGATCTACTGACTTTAAAACCAGTCTCTAATTTTATTTTTTTGCCAATCATTCTCTCATAATCGGCTTTGAAAGAGTAGATATCTATAAACTGTTTAGAATCGTTATGATAAATTAGTGGATCTCTTGATGGTGCGAGAGTAGGATCAAAATAGTAGTGGCTTTGAGAACTTCTATTTCCAATGTTATATTTCGAGTAATCTGCATTTAATGTCATCTCACCGCCATCTGAGAAGATTCCAGTGTAGTTTAAGTTTGCATACATGCTATTGAAAAGATTCATATTCGCAATACTTGTATTGATACTTTCTGTTTTGACATTGTTTAGATAGAATGTACTACCTGATGCTCCAAAACTATCTTCACTCATTGTTCTGAATGATCCACCAACTACAACCCCAATGATGTTCTTTTTATTGATTGAATATTCGTCAACAACCTTAAAATTGTGGCCATTGCTGTACATATCTGTATTTTGAGAGCTTAAAAGCTGATTATTACCATAATAAGTTTCGGTGTAAAGCTTCCAAAAATCATCTGATGCACGTTGACTATATGATAATGATAAATTATTTTTATCTGTCTTATAGTTAAGATTTACTGAGCTTCCAAAGCCGGTATATCCTCTATGATATGCTGCAACATTATAGTTCGCTCTAAGATTTCCATAAACCCCTTTTAAAAAGTTCTTTTTGGTTCGGATGTTAATTATACCACCACTTCCTGAAGCATCGTATTTTGACGAAGGATTGGCCATAATCTCAATTTTGTCAATCATTGCACCATCTGTTCCTTCAAGCAAGGCGACTAAATCGTTACCACCCATATTTACAGGTCTGTTGTCAATTAAGATTTGAACTGGTTGTCCGTTAAGCATTATGTTGCCATTTTGATCAATAATAACACCAGGACATCTTTTCAAGACCTCAAAACCAGTTTTGTTTTGTACAAAAACTGCCTCTGAAACATTCATCACAATTTTATCAATCTTCTGCTCAATGATTGGAATTTTAGATGTCACAACTGCTGCTTGTAATGTTTTTGAATCCTTGTTAATGAATAAGCTACCCATATTGATGGTAGATGTTGTATTTTCTGGAATAGTCACCAATGTGTCTTTATAACCGATAAATGATATTTTAATTGCAGAGATTTGATCGTTGCTCAATTTAATCTCAAAAATACCATTATTGTCGGTGGAATTTCCTGTTAATACTTTATTTGACTTGTTCATTACTGATACTGTAGCAAAAGGAAGTGCTGGTCCATTTTTACCATCTGTTACCTGCCCTTTGATTACGACATCTGTTTTTGCATTAAGATTCAAACCTCCAAAAAGAAGAAATGAAAAGAAAAATAGTTTAAATTTCATTGGTTTTAATTGTTAATTAATATTATTGTTTATGTTTAGTACTATGCTTAACAAGATAGTTTGTCAATTAGACGAGGGTGCCTATCGAAATGTTGCACGATTTTGAAATTTTTTTTCAACTTTTTTTAATTCAATAAAAAAACCGTCTGATTTTGAATCTCAGACGGTTTGGTTTCAGAACTAAACTAACCAACTATATTTATTATTTTCTGAATTATATTAATTACCAACTCTTGATGACTCCTCTTGCTCTCCAACTTTACGCTGTTTGCTTGCTTTACCTTGACCAAATCTATAATTGAAGCTTATGCTTATTGTTTGTGTCTTGTTAAAGTTTTCGAAGAAATATCCATCAATATTGTTATTTGAGGCTTTTGTTCTTTGTGTTCTTAAGATATCGTTTGCATTGATTGCAATTGTTGCTTTATTGTCGAGCAGACCTTTTTTGAGTGAGAGAGATAGGTTTCCACTAGGTTCGACTTTAAAATATCCATAAGGTATTCCAGTCATTGCAAATCCAGAGGCTTCAAATCTAGTATTCTTTGGAAGTAAGAAGGCTAAGTTCACATTTGCATTTGCAAAGATGTTTGAACTCTTGAAGCTGCCAGCTTTGTTATTTAAATTGGCTATAAATCCATTAATATTCAGAATTAGCCATTTTTTTATTGGGAATTCTGTGATTCCTAATGCTACTCCAGCAAATGTCTGCTCTCCGAAGTTCTCCCATTTTAGCAATTTTTCACCTGTTGTTGTATTAAAGTAAGGGTTTTGGATAATTGCTCCTTCACTTAATTGGTATACTAAGGATACATTTAAGAATGATTTATAACCTGCAGAAAGAGACAATTGATGTGTATATTGAGGGTCGAGAGCAGGATTACCTTCAAGGGAGCTGTTTGCATCAATGTACATTCTGAATGGATTCAATTGGAAGTAATTCGGTCTTTGAATTCTTAATGTATATGATAGTCCAAATCTTAAGTTCTTGTTTGGGGTGAAACCTGTAAACAAAGTAGGGAATAGGTCTAAATATCCTCTGTTTGAAGTTGTATTTGCACTGATCCACTCACCAGAAGCATCTGTGTATTCACCTCTTAAACCTGCTTTTCCAGACCACTTCTTGCCAAATTGACGAGCAAAAGATAGATATGCTGCAGTAACTTGTTCTTTATACTTGAACTTACTACTCATAGAGTTATTTTTGGTCCATTGACTATTTAAAAAGTCTTCTCTCAAAAGGTCATTATTAGTATTTGAAACTGCATATTTTGCTCCAGCCTCGAATTTTACAGATTTCCACAAGATTCTTTCGTAATCAACTTTGGCAGAAATAATGTCTATGTACTGTTGAGAATTTGTTCTGAACAGAACATCTGGTCTAGTAAACTGGCCAATAGCATTTGTATAAATATTCTCTTGTTCGCTTGTGTTATTCAAATCAAAGTAACTATAGTCAAAATTGGCTGTTAATTCGTGACCTTCAGAAAAGATGTGGGTGTAGTTCACGTTTGGAGATATACTATTATTATTTCTACTATTATCCATACGAGTCTTAGTGAATTCATTTGCTACACCAGATACAAATAGTGTGCTCCCTGTTTCTGGATCAGATGCGTCATTTACACTTCTGTTCATACCATTAATGATGAATCCAAAGATGTTTTTCTTGTTGATATAGTAGTCTTGTCCAATTTTATATGAATGTGCTCTGCTGAATGATTCTGTCTTTGTGTTTGCAGTTAGTAAGTTATTACCATATTTAGTCTCAGAGTAGAATGTTCCAAAATCTTCGCTATATCTAGGACTGTAATTAACAAATGTATTTGTCTTTTCACCTCTATAGTTCATATTGATTGTTCCATTTGCTCCATTATAATACTTATCGTAGTTTGCTCCGTCGTATCCAACCCTTACAGATCCATTGATCCCTTTAAGGAATAATTTCTTTGTTTTGATGTTGATAATTCCACCACTTCCTGAGGCATCATATTTTGAAGATGGATTTGAAATAATCTCAATTTTATCAATTGAAGCTCCGTCTGTTCCACTAAGCATTGCCTCTAGATCTTGTCCCGAAAGATTTGATGGTCTGTTGTCAATCCAGATTTGAGCTGGTTGACCATTTAATAGTATATTACCAGATGGGTCGATGCTGATACCAGGTGCCTTACGAAGAACATCAAGTCCCGATGTACCTTGTGTAGAGACTGCTTCGGCAACATTCATAACTATTTTATCTAATTTCTGTTCAATAACAGGTACTCTTGCTGTGACAACTGCCGCTTTTAGGCTAGTGGTCTCTGCTTTCATTTCGATAGTACCAGCATTGAATGTGTTTTCACCAGGTTTTAATGCGACTGTAATAACTGTGTCTTTAAATCCTATGAATGAAACTCTAAGTTTAAAATTCGAAGAAGGAAGATTATTTATTGAAAATGTTCCATTGTCTGCAGTAGTCGCACCACCGATTACCTTATTGTCGGTAGCTTGTACTGTAACGGTTGCAAATGGTAGAGGATTTCCGTTACCCTTTTCTGTCACCTTACCAGTGATATTGTTGTTGTTTCTGGCCGCGAAGGCAGAGCTTACGCTTACTGCTAATATTAGCAGTGTGGCTAAAATCTTGTTATTCATAATTTTATGAGATCTTTAAATAAGTTTTGCTATTATATAGACGATTCTGTTTTTTAAAAGTTGCACTTTTTATTGTGCGATTTAATTATTTTTGATTGAAAAAATATCTTCTGGGTTGATATTCAGTAGTTTCATTTTATTTAAAATTTTTGGTAACTCCTCTTCCAGAAAAATTCTTCTCTCTTGGTTAATGATGGCATCTTTTGCTGACGGATCTACGAAATATCCTACTCCTCTTTTGTTGTAAATTACATTTATTGTCTGTAGATATTCGTAAGAACGCATAATCGTATTTGGATTTACTCCCAGAGTCATTCCTAACTCTCTTACCGACGGAACTCGATCCTCTGCATTCCACTCTCCGCTAAGTATCTTGTCGCAGACCGTGTCTGCTATCTGAAGATAAATTGGCTTATGATCGTTAAATTCCATGATGTTAGTATTTTTGAGTCTTTAATCTAAAGTATGAACCAACAACTAGGGCTAGTGGCATGATTATAAACATCAGTATTTTTATAAATGTCATTAGATTGTCAAATGCAGGTGACATTCCTTGTAGATACTTATGACCATTAATTGTAACTGATTGTCCAACTCCTAAAGAGAAACTGTTATTTTCAAAAGCGGGAACATCAAACATATATTTAATGGAGATCAAAACCATCATACCTATGGCAATATTAATTACCAGCATCCATAAAAGTGTCTTAATCGCTTTATTATGAAGGAAGAATAGATTGCCAAAAATTGCATAAGTTTGAAGAAGCAACATGTCTAAAAGGTCTGAAGGCAAATTCGCAAAGAAATTATTTGTGCCAGTAATTTGACCTGTAAAGATTTGGGAAGAGACAGACGCTAAAACAACATCTGTAAAAATGGTAGTTATTAGAATAACGACAGGGGAGAATAAAGATGAAACAATAATCATCGACAAAAACTTCTCTTCACCCGAAACAGGAAGCATTGCATAATCAACACCTGCTTTTTTCCCATTTACATATTTATATATAACGAATGGAAACAAGAACATCGATATATACATACCAGTTTTAATAATTCCATATCTTGCATCTGCAGATACTGATCCTGATGTTAACATCGATACGAGCCAAGTCCCAATTAATACGATCGAAAGAATCATTGCCATTTTAAGAACGATTGGCAAACTCTCTTTACACTCTTTAGCAACTAGCTTATTGAATCTATTTATTTTAAATGATGCTTTCATAATCTATTTTGTAAATAATTGTTTTACTTTATCTTTATTATAAAGAGTTGCATTGAAAAGAGCCTCAATGTTTACTTTACTCTCTTTATTCATTGTATTTTCCTCTACACTTAAGTATCCTCCCAGAGTCATCTCGCTGTATAGAGCATCTTTATTCTCTTTGTCAGAGAAGCCAAAGAATAATTTTTCAGAAATCTCATCAATAGAGGCATTCATTAAGACTGCATTTCTATCTAAAATAATAATTGGATCAATCAAGTTTTCCAAGTCTCTCACTTGGTGAGTAGAGATTACAATACAAACATTATCATTCGACGATTGTGCAATCACTTTTCTTAGTTGAGTCTTCGAAGGGATGTCTAATCCATTACTTGGTTCATCCATCAAGATCAAACTAGTATTAACCGACAGAGCAAAAGCAATCATAGCCTTTTTTTGCTGACCGTAAGATAAAGCGTTGAACTTAATATCACCGCATACATCAAAGTCTGCTAATAACCTTTCGAACTGAGCAATATCGAATTTAGGATAGAACTGTCCTCTCGATAAGGCATAGTCTCTAACTTTAATATCTGGAGTTCTGACCTCTTCTGGGAGAAAATAGATGTCTGATAGAAATTCAGGATCCCTTTCATAAGGATTATGACCAAGAACATCAACTTTTCCATTTTGCGGTTTCAATAAACCAGAGATGATCTTCAAAAGAGTAGTTTTACCAACTCCGTTTTGTCCGAGCAAACCATAAATCTTGCCCTCTTCAAGTTTCATCGTAACCTCTTTGAAAACGATGTGTCTTGAATAATTGAACGATAGATTTTCGATACTTACCATATTTATTGTTTTTTTAATTTGTTACTGTATTAGTGAAGTAGTACACTGCAAAGGTATGTATCTTTTTTTATCTACCAAATAAATTTTACTTTTGCTATGAAATTTTTTTAAATAAATTATTAAATGAAAAGAAAATACATTATTATATCGCTGTTTATCATTGTTTTAAATCATGTGAATTTATTTTCGCAAACCACTCTTTCCGATTCTGTTTTTATGAAAAAGAGTCTGATGACACTTGCTTCGGAGTCGATGAAAGGGCGTTTTCCAGGTTCTGTTGAAGATAAAAAAGCAGCAGATTTTATTGCAGATAAATTATCGGAGTATGGATTTGTGGCATATTTTAAAAGTGGAATGCTCGCCCCTTTTTCATTTACCAAAAACAGAAGCGTGCAACCAGGTGCAATGATCAGTTTAAAGGGAGTTCGTTTATCAGAAAATATTGATTTTAGTATCCCTCCATTCTCTCCCGACTGTAGCGTTAAATCTGTGATTGTAAATGGAAATGGTCTAAAGGGTGTTGACTATAAAGGTAAATTTGTAAAGATAAAATCAGCAAAGGATAGTATTAGATTTATAGTTACTGAATTAGCCGATAAAGGAGCTGCTGGAGTGATCTATTATTTAGAGGGGGTTGAGTCGTTGGATGATTCAAAGACAGGAACAGCTTACCAGATGCGAATACCTGTAGTGCAAGTTAGAGCCTCAGTTGCCTCTAAAATGGATGATGGCGATTCTTTTGAAGCAGACTATAAAGTAAAGCCAATTAAGGAGACTACTTATAATGTCATTGCAATTCTAAAAGCAAAAAATCCAACAGGTACAATACTAATTGGAGCTCATTACGACCATTTAGGAATGGGAGGGAAGGAGACAGGAAGTATGCGTCCAGACAGAAATGAGATACATTACGGTGCTGATGATAATGCGAGTGGCGTTACTGCGATAATTGAAATAGGAAGACTTTTAGCTAAGAGTAAAAATGAGTTAAAATATGATGTAGTTGTTGCTGCATTTGGAGCAGAAGAGAGAGGTTTATTGGGATCCTCTGTTCTTGCCGATACACTTGCTAAGTTGGATAAGCGACCTACAATTATGTTCAATCTCGATATGGTTGGCAGAATGGTTGGAAATAAATTTCAAGTAGGAGGGGTTGGTACTTTCAAAGGTGCCGATTCTTTAACTGATGTAATAAATAGGCAGATGATGTTGGGTTTGACAAAGACAAAAGATGGTATGGGACCGTCTGACCACGCATCTTTTTATAATAAAGGAGTTCCGGTTTTATACTTCACAACAGGAGTTCACCAGCAATACCATACACCAGACGACAAAGAGAGCCTAATTAATTATACTGGCATGACAAAGGCCGTAGACTATATCTATTCTATCGCGTTTGAAATTGCAAGCGGACGTTTTGCTCCTCAATTTACAAAATCAGAGTCCGATAGAAAAGAGCCACAAAGATCTACCTTTAAGGTAACACTCGGATTGATTCCAGACTTCACCTACGAAGTAGGAGACGGATTTCGGATTAGTGCAGTATCAGACGGCAAACCGGCTCAAAAAGCGGGACTACTGGCGGGTGATATTATAAAGAGTATAAATGGCAAGGTTGTTGGAAACATATACGACTATATGTCAAGATTAGGTGAACTAAAGCAGGGAGAACTTGTTGAAGTTGTCGTTAAAAGAGAGGGAAAAGAGAGTATATTTAAAATTCAATTATAATGGTAAAGAAATTTTTCATCTGGCTGCTTGCTATTCTGATTACATTAACTGCAGTTGTATATCAAAGAATGACCGGCCCAACTAATCCAAAAAGGGTAAAATTTGAGTTGGCTGGTAAGGAGTATTCCACAAAGTTGACACGAAGCCTAGAGACTCAAGTAACTTTAGAAGAGGCTAAAGGAGATTACAATTTATTGGGTAAAACAGAGGAGTTGAGAGTAATTATTCCAGATATCCCAGCTAGTGCAACAGCAAAACTATCATTTGCAAGATACCCAAGTAATGACTCTTTATCAACAATAGAAGGAATTAAAGAGGGAGAACACTTCATTTTCACACTACCGGCTCAACCTCCTGCAGGTAAAATTAAATATTTTATTGAGATAGAGGATAATGGAGTTAAGGCGATGGTTGATGATGAAAAGACATTAATCCGATTCAAAAACAGTGTACCAGCAGGTATATTGATACCTCACATTCTATTAATGTTCTTGGCAATGTTATTTGCAAATTATACAGGTATTCTATCATTTACAAAGAGCGACAAGGTTAGAAAGAATGCTGTTATTACAATAGTTTTACTGGGAATAGGAGGTTTGATTCTAGGCCCAATTGTTCAGAAGTTTGCTTTCGGTGCATTTTGGACTGGATGGCCATTAGGCGAAGATTTAACCGATAACAAAACCCTGTTTGCATTCCTCTTCTGGGCAGCTGCGATCTATTTCAACAGAAGAAACAGCAGACGATACCTATATGCTATAGCTGCTCTTGTGATGCTTCTTGTGTACTCAATACCTCACAGCACAGCAGGTTCTGAATACGACCACTCAAAGGGAGAGATAGTTTCTGGTCGTTAAATGAAAATCACCTTTATTAGGTGCAATTTGTTACAAATAAAATCAGGCTGTCATTTTTGACAGCCTGATTTATTTTCAAATTATTATAATTCTGAATTAGAAACAATTTAGTTCAGAATTTATATCTATTCTAAGATTAATATTTATGAGCATCAGGTTTGTTTAGATCTTGCTCATTAACTTTAACTTTAGTTAATGATCTCCAAGCAAAGACGATATACGCAAGAACAAAAGGAATCAAAATTGTAACATAGGTCATAGTCTTAAGAGTGAACAGACTGGATGAACTATTATAAAGTGTTAATGAATATTGAGGATCAACGTGAGAAACGAAGAAAGCTGTGTTATTAAATGCAGCACAAATTAACAGACTCCAAACTGCCAAGACAACTCCAGCTCCTGTTATATAAAAACTATATCGAACTTTATTCAAAAAGACAGATATCAGACCCCATAAAACCAAGACAACACCAACAAGTAGCGTAATTGCTGGCCAGACTAACTCAGTCATATTGAAGAAATACTTATACTTCACAGGAGATACTATTCCATTTTCTGGATTCACTGAAAAACCAGTAAGGGTAAAGAGAGCTATTAAAATACCTACAAAGCCAAGTACAAACGCAGACCCTGTAACCTTTACTTGAAGTTTTGCCCTCTCTGCAAACTCCTCCGAATCAATTTGCATAATTACATAAAGAAGACCCAAGGTTCTGGCAGCCAGGTAAACTCCAATTCCAAGCAGGAGGTTAAATGGATGTGCAATAGCGTCTAGACCATGCCAGCCGTTTGTCCAATAAGATATTGTTGGGTTCGAGATATCAGTAATTTGAAGTTTGTTCATCACAAATGAGCCTCCAGTGAAGAAAGTTCCAACTGCAACACCTAGCAAAATTGTTCCAAACATACCATTTAAAAACAAGAAAAACTCATATGTTCTAGCACCAAGAAGGTTTCCGGCTTTACCTCTGTACTCATAGGAGACAGCCTGAATCACAAAGAGTATAAGAATAGAGAACCAAAGCCAATAAGCTCCACCAAAACTTGTTGAATAGTATAGTGGAAATGAAGCGAAGATAGCTCCTCCAAAAGTGACTAAAGTCGTAAAAGTCAATTCCCATTTATGTCCAAGGGCGTTGATCAGCAATGTCCTCTCCTTATCATTTTTAACTGTTCCAAAAAGAAGAGTCTGCCCTCCTTGTACAAATAGAAGGAATACCAGTATTGCACCTAATAATGAGACTACTGCCCACCAATAATGTTGATAAAAGTATAGCATAATTAATTTATTTTTAAGTTAATACTGGATTAATTTGCATCAGGTCCTTTTTTAATCTGCTTGAACATGATTTTCAATTCAGCAGCAAGAAGGATTGTGAATAAGACAAAGAAAATGATAGTTGTTGTCAAAACCGAAGAGGCAGAGACACCCGAAACGGCAGCCTGAACAGGAAGTAAATCCTGGATAGTCCAAGGCTGACGGCCAACCTCTGCAACAATCCAACCAGCTTGCGAACAAATATATACTAGTGGAATACTTATGATTGCGAGGTAGTGAAACCATTTTTTCTGAGCAATAAGATTCTTTTTCTCTAAATACATTGTGAGGATAAAGAAAAAGATGAAGAAGATACCAAGTCCAACCATGATTCTAAAAGCGTAGAATGTTAATGGTACATTAGGAACAATCTCTTCTGGACTCTTAATGTATCCATAACCAAAATGTTCAAAGTTGTCGGTTAGCTGTTTTTTTGCAATCTCCATTCCCTCTTCGTCTCCAGCAGTCTTAGCTTTATGATACATAGCAAGACCCTCTTTTGCCAGCTTTCCTCTAATGATTCTCTCTTCTAAAGGGAGAGCAGTTCTCTTCTCACCTTTAAAGTTCGTATAAGTGTATCCTCCCTTTATAATGTCTTCAATTCCAGGAACAAATGAGTCGAATTCTCTGTTAGCAAGTAGTGAAAGCCCTTGAGGAACAGATACATGGAATAGATATGGCTCTTCTGAATAATACTTAGCAGAGTCTGCCTTCATATCAGCAATATCTTTAGAAGGGTTTAATACACCAAAGGCAACAAGCGGAGTTCCATTTTTTCCTTGATAAAGACCCTCGATTGCAGCAAGCTTCATCGGTTGTTTTTGAGCAACTTGATAAGCCGAGCCATCGCCAGTCCATGCTAATACCAACGACGAAATTAGTCCAAATACAGCCGCAATTTTCATGCTCTTTCTTGCGAACTCCTCCTCTCTCTTTTTAAGAAGGTACCATGCAGATATTCCAATTACAACAATTGCAGAGAGTGTATAAGCATTAGTTACAGTATGGATAAATTTATTGATTGCCACTGGAGAGAAAATAACTGCCCAAAAGTCAACCATCTCATTTCTGGCTGTATCGGGGTTAAATTCCATTCCTGTTGGATATTGCATCCAAGCATTTGCAACTAAGATCCATAAAGCAGACAGGTTTGCACCTATAGCAACCAACCATGTTGAGGCTAAGTGAAATCCTTTGCTAACTTTGTTCCATCCAAAGAACATAACTGCAAAGAAGGTGCTCTCCATAAAGAAGGCTAAGATTCCCTCAATTGCAAGTGGGGCACCGAAAATGTCCCCAACAAACCATGAGTAGTTACTCCAGTTTGTCCCAAATTCAAATTCTAAGATGATACCTGTTGCAACTCCAATTGCAAAATTGATTGCGAAGATCTTCATCCAAAACTTCGCAGTTCTTTTCCAGAATTCATTTCCACTCCTGTAGTAGGCAGTCTCCATGAACGCAATAATGAAGCCTAGACCAAGCGTGAGCGGAACGAAAATCCAGTGAAACATAGCCGTAAGTGCAAATTGCAACCTAGACAGATCGATTAACGATGATAAAAGCATAATGTCAGTTTAGTTTAAGGTTTTATATTATTTTGTCAGATTTTCAATGACATGCCCAGCCTTTTGTTCCTCTTTATCGTACTTTCCTAAATCGCTTTTAAAGAAAAACAATTTGAGGATAAAGAACATAATAAATAACTTGATGACAACGATAAGCCATAGAGTTTTTCCTACTGTCATGCTTTTAAAGCCCTCGTAGTAGAATAGCCAGATTTTTTTGAGCATAGTTTAAAGTTTGTCACAAGATAACAAAAAAAGATTATTTATGTTTAACCTTATGCTGTATATTTGTGTCAAAGAAAAAAACATCGACTATGGAAAGGAGAAATTTTATAAAAGCTGCTATTCTAAGCAGTATTGCTGGTGCAATTGAACTTAAGTCTTCTAATCTTTTTGCAAAAGAGAGCGTTGTTGCATCGAAAGAAAATGATCTTGTTGCTGTTATGGGTGGCGAACCTGAGGCAATGTATAAAAAAGCAATTCAAGCTATGGGAGGAATGTCCACTTTTGTAAAGAGAGGACAAAAGGTAGTTGTTAAACCAAATATAGGATGGGACAAAAAACCAGAACTCTCGGCAAATACTAATCCTCTTCTTGTTGCCGCAATTGTAAAAGATTGTTTGAATGCTGGTGCTTCAGAAGTTGTCGTTTTTGACCATACTTGTGATGAGTGGCAAAGTTGCTATAAAAACAGCGGAATTGAAGATGCAGTAAAAAATGCAGGCGGAAGAATGGCTTTTGCTCACGATGAGAAGTATTATAAAAATGTAGCACTTCCAAAAGGTGTCAGACTTAAAGAGGCTAAGTTCCACGAAGCAATCTTGAATTGTGATGTATGGATTAATGTGCCTGTTTTAAAAAACCATGGTGGAGCAAAGATGTCGATAGCTATGAAGAATTTCATGGGTATTGTTTGGGACAGAAGATTCTGGCACTCGAATGATCTACAACAATGTATTGCCGATTGCACTACATTCAATAAAATGCCTGTCTTAAATATTGTTGATGCATACAGAATCATGACTCAAAATGGGCCGAAAGGCAAATCAATTGAAGATGTGCAAGTTGCAAAGGCTGTCTTTATGTCGAGAGATATAGTTGCTGTTGATACAGCTGCTGTTAAGTTCTTCAATCAATTTAAAGAGATGAAGATGGAAGATGTAGGACATCTTGCCTTAGCAGAGAAATTAAATGTAGGTACAACAAAAATTGACAACCTAAAAGTTGCGAAATTCAAAATCTAATTATAATGTATAAATTCTTGAAAAACACCAGGGTAGTGCTCTCAATCATATTCCTGGTGGTTATCTCTTTGAGCTTTGTGTACTTATCTAAAGATGGTACCACTCTCTTTGCAGGTTTCCTAAAGTTTCAATTTGTCCCATCTGTTTTAGGACTTTTAGCAGGCTCGTTTATAGCTTTTTTAGTTTTATTTATTTTAACACTCCTATTTGGACGGATATACTGTTCGGTACTTTGCCCAGTAGGTGTACTGCAAGATGTTATTACCAAAATAGCATGCAGGTTCAAAACAAAGAAAAACAGACGATTTAACTACGATAAACCCAAAAATATTCTAAGATATATTGTCTTAGCAATTGTTGGTCTTCCATTTATTTTTGGCATTACTCTCCCTCTTGTGTTTTTAGATCCATATTCTAACTATGGTAGAATCGCTAACCAACTTTTTAGAAAAGGTGAGATCTTATTAAATAATCAACTCGCCAATTTCTTCCCAGAAACCTTATACCACAAGGTATTTACAGGCTTTGTCCTCGGTTCGTTTTTGTTTTCTGTTGTATTTCTGCTAGTTGTTGTTGTTATGAGTTCTCTAAGAGGTCGTTTGTATTGCAATACAATCTGTCCTGTAGGAACAATCTTAGGTATGATTTCGAGGATATCGCTCTTCAAGCCGATTATCAATAAAGAGAAGTGTACAACATGTAGAATGTGCGAATTCAAATGTAAAAGTCAATGTATTGACTTAGCAACAAAAGAGATCGACCATTCAAGATGCGTTACTTGTTTTAACTGTGTGGATACTTGTAAGTTTGGAGCTGTTAAATATAGATATTCCTTTGCTGCCTCGAAAAGCAGCGAGAGTTCAGACAATAAAGAGCCAAAGAGAGGAAGAAGAGAGGCAATGATTGCAATGGGTTTGATTGGAACAGCTTTAGCAACAAGAGCATTTGATAAGTTCCAGTTTGGACAAGCAAAACCAAAAATAGTTGGAATTGCTCCTCCAGGTGCAAAAAGCATAACACATCTTAAAAAACACTGTACCTCTTGTCACGCATGTATTGCAGCTTGTCCTAATGGCATTATTAAACCTGCTGTTATGGAATATGGCATAGATGGAATAATGCTTCCAGTGCTTAATTTCAAAGATCACTTCTGTGGATATGAGTGTAATATATGCTCTCAAGTCTGTCCAAATGGTGCCTTGTTACCATTGACAAAAGAGGAGAAACAATTGACTCAGATTGGAAAGGTTGAATTCACTCTAGAAAAGTGTATTGTTCATACAGATGGTACAGATTGTGGTGCTTGCGACGAACATTGTCCAACAAAGGCAATTACAATGGTCCCTTATGGCGACACATCTCTGTTTATTCCTTCTGTGAATCAAAGCATCTGCATTGGTTGCGGAGGATGCGAATATATCTGCCCATCAAAAGAGAAGGCAATGATTGTTCATGCAAATGAAATTCATGTAATTGCACAAAAGCCTACAAAAGAGGAGCAGAAAAAAGTAAAAGTGGACGAATTCGGTTTTTAACCGATTCGTTCCATTTTTTTAACCACTCAATAATTATTTCAGAAGTTCAGGACGAAGTCTCTTAGTCCTCTCTAGAGATTGGTTGTCTTGCCACTCTTTTATTAGTTTTGGATTACCCGATAAAAGAACATCTGGCACTTTCCACCCATTGAAATCGGCAGGTCGCGTATATACAGGAGGTGCAAGAAGTCCATCCTGGAAAGAGTCGCTTAGCGCGGAAGTTTCGTCCGAAATTGCACCAGGTATCAATCTTATAACTGAATCGCAAAGAATCGCAGCAGGTATCTCACCTCCGCTGAGGACATAATTACCTACCGAGATCTCCATCGTCACAAGATGCTCTCTGATTCTGTGATCGATACCTTTGTAGTGACCACAGATAATAATAAGATTTCCTTTGACAGATAGTCTGTTGCAGATGTTTTGATCAAGGATATCCCCATCGGGACTCATATAAATTATTTCATCGTACGACCTTTCTGATTGCAGTTTTTCGATGATCTTAAATACAGGTTCAATCATTATCACCATACCAGCATCTCCGCCAAAAGGGTAGTCGTCAACTTGACGATATTTACCTTTACCATAATCTCTGATATCGTGTATGAAAATTTCTGCAAGACCCTTCTTTCTTGCACGCATTACAATCGAGTGATTAAGCGGACTATCAAGCAGTTCCGGAACGACTGTGAGTATATCTATTCTAATCATGTTGCAAATTTACATAAATCACAGCTTTAGCAAACTTTTTTTGTATATTTGCGAGTTATTAATCCTATTAGTCTTGTTATGATGAACCAAGAATTTAAAACTACTGCTCCAGAGGAGCAATTCAAGGATGGAGATATTCTTGAAAATATGCCTGATTTAGAGATGCAAAACGAAGCTGCAGACTTTTCTGAACTTAGCCTTAAGGAGATAATCCAGAACTTCCAGGAGATGGTTGACAGAGGCGACCAGCAGGAGATGTATAAGAATGCCGATGTCTTAAAGGCTGCTTTTTATAAAACTCTCAAAAAGGAGAAAATAGCGATTGGATTCCAGGTTCCGTCAGAAGACGAGACTATCATGACTGACTCTGAAAATGAGGAGACTGTAGTTTCTAACAACCCTTTTGCTGAGTTAGAGAGAGGATTCAAACAACTTTATTCTCAATATAAATCGATGAGATCATCTTATGTGATGTCGATTGAGAAGCAGAAAGAGGAAAACTACACTCAAAAGGTAAAGATTCTTGAAGAGTTAAAAGCCTTGACTGAGGCTCAGGAAGATCTTCAACAAACCTTCCCTGCTTTCAGAGAGCTGCAAAACAGATGGAAAACGATAGGACCAGTTCCTCAGAGTCATACAAAAGATACATGGGACAACTATCAATACCTTGTAGAGAAATTCTACGACTATGTTAAGATCAATAATGAGTTGAGAGACTTAGATCTTAAGAAGAACCTAGAGATGAAGCTAACTCTTTGCGAAAAAGCAGAGGCTCTAGTTGAGGAGACAAGTATCGTAAGTGCATTCAAAAAGCTTCAAAAATATCACGAAGAGTGGAGAGAACTTGGTCCAGTGCCAAAAGACCACCGTGAGGCTATTTGGGAAAGATTCAAAAAAGCAACTTCGGAGATCAACAAAAAACAACAGGACTATTTCGAAAGACAGAAGGATGAGCAAAAGGGCAATCTTGAGAAGAAGGCTGCATTGTGCGAAAAGTGCGAGGCGATTGCAAATTCCGAAAACAACGACAATAAAGACTGGAATGCTCTAACAAAAGAGGTAGAGGCATTACAGGCAGAGTGGAAGACTATAGGATTTGCTTCTAAGAAAGAGAATCAAAAGATATACGATAGATTCAGAGCTGCCTGCGATTTGTTCTATAGTTCAAAAAGAGAGTTTTACTCGATGTTTAAGAACACAATGCAGGAGAATCTTGATAAGAAAATTTCGCTTTGTGAACAAGCCGAGGCTCTTAAAGATAGCGAAGACTGGAAGAAGACAACAGATCAATTAATCAATCTACAGAAAAAGTGGAAGGAGATAGGTCCTGTTGCCAGAAAACAATCTGACATTGTATGGAAGAGGTTCAGAGCAGCTTGTGACTACTTCTTCGATAATAAAGCTAAACATTTCAGTTCTGTTGATGAGTCGTATGAAGCAAACTTGCAGAAAAAACTTGAATTGATCGCCGAAATCAATGAGTATAAACTAGACTCTAAGACTTCTGAAAACTTGGAAGCTCTTAAAGATTTCCAAAGCAGATGGGCAGAAATTGGATTTGTTCCAATTAAGGAGAAAGAGAAGGTACAAGCTGCCTACAGACATGCTATGGATACTAAATTTACAGACCTTCGCTCTGCAGAAAACGAGAACAGATTTAATAGTTTTAAAAAGCATCTAAAAGACATCAAGACATCAAACAAAGGTGATAAAGGTCTTAGAGTTGAGAGAGACAAACTTGTTCAGAAGTTCCGTAAAATGGAGTCTGATATAGCTGTTTGGGAAAACAATATGGGATTCTTTGCAAAATCGAAGAATGCCGATGCATTATTATCTGATCTTGAAAAGAAGATTGCAAGAGCAAAAGAGGAGTTGGCTCAAATAGAGGAGAAGATTAAATTAATTGACAAACAACACGAAGAATAGTTTTATGAACAAAAATTCCATTATTGGATTTTCGCTTATCGCCGTTATACTGATCGCGTTCAGTTGGTATAATTCAAAGGTGTTTACTGAACAGCAAAAAGAGCAGTTTAAGAACGACTCGATTGCAGCTGTAAAGATAGCTGAGCAAAAGAAGCTGATGCCTGTCGATTCAACAGACACTTCTGCAACTAAAGTCCTTGATAGTAATGCTGTTGTTGCATCGAGCATTTATAAAGATACTTTGCTCGATAAAGCAAGCAAGGGTACAAAAGAGATTACTACTCTAGAAAATAATAAGATTAAGGTTGATTTTACCAATATCGGAGCTCAGCCAGAAATGGTTCAGATAAAGGGATATTACTCTTATGATAGCCTTGATCTTAATCTAGTAAAGCAAAATCAAAGTAAGTTTGAACTTAAGTTTTTTACAAATCAAGAAATTGCCACAAGCAACTTTGCATTCACAAGACAATCGTTTGATGACTCTTCGGTAACCTATCGTTTATATGTAGATTCAGTATCATTTGTTGAATACAAATATACCCTTCCAAAAGATAGTTATATGATGAATTTAAATATCCGTTTTGCAGGAATGGATAAGCAGATTCAGAAGAATGTAACAAATATCGATCTGAATTGGATGATGGATGTTCCTAGATTTGAGAAAGGATATGATAATGAGAAAAACTACTCTACTGTAGTGTACAAGTTCCCTAACTCTAAAGGAGTAGAAGACCTTGGAATGCGTAAAGAGGAGTCTAGCGAAGATATTAAAACCAAATTATATTGGTTTGCATTCCAACAACAGTTCTTCTCAGCAATACTTGTGTCTGATAATAGCTTTACAAATGGTAAGCTCTCATATACCCAATACCCAGAGACTGATCCATCAAAAAATTTGATGAGATGCGAGGCAAATATGCAGATTCCATTTGTCGCTGGTGAAGATGTATCGGTTCCATTACAATTCTACTTTGGACCAAATCACTACAAGACTCTTAAGTCTTACGATAAAGGTTTCGAAAAGATTGTACCACTTGGAGGATTCTTAATAGGTTGGATAAATAGATTTTTCATCATTCCTACATTCGATATTCTCAATAACTTTATAGGCAATTATGGTTTAATCATTTTGATATTAACACTTATTATCAAATTGATTATCTCTCCGCTTACCATTAAATCTTATATGTCTTCGGCAAAAATGAGAGTACTCAAACCCGAAGTTGACAAGATAAATGCGAAGTACCCTAAGTCGGAGGATGCTATGAAGAAACAACAGGAGGTGATGGGGCTATATCGAAAGACAGGCGTAAGCATGTTTGGTGGATGTCTGCCAATTTTGCTACAGTTCCCAATTCTCTTTGCAATGTTCAAATTCTTCCCAGCGTCGTTTGAACTTCGTCAACAAGGTTTCTTGTGGGCAGATGACTTGAGTGCTTACGACTCAATACTAAATCTTCCATTCAGTATTCCTCTTTATGGCGACCATGTGAGTCTATTTGCGCTACTTATGGCTGTTTCGATGTACTTCTACTCAAGAATGAATATCGATCAACTCTCTGCTGGTCCTCAAATGGCAGGAATGAAATTCATGTCGTTATACTTTATGCCTCTGTTCCTTTTAGTACTTTGTAACAATTTCTCAAGTGGTTTGAGTTACTACTATATGTTATCGAATGTGATAACTATGATTCAGACTTGGGTAATCAGAAAGTATTTTGTAGATGAAGATAAGATTTATGCTAAGCTTAAAGAGAAGGCAGCTGGTCCTGCTAAGAAATCTAAATTCCAGGAGAGACTAGATGCAGCATACAAAGCTCAACAACAAAAAGCAAAACCAAAGAAATAATTTGAAGTGATACTAAAATGAGTATAGCTCAAAATATTATCAAAATAAAATCGGAACTGCCGCCTGATGTAAATCTGGTGGCAGTTTCCAAATTCAAGCCCAATGAAGATATTCTTGAGGCTTATAATGCAGGTCAAAGAGATTTTGCGGAGAGTCGTCCTCAAGAACTGAGTGCAAAAATCAGGGAGCTTCCTCAAGATATTTTGTGGCACTTTATTGGCCATTTGCAAACGAACAAGATTAAGATGATCTTGCCTGGTGTCCACTTAATCCACTCTGTGGATAGCGAAAGATTGTTGGTTGAGATCAATAAATTCTGTGAGAAAAATAATATTGTAGCAGAGTGTCTTCTTCAGCTCTATATTGCCTCGGAAGAGTCAAAACAAGGGATGGATAGCGTTGAGATTATTGATATATTATCTAGAAAAGATCAATTCAAATCTATTCGATTCAGAGGATTAATGGGTATGGCTTCATTAACAAACGACGAACAACAAATTCGTAGAGAATTCTTGAACCTTAAAGCTGTATTTGAGAAATTGAAGATGAGCGAAGGGGCTGAATTTGATACTTTATCGATGGGAATGTCTGATGATTATCCTATAGCGATAGAGTGTGGTGGTAATATGGTTAGAATCGGAAGTAAAATTTTCGGGACGAGATATTAGTTTCGGAAACTTATCACGATTATGGGCAATTAATCTACCAGATAATTTCTGATAATCCTTGATTTTTAAGTAATTCATTCGTTTTGGAGAAATGTCTGCATCCGAAAAATGCACCTCTGGCTAGAGGAGACGGATGTGCTGCCTCCAAAATATAATGTTTACTTGAGTCTATCAAATCTTTCTTGCTCCTTGCATAATTTCCCCATAAAAGGAAAACCAAACCTTTTTTATTGTCCGACAAGCTTTTTATGACAGCATCAGTGAATGTCTGCCAACCTATTTTACTATGCGATGTTGGAGCTCCTGCTCTTACAGTTAAAACAGCATTGAGTAGAAAAACACCTTGTTGTGCCCAGTGTTCAAGATTACCGGATCTCTTTGGTTCAACACCTAAATCGGTGTAAAGCTCTTTATAAATATTATTTAAAGAGGGTGGGAGCGAGATGCCGTCTGGAACAGAAAAGGAGAGCCCATGAGCCTGGCCTGGGCCATGATATGGGTCTTGTCCGAGAATTACAACGGTTACTTTATCGAATGGAGTCTTATTGAAAGCATTGAAGATATTGCTTCCTTTTGGATAAATGGTTATTCCCGAAGCTATATCTGCTTTAATAAAGTCAACGAGTTTGAGAAAGTACTCCTTCTCAAACTCGTCATTTAATATCTGTCTCCAAGACTCTTCTATCTGTACCATTAGAAAATGAATTCCAAAACTTCAGAAATATTATTTACATATTTGAATGTAAGTCCTTTAAGGTAGACCTCCTTGATGTCTTTTACATCCTTTTCGTTCTCCGAAGATAGTATAATTGTCTTTACTCCCGCTCTTTTAGCAGCAAGAATTTTCTCTTTGATTCCACCAACCGGTAAAACTTTGCCTCGAAGAGTGATCTCTCCAGTCATTGCAATACCACTCTTTACCCTTTTTTTCCTGAAGGCAGAGGCCATAGCACTAACCATAGTTATTCCAGCAGAGGGTCCATCTTTCGGAATTGCCCCTTCTGGTACATGAAGATGCAGGTCTTTCTCCGAAAACTCTTTATACGAGATTCCAAGTGCCTCAGGATGTGATTTCAAATATTGGTATGCGATTACGGCAGACTCTTTCATAACATCTCCAAGATTTCCTGTAGTTGAAAGAATCCCTTTTCCTTTACTGAGACTACACTCAATAAACAGGATTTCGCCGCCATTTTCGGTCCATGCAAGGCCTGTTACGACCCCTGGTGCCTCATTGCCTTTCTGAAGATCATGCTGCGCCAAAGGAAGTCCTAATATTGCTCTAACCTCTTCTGGTCCCAATACTGCAGCTATCTCTTCGCCCATTGCAATTTTCTTCGCGGTCACACGTGCAATCTTTGCAATTTGTTTGTCTAGTCCACGAACACCAGATTCTCTAGTGTATTCATTCACTATTGTATCAATTCCCTCTTTTGAGAGTTTTAACTGATTCTTTTTAAGACCATGTGCCTCCATCTGTTTTGGAACAAGATGGTCCTTAGCTATATATCTTTTCTCTTCAGCTAAATATCCAGATACAGAAATCATCTCCATCCTGTCGCGAAGCGCTGGATGTATTGCGCCTATGTTGTTAGCAGTGGTAATGAACAACACTTTAGACAAGTCATAGTCAATATCTAAATAGTTGTCATGAAATGCTGTATTTTGTTCTGGATCTAATACTTCAAGAAGAGCTGATGCTGGATCACCTCTAAAGTCACTGCTCACTTTATCAATTTCGTCTAATACAATTAGTGGGTTAGAGGTTCCTGCTTTTTTAATAGAGTTAATAATACGGCCTGGCATTGCACCAATGTATGTCTTACGGTGTCCTCTGATCTCTGATTCATCATGAAGCCCGCCAAGAGATATCCTTCCGTAATTGCGACCTAAAGCCTTTGCTATGGATTTACCAAGAGATGTCTTACCAACACCTGGAGGGCCATACAAACAAATAATCGGAGATTTCATATCTCCTTTTAGTTTTAATACTGCTAAGTACTCAATGATTCTCTCTTTTACTGTTTCTAAACCAAAGTGGTCGCTGTTAAGTACTTTTTCTGCATGTTTAAGATCAAGATTGTCTTGACTTGTCTCTTCCCATGGCAATTCTATCAAAAATTTAACATAAGAGAGTTGGACATTGAAATCTGGAGAGTTAGGATTTGATCTCTCTAACTTTTGCATCTCTTTTTCGAATGTCTCAGCAACTGCAGCTGACCATTGTTTTGTTTTAGCCTGCTCTCTTAATTCGCTAAATTCCTGTATATTATTATTGATACCAAGCTCTTCTTGGATCGTTTTAAGTTGATTGTTAAGATAATACTCTCTCTGTTGCTGGTCTATTTCAACCCTGACTTTTTGTTGAATATCATCTTTTAACTTTAGTAGATCTATCTGCTTATTTAATAGTTCTAATAACTTTAACGCTCTGCTTTTTAGCTTGTTCTCTTTTAGAAGAGCTATTTTGTCTAGCGGATTTTCGAATTCCATGCTAGAGGCGATAAAATTGATTAAGAAGCTGTTCCCTTCGATATTCTTGATAGCAAATGATGCCTCTTGAGGTAAATGTGGAGACAATTTTATGATATAGAGTGCTGCATCTTTGATTGATGCTGTTATAGCATCTAGCTCTGGAGTTGTTTTTTTTACCTTCTCCTCATCTAAATATTTTACTGTACCGATAAAATAAGGTTCACTGCCGATAATCTCTAAGAGTTTGAAACGTCTAACACCCTGTAAAATAATTGTAATACCGCCGTCGGGCATCTCTATGATTTTGATAATCTTTGCTAAAGTACCTACTTCGAACAGCTCTTTTGTCCCCGTAGGGTTTTCCTGACGTGCATCTCTTTGAGAAACTGCACCTAATATTCTATTTTGTTTGTAAACATCTCTAACCAATTTAATTGATTTCTCTCTGCCTACAGTTATCGGTATAATAGTTTCTGGAAATAGTACGGCATTCCTCAAGGCAAGGATTGGAAGTGTCTCCGGGAACTCCATGTCTTTTATGTCGTGACTATTTTCTATGCTCATCACGGGTATTAAGTTTACATCGTCGGCAACCGATGGTTGCATTAATAAATCTGATAATTTCATCCCTCTAATTATTACATGTTCTTACTCCGCCAAATTGTCAGAGTCCTTCTTCTATATCTATAAGGTCAATCTCTATGCCAAACTAAAATATGGGTGTCTTGACTGAAAAGAAAAAGCCTCTATCTCTAAATTGATTTGCAGAATACTCAACTGAGAAAACTGTGTCGTAATATGATACGATGTCTAATCCTGCTCCTCCACTATACAACAATCTGTTCGAAAGATAGTTGTTGAAAGATTTATGACTATTTGAGGCATATCCAATGTCAAAGAATCCCTTTCCGTAGATTGTAAAGTGGATCTTGTTGAATTTTGGCAGAAAAGAGAGAAATCCTATTGTGAAGACTCTCTTTTTTAGAATTTTATATTTTAAAGTAGATGCTGCTACAAAATAATGTTGGCCGTCAGCAACATAATATTCATAGCCTCTAAGGTTTACATTGTTGTACCCGATTGCTTTATCTAATATGTACGCATCAACATTTTTCAATGAATTACCAGTCATTAGTTTAAATGAAGAGTAGATTCTAGGTGTATGCATATTATATAATTGTATATCGGTTTTAAAATGTCCGTATCTGACCGACAAATCGTCAGTAATGTACATTCCTGTCTCTGCTCTGAATGAAAAACCCTGCGTAGGATATTGATAATTATCGCGACCGTCATAGTTATAGATGTATGATAAAGCAAAAGATCTATGTTTGGTGTCCGAATTTCCCCAATAAGTTGGATTAAGTAAAAAGATAGTGTCTTTTATCTTGGAAAATTCAAACATAAATTTGATAGAGTGCTTAACTTTTATTTTTGGTCTGTAAGTGTAACCTAAACCAAAAGAGTACTTCTCTTCTATAAAGTCATCTTTTATTGATACAAAAGCTGGTGCGTTGAAAAGTGATTTATAAGGAATTGTTTTTGAGAGTTGTGAGCCAATTCCGAAATCCAAAAGATGTTTACCTTTTTTGTCGAGATTTATCTTTTCATATTCAAGTCTAAAGCCTTTTTGGAATCCCATTTTATAACTTGCAGTAAGCGTGTGATTTAAACCTTGAAGATTGTAAGCTTTTATTCCAGCTTCTAGGGTGATCTTATTCCAATCAGCACTCTTTAACCAAGTACTTAGATTACGATCTTCAAATACTACACTAATCATTGGCCAGTAATACCATCGCTCTTCGACACTTATAAAAACATTAATTGAACCTTTTTCGTATGTGTCTGTTATATAGGCAACATCTACGTAGTTGAATAAAGAGAGGTTTAAAAGATTATTTTTACACTCATTGAAAATTTGAGACAAAGAAGCGACATCCACTGAGTCTCCCTTGTTAAAAGGAATCTCATTGAAAATAACTGTCGAATCTGTGATCTTATTTCCCTTGATGTAAATGTTTGATATACAAACCTTAGAGGATGAATAAGATGCTATAGACAATAATAGAGCAAATGCAAGTAAAACAGACCTTTTCATAATATTAGCGCTATGCAAATTTATTGTTTTTAGGTTTGGAATGCTAAAAAACGGTTTAAAAAGTAAAAAAAAAGCTGAAATGTTGCATATATCAATAAAATAATAGTATTTTTGTTCGTCAAAATATAGACTAACCCTTTAATATTTTTTAATTATCATGACAAAAGCGGATATCGTAAATGAAGTTGCTAAAGCAACTGGAATGGAAAAGATTGCTGTTCAAAATGTAGTTGAAAGCTTTATGGAAAGTGTAAAAGATTCTTTATCTAAAGAAAAGAATGTTTACCTTCGCGGTTTCGGAAGTTTTATCGTTAAAAAACGTGCTAAGAAAACTGCCAGAAACATATCTAAAAATACTACTCTAGTTATTCCTGAGCACTTTATACCTGCTTTCAAGCCGGCTAAAGTTTTCATGAACAAGGTGAAAAATAACGTAAAGTAGTATAATAGTACTTTATTAAAATATTTTAATTATGCCAAGCGGAAAGAAAAGAAAAAGACACAAAATGGCGACACACAAGCGTAAAAAACGCTTGCGCAAGAACAGACATAAAAAGAAAAAGTAGTTGCTTTTTGAGTCTTTAGTGTGTGATGATCTAAAGCAAATCGCAAGATTTGCTTTGGATTCTTTTATTTAAAAATGTAGATGGAGAAAGATCTAATTATTGATGTAAACTCTACTGAAGTTACGATTGCTCTACTCGAAAATCATAGACTGATCGAGTTGAACAAGGAACAGAACAACGGTAGTTTTTCGGTAGGAGATGTTTATTTAGGAAAAGTTAAAAGGATTATGCCTGCACTTAACGCAGCCTTTGTCGACATTGGCGACGAAAAGGATGCGTTCATTCACTATCTCGATTTAGGTCTCTCGTTCAAAGCTTTGGACAATTTTACAAGGCAAATTACTCAGTCTAGAAATTATCAAAATCTCTACTCCTCAGTCAAACTAGGGGAGATCCTCGAAAAAGAGGGTAAAATTGCAGATGTATTAAAACCTGGTCAGCACATTGTTGCACAAATAGTTAAAGAGCCAATTTCTACTAAAGGCTCTCGTCTAACTGCCGAAATTTCTATAGCAGGCAGAAACATGGTTTTGATGCCATTCGCGGATAAAGTTAACATCTCTCAGAAGATTCAGTCAAAAGAGGAGCGTAAACGTTTAGAGAGGCTTGTGTATAGTATTTTACCACCAAATTATGGGGTAATTATTCGTACTGCAGCCGAAGGTAAACGTGCAGCTGTACTTGACGCAGAATTAAAATCGCTAGTAAGAAAATGGGAAGAGTCTTGGCCGAAAATGGCTAAAGCATCTCCTCCTCAATTACTTTTTACTGAAAATAGTAGAACTACGACGATACTTCGAGATTTGCTAAACGAAACATTTACAAACGTGTATGTAAATGATGAGATTGTATTTTCGGAGGTTAAGGAGTATATCTCATTAATCTCTCCGGAACATGAAAAAATTGTTAAGCTCTATAAGGGCAATGTACCGATTTTCGATAATTTCGATGTTACAAAACAGATAAGAGGGGCTTTTGGTAAAGTCGTCCCAATTAAACAGGGAGCTTATCTGGTTATTGAGCATACTGAGGCTTTGCATGTAATTGATGTCAACAGCGGTATTCGTGCCAAAACTGGTGCAGATCAAGAGCAAAACGCTTTTGATGTTAATATGAACGCCGCAGATGAAATTGCTCGTCAGCTAAGATTGAGAGATATGGGTGGAATAATTATCGTTGACTTTATCGATATGGACCACAACGAGAATAAGGTGAAACTCTTTAAGCATATGCAAACATTGATGCTTAATGATAGAGCTAAGCATAATATCTTGCCAATCACAAAGTTTGGACTGATGCAGATAACTCGTCAAAGAGTTCGTCCTGCAACAGAAATTAACACATCCGAAACTTGTCCTACCTGTAATGGAACCGGAAAAGTTGGTTCTAGTATTTTAATTGCAGACAACATTGAGAGACAATTAGCCTATTATGTGAAAGATAAAGGTCATAAATCATTATCTCTTAAAGTGAATCCCATTATTTATTCTTACCTAACAAGAGGCTTGTTCTCTATGAGATTAAAATGGATGTACAAATTTAAATGCTCTTTAAAAGTGGTCTCATCTAGTGAGAACTCCTTATTAGAGTATATTTGGATGAATAATAAAGGAGAAAGAATAGAATATTAATATTTTTTACAGCAGATTATTAGCTTTTCGCCAAAACAATCTGTTGTACCAAAGATGTAAATTTCGCCTCCTTCTTCGATTTTGAGTTTTTTCCTGAGTTCTTCGCTCTTTAAAGGAAAATTTCTAACAGAAATATTAGCTTTCGGATATTTTTCAAAAATGTCCGAAAGTTTTTGTTTTTTAAATGGGTAGATTTTTTCAATCAAGAATACCCTTCCAGGGAAATTGTCTGCCAAATTGGAACTTGTATATAAATGTGAGCTTTTTTCTAATTTGCAGATTCCAAAAGCATTAGCTACAGATTTAAAGGCACCAGATTTTAGGATACTACTGTTTGGTTCATATAGGAATGTGCCCTCTTTTGGGATGTCAAATTTGATCGAAGACTCTCTCTCTTGCTGTAATGTGTGGCAAAATGATTCAGTTTTATTTTCCTGAATATTTATAGAAAAAATATCATATTCGGAGTTTGTAACGTTGTTTTTATCGAGTACGAAAAGTAACTCTTTGCATTCGTTATTTACCGAAATTATATATACTGCCGATACTGAACCAAGTTCATTCACCGATTTTGTGATATCGGACATTGGAGATAGCTTTACAACAATCTTTGGTGCAAATCCAAAAAGATGATTTTTTAATTCTGAAATGTTGGGTGAACAATCGGCAATAGCGTACATACGTCGATTATTCTCATCTCTTCTGGAAGGATCGCAATAGATTACATCGCAAAGGGGAAGAGTACTTTGATTATTAATTTCTGATGAATTAATTTCGATATTTTTTACACCTAAAATTTGGAAATTATGACTTACAACTGAGGCTAATTGCTTATTAGTTTCGTAATAATGGACTTTTTTAGAGACTTTTGAAATATAAAAACTATCAACTCCAAATCCACCAGTAATATCACATACTATCTTATCTTCGAAGAATTGTTGTTTGAACAGAGCAGTATGATAAGAACTGGATTGTTCTAATGAAACTCTTGCTGGAATAATTAAATTAAAATTTAAATACCACTCAGGTACTTTCTCCTTTATTTTTTGCATTCCATAAATAAACGATGCTGCATCCGACATAGAAAAATCATATCTCTCGCCCGATTTGAGTGCAATCTCAGATGGATTTCGATCTATATTTTGCTTTACGAATTGTATAAAACTGTCGGAATACATTAAAATGAAGGTGAAGTTAATGTCGAATCGGGAAGGGTAGTCATCTCTCTAAATCTGAAAATCTCATACCTCTCTGCAGGTTTTCCCATCCTGAAGATATATACTGTCTTTGCCAATTCTGTTGATTTGAAATACTTTTCACCTATCTCCTTAACTCCATCAAATCTCTCTTTAGACGATTTTAGATAATATACACTCTCTCCAATCTTAAAGCCTCCAATGTCTTTGGTAATCCAAGCGTATTTATGAGTATCGCTTAGTGGACCAATAGTTTTAACCACGCTTTTTGCAGGCCTAGCTACATAATAATCTAGATGGGCTGCTGGAAACCACTTATAAGAGACAATTGCAGAATGACGATTCATAATGCCATGATTAACATCATATTCTCTGACTTTATTGAACTCTTTAGACAACGTCTCCCATCCATACATATCTAATGTAAAGTCATATTTCCCGAGTGGAAGATCTGATTTTTGTTTGACTTCGAAGTTGAGAATTCCTGTATGGATATGAATAAATCCAACAGTAACTACAACTGATATTAACCAAATAGCTCGTTTGAGTGGAGCAGGGATACTCGTCCCAATATTTTTACTCTTATATTTTTCAGATAACCAGGCACCTGCAATAATCATTAACCCATAATATCCTGGAGCTGACCAATGTGGTAATGTGTCTCTAAACATTGAGAAGAATAGGAAACAGAGAATAATTGGAATAGAGACTAACACTAAAAGCATAAATTGTCGCTTTTCTAGGAATTTTACTTTTGTGTATGCAATTAATGCTGAAATGATGATTAAAACGTTTACAGGGTTGTTATAAAGGAAATTTCCAACGATTTCTCTACCGAATGAGACAATATTGAAGCCCTCTCCAAAGAAAGAGACCCTGTTGCCATGGAACGTAAAGCTGATGAAGTTATTATTTAAGTTCCATATTAAAATTGGTAACAAGAACAGGGCACTAACGATTATTGCCAAATATAAAAATGGATCTTTAAGTCTTTTTCTATCGAAAAGCAGAATATACATTCCAGCACCTATCCATAAGAAGGCGGCAGAATATTTTGAAAGCATTGCCATTCCGATGAATAATCCAGCTAATATTATTGCGAAATTGCATAGGGCTCTGCTCTCTGGGCATTCTCCATATTTTTTGAACAGTGCTTCGTGCAAGAAGTAAATTGATAATAGGAAAAATATACTTTGTGGAGTATCGGGTAGAATAAATGTGCCTAAAATTATTGAACAATAGATAGATGTAGTGTATAGAATTGAGGCATAAAATCCTGCAGCTTCATCTTTAATTCTTCGACCTATAATATAGATAATCCATGTGTTAGCAGACCCGATTACAATTGAACAGAGTCTGATAAAAAGCTCACTGTTCAAATTCAAATTGACTGTAAAGAGTTGAATTAACCAGCCTATCATTGGTGGGTGGTCGAAATGGCTTAGATCGGGATACATTGCGTAACTCCAATAGTAAACCTCGTCGTTTCCAAGCTCTAGGGAAGCAGCTAGAAAGGCTCTAACTAGAGCAGAGATGCCAATGATTATTAGCAATGGCTTTTTGAATGCCGACTCTTTCATAATTTGTGGTAGAAATTAGCTGTATTATGTTTAATCATATAATTTGTAATCTTGTTGAAACGCCATAAGAATAGCAACGCAACAAAAATTAGTCCTAATAACAAGCCTATCCATACTCCAACAGCCCCCATTTTAAAAACGAAGCCACATACATATCCTAGAGGCAGGCAGACAAAATAGTAAGCAATAACGGATAAAATTAAAGGAATTTTAACATCCGACAGGGCTCTTAGACAAGCAATGCAAGATAGCTGTATTGCATCAAATATCTGGAAGAGAGCAGAGATGATCAATAGAGATGATGCGATTTTAACAACTTCTAAATCTGTCGTATAAATAAATGGGATATAGTCTTTGAAAAGGATATAGCAAATTCCACTGATAGACATTAGTGCAACACTTAAATGGATTGCGGCAAACCCAGCTTTTCTAGTTGCAACATAATCACCAAAACCATATTGATGTGATACTCTGATCGTAGCAGCGGCACCTACTCCTAAAGCTAACATGAATGAGAAACTGCTCATTGACATTGCAATTTGATGTGCAGCCAATGGAGACTTCCCTGTCCATCCAACCATGATTGCACTTAAACTAAATGCAGTTATCTCTATAAGATTCTGAAATGAGAGAGGAACGGAGGTTTTAAGTAGATCCTTTATCACAAGTTTGTCAAAGAGTTTCTTCTTGAACCGTTTGACATATTGCTTATAGATGCTAACTCTGAACAATATATAACAAAATGCTGCTAGCATGAAAATTCTGCTAATTAGTGTAGCAAGAGCAGCTCCAGCAACTCCCATTTTATCACATCCTAAATGACCATAGATTAAAACCCAGTTCAGGAAAATATTCATCAGATTGCCTGCAATTGTAATGTACATTGCATATTTGGTAATACCGATCCCCTCTGAGAACTGTCTAATTCCAAAAAACATAAGGAATGGAATCATAGAAGGGAGGATAATATCGTAATAATCATATGCATTTTCAACAACTTCTGGATGTTGTCCCATGTGAGACATAAATAATCCAGCAACATACATAACCCCTGTTAAGATAATTGTAGTAACGAAATTAAGTGCAAGGGAGTTCTGAAAAAATGATGTAACCTTTTCATGATCACCTTTGCCAAAATTTTGACCAATATGTGGAGTTAAGCCTTGGGTAAAACCTATGCCAAACACCATCCCAAGAATAAAAATTGAGTTGGCAAATGAGACAGACGCAAGCTCTGCCGTTCCTAAATGTCCAACCATAATATTATCTGCAAGATGCACAGAGACCTGTCCTGCTTGAGTTAGCATGACCGGAAGTGCGACATTTAGATTTCTTTTATAATAGGGGATGTATTCCTTCAAATTCATTCTGCAAATATACTCTACTTTGTGTAATATTGGAATATTGAGCATTAATGATTAAATTTGTTTTATATAGAAACGAAATTTAAATTATCAAATATATGTCTGACAATTATTTAGAGATTGCCAATTCTTGGTTGAGCGGAAATTTTGACGTTGAGACTAAAAATGAGATTAAACGCCTAATGACTGATAATCCAAAGGAGCTGGAGGATAGCTTTTATAGAAACTTAGAATTTGGGACTGGAGGCTTGCGAGGAGTTATGGGTGTTGGTACAAACAGAATGAACAAATACACTGTTGGGATGGCAACACAAGGCCTGGCAAACTACATAAACAAGAATTTTTCTGATAAAGAACAAATATCGGTCGCTGTCTCTTTTGACAGTAGAAATCTTAGTAAAGAGTTTGCTAAAATCACTGCGGATGTATTTGCAGCAAATGGATTTGTTGTCTATTTATATAGAGAATTAAGACCAACTCCACAGTTGAGCTTCACATTGAGAAACCTAAAATGTCAAGCTGGAGTGATGATAACTGCTTCACATAATCCAAAAGAGTACAACGGTTATAAGGTATATTGGGAAGATGGTGCCCAAATTACAGCTCCTCACGATAAAAACATAATCGAAGAGGTTCTCAGAATTACAGATCCTTCGCAGGTTAAATTCTCAGAGGGCACAGGAAGAATTCAGATACTTGGAGAAGAGGCAGATGAAGCGTATTTGAATGCCATTCTTCAACTAACTTTAAGCCCAGAATTAGTTAAAAAACATAATAATTTTAAGATTGTCTACACACCTCTTCATGGAACTGGAGTTAGCATGGTGCCAGAAGCCCTGTCTCGTGCTGGCTTTAAAAATGTGATTAAAGTTGAAGAACAGTGTGTTGCAGATGGAAATTTTCCTACGGTAAAATCACCTAATCCAGAGGAGACATCTGCATTAGAGATGGCTTTAAAATTAGCAAGCGATGTTAATGCAGACTTAGTAATGGCGACAGATCCCGATGCCGACAGACTGGGTATAGCAGTAAGAGATAATGAAGGAAAGCTGATTCTTTTGAATGGAAATCAGACAGCTGCAATTTTGACTTACTATATCTTGGAGCGAAGAAGGGAGACATCTCGACTTAAAAAAGAGCACTATATGGTAAAAACCATTGTGACAACAGATCTCCTTAAATCTATAGCAGACAGGTATTCTGTTGATATGTACAATGTTCTTACTGGGTTCAAGTTCATTGCCGAAATTGTAAGGATGAATGAAGGTAAGAGAGAATTTATTGGAGGAGGCGAGGAGAGTTATGGCTTTAATTTGGGAGAGTTTGTAAGAGACAAGGATGCAGTTATCTCATGCTGTTTAGTTGCCGAAGCTGCTGCTTGGGCTGCAGAACGTGGAAAATCATTGTACGAAATGCTAATTGACATATATGTTGAATTTGGATTCTATAAAGAACATCTACTTTCGGTAACCAAAAAGGGAAAAGATGGGGTAGAGCAGATAAAAAACATTATGACAAAACTAAGAGAGAACCCATTAGAGACAATCGATGGCTCAAGAGTAGTGTTGATTCATGATTATAAAAGGCAAGAGACAACAGATTTAATTAGCGATTTACGTTACAGAATCAATCTGCCAAAATCTGATGTTATGCAGTTCGTGTGTGCCGACAACACAATTGTATCTGTGAGACCATCGGGAACTGAACCTAAAATCAAATACTATTTTGGAGTAAAAGAGATTATAAAATCAGCCTCTGAATTCGAAGAGGCCAACAAAATACTAACCGAAAAAATAAACAGGCTCGTGGAGAGCATGTCGAACCTTTAAATTCTAATGCGCCATTTTAAAGTATCCCTTACAATATTAATCATCTTTTCGCTGTTTGTTCCTTCTATTATGTCAGGAGTAACAAGCGGCGAAAATCTTGATAAATTGCTTCATTCGCTCACACTACGCGAAAAAATTGCACAGCTATACATTTGTGCATTCAGTACTAATCCCAATGATCGCTCTTTTTATGAGATTGATAATCTAATTGAAAAGGAGAGGATTGGAGGAGTTATTTTAATGGAGTCTAATCTTCATCAATATGTTGAAAAGATTAATAAATTGAGAAAAATCTCTAAAGTGCCGCTCTTGGTATCTATCGACGGAGAGTGGGGAGTTGCAATGAGAATCGATTCAGTGACTGCCTTTCCTCGTCAACTACAATTAGGTGCGATGAAAAATTCTCCAGAAGTTGTTGAGCAGATGGGAAGCTATATCGCTGAGCAGTGTAAACGTTTAGGTATAACTTTGAATTATGCCCCATCAATCGACATTAATAGTAATCCCTTAAATTCAGCAATTAACACTAGATCTTTTGGAGAAAATAAATTTAAAGTATCTGATTATGGTTGGGCGTATTATAAAGGGATGAGGAGTGAAGGTGTGCTAGGCTCTGCCAAACACTTTCCAGGTCATGGCGATACCGATGTAGATTCTCACTATGATTTACCATTATTGAAATTTTCTAAAGAGAGACTAGACTCTGTAGAACTTGTCCCTTTTAAAAGAATGATTTTATCGGGGACTGAGTTAGTAATGATAGGTCACCTACAGATACCTTCATTGGATTCGTCAGGAACACCATCTTCGATTTCAAAAAGAATAATCACCGATTTTTTAAAAAATAGTCTGGAATATAATGGTTTAATCATAACGGATGCCCTTAATATGAAAGGGGTATCTGTCGGAAGAGAAAAGGCGAGACTGCCTTTAGAGTCATTATTGGCTGGAGCAGATTTGATTCTGATGCCCGAAAATGTGAGCGAATCTATAGACGTGATAGAGAAAGCTGTCAAAGATGGAGTCATCTCCGAACATGCAATCAATATGAGATGCAGAAAAATTCTAAAACTCAAGAGTGAGCAAAACCTGTTGAGCGATTCTTGGAGAGAGATTAAAATGGAGAATATCCTTTCGGATCTTTCGAAAAGTAAATACACTTATCTTAATAGGACAATTGCAGATAGATCGTTGATTTTATTGAAAAATAGAAATAATAATATACCATTAACAATTTCAGGCAAACCAAGTACTCTTATTGCAATTGGAGCTGAAAGAGGTGGAAGTAAATTTGCCTCATATTTATCTAGGTATTCTCCTATAGATACAGTGGTTTTAGATTCAAAATCTTCAACTTCAGAGTTGCGGAATATTATAATATCCAAACCAAATGACGTTGATATAATAGTTAGTATACACAATACAGATCAGAGACCTCAAAAAAACTATGGCTTAGACAATAATACAATGTCTCTTTTAGCTGATCTAGCCAAAGAGAGAAAGATTACTTTAGTCTATTTTGGCAATCCTTATGCGTTTAGAGAGATACCTAAGTTAGATAATTTTGATGCTATTATTTGTGCATTTAATTCATCTGAGTATAATTTAGATTTGGCCTCTCAAAAGATCTTTGGTGCATCTACCTTCAAAGGAGAGATGCCAGTAACCTCAGGAAATTTTCTTTCTGGAAGAGGGTTGGATTCTGATAAAAGTAAAGTTCTCTCCTTTAATTCTACTGAGCTATACAATGTAGATGGAGATAAGTTTTTTAAAGAACTAGATAAATTAATAGTATCAGAAAATAATGATCAAAATGTCAGTGGGTCGAGATTGATTGCCCTTAAAGATGGAGTTGTGTTTATTGACAGATGTTATGGCAATATGACGAGCGATGATGTAGTGGATTTAAAATCGACATCTGCGGCATTTACAACCCTGCCACTATTGCTTAAGTTAATAGACGATGGCCATTTGTCTTTAGAAGATTTTGTTTATAAGTATTATGGAAAAAAATCTAAAGAGGGGAATAATTTGTTAATCTCTGATCTTTTAGTCTCCGATAAGAGTTCAGATATTAAAACGTTAAATAAGATTATCTCAAAATTTATTAAGAAAAATCAAGAAGACACTCTTTATCAAAATATATATAGACCTTTAGGATTTGGAAAATATGCTCTGAAAGAGATTGGGGATAATTTAATTGTTAATCCGATTGATATTGCTAAATTTTTAGGAATGGTTCAATTCGCAGGTGAGTATTCTAATGCTAAAGTTTTTACTCAGAATAGTGCAGACTTTATCTCTAACTCTCTTTTCTATTTTAATGATCGAGAGAAAAAAGGGCAGTATTTATGGTACGACGCAACTTCGGGGATTGCGATGATCTATTTTGAAAAGGGTTATTCAGGTGAAAAATCGGGCTCAATCAATACAGGTATAAAAGCAAGAAGGGTTTTGGAAAGTGCTTTTATACAGAAAGATTAAGGTAGTGATTGATTTTCTTCAATAACTCTTCGCGTCTGATAGGCTTAGATACATAGTCGTTACAGCCTGATTCTATAGCTTTATCTTTATCGCTAGAGAAAGCATACGCTGTTTGTGCTATGATAACTACATCTTTGTTCATGTTCCGAATCATAGAGGTAGCTTCATAACCATCCATTCCTGGTAGACGTATGTCCATAAGAATTAGTACGATGTCCTGGTTTTGTTCAAAAGTCTCTACAGCTGCCTGTCCATTTACGGCCTTGAGGAGCTCAATATTCAAGTCTTTTAGAACTAACTGAAGATAGATGAGATTAGTCTCATCGTCTTCAACAATCAAGACTTTGGGTCTGCTAGTTGCCATTTTGTTGTTTTTTATGTTTTATAAATTTAGGTATGGTTATAAAAAATTAGTCTTTAAATTAAAATCTCTTACTATTGCCGATAAATATAAGAAAATTTGTAATAATATACAATATGAAGATTATGAGAATAGAGAGGGACCAATTAAGTCCTAGGAGTGCATTAATGATGATGATGACACTACAAATCGAAAGGAAGATATATCTAGACTTGTTTTTATTCCAATCGGTCGATTTAAATTTCATCGAAAACATTGGCATTTCACAAACAAGCAGCATTGACAGGATGAATGACAATACTGGAATAAACCAAACTGTATTTAAAATAGGATCTAGTGTTTGATTAAATGTAGTGAAATAGATGAGCATCGAAATGATCAGTGCATTTGCAGGTGTTGGTAAGCCTATAAAGTTTTCACTTTGTCTAATATCTACATTGAACTTAGCTAGTCGTAAGCCAGAGAAAACTGCAATAATAAGTGGGAAGAATGTTAGCAGCTCATAAGAAATTGATGAGATATCTCCAGATATATAAGGGGAGAGCGATTGTGAATATCGATAATATAAAAGAAGGGAAGGAGCCAGCCCAAAACTGACCATGTCGGCCAGAGAGTCCAGCTCCTTTCCAATAGGAGAGTAAGCCTTAAGCAGACGCGCCGCAAAACCATCTAGAAAATCGAAAATAGCTGCTGCCATGATAAGGAATACAGCCCAAGTCGACCAGCCTTTAAGTGCAAAAATAACTGCTACAGAACCTGCAAAAAGGTTCATAGAGGTAATAGTATTTGGGATATGTCTGCGTATGCTCATAATAATATTCTAAATTAAAATCCTAGTTTTTTTTTAATCTCTTTTGGAACAGCATCTTTGTGAACCATGATTGAAATGCTCTTAGCACGAACATAGCTTTCGGACATGTTTAAATATCCTCCGAATTTATTCCTTTCTGTGCCCCATGAGTTTTTAGTTATGTAATAAATTGTTCCATTTTGGTCTTTTACAATTCCTGTAATGTGCATCAAATGGTCGTCGGTCGTTACAAATGACTCATATCCTTTTTGTCTTATCTCTTGATTTACTTTGACTTCTGGATAGATCTTTTGGAATTTTACAACCTCTTCTATGTTTTCGGAAGGATCGGGAAGTACTGCTACTCCATTCGAATGAGAGAACCCTTTTTCGCTAACGTCTCCATCCCAGCAAACAGTATAGCCATTTTTTAATGCGTTATCCATTACAAGCATAAACTCATCTAATGGAAGGTTGTAGAAAGGTGCAAAATCCCAATTATCAGGAACCTCGATTACTGATTTTTTGTAAAATGGAATGTGCGAAAAGCTAGTAATCTCAACATAATCTTCCATATTCAAGCCAAGACTCTGAGCAAATGTGATGGGAGTGTACTCTTTGCCTTTGTATTGGAACTTTTCCGGAACCTTTCCAAGGTAAACATCGAACAGAGAGTTAACAAGTTTGTAGTATTCCGGACTTCTTTGTTTAAGCTCTACAGCCGCTGCTGAGATTGAATTAACATACTGATTGAGCTCTTTATGGTTATTAAGTTTAGAGTCGTAGTTGATTCCGTTGTAAATCTCTTGTGGTATTACTCCATTGTTTGCAAGAATATTTGTGAACATGTGTGCAAGACTTCCTTGTCCGAGGTTCCCTTTTCCTCTTCTAAGGTAGTTGTCATTCATTCTGTTCATGTAGTTTTGTCTTACAACATACATTTCAGAAAGATCGAACTCTCCTTTTCCTGTTCTTAGAAGCTCAGATTCTATAAATGATGCTGTTGCATACGCCCAACATGTACCACTAGACGCCTGATTTTTTACTGGCGAAGCGGGGTTTCTTACTATATCTGTAAATTGGAAAACTTGTGAAAATGCGATGTTAACTTGCAGCATTGCAAGGATTCCAATAGAAATCAATGTTAACTTTTTCATAGATTTAAATTCCTAATTTAGTTCTGATTTGTTGTGGAATTGCGCTTTTATGAACTACGATGTTCATTGTTTTGTATTTTACAAATGATTCAGATACATACCAGATGCCTTTGAATTCACCTGTTTCGCCCCAAGAGTTTTTAACCATATAGAATTTTCTTCCATCTTGATCTTTTGCAATACCAAAGATCTGCATTCCATGGTCGTCAGTTGTCTGGCCATTATCGAATGCCTTTTGTCTCTCCTCCTGAGTTATCACCTTTTCTGGAACTCTCTCTATCAATGAGAAGATTTTGCTGTCAATTTCTGATTTTGAAAGTCCAGTCCAACGTGCTTGATCAGAACCAGATGTATTAACAACTTCAATATCTGGCATGATTGCTATACCATTTCTAGTAAATCCCTTTTCACTTACGTCTGAGCCCCAAAGCACAGTGTATCCATTGTTTATCGAGTTGTCAAATACTTGCATCAGGTCTTCGATTGGAATATTGTAAGAGAGATCCCATCTCCAATTATCGGGAATCTCAATAGCAAATTGAGTGTAAAATGGATGATGAGTATATGAAGTTAATGAAACATAGTCATCAGGATTGATGCCAAGTGATTGAGAATATGTTTTTGGAGTGAACTCTTTTCCGTTAACTACAAATTTTTCTGGTTTTTTACCAAGGTATGCATCAAGAATACCGGCAAGACCACTCTTCCACGCTGTAGATAATTTGCCGTTTGGATTCTTTAGAATTGCATTTACATATCCCGAAATAGCTGCGTCAAACTCATTGTGAGCATGAATCTTTTCGCCATAGTTTAGTCCGCTCATCTCTTTTTCCGGAACTGCTCCATAGTGCTTTAAAACATAAAGTGCGTCTCCAAAAGAGCTACCTGGCGATAAGTTAATATTTCCAGATGTTCTCACATATTTGTCTGATTTATCGTAATATGAGGAAGAGACTACGAACATCTCAGATAGATCAACTTCGCCCTTTCCTAATCTGATAATTTCGGACTCAAGGAAGGCATTAGTTGAAAAGCTCCAGCATGTGCTTGAACGGCTTTGATTTTTGATAGATGTGATTGGTAATTGTTTAACTACTGTAAATTCGTAGGCAATTTTTGGCTTATTATCCTGTGCTAAAGCAGCAACAAAGGTCATAGCCAATAACGACAACGTGATTATTGTTTTTTTCATGTTTGATTTTATTGATTTAGGTTACGGTATATTCATAAATTTATGAGTCTGTAGAGAGATATTCCAATTTGGATGATTTTTTACATATTCGATTATCTCGGGAAGAATTTGCTTTGATCGGCTCCATTCTGGCTGTAAATAGAGGAGACAGTCTTTTCTGACTTTCTGCCTATTTAGCTCTGCCCATTCGAAATCAGCAACATCCTCAATAATAACTTTTAACTCCGAAGCAAGTTGGTGAAATCCTTCAACAGGTGGTTTGTTTTTCTTTGGAGATAGTGTAATCCAGTCAAATCTTCCTGATATTTTTTGAGAACCCGAAGTCTCAATAAAAATCTCTAAATTATGATTTTTAAGCTCTTCACACAAAATTCCTAATGGATATGTAAGAGGCTCTCCTCCTGTAATCACAATTGCCTGAGCAGGGTATTTTGTAGCTTCACTTACTATGTCGCTTACTGGTATAGGTGGAAATTTTTTGGGATTCCATGTCTCTTTGGCATCACACCAGCGGCACCCTACATCGCATCCGCCCAGCCTGATAAAATAAGCAGGCTTGCCAGTATGGAAACCCTCTCCCTGTATAGTATAAAAGCTCTCTACTAATGGAAGAAGTTCTCCGTTTTTCAATTCTGGGAATGTCATCTCTTTTTTTTCTACAAATATAGTAATTGAGTAATCATATATGTAAAATTCTGCTAAAATGGCAGAAAAAATACATTGGCAGAGATATTGATAAAATAGATGATAAAGAGATTTTAATAAATTCTATATGATGAATAAACAAAATTATGAAGCCCTTGGTGTTTATGCCGTAAACCTGAATGAGCAGGCCAGAGCGGGAAAACTGGATCCTGTCATCGGAAGGGATGATGAGATAAGAAGAGTTCTTCAGATTTTGAGCAGAAGAACTAAGAATAACCCTATTTTAGTGGGAGAGCCTGGTGTTGGTAAGACCGCTATTGCTGAGGGGATAGCTCAGAGAATAATTAATGGAGATGTTCCTGAAAATTTGAAAAGCAAGACACTTTTTTCTCTAGACATGGGTGCCTTGATAGCGGGTGCAAAGTATAAAGGTGAGTTTGAAGAGAGGCTAAAAGCTGTTGTAAAAGAGGTGATTGAAAGTGCTGGTGAGGTGATTCTTTTTATTGATGAGATCCATACATTGGTTGGTGCTGGACGAAGTGACGGGGCGATGGATGCAGCTAATATTCTTAAGCCTGCACTTGCAAGAGGGGAGTTGAGAGCAGTAGGTTCTACTACTCTAGATGAGTATCAGAGATATTTTGAAAAGGATAAGGCGTTAGAGAGAAGGTTTCAGATGGTTATGGTAGATGAACCTTCACCTTCGGAGGCTGTCTCTATTTTAAGAGGTCTCAAAGAGAGGTATGAAAACCACCATAAAGTGAGAATCAAAGACGATGCAATTATTGCTGCTGTTGACCTTTCGCACAGATATATTACGTCTCGCTTTTTACCTGATAAAGCGATCGACTTAATCGACGAAGCTGCCTCCAAACTTCGTCTTGAGATGAACTCTGTTCCAGAGAGCATTGACGAACTTAACAGGAGAATCCGTCAACTTGAAATTGAGCGTGAAGCGATTAAACGTGAGGGAGATAAAGATAAAATGAGGGAGCTTACCGAAGAGATTACTAGATTATCTGCCGACAGAGACGCCCAAAATGCAAAATGGAGAGATGAAAAATCGATAATCGACTCTATTCAGAAGAAAAAGCAGGAGATAGAGGAGTTAAAACTAAAGGCCGAAGAGGCTGAGAGGAGAGGTGATTATGGAGTTGTTGCTGAGATTAGATATGGTAAAATTGTAGCAGCACAAAGCGAGATTGAGAAGTTGAACTTAAAAAAGAGTGACTCGGAATATGCATTGATCAAAGAGTATGTTGAACCAGAGGATATTGCGGAGGTTGTTGCTAAATGGACAGGTATTCCTGTTAAGAGGATGCTTGAGAGTGAAAAGGAGAAACTTCTTAAAATGGAGGAGGTACTTCATAAGAGGATTGTTGGACAAGATGAGGCAATATGTGCGGTGTCTGATGCTATCAGAAGAAGCAGAGCTGGTTTACAAGATGCAAAAAGACCTATAGGCTCGTTTTTGTTTTTGGGAACAACTGGAGTTGGAAAAACTGAGTTGGCAAAAGCGCTCGCAGAGTTCCTGTTTAACGATGAGAATATGATGACTCGTATCGATATGAGTGAATATCAGGAGAGACACTCTGTCTCGAGACTCGTTGGTGCTCCTCCAGGATATATAGGTTATGAGGAGGGGGGACAGCTTACTGAGTCTGTTCGTCGAAAGCCCTATTCAGTTGTTTTATTAGATGAGATAGAAAAAGCACATCCCGATGTCTTCAATATTTTACTTCAGGTGTTGGATGATGGACGGTTGACTGACAATAAGGGGCGCACTGTCGATTTTAAAAATACAATCTTGATAATGACCTCAAATGCTGGTTCTGCTGTAATTCAAGATAATCTTAGTAAAATGAATGACAGAAATCGTGATGAGATTCTTGAAAAAACAAGGTTAGAGGTTATGGAGATCTTGAAAAGCAATGTACGACCAGAGTTTTTAAATAGGATAGATGAGATCATCATGTTCCATCCTTTGACTCTTAAAGATGTTAAAGAGATTCTTAAGATGCAAGTCAATGGGGTTAAAGAGATTTTGGCAGAGAAGGGAATTGATTTGCAATTCACTGATTATGCAATGGATTACTTGTGTAGTAAGGGTTACGATCCATCATATGGGGCAAGACCGGTGAAGAGAGTTTTGCAGCGTGAATTGGTTAATGAGTTGGCAAAGGCGTTGTTGAGTGGCAGGTTGAGTAAAGAGAAGCCAGTGATTGCGGATTGCTTTGAGGATGTGATTGTTTTTAGAAACTAGGTTTTATATTTCTTGAGTCTTTTCGGCAGAGGTCGAGGGGGCACCTAGATGTTTTTTTTACGCGTTTTTCCTTGATTTTTCGAGGCTTTTGGGACTCCCCCCCCCTGGCCTCGGACCAACCTCCGCCCTCTTTCTAAAAACTTC